>Ga0207681_10000001_pt1 | contig 1105841 bp, 1068 predicted proteins | sample KBSS53metaG_FD_184324 | JGI IMG/M metagenome (GOLD analysis project Ga0207681, IMG submission 184324) | Switchgrass rhizosphere microbial communities from Kellogg Biological Station, Michigan, USA - KBS S5-3 metaG (SPAdes) (version 2) | ecosystem: Host-associated > Plants > Roots >...
CGTCGCGGGGTGGAGCAGCCCGGTAGCTCGTCAGGCTCATAACCTGAAGGTCACAGGTTCAAATCCTGTCCCCGCAACCAACCCAAAATATCACACCCCCTACGCCGCCTCCCCGCCCAGCCGCCTCCCATCCTCCCGCGGCCCCCGCGGCTTGTGACCCAACAGCGCCACCCGCTTCATCACGCGGCTGATCAGCCTGCCGGTGTGCGCTCGGCTTGCGAAACCGCGCCCGCCGCGCGCAGCCCCGCGAGGATCTTCATGAGGTGCTGGACGTCGTGGACCTCGATCGTCACGTCATAAGTGTGGAAGGCGGCGTCGCGATGCGATAGCGCGAGATTGACGATGTTAGCGCGATGCGCCCCCAATATTCCTGACATCACCCCGAGCGCGCCGGGTTCGTTCTTGACGATGACGGTGAGCTTGGCGGTGCCGCCGTCCGAGCCGTCGCCCCAGGCGAGATCGACCCAGTCGGCGTCCTGGCTTTCGGCGAGTTTGCGGCAGTCGATCGTGTGGACCTCGACCGGTTCGTCGGGCCGGCGGACGCCGATGATGCGATCGCCGGGGACCGGGTTGCAGCAACTCGCCAGCTGGAAGGCGACGCCGGGGGTGAGGCCCTTCATCGAGATCGCCTCGCGCTGCGCGCCCTCGCGCCGTTTGATCCCGGCCTTCTCGGCGCTGCCCGGCATCAATGCGTCCATCACCGTCGCGTCGTCGATCAACTTGCGCGCGATCGCCTCCATCAGCGCTTCCTCATCGAGCAGCTTGAGACGCTTGAGCGCTTCGGGAAGCGCCTCGGGGCCCAATTCCGCAGGAATGCGCTTGATGATCTCGTCATAGAATTTGCGGCCGAGCGCGATCGTCTCGTCGCGCTCCTTCTGACGGACGAAACGGCGGATCGATGAGCGCGCCTTGCCGGTGAAGGCGAAAGTGAGCCATTCGACCTGCGGCTCCTGCGCCTTCGAGCGCAGGATCTGAACCTGGTCGCCATTCTCGATCGGCGTCCTGAGCGGGACCACCCGACCATTGATCTTCGCGCCCACCGTCTGATCGCCGACATCGGTGTGAACCGCATAGGCGAAGTCGATTGCGGTCGATCCCTTGGGCAGCTGGATCAGCTCGCCGGTCGGGCTGAAGGCGAAGATGCGATCCTGGTACATCGCCATCTTGGTATGTTCGAGCAACTCCTCGGGATTGCCGGCATGCTCGAGGATATCGACCAGATCGCGGATCCAGCTGTGGCTGCTATTCTCGCCCTGGGGCTTCCCCTGCTTGTACGCCCAGTGCGCGGCCAGGCCGTATTCGGCCTGGGCATGCATTTCCTCGGTCCGGATCTGCACCTCGATCCGCATTTTTTCAGAATGGATGATCGAGGTGTGGAGCGAACGATAGCCGTTGCGCTTGGGAGTCGAGATATAATCCTTGAATCTTCCGGGCACCATCGGCCAGCGCCGGTGAAGAATCCCGAGCGTTTTGTAGCAATCGTCGATGTCTTTGACGATCACGCGGAACGCCATTACGTCGGAAAGCTGCTCGAAGCTGATGTGCCGTTCGGCCATCTTCTTCCAGATCGAATAAGGATGCTTTTCACGGCCCTGTATATCCACCTCGATGCCGGCGCGGCTGAGTTGGAGGCGCAATCCCGAGCTGATCCGCGACACGATGTCCCCACCCCCCTCGTGGAGCTGGTGGAGCCGTTTGGTGATCGATGCATAGGCGTCGGGTTCGAGTTGCTGGAAGGCGAGCGTCTGCATCTCGCGCATGAACTCGTACATGCCGATGCGCTCGGCCAGGGGCGCGTAGATGTCCATCGTCTCGCGGGCTATGCGGCGGCGTTTGGTCTCCGATCCGATATGGTGGAGCGTGCGCATATTGTGGAGCCGGTCGGCGAGCTTGACGAGGAGCACGCGAATGTCGCTGGACATGGCCAGCAGGAATTTGCGCAGATTTTCCGCGGCGCGCTCGTTCTCGGTCTGCGCTTCGATCTTCGACAGCTTGGTGACCCCATCGACCAGGCGCGCTACCGACGGGCCGAAACTTTTCTCGATTTGCTCGGGGGTCGCCACGGTGTCTTCGATCGTGTCGTGGAGAATCGCGGTAGCGATCGTCTCGTCGTCGAGGCGAAGATCGGTGAGAATGCCGGCGACTTCGATCGGATGGCTGAAATAGGGATCGCCGCTTGCGCGCTTCTGGCTGCCATGGGCCTGCATCGAGAAGACATAGGCGCGGTTCAGCAACGCCTCGTCGGCATCGGGATCGTAGTTCAGCACCCGATCCACAAGTTCATATTGTCTCAGCACATGCTTATGATGGGGGTTGCACCATATCGGATGCAACAGGCAAAGCGCCGCAAATCGTGGCATCGCGGCCACAGGTCATGTCGGAAGATCCGAACGCGAGGCGTTGGCTTCTGCGGGTGCGCAAATATGGCAACGGCCCGCTCCCCGGAAGGAAGCAGGCCGTCGCCATCGGACCGGAGCCGAGCCGAAACCGGCTTACTCGTAATCCCCGCCGATATTCTGATTGCGCGGCGGCGCGGCGGCCGTCAGGCGCAGCGCCTCGGCCGACGCCGCGAGCGAGCCAATCTCGTCGGGCGCGTCATCATCGTCGACGCGCACGCGCTGCAGGGTAGAAACCACCGCCTCGTGAAGTTCGTCGGGCGTGACCGTCTCTTCGGCGATCTCGCGCAGGGCGACCACCGGATTTTTATCGCGATCGCGCTCAAGGGTGAGCTCGGCGCCACCAGAAATCTGGCGCGCGCGCTGCGCAGCCATCAACACCAGATCGAACCGGTTGGGAATCTTGTCGACGCAATCCTCGACGGTTACGCGCGCCATGGAAACGCTCCGCTATAGCTGCAGGGTCGGAAAGGAGTTGCGGCTAACAGGCGCAGGCCCCGATGTAAAGGAAAATGGTCAGTCGGCCGCCTTGTGCGCCCAAAACAGGCCACAGGGCGGGAAGTTCCACCATTCAAGATCGCGGTCGATCCGCTCGAACAGCGGCTCGATCAGCTTCAGGACATAAGGCGAATATTGATAGATCAGGAAGGAGCCGCCCGGCCTGAGCGTCTTGTGCGTCGCTGCGGCAATGGCGGGCCCAACTCCAGGAGGCAGGGTAGAAAAGGGGAGGCCCGACAGGATATAATCCGCCGTGTCGAAGCCGTGGGCCGCCACGATCTCGTTGACGTCGGCGGCCGAGCCATTGACCGCGACGAAACGGGCATCGACGAACTTGCGCCGCAGATAATCGACGAAGACCGGATTGGTATCGATCACCAGTAGCGTCGCGTCGGGAGGAAGGCGTTCCAATATGGTCCCGCAGAACGTGCCAACACCCGGTCCATATTCGACGAACAGCTTGGTGGTCGGCCAATCGACCCGCGACAGCATATTTTCGATGGTGCGCCGCGAGGACGGTATGATCGAACCGATCATCACCGGGTGGCGCAGGAACTCGCGGAAGAAGAGCGCGAAAGGGTTTATCGCAGCAGAGGCGGACGTGCGGGCCTTTGCGCTGTTGCCCAGCGCCTGTTCGGCCGAGAAATCACCCATATCGTTCCTGTCGGGTTATGATCTTTTCTCTCCGTTCGCAAATGACGTGGCGAAAGGCAAGCGCCGCCCGTTACGGATACGGCAGGGCGAAAGCCTAACCCTTCGAAGCGCTTCGAGTTGCACCCGGCCAAAAAAAGGGCCGGCCTTTTTACGGGCCGACCCTGAAGTTTTTAGGAGAGGATGCCTGAAAGGCCTGGTCTTATTGCGATGCGGCAAGGCATTTCGCAAATGCGGACGCGGAGCGGACGATTGCATATTGCGCAATGGTGCGGGCCCGCAAAAACTATGGCGATTGCGTCGAGCGATGTGGCGAGTCGGCGCTTTCTAATATTTTGCATTGCAACGATGCTCATCCTCTGATGGGATGCCAGCATGCGTAGATTGCCACCGCTGACCGCGATCGAAGCGTTCGTCCAGGTTGCCCGTCTCGGTTCGGTGAAGGCTGCCGCCGAGGAACTGGCGCTGTCCTCGCCGGCGCTCAGCCGCCGGGTGCAGGCGCTCGAGCGCTTCATGGGGCGCAATCTTTTCGAACGCCGCCACCAGGCGATGATGCTGTCGGCGGACGGCGAGTTGCTGCTGTCGCGGATCGCGCCGGCGCTCGACGCGCTGACGCTGGCGATCGACGCGACATCGGGCGACAGCGAGCTTGTCCGGCTCCGGCTCGGCGTCATGCCCCTGTTCGCGTCGCAGAGGCTGATGGGACGACTGCCTGAACTGCGACAGCGCCACCCCGAGTTGCATATCGACATCGACACCGGCGGGCATGCGCTGGCGCGGCTGGGAGAAGGGGTCGATGCGGCGATCGTGCTGGCGCGCGATATCGACTCCAACCTCTATTCGCGACGCATCGATCGCGACACCGCGGTCGCGATCGTCAATCGTTCGTTGCTCAACGGCCGCTTCCCGGTAGGGCGGGTGGAGGACGTCGGCCGTCTGACCATCTTCCTCCATCGCGATATGCCCGAGCTGTTCAATGTCTGGCGCGAAGGGCTCGGCCGTCCCGATCTGGAACCTGCCGCGGTCGACGTCTTCGATTCGGGGCAGCTGATGCTCGATGCGGCGGCCCAGGGGCTGGGCGCGGCGTTCATGCTGCGCAGTCATCTCGAGGACTCGCGCGACGAACGGCTGACCAACCTTTTCGACGAAGCGGTCGACAGCCCTTACGGCTATTGGTTCGCCTGCCGCCGTCCGGCGCTCTCGACGCGCGCGGTGCGTATCTTCCACGACTGGCTGTTCAGCACCTTGTCGACCGTCTGAACATTCTCGCGTCCACCGCCGATCGCCCGGGTGCCAAGGCGATCGGCGCCGGCGCGCCGATCAGCTGTCGGCGGCGATTCGCATCTTGACGATCTTGCCCGGCTCGCGCGGCGGCTCCCCCTTGGGCAGCGCGTCGACATGTTCCATGCCGGATTCGACGATGCCCCACACGGTATATTGCCCGTCCAGGAAACGGGCGTCGTCGAAGCAGATGAAAAACTGGCTGTTGGCGCTGTTGGGGCTCGCGCTGCGGGCCATCGAACAAACGCCGCGGACATGCGGCTCGCGGTTGAACTCGGCCTTGAGGTTCGGCTTGTCGGAACCGCTCATGCCGGTGCCCGTCGGGTCACCGCCTTGCGCCATGAAACCGGGTATCACACGGTGGAACACCACACCGTCGTAAAACCCCTCCCGGGCAAGCCCCTTGATCTGCTCGACATGGCCGGGAGCGAGGTCGGGGCGCAGATTGATCACGACATCGCCGCTTTCCAATGTCATGATCAGCGTGTTTTCGGGATCGGCGGACATCGGTCTACTCCTTGTTATGGATCTGCGCCGTCCCCTACCGGCAGTTCCACGCCGATGCGAGCGATGATTGCCCCGGCGAGCGCGAAGTGACAATAAGCTCCTGAGCATGGCAGCCGTCATGCGCTATCCGCGAAAGAGTCCATGGACGAAAAGCCGACAGTCTATCTTCCCCCGGCTCAAAGGAAACTCGCGGTCCTGTTTATAATGCTGGCGACGATTCTGGTTGTGCTGGATCAGACGATCGCCAACGTCGCGCTACCGCATATGCAGGCGGCGCTGGGCGCGACGCCCGACACCGTGTCCTGGGTGCTCACCAGCTATGTGCTGGCCAGCGCCGTGGCGACGCCGATGACGGGATGGCTGTCGGGGCGTTTCGGCCGGCGGCAGCTTTTCTGTGCGGCGGTCGTGGGCTTCACGCTGATGTCGGCGATATGCGGCATGGCCGTCTCGTTGCCGATGATGGTGGCCGCCCGCGTCGCCCAGGGCTTCTTCGGGGCTTTCCTGATACCGATGTCGCAGGCGTTCATGTACGATCTGCATCCGCCCTCGCAGCAGGTGCGCGCCTCGACGACATGGGGGCTGGGGGTGATGGTGGCGCCGATCATTGGGCCGCTGGTGGGTGGTTATCTGACCGAACTGCTCGATTGGCGCTGGGTCTTTTTCGTCAATCTTCCGCTCGGCGCGATCGCGGTGGTCGGGCTCTTGCTGATATTGCCGCAGTTCTCAGCCGTCCGGCGGCCCTTTGATCATCTCGGCTTCGCGCTGATCGCGATCGGTCTGTGCAGCATGCAGCTGGTGCTCGATCGCGGCACGCAGCAGGACTGGTTCGATTCGGTCGAGATCCTGATTGAGGCGGGCCTGAGCATCAGCGCCTTGTGGCTTCTGATCTTCCACCTGCGCACGGCGGACCATCCGCTCATTCCCATCGCGCTTTTCACCAACCGGTCCTACGTCGTCGGGCTGATGATGGGCTTCATCGTCTCCCCCATCCTCATTGCGGGATCGGCGCTGTTGCCGTCGCTGTTGCAGACCCTGCTCGGCTATCCGGTGGAGCTGACCGGATTGCTGGTCGTCCCCCGCGGGCTGGCGTTCGCGGCGGCGATGGTGCTCGGTAGCCGGCTGATGACTATCCTCGACGGGCGCGTGCTGATCTTCGCTGGCCTGCTGCTCATCATCTGGTCGATGCATCTCCAGACACTGTTCAATCTGCAAATGGGGTGGGATCTCCTGGTCTGGTCGGGAATCTTGCAGGGTGTCGGGATGGGATTGTCGATGACGATATTGACCTACATTGCAGTGTCGGGGCTTCCCGCGGCGCTCAGGACCGAGGGTGCGGCGGTGTTCAATCTCGCGCGCACGATCGGCACATCGGTGATGATCGCGATCTCGACCGCGATGCTCGCGCGCAACCTTCAGATCAGCCATGCCGATGTCGGCAGTTCGCTGCGCTCGAACAATCTCCCCTTCAGCCTGTCCGAGATGATCGGCGGCAACTATCTGAGCGAGAGGGTGGCGGCGATGGCCAACGCCGAGGTCACGCGGCAGGCGATGATGATTTCCTATATCGACGACTTCTGGCTGATGATGTGGGCGAGCGTGTGCGCCCTGCCGCTCGTCCTGCTGCTCAAGCCGATCCGCGCACCCAAAGGCGAGCCCATCGCTATGATGGAATAGCGCGGTTGCCGGGGCGGCATTTGCACCCTAAGCACGCCGATCCGGCACATTCCGCGGAGGACGCCATGAGCGAAACCGAGATCGATAGCGGCGAAGCTCCTGCCCGGGAAAAGCTGCACGACGAGGATGATCGGCTGAAGTCGACCTTCGTCGACGCCGTGATCGCCTGCGTCGAGGACGGCGATCCGGAGGGTGCGCGTGCGCTGGTGCGGCCGCTCCACCCCGCCGACATCGCCGATCTGTTCGAACTGGCGCCGCAGGAGATGCGCCGGCCAATCGCCACCGCGATCGCCGAACTGCTCGACGGCGACGTGCTGGCCGAGATGAACGAGTGGGTGCGCGAAGAGCTGATCGACGCCCTCGCCCCGCACGAGGTCGCCGAAATCGCGACCCAGCTGGACACGGACGACGCGGTTGCGATCATCGAGGAGCTCGAGGAGGAGGACCAGCGCGCCGTCCTGCGCGCGATGGAGCCCGACGACCGCGCCGCCATCGAGGAAGCGCTGTCCTATCCCGAGGAGTCCGCCGGGCGCCTGATGCAGCGCGACCTGATCGCGGTGCCCGAGCATTGGTCGGTCGGCGACGTGCTGGATTATCTGCGCCGCAACGAGGATCTCACCACCGACTTCTGGGAGATATTCGTCGTCGACGCGGGGCACCATCCGATCGGGACGTGCAAGCTGAGCTGGGTGATGCGCACGCCGCGCAAGATCGCGATCAGCGATGTGATGCAACGCGAACAGACGCTGATCCCGGTCGACATGGACCAGGAGGAGGTCGCGCTTCGCTTCCAGAAATATGCGCTGATCTCGGCGGCTGTGATCGATCCTGCGGGCCGGCTGGTGGGAATGATCACGGTCGACGACGTCGTCCACATCATCCAGGAGGAAGCCGGCGAGGATATTCTCAAGCTTTCGGGCGCGGGCGACGGCGACATCAACGAGCCCGTGTTCGAGACGGTCAAGGTCCGCCTGTCGTGGCTGATCGTCAATCTTGGAACCGCGATCCTGGCCGCTTCGGTAGTCGGTTTGTTCCAACAGACGATCTCGAAGCTGGTGGTGCTCGCCGTGCTGATGCCGATCGTGTCGGGCATGGGCGGGAACGCCGGCACCCAGACTATGGCGGTCGCGGTGCGCGCGCTCGCGCTCAACCAGCTCACTTCGTCCAACACGCGGCGCATGATCCTGCGCGAATTCCGGATCGCGATCACCAACGGCCTGTGCCTCGGCGTGTTGATCGGCGCCGCAGTCGCGCTGCTCTATGACAATAGCGATCTGGGCATCGTCATTTGTCTCGCGATGATCATCAACAATCTCACAGCCGGTCTGGCGGGGATCCTGGTTCCGGTCGGGCTTGACAAGGCCGGCGCCGATCCCGCGGTTTCCTCGGCGGTGTTCGTCACCACGGCGACCGACGTGATGGGCTTCTTCTCCTTTCTTGGCTTGGCTGCGCTGTGGGGACTGCACGGTTGATCCGCGCCGCAGGGATCCCGATATCGGGCCGATGAGCGCGCTGCACCTGACCAAGATCGCCTATGGCTGCGAAAGTTTCGAGGATCTGCGCGCCCGGCTCGCCGATCGCATCGGCCGCGGCGAGAATATTATGCTCTCGACGCGTTACCGGCCGAAGCGCGCCGACGAACTGGACGGGGGCTCGCTCTACTGGATATCGCAGCATCGCTTCGGGCTCAGGCAGCCGCTCGTCGGTTTTGAGGATGTGGAAGGCGGCCGTTGCGCGATCGTACTGGCGCCGCTGCTGATCGCGGTCGAGCCACGCCCGCGCCGCGCGCATCAGGGATGGCGCTACCTTGCGGCCGCCGATGCGCCAGCCGACCTGGCGGCGGACGGCGATGGCGGTATTCCCGCGGGGTTGCAGGCCGAGCTCGCGACCCTGGGACTGCTCTGACGCTCGGCGCTCACGATCCGCAGCGGATCTCGCCCGATCCGACCTTATTCTTGGTGCAGCTCGGGCGGCCGGCGATGCTGATGTTCCCCGATCCCGCCAGATTGACCCGCGCGGTGCGCGTCGGGCCGACATCGATATCGCCCGATCCGGCCGCCGACGCGGTGAGCAGATCGACCGAGAGTCCCCCCGCGTGCAGGGTGCCCGAGCCTTGGACCGAGGCATCGGCGCGGCCGGCATGCCCGGCAAGCTTAAGGTCGCCCGATCCGGTGACGGCCGCGCGCAAGCGGCTGGTCTCGAGCCGCGCGACCGAAAGGTCGCCCGATCCGGTGAGCAGCGCGGCGAACGCGCTGGTGCGGATTCGATCGATGCTGACATCGCCCGATCCGGTCAGTTCGGCGGCCTCGAGCATCGGAACGGTGATCTCGATAGAAACCATCTCGTTCTTGCCCCCCTGAAGGCCGCTCCAATTCCAGCTTTTCTCGGTCGAGACGAGCAGCGTGTCGCCGCGCGATTCCACCATAAGCTTGTCGATCCGCGACTGAGGCCCGCGGGCGTTGACCGAGCTTCGAGCGCCGGTGCGCACGCGCACGCTATAGGGGCCCTCGACCCGCAGCTTCACGAAGCCGGGAACCGGGAAGGCGCGCGTCGCGGAGGCGGCCGGGAGGGCGGAGACCGCCAGCGGCAGGACGATCAGAGCTGCGGCCGGTAAGCGCATCGGGCAATCCTTCCTTTCTGTATTGTCGATATAATGCAGCGAGCGAGCCGGGCTCACAAGCGGCATGGCTCCGCGGTCGCGGCAACAAAAAAGGGCGGCCCGAAGACCGCCCTTTCGCGTGGCCCCGAGGCCAGGATTTACTTGTTGTGGACAGCCGCGGCCTTGCGCAGGATCTCCAGGATCTTCTCCTGCGCCGTCGGCTCGTCGACCGCTTCCATAGCCGCGAGCTCGCGGGCGAGGCGGCTGGTCGCCGCTTCGAAAATCTGGCGCTCCGAATAGCTCTGCTCGGGCTGGTCATCGGCGCGGAACAGGTCGCGCACGACCTCCGAGATCGACACCAGGTCGCCCGAATTGATCTTCGCCTCATATTCCTGCGCGCGACGCGACCACATAGTGCGCTTGACCTTGGGCTTGCCCTTCAGCGTGGCGAGCGCTTCGCCCATCGTCACGCTCGACGACAGTTTGCGCATGCCGACGGCCTCGGCCTTGTTGGTCGGGACGCGCAGCGTCATGCGCTCCTTTTCGAAACGCAGCACGTAAAGCTCGAGCTTGGCTCCAGCAATTTCCTGGCTTTGCAGTTCGACCACGCGGCCGACACCATGCTTGGGATAAACGACATAATCGCCGACGACGAAGCTCAGCGCCTTGGCAGCCATTTAGCAGACCTTTCTTTGGGATGCCTGAAAGGGCCCGTCAAATCCGCCCTCCCTTCAGCGGCCGACGGCAATCCTGACATGGCGGATCACAGGTTCCTTGTTGCAGGCGCCTTGAATCGCGCCCGGACGCTAGTCCTGTAACACATTGGCAAGCCAAAAGCCAGCATCTCGGGCATTTCACCGCGATTTTGACGATATTTGCGGCCTTAGCGGGCGTCAGTCGCCCTGGCCCGGCTCCGGCGAGAAGAATTTATCATATTTGCCTTCGACGCCTTTATACTCGTCGGCATCGGCCGGCGCGTCGCGTTTCCGGGTGATGTTCGGCCATTGCGCCGAAAACGAGGTGTTGAGCTCCAGCCACTGCTCGAGGCCCGACTCGGTGTCGGGCAGGATCGCTTCGGCAGGGCATTCGGGTTCGCACACACCGCAGTCGATGCACTCGCTCGGATTGATCACGAGCATATTGTCCCCCTCGTAGAAGCAATCGACCGGGCACACCTCGACACAGTCCATATACTTGCAACGGATGCATGCATCGGTGACGACGTAGGTCATTTCTACTCCTCGGGACGAACGGGCCTCCGTTAGGTCGGGGCGGCTCCGTCGTCAACAGGCCGCGGGGACAGATCGGTGTAGCAGGCCTGCGCCTCGGGGGCGGGCCCGCGGCGCGAGGGCAACGCCTCGATCCGGATCACCCGGACGCGTCCATGCAGCGGGAAGCTCAGGACGTTGCCGACCGCCACTGCGGCGTGCGCGCGGTCGATGACGCGACCGTCGACCCGCATATGTCCCCCCGTTGCGATATGCTGCGCCAGAATGCGCGTCTTGGCAAGCCGGGCGAACCAGAGGAATTTATCGAGCCGCATCGCCGGCAAAGTGGGCAGGATAGAGAGACTCGAGCGCGCCAAAAGCATTGCCCGGGCGGCGTGCCGGCTGTTTGTGGGGGGCGCGCTTGCCCTTCCAGATCCAGGCTTCGGGCCCGCCGGGTGGTGTGGCGCGGAAACCCAAAGCGAGCATGAGTTGCGCAAAGCTGGCATGGCGCAGGCCAAGCGAGGTCGCCAGCCCGGGATCGGGGGTGAAGGGCGCACGCCCCGAGCGCGTGTCATGCGCGATCCGGGCCAGCCGCTCGACCAGGTCGACCCTGAGCATCTGGGCGCCGAGCGCGCGATAGCCGGCGCGAACCATGGCCTCGCATGCGGCCGTGTCGGTTGGCGTCGGTAACGACACCGCACCCGGGACCGGCAGCTCCGGCATTTTGTTATCCTCGGCCGCGGCGAAGAGCGCGATCCGCCAGCGTGTCGGTTCGGGCTTGAGCAGAGTCGGCGAATGGACGTCGAGGGTCCCGATCTTGACGTCGAGCCTTTCGGCGCGCGACCGGCCGTCGCGATCGAGATGCTCGATCGCCGAGGCAATCTCCGCACGCGGAATGATCCCGCCCGCCTCGGCGAGCGGTGACAGCAGCGCGCGCAGTGAAGCCGGGCAGGCGGGATCGCGCGCCGCCTCGAAATAGCGGGCGAGCGGCTTCAGCTCGCGCTCGATGCGACCGTCGAGCCAAATCGCCAACCTCTGTTCGACCCCGCTGCGATCGGCGGCGCACAGCGTGTCGAGCGCGCGGTGCAGCCGGATGCGTGGCGTCAGCAAGTTGCGCCCCTTTTCGAGCCTCGCAACGACGTCGCCGCGCCAGAAGATCGCCACCGGCAGCCCCGGGTCGGTGGCGAGGCTGAAATAGCCGTCCTCATCGGCCGCAAGCTGCCGGGCGCGCGTCGCGAGCTCCACCCCGAGCCGGCGTTCGGCCGCGGCCATCAGGCGCTTCATATCGCCGTGGCGCGCGAGATGATCGGGCTTGAACCGGAAGCCGATCAGCCTGCCGATCGCTTCGCCGTCGACGGTGACGACGCCTTCGCCGTCGACCTTGACCGGCAGCATCAGCTCGCCTCCCTTTGCCCCGAGATCGCGCATCAGTACCGACGTGCGCCGATCGACGAAGCGCTGGGTCAGCCGTTGATGGAGCGCGTCGGAGAGCTTTTCCTCGAGCGTGCGGGTGCGCTCGGCCCAGGTTTCCGGATCGGCCAGCCAGTCGGCGCGGTGCGCGATATAGGCCCAGGTCCGCACCCCGGCGATCCGGTCGGCGAGCGTCTCGACATCGCCCTGCACGCTGTCAAGGCGGGCCAGCTCCTCGGCGAACCAGGCGACCGGCAGATGTCCTGCGCCTTCGCTCAGATGACGGAAGATGCGCGCGACCAGGCGGCTGTGCGGCTCCGGCCCGGTCTTGCGGAAGTCGGGAAGGCCGCACGACGCCCACAGCCGGCCGATCATCGCCGGGCCGCGGGCGCGTTCGCGGACCCAGTCCTCGGCGGCGAGCCGCTTGAGCACCGCGAGGTCGATCGCCTGGGGAGCGGCGCGCAGCACCTGCCGGTCGGGCCGCTTTTCAAGATCGCCGATTAGTGTGTCGAGAGTGGTGAGCGAGGGTTGCCCCTCGCGCCAGTAGAGATGGTCGATCGGGGGAAAGACATGCGCCTCGATCGCATCGACTTCTTCGTCTTCGAAGCGCGCGCCGTTCGATCCTTCCAGCGCGAGCGTCCCGAAGGTGCCGTCCCGCTGATGGCGCCCCGCCCGCCCGGCGATCTGCGCCATTTCGGCGATGGTCAGGCGGCGCGATCGCCGTCCGTCGAATTTGCGCAGCGAGGCGAAGGCGACATGCGCGACATCCATGTTGAGGCCCATGCCGATCGCATCGGTCGCGACAAGATAATCGACCTCACCAGCCTGAAACATCGCGACCTGGGCGTTGCGGGTGCGCGGCGACAGCGCGCCCATCACCACCGCCGCTCCGCCGCGCAGGCGCCGCAGCATCTCGGCGACCGCATAAACCTCCTCGGCCGAGAAGGCGACGATCGCCGATCGCGGCGGCAGGCGCGACAATTTGGTGGCGCCCGCATAGCTGAGCGTCGAAAAGCGTGGCCGGCCGATGATCTCGGCATCCGGCACAAGCGCGCGAACCATCGGCCGCAGCGCTTCGGAGCCGAGGATCATCGTCTCCTCACGTCCCCGAGCGCGCAGCAGCCGATCGGTGAAGACATGGCCGCGCTCGGGATCGGTGGCAAGCTGCGCCTCGTCGAGCGCGACGAAGGCGAAATCGCGGGCCTCCCCATTGGCGCCGTCGAGGGGTTGGCGGCGGCTGAGCGGCATCGATTCCGCGGTGGTCAGGAAATATTGCGCCTGCGGCGGGAGGATTTTCTCCTCCCCGGTGATTAGCGCCACTCGTTCCTTGCCCTTGATCGCGACCACCCGGTCATAGACCTCCCGCGCGAGCAGCCGCAGCGGGAAACCAATCATCCCGCTCGAATGGCCGCACATCCGCTCGATCGCGAGGTAGGTCTTGCCGGTGTTGGTCGGGCCCAGCACGGCAACCACCGGCTGGGCGCTAAAGCTGGACATGCCGCCATGATTGGCAGCCGGGGTGACGAACGCAAGCGCGAAACGCGACGATTCGACTCATGGACATAAAAGACTCGGCTCGTCGCATTCGTGCGGCTCGTCGAGCCGCATTAGTTTGACTTTAACCATGTCGAGGCAGACTGATCATGCCCAAATCGAAAATCTCGGTTCAGGGCAAGCAGATAGACGTTTTGTAAGAGGGGCGGAGGGCTTTGTTTCAAAGCGGCGGTCCAGGATTCACGGGAAATAGCCGCTCGGCGGGAGGAAGCGCGGGAGCGCTCGTCCTCGTCAAGCCGAACCGCTTTCAAGCGCTAGGCTGGCTGATCGATGATCCGGTGGCCGGCGCCGCCGATCGTCTCGCGGGCATCGATCTGGTCGTCGATCTTGGCGCGCGCATCGGCTCGCGCGAATGGTTCCGCGGCCTGTTCACCTGTCTTGGCCTGTGCGCCGCGGCCGGGATGATGGCCCCCAGCTTCAAGCCGATCAGCTTCGTCGCGGAGGCGCCGCTCGACACCAGGCACTATGATGAGGCGCGCGCGCTCGCGATCGCCCCGCTCGGCCTGGGCGGCGATACCGGCCGCCGGCTCGCCGCCACCAGCGCGGTGGAGCCGCTCACCGACACCCCCGAACGGCCGCGCATCGAACTTTCGGCGACGATCGGCCAGGGCGACGGCTTCGCGCGCGTGCTCGAACGCGCCGGTGTCGGGCGACCGGAGGCGGGCGCGGTCGCTGACCTCATCTCCGACGCGGTTCCCGTCGACGAGATCAAGGCCGGAACGCGCATGGATCTTGTGCTCGGCCGGCGTGCAGTCAAGACCGATCCGCGGCCGCTCGAGACGCTCGGCTTCCGCGCGCGCTTCGATCTCAAGCTGGCGATCGAAAGGATCGACGGAGAGCTTCGCCTCAAGCGTATTCCGATCAAGGTCGACAACACCCCGCTGCGCATCCAGGGGCGGGTCGGGTCGAGCCTCTACCAGTCCGCGCGCGCAGCGGGTCTCCCCGGCGATGCGATCGAGGCCTTCATCAAGGCGGTTTCCCAGAAGCTGTCGATGCGCAGCATCGGCTCGGACGCGCGGTTCGACGCGATCATCGAGCATGCCCGCGCAGAGACCGGCGAGGTCAAGGTCGGCGGCCTGCTGTTCGCAGCGGTCACCGAGGGTCGCAAGAAGGTCCAGATGCTCAAGTGGACCGGCGACGGCCGCAGCCAATGGTACGAGGCCAATGGCGTCGGCGAGACGCGCGGCGTGATGCGTCAGCCGGTGCTCGGTCATCTCACCTCGAGCTTCGGTATGCGCTTCCACCCGATTCTCGGCTTTTCACGCATGCACCAGGGTATGGATTTCGGCGCGCCGATGGGGGCGCCGATCGTCGCGGCGACCGATGGTGTGGTCGGATTCGCCGGACGCCATGGCGGCCATGGCAATTATGTTCGGCTCAACCATGGTGGTGGAATATCGACCGGCTATGCCCATATGAGCCGGATCATCGCCCGCCCCGGCGAACGCGTCCGCCAAGGACAGCTGATCGGCTATGTCGGTTCGACCGGCCTCTCGACCGGCCCGCATCTTCATTATGAGGTGTTCCGCAACGGCCAGCCGATCAATCCCGCCTCGATGAAGTTCACCACGATCCAGCAGCTCGGCGGCCGCGACCTCGCCAATTTCAAGGCGAAGCTCAACCAGTTGCTCGCAGTGCGCGTGGCCTCGGGCGGCGCAGCCGCCAAGACCGAAAAGAGCGCCGAAGCCGAGACCGGAGGCAAGGGCGGGAAGAACCGGAAAGGCTGAGCCTTGGCTTCGTTCGCTGCCGGGCCAGGCGGCTAGTGTTTCTGCATCAACCCGTCGGTCGCTCGTCGCCGTTCCTGCCATGCGCGTCGATCAGCGGCAGGAAGCGGACCGGACCCAACTCCTGTGATATCCGGCGTCTCCGCCATTCCGCCGTTCTTTGCTAATCGGCGCGATCTTTGCTCTGGCGCGATCTTTGCTATAGGTTACATCAGACCGATCATGTCCATCCTCATGCCCGAGCCCGACCGCAGCGTGCTTGCGCGGCGCAACGAGATCGTTGCCGCGCTTCGCGCGATCGTGCCCGGCGAGGGCGTCATCAGCGAGCTGCATGAGCTTAGCGCCTATGAATCGGACGGACTGACCGCCTACCGCCAGCCGCCGATGGTGGTTGTTCTGCCCGAGACGGTCGGGCAGGTCTCCGCCATCCTCGCCTGGTGCCACGCCGAGGGCGTCAAGGTGGTGCCGCGCGGGTCGGGCACCTCGCTGTCGGGCGGCGCGCTGCCGCTGGCGGACGCGGTGCTGCTGGGCCTCGGCAAGTTCAACCGCGTGCTCGAGGTCGATTATGCCGACCGGTTGGCCGTGGTGCAGCCGGGTGTCACCAATCTGGCGATCACCCGCGCGGTAGAGGATGCCGGCTTCTATTACGCCCCCGATCCGTCCAGCCAGATCGCCTGCTCGATCGGCGGGAACGTGGCCGAGAATTCGGGCGGCGTGCACTGCTTGAAATACGGTTTGACGACCAACAACGTGCTCGGCGTCGAGCTGGTGCTCATGGACGGTGAGGTAGTGCGCCTGGGCGGTCGCCAACTCGATCCGGCGGGGCTTGATCTGCTCGGCGTCATCGTCGGGTCGGAAGGCTTGCTCGGCGTTGTCACCGAGGTCACCGTGCGGATCCTGCCGAAGCCCGAGACGGCGCGCGCCGTCCTCCTCGGCTTCCCGGATCCCGAGTCTGCGGGGGCGTGCGTCGCGCAGGTGATCGCGGAGGGGATCATCCCGGCGGGCATGGAGATGATGGACAAGCCGGCGATCCATGCCGCGGAGGCGTTTGTCGGAGCAGGCTATCCGCTCGATGTCGGCGCGCTGCTGATCGTCGAGGTGGACGGGCCGGCGGCCGAGTGTGACCATCTGATCGACGAGATCGTGGCTATTGCCCGCGACAACGGCGCTAGCACGCTACGCGTCTCGGCCGACGAGCAGGAGCGGCTGGCCTTCTGGGCCGGGCGTAAGGCGGCGTTTCCCGCGGTCGGCCGGCTGGCACCCGACTATTACTGCATGGACGGCACGATCCCGCGCCGCCGCCTGCCCGAAGTGCTGCGGCGCATGGACGAGATGTCCAAGCGCTACGGGCTGGGCGTCGCCAATGTTTTTCACGCGGGGGACGGCAATCTCCACCCGCTGATCCTCTACGATGCCAATCGTCCGGACGAGCTGGATCGGGCGGAGGCGTTCGGCAACGACATCCTGCGACTGTGCGTCGAGGTGGGCGGCGTGTTGACCGGTGAACACGGGGTCGGCATCGAGAAGCGCGACCTGATGCCGGAAATGTTCAGCGAAGCCGACCTGAGGCAGCAGCAGCGCGTCAAATGCGCCTTCGATCCAGACCTGCTGCTCAACCCGGGCAAGGTGTTCCCGACGCTGCATCGCTGCGCCGAACTCGGCCGAATGCATGTCCACCGTGGGCAGCTGCCTTTTCCGGAGCTGCCGCGCTTCTGATGGTGACGATCCGGCCGACGAGCGCGCAGGAGCTGTGCGATGCGGTGGCTGATGCCGCGCAGGCCGGCCGGCGCCTGGAGATCCGCGGCGGTGGCAGCAAGGCGGCGATCGGCGCCCCGCGCGAGGTCGACCTGCTCGACATGCGGGCCTTTACCGGCATCGTCGATTATGATCCGGCGGAACTGGTGCTGACGGTCAGTGCGGGCACGCCTCTTGCCGAAGTCGAGGCGCTTGTCGCGGGCGAGGGGCAGATGCTCGCCTTCGAGCCGTTCGATCATGGCCGGTTGCTGGGTGCCGTCGCCGGCGTAGCGACGATCGGGGGCGTTGTTGCGGCCGGTGTCGCCGGATCGCGGCGGGTGACGACTGGCAGCGTGCGCGACCATCTGCTCGGCTTCCGCGCCGTGTCCGGCCGTGGCGAGGAGTTCGTTGCCGGAGCCAAGGTGGTCAAGAACGTCACCGGCTACGACTTGCCCAAGCTGATGGCCGGCAGTTGGGGCCGGATCGCGGCGATGACCGAGCTCACGCTCAAGGTGCTGCCGCGCCCCCGGGTAACGGCAACGCTGATCGCCGACGGCCTGGGCGATCGCGCGGCACTCGCCGCGATGACCCGGGCGCTGGGCAGCCATGCCGAGGTTTCAGCGGCGGCGCATCTGCCGGCCGAAGCGAATGCCGGCACGGCGGCAACGCTATTCCGCGTCGCCGGCTTCGCGCCCTCGGTGGAGGCGCGCTGCGTGATGCTGCCGGACATGCTGCGCGCCAGCTGCAGCTTGCGCCGGGCGGAGCCGAGTGAGGCCGATCAACTCTGGACGCGTGTGCGCGATGCGTCGCCGCTCGACGGACCGACGCTCTGGAGGGTGCATGTACCGCCGTCGGCGGCGTGCGGAGTGACGGTATCGCTGGCGCCGATGGGCGCACGCTGGCTGTTCGACTGGGGTGGCGGGCTGGTGTGGCTGGCGTGCGAGGCGCCGGCCGCAGACGTGCGCGCCGCCGCCGCCGCGGCGGGGGGGCAGGCGATGCTCGTTCGTGCGCCGGACGCCATTTGGGCCAGCGTGCCCGCGCAGCATCCGCGCGCGGGCGGCGTGATGGCCCTGGAACGGCGCGTCCGCCGCGCCTTCGATCCGGCCGGCGTGTTCGAAACCGGGCGTTTCCTAGGAGAGGCAGATGCGGACTAACTTCTCTCCGGAGCAACTCGCCGAACCGGCCATGGCCTCGTCGGAGGCGGTGATCCGCAAGTGCGTTCATTGCGGCTTCTGCACCGCTACCTGCCCGACCTACGTGCTGCTCGGCGACGAGCTCGATTCGCCGCGTGGCCGCATCTACCTGATGAAGGAGATGCTCGAGAACGAGCGGAAGCCGACTCCAGAAGTCGTCAAGCATCTCGACCGCTGTCTGTCTTGTCTTTCGTGCATGACCACCTGTCCGTCGGGCGTGAACTATATGCACCTGATCGATCACGCCCGCGCCTATGTCGAGGAGCGGTATCGCCGACCCTGGCATGAGCGCGCGACCCGCGGGCTGCTGGCAACGGTCCTGCCATATCCCGGCCGTTTCCGCTGGGCGATCGCGCTGGGCAGTCTGGCGCGCCCGCTGGGTCCGCTCTTCGCCCGGATACCGGCGCTCAAGCCGCTGGCTGCGATGCTGGCGCTGGTGCCCGATGCTCCTCCGGCGGCGGTCACGCGGACCCCGGAGGTTCCGCGAGCGACGCGCAAGGGACGGGTGGCGATCCTGCGCGGCTGCGCCGAGCCAGTGCTCAATCCGGCGGTCCGCGCTGCGACCGAGCGCCTTCTCGCACGCTGCGGCTATGCCGTGGCCGACATCCGCGGCGAAGTCTGCTGCGGCGCGCTGGTTCACCACATGGGTCGCGACGCCGCCAGCCTGGAGGCCGCGCGGCGCAATGTCGACGCCTGGACTCGTGAAATCGAAGGCGAAGGGCTGGACGCGATCGTCATCACCGCATCGGGCTGCGGTACGACGATCAAGGATTACGGTTTCATGCTGCGCGAGGATCCCGCCTATGCCGAAAAGGCGGCGCGCGTCTCTGCGCTCGCTCGCGACATCAGTGAGCTGCTCTTCTCGCTGCAGCCCGATCTTCCCGCGGGCGACGGACGCGGCATCACCGTCGCTTATCACGCCGCCTGCTCGCTCCAGCACGGACAGAAGGTGACGGAGGCGCCCAAGCTGCTGCTCGCCGGCGCTGGCTATGCCGTCCGTACTCCGGTCGAGGCGCATCTGTGCTGCGGTTCGGCCGGCACGTACAACATCCTTCAGCCGGAAATCGCCGGCCAACTGGGCGCGCGCAAGGTGGCGAACCTCGAGCGCCTCGCCGCGGACGTGATCGCCACCGGCAATATCGGTTGCGCGGTGCAGATCGGCCAGCGTGCGTCGATCCCAGTCGTCCACACCGTCGAGCTGATCGACTGGGCGACCGGCGGCCCGATGCCGCCCGCCCTGAGCCACCTCTCAACCACCAAGGAAAACGCATGAGCCGCATCACACTTGCCCAGGCCAACCAGATCATTGCCGGCGCATTTGCCAAGGCGCAGGAGCTTGCGCTCAAGCCGCTGGGCGTGGTCGTGCTGGACGCGGGAGGCCATCTTATCGCCTTCCAACGCCAGGACAGCGCATCGACGGGCCGGCTTCAGCTGGCGACCGGAAAGGCGGCGGGTGCGCTGTTCCTGGGCATCTCGTCCCGCAAGATCGGCGACATGGTGGCCGAACGACCGATCTTCGTGGCGTCGCTCGGCCCGATCGCGCCGGCAGGGGTGGTCCCGGCCGCGGGCGGCGTCATCGTCGTGGACGGCGACGGCGCGACGATCGGCGCTGTCGGTATTTCGGGCGATCTCAGCGACAAGGATGAAGCGTGCACGGTGGCCGGAATCGAAGCCGCAGGGCTGACCGCGCAGGCCTGAACGGAGGCGGGGCCAGGCAATTCGCGCTGGCCCCGCTGTCCCGTTGTTCCATCCTCAGGCGCGACAGTCGGCGCAGACTCTCCAGATCGGGTCCGAACAGAATCTGACAGGACAGCCGCGCGTTCTCGCGGCGGCGATCGGAGCTGTCGAGCACATCGTTCTCGTCCTCCGTCATGGCCGGCAGCACATCCGCGAAGGCTGAGTCGACATAGACGTGACAGGTGGCGCAGGAGCAGCCCCCGCCGCACAGCACCAGCACTTCATCGATGCCGGCGCCCAACTCGTCATGGATACCGCCCTTGGCCGAGCCCCAAAGCGCCGGGCCCACCGTTCTTGCGGATAACGAGTTCAAGGATGCCGTCCTGCCGTTCCAGCCGAACCGTCCGAAAGCGGTTCTTGTAGGTGTCAAAATCAGCCATCCTGCTTCCTCTTCCTCCAGCGGGCGAGGCGCTCGCGATATGGCGCGATGCTGTCCCATCGGAGCGCAAGATGGTCCCAACCGTGAGCTGCTCGGTCGATCGGTGGACAACCCTGCGCCCCTGTCTGAGCTGCCGCCAACCGCTTGAGAGCGGCGGGCCTGGCAGCCGGAGGAGAGGGCGTCTCCGGGAAAATTCGTTGCGAATCTGATTTGAAATTATCCGTGGTAATTTGCTGCTCGGCCGACTGCATCGCCCCGATCCGCCTTCCGGGTCAGCCCTTGGCGTGCTTGCGCCGCGTCACCCAGCCTTTGCGCGCCGCGGCGGACCGCTGTTCGGGCGATGCCGATTTGTGTGCTCGACCGCCGCGCGACGACGAAACATGCGTGTCGGGCTTGCCGCGGCCCGAACCCGATTTGTTGCCGCCACCCGATTCCTTGTTCACGGTCGCCCAGGCGCGCCGTTCGGCCTCGTCCTTGGGAACGCCGCGATCTTCATAGCCCTCCTCGATGTGCTCGGCCTTGCGCTTCTGCTTGTCGGTGTAAGCGTCCTTGTCTCCGCGGGGCATGATGCCGTCTCCCATAGGCTGCGATCCTTCCTCACAAACGCTTGGCGCGAACGGGATATCCATGGTCCGGCGCCGATCTTCGCGGCGGCGGCTTTCGCTTGGCCGGGCGGGGCGCTAAGTTCTCCTGTCCCGCAGGTGAGGAGTGGCGCCGTGATCGACGAACAGGGCATTTTTCTGGGTGCCAGCCCCAGCTCCGCGGGTCCGCAGCCGCAGCATATCAATCTTCGTCGCGCCAATCGCCACGGACTGATCGCCGGCGCCACCGGCACCGGCAAGACGGTGACGCTGCAGGGCATCGCCGAAAATTTCTCCGCGGCCGGCGTCCCGGTGTTCGTCGCCGACGTGAAAGGGGATCTTGCCGGCATCGCGATGGCCGGCTCGCCGACGGCGAAAAATGCCGACAAGCTCGTCGCCCGCGCCGCCGAGATCGGGCTGGAGCATTTTACCTGGGGGGACAACCCCGCGATCTTCTGGGATCTCTACGGCGAGCAGGGGCATCCGATCCGCACCACCGTATCGGAGATGGGGCCGTTGCTGCTCGCACGGCTGATGAACCTCAACGAAGTCCAGGAAGGCGTGCTGACCATTGCCTTCCGCTATGCGGACGAGCAGGGGCTGTTGCTGCTCGACCTTGGCGATCTCCAGTCGATGCTCGCCTATTGCGCCGAGAATGCCGACGCCTTGTCCGCGCAATATGGCAATATCACGAAGGCGAGCGTCGGATCGATCCAACGCCAGCTGCTTCAACTCGACAGCCAGGGCGGTGGGCATTTTTTCGGCGAACCCGCGCTCGATATTCACGATTTTCTTGCGGTCGACGACCAAGGGCGCGGATTCGTCAACATCCTGGCCGCCGACAAGCTCATGCAAAGCCCCAAGCTTTATGCGACCTTCCTGCTCTGGCTGCTGAGCGAGCTGTTCGAGACGCTTCCCGAGGTCGGCGATCCGGACAAACCGAAGCTGGTCTTCTTCTTCGACGAGGCGCATCTGCTGTTCGACGACGCGCCCAAGGCGCTCGCCGACAAGATCGAGCAGGTCGTGCGGCTGATCCGCTCGAAAGGGGTCGGCGTCTATTTCGTCACGCAGAACCCGATCGATATCCCCGAGGACGTCGCCGGGCAGCTCGGCAACCGGATCCAGCACGCGCTCCGCGCTTTCACGCCCAGGGACCAGAAGGCGATCGCCGCCGCCGCCGAGACCTTCCGCATCAATCCGGAGCTCGATGTCGCGCGGGCCATCACCGAACTCAAGGTCGGCGAGGCGCTGGTGTCGCTGTTGCAGGACGACGGTTCGCCAAGCATCGTTCAGCGCACGCTGATCGCGCCGCCGCGATCGCGCCTGGGTCCGCTCGACCCCAAGGAGCGGGGCGTGATCCAGTCGATCTCGCCTGTCGCCGGGAAATATGATGAGCCGATCAACCGCGAATCGGCGCAAGAAATATTGGTGGCGCGGGGCAATGCCGCCGCCGCGGCAGCCCAGGCTGCGAAGGCAAAGGCCGAGGCCGACAAGGCCGCGGCGGAACAGGCCAAGGTCGAGGCCAGGCAGCGCGAGCAGGCGCTCAAGGAACGGGCGCGGCTCGATGCGGTCGCAGCGCGCGAGGCGGCCAAGCCCTCAGGCATCGATCGGGCGATCCAGTCGGCGACCCGCGCCGCGGCATCATCGGTGGGCCGTCAGGTCGCGAACGAACTGGGGCGGGCGGTGTTCGGTGGCGGTCGCCGCGGATCAGGGGGCGTCGCCGGGCAATTGGTGCGGGGGATATTGGGCGGGCTGTTCAAATGAGCTTCGCTCCAATCTGAGATTCCCGTCAACGCCCCTGGTTGCGCCAGCGGCCGATGACCTGTTCGACCAGCGCATCCTCGTCGCCAGTGTTGCGCCACAGTTCGGAGAAGACCGGGTCGTTCGAGGCCGGGCGGAGGTTTGCCTCGAGATCGTCAAAGACGACCCTGACCGGGATCGACACGCCCTCACCGCAGATGATCGCCTCGCGATTGCGCAGCGCGGGGATCGCGTCGAGGAAGCCCCGCGCGCCTTCGGGCATCGCCGCCTTGACGAACGCCTGGTCGCGCTCGTTGTTGAGGCGCATCGAGATGATCGTGCCGCACTGCGAGAGCACACCTTCGGCGAGATCGGACGGACGCTGTGTCACCAGCCCCAGCGAAACGCCATATTTGCGGCCCTCTTTCGCGATCCGCTCGAGAATGCGGCGCACCGGGCCGTTGTTGGTCGTGCGGTCCGAAGGTACATAGCGATGCGCTTCCTCGCACACCAGCAGCACCGGATGCTGCGCCTGCCCCCGCGCCCAGATCGCATAGTCGAACACGCAGCGCGCGAGCACCGCGACTACGACCGACGTGATCTCGGAGGGGACGCCCGACACGTCGATCACCGAAATCGGCTTGCCCTCGCCGGGCAGCCGGAAGATCCGTTTGATGAAGGTCTTCATGCTGTCGCCGACCAGCATGCCCGAGAACATGAAATGATAGCGCGGGTCCGAGCGGATCTCGTCGATCTTTTGCTTGAGCCGCAAAAAGGGTGCGCTGTTCGACGCCTTGTCGAGCTTGCCCATCTCGGTCTGGATGATGTTGGTCAGGTCGGACAGCACATAGGGGATCGGGCTGTCCACTGTGATGCGGGCGACGGTGTCGGCCGCCCGGTTCTTCTGGCGTGCGGCGAGCAGGCATTTGGCGAGGATGTCGGCATCGGTCTGCCGCTCGGCCCCGGTTGTCGTCAGCAGGACCTCGCAATGCTCCTCGAAGTTCATCAGCCAATAGGGCATGGCGAGGTTCGAGACGTCATAGGCCGCGCCGACGCCCGCGAAGGCCGCGTCATATTCGCCATGCGGATCGATCATGACGATATGGCCGGCGGGCGCCATCTGGCAGATGCGATGGAGAATGAGCGCGGTGGCGGTCGATTTGCCGGTGCCGGTGGAGCCGAGCAGCGCGAAATGCTTGCCGAGCATTGCGTCGACGAGCAGCGCGGCACGGGTCGAGCAAGTCGGATGGACCGTGCCCACCTCGATGTGCGGCACATTGCCCGCGCTGAAGACCGCATCCATGTCGGCGCTCGAAACCGCATGAACGGGCGTGCCGGGCAGGGGATAACGCGTGACGCCGCGCCGGAAGCTGGCGATCCGGCCGGTTTCATCGGCCTGGCCTTCGCCTAGGAAGGAGATGCGCGCGGCAATCTCGCCGCCGTCGTTGATCAGATCGTGAACCGAGGCGACGACACAGCGGCCCGCCACCGTCATCTTGATCATCGAACCGATTTCGCCGGCCATCGCGACCGCGACATCGGCGTCCTTCGCCATCAGATCCAAGATCCGGGGATCGAGCCTGGTTTCCGCGCCGCCGCCCGTGACCGCCTGGATTCGGCCGAGCGCCGTACCGGCCAGACCCGCCGCTTCCAACGAAAACCCGCCGACCATGTCATTCATTTGATCATCGCTTCCCTTCGTGCACCGGGAAGTATGTAGCGACTGGCGGTTAACAGCGGGTTCCCCTGCACGGGCACCCGGACATACCGGTCAATCGCGCAAGCGCCTGAAGGCGGCGCTGGCCGCCCAACCCAGGCCGAGCGATAGCAGCACCGCGCAGACTCCGTAGAGGAAACTATGTTGCTCGGCCGCCCGCGCGACGAACGCTTCCATTCCCGATTTGCCGATGTCGATCTCGCGGGTGGCGGCGGCGATCACACGGCCTTTCTCGATCAGGAAGGTCTCGGCGCTATACCGCCCGACCGGCACGCGCGCGGGGATCGCGATCCGGGCGCGGTAGAGCACGCCTTCGCTGATGGCCACGCCACGATGGGTTTCGGAATAATATCCGCCGCGGCGTTTGAGGTCGATCAGCCCCTGTTCGAAGCGGCGGTCCTTGGCGGGATCCCCGGCGCTCGCCGGTGAGAGCTGGAGATTGTCGATGCCCAGCTCGTAGATCACCGCGGTCCGCGGATCGACGATCTGCGCGATCGGCTTCGACGAGGCCAGCGCGTAAAAGGAAGGCACCGAGCGGAAATCGGCGCTGTCGGCATTGACCCACATGCCTGCAATCTTGCGCTTTTCCCGGATCAGCACGGGTTCGGAGGGGCCCTTCACCACCACCGCGATCTGCGCGTCGTCGCTCGGGGCGCGGCCGCCGGGATAGAGGATCGCGCCGAACAGGAGCAGTTCGGCGCCCGTGAAGCTGTAAATAATCTCGATCTTGCGCTGCGAGACGTCGGGCACCAGCCGCGGCGCCTCCGCGCCGATCAGCAGCGGCGCCAGCAACAGCAGCGCACACCGCCTCACAGGCTTTGCACCGTGAAGATTTCCGACGGACGCCAAGTGAGCCCCAGCAGCATCCGGATCGCCACCACCAGCACGATGAAGGCCAGCGCCAGGCGCAGATATTCGGGTTTGATCGTCTGCGCCATGCGCGCACCGATCTGTGCGCCGGTGACGCTTCCGATCAGCAGCAGGCCGGTGAGCACCAGATCCACCGCCCGGCTCGTCATCGCATGGATCAGCGTGGTCGTGGCCGTGACGAACAAAATCTGGAAAAGCGAGGTGCCGACCACGACCCGCGCCGACATGCCGAGCAGGTAGATCATCGCCGGGACGAGGATGAAGCCGCCGCCGACGCCCATCAGCACGGTCATGATGCCCGTCGCGAAGCCGAGGAGCAGCGGCGCGAGGGGAGAGATGTACAGACCCGACCGGTAGAAGCGCCAACGGAAGGGCAGTACCGCGATCAGCGGATGATGCCGCTTGCCTTCGATCTTGCGGCGTTCGCCCCGCCACTCGTCGACCAGCGAGCCGGCCGCGTCGCGCGCCATCACCAGGCCGATGCCGCCCAGCATCACCACATACATCACGTTCACGACGGTATCGATCTGGCCGATGTCCTGAAGGACACGGAACAGAAAGCCGCCGATCAGCGATCCGATCGCGCCGCCGACCACGAGCACCGCGCCCATATGATAATCTACTCCGCCGCGGCTGCCATGGGCCAGTACGCCGGACACGCTCGCGCCGGTGATCTGCGGCGCCGAGGAAGCCACCGCGACGGCCGGCGGAATCCCGTAGAAGATCATCAAGGGCGTAGTCAGGAAACCTCCACCGACGCCGAACATCCCCGACAGCAGGCCAACCAGGCCGCCGAGGCCGATGATGACGAGGATATTTACTGAAAGGCCGGCGATGGGCAGGTAAAGATCCATGGAGAAGGGCTAGAGCATTTTGGGGGGACGGGGAAAGACCTCCAGTTCCGAATCCGTCGCGGATCGTGCCGCCGACCCGTGAAATGGCGCAGGTGCGGCAATGGGCGCTTGCTCCCGACGCGCATCGCGATATACCGACGGTATGGTTCCCTTTTCGTTCTGTGGCGTCGAACTGTGCGCGTTGGCCGAAGGCGGGCTGTTCCATCCGCGCTCGCGCAGCCTGTTATTGGCCGATCTCCACCTCGAAAAGGCGAGCAGCTACGCGTTGCGCGGGCAGATGCTGCCGCCCTATGATTCGATCGAGACGTTGCATCGCGTCGCTGCGCTCGTCGGACGGACCGGTGCGTGCGCTCTCTATTGTCTCGGCGATTCGTTCCATGATCGCGGCGGCGCGGGCCGGTTGCCGGACGAGGCGCTGGGGCTGCTGGGATATCTGACGGCGAAGACGCGGTGGACCTGGATCGTCGGCAATCATGACCGGACGATCGCCGATCCCCTGGGGGGGGATATCGTCAATATGGCCGAACTGGATGGCATGATGCTGCGGCACGAGGCCGATCCGCATGAGACCGGCCCGGAGATTTCCGGCCACTATCATCCGAAATACAGGATCAGGCTGCGCGGGCGTCGCGTTTCGCGGCCGTGTTTTGTCGCGGGCCGGACCAAGCTGATCCTTCCGTCGTTCGGCGTCCTGACGGGCGGGATGGACGCCGCCGATCCGCTAATTCTCCAGACGGTGGGCAGCGATGCGCGTGCGCTGATCGCCGTTCAGGAAAAGCTGCTGGGGTTCCCGCTCGCGGCGTGATCGGATTTCCTGCTGACGCCCGCCATGTCGGCCGATCAAAAGCTACCCGATCGGATAGACCGTCACTGCCTGTTTCTGGAAATGATTGGGAAAAGCGACCCGAAGCGCTTCGACCTTGGGTAGATCATTATACACGATATAGGGATAGTCGGGCTTTCGCGTCAGGAAGTCCTGATGGTATTTTTCCGCCGGATAAAAGCCCTGGTAGCGCTCGACCTTCGTGACGATCGGCGCCTTCCACAATTTCGCGCCCGCAAGCTGCGCGATATAAGCCTCCGCAACGGCCTTTTGTTGCGGTGTCGTCGGGAAGATCGCGGTGCGGTACTGGGTGCCCTGGTCGGGCCCCTGCCGGTTCAGCGTGGTCGGATCGGCCACCACCGCGAAGAAGATGCGCAGCAGCGTGCCATAGCTGATGCGGCGCGGATCATAGACGATCTTGACCGACTCGGCATGACCGGTCGAGCCCGATCCGACGGTCTGATAATCGGCGGTCTGCGCCTTGCCGCCGGCATAGCCCGACAGCGCCGACGTGACGCCTTCGACGTGCTGGTATACGCCCTGCACGCCCCAGAAGCAGCCGCCGGCGAACACCGCTGTCGCCGTCCGGCCCGGCTCGGCGGGATCGAGCAGGGGAGCGGGGGCCCGCACGATCGGGCCGGGGTCCACCCGTGGCGAGGGTGCTATTGCGGGGCTACGGGTCGCCATCGTACCCGCCGCCGCCAGGAGTAGCAGCCCGGCCGAGATCCCGGCGATCAGCGGCCGGTTAGGAGTGTCCGTCAAAAGGGCATCCTTTTTTTCCACCTTGTGATCATTATGTCACACAGATGGGCATCAGCCAAATAATATCAATCACTAGGCCGGCTGCCGCCCCGAAAGTCCGCCTCAGCGGAGCGCCGCGCACGCCGCCTGGATGCGCTCGCATGCCTCGATCAGATTCTTCTCCGACGTCGCATAGCTGACGCGGAAGGCGGGCTCGACGCCGAACGCCGCCCCATGCACCGCGGCGACCCGCGCCTCGTCGAGGAAATAGTCGATCAGCGCCGCGTCATTATCGATGCGCTTGCCGGCCGGGGTCGAAAGGCCGATCAGCCCCGACACGTCGGGATAGACGTAGAATGCGCCTTCGGGGCGCGGGCAGCGGATGCCGCGCGCCTGGTTGAGCATCGAGACGACAAGGTCGCGGCGCTTCTGGAACGCGTCGTTGCGCTCCTTGAGGAAATCCTGCGGGCCGTTGAGCGCCGCCGTTGCAGCGGCCTGCGCGATCGAGCAGGGGTTCGAGGTCGATTGCGACTGCAGCTTGCCCATCGCCTTGATCAGCGCGAGCGGCCCGCCCGCATAGCCGATCCGCCAGCCGGTCATCGCATAGGCCTTCGAGCAGCCGTTGATCGTCAGCGTGCGCTCGTAAAGGTCGGGCGCGACCTGCGCGATCGTCGCGAACTCGAAGCCGTCATAAAGGATATGCTCATACATATCGTCGGTCATGATCCAGACGTGCGGGTGACGGCGCAGCACCTCGGCGATCGCTTTGAGTTCGTCGGCGCTATAGGCGGCTCCGCTCGGGTTGGACGGCGAGTTGAGCAGCACCCACTTGGTCTGTGGCGTGATCGCCGCTTCGATCTGCGCGGGGGTGATCTTGTAGTTCTGATCGGCGCCGGCGCGAATGAACACCGGCGTTCCCCCCGCGAACTGGACAATGTCGGGATAGCTGACCCAATAAGGCGCGGGGATGATCACCTCGTCGCCCGCCGAGACGGTCGCCACCAGCGCGTTGAACAGCGTGTGCTTACCGCCAACGTTCACGCTGATCTGCGCGGGTTCGTAGGTCAGGCCGTTGTCGCGCTTGAACTTGGCGACGATCGCGGCCTTCAGCTCGGCGGTGCCGTCGACATTGGTATATTTGGTCTGGCCGTTGCGGATCGCCGCGATCGCGGCCTCCTTGACGAAATCGGGGGTATCGAAATCGGGTTCGCCGGCGGACAGGCCGATCACGTCGACGCCCTTCGCCTTCAACTCCAGCACCCGGCTCGTCATAGCGAGCGTGGGCGAGGGCGAGATGCGGTCGAGGGCCGGGGCGATGAGGCTCATGGCGGGGCGCTTTCCTGATATACGGACTTGAGAAACGCGCGCGCTATAGGGGAGTGGCGTCGAACCCTCAACCGTGCTTGTGCAAAGGCGCAGCGAGGCGGGCGGCGATCAGGCCTCTCAGCGAATTGCCGATGAAGAATCCGCCGGCGAGATCCGGCGCGCGCAGCTCGCCCTCGATCGCCTTACCCTCGTCGAGCAGCTTCTGCCGCAGCACGCCGGGCATCAGCGATCCGAGCGGCGGCGTCACCAACTGTCCGCCGCGTTCGACGAAAAGGCTGGTGAAGCTACCCTCGGTGATGCATCCGTCGGGCCGGACGAACAGCACTTCAAAGGTGCGGGCCTCGCGTCGTGCATCGTCGAGAAAGGCGCGATCGCTGCTCTTGTGCGCGAGGCGCGGATCGTCTGGCGCGACCGGCAGCGGCACGATCGCGACATCGACGGGCTCGACGGGCCGCTCGGGCAGCGGCCGGACCTCGATCGCGAGCGCGCCACTTTTCGACAGCATCAGACGGACGCGGGCGTCGTTGGTCAGCCGGAACGTCGCCGCCTGGAGGTCGTTGCGGCAGTCGTGGCGGTTGAATCGGAAACCGAACGTCTGGGCGCTGGCTTTCATCCGCGCGAGATGGCGCTCTAGATCGACGAAGCCGTCGAGCGCCTCGAATCGCATCGTCTCGATCAGATCGAATGTCCCTGTCGCCATTGCGACCAAGCGCCCCTGCTGAATAGCTATCGTCAAATACGTCTTTGCCGCCGGGTTGGTTTTGATTCGGCAACAACCATAGAGCCAAGCGCCAAGCGCGTGACCTGCCCCGAAAATCTGCGCCCGCCCGGCCGACCCGCGGATGATTCCGCGGGTGCGGCTTGCAATGGCGGCTCGCATTGCTCATGTCGAGCCCCATGACCGATGCCGCCACCCCGCCGCTCAAGGCCGTGATCATTCCGGTCACCGCCTTTCAGCAGAACTGCACCCTTTTCTGGTGCACCAAGACGATGCGGGGGGCCTTCGTCGATGCCGGTGGGGATCTTGATCGGCTCAAGGCTGCCGCCGGCGAGCACGGCGTCACGATCGAGAAGCTGCTGGTGACCCATGGCCATATCGACCATTGCGGCGCCGTCGGCATCCTGGCCGAACAGCTGGCGGTGCCGATCGAGGGGCCGCAGCGCGAGGACATGTTCTGGATCGCCCGGCTGGGCGATGACGGCCGCGCCTATGGCATCGAGGGCAGGCCTTTCGAACCCGACCGCTGGCTCGAAGATGGCGATCAGGTCGTGGTGGGTGAACTGGTGCTGGACGTGATCCATTGTCCCGGTCACACGCCCGGCCATGTGGTGTTCCATCACGCCCCGTCGCAGCTCGCGCTGGTTGGTGACGTCCTGTTCCAGGGCTCGATCGGACGCACCGATTTCCCGCGCGGCAATCATGCGGACCTCATCGCGTCGATCACCGGCAAGCTGTGGCCGCTCGGCGGCGATACCGCATTCGTGCCGGGCCATGGCGCGATGTCGACCTTCGCCCACGAACGCGCCGCGAACCCGTTCGTAGGGGATCGCACGCTCGCCGGCTGAGATTCAGCGGCCCGTGCCCATGCTGTCGCTGGTGACGGTTGTGATCATCCCGCTCCGGGTGGTGTAGGGGATGCTGATCGCGTAGCCCGCCAGCCCGATCAGTACGATCCATGTCGTCAGGATTCCCACGGCGCGCAGCGGATGAGGCGTCTGTTTGTCCATGCCGAACGGATGGAGGACGCGACCCAGTATATATATAATGCCGGCGGCCCACAGCCAGCTGTGTGTCCCGCGGGCGAATTCGATCAATCCCATCAGGATCAGCACGAGCGGCGTATATTCGCTGAAGTTGAGTTGCGCGCGCATCCGTGCGGCCAGCAGGGCGTCGCCGCCGTCGCCGATCAGAACCTTGCGTTTGATCCGCAACGTGACGATGCGTATCGCCAGCCACAGGTTCACGATCGCGGCGGCTCCCGCTGTCGTCAGCGTGATCGGTAAGATCATCCCTCCCTCCCCATGATGTTCGGGACGATGATTGGCAGGTCGCACCGATACTTGCAACGCGGAGCGAAATCGCTATAGGTCGCGCGCTCGCGACGAGCCCGGCCGAAGGCGTGACGGGATCTCGTCGCTTTATTTATTTAACTAGGAACAGGTGCCGACATGGCCGTCCCCAAGAGAAAAACCTCGCCCTCGCGGCGCAACATGCGTCGCAGCCATCATGCGCTCACGGCCGAAGCCTTTCAGGAATGCCCGAACTGTGGCGAACTGAAGCGTCCGCATAATCTATGCAACGCCTGCGGCCACTATAACGGCCGCGAGATCATTTCCGTCGAGGCCTGATTCAGGCCTGTCAGGGGGATGTCAGTGGACGAGGCGCCGCGAATCGCACTTGACGCGATGGGCGGTGACGGCGGTCCGGCGACCATGATCGCCGGCGCCGCCATCGCGCATATGCGCGATCCGGCGCTGAGATTCATGCTGTTTGGGGACGAGAACGCCATTCGTCGCGCCTTGCAACGGCATCCGGAACTGGCCGAATCGGTTGTCGTGCACTGCGACGACGTGATTACCGGCGACGATAAGCCCAGCCAGGCGATTCGGCGCACCAAGACCAGTTCGATGGGCGCCGCCATTCTCGCGGTGAAGGCCGGCGATGCGGCGGCGGCGGTGTCGGCAGGCAATACCGGCGCATTGATGGCGATCGCCAAATTATCGCTCCGGACGATGCATGGCATCGACCGCCCCGCGCTGGCCGCATTGATGCCGACGCTCGCCGACCATGACCTGGTGATGCTCGATCTGGGCGCCAACACCGACTGTGATTCGCGTAATCTGGTCGAGTTCGCGGTTATGGGCGCGGCCTATTCGCGGCTGGCCGCCGGCGTCAGTTGTCCGCGCGTCCGACTGCTCAACATCGGCACCGAGGAGCTCAAGGGAACCGGCGAGCTCAAGGAAGCGGCCGCCGCGCTGCGCCTGCAGACCAACGGCGAGTGGCGCTTCGATGGCTTCATCGAGGCCGACCGGCTCGGTCGAGGCGAGGTCGACGTGGTCGTGACCGACGGTTTTTCCGGCAACATCGCGCTCAAGTCGATCGAAGGCACCGCGCGTTTCATTACCGATCTGCTCAAGCGTGCCTTCTCGAGCTCGCTGCGGTCCAAGGCGGGCTTCCTGCTTTCGCGCCCGGCCTTCGCGCTGCTGCGCGGCCATCTCGACCCCAATAATCACAATGGCGCGGTGTTTCTCGGCTTGAACGGCCTCGTGGTCAAAAGCCATGGCGGCGCCGACGCGGAGGGCACTGCCAACGCGATCGGCGTTGCCGTCAAGATTGCCCGCGAGGACATCACCCGACGGATCACTGAGGATCTCGAACATTTCCGCAGCCGTGCGGCGCAGCCGGAAAGCGTCGCGTGACGATTGAGTCGATGCGTCGCGCGGTCATTCTGGGCACCGGTTCGGCGCTGCCGCGCCGGTGCGTCACCAATGCCGAGCTTGCGCAGACCGTCGACACGTCGGACGAATGGATTGTCGAGCGCACCGGAATCCGCACCCGCTACCTGGCGGGCGAGGGCGAGACCACGTCGAGCCTCGCCACCGATGCCGCGCGGCGGGCGATCGACGCCGCGGGCATCGACGCTGCCCAGATCGGGTTGATCATCCTCGCGACCGCCACCCCCGACCAGACCTTTCCTGCCTCCGCGACGATCGTTCAGACCGCGCTGGGCATCGACGACTGCGTCGCCTTTGATGTCCAGGCGGTGTGCTCCGGGTTTCTTTATGCGCTGGCGGTCGCCGACAGCATGATTCGCGGCGGCGCGGCCGAATATGCGCTCGTGATCGGCTCGGAGACCTTCAGCCGCATCCTCGATTGGGAGGACCGCACCACCTGCGTCCTGTTCGGCGACGGCGCCGGGGCGGTGGTGCTAAGGGGAGAAGAAGGGACTCGCGGGGTGCTCGCGACGCGCCTGCATGCCGATGGCCGCCACAACGGGCTGCTGTATGTCGATGGCGGTCCGTCGACCACACAGACCGTCGGCAAGCTGCGCATGAAGGGACAGGAGGTGTTCCGCCACGCCGTCACCAACCTCGCGATGGTGCTGCGTGAAGTGATGGACGCCACCGGCCTGAGCGTCTCCGATATCGACTGGGTCATTCCGCACCAGGCCAATAAACGTATCCTCGACGCTACGGCGCGCAAGCTTTCCCTTCCCGCCGAGCGGGTGATCGTTACGGTCGACCGGCATGCCAACACCTCGGCGGCATCGGTGCCGCTGGCGCTCGATGTCGGTGTGCGCGATGGACGCATCCAGCGCGGTGACATGCTGGTGCTCGAGGCGATGGGCGGCGGCTTCACCTGGGGCGCCGCTGCGATTCGCTATTGAAAGCCTTGTAAAACGGCTTTGATTCCCCCCGCTCTGTACGTAAGATGGCCAATACTCAACATATTTGGGGGGCTGTATGGCGTTGGATCGGGGGACGTTAACGCGTGCGGACTTATCGGAGGAGGTGCACCGCGAAATAGGCTTGTCGCGGGCGGATTCGGCTGCGGTGGTCGAGCAGATACTCGATCACATGTGCGAGGCGCTCGCCAAGGGCGAGAATGTGAAGATATCGGGGTTCGGCAGCTTCATCCTGCGGGAGAAGGGCCAGCGGGTCGGGCGTAATCCCAAGACCGGCGTCGAGGTGCCGATCGCGCCGCGCCGCGTGCTGACCTTCCGTGCCAGCCAGATGCTGCGCGATAGGATAGTCTCTGGGAATTAAGGCGGTCTTTCAATGAGTTCGGGCGGCGATAAAGCCGAAGATGCGTTCCGCACAATCGGCGAACTGTCGGCCGAACTCGGCATTCAGCAGCATATATTGCGCTACTGGGAGACTCGTTTTCCTCAGCTCCGGCCGCTTCAGCGGGCGGGCAACCGCCGTTACTATCGCCCTGCCGATGCGATGCTGGTGCGCCGCATCCATAGCCTTCTCAATGAGCAGGGTTATACGATTCGCGGCGTCCAGAAGCTGCTGGCGCAGAAAGGGGCCGCCGAGGCCGAGCCCGCGGCCGAGCCTGCCCCGCCGGCGCCGATCGCGCCTCAGCCGGTGTTGGTGGTCGGCCAACCCAATCTTCCTTCTCCGGCGCGCGCAGAGCTGATGGTGATTCGCCAAACACTTGCACGGGCGCTGGCCGCCGACATGGATTGATCCGGTTTCCCGAAACGGCACGGATCAGTCGCGGTCGGGGCCTAGGGCAGGATCGAGATCGCGCGGGCGGATGAACAGCGACAGCGTCCCGCTATTGGGCTGGACGTCCTCCCAATGCTCGACCGGGAAGCTGATCTCGGCGATGCTCGCGGTTGGAAATTTCTCTTCGATCTGGTCGCGCGCCTCGTCTCCCGCCCGGTCGGGCACCATCATGAGGACCAGGTCCTCAAGGCCAGGGTTATGGCCGACGAGCAACAGGCTGTCATAGCGATCGTCGGCTTCGTGGACCACGTCGAGCAACGATACCGCCGAGGCTAGATAGACACGCTTGTCCCAGGCGGGGGTCATCGTCTCGCCCGAGCCTGCGACGAGATTCTCGATCGTCTCGACGACGCGCACCGCGGGCGAGGCGACGACATGGTCGAAGTCGAGATGATGATCGCGCAGATATTCGCCGACGCGATGCGCCGCGCGCTTTCCCTTCGCGTTGAGCGGCCGATCGAAATCCCGCGCGACCGGGTCGTCCCAGCCCGATTTGGCATGGCGCAGCAGCGTCAGCTTCTTCACGATCCCCGCGTCCCTCATCCGGCTCGATCCTGTGATGCCCGAAAGGCCTTCAGGAAGAAAGTCCGACAAAGCGACGTTTTTCGCCGTCGTGGATTGGCGACCAACCATGTCACGCCGACGGCTCTCGCCGCCTCCCCGATCGAGCTGGGGGCGTGCCGTGGCGGACCGGCGTTCGCGTACGCCGACGGGCAGCTAGCCCGCAATCGAACGATCTGCGCCGGGCAGTAGCGCCGGCTCGTACGGTGCGCCCCGTCCGCCGATCCGCGAGACCGCCTCGTCAAGCGTGACCCGCAGCACCGGCACTCCACCTGGGAAAGCGTCGAGCAGCCGCGAAGGCGTCGCCGCACCGAGCAGCACGAAATGACCACGGTCCTCGGCGCTGCGGATCAGCCGGCCGAACGCCTGCCGGAGCCGCGCGCGAACGATCCGGTCGTCATAGGCGCTGCCGCCGCCCGCAGCCTTGCGCGCGGCGTGAAGGACGGTCGGGCGCGGCCAGGGAATGCCTTCCATCACCACCAGCCGCAGCGAATCGCCAGGCACGTCGACACCGTCGCGCAGCGCGTCGGTACCGAGCAGCGAGGCGTGCGGATCGTCGCGGAAGATATCGACCAGCGTGCCGGTGTCGATCGGATCGACATGCTGGGCATAGAGCGGCAGGCCGTCGCGCGCGAGCCGGTCGGCGATCCGGGCGTGGACCGCGCGCAAGCGGGAAATCGCGGTGAACAATCCCAGTGTCCCGCCGCCGGCCGCGGCGATCAGCCGGTGATAGGCTTGGCCGAGCTGGGCGACGTCGCCGCGCCGCAGATCGGTGACGACCAGCACCTCGGCTCGATTGGCATAGTCGAACGGACTTGGCACCGCGACATGGCGCGGCGCATGATCGAGAAACGCCGCGCCGCTGCGCGCGTCGGCGATCGTCCAGTCCTCGCCGTCGCGCAGCGTCGCCGAGGTGACGAGCACGCCATGGGCGGGCTTGAGCACGGTTTCGGCGAGAGGACGCGCGGGGTCGAGCCAGTGGCGATGCAGGCCGATATCGATTTCGCGGCCTTCGACGCGATCGACCGCCAGCCAATCGACAAAATCGGGATCGAGCGGTCCGCCGAGCCGCGCGAGCATCGCGATCCACGCGGCGACGAGCTGGCCCCGCTGGGTGAGACCGGCGATTGCGCCCTCGATGCGCGCGCGCGCCTGTCCGTCGAGCCAGTCGGGGCCGTCGTCCATCACCGCCGTCAGCCGCTGGCGCAGCCGGGCCATCGGCCTTATCAACGCCTCGAGCGCCTCGATCGCCGGCTGGCCCGCGTCGATCAGCTGGGGATCGGGCTCGCCGACGTCGGTCTCGAGCCCATAGCCCGCGTCCTGGGCGTTGGCGCGCGCGTAAACCGTGGCGCGCGCCGCGGCGAGCAGCCGTTCGATCGGCCCGAGCGGTAGATTCTCCGCGAGCCGCCCCAGCCAGCCGTCGGTTGGGAGCTGGGTCGCGGCGGATGCGGCGGCGTCGATCGCCAGCGCGCCCTCCTCGTCATAGCTCGCCACATCGGACAAGCGTGCAGCCAGCCCTCGCCGCCGGCCGCGCGACTTGGATTCGGGGCCGACGATCCAACGCCGCAGCTCGATCGCTTCCTGCCCGGTGAGCGCTGCCGCGAAGGTCGAATCGGCGGCGTCGAACAGATGATGCCCTTCGTCGAAGACCAGGCGCGCGAGCGGATGGCCTTCGTCGGTGCGGCGCTGGGCGAGGATCATCACCAGCGCATGATTGGCGATAACGATGTCAGCCTGTTCGGAGGCCCGCGCCGCACGCTCGATGAAGCATTTTCGATAATGCGGGCAGCCCGCATAGACGCATTCGCCGCGCCGATCGGTCAGCGCGGTCGATCCTGCCCGGCGGAACAATGTCGGCAGCCATCCGGGGAGGTCGCCGCCCACCATGTCGCCGTCGCGGCTGTACATCGCCCAGCGCGCCACGAGCTGGGCGAGGATCGCGGCGCGGTTCTGGAATCCGCCTTGCAGCGCGTCTTCCAGATTGAGCAGGCAGAGATAATTTTCGCGGCCCTTGCGCACCACGACCTTGGCGCGGCGTTCGGCCGGATCGGGGAACAGCCGCTTCATCTCCTGATCTAGCTGGCGTTGCAGCGCCTTGGTGTAGGTCGAGATCCACACGCCGCCGCCGGCGCGTTCGGCCCACAGCGAAGCTGGCGCAAGATAGCCGAGCGTCTTGCCGATGCCGGTGCCGGCCTCGGCCAGCACCAGGTTGGGCCGCCCCTCGCCGGGCCGCGGATCGAAAGCGCGGGCATTGGCCGTGGCATAATATTTCTGGCCGTCGCGCGGTTCGGCCTGCTCGCCCACCAGCGCCGCGAGCCGTTCGAGCGTTTCCTGCTCGCCGAGCACCAGATTGCGGGGCGGGGGCTTCGACGCGCCTTCATCCCATTCGGGCAGCCGGGCGAACAGGCCGCGTTCGGCCCTCGCTGGCGCGCGCAGGATATTCGCCACCGCGGCGGCCCATGGCCAGCGCAGCCGCGCGAGCGACTGGGCGCTGTTCCACGCGCCCTCGCGCTCGGCCCAGCTTTCGCCAGGAGCCATTTGCGCAAGTAACGCGTGCGCGGCATCGAGCAGGAATGCCGGCGCACGCGCCTCGTCGACGGGCGGAACAAGCCCCAGCGCGCGGGCGAGCCCGGCCGGCGTCGGCACCGCGAAGCGCGCCGGATGGACGAACGCGAACAGCTCCAGCAGGTCGAGCCCCGAACATTCGGACACTCCGAGCCGCGTCGCCGTAACCGCCGCATTGAGCATGATCATCGGCGTCTCGGCGGCGCGCGCCGCCGCCTCGCCGCGCCCCACGCCGCGCACCTCGCCTCCGGGCGAAGCGATCCAGATGCCGCCGTGCGTCGCGTAGAGCGCGGGATAGGGGAGGGGCGATGCCATCGACAACCGATGTAGTGGAACGGGCGGTGAACAACAATCGGTCGCTGGCTGCTCCTGCGCGGAAGGAGGCGACCTGGGGCCGATGCGTGCTGCGACTGGAAACCGACCCGAATCTTGCTACAGGAGCGCCATCATGTCCGACAGCATCCCTCCCGCTCAGCTGCGCGAAGCCGCACTCGTCTCCAAGGCCTGGCCCTATGAGGAGGCGCGCAAGCTGCTCAAACGCTATGAGGCGGGCGGGCCCGACAAGGGGCATGTGCTGTTCGAGACGGGCTATGGCCCGTCAGGTCTGCCCCATATCGGCACGTTCAACGAGGTGCTGCGCACGACGATGGTGCGCCGGGCCTATGAGGAACTGTCCGACGTTCCGACCCGGCTGATCGCGTTCAGCGACGACATGGACGGGCTGCGCAAGGTGCCCGACAATGTGCCCGATCAGGACATGCTGCGCGAGCATCTCGGCAAGCCGCTCACCAAGATTCCCGATCCGTTCGGCAAATATGAGAGCTTCGCCCATCACAACAATGCGATGCTGCGCGAATTTCTCGACCGCTTCGGCTTCGACTATGATTTCCGTTCGTCGACCGAGGCCTATGAGAGCGGCGCGTTCGACGAGGCGCTGAGGGGCATATTGCGCCATTATGATGCGATCATGGCGGTGATGCTGCCGACCTTGCGCAAGGAGCGGCAGGCGACCTATTCGCCGGTGCTGCCCATCAGCCCGACCAGCGGGATCGTCCTCCAGGTGCCGATCGAGGTGGTCGACGCCGAGGCGGGCCTGATCCGCTTCGTCGATGACGGCGGGACGGTCACCCGCTCGATCCTCGGCGGTCGCGCCAAGCTTCAGTGGAAGGTCGATTGGGCGATGCGCTGGGTTGCGCTGGGCGTCGACTATGAGATGTCGGGCAAGGACCTGATCGATTCGGTGGTGCAGTCCTCCAAAATCGCCCGCATCCTCGGCGCCCGGCCACCGGAAGGCTTCAATTATGAGATGTTCCTCGACGAGAAGGGCGAGAAGATCTCAAAGTCGAAGGGCAACGGCCTCAGCCTCGAGCAGTGGCTCACTTACGGCCCTGAGGAGAGTCTCGCTTTCTACGCCTATCGCGAGCCCAGGAAGGCCAAGCAGCTCCATATGGGAGTGATCCCGCGCGCGGTCGACGAATATTGGCAGTACCGCACCAATTATTCCGCCCAGCCGATCGAACAGAAACTCGGCAATCCGGTCCATCATATCCATCACGGCAACCTTCCCATGGGCGAACTGCCGGTGACCTTCGGGCTGCTGCTCAACCTGGTCGGCGTGATGGGCGACGCCTCCAAGGCGCAGGTCTGGGGCTATCTCGCCAACTATGTGCCCGACGCCGATGCGGCGCGCTATCCCGATCTGGACCGGCTGATCGACCATGCGCTCGCCTATCATCGCGACTTCGTCGCGCCGACGCTCAAGCGCCGGAAGCCGACCTCCAGCGAAGCGGCGGCGTTGCAGGCGCTCGATGCGAAGCTCGCCGAGATGCCGGCAGGCGCATCGGCCGAGGACATCCAGAATGAAGTCTATGCGATCGGCAAGGAGGAGGCCTATGGCTTCGCCTCGCTGCGCGATTGGTTCAAGGCCCTGTACGAGACACTGCTCGGCGCCGAACAGGGGCCGCGCATGGGTAGCTTCATCGCGCTCTACGGCATCGCCAACAGCCGCCGGCTGATCGCCGAAGCGCTCGCGTAGCGCCGTTCCGAACGGCTGTCTCGCGGCGGCCAGCGGGTTTTTCTCGCGCGTGGAAACTCTTCGCCCAACGCGGCGTTTCGCGTCCGGTCCATCCCCTTTCGGACCGGCATTGCGCGGCACTGCGAATGCCGGCCGCGCCGCCGCTTCTTCTGCTACGGCGGCGCGGCCACCGGGATCATAAGCCGGTTCGGGTTCGGCGCTTCGATTTTATCGCGACGCCTTGATCCAGGCGTCGATTTTCGCCTCGAGCACGGTCATCGGCAAGGCGCCGGTATCGAGCAGCTGAGCATGGAATTGCCGCGCGTCGAATCGAGCGCCGAGCGCGTCTTTCGCCAGCGCTTTTTCCTTGAGGATGGTCAGCGCCCCGATCTTGTAAGCGAGGGCCTGTCCCGGAATCGCGATATAGCGCTCCACTTCGGCCGTCACGTCGGTCCGGCCCATATTGGAATGGCTGAGCATATAGTCGATCGCCTGGTCGCGGGTCCAACCCTTGGCATGGATGCCGGTATCGACCACCAGCCGCATCGCGCGGAGCATCTCGTCCGAAAGGCCGCCGAAGCGCTGATAGGGATCGGTCTCCATCCCGAGATCCTTCCACAGCGTCTCGGCATAGAGCGCCCAGCCTTCGACAAAGGCGGTGTTGCCGCCAAAGCGCATGAAAGCGGGCAGGGCGCTATTTTCCTGCGCGAGGCTGATCTGGAAATGATGTCCGGGCACGGCCTCGTGCAGATAGAGCGTTTCCATCCCGGGGGTGGTGCGCGATTTGAGGTCATAGCTGTTGTAGTAAAATATGCCGGGACGCGATCCGTCCGGCGTTCCCTGCTGATAGCTTCCCGCGGCTTCGGTCTTTTCGCGATAGGGCTCGACCGCCCTGATCTCGAGTCGGCTTCGCGGGATCAGCGAGAATTGCTCGCGAATGCGTTGGTCGACCCGCTTGCCGATCCGGAAATATTCGTCGCGAATCCAGGCCGCGCTCGGCGGCTGAAAGCGCGGATCGTTGCGCAGATAGACGAAGAAGTCGCCGAGGCTGCCTCGGAAGCCCACCTGCTGCTTGATCTGCTCCATCTCGTCCGTGATCCGCGCGACCTCGCGCAGCCCGAGCTGGTGGACGTCGTCGGCCCTGAGCGGCAGCGTCGTGTTCGCTTCGATCAGATAGGCGTAGAGCTTGTCGCCGCCCTTCATCCCGCTCAGCCCGACGCTGTCGCGCGCGGCGGGCAGATACTCGTTCTTGAGGAAGTCGCGCAGCCGCCGATAGGCCGGGAGAATGCCGTCGCGGATCGTGGTGGCGGTCTCCGCGCGAAGCCGCGCCTGTTCGGCGACCGGAATGCCGGCGGGGAAGCGCGCGACCGGCTTGTAGAAAGTCGATCCTTCGATCCCCTGCGCGATCTGCATGTCGAGCTGGTCGATCATATTGCCGACCACCAGCTTGGGCTCGACGACCCCCGATCTGATCCCTTCGCGGAATCGGCCGATCCACTGGTCGATCATCACCACATAGTCGCGATGCCGTTTCAGATTATTCTCATAATCGGCGACCGTGTTGAAAGGCGCGGCGCCTTCGCCCGAGGCGAAGCCCGGATAGCTGGTGTGGAAGCCCGAAAAATGGTCGATTGGCTGGACTGCGGTGATCGCCAGAAGATCGGGTGAGAGCCCTTTCAGCGTGAGCTCGGTTTGCCATTTGAACACGTCATAGGCGATCCGGTCGGTAGCGGTCAGCCGGCCGCGGTCGATCCGCGCCAACGCCGACAGGTCAGCCTTGGCGGCCGACCGCTCGCCGGCGAAATAGGCGTCGCTGACATAGTCGCCGAGCCGGTCGGCATAGCGCAGGTCGCCGCGATAGATCGCGCTCATCGGGTTGCGCGCGAGCGATGCCTCGTCGCTGTCCCGGAAGAGCTTGAGCAATGCAGCATCCTCGGCGGAAGGAGCCGCAGCCGGAGGGGTCGCCGCCCGGACGGAACTCAGGGGCTGCATCGCCAGCACCGCTAGGACGAGGGCAGGAAAAAAGGATCTGAAGATCATGGAGGCGGGCATCCGGCAAGCTGATGGTCCGTGCTATTCCTCCAATATGGCATAGGCAAGAAGCCCCGGCGTCACGGCCGGGGCTTCGCCATTTTCGATGAGGGCGCGGCTTACCAGAAGAAGTTCTTATGAACCTCGACCACGCGGCCCGTGCGGGTGTTCACGAGCACCACGTCATTGCCGTAGCGGACCCAGCGGTTCCAACCGCCCGGCCGGGGCAACCGATAACGATAGGGATCGGCGATCACATAGCGCGAGCTGTAATAATGCCGCTCGAAGCGGTGCCCGGGTGCGATCGGCCGATAGGCATAACCGCGTGGGCCGACATAGGCGGAGCGGCGGTAGACGTCGCGATGCGCCTTGCGATAGTCGCGCCAGTCCTCGCGGGCCTCATGGCGGGCGTCGCGCAGATCTTCGCGCGCTTCGCGCACATCATGGCGGTCGCCATAGCGCTGCGCGTCGCGCAGCTCGCGACGCTCCTCGCGGACCTCGCGCTGGCTCTGCCGGGCCTCGCCAAGCGACTGCGCCTGAGCGAGCGACGGGACCGCCACGGCGGCCATCAGGCCGAGAATGATGGATTTACGCATATTATTACTCCTTCCGTCATAACCCTGTTTGCGGCGAAGCCGTTCCCGGCTCCGCGACCTTCTCCGAATCGCACGAGGGCGCTGAACGGGGCGGGAATGCAGTGGTCAGCGAACTGAAAGGATCGCGGCTGAAGATTGGCGATGCCGGGCAAGGAAAAGCCCGGCGGCATCGCTGCCGCCGGGCCCCTCGGCCACTCTCCTTGCCGAACCCTTGATCAAAGGAAGAAGGAGTAGATGATATCGACGATCAGGCCTGTCCGGATATCGACCAGCGCGACGTCGTCATAATAGCGGATCCACCGATAGTCGCCATAAGCCGGCGGCAGTCGATAATACCAGGGATCGTCGATCCAGTAGCTCGATCCATAGAACCAAGGGTCGAAGCGATAGCCGGGATACCAGCGGCGATAGCTAAATCCGTAACGGCTCTCATAACGCGGCAGACGGTAGACGTTGCGGTGGCCTCGGCGATAGTCCTGCCAGCTGTAGCGCCGGTCCTGACGCCAATCGCGGTCCCAGCGGTGATCATCGCGCCGGTCCCAGTTCCGGCCATCCCAGTCGCGACGATCGCTCGTCCAGCGGCGGTCGTTGTCGCCGCGGCGATTGCGGTCATGATCCCAGCGGACGTCGCGGTCGCGATCCGCCGTGCGATCCCAGCGGCGGCCGTCCCGGTTGCCATCGCGATTCCAATCGCGCCGGCCCTCGCGATTTCCGTCGCGATCCCAGTCGCGCCGATCCGAACGATCGCGGTTCACCGCGACATTGTTTCCGGCCAGATCTCCGCGCGGCCGCTCCCATGTGCGGGCGGGGGCGTCGCGCGGCGCATCGCGCTGGACGCGGTCGCGCCAGCCGCCCTGGCGTGCGGCGTCTGCTGCGGCAGCGGGAAGTTGGGGCCGCATCATCGGCGCCGGTCGCTCGACCGCGCGCGCGGCTTCGCGGCCCTGTTGGATCGCTTCGCGTCGCGCATCATTGTTCACCGGTCCGGGGCGGCCTTCGCCGCGTTGCCAGCCGCCACGTCGCTGGTCACTATCCTGCGCCTGCGCGGCGATGGGAGCCATAAGGGCGGCTCCCAGCAGCAGGCCGATCATCGTCCTCGAAAGGTTACGCATCGGAACTCTCCACATGGCCGGCCTGATGCCAGCCTCGCTGATCTTGTGCGCCCCGTCGACTGAGCCGACGCTGAACCCGATTGTCAGGATTCAGAAAGCTTGGCCTCAGCCGCCGGGTTTCGCGTCGAGCGCCGGGACGGCGCGCGCGGCGTCAGCCGGATCGATGCCCGGCGGCGGCGCGGCGGCGATCGTTTCGCTGCCAGCGAGGACCCGGCCGGCGCGCAGCACCGCGCGCCGGATCCGCGGATAGGTTCCGCAGCGGCAGATATTGGTGATGGCGGCGTCGATCTCGGCATCGTCCGGCGCATGATTTTTTTCCAGCAGCGCCGCCGCGGCCATGATCATGCCCGGCTGGCAATAGCCGCATTGGGGCAGATTCTCGGCCACCCAGGCCTGCTGGACGGCATGGCTGCGATCGCGCGACAGCGCCTCGATCGTCGTGACGAAGCTTCCCTCGATCGCGCCGATCGCGACCTGGCAGGATCGCCTCGCTTCGCCATCGACATGGACGGTGCAGGCGCCGCACAGGCCCGCGCCGCAGCCATATTTGGTGCCGGTAAGGTTCGACGCGTCGCGCAACGCCCACAGCAGCGGAGTCGCGGGATCCATCCGGTAATGGACGGGCTGGCCGTTGACGGTGAACCTTGTCATGACCCATCATAGCGCGGTTCGATTGCTTTCGGCAAAGCGCAAACGCCTGCGGGATTGTGGCGGATGCCCGGATGTGGGTCGCCGCCAAAAAAGCGCGGCGAGGCTTGAAGAATCGCGAGCCGGCTGGTAGGGGCGGCGCTTCACGGCGCGGAATGGTTTCCGCGGCGACATGCTGTTTTGCGTTGAAGCTTGAGGCTCCGTCGGATCGGCGGCGTGGATGGCTCGCTTCGCAAGCTACTGGAGAATGACGTTTTTATGCAGATCATCGTCCGCGACAACAATGTCGATCAGGCTCTTCGCGCGCTCAAGAAGAAGCTGCAGCGCGAGGGCGTTTATCGCGAGATGAAGCTGCGCCGCCATTATGAAAAGCCGTCCGAGAAGCGCGCGCGTGAGCGCGCCGCTGCGATCCGCCGCGCGCGCAAGCTGGAGCGGAAGCGGATGGAGCGCGACGGCGTCCGGTAAGACTTCGGCGTAACCGGCGCCCGCTGCGGGCGGCGGACATATCCCGTTTGCCTGAGAGAGCGAGCCTCTATGTCGGAAGTCACCGCTGTTCCCCTTCGTCCGATCGCGAAGGGATCGCTCGTCAAATTGTGGGCGGGCGTGGCGGCCGTGCTCGCGGTGGCGATCGGAGGCGCCTATGTCGGCACCTCCAAGCCGATCGCCATGGCGATGACGCCCGAGGAATTTCTCGCGGCCAACGCCGATCATGGCGGCGTGGTCCAGACGCCTTCGGGCCTGCAGTACGAAGTGCTCAAGCAGGGCAATGGCCCCAAGCCCGGCGCCAACGACATCGTCCTCGTCAATTATGAGGGCAAGCTGCTCAGCGGCAAGGTTTTCGATTCGACCAAGACCGACGGCAAGCCGCGTCCGATGCCGATCGGCGGAACCATTCCCGGCTGGGTCGAAGGGCTGCAGCTGATGAATCAGGGCTCGACCTATCGCTTCTGGATCCCGCCAAATCTCGCCTACGGGCCTAACGGCGCCGGCGGGGGGGTTATCCCGCCCAACGCGGTCATCACGTTCGACGTCGAATTGCTGGCGATCGCCCCCGCCCAGATGGGCATGGGGGGTATGCCACCGGGCCATGGCGGGATGTGATCCGCATCGAAGAATAAGCGACGAATCGGGGGCCGCAGCGATGCGGCCCCTTTTCTATGGGGCGGCGAAGGCTCTTGCGATGATGCCATCTGCTGCCTGAGAGCGCCCGCCGCCGGCGAGGCCGGATTCAATCGGCCGCGCGCCGCTTTGAGCGCTGCTCAAGGAAGACCTTGATCATCGCGACGATCGGATCGGCCATGGCGAGGCCGACCACGCCGAACAGCGTGCCGAACAGCAGCTGCGCGCCGAGGATCAGCGCGGGCGCCAGATCGACCGAGCGGCGCGCCACCCACGGCACGATGATGTTGCCGTCGATCGTCTGGACCGCGACATAGATGATGATCGCCCAGATGCCGGTGTCAAAACCCGCCGAAAATCCGACAAGGATGATCAGAACGCCCGACACGATCGAACCGATATTGGGCAGAAAGGCGAGGATGCCGGTCAGCAGCCCGAGCAGCGCCGCCATCGGGACCCCAGCCAGCGACAACGCGATGCCGGTGCCGAATCCCTCGACCAACATGCCGATCAGACGTCCGAACATCAGCCGCCGCAGCGTGAAGCCCATACGTTCGGAGGTTGCGTAGAAATCGGTGCGGCGCTCGATCGGCAGCAGCCAGGCGAAGCCGCGCTCGTAAAGACGCGGCTCGGCTGCGATGAAGATGCCGAGCACGACGATCATCGCGATGCTCGAGAGCGCGCCGAGCGCGCTGCCCACCCATGAGGTGAGCCGATCAAATGACCCCATCAGTTCGTTGGCGATCGCCTGTCCGCCGCCCGTCTTGGGCAGCAGCCCGCGCGCGTGCGCCCAGTCGAACATGCGGCCGAGCTGCGACTCGACAACGAGCCGTAGCGCTTCGAACTGGCCGGCAATCTGCGAACCCGCGAAATAGATCGTCCAGCCGAGGAAGCCCACGACGGCCAGGCAGGTGATCAGCAGCCGCCACGCGCGGGGGATCGGCAGCACGCGACCGAGCAGCCGGGTGCCTCCGTCGAGCATGGCGGCCAAGACGAGCGCGGCGAACACCAGCAACAGCGGCTGGATAAGCAGGACGATCAGCGCCATCGCGCCGGCCAGCCCCAGCCACACCGCAGCCTTGTGCAATTCCTGGACGGTTATGGCCGAACGGCTGTCGGACGGGCCCGGCTGCTCGGTCTTGCGCGCGACCATTCGCTCAGCGGGCTTCCTGCGCCGGGTGGAGGCTGGTGCCGGCGCGCCCGCCACGGAGCGCCGAGAACCAGGTCAGCGGGTTCCACAGCTTGGTCGTGCCATCGAGCGAGAAGGTGATGAACTCGGCGCGGCCGCCGATATTCTCGAACGGCACCGGCCCGTCGAGTCCGTTGCGATAGGCGGGTACCCGGCTGTCGGCCGACTCGTCGCGGTTGTCGCCCATCACGAAGATATGGTCGGGTGGAATGGTGACCGCGGGATAATCGTCGATCTCGGGCATATAGCCGAGATCGATCGTGTCATAGCTGCGGCCGGTCGGCAGGGTTTCGCGGAAGCGCGGCAGCGCGCAATAGAGCCTGCCATCGGGACCGACGGTGCGGAAGCGGGCGACCTCGGGCTGATCGCACGGCACATTCGCGTCGACCGGGATCATCGCAGGCGATTCGGGGGCGCGCTTCACCGGCACGCCGTTCAGCACGATGACGCCGCCGCGCACCTCGAGCCGGTCGCCGGGCAGGCCGATCACGCGCTTGATGAAGTCGGTGTCGGCCTGGGGTGGTTTGAGAATGACGATATCGCCGCGCTCGGGCAACCGGCCGAGCAGCCGTCCATGGATGAAGGGCAGGATGTGGAAGCTCGGCGAGACATAGGACCAGCCATAGGGATATTTCGTCACCACCAGCCGGTCGCCGGTGATCAGCGTCGGCATCATCGATTCAGAAGGGATGTAGAAGGGCTTGGCGATGAAGCTGTGGAAGCCGAGCACCGCCAGGATCAGCCAGAAGATGCCCCGCGCCTCCGCCCACCAGTCGGTGCCCTGTTTTTTCGGGGCGGTCGGGGTTTCGGATGGAGTGCCGGGCATGTCGGTCGCTTTGTCCATATTCTCACTCGGCTGATCGCTCACGCGATCCTCTCCTCAGAGCGGGCGCGCATATAGGATGACGAACGCCTGCGCCCAGGGATGATCGTCGGTCATCGTCAGATGTACCTCCACGGCGTGGCCCGGCGGCGTGAGCGCGTCAAGCCTTGCCTTGGCTCCGCCGGTCAAAACCAGGGTAGGAGCCCCGCTGGGCAGGTTGGCGACGCCGATATCCTTCATGAACACGCCCATCTTGAAGCCGGTGCCGACCGCTTTGGAGAAGGCCTCCTTGGCGGCGAATCGTTTGGCGTAGGTGCCGGCCCGGGTCAGGGGTCGCCTCTCGGCGCGGCCGCGCTCGATATCGGTGAAAACGCGGTCGAGAAAGCGCTGGCCGAAGCGGTCGAGCGAATTCTGGATCCGCTCGATGTTGCAGAGGTCCGAGCCGATGCCGATGATCATGACGGCCCCAGCAGGCCGTCACGGGAGGCAAGGGCAGGCTGGGATCCGCCGAGATGCCGGGCTTCGTTGGCATGACGAGCGTTCCACCTTGTCACCGCGCTTCGTCCATCAGCGCGCGCATGCGGCGGACGACCGGTCCCAGCCCATCGAAGATCGCCTCGCCGATCAGGAAATGCCCGATGTTGAGTTCGGCGATCTGCGGGATCGCGGCGATCGGGATCACATTATCGAAGGTGAGACCGTGACCGGCGTGCGGCTCGATCCCATTTTTGGCGGCGAGCGCGGCAGCGTCGGTGATCCGGGCGAGCTCGGCGGCGCGTTCGGGGCCTTCGGCATGCGCGTAGCGGCCGGTGTGGAACTCGACGACGGGGGCGCCGAGCGAAAGCGCCGCCTCGATCTGACGCGGATCGGGCTCGATGAACAGGCTGACGCGGATGCCTGCTTCGCCGAGCCGGGCGATCAGCGGCTTGAGATGATTATGCTGTCCGGCGGCGTTGAGCCCCCCCTCGGTGGTGACTTCTTCGCGGCGCTCGGGGACGATGCAGGCGGCGTGCGGGCGATGCTTGAGCGCGATCGCGACCATTTCCTCGGTTGCCGCCATTTCCATATTGATGGGAAGCTCGATCGCGCCGATCAACCGGCCGACATCGTCATCGAGGATATGGCGGCGATCCTCGCGCAGATGTGCGGTGATGCCGTCGGCGCCAGCCTCGCTCGCGATCTGCGCCGCACGGATCGGATCGGGATAGAGCCCGCCGCGCGCGTTGCGGATCGTCGCAACATGATCGATGTTCACGCCAAGGCGAAGGCGGTTCACGCGACGATCGCCCGGCTGCCGGGCTTCACCGCCGGCAGCGCGGCGAGCTCGGGGGGCAGTGCGTCGGCCGAATAGGTGGGGACGTCGATCCGGATCAGCGGGTAGAACGGCACGCCCAGATCGACCGTGCCGTTCGATCGGTCGACCAACGCGGCCGCGGCGATCACCTTGCCGCCTGCGGCCTCCACCGCCTTGATCGCCTCGCGCGACGAGAGACCGGTGGTGACGACGTCCTCCATCAACAGGACCTTCTGGCCCGGGTCGAGGCGAAAGCCGCGGCGCAGGCCGAACACGCCTTCGGGACGTTCGACGAACATCGCGTCGAGGCCCAGCGCGCGGCCCATCTCATGCCCCGCGATCACCCCGCCCATCGCCGGGGAAACGACCGCGCCGACCTGGATCTTGATCTTGTCGGGGATTTTAAAGGCGAGCGCCTCGGCGAGGCGCGCGGCGCGCGCCGGGTTCATCAACACCCTTGCGCATTGCAGATAGCGCGGGCTGCGCAGACCCGACGACAGGATGAAATGACCCTCGAGCAACGCTTCGGCGCTACGGAACTCGGCCAGCACATCCTCGTCGGTCATCATAGATTCCTGTTTCGCGGCTGCCGCTTTGCAGCATTGGCCCAGATAGAGGCATGAGATTATCGCTTCAACCGCTTGCATTCGAGGCCAAGCGGTGCTTGAGGCGCAGAGAAGCCGCGCCTATAAGGCGCTCGATTTCGTAGGGCCCGATAACAGGCAGGCGCGGATTCCACGCGCTTCACGGGGGTAAGATGAAGACGTTGAAGACGATAATGATGGCGCTTTCGCTGGCCGCCCTTCCGGTGGCGCTCCAGGCTCAGGAGGCGGCTCCGGCCGCGGCGCCCGCTGCGGCGGCTGCCCCCGCGGCCACCGCGACGCCCGCGTTCGAGCACCGGGCGCCCGAGGCCGATATCGGCCAGCCGATTCCGGGCGGCTACAAGATCCAGCCGCAGGTCACCGAGATCGGTGAGGATGCACAGTGGTTCCACAACAGCCTGCTGATGCCCATCATCACCATCATCTCGATCTTCGTCCTTCTCCTCATCGCCTATGCGGTGATTCGCTTCCGCGCCAAGGCGAACCCGGTTCCCTCCAAGACCTCGCACAACACGTTGATCGAGATCGTCTGGACGCTCGTCCCGGTGCTCATCCTGCTGGTGATCGCGGTGCCGTCGATCCGGCTGCTCGCGCATCAATATGCCCAGCCGAAGCCCGACGTCACCATCAAGGTGATCGGCAACCAGTGGTACTGGACCTATCAATATCCTGATAATGGCGATTTCGAGCTGGTCTCGAACATCCTGCCCGACGCCGAGGCGAAAAAGCGCGGCGAGCCCCGGCTGCTTGGCGTCGACGAGCGCGTCGTCGTTCCGGTGAACTCGGTCGTCAAGCTGATCGTCACCTCGAACGACGTGATTCACAGCTGGGCGGTTCCCGCTTTCTGGACGAAGATGGACGCGGTTCCGGGCCGTCTCAACGAGACCTGGTTCAAGGCCGATCGCGAAGGCCTTTATTACGGTCAGTGCTCGGAGCTGTGCGGCGCCCGTCACGGCTTCATGCCGATCGCGGTCGAGGTGGTCTCGAAGGACAAGTTCGCCCAGTGGATCCACTCGAAGGGCGGCAAGATGCCGGGCGACGCGGCAGCGGCCGCGCCGGCCGCCACGCCAGCGCCCGCCGAAGGCGCGCCGGCGCCTGCGGGCGGACCGGTCGCGACCACGACCCCGCCCACCACGTCCCAGCCTGCGACCGCGCAGAACTAAGGCTCAGACAGATGACCGACACCACAGCATCTCCGTCGCATTTCCAGGCGCATGAGGATCATGGCCACCATGACGCCGACCACAAGCCGGCCTTCTTCGCGCGCTGGTTCATGTCCACCAACCATAAGGACATCGGCACGCTCTATCTAATCTTCGCGATCTTCGCCGGTATCATCGGCGGCGGGATCTCGGGCCTGATGCGCGCCGAGCTCGCGCATCCGGGCATTCAGTATCTGCAGGTCTGGACCCAGATGATGGGCGGCGCGGCGGACATGGATACCGCGCTTCATATGTGGAACGTGCTGATCACCGCGCACGGCCTGATCATGGTGTTCTTCATGGTCATGCCCGCGATCATCGGCGGTTTCGGTAACTGGTTCGTGCCGATCATGATCGGCGCGCCCGACATGGCCTTTCCGCGGATGAACAACATCAGCTTCTGGTTGCTGATTCCCGCCTTCACCCTGCTGCTGGGCTCGTCCTTCTTCGCAGGCGGCACCGGTCATGGCGCGGGCACCGGCTGGACCGTCTACGCCCCGCTTTCGACGAGCGGCTCGGCCGGGCCGTCGGTCGACATGGCGATCCTGTCGCTCCACCTCGCGGGCGCGTCGTCGATTCTCGGCGCGATCAACTTCATCACGACCATCTTCAACATGCGCGCGCCGGGCATGACGCTGCACAAGATGCCGCTGTTCGTCTGGTCGGTGCTCGTCACCGCCTTCCTGCTGCTGCTCGCGCTGCCGGTGCTCGCCGCGGCGATCACGATGCTGCTCACCGATCGCAATTTCGGCACCACCTTCTATGACGCGTCGGGCGGCGGCGATCCGGTGCTCTACCAGCACCTCTTCTGGTTCTTCGGCCACCCCGAAGTGTACATCATGATTTTGCCGGGCTTCGGGATCATCAGCCAGATCGTCTCGACCTTCTCGAAGAAGCCGGTGTTCGGCTATCTCGGCATGGCCTATGCGATGGTCGCGATCGGCGTGGTCGGCTTCGTCGTGTGGGCGCACCACATGTTTACGACCGGCATGTCGGTCGACACCAAGATGTACTTCACCGCCGCGACGATGGTGATCGCGGTGCCAACGGGCATCAAGATCTTCTCCTGGATCGCGACGATGTGGGGCGGATCGATGAGCTTCAAGACCCCGATGCTGTGGGCGATCGGCTTCATCTTCCTCTTCACGGTCGGCGGCGTCACCGGCGTCGTGCTCGCGAACGGCGGTGTCGACAATTACATGCACGACACCTATTATGTCGTCGCGCATTTCCATTATGTGCTGTCGCTCGGCGCGGTGTTCTCGCTGTTCGCGGCCTTCTACTACTGGTTCGGCAAGATGACCGGCCGGATGTACAACGAGTTCCTGGGCCAGGTGCACTTCTGGCTGTTCTTCATCGGCGTGAACGTGTTGTTCTTCCCGATGCACTTCCTCGGCCTGGACGGCATGCCGCGCCGCATTCCCGACTATCCGGACGCTTTCGCCAAGTGGAATCTGCTGGCGAGCCACGGTTATGAAATCATGGCCTTCAGCATGATCTTCTTCTTCGTGAACGTGTTCTGGTCGATGTTTGCAGGCAAGAAGGCCGCGGGCAATTATTGGGGCGAAGGCGCGACGACGCTCGAGTGGACTCTGTCGAGCCCGCCGCCTTATCACCAGTTCGAGCAGCTGCCGCATATTGGCGACGATCACGGCCACTGATCGACGGTAACAGCACGGATGACCGCCGCTTCGACGCTTCGTCCGAGCGGCGGTTCCGTTAGGATCGATTGAGAGACGATGGCGAGTAAGGCTTATCCTGTTGCATCGGTGGCGACGGCCGACTGGCGCGATTTCCTCGCGTTGACCAAACCGCGCGTGCTCAGCCTGGTGGTGTTCACCGGCCTGTGCGGACTGCTGGCGGCGCCCCAGTCGATCCACCCGGTGCTCGGTCTCACCGCGGTGCTGTGCATCGCGCTCGGCGCGGGCGCGGCCGGCGCGCTCAACCAGTGGTACGAAGCCGATCTCGACGCGATGATGGCGCGAACCGCGGACCGGCCGCTGCCGTCGGGTCGAATGGATCGGCAGACCGCGCTGCATTTCGGCGTCGGGCTGGGGGCTTTTTCGGTGATCCTGATGGGGTTGGCCGTCAATCTGCTGTCGGCAGCGATCCTGGCGGCGTCGATCCTTTTCTACGTGCTGGTCTATACCGTCTGGCTCAAGCGCCGGACTCCGCAGAACATCGTCATCGGCGGCGCCGCGGGGGCCTTTCCCGCGCTGATCGGCTGGGCGGCGGCGACCGGGCGGGTCGAGACGCTGCCGGTGCTGCTCTTCGCGCTGGTGTTCCTCTGGACGCCGCCGCATTTCTGGGCGCTCGCGTTGTTCATCAACTCGGACTATGCGCGCGCCGGCGTGCCGATGCTTCCCGCCGTCGCCGGCCAGCGGGCGACGCGGATCCAGATCATGCTCTATACTGTGCCGATGGTGGTCGCCGCGGTCGCGCCGTGGGCGATGGGGCTGTCGGGCGCTTTCTACGGCGTCGGCGCATCGCTGCTGTCGGCGATGTTCCTGCTGCTCGCGCTACGCGTCGGCTTCAGCCGCGAAACCGACCAGAAGCGGATGAAGCCCGAACGGCAGCTGTTCGCATTCTCGATCATCTATCTGTTTCTCGTGTTCGGCCTGGTCGTCGCCGACAAGGTGTTCGCATGAACTTCACCCCCGAGGAGCAGGCCGAGATCCGCCGTCGCCAGAAATCGCGCGCGATCGTCACCGCGCTGTTGCTCGGCGGGTTCGTCCTCCTCTTCTACGCGATTTCGATCGCCAAGATGCTGTGAGCCTCACGCTGCTTCAGCGGGACCGCAACGCGCGGGTCGGGATCATCGCGCTTCTGATCGCAATCGCGATGCTCGGCCTCGGCTACGCCGCGGTGCCACTCTACCGGATGTTCTGCCAGGCGACCGGCTTCGGCGGCACCACCCAGCGTAGCGAGACCGGCGTCGCCCCCGGGGCAGTGATCGGCAAGATCATCAACGTGCGCTTCGACGCAAATGTCGCGCCGTCGCTGCCGTGGCGATTCGCCCCCGAGAAGACGATCGCCCGCGTCGCGATCGGCGCGCGGCAGATGGCCTTCTTCACCGCGACCAATCTGTCCGACCATCCGATCACGGGCACCGCGGCGTTCAACGTGACGCCCGAGCTGGCCGGCGCCTATTTCACCAAGATCCAGTGCTTCTGCTTCACCAGCCAGACGCTCAAGCCCGGCGAGACGGTGCGCATGCCCGTCATCTATTATGTCGATCCGGCGATCCTGCAGGACAAGGAAGCCCGGAACTTCAACGAAATCACTCTTTCCTACACCTTCTTCCCGGACAAATCCGCTGTGGATTCCGAGCGGGCGGGCGGTTAAGGGACAACCCATCAGACCATCAGGGGCACGGAAAATGGCCGGAGCGAAGAGCCACGATTATCATATCCTACCGCCAAGCATCTGGCCGTTCATCGGCGCGATGTCCGCGCTGACGATGGCTTCGGGCGGGATCATGTGGATGCACAAGGCGGCCTTTGGCGGCTATGTGTTCTTCGCCGGGACGCTCGGCGTGCTGTTCACCATGTTCAGCTGGTGGTCGGACGTGATCCGCGAGGCGCACGCTGGCGATCATACCCCGGTCGTCCAACTCCACCTGCGCTACGGCATGATCCTGTTCATCGCCTCCGAAGTGATGTTCTTCGTCGGCTGGTTCTGGGCGTGGTTCGATTTCTCGCTCTTCCCGGTCGCGCTCGAGGTCAAGGAAGGCGCGATCTCGCTGATAGAGGGTCCGAACAGCATCACCCATGCGGCGGGCATCTGGCCGCCCAAGGGGCTCGAGGTGATCGACGCCTTCCATTTTCCGCTGCTCAACACGCTGATCCTGCTCTGCTCGGGCACCACGGTCACTTGGGCGCACCACGCGCTGATCCATGGCGATCGCGAAGGCCTCAAGAAGGGTCTGTGGCTGACGATCATCCTCGGCCTGCTGTTCAGTTCGATCCAGGCCTATGAATATGCGCATGCGCCCTTCGCGTTCAAAGGGCTGAACTATTCGTCGGCCTTCTTCATGGCGACGGGCTTCCACGGCTTTCACGTGCTGATCGGCACGATCTTTCTGACCATCTGCCTGATCCGCGCCTATCGCGGTGATTTCACCCCGAAGCAGCATTTCGGCTTCGAGGCGGCTGCCTGGTACTGGCACTTCGTCGACGTTGTATGGCTGTTCCTGTTCGTCGTCGTCTATGTCTGGGGCGGCTGGGGCGCGCCGGTCCACGGCTGACGGCCGACGGACACGGCCATGATAGGGGCGCGGCCGCGGGGAGACCCGCTGCCGCGCCTTTTCGTTTGGAGGGAGGAATGCCGATGACCGAACCCGTGGGAGCGCCTCCAGCGGCGCTCGAATCCGCCCTTCACGGTCTCTGCCCCCGCTGCGGCGCGCCCGGCCTGTTCGCCGGCCTGCTGCGCTTTGCCGACCGGTGCGACCGATGCGGCCTCGACTATCGCGAGTTCAACGTTGGCGACGGCGCCGCGGCCTTCCTGATCCTGATCGTCGGGGGCGTGGTCAGCCTCCTCGCGATCCTCGTCGAGCTCAAATGGTCGCCCCCGGTCTGGCTGCATCTGCTGTTGTGGATTCCGCTGACGCTGCTGATGACCGTCGGTCTGCTGCGCATCGCCAAGGGGCTGCTGCTCGCGCTCGAATATAAAAATGCGGCGCGCGAGGGGCGGTTGCGGAAACCCGACTGATGCGCCGCCTTCCCCTGCTGCCCACCTTGGTGGTGGCCGCCGCGGTCGCGGCGATGATTGCGCTCGGCGTCTGGCAGCTCCGCCGCGCGGCGTGGAAGGAGGCGCTGCTCGCCAGCTATCATGCCGGCGCGCAGGCGCCCGCCCTGTACGGCTTGCCGGCCGATGGACCGATCGAGGCGCTCGCGTTTCGGCGCGCGCATGTCGTGTGCCGGATCACCACGCCTGCCACCCAGCTGGGCGGCGTCGATCGGCGCGGCCGCACCGGCTTTCGCAACATCGTCGGCTGCGCGTTGATCGACGGGCGCGCGATCATGGCCGATCTCGGCTGGAGCGCGCTCGGCGCGAAGGCGGCGATCCCGGCGGTCGGTCAGCAAGTCGAGGCCGACGGGCGACTGATCCCCGACGATGTCCTTGCCCGCCGGGTGCTGCGCGGCGACCGGCAGGCGACGCCGCTGCTCCTCGTCCTGGATAAAGCGGCCGCGGGCCTGTCGCCGAGTGTGCCGCCATCGATCGACATGATTCCGAACAACCATCGCAGCTACGCGGTGCAATGGTTCCTGTTCGCCGCGGTGGCGATCGTGATCTATGCGTTGGCGCTGCGCGGACGTCGCCGGCGCCGGCAGTCCTGATTTCGATCTTGATCGAGGTGTGGACAGGCAATCAAATGGTGCGGGGCGCAGTCTCGCGCCGTCGGCAACATCTGCGACCGCTACACCCCCGAGGGGTGCTGGAACTATCTCAAGGAAGCCGGATATGCACCAGATTAAACGCTCGATGCTTTAGTTGGTCGTCACGCCGGATGGCTTTGATCCCCAATATGTCGAATGCGGCACAGGCGGCTTCTTTAGGGCCGCGACCCGAATGTCTCAGCTGCTATTCTCAGCGGAGGGCCAGTATCAGGGTTCAGGCCACCTTCACTGACGCGATTTAATAATCCTTTTAACGCGCAATCGTGATGAAAATCACGCTTCTGTAGATAAGGGACAGATACGAAGAACATTCGACAAGCGCCAATTAAATCGGAGGTCACCATGCCGATTTCTGACACGGTTTTGAACCAGCCTATCAATTGGCATGATACTGATCTGTGGCCATTTCTCGATGAATTGCAGGGCAATATATTGAAGGGGCATGGGCGGGATCACACGCTCAATCATTTTCTTTCCTTCGACGTCACGATGCTCGGCAGAGTCAAAGCCCAAATCAGGGCGCTCGGAACCCAGACCACCAGCGCCCTTCGTCAACTGAATGAAGCGGAGGCGTTCCGGAAATTCGATCGCCCCGGCGGCACCAATATCTTCTTCTTCCTAACCGCGAGCGGCTACAACAAACTCGGCAAGACGCCACCGGCCGGCGTCGCCTTTGCCGCAGGCATGGCGAGCAGGGCATTGAACGATCCGTCTCAGTCTACCTGGGAGGCGCATCTGCGGCCCGGCATCGATGCCTTGCTCATCGTGGCGGACGACAGCGTCGCGAAGGTCGGCAACGCTGCAGCGGTGCTAACTGCTAGCTTTGCAGCCAATGGCATTCACATCCTCGGCACGGATGCCGGGCATGCGCTGCGCAGCGAACCCTCGATCAACGAGCCGAAAGGACGCGGCATCGAGCATTTCGGCTATGTCGACGGCCGCAGCCAGCCGCTGATGCTGACAGCGGACATTCAGGTCGAAAAGGTGCAAAATGGAGGCATAGACCATTGGGATCCCAGTTTCGGCCCAGGTCAGGCTGCACTGGTGCGCGATCCTCTGGGGACGACACCCGACAGTTACGGCAGTTTCTTGATCTATCGTAAGCTCGAGCAGAATGTGAAGAAGTTCAAGGAGCGCGAAAGCGACCTTGCCGATGCCCTCCGCCTCGCAGACGAGGATCGGGAGCGGGCCGGCGCGATGGTCGTCGGCCGGTTTGAGGATGGAACGCCGCTGATCCTCGAAAAGGAGGCGCGGGATTTCAATCCGACGCCCAACAACTTCAATTATTCGGGCGATCCAAACGGGCTCAAATGCCCGTTCCACGCACATGTGCGTAAGATTAATCCGCGAGCCGACTCCGATGAGCAGCGCTCGCATCTGATGCCGCGCCGCGGCATCCCGTTTGGCGATCCCGATCGTGACTTCGAAGACGAGGAGAACCTTCCCGAAGCTGGTGTCGGCCTTCTATTCATGGCTTACAATCAGGAGATCGAGCGCCAGTTCGAAGTGGTACAGAGATTCTGGGCGAATGACCCCGCCTTTCCCGAGGGACTGGCGCAGGGGGCCGACCCGATCATTGGCCAGGGGGCGCAGCCCGATCCCGTCTGGCGTCCCGAATATGGTCAGCCGGGTGGCGAGTTGCCGTTCGCATTCGGCGACTTTGTCACGATGAAGGGTGGCGAATATTTCTTCGCATCATCGCGCGGGTTTCTCAAGACGCTGAGCTAACAATCTATCCCTTCCTCTGAGGTGGTCTCGGAAAGCTGGACAGGGTGCTAAGCTAGTCCCGACGTGGGGAACGGAACGGAATGAAGGCGTGAGCTGCTGCCGGTTTGGTGGACATCGAGATAGGACGTTTCCACCTATCGGAGGTCCACAATGCAACGAAGGAAGTTCAGTCGCGAGTTCAAGCTTGAGGCGGCGAGGTTGGTGCGTGAGCGTGGTGTCGCAGTTGCGCAGGCTGCTCGCGATTTGGACGTGCACGAGAACGCTCGTCACCGCCTGCGGCCGCATCTGCATGCACCGCAAACGCGTCAACATCTCGACCGTCCTCGCCGGCCAAAAACTCGGCACCAGGGAAGTCGACGACGGCATCTGGCTCGTCTCGTTCCTCGCCTATGATCTCGGATATATCGACCTGGAGCAGAAAACTTTGCAAACCCTCGACAACCCGTTCGGCCCGAGGTTGTTACCCATGTCTTAGGTACGGTCTGTTATCTATGTGTCCGGACTGGACAAATCAGAAAATGGTGCCGGCTAACGGACTCGAACCGTTGACCTACCGCTTACAAGGCGGTTGCTCTACCAGCTGAGCTAAGCCGGCACACGCTGCTCTCATGCGTCAGGGAACGCCGAAGGTCCAGCCCTCGACGGCAGCGATGCCGCGCGTGAGTTCGGGCGGGCGCCACAGCGCTGGCTTGCCGGCCGCGCTGGCGAGCCAGGCGGCGGTCAGGATCGCGTCGGTACTATGATCGTCATAGCGCGCCAGCGCGGGAGCATTGGCGATGCCGAAGCCGGCCAGGCCCGCGCGTAGCCGATCGGCGTCGCGCATTTTGCTGCCGCCTCTGAGCCCCGCCTGCCGCGCGGCGATCGTGGTGTAGATCTCTACGATGACGGGCCCGCGCGCGGGCGGCGGGTCGAATGGCCAGACGGGGACGCGGCCGGCAAGGCGGTGGAGCATACGCATGCCGGTCAGGCTCGACTTGCCGACCTGCGCCGCGCCAACGAGGTTGAAGCCGCTGGTCGCCGGCGCATAGCGCTGGTCGCGGCAGATGCGCTCGACAAGCCGGTAGCGCCCATTGCCAGCGCCGAACAGATCGCCCTGCCGTCCGCCATGCCGACGGAAATGGCGGCTGAGCTCGGGATGGTCGATCAGCGCTCCGGCGCCGAGATGCAGCTCGTCACGGCAGATATCGTCGACCAACGCCCATAAGGCGCGCGCATCGGCGGGGCTTTCCGGCCAGCCGGGGAAATAGGCGCCGGCGTCGAGGAAGGGCAGCGCAGTCGAGAAGTCGATGCCGATCAGCATGTCCGAATGCCGCCCGGCATGGTCGAGCAGCCAGTCGAGCACCGCCTCGCGCGACCAGAGGCGCTCGATCAGGCGTGGGGCGCTGCCCGGGCCGTCGCTTACGGCGACTGCGATTCCCTTTTGCAGCGCGCCTTTGGCCCCCGACCAATCGATGCAGGCGAAGCGGCGGAAGCGCCGGTTCATCGGACGAGCGCGGCCCGCCTCACCATCATGCGCCACGGCGCTCCTCGCGCAGCCGGTCCCAATAAGCGAGCCGCTCGGCGAGCTTCGCCTCGAAGCCGCGAGGAGAAGGGGTGTAGAAGGTTTGCGCAGGCATCTCCTCGGGCCAATAATCGTCGCCCGAGAAGGCTTCGTCGGCGTCATGGTCATAGGCATAGCCTTTGCCATAACCGATATCCTTCATCAGCCGCGTCGGCGCGTTGAGGATCGTCTTGGGCGGCATCAGCGAGCCGGTTTCGCGCGCCGAGCGGAACGCGCTCTTCTGCGCGACATAGGCGGCGTTCGATTTCGGCGCGGTCGCCAGGTACAGGCAGGCCTGGACGATCGCGAGTTCGCCTTCGGGCGAGCCGAGGAAGTCATAGGCGTCCTTAGCGGCAAGGCATTGCACCAGCGCCTGCGGATCGGCGAGGCCGACGTCCTCCGACGCGAAGCGCACCAGCCGGCGCAGCACATAGAGCGGTTCCTCGCCCGCGGTGAGCATCCGCGCCAGATAATAGAGCGCCGCTTGCGGATCCGAACCGCGCAGCGACTTATGCAGCGCCGAGATCAAGTTGTAATGGCCCTCGCGATCCTTGTCATAGACCGCGACGCGGCGATGGAGCAGCGCGGCCAGCTCGCCCGGCTCGAGCGGATGGTCGATCGCGATCGAGAACAGCGTTTCGACCTGGTTGAGCAGAAAGCGCCCGTCACCGTCGGCCGAGGCGATCAGAGCGTCGCGCGATGCCCCGGTCAGCGGCAGCGCGCGGTTCTCGGTGGCTTCGGCCCGCGCAATCAGCCTGTCCAGCGCGGCCGCGTCGAGCCGGTTGAGAATCAACACCTGCGCGCGGCTCAGCAGCGCGGCGTTGAGTTCGAAGGACGGGTTTTCGGTGGTCGCGCCGACCAGCACGACCGTCCCGTCCTCGACATAGGGCAGAAAGCTATCCTGCTGGGCGCGGTTGAAACGGTGGATCTCGTCCACGAACAGCAGCGTGCGCGTGCCCATCCGGGCATGCTCGCGCGCCTCGGCGAAAATCTTCTTGAGGTCGGCAACGCCCGAGAACACCGCCGACACCGGCGCGAAGCGCAGCCCCACCGCATCGGCGAGCAGGCGGGCGATCGTCGTCTTCCCGGTGCCGGGCGGCCCCCACAGGATCAGCGAGGAAAGCCGGCCCGCGGCAACCATCCGTCCGATCGCACCATCCGGGCCAGTGAGATGCTCCTGCCCGATCACCTCGTCGAGACTGCGCGGGCGCAGGCGTTCGGCCAGCGGCGCGGCGGCGGCGGGCAGGGCGGCAGGTTCGGGCGCAAAAAGATCGGCCATGGCGCTGATATAGGCGTGCGAGGAGGAAGCGCACAGAGGTGAGCGTGAGGGCTTGCCAAAAGCTCTCTAAGATATATCTTAGATATATTGAAACCGATTCGGAGATATCAGATGTTTGGCTTACACCGACATGATTGCAGCCATGGGCGTCATGTGGCCTGGCGCGCGATGCGCGGCCGTCACGGCGGCTTTGCCGGGGGCGGCTTCGCTGAGATGTTCGGCGACGGGTTCGGCGAGGGAATGGGGGGGCGCGGGCGCGGCGGCGGACGCCGCCGCCTGTTCGACGGCACCGAGCTGCGCCTCATCCTGCTCAGCCTGATCGGCGCCGAACCGCGCCATGGCTATGACCTGATCAAGGCGATCGAGGATCGTTCGGGCGGCGCCTATGCTCCCAGCCCCGGTGTGGTCTATCCCACGCTGACCATGCTGGAGGATATGGGCCTGATCGCCGAACAGGCGACCGAAGGCTCGAAGCGGCTGTTCGCGATCACCGACGCGGGCAAGATCGAGGTCGGTGAAAAGGCGGAGCAGATCGAGGCGCTGTTCGCACGGATCGAGGCCTTGAGCGAGCAGCGCAGCGACGATGACCGCTCGCCGATCAAGCGCGCGATGATCAACCTCGCCATGGCGCTCCGCAGCCGGGTGCGCCACGGCGATCGATCGTCCGACCTCGCGCACGATATCGCCGCGCTGCTCGACGAGACCGCGCGCAGGATCGAACGGCTATGACGGTCTCGGCGGTTTCCCGCGTGGCCACGCCCAGCGCCGGCAAATATCTCCAGCAGCTGTGCAAGCATTGGGCCCACAATCTGAAGGTCGAATTCTCGGCGGCGCATGGGACGGTGCTGTTCCCCCGCGATGCGCGGGGCGCCGATCATCCCGGTGACGCGCTCGTCACCTTCGATGCCGATTCCGAAGCGCTGGCCGTGCGTATCGACGCGAGCGCCGAAGCGCAGCTCGAGGGCTTGAAGCAGGCCGTCGCGCGCCATCTCGACCGTTTCGCGTTTCGCGAAGCGCCGCTGATGTTCGACTGGCGGCCCGGTTGAGCTCCCCGATCGGGCTCAGGGCACCGGGCTTTGGCGGGTGACCCGGATGCCAGCACGGTGCTGGCGGATGATGCGCAGATAGGAGTCGACCAGTTCCTGGTTGACCTGGTCCCACCCGTAACGCTCGCTTGCGCGGAGGCCGGCCTCGCCGGCCGAACGGCGCTGCTCGGCGTCCTCGCAGTAGAGCTGCAGCGCGTCGGCAAAGGCATGGGTCCGGCCCGGCTGGATCAGCCGGCCGGTCTCGCCGTCCTCGATCAGGCTCTCGCTGCCGGTCGCCATCGCGGCGACCACCGGCAGACGCGCAGCCATCGCCTCGAGCGTCACATTGCCGAAGGTCTCTGTGACCGAGGGATTGAACAATATGTCCATCGAGGCGACCGCGCGGCCAAGCGCCTCGCCTTTCTGAAAGCCCGCGAAGATTGCGGTTGGAAGCCGTTTCTCGAACCAGTCGCGCGCCGGCCCTTCGCCAACCACGAGCACGCGGTGGCGTATCTGGCGGCGTTCGAGCTGGTCGATCGTGTCGGCGAAAACGTCGAGCCCCTTCTCCATGACGAGGCGCCCGACGAAACCAATTACGACATCGTCGCGTTCGATGCCCATCGTTTCGCGCCATGCGTCGCTGCGCCGCGCCGGGCTGAATATCTCGCGGTCGATGCCGCGCGACCAGATGCCGACATCATAGCTCATCCGTTGATCGCGGAGCAGCTGCGCCATTGATTCCGACGGGGCGAAGATCGCGTCACACCGCCGATAGAAGCGGCGTAGCAGAGCTTCGATGATCGGTTCCAGAAAGGCCAGCCCGTAATAGCGGAAATAGGTCTCGAAACGGGTGTGGACCGACGCCACCACGGGCAGCCGGCGGCGCAACGCGAGATTGACTGCGCGATGGCCCAGGATCTCGGGGCTGGCGACGTGCAGGATATTGGGGTCGAAACGTTTGATATCGCGCTTGATGTGCGGCGGGATCATCAGCGGAAAGCGATATTCGGCGCGTCCGGGTACCGGCAGCGATGGAATGCTGACCAGTTCGCCGGTGGGCGTGAAGGCGGGACGTTTCACCGTCGGCGAATAGATGCGAACCGCCGCCCCCTGGCGCAACAGATAGGCGACCAGCCGGTTCAGCGCCTGATTGGCGCCGTCGCGGACATAATTATAGTTGCCCGTGAACAGTGCGACACGGAGTTGGGAAGCGTCCATCGCCCAGCCTCTAAAGCCTTGCAGTCCAAAGGCCAACCGGAACAGCGCCGTTCGCCATTGGTTGTGGAACCGGAAGAATATGATGATCGCCGGCGGCCTGGACAAAGGAGGTCTGCGCCAGGCGGCGATCCTAACCGAGCGCAAGCTGATCGGAAGACAGGCCCATGGATCGATTCTTCACGCGCATCGCCGCTCGGATGGCCACCGCCGTCGGCCAGCCGCTGGCCTTCATCCTCGCATTCGTCGCGATCCTGCTGTGGGCGACCAGCGGTCCGGTGTTCGGATTTTCGGATACCTGGCAGCTCGTGGTCAACACCACGACGACGATTGTCACCTTCCTGATGGTGTTTTTGATCCAGAACGCCCAAAATCGCGACGCCGCCGCCTTGCAGGCCAAGCTCGACGAACTCATCCGCGCGCTCGGCTCCGCGCGAAATGACTATATCGGCATCGAACATCTGACGGAGAAGGAACTCGAGAAGATCCGTTCGGATATCGAGGAAGAATGCGGGCAGGGCGAGAATTCCCTACCGCCGACCCATAGCATCGACCACCTGATCAGGCGGCGGTAGCCATCCAGGCCTTGAGTGCCTCTTCCGCGCGCTCGGCCATCATCGCCTTGCGATCGGCCTTGCGCTTGCGGCCACCGCGCACGCCCTCGGCCGGCGGAAACAGCCCGAAGTTGATGTTCATCGGCTGATAGCCCGCGGCGTCGGCTCCGCCTGTGATATGGCCGAGCAGCGCGCCCAGCGCGGTGGTGAGGGGCGGGGGGGACATCGGCGCGCCGGTCAATTCGGCCGCCGCGAAGCGCCCGGCAAGCAAGCCGATCGCGGCGGATTCGACATAGCCCTCGCAACCGGTGATCTGCCCGGCAAAGCGGATATCCGGCCGGCTCCGCAGCCGCAGCCGTTCGTCGAGCAGCCTGGGGCTCTGGATGAAGGTGTTGCGGTGGAGGCCGCCAAGTCGGGCGAACTCGGCCTTCTCCAGCCCGGGAATCATGCGGAACAGGCGCAGCTGCTCGCCATGTTTGAGCTTGGTCTGGAAGCCGACGATGTTCCACAGCGTGCCGAGCGCGTTGTCCTGGCGGAGCTGGACGACCGCGTAGGGCCAGCGGCCGGTCCGCGGATTGTCGAGGCCGACTGGCTTCATCGGCCCATAGCGCAGCGTGTCGATCCCGCGCTCGGCCATCACCTCGATCGGCATGCAACCGTCGAAATAGGGTGTGTCCTTCTCCCACTGCTTGAACTCGGTCTTCTCGCCGTCGAGCAGCGCCTGGTGGAAGGCGAGATACTGCGCCTTGTCCATCGGGCAATTGATGTAATCCTTGGTTTCGCCCTTGTCCCAGCGCGACGCCATCCAAGCGACCTCCATGTCGATCGAATGTCGATGGACGATCGGCGCGATTGCATCGAAGAAAGCGAGGGCGTCGGCGCCCGTGGCTTCGCCGATCGAGCCCGCCAGCCTCTCGGCCGTCAGCGGCCCGGTGGCGACCACCACGGGCCCCGCTTCGGGCAGCCTATCGATCCGCTCGCGGACCAGTTCGATGTTGGGATGGCTGGCGATCGCGCGGGTAACCGCCTCGGCATAGCCTTCGCGATCGACCGCGAGCGCGGTTCCGGCCGGCACGCGGTGTGCGTCGGCGATCCGCATGATCAGCGACCCCAAGCTCCGCATCTCGGCGTGGAGCAGCCCGACGGCGTTGGCGGGATCGTCGGATCGGAAGCTATTCGAGCAGACCAGCTCGGCGAGGCTGTCGGTCTGGTGGGCCGGCGTCGACTCGACGCCGCGCATCTCCGAGAGGCGCACCCTTATGCCTGCCTCGGCAAGCTGCCATGCCGCTTCCGATCCGGCGAGCCCGCCGCCGATCACATGAACCTGATATGTCATGCGGGTGCTTTAATGCGCGTGGCGATCGGATTGAAGGGGCCGGCGCAATAGAGACGCTGCTGTTCGGGGAATTTGCCGGCCGGTCAGCTGCGGCGTCGCCGCAAGGCATAGGCGATCAGCGCGACGATCACGCCCACCACGATCGGGCGGCGGCTGCCGTTTGCGGACATGTCGGTCGGGACCTTCCGGCTGCCAGGGAACCGGTTTCGAGCCATGGCGCGTTGCGAAAGCTCCAGCTGGCGATGGGCTAAGCGGTCGAAGCCGCTTCCACGCGATCGAGATTCAGCCAGCGGGCCATGGCCCCGAGCTCGTCGAACAGCGCGTCCCGGCTTCCGGCGGGCGCGCCGTCTTCGAAGTGCAGCGACAGGACACGCAGGCGGGAAGCTTGGCGGTCCGCCTTGAGATCGACCCGCGCGACGAGCCGGTCGCCCAGCAGGAAGGGTAGGACATAATAGCCGTGCGTGCGCCGGGAGGCGGGCGTGTAGATCTCGATACGGTAGCGAAAACCGAATAATCGCTCGGCCCGGGCGCGTTCCCAGATCAGGGGATCGAAGGGTGCCAGCAGGGCCCGCGCCTCGATCCGGCGCGGCTGTCGCGCGTCGCGGTGGAGCCATGCCGTTTGCCGCCATCCCGCGACCGCGACGGGAAGCAGCACACCCTGCTCGGCCAGCGCGGCCACGGCGTTGCGCGTGTCCTCCACGCCGGTCCGGAAATAATCGCGCAGGTCGCTTTCGGTGGCGACGCCTAACGCGCATGCCGCCCTCTCGACGAGGGCGGCATGCGCAGCCGACCGGTCGGGCGTCGGCAGCGCCAAAATGGGGGCGGGAATGACGCGCTCGGTCAGGTCATAGACACGTTCGAAGCTGTTACGCCGGGTGGCGGTGCTGATATGGCCGGCCCAGAACAGCCATTCGAGCATGCGTTTGCTGTCGCCCCATTCCCACCAGCCGCTCCGGCCGCGACCTTCCAGAAAATCGGACGCCGCGAGCGGGCCTTCCCCGCGGATGCGATCGAGCACCGCCTCGGCCTCGGCGCGCCGCTCGCCGGCGAACACGCGCAGGGATTTCCATCCGATCAGGCCTCGATCGGCATCTTTCATTCGCCAGCGCAGCAGCGGATGGAGATCGAGCGGAAGCAGCGAGGCCTCATGCGCCCAATATTCGAACATGCGTCGCGCCGCCTTGGCGCCCCAGGCGGCGCGATCGAACAACGCCCGATCATAGCCGCCCAGTCGCGAAAAGGCTGGAAGATAATGGGCGCGGGCGAGGACGTTGACGCTGTCGATCTGATGCAGGGCAAGCCGCTCGATCTCGCGCTTGAGCTGGCGGCTGCCCACCGTCGCCGGACGGCGTGAGCCGAAGCCCTGTGCGGCCAGCACCACGCGGCGCGCCTGCGCCAACGACAGGGTCCGGGTCAATCGCGGCCCATGCGGGTGGCGGCCCAGGCATAATCCTCGGCGGCCTTCCGATCGTCCGGGTTCTTGAAGGCGAGCGACGGATCGGGAGCGGCCCCGAGCGCGTGCAGTACGATCCAAAGCGCAAAGCGGCGGCCCGAATCCTGTTCGGTGCCGAAGGCGAGGGCCACGCGCTCGCGTCCCGCGTCGATCGATGCCTCGTCGAGCCCGTCGAGGTCGTCGGTATCGAAATAGTGGCGAAGCAAGGCGTCGAGATCCATGCCGCTATCGTTGGCGGCGCTTCCGCTCCGGCGCAAGTTCGATCCACACGGGAGCGTGATCGCTGCTCTTCTCCCAGCCGCGGACATGACGATCGACGCCGGCCGCAGTAAGCCGGCCGGTCACCGCCGGGCTGAGCAGCAGATGATCGATCCGCAGGCCGGCGTCGCGCGCGAAGGCGTTCCTGAAATAGTCCCAGAAGGTGTAGATCGTCTCGTGTGGATGCAGGCTGCGCAGCGCGTCGGTCCAGCCCTGGTCGAGGAGGCGGAAATAGGCCGCGCGGATCTCCGGCGCGAACAGGGCGTCGTCGAGCCAGCGCTCGGGCTTGTAGACGTCGCGCTCGGTCGGCATGACGTTGAAGTCGCCGGCAAGGATGGCTGGAGCACCGCTGTCGAGTAGCGCTGCCGCGTGCGCGATCAGGCGCTCGAACCAGGCGAGCTTATAATCGAACTTGGGTCCCGGCCGCGGATTTCCGTTCGGCAGGTAAAGCCCTCCGATCAGCACGCCGTTGACCGCCGCTTCGATATAGCGGCTGTGCAGATCGAGTGGATCCCCGGGCAGGCCGCGCCGGGTTTCGACGGGCTCCCCGACCCGGCTCAGGATCGCCACGCCGTTCCAGCTTTTCTGGCCGTGCCATATCGCGGCATACCCAGCTTCCGCGATCGCGGCGACGGGGAATTTCTCGGCCGGAGCCTTGAGTTCCTGCAGGCAGACGATGTCGGGTTGGGATTCGGCGAGCCATCGCAGCAGCACGGGCAGGCGGCCGTTTACGCCGTTGACATTATAGGTCGCGATTCTCATCCTCATCCAATGAGCGCAGGTGGTCCGGCGTTCCTTGGTACGGACATTAATCGCTGCTAAAGCATTGTCGTCACGCGAAGGAGGCAAGGCTGATGTTCGAACATCTTCCCGCCTGGCTCGGCGGCATGCTCCGCAATGTGCGAGCCGGACATTCGAAGCTTGCGATCGTTCAGCGCGAGCTGGATATCGGCGACAAGGTGATCGATCTGTCGAGCCCGGCCTTTGCCTATGGCAGCCGCCTTCCGGTGCGGTTCACCGCCGATGGCGAGGGCGTTTCTCCGCCGTTGCTGTGGGGCGAGCCGCCTCCCGGAACGACAAGCCTTGCCCTGATCGTCGAGGACCCCGATGCGCCGGCGCTGCATCCGCTCGTTCATGCGCTGCTATGGAATCTGCCGGCTGACGAGCGGCGGCTCGCCGAGGGGCAGATCTCGCGCGATGGCGCCGGCAGCCCGGACGGCCGCGACGTCGGGCGCAACAGCTTTTTCAGCGAAGGCTGGCTGCCCCCCGATCCGCCGACCGGACATGGTTCGCACGATTATGTCTTCCAGCTTTTCGCTCTGAAGGAGCCGCTTCAGATCGGCCCGAATCCCGGTCGGTCGGGGCTGATGCGCGCGATGGCGGGCCATATCCTCGCCGCCGGAATGCTCGTCGGAACCTATTCGCGCGGCGAGCAGGCGCCTCTGTCGGGACAGCGCAGGACAACCACGGCCCCGGCCTGAGCGATGGACGCCGACCTGTTCGGCGCCACGGCGCTGCCCGGGCTTGCCTATGGCGAGGAGATCGTCACGCCCGCCGAAGAGGCGGAGCTGATCGCCGCGATCGACGCTGAAGATCTCGCTCCGTTTCGATTTCAGGGCTGGGTCGGCAAGCGGCTCACCGCTTCGTTTGGCTGGCGTTATGACTTCGACGATGGGGGATTCGGCCCCGCGGAGCGGCTTCCCGAATGGCTGTTGCCCGTCCGCGCCCGCGCCGCCGCCTTCGCCGGCGTGGCGGCGGACGATCTCGCCCAGGCGCTGCTGATCCGCTACGATCCCGGCGCGGGGATCGGCTGGCACCGCGATCGGCCGGTGTTCGACCATGTGGTCGGCATTTCGCTGGGCCATCCCGCGACCCTTCGCTTCCGCCGTCGCCGTCCTGGCGGCTTCGACCGGGCCTCGATCGCCCTGCGCGCGCGATCGATCTACCACCTCTCCGGAGAAGCGCGCCATGGATGGGAGCATGGCATCGCCGCGATGGCGGCGACGCGCTGGTCGGTCACCTTCCGCAGCCTGTCGGCCAAGGGGCGGCAGGCCACGCCGCAGCGGGGCTGATCGGCGGCTCAGGCGGCTTTTGGCGGATCGCGGTGCCGGTGCACCCGTTCGCGGGTCGCATAATAGAGGCTGAGCTTCTCCCACGCCTCCTCGGCGGTCTCGACGAAGCGGAACAGGTTGAGGTCGTTCTCCCCGATCACCCCTTCCTCGACCAGCGCTTGAAAATTGACGACGCGATGCCAGAATTCGGCGCCGAACAGGAAAATCGGCAGCTGCGCCATCTTGCCGGTCTGCACCAGCGTGAGCAGCTCGAACAGCTCGTCGAAGGTTCCGAAGCCACCGGGAAACGCCGCAACGGCGCGTGCGCGCAACAGGAAGTGCATCTTGCGAAGCGCGAAATAATGGAACTGAAAACTCAGATGCGGCGTGACATAGGCGTTGGGCGTCTGCTCGAACGGCAGCACGATGTTGAGGCCGATCGATTCGGCGCCGACATCGTCCGCGCCGCGATTGGCCGCCTCCATGATCGAAGGGCCGCCGCCCGAGCAGACGACGAACTGCCGTTTGCCTTCGGCGTCGCACGGGCATTCGCTGGCGATCTGAGCGAGGCGGCGCGCCTCATTATAATATTTACTCTTGGCGCGCAGCCTTTCGGCAACGCGCCGCTGGCTATCGGTCACCGCCGCGCGGACGAGCGCGTCGGCCTTGGCCGGTTCGGGAATACGCGCTGAGCCGTACATGACCAGCGTCGAGCCGATATTGGCTTCCTCGAGCAGAAGCTCGGGCTTGAGCAACTCCAACTGGAAACGGATATGCCGCAGATCGTCGCGCAGCAGGAAATCGGCGTCCTGGAAAGCGAGCTTGTAGGACGTACTGGTCGTCTGGGGCGTTTCGGTCGCGGTCTTGGCGACCGCAGCATCCTCCTTGGCGCGGGCGAACACCCGCTTGGGTACTTTTCTATGTGCCATGATTTCCTGATTATATCTCGTCAGCTTGCGCGCTTGTGACAACAGCCTGAAAATCCGGCCTGCTTACCGGCAATATCGATCGCTGCCCATGTCGAAATGGAAGTGGTCCTGATGGAAGGCGTCGGCGTCGGGCCCTAGCACGACCGAAAAGCGCGCGCAGGCGGCCCGGTGCACGGCGCGCAGAAAGCCGCGCACATTGGGGTCGTCGCTGCTCCATCCTTCCCTGATGGGAATGCGGCGGCCGTCTTTCAACCGGAAAGCCGCAATGTCGATCGCATCGGCGCGCCCATGTTCGGAGAGGCGGTTCCCTGCCTGTCCGTTCACTGGTCGGCAGGCGAAGGAACCGAAGCTTTCGATCCGCACGACCTGTCCGCCGAGCCAGCGCGACGCCTGTGTCGGGACATCCTCGCGCACCCATCGCGCGAAGGGCGCCGCGAGTCCGCATTTTACAGCGCCGAGATTGGTGACGGGAATGCCGATCGCGACCAGCTTGACCGTAAAGGTCGCCGAGCAGCCATTGTCGAAGATCCGGTCGGGTAGCGGCTGGACCTCGGATCCCTCGAGACGCATCGTGGCCACGCATTGGCGCAGGCGCTGCGGTATTTCGAGCGGTTGCGGCGCCCGTCGCCCGCGCGGCGCATCCGCGGAGGGTATGCAGCCCGCCAGTGCCAGCAACGCCAGCCAACCGATCTTCGCGCGCAGACCGATCCTCAGCAGCGCTCATATTTCCGGTTGAAGCGCTCGCCCTCGTCGAGCTGGGCGGCGGCGGTCTGCAGATATTGCCCGCGCGTCTTGCCGGTGAGGGCCGACCGAGGGAATGCAGCCGCCTTTCCAAGATAGGCATCGACGCGCGGACAGAGTTGCATGCTCCGATGCTCGCTCCGATCCTCGCAGAGTCAAGCTCAAACGGCATCGCCAGCGCCACGGCGCTGGTCCGCCGCGCCGATGGCGCGTTCGGGCCCCTCGGGGGGTTCCCAACGCCGCGGCGATCGGTCATGGACGGCGAATGGCATCCCGATCGATCGACCCGAAGCGGTTCGCACTGTTGCTGCTGCTGGGACTGGGGTCCTGTGCGCCGAGCCACGCGCCGCCTCCCTCTCCCGCGCCGCCGCCCGTCCCCGCGCGGGTGCCGGTGTCGCCGTCCGCCGGCGATTGGCGCGACTGGCCGCTCACGCCGGGGAGCTGGCGTTATCTTCCCGGAGCGCCTGTCTCAACCGCCCGCTATGGCGATGACCAAAACCCGCAGTTCGTGGTGCGGTGCGATGCTGCGTCGCGGCGCGTGACGCTGATGCGTGCGGGCTCGTCGACCGATCTGGTGATCATAACATCGGCCCGCACGGCCCGTTTTCCTGCGGGGCATATCGATGAGGGCGGCGTGGCGATGACGGGGGTGATCCTCAGCGCGAGCGATGGCTTTCTGGACGCCATGGCATTCAGCCGGGGCCGCGTCGGGGTGACCTCCGAAGGCTTGCCGAACCTGGCCGTTCCCGCATGGGCCGAACCGGCGCGAGCCATCGAGGATTGCCGAAAATAATTTATATTACAAGACTTGTTCGCCGCGCGCCGATGACTCATGTTGCGGGCCTCGGCAACATTGCGAAAGGAGGTGATCCGATGTCTCATGGTTCAGCATGGAGGTCGGTTCTGTCCGTTCGGGGAATGCGCCGCTAGGCGCCAGGGTTCTCCGGGCCGGCACTCCGGCCGCTGACCATGTTGGGGTTGCCGGGGCTTCGGCCTCGGCAGCTCTTTTCATTTGTGCAAAGCAGCGAAACAGCCTCCCGCAACCGCTCGTTCAGCGGCGTCGCGCGCGCCGCGCCACGCGCGCCTGCCAAAGCATCAATAGCGGCACCACGACCAGCTCCATGCCCAGGCCGAGCTGGTGCCCATATCCTGGCGCTCCGATCATCGCCCAGCTGAGCGCGCGGCCGAGCCCTCCTGCGATCACCATCGCACCGAGCAGGCGGAAGCGTGCGGTCTGTCGCTCGATGTGCGGCACTGTTGAGGCGAACGCCAGGCCCAGCATCAGGAAGATTCCGGACAAATAGCGGAAATGACTGTCGAGATCCGGGGACGGAGCAATAGCCCCGAGCATCGCCGCCCCGCGCACCACGCCGTCCAACCCGGTCAAGATCGGGACGAGGCAGGAAATCGCGACGACCGCCCTCAACAGCCTCCGCTCGCCGATCATTCGCGCTCGAGCAGCTCGTCGCGGATGCGGGTGGCGTGGACCGCGGTGCGAACCTCGTAGAGGAAGTGGCCCAGCCCCGATATCAGCAGAAGCATTGCCGCGATGAAGGCGAGCGCGAGGGTTCGCCCTAACCCAAAACCGAACAGATTGGCGGTGAACAGACCGGCAATGACAATGCAGATCAGCACCGCGCTGATCGTGCACAGGATCAATGCGCGGTTGGCGTGATGCATCCGCCGATCGTTCAGACGGAGTTGCTCGACCTGCAGGTCGTGGCGCGGATCTCCCTTCGGCGCGAAATGCTCCTCGATCCAGCGCGAGCGGTCCACCACGCGCCCCAACCGCCCGGTCAGCAGGCCCAGGATGGCACCGATCGCGGTGAGCAAGAAGGACGGAGCCAGCGCCAGCTGGATCGTATGGGCGATATCGTCGAGAGCGATCGGTCCTGCCGCCATGACCCTGCATGTGGCAAGACCGCACCACCGTCAAGCGGCGGCCGCAGACATGCCAAGGGAAGCGACTTGCCCCTTTATCCGGCTGCATAACGCGCAACCAATGCAAAAAATGCATTCGTGCTGCCACTCAATTCAATTGCGATCGACGCCGCGGGTCGCTGATGGTGCGCCGCACAATATGATGAGGACCTGCTGGCACATTCGAAGGGAGATTGTGATGAAGTCTGTTCTTACGCTCGCAATTCTGTCGTCGATCGCCGCGACGCCGGCGATGGCGGAACGTTTCACGCGTGATGGCGTGACCTATAGCTATAACGTCAAGGCCGAGGAAGGGAGCCGCCTGATCTCGGGCACGATCCTCTCGTCGGGCCAGGCTTTTCGCCTTCGTCTCAAGGACGGGCGGGTCAGCGGGCGCGTGGGCGGCCGGTTCGTGCAGTTCGACGCGCCGGCCGACGAGACCGCCGCGAATGCGCAGGGGAATGTGCTGGCGGTCAAGTAAGCAATACCAGGGTTATGGACGGGAGGCGGCCGTTTCCGCCTCCCTCCTTTTTCAGCTGGCCGACCGCGAGCCGATATTAACTCCCATCGACTGCAGATAGCGTTTGATGTTGCGCGCCGCCTGACGGATGCGCTGTTCATTCTCGACCATGGCGATGCGCACGAAACCTTCACCGTCTTCGCCATAGCCGACTCCCGGCGCCACCGCGACGCCGGCGTGGGTCAGCAGCTGCTTCGAGAATTCGAGGCTGCCAAGATGCGCGACCGCTGGCGGCAGCGGCGCCCAGCAGAACATCGATGCGCGCGGCGACGGAATGTCCCATCCGGCCCGTCCGAACGCCTCGACCATCACGTCACGGCGTCGCCGATAGAGCTCGCGATTCTTGGCGACGATATCCTGCGGTCCGTTGATCGCCGCGACCGCCGCCGCCTGGATCGGCGTGAAGGCGCCATAATCGAGATAGGATTTGACGCGCGTCAGCGCCTCGATCAGCCTTTTGTTGCCGACCGCGAAACCCATTCGCCAGCCGGCCATGCTGTAGGTCTTGGACATCGAGGTGAACTCGACTGCGACATCCTTGGCGCCCGGCACCTGGAGGATCGAGGGTGTGGGCATCCCGTCATAATAAAGCTCCGAATAGGCGAGGTCGGAGAGCAGCCAGATATCGTGCTGCTTCGCCCATGCCACCAGCCGCTCGTAGAAAGCGAGGTCGACCACTTCGGCCGTGGGATTCGACGGATAGCCGACGACAAGCACCGATGGCTTGGGCACGGTGAATTTCACTGCGCGATCGAGTGCCGCCCAATAGCGATCGTCGGGCGTGGTGGGCACCGATCGGATCGTTGCGCCTGCGATGATGAAGCCGAAGGTGTGGATCGGATAGCTGGGATTCGGCGCGAGCACGACGTCGCCGGGCGCGGTGATCGCCTGCGCCAGATTGGCTAGTCCTTCCTTCGAGCCAAGCGTCACGACGACCTCGCTGTCGGGATCGAGATCGACCCCGAAGCGGCGCTGATAATAGCCGGCTTGCGCCTTGCGCAGCCCCGCGATGCCCTTGGACGCCGAATAGCCGTGCGCATCGGGCTTGCGCGCGACCTCGCACAATTTATCGATGACGTGCTGAGGCGGCGGCAGGTCGGGATTGCCCATCCCCAGATCGATGATGTCCTCGCCCCGCGCTCGCGCCGCTGCCCGCATCGCGTTGACTTCGGCGATGACGTAAGGCGGCAGGCGTTTGATGCGGTAAAATTCCTCGGACATTGTGATTCCTTCGGGTTTCGGACTTGGCGAACCAGGAGCGATGGCCCATGATCGCCGCTGAAACCTATACAGAGTCTGCGCATCAATTGCAGGCGGGTCGATAAAAAACTTGGAGCTTGCAATGGCTGCGGATGGAGCGGGCGCGGACAAGTTCGACGGTGGCGGGGATCTCGCCGTGCCTTCGCTGAGTGAAATCCAATATTGGACGGGGGTGATTGGCCAGGCGCAGCAGATTCTCATGGAGCATGTCGCGGACACGGTTGCGAGCGCGCCAGCGGATTTTCCCTTATTGTCACTAAGGTCGCCCCAGTTCGCCGATTTCGACAAATTGGCCGAGCAGCAGGGCGAACTGATCAAGGCCAGCATGGGCTTGTTCGGCCAGCTGATCGACGGGGAGCCCGGCGCCGAGGCGGCGCGTGACCGCCGCTTCAAGGCATCGCAATGGCGCGAGACGCCGATCTTCGGCATCATCGCCGACGCTTATCTTCTGTTATGTGACGCATGGATCAGGGGCATCGATGCGATCGAGAGCCTCGATCCGCGTCAGCGCGAACAGCTGAAATTTGCGGCCCGCACGATCTCCGATGCGATGTCGCCGTCCAATTTTCCGCTCACCAATCCGCTGGTGCTCGAGAAGATCATCGAGACGCGCGGCGAGAATCTTCTCCGCGGGCTCGAACATATGCTGGCGGACCTCGGCCAGGGGCAGCTCACCCATGTCAATCGGCAAGCCTTCGAGCTGGGGCGCAACATCGCCGCGACCCCGGGCAAGGTGATCCACGAGACTCCACTCTATCAGCTCATCCAATATACGCCGACCACCGACAAGGTGCTGGAGATTCCGATCGTGATCTTCCCGCCCTGGATCAACCGTTTCTATGTGCTCGATCTCAATCCGCGAAACAGCTTCATCCGGTGGGCGGTTGCGCAAGGCTTTACCGTGTTTGTGACCTCGTGGAAATCGGCCGATGAAAGCATGGTCGATGTGACGATGGACGATTATGTCGTTCGCGGGCAGATCGATGCGATCGACACGGTGCGTGAGCTGCTCAGAGTCGAACATGTTCACGCGATAGGCTATTGTGTAGCGGGCACCGCGCTCGCGATGGCGCTCGCCTATCTAGCGGCGCGCGGCGAGGCCGCGAGGGTCCGCTCGGCAACCTTTTTCACGACCCAGGTCGATTTCAGCGATGCAGGCGATCTCCGGTTGTTTGTCGATGACGAACAGCTGAAGATCATCGATGCGATCACCCAGGGATCGGGGTTGCTTGACGGGCGGTACATGGCGGTAGCTTTCAATCTCCTGCGCGGACGCGATCTGATCTGGAACTATGTCGTCCACAATTATCTGCTCGGAGAGGATTATCCGGCCTTCGATCTGCTCTACTGGAACGGGGATACGACCAATCTACCGGCAAAATGGCATCATGCCTATCTCCAGGATCTCTACCGCGACAATCTGCTGGTGAAGCCGCAAGCGCTTTCGGTGGATGGGGTGCCGATCGATCTGGGGCAGATCGCCACGGACGCCTATGTTCAGGCTGGCCGCGAGGATCATATCGCGCCGTGCCGAAGTGTGTGGAAGCTGACGCAGGAGCTTTCTGGGCCAGTCCGGTTCGTCCTCGCCGGCTCGGGGCATATCGCTGGCGTCGTGAATCCGCCCGAAACGAACAAATATCAATATTGGACCTGCGATGCGCCGGCCGCGGATCTTGACTCCTTCGTCGCCGCCGCGCGCGAGACCCAGGGAAGCTGGTGGCCGGACTGGCGGGCGTGGATCGAGAGCCACGCGCCCCAGCGCGTGCCCGTCAAAGGTGCGCGGATTCCGGGTAAGGGATCATTGCGGGCGATCGAGGACGCGCCGGGGCGCTATGTGCGCATGCGCTGACGCAGGTGCGGAAATATTTTCAAATATTTTTCTGGTCCCGGAACCTCTCTGAGCGCGGATGGTTTGCGATGGGATGGATTTGTGGGAGAATTCCTCGCTTGCTCGGTCATATGTTGCATTGCACAAAGTCCTTGCTTTTTGGTGCTAAAATGTTATTGTGCGTCGCAACATCGAGGATGGATTTCCTGCAATGGCCGAAAAAATTCCAGCTAAGGGCAAGCCGGTCGCGGCCGCGAAGCCCGTTTCCAAAGCTGCTGCGCCGGTAGCGAAAAAGCCGGCAGCGGCGACCGAAGCGCTGCCTGCCAAGGTGGCTGCGCCCAAGGTCGAAGCCAAGCCGGTGCCGAAGCCCCAGCCTGCGGTCAAGGCCGAAGCTCCGAAGCCGCAGGCCGAAGCTCCGAAGCCGCAGCCCGTGGCAAAGGCTGAAGCGCCGAAGCCGCAACCCGTGGCGAACGCCGAAGCCCCGAAGCCCCAACCTGCGGCCAAGGTGGATGCGCCATCCAAGCCGGAGTCTGCGCTTCAGGCTGACCCGCCGTCGAGGCCTCTGCCCATGACGACGGCCGAGCCAAAGCCGGAGCCCGCCGCGCAGCCGATCGTCGCAAAAGAGAAACAGGTTGTCGACAAGGTCCAGCTTCCTGACACGCCGCCGGCGGAGTCGGTCGCGACGCCAGTTCCACCGAGGGTCGCCACGGTCTCGGCGCCCCCATTGACCGCCCCGGCAGCGTTATCGCCGGAAACGAAGGGAATGACCGCTATGGCCACTACCGTTCCACCCAAGCCCAAGGCTGCTGCTGAGAAGGTTAACCTGATGATTGCTGATTTCAACGACCGCGCGAAGGCCGCATTCGAAAAGACTACCAAGGCCGGCGAAGAGCTGACCGAGTTCACCAAGGGCAATATGGAAGCCTTTGCAGCTTCCGCGAAGACCGCCGCCAAGGGCGCCGAGTCGCTCGGCCAGGAAATGGCGGATTATGGCAAGAAGAGCTTCGAGAGCGCTTCGGCGGTGATGAAGAACCTCGCAACGGTGAAGACCCCGACCGAGCTGTTCCAGATCCAGAGCGACTATGCCAAAACGACCTTCGACGGCGCCGTGGCGGAAGCCTCGAAGCTGAGCGAAGCCTGGCTGAAGCTCGCTGGCGAAGTGTTCCAGCCGATTTCGAGCCGCTATGCGATCGCAGCCGAGAAGATCAAGGCCGTGACGCTCTGATTTTGCTTTTCGAGTAGCGTTTACTGCCCGTCCGGCCGCTCCCCTCATGGGGGGCGGCCGGACCTTTTTTTGGGGCTTGCTCGTCCATTTGTCCTATACCACTCTTGCCCAACAGACCCTTGGTGCCATATTCTTTCCCACCCGATGTTTTGTGTGAGTCCCGCGCCTGCGATGAACGATCCCATTCCCTCGACTGCCCCCATCCGCATGGCCACCCGCAAGGATGGCGATGATAATGGGACGGGGTTGGGTCTCGCTACCCGCACGCGGACGCGCACCAAGAAGCCTTCGCCTTACAAGGTGCTGATGCTCAACGACGACTATACGCCGATGGAGTTCGTCGTATTGTGCCTGCAGCGCTTTTTCCGGATGAACATCGAGGATGCGACGCGCGTGATGCTCCACGTCCATCAGAAGGGCGTCGGCGTGTGCGGGGTGTTCAGCTACGAAGTCGCCGAGACCAAAGTGGGGCAGGTCGTCGATTTCGCCCGGCAGAACCAGCACCCCCTCCAGTGCACGCTCGAAAAGGCCTGATCGCTCTTAAAGCGATCGGGGCGGCTTGAGGCTGTCGAGACTCCCCGATAGACGCTGTCCATGGATCGTATAACTATTCGCGGCGGCAACCGCCTCCAGGGCCGCCTGCCGGTGTCGGGCGCCAAAAACGCGGCGCTGACGCTGCTTCCGTGCTCGCTGTTGAGCGAGGAGCCGCTGACGCTCACCAATCTGCCGCGTCTGGCCGACGTCGACAGCTTTGGTCATCTTCTCAACGAGCTTGGCGTGTCGACGACGGTCCGCCGCGGCAACGGCGATGTGATCGGACGCCAGATGAAGCTTTCGGCGCGGGTCATCGCGTCGACGGTCGCGCCCTATGACATCGTCCGCAAGATGCGCGCCTCGATCCTCGTGCTGGGGCCGCTGCTTGCCCGGGCGGGCGAAGCCACGGTCTCGCTGCCCGGCGGCTGCGCGATCGGCAATCGGCCGATCGATCTCCATCTCAAGGCGCTCGAGGCGCTGGGCGCGGAGATCGAGCTGGCCGCAGGCTATGTGAAGGCCACGGCGCCGTCCGGGGGGCTGACCGGGGGACGGATCAGTTTTCCGGTGGTATCGGTCGGGGCCACCGAGAATGCGTTGATGGCGGCGGTGCTCGCCCGTGGCGAAACCACCATGGAAAATGCCGCGCGCGAACCCGAGATCATCGATCTGGCGCGTTGCCTGGTCGCGATGGGCGCTGAGATCGACGGTATCGGCACCGATCGGTTGACGATCCAAGGAAAGACCAGCCTGCACGGCGCCGAGTATGCCGTGATGCCCGATCGAATCGAGGCCGGCAGCTATGCCTGTGCCGCGGCGATCACGGGTGGTGACGTGCTGCTTGCGGGCGCGCGCGCGGATGACATGGAAGCGATCCTCGCCGGGCTGCGCAGCGCAGGAGTCGCGGTCGAGGATGTTCCCGAGGGGATTCGTGTGCGCGCGGGCGGAGAACTCGGCCCGCTGACCTTGTCGACGGCGCCATTCCCCGCCTTTCCTACCGACATGCAGGCGCAGTTCATGGCGATGCTCGCGCTCGCCAAAGGCGCAAGCGTGCTCACCGAAACGATCTTCGAAAATCGCTACATGCACGTGCCCGAACTGACGCGCATGGGCGCGGACATCCAGGTCCATGGCCGGACCGCAGTTGTGAAAGGCGTCGATCGGCTGATCGGGGCCGAGGTGATGGCAACCGATCTGCGCGCCTCGATGAGCCTCGTTCTCGCGGGCCTCGCCGCCGAGGGCGAAACCCGAGTTCATCGCGTCTACCATCTCGATCGCGGCTATGAGCGGCTCGAGGAAAAATTGTCGGCGGTCGGTGCGGACATCGAGCGACAGAGCGACGGCTGAGCCCATGGCGTTCGTCGCCGCCGACGCAATCCGCGCGCGCTTTTCCGGCGCCATGTCGGAGATGTATCGTCTTGAAGTGCCGCAATATGGCGCCTTGCTCGAACTCGTCGACGATGTGAACCACGCCGTCCTGGCCGCGGACCCAGCCTTGGCGGAAGCGATGCGTCGTAATGGCGAGATCGCGCGGTTGGCAAGCGAGCGGCATGGTGCGATCCGGCTCGGCACGGCCTCCGAGCTGGCCTTGATGCGCCGCGCCTTTGCGGTGATGGGAATGTATCCGGTCGGCTATTATGACCTCGCCGCGGCGGGGGTCCCGGTCCATTCGACCGCATTCCGGCCGATCGACCCCGCGGCGTTGCAAGCCAACCCATTTCGCGTCTTCACTTCGTTGCTCCGGCTCGAGCTGATCGAAGACCCCCGCCTGCGCGCCGAAGCATCGGCGATCCTCGATGCGCGACGGATCGTCACGCCGGGTGCGCTCGCGCTGATCGGTCAAGCCGAGCGGGACGGAGGGCTCGACGAGGCCGCGGCGACCGATTTCGTCGCCGAGCTGCTCGAAACCTTCCGCTGGCACGCCGAGGCGACGGTCTCCCCCGAGACTTATGGCCATCTCCACGACGCGCACCGGCTGATTGCCGATGTGGTGAGCTTCAAGGGGCCCCACATCAATCACCTTACGCCGCGCACCCTGGACATCGATGCCGTGCAGGCGGCGATGCCGGCGCGCGGCATCCTTCCCAAGGAAAGCATCGAGGGCCCGCCGCGCCGTCGCTGCCCTGTCCTGCTGCGCCAGACCAGCTTCAAGGCGCTCGACGAGCGGATCATATTCCCCTCGGCGTCGGGCGAGCCGGTGCCTGGGCGACACAGCGCCCGGTTCGGCGAGGTCGAGCAGCGCGGGGCCGCGCTGACCCGCAAAGGCAGGGCGTTGTACGACCGGCTGCTCGCTTCGGCGCGCAACGGCGACGATCGCTTCGCCGAGCTGCCCGACGACTGGAGCGCGCTGCGCGAGCGGGGGCTGGCGTTCTTCCGCTATAGTGGCCGGCCGGTGGCGCAGGTCGATCTTGCGGCCGCGGTCGGCGCTGGCGACCTTTCCGCCGATCCGATCGTCTATGAGGATTTCCTCCCTGTCAGCGCGGCGGGAATCTTCCGGTCGAATCTCGGCGAGGAGGCGAGGGGCGCATATGGCGCACAGGCGAACCGCGCTGCTTTTGAGGCCGCGCTAGGTGCGCCCGCGCTCGACGAGATCCTTCTCTACGAAGCGATGGAAAAACGGTCGCTGATCGCGGTTACCCGATAGCCGTTCTCACACCCGGGCCACCTCGTCGGGTTGGGCTTCACATGTCTTGCCGGTGTCGCCCGTCGCGGCGATCTGATCATAAAGCTCGGCCTGCCGCGCCCGCAGCTTCTCGCCGAGCGCTTCGAGGTCGATCTTGCCCGCTTGGTGGGCGGCCTTGCCGTCCTCAAATAGATCCTGGTCTTCTTCGTCGATGTGGTGGACCGTTTCCTCACCGAGCACGTGTATTTTGGAGCCGAACAGATCCTCGGCGCCATCGAGTTGCTCCAGCTCGGCGATGATCCGCTTGCCCGACTGATGCTCGACGATGCCCTCATTGATTTCATCGTCGCCGATGATCGGCTTGAGCGCCGGATAGAGGATTTCCTCCTCGATGGTCATGTGGACGGTGAGCCGCATACAAAGCTCGCGCGAGATCGCCACCAACCGATCCGGACCCGCCTTCTCGGCCTCGTCGAACAGTTCGCGAAAAATATGATGCTCCTGCTTGAGGAGGCGGATCGCCAAAGGCTCGTCGCTGTTGATCCTGTGCGCGCCCTGCGCATTGCGAGCGCCATAATTGCCTGACATGCGGCCTCCTCAAGATTGGCGATTTTGCGAGAAAACGAGGCTGCCGGCGCGATTGTTCCGGTGCGCGTATCTGATCCATTTTGGACTAATCCCTGGCTGACATGCGGTGGATGGTCGTTAATTTTTGACGGGGCATGTCACGCGGGGGCGGAGCATGTTGCTTGGCGTGCTGGAGATGTGACGATGGACGATTGGAGCTCGGCTCCTGCGGTGTTGATTTTCGGGGATTCGGAAGCAGGCCTCGCCGAGCTTTCCGACTGCGCCACTGCGGCAGGGGGCCGGGTTGCGGCGGCGCTGCCGATGGAGCGCGCGGGCGAACGGCTCGACAGTCAGGTAGCGGTCGATCTGGTAATCGTCGATGTCGGGGTCGATCTGGGCCCCGAACTCGACGAGTTGCTATACAAGATCCAGAACGGAGCGGCCGCGCGGCGCTTCGCCAGCGCGGTGATCGTCACCCCCCAATTGCTCGATATCGCCGTCGCGCGCGTTGACCTCGCCGATGTCAGCGTACTCGTAGGGCGCGATCCGGCGGCGCTTCGGGTTGCGATCCGTGAGCATCTTGGGGGTCCGGCCTTGCTGCGCGAGTCGAACGACGAGAGCGTCGGCAACGGCCGCTATAAGGCGAACGGAGCCGAATATGCCGTTTCGGCGGAGAGCGGGGAAGGGTCCGCCGAAGTCTCCCGGCCCGGCGAAAGCCGGCGCGCTGAGCTTAAGAAATCGCTCGACGCCGGCGTGATCCGCGATCTGATCCGGGCGCGGCGATTGCGCGACGAGCTGTTCGGCCCCGGGCTTTTCGCCGATCCGGCGTGGGACATCCTGCTCGACCTCAGCGCCGCACAGCTCGAGGGCAGGCCGGTCGCCGTTTCGAGCCTATGTATCGCCGCCGCCGTGCCCGCCACGACCGCGCTCCGCTGGATAAAGCAATTGACCGAGGCCGGCCTGTTGCAACGGGTGGCCGATCCGGCCGACGGGCGGCGGGTCTTCATCGAGCTTACCGAGCGCGCCGCCGCAAAGATGACGAGCTATTTCGCCGCGGTTCATCGCAGCGCGCGCTACTAAGCTCCTCGGCCGGGGCGTTCGTCGGCGCCTATCCGCCGATCGCGTCCAGCGCTTGGTCAAAGTCGGCGATCAGGTCGTCCGGATCTTCGATTCCGATCGAAATCCGGACGAGATTGTCCCCGATGTCGAGCGCTTTCTTGCGTTCGTCGGACACCGACAGGTGGGTCATCCCGGCGGGGTGGCTTGCCAGCGTTTCGGTGCCGCCCAGGCTGACCGCGAGCTTTGCGATCCTAAGCGCGTCGAGGAAGGCGAATGCCTCCCGTTCACCGCCTTTGAGATAGAGTGAGAAGGTCGAGCCGGCCCCGTCGCAGTGGCGCCTGAAGATGTCGGCCTGGCGTGAGCCGGGTTCGAGAAAGCCCAGATAGCCGACCCGCTCGACCCGTGGCTGTCCGCGCAACCATTCGCAAACCTTCGCCGCATTCTCGCCGGCTCGGTTCATTCGTAATTCGAGCGTTTCGAGCGAGCGGAGCAGCATCCATGCGGTGTTGGGATCGGTGATCGTGCCGATCGTGTTGCGCATTGCGCGGACCGGATCGAGCCACGCCTTGGCGCCGATGACGCCGCCCGCAACGAGATCGCTGTGCCCGCCGGCATATTTGGTCAGCGAATAGACCACCAGGTCGGCGCCGTGCCTGAGCGGTTTGGACCAGAGCGGGCCGAGAAAGGTGTTGTCCATCACGATCGGCGGCTTTTCGCCGTCCCCGCTGAAGAGCGCGTCGCGCGCGTCGCGCACCGCCTCGACGTCGACCAGCGCATTGGTCGGATTGGCCGGGCTTTCGAGATAGATGAACGCGATCCTGCCCTTGGCACGCGCTGCGGAGAGGGTCGCGGCGATATCGTTGGGCGTCGCGCCGGCCGGGAAATCGAGCCATGAGATGCCGAAGCGCCCGAGGATACGCGCAATCAGCGTTTCGGTCGCCGCGTACAGCGGGGCTGAATGGACGATGACGTCGCCGGGGCGGACGAGCGTCAGCATCAGCGTGGCGATCGCCGACATGCCGCTGGAAAAGCTCAGCGCGTCTTCCGCGTCTTCCCAGATGCCGAGCCGATCCTCCAATATCTCCTGGTCGGGGCCGTTGAATCGCGAATAGACCAAGCCGTCGGCGCCCCCCGGCCGGCGGCCGGTGACCCCCTCGAAATGGCGTTTTCCGGCGGCTGCGCTTTCGAACACGAAGGTGGAGGTGAGGAAGATCGGCGGCTTGAGCGCGCCCTCGGACAGCATCGGATCATAGCCGTGCCCCATCATCAAGGTCGAGGGCTTGAGACGGCGGCCGCCGACTTCGAGAATTTCCGGCTTCGGGCGGCGACGTGGCGTCGCGCCGTCCAGCGGCGTTTCGTTGATTTTCGACATGACGATCCTGCGGAATAATTATGGGATGACAGGATGATGCGCCTCGTTCGATGTGGTGGCAAGGAAGTCGGCCCGGCGCCGATGGCGCGCGCTCCGGCGAAGAAATCTGGCAATTTTCGGCGGCGGTGCCTATCTCGCGCGCACGGGAGCAATCGATGGCGAAGATCGGGTGGGGCAAGATTCTGGCAGGCGTGGCGACGGCGGCCGCGGCGGGTGCAGCCTATGCCTATTTCAAGCAGCGGGCTGCGAAAGCGCCCATCTACGAAACGCTGCTCAGCGACGGACTGTTCGAGATTCGCCGCTACCCTAGGCTGCGTGTCATAGAAACCAGCCAGCATGGCTCGCGCGATCGTGCGCTCGGCAACGGCTTCGGCCTGCTCGCCGATTATATGTTCGGTGAAGGGCGCGATGGCGAACCGATACCGATCACCATGCCCGTTCTCGCCGAAGCGCTGTCCAAGGACATATGGCGCATCCGCTTCCTGCTTCCCGAAGGCCAGGAGGATGTCGAGGCGCCGGGTCCAGGCATTACCGTCGCCGAGATTCCCGCGCGGGAAGTCGCGGTGATTTCGGTTCCCGGCAAGCCGACCGACCGGCTGTTCGCCACCCGCGCGGCCGAACTGGAGCAGTGGATTGCTGCGCAGCACAGGTCGGCGTCGGGGCAGCCCGAGCATAGCTATTACAACTCCCCGCTGAAACCCGGCACGACCAACCCCAATGAGATATTGGTGGCGCTCAGGTCGTAAAATTCCCCACCGACTGTTGTATTTCTGCAACGGCCCTCAACCGTCGACAAAATTTTCAAGGACGAGGCAACCCTTTCCGGAAATGGTCGTTTACCGGCTGTCCGAGGATACCGATGCGGTGCCGAAATGGGTTCGTCGCCGTTCGATACGACTGGGAAACGGATGCGCTTGCGCGCATCCGGGTGAATGGGTTAGGTGAACACACGTTCCATTTGGAACTTGTTGGAAAAGGGGAATGATATGCGCAAGCTTGCCATCCTGGCAGCGCTCGCTTCCACCGCGCTGGCAGCGCCAGCCTTCGCTCGGGACAACGCTTGGTACATCGGGGTCGAAGGCGGCGGCATGCTGCTCGAAGACCTGAAGTTTGATGTTGGCCCTTCGTCGATCTCGACCGGCGGCCGCACCACTGTCGACACGAAGACCGGTTGGGACGTCGACGGTATCATCGGCTACGACTTCGGCATGTTCCGGCTCGAAGGCGAAGTCGGCTACAAGCGCGCCCGCGTGAACAGCATCGCGACCACGGCGTCGCGCACGCCCGCCGACATCGGCGGGGTCGGAGCGCCTCCCGGAACCTATCCTGACGCTTCGGGCAAGAACAGCGCGCTGAGCTTCATGGTCAACGGGCTGCTCGACTTCGGTGGCGAGGAAGGATTCTCGGGCTATGTCGGCGGCGGCGCGGGCGTCGCTCGCGTCAAGTTCGCCGGCTACAATGTCTCGGGCGACGATTTCCTCGACGATTCCGATTCCAAGTTCGCCTGGCAGGCCATCGCCGGCGTGCGTTACCCGGTTTCGACCAACGTCGATGTCGGTCTGAAATATCGCTATTTCAACGTTCGTAACGCCAAGGTGCTCGACCGACTCGGCGCCGAATATGAAGGCGATTGGCGTTCGCACAGCATTTTGCTGAGCCTCGTATACAACTTCGGCGAACCGGCGGCCCCGCCGCCTCCGCCGCCTCCGCCTCCGCCGCCCCCTCCGCCGCCTCCGCCGCCTCCGCCGCCGCCTCCGGTGGTTGAGGCGCCGGGTCCGTTCATCGTCTTCTTCGATTGGGACAAGTCGGACATCACTGCGGAAGCGGCGTCGATCCTCGACAATGCTGCCAACGCTTATGCGACGACCGGCCAGGCGAAGGTTCAGCTTGCCGGCCACGCCGACAAGTCGGGCAGCGACCAGTATAATGTCGGCTTGTCGCAGCGTCGTGCCGATGCGGTGAAGGCCTATCTTGCCGGCAAGGGCGTGCCCGACGCCGCGATGACCACCGAGGCGTTCGGCGAGAGCCGTCCGCTGGTCGACACGGCCGATGGCGTGCGTGAACCGCAGAACCGTCGCGTCGAGATCACCTTCGGCGCCGGCATGTAAGCGGCCCTGTCATCGTTCAGGCGATGACGACCGAAAAAAACAGGGGTCGGCCTTCGGGTCGGCCCCTTTTTTCTTGGGCCCGGCGGATAGCGCCGAGTCCTTTCCCACGAGCTATCGGGCTGTCCCGGAGCGGGGAACTGATCAAGGAGAGAGACCATGAGTTTTTCTGGACGTTATCATCTTCCTTTGCTGCTTGCGGTGTTGCTGGCCCCGGCGGCGGCGCATTCCGAGGCCCATCCGGGCGCGGTCACCGCGATGGCCGACATCGTCGACGGCCAGGGCCAGACCCGCGGCCAGGCGACGCTGAGCCAGACCAAGGATGGGATTCAGGTCGAGGTAAAAGGAGTCGGCTTGCCGGCGGGCGTTCATGCCGTGCACGTCCACGCTGTCGGCACCTGCACCGGCCCGGACTTCACCAGCGCGGGCGCGCATTGGAACCCAGCCAAGAAGCAGCATGGCCATGACAATCCAGCGGGCGCGCATATGGGTGATATGCCCAATATGACGGTCGCCGACGGCGCCGGTGCGCTCAAGACGGTGGTCAAGGGTGCGATGCTGACCGGAGGTGAAGCGCCACTACTCGACGCGGACGGGGCTGCCATCGTGATCCATGCCGCCGCCGACGACTATAAGACCGATCCCACGGGGAATGCCGGTGGGCGTTTCGCCTGCGGAGTGATCAAAGCCAAGTGAGTTCGCCGCCGCGCATATTGTTCGTCTGTCTCGGCAATATCTGCCGCTCCCCCTTGGCGGAAGGCGCGATGCGGGCGGCGGCGGCGCGGGCGGGCATCGCCGTCGAGGTCGACTCCGCGGGCACGGGCGACTGGCACGTCGGCGAGCCCCCCGACCAGCGTGCGCTCGCGACGGCCGATCGCCACGGGGTCGATATTGGCGGCCAGCGCGCACGCCAGGTCACCGCCGAGGATTTCCTGACCTTCGATCATATCGTCGCGCTTGACCGGAGCAATTTGGCTGCGCTCGCCCGGCTGAGGCCGCCGGCGGCGAAGGCGGAGCTCTCGATGTTGCTCGATCACGCCGAGGGACGGCGCGGCCAGGACGTCGCTGATCCCTATTTCGGCGCCCATGAGGGGTTCGAAACCGCTTGGCGCGATATCGCCGCGGGCGTCGAAGGGCTGCTGCGCCGGCTGGGCGCTTAGGCGAGCGGATAACGCTCGATCGCCGAATAGCTCGCGCCCGACGAGCCGAGCTGGCTTTCGTACAGCAGAAAATGATCGAAGCTGGCTTCGATTGGCGCAGGCCAGAGAGTCCGCATCGGCAAAGGCGACACGGGTTCGGCGCCGCGCGTGAAGCGCGCGAGCGTGATATGAGGCACGAAAGCGCGTTCCTCGGGCGCGACGCCCGCGCGGGTGAGCGCGCGTGTAACGGTGACATGCAACGAGCGGACGGATTCGTGGGGCGTGACGCCCGCCCAGAGCGCATCTATCCGTCCGCGCCGGTCGAAGCAGCCGATGCCATCGAGCCGCAGCGCGAAGGATGGATGCGAGACCGCTCCGAGTGCCGCGGCGATATCCTCGGCGAGATGCCGGTCGACCTCGCCGATGAAGCGCAATGTGAGGTGAAGCTGGTCGTCGCTCTGCCAGCGCGCACCGGGTATGTCGCCCATCGCCGCGAGCAGCGCCTCGCGCATCGGGCGGGGGGGACGCAGGGCGACGAAAAGCCTGTGCATCGCGTCTTGTCGCCCGCGATGAGACGGTAACGCAAGTCCGTTCATTCTTATTTCATGTGCGTTCCGCTTGAAAAGAGCTGTGGATCGGCCGATATTGTCGGACGAGCGGCATTCCGCCGCGTCTATTTGGAGAGTTTTGACATCATGGCAAACTGGTCTGACCCCCGAGCGACTGCCGCGCCCGCCGCGACACGGGGCGGTGTGGCCGACGCAGCTTTCGATGCTGGGCTGCGGTCCTACATGCTCTCAATCTACAATTACATGGCCTCGGGCGTGCTGCTGACCGGCGTCGTCGCGATGCTTTTCGCCAATTCGGGGCTGGCCTTCCAGATCCTGGCTGGCCCGGGCTTGCTTAAATATGTGATCATGCTGGCGCCGCTGGCGTTCATCCTGGTGTTGAATTTCGGGATCAACAGGCTGTCCACCTTTGCCACGCAGGGGCTCTTCTGGGCGTTCGCGGTGGCGATGGGCCTTTCGATGTCCTCGATCTTCCTGGTCTATACCGGCACCTCGATAGCGCAGACTTTCTTCGCTTCGGCCGCGGCTTTCGCGGGCCTTAGCCTGTTCGGCTATACGACGAAGAAGGACCTTTCGGCTTTCGGCACCTTCTTGATCATGGGCGTGGTTGGCTTGCTCGTCGCCTCGCTGATCAACCTGTTCCTGCGTTCGCCGGTGATGGACCTCGTCATCAGCGGTGTGGGCGTGCTGTTGTTCGCAGGTCTCACCGCCTATGACACCCAGAAGATCAAGAGCATGTATCATTATGTGTCGGGCACCGATTTCGTCGGCAAGTCGGTGGTGATGGGCGCGCTGACGCTCTATCTCGACTTCATCAACATGTTCATGTTCCTCCTGCGCTTCATGGGCGATCGCCGCTAAGGCGCTGCAGACGAGATAGGGGCCCGGCGGCGACGCCGGGCCCTTTTCTTTGCGAAGCCCTGGGCTTCAGTTGTTGCCTGTCGTGCGCTGATAGGCGGGCCGTTCCTTGACCCGCTCGATATAGCCGGCAAGCCGCGGCCGCTCGCTGATCGCGGGCGCACCGAACGAAACAGCCCAGGCGAGCTCGGATCCGAGATAGACGTCGGCAGCGCTGAACCGGTCGCCCAGAATCCACGGCCCCGGATCGAGCATCGTCTCGAGCGCGCCCAGCACATCTTCGTAACTGCCATAGCCGACCGATCCGCGCGGAGCCTCGGGCCGTTTCATCATCGTATCGAGCAAAGCCGGCTCGAAGGCGCTTGCCCCGAACACCAGCCACCGCCACCAGGTGCCGCGCTGCGGATCGTCCGCCGCCGGAGCAAGCCCTGCCTCGGGAAAAGCATCGGCGAGATAGCCGATGATCGCCGCGGTCTCGGTCACCGTCACGCCGCGGTGGACGATGGCGGGCAGCTTGCCCATCGGGTTGATCGCCAGGAAATCGGGCTGGCGATTCTCGCCCTTCTCCAAATCGATCATCACGATGCGATAGGGGGCGCCCACCTCCTCGAGCATCCAATGCGCCATCTGCGCGCGGGAGCGGGGATTATGATAGAAGATCAGTCCGTCGGTCATGCAAGCTTCTCCTGGAGAAAAGCGATTGTCCGGTCCCAGGCAAGACCGGCGGCTTCGGCATTGTAGCGCGCGGCCGAGCTGTCGTTGTGAAAGGCGTGCTGCGTGCCTGGATAGTCGAAGCGTCGGACGTCGACATGCGCGGCGCGCAGCGCATCAACCCACGGGCCCGCACCCGCATTCACACGATCATCGTTGCCCGCATAATGAAGCAGCATCGCCGCCTTTACCCTGGCCGCGTCCGAGGGCGGGGGTGGGGGGCCATAAAAGGCGCAGGCCGCTGCAAGCGCCGGCCCGGCGTTGACGGCCAAGCGATCGGCCATCGCTCCCCCCCAACAGAAACCGACCGCACCGACTTTGCCGTTGAGCAGCCGATGGCCGCGGAGCCAGTCGATCGTCGCCACGCCATCGGCGGTGGCTGATACCAGATCGAGCGCGCCGATCATTTGCCGCGCCTTATCCTCGTCGGCGGGGGTGCCGCCCTGCGGTGCGAGGAAGTCGACCGCCAGGCCGACGAAGCCTGCGACCGCGAGCCGTCGGGCGACATCGCGGGTATAGGGCTGCAGGCCCCGATTTTCATGGATGACGAGCACCGCGGCGGGCTTTTTCGCATGTTTTTTCGGAATCGCCATATAGCCGAACAGCTTGTGGCCATGGGCGCCGCTCCAATAGACCATCTTGGCGTTGAGCCGCTTGTCACCCTCGGCGACGATCGCCGCGGCCGCCGGATCGGCGGCGATTGCCGCAACCAGCATCTGCGCCGCAGCAGCGCTTCCCGCCAGCCGGGTCATGTCCGCCATGAAGGCGCGGCGGCCGAGCGCGCCATGGGTGAAGCTGTCGTAGAGCGCGATCGCGCGGTTCTTCAGGTCATCCTCATCCATCGTCGGCAACCTTTCTCGTCGGTCATTCTCCGCTGGCTGGTGACGGAGCGGCGGGCGGCGGTGGCGCCACGATCGGGGTCGGCGGCGGCGCGTCCGCCGGCGCGGGCTCAACAGCAGGGCGCGCTTCGGCTTTTTGCGGCACGATCACCGCCCCGCCGTCCTTCGGCATTCCCGCCGGGTCGCCCGTCGCCGCGTCGATCGCGGTGATCTGGTCCGACCGGTCGACCGGCAGCGCATAGTCCTCGAGGCTGGTTGCAACCTGTGGAGCGCTGCCTTCCTCAGCCGCGGATTTTTTCGCCGCTTCCTTCTGGCAGCCTGTCAGCGCCAGAAAGAACAGGCCTGTCAAAAGCAGTCGCCGCACCGGATCAAATTCCATGATAATCGCGGAACCAGCGGACGAAGCGCGGAACGCCCTCGGCGATGCTGGTGGTCGGATGAAAGCCCAGATCGCGCTCGATCGCGCTGATGTCGGCGAAGGTTTCGCGCACGTCGCCGGGCTGCATCGGCTTCATCTCCCGCACCGCCGTCTTGCCGCACGCGGCTTCGATCGTGGCGATCAGTTGGAGCAGCTCTTCCGAGCGATGATTGCCGATATTGTAGATCGCGTGGGGGGAGCGGCTGCCGCCGGCCTTTGCCGCGCCGTCGTCGGCCGGAGGGCGATCGTGCGCCGCGATCACGCCGCTGACGATATCGTCGATATAGGTGAAGTCGCGCCGCATCTCCCCGCCGTTGAACACCGCGATAGGCCGCCCGCGCAGGATCGCGTCGGTGAACAGCCACAACGCCATGTCCGGCCGCCCCCAAGGGCCGTAGACGGTGAAGAAGCGCAAGCCCGTCTGCGGCAGGCGATAGAGATGGGCATAGGTTTCGCTCATCAGCTCGTCGGCCTTCTTGGTGGCGGCATAGAGCGAGAGCGGATGGTCGACCCGGTCCTCGACACGGAAGGGCAGGCTGTCATTGCCGCCATAGACCGACGAGGAGGACGCATAGACGAGGTGCGCGCTGCCGCGCTGCCGCGCGAGCTCGAGCATATTAAGGTGCCCGACGAGGTTACTCTGCGCATAGGCGCGCGGATTTTCGAGCGAGTAGCGCACCCCCGCCTGTGCGCCGAGGTGGATGATCCGCTCGAAGCCGGCTCCGCCAAGCGCGCTCTCGAGCGCCGCATGATCGGCGAAATCGCAACGGACGAAGCGGAAATCGCCGCCAGCGGCCTCGATCGCGGCGACGCGGTCCTGCTTCAGCTGGACCGGATAATAATCGTTGAGATTGTCGATGCCGATCACCGACTCTCCCCGCGCCAGAAGGCGCAGGGCGCAGTGCATGCCGATGAAGCCGGCCGCGCCGGTAATGAGCGTGGTCATGCCCGCACCTTAGGACGTCGGATGCTCCAGGAAAACCAATCTTCGAGGCTTCCCATCGCCGCCGCGATCCCTATAAGAGCGCGCTCGCCATGCGATGCTGGGGCGTCGCCAAGTGGTAAGGCAGCGGCTTTTGGTGCCGCCATTCGCAGGTTCGAATCCTGCCGCCCCAGCCAACCGAGTCCCCATGATTCGGTTCCGGTGCAGTGACCTACGGTATCGTTTAATCCTTTAGCGTTCGACCCGGCCTGCCTCGGTTAGACAGGGTTCGACGTCAATTCTGCCAGGATTTCTGACGTGAGTGATCCCGTTCTCGCGACGACAGCGTTCCATCCAGCGTTTCGTCGACGAAGCGGAAGGTCTCAAAGCTTTGCTGTCGGTGACATAGGCATCGTCTCTCCAGCGAGCGAGTATGATATCCATGTCTTGCGCCTGCCCGCCGAATAGACAGCAAGCCAATGGCGGATACAAGCGGGATGCCGATCCGGCACCATAGCGGGGTGAAAGTGCCAGGGTCGCTAACCGGTCGGGGGAGGGGTGACTCCGGCAAGGATCGTACGTACCAGCGCGCTCGCCATCTCAGCCGGCTTCAATGGTCCATCTGCCTGGTACCAGCGTGCTGACCAGTTTAAGGCGCCGGCAATGACGAGCGCAGTGATCTTGACGTTGGAGATGACCGCGGACCCGTCCAGCGTCGCCTGCTCTAGCATTTCGCGCAGGCAGGTATCGACCTCCCGCTTGAGTTGGCGGAATCTTGTCCGGTTGCGAGGCGCCAAAGCCTCGTCGCCGGTTCGGACAACGCATCGGCCGAATTCGGTCATGATGATTTCGCCGTAGCGGCATAGAAAAGCTTCCAGCCTTACCAAGCCATTGCCCGGAAGTGCCCGTGCCTGATCAGCTGCCTCGCGCAGTTCATCCAGGCCGATTCGCACGCATTCGAACAGAACATGGTCTTTATTGCCCAGATAGTGATAGATCACGGGCTTGGTCACGCCTACCGACGTGGCTACATCGTCGAGCGACGTCGCGTGAAATCCGCGCTCATTGAATAGTTTTACAGCGGACTTAAGCAGGACCGCCCGCTTCTCATCGCGAGCCTGCTCGGTCGGGCGTTCCCATACAAAGGGCGAGGCTGCTTTCTCACGCACGGATATCCTCTAAACTTGCACATGATTTGCTTGACATACAAGGTCTGGTCGCTCACTTACTCACCAGTAACACTATTCCAGCTAGTAGGAAAGAGGGTCGTTCCGTGTCTTTGGCCCTCGGGATCCAGCGGGATCTAATGCAGGGGTGACATAATGCGGATCGACGGGATGGCAGCTGTGGTTACGGGCGGAGCCTCTGGGCTCGGCAATGCGACGGCAAAGGCTCTGGCTGAGGCCGGGGCCAAGGTGACGATCTTCGATCTCAATGAAGAGGCGGGCAAGGCGAAAGCGGCCGAAATCGGCGCGCGGTTCGTCAGCGTCAATGTTTCAGATGACGTAAGCGTCGCCGCCGGCCTTGCCGCGTCACAGGAGGCGCATGGGGTTGCCCGCATCTTGGTCAACTGCGCGGGGGTCGCGCCCGCAGTGAAGACGGTCGGCAAGGACAACGTGCCGCATCCACTCGATATTTTCGCCAAGACGATCGGGGTAAACCTGATCGGTACATTCAATCTCATTTCGAAATTCGCGGCGTTGCTCGCAGCGGCCGATGAGATCGAGGGTGAGCGGGGCGTCATCGTCAACACCGCCAGCGTCGCGGCGTTCGACGGCCAGATTGGGCAGGCTGCCTATTCCGCCTCCAAGGGCGGGGTCGTCGGCATGACCCTGCCGATCGCGCGCGACCTGGCACAGCACAAGATCAGGGTGATGACGGTCGCGCCCGGCATCTTCCTGACTCCCATGCTGGAATCCTTCCCGCAAAATGTGCAGGATGCGCTCGGCGCGCAGGTGCCGCATCCGAACCGCCTCGGTAAGCCTGCCGAATATGCGCAGCTGGTCCAGTCGATCATTCTGAACCCGATGCTCAATGGTGAAGTAATCCGCCTCGACGGCGCGATCCGCATGGCGCCGCGCTGATGCCGTGGCGGGCGGCATCGATTTCGCGGTTTCCGAGGGCGTTGCGCGGATCACTCTGGCGCGACCTGCGGCGGGCAATGTCGCCGATTTGCCGCTCGCACGCGGCCTGCTGTCGGCGGCGATCGTCCGCGAAACGGACGCGGCGATCCGATGCGTCGTAGCGACGGGGCGGGGGCGCCTGTTCTGCAGGCCGAAGCCATCGGGCTGGTCACGCGCACCGTCGACGACGATGCGCTGCCTGGTGAGGGCGCCATCGCGCTCGGCCATCCGCTTGGCGCGTCGGGAACGAAGCTCATGGCGACCCTCGTCCATGCATTGAAGGAGCGTGGTGGCCGCTACGGTCTGCAGACGATGTGCGAGGGTAGCGGCATCGCTAACGTGACGATCATCGAGCGGCTCTGAAGGACAACATATGGCAACGTACGAAACGCTTCTCGTCGAAATGCAGGGCGCCGTCACCCTCGTGCGGCTCAACCGTCCGGAAGCGCTCAACGCGCTGAGCCCCCAGGTGCTAAGGGACTTGATCGCAGCTTTTGCAGTTTATGATGCCGACCCGGACCAGCGTTGTTTGGTCCTCACCGGGAGCGACAAGGCCTTCGCGGCCGGCGCGGACATCAAGGCGATGCAGGAAAAAGGCTTCTCGGCCATGTTCGCCGAGAATTTCTTCGCCGGCTTCGAGCAGGTGACGCGTACCCGCAAACCCTGGATCGCGGCGGTGGCCGGCTTCGCCTTGGGGGGCGGCTGCGAGCTGGCGATGATGGCAGACGTCATGATCATCGCCGACAATGCCCGGTTCGGACAGCCGGAAATCAAACTGGGCGTTGCTCCTGGGATGGGCGGATCGCAGCGCTTGACGCGCGCGGTCGGCAAGTCGAAGGCCATGGATATGTGCCTGACGGGCCGGATGATGGACGCCGTCGAGGCCGAAAAGGCCAATCTATGCTCGAAGATCGTGCCGCTGGCCGATCTCGTCGACGAAGCAATGAAGATGGCGGCCACGATCGCGGCAATGCCGCCACTTGCCGCGATCGCTAACAAGGAAATGGTCAACGCCGCATTCGAGACGGTGCTCGCGACCGGCATCCTGTTCGAACGCCGCCTGTTCAACGGCCTGTGCGCCACGGCGGACAAGGCCGAGGGGATGACCGCCTTCGTTGAGAAGCGGCCCGGCGCATGGATCGGAGGCTGAGGACCACATCATGACCATCCGCACCCGTTTCACCGACCTGGTCGGCATCGACTATCCGATCGTGCAGGGCGGGATGATGTGGGTCGGCCGCGCGGAACTCGCCGCGGCCGTTTCCAACGCCGGGGGGCTCGGCATCATCACGGCTCTGACCCAGCCGACACCCGACGACCTCCGACGCGAGATCGATCGCTGCCGGATGATGACCGACAAGCCGTTCGGCGTGAACCTGACGATCCTGCCATCTGTCAACCCGCCACCTTATGCTGAATATCGCCGCGCGATCATCAACAGCGGGGTCACGATTGTCGAGACTGCCGGCCATAGGCCGCAGGAGCATGTCGAGGATCTGAAGGCGCGCGGCGTCACCGTGATCCACAAATGCACCGCGGTTCGCCACGCCCTGGCCGCCGAGCGCATGGGCGTCGACGCGATCTCGATCGACGGCTTCGAGTGCGCAGGGCATCCCGGCGAGGACGATATCCCTGGTCTGATCCTGATCCCCGCAGCCGCGGACAAGCTGAAGGTGCCGATGATAGCGTCCGGCGGCTTCGGCGACGGGCGCGGCCTCGTCGCGGCGCTTGCGCTAGGCGCGGACGGCATCAACATGGGCACGCGCTTCTGCGCGACCGTCGAGGCGCCGATCCACCCGAACATCAAGGATTTCATCGTCGCCAATGACGAGCGCGCGACGAACCTCATCTTCCGTCGCTTCCACAATACGGGGCGGGTCGCGAAGAACGGCATCTCGGATGAGGTCGTCAGCATCTCGTCTCGGCCGGAGGCGGAGTTCAAGGACATCCAGCCGCTGGTGTCCGGCGCCCGGGGGCGGGTCGCGCTCGAGACCGGCGAGATCGAAGCCGGCCTCGTGTGGGCGGGGCAGGTGCAGGGCTTGATCCATGACGTCCCCACGGTCGCCGAGCTGATCGAGCGGATCGTGACCGAAGCGCGCGCGATCGCTCACACGCGTCTGGCGATGCTGTAGAACCGGCAGAAGGGCAGCGGCCGTGAGCTTCGAAGACCTGAGGTTGGGATTGCCGATGCGATCGGCACAATCACGATCGACCGCGGCCAAGCGCCTGTGGAACTGCCCGAAGCCGACGATTGCCGCGATCAACGGAGCCGCCGTGACGGTTGGCTGCGAGCGTGCTCTCGCTTGCGATGTCGGGATTGCCGGTAACAAGGAATGGTCCACGAATGTGCTTGAGCAGAGCATCTTGCTTGGCACCGACGATTTCAAGGGAAGGGCTTGCGGCAGTCATGGAGCGGCGTTCCGGCCGTTTCGCCGGCCGCTGCCGGATAGGAACGCGCCATGATTCTTACCGAGACCCAATCTTCGATCCGCGATGCCGTCCGCGATTTCATGCAGGAGGCAATCCGTCCCCGCAGCGCTGCGTTCGAGGAGGCTAAGGGCTATCCCGACGGCTTGTTCGAGGAAATGGCCGCGCTCGGCCTGCTTGGCATGACGGCGCCCGAGACGGCGGGTGGTGTCGGCGCAGATTACGTGTCCTATGCTCTCGCGCTGATCGAGATCGCCGCAGCCGATGGCGCCCTATCGACGATCGTCTCAATCCAGAACAGCATTATGGTTTCGGGACTCGTCAAGGATGGCAGTGACGCGCAGAAGACACGCTATCTGCCAGAACTGATCTCCGGCCGAATGATCGGCGCCTTCGCGTTGACCGAAACCGACGCCGGCTCCGATGCATCGGCGATCCGCACGCGTGCTGTCCGCACCGAAGGCGGTTGGGTGCTGAACGGATCGAAGCAGTTCATCACCTCGGGCCGGATCGCGGGCGTCGCGATGGTGATCGCCGTAACTGACCCCTCGGCCGGCAAGAAGGGCATCTCGGCCTTTCTCGTGCCCACGGATACGCCGGGCTACATCGTTGACAAGGTGGAGCAAAAGTTGGGCCAGGGCGCGTCCGATACGTGCGCGATCCGCTTCGAGGACTGTTTCGTGCCGGATGAGGCGCTGCTGGGGCCAGAGGGACGCGGCTATTCGATCGCGCTCTCCAACCTCGAAGCGGGGCGCATCGGCATCGCCGCGCAGAGCGTGGGCATGGCACAAGCGGCGCTCGAGATCGCCTTTGGCTACGCCAGGGAGCGCAAGTCGATGGGGAAGCCCATCATCGAACACCAGGCTGTGGGTTTCCGGCTCGCCGATCTCGCCACGCGTCTCGAGGCGGCGCGCCTCATGGTGCTCCACGCCGCGTCCGCCAAGGATGCTGGCCTGCCGTGTCTCAAGGAAGCATCCATGGCCAAACTGTTCGCATCGGAAGCGGCAGAGGCAATCGTATCCGGCGCGATCCAAACCCTCGGCGGCTACGGCTATCTTGAGGAATTCGGTATCGCGAAGATCTACCGGGACGTCCGGGTATGCCAGATATACGAGGGTACGTCGGACATCCAGCGTATGGTGATCGCACGGGCCTTTGAGAAGGAATGACCCAGATGAGTGTGTCCGAGACCAGAGTTGAAGATCCTGTTGTCGTCGTCAGCTATGCCCGCACGCCGATGGGGGGCTTTCAGGGAGTTTTCGCAGGGACGACCGCGACCGAACTCGGCTCTGTGGCGGTCAAGGGTGCCGTAGAGCGGGCCGGCGTGTCGCCGGAGACGATCGAGCGCATCTATATGGGTTGCGTGCTTCCGGCCGGCCTTGGCCAGGCGCCCGCTCGCCAGGCGGCGCTCGGTGCCGGCCTGCCGCGTTCCGTCGAGGCTACGACTGTCAACAAGATGTGCGGATCCGGCATGCAGGCGGCTATCATGGCCTATGATGCCCTGGCGGCGGGCTCGATCGATGTTGCCGTCGCCGGCGGCATGGAGAGCATGACCAACGCGCCCTATGCACTGCCGAAACACCGGTCCGGGGCGCGTATCGGCCACGACCGGATCATCGACACGATGATGACGGACGGGCTTGAGGATGCCTATGAGCCCGGCAAGGCAATGGGCGTTTTCGCGGAGGATGCAGTTCGCGAATATCAGTTCACGCGCGCGGCGCAGGATGAATATGCGATCCGCTCGCTGAGCCGTGCCAACGAGGCGATCACCAGCGGCGCGTTTGCCCGGGAGATCGTTCCGGTCACCGTAGCAGGCCGCGGTGGCGAGACGATTGTCGAAGCCGACGAGCAGCCGGGCAAGGCCAAGCCGGAGAAGATCCCGTCGCTCAAGCCTGCTTTCGTCAAGGATGGCACGATCACTGCAGCCAATGCATCTTCCATCTCGGATGGTGCTGCAGCCTTGGTAATGACCCGTCGGAGCGTCGCTGTGGCTCAGGGCCTGCCGATCGTCGCCACCGTGGTGGCCACGGCTGCCCATGCCGACGAACCGGCCAAATTCACGACCGCACCTGTCCCTGCGATTCGCAAGCTATTGGGGAAAGCAGGATGGAAGGTCGATGATGTGGACCTGTTCGAGGTGAACGAGGCATTTGCCGTCGTTGCGATGATCGCCGCGAAGGAACTGGGCATCCCGGCCGAAAAGCTCAACGTAAACGGGGGGGCTACTGCGCTTGGCCACCCGATCGGCGCGTCGGGCGCTCGCATCGTGGCCACTCTGCTCGGGGCGCTTCAGACGCGCGGGCTGCGGCGTGGGGTCGCTAGCCTTTGCATCGGCGGCGGCGAGGCGACCGCCCTCGCGGTCGAACTTGCATAAACCGCAATCGACCGGGAGCAGGCATGAACATCCATGAATATCAGGCCAAGCCGCGGTGCAGACCCCCGCGGCAACGCCTTTCCCACGCCGAAATGCCCGCCTAATCAGAGGTTCGCTAAGGTGGGATTGCAGCCTGGCGGGCGCGGTCGCCAATGCGACGAAGGCGGCCGCGGCGCTTCCAGATCCGGACGAGGCGAAGGCGCACATCTGATGCGGTTGACGCGGCCCGTCCAGATTGAGCGATCTGCCGGTTGCGGATCGAGCCGGATGGCAGCGGCACCGAAGGACAGTGTCTGCTGCTCGTCGGGATGGCGAGGGTGTCGTCCCCCTCGGCCGGACCCGCTGTCGCGATACCCAGTGGAGCTGCAAACGCTTCAGACTCGTCTTCAGGCCGGATGACTCGGTGCTTTCTGTAGAACCGGGACGCGGACCATCTTTGTCTCGGTAATGACCAATACTTGGTCGTCGCGCACGCCTTCTACTCCACCAATCCGGCGGCCGTCGGCGTCACGGATGACCCGGCCTGCCTTCACAGAAACGGCCGCCACGGAAATAAGCTATGTCTGCACCATCGGGCGCTTCAAATATCAGATATAGGAAAGAAACCGCGGCCAGACCGCTCGCGGCGGATCGCGGCGGGAAACGTCCCGTGCGTCGATTGACCGGGAGGAAGCCGATGTGCATCCTCGCCTGATACATATGAATGAGCCTTGCGACGGAGGGGATGTTGAACAGTTACAAGCTGGTGGCGTTGACCAACGCCGTCGAGGGACGAGACGGCGAGTTCGAGCAATGGTACGACCGTCAGCATATTCCCGACGTTCTGGCTGTTCCGGGCATCATTTCGGCTGAACGCTTCACTCTCTCCGGTGACGGCCAGCACCGGTACATGACGATCTACGAGATCGAAACCGATGATCTCGATGCAGTGAAAGCGGAAATCGCCGGCCGGCCGGGCACGGATCGGATGCCAATCACGGAGGCCCTCGACCTGACGACCACGTCAGCGACGTTCTGGATACCGCTTTCCGGGCAGTGACGGGCAGCAAGCCGGATAGCCGGGCTGCGCCAGGCTGAAATGACTGTCGGGAGAGATAGGGTGACACGAGCATCGACATTCAAGGGTGCAATTTACCGCGGCGTCGGGAAGATCGACGTTGTCGATCTGGTATACCCGGAATGCGGCGATGATGATGTCGTCATCCGCAATTTGCTGACCGGCGTTTGCGGGTCGGATGTCGCAGCCTTTTACCATGGCGGCGACGACGTCATGGTCTGGAAGGACCATGAATTCGGGCACGAGGCGATCAGCGAAGTCGTCGAGATCGGGAGAAATGTGAAGGGCTTGGCCATAGGCGATCATGTTTTTCCCAATTACGACAAAGCGCTTCGCGATCCCATGCGGGTGGCGACCGTTGGTGGGTTCTCGGAATTCATCAGGATTCCACAATGCGAGGTGGGATATAGCGTCCTCAAGATCGACAACGACATTCCACTGAAGACTGCAGTCCTGTTCGAGCCATTCGTGATCGGAACGCGCGCCGCAAGAAGCCTTGCCCCCGGTCCCGGTAAGACGGCCATCGTCTTCGGTGCCGGCATCATTGGTATGTCGTCCGCTATCATGCTGAAATGGGCCGGCTGCGCGAAGGTGATGATCGTGGATATTTCTGACCGACGGCTGGACCATGCCCGGAGGTTCGGCCTGATACCGTGCAATCCAGCATCAGAGGATTTCAAGGAAAAAGCGTTCATCGAATTTGGGATCCGCCAAACGATCCTCGGTGATCGATGCGCCGCCGATCTGTATGTCGATGCGATTGGACACAGGGCTGCGTTGGATAATTTCACGATGGTCGCAGGTTGCGATGCGGCTCTCTCCATCGTCGGCGTTCATCACGCTCCGGTCGAGATAGATCTGAAGTCCTTGTGTTTTGCAAATTGGCGCATCGGCGGCTGCGGCAATCTTCCCACCGAAGAGGCGCTGCCCGAAATACTCAATCTCATGCGATCGGGAACCTATGATCTTTCGGCACTCGTGACGCACGAATTTGGCATCGACCAGATCGAAGAAGCGATCGCCACGGGTGCTGATACCAGCAAGGCGCAGAAGGTCTGTATTTCGTTCTAACGCGAAGGCGGACGACAATCATGGAGAGATGAGCGCTGGGATATGCAGAAGGACGAAGAGCGGCGAGTAAGCCGGTGCGTCGAGAAGCTGGTCGGCGGCCCCGTTACCAGCTTGACCCGTGAAAATCGCTGGCGGCCATCGTGGGTCGCCACCGTTAGCCTGCCCGGGAAGGACGTGCCCATCTACGTTCGCGGCGCTCGTGGCGAGGGATATACTCACCCGCTCGACTATGAAGCGAATGTGCTCGAGGTTCTCGAGGAGAACGGCATCCCGGTTCCGCACGTCTATGGCATGTGCGAGAACCCGCCGGCGATAGTGATGGATTGCGTTCCCGGCGAGCGGCAGATGACGGGGCTTGCCAACGACGAGGCCAAGCGCGCGGTGATTGACGACTACATCGCCGCCATCGCGAAAATGCATCAGATCGACGTCCGCGAGTTTGAGAAGCGGGGCTTGCGGAACCCAGCCGATCCCGGTGACCTGCAGCAGAATCAGCATCGCACGAACGTCGAATTCTATCGCTCGCTGAAATCTCGGCCTGAGCCGCTGGTGGAATTTGTTCTGGGGTGGATGAACCGGAACGTGCCGCGCCACCGCAGCCAGCGCAGCTTCGTCACATATGATTCAGGGCAGTTCCTCGTCGATCAGGGCCGGGTTTCGGCGATCTATGACCTCGAGGTCGCCCATATCAACGACCCTCTTGTCGATCTTGGGGGGTGGCGTATCCGGAATGTTTTCGAGCCGCTCTATGATCTCGGCTATATGTATCGCGAATATGCCAGGCTGACAGGGACGGACATCGACCACGACGTTATCAACTATCACACGATGGCTCTCAGTATTTCCACCAGTCTTTGCATCGCGAAACAGATCACCCAACCGCTCGATACCGCCATCAACTGGCTCCTTTGGGAGGTATCGGGAACGCGGATGGCCCTCACTGCCATGGCCGACATCTTGAAGGTCGATCTTGTGGCGCCGCGCCGTCCCGAACCGCAACGGTCGGCGCGCTCGCACGCGGCCGAATCGATGAAGCTTGCCATCGATGCCCTGCCGATCGATCGATCTGACCCTTCTGCGGCCTATCGCTCCGCGATGGCGTCCAATCTCGCCGCGCATCTGGAGCTGGTCGACCATATCGGCGACGCGATCGACAAGGCCAATCTGGACGAAGTCGAGGCGTTGATCGGCTATCGTCCAGCGACCATTGCCGAGGCGGATGTCGCGCTTGAAGATTATGTGCTGGCGGCTGGCCCCGAGAAGGACGTTGAACTGCTGCAGCTTTTCTTCCGCCGCAACGAACGCAATCGCATGCTGCTGCCCATCTTCACCGAGGCAGTGGCAGCCGGCGATGTGGGCCCCTATCTGGACAATGCTTTCCTGCCGCCCATGCGAGACGTCATGGGCGGTCGATAGAGGAAATGAGTCGCCCGACCGGGCCCGGAAATTAGCGCCTGGGTTCGTTGGTGCGATGCAACGACAGCGTCTGGCCCGACCATTGGGGTTTACGCTTCTCCCGGGTTGCGGCGGCCGCTTCCTGGGCGTCGGGCAGGTTGGACGCAATGGTCGTGTAGAGCTGTTCGATCCGATAGCCTTCGGTCACCGGAAGATCCTCGGTCAGGTTGATCGACTCTTTCATCAGCTGGACGCCGTAAGGGCTCAGCGCGGCGATCTGGTCCGCGATGACGAGCGCACGTTCCAGCAAGGCTTCGCGCGCAGTAACTTCCAATATCCCGCCAAAGCGCTCGATGGCGTCAGCGCCGACGCGTTGGCCTGTAAGCGCCATGTACCGCACCAGCTTGTTGGGCACGAGACGCGCCGTAGGCCGGGTGCCCCCCAGGGCGCCGATCAGCACTTCGGTGAGGGAAAAATGGGCGTTTTCCGAAGCCAGAACAATGTCGCAACTTGCGGCGAGAACGACGCCGGCACCCACGGCGGCACCATTTATCGCGCCGACGACGGGCAAGGGGCAGCGGCGGATCGCGTCGAAACATGAACGGGAGACTTCCGACCGCGCAATCTGCATTTCCGTCGTGCGGGCGGCGAGTTCGCGGGTATCCGCGCCCGCGCAAAATATCTTGCCCTCCCCGGTCAGTATCACGCAGCGGGCATCCACGTAATCCTCACGGATGTTCAGGAAGAGATCCCGCAGCTCGCGAAACATCGCCAGCTTCATGGCGTTGGCAGGGGGATTGTCTAGCGTGACGATAAGCACCCCGGCATGGCCCGTAGCCCATTCGACGCGGATCGAACTGTCGCTCATCTAAAAAACCTCCAGCGATGGTCGTTCAACAGAGGGAGCGGGAACGGCCGCTCCGCCGGTGCAGGGGTGTGGGCCTAGAGCATGTCCCGGGCGGACAGAACCTCCTCCGCCACCCGGAAACCCTCAAGTCCGGCGGGTAGTCCGCAATAAATTATGCTCTGCAGCAAGACTTCCCTGATCTCTTCCGCCGTAGCGCCGTTGGTGAGCGCCGTGCCGATATGGATGCGCAACTCATGCTGGCGGTTGAGCGCGATCATCATCGCCACACACAACAGGCTGCGCGTTTTGCGCTGCAGGCCGGGACGCGACCAGATCTCGCCGAAACAATATTCCTCGGAAAGGCGCCGTGCATCGGCGTTGAAGCTGTTGGTCGATGCTTCCCTTTTGTCGAAATAGCCCTGGCCGACAACCTCCCGCAGGATATCGCGACCCGCTTCGCGCATGTTAGTCGTCATCTTTCCTGTCCTTGGCTGGGGCGAACTCGATGCCGGCACGACGCTCGAAATAGCGGATAAGGCTGGCATAGTCTGCCGCCGGATCCGTCTCGGTGATCGCCTCCGAGATGAATTGAAGCGCCGAAGTCATCATCCACAAGGGCGCCTCGTTCGCCAATGCTTCATCGACGCCCAGCTTCATGTCCTTGAGCAGGAGTTCCGTCGCAAAGCGGGGCGGAAAGGTGCGCGGAAGCACGCACTGGGGCACCTTGTCCGTTGAGATGAAGCTGCGGCCGCTCGAGACATTGATGACGTCGAGCATCGTCTCCGCGTCAAGGCCGCCCTTGACGCCCGCTACCAGCGCCTCGAACGTGGTCACAGCGTTGGCAGCGCAGAGCATGTTGTTGATCAGCTTCATCTTCTGGCCGAGGCCGGGTTCGTCACCGATGACGAAGAGATTCGTTCCGAGGCGAGCCAAGACAGGGGCGACTTGCGACCGAGCCTCCGGGGCGCCTGCGATCATGAGGGTCAAGCTGCCCGACTCGGCAGCGCCCACGCCGCCGCTTACCGGCGCGTCCACGAGCGCGATACCCTTGGCAGCCAGTGCAGCCCCGACCCGCGCGCTCACCGTCGATCCCGTCGTGGACAGATCGACAATAATCTTGACCGCGCGCCCGTCGGACAGTCCGCCTTCGCCCAGCAGAACCTGTTCCACGACCTCGGGCCGGGGCAGGCTGCATAGAACGATCTCGCATGTGTCGCCGATTACCTTCGGCGAAGTCTGGGATATCGCTCCGGACGCTGTGAGCTTGTCGACGGCGCTCCGATCCAGATCGAAGACGCTGAGTGCGTGGTCGCTGCCGACAAGACGTCCCGCCATGCGGGAGCCCATCTGGCCGAGACCGATAAAGCCGACTGTCTCGGTCATGGCTGCGAACGGACTATAGCTTCACGATCCGCGGGATCTTGTGGGGTGGTCCCAGCTTGAGGAGATCGTCGTTCGGTACCAACTCCAGACGCGATTCCAGTCCCAGCTGCCTCCCTATTTCTTCTTTCAGCCGCGCTTCCAGTGAGGCAAGATCGGGGTCGCCGGCATATCCGACGCGCAACCGAAGGAAATCTTCCGGTGCGCCGGGTCGAACGATCTGGAAGAGGCCCGCCTTGGATTCGGGCTGTGACTCGATGGTCGGCCAGATGCTGATCGGCAGCAAAGGCTTGCCGGCCACCACGATCTGGTCGCCTGCGCGACCCTTGACCATGAAGCGCGCATGGGTTCGTCCCGACGGGCACTTCTCGCGGGTCAGCCACACCAGGTCCTCGCTGCGGAAGCGGATCAGCGGGTCCAGGAAGTTTTGCAGAGGTGTCGCCACCAGTTCGCCGAGCGTTCCGTCTTCTACAGGCAGACCGGTTGCGGGATCGATATGCTCGACAAAGACCTCATCTTCCCAGGCGTAGGCGCCGGTGTGATTGGCGGCCTGAAGCGTGATGGTCGCATCGCCGAGCGAGAGAATCTCGATGATGTTCATCTTCCAGCGCTCCGTCAGCGAGCGCCCGCGCGGCCCGAGCGGCTCGCCGCCCCAGACGACCGCCTTGCAGCTGGAGAAAACCTCGGCGAGATCGATGCCCGTGTCGATTTCAAACTGTTCCAGGCCCATCAGAAGCGGGGTCGAAAGCGCCATGATGATCGTCGGGCGGTAGGTCCGGCAGGTCTCGACGAGCCTGCCGATTTCCGCGGGGCTGTGGTCGAAGGTCAGCGGCGTCAGGCCGAAGTGCAGCAGGGGAGCCAGCGTCGAACCGCGAATGGTCGGGTTGATCGTCACCGCATATTCACCCGGCCGCAGCCCGAGGTCCCAGAAGCAACGATCGAAGCGCGAATTGGCCTGAGGTCCGTGCAGGTCCCGCCTTGCCAGCAGGGTCGGATCGCCGGTCGTGCCCGAGCTTCCGGTGATCGAGCGCAGTTCTGACACCGGCGCGCACAGAATTCCACCGAAGGGATCGCCGGTTTCAGCGCGATAGTCCCGAATGTCATCCTTGGTGATGAACGGGACGAGACGCGAAAAGTCGCTCAAGGAGGTAATGTCGGAAGGCTTCACGCCGGCCTCGTCCCACTTCTTGCGCACGAGACCTGCCTTCTCGTAGGCATGCTCGATGACCTTCTTGAGCGCGGGGAACTGCAGCGCCTCGATCTGATCGCGCGGCATGGTCTCGATTTCTGGGTCAAAATAGGGACGGTCATTTGCCATGGCTGTTGCGCTTTTCCTGATCATCTGAATTCGTGCGGTCCTCGATTAGGAGGTGCGGGTATTGCCGCCGGGATAGTTCCCACCCCCATATAGCTGATCGAGCAGCTTGTAGTTGATGCCGCCTGTCGGTGTACGAGGCATGTCCTCGCGGAACTCGATCAACGACGGCTTCTTGTAAGATGCGATGTGCTGACGGCAATGCTCGATGATGTCGTGCGCCGAAGCCTCGCTTCCGGGCTTCAGAACGACGATCGCCTTGACCGTCTGGATCCACTGCGGATGTGGCACGCCGATAATGCCGCAATCGGCAATGGCGGGGTGGCGGCGAATGCAAGCCTCCACTTCGGCGGGATAGATGTTTTCCACGCCGGACTTTATCATCTGCACCTTGGGACCAATGAACGTCAGGCTGCCGTCCGCCTCGCGGCGACCCAGATCGTTGGTGTGATGCCATCCGTTCCGGTGCCGTTGGGCGTTGAGTTCCGGCCGCCGCCAGTATCCGTTCATGACCGTAGGTCCGCGGAAGACGATTTCGCCGACCTGTCCAGGTTCGACGTCGCGATCCTCGTCGTCGACGATCCGCATATGGCAGAGCGGTGACGGACGACCGAAGATGCCGATGGCGTGGCGGCCATATTGAGGCAAAACGGCGAGACCCATCACCTCGGTCTGGCCATAGCCCGGGACATGCGTTTCCACGGGCTCCACCGTGACCATGCGGTTCCACTCTTCGTTATAGGGGATGGAACGCAGACTGCTGAGATCGTAGCGCCGATCATGGTTCAACTCGATGATCTCGTCCATGGTCTTGCTGACAAGCCACGTACGCGTGCATTTGTGGTCGTGGATCGCTTCGGCGATCGACCGAGCGTCGCTTCGGCGCACGAAGACATTGGTGCCGCCCAGATGATAGACGGTCAGGCACTGCATCAGGGTCCCGAGGTGAAATAGCGGGCCGACAGCCAGAAACACCGTTTCGTTGGAGATACGCTGGGTCGGCGCGAGCACCAGATTTTCAAGCAGAATCGTGTTCTGGCTCAGAACGGCGCCATTCGGTCGGCCGTCAAACGCCGCCGTGTAGATAATGAGGGCCCCGGACTGGGTGTCGATTTCGCGATGGTCATTCCGGTCGGGGCGGCCCGAGGCGACGAAATTTTCGTACGAGTCCTCGCCTTCGCCGTCGTGCTGCAACCAGCGGCCACCGGCGAACTTCGCCTGGGCGCGACCCGCGCGTATATCCGACCCGACCTCCTCTTCCTGCCAGAAGATGACCTTTGGCTCGAGATCGTCAATCAGCTCGGCAAGCTCCGATTTGCTCTGTCGCCAATTGGCCGGGCACAGCATCGCGCCGAGCTGTGAAGCCGCGATCAGCAATTCGATGATCCGGTCAGAGTTCTGACCGAGCCAGAGTATACGATCGCCTGCCTGTACGCCGCTCTCCTCAAGCGCATTGATCAAACGGTCCACGCGTTCGAGCAACTGAGCGAACGTCCTTGCCTGCCCGCCGCATGCATGCGCGATCTTACCGGGATAAGAACGGACATGCTCCTCCAATATGCTGTAGAGCGACAGATGGCGGATGACGTCAAACATAGATACTCCAGAGTATTGCGTGTCGGGCACCGCCGGGTCGGTCTGTTCCAAGCCGGGCAGAACGACTAGACAGGCGCCTTGGCCGTATTGAAACAATACATCGAGTCGCTGCTGCCTTGCGGAGCCGCCATGTCGTTACGCCAGCGAAAATCGGCCGTCGCTGTCGACTGATCCCTTCACTCCTGTCGGCAGGCGCACCAGCGGCAAAGCCCGCGCTGTGCGGGCCGTGATCAGCAGTTCCCCGTTCGCCTCCTCGATAAGCCATTCGTCCCCATCATAGAATGCCTCGCCCTCCGGCGAGACAAAGCCAAAGGCTGGGCCGAAGCTGACCATGCGCCAAGGCAGAAAGCCCAGATCCTTGAGACGATCAGCGGCTCCGTCCCGCGCGCAGATCACCCCTGCCGGCGCGAAGGCCTTGCCGACATCGAGCTTCAGCGCGGCCATGCCGTCGAGAATGGCATCGGTGATGCCGAACGCCACCTTGATGGGGAGTCTCCGCATGAACATCTCGGAACGGCCGGCGTCAAACATGAAATTTTCCGCGATCGCCGCGCAACCTTCCAAATTGACAACGGAAATCTCATAGGGCCAGAACTGCGCATATTCCGAGGAGCCGGAAGTGAACAGCACCATTGAGCCGGCCCCCGCGCCCATTTTCTGGAACATGCGCATGCCGAACAGGGAGTCGGCATGCACGTCGCGGAAGCTCACCGGATAGCTCATCACTGCATGCTTCGTACGAATGCAGCCGTGCATCATTACGCGTTCATCTGTGGCCGATCCCATGATCGGCTTAGCAGCTACGTTCACCTATCCCTCTCCCAATCCGCCGGTAATCTCACGACTTAGCTCGTCGGCTGCCCCGAACTCCCCATGGCGACCGCTCAAGCGTCCGTAAGAACCTTGGGATTGGCGATCTTGAACAGCTTCGCGGCGGTCAGCCCGAGAATGTCAGCCTTTTCCGGCTCGGCGATATCGATGTCACGGAAATTCTCCGCGATCACTTCGCGCGAATAAGGGAACGAGCCTTCAAGATGGGGATAGTCCGTCGCGAACATCAGCGTCTGATGGCCCAGCACCTTGCGATTCTCGACCGCCGAACGATCGTGCGAGAAAGCTGCCTTGACCTGCTGGGCGATGATCTCGCTGGGCTTGCGGCTTAGTTTGGGCCGCACATAGTGAATGTGTGCGGGATAGATTTCGTCAAGGACCTCGGCCAAATAATTGAGATAGGACGACCCGCACTCCATGGTAGCGACGGTGAGCTTGGGGAACCGATCGAGGGCTCCGCTCGAAACCAGGTAGGCGACCGCGTCGATGGGGCCGCGGCCCGACAGCATGTAGTTGATTAGCGCCGCGCCGTTGCCGCGCTCCATCGTTGTCTCGCCGCCCGTACCCGAATGGAGAATGAGCGGCATTTCCGCGCCGGCCGCGACTTCCCACAAGACATCCCACTGATCCGAATTATACGCGGGCACCGCACCGGGCAGGCGGCCGGGGATCATCGCGGTCGCATAGCCCATTGCGACGCAGCGCTTCAGCTCGACCGCCGCATCTTCGATCGAGCACATCGGCAGAATGGCCGCAGGAACGAAGATGTCGCGATGGGACTTGAAATGCTCCAACACCCAGTCGTTGTAAACAACGCAGGACGCGATCTCCAGATCGCGGTCGCCCAGACGCGAGGTCATCAAGCCCACCGTCGGATAGACGACCTCCGCATCGACGCCGTCACGTATCATATCCTTGATACGCAGGTCGATCTCGTAGCGACCGATCTTTTCGTTGCCCGAAACGCCATCGGCCACCTGCATCTTGAGGAGGGTCATGCCATTGCCATCGACGAAGAAATTCTTCTCGTCCTTGCGGGTCATCAGTGCTTTGTCGCGCATGCCGGCCGGCAGGTTGTCCGCCCAGAGTGTGCGGGGCTCAACGACGTGGGAGTCGCAGCTGAGGACATAGGGTTTCATGACGAGCTTCTCCAGAGCGCAGCAATTTGTTTCTATCAAGCGTCCGATATGCCTTGCTTGATTTCAAGTCAAGATGCGGACCTGGCGGTCCCCCACTTTCTAATTGACGGCTGATAGATTTATTGACAGCCTCCTGACCTGTGGACATGGCTGCGGAAGCCATCAAGCAAGCAGGTTTCGCTTGTCCGAAGCCGGCTCGCCAAGAAGCCGAGTCACCAAGAATCCGGCCTGGACTGAGGTGTCTTAGCTAAGAGGATGTCGGGTAATGACAGCGCGTGAAACCCTGTTGGGCATGCTGCACCAAGACAATTGCTACACCTTGCCGCAGTCGGAGCTTGTCCCGCTGCAGCTGGAAGCTTCCCGAGAATTGTTCGCAGAGCGCCGGGAGCAACTGCCAATCCTTGACCGGCGCGCGCGCGAGGCCGGCGTTGATCGCATCGATAGGCTCGACGACCTGATTCCGCTGCTGTTCTCCCACACATCGTTCAAGTCCTACCCGAACTCCTTCGTGCAGAACGGTCAGTGGGACCGGATGACCAAATGGCTGGGTACGCTCACGACGGGGACGATGGACGGCGTGGACCTGAATGACGTCGAGGACATTGACGACTGGGTCGGTCGGCTTTGGGCGGCAGGGCATCTGGTCAACACGACGAGTGGCACATCCGGCAAGGTTTCATTCCTCAATCGCACGCAAGGTGATGATGATCTGCTGCAGCGCTATCTGCGGCGCATATGCTGGCCGGAACCGATCACCCCGGAGGGCAAGCATCATATTTTCTTCATGGGTCCGCGCAGCGGTCCGTATCTCCTGTTGATCGCCGCGAACCATGTGGCGCGTCTTTATGGCAGGCCGGACTCGCGCCACTATCTTTCGGACGAGCCGCTGCGTCTCGTCGACATTACACGGATGGCCGAAATGCGCCTGAAGATGGCGGAGGGCAGGGCCACGCCGAGCGAAATCGCGGCGCTGGAAGATAGCACCCGCTCCAAGGGCGTCGAGATGGCGGAGCGCTTCTCGCAGATGATCGACGAGATCATCGCGCTGCGGCACGAGCCGATGATCATCACGGGCGGCTGGTTGCAGATGTGGCAGATAATGGAAGCAGCGCGCGAGCGGGGTATTCCGAACGGCGAGTTCCATCCCGACACAGTTATCCAGAGCGGCGGAGGCCTGAAGGGCGCGAAGCTCCCCGCCGACTATCGGGAGCAGCTGTTCGAGTTCTTCGGCAACGTCCGCACGCAGCAGGGCTACGGCATGTCCGAAATGTCTGCGGGCTTTCCCATGGACAAGGACGGATATTATCATCAGGTGCCCTGGATCATTCCGTTCGTGCTGGATCGCGACGGCGTCAAACCGGCGGGCCCCCGCGAAGGCATTGTCGAGGGGAGATACGCCTATCTCGACCTGTCGAACGAAGCCCGTTGGAACGGGCTGATCACCGGCGACCGGGTCACCATGGATTTCCGCGAAGAACGTCCCGAAACGCGCCTGCCCGGCCTGGTCGTCCATCCCGACATCTCGCGCTACGCGGATATCGGCGAAGAGGACAAGATCGGCTGCGCGGGAACGATCGATGCCTACATCAGTGGGGAGATAGGAGCATGAATGACCTGGCAGCCATGGTGACGCCCAAGGTGGTGGTGCCGCATGTCATCAAGGGCAGGCTGATCGCCGGCGACGGTGCACGATATGGTGCATTCGCGACGCCCGCGCTCGATATCGATGCGCTTGTATGGCCGCGCAGCGAACCAGGCCCCGCCTTTTCCACCCCGCTCAAGGAGATCATCGATCTGCTCGTCGCCACCGGAGAGCGCATGCAAAGCGATCCATCCGGCGTGATGGCAGAGGCCTATGCCGCGATGGCCGACGTGGGCGATCTCGACCGAGGCGTTCTCAAACGGGCCTATGACGGCCTGCCACATCTTTTCGCGAAAGACTGGCTAAAATTTCTCGTCGAAGGCGAAGTAGGCGAAGACATACTTGATGGTTGGCGACGGGTGACCGATCCGTCTGGTCGTACCTCCCGATATCGTGCCTTCCCCCCCCGTCTCGTGCATGTTCTGGCGGGCAATGCGCCGGGCGTGGCAGCGATTTCGATCATCCGCGGTGCCCTGACCAAGGGGGTCAATCTGCTCAAGCTGCCGTCAAATGACCTTTTCACTGCGACCGCCATCCTGCGCACGATGGCCGAGGTGGACCCTGATCATCCGGTCGTGAAGAGCTTCTCAGCCGTCTACTGGAAGGGTGGCGATGAGAGGGTAGAGAAATATCTCCTCCGCCCCATCTTCTTCGACAAGCTGGTTGCCTGGGGCGGCGAGGGGTCGCTGCGCAGCGCCAAGAAATATGTCGGACCCGGCTTCGAACTGGTGGCGTTCGATCCCAAGACCTCTATCTCGATGATCGGAAGGGAAGCCTTCGATACGCCGGAGACATTGGCGGAGGTGGCCGAAGCTGCTGCGACCGACAGCTGCCTCTATGACCAGTCGGCATGCACGTCGAGTCGCTTTCAGTTCCTCGAGGCGACGATGGAGGAAGCTGAAACCTATTGCGCGCTCCTGCAGGCCGCGCTGGGCAAGGAGCGGCTGACGGCATCGAGCGCAGGCGTCCGGATGCCTCCCGCCCTGCGCGAGGATATCGATGCGCTGCGGTCGCTCGAGCCCTTCTATAAAGTCTGGGGTCAATCCGACGGGCGCGGCGTTGTTATCCTGTCGGAGGATCCGGTGGACTTCCACCCCGAGGCCAAGACAGTAAATGTCGTGGTCGTGGACAGGCTGGAGGATGCCCTCCGTCATACCAGCGTCGCTACCCAGACGGTGGGTGTGTATCCCGCGGCCCGCAAGCTAGACCTTAGCGAAAAGCTCGCCGCGGCCGGAGCGCAGCGGATTGTTACGCTCGGTTCGGCGCTGGGCGGCGGGGTGGGCATCCCCCATGACGGCTTCTTTCCGCTGCACCGGCTGGTCCGGTGGATCACCGACGAATGCTGACCCCGATCTCTGACGGCGGGGCATCCGTAAAGAGGCAGCTGCCCGTGCACCGACCCACTCGCCATAAGTCGAAGAGTGTTCGATGACTGTGAATATCCTCGACAGAATCCCGGCCCACGTTCCGCCTTCGCTCGTGGTGAAGGAAAACCCCTGGCATGGGGGGGCAGTTCAGCCGCATGACTGGTTGCGGCAGGTGGTCGGTGATAGCGGCTTTCGTTACTCGCCTTATAGCCCGCTGCCCCAGGATCACGATGGCTGCTGGATCGCCGTCGGCGCCAGGGAAATCAGGGCCATCCTGATCGACAACCGCAATTTCATAAGCAAGGATTCGACAGGGGTCGGCAAGCTGATCGGCGAGGATCTTGTGCTCGCCCCACTCGAATCGGACGCACCGGATCATCAGCGTCTCCGTTCGATTGTGCAGCCCTTTTTCCAGCCCAAGGCGGTGAAGAGCCGTCAGGAGCGGATTCGCGCGCTCTCCATGGAATTGATCGGCGAGATCGCCCGCAACGACCACTGCGAGTTCATTCAAGACTTCGCGATCAGGCTGCCAACCCAGATCTTTCTGGAGATGATGGGGCTGCCCGTCACCGATCTTCCGCAATTTCTGGAATGGGAGGACATCGCCATGGGCCGCAACGGTCCGGAGCAAATGCCCGAAACCTGGATGAAAATCCGGGCCTATCTGGATGCCGCTATCGAGGAGCGCCGCCAGGCTCCGAAAGACGATATTCTGAGCCAGATCGTCCTTGCCACGCAGACCATGGGCCAGGCACCCGAGGCCGAGGCGCTCGGCATGGCGATGATCCTGTTCGTTGCCGGCCTCGACACGGTCGTGACCGCGCTCGGTTGGCATTTCAAGTATCTGGCGGAGCATCCCGAAGACCAGGAAAGATTGCGTCGCGATCCCACCCTCATTCCGGCTGCGGCGGATGAGATGCTGCGGGCCTTTTCCTTCACGACGCTGACCCGGACAGCCATCCGCGACATTGACGTCGCCGGTGTCAAGATCAAGGCCGGTGACAGGGTTGTGTGTCCCGGCGCGCTCGGGTCGCGTGATCGCCACGATTATGTCGACGCCGACCAGGTGGATTTCGACCGGGGAAGCCTGAGGCATCTGGCATTCGGTTTTGGCCAGCACATTTGCGTCGGCATGCATCTGGCGCGGCTGGAATTGGTTACCGCGCTGGAATGCTGGTTGGCGAACATGCCGCCTTTCCGGATGCCGGAGGGCTATCAGCCGCCGTGGCATGGCGGCATCAGCTTCGGTTTGGATGCGCTGGAACTGGAATGGTAGGATTCCGGGACTTCGGAACGCTGTTCAGGAGAGAATAATGAAGGAAAAAGACAAAGATATCGTTCCGGAGGGCACTCTCAAGGACAAGGTGATCATCATCACCGGTGCGAGCCAAGGAGTCGGTCTTGCAGCCGCCTACGGCTTCGCCAAAGCGGGCGCCACTGTTGTCATCTGCGCGCGCCGGGGCACTATCGTGGAAGCCGTCGCCGCCGAAATTCGCGAGCAGGGTCGGCATGCGCTGGGCGTCGAGTGCGACGTTACAAGCGAAGAATCGGTCAAGAAGCTGATCGACATCACGGTGGAGAAATTTGGCCGCATCGACGGCCTCTTCAACAATGCGGGCGTAGACACCGAGAAGGTGGCGCTGTGCGACGTGACGTTCGAGGACTGGAAATATGTTCACGACGTCAAGATCCACGGCAGCTTCCTGACAATCAAATATGCGATCCCCGTGATGATCGCTCAGGGGGGCGGGGCGATCGTGAACAACGGCTCGACCGTAGCGCACAGGGCCTTCACGCCGGCCCCTTATGCCTCGTCTTCCCAGGCGGCGATCATCGGCCTGACCAAGGTTGCTGCGGCCACCTATGCCAAGGACAACATCCGCGTGAACATGCTGACGACCGGGGGCATCCTCGGCCTTGAGCGCGAAGAGACCGCTTACGAGGGTATGCTTGAACCGATCCTGAAGACGATCCCGCAAGGACGGATGGGCCGTCCGTGGGAGGATGCGCAGGTCGCGGCCTGGCTGCTTTCCGATTACGCCTCCTACGTAAACGGCACCGAAATCGCGGTTGATGGCGCGCATCTTGCGGGCGCCGGCAACGAAATGATCCGCCGATAGGCGGATTACATCCAAGCTGTAAGGGATTGGAAGACATGAAAGTCGGCGACTTGGAAATCATCCAGATCCTGGATGGCGAGTGGACAACCCCGGCAGCGCCGGGACTGCCCCACATGGACGAGGAAGAAGCCGCGGCGCACAGTAAGTATATCTTGCCCGGTGGCAAGATGATGGCGCAGCTCGGTGCGTTCCTGGTAAGGAGCGGCAACCAACTGGTGCTGATCGATGCCGGCCTGGGACCTAAGGATCACGGCTGTGAGCACGGCAATTGTGGTCATGTGGAGCACCAGCAAGCGGCCCCGGTGATGGCGCGTTCGGATATCGAGGAATTCTACCGTAGCAAGGGCGCCTCGGAAGCGCAGGTGCAATGGCTGTCGGACATGATTACCACGCAAAAGCTGGAACATGGCTGGCTGAGCGATAGTCTGGCCAAGGCGGGCGTACGGCCCGATGAGATAACCGACGTCGTGCTTTCGCATCTTCATCCCGATCACATGGGCTGGGTGGCACGTGGCGGAGCGCCGTTCTTCCCCAAGGCCAAGTTGTGGACCCACGAGGCAGACGCGGATTATTATCTCGGTGAGAACGCACCGGACGAAACGGCTTTCAAGGTTTCACTGGGCGTGGAATCGACGAAGTCGCGGATGGTGCCGGTCCATGGCCAGATCAAGCTGTGGGACAGGGATTGCACGATTGCCCCAGGGATCGACCTGCGCCATTTGCCCGGGCACACGCCCGGAAGTTCCATCGCGATCGTCTCGTCGGGTGAGGATCGGGCAATGATCCTTGGCGACGTCATCCACTGCCCGCTCGAACTTGTCGACAACGAATTCGCGATCATGGCCGATATCGATCCGGCAATGGCCAAGCGGTCAAAGGATATTTTGCGCAAGGAACTGGAAGGAGCCAACATCCACGTTTCCTCCTCGCACTTTCCTGGCCTGGAATTTGGCCGGCTTCTTAAAGGTGAAGGAAAAAGATATTGGGCATGGGCTTAGCCATCAGTCATGCAAGCGCGCGCAAGTAAGAGCGCGAGCCCTTTATTCCATCAGTTTAATCGATCATACTTGGAGAATATCATTGAGTAACGGCTCTTCCTTCACCCTTGCAAGCCTTCTCCAGGCGAACGCCCGCAACTACGCCGATGCACCTGCGATAGTGTTCGGGGACAAGACTCTCTCTCATGCGGACTATCTCGCACGGGGAAAACGGCTCGCCTCCGCCTGGGCCAAGCTCGGACTCATCAAACAGCAGCGTGTGGCGATCATGAGCCGGAACCGGCTCGAAATCTGCGAAGTCTACGCGGCGAGCGAAGTCGGGGGGTTCATCACCGCGACCGTCAGCTTCCGTTTCGCTCCGCCCGAAGTTGCCTACATCGTCAACGACAGCCTGCCGCGCATCTTCGTCTTCGAAGAGGAATTCGCCGAACTGATCGGCGGCATCCGCGACTCTCTTGCATCGGTCGAACATTTTGTCTGCATCGGCAACGCGCCCGGATGGGCCATGAGCTATGACGATGTCTTCAAGACCGGCGACGAAGCCTTCTCGGCGGTCGTCGAAGAGACGGACATCTGCTCGATCATCTACACGAGCGGCACCACCGGCCGTCCGAAGGGCGTGATGTTGACACATTACGGCAAGGTGGCATGCGCGAATTCCATCAGTTCGCTGATGGCCGCCGGCCCGTCAGACCGCATTTTGCTGATGATGCCGATGTTCCACGTCGGAGCCAAGGACATGTTCCTCGGCCAGAGCTGGCGTGCGGGAACGGTCTATCTGCATCGTGATTTCGATCCCGAACTGATCCTGAAAACCATTCAGGACGAACGGATCACCATCACGCATATGGCCCCCACCATGATCCAGACGCTGCTCGATCATCCGAGGATCGACGATTATGATCTGAGCAGCCTGCGCATGATTGTCTATTCCGCCGCCGCGATGCCGGAAGCGCTGCTGCGCCGCGGGCTCGCCAAGCTGGGACCCGTTTTCCTGCAGCTGTACGGACAGACCGAAGGATCGGGCATCGTGCTGCCGATCGAAGACCATCGTCCCGATGGCGACGATCGCGAGCGTCGGCGGCTCCAGTCCATTGGTATCCCCTTCCCGGGCGTGCTTGTTCGCATCGCGAATGACGAGGGCCAGGACTGTGCCGTGGACGAACCGGGCGAGATATTGTTGCGCGGCCCCATCATGATGAAGGGGTATTGGAACAACGCCAACGCGACGATTGAAACGCTTCGCGACGGATGGCTCCACACGGGCGACGTGGGCAAGTTCGACGAAGACGGCTATGTCTATCTCGTCGATCGAAAAAAGGACATGATCGTTTCAGGCGGCGAGAATATCTATTCGCGTGAAGTCGAGGAAGCCCTTTATCAGCATGACGCCGTGGCTAATGCCGCGGTCATCGGCGTGCCCGACGAGAAGTGGGGCGAGGCGGTCCGCGCGGTCGTTCAGTTGCGTGAGGGCGCCAGTGCAAGTGCTGCCGAGATCATCGCGCATTGCCGAACATTGATAGCCGGTTACAAATGCCCCAAGAGCATTGTCTTCGTCGATGATCTGCCAAAACTCCCCAGCGGCAAGATCAACAAGGTCGTGATCCGCAAGGAACATGGCATCGCCTAGCCTCCAGCCAACTCGCAAATTCAGCTTTTCGACATATAAAGCCCGCCCGCGACATCGGCCGCGGGCGGGCTTTCTCATCAGCAATGGCGATTCACGCCGTGACAGTGCTCAGAAGCACTTGGCCATGATGCCGCCATCGATCGTGATAGTGTCGCCCGTATGATAGGATGACAGATCACTGGCGAGGTAGACGATGATCCCCTGAAGATCCTCGACGTGGCCGATGCGTCCGATCGGAATGCTGCGTAACAAGGCGGCGACTAGGGGGGAATCTTCCTCACCCAGGTCGGACGCGAAATAGCCCGGGCAAACGACATTAACGCGAATGCCATGAGGGGCGAGTTCCACCGCCAGACCCTTTGACATGGAATTCAGGCCACCCTTGGCGGCAGCATAATGCTCCATGCCGGGAACGCCGGCGAATACGGCAAGGCTGCCGTTCACAATGATCGAGCCCCCGGCGTCGCCGTCCTCGGCGCGCTCCTTCATGTGTCGGGCGGCTTCGCGGCATGTATAGAAGGCGCCGTGCAGATTGGCGGCGAGCAGATCGTGCCATATCGAACCAGTCATCTCGGTGAACGGCGTGATATTCGCGACGCCGGCATTGGCGATCGTACAGTCCACGCGACCAAACTCGTCCACCGCGGCGGCGAATCCATCGACTACGTCTTGCTCGATGGCAACATCTACGACGCGATGCGCCACGCGGCGGCCGTGGGCGCGCAACTCGTCGGCTGCACGCGCATTGCGGTCTTCGCGTCGCCCCCAAATGATCACGTCGGCTCCGGCACGGGCAAGGCTGTGCGCCATACCGAGGCCCAGGCCGGAGTTCGCGCCGGTCACAAGAGCGACCTTGCCGCTCAAATCAAACGAACCGCGCGCCATGTCAGTTCACCTCCGGCCTTATTTCGGGGAAGCGGTCGAAATAGAAGCTGAACCGCTCGCGCAGCTGTCCGGGATCGACACCGAAATCTCCCTTGAGATCGTAAACGAGCTGGCCGTTCTTGCCCCGCCGGTTGGCGTCGATCGCATTCTGGATCGACGTGCGTGCCACGTCGTCAAATGCAAGTCCGGCCTTATCATAGATGGCCTCCATTTCACCCAGCGGGTCTGCCGTCAGCTTGTGAAAGTAGAGGTCGTAGGCGCGGTCGGGATCGAGCTTGTCGCGATCCTCGACACAACGGCGCAGGAGCCGCTCGTACCGATCGATCCAGTAAGTGGCGATCTGATCCAGATCCAGCCGGTTTTGCGTGAAACGGGCCGAATAACCCATCATCGCGATGCCCGATTGGATGGATGCGACCGGATCGCGATGATTTATGACCAGAAAGGCACCGGGAAAGGCTTCGGCCACGGCTGCCAGCTGCTCCATATGCTGCGGGCATTTGCCGACCCAGCGGTTCGGCCCGCGCTGGAACACAAGGGCCTTTATGGCACGACGCAGATAGTTGAGCCAGGGCGCCGGATCATGCGCATATTGGTAATCGCGCCAAGCCGGAATATTGGCGAACCATTCGAAATAATATCCACCGAAGTCCGCGCTCGTGAGCTCGATGTCCTCGGTGATATGATCGGGCGTGAATTCATGCGACAGCTTGGCGATGGGCGAGATCGCATCCGTCTCAATCCACTCCTTCTCGGCCAGTTCGTACCGTATGTCCTTGCCGTCCTTTATGTAGGGATCGGCGACCGGTCGCAGTCCCTCCCAATGTTGGAGCGAACGCATGCGGGGATCGGCGGCGAGCAGCTGAAGGGTAAAGGTTGTTCCGGACCGTGGAAGACCCGCGTCGATGATCGGGGGGGCGAGCTGGACATCCTCGATCTCGGGATGCTTGGAAATGAAATGCTCAAGTTCCAGGCGAGCCCGCAGAAAACGAACCGCCAGACCGAAAAAGCCGGCGCGTCCGGCCGGCGCGAGATTCTTATCCGCGTTAGCCGCCGCCATGATCGTCTCAAGACGCGGCATGAAGCTCGGATCGCCGAAATGATCGAGTCCGGTCTGAGCCTTGGCGGCATCGATCACGGCTTGCGCGCTCAGCGTTACCGGATGCGCCGTCGTATATTCGACAAGTTGCCGCTGAACGTCCGTTAGGACGGGGTTTCGCATATCCGGAATGCGGACCTTCTCGATGGTCATGGATAATCCTCCTCCTGTTCTCAAACCGCGTCGGCTGCTGCCTTTGTGCGGACGACCCGCCTCGTCGCCGCAGGCCCCTATGCCAGCTTTTGACGGGCCGCGAGAATGCGGCCTTCCAGCCATCCCAGCAAATCGAAGATGCGCCCCTCCGTGCCGTCGGCGAGCGTCTCCAGCACGGCCAGTTCGATCTCGCGGACAAATCTGTTCGAGGGCGCGACAGACACAGCCATCTCTATGAAATGCAGCGCCTTCTCGGGCTCTCCCGAGCTCAATTCGTCCTTCGCCTTCAGCGCTACCTGCTCAGCGCCGCCCATCGCGGCGACTACGTCCGGCCAGATCGCGTTCTGCGGCGTCGTATAGAGCTCACTGGTGCGTTCGTGGCGGAACCAACCCGCATATTCCTCATAAACAGCACGCACGATCCAATACGCCGGGCAGCGACCGTCGCGAGGGACCAGATGATCGGGCAGAGCGATCTGCTGCATCATGTCCGCCAGCGTCACGCCCGCGTCCATGCCCTTGACCGTCTCATCATGGAGATAGCGCACCGCATCGTGCACTTTCATCAGATCGGACCGGATCTGTTCCTTCCCCTCGATCGGCTGTTCATGGCCGGTGATAAGCAGTTCCGGCTCCTGCGCGACAATCTCCCGGCACTGGCTCAGCCAGCCCGGAACAGAACGCTGCCGATCTCCGCGCGCGGTGTAGAAATTCGGCAGGGCGCCGTGAATGGCCCCCGCCCAGTTTCCAGTGAAAACCGTCCGCTCCTCCGGCAGCCAGACGGCGATCGAATCCAGCGTCTCCCCTGCCCAAAGGCGCTTGAGCACGAAATGCCGCCCGCCCTGAACGAAGCTGAGCTCTTCATCGAACGTCGTCAGTGCATCGGGAAGTATCTCCGGCGTTCCGACCTGCTTGTTGGCGCCGCTCATCAGCGACGCGATGACGTTCGCGTATCGACGTGTGAAGAAATTGGTCAGCATCTTGCGCTCGTCGACGAGCTGGCGCGTCATTTTCTGCGCGACAATGTCCGTTCGCGGATCCGCGAACGCTCTCCATCCGCCGATATGATCCGTATGGTTCTGCGTGAAGATGAGTTTCCTGATGTCGAGCCGGCGTCCGAGTAGCTCCTCGAACTTTTCGCGAATCCGCGCGCCTTGCTGCTCGGTGCCCGAGTTGATCACGACATCGCCATCATCGGTCGTGACGACATAGGCGTTGGAGATCGCATGCACCATCGCGATGTGATTGTTGATCCACTCGGCCGGGCGTTGCGGATCCCAGCTGATCATCGCGATCAGCGGATGGTCAATTGTGCGAAACTTGGTCATCAATGCTCCTCAAGCCGACCGATAGGTAGGAATCAGTGCCGAGAATTCCGCGTGATAGGCCGGCTCGTACCAAACATGCTCGAGCCAGATACCGAGCGTGTCCCGTTCGTCGGTGTAAACGAAGCGGACATTCGGGCCGCTGTCCCCGGTGTAAGCGATCGGGGTCGTGGTCTCGAGTTCATTGATATACGTGTTCCATCGATCGATGGAACCCTCCACCTTGACACAGATGTGATGGAAGACGTTCGCATGACGCCCGTCGGAAGGAAGCGCGTCGCGATAGATCCGGTCGATCCCGCCGCCCACAGGTTGGATCAACTCGATCTGCACGTTGTCGACGTTCGCCAGCGCCATTCGTATCGACATTTCACCCGCTTCGTCATGCAGGCGCGCGGGAAAGGCGATATCGGCGGTGAAGAAGTCGCCAATTTTGAAGCGGTCGGCGAACTGCGCCATCGCACGGTCGAGATTTGTCGTGACCCAGGCCGTCTGCATGATGTTGCTTAGCCCCGTCGGCATCGGAATGAGCATAGCTACTCTCCTTCTGTTTCGTTGTTCGGTTAAGCAGCTTGCGTCCCAGCCATCCGCTTCCTCGGGAAGGGCGATCAACGGCTGGACACGGCCGGTTGCGGTACGGCTGTACCGCGACCGGAGACTTGCTGCCTACTTTGGCGTTCTTGTTGCATGCCAAAGTAGCGGCATTGTGGCAAGATGCTACCGCGAAGATGCCACAGCCGGTCGAAACCGCGATCGACGGAAAGACCTCGAGGGGAAACCATGGACGTGCGAAGCGAACAAGCAACGAAGTTTTCGTCTAAATCTGATCTGAGCGGCCGAACGGCCATCGTCACCGGCGGCGGCGCTGGAATTGGTCAGGCGATCGCGCTGACTCTCGCGGGCCGCGGGGCGCGACTCGTCATATTCGACCGGCTTGCAGACCGTGTTACGGAGACGATGAACAAGATCGCCGCTGCCGGCGGAACGGCATCGGGTTTCTCCGTCGACATCACGGACGAGATCGCGGTGGAAAGGGCTGTTTCTGAAATCGTCGGCAGTGGAAGCGGCATTGACATTCTCGTTAACTGCGCCGGCATTTTCGATGGCTATAAGGCCATCGTCGATGCATCGACGGATTTGTGGAACCGGGTTCTCGCGGTGAACCTCACCGCTCCGTTCATCATGACGCGGGCGATACTGCCTCATATGGTGAAGGCGCATCGCGGTTCGATCATCAATATCGGATCGGTGGCGGCTCTGCGTGGCGGCAGCGGCGGCGCGGCCTACACTGCGTCCAAACATGGCGTGATCGGTCTGACACGATCGATCGCATGGGGATACCGGGCCGAAGGCATTCGCTGCAACGCGATCTGCCCTGGAGCGATTGGCGGCACCGCAATCATGGACCAGAGCACGATCGATATGGACTATTTGGCGCGCTGTGAGCCGGTTTATGCGCTCGCGGGCGAACCGGGCGAGCCTCGATCGATCGCCGAGGCTGTGCTATTTCTGGCGTCGGACCAGTCCTCTTTCGTCAATGGTGTGGTGATGCCCGTCGACGGCGGCTGGAGCGCCGGCTGATTCTGCGGCAGGGGGAACATGTCGAAAAGGGGGGCGTGAAATGACCGCGCCCATTGAGCGGGCTGGCCGCGGATCCGGCTTGCGGGCATTATCACAGCCAATACGAAAATGATCGGGCCGGCCCCGCAAGGAGGCAGAAGCGGGTTGAAGCGATAGACCGCTTCAGCCCGCATCTCGCCGCCAGCAGCGGGAGCCTAAAGGCTCCACAATTTCGCGGCATTGCCGCTCAGGAACTTTGCGCCGGCAGCCGGTCCCAGCTGATCCCACATGCCCTTGAGCATTTCATTGGTGTACCCCCAAGTCCCTTCGGCATGAGGATAGTCGGCGCCCCACATGATATTGTCTTCGCCGATAATGTCGACGAGCCGCAAGGCAGCCGCATCGGTAATGAACGAGGCGTAGCATTGCCGGTACCAATATTCCGAAGGCATGAGGCCGAGCTTGGGCTTGAGTTGGCTGTGGTAGGTCTGGACGATATAATCCATGTCAGCGATCGCCTGGGCGACCCAGGTCGCCCCGCCTTCGCAGAAGACGACCTTCAGCTCAGGGTGACGATCGAACACACCGGAGAAGGTCAATTGGCCAAGGAGGCCGCGATACGGGGCAAGATTGCGCGTGATATTGGCGCCGACCGATCCATTGCCGACGAACTCGACATAAGCACCGACGTGGAACATCAGCGGAATGCCGGATTCCTCGATCGCCGCCCACAGCGGGTCCATGCTTCTGCTATTGTAGCGGATGCCGCGCGGAAAGGCGGGCATTTGTAGGGCCTTGTAGCCCAGCTGCCGAATTTTGCCCACATAATCTCGCGCGGCCTCGGGCTTGAGAAAGGCGGGAAGGATGGCGATGGGAACGAGGCGGTCCCGATGATCCCTGCAATAGTTGATCAGCCATTCATTGTAGACGTCGATGCAGGCCCAATAGAGTTCCTTGTCCTCCAGGCCGTTAAGCCCCTGCGTGATCCCATGGAACAGGAAGCTGACGTCGATCCCTTCCGCATTCATGGATGCGATTTTCTCGTCAAGATCCCAATAGCCGGGTAGGCCCGATGAAACTCCCTCGTCGACGCCGCGGGGGATGAGCGAGCGCCCCTCCGCCTCAAAGCACAGCGCGCCGCTTTGGTCGCGGTAGAGTTTGGGCGCCTTGTCCTTCCACCGGTTCGGCAGCCGCTCCTCCCAGAGATGAAGCGCTTCGAGATTATGGTCGTCGGTCGAGATGATGCGCACACCCGCCGGCGGAAGCCATTTGGTGGCGGGCAGCTCGCGGGACGGCGGAATGGGCCGAAGCAATTCTTGAACGGACATGGTTTTTCTCCCCGGAATTTGAGGTGGTGAGCAGGGCCGATGCTCCGGTTAAGCAGCCATGCGCTCTGCGGCCAGAAAAGTCCTGCGTCGGGCGTTGAACTGCGCGCCCAGATTGGCGCGTGAGAACAGTCGGGTGGCATTGCCGCCCAGCATCTCGATCAGGTCGTCCGCGGATACGTCGCTATTATCCTTCCGAAGGCGCCGGATAACGTCGCCCGTGAACGGAAAGGTGCCTTCCGAATGCGGATAGTCTGTCGCGAACAGCAGCGACGACGTTCCGATCCCATGCCGGATCGCCATCGTGGAATTCGCGTCATTCTGGAACGAGCAATGGACCTGGTCCCGTACGATCTCGCTCGGCATGCGCGATAGCTTGGGCTCGATGCTGTTTGAATGGCCGACATAGACCTCGTCCATCCGCTCGGCCAGGCTCCAGAGCCACCCGGCGCTGTGTTCTGCAAAAAGGATATGGGCCTTGGGATTCCGATCCAGCACACCGCCGCCGACGAGCTGCGCGATGATGTCGACCGAATCGTTCATCTGCCTGGTGTAGTTGTACAAAGCGCCGCCGGGCCCCTTCAGCGGCCGCAGCGGGATGTCACCAAATCCGGTGTGGAAAGCAATCGGAATACCGGCCTCGCCCGCGAACGCGAAAATCGGATCCCAGCGGGGATCGTTATAGTTGTTCAGACCTTCGAAGAGGCAGAATGCAGCATAGCCCTTCTCCGCCGTGCGCTTGCATTCGGCCAGTGCATCATCGAAATCATGAGAGGGGATCACAGCCGTCGGAATGAGCCGGTCTCGCATAGGTTCGGTATAGTCCCACGCCCAGTCGTTCCAGACCTGGGCAGCCGCCCGTTCCGCTTCGCGGTTCTCGATCCGGGCGATGAGCAGGCCTACGGTCGGAAAGCAGAGTTCGGCGTCCACGCCATCGCGATCCATGTCTTCGGCTCGCAGCGCGAGATCACGGAAGCCACGGCGCTTGGTGTCGACGACGCTGCTCGACTGGGCGTAAAAAGCGTCGTCGGTCTTTCCGGTCTTGTGCGCGGGAAAATCGGGCAGGAAGCGCATGATGACACGGTCGCCGACCCGGTAGATTCGGCGGTTGCCCTCGGTTGTCAGGGTGATGGCATAGTCCGCCAGATGTTTCGGCATGCGCTCCGTAAACAGATCCGCAGGCTCGGCGATATGCGCGTCACAACTGAATATGAAGGGACGGGGAGGGGTGCTCATGGCATGTCTCGCTGTCTGGTCCTGATGCAACCAGACAAACATGAGCGGCGCTTGCCGGCTTTGATGCATGTCAAAAAGTAGCGTCATTTTCTATCGATCGATAGAAACTATTTCGACCGATGATTGTGATGTTTTCGTCAGCAGGCGACAGGACATCACCCAATCGGGCTTCGCTGCGCGTGACAGACTGATGATATCTGCATCTTCCACGGTGACTTCACCCCCGCGGGCTCGACTCGCGAACTTCGCGGGCTTTACTGATCGTGAGCAGGCGCACGGATACCATGCGCCGGGAATCTACGGAGTCGCTGATGACGACCAACTACGGACCGGATGGCGCGACGCTGCTAGAGATATACCGGAAAGCGGCTTTATTGCTGGCCAACGACGAACGCAGCCGCAAGGTCATCAGGACCGGACGGCTTGTCATGCCCTACTATAGCTATCGCGGGCAGGAAATCATTCCTGCCGCGGCAATGACCGCGCTCACCGACGACGATTATCTGGTGACGATCTATCGCGGTATCCACGATATGCTTGCCAAGGGCATGCCGCTGAACGATCTCTGGGCGGAAATCGCGGGACGCGTCGATGGCACGTGCAAAGGGAAAGGGGGGCCTATGCATCTCACCTATCCCAAGAAGGGTATCATGGTGACGACGGGTATCGTCGGTTCCTCGCTGCCGATCGCCACCGGAATTGCATGGGGATCGCAATTGTCCGGCAATGGCCGCGTCGCCGTCGCGACCTTCGGCGACGGCGCGTCGAATATCGGTGCCTTCCACGAAGCTCTCAATCTGGCCGCTGTCTGGAAGCTGCCGGTAATTTTCCTTTGCCAGAACAACGAATATGGCGAGCATACGCGATATGCGGCGGCAACCTCTGCCCGACAGATCGCTGACCGTGCTGTTGGCTATTCGATCCCTGGCGTGCGCATCAACGGCAACGATCCCGTCGAGATGTACGCCACCATGCGCGAGGCGGTCGACCGTGCGCGCGGGGGCGAAGGGCCCACCCTCATCGAGGCCATGACGTTCCGGTTCCATGGGCATGTGTTCGGTGACGACGACGCCTATATGGACAGAGCCCGGAAGCAGGCGGCGATGGATGCCGATCCGATGCCGATCTTCCGTGCGAAGCTGATCGCCGACGGCATTGCGACCGATGCGCAATTGGCCCAGATCGAGGCCGAGATCGAGACGAGAATCGACGCTGCCGTCGAATTCGCTCTCGCCTCGCCCTTCCCTGATCCGCAGAAGGAACTTGTTACCGACGTGTACGCCGAGGGAGTGGCCGCATGAACGATAGCGCAACCGCCGAGAAGCCCGCGGAGGCAGCGGTCAAGCCCATTACCATCCTCGATGCACTCAACAGTGCGCTGTCGGACGCTCTGGAGACCGACGACAAGGTGCTGGTGTTCGGCGAAGATGTCGCCGATCCGGAGGGGGGCGGCGTCCTCGGCGTCACGCGCGGCCTTTCGACCCGTTTCGGCGACGCACGAGTGCGATCGACGCCGATCTCGGAGCAGGCCATTGTCGGCGCGGCGATCGGCGCCTCGCTGGTCGGCTACAAGCCCGTGGCCGAGATCATGCTGATGAATTTCACCACTGTTGCGATGGACATGATCGTCAACCACGCCGCCAAGCTCCGCTTCATGTCGGGCGGCCAGACCCACGTGCCCATCGTCATCCGCACCATGACAGGTGCGGGCTTCGGCTCGGGCGGTCAGCATTGCGATTATCTGGAGGCTTGGTTCGCCCATACCGCCGGAATGAAGGTCGTGGCCCCGTCCACTCCTGCCGACGCCTACGGGCTGCTGCGAGCAGCCATCGACGACCCCGATCCCGTGCTGTTCATCGAGAATATGCCTGCGTACTGGACTCCGGGCGAGCCGCCTGCCAGAGGCCATGTTGTGCCGCTGGGCAAAGCGAGGATTGTCAGGGAAGGAACTGACGTCACGATCGTCAGCTATTCGCGGATGATGAACGAGGTGCGGGCTGCCGTGCCGGAAATCGAGGCGGCGGGCGTGTCGGCAGAACTCATCGACCTGCGCACCGTTGCCCCCTGGGACAAAGGGGCTGTGGTGGAGTCCGTCCGAAAGACCGGCCGCTGCCTGGTTGTGCACGAAGCGGTGACGCAGTTCGGAGTGGGTGCGGAAATTGCCGCTACGCTCGGTCACGAACTGTTCGGACAGCTGAAGAAACCGATCGAACGTTTAGGTGCCCCCTATGCCCCCGTACCCTTTTCCAAGCCTCTTGAGTCAGCATTTGTTCCGGACGCCGGGCGGATCGCGGCGGCGGCGATCGCGCTTGCTGGATAGGGGTGGCAAATCGTCCGCCTGGACGGAGGGGTTTCGTTGCAGCCTGGCCTAGCAGCCAGGCGGAAAGCCCCGGTGGCGTTTGGCGTGCGCAACCGGAACATGACATGCAGGCGCAACCTGAACGCAAGAAGCCGGAGGATGTATGACGCGGACAACGATGCTCAACGATGGGACCCCTTTCCCCCTGATTGGGCTCGGCGTAATGCTCATTCCGGATGCCGAAGTGCCTGCTGTCATGCGCCAGGCTGTCGCGATGGGCTATCGCTCCTTCGACACCGCATCCATTTATGGCAACGAGAGGGGAACGGGCCGGGGGATCCGCGAGTGTGGGCAGCCGCGCGATCAGGTACAGGTCACGACCAAATTGTGGAACGCGCGTCAGGGCTATGACGATGCGCTGCGGGCCTTCGACGAGAGTCTGGAGGCGCTTGGCCTCGACTATATCGATGTTTACTTAATCCATTGGCCGGTGCCGCCGCTTGACCTTTACGCGGACAGCTGGCGCGCGCTCGTGCGTATCCGGGACGAAGGCAGAGCGAAAAGCATCGGCGTATCCAATTTCCTGCCGGAACATCTGGAACGGATTATCGGCGAGACAGGCGTTGCCCCTGCGCTCAACCAAGTGGAGCTCCATCCCGACTGGCAGCAGTCGTCGTTGCGGGAGGTTCACGCCAAGCATGGCATCGTGACAGAGGCCTGGAGTCCATTGGGGCACGGCCGGGCGCTGGAGGACCCGCGCCTTGCGGCTCTCGCCGCAAAAGCCGCCTGCACGCCGGCACAGTTGATTCTCGCCTATCTTGCCGGCGAAGGTATCGTCGTGATGCCCAAGGCCTCTTCGTCGACACATCTGAGGGAGAATATCGACAGCCTGCTCATTGAACTCGACACGGAGACTATCGAGGCGATGCGGTCGCTCGACCGGCCCGACGGCCGCTTCGGCCCCGACCCGCGAACGTTCGAGGGAATTGCGGGTCGCGCCTGATGTGCGGATGCTGGGCTGTCATACCGGTTTCTGGGGGAGCAAACGTCTCGCGCATCCGTCGGAATTCTATACGGCGGACGGCTTTGCCCCCCGCATCGACCGCCGGTCACTCGATGATGCCGAGCACCGCGCCGACCTCGTAGGTTTCTCCAGTGCTCGCAATGATCTTCAGTGTTCCGCTGGCGGGGCTTTCCACCTCGTTGGTTGATTTGTCGCTTTCCAGCGCGAACAGCGGCTGGCCCTCGGTCACTTGGGCGCCGTCTTCCACCAACCATTCGGCAAGTATGCCTTCATTCATCGAAAAGCCGATCTTGGGTAGCAGGATTTCGGTCGCCACCACCGTCTCCAACTTGGGGATATACAAATCTCCCGAGGAGATTATGGTCCGCGAACCTTTTGGACAACAGCTATCGACCTGATAAGAATTTCGCTCATATATGTAATGGATGAAAACGAGGGCTCGTGAATGATACAGCCGCCTGCCGGGTGTTAGGCGGCCATGCGTGGAGCGGCCGGTGCCCGTCGAGCACCCCGCACCAGACGTCCCGGCATTGCGCCGGTAGGCTTGTCATCCTGCTGCGTTATAACACCGCTGACGATCGTCGCCCGATATCCGGCAGACGGCTGAAAGAGCCGCTTGCCGCCCGCCGGCAAGTCCCGCACCACTTCGGGCCGGTAGAGCGTCAGCCGTTCGAGGTCGATCACGTTGAGGTCGCCCTTGTAGGCCGGCGCGATTATGCCCCGATCGCCGAGGCCGACCGATGCTGCGGGCCTGCTGGTCATCGACTGGATCAGCGCGGGCAGGCTGTGGCCCAGTTCCCCCCCTATCCGCTGCGCCAGCATGTAGCTGGTATAGGCCGCGTCGCAGATCATCCCGTAGTGCGCGCCACCGTCGCCCAGACCCATCACGGCGAGATCGGATTCAACCAGCGGCTGCATCGCCGCCACATAGCGGAGCGGCTCCTTGGAAGAGAGGCTCAGGATTGCGCACCCCTCATCTTCCAGCAGCGTGTCATAGATCAGCTCGTCGAGGGGAATGCCGCGCTGCCGTGCCTTCACGGCCAAGCTGTCCTCGAGCGTCCGATGATAATCGAGCGGATTGTGTAAGAGGAACAGATGTTCGCGCATGTTGACGATGTTCACGAATGCGGGATTTGGGTCCTCGGCCGTTTCCGACAGCAGCTGACGGCGGAATGCCGGGTCGCGCATGCGGCGGACCTTCTCGGCTAAAGGTGCGTGGGCTATTCCACGATAGCTGGGATGCAGCGAGAAGGGGTGGTAGCTGAGATCCAGCCCGAACAGCACGCCCGTCGGACGCGGCGCGAAATGCGCGCATATGGTCAATCCTTCGCGTGCGGCTTCGTGCAGCAAATCGATATAGTCGTTGTCGGGTAATAGCAGGCTGAAGTTCACCGGACGGCCCGACATCCGCGCGATTTCGCGGAACAGGTCCATCTCTACTTTCGAAGTGGTTTCGAGGCTCGGGATGCACTGAAACACCCCTGTGTCCGCATCCTTGAGGCCGAGCGCAAGTGCGTGCAACTCCCCATCGTCCGTGCCCACCGACGGTGCGAGCTTGCCGTTACGAAAGCGATGGAAAAGACTGCGTGATGTCGAGACCCCGAGCGCCCCCGCCTGTACCGCCTCTGTCACCAGACGGCGCATTTCCGTCAGATCGTCAGGCGTGGCAGGCTCCAAATCCACACCGCGCTGGCCCATGACGAAGACGCGCAGCGGGCTGTGCGGCAGCTGGGTCGCGAAATCGACGTCCGCCGTCCGCCGTTCGAGCGCGTCGAGATAATCAGGAAAGCTGGTCCAGTTCCAAGGCACGCCTTGCGCCATCACCACTTCGGGAATGTCCTCCACGCCCTCCATGAGCTTGATGAGCATGTCGTGATCGTCGGCTCGGCTAGGCGCGAAGCCGACGCCGCAATTCCCCATGACGACCGTCGTAACGCCATGGTTCGATGACGGAGCCATGCGGTTTGCCCACGTGATCTGCCCGTCATAATGGGTGTGCACGTCGACAAAGCCGGGCGTAACCACGCAGTCGCTTGCATCGATTTCCCGTGCGCCGCGCCCGGCGACGTGGCCAACGGCCACGATCAGACCGTCACGCACCGCCACATCGGCGCGGACGGGGGCATTGCCCTGGCCATCGACCACCGTTCCGCCCCTTGCGACCAGATCGAATTCGGGCATCCGCTTCCTCCATAATCCTGTAGGCGGTCAGGCGCCCTGTTCGGACATCATAGGAGGTGAAGTCGGGATGCCGCATTACCCATTTGTGGACTATTCCGCTAGGAGCGGGTGATTGCCCGGGAGTCATACGCATAGCGTCGCTCGCGACAGATAGCGGATTTTCGAACGCATAGCAGGTTTGCGCTTGAGCCGTCCTGGCGCCCCCGCTAGCCCAAATATGAGAAAAGTCGGAGAGGGTTTATGCGGATTGATGCATCCGGTGAGGCTCCGCGTACGTCGCTTGGCGGCCTTGCCAACGCCGCGCTGCTGGCGTGCGGCCTTTTCGTCACGATCGGCCTGTTTTCGCCAGGGCTGGTCCTGCCCCAGATCGCCAGCGCATTCGCCGGCACGCCGCGGGCACCATTCCTGACCGAGACGATAGGAGCGATCGCGGGATTTGCCTTCGCGCTTGGCGCTCCGTTCTGCGGCACGCTGGTGGGCAGACTCGGCTGCCGGCGGGTGATCCTGTCGGGCTTGGTCCTGTTCGCTGTGTTCGGCTCGCTGCCAGTGGTGCTCGACGATCTCTGGCTTATCGTTGCCTCCCGGTTCGTGCTTGGCATTGCGACCGCTGCGATTTTCACCGGGGCGCTCGCCGGCATAAGTGCGCTGGCTCCTTCGCTGCAGGCGCGCTTTTTTGGTTGGTTTTCTGCGGTCGGCGGGCTGGCCGCTATCCTGCTGTTTCCCCTCGTCGGCCAGCTCGGACATATGGGCTGGCGACCCGCTTTTCTTGTGCACCTTACCTCCTTGCTTGTGGTGCCGCTCTGCTTGGCCCTGCCGCGCAGCCTGGGCCGCCGCGCGGCGGCGCTCGCGATGGCGTCGGACCGGCCGGTCGAGCCTATGCTCGATGCCGCCATGGTGGGCTTGCTGATCGTCGCGGGACTGGCGGGCATGAGCATGATGCTCTCGCCCATTTACGGGCCGATCTACCTCGCGTCGCTTGGCATCACCGACACGCGCGTCGCTTCCATCCCGCTCACGATCGGCGCGGTGGCGGCGGTGCTCGGGTCCGCTGCCTACGGGCCGCTTCAGCGGCGGATGGGGATCATGGGCGTGTTCATCATTGCGGCGGCGGTCATGGGCGTGGCACTGGCCATTGCGGGCCTCACGCGCGATGTTGTCGTTTTCTCCGCGGCAATTGCCGGGATGAGCGCCATGGTGGCGCTGCTCAGTCCCAACATCAATGCAGCCGCCGTCGCCTACAACCGCCCCGAACGCGCTGCGCAGGCGATCGGCCTGGCTAACGGGATGATGTTCGGGACGCAGTTGCTCTTCCCTTTCTTGGCGAGTTGGGCACGCGCCCTGGTGGGTTTGTCGGGCGTCTTCCTGGTGTTCGGTGGGGCCATGGTGACGGTCGCTCTCTTGGCCTGGTCGCGACAGCTGACAACCGCCTCGCCTGCGGCCGCAAATTGACCTCCACAATTGGCGACTGGTGCGGGCTTGCGCTGCAATCCAAACGCCGGACAAAGGCGGTGAAGCGAGGACAGCAGATGGCGAAAGGGAGGAAACGAGACGGGGCCTTCGGCGCTACATCCATCGGGATCGATAGCCCGCATTCTCCTGCCGTTCTGCTGCAAAGGCATCTTAATGATAAGGGGGCATGACCATGTGGTCGGCTCAAACCGCGCCGGACGTCGCGTCGACCTTGTTCAGGCTTGACGGCCGGATCGCGCTCGTGACCGGCGCGTCGCGCGGCTTGGGGCTGGAAATGGCAGCGACGCTCGCCTCGGCGGGCGCAACAGTCCTCGTGAACAGCCGTGAGCGGTCCAGAGCGGAAGCGATCGCGGCCGAATTTCGCGACGCGGGCTTGAAGGGTGAGGCGCTCGCCTTCGACCCCGCCGATGAGGCCGATACGATTTCGGCTTTCGAAGCGGTCCAGGCGCGTCATGGTCGCATCGATATTCTGGTGGCCAATGCAGCGGCGCGCATGCGCCGGTCGTTCGACGAAATCGCACCCGTTGATTTCGCTACGCTGATCGACACGAATCTCTTGGCGGTACAACGCCTGTGCTGGCACGCGCTGCCTCTGCTGAAGGGGGCGGCCTCCGGGCGTATCATCCTCTTGAGTTCCATCGGCGCGCAGCGTGGGGCGGCCAATGATGCTGCCTACGCGACCTCGAAAGCTGGTGTCGAGGCGTTGATGCGGGCGCTGGCGGTGGAATATGGGCCGCAAGGCCTGACCTGCAATGCGATAGCACCCGGGCCATTTCGCACCGAGGTGAATCAAACGCTTGCCTCCACTATCGGGGAAGCCATCAAACACAAGGTTCCGCTCGGCCGTTTTGCCGAGCCGCGCGAGCTTGGCGGTGTGGTGCTGTTTCTGGCTTCGGATGCGGCGTCTTTCGTCACCGGTCAGGTGGTGGTGGTGGACGGCGGAGCGGTGGCGGCGATATAATCATGTGCTGCCCGCAGTCGCCTCTCGCCGGGCCCTCGAACAGCTTTCTATCGAACCGGTGGCCAACACGTCGATGCGCTTTGTGCCCGCCGCATCGACGAGGCGATGAAGAGCGGCCTTCTCGATGATCGCGCCTGCCGACCTTGCTGATCCCGACCGCGAAGAAGTGATTTCGCTGATCTATGAGGCGTCCGTGCATCCGGACGGATGGCACCCCTTCCTTAACGCATTGCATCGAAGGCTGTCAGCCCGTTTCTCGGCGATCATATTCCGTCACCGGCCGCACGGATCGCTGACGTTGATGGTGCACCAGGGCGAGAATGACGATCTGGGCATGTCCAGCCGCACCTATGCCGACATTGCCGGGAGTGGGCCGACTGACTTCGAGGAGATGGAAAGCGGGCGCCTCTATACGTTGCGCGACATTGTAAAGCGCGGTGACATCACGTCTTCGCCCTTCTTTGCCGAACATTTGCAAACGGCTGACACCGGCCATCTGGAACTGATCGCTGTCGGCCCGGGTGACGGCTTTCGCGCGCATTTCCTGTGGCTGCGCGACAAGGCGACGGGCCCGCTCGACCCGGGCGAGCGGGCCTGGCTGGAATCGCTGCTGCCGCATCTGGAGCGCAGCATGGCGATTTTCGCGCGCAAAATATTGCTCCAAGTCGCCAGCGGTATCTGCACCGAGGCGCTGGAACAACTCGCCTTCGGCGCGGTTGCGATTGACAAGGATGGGCGCGTCCTCGTGAGCAATCGCATCGCCGAGGAGCTGATCGCGCGGAGCGAGGATCTCAGCCGCGTCAACGGTCGGCTGGTCTTCCGGCGGAAGGACCATGCGCGGATAATGCGCGAATTCGCGACCAACCTCGACATCGAACGGACCGAAGCGGTTCTGCGTCTGCGCAACGGAGAAGAGACGATCGGTGTGCTCGCTAGGCCGATCGCGCCGCGTGCCGCCGACAATGCGGTGACGACGGCGCGTGTAATCGTCTATCTGCACGCTCTGACCGGGCATGCTCGGCCGTCGCCCGTGCTTCTTTCCCAGCTGTTCGGGCTTGCGCCTTCGGAAGCGATTCTGGCGATCCTGTTGAGCGAGGGAGTGACGCTGCGTGAGGCGGCGCAGCAGCTTGGCATAACCGAAAACAGCGCCCGCACCTACAGCAAGCGCGTTTTTCTCAAGACGGGTGTTCGCCGACAGGCAGATCTCGTCCGGGTGATCCTGCGCAGTATCGCCGTGTTCGGCAATAGTTGACCTGTGCCGTCCATGGCGATGCGCCATGGCGCACCTCCGGAATTCACGAAGCCAACCTGGTCGATAATGGCGGCAGCTCATATTGCCAGAGATTGGGGTAGGCTTGGGCTATGATAAACCGCCTGCGTTGCGACCGGCGGTTGAAGAAGTGGATCAGGCTTTCATCCGGAGCACCATCCCGAACGGCGCGCTCGATCAGACTCTCTGTTTCAAGGGAGCTGGCGGGACGGATTCCCGTCAACATCTCCACGTCGTTGCATTCTTGCTCGGCGAGTTGCGCGCCGATCCGCGATGAGGCGGCCAGGCTGCTTACCAGCGCAAGCGCATTGTCCTTATTGAATATATCCATGGCCGACCGGGTCGCCAGTCCCTCAATCGCCATTCTCAGTGACTCGAACGTAAGTATGTCTTCTCTGAATGCCTCTTGCGGCGGAGCGACTGTCTCCAGCTGGATGCCATGGATGTCGGCCATGCAACCCAGAACCTGCCGCGCAGCCCTGATTTCCCATTTGCGCCAGACCGCCAGGTCCGCACGCGCCATGTGGAAGTTCGGGTGAATGACGTAAAAAGTTGAAGCTGCGAGCAGGAGATGGAAGAAATTGAGTATCGTGGGATCGAGGGTTCTGTTCCGGATGCTGGCATAATGCTTCATCAGCATCACTGCGTCCGTCAACGGTTCTTCCTCGTCGAGTTCGCGCGGGAACTCGCGAACGCGCAGGCAGGCGACGTCGGTCCAGGGGCTGCCGAGATGGGCTGTCTCGAAATCATGCAACGCGGTGATCTGGCCGTCCTGCACCAGGAACTGGCCCGGATCACCGGTCACCAGCGAGACATCGATCAGCTCAGGGGGAATATGCTCGTCTATCCACCGGTCGAGAAAGGCGACGAAGCCGTCCGGCGCGACCTTCTGAGCAACGAATGCTGCGCGGGCCGGACCGATAAATGCGGAGGCGATCTCTTTCCGGGTTCGCGGCGCTTCGAGGCCTATGGCGGTGAACCTGGAGATGTCGATCGAGTGCAGGCGCGCCAGTATCTCGACATATTGACGTTCGATTTTTTGCTTTTCGTCGAACGTATATCCTGAAAGATCGCGCGACCCCTGCACCCACTGCATGACGATCGCCTTAGGATCATCACACATTCCGTATATGCGCGGAACAGGTATGCCTTCCTCGAACAGCACCTGGGTAATCCGCATTTCCAGATCGAGCGGCCAGCCTTGCCGGACATTGCGCTCGCCGCGCACATAAAGAGGCAATTCGACGGCGCCGCGCCTCGATTTTACGAACCAGGCGGGTCGCCATCTGTCCTGTCGCCGAATGGATTCCACTTCCGCCCCTAGCTCGCGCTCGATCCAGCGGGCGATCCGTTGCTGGAGTTCGCCCTCATCGATCTCTTGTTTTTCGCGTTCGGGAATCTGCGCCAAGGCCCAAATCCGTTTCAGTGCCAGGGAAGTGTCGATCAATCGGTCAGTGCGGTGAGGTCCGACCAGAAGTTGTCGGCACCGCGAGCGCACAGCCTGGCCCCAAGCAGGGAAGCCCAATGGCTGTCGTTGCCGAACTCCGAGCGCCAGGTCCAAAGCCGGCGGGTAAGGGGATGCAGGCCATATTCTTCAGTGAAACCGATCGCGCCATGGACCTGATGCCCAATTGCTGTGCCGGTTCCTACAGCGATGTTGCAGCGCAGTTTCGCGGCCGCGGCTTCAAACGCGCCGTCGCCCCGGTCGAGCGCTTGCGCCGCAGCGCTTGCGGCACAGTTCGCGGCTGCCGCTTCGCAGGCAAAGGTCGCCAGGCTCTGCTGAACCGCCTGAAAGGCGGCTAGGTTGCGCCCGAACTGTTTGCGCTGGTTCACATAATCGGTGCTGATCGCAAGCGCGGCATCAAGAGCGCCCGCGATCTGCGCCGACCGGGCAAAAGCGCCCAGGGAGAAAATATCGACGTCCAGAATGAAGGCGCGGCTCTGGCTGAGCTCCACACGATCGCGCGCCTCGCCCGATACGGTTGTTGCATGATAGATCGGGGAAGAGGTCAGTTCGACGATCACGCTGCCCTTCTCGAACGGCGCGACGACGAAGGCTGCGCCCTCGCCGGCGACGATCCCTTCTAGTGTCCCTTCGAAGCGGCCTCCCGAAACCGTTCCGCTGGTCGCTTTCGCGATCGTGCCGCGCCCTTCGAAGCCGTGTTGCGAACCGACATGCGCCGCCAGCACGGCCTCGACGAGAGGAAGCCCGAGAGCATGATATCCCGCGCCCCGGAAGACAATGAGCGCGTCCTGCCACGAACCGCCGAAGCCGCCATCCGCCTCGGCTATAAGAAGGCCCTCAAGGCTGAGTTTCTCCACCCGGTCCCATGTTGTGGCTACAGTGGCCTCATGGCCGAGTTCGCTGAAAAGCGCCTGCGTCATCTCACTGAGCATGGTCTGCTGTTCATTCATCTCAGGCCGAGTCCTCTTGCGATGATTCCCTTGAGGATTTCCCGCGTACCTCCGCGCAAGGAAAAGGAGGGGGAAACCTGCAGCAGGTGACCGAGCACCCGCGCCAGCGGCTCGTTGCCGGCAAGATCGAGGTCGATCGCGGCCTGCACCAGCGCGGGCATGGCCTGTTCGAAACTATTGCCCAGATCTTTGACGATTGTCGCTTCCAGCGCCGGATCTTCGCCGGCGGCGAGTTTGGCTGCGACGGTCGCGGACATCATCCGGAGGGTCCACATCTCCGCCGCCATCTTGCCGACCAGTTGCTTGATCGCCTCGTCCGCTGTCGGGCCGACATGCCTCAGCAGTTCAATAAACAGCGCGGTTGATGACAGGTAGCGTTCAGGCCCAGAACGCTCCAGCGACAGTTCGGCGGTAACCTGCTTCCAGCCATTTCCTGCCTGGCCGACGAGCGCTTGTCCTTCAAGTTCGACCGAGTCGAAAAACACCTCATTGAAATCGTGACCACCGGTAAGATCGATGATCGGCCGGACCGTGAGGCCCGGGGCATTCATGGGAATGACAAACTGGCTGAGGCCTTCATTTCTCTGGGATGCCGGATCGGTGCGCACCAGCGCGATCATGACATGCGAGAAGTGTGCGCCGGTGGTCCAGACCTTCTGGCCTTCAATAACCCAGCGATTGCCCTTCCGGTGCGCCCTGGTCTTGACGGATGCGAGATCGGAGCCGGAATTCGGTTCGGACAATCCGATGCAGGCGAACACCTCGCCACGGGCGATGCCGGGAACCCATCGCCTCTTTTCCTCCTCTTGACCGTAGTTCAGCAGCATTCCGCCGGTCTGCCGGTCTGCGATCCAGTGCGCTCCCACTGGCGCGCCGGCGGCAAGAAGCTCCTCGAGAACGACATATCGTTCGAGACTCGAGCGCTCGTGGCCGCCATATGCGCGCGGCCATGTCATTCCGATCAGGCCGGCTTCGCCCAGAATACGGCTGAAGGTGGGGTCCGCGACGGCCCAGCAGTTTGCCCGTTTCGCCGGATCGAGACTGACAGGGTAAGAAGCGACCAGATTCCTGACCTTCTGCCGCAAGGAGGCAGCTGACTCGGGACAAGGTATCGGTTGTGCCGTAAATGTTTGCACGCACGAACTCCGCTGATGTCACGAGACATCTGTCTTCGCAGGATCAGCTTTGCAATTTCGCGTGCCGCCAGCTGGGATGTATTACAATTGTAATAGAAGCTCCGCCTTCTCAGGCGTATTCTTCGCTGTCGATCATTTCGTGCGACCGGCGCCATTCGATGTAACGGGCCGTCTCCTCGCGCAGAACATTCAAATAGATATCGAGGTTGGCCCGCAGATTGTCGGTGACTCCCGGCACGCCGACGACCAGTTGTTCCTCAGTGTCCACTTGCGGCAGCCGCATGGCGATCATGCCGCCGCCCTTGGTAATAGTGTCGAAGGTGGCGGCCCAACCCTGGCCTCGGACCTCGGCGACCTGCTGCATCAGGGTCCGGATACAATCGCGCGGCTCGTCCGCGCCGGCTTCGGCATTCGTGCGAAGGGCGATCCGCTTGACGTCGGTGTCCGACAGGTCTGCCAGCAGCATAAGCCCCGTTCCGGATCGGACAAGCGATCGACGCGATCCCTTCACAACGAACAGCCGAACGGGGGTGGTCGCCTGAACGACGTGAATATATTCGGACCAAATCTGATTGCGGACCGCCACGACAACTGCCTGGTTGGTCCGCGCGTTGATGCGCTGAAGCAGCCGCATCAGCAAGCCGTCGCTGATCATGGTGCCGTTCACCCAATTGCCCAACAGAGCGACCCTGGTCGTAGGCTTGAAGGCTCGCGTCGTGCGATTGAACTGAAGATACCCCATCACGACCATGCTGCGGAGAAGCACGGACGTGCTTGACTGGGGGAGGGCCAGCAATTCGGCTACTTCGTAGACGGGCGCCTCACGCCGCAGTACGTCGAAAAGCTCAAGGATTCTCAAAACCCGACCGGCCGATTTGACGACCCCTTCGCCACTGGTTTCGCTACTGGTGCTGTTCCAGCCTACGATGTTGCGTTCACCAAGCGATCGCGACAGCTCCATCATGCGCATCCGTTTTCTCCCAATTTTCTATCTATCATTTGAAAATGAATCCTGTCAAGGATGGGCGCGGAGAGCTTCCGGTAAAACGTTCATCGACCAGAAGGTGTGGACCTCATGCTTGCCGACGATCTCATCGGCCTGAACGAGTGCGAACTGATGATCGACTGGTGCGCAGACGTGATCGATTCAAAGCGCCAATGGCGTGAGACTCGGGCTTGAGCCGCGAAGCCGCAGCTGCCAGCGCCGGCACCGAAGCTGTGCGTGAGGGGGCTCGGTTCGATGAGCTGCGCCTGGAGCGCTGGCTGCAAAAGAATGTCGAGGATTTTGAAGGTCCATTGACCGTGGAGCAGTTTCGCGGCGGCCAGTCCAATCCTACCTTCAAGCTGTCGACGCCTGCGCGTTCTTACGTGATGCGCCGCCAACCTCCTGGCCATGCCATCCAAGGCGCCCATGCGGTCGACCGGGAAGCACGGGTTATGCGCGCATTGAGCCCGACCGGCTTTCCGGTGGCGCGGGTCTATGGTGTGTGCACTGACGATCGGGTCCTGGGCAGCTGGTTCTACGTGATGGAATTGGTCGACGGGCGGATCGAGTGGAACAGCAGAATGCCCGGTATGACGAATACCGCCCGGGCCGCGCACTATGATGCGATGAACAGCTCAATCGCCACACTGCACCGGATCGATCCGAAGAAGATCGGGCTGGGCGATTTCGGCAAGGCCGGAAACTATTTCGAGCGCCAGATCGCCCGCTGGTCGAGGCAATATCTGGCCGATTCCGACGCCGGGCGCGATCCGGCCATGGATCGCCTGATCGACATGCTGCCACAACGTATCCTACGCGACGAAGCACCGCGGATCGTGCATGGCGACTTTCGGTGTGACAACCTTATCTTCTCGCCCGACAGCCCGAAGGTGCAGGCCGTGCTGGACTGGGAGCTTTCCACCCTCGGCCATCCGCTGGCCGACTTCGCATACAACGCCATGGTCTATCGCCTGCCGGAAGATATCACCTCGGGTCTTGCGGGCGCGGATCTGGCGGCTCTGGGGATACCGTCGGAGCAGGATTATTTGGAAGCATATTGCGAAAAGGCCGGTCGTGCTTCGCCGTCAGAACCGGACTGGACATTTTGCCTCGCCTTCAACCTGTTTCGTCTCGCGGCGATTTATCATGGCATAAAGGGTCGGATGATCCGAGGAAATGCCGCTTCGCTTCATGCGCAGAAGCGGGCAGACAATTTCCCTATGCTCACGCGCATGGCGCTCGAGATTTTGCGTGACGGATAATTTTCATCATCTCGCCAGTTCATTCCCATCGAGCAGGGAATGATGCGGATGACGTGATGCGTCGCGGCGTGCGGCAGGAACATAAGGTGCCTTGGGAGAGAAATGGCCATGACTATTCATCCGACATTTTGCAGGGTTTGCTACCATTTGTGCGGAGCGGTGGTTGAGGTGGACGACGAAGGCCGGGCCATTTCCATGACCGGTGATCGCGACAATCCTCTCTACAAGGGGTATCACTGCGTGAAGGGGCGGGCGTCGCCCGCTATCCACAACAGCCCCGATCGGCTGTTGCACACGATGAAGCGGATGCCGGACGGCACCTTTCAACCCATCGACATCGAAGTGGCGCTGGACGAAATCGCCGAGAAACTGTCGGTAATCCTCGAACGGGACGGGCCGCGTGCGGTAGCGTCATATCATGGAACCGGCATTGTCGGGCAGACGCTGGCAATGGCGTCAACCCACGCGTTCATGGACGCGATCCAATCGCCCATGTCGTTTAGCAACGAGTCGATCGATCAGCCCGGTAAGTCCGTGGCCAAGGGGCTACATGGAGTTTGGCAGGCGCCCGGCAACGGCTGGACCGATCCCGAGGTCATCATGGTGATCGGGATGAATCCGCTCGTCAGCCATAACGGCTTTCCGTTCGGCAACCCGGCGGCCTGGATCAACGATCGGCTCGGCAAAGGCACGAAACTGATCGTCATCGATCCGCGTCGGACCGAGACGGCCAGGAAGGCGACCCAGTTCCTACAACCTCTTCCGGGACATGATGCCGCGATCCTCGCCGCGATCGCGCGCGTCATCATCGATGAGGAGCTCTACGATCACGCGTTCGTCGCGGAAAATGTGCACGGGCTGGATGCATTCAGGGCGGCGCTCGAGCGATTTGCGCCGGCCGCGGTCGCGGCAATCGCCGGTATCGATGCTGGCGAGCTCGTGCAGGTGGCGCGAACCTATGCGTCCGCGCGCCGGGGCTATGCGATCTGCGGCACCGGGCCGAGCATGAGCGGGTCGTCCACACTCGTCGAATATCTGCGGATGTGCGTCGAGACCTTGTGCGGACATTATATGCGGGAAGGCGAACTGCTGCCGGTGGCGGGCGTCACGATGGCCGCCCCCGTGGCCAAGGCGCAGGCGACGCCGCCGTTCCCCGCTTGGGGCGAAGCGTTCGGCGGGCATTCGACCCGCGTCCGCGGATTGCGCGCTTATTATGCGGGTTCCGCGCCGATGCCCACCTCCGCCCTGCCCGATGAGATGCTGATGCCTGGCGAGGGACAGGTTCGCGCCTTCATAAGCTGCGCCGGAAATCCGGTTCTCGCATGGCCGGATCAGAACAGGACCATCGAGGCGCTGAAAAGCCTCGAACTCAGCGTCGCGATTGACATCAAGATGACCCCGTCGGCGGCGCTGGCTGATTATGTAATAGCCTGCAAGCAACATCTGGAGACGCCGGGCCTCAGTTATCTTTCTGAAGGACTTGCCTTCTATTCGACGGGGGTCGGAGTCGATCAGTCCTTCGGGCAATATACGCCCGCCATCGTTCAGCCGCCGAAGGGGTCGCAGGTCGTTGAGGAGTGGGAAGTGTTTTACGGGTTGTGCCGCCGGCTGGGGCGTCAGTTCACGCTTCACGGACTGAACGGCACCGCCCATCACGCTGACATGATCAAAAAGCCCACAACCGACGAACTGCTCGAGCATTTCATGGAAGGGTCGCGCATCCCCTTTCGGGAACTGAAAAAATATCCCCATGGAGCGATTTTTCCTGATGAAGACGCGCGAGTATTGCCCAGGGACGAGGGCTGGGAAGGCTATCTGGAACTGGCAAGCCCCGACATGTTGGAGGATCTGCGGAATTACCCGCTCGATCAGGATGAAGGATCCGAATTCGCGTTCCGCATGATCAGCCGGCGGATGCGGCACACCTTCAATTCCATCGCCCACAACCCGGCGACGAAGGGATCGCCCTACAATCCGGCCTTCATGAACCCCGAGGACATGGACAGGCTCGATTTGGTCGACGGGTCCATCATCGAAATACGCTCACGCTATGGCGCGATCCTCGGTATCGTCGAGCAAGAGGGCTCCCTTCGCCCCGGGCTGCTTTCCATGTCGCACGGCTATGGCGCCGGACCCGACCGTGACGATGAATTACGTGCGATCGGCAGTTCGACGTCGCGCTTGAGTGGGCTAAACGACAATCCCGAAAGATATAGCGGGCAGCCGCGGATGAGCGGTATCCCGGTGAATATCCGCAAGGTAAAATCATGGGAGCCGCTGGCGCAACCGGAGCACGGCAGCCCGGACATGAAAGTTGTCGGCGCCCGCTGAAGGGAAAGCAATATGAGAGCGCCTGGCGTACCCGGCAGAATCGCAACGACCGAGGAGATCATCGAGGAGACGCGAAACGGCCGCATGGTCATTCTTGTGGATGACGAAGATCGCGAAAATGAAGGCGATCTCGTCATTCCCGCACAGATGGCGACGCCGGACGCGATCAACTTCATGGCGACACATGGACGCGGCCTCATCTGCCTGACCCTCACCCGAACCCGGGCGGAACAACTCGGGCTCGAGATGATGTCGCAGAATAACGGCACACGGCACGAGACAGCTTTCACCGTGTCGATCGAAGCGCGCGAGGGCGTCACCACGGGAATATCCGCTGCCGATCGCTCACGCACCATCGCCGTCGCGATCGACGCGAACAATGGGCGGGACCAGATTGTCACGCCCGGACACGTCTTTCCCTTGATCGCGCGTGATGGCGGCGTCCTCGTGCGGGCGGGCCATACCGAGGCGTCCGTCGATGTCGCGCGTCTGGCGGGTCTCGTGTCAGCAGGCGTGATTTGCGAGATCATGGCGGAGGACGGCACGATGGCGCGGCTGCCCGACCTTGTCGAATTTGCCGCGCGGCATAACCTCAAGATCGGCACCATCAAGGACCTGATCGCATACCGGCTGCGATTCGATCATCTGGTGGAAACGATCGCGCGCTCGAGGTTCAAGTCCGAAACGGGCGATGATTGGGAAATGTTCGTCTACCGCAACAAGGTGGACGGAACGCGTGCCTATGCGCTGCGGAAGGGGGAGGTTGATCCAGCCGCCCCCACACTGGTCCGCGTTCATGTCGCGTCGGCCTTCTACGACATGCTCAACGTGCCCGGCCCCCGTCGCGGGCTGATCCCCAGGGCGATGCAGAGAATCGTTGAGCATGGCTCCGGCATCATCGTCGTCCTGCTGCCCTCGCCTGACATCGGGATTGGGGTCGGGCCCAACGGCAACCCGACCGATGCGCGCAGCTTTGGCATCGGCGCGCAGATTCTCGCCGACCTCGGCGTGCATGACATGATCCTGATGCGTACCAGCACGCATCACGCCATTACCGGTGTCGGTGGATATGGCTTGGAAATTGTCGGCGAGGTGTTGCTGGAACCCAGCGCAACTTGATCACGTGTCTGTGCGATCGCTCACCCGGCATTTGCGAAGCCACTCGCAGACTGGGCCGGCATGACAATGCAGGAACGATTTTGGTCGAGAGATCGCACTACGGAAAAATGGCGAGCATGATGACGATTCGACGAACGCCATCATGCCCCAGACCGCCTGGGACCCCGAGCATTGCCTAGTGAGAACATGACGACCGATTATGCCCGACCCGCTGGCGCAGCCGTTGCCCTGTCGAAGCTACTGGTTCTGGACCTCAGCCGCGTCCTTGCCGCGCCTTACTGCGCCCAGATACTCGGGGATCTTGGCGCGGATGTCGTCAAGATCGAACGAGTCGGCTCCGGCGACGATGCCCGGCACTATGGAGTCAACGCTCTGCCAGCCAAGGATGGGAGCAGAAGCTTCGACACCTCGTTTTTCCTTTCGGCAAACCGCAACAAGAAGTCGCTTACATTGGAATACTCCAAGCCCGAAGGCAGGAAAATATTACTCGATCTCGCCGCACGCGCGGATGTCCTGATCGAAAATTTTCGGGCAGGAACCATGAAGCGCTTTGGGCTGGACTATGAAACTTTGCGGGCCATCAACCCGGGGCTGATCTACTGCTCGCTCACCGGCTATGGTCAGGACGGGCCGTATGCGGACCGCCCGGGCTACGATGCCGTCTTCCAGGCGCAATCGGGCCTGATGAATGTTACGGGGCAGCCAGCTGGAACACCTGGCGGAGAACCGGTCAAGATCGGCCCCAGCGTTGTTGATGTCATGGCAGGGATGAACGCGGCGATCGCGGTGCTGGCGGCATTGCGGCATCGCGATGCGACGGGTGAGGGCCAGTGGATCGATCTTGCATTGCTCGACACCGCCATCGCCGCTGCAAGTCATGCAGCAATGGAGTACCTGATCTCCGGCAAGACACTCCCGCGCAATGGTAACCAAGGGAATGGGGGAGCCCCCGCCAACCTCTTCCAGTGCAGTGACAAATCGATCTATCTGACCGCCGGGAACGAGGCACACTACAAGGCGTTGTGCAGCGTGCTGCGACTGCCCGAACTGCTTACGGACGATCGGTTCTCGACGATCAGGAAGCGGTTCGAGAACCGGGCCGTGCTTAACCCGATCATTGCCGCTGCTACCCAGGGCTGGTCTGCCGCTGACTTGGTAAAAGCGCTGAGCAGCGCGGGCGTTCCCGCCGGAATAGTGAATGATTTCGAAGGCGTATTTGCCGACGAGCATGTAAAATATCGCGAAGTGAAAATAGCTATGCCGCATCCCGTGGCTGGCGAAATTTCGTTGATAGCCAGCCCATTGCGAATGTCGGCCACTCCGCCCCGCTACACTCTTCCTCCGCCTCAATTGGGCGAGCATACCGAGGAAATACTGCTAGAATTCCTTAAGATTTCCCCCTCTGAGGTCACGGCCCTGCGAGATGCCGGGATCATCTAGTGTGGATTCGAAATCCGCCTGCTTTTGCCGAAAGGACGGGTTCGTACGCGGGATGCTAATTCCCCGTGAAGGAAGGCTTACGCTTCGCCACAAAAGCGTCGAGCGCCTCACGATGATCCCGGGTGGCATGGGCGAGCGGCTGCATCGCGGCGGAGAAATCAAGAATGCGCTCCAGGGTCATGTCCTGACCGCTTGTCATCAGCTTTTTCGTCATGCGTACCGCCAGAGGCGGGTTGATGGCTATGCGTTCCGCGATTGACCTTGCTTTGTCGAGCAACTCGGTCTCATCCACCACGTAGGACACCAGTCCCCACGCCAGAGCAGTGTCGGCCGTGATGGCATCGCCGGTGAAGGCCATCTCGCGCGCGCGGCTTTGCCCTACGGCGCGCGGGAGCAGCCAGGCGCCGCCGTCGCCGGGCACCAGGCCGACCTTCACGAAGCTTTCGGCGAAAGTCGCGTTACTGGCGGCGACACGGATGTCGCACATGCAGGCCACATCGCACCCCGCACCGATAGCGGGGCCGTTCACTGCCGCGATGATAGGAACTTCCAGGCGTTCAAAGGCGAGGGGGATGCGCTGGATTCCCTCGACATACCAGAGACGATTGTCGACCGGCGCTGCATGGGCATTGCCGTCCGGAGCGGCCATCGCCTTGAGGTTGCCACCGGAGGAGAATGCAGTCCCGGCGCCGGTCAGAATCGCTGCGCGCACGTTTTTGTCGGCATTCATGCGATCGAATGCCTCGATCAGCCCCTCGATGATCGCAGGCTCCGACACCGGATTGCGCAGGTCCGGCATGTTCAAGGTCAGCGTGACGATATGGCCAACCTGTTCATAAAGCACCGCAGCGCTGTCCATCATCATATCTCCGCGTCTCGCACGCCCCGTCCAGGCATATCGACCATGACCGGTATTAAAGAGCGCAACCCCTGTCCATTTCCCGGATGCTGCAATCCGCTACGTGATTTGCGGTTCCGGACGGGAGGCAGGTTCAGCAGACGGTTGCGTGCAGGCCTTTGGCGTCACACGGTGGTCGGGGCATTGGGGAGTATGCGGGTGCCGGACTTGCGCGCATTGCTTGATCTTGAACCGAGCGGTGAGAATCGTTGGCGATCGGTCGCGGCGGACACGAACGCCGGCGGCGAGGTTTTCGGGGGGCAGTATCTCGGCCTGTCGGTGCATGCCGCCATGCTGAGTGCGCCTGGCCGCAAGCCGCATGCGCTGAGCGCGTTTTTCCTGCGGAGCGCTCGTGCCAGTGACCCTGTGGAATATCTTGTCGAGCAGACGCGGGATGGCCGCGCCTTCGCCCATCGCCGCGTGACGGCGTCACAGGACGGCAGGGAAGTCTATCGTGCGGAAGTCAGCTTTCACGAACCGGAGGAAAACCAACCGTTCCACGAGGCAAATGCCCCGTCGGCGCCAGACATCGAGACGCTCAAATCGCATCACCAATGTGTGCTCGATCGCGCCGATGAGCTCGACCCGCTCGTCGTGCGACGTGTGACCGGCCGCGTGACGTTCCAGAGCTATTTTCCTGACCCGGAGGAAGGCCTCGGCAAGCGGGGAGCCCGCCCCTACACGCTGGCGTGGTTGCGCCCAACTCTGCCGCCCGTGCAAGACGACATGATCGGTTATTACGCGACGCTGGCCTATCTTACCGACGCCTGCGCGAACTTTGCGGGACGCATCATGCATGCGCCGCAACTGCACGATGGCGCTCTGGCGTCCAGTTCGCTCAATCACGCGATCTGGTTCCATTCCACGCCGAGACCAATCGACACGGTGCTTTACGAAGTCGACAGCCCTTATGCGGGCGGAGGGCTGGGGTTCAACCGGGGTACGATGTTCGATGTCGAGGGCAGGGTGCTGGCGTCCATTACGCAGGAGGCCCTGATCCGTCGTCGTGTGAGCCAGGCGGGGAGCAGCAGCGCCGCTGGTACCGCTTTTTGAGGTTCGTAAGCAGGAAGCAAGGAGGGTGGATATGTCGAAACAGCCCAGCGCGGCGATCATCGGGGCGACAGGGCTCGTCGGGCGCGGCATTGCCCGCTCGCTTCATCGTGCCGGCTGGGCAGTCACCGCCATAGGGCGCGACGAGGGCAAGCTTGCTTCGGTTAACGAGGAACTGGATGGGCGGGCCATGACCATCGTGGGCTCAGTCGCGAATGACAGCGCTGCGAGCCGGATCGCCTCAAAGGTGAGCGAATTGTCCGCGCCGTTCGATGCCATCGTCACGACGATCAATCGCCCCGTCTCATCCCAAGCCGCTTTCGACATGACCGGCGAGACCTTGGCCGACTTTTTCCAGGAGAACGTCGTAACCCACCACTGCGCGGCAAGGGCATTCGTGCCGTTGTTGGCGGACGGTGGCCGATATGTGGGCCTTGGCGGCGGGATGGCCGATTTCATGGTTCCGGGGCTTGTAGGGGTGTCGGTGTGCCAGGCGGCGCAGCGCAATCTGTTCCGTCACCTTGCGCTGGAAGCCGAAGAGCGGGGGATATCGGTGGTGGAGTTGATGCTATATTCGCACATCGTCGATCCCGCGGACGATACGGATGCCGATCCTCGCGCCATCCGGGCAGATGAAGTGGGCGCCCATCTCCTCGCCATCCTGCAGCGACCTGACGAATTCAAAGGGCCGATTCTGGCGCTGAAGTCCCGCAAGCAGGTCGGGATGGCTTAGCGCGGCTGAAAAGTCGGGCGCTGCGGTCGGATCGTCGAAGCGGAACCATGACGGCACGGAGATGCCGGAACGTCGAGAGGAATAGAAGTGGCAGGTATCGGCTACGAATGGAATCGGGGTTGGCGCACGGTCGCCAGCGCCTTCGTCGGCGTCATATTCATGGCGGCTGTCCCGACCGTGACCGGTGTTGTCATGGCGCCGCTCAAGGCGGAGTTTGGATGGTCGCGTGCCATCATCACCTCGAATGTTCTCATTTGTTCTGTGATGACGCTGCTCCTCGCTCCCTTGCTGGGGCGTCTCATGATCCGTTTCGGACCGCGGCGCTGTGCCCTGACAGCCGCTATCGCCGCCAGCCCGGCTCTCATACTGATATCGCTGACGGGCGGGAGCCCACTGACCTGGATGACGGCCTGGGCGATCTTTGCCGTCATCAATGTCGGGATCAGCCCCATCGTCTGGTCGGGTGCCGTCGCCGCGCTGTTTGACCGTGCGCGCGGAATGGCGTTGGCGATCACGCTCAGCGGCGCAGGCATCGCCTACTTCATCTTCCTCCCATTGGCAGTGGCTCTGCTTAAGGAATTCGGATGGCGTGGCGTCTACGTCGGGATCGCGGCATTGCTGATCGTCCTGCTCTTGCCCATCGTCTATGCTTGGTTTCGGGGGCCCGAAGATCTGGACCTGATCCGTGGCGGCGGCGATCGGCAGCAGGCACCTGCCGCGCCGAACGGCTTCACCCTGCAAGACGCGCTACGCATGCCTCAGTTCTGGCAGTTCATTACGGTGGCCACGCTCATGGCGCTGGCCGAAGGCGCTTTGCATGTTCATTTCTTCCCGATCCTTCGGGAGGGTGGCCTGCCCGCACCGGAGGCTGCCTGGGTGATATCGTTTATGGGCATCGCCATGATCGCGGGCCGTGTTTTGGCCGGAGCGCTGCAGGATCGCTTTCCTCCCGTTCCAGTCTTTGGTCTGTCGATCGCGCTCGTTCTGGTCAGCTGCATCCTTCTGCGTTTCCTTCCCGGTGACGCGCTGGCGGGAATGGCAGTTTCCATCTGTCTGGGGGCGGGTTCGGGTGGGACGACAGTGAGTCTTGCAAATCTGACCAGTCGGTATTTCGGGCTCCTCGCCTTTCCCTCGATCTATGGCATTCTGATGGGCGGTTTCTCGCTGGGATACGGCCTCGCCCCGGTCATGGCCGGCTATTTTCGCGAGGTGACCGGAAGCTATTTCCTGATCTTCGAGTGGTTGGCGGGCGCGCTCGTGGTTGCGGTGATCGTTACCTCGCTCCTGGGTCGGCCCAAGGTGCGCACGGGCGCGTGATAGCCTGGCGGCGCTCAGTTCATCCAGCGACCGCCGTTGACGATCAGCGTCTGACCGGTAACGAAGCCCGCCTGCTCGCTGGCGAAGAAGGCAACGGCATGGGCGATGTCCTCCGGATCGCCCAGACGGCGCAGCGGGGTTTCGGTGATGGCCTTGGCAATGAAGGCCTGGGGCAACTGATCCATCGCGCGCGTGCGAATGTAGCCTGGCGCGATGGCGTTCACGGTTATCCCGAATTCGGCAAGCTCGCGCGACAACGACCGGGTGAAGCCGATGACCCCTGCTTTGGCAGCGGCATAGGCTGCCGCGGACTTGCTGCCGATGAAGGCGGAATCGGACGCGATATTGACGATCCGTCCGTACTGGCGCTCCCGCATCGACGGCACCACCTCGCGGGCGGCGTCCATCGCGGTGTGCAGGCAGATGCGGACGAGGAAATCGGCGAGGTCCGGCCCCGATTCCCAGAACGGCGCCGCCTTGTCACGGGCGCTCTGACCTACATTGTTGATCAGAATGTCGATCGCCCCCAGCGCCTGCGCGACAGAAGTGAAGGCGGCCTTCATAGCGACGCGGTCGAGCATGTCTGTCTTGATCGGGAGTGCCGTGGCGCCCTGCTCCTCGACTTCGGCGGCCAGCGACGCGAGGCCTTCTGCGTCGATGTCGAGGAGTCCGAGATGTGAGCCATCGCCTGCCAGACGCAGAGCGATGGCCCGTCCGATACCGTTTGCTGCCCCGGTGACCACAGCGATCCTGCGCTCGATCTGCGGGGCGGCGAGCATGATCAAGGCTTCCGGAACTGCGGCTTGCGCTTGTCCATGAACGCGTGCACCGCCTCTTTGTGGTCCGGTAGCTGGCTGGAGATGCTCTCCAGCGCGAAGCCAGCATCGACCATGCTTGCGAAATCCTGACGGAGCGGGATGTTCAGGATCGACTTCGAGAAGCGCACCGCTGCCATCGAGTTGTTGCGCAGCTTTCCGACGATCCGATCAACTTCCGCGTCCAGTTCCTCAGGCGCGACGACCTTCGCGATGAGGCCCATTTCCTTCGCCTCTTTTGCGCTGACAGCATCGCCTGTGAGCAGGAAATATTTGGCTAGTGCCGAACCCACACTCTTGGGCCAGAACACCGCGCCGGCGTCGCCCGCGGCCAAACCGACGCGGACGTGCGGATCGGCAAATCGTGCGGTTTCGCTGGCGATAACGATATCGCAGCATAACGCGATCGTGCAACCCATGCCAATCGCATCGCCGTTGACCTTGGCAATGATCGGCTTCTCGGTATCGAGCATGAGTTGCATGAAGCGCTTGCCGTTGCGATAGCCCGCAAGGAAATTGTCAATGCCGTCAAGATTACGCTTCATTCCCTCGAGATCGCCGCCGGCGGAAAAAGCCCGGCCTTCACCGGTCACGACGATAATCTCGACGCGTGGATCCTGGTCAGCCTCGAAGAAGACCCGAGGCAACAAATCGTCCATATGTGTTGCGATTGCATTGAGTTGCGTCGGATTGTTCAGCGTTATTGTCAGTACGCCATCTGTTAGATCGAACTTGAATTGTTCGGGATAGGTCGCGAAGTCCATGATAATCCTTTCCTAGAACCAGAATGATCGGTATTTCCAAAACCCGTGGGGGTCAGCAAAACGAGCGGTAACTATTGCCCCGTAAACTGCGCCTTCCGTTTTTCCTTGAACGCGCTTGTCCCTTCGCGAAAGTCGTCGGAGCGGATCAGGAGCGGCTGCATGACGACCTCGCCCGCCAAGGCTTCCTCGAACGTCTGGGTCTCCGCCGCGGCGAATTGTCGCTTGATCATTTTCAAGGATAATGTCGGGCTCTGCGCGAGCTCGCCCGCCAGTTGCTGCGCCCGATCGAGAACCGCATCGGCGGGGCAGAGTTCGCTAATCAGGCCGAGTTCGCTAGCTTCCTCCCCGGACACGAACCGACCGGAATAAACCAGCGACTTGGCCCGGATCGGCCCCAGATTCCGTGTCAGGAGATGCACAGCGCCACCGTCCGGAGCCAGGCCGATATGCCGAAACGCGAACTGGAAGCGGGTGTCCGGAGCGGCGACGACATAGTCGCAACCAAGCACCATCGACCAACCTACCCCGATGCACACACCCCGAACGGCTGCGATGATCGGAATGTCTGTGCGGATGACGCCGCGCACCATGCGGTGGAGGATTTCCACTCGGGCCATCGAGTCGGCGATGCCCCCACCCCCCATTTCGCTGACGTCTGCCCCGGCACAAAAATCCCGGCCGGCTCCCGTCAACACGATCGCCCTTATCGACACGTCGTCCTGGATCTGTTCGAACAGCTTCGGCAGTTCGGTCCGCATCGGCAGATTGAGGGCGTTCTTCTTCTCAGGACGATCCAGTGTGATCGTCGCGACATGGCCGTTGCGTTCAAAGGAAACTGTCATGGCGTAGTCCTCACACCGTTTCCGGCAGGCCCAGAATACAGGTCGCCTGGCTTGAAAGAGTGCCTCCGTTGCCATGAGCCAGCGCCAGTTTGGCGCCCTTGATCTGCCTTTCACCGCAGTCGCCGCGAAGCTGGCGGATCGACTCCACCAGCGTGAAAAGGCCATACATGCCCGGATGGCAGAAGGACAGGCCGCCGCCGTTCGTGTTGACGGGCAGCGATCCGCCCGGCGCGACGGCGCCGCTCGCTACGAACGGGCCTCCCTCGCCCTTTGCGCAAAAACCCAGATCCTCAAGGAACATGATCGTGTTGATGGTAAACGCGTCATAGAGGTTCACGACATCAATGTCCGCCGGGGTAAGTGCGGCCTGCGCGAACGCCCGGCGGCCGGTCTCCTGTGCTGCCGACACAGTCAGGTCGGCGAGTTGCGCGATTTCATGATGCCACGTGGCGGATGCGGCGCCGAGCAGCGCGACAGGCGTCTTGTGCAGGTCCTTCGCGCGATCCGCTCGGCTCATCACGACGGCCGCGCCGCCGTCCGTGACAAGGCAGCAGTCAGCGACATGCAGAGGATCGGCGACCAGCCGGGTTGCGAGTACATCCTCGATCGACAGCGGCCCCTGGCGGAACGCTTCGGGATTGAGGTTTGCCCATTGCCGCGCCGCGACGGCGACGGACGCGAGCTGCTCGGATGTCGTGCCGTACTGATACATGTGCCGTGACGCGGCGAGCGCGTAGGAAGCGGCGGGATTGTTGGGGCGATAGGGAGCCTCGAAGGCAGAGGGCATCTGCGCGGAAACCAGCTTGCCCGCGCCCGTGCGCTGGTTCGCTCCATAGCAGATCAGGGCGTGGTCGATCAGGCCCGCGTCCAGCGCCAGCATGGCCCATTCCGCATGCGTGAGAAACGCAGACCCGCCAGTCCGGCTGTTATTGGTCATTGCCGGCCGGATGCCGAGATATTCCGCGATTGTCAGCCCCGACAGAAAATCGGTGGGAAGGCAGATGAAAAGGCCGTCGATGTCGGAGGGCTTGAGTCCAGCGTCGGCGATCGCCAACCGCGCAGCCTCGGCAGCGATCTCGATCGAGGTGTAGCCGGGCGCTTCGCCGCATCCGAATGTCGCGGCACCGACGAAAGCGGTCTTTCCGCGCAGCTGCGAACCGCGCGTCACGCTGCGTCGTCCGCTTCGAATACGACGATCTTGCCGTCCGGTCCATCGACGACCTTGGCGCGCACGCGCATCCCGATGAAGACGTCCTCTGCGGGCATGGATTGGACATGCGTCATCAGGCGGGGTCCTTCGTCAAGTTCGACAATCGCGATATTCACATTTTCCGCTGGCGGCTTCATTCGCTTGACGGTGGTCGCATAGACCGTGCCCAGGCCGGACGGTTCGATCCATTCCATATCCGTCGCCCCGGTCCGCGGCGCGATCATGCGCGGATAGAACACCCACTCGCCCGTACTGGGAGAGTGCTGGATCAGGAACTTGCCTTCCGCCAGGTGCTGGAAATAGGTGGTCGTCGGGGGCGGTTGGGTCAAACCGGGTCTCCTTGGCTGGAAGGCTGCGCGATCAACGGAAAAGCGCTCGGCCGCGATCAAGCACGACCTTGTCCCGCTCGGTCGCCGTGCACCGGAAGGCGGCCTCGTTCGCAGTGATCCATATGTCGGTACGCAGGGTCTCGCCCGGGAATACCGGCGCGGAAAACCGGCATGACAGTTCTCGCAGGCTCGCCGCGGCGCGATTGCCGGACCCGGCGAGCAGCGCGTATCCCGCGATGCCGAATGTTGCCAGCCCGTGGAGAATCGGACGCGGGAAACCGGCTGCTTCGGCCACCCGCGGATCAGCGTGCAGCGGATTGAGGTCCGCAGACAGCCGGTAGATAAGCGCCGCCTGAGGCGGAATAACCCGCGTCACCGACACGTCGGGCGCCCGCTCCGGTATGGCGCCATCGGGCTGGGGCTTGCCGGTGGAAGGGCCCCCGAAACCGCCATCGCCGCGACAGAACATGGACATGATCTGGGTAGACTGGAGGGTGCCGGTCGCCTGGTCGATCAGATCGCGCCGGACGCGCAGCAAGGCACCGCGGCCTTCTCCCTTGTCGATGATCTCGTCGACCGAGTTGCGGGCGATCAGAACGCCTTCAGCGGGCATCGGGGCGTAGACGATCAGCGACTGCTCGCCATGGACGACCTTGCGAAAATCGATGCCCGTGTCGGGCTCACTTATCCAGAAGCCGGGGTGACCCAGCACGACCGCCATGGTCGGCAAGGCATGCAGATCTTTTTCATATACGTACTGCAATTCGTTCAGGTCGGTGGGATCCGATCCCAGCCCGAGACCCAGGGCATAAAGAACCGTGTCGCGCCATGAATAGCTGTGGGCTTTCTCGGCAAACGCTCGCGCCATCAAACGGGTATAGTCGATCGCCATGCCATGCTCCTGCAACCTTGGCGAGTAGTGCACGATCGAACGGCAGAGCAACCGGCATGCAGCCAAATTTACGTATGTGTTAGCGTTGGCTGTTTTTCCGCTGCGAGCCGTTCGACGTGTTGGATGGCTTCGACAAGGTCCACCAAATTCAAAGGATAGGCCAGCGTCTTCATGTGGGGGCTCGCCATCGTTTTGCTCGCTATGTCCTCGATGTCGGAAGGGGCCGGCGAGTCCACACCGAGCGAGGCAAGGGATGTCGGAAGCCCTGTCTTTACCAGGAAGGACGCCAGATCGGCCAAATCCTCCCGGCGCTGTTCGGCGGCGAGTTGGACCAGCGTGCCATAAGCCACATGCTCTCCGTGCAGCCGCTCCCTTGCGCCGCGGAGCGTCATCAACCCTCGCGTGACGGAATGAGCGATCGACAGGCCGCCATTCTCGAATCCCATGGCGCTCAGCAGCACGCAGGCCTCGATCGTTGCCTCCAGTGCTTCGGAGATCTCATGGCGCTCCGCATCACCGATCCCCTCGACGGCATGGTCGCGAAGCATCCGATAGGCCGCAAAGGCGATCGCCCGTCCGGAGTGGGTTGCGCGCGTGCCATGCTTGGTCAGGCCATTACCGGCCCAGCATGCTTCGGCTTCGAATGTCTTGGCGATGGCGTCGCCGACGCCAGCGCGCAGGAAACGGACCGGCGCCTGGGCGATGACGTGGCTGTCGACGATGACGGCCGCAGGATTGGCAGGCATCTGATCAACCCTGACCAATCGATGCGCTTCGTCATACATCGCGATGCCGCGACTTGCCGGGCCATCGGTCGAGGCGATGGTTGGCACGGAGATGACTGGAAGCGAAAGACGTAGTGCTACCGCCTTGCCGGCGTCGAGCGCCTTGCCCCCTCCCACAGCGACGATCACGTCTGCTCCGTCGCAATTCTCTGCGGTGGACGCGATCGCCGCGTCGGTGACTTCGCCGGCGAAGGCAACGACCGGAACGGGCGACGTGAACCCCCTTTGCAGATCGTCGACAAAAAGAGCCTGGACCTGTGCATCGATGACGATGATGGGACTTTGGCCAAGGCGCGAGGCGACCGTCCCCACCTGCCCAAGGGCGCCGGGGCCCTGCAGGTAGAGCGGCGTGCACGCGAAGACGCGCACTAGCGGTGACCCCCTCCGCTCACCCACCTCAATTCCCGGTGAAGATGGGCGCGCGCTTTTCGTGGAACGCGGCGATGCCCTCGATATGATCGCGTGTCATGCTGAGCATGGGCTGCTGCTGCGACTCCAGCGCCAGGGCTTGGCTCAGAGGGCCCGGTCCCTGCGCGAAAGCGGATTTCATCGCGGCGATCGATAAAGGCGCGATACCGCGATAGTCGGCGGCCTTTGCTATGGCTGCCGACAACGCTTTTCCTGTAGGAACCAGCATGTCGATAATGCCGATCCGCTGCGCTTCGTCAGCCTTGACGGGGCGGCCGGTGAACATGATGTCGCGCGCCAATGTCCGCCCGACGCGCTGGGGGAGCGACCAGGCAAGACCGCAATCCGCCGTCAGCCCGATCTTGCCGAACGCCGCGCCAAAACGCACACCTTGCCCTGCGATCACGAAATCGCAGGCCGCCGCGATCGAAAGGCCTGCTCCAAACGCAGCCCCTTCGACCGCGGCGATCACCGGCTTGGGGCCGCCTGCGATGATCTCGATAGCGCGGTGGAGCGGAGTGAGGCGGCGCCGGTAGCGTCCGGGATCAGGGCCTGCGGACGGCACCAATTGCCGGATGTCGGCACCGGCCGTGAAATTGCCTCCGGCACCGGTCAGTATGATGGTGCGCACCGCCTCATCGGCCATTGCCGCCTCCAGCGCCGTCAAAATAGCTGCACGCATGTCGTCGGATAGAGGATTGAGCCGTTCCGCATCATTGAGCGTCAGCACGCGAACGTCGTCATGCGTGCTGCTGGCGACAATATCGGAAGGGATGGACTGCATCATGATCGCCTGCCGTAAGGGGCTATGCCTAGGAAAAGCTGGTGCTGAGCGTAACCTGCTTCCACTCGTCAAGATTGGCGCTCACGCTGTCCAATTTCCCTTGGATGCTTGCCAGCGCGTCGCCTCCCAGAACCAGACGCAGCGGCGGCGCCTTGGCGTCGACCGCGGCCATGATCGCCGCCACCGCTTTGGCAGGGTCACCCGGCATCATGTCGCCGGCACCGGACAGCCCGGAACGGGTCATGCCGCCCGGAGTGGCGTCGTAGATCGACAGAGGATTGCGCGCGATCCGCTCCGAGCCCTTGAAGAAATTGGTGCGAAAACCGCCCGGCTCGATGATCGTGACGGTGATGCCGAAGGGCTGTAATTCGGCGTTGAGCGCCTCGCTGAAACCCTCGATGCCATGTTTGGCCGCGCAATACGGGGCCATTCCTGGAAGCCCGACCAGCCCCGCCAAGGACGAGAAGTTGAGAATGCGCCCCTTACTCGCCCGGAGCGCAGGCAAGGCCGCCTTGGTGACGTAGATCGTGCCGGACAGGTTGGTCTCGATAGCGTGGTCGATCTCGTCCTCCTCCAGTTCCTCGATCACGCCGGCGAGCCCATAGCCGGCATTGTTGACAAGGATATCCAGCCCGCCCAGCTTCGATATGCCCTCATCAACCGCTGCGGGAATGCGCTTTCGATCGGTGACATCGAGCACGACGGCGTGCGCCCGGCCCGGGGCCAGCGCTTCGAAATCGCCGATCTGGTCGGTGTTGCGCAGCGTGCCGACAACCTGGTCGCCACGTTTTAGAGCTGCTTCCGCCAGCTGTCTGCCAAACCCGCTGGACACTCCGGTGATGAACCACCGCTTGTTATCGCTCATGAGACGACATTCTCCTATGGTCTTCCCAGCATAGGTCAATTCCCGGCTACCGGCCAGCGCGGGGCCGAGCAGTGGCCAGCTATTGCTTATGTGATAGCGGTCGTTTCGACGACGGCGTCGAGCGCCAGAATTCCTTTGCCTTCCGCCATGACCAGCAGCGGGTTGATCTCCAGCGTGCTCATGACATCCGCGTTCCTTGCGGCGAACTGGGACACGGTGCTGATGGCCTGAGCCAGAGCGGCGAGATCCGCCTTGGGGCGCCCGCGAAAGCCGTCTAGCAATGGAAAGCTCCGGATAGAACGGATCATTTCCATTGCCTCGTCCAGCGTGACAGGCGCCAACCGGGTTGCGACATCCTTCAGAAGCTCCACTGTCACCCCGCCAAGGCCGAACATCACCACCGGACCTAGCAGCGGATCGACATGGATACCCACGATGCACTCGGTTCCGCCGGCAATCATCGGCGATACAAGGCAGCCTTCGATCCGTGCGCCGGGAACCGCGGCGGACACCTGTGCGAGCATCCGTTCGACGCAGGTGGCGATTTCCTGCGGGGCGACGTTGAGGGCGACGCCGCCGACATCTGATTTGTGCAGGATGTCCGGCGAAACGATCTTGACCGCCATGGGGGCGCCGATGCTGCTCGCGGCTTCGTGCGCCGAAGCCGGGTCCGTGACCAGGTAGTCGGGAGGATTTGGGATGCCGATTTCCGAGAGCAGGGCCTTGGCGGACTTTTCGGAAAACGCCTGGCCCGCCTCGATCCGGGGCAGGCCGCTGATGGCGCGCAGATCCGGCAGTGGCCGCTCCCAGGCACGCGGAAACCGTGCGAGGGCCGCCAGGGCGCGAATGGCGCGCGCCGGCTCCCGGATACAGATGAACCCGGCATCGCCGTAGGCGTCGACGGTGTCCTGCGGTGCGGTTACCGACAAGGCCAGCGGCGCGTCGGTGATGCGCTCGGCTGACGTCTTCAGGCTGTCGAGCAGCGGATCCCGGATGAAAGGAAGGCCGGCGATCAGGCCGACGTTGCAATAGGCCATGTCGAACTCGCCCGAGCCCAGCACGGCATCGAGCGCCATTGCGAACATCGGCGGATCGTTGGCGACCTGGCCCGTGAGATCGATCGGGTTGGCCGCGGCGCCGTTGGGTGAAAGCGCCATGATCCGGTCCTGCAAGGGCTGAGACGCCGGCGACACCTCGAGACCTTCGTCGGCAGCGAAGTCTGCGGCCTGAACGCCGATACCGCCCGAGTTGGTGAGAAGGGCGATCCGCTTCCCGCGTGGAAAACGGCCGCGGCTCGCTGCATAGGCGACGTCCAGCATTTCCTCGGTGGTCCGCGCCCGGTAGGCGCCGAAGCGCTCGAACACCGCGTCGTAAACGCCATCGGACCCGGCAAGCGAGGCGGTGTGCGACGCTGCGGCGCGCGCGCCCTGTTCGGTACGGCCGACCTTCAGCAGGACGACGGGCTTGCGCCGGGCGTGGGCCGCCGCCAGCGCGGCGAAGAAGGACGCCTTGTCGCGGACTCCTTCGATATAGCCGATCACGACGTCGACGTCGTCGCTCTCGGCGAGAAACTGCATCGCCTCGCCAAGCCCGACATCGACCTCGTTGCCAGTGGTGACCCAGACACCGAAATCGAGCCCTACTTCGCGTGCGGATTTGACAACCTCGCCCGCATAACCGCCGCTCTGGCTCACCAGGCCGAGCCGCCCGGTGGTGCCGCGCACGTCGTCGAAGATGCCGGAGAAGGAGAGGAAGGTGTTGGCATGCAGATTGTAAAGGCCCAGGCAGTTGGGGCCGAGCAGGCGCATCCCGGCCCGTTGCGCCTCATCGAGAATCCGGCGCTGCAAGCGGGCCCCTTCATCGCCCATTTCGGCAAAGCCGGCGCTGAAGATCACCGCCGCGCGTGCGCCTTTGCGCGCGCATGCCTGGATTGCGGGCAGCACGGCAGGGGAGGGCAGCGCGAGCACGGCGCAGTCGGGTCGCGCCGGCAGATCGTCAATGGTCGACCAGGCCTTGAGACCCTGGACCTCGCTTCGCCCGGGGTTGATCGGGTAAATGTCGCCTGCAAAGCCGACCTCCCTCAGGTGACGAAGCGCCCGGCCCCCTATGCGGGTCACGTCGGCCGACGCGCCGACCATGGCGACCGAAGCCGGCCGCAACAGTGCGTCGAGCGAACCCGCTTCACACATTCTTCCAGCCCTTTCCCTCTGCGGCGAGCCGCTCCAGCAGTTTGCCTGGCCCCCAACGCAGGCCGTTGCGCTTGGCCGCTTCGAGCGCCGCCTGGTAGATGCGGCCCAGACCCACTTGCTCGCCCCAGTACATCGGTCCCCCCTTATGTGCCGGGAAGCCATAGCCGTTGACCCAGGCCACATCGATGTCGCTCGTGCGGATCGCGGTGCCGTCCTCGATTTCCTTGGCACCTTCATTCACCAGGGGAGCGAATAAACGAAATTCGATCTCCTCGTCCGTGAAGCTGCGCCGCTCCACGCCCAGCTCGCGCGCCACCTCCTCGATGATCTCGCTCGTCTCCGGGTCGCGGAACTTGTTGCGTCCTTCATACCGGTAGAAGCCTTTGCCGACTTTCATGCCATGCCGGCCGCGTTCCACCAGCCGTTCAAGAATTGGGGAAAAGCGTTCCCCTGGCGGCAGCGTCGCTTTGCGTGCCTTGCGCACCAGCACGCCGACGTCGAGGCCGCTCATGTCGCGCATCGAGATCGGACCCATGGGCATGCCAAATGTCTCGGCGACCCGGTCGATCTGTTCGGGCGTCGCGCCCTGCTCCATCAGGAACTCGGCCTCGCCTGTATAATATTGCAGCATGCGATTGCCGATGAAGCCATCGCAGTTGCCGGCCAGAACGACATTCTTGCCGAGTGTCCTGCCGAGGGCCATCACCGTGGCGATGGTTTCCGGAGAGCTCAGCTTGCCGCGGATGTTCTCCTGTAGCTTCATGACGTTCGCCGGCGAAAAGAAGTGTACGCCCACGACATCTTCGGGGCGGCTGGTGGCCGCTGCGATGGCATCAATGTCCAGTGACGATGTGTTGGTGGCCAAAATGGCACCGCGCTTCATCACCGCATCCAGGCGGGAGAAGATATCGCGCTTTATGTCCATGCGTTCAAATGCCGCCTCCACCACGATATCGGCCCCGGCGAAATCGGCATAGTCCGTGGTGGTCGAAATCAGCGCGAGGGCCTTATCGGCCGCTGCTTGGGTCATCGATCCCCGTCCGGCCGACACTTCGTAATTCTTGCGGATGATGCCGATACCCTTGGCCACCGCTTCCTCGCTGATGTCGGTCAGATGGACCGGAATGCCGGCGTTCGCAAACACCATGGCGATGCCGCCGCCCATGGTGCCCGCGCCGATGACCGCGGCGGATCGGATGAGCTTTGGCTTGGCAACGAGGTCGGGCACACGCCGCGCCTCCCGCTCCGCGAAGAAATAATACATCAGCGCGGCCCGTTGATCGCTCGCGTAAAGCTCGCGAAACTTCGCTGTCTCGAAAGCCAGCGCTTCGGCAACCGGCAGCGTGCAGGCCGCTTCGATGCAGTCGATGATGGCGAGGGGGGCGATCTTGCCGCGCGTCTTCTTCGCAATGGTCTTGTGAGCATCGGCGAACAGCTCTGGCCTTGTGCCTTCGATCTTCTCGTTCCGCTCGATCACCGGCACCAGTGTCTTGCCGGTCGATGTCATCCGGCGTGCGTGCTCGATCGCGCCGGTCGAGAGGTCGTCGACCACCGCATCGATCATGCCCAGATCAAGCGCCTTGGCAGCGGGGACATGCTTTCCGGTCGTAATCAGGTCGATCGCCATTTCCGGACCGACCAGCCGGGGCAGGCGCTGGGTGCCGCCCGCACCGGGCAGCAACCCGAGATTCACCTCAGGCAGGCCGACCTTCGCCGACGGTACCGCGACACGCGCATGGCAGGTGAGCGCGAGCTCGAACCCCCCGCCCAGTGCGGTGCCATGGATCGCAGCGACGATCGGTTTCGGGAAGGTCTCGAGCACGTGCTGAAGATCGGCAAGGCCGGGCAGCACCTTTGATTTCTCGGTGCCCATCTCGGTGATGTCCGCCCCGGCGATGAATGTTGATCCGCCGCCTATGATAACGACTGCGGCGACGGCTGGGTCGCGCCTCGCCTGTTCAAGGCCTTCGCCCAGCCCGGTGCGAACCGCTGCGCTCAGTGCGTTCACCGGTGGATATTCAACCGTGAGCACCGCCACGTCGTTCCTCACGTCATACCGCACCGCACCCATGTCTTGAACTCCGTTGATTTGGGCTGCCCCCATCGCGAGGGGGCCTTGTCTAAGGCTCTGTGGACCGGGCCGGGAGTCAATCTCCACTATGGATGTGATTGATCGCGGCGAGTTTCGGCTTGCGCTTTGCGGTGATGTCCGGCTGTCGGGAGTTGGATTGGATATTGCGTGGGAGGTTTAGTCGGCATGTCCCATATCGCTGTCCGGATCGACGTTACCGATGCTCTTCCGGAGGATGTGTCGGAGGGGGCCAGGGTGGAAATAGCCGCCTGGCTTTTCCCGCCCGACGCGGATCGGGTTCCCGAAAGGCCCAGCGTGATTGTCCTCATGAACGGCGGCACCTATGACAAACGCTACCACCATTTTGATGTGCCCGGGCGCCAGAACTACAGCGCGGCAGAAGCGCTGTCGGCACGCGGCCATCTGGTCATCCTACCCGACCACCTCGGCGTTGGCGACAGTTCGCGATTGCCGGATCAGCGGAAGGCGACCCGATATATCGCGGCGCTGGCAAACCATGCCGCGGTGACCGAGATTTTTCGTCGACTGACCGACGGCTCGCTCGATCCCTCGCTGCCCGCCCTGCCTAATTTCGTAAAGACCGGTGGCGGGCATTCGATGGGCGGTTCCCAAAGCCTGGCACAGCAGGCCGCGTTCGAAACCTATGATCGCCTGATGGTCATCGGGTATAGTGCGATCGGCGTCCACATCCCGTCTCCGGACGGTCCTATCCCGGGCGAGCTGGTTCCGAAACGAGATGAGGATTACCCGTTCGAATCGCACGAGGCGATGTCCTATAATTTCCACTGGGAGGACGTTCCCCAAGATGTGCGCGAAGTGGATAACGCGCTCGCGGTGCCGGTGCCCCAGCTAATCTCCTTCGCCGCTATCCAGCCGGCAATGGCGTTGGAGGATGCGAGAAAGGTGCGGGTGCCGGTCTATATCTGCCTTGGCGAACGCGATGTGTCACCGCGCCCGCATGAGGAGCCTGGCTGCTACCATTCCTCGAAAGACGTGACCCTGCATATCTTGCCGCGTTCCGGCCACTGCCAGATGTTCGCCACGACCAGGATGGAGATGATCGACCGTATCGACGGGTGGCTCAGGAGCCTGCCGGCGCCACGCGGTTAACGCCACCCTCTCGCGGACAAGCATTCTATTTGACGTTCGATAGAATATTCAGCAATATCTGTAGAGAGATCGGGGAGGGATACGGTGTCGGACAGTCTGAGTTTTGATCCATCGGCGCTGGCGCGCTGGCTGGACAGCAGGTTGGGCGGGCCGGCGTGCGAGGTGGATGTCCAGGCTGTTTCGGGGGGGGCGAGCAACCTGACCTATCGCGTCCGCCGAGGCCACCAGTCGTTCGCGCTGCGATGTCCCACCGCACACCGCAATGATCGTACAGCCGATACCCAGCGCCGCGAGATGATCCTGCTCGAGGCGCTGGGCCGGAGTGCGATTCCCCACGCACGGCTGGTTGCCAAGGATGAGGATGGTGAAGTTCTGGGTGTGCCCTTCATCCTGTCGGAATGGGTCGAAGGCTTCTCACCGAGGGCGCCTCTTCCACCCGGCTTTCAAGGACGCGCCAGCGCACAGGCCCTGGCGTGGAACCTGACCGATGCTCTGGCGACGATCGGGAACGAGGATTATCAGGCGCTGGGGCTGAGCGGCTTTGGCAAACCGGACGGCTTTCTGGAACGACAGGTCGATCGGTGGTTGTCACAACTTGAGCGCGCGCGCTCCCGCAGCCTCGACGGGATCGATGAACTCTGTAGTGCCTTGCGCGATGCGTGCCCCAAGACGCAGCGCACGGCGCTGATCCATGGCGACTATCAGTTCGTCAACGTCATGTTCGCGCCGGATGCTCCGCCGACGCTCGTGGCCGTGATCGACTGGGAGACCGCGACTATCGGCGATCCGCTGCTCGACCTCGGTTGGATGCTTGCGGGCTGGCAGGAGGAAGGGGAGCCGCCGACCCACGCCAGCTACATGGACTGGACCGATATGCCCAGCCGGGCCGCCGTGGCGGAACGCTATGCCAAGGCGACCGGTCTCGATGTCTCCGGCATCAATTATTACCTCGCGCTGGCCCTGTTCAAGCTCGTGGCGATCATGGAAGGCTGGTACTTCCAATATGTAAACGGCCGCTCGAAGCATGCAGGCCACGCCGCGATGAAGACGATGGTGCCCGACATGATTAGGCGCGCTTTGGCTTTCGCAGCGACATAGCGCGGCGAGACGCCGCGGGCGCAAACGCTAATTCCCTGTGCCACCATCGATACTGGAAGAGAGTGATGAGGATAGATCTAACCGGCCATCGCGCAATAATAACGGCGTCGACCAGTGGTATCGGCTTCGCGATCGCCAAGGGCATGCTGAATGCTGGTGCTCAGGTTGTGGTCAATGGCCGGCGGAGCGAGGTTACCGACGCCGCCGTGGCGGAACTGACGCGGCTTTTCCCGGGCTCTGGAGTGCAGGGGGTGTCGGCAGATCTCGGGTCCAAAGAAGGCGTCGATCATTTCATCGAACTCGCTGGGGATGCCGACATACTGGTCAATAATCTGGGCATGTACGAGCGGGTCGACTTCTTCGAGATCACTGATGAGCAGTGGTTTCGTATCTTTGAGATCAACGTCATGAGCGCCGTGCGCCTCGCGCGGCACTATATGCCGGGCATGCTCGCGAAGAATTGGGGTCGCGTGATCTCCATCGCCAGCGAGTCGGGCGTGACAACGCCCCGGGACCGCATGCATTACGGGATGAGCAAGACGGCATTGATCGCGGTCGCGCGTGGGCTGGCGGAGCAGGCGCGGGGTACTGCGGTCACCTCCAACTCCATCGTCGTCGGCATGACCATGACCGAACATGTCGAGAAGGAGATCGAGGCGAATGCTCGAAAGCAGGGCGTGTCCTCGGTGGAAATCCAGCGTCAGGCGGCGGCCCATCATCGGCCTACCCAGTTGCTGGAGCGTCTGGCGACAGCCGAAGAAGTGGCGAATATGGTCGTATATGTCGCCTCCCCACAGGCGTCCGCGACGACTGGCGCGGCTCTGCGGGTCGAAGGTGGCGGAATCTCGTCCATTCTATGATCGATGGACTCGGTTTTCTGGCTTTGCGGCAAGGGGTGTCCGTTCATCGCATCTCCGGTGCTCCTGCCTACTCAGACTCGACAGTTGAAATACGGTTTGGTATCTAGATACGCATCGGAATCGGAGCTGGTGGAGTGCAGCAGTTGACGAGGCGGGAACAACAGTTGGCGACGCGCCAACGGCTGAAGGCGTCGGGCGCCCGGGCCATGGCGCGCAGTGGCTGTCGGGGGACGCGGATCGAACAGGTCGCGCGCGACGCGGGGCTTACGAAAGGGGCATTTTATGCTCATTTCGATGACAAGCTTGCCATGACGCTCGAGATCCTCAGCGATCGGCAGGCTGCGGACTTCGCTTATTGGGAGGCAATGCTCGACGCAGCATCGGACCATGACGCTTGTCTGGACGATGTGATCCGTCATTCGGGGGATGCCGCGCGCATCAACGGTCTGATCGCAGTAGAACTTCATCTCGAGGCGGAGCGGAACGAGGCGTTCCGTCCCCACTTCATGGCCTATCTGGAAAAGCTGCACGCCGAAGTGGGCAGGCTGCTTTGCAAGGTCCTGCGCAGGAACGGAAAGGCGCCGCCGGAAAATCTGCGCGAGCTGGTGGCCGAAATGTACATTCTGGGTACGTCCACTGGCGTAACGTCCTTCTTCGGCGATGATATGAGCCCGGAAGATCTCACCGGCAAATTTATCCGGGCGCTTGTCGCCAGGATCATAAGCCAGGCGAAGCCTTTGGGGGCGGAGCAGGAGGCCGAGGGTTATCCGGGCGCCTGAAGGTTGTTTGTCTAGCGACCCCGGATTGAGGCCGGTGCGGCTTTATTGCGGTCGTTGGACTGGGTTGATCGAGCCGGAAAGGCTGTCTGGCGGCTGCATGCGAGGATGCTGAAATGGGTGCCATAACGCGCGAAAAGGTAACGAAGGATTTTCCGCTCTGGGGCCCGTTGCCGCCCAACACCGAACCATATCAGCTCATCGAGCAATTGCGCGATGGAGATGAGGTTTTCTATGCGCCCGACAGTCACGCCAGTGGCGCGGGAACCTGGATTTTCACCCGCTTTCGCCAGATAAAGGAACTATACTCGCTCACGAAGCAACTGTCCGTCCAGAACCAGACGGGTGTGGCCGCGTTGCTGGGCGAAGCCATGCGGATGGTTCCGACGGAAGCGGACCCGCCGGACCATTCGGGTTACCGGGGCGTGCTGAAGCCGTTCTTCCTGAACGCTCCGCTCGACAATTTGCTGCCCTCCATCCGGCAGCTGTCGGATGAGCTGGTCCAAACCGTGCTCCCGCGGGGTGAATGCGAGTTCATGGCGGATTATGCGCGTCGATTCCCCGTCGGCGTGTTCCTGCGCCTCATGGGCTTGCCGGTCGGCGATATCGACCTTCTTAACGATCTTGCCACGACGATTACCTACCACCCCGATCCAGCCGAAAAAGGGCGGGCGCTTGCAGGAATCAAGCGCTATCTGGAGACGCAGATCAGGATCGCCGAGGCGGCTCCGCGCGACGACATCATCTCGCATATCGCAACCGCGCGGATCGCGGGCAGGCCGGTCACTGATGAAGAAAAATTCGCCTTGTCGTTCAACGTGTTTGTCGGTGGCATGGATACGGTCTCGGCGTCGCTGGGATGGCATTTCCGCTATCTCGGCATGAACGCCGAGCTGCAGGCCCGCTTGCGTGCCGACAGGTCATTGATCCCGGCGGCAATCGAGGAACTGCTCAGGGTCTACTCGGTCGTCAGCAGCACCAGGACGGCGCTGGAGGATTTCGAGGTCGCGGGCGTGCATATCCGCAAGGGCGACATGATCACCTTAGGCACCGAGCTTGCCAATCGTGATCCCGACGCCTTCGACAATCCCGGTGAGGTCGACATCGGCCGGAACAACAAACGCCATCTGAGCTTTGGCTATGGCCTTCATCATTGTCTTGGTGCCCCGCTCGCGCGCCGCGAACTCAAGGTGGCGATGGAAAGCTGGTTCGATGCCATACCCACGTTCCGGCTTGCTGGAGACCCGAAGGACGGAATGCCGACCTGGGTCGGGAATATCTTTTCCCTCGAAAGACTTAATCTGGCCTGGTGATATCCTGGCTTTCTGCTCGACCCCCTTCTCATAGGAGCTTCTACCCATGTCCTTGCTCAACCGGCATCGTGATGCCGCCGCCGAAATTCCGGCCCTCACCCATATTATCGGGGGGGCCGCCCACGCCAGCGGCTCGGCGGGGACATTCGAACATGTCAATCCCGCAACCGGACAGGTTCAGACGGTCGTGCCGCTCGCCGGAGCGCGCGAAGTCGACGCCGCCGTGGCAGCCGCGAACGCGGCCTTTCCGGGCTGGCGCGGAACCTCCCCGGAGGTACGTCGGCAAATCCTCGAGCGGCTGGCCGAACTGATCGGTGAACATAGCGAGCAGCTCGCGCGGCTCTCGGCGCTCGAGTTCGGCGGCGTCATTGCCTTCAACCGCCATCTGGCGCTGCTGTCGAGGCAGTTCACGAATTATTATGCAGGGTGGGCGGACAAGCTGGAAGGCCAGGTCGTCACGCACGACGAGGAGTCCGGTTTCGTCTATACGATCCCTGAACCACTGGGAGCGGTCGCAGTGATCGTGACGTGGAACGGGCCGATCATCTCTTTGGGCATGAAGGTGATCCCTGCGCTCGCGGCGGGCAATACCGTCGTCCTCAAGCCTGCGGAAATCGCCCCCTTTTCCTCGCAGCTGTTCATGGAGTTGGCGCGGCAGGCCGGGGTTCCCGATGGCGTGATCAATCTCGTTCACGGCGGGGTCGAGGCGGGCACCGCGCTTACCGGCCATCCTGGGATCGCGAAAATCACCTTCACCGGCGGCCCCGCCACGGCGCACCGGATCCTTGAAGCCGCCGCACGCAACCTGACGCCGGCCGTGCTGGAACTGGGCGGCAAATCGGCCAACCTCGTTTTTGCAGATGCGGATCTCGATGCCGCCTGCATGCATACGACGCTGACAGGCCTCGCCAATGCCGGGCAAGGCTGTGCGCTGCCGACCCGCGTTCTGGTGGAGGATGCGGTATATTCGGAATTCGTCGCGCGGCTGGAGGCCGCCGTATCCTCGTTGAAGGTCGGCGACCCGCTGGGGGATGATTCGATCGTCGGTCCGGTCATCAGCCGCGCATCGAGCGAGCGAATTCTCGGGATTATCAATGAGGCGGTGGGCACGGGTGCGGGGCGCATCGTCACGGGCGGCAAACGGCTGGACGGCGAGCTTGGCAGTGGCTGGTTTCTGGCTCCTACGGTCTTGGCCGACGTGGATCCCGAAAGCTCTGTCGCGCAGAAGGAGATCTTCGGTCCCGTCATCTCGGTGATGCGCTTCAAGTCGGAAGAGGAGGCTGTCGCTTTGGCCAATGGCACCGGCTACGGACTGTCCGCTTATGTCCAAAGCGGGGATGCTCGGCGCGTCAGGCGTCTGGTCGGCCAATTGCGGTCGGGCACGGTGGGCGTCAATGGCGGAGTGCCGCTGACGTACAATGCACCGTTCGGTGGCCTGGGTCTCAGTGGCTACGGAAAGGAAGGCGGCAAAGCCGGCATCGACGAATTCCTTCATCTGAAGACGGTGCTGGTTCGTTAAGTGCCTGATCGGAAGCTGTGGTTTCGGAATTCGCTCTTCCGCGAATTTCGAAGCAGCCTCTTACGGCCAACGCTGATCGGATTTTGTGCCGGTGACCACTGACCCTCTTTTCGACTTCAACGGGAAGATTGTTCTTGTAACAGGGGGCTCGCGTGGACTGGGGCGTCAGATGGCGCTGGCTTTCGCTGAACGTGGCGCCGACGTTGTCATTGCCAGCCGTAAGCTCGATGCCTGCGAACTGGTGGCGAGCGATTGTCGGGCGTTCGGCGGCCGCGCAATGGCATTTGCGATGCATGCCGGACGCTGGTCCGATTGCGACGCCCTGCTCGACGCGGCCTATACCGCGTTCGGGCGGGTGGACATCCTGATCAACAATGCCGGCATGAGCCCGGCATGCCCCAGCCATGAAGTGAGCGAGACGTTGTTCGATGCGGTGCTCAACCTTAATTTCAAGGGCCCGTTCCGCCTGGCGAGCCAGGCTGCACGGCGCATGAGCCTCGGAGACGGTGGCTGCATCATCAATATTAGCTCTTCGGGTTCGCTCATGCCGACACCGATGGTGGTGCCCTATGGCGCGGCGAAGGCCGCGCTGAACGCGATGACGGTGTCGCTGGCTGCGGAATATGCACCCAAGGTTCGCGTCAACACGATAAGCCCCGGCCCTTTTCTCACTGACATCGCCAAGGCGTGGAACGCCGACATGCGGGAAGCCGTGCCCAGCGCTCTTGGCCGCCCAGGGCGACCGGAAGAGATCGTCACCGGCGCGCTGATGCTGGCGAGTCCGGCATCGAGTTTCACCACCGGTGCGCTCATCCGCATTGATGGAGGCCTTCGCTGATGCCCGACCGCAGACACGGGCGTTTCGCCACCGAGGCAACGCGGCAAGCGACGTATCGCGCCGTGATGGCTGACGAACTCGGTCCCATCACCCATTATACCTTGCGCGACGTTCCAAGGCGCCCGCTTGCCGCCGGGGAAGTGCGTGTAGCAGTGCAGGCCGCGGGCATCAGCTACGTCGATGTCCTCACCGCGGCGGGCGATTATCAGGTCAAGCCGCCGGTGCCGTTCGTTCCTGGAAGCGAGGCGGCCGGAATTGTGATCGAGACGGCGCCGGGCGTGACGGATGTCGCGACCGGCGACCCGGTTATTTGTGGTGGTTGGCATGGGCAGTTCGCCGAGGAATGTGTTTTGCCGCGCGATGCCGTCACCCTGATACCCGCCGGTATCGACCTGATCGAGGCGGCCATATTCCCGGCCAGCTTTTCCACCGCTTGGCACGCCTTGGTCGATCGCGCGCAGGTGCAGTCGGGGGAGACCGTGCTCGTCCTGGGTGCGGGCGGGGCCACGGGCTATGCGGCCGTTCAGGTTGCGAAATGTCTTGGCGCCTATGTCATTGCGTCCGCCTCGACGCCGGAAAAGCGCGTGGTCGCCGCCGAAGGGGGAGCCGATGCGACGGTCGACGCCCGCGCTGCTGATTGGCGTGACGCGGTGACAGCCGCAAATGGCGGCAAGGCGGTAGATGTGGTGTTCGATCCGGTCGGCGGGGGCGCGACCGATCCCGCCTTTCGCAGCCTGGCCTGGAGGGGGCGGCATCTGGTTATTGGTTTCCCGGGCGGCATCGCCAGTTTGCGAACGAACCTGCCTCTTCTCAAGGGAGCGAGCCTGACCGGCGTGAACCTGCGCGAATTCTATATCAACGAACCCGACAAGGCTGCCGCGAACATGACGCAGATCCTGAAGCTGGCGAGCGAAGGCAGGTTGCGTCCGGCCATCGCGCGAACCTATCCGATCGAGGATTATGCCCTTGCGATGGCCGATGCGGCGAAGGGTGAGAGCGCGGGGCGGATCGTGCTGAGGATGAATGGCCACCGCGCTGCGGGGGAGGCGGGCTGACCGGTGATGACGGATCGGGTGGCAGTCGTGACGGGAGCAAGCCGTGGCCTTGGTAGAGGTATCGCGCGCGCGCTCGCGACGAACGGTGCGACGATCTATGTCACCGGTCGTGATGCCGGCAATCTCGAAGCAGCGGCGCGCGAAATCGATGCCGTTGGTGGGCGAGGGATCGTGGCGCCCTGCGACCATGGCGATGATTCCCAGGTGCGGGCGCTGTTTGAACGTGTCCGGCGCGAGCAGGGCCGGCTTGATCTGCTGGTCAACAATGCGGCGGCGGTGGATGCGGTGGAACTGACCCGCCCCGGGCCGTTCTGGGAGAAGGATCTGAAGCTGGCCGACATGATCGATATCGGGCTCCGGTCCAATTACTCGGCCTGCTATTTCGCGGCGCCCTTGATGATAGAGACCGGGGCGGCGCTGATCGTCAACATCTCCTTCTATGGCGCGGTAAGTTACCACTTCGGTCCCGCGTACGGGGCCGCGAAAGCCGGTACGGACAAGATGGTGCATGACATGGCGGTCGACGCACGCGACACCGATCTTTCGATCATATCGCTCTGGCCGGGTTTCATACGCACCGACCAACTCAAGGGAATGACGGAGGAGGACTTCCCCCCTGAAATGCGTTGGGTCGTGCCTGAAATGGAAACGCCGGAATTTTCCGGGCTCGTCATCTTGAAACTGCTTGATGATCCTGAACGCAAGGCGCTCTCCGGGCAAACCCTGATCGGTGCTGCGTTGGGCCGAAAATACGGAATAGCCGATCTGGATGGCAAAACACCCCGTGACTGGAGCGACATAATGGGACGGCCGACGGTCTTTTTTCAAGGATCCTGAACGCCGCGATAGCGGCATGCGCTACCCGATCCGGGCGCAGGTTCGCTTCATGCGGCCGTGGGATCCTCTATTACATATCCGATTTGTGAGGCTCGCTTCGGCTCGCCGTTGCTCTTGGCCGCCCATGTCGGCACCGCTCAGCCTTGAACTGCTGCAGCCCCGCTGTCGTCTATCGTCCCCCCATGCTGGAGAACTTGCGATGTCCGAACCCACGCCTGACAAGCCCGTGTTGACCGTGAGCATCGAGGGGCCGGTCGCCATCGTTACGATCAATCGGCCCGAAGCCATGAATTCCCTGTCGCGCGCGGTTTTCGAAGGGCTGGAAAAGACCTTCGCGGGATTTGGCGAAGACGTTCTCGTTGCCGTGCTCACGGGCGCGGGCGAGCGCGCCTTCTGCGCCGGGCTCGACATGAAGGAGATGGCTTCGGGTGAAGGAATCGCGGGCCCAAGCGACGAAAGCATCGGATTCGGGCATACCCGCTTCGGCTTGGCCGCATTCAAGGGCGTCGTGATCGGTGCGATCAACGGCGTGGCGGTAGCGGGTGGACTGGAACTCGCATTGTGCTGCGACATCAGGATCGCCTCTACGACCGCACGGTTCGGCGACGTCCATGCGCGTGTCGGTATACTTCCTGGCGCGTTGCTCAGTTCGCTCCTTCCGCACCTGATCGGCGTAAGCCGGGCGAAGGAGATGGCGCTGTCGAGCCGTCTGATCGACGCGGCCACGGCCGAACGCTGGGGGCTGGTGAACAGGTTGGTCGAACCGGCCGAGCTTCTGGAGGCCGCAAAGGCGCTCGCGCAAGATATCGCCAGGCATGATCGCGCCATCGTCCTGGCTTACAACCAGCTTATCGACGAGAATTTCGGCATGACCTACAAGGACGCGATCGACAACGAATTCCGCGCGTCGAAGGAATTCGAAGCCGGTCATTGACACATGGGGGGCGGCACAGCCGCCCCGTCGACCGGCTTCAGACAGCCAGGCCCGCGGCGGCAATGCCTGCCATCGCGGCCTTTTCATCATTGTCGCTCGTGTCGCTTGTCACGCCGACCGCCCCGATCAGATTGCCGGCACCGTCGCGAATGAGCACGCCGCCTACAGCGGGCACCAGTCCGGCGGGGTTCAGGCCGTCGGATTCCCATGTACGAAGGCCATCGCGATCATCGATCACCCCTTTGCCGGGCACGATCCGCCGAAGCGCCGCGGCCCAATAATTCTTGTCCCATCAGGCGTCGACCAGCCGATCCTCCAGAATCAGACTAGCGGCGCGATATCCGAAGGCCATTGCCGGCCCGTTGGTGTTCCCCGATACTTGCGTCGGCATGGCCGAACAGTCGACGACCCGAAGGCCCTCCACGCCTTTCACGCGCATACGGCCGTCGAGTACCGCGTCCGGATCGACGCCCATGCGGCACGTCCCGGTTGCGTGGATGCCGGGCTGGGACGTCTGGCGGATATAGGTCAGCATCTCTTCATCGTTGGCGAAATCGATGCCCGGCACCGTTTCGACTGCCCCATAGCGCTGAAGCGCTGCCGTCGCGGCGAAGCGCCGGGCGAATTTGAAGACGTCGATGGACGGTTGATGATCCCGTGGATCCCCCAGCACGTTGGCGTCGATGAACGGCTTGTCGAACGGATCGAGCGAGCTGATCTCGATGAAGCCCGCGCTATAGGGCCGCATGAAGTAGCCCCCGATCATCATGCCATGCCCGCTTTCAAGGACCGTCTCCGCGAAGGACTTCGTTCCATCCACCGAAAATGCACCCATGAACAGCTGACCGTCAGGTCGGTCGATCTCCGGACGGGTGCGGAAGAATGCGCCCGCTTCGAACGCACAATTCGCCAGCGGCCCGGTCCCGAAAAGTTGCTGACGAAGGACGTTGCCGACCAGCTTCAATCCCGAAAAGGACTGGTTGAGGCTGTCACGGTCGACACGAAGCTGGACCCCGGCCGTGCCCCTGTGATCCCGCAGGTTCCGGCCGACTTCCGCCCTGTCGGCGACGACCGGAATACCCAACCGCCGCAACAGGGCAGCGGGGCCTATACCAGACCGTTGCAACAGCAACGGGGAATTGAGGACGCCGGCGCTAAGAATGATCTCGCGCCCCTCGATCACCACCTCCTCGCCATTGCGTCGTCCGGACACGGATGTGGCCCGTCTGCCGTCGAAGAGCAGGCGGTCGACCGTGAGGTCGGTGATGACCTCCACATTCTTGCGCTCGCGTGCCGGCTTCAGGAAGGCCTTGGCCGAACTGTTCCTGCTTCCGCGATGGATGGTGCGGAAATAATAGCCTGCTCCCTCCCGCGCCTCGCGGTTGAGATCCTCGCGCCGTGGCAAGCCCAGTTCGCCCGCGGCGTCGATAAATGCCTCTGCCAGCGGATGCTTGCCTGGAAATGCGGAGACGTCGAGCGGACCGCCTTTGCCGCGCATCTCATCCGCGCCGAGTTCGTGATTCTCCATCGCCCGGTACGCTTCGAGCATATCGGGCCAACCCCATTCGACCAGGCCCATGTCGTGCCATTCGTCATAGTCCTGGGGGTGGCCACGCACATAGACCATCCCGTTGACCGAACTGGACCCTCCGAGCGTTCTGCCCCGGATCCACATCTCGTCCCTGTTGCTGCCGCCGCCGACCTTCGCCTCGTAGCGCCACAACAAATCAGGATGCTGATAAATCTTGGGAAACCCGCGAGGCATATGGATAGCCGGATGTGTGTCTCTCGGCCCCGCCTCGATGATCGCGACCTTGACGCGGGGATCTTCCGACAAGCGGTTTGCCAGCACGCATCCTGCGGATCCGGCCCCTACAACGACATAGTCGAAGATCATTCTGTCTCTCCGTGACGCTCGATTCATGCTCTGCGGAATTGCCCCGGAGCGAAAAGGCAGTTCCGCCGCAGTGTCAAGTTTTCTTATTGACGACCGTTAGGAAATGTCGGAGCGCCTAGCTGACGTGAATGCGGAAGAATAGGCGCGCAAGGCCCAACACGGCGCTTTTCCGATCGGGCTTTGAAGAAAGGGAGAGCCGAATGCGATTGAGTGGGAAAAATGCGATCGTGACCGGCTCAGCCCGCGGTCTGGGTGCGAGCATCGCGAGAGACCTCGCCCGTGAGGGTGCTCGGGTCATGTTGTGCGACATCCTCGAGGATCAGGGGCGAGACGTCGCTCGTTCGATCGGGGACGCTGCCATGTTCCGACGCCTTGATGTGGCCAAGTCAAGTGAATGGGCAGAGGCCGTCGCCGAGGCAGAATCGGTCTTCGGTTCAGTCGACGTGCTCGTCAACAATGCCGCCCTTATCGAGCAGGTACCTTTTGACGAGGTGACCGAGGAATTGTTCAAGGCGATTTTCGAAGTGAATGCTCTTGGGACATTCCTCGGCATGAAGGCGGTTGTGCCGGCCATGCGGCGGGTGGGCGGCGGTTCGATCGTGAATATTTCGTCGACGGCCGGGGTGCATTCGTCCGGCGGGCTTGCCTATACGGGTTCCAAGTTCGCCATCACCGGCCTCACCAAGACCGGCGCCCACATGCTTGGCCCTGAGAAAATAAGAATCAACTCGGTCCATCCGGGCTGGATGAAGACTCCGCAGACCGAGGTCGTTCCTCAGGAATGGGTCGCCAGCCTGCTTCCGCTGCGCACGATCATGGACACCGCAGAGGTCGCCAAGCTCGTCTCGTTTCTCGCGTCGGACGATTCCTCCATGATCACCGGTAGTGAACATTTGATCGATGCGGGGGCGCTGCTGATGGGCGCGCGCGATATCGTTGATCGCATGGCGGATCATATGTGATCTACGCGTTGCTGTTCGACTTCCGGTGCGCGATGTCTCTTGCAAGCGGATGAAACCGTGAAAATTGATCTCACTGGCCGCAAAGCCGTCGTTACGGCCTCCACCAGCGGTATAGGTCTGGCCATAGCGAAAGGCCTGGCCGGAGCGGGCGCTGACGTCGTGGTCAATGGCCGCAGGCAGGACGTCACTGATGCCGTCGTGGCGGAGTTGGCGTCGCTTTATCCCGACGTTACGGTCGAGGGGATCGTTGCCGACCTTAGTCGCAAGGAGGAGGTGGACCGGTTCACGCAGCGTGCTCCGCAAGTGGACATTCTCATCAACAATCTCGGCATCTGGGCGGAAGCCGACTTCTTCGACCTGCCAGACGAGGAGTGGCTGCGCTTTTTCGAAACCAATGTCATGAGCGGTATTCGGCTGGCGCGCCATTACATGCCTGGGATGCTCGAGCGCAATTCCGGTCGCCTCGTCTTCATTTCCAGCGAATCCGGCGTGACGACCCGAGGCGAACGGCTGCATTACAGCGTGACCAAAACGGCGATCCTGGCGGTGGCGAGAGGCCTCGCCGAGCGGGCCCGCGGTACTGCCGTCACCAGCAACTCGATCATCGTGGGTACGACCTTGACCGAACAGATCGCCGGAATGATCGAGCAACTTGCCGAGGCCGAGAATATCTCGTTCGAAGAGGCGCAGCACATGGTGATCAAGCAGCATCGCCCCACACATCTGCTGCCGCTGCTCGCCTCCAGCGAAGAGGTGGCGAACATGGTGGTGTATGTCGCTTCGCCTCAGGCTTCGGCGACAACCGGGGCAGCGCTGCGGGTCGATGGCGGCGGCATTACGACCATCCTGTAAGCGGTCAAGCCGATAGGCGATATGCTCCCGGGGCCAGAGGCAGGTCCAGGAAGGTCCGGATCCCCGGCGCTGCTTCGCACAGGCCGATCACCGAATTGGTGATATGTCCGCCGACCGCCCAACCGGCGTCGGCCATGGGATTGCGGCCGAAAGCGCCTAGTTCCAATTCGACTTTCATCGCCGGTGCCCCGTGTATCTCCACCTGATAGCCCTCCTTTCCGTCGGTTCCGAAATAGGGCCAGTCGGGAGCCGCTTCGTTGGCTATGCGCGTGACGTGCTCGGCAACGATCCGGGCATTGCCGTTCACCACGCCCGTCGCGCTCAACCGCTCCGCAGCAATGGTTCCAGCGCGGACCAAGCCGGTGGCAATCTCGAAATCGCGGTCGGCGACGACATATTCGACATCCATCCTGACTTCGTCCAGAGGCGCCTTGATTCCGGCTGCGACCATCGCGACCGATCCCCCCAGCCCGCGCGAAAAGCTGCCCAGAAGTCCGGAAAAATCAAACTGGGCGGGGTCCTTTCCGAAGCCATAAAGGCCCATGATGGTGTCGTGATCGTTATAGTTCGCGTAATTCATGATCTCGCGGACCGCGATGGAGTCAATGCGGGCGGAAATCTGCGTCAGGCCCAGCACGAGCCGGTCGGGGATGAAGCCTGGCGATATACCGGCATAAAGAAAGCTAGCGTTCCCCTTCATGCATGCGGCTTCCAGCCTGGCCACTGTCTCTTGCCCCAAGTGCGGCGCGTAAACGAGAGAGTTAGGCGCGGAAGCTATGACATTCTTGCCGCTTTCCAGGAAATCGCACAGCAGTGCGAACAACCTCGCCGAATGCGTATCCGCTTGCAGGACATCACCGGCGTACGGATCCCACGGCATGAACGCAACGCAATTGGCATCCATGGCCAATAGCGCCGATGTGTCTGTCGTGGCGAGAATCCCGGTGTTGGGCATTCGGCAGATGGCGCCGGCGTCACGCCCCTCGTTCCCACTGCTATGCACGCCAACACCGACGAGCTGGAGATGCGGATGGGTGAGGATCGATCGCAACGCGAACTTGCCGGTGGCCCCCGCGCCATATTGGATCATCCTGTATTGCTTCACGTCCGATCTCCGCTTAGATTCTGACAATCGATAGACCGAATATCACCGCCACGCACGCGAGCAACCCCGACCGTTGGAGAGGATGAAGATGAGAGCTGTCAGAGTACTCACCCCCGGGAGCTATTCGATAGACGATGTCCCCATGCCGTCCTGCGGGCCTCGCGACGCGCTGGTCAGGGTATCGGCATGCGGCATTTGTGGCAGCGACCTTCATTTCGTGAAGTGGGGCACGGTGCGTGAGGACGGCAAGCCGATGGCGCTGGGCCACGAGGCTACGGGCATCGTCGAAGCCGTCGGTAGCGAAGTGGACAATATCTCTCCGGGCATGCGCGTTTTCATCAGCCCAACGGCAAGCGATGGCGGCACGATCGGCGCAGGCATCCATGACGGTGCCTTCGCGAGCCATATCGTCATTCGCGATGCCGTGCTCGGCAAAACCCTTCTGCCTGTTCCCGACGATCTGGACTTGCATCGCGCCGCTCTAGTGGAACCGCTGGCGGTAGGACTTCACACCGTGAACCGGGGCCATCCCGACACGTCGACCAAGGCGGTCGTCTTCGGCTGTGGCCCGATCGGCCTGGCGGCGGTGCTTTGGCTGGCGCGTCGGAACGTGGCGCATATTGTCGCGGTCGACCTTGCCGACGAACGGCTGACCTATGCAAAGCGGATGGGCGCGCACGCCGTCATCAACCCGAGCAAAGAAGACCTGCAGATGCGCCTAACGGAATTGCAGGGTTCGGGGAACCCGATCAAGGGGCGGTCGACCGTCGGCACCGACGTCTTCTACGATCTCGCCGCCGGGCCGGGCGTCATTGATCAGATTACCGTCATGGCCAAATTCCGCTCCAGGCTTGTAGTCGGTGCAATCTACTTCAACCCCGTGCCGATCAATTTTCGTGAATTGATTCTGCGCGAAATGGAAATTACGACAGCAGGCCCGTATGAACAGGAACTTCACGACGCGCTGGCCGACCTGTCGAAGATCGAGCCGACCACTCTGGACACGTATGTCACAGCTACTCTTCCCTTCTCGGATTTTGACCGGGCCTTCGAACTCGCTAAGCAACCGTCAAGCGCCAAGGTCATGGTGACATTCGACTGACACCAGGATGGTATGAGGGGTTTCATCGCACCTTTGTCGATCTGCTAACGCCTGGGCGAACCCCGACAGCGATGTCTGTATCAATGTACTCGGACATCGAAACCATGCTGGGTTCGCGAAGGTGTCGCCTTGTTCCAAGAGCGCGAAATCTCGCCATTGAGGAACATATCCGGGTTCCTCGCCAGGCCGCATCTCAGCAAATCATACATGTAATTCTCACCGTGCATTGCGTGCTTGAGTTTCGCCAGTGCTTGATAAAGAACGTGACTAGCGCTCGATAAAAGGCGCGCAGGGACGAACCACGCGCAAACTCCGCCTCGAGTGGGGTAGAGCCGACGGTTTAGGGAGGACTTATGGCAAACTACATGAAATCTGTCGGGCTTGGCGCATCCGTATCGCTCAGTGCTCTCATCGTCGCGGGGCCGGTCTTAGCGCAGGCGCCGGCTACCGCTGCACCTGCCGAGGCTGCCTCCGAAAGCGGCGCGCAGATTGCAGACATCGTCGTCACGGCCCGCCGCGCGAATGAAAGCCTTCAGAAGGTGCCGATCGCGGTGTCCGTGCTGAGCGGCGATGCGCTCGAGCTGAAGCGAATCACGACTGCCCGTGACCTGCAGTACAGCACGCCGAGCCTTGTGGTCAGCAGGGATCCGCTTGGCGGCTCGACCGCGCCCGTGTTCCAGCTGCGTGGTCAGACCCCGGCCCAGGGGTCGGACGACACCGTTGTCACCTATCTTGGTGATATCCCCGTCAATTCGCGGGCTTTCGCAGGCGGTCTTTTCGATCTCCAGTCGGTGCAGGTGATCCGCGGTCCCCAGGGCACTTTGTTCGGCAAGAACAGCACCGGTGGCGCGGTCATCTTCACGCCGCGTATCGCTAATACCGACGCTGTTTCCGGCTTCGTCAACGGGACGGTCGGCAACTACAGCTACTATCAGATCGCCGCTGGCGTGAACATGCCGCTCGTCGAAGGCAAGCTTGGTCTTCGCGTATCGGGGCAGATCGAGCGCCAGGACGGCTTCGTGCGCAACATTTCCGGACCCGACGGGAATGACCGCAAGAACGAAGTTGTTCGCGCATCGCTCGTCGCGACTCCGACCGACCAGCTGCGCAACGAGACCTATTTCAGCTATTTTCACGGGCGTCAGCATCAGAACCCGCTCATCTTCGACGTTTACAGCTATGGTTTCGTGGCCTTCGTGATCAGTCCCGCCTTGGCGGATGCCGTGCAGGCCCAGTACGATCGCCAGCAGCAGCTCGGCAAGCGCACGATTGACTATTCGTTCCGTAAAAATAATGATGATAACGACGTGTTTATCGCCAGCAACATCACCAGCTACGAATTTGGTGATGTGACACTCAAGAATATCTTCGGATATTATGATCAGAAGCCGAAGGTCGGACTGTCCCAGACGAGCACCGATATCCCGATTGTCGACGTGATCCAGAACAAAAAGCAGCATGCTTTCAGCGAAGAATTGCAGCTTTCGGGCGAGACGTCCGCGCTGAGGTGGATCGTTGGTGGGTTCTACTCCCAGGAGAAGACGGATACTTACCAGGACGCTTTCCTGTTTGGCGGTCCGTCGACCCAGGGCCTGTCGAAGGATAAGTACACGTCCAAGGCGTTGTTCGCGCAGGGGACTTATGATTTTTCGCAAATGGGCCTGGAAGGCGTGAAGTTTACGGCCGGCCTCCGTCGTACCTGGGACAAACGTGACGGGAAGCTGGACGTCAGCTTTTTCAATTTTGGTACCGGGCAATATGTTGCCACACCGACCATCTCAAATTCGATCTCCTACCAGAACTGGAGCTGGACTCTCGGGCTCGACTACCAGATATCGCGCGATGTACTGCTCTACGTCGCGAGCCGCCACAGCTACAAGGCGGGCGGTCTGAACCTGGTGTCGGCCCTTGCACCCGCGGCGCTGCAGACCTACGCACCCGAAAAGTTGACCGATGTTGAGATCGGCGCGAAGGCGACCGTTCGCCTCGGCGGGGACACGGTGGTGCGTGCCAACGTCGCAGCCTATCGCGGCTGGTACAAGAACATGCAGTTCCAGGAGCTGGCGAACTGCGGCCAGGTTGCGTCCTATGTCGTGAATGCAGCCAAGGGCTCTCCCAAGGGACTTGAGTTCGAATTCGATGCGTCGGTCACGCCGCAGCTGCGCGTCGGTGGATTCTACAACCGCACGCTCGGCAAGTTCGACCGTTTCGCCCTCGTCCAGCCAGCCGGATGTACGGTCATCGGATCGGGCGCGAACTTGAACGGTGCAGATTTCGGTAACATTTCCAAAAATACTGCCGGTCTTAATTTCAGCTACACCGTTCCCGTAGGCGCGGATGACGAAGCGGTCGCCCTAAGCGGCGACTGGTATTATCGTGGAAAGCGTGTCGGCGTGGCCACGCAGGGCGTCAACTCCGCCATTGAGAGCTACTCGCTGTTCAATGGCCGTATCGATTACAACAATATCGGCGGCAGCAGGTTCAGCGCCGGCGTCTGGGTACGGAACATCGGCAACAAGCTCTATACGGCTTATCGCAACAATGTTCTGGCGCTTTCCGCTTACGACGCGCGGGCTTATGGTGACCCGCGCACATATGGTCTGGACGTGAAGTTCCGCTTCTAAACAAATGTGCCGGGTGGCCTCAGGGCCACCCGGCATCGTTTTCCCGCTCGGGTGTCGCCTGTGCCGGCCACCTTGCAGCGTATGGGAAAGAACGGCACGGCAGTAATCGACGGCGAGTAGAAACCCCATGCTGTCATCTGCGGACATAGTCGCTGCGGCCCTGAAGGGTGGCGGCCATCCCAATTCTTCCGATATGTCCTGGCGTGAAGGGCTCGATTGTCTGGTTGACGCTTTCAATCGGGAAGCGGCGCTCAACGCATTCGGCGAGCAGCATCTTTCGGCGGTTCTCGCCGACAAGCTCACCAGCCGTTTCGCGATTGATGACTGGCACGCCCGCCACCCCGAAATCGCCGAGCAGCAGATCGACCGTCCGGTGTTCGGGCTTGGCCTGCCCCGCACCGGTTCGACGGCTCTGGGCGTGATTCTGGGCCAAGACCCCGGCCGGCGCGTGCTACGCACGTGGGAAGCGCGGCAGCCCTGCCCGCCGCCCGAGGCGGCAACCCAATATATGGATGCCCGGATAGCAACGGCTCAAGCCGAGCTCGACGCCCTTCTCGCCGCAGACCCCTCACTGGGTGCGATGATCCCGATGTCAGCCGATGCCGCCACGGAATGCCTGATCCTGACATCGATGGACTTCCGCTCGAAGGAGTTTGCCGCATTCGGGCGGATCGACAGTTACAATGCGTGGCTGCTCGATTGCGACATGGGGCCAACCTACCGCTTTCACAAGCGAGCGCTCCAGCTTCTTCAGTGGAGGTGTCCGCCGAACCGCTGGTTCTTGCGGACGCCCGCGCACACTCCGTTCCTGCCCGCGCTCGACGAGGTATATCCCGATGCGCGTTTCGTCATGACGCATCGGGAGGCGAGTAAGGTCATACCCTCCAACATGACCTTCGTCCTGGCATTGACGCGCGCGTTCACCGACGAGCGCGATCTGAAAGCCATGGCACGCCACATGGTCGATTTCTGGGAACAGGCGCTTCGACGCCTCGTCGCGTTTCGCGATGATGGCAATGATCACCGCTTCTTCGATATAGATTTCGCCGATTTCCAGAACGATCCCCTTCATGAGATCGAACGGCTGTATGAATGGCTGGGCGAACCGTTGACCGACGAGGCCGAGCAACGGATGCGGGCTTGGTGGGCCGCCCAGGCGACCGAACGCCAGTCGGCGGCTAAGATCGATTTCGCCGAACTTGGCATCCCGCTCGAAGAGCTTCGAAGCAGGTTTGCCTTTTACAACGATCGCTATGTGCGCTGAGCGCTCCAAGCCCAATCCCCAGCGGAGTGGTCTGCCAGAAACATCGCATAGAGGGATTCGAAGGACGCCCTGAAGTCTCGTTTGCAGGGGCCGGTAATCGACCGACGTAGAGTAGCGTCCGCGACGTTGCCGCAGGGCGCGCCCGGCACATGGCCGACGATCAATTCCGGCGTTCGTCCGGACAAGGAGCCCGCGAGTTCACACCATTGCCGTTGCGTTACCACCTCGTCACCGCACCAATTTACCACGGTAGCTGGTACCGTTGCGGCGGCCAGCAGCGCCTCAACCTGATCGACCATGTCTTCGAAGTGAATGGGGGAATGCGGATAAGGATCGGCAAAGGTGCGCACGGCTTCCCCGCGGGCTACAGCCTCCATATCGGCGATTGGCATTCCGCCGCCCTTCATTCCTCGTCCTGGACCATAGGTCGTGTTCAGGCGCGCGATCGTGGTCCGCACACCGAAGGCCTCGGCAGCAAGCCTCGCGGTCGCCTCCAGGCTGACCTTGGACACGGGGCTCGTCGGTGCCCAGGGAGCGAACGCACCGCCTGTCGGGTCACGCTCGCTCAGCTGGTGCCATATGTTCGCGTTCGGCGTGTAGACCGCCGTCGAGGAAACGATCAGGGCTGCTTTGACCGTCCGGCAATGCTGCATGAGCAGGCCGGGACCCACCGCATTGATCTGGATCGATTCGGGAAAGGCCTCGGCCCCCCTTCTCGTGTGGGCGAAATGCAGCAGATAGGTGAAGTCGGTAGGCAACTGATCGAAAGTTGGCCGCTCAAGGTCGATCGCCACAGGCCTTATGCCGATGCCTTGCGCCGCGAGCGAGGCCGCAGGGTCGCCATACCGCGCGAGGCCCCACACCTCATTGTGGGGCGCCAAAGCGCGCGCCATCATCTTGCCGAGGGTCCCGGACGCGCCCGTCAGAAGAATCTTTTGGTTTTTCAGCACCTGCCCACTCCCAGACTGTTGATGAGGGTACCCCGTGAAAGCCGTGAGCGTCGTTATGGACGGGAAGCCGGATCACGAGCGCGAAAACCGCCGCGCTGATGGTTGCAATAACAATCGATCAAATGCTAGGTCAAAAAAAACTCTGGGAGATTTCTGCAAATGACCCGACAGGCCTTTATCTATGATGCGGTGCGCAGTCCGCGCGGCCGCGGAAAGCCTGATGGTGGCCTCCACGCGATCACCGCCGTGTCGCTGGCGGCGCAGATGCTCGAAGCCGTCCGGGACAGGAACGGGCTGGACACGGCGCTGGTGGACGATGTGGTCTTCGGCTGCGTGGATGCGGTCGGAGAGCAGGGCGGCGTCATCACGCGCACCGCGCTCTTGCGGGCAGGGTATGACACGGGTGTGGCGGGCGTTCAGGTCAATCGCTTTTGCGGTTCGGGCCTGGAGGCTTGCAATATCGCCGCTGCAAAGGTCATGTCCGGCGAGGCGGATTTGGCGGTCGGCGGCGGGGTGGCGTCGATGAGCCGCGTGACGATGGGTATCGAAGGCGGCGCGGTCGCCACCGATCCGACATCGATGTTCGATAACTATACCTTGCCTCAGGGCGTGGCGGCCGACCTGCTCGCGACGTTGGACGGCGTGTCCCGTGAGGATGTGGATTCGTACGCTGCCGAAAGCCAGCGCCGTGCTGCGATGGCCTGGAAAGAAGAGCGTTTTGCGCGTTCGATCGTGCCGGTGAAGGACCAGATCGGAATGGTCGCACTCGATCATGACGAGCACGTACGTGGCGATACGACGGTGGAAACACTTGCCAAGCTCAAGCCCGCCTTCGCACAGATGGGCGAAATGCTTTTCGACGGCGTCGCCCGACAGCGCTACCCGCAGGTCGACAGGATCAGCCACATCCATCATGCAGGCAATTCCGCCGGGATTGTCGACGGAGCCGCCGCTGTATTGATCGGGACCACCGACGCGGGCGAGCGTGCCGGGTTGAAGCCCCGCGGTATTCTCCGCGGCGCTGCCTCGATCGGTTCAGACCCGGCGCTCATGTTGTCCGGGCCGGCGCCAGTGGTCGAAAAGCTGCTACGCGCGCAGGGCATGACACCGTCGGACATCGATCTTTTCGAGTTGAACGAAGCGTTTGCCGCGGTGGTGCTGCGCATGATGTCGGCGCTCAACATCCCTCATGAAAAGATGAACGTGAACGGCGGCGCCATCGCGATGGGTCATCCCCTCGGCGCGACCGGGGCCATGCTTGTGGGGACCGTGCTCGACGAGCTTGAGCGGACGGGCAAGGAGTTCGGTGTCGTGGCTCTGTGCGTGGGCGCGGGCATGGGTACAGCGGCGCTTGTTCAGCGCGTTTGACGATCACATCTACGAAATAGGGCAGATAAGATGAACCATTGGCGCGTTGATGTAGATGGTGATGGCGTCGCGCTCGTCACTTTCGATATGGCCGGGAAGAAGGTCAATACGCTGAGCGCGGAGACGATTTGTGAATTTACCGCGATCGTCGAGCGGATCAAGTCGGACGACGCGATAAAGGGCGTGGTCCTGGCGTCGGCCAAACGCAGTTCGTTCTGCGCAGGCGGAGATTTGGCAGACATCGAATCCATCGCCGGTCCCGGCCAACCCGGCAAGGAGGCCGAAACGCTGGCGGGCGACATAGCGCGGATGACGAAGGACATGACGGTCTTTCGCGGCCTCGAGACCTCCGGAAAGCCGGTGGCCTGTGCGATCGAGGGCATGGCGCTGGGCGGCGGTGCGGAGCTTGCTATGGCGTGCCATCACAGGGTCGCCGCCGATAGCGAGCAGGTCGTCCTGGGCTTGCCGGAAGGCGGGCTCGGCCTTCTGCCCGGCGGTGGCGGAACCCAGCGTCTGCCGCGCCTGGTCGGCATTCGCGAGTCGTTGCCTATCCTCCTGCAGGGCGCCACCAAGACTGCGGCCGAAGCGCTCAAGATCGGCCTGGTCGACGAGATCGCGCCGGCTGGCGAGGTGGTCGATCGCGCACGCGCGTGGGTTCTCGCTTCGGGCGACCCGGTGCAGCCGTGGGACAAGCCCAATTTCCAGATCCCGGGGGGTGGCCCCTATGTGCAGGCCAATAGCGAAGCGATCGCGATGCACACGGCCATGTCGCGGTTGAAATTCTATGATAATTATCCTGCGCAGCGCCATATCCTGACGGCGTTGTACGAAGGAGCGCAGGTGCCCTTCGATGACGGCCTGCGTATCGAGATGCGCGAGTTCATCAAGACCGTCCGCACCCCGCAGGCACTGGCGATGATCCGTACGCTCTTTCTTTCCCCGCGCGAGATCAAGAGCGGAGTCAACCGCCCCGCCAACTATCCTTTCCGAACCTTCAAGAAGGCGTCGGTGCTCGGAGCCGGTCTGATGGGTGCGGGCATCGCCTGCGTGCAGGCCCAGATGGGGATCGAAACCGTCCTGATCGACAGGACGCAGGAAGCGGCGGACCGCGGCAAGGCCTATACCGCCAAATATCTCGGCAAGCAGGTTTCCCGCGGCCGCATGACGCAGGAAGATGCCGATGCGATCCTGGCGCGCATCCTGCCGACGGTCGATTACGCCAACGTCAGGGGATCGGACATCGTGATAGAGGCGGTGTTCGAGGATCGCGAGGTGAAGGCGGACGTCACCCGCCTCGCCGAGGCCGAACTTGGCCAAGACGCCATCATGGCGACGAACACGTCGACGCTTCCGATCACCGGTCTGGCGGCCGCCTCCGTTCGACCGGAGAACTTCATCGGCCTTCATTTCTTTTCGCCGGTCGAGCGCATGGACCTTGTCGAGATCATCAGGGGCGAGCGAACGTCGGATGCGGCGCTGGCGGCAGCCTATGATTACATTGCCGCCATTCGGAAGACTCCGATTTCGGTCAAGGACTCTCGAGGTTTCTACACGTCGCGCACGATCACCCGCTACCTGGACGAGCCGTGCGAGATGCTCGTCGAGGGTATCGCGCCGGCGATCGTCGAGAATATCGGGCTGATGACCGGCATGCCGGTAGGGCCGCTAACGCTGCCCGATGCGATCGGGCTGGAATTGCCCTATCACGTGCTTGCCCAGACGAAGCGTGACCTGGGTGATGCATATGAGCCGACCGCGGCCGACACGGTGCTGGACTTTCTGGTCGCGAAGCAAGGCCGCCACGGACGGCGCAACGGCAAGGGCTTTTACGATTATTCCGAAGACGGCAAGGTCAAGACGCTTTGGCCCGGTCTTTCCGAGCTTGCGACCCCCGTCGTGACCGACGCCTTCAGCGACGAAGTGAAGGCCGAGCTCAAGAAGCGCATCCTTTACCGGATGTCGCTCGAAGCCGCCAAGTGCATGGAAGAAGGGGTCATCACCGATCCGCGTGAAGCCGATGTCGGTGCGGTCCTTGGCTTTGGCTTTCCGAAATGGACCGGGGGACCGATTTCGCTGATCGAGCAGATCGGCGTCGCAAAGTTCGTCGAAGAATGCGATGTGCTCGCCGATCGCCACGGGGAACGGTTCCGCTCGGGCCAGATGCTGCGCACCATGGCTGCAGAAGGCAAAACCTTCTACTGAAGGGCGGCAGGCGCAGCAGCTATTCGCCGCTGCGCATTCGCTCGACCGCGATAGACCCGCCATCGACGCGCAAATCAGTGCCGGTCACGTAAGCGGCGGCGTCGCTGACGAGGAATTGCGCTGCCAGGGCGATGTCCATCGGGGTTCCCCGGCGCCGAAGAGCGGCGGCATCGCCATGGGCCGCAGCAACGGGGGAGATGGCGCTCTCACGACGCCCCATCGGCGTCATTATCACGCCGGGTGAGATCGAGTTTATCCGAGCGCCGTTGGCTCCCCACGCCTCCGCTCGCAGTTCGGCGATCGAACGAACCGCTGTCTTGCTTAACACATAGGCCAGGTCCTGTTCGCCCGTGGGGCCCATCTGCCCACCGATTTCGGCGATAATTGGCGTCAGCTTGTCGAGAAATCCGCTCTGGAGCGGGTCTGCGAGCAAGGACGCGATCTCAGCCGACAGCGGCATCATATAGCTCGCCATGGAGGAGATCAGAACAGCGACGGTTCCCGGTACAAGCCGGGGTTCGATTGTGCGCAGCAGCATTTCCACCGCTATAAGGTCGACCCGCATGATGGTGCGCCAATCGCCCTGGGATGGCCCGATCCCGGCAGTATGAATAAGCGTGAAGGGGCGGCCGTCGCAGCTGTCCGCCAGCGCCGCGAGAACGATATCGCTCGACAGATCGCCAGCGTATGCCTCAACCGAGTAGCCGTCGTCGCGCAGTTCTTCGACAAACATGTCGAACGGCTGTGATTCCAAATCCGTCAGCACGACATCGTGTGCATTTGCAAACAGGCGAGCGCAGGCGCGTCCCATGCCGCCGCCGGCCCCAGTAATGATGACTTTTTGTCTGGTCATGGATAATCCTCTCCATCTCGATGTTATAAGGAACGGGCAATCAGCATTTTCATGATTTCATTTGTTCCGCCAAATATTCGGGATATCCGCGCGTCCCGATAGAGACGGGCGATAGGATATTCATTCATATAGCCATAGCCTCCAAAGAGCTGGACGCATTCATCGATCACCTTGCCCTGAGCCTCGGTAGCCCAATATTTTGCCATCGCGGCGGTATCCGCATCGAGCTTGCCGACGAGCAGGAGGCCCATGCAGTGGTTGCAAAACACCTTGGCGATGACCGCGGTGGTCTTGCATTCCGCCAGCTTGAACTGGGTATTCTGGAACTCGATCAGTTTCTGTCCGAAGACCTCTCGCTCTTTGACGTAGGGGATGGTGTCCTCGAGCGCGCGTTCCATGGCGGCAACGGCTTGCCACGCGATCGTGAGTCTTTCCTTGGCCAGTTCGGCACTGAGCTGACGAAAGCCTTTGCCTTCCTGCAGACCCAGCAGATTAGTGGTCGAAACCCTGACATCGTCGAAGAAAAGTTCAGACGTGTCCTGGGCTTCGCAGCCGACCTTGTCGAGGTTGCGGCCCCGACGAAAGCCATCTGCCTCGTCAGTTTCCACCATCAGGAGTGAAATACCTCGGCCGCCGGCGCCGGGATCGGTTTTGGCGACGACGCAGATCAGGTTGGCAAGCTGGCCGTTGGAAATAAATGTCTTCGCGCCATTGATGACATATGCATTGCCGTCCCGGCGCGCGGTCGTCTTGATGGCCGCCAGATCCGAGCCGGTGCCGGGCTCGGTCATGGCGATGGCGGCGATCAGTTCGCCGGACGCCATCCCCGGCAGCCAGCGCACCTTCTGCTCCTCCGTTCCGTAGGCGAGGATATAGGGCGCCACGATGTTGTTGTGGAGCGTCACGGCAAAGCCATCGACGCCGAGGCGGATCGCCGCCGTGGAAAGGATTGTCTCGTGCCGATAGTCACCGCCGCCACCACCATATTCCGGCGGCATCGAGACGCACAGGAGGCCGTCTTTCGCCGCCTGTTCCCATAGTTGGCGATCGACCTGCCCCTGCTCGCGCCATTTCGTGCAAAGCTCCGGCGTTGCGTGCTTGCGGTAAAATTTCTCGACGGTGTCGGCAAAGAGCAGGATATCTTCGTCCTGCATGAAGGTCGGCGGCGTGACGCCCAGGATGTCCATCAGATTTGCCTCTCGCAGGGGCAGCTGGCGTCGCCTTCGAATCCCTTTGACTATCATCGTAATCGATCATCCTGTCTAGCTAGTGTTTGATCGAAAAAGGGGCGGCAGGCGGGCGTCCGGACCCGGGACGACCTTATCTATGGCCGCTACACCGCCCCGGGGGCGTGAAACGTCAGCGGGCTGATTTATGCTGCGCATTCGTGCGCGTGGCTTCGCTCCGGTGTAGGTTCGGATGAATCGGCATGAGCAGCGGAGCCACCAGACAAGATGACGTCACCTATACTTTCCAGCCTAGACGATGGCATTCTGACCCTCCGGCTGAACAATCCCGAGGTTCGCAACGCGCTCAGCCAGCCCATGGGGGCGCAGCTACAGCGGGAATTGCGCGACGCGGCCCATGATCCTGGCGTGCGGGTGGTCATCCTGACAGGTGTCGGGGAAGCCTTTTGCGCCGGCGCGGATGTTGGCAAGCTCGGTGTGCTCGATCCCGATGACAAGGTTTCCGCCAAATGGGCCGGCGACCCGATCATGAGCGGGATCGAACAACGCAGCCTGCGCATAAAGGGCAATGGCGAGACGGCAACATTGTTGCATACGATGGGCAAGCCCACGATTGCCATGGTTCGCGGTCCGGCCGCTGGCGCCGGTCTGTCGATGGCGGTCGCGTGCGATTTCCGCTTCGCTTCGCCGACGGCCGCGTTCACGTCCGCCTTCAGCCGCATTGGCGCCTCCGGTGACCTCGGCTGTGCCTATTATCTCCAGCAGTTGGTCGGGCCGACGAAGGCCCGGGAAATATTGATGCTGTCCGACAAAGTCGATGTAGACGAGGCGCTGCGGATCGGCCTCGTCAGCAAGGTCTTTCCCGACGACGAACTGGAGGCCGAGACGATGGCATTCGCACGCCGCCTCGCCGACGGCCCCCCGATCGCTTTCCGTTACATCAAGGCCAATCTCGTCGCCGCCGAGGCCTTCAATATGGACGCCTATCTCGATCAGGAAGCGCGCAACATAATGCGATGTTTCCAGACCGAAGACTCACAGGAGGCGATACAGGCCTTCAAGGAAAAGCGCGCGCCGGTGTTCAGGGGGATCTGAGAATGATCGTAGAGGAACGCAATTATGCCTTTGCGCCTGCCGACATGGCGCGTTTCCTGGAGATTTACGAGAAAGAGGGCGTGTTCATTGCGACGCGGATTCTGGGCAACCTCATCGGTTATTTCCGGACCGAGGTCGGTTCTGACCTCAACGAGGTGATTCATCTGTGGGGCTTTTCAGACCTGAACGATCGCGCGGTGCGGCGCGCCGCCTTGTGGAAAGACCCCGAGTGGCTCGATTTCTCCAGCCGGTGTCCGGCCCCTGTTCATCAGCGCAACCGGCTGCTGGTGCCGACAGCTTGGTCTCCCATCCGCTAATAGAAAGTATGTGACATGGCAAAATGGCTGAAGACGACCGACACGATCACGTTTGAGGTACGCGATCGGATCGCCTGGATCACGATAAACCGGCCCGAGAAGCGGAATGCGTTGAGCTGGAAGGCGTTGCAGGAAATCCGCGATGCGCTGCTCGAAGCGGACGACCTGACCAGCGTGCACTGCATCGTACTCGGCGGGAATGGACGCGATTTCTGTTCCGGTTGGGATTTGACCGGCGGCGAGTCGAGCCCGGTCAAAGAGCAGCAGGCGAGGGCGGAGGCCCCGCCGCCGGAATATCGCAGCGCGACCGCAACCCTGGACGATGACATCTGGCAGCTGCAGCGTATGAACGAACTGCGCCTCGTGATGTTCGAGATGCACAAGCCGGTTATCGCCAAGATCCAGGGCAATTGCCTTGCTAACGGCACCGATATAGCGATGCTGGCCGACCTCATCATCGTGGCCAGCGATGCCCGCATCGGCTATCCTCCGGTGCGCGCCCAGGGCTCGCCCCCCTCGCATATGTGGCTGTACCATATGGGGCCGCAGTGGGCGAAACGGATGTTGCTGACCGGCGATCTGCTGCGCGGCAGGGATGCGGCTCGGCTCGGCCTCGCTCTTGAATCGGTGCCGGCCGCCAAGCTGGACGCGCATGTCGAGGCACTGGCGAAGCGGATCGCCGCGGTGGCGCCCGACCTGCTGGCCTGTAACAAGCGCGTGGTGAATCTGGGCTTGGAGCTCATGGGCATGAAGACGCTCCAACGGCTGGCGAGCGAGATCGACGCGCGGGGGCATCTTTCGGCCGGTCGCATGCAGTTTCGCCAGTCGATCGAGGAACTGGGGCTCAAGGAAGCGGTGCGCAAGCGCGACGCCGCATTCGGGGATGGCATGGTGGAGTATAGCTGGGAGTAGGCGCGCGTCTGCCTGAGGTCTTTTATGAAAGGAACCAACGTGGATGCAGCGGACTTTCGCTCGGCTTTGGGATCGTTCGCCACGGGGGTGACCATTGTCACTACCCGCGCGCCGGACGGGTCGGACGTGGGGATGACGGCGAACAGCTTCAACTCCGTGTCGCTGGACCCTCCCATGGTGTTGTGGAGCATCAGCAAGAACGCGCTGAGCCAGCCGGCTTTTGCTGCCGCTGAATATTTCGCCGTCCATATCCTTGCGTCGGACCAGGAGGACTTGTCGAACCGCTTCGCTCGGCGGGGGGAAAGCAAGTTCGCCGACCTCGGGCTGGAACGCGGTCCAGGCGAGATTCCGTTGCTCGATGGCTGCGCGGCGCGCTTCAAATGCCGGACTGCCTATCGCTATGAAGGCGGCGATCACGATATCATCGTGGGTGAAGTGCTCGAATTCGACCATTTCGATAGAAAGCCGCTTCTGTTCCATCGCGGCAAATATTCAGCCCTCGCCGCTGGCATCGGTGGCGCGGAGTTCGCGGACTCGTCGCTTGCCTTCCTACTTGCCCGCGCACAATATGCCATGTTCAGGGACGTTCGCGGGGAGCTTGTGCGGCTGGAGATCAGTCTGGACGAGTATTTCGCACTGGCGGCGCTTGGTGCCAAGCCAATGCCCGCACGGGAAATTCGCCGCCATGGCAGCTTTTACGACCGGTCGTTCGGGCCTGCGGATGTTGAAAAGCTCATCCAAAGAGGCCTTATAGAGCGCCAGCGCGACGACCCGGACGCGGACCTCAGGCTGACGACGTCGGGTCGCCGGACGATGGTGCAGCTTCTGGCAATTGGCAAGAGCGCCGAGGCGACGGTATTGGCGCAGTTCGAGCCGTGGGAAGGACAGTGGCTGAAAAGCGCGCTCGATCGGATCGCAAGCAATATGCCGGTGTTTCCCTGACCAACTGGCGAACTCCGGCGCCCGCCGGCCAAGGCGCCGCTCTCGCAGGGCAAATGCCGGGGAATATCTCGAGCGGATAGATCCTTCAGATATGACCTTGTCGCTCGTGCCGGAATAATTGATGGGAGCGCACAATGGATGTCCGACCTCTCGATCCCGCGCTGGGCTTTGGCCGCATGGTCGTCGGCCTCCGCGCCCAGGATATTCGTGATCCGCACATCGTACGGCAATTGCGCGACCTGTGGATCGACAGTGGCCTGATCGTCTTTCGTGACGGCCAGTGCGATGCCGATTTCCAGGTCGATCTTTCCCGATGTTTCGGCGAATTGCAGGTGCATTCGGTTGCCGAGATGCGCCATCCCGACCGACAGGAACTGTTCGTGGCAAAGGGGGGCGGTGACAGCGCGCTGTTCGAAGTCGACGGTGAACTGCTCGGGGGCTATATTCCCTGGCATTCCGATCAGGTGTTCACCGCCGAGACCAATCACGGCGGGATCTTGCGGGTGGCGCATCAGCCCGAGTCCGGCGGCAACACAGGTTTCGTCGACCAGATCGGAGCCTATGAGGCGCTTTCGGACGAAATGCAGGAGAGGATCGACGGTCTTGAGGTCGTCTATCGCATGAAGCCGGGAACGGTCACGAACTTCGCCTTCCTCCCGCGCCAAAATATTCGGCTCGTGCGCCCTCATCCGTTCCATGCCGATCTCAATGCCAAGATCGAGGCCGGCGGTTACCCGCCCGTGATCCACCCGCTGGTGTTCGCGCAGCCCGAAACGGGGCGCAAGGTGCTCAATCTTTCACCGATGTTCGCTGATGCGATTCTGGGGCTGGATACAGATGAAAGCGATGCGTTGCTCCGGACCCTGGCATTCCATCTCACTGACGAGGGCCGGGCCTATGATCATGCATGGATGCCGGGCGACATGGTCCTGTGGGACAATTGGCGCATGTTGCATTGCGCACGCGGTGTCCCCAACGGCGCGTATCGCGAAGTCCATCGTACGAGCATAGCCGGCGATTATGCGCTGGGCCGGGTGCTGGACGTTTGAAGGCAATCCTTGATATGCCGATAGATGAAGTCGATTTTTTCGCTCATTGCCGTGTTCGATTGATCGAGCGCCAGCACCGGAAGGATGTAGGTGCGAACCACGCGCTTTGCTTCGTCGGCGGAGTCATACTGCCGGCGGCTGAGCTCGAAGATCTGATACAGCAACCAGCGGCGTAGCTCGTCCAACGGCGCGGGGCATCGGCATATCCCTTGGGCTTTTGCCTGAGTCAGAAAGGGGACGAGGGTCTGCTCCGAAGACACATTGAAAGCGTTCGCAAGAATGTCCTGTGTCGCCGCGGATGATCCCCTTTCCAGTTCGCGCTGCAACCATTCGTGCCGGTGCGCGGCCATGATGGCAAAGACCAGAATGGCCTCGAAGCGCTCGCTGAAAGATCCCGCCCCGGCCGCCAGCCGCTGGCATTCGGCGATGTCAGCGGACGTACGGTGCAGCACCAAAGCGGTCAGGACCGCATCGCGATTGCCATATCGGCGATAAAGCGTGGTTCGCGGCACACCCGTATGCCGAATGATGTCGTCCTGGCTGACCCGGTCGAGGCCCTTTTCGTCAACCGCTCTCTGCACGGCATCGAAAAAGGCCGACGTCTGGTCGGTCCCGGGGCGGTCGAGCGTAAGGGGTTTCTCCGCGAAAGGCCGGTCTGTCATCATCTGGCTCCGGCTTGGAAGAAGGCGCTCCGGCAAAAACTTTCAAGAGGGTTTGCACATTTTTGAATCGGTATAAAGTTGTAAAATGTTCCAAAATATGGAACATGCGGCGCGTGAACTCTCCCCGAGGCCGAGATGCAGCGGGCCAGCTGCCTCGACGAGGATATAGAAGGTTGCCGGATGACCGGGATTGTCGAACCGTTTCAGCTCTCCATCCCTCAGGCCGAGCTGGACGATTTGCGTGCGCGTCTCGCGCGGACTCGCTGGCCGCAAAAAGAGGTTGTCGATGACGGCAGCCAGGGCGTTCCGCTGGAAAAAATGCGCGCGCTCTGTGACTATTGGGCGAGCAGCTATGATTGGCGGCGGTGCGAAAGCCAACTGAACGATCTGGGCCAGTTTCATACGGTGATCGACGGACTGCGAATTCACTTCCTGCACATCCGGTCGCGTGAACCCGATGCCATCCCGCTGATCATGACCCACGGTTGGCCGGGATCGGTTCTCGAATTCCTGAAGGTGGTCGGTCCACTGACGGATCCGGCCGCTCATGGGCGTGATCCGAGGGATGCCTTCCATCTCGTCCTGCCTTCATTGCCGGGTTATGGCTTCTCGCAGAAGCCGATGCGGGCTGGATGGAACGCGCAAAGAACCGCCGGGGCCTGGGCTGAACTGATGCGCCGGCTGGGTTATGAACGATGGTTCGCCCAGGGTGGCGACTGGGGCAGCGTGGTCACCCGCGCGCTTGGCCAGGGCAAGGCCGCGGGCTGCGCGGGCATCCATCTTAACCTCGCATTCGTGCCGCCGATCGCCGACGATATGGCATCGCTGACTCCCGAGGAGCAGGCGATGCTCGGAAAGGCGAAATACTATCAGGACGTCGGTAGCGGATATGCGAAGCAGCAATCGACCCGGCCGCAGACGCTGGGCTATGGCCTTCACGACAGTCCGGTGGGGCAGGCGGCGTGGATCTATGAAAAGCTGCTCGACTGGACGGACAATGACGGCGCGGCTGACACGATCCTTACCGCCGACGAAATGCTGGATAACATCACGCTTTATTGGCTGACAGGAACCGCGACCTCGTCCGCCCAGTTTTATTGGGAAAATAACGCGGCCGATACGGCGACGAAAGTCGAACTGCCTACCGGCATCACCCAGTTTCCGGGCGATTTGTTCAACGCGTCGCGCCGTTGGGTCGAGCGTGCTTTTCCTCAGATCGTCTACTGGAGTGAGCAGAAGCTCGGCGGCCATTTTGCCGCTTGGGAACAGCCGGAAATTTTCGCTGACGAGCTGATGGCCTGCTTTCGGCAGCTCCGCTGAGCCGGCCGGCCACTTCTATCGGACGCTTCATTTGGAGATGGCATATGCGCGTACGGCAACCTAAATTCGATTTTACGCAGTCTCCGGCGGTCTGGTCGGCAGTGCCGGAATTTGCCCATACTCAGAATGGCGCTTCCGTCGGGATCCCGCCGCTGGAGCGCTTCCTGAACCGCGTGATGGCAAAGGCGCGCAAGGAGATCACCGGTGATGATCCGGCCTCCGTCGCGCTGCGCGCAGATATCACGACCTTCATCCGGCAGGAATCCTGCCATTATGCGGTCCATGACCAGATGAACGCCATTCTCGTCCGCGACGGCTATGATCGCATCCCGGACCTCGAGCGGGAAATCGAAGCGCATTACAATCGTCTGTTAGAGACCAAGTCGCTGGCCTTTCTTGTCGCCTATTGCGAGGGCTTCGAGACGCTGGGTCCGGCGAGTGCGATGGCCTGGTGCGGCGATAGCCTCGACGACTATTTGGTAGGCGCTGACCCGACGGTTGAGATGATGTATCGCTGGCACTTGCTGGAGGAGTTCGAGCATCGTCATGTCTGCTTCGATACGTTCAAGCGTATCCATGGCGGCTATTTCATGCGTATTTACGGGTTCCTGTATCAGCTTATGTGCTTCAGGAAATATTCTTCGCTGGTGAAGAATTATCTTCTCGAAAAGGATCGTGCTGCCATGACGGCGCAGCAGATCAAGGAATCGAAACGGCGTGAAAAGGCCGTGTCGCGCGCACTGATGAAGAATGTGATCTGGAACCTCGTGAAGGTCTTTTCGCCGACCTATCGGCCGCATGACCTGCCGATTCCCTCAAGATGGCGACAGATCGAGGACGAGGTCGACACAAAGTGGATACCCGCGCGATCCAGTCCAGGGGCTGCCACGGCGGCGGCTTGAAAGTACGCGCTCTTTCGCGATCGTCCTGGCGCCTGACCGAAACTGCGTTTCGGGTCGTTCGCCGCGGCCCACGGCCCGACTTAGTCTCAGTATAATTTCATCGGAAGACCGGGGTGGATAGGGCGGGCGCTTGATGCTCAGCGTCTCGCCGCCATTGACTCAGAGCCTTTCACATGCTTTCTGAATGTCAAAGGACATTGCAAGAGGATGGCGTGATGGATGCTAGATCTGTTCCCTTCGAGGAGCCGGAAGCGCCCCCGGTCGAACTGGAACGCCCCGAGCCGCTGGAGCATATTCTTCGCCGCGACTCGATTCCGGCCAACGAGACACTGCGCATCAGCACGGAAAACCGCCTTGGCACCGCGCCTTTGGATGCCCGGCGTTATTATTCCCGTGAGTTCTTCGACCTGGAACTGGAGAAGATGTGGCCGCGGGTCTGGCAATATGCGGCCTGGTCCTACGACATTCCCCATGTCGGTGACGTCGCGGTGTATCGCAACGCCGGCCAATCGGTCCTGATCGTCCGGCAAAAGGATAATTCGATCAAGGCGTTCGCCAATTCCTGCCTGCACCGTGGCCGCGAGCTCTGTTCCGAAGCGGTCCAGCATCGGTCTGAACTGAAGTGCCCTTATCATGGCTTCACCTGGAGCATCGACGGGGCGCTCAAATGGGTGCCGTGCCAGTGGGATTTTCCGCAGGTGAAGCCGGAGACGCATAGACTCGCCGAAGTGCGCTGCGAAGAGTGGAACGGGTTCGTCTTCGTCAATTTCGACAGGGATGCACCCAGCCTGCGTGCCTTTATGGGCAAGATGTGGGACCAGTGGGAAAGCGTGGAGGGTTGGAATTTTCACAACCGCTTCCGCGCGGTGTCCGTCATCCGGCCCATGGCTGTCAACTGGAAGGTGTGCATGGAGGCTTTCATCGAGGTTCTCCACGCCTTTGAGTCCCACACCCACACGCGGGCGGGCGGGGGCGATGTCCAGACCCAGTATGACATCTGGCATGACGAGCCGAATTTCAGCCGGATGCACACGCCGATGGGCATTCCCTCACCCCATTTCGCGCTGCCGCCCAGCCCGCAGGAATCGATCGACAACTGGGTAGGCGGTTTTGCTCCCGAGCTGATCAACGATCCCATGACGAAGCTGCAGCCGGGCGAGGCACCGCGCGATGCCATGCAGCGCCTGGCGGTGGATGTCTATCGGCAGCGAATGGGCGTGGACCTGAGCGACGAACCCGTATCCTATCTGGTCGATCCCATTCAGTATTCGCTGTTCCCGAACTTCGCGCCCTGGTCATCGCTTGGTGCACCGATTGTCTATCGGTTCCTGCCCGGCGACGATCCGGATCATTCGATTTTCGAGACGCAATTGTTTTTGCCTTTCACCGGCGAGCGCCCGCCTTCGGGGCGAACCGTTATCGTCAGTCCCGGCGAGTCGCTTGCCAGCGTCCCCGAGCTTGGCGGACTGGGTCTTATCCTGCAGCAGGACGTCGACAATCTGGAGCCCATGCAGCGGGGTTTGAAGGCAAATATCACCCACAAGGTGACCTTGGCGGAATATCAGGAGGTCAGAATTCGCCACTATCACCAGACGCTGGACAGCTATCTGTTCGGGGACGATCGTAAAGAAGCGTAGGACAGGCCTATAGGCAGGTGCCCGCCAAGCATGCGGCAGATTTACGCATTCCGGGTACCCCCATGCGACGCTGGACTGCAATCGGCGCGCGAGCTACGCCGGGGATAGGGTTTGAACAGCGCCGCGAAGGCACAGTTGAGCGAAAGGACATGGATGGGTGCCGAAGGGCAGGGGGATCAGGGCTGCCCAGGCTGAGGCTACACGCCAAATCTTAATAGCGGCCGCGCGGCGGCTTTTCGCGGAGCGGGGTTTCCACGCGACCGCCACGACCGACATCGTCAAGGCAGCAAAGGTAACGCGCGGGGCACTGCAGCACCATTTTCCCAAGAAGGAGGATCTGTTCAGGGCGGTATTCGAGCTGTCCGGACGCAGTCTGGTGGAGACCGCCGCGGCGCGCGTGGCAAAGGACGGCTGGGCAGCCTTTGTCGCCGACCTTGAGGAATTTATCGATAATGTGGGTAGCCTCGAGGATCAGAGGATCGCATTCATCGATGGCCCGGCTGTGCTGGGGTGGGCCGAATGGCGACGGCTGCAGGTCAATTACGGTCTGCGCATGATGGAGGCGGCCATCGCCGATGGCGTCGCCAAGGGCATAATCGCTTCCCAGCGTCCGCGTGCGCTCGCGCATCTTATCCTGTCGATGGTGGAGGAAGCGTCGCTCATGGTGCTCAATGCAGAGGAACTGGGAGTCGAGCCCCGTGAGGTCAAGTTTGCTCTGATTTCGCTCCTGTCCTCGCTTCAACCCTGATCTCCACGGGCATCCGCCGCGATGTCGGCCGCAGCTATGGGAGAATATCGTGACAGAGGCATATCCTGTGGAGCCGTCGGGCCTGAGCCGTTCGACACTCACCCGCCTGCTTCGGACGATCGATTCCCATGCGGAGGTAGCGGGTTTCTCTATTCTCGGGGGGCAGTCTTTCGGCGATGGCGAAAGCAAGGTTTCCACCGCCGGACGGGCCGAGGTCGAGGTGCAGTGCGCCGGCCGGCCGGCCGCGAGGATGGTCATGAAGCTGTGCCGCCCGGATGTCGCGTTACAGCCGCTCTATAGAAACGAGGTTGCCTTTTACCGGCAGGTGAGGCCGGATCTCGATCTGGAGATTCCCGCGGTTTTCGGGGCGGACTTCGATGAGGAATCGGGTACCTTCGGTTTGATCATGGAGGACTTGCGCGATCGCGGCGCCATATTCCCCAACGTGACGACAGCTGTAACGCTGACCCAGTTGCATTCGTTGCTTGATCTGCTGGCGCGGCTGCACGCGCATTTTTGGCAGAATGCGGATCTGCAGGGTCGCCTTTCGGTCATCCAGTCGCATGTCGAAGGTGAACTTTTCGATTTCTTCATGGCACCGGAGTCGGTTCCCGCGCTGGTCAGGTCGGAGATCGCCACGGAACAGTTCAAGCGAGAGCTGGTCGAATGGATCGGAACCGACGAGGCGATCCTTTATGATGCCGTGCGTCGGGTCCAGCGTCATCAGGCGACGCGACCCTTCACCTTGTGCCATGGCGACTGTCATATCGGGAACACCTATCTCCTGCCCGGCGACAGGAGCGGCCTGCTCGATTGGCAGCTTACCGCCCGCGGCAGCTGGGCTCACGATATTTCCTATCTGATTATCACCGCGCTCAGCGTCGCGGACCGCAGGAATCGGGAGAGGCAGCTGATCCGATATTATCTGGACAGGCTGGCGCGATATGGCGTCGCCCAGGTGCCTGCGGAGGAGGAGGCCTGGTACGAATATCGTCTGGCGGCCAATTGGTGCCTCTACATCGGCTGGCTGACCACGCCGAAGACGCATTATGGCTGGGAAATTACGGCCTGCAACGTGATCCGCCTGAGTGCCGCCGTTGCCGATCTAGGGTCGGTCTCGCTCGCCGCCGACCTGCCATAGCCTCAGCGGTGGCGCGCGCCGTTCGGCCCGACGCAACACAGCATCCCATGCCTCTTCGTGGTCTTCGCTGATCGGCGGGCCAGTTGACACTAAAACTTTGACATTTAGACTGCATGTCAAAGGAGAGAGGGATGACTGGAAGAATCGTCACCTCACTGGCTTTCGCTCGCGATTTCAGCCGCGTCGAAGAAGCTCGGGTCGTCACCAAGCCCAGCGAGATCGCATGGGATGAGCAGGCCGATTTCGTGGTTGTGGGCTATGGCGGCGCCGGCGTTGCCGCTGCCAACCAGGCGAGCGATGGCGGCCTCGATGTCATCGCGCTCGATCGCTACGAGGGCGGTGGCGCTACCCGCATGAACGGGGGGATCATCTATGCCGGCGGCGGAACCAGCGTTCAGGAGGAAGCCGGTTACAACGACACTCCGGAGGAGATGTTTACCTACCTCTCCCGTGAGCTGAAAGGTGTCGTTACGGACGAGACGTTGCGTCGCTTCTGCGAAAGCGGACCGGAAACCATCGATTGGCTGCAAAAACACGGTGTCCGTTTCAAGGCCAAAGCCTATCCGAAGAAGATCAGCTATCCCAATCCCCAATATTTTCTGTACCATTCGGACAACACGCTGCTGAAGCGCTTTCGGACCAACAAGCCGCCGTCTCCGCGCGGGCACAAGGTTCTGGTCGATGTCGGCAATACGCCCGTCGGGGCGGGCATAGGGATATTCGATCCCCAGAATGCTTCCGCCAAGAAGGCTGGTGTCAGGATCTTCAGCCAGTGCGACGTTCGCCAACTGATCGTGGACCAGAGCGGTGCGGTCGTCGGGCTCAAGGCAAAGCGGGTTCCGCCCAACACGCCCGAGCACGCAGCCCTCGTCAAGGCGCAGCGCGCGATGAGCAAGTGGTTGCTGATCATTCCCAGCACCGCTCCCGGTGGCCAGGTTACAACCGCACTCGGCAAATATTATGGTCGCAAGGCAGCACTGATCGAGGCGAAGCACAGCGTCGATTTCTTCGTCCGCGCGCGCCGGGGAATCTGTCTTTCCAGCGGCGGCTTCATCTTCAATGAGAAGATGGTCAAGCACTATTGCCCCGCTTATCTCGACACAATGCAACTCGGCACGCCCGCCGACGACGGCAGCGGCATCCTGCTCGGCCACTCGGCTGGGGGTGTCATGAGCCAGATGGATCAGGTGTCGGCCTGGCGGTTCATCAACCCTCCCTCGTCTTGGCCAAAGGGCATGCTGGTCAACACCAAGGGCAAGCGCCTCGTCGACGAGGCATCGTACGGCGCAGATCTGGGACGCGAGACTATGGCGCCGGAAAATGGCGGCCGCGCCTGGCTCATCCTCGACGATGAATTGTGGAAGGACGGCAAGCTCGGCGTGAAGAACGACAACCTCATGTCGTTTCAGAAGCTGCCGGCAGTTCTGTCAATGTGGTTCAGCACGAAGAAAGCCGCGACGATCGAGCAACTGGCCCGCAAGATCGACATCGACGCCGACAGTCTGGCTCAGACGCTCAAAGACTATCAGCGCGCCAAGGCTGGCGAGATCGCGGATCCGTTCGAGAAGGATCCCGAGGACATGGGGACTCTTAAGCAAGGGCCGTTCTATGCGATTAACATGAACGGTTCCAATCCCATGAACCCGATCTTCTCGATTACCGTCGGTGGCCTGCTGGTCGACGAGAATACGGGTCTGGTCATGCGCGAAGACGGCACCACGATACCCGGCCTCTACGCAGCGGGCCGCACGGCGATCGGCTTATGCACATATCTGTACCTGAGCGGGCTTTCTGCGGGCGACTGCATTTTCTCGGGCCGTCGCGCCGGCCGGCACGCGGCCGATGCTGCCGTCGACCATAATACCCCGCGACCGGGATTGAGTGCGGTCTATCCGCGCAAGCAGAGTATCACCGCCTGACACAAGGTCCGCGCGGGCGGTTCAATCGGGAGAGTGCCGTGAAAAAACGCGTCGTTCATTGCGGTACCGGAAACATCGGCGCCGACGGTCTGCGGGGCATCCTCCAACATCCCGAGCTGGAGCTGGCTGGCCACTATGTCTGGTCCGAAGACAAGGTGGGCAAGGACTCCGGAGAACTGATCGGCGAAGCGAAAGCTGGCGTGACGACCACCAACAACTGGGATGAACTGCTGGCCCTCGATGCGGACTGCGTATCCTTCTTCGGCGACAGTATCGGTCGCGAAAAGGAAACAGCCGCAACGATCTGCCGCTTTCTGGAACGCGGCACCAACGCGGTCACACCTTCGGTTTTCGCCTGGGCTCATCCGGAAACCTGCCCGTCCGAATATAAGGACAATGTTCTGGAGGCGTGTGCCAAAGGCAATTCCACGGCCTTCTTCTCGGGCATCGATCCCGGCTGGGCCACGACCGATCTGGCTATTGCCGCTCTCGCCGGAGCCAACCGCGTGGACTGCGTCCGCCTCATGGAACTGGGCTGCATGGCGGAATACACCGCCAGCTACGCGTTCCGCGAATATTTCGGTTTCGGCAAGGAGCCAGGCTTCAGGCCATTGCTCGTCACCGGCGGCTTCATGAAGGAAATGTGGACGCCGACATTGCATGCCATTGCCGATATACTTGAAGTGAATCTGGACGACATCAAGCTAACTTACGAGACGGACAGCCTGGATCATGACATCCACGTCGGCATCGGTGAGATTAAGGCTGGCGAGGCCTCCGCTGTCCATTTCACGCTGGAGGGTTGGTCCGGGGGAAGACCCATCGTGATCGTCGAGCATAACGATCTCGTCGATATGGAAGCGGGCAAGCAATGGCCGCGTCCTTTCGGGCCAAAGAACATGGCGTATCGGATCGAGGTAGAGGGTGATCCGACCTTCACGATCGAACAGAACTTCAGCCATTATGACGGTTGCAAGATTTGCGCGATGGCGGTGGTGAACGCGATCCCCGCCGTCTGCGAGGCCAGCCCGGGCCTCAAGAGCCCGCTGGAAATTCGTCGCTATTGGTCCCGCAATGTCCGTGAAAGCGCCACACGGGCCCTGCGAGGCTGACTCACGGGTAGTGTGCGGGGAGTTCTGCAAAATCGCTTGAGGAGCGAGGCGGCCATGGCAGGCTGGTGATGTTCACGTCACCGACCCCATGAGGAGCCCTGCCATGACCAGGACCTAAGATGGCCTGCCGTTGCCGCTGTCCAAGAGCTTCTGACGCGGAGTCCGGATGGACTGCGCGAGATTGTCCGCAATCTGATGCAGGAGATGCTGGAGGCCGAGATGGCCGACGCGCTTGGAGCGGGCAAGGGCGAGCGGACGGCATCGACTGGGACGGCCGGCGCCAGATCCTCGCCGTCGAGATGGCCAACCGCGCTACCGGCTGCCCCGATAGCATCACAAGCACTTGAAAAGCACCAACATGCTCGAACGCCTCAACGAGGAAATCCGCCGCCGAACCTATGTCGTGCGCATCTTCCCCAACTACGCCAAGCCGCTTGACCTGCAGCCAAGGCCGCCCCTTTTGCAGAACTTGACGCACACAACCGCGAGGGCTTTGGAGCGCGCCTGCGCCGCCGACACGACGTCATCGGCATAGCCGTCGAGCGAGGCATATTTCGCGACGTCGTAGGCGCCGAGATCGGATCTGCCGGCACCGACAAAGTCGAACAATATCGTCCTGAAATCGCCTTTGAACGCAGGCGCCACCAGCCGCCACATGTTCTGGTCGCAGCCAAAGCCGTGCGCGAACATCATCATCCGCGCGCCGGCGCCTGCGATCTTCAGATTTAAAGTCCGTTCGATCATCGCAGTCTCAAGGGTGAGGAGATGTCGATGCGAAGATCGCGGCGCGGGTCAAAGCGCCCGGGCACTTCGGGCCGGGAGATTCCGGCGATGGGCATTAGGCCCGCTGGAGACGGTTCGGGTAACGGCGGACGGCGCCGTCGATAAGCTGCTTCGGGTAGGCGCGAGCGACGGCGGCGCGTTCTACCATGTTGCTCAGCACCACGCGGATGCCGCCCGAGAGAAGCGGCTCGATCGCCGTGATCCTCGCGCCGAGTTTGAGGCAGGTTTGGGAAATATGATCGGCGGTGGCCTGAACGTGGACGGCGCGTGACATGGCATTCTCCGGGAAAGCTGGTTGGACATCGAGGTGGAGGCACACCAAGTGCCTCCACCGGTGATTCAGGCCGCCTGGAGATTGACCGCGCTGGTCTTGCCGCGGTTGTCCTTTTCAAGCTCGTACGAAACGCGCTGGTCGCGGTCGAGTGTGCCCAGGCCGGCCCGCTCGACGGCGGAAATGTGGACGAAAGCGTCACCGCTGCCGTCCTCCGGTGCAATGAAGCCATAGCCTTTGTCGGCGTTGAAGAATTTGACGGTTCCGGTGAGCATGGGGAGGATATCCTTATCCCAAAGACGTGAGGGGCATGCGCCAACAGCAGCGCATCCCGGCTTCGTGAGGCTATAAAGGGACAAAGGGAGAGCCGTGGCGGCCCCATATCCGTCGCAAACGACGTCAGCGTTGTTGATATAGGCTTTATCGCGCTCGAATGTAAGGGCAGACGAAAATGTATCGCGGGATGCACTCGCCGCCATTCTGGTCGGGCGGTTGTGCCCCGCCTGGCAATCGCCCATATACGCTGCGATGAAAGATAATCGGTCGGCTCCCGATACTCTCGCGATTCACCGCATCCAGGAGAATATGCTGGCATCGGCGGAGCGGTCGCTGTTGCGCTGGTTGTGCGCCAGAATGCCGGGCTGGGTGACCCCTGATCTGCTCACACTGCTCGGCATGATCGGAGCAGCGTCGGTGTTCATCGGGTATGCGGCGAGCGCGCTCGACCCGTCCTGGCTTTGGCTGGCGATTGCCGGCTATCTCGTCCAGTGGTTCGGGGATTCGATGGACGGTAGCCTGGCGCGCTACCGCCACATCGAGCGGCCGTCTTACGGCTATTTCCTCGACCACAGCTGCGATGGCGTCGCGACGCTGCTGATCCTCGGCGGGATCGGAGCGAGCCCCTATGTGCGGCTCGATATCGCACTGTTGGCGCTGTCGGGTTATCTGCTGCTCTCGATCCACGCCTATCTCTCGGCCAAGGTCTGCGGCGACCTCAAGCTGTCCTATCTCGCGGCCGGCCCCACCGAGCTGCGCCTGCTCCTGATCGGCCTGACGCTGGCGATGTTCCTGCTGGGCTCCGCGCCAGGCATGTTCGGACGCATATCGGGGTTCGACCTGTTCGTCGGCATCGTCGCCGGCATTTTGGTGATTCTGTTCGCTATCCAGTCCTGGACGGTTGCCCGCCGGCTCGCCGCAGTCGATCGGTGACCCTGTGCTGGATGTCGTCAGACGGCGAGGGGGTTGGCGGCGTTGCACGGGCCCTGCGAAAGGTCCACGGTAGCGTCATGACGCAAGAGCCACCGCTGGGCCGCACGCCCGATCGTCGCATCGCTTTGTTGATCGACGCGGACAATGTCTCGCACTCCAAGATCGCGGGAATCCTCGCCGAACTCGCCAAATATGGCACAGCGAACATCCGGCGCGCCTATGGCGACTGGGGGAGCGCCGGCTTGAAGGGTTGGAAGGACAAGCTTCACGCCTTTGCGATCCGTCCGATTCAGCAGTTCAGCTATTCGGCCGGCAAGAATGCCACCGATATCGCGCTCGTGATCGACGCGATGGAACTGCTGTACACGCAGGAACTCGATGCCTTTTGCCTGGCGTCGAGCGATGCCGACTTCACCCCCTTGGTCATGCAGCTCAAGGCCAATGGCCATGACGTCTACGGCTTTGGCGAGCGCAAGACGCCCGATCCGTTTGTAAACGCCTGCACCACCTTCCTCTATCTCGATAGCCTCGTTGATCCCGAGGTGACGTCGTCGCGCGCGAAGCGATCGTCGCGGACCGACGCCACGGCACCGGCAGCGACCGACAGCGCCGCACGAGCGCCGCGGGCGAAAAGATCGCTGGCGCAGGATGCGAGCCTCGTCACAGCCCTGCGCGGCGGCGTCGAAGCGGCGGCCCGCGACGATGGCTGGGCCTTGCTGTCGACCGCCGGCAGCGCCGCCAAGCGCCAGGCGCCGATCGATCCGCGCAACTATGGGGTGAGGAATTTCCCGGCCCTGTTCGAAGCCACCGGGCTGTTCGAAATCATTAAGGCGGCCAATGGCCAGCAATATGTCGCCGACCGGCGTAACAAGGATCGCAGCAGCAAGCCCACGCTCTGATGACGAGGTCTGGGGGTGCTGGGCAGGTCCTTTCTGCGATCGTGATGATCGGCGCACCGCCGCCGCCGCCGGCGATGCTCATCCATCATTGCTGGAGCGGAGCTGCACGGACCGCCAGGGAATGGTCGCAGCCTCGTGTGTGGGAACGACCGCGATGCCGTTATCACGCAGCTCGAGCATGGCCGCGTCGTAGCATGTAGCGAGATCGCGAAATTGCTGGGCGACCAGCGGGTCGGTGGACGCGTGCGCACCGGCGAGCGCTTCCTCGCGCATCTTAGTGAGCGAAATGAAACCAGGTTTGCGAGGCATGGCTGGGCTCCTGTCTGAGCGGGAGCGCGGATCATCTCTCGGCTACGTCCATGCTCATGGGGCAAACGCAGTGATAAGCATATGGGGACGGCCACGGCTATTTTAAGGGCCTGCGATCCGCGCGGTGGGGGAGCATCGCCGCGCCGCGAGCCACCTCCACTTTCGTTCGCGCCGATCATGTCGGAGGCCGATCGGTCATCCTGTCAGTCTTTGTGGCTGTGAGGTGGGCTCTGTTCGGCTTGCGCTGCCGTTCCGATGGGGAAAGGCGCGTTGGTCAGTACCCCAGCGGCACGAAACGGAAACGTCCGTCTTGAGCGCCGATGATTCTTCCCGCATGCGGCGCGGCGAAATGGGCGGGAATGAAGTAGCTGCCTTCGGAGGCGATCGTAGAGCACAGCCTCTCGCGGGTGGCGATGGCCAGCGCCGGATCATCATCTCCGCCGAGGTTAAGCGCAGTATCGCTCACCTGCAGAGGATGATGAAAAGCGTCGCCGGTGAACCACAACCGGGTTCCCCTGTAATCGACGCGCAGAACGCAATGTCCATCGCTATGCCCGTGTGCAGGCTGAATCCGTACACCGGGAGCGATCATGTGGTCCGCGGGAACGATGGCGGCAAGCCCTGCTTCCAGGACTGGCCTTATGCTGTCGTCAAAGACGTTCGCATTATAGTCGACTTCGCGATAGCTGGGGCATCGGGGTCCCAGCGACGCACTTCCGCGTCGACGAAATAATAGCGTGCATTCGGAAAGGTGGGCACCCAGCGACCGTCGATCTGTCGCGTGTTCCAGCCGCAATGATCGCAATGCAGATGCGTGCAAAACACCGCGTCGACGCGTTCCGGCGTGTAGCCTGTTGCCGAAAATCTCTCCAGCCAGGGAAGGTCGAGCCGGTGGAGCGGCTGGATGGCCGGACGCTCGCGGCCGTTGCCGGCACAGGGATCAATAACGATGACAAACCCGTCGACGTCGATGATCCAGCTTTGCCAGTTGAATTCGAACATGTCGTCCGAAAGGTCGGCAAAGCGAGGATAGAGCCAATCGCGATGACACGCGATCAGTTCATCCACCGGCCCCAGTTGGCTCAACGGCAGGCGTATGCTGCTCTCCCAGACACGCGCAATGATATATCGCCGATCCTGATCATCGCATCCTTCCTGTTGGCAACCCATATGATCGAACGCCGCCTGTGCGGCTGATAGCTCAGGCCGCCAGGATGGCGAGGGTGCGAGAGCCGATCCTATCGGCAGGCGTCAGGCGATGAGCTGAAGGCCGCCGTCTATCGCGATGCACTGGCCGTTGATGTAGCCTGCCGCTTCGCTCGCGAGGAAGGTGACCATCGGCGACACATCCTCATAAGGCAGGCCGAGGCGCTCCATCGGGGAATTCGCGGCGGCGGCATTGCCGGCGTCTATGCCCTGCTGTGAATTTTTGAACGCGTCGGACCAATGGGCAGGCAGGAACACATTGGTCGTAATCCCGTATTTCGCCCACTCCTGCGATGCGTTGCGGGTCAGCGCCTGGATCGCCCCTTTTGCCATCTCGTATCCACCGAAGCCCGGCAGGCCGCTCAGCGTCGACTGCGATCCGCAGTTGATAATGCGTCCATATTTCTTTTCCTTCATATAGGGGAAGCATTTCTGCATGAAGAGCAGCGACTGGATCGGCCCACCCATATAGGTGTCCAGAGCGACCTGAACGGTCAGTTCGTGCAGATAGCAGGGCTTTTCGAGAGCGCCCTGGCCGATGTTCGCCAGAATGTCGACCGTTCCGAACTCGGAAATCGTCGTTTGAACAACGCGATCAATATCTTCTTCCTTGAACAGATCGCATTCCACCGCAACCGCCTTGCCGCCTTTGCTCGTGATGTCCTTTACCAGATCGTCGAGCCGCTCCCTGCGGCGCGCCGCAGCCACGACGATAGCGCCTTCCTCGGCGAAGCGAAGCGCACAACCGCGACCGGCACCCGAACTGGCACCGGTGACGATCGCAACGCGATCCTGCAAAATGCCCATGCTTCCTGCTCCTCATCTTGCCGTGCCCGGTTTGAGTCGTGACGGTGCACCGCATTGATCGGACTTGTCGTCATCGTTCTGTGCGGTGCAATGCCCGGTTGAGGGGGCAAATATCTATTCCATCCGTGATCGTGGAAGGCTCTGCCTCGCCATGTTACTCGCTGCTGGCTTGCCGAACCATCGGCGCTGATATATCAATCTATCGGAAGATAGAATTTATGGATGGTACAGCGGCTCAAGATGGCGTTTCTCCGGCTGCAGTACGCCGGATGCGCCCGCAGCCGGGCATAGGGTGGATGGACAGAAATGGTGGATTTCAGCATCGACAGCGAGTTCCAGGTCAAGCTGGACTGGATGAAGGAGTTTGTTGAGAACAAGGTTCGTCCGCTCGAGCATATTTATGACTATGACTTCGACGCTCCGTTCGATCTGAGCAACAAGCCGCTTCGCAAGATCATCGTTCACCTGCAGAATGAGGTGAAGGCGCAAGGGTTATGGGCCGCCCACCTGCCGCCTCACCTAGGCGGTAGCGGCTTTGGTGCCGTCAAGCTGACCTATATGAACGAGATGCTCGGTCTGTCGGCATTCGGCTCGGTGATCTTCGGCTGCCAGGGCCCCGATACCGGCAATTCGGAAATTCTGGCGATGTTCGGTACCGAGGAGCAGAAGAAGACCTATCTTCAGCCGTTGCTCGACGGCGAAATCTTCTCGACCTTTGCCATGACCGAGCCCCAGGGGGGGTCGGATCCGACCAACCTGCAGTGCGTCGCTCGGCGAGACGGCGATGAATGGGTGATCACGGGGGACAAGTGGTTTTCGTCGAACGCGCGCAACGCTGCCTTCATCATCGTGATGGCCGCATCCGATCCGGAAGCGCCGCCTTATGAGCGGGCTACCATGTTCATCGTGCCGAGGGACGCGCCCGGTTTCGAAATTGTCCGCGACATCGGCTTCTGGACGGATGAGCCGAAGGCCGGTGGACATCCCTGGATCCGGTTCAACGATGTGCGCGTGCCGGACTCGGCGAGGCTCGGCCCGGTCGGTGAAGGATTCAAGGTGGCCCAGTCGCGCCTTGGCGGGGGCCGGCTTCACCACGCGCAGCGGAACATCGGGCTGGTCAAGCATCTGATCGACATGATGGCCGAACGCGCCGTCAGTCGCTACTCCGGCGGGCAGCCGATCGCAACCAAGCAGGCGGTGCAGCATACCATCGCCCAAAGCTATATCGAATGGACGCAGTACCGGCTGCTCGTCCTCTATACGGCATGGCTGTTCGACCAGCAGATGGAGCATGGGGCCGAAGGTCGAAAGATGATCAGTGCGGTCAAGGCCGCGATGGCGAAGATCGCGGAGGACGTGGTGGTGCGCGCTGTCCATCTTCATGGATCGCACGGACTGTCGAACATCATGCGCTTTGGCCACTATCTGGCATCGGCGCTGCATGAAGGGGCGGCCGACGGCGTCACGGAATTGCATCTCGGACTCGTCTCGAAGCTCGTCCTGCGCGATTATGCACCACGCCTCGACAGCAACCTTCCGAGCGAGACGACCTTCCTCAAGAAGGCGTGGGCGCAGGAGAAACTGAAGCCGTTGCTGGACGAACTCGGGCTGACATTCGAAGAAGGTCGCGCCAGTATCGAAACGGATCTGCCGGTAGAAAAATATAATCTCAAGAAGGGACCTGTCCGGGCTGATATTCGTGCCCTGCGAACGTCAGCTTGAGCGCGCGCATCGCTTATTCAATTTGAAGGCCGCCGACGGACTGGCCATATTCGCAGAACGGGTTTGGCAGAATGGACGCGATGCAATTGGCGGTGGTCGTTGGGGCAGGCGGGATGGGTGCTGCCGTCGCCCGCGCGCTTTCGGCCGATTATAGGATATTGCTCGTTGATATCGATGTGCAGCGGGCCGCCGCGATTGCGGAAACGATGCGCCAGGACGGTGCTGAGGTCGAGGCGGTGCAGTGCGATGTTACGTCTCTCGAGGCCGTATCGGCATTGGCCGAACGGGTGAGGCAGGAGGGCGGCGTACGCGTGCTTGCGCATGTTGCCGGCCTCTCGCCCACCATGGGCGATTTCGACGGCATCATCCGCGTAAACCTGACGGGTCCTACGCTGATGTTGGACGCACTCCTGCCTCATGCCGAGGCTGGCGCGGCGGCGATCCTGATCTCTTCGCTGGGCGCTCATCTCTGCGGGTTCGATGACGATGTCTTGAGCCTGCTGCGGGACGGGGCGGCTTCGCCGGACCTGCCCGATGAGCTGCGCCGGTTGGTGGGCGAGGAACGCGCCGATTCCAATACAGCCTATCAACTCTCGAAGTTCGGCTTGATCATGCTTGCTCGGCGCCGCGCGCAGGAATGGGGCGCGCGGGGAGGGCGGATCGTTTCGCTATCGCCGGGGATGATTGCCACGCCGATGGGAGCCAGGGAGTTCGCGGAAAACCCTGCCAAGCGCCGACTGTTCGAACTGTCGCCGCAAAAGCGCGAGGGGACGATGGAGGAAATCGCCGAGGTCGTGGCGTTTCTTGCATCGGACAGGGCCTCGTTCCTTTCCGGCACGGATATTCTCGTCGATGGGGGTGTGGCCGGTTCCCTGTCCGATATACCGTTCGACGCGATGCGTAGACGCGGGCATTGAGGTTGTAGCACCCATGGAGCAATTACGATTGTAATTCGTAAGCGGGTCGCAATCGTGTTGGTGACTTGCTGCACGGGTAAACCATCGGCGTTCCCCAATCGAGGATTAGGCAGTGTTCGGCTGCTCCGGCTAGCAGGACTGCACCAAACATTACGCCCAGGCCGGATAGTCCGTATAACCTCGGCGATCGTCGCCCAGGCCCGTGTACAAGGTCTGTCGATCGAGCTTTGCCAATGCGTGGCCATGCCGATGGCGTTCGACGAGGTCCGGATTGCTGACAAAATACCGTCCGAATGAGATCGCGTCTGCCTCCCCGGCAGCGATGGCGGCCTCGGCACCTTCCAGTGACAGGGAATTGTTGAGAATGATTGGCCCGCTCCAGTGCAGCTTGACCAGCGCCAACGGATCGAACGCTTCCAGTTGCAGGCGGATTAGATGCAGATAGGCCAGACCCAGCGGTTCCACTGCCTTGATCAGCGCTGTGTAGGTTTCCTGCGGATCGGCGTCGTTCATCCCATTGATGTCGTGCCCCGGGCATATCCGGAAGCCTACCCGGTCGGGTCCGACCGTGGCCGATAGGGCCTGCAACGTCTGCACCACGAAGCGGATGCGATTCTCTGCATCGCCACCGTAGCGATCGGTCCGCTGGTTGGAATTGGACGACAGGAACTGCATGGGCAGATAGCCGCTGGCGCAGTGCAATTCCACCCCGTCGAGGCCGGCCGCGCGGGCGTTGCGGGCTGCCTGTCCAAACTCTGCGATGATCTCCGGAATCTCTTCGCTTGCCAGCGCGCGCGGGACATCGGGTTCTTGAGGCACGCCGTCTGGGCCAGGAATTTTGACGCCGGAAGAAAGCGCCGAGGGTGCAATCGTCTCGGCTGCAGGATCCTTGTTGGCCCTGACGCTGGCCCGACCGCAATGCATCAGTTGCATTACAACCGCACCTCCCTCGGCATGAACCGCCGCGGCCACCTGCCGCCATCCCTCGATCTGCACGCCGGAATGGATTCCGGGGGTCCGCCAGTAGCCCTTGCCGGCGGGAGAGGGCTGGGTGCCTTCCGTAATGATCAGACCGGCGCCAGCACGCTGACGATAATAGTCCGTCATCAGCGGGGTGGGTTGATCCTGCGGTCCCGCCCGATCGCGCGTCATTGGCGCCATGACCATACGGTTGCGCAGCTCGATCGCGCCGAGGCGAACGCTGGTTAACAATGAAGACAAGATTCTGTCCCTTTTTGGCGACGCGCAGGTGGCGCAAAGTTGATCGCAGTTTGCCGTCTGGCGGCCCGTCGCGGCCCGGGCCTAGCGGCCCGCGTCCATGCTAAGGCCACCATCGGCCATCAGAGTGTGCCCCGTGATGAAGCGACTGTCAGTGCTGGCCAGAAACAGCGCGACCGGCGCAATGTCCTCACCCGGCGATCCATAACGGCCCAGGGGCGCGAGTGGCTGCTGGGCGATGCCTGCATCGATCGCCTGCTGGAGGGCATCGGTTGTGGCCAGCGGACAGATTGCGTTCACCGTGATGCCGTGCCGACCCCATTCGCGCGCCGCGCAACGGGTCAGGGCGCGGACCGCCTCTTTTGCCATTGCATAAGGCGCGAAGGACTTGCTGCCATGGATTCCGGCAGCCGAGGCCATGTTGATGATCCGTCCGCCGCCGCGGGCTACCATGCTGGCCTGGCACAACTGCATGAATTGTAACGCCGCGTCAGTACCGGACATCTGGGTGCGTAGATGTTCGGTCGTAACCTCGCTCACCCAGGCATTGACGTTACGGGTGTCATGCGCGTTGTTGACCAGGATATCGACCCCACCGAACCTCGTCAGGATGTCGTCGACGGTTGCAGCCACTGCGTCGGCACGGGCGATGTCGCACACGAAACCGGCCGCCTGGCCGCCTGCTTCGCGAATGGCCGCGACCGTTTCGTCCACGCTGGCGGCGGTCCGAGACACTACCGCCACGGCTGCTCCCTCACGGGCGAACAGCTCGGCAATCGCGCGGCCGATCCCACGGCCTGCGCCGGTAATGATAGCAACCTTGTCAGCTAAGCGCTTCACGCGAATGTCTCCCGCAGATTTTGGTATTCGACAGATGTTCTATTGCAGCATGTACCGATGCAAGTGTGGCCGTTGCGCAGTCGCATTTGCGACAGGCGCTATTGCATGCGTGATTGCTCATCGCCTGCGCCTAGCTTTCGGCACAATATTGTTGCCGGTGCACGCGGCGGTGTGGGAAATCGCTGGCTGCACGCAACGACAATGCCGCCAGCGCGATAAGACAGGAGTTGAGGACATGTCCGGTCGTCTTGAAGGCAAGGTTGCGCTGATCGCCGGTTCGGCTTCGGGAATGGGCCGTGCAGGCGCTATTCTCATGGCAAGGCAAGGGGCGAGCGTGGTCTTTGCCGACCTTAACATAGATCAGGCGTGGCGTGAGGCAGAGCAACTGACGGCGCAGGGCTTGCAGGCCGCAGCATGTCAGCTCGACGTCGCCGATCCGGTGCAGGCGCAAGACGCGGTGGCCTTCACTCTCGCCACGTTCGGCCGCATCGATGTTCTGCACAACAATGCGGCGATCTTCTCGGCGCCAGTCGCAGCGGACCAGGTTACCGACATCGGGCAACTCGACATTGCCGTTTTCGACCGGATCATGACGGTCAACGTGCGGGGGTATATCCTGCTGTCGCAGGCTGCCTTGCCCCACATGGTTGCTGCTGGAGGCGGCTCGATCATCAACACATCGTCGCTCGCCAGCCTGGCCCCCGAGCACCGGCTGAACGCCTACTCGATGTCAAAAGCGGCGGTGAACATGCTGACGCAGTGCCTGGCAGTGAACTATGGTCGCCATGGCATCCGCTGTAACGCAGTGCTGCCGTCGCTGGTGAACACGCACGGCCATACCGGGCGCTATGTCGAACTGATGGATATCCACACACCTTTGCCCTACGCAGCGACCGGAGATGACCTAGCCAACGTGTTTGCATTTTTGGCTTCGGATGAATCGCGAATGATCAATGGTCAGTTGATCCGGGTGGACGGCGGGCTGCTCTCGAAGATGCCCTATTTCGAAGCTTACCGCGATGCGATGAAAGCCTGATCCTCGTGGCGACAATCTGCTGAATCGCCGCAAGAAAGCCCCGCCAGCGGGCGAGGCAGGCAGGCCTGGGAAAAGGAGAACGGGATGACTAGGAGGCGTGTAATCGTATGGGGAACCGGCCCGATCGGCTTGCCGGGCCTGCGGAACTTAATCGACCATCCCGAATATGAGCTGGTGGGCCTTCATGCCTGGTCACCGGACAAGGTGGGCCGCGATGCGGGCGAGATCGCCGCAGTAAACAAGAAGACAGGCGTGACCGCCACCAAGGATGTCGCGGAGTTGTTGGCGCTGAAGGCCGATTGCCTCGTCTATCAAAGCAACTATGCCGAGCGCGAAGCCCAGTGCACGGCTGACGTGCTGCCGTTCCTTGAAGCCGGAACCAATTGCGTCACGCCCGCGCTGATGGACCTGATCGCACCGCGTTATGGCCGCAGCGAATATGTCGATCCGATCGAGGCGGCTTGCAAGAAGGGCGGAACGTCGATCTTCTGCGGGGGCACCGATCCCGGCTATATGACGATCGGCCACCTGTTCTCGCTGCTTTCGGGCGCGGGCCAGATCGAGTCAGTCAATGTGGCGGAAGTCTGCAACCTCAGCAAATATGCCGGGGTGGATTCTATGGCTCTCTACGGCTTCAACATGCCGCTGGATTACCTGCCCGAAATGTACACCGGCGACACCGGCCGGGCCTGGCATGAAAGCACGCTGTGGGGCATCGGCGAATATCTGGGCGTCGAGCTCGATGAAATCACTTCCAGCTGGGAGACCGCAGGGCTCGACCGTGACGTTGAAGCAGCGTTCGGCACGATCAAGGCTGGTCGAACGGCAGCTATTCGCTGGACTATGACCGGGATGTATCAGGGCAAGCCGCTGGTCATCTACCGCAAGATCGAGCGGATCCATCGCGAGGCGGGACCACACTTTGAACAGCCCCTCCATAATGCCGAAGGAGGTTATCAGATCACGGTCACCGGCTCGCCCAGCTTCCACACGGAAATGGCCATGAACCTCTACGACGGCTGCGCCATCACCGCGCTCCATCCGATAAATGCGATCGGCCGCATCTGTGATGCTGCTCCGGGCATCTACGGTCAGCTCGACCTGCCGATCTTCTATTCGAAAAACGTCATCCGTTAATCCGGGCCAGCGCTCCCTCTCGGGGCATGCCGCCGGGTCTGGCCCCGGGAGGAGCGCAAGTAAATCCGAAATCGGTACACCCGACGCATCTGGCACCAGCAGAGGAGTTCCCCGCAGATGACCATGGAATTCGCCGGCGTTCCGTCCGATGCCTGCCCCCCGATCCTTGCAACCGGGCAAACCGATGCCCGACTGGTCTTCCTCTCATTGTCCCGTCGGGAGCCAGAGGGCCGGGACAGGGACTATCTCATCTGGCATACGATGGACCATCGCCCCGAGCAGTATCGGATCGTAGGGCTGCGGCATTCGCTGCGGGTCGTTTCGACGCCAGAATGCCGCGCCGCACGCTCGGCCAGCAAGGCGGAATATGACGGTGTTGATCACGTCGTCGCCTACATGTTTACCGGTCCTGAATCGATCCCGGCCTTCCACCAACTGTATTTGGCGCTGGTCGACAACGGCCGGTTTGAGCCAAAGTTGCCGCCGGTCGGCTTCGTTGTGGGCGACTGCGCGGGCAGAGCAGCGGCACCCCGCGCAGTGATTGGCGCAGATGTGGTTCCCTGGCGGCCGATGACCGGGATCTATCTGTTGATCGAGGAGGGGGCAGCTCCGGCCGGCAACTTTACGGACGTTTCGGGCGTGGCCGGTGTGTGGTGGTTCGACGGCATCGACTGCCCGGCGCCTTTCCAAGGCACCACCAGAGGGCGCCAGATCACGGTTTGCTACCTTGATGGCGATCCGCTGGAGACTGCAAAGGCGCTGGCGCCGCGCCTGGCAGAGCGCTGGGCGGACGGCTCCGTAACGGGGTTGTTGGCGGCCCCATTCCACACGGTGGTACCGTTTGAATGGTCACGGCACCTGCCGTGAGGTGGGTCAGTCTGGCTGTCGAAAGGGACGCCCTTGTACAAGTCGATCTATCTTGCGCAGCGCAATCCTGCGCTGACCGAGGCACAGTTCCACGAACGCTGGAAGGAGCATTCGGCGCTGACCGGCACGACGCAGCGTATCCGCCCCTATTTTACACAGGTTGTGCAGTGTCGGCGCTATGATGGTGCGGGGCCGGCGGACGCCACAAATGCCTTCGATGGCGCCAACCTACTGGGCCTCGTGGAGCGAGCCGGGGGCTATCGCGTGTTTGAAGAGCCTGAGCATCGCGACATCATGTTGCCCGACGAACTGCTGACCTTTTCCGGCCCTATCCGCGATTGCACGCTGATCGCCCGCGAGCAGGTCTGCCTGCAAGGGGAGATGACGCGTTACCTCGTCCTCCGTTTTCTGAGGTTTGCCGTGGGTGCGGATCGCGAGGGGCAATTCGCACGATGGTGCGAGAGCCAGGCGAAGCGTGACAGCACCGGTCCCGCGGCGGCGCTGGTGGCGCGGTCCGTCGCAAACCTCGTGATAGAGCCGGCCCCCATCGCAGTGAATTTCGATGTGGTCACCGAAACCTGGTTCCGCGAACCGCCTGATGTGGAGCGGCATTCGCAAGATGACCAAGCTATCCGATCCTTGGCCGAAGCCATTCGCGCGCTGAACGTGACCGACACGCTGACCTTCGCGGCCCAGGTCAACCACGCGCGGCCGCCCATTGCTGATCGGTCTAGAATGAGATGTGATCCGATTTCATCGGATCAGCCGCTCTAGGCCTTTGATTTTGCGAGATATGTGAGTCGTCAGGTGAATCCACCGGACGTCATATCGCTCCAGCGACTCGCTTAGTTGCGCCGAGGCAGGTTACGGCCGGCGCCGTTCCCGGACATGCATCGAAGCATCGGTAATCACAAAGATGATTTCTCCCGACGCGTGCCTATCCGGTGTAGTCCGGTAGCCTGCGCATCGATAACGAAGAGTTGATCAACTCGGAGAGATCATTGATGTTTCATCCAGGGACTGGACCCCTTTCTGGCCTCAAGGTCGTCGACATGACCCGGGTGATCGCCGGTCCGTTATGTGGCCAGATATTAGGTGATCTCGGCGCTGATGTGATCAAGATCGAGCGGCCCGGAGAGGGGGATGACAGCCGGCGTGTCGCCCCCCCCTGGTTTCGCGAGCCTACCGGAGACACGGCTGGCGATTCGACCTACTTCCTGGCAGTCAATCGCAACAAGCGCTCCTTGTCGGTCGATTTCGCGAAGACCGAAGGTCAAGAACTGATTCTGCGTCTTGTGAAAAAGTCGGATATTCTGATTGAGAACTATCGTACCGGTACGCTCGCGCGTTATGGACTAGGTTATGAAGAACTGCGTGCCGTCAATCCTCGGTTGATTGTCTGCTCGGTTACTGGCTTCGGACAGACCGGCCCCTATAGCGGGCGGTCGGGCTACGACTTCCTTGTGCAAGGCATGGGCGGCCTTATGGCCGTTACCGGGATCGGAGATGGGGAGCCTGGGGCGGGGCCGTTGCGCATCGGCGTTCCGGTCGCCGATACCTTCGCCGGAATGAATGCGGCCATCGGGGTGTTGGCCGCACTCGAAAGCCGCCACAGGACGGGCGAAGGCCAACATATAGACATCTCGCTTTTCGAATCAGCGGTGGCGTCTTTGTTGAACGCGGCATCATCCTGGCTAAACGCGGGCGTGAACCTGGGCCGTACGGGTAACGACCATCCCAGCGCCGCGCCTTATGGTGTGTTTGAGGCCTCGGATGGTTACATGATCATTGCGACCTTCAACGATCGTGAATTCGAAAGGCTCGCCAACGTCCTCGGCCATCCCGAATGGCTGGAAGAGGGACGATTCCTACGCAACAGTGATCGCGTTCGCAATCGCCCGGCGCTGAAAGAGGCTGTCTCCGCCGTCATCCGTCAGAAAACGCGTGCGGAGTGGGTGGATATCCTGAACAAGGCGACCGTCTCCGCCGGGCCGATCAATGAGATGAGCGATCTTGAAAGGGACGAGCATGCCATCGCGCGCAATATGTTCGTGACCATGGAGTCCGGCAATGGAACGGTGCGGACGGTGGCATCGCCCTATCGCCTGTCCATCACGCCCCCCGACTATCGCCTGCCTCCGCCAGCGATTGGCGAGCACACCGACGAGATCCTCGAAGAGCTGGCCTATACTGCCGAGGAACGGGCAGCTCTTCGAGCCGCGAATGTCATCTGAACACACGAAATTGAGGCGGTGCCGCCGCAGGGAAGCGGGGCGGCGATCGCGCAGCCCCCGGGAAATCATCGACGCCTTGCGGTTCAGCAGATAAGGACCTGACAGAAATGGAAAATTGCACGAATGCCAATCCCATGTCGTTGGAGGGCCGGACGATCATCGTGACCGGTGCCGGTCAGGGCATCGGACGTGCGATCGCCGATCTGGTGGTCGCTCTGGGCGGAAATGCGGTCGTCGCCGACATGAACGGCGAGACCCTTGCTGCCATCGAGGGCGATTTTCCCAAGGGCCGCTATCTGGGCGTGACGGCTAATGTCTCCGATCCTGTGGACGTGCAGACGCTTGTCGACCGCGCGATCGAGACCTTTGGTGCCGTGCATGGGCTCGTCAACAATGCCGGGATCACGCGGCCGGCCATGATGGACAGGATGTCGCCCGAGCAGTGGAACCAGGTCCTCGGCGTGCACCTCACCGGAGCCTTCCTCTGCTCGCAGGCGGTTGGCAAGCACATGATCGCGCGCGTGAAGGCTGGCGAGGCGAACCCGGGGGCGATCGTCAATATCTCGTCCGACGCGGGCGTTCAGGGAACGATCGGCCAGGTCAACTATGCGACGGCCAAGGCGGGTATTCTGGGCATGACCATGTCCACTGCTCGCGAGTGGGCGAAATATAACATCCGCGCCAACTGCGTGGCATTTGGCGTGGTCGTGACACCGATGACAGAGGTGGTGCGCAGCGAGAAGTTCGCCGAGACCTATCTGTCGCGCATTCCGCTTGGGCGGTGGAGCTCTGCCGAAGAAGCGGCAAAGCCGGTTTGCTTCCTGCTGTCGGACGCCGCATCTTTCATCACCGGACAGCGCATCTCCGCCAATGGTGGCATGCAGATGGCGTGCTGATATGGGCTGGCGCGTAGATGATGACCTGCAGCAGATGCTGCGGGACAGCGCCGTTCACTATCTGGGAACGGAGGGCGGCCCGGACCATTTTCGCAAGGTGCGTGCAAGTGACAGCGGCTTCGATGCGGCGGCCTGGGCGCAGATGGGCGAACTCGGTTGGACGGGGATATTGCTGCCAGAAGCCACTGGCGGCTCGGAGATGGGGCTGGACGGCGCTCTGACGCTTGCGGAGGAGCTGGGGCGCGCCATCGCGCCGGAGCCGTTCATCGCATCGGCGGTGATCGCTGCAACCGTGCTCGCCGCAAGTGAGACCGAGGTCGCGCTGTCACTCGCCCGCGCCCTGGCGCTCGGACAGCGTAGCGTGACCCTGGCCTGGCAGGAGCGACGCGGCACCATCGGCATCCCGGCCTTCGAGGTCCGCCTGGTTGGTGCGACACTGACCGGGTCCAAGCGCTACGTCCCTGCCTGGCATGGCGACGTAGATTTGCTGGTGGCGGCGACCGACGGCGCCGACACGGTCGTCGTCGCTGTCGACCCGGCCGCTCCAGGAGTTGTTGTCCGCCCGGGGCGCCTCACCGACGGCACGTTCGGTGCGGATATCGATTTCAACGGCGTACCGGTTGGTGAAGACGCGATCGTCCTGCGAGGGCAGGCGGCCGACGAGGCCTTGAAGCTCGCCATAGCACGCGGCACGGTTGCGTTGAGCGCGCAGCTCGAGGGGCTCGCCAGCGCGCTTTGGCGCATGACGCTGGATTACATGCGTCAGCGTTCCCAGTTCGGGTCCAATCTGTCCGATTTCCAGGCGCTGCGCCATCGCATGGTCGACCTGTACAGCGAGATCGAGTTGGCCGGAGCGAGCTGGCGCCGAGCGGCGAAGCAACTGGAAGACGGCGCGACCTTTGGTGTGGGCCTGCACGCCGCTAAGGCGCGATGCTCCCAGGTGGCCCAGGACATGGGTAAGTGGGCGATCCAATATCATGGCGCGTTTGGCTATACCGACGAAGCCGATGTCGGACTGTATGTCCATTCCGGCCTGCGCTGGTCGACCTGGCTGGGCAATGCGGCAAGCCATCGGCGGGAGGCACTCGCAGCCCACCGTCGCGAAAGGGCTCTCAATGGCTGACGATCTGAATCTGTTAGAAAACGATGCGTTTCGTGACCGGTGGCAGTCGTGGCTGCAGGCACATTATCCGGAAGAATGGCGCATCCCGATCATCCATCGCCTGATGGGCGATGATGAGCGGCGCTGGCACCGCATGACCTATGAGGCAGGCTGGCGAGCGCCGGCGTGGCCGAAGGAATATGGCGGGCTGGGCCTCAGTCTGGAAAAGCAGCTGATCATGCATCAGGAGATGGAGAGGCATAATTGCGCCCGCGTCCTGGATAGCGGCGCTCTATTGCTGGCGCCCGTGTTGATGAAATATGGCACGCAGGAGCAGCGCGATCGTTACCTGCCGCCGATCCTGCGCGGCGACGAGCTGTGGTGTCAGGGCTATTCCGAGCCCAATTCCGGGTCTGACCTGGCGAGTTTGCGAACGAGCGCTGTCCTCGACGGTGACGAGTTCGTCATCAACGGCCAGAAGATCTGGACGACGCTGGCTGCTTATGCCGATCGCATTTTCGTGCTCGTGCGCACCAACAAGGATGTCAAGAAGCAGGCGGGGATCAGTTTCGTTCTTGCGGACATGGACACTCCGGGGTTGACCGTGCGCCCGATCATGAATCTGGCGGGCGAAGACGAGCTTTGCGAGATCTTCTTCGATAATGCGCGCATACCGGCCGAGAATCTGGTGGGCGAGCTCAACCAGGGCTGGACGGTCGCCAAGGCGCTGCTCGGAGACGAGCGGATTGCGAACGGCGCGCCCACGCTGTCCCGGCAGGCGTTCGAGGTGCTCGAACAGCTGGTTGAGGGTGTCGGGCTGACCGATGACCTTGGCGAAACCGATCGCATGGCGCAGCTATATTGCGACATCGAGGATCTCGCAGCGCTTCACGCTCAGGTCGCCGACGCCGCGATCCGGGGCGAGGTCGACAACGCCGTGCTCGGACTGATGAAGGTGCTGGCGACGGATCTGTTCCAGCAGGTATCGGATGAACTGTTGCGCGCCGCCGGCGAAGATGCGGGACTACAGAAGCCGGTAGGGGTTGCCGGCGTCGGGCTCGACCTCCGCAAAATCTATATGATCGCCCGGCCGTCCACGATCTATGCCGGCGCGAACGAGGTTCAGCGCAATATCGTCGCAACCATGCTCATGGGGGCGGCGGGGAAATAGGCGTGATGGGGGCGGGGCGTGGTCCGCCTCGCTTCACCTCATGTTACCAGACCCTGTCCCCGCGCAGGATCGCTTCCGTACCGCGGTCGGCGAAGATGCACTGACCGATGAGCAGGCTGTTCTCCGGGGACAGCAGGAAACGCACCAGTTCACCGATTTCGGAGGCTTGCGAGCGCACGTTCTCGGCCTGCGGATGGGCTTCGATCATCCACGCCGCTGTTGTCGGATCCTGCATGCCGGTTCGCGTCCGCGGGGTTTCGATGAAGCCCGGAGCGAGGGCATTGATATGAATGCCATGCGCGTTCCATCTGGGCGATACGGCATGGCGGCGCATCCAGCGCGCCACCGCCGTCTTCCCGGCGATATAATAGGAAAGCGGCGTGGTTTCGTCGCCGTAATTAGCGACGATTTCCGCCTCCTTGTGCGCCAGCAGCAGGTCGACCAGTGTTTCGTCGCATGGTTCCAGTGTCATCCGCGAACTTGTCACCAGTACGCGCGGCGCGGAGGATTTCGCGAGGACGGCGTGGAGCCCGTCGACGATATCGACCGTTCCGAAATAATTGACGCGCAATAAATCGACCGTTGCGCCACCGCCGCCTGCCCATGTGACCAGCGCATCGACATGGTCGCCCGCCAGCTCGCCGATCTTGCGAATGGCTTCCTCCCGCCCTTCGGGCGACGACAGGTCAGCATTGACATCGCTATTGGCGATGTCGACGCGGATAACGCGATCGCCATCAGCCTCCAATACCGCACATGTCGCTTCGCCGAGCCCGCTCGATGCCCCGGTGACCACTGCGATCCGATTCACTCTCGCATCCTCTTCTCATCCATTGCGGCCGTCGACTGCGACGGTCCGTGAATGGAAAGGGCCGCCGCCGGATTTCGGCGACGGCCCCGATCACCCGCTCTTGCGGAGTTCAGATGCCCCAGAGTTTCGCCGCGTTGCCGCCGACGATCTTCTTGAAGCGCTCTTCGCCGGCCTTGTCGTAGATCTGCTTGGCGATCTTCATCGACTCGCCGAACACACCTTCCGGGTGCGGATAGTCGATCGACCACATCATCTTGTCCTCGCCGATCCAATCGATGAGATCGAGCGAAACCGGATCGTCCATGAACGTCGTCCAGCAATTCTTGTGCCAGTAATAGCTGGGCTTATGCTCGATCCTCGGACGAATGGCCGAGATATAGTCGCGATAGATTTTGTCGGCACCCGTGATGCTTGGAGCGACCCAGCTCGCCCCACCTTCGGTGAACACGATCTTGAGGTCGGGGAAGCGATCGAACAAGCCGGAGAATACCAGCTGTCCGAAGAGCGCGTTGAACGGCTGCAGATTGCGGTTGATGTTCGCCGCGAGGGCACCCGTGCCGGTATACTCGAGCGCGACCCCGATGTGGATCGACAACGGCAGGCCAGCCTCGGCAATAGCTTCCCACATGGGAAGCATTTCCTTGCCGTTGTAACGGACGCCGCGCGGCGCAGAGGGGATCTCGACCGCCTTGAAGCCCAGATCCTTGATCTTCTGCATATAGTCCCGGGTCATCTCGGGCTTGTAGAAGGTCGGCAAGTAAGCGACCGGGAAAAGCCGCTTGGGCGCGGCCATGCGCCATTCCGCCAACCATTCGTTGAAAACGTCGATGCACTTGAACCACAGTTCCTTGTCCTTCATGCGGATCAGTGCGGCAGCGCGCGAATGGAAGGTGATCGATGCGTCGATGCCCTCGGCATCCATGTCTTCGATACGCTTCTGTGTGTCCCAGAAGCCCGGCCGACCTTCCGGAAAGGACAAGTCGAAGCCCGGAGTGTTGTAGGATTCGCCCTCAACTTCCAAATGGAAGATGCCCTGCTCATCCTGCCAGAACTTCGGGGCGCGGTCTTTGTCAGGGCCTTTAAGGCGATCTTGCCAAAGATTCTCCGCCTCCATCAGATGGTCGTCCGACGAAATGAAACGCGTGCCGGCAGGCGGCGTCCAATCACCCTTGGTGAGCGTCCGATTCTTGGGCCAGAATGCAGTTAAGTCGTTCATCGCCATTTTCCTCTTTACAAGTTTCAAGCCTTCTTCGAGAGACGCTCAATCATCGCCGCGATAAGGCCTTTATGCTCGTCCCCCAGAAACAGGATGCTGTTTGAGAGGCGCTCCACGTTGCGGGCCTGCTGTCGGTCCAAGTCGGCGGTAAGTTCGATAGTGAGCTTGGATAAAGCGACGGCTTCCGGCGGAAGTGCTGCCAGCTTAGCACAAAATCGCATCACGCGCTCGTTGAATTCATCGTCCGGATAGACGTCATGGAGCAGCCCCATGCTAAGGGCCTGATCGGCAGATGCGGTTTCCCCCGCAAGAACGAACCATCTCGCCCAGTGCGGCCCAATCAAGCGCGTAAGGCGGCTTGTTCCCCCCGAGCCGGGGAGGCAGCCTATGTCAATCTCGGGCATTCGGTAGGTCGCAGATGCTGCGCCGAGCCTGAAGTCGCAGGACAGCGACATCTCGAACGCGCCGCCGAAGCACGCGCCCTGATGAGCAACGACAATCGGTTTTTCGATTGCTTCCATCTCATCGAACATGGGGTGAAAACTGCCGCTCCCCTGCCGGTACCAGCTGCGTTCGGCGGACGAGCTGCCATGCGCGTCGGGTCGGGTGATATCCGTCAGGTCAGCGCCGGCCGAAAAATATTTGCCATTGGCGCGAATGAGCAAAACGCGCAGATCGCGGCGGTCGCGAAACTCCGCCACCGCGTCGCTCAGACTGTTGGCAATCGCTCGATTGATCGCGTTGTATTTCTTCGGCCGATTGAGCACGACCTCGAGGATCGGCCCATGCTCAGTTCTCAGGAGGTCGGATTCCATCCTCTCAGCTCCTAATTGCGCGTGCGCGGAAGATTCAGCGCTGATTCTGCGATGATGCTGCGCTGCACCTCACTCGTTCCACCGTAGATCGTCGCCTGTATGGCCTTCCGGCTTTCCAGTTCCACGACCCCCAGATCGCTATGGCTTTGCAGCAGCGACCATGGCGCGGCGAGGTCGACAAGATCGGTCGAGCACGACACCAGCGCCTCTGACGAGAAAAGTTTCGCCATTGGACCGAAATGCTTGCCCGGGACATTGTTCACGAAAGCCCATTGACAGCGCTTATCCAGAACGTCGGCTACAAGCATTCGCACATGCGAGGCGGCGATGCGCGCGCGGACGGTTGCCGAATCGAACGGTTTGGTCCCATCCGGTCCCGCCGTGTGCGCCCATTGCCCGGCGTGCCGCAGCATGATGCGAAGGGCACTGACGAAGAATTCCCCTCCGCCCTGCTCCAGCTTGAGTGCCGTGCCGAGCACCTTCGTTCCGCCGTTGACTTCCCCAATGCGATAGCGGTCGGGCACCCGCATATTTTCATAATAGGTTATGTTGGTTCGCTCGCCGCCGAGGGTCTTGATTTCATGGACCTCGTAGCCCGGTATGGACGTCGGGACGAGGAAGAGCGTAAGGCCGGCGTGCTTGGGTAAGTCGGGATCGGTCCGCGCAATCAGGAGCACGTAATCGGCCAGATGGCCTTGGCTTGTGAACATCTTCTGGCCGTTGATGATCCAGTCTTCGCCCTCGCGCACCGCGCGGGTCGCCGCGGCGAAGATGTCGGAGCCGCAGGATGGTTCGGAATAGCCCAGCGCCGCGTAGGACTTGCCTGACGCCAGGCGAGGAAGGACCTCCTTCTGCACATCCTCGCTTGCAAAATGCATCAGGATCTTGCCGACCATGTGAGACACGGTGGCGGGGATCTTCGGCCAGGAAAACTCGGTATATACGCCGTTCAAAGCACCCATTTCATAGGGGGTGCGGCCGCCGCCGCCATAGGCTTCGGGCCAGTCGGCATAAAGGTATCCAGCAGCGGCCAGCTCCGCGTTGAAAGGATGGTGGCCGTCGTCCGTGTCATGGGCGAACGCGCGCATTTCCGGCGTCATGCGATCGGCGAAGAAACAACGGACCTCAGCGGCGAACGCGTCAGCAGCTTCCCCGAATTCGAACGTGATGTCGTTTTCCCCGCGGTTGGGCACGGGATCCCGACGGCCGCTCCACAGCTTTTCCCCCAGTATCGCAAGCTCCGAGGCAGGGTCGCCGATCAGAAGCGACCATGCACGACCCCGGCGGAAATAGAGCTGGGCGTCATATTCCATCGACATGCCATAGCCGCCCAACGTCCGCATCGCGCGAATCGTTGCCGCCGGCACCGAATGGCCGGACCACCAAAAGGCGGCGGAAATGTACGTCGAACGGACCGTGTCGTCGGGTTCGGTGGCCGCTCGCCAACAGAGAAGTTCTGCGCCTTCGATGTCGGTCGCAGAGTCGGCCAGGGGATGAGCGAGCCCTTGATAGCTGCCGATCAGCTGACCGAACGCCTTGCGCTCCTTGGCATAAGCGGCCGCTTCGGCGAGCGCCTTGCTCCCGATGGCCGACGCGCATGCAGCAACGAGCAGCTTCCATTCATCGAGGCAAGCGGCCCAGACAGCGAGAGCTTCGGCGCCCTTGCCAAGAAGCGTCGCGCCCGACAGATCGAACTGCAGCGAAGCCAGAGGCATCGTGCCCATGTTGGGGAGAACATCGGGCTTCTTGTCGGCTTCTACAAGATAGACCGCCTGACCATCCGAACAGAGAATCCAGTCAGCGACCGCGCCCGCTGGCACCAGTTGGGCAACGCCAGACTGTACCCGGTGGAGAGCCAGTGTGACGATCTTGTCGCCTTCCGCCGTTGCGGCAAGGTAGGGCCGGGCGGTCTCGCCGCCGATCCTCGCGAGCAACTGGTTGGCGACGATGCTTTCGATCAACGGAGCAGAGGCAAGATATCTGCCCGCCATTTCCGCCACCAAGACGGCGTCAAGCAGGCTGAGCCCCGCTCCCCCGGCGTCTTCCGGCACCCGTAGCAGGGGGAGCCCAAGCGCCGTCAATTCGGACCAGAGTGCGGTGTCGAAGCCCAGGGGTTCAGCGGCACGAATACGAGCGGACGTGGAATCCCGTTGCAGCAAACGCTCGAGGCTGTCGCGAAGCATCACCTGTTCTTGCGCCAACTCCAGGTTCAACGTCTTCTCCCCAAATCATGCTGCCGGGATTTCACCGGAAACAGCGGCATCCGACTATAATGCAAAAAATCTAATGTTTGGAAGATTTCTCTTCAAGCGCAGCGGACTGATATCAGCTGCTTGTGCTCAGGACCCGCTAACCGCCTCCAGATGGGAGGCCAGCGTAGGCACATCGGCGAGCGCGCGAAGAACATCATTCAGGTGCGTGCAGCCGAGCGTATTGGGCAGAACCTCCAGCACCGCGTCGCGGAACTCACCCACCCTGCATCCAACCATTCGCGTCGCCTTGACCGACGCGCCCGGACATTCGGCAAATGGGAGAATGAGGGGCAGCGCCTGAAGGGACAGAAGGACGTCGGTCCGCGCGTCTATTTCCGCATAGATCCGATATTCGTGCACGCCGCGCCGACCGCCCTGCGGGGAGGTGCCGCTATCCTGGAAGGCGGCGTCTACCATCAGGATATCTCCCTCGCGCCATATGTCGATGCGCCGGGCACGCCGCATTGCCGGCCCGTGCTGGTCGGGCATTTCGTGCCAACCCGCGGGGTCCTCGTCGTTGACCAACGGACCGACATGCGCTGCCCCCTCGAAGGCCTGCGCTTTCGTCGCGATTCTTGCCAGGGCTGACGATCCTTCGGCGAATCCCGTGCAGATATTGAGCATATTGCCATTGCGGCCATGCGATTGCTGCTGGTCGGGTCTCTTTACGAAGGCTTCCCAATCCTCCAGCCATTGAGACCATATCCAGCGTGCGACCAGGCTGGCGCCGGCGAAATCATCCAGAATCTGGTACAGGGGTGTGCCGATCAGATTGCCGATGACGGCAGACATCTGACGCCGACTTTCCCCGCCTGCACGCACTCCGACGAGTTCGGCGACCCGCGGATCGGCCGGGGATGTCTCTAGTTCCAGTATTTCCCGCCTCGGTGACACGAGCAGCCGATAGCTGCCTTCGCCGAGCACGACCGGGACCGACCTGTCGACGGGTGTCAGGATGTCACGCGCGGTCCCCGCCATGACCCAAGGTTCGTTCGCGCCGTCGGGCCAGGTCGAGTCGATCGACGTGGTTCTGCGGACCGAGCCGGGGCGCCTGAGCGGAGCGACGCCAGCCGACTGCCTCGCCATCGGAAATTGCTGGGGGGCATTCATATCGACAACTCCCATGTGGGCGACATGGCATCCACACGGTTGCGCAGACGCTCCGCGAGTTTCGACAGCTCCGCCGCGTCGCCGGGCGTCTGGGCGTGCAGCCCCAGAGGCTGGCCCTTCCAACGCGGTACAAGGTGGATATGGACGTGGAAGACCGATTGACCGCCATCGCCGCCGTTGAACTGAAGCAACTGGACGCCGACCGGCTCCAGTTCGGCCACGATCACCTTCATCAGCCGCTTGGCGCAGCTGAACAAAGGCTTGATGGCACGGTCGTCGAGCTCAAGGAGGTTACGGGCCTGACCGTCTTTGGGGATGATCAGAGTGTGGCCCGGCGCCTGCGGATATGCATCGAGGAACGCCAGCACGTCGTCGTCCTCGTAGATCCTATGGCAGGGCAGCTCTCCGCGCAGGATCCTCGCAAAGACGTTACCCGGATCATATTCTCCGTAAAGGCTCATGGCTTCTTGTTCCTCTAACGGCGAAGGACGTTGCAGGGTGCCAGCTCAGACAATCTCGTACAGCGACGCGGCGCCCATGCCGCCTGCAATGCACATGGTCACGACGACATATTTGGCGCTTCGGCGCTTGCCCTCGATCAGCACATGGCCGAGTTGACGCGCACCCGACATCCCGAACGGATGGCCGATCGAGATGGCGCCGCCGTTAACGTTCAGCCGGTCGTCAGGCAGGCCCAGCCTGTCGCGACAATAGACGACCTGGCAGGCATAGGCCTCGTTCAGTTCCCACAGGTCGATGTCCTCGATTCCCAAACCATGCTGTTTCAACAATTTGGGAATGGCATAGACCGGACCGATGCCCATTTCATCTGGTTCCAGCCCGGCGATCGCAAAGCCGCGATACAGGCCCATGACCGGCAGTCCACGCTGCGCCGCGAGCGTTCCGTTCATTAGGACGCAGGCTGACGCGCCATCGGCGAGCTGGCTGGCATTGCCTGCGGTGATGGTGCCGTCGTCGCGGACCACGGGCTTGAGTTTGGCAAGACTTTCCAGCGTGGTGTCCGGTCGATTGGCCTCGTCGCGCTCGAGCAGGGTGTCGACCTCGCGGGTTTCGCCGCTCTCCCTGTCGGTCACCAATTTGCGCGATGCCATCGGCACGATCTCGTCATCGAAAAGTCCTGCTTCCTGCGCTCGCGCCGTGCGCACCTGGCTGGAATAAGCATAGGCGTCCTGAATCTCGCGACTGATGCCGTACCGCTGGGCCACCACTTCGGCGGTTTCGTTCATGGAGAGGAGCATACCCGGCTTATGCTCACGAATCCACGGCGCGCGCCCGGCTTTGGGAACGTGCTGCGTCGGCGCGACCATGCTCACCGATTCCACGCCGCCGGCGACCACCACCGGCACCCGGTCGACAATGATGCGCTGCGCGGCGAAGCTCGCCGCCTGAAGGCCAGAGCTGCAGGCACGGGCGATGGTAACGCCGCCGGAAGACAGGGGAATGCCGCCCGCCAGCCCGGAATGCCGTGCGATATTGTTTCCACTGTCGCCTTCCGGGACGGCGCAGCCGAAGATCACGTCATCGATCTCCGCCGGGTCGACTCCGGCGCGGGCAACGGCATGTCGGATCGCATGACCGCCCATCGTTCCGCTATGGGTATTATTGAACGCACCTCGGAAGGCCTTTGCCAGGGGCGTTCGAGCCGTGGAAACGACGACTGCGTCGATCATGGAGAAGTCCTCGCTATACGCTGGCCTTAAGAATTGCCCGGACAGAAGAACGCGTTGCGCGATTCGGTCAAGCAGTTGTTCGAAATTGCCCGGCAGCCGTGGGCGACGCTGTCACGTTGTCGCCGGCGATATTACGCCTTGTTCAAAATGGACTCGACATAACCGGCCATCAGCGGCTCCCCGCCTCGCCCGGGTCGCCAATCCTCCAATCCCTTGCGAGACATGGCGCACGTCCCGTCGCGCGTCGCGCCATCGGCCTTAAGGATATGGTCGACCATTGCCGGCGCAACATCGGCCGTGCTGTAGATCGGCAGGTCGGCGGACTTCTGGTTTTCGCGTTGACGCTTGGCCATCGGCGCATAAGGCGGATATTGCTCGGCGGCAGGCGTATGATGGAGAATGCCGCCAGCCGAAAGGGATGTCGCGACCGGTCCCGGGAATATCTCTTTGATATGAATATTGAAAGGTGCCAGTTCGCTGCGCAGCGTTTCAGTCAACGCGGCCATGGCACCTTTCGTGGCCCTGTAAGGGCCCAAAAACGGCAGGGGAAAGAACAGCGAGCTGGAGTTGATATTACAGATGACACCCCGACCCGCCTCCCGCATCAGCGGAATTGCGAGCCGCGTCAATGCGACGACTCCGAAAAAGTTCACATCGAAATAGTTTCGCCACTCGTCCATTCCAATCTCTTCGACCGGAAGATAATCGTAACGGACACCCGCATTGTTGACGAGGATAGCGACGTCCGAGGGCATTTGGAAATGGGACGTGTCCCTGACATCGAGTTGCTGAACTTCAACGAGATGCTCGACGCCGACAATCGCCTCGTCCAGATCCGCCCGCTTGGTCGCATCGCGCAGGAGCGCCACGACCCCGAAGCCGCGGTGCGCGAATTCGCGGACCAGCCCAAGCCCGATACCGCCTCCCGCGCCGCTGACGACGACCCTGCCGGCGTCAGCGAGCATCATGTCGGGTCAACGACGCGAAAGTTGGGAAGGACCCACCCGTCGCGTATGTCGGTCCATTCCACTTCTACATCCATGCCGATCTGGACATCTTCGGCGTTGCAGCCGGTAAGGTTCCCGACCAGCCGTACACCGCCCGCTTCGTCAAGTTCCACAACCACCGGCACGTAGACATAATCTTCGCCGTTCACAGGGTTCTTGTTGCAGATGGCATAGCTGAACACCTTGCCCGTACCAGGCAGGGTCGGCCAGTTGCGCTCCTTGCTGGAACAGTTGGGACAATAGGCTGTGGGCGGCATGCGGAACGTGCCGCAAGATGCGCATTGGCATGCGGTGAGCCGATGTTCCTTCGCTGCTTCCCAAAAAGGTTCAGTGTCGGGATTTGTACTGATATGGATCTGCTCACCCGGCAGGACGCGCGCGGGGCCGTAAGCAATGGAAGTGGACATCACGCGCTCCTCAACACCAGGCTGGAAATCGGAATGGGCGCCGGCCCGCCGGTGACAAGAGCGAACTCGCAATCTGTCACCTGGTTGATGGCCGTGCCCCGCAGTTGCTCTACCGCTTCCAGGATATGGGTCATGCCGATGATGTAGGCCTCGCTGAGCTGGCCGCCATGCGGATTGACGGGGATTCCGCCATTGATGCCCTTTCCTGTCGAGGGATCGTATCGTAACTTGCCCGAGAGGACGTAGTCGTTGCCTTCGCCTCTTTCACAGAAACCGTAGTCCTCCAACTGAGCAAGTACCATGGAGCTGAAGTGATCGTAGATCAGCGCGACGTCCATGTCAGACGCGGTCAGCCCCGATTGCGCCCAGATCCGGTCGGCGACGAACTGGTGGCCCGAGCTTGAGAATTCCGGATCGGGCATGCCCATCCAGCCGAAGGCGCGGCCCCAGGCGCGGGAGGCACCGTGCGCGCAGGCATGGATATAGGCCGGTTTCTGGCGGCAATCCTTCGCACGATCGGCGGTCGTGGTGATGATCGCAACGGCACCATCGGTTTCGAGGCAGAAGTCGAGGCGCCGCAGCGGATCGGCCAGCATCACCGAGGCGAGATATTCCTCCTTGGTAAGGGGCGTCCGCCGGATCGCCTTGGGCCGGTTGAGTGCGTGCTGGCGCGAGGCCATGACGATTTCGGCGAAAGCATCCTCGGTTGAACCGTAAAGATGCATGTGCCGACGGGCAAGAACGCTCATCAGATGGCCGGGTCCAATCAGGCCCGACGGCTGCAGAAAGCTGTTTTCCGGATCGGGCTTCATCGAGCCGAAGATCTTACCTAGTCGCGCCGTGGGCACCTGCTGCACGGCCATCACCGTTACCGCATAGCGACAGTCTTCGTTCATGAGGCCCGCGGTCGCAAGGCCAACGGAGCCGGCAACACCGCCGCCGCCGGATGTAAGGGCTGCGGTGAAGGAGACGTGGGACATGCCCAGCGTCTCCATCAGCGAACCACTGTCGAATTTGTCGACATAGCCGGCGCTGGCGCCGGCATAATAGGCAAAACCGTCAATATCCTTGACGCTGATCCCCGCGTCGTCGCAGGCCTTGAGAATGGCCTCCCCGGCCATGTCGTTGATCGTACGCGGCCAGCTTTTGCCGCGTAGATAATAGTCGGTGGCGCCTACGCCCACGATCGCACACTTGTCTTGATGGCTCCAGGTCACATCGTTCCCCCCGTTTTGTCACCGGCAAGTTGGGGTTCCGCTGCTTTCGCGCGAATGCGCGTTGCGAGCCAATACCGATCCCATACCTGCTGGGGTTGCGTTGATCTCGATATCTAACGGTCGATAGATCGATGTGTCAAGCGCCCCTGCGACGATCCGTCAGTTTGCGCAACACTGGGGCTTTGGGCGGCGGCAAAGAAGGATATTGACCGCCAGCCTCACGCTAGCGGTTCCACAGGGTTGCAGACGAGCGACGTCAGCGCTCATCTCCAATATTTGCGGACGGCCCTGGAGGCAGAGATCGGCAGGTTATGGCGCTTTGTCGCCAGCCCTCGCTAGGCGTGCATGCCGTCGAAGAAAAGGCGGGAGAAGATCGCGCCGATGGCATCGGTCGAGCTACGATCGCTTTCGTACCATTCACCAACGAAAGTAAGAGCACCGACGATCGCCATGGAGGCAACTGCGTCCGGCAGATCCTTCCGGATCTCTCCTTTCTCCTTCCCTTCGTTGATTATGTCCCGCCAGAACTGGTTGTAGGCGCGGCGGTGGCGGCTCTGCTCGGAAAATTCCGGCTCCTGAAGGATCGACAAAGTCTGGGCCGAGGCGACCGCCATGTCGCCGGAATCAGCGATAATCTTGACGGACGCGGCGACGGCCGTTTCGAACTTCTGCCGCGCTGTAGCATCGCCAGGCAAGCTGGCTAAAGCCTCCGTCAGTCCCGCAAGAGTGGCATCGATATTGTCATTCAAGATAGCGGCAAGCAATGCTTCCTTGGATTCATAATAATAATAGAGACTGCCGGATTTCATCCCCACGGCTTTTGCAATATCCCGCATGGATGTCGCCTGGTATCCATTGCGGCGGAACAGATCGGATGTTACTTCAAGGACACGTTGCCGGGTTACGTCACTCTTTTTGAGTGCCGCCTTCGAAGTCGCGGCCTTGCTCTTCGCCGACATGTGCGGCTTGTTGGGCAATGATTGCATTCGTCTGACCCCGTTTCTGTTATCCGGACCGCACTTCCGATGGCGCAGTCCTGAGAGCGCCAGACCGCGATCGGTGTCAAATATCCACTAGCGGATCGGGGTAGCGCTTGAAAACCCCTTGAGCCGCTTGCGGCTCAGGCATATTTTGACAGATCTCATAAGATAGAAAAGGAGCAAGGCAGGGCACGGTCTCGCAACACGAGGCTGCGCGGCTGTCGAGGCGGCATTGCCACTCGGCGCCACTGGATCATGAAACCGGGTTGAAAAGCGCGCGCAGGGCCGCGCGATCGATCTTGTATGCACTGTTGAGAGGCATCGTTTCGACGAACCTCCATTGTGCCGGAACGTGAGGAGCAGGCAAATGGGCGCGCACATGCGCCTTGAGCGTCTCCACATCAGGCACCTCCATGCCCTTCTTGGGCTGAACGACTGCCGCTGGCACCTGATGCAATATGGGATCACTGACACCGACGACACCGGCATAGGCCACCGAGGGATGGAGCCGCAGAACTTGCTCGACGGATTCGGGAAGAACCTTGAAACCCCCGCGCATGATCGCGCCGTCAGCGCGCCCGATACAGAACAGGAACCCGTCCTCATCGATCGTCACGAGATCCGAGGTCGAAATCCAGTCCGGCCCCATGCGGGGCGACACAACGTCCAGCAAGCCCGTCCCGCCGCCTTCCAGGATCTCCCCCGTCTCCTGATCGCGAACCCGCAGCCTTGCGCCGGGCAGGGGGCGCCCGGAACTGCCCAGTTTTGCGTCGCCCCATTCGGCATCGAGGGTCGGCGTCATCGCCGCGACCGGTCCGCCGAATTCCGTCGCGCCATAAATCAGCAGCACCCGAATGTCGTAGGTATCCTGAAAGCGCTTTTGGACCGCTACATCCAGCGGCGCTGCCCCCGTAGATATGTATCGCAACGAGGCAAGATCCTCGCGCGGAAGCCTGGCCTCCAGGATCATTGGGATGGCGGAAGACGGGAGTCCGGTAGCCGTCGGGCGATATTCGACGATGTAACGTCGCCACTCCTCCAGCGAGAAGCGCTCCAGAAGCCTGATCGGCTGTCCCTGAAGAAAAGAGCCCACCAGCATGGAAATGCCGGCGATGTTGCCGAACGGAAACGCCATCATGAAAGGTGGAGCGGTAGGATCTTCCAGGACCGGGCTGCCCTGATTGAGCATCATATGAGCGAACACGTCGTGGCTGATGGGGAATTGTTTGGGCGGGCCAGTCGTGCCGCTGGTGAGAATGTCGATGGTCGGAGCCGGATCGGGCGGCGATTGCTCCAGGTGCGGCGCTTTCACAACTGTTCGCGCGCCGCACTCGCCAAGCGTGATCGCGGTCATTCCGCGACGCTGAACGACGTCCCGAACCTCTGGCGTCAAATCCGTTTCCATCATTAGCACGGCCGGAGAGCCGAGCTTTTCCACCGAGGCGGCCATGGCCGACGACGACTGGAAGGCGTAAATCATCCGGACCGTTCGCGGCTGCGTCAGCAAGCCGACGAGACCGGCGAGTGCGGCAGGATCATTGCGAGCGATGAAGCTGACGGGGGCGCCGCCAATATTTGCAAGCTGCGCATGCACTTGCCGCGCGATCCGCTGCACCCATTCCCATTTGTGCCAGCGATCTTCGAATTGGATCGCGTCGACAGCGGGATCGATATCCAGCAGCTTCCCGCAGAGGTCAGAAAATTTCGGCGATGTCATGGATCTTTGCGAAGGCTGAACGATAGCTTGGTCCGCACAGGGCGTGGAGGCGCATCATGCGCGGCGCCCCAGCCGTTGGCAATGATCACCGGCTAAGCTTGGCGAGGCGACGTCATCAATTCGGCTTGTGATATTCGACGTTGCGGCCGCAGTTGAACCGTCATTGATCGAAACCTCGTGCAGGGATCGACAACCATGACTCCGGCAGAGCCCCGCTTTGGCGGGTTGTTGGTAGAAGAACGGCACCTGCCGACACTCTTGGCCACGCGCAGGATTCCAACCCGCGTGAACGGGAAAGGCTTCCATGAGTTTATTCGGCTGCGGGCGCAGTCGCGTGCTGCGGGCTCCAGCCGTTCTCCCAGATTGCGGGATCGGCGTCGAAGATGGTCAGCGCATTCTCGACCACGCCCGTCTCACGCACATAGTCGTGCCATAGTTCGAGCAGCTCGGCGAGAATCTCGGGACGCCGTCCAGCCAGATCCTCGATCTCGCCGCGATCGTGTGAGAGGTCGTAGAGCTGCCAGCGTGACGTGCCGTCTTCGCCGGGCACGTAGACCGCCTTCCAGTTATCCCTGCGGATTGCCCGCCGGCCGAACAGCTCCCATCCGGTGCTGGTGCCCGGCGCATGCACGCGCTCCTCGCGTCCGTCGAGCCAGGGCCACAGTGATCGCCCGCGCGGCTCGAAAATCTCGCGTCCGCGATACCAGGTGCCCGGATGGCATATGCCGGCCAGGTCGAGCAGGGTGGGCGTCACGTCCATCACGGTCGAGAAGAGCTCGGCGATCGCGCCGTTCCGCTTCGCCGGAGGGTAGTGGACGAAGGCGGGCACGCGGATGCCTCCCTCGGTGGTGTAGGTCTTCACCAGCCGTGACGGCGCGGTCGCCGCCTGCGCCCAGCGCGGGCCGTACCAGATATAAGATCCCGGCCGCCCGGCATTTTCAAGGCTGTTGTCGCAAAATTGCTCGACGATCCGGGCGAAGACGGGGCCCATGATCGGCATCGCCTCGACGATCGCGCCTTCCGCGCCATTATCGGACAGGAACAGGATCAGCGTGTCGTCGAAGGTCCCCGCGGCTTTCAGCGCATCGACCACGCGGCCGACATTGTGGTCGATCCGGTCGACCATCGCCGCATAGACCTCCATTGTCTTCGCGGAGATGGCCTGCTCCTCAGGCGAGAGCGCGTTCCATTCGGGCGCGTCGGCGACGACCGGGTGCGCCACCGTATCGAGCGCGATCAGGCCGAGCGCGCGCAGCCGCTCCAGCCGCCGCTCGCGCAACGCATCCGGACCATCGTCATAGACGCCCTTATATTTGGCGATCTCCGCATCCGGCGCCTGCAACGGCCAGTGCGGGGCGGAGAAAGCGAGATAGGCGAAGAAGGGCCGGTCGTCCTCGGGCGCCTCACGGAGGAAATCGATCAGCCGCGTCGCGAAATAGTCGGACGAATAGAAGTCGTTGGGCAGCTCCGTCACATAGGCGTCATCCTCGGCATAAATGGGGTTGCGCGCCTGGAGTTTGTCGAGCGGTCCTTCGCCGAAATGGTCCGCGCCACCGGGGAGAAGCGTGAAGGACCGCTCGAAGCCGCGCGCTGCGGGCGCATGCTTCAGCGTCGCGCCGAGATGCCATTTGCCGGAGAGCAAAGTGCGATAGCCGCCCGCACGCAGCAGCTCGGCCACCGTCACCACCCGGTCGTTGAGATAGCCCTCATAGCCGGGCGCGCCTTCGAAATCGGGACGTACGACCTCCAGCATCGTGCCGATCCCTGCGAGATGATGGTCTGTCCCCGTCAGCAGCATCGCTCGCGTCGGCGAGCAGGCGGGGGCGGAATGGAAGTCGGTCAACCGCACGCCCGCTTTGGCTAATGCATCGAGGTGCGGCGTCTCGATCTCGGACCCAAAGGCGCCGAGGTCCGAAAAACCCATGTCGTCCACCACGATGACGAGGAAGTTAGGGCGCTTGTCGGGCATGTTGTGTCTCCGTCGCCGATCGGTGCGAATTCAAAATTTACCTCACCCCCGTTCTTGCGGAGCGTGTCGAAGCCGTCCTTCTCCGTACGAAACAGGAGAAAAGACGCCCTTCGACAGGCTCAGGGCGAACGGGAGAGAGGGGCTAGGCCGCCTCGGCCAGCTTCGCGGGCTCGCTGACGAGACGGCTCTCGAACCCGTCGATGCCGCGCGCGACGGTGCCCTCGAGCGTCACCCGGCGCAGATGCCGGCGCTGCAGGCCGAAATCGGCGATTGCGCGGTGTTGCGTCGCGCGATTGTCCCAGATCGCCACGTCGCCCGCGCGCCACGTCCAGCGGACGGTGTTCTCGGGCTTGGTGATATGATCCTGGAACAGCTGGAGTAGCCGCTGCGAGTCGGCATTGTTCAAGCCCACGAACTGCTTGATGAAATGACCGGCCAGCAGTGCGCGCTCGCCCGTCTCCGGATGCACGCGGACAAAGGGGTGCTCGGTCTCGTATACCGTCGATGCGAAGATCGAGCGGTGCTTTTTGGCGACCTGTTCGCGCTGCGCGCCGGTGAACAAGGCGGCATAATCGTATAGGTTGGTGTGGATCGCATGCAGGCCGTCGGCCAGCAGCCGCAGCGGCTCGGGCAGGTCCTCATAGGCCGCCACGGTATTCGCCCAGAGCGTATCGCCGCCCGCGGCCGGAATCTCGATCGCGCGCAGGATCGAGGCTTCGGGATAGGCCGGTACGAAGGTGACGTCGGTATGCCAGCTCGACGCGGCATAGCCCTCGCGTGAGTCGAGTTCGAGCAGGTAGTGCGAACCCTCGGCCACCGGCACGGTCGGGTGCGCGACCGGCTTGCCGAAGCGCGCCGCGAATGCCTCCTGGCCCGCATCGCCCAGATCATTCTGGTCGCGGAAGAAGATCACTTTGTGGTGGACGAGCGCGGCGCGGATTGCGGCGAGCGTCGCATCGTCGAGATCGCCCGACAGCGTGACGCCGCGAATTTCCGCGCCAATCCGCCCGGCGACGGGCACCACCTCGAGCGGGCTGTCGGGCGAGGTGGCGTTGATGAAGCGCTGCTGGATATGAGTCATGGCAAAACTCCTTGGAGACAGGGGGAGGGGGATTGGCGGGAAGGGGAGATCAGCGGGGCAGGGGGCCGACCGGGCGATCGCCGATGATCGTCACGCGCTCCATGTGGCGCGGTTCGTTATAGTCGGGCACGGCGTAATGCTGGGTCGCGCGATTGTCCCAGAAGGCGATCGAGTTCGGCCGCCAGCTCCACCGCACCTGGAATTCGGGGCGCTTCACCTGGTTGAACAGCAGCGCCAGCAGCGCGTCGCTCTCGGCCTTCTCCAGGCCCACGATGCGGCGGGTGAAGACCGAATTGACGTAGAGCACCTTCTCGCCCGTCTCGGGATGGACGCGCACCACCGGATGCTCGACCTCTGGGAATTGCGCACGCAGCGCGTCCTTCTTCTCCTCGCTGTCGAGGAACTGGATGAAGATCTGCGGATCGTGGATCGCGGTCAGCCCGTCGATCCGCGCCTTCACCTCGTCATCGAGCGATTCATAGGCGGCGACGGCATTGGCGAACACGGTATCGCCCCCGATCGAGGGCGAGATCAGAGCACGCAGGATGGACGCGGCCGAGGGCTCGGGGCGGAAGGTCGTGTCGGCATGCCAGCTGGAGTCGGCCGAGGAGCGATATTTGCCGACGAAGTCCTGCGAGATCAGCGGCAGGATCTGCGGATGGCCGGGCAGCGAGAAGACCGGATGCGTCTCCAGTTCGCCGAACGCGGCGCCGAGCGCGACATGTTGTTCGCGCGTGAGATCCTGATCGCGGAAGAACAGCACGCGATAATGGAGCAGAGCAGTGTGCAGAGCATCGCGCGTCGCGGCGTCGAGCGGGTTGCGCAGATCGATCCCGCCGATCTCGGCGCCTAGGCTCGGCTGGAGCGGAGTGATCTGGAACAGGCTGCGGGTTGCGGTGAGGTTGGCTTGATAGGCGGTCATCATCGGCTCCGTTCAGTGGGAGATGTTGGCGTCGCACGACGCGAGCGCGCGGCGGGTTTCTTCGTGGGCGGCTTCGTCGATCGGGAAGTTCCAGACGAGCCAGGCGGACACGGCGTGGGCAAGGGCCGGGCCCAGCGCGAAGACGAGCAGTAGGGTGCGCAGCGCCTCGGGCGTGTTCTGCGCCGCCTTCGGATCGAAGCCGGCCCAGGCGACCAGCGGCAGCGCGATTCCGATCGCCACCGCCATCGCCGCCTTCGTCGATATGCTGAAGACCGAGAAGAACAGGGCCGTGCGATCCTGCCCGGTCTCCAGCCGATGGCGATCGGCCGCATCGGCGACCATCGCGCGCAACATCAGATTGCCAGACCCCTGCGCCAGCCCCTGCGCCACGGTCAGCGCCAGCAGCAGCGGTAACTGCCCCGGCGCCACGAACAGCAGCCCGATATTGATAGCGACCTGCACCAGTTCGCCGGCAACCGCGGTGCGATGCTTGCCGAGCCGCTTGGCGACGGTCAGCCAGATCGGCCCGGCGGCCACGCCGAACGCGAATTGGAGCAGGAACAGTCCGCTCGCCCACTGCGGCAGACCCATGTAGAAGGACACGAAGAAGACGAAGAGCGCTCCGCGCGTGCTCTGGCCCAGCGTCACCGCGAAATCTGAGCCGAGCACGCGCAGCAGCGGCTTGTCGGCGAACACGATCCGGATCGTTGCGATCAGCGGCGAGCGGGCGGGGCGCACCGCCGGCAGCGGCGGTTCGGGGAAAGCGCGCAGCGTCAGGAACAAGGCCGGCGCCAGCGTCAGCAGGATCGCGCTGCCCATCGCCGCCAGCTTCAGCGGCGCGTCACCCGGGCGGAGTTGATCGACGATCGTCGGCAGCGTCAGCACGATCAGCAGCGCACTGGCCGCCGCGACCGTCTGGAAGGCCACGATCCGTGTCCGTTCGTGATAGTCCGCCGAAATCTCGCCCGACCAGGCGAGATAGGGGATCTGGATCATCGACCAGCCCAGATAGAGGAAGAACAAGGCTACGCCGAGCAGCACCGGGGTCATCCCGAACAGCGGGAAGAACAAGGCGGTCGAGGCGAGCGCGAACACTGCGCCTCCCGCCGCGATCCATGGCTTGCGTCGCCCGATGTGTCCGGCCGTACGGTCGCTCAGCGTCCCGATCAGCGGATCGGCCAGCGCTCCCCAGAGCTTCTCGAGCAGGAAGACCGTCCCGATCAGTGCCAGCGGTAGCCCGAAATGCTGCGCGTATATCGCGGGCAGATAGACGTTGAGCGGCATCTGCGCCGCCGCCACCGGCACGGCCAGCGCCGAGAAGGCGGCGAGCCGCGTCCCTCCGATCCGGGGCCTGGATATGGGCGCCGCGATGGGTCGCGCAGGGATCGTGGCCAAACTCGCCATCGTCACCTCTCCTCGTGCTGGGTTGTCACAGGCTGGTCCTCAGCGTCGCGCCGAAGGTCCGGGGATCGCTGGTCAGGCCGGTGATCAGCCCGGTGTTGCTCGGGCTCAGCGTGACGAAATAATCCTTGTCGAACAGGTTGCGGGTCCAGACGCTGAGATCCCACTTCCCATCCTCGGTGCGGATGCCGATGCGGCCGTTGGCGATGCCGTAGGGCTCGACCAGCGAGTAAGCCGAATTGCTGACGCTCGTGTAGAATTTGGAGCGATGCGACCAGTCGGCATGGATGTAGAGCGCGACGCCCCCCACCGGCTGCTCGAAATCACCGCCCAGCGTGTAGGTCCACTTCGGCACGCCCGCGAGCGTCTGGCCGGTCCGGTCGGTCGTCAGTCCCGATGCAGGGTTCTGCTCCACCGGCGCCGGGCTGTTGCGATAGTCGCGATATGTCGCATCGGTGTAGGCGAACGAGCCGTTCAGCGTCAGCCCCTCGATCGGTTGTACCTGCAGATCGCCCTCGAACCCGCGCGATCGGACCTTCGGGATGTTCGCGATATATTGCTGGGTGAAGGGCGGGTTGACTGTATCGAGGATCAGCGTCTGATAATCGCGCACGTTGGTCAGGAACGCGGCGAGATTGAACGTCACCTTGCCGTGCGCGAACTGCGACTTGAAGCCGATCTCGTAATTGTCGACCTTCTCGGGCTTCACCTCGGCATTGGCGATGTCGAGCAGGGCGGTGAGGTTCAGCCCGCCCGATTTTCGCCCGCGCGAATAGCTCGCATAGCCCAGGATATCCGGCGCGAACTTGTAGGAGAGCGTGGCCAGCCCCGAGAGGCTGTCGTCCTTCACCTGCGTCCGATAATCGACCGTGCGGTTGAAGCTCTCGCGGATGCCGAGCGCCGCAGCGGCCAGTGCAGCCGGGAGCGTAGACAGGTCTACGCCGTCTACCGTGAACTGGCTGTAGCGCCCGGTCTTCTTCTCGTGCGTGAAGCGCAAGCCGCCGGTCAAGTCGAGGCCGTCGGTGATATGCCAGGTCGCCTGGCCGAACGCCGCATAGCTCCGCGTGACGGGCACCGAGATCGCATCCGCCTCGAACCCGTTGAGCGCCGCATTGCCGAGCGCCGCGGGCACCGCCGGCGGCAGATAAAAGCTCGCCGCCGCCGATCCATAGCGCGTCGCGCCATCGCCGCGGATCTTCTGATAGAAATAATAGAGGCCGGCCACGTAATCGACGCGGTTGGTGCCGTTCGATGCGAGGCGCAGCTCCTGGCTGAACTGCCGCTGCCGGTTCTTCATCTGGGCGAGCAGCAGGATCGGCAGGCCGACCGCGTCCGCATCGTTGCCAGGATTCCAATTCCACCGGCGATAGGCAGTGATCGAGGTCAGCGTGGCCGGCCCCAGATTCCAGTCGAGCGTGCCCGAGGCGCCCCAGGCGGTCATGTTCGCGCGATAGGGCGAGTCCGCGTCGGTCTTCCGCTGGAATGCGTCGAGCGCGATCGGCGTGTAGCCAAGCCGAGCTACGCGATCGAAGAAGTTGTTGGTGCCGCCCGCCGCCAGCGCCTGCACCGGCGTCCCGTCCGAATAGGTGTCGAACCGCCCGGCGAGCAGTTGCACGCAGCAATTCTGCTTCTGGCGCGACCGGTCCGCGATCAGTCGGATGGTGACGGTATCGGTCGGCTTGGCGAGGATCTGACCGCGCACCGTGAAATTGTCGTAATTCTGGGTGTCGACGCCGGTGCGGACATTCTCGACGAAGCCGTCGCGATGCGTGTCCGCGACGCTCAGGCGCACCGCCAGCTTGTCCGCGATCAGCGGCGCCGAGGCAGACCCTCGCACCTGATGATAGCCATGGTCGCCGAGGCTCACCTCGCCTCGGAATTCCGGCTCGAAGCTCGGTGCACGGCTCGTGATGTTGATTGCGCCGGCGGTCGTGTTCTTGCCGAACAAGGTGCCCTGCGGCCCGTGCAGGACCTCGATCCGATCGAGATCGACAAGGTCGAACTGCGATTGCCCAACGCGCCCGTAATAGACCTGGTCTATATAGACACCGACACCATTGTCGAGGCCGTCATTGGTGATCGCGATATTGCTGCCGAGGCCGCGGATGTTGATGTTGGTATTGCGCGGATTGTAGCTGAAGATCTGCAGCGTTGGTACAAGCTGCTGCACTTGGCCCAGCGTGAAATTGCCCGTCTTCTCCAGCAGCGCATTGTCGACCACGTTGAGCGCGATCGGCACCTCCTGCGCGCGCTCATCGCGCCGCCGCGCAGTGACGATGATGTCGCCCGCGCCGGCGGCAGCGGCGGCCAGTTCGAGCGAGTTCGCCGGCCCTTCCTCGGCCGCTAGGGCTGGCGCCGCGGCGAGCAGCGCGATCGTGGAAACCAGTCCCCCCTTTAGATACCTCAACCGCATTCAATACTCCGATCGTGATAAGGCACTCCGCGCCGCTCGCCGGGCATTGCTCCGGCGCGAGGGGCAGGCTTCGGTCGTGCAGTCGACGCAGGGTTCCCTACCCGCCGCAGACATGCGCGCAGGTCTCGAAAGCCCTGAAAATCAATCCGTTACGCAGCCAGATTTGCCAGCCGCTTCGTATTCTCTAGTAATCACGTAGAGATTGAGGGGTCAACGCAATTTGGAGTTGACCGAGGTAAAAGAAACCTATCTGCGCACCTGCCGACCCACGCAATTTCCCTGGCAGATGTCCTCCCAACATCCAGATCGTCCCCGAGTTCGCGCCCTATGCGGGCGTCAATTGGGAGCGCAAGCTCGGGGACACCGCGCGGCTCGCCGGGGCGGCGGGGGAGGGCACATCCGCCACCAGCTTCGTCCTTGGCCTGCGCTTCTGGCTGTGAAAGCCGGTTCAGGCGGCAAGATGCCGTTCGACGAGCGCGACATGCAGCCTTATCCCGAGCCCGAGCACGTCGTCGTTGAAATCATAATGCGGGTTGTGCAGCGGCGTCGCGCCCTGGCTTCGGCCTTGCCCCAGCCAGATATAAGCGCCCCGGCATGCCTGAAGCATGAAGGCGAAGTCCTCCGAGGTGAAGGCGGGATCGGGCGCGAGCCGCGCCTCGCCCACCGTGGCGGCGGCGGCGAGGGCTTCCTCGACCGCTCCCGGATCGTTGATCGTCGCCGGATAATTGCGTTCATATTCGACCATCGCTTGAACGCCGCTCGCCAACGCGACGCCGGCCGCGACCTGCCGGATCGCCTGCTCGATCATCGCCTGGATGGCCGGATCGAAAGTTCGAACGGTGCCGCCAAGGCTGACGGTCGCTGGCAGGACATTATGGGTATGTCCCCCGTCGATCCGCGTGATCGACAACACCGCCAGCGCGGTGGGTGGAATGCGGCGCGCGACGATGCTGTTGAGCTGGGTGACGAGACTCGCGGCGGCGAGGATCGCGTCGGGTGTGTCTTGGGGGATCGCGGCGTGCCCGCCGCGCCCTTCGAGGACGATCTTGAACCCGTCGGCGGCAGCCATGATCGGTCCCGGACGGGTCGCAATCGCACCGATGGGCAGATCGGGCCAGTTGTGAAGTGCGAAGACGCGATCGCAGGGGAAGCGTTCGAACAGCCCTTCCTTCATCATTTCCCGCGCGCCGCCCTGTCCTTCCTCGGCGGGCTGGAAGAAGAAGTGGACGGTGCCGTCGAAGCGGCGGGTGCGGGCGAGATGCTGGGCCGCCCCGAGCAGCATCGCGACATGCCCGTCATGCCCGCAGCCGTGGAAGATGCCCGGTGCGGTGCTTGCGTGAGGCAGGTTGGTCCGCTCATCGATCGGCAGCGCGTCCATGTCTGCGCGCAGCCCGATGCTGCGGGACGACCCGCCGTGGCGCAACACGCCGACCACCCCTGTCCTGCCGATCCGCTCATGAACCTCGAGGCCCAGCGCGCGCAGCTGTTCGACGATGCGCGATGCGGTGCGATGCTCGGAAAAACCCAGTTCGGGATGGGCATGAATGTCGCGGCGAAATGCGATCAGCGGTTGGATCAGGTCTTCGACGTCGCTCATGCCGGAGTCGCTTTCGATTCGTCCCCTCCCTTCATCGATCGCGCGAAGCACGCGAGCAACCCCGGCGACGCCGATCGGCTAAGGAACGACGCTATGAAGAGCGGGGAGGCGAGCTCGTCAATCGGCAGCGACGGGTTTGCGTTCGACTGTCGTCACGGCTTTCGCCAGCCCGGTGCGGGTAGCCTCGCCGATCAGCAGCAGCGTAGGATCGTCGTCGCTGATCGCTTGCGTGAGAAAGGGCAGCGCGGAGAGCTTGCCGCGGATCAGCCGCTCGGTGGGCAGCGAGACGTTGACCGCGATCAGCACCGGCGTGTCGGGCGCGCGCCCGGCGGCGATCAAGCTGCGGACGATCTCGGGCGCTGCGGCGCGGCCCATATAGACGGCGAGGGTGGTATCGGCGGCGGCCAGCGCCTTCCAGTCGAGATCGATCGCTTCGCCCGCGCGGGCATGGGCGGTGACGAAGGTCAGCCTGCGGGCGAGACCGCGCAGGGTCAGCGAGGCGAGACCGCTCGCGGCCGCGGCGCTGGCGGCGGTGATGCCGGGGCAGATCTGGGCCATGACGCCATGCGCGGCGAGATGCTCGATCTCTTCGGTCGACCGGCCGAAGATCGATGGATCACCACCCTTGAGCCGCACCACCCGCCGCCCGGCGAGCGCTGCGGCGAGCAGCAGATCGTTGATCGAACCCTGATCCTTGCTGTGGCGGCCCGAGCGCTTGCCGACGCTGACGAGTTCGACATCGGGCGAAGCGAGCGCCAGGATGCCCGGGCCGACCAGCGCGTCGTAGAAGATCACCTCGGCCGCCGCGATCAGCCGCTCGGCCTTGCGCGTCAGCAGATCGGGATCGCCGGGCCCGGCCCCTACCAGCCACACGCTTCCGGGCGCGATCAGCTCATTCGGCGGCATGGATCTTCTCCGTGGCGAGGGCGGTATCGGCCAGGATCCGGGCAAGGGCGGGGCGGCATGATCCGCAATTGGTACCCGCTCCGAGCGCCTGGCCGATCGCGCCGACGTCGGTGAGCCGTTGATCGCTGATCGCGGCGACGATCGTCTTCAGGCCGACGTCGAAACAGACGCATATCACCGCCCCGCGATCGGGTTGCGCGCCGGGCGCGCGGCCGGCGAGCAGGGTGGGCGCCACTTCGGGTGCGTCGAGCTGCGCGATCAGCCAATCGCGGCTCGGCAGTTCGCCGGTGCGGGTGACGAACAGTACCGCCGACAGCCGCCCTTTGGCGACGATCGCGATTCGCCGCGATCCGCGGGCGGCGTCGGCGGCCTCTATCCGTGCGCCGGCGGGGAGACAGGCGTCGAGCAGTGCGGCGTCGCCGATCCCGGCGAGCTCATAAAGAGCGCCACCGGCTACGGTGATGCGGGTGGCCCACAGGCACGGCGGCGGCGATTTGGGCTCGCCGCGCACGATCAGGAAGCCACGCCATTCGATCGCGACCTTGTCGACGCGGGCCGGGGTCGATTTGAAGCCTGGCTGGCCCGAATGCGGATCGGTGAGCGGGCGAGGCAGCAGCCCGGTGCGGCCGCCGGTCGACTGGCGGTCGGTCCAATGGATCGGCGTGAAGACTTCGCCGCGCCGCTGTCCGTCGCTTATCTGGACGCGGAACAGGCTGGCCCCCTGTGGGGTGGCCACCCGCGCCACATCGCCATCGGCGAGGTCCAGCGCTGCGCCATCCTCGGGGTGGATTTCGACCAGCGGCTCCTCGCGATGCCGCGCCAGCTTCGGCGAGAGGCCGGTGCGGGTCATCGTGTGCCATTGATCGCGATAGCGGCCGGTGTTGAGCGTCAGCGGCCAGTCGCGCAGCGGCTCGGGGAGTGCGGCCTGAGTGACGGGTACGAGCCTCGCCCTGCCGTCGGCGGTGGGAAAGCGTCCCTCGGTGAAGGGAATGTCGCCCCAGCGCCACGGCTCCATCGCGTCATAGCCGGGATTGCCGATCGCCGCATGATTGCGGAGATCGAGCAGCCGCTTGCCCTTGTTCTCGTAGGCGGTGAGCCTGGCATGCTCGCGATAGATGTCGGCGGGGCGGTCATAGCTGAATGCGCTCGCCCAACCCATCCGCCGAGCGACCTGCGTCATGATCCACCAGTCGGGCTTAGCCTCGCCAGGCAGCGCCAGAAAGGCCCGCTGACGGCTGATCCGGCGCTCGCTGTTGGTGACGGTGCCGTCCTTCTCGCCCCAGCCCGCCGCGGGCAGGCAGACCTGCGCGAAGCGCGCGGTGTCGGTATCCGCGATCATGTCCGACACCACGACGAACGGGCAGCTGGCCAGCGCCTCGCGCACCCGGCCGGCATCGGGCATGCTCACCGCGGGATTGGTGCCCATGATCCAGATCGCCTTGACCCGTCCCTCGCCGACCGCCCGGAACATCTCGACAGCTTTGAGGCCCGGCTTGGTTGCCATGCGCGGTGAGGCCCAGAAGCGGCCGACGTTCGCAACATTGTCGGGCGCGAAATCCATATGCGCCGCGAGGGTCGAGGCCAAGCCGCCCACCTCGCGACCGCCCATCGCATTGGGCTGCCCGGTGATCGAAAAGGGGGCCGAGCCCGGCTTGCCGATCCGGCCGGTGGCGAGATGGAGATTGACGATCGCATTGACCTGATCGGTGCCGCGCAGCGCCTGGTTGATACCTTGGCTGAACATCGTCACCGTGCGCGGATGCGCGACGAACAGCTCGAAAAAGCGCAGCAGCTGTTCGGCGGGCACGTCACAGGCGCGGGCGACCGTCCACAGGTCGCTGTTATGCTCGATCCCGTCCCAGAAATCGGCGGGCGCCGAGACGCTGGCGGCGAGATAGGCCTCATCGACCAGCCCGCCGCGGCGGCAATGGGCGAGCAACCCGTTCATCAACGCCACGTCGCTGCCGGGGCGTATCGCGAGATGCAGGTCGGCGTCCTCGCAGGTCTCGGTCCGCCGCGGATCGATCACCACCAGTTTGGCCCCGCGCGCCGCGCGCGCGGCCAGGATGCGCTGATAGACGATCGGATGGCACCATGCGGTGTTCGATCCCACCAGCACGATCAGGTCGGCCTCGTCGAGATCGTCATAGCTCGCCGAGACGACATCCTCACCAAAGGCGCGGACATGGCCGGCGACCGCGCTCGACATGCACAGCCGCGAATTGGTGTCGATGTTCGCCGAGCCGATGAAGCCCTTCATCAGCTTGTTGGCGACATAATAATCTTCAGTGAGGATTTGACCCGAGACGTAGAAGGCGACGCTGTCGGGTCCGTGTTTGGCGATGCACTCCTGAAAGCGTTTGGCGACGAGATCGAGCGCCTTGTCCCAGCTTGCGACTTTGCCGCCGATCGTCGGGTGGAGCAGCCGCCCTTCAAGGCCGATCGTCTCGCCCAGATGGGTCCCTTTCGAGCACAGCCTGCCACGATTGGCGGGATGCGCCTCATCTCCCGCGATGCGAACGCTGCGATCGCCGAGCAGCGTCGCCTTCACCCCGCAGCCGACGCCGCAATAGGGGCAGGTCGTCCGTATCGCGGGAGCGTCGTTCATGCCGCGGCCGCGGCCGCGGTCGCCAGCATCGCCACGCGCGAGATCAGCACCCGTCCGGCGTCGACCCGCACCGGGATGGTGGGCACGCAGCCCCTGTCCTCGCCCAGCGCCTCGCCGGTGGCGAGCGATATCCGCCAGTTGTGGAGCGGGCAGGCGACCGCCTCGCCATGAACGATGCCCTGGCTCAGCGGGCCATGCTTGTGGGGGCAGCGGTTGACCAGCGCATAGACCTTGTTGGCGCCGGTGCGGAACACGGCAATTTCCTCGCCATTGCCTGTCTTGATGGTGCGCGCGCCCCGCGCCGGAATTTCGGCGAGTGCGCCGACGTCGATCCAGTCTCCGATCATTATGTTCACTCCGCCGCGAGCATTTCGATGGGGCGGAACTCGCCCAGATGCGCATGCTGCTCGCGATCGGCCCCGCCCGCGCGTGCGGCCCAGGGATCATCCTGCGAAAAGCTCTGCGAGAAGAGGAAGCGGCTGGTCAGCGCCTCGCGGCCGACCTCGTCGTCGACGATCCGTTGGCGGACATAGTCAATCCCGACCCGCTCGACCCACGGCGCGGTGCGCTCAAGATACCAGGCCTCCTCGCGGTAGAGCTGGGTGAAGGCGGCGCAATAGTCCATCGCCTGGCGCTCGGTCGCGACCCGGCAGAGCAGATCGGTCGCGCGCACCTTGATGCCGCCATTGCCGGCGACATGCAGCTCATAGCCCGAGTCGACGCAGACCACGCCGAAATCCTTGATCGTTGCCTCGGCGCAGTTGCGGGGGCAGCCCGACACCGCGATCTTGAACTTGTGGGGCATCCAAGAGCCCCAGGTCATCTGCTCGATCTTGACGCCGAGGCCGGTCGAATCCTGCGTGCCGAAGCGGCACCATTCCGAGCCGACACAGGTCTTCACGGTGCGCAGCGCCTTGCCATAGGCATGGCCCGAGACCATCCCCGCGGCGTTGAGATCGGCCCATACGGCGGGCAGATCCTCTTTCTTGATGCCGAAAATGTCGAGCCGCTGGCCGCCGGTCACCTTGACCATCGGCGCATCATATTTTTCGACGACGTCGGCGATCGCGCGCAGCTCGCGCGGGTTGGTAAGGCCGCCCCACATGCGCGGCACCACCGAATAGGTGCCGTCCTTTTGGATATTCGCATGCAGCCGCTCGTTGACGAAGCGGCTCTGCTGATCGTCGACATAATCGCCGGGATTGGCGCAGAGCAGATAATAGTTGAGCGCGGGCCGGCACGATGAGCATCCGTCGGGAGTCGACCAGTGCAGCTTCTGCATCACTTCGGGGATCGATTTCATCCCCTGTGCAACGATCTCACGGCGGACGTCGTCATGGGTGAAGCTGCTGCATTTGCACAGCGTCTTGACCGCGCGCTCGCCTTCATATTCGTCGCCAAGCGTGACCGCCAGCAGCTGCTCAACCAGCCCGGTGCACGAACCGCACGAGGCCGAAGCCTTGCAGGTGGCGCGAACTGCGTCGAGCGTGCAGGCGCCGCCTTCGATCGACGCCACCACCTTGCCCTTGGAAACGCCGTTGCAGCCGCAAATCTCGGCATCGTCCGAGAGCGCCGCAACGGCTGCCTTAGGGTCCGCTTGGCCCCCTCCTTGGGCGAAGGCCTGTCCGAAGATCAGGACGTCGCGGATCGACCCGATGTCCTCGTCCTTCTTGAGCAGGTCGAAATACCAACTGCCATCGGCGGTATCGCCGTACAGCACCGCCCCGACGATCCGGTCGTCGCGGACGACGACGCGCTTGTAGACACCGCGCGAGGCATCGCGCAGCACGATATCCTCAGCGCCGTCGCCGCCCGAGAAGTCGCCCGCCGAAAAGACGTCGATCCCGGAGACCTTGAGCTTGGTCGATGTCACAGACCCGCGATAGCCGCTCGGCTTATCGACCAGTCCGTCGGCCAGCGCGCGGCACATCTCCCACAGCGGAGCGACAAGGCCGTAGACATTGCCGTCATGCTCGACGCATTCGCCGACCGCGAGCACCGCGGGATCGCTCGTCACCATATGGTCATCCACCTGGATGCCGCGTCCGACCGCAAGGCCCGCCTCGCGCGCCAGTGCGACCGATGGGCGGATGCCCACCGCCATCACCACCAGGCTCGCCGGGATGGTCCGTCCGTCCTTGAGCCGCACGCCCTCGACCTTGCCCTCGCCGATGATCTCGGCGGTGTCGGCGCCGGTTAGGATCGTCTGGCCGCGCCGTTCGAGTTCGGTCTTGAGCAGCCAGCCGGCGGCTTCGTCGAGCTGGCGCTCCATCAGCGTCGGCATCAGGTGGATCACGGTCACCTTCATACCGCGCAGCGAAAGGCCGTGCGCCGCCTCCAGCCCGAGCAGGCCGCCGCCGATCACCACCGCATCGCCGCCGGCCTCGGCCGCCGTGAGCATATGATCGACATCCTTCATGTCGCGGAAGCTGATCACGCCCGGCAGATCCTTGCCTGGCACCGGGATGATGAAGGGATCGGAGCCGGTCGCGATCAGCAACCGGTCGTAGCTCACCGTCCTCCCGCTCTGCGACTTTACCGTCTTCGCGGCACGATCGATCGCGGTGACCGGATCGCTGCTGATGAGCTCAATCGCATTGTCGCGATACCATTCCGGCCCATTGATGACGATGTCGTCGAAGCTCTTCTCTCCGGCGAGCACCGGCGAGAGCATGATGCGGTTGTAGTTCACATAAGGCTCGGCGCCGAAGATGGTGACGGAGAAGCGGCCGGGATCGCGGGCCAGCAGCTCTTCGACGGCGCGGCAGCCGGCCATGCCGTTGCCGATCACCACCAGATGTTCGCGGAGGGTAGGGGAGAGCATCACGCTTCCTTCAGTTTGCGATGACGGACGAGGTGCGACATGCGCGCATCAGATGCGGGCGCCGGCGAGCGCGCTCGCCCAGGTTGAGCGCCAGCGGCCTTTGACGATGGTGAGACCGCCCAGCGCGATCAGCGCAAGCCCTGCGAAGATCAGAAAGCCGAGCTGCGGGCTGCCGGTCAGTTGCTTGGCGAGGCCGAGCGACGAGGCAAGGTAGAAGCCGCCGACGCCGCCGGCGAAACCGACCAGGCCGGTCATCACGCCGATCTCTTCCTTGAAGCGCTGCGGCACCAGCTGAAACACCGCGCCGTTGCCGAAGCCGAGCGCGAGCATCGCCACCAGGAACAAGGCGAGCGCCAGCCAGACGGTCGACGGGCCGGTGCTGATGGCGCTGAGCGTGATCGCGGCCAGCAGATAGGCGACGGTGAGCGCCTTCGTGCCGCCGATCCGGTCGGCGACCGCGCCTCCGAACGGGCGAATCAAAGAGCCGGCGAATACGCAGGCGGCGGTGCAGTAGCCGGCGATTACCGGGGTCAGCGCGAACTGATCGGTGAAGTAGATCGACAGCGACGAGCTCAGGCCCACGAACCCGCCAAAGCTGACGCCGTAGAACAGCATGAACCACCAGGCATCGGCCTTCTTGAGCGGCTCGAGATAGGCGGTGACGGGCTTGGCGGCGGGCGGGTTGGGCGCGTTCTTCGCGAAGATCATGTAGATCACGAACACGATCGCCAGCGGGATCACCGCCAGGCCGAAGACGCTGGTCCATCCGAACAGCTTGGCGAGGGTGGGCGCGAACAGCGCGGCGAGGACGGTGCCGCTGTTGCCCATGCCGGCGATGCCCAGCGCGGTGCCCTGGTGCTCGGCCGGATACCAGCGGCTGGCGAGCGGCAGCGCGACGGCGAAGCTCGCCCCGGCGAAACCGAGGATGACGCCGACCGCGATCGTTCCGCCGAAGCTGTGGACGCCGAGGAGCCAGGCGGAGAGGAGGCCGGCCATGACGACGATCTGACCGATCGCGCCGGTGAGCTTTGGCCCTATGCGATCAACCAGCACGCCATTGACGAGACGCAGCACCGCGCCGGCGAGCGTCGGCACCGCGACCATGAAACCCTTTTGCGCAGCGCTCAGCCCGAGGTCGGCCGAGATGCTCGGCGCAAGCGGGCCGAGCAAAACCCAGACCATGAAGGCGAGATCGAAATAGAGGAAAGCCGCGATGAGCGTCGGCCGATGTCCTGCGGCCCAAAAACCCTTGTTCACCGAAAACCTCCAAAACCGAGCGAGCCCACGTTCCAATCCTTTCCGAGCATGAAAAAAAAGCCGCCTCGAAGCACGATCAAACGATCGTATTCGGGCGGCGTCTTTGCCTGTGCCTAGGCCCTAAGACCCGGCAGCGGATTGATCCTTCTTTGGATCGTTCCGGCTATGAGAATCGGGGCATCCTTGCCTCGATGTCAGGAGATTCTCATGGATGCCCCCTGGAGGCAAGAGTTTTTTGCGCGACGCAGCATTCGCAAGCGCAAGCAGGCACCCTTCCCGGCGCGGCCGGAAAGGGTGGCCATGTCTCCGTTCCAGGCCGCCCGTGGGGCGGTGGGATCACCTCATCGCATCACAGCGCCCATTCGATCGAAAGCCAAAGCTTCTTGGTGTCGGCATCGCCCGCGAAACTGGCGATGCCCTGGCGTTCGTAATCCGCATATTTGGCCGTGAAGGTGTATTTCTTCACCTTGGCTACCAATTGAAGATCGACTTCGTCGCCATAATGGATACTGGCCACGTCGCTGCTGAAACGGTGGTAGACCGCCGTGGCGGTGATGGCGTCAAACGGCCCCACCTTCTTCCAGCCATAGCCTGCCGAAGCATAATAGTCGGTGATGCCCTGCGCCGGGGTGGTCAGGAATTTGTCGGCCCAGCCCTGGAATTTGTGCAGCGTCGCGAACGGCGTCTGGAAGGCAAATCCGCCCGCGAAGGGCAGGCCAGTTGCCTTGACCGAAACGCTCCGATCAGCGCCGAGTTGCTCGACGCCCGCGCCGAACTTGAACGCGGCGACATCGAGTGAGCCTTCGGCCAAGAAATAATCCACCGAATAGTCGATCGGATTGGTACCGATATCCTGCTGATGGGCGTAGCTCAGCGTATAGCTCCACTTGATCGCCTTGCTGAGCGGGCGGGTGCCCGAGAAGCGCGCGCCGAAGCTGTTGGAGCTGTTGCGGCGGAGCGCGGGTGGCGTCTCGTCTTCGTCTACCCTGTAGAAGAAGCCGGACAAGGTGCCGACGGGAGTCTTGTAGGAAGCATTCGCGAAGATATTGTCGCCGCCGATCGCCTGCGGGCGGGTGATGAAGCCGCGGCGACCGCCGTCGACCCCCCAGATGGTGCGATCCGACCAGCTGTAGGTGAGATCGATCTTGAGGTTCTTGACTGCGCTCCATTCGACGCGAACCGCGTCGAACGTCTGCTCGTTCTGGCGCCAGCCGACCGAGCCGACGAAGCGCTGGTCGTCGAGATTGATGCGCTGGCGGCCCGCGGTGACCACCGTGCCGGGCAGGCCCTTATACTGGACCTGGATCCGGTTGAGTTCGATATTCTCGGGATCGGCGACGATCGGATAGGTCGCCTTGCGGTTGAGGCCGCTAAAATAGCTTTCGTTGAGCGCTAGCGTTCCTTCGGCCTCGACCAGAAAGGACAGCGGGCCTTCGGTCGCCTCGACCCCGAGCCGCGCGCGCGCGGTCAGCGCGTTGGCGTCCTTGGCGAGACCGGCTTGATCGACATTTTCGTAACGCAGCCGGGTATCGACGATCGGCTTGAGCTTCACCGCTTGCGCGGCCGCCGGAAGCAAGGCTGCCGAAGACATAAGGCAGCACGTCAGGAATCGCATGGTCGTCCCCCCAATTGAAGATCGCAATGTTGTTCGATGCCTTGGCGGCATCCTCTCCCGGCCGGACTGTTATCCGGCCATATCAGGCGGCCTTGTCGGCCGGATTGGAATAGCGTTGGTGCAGGAAGTGCAGGATCTCGTGGCGGGCATGGTTATAGTCCGCCGTGTCAGCCATCTCGATCCGGTCGCGCGGGCGCGGCAGGTTGACGGCCAGATCCTCGCCGATCGTCGCGGCAGGCCCGTTGGTCATCATCACCACCCGGTCGGCGAGCAGCACCGCTTCGTCGACGTCATGAGTAATCATGACCACCGTATTGTTCAGCTTGGTCTGGATGGCCATGACCGCGTCCTGAAGGCTGGCGCGGGTCAAGGCGTCCAGCGCTCCGAACGGCTCGTCCATCAGCAGCACGCGCGGGCTCATCGCGATGGCGCGGGCGATGCCCACCCGCTGCTTCATGCCGCCCGACAATTCGCCGGGGCGCTTGGCGGCGGCATGCGCCATCTGCACCAGATCCAGATTGTGCATCACCCAGTCGCGGCGCTCGGTGCGGCTCTTTCCGCCCATCACCTTGTCCACCGCGAGCCGGACATTCTCCTCCACCGTCAGCCAGGGCAGCAGCGAATGATCCTGGAAGATCACCGCCCGGTCCGGCCCCGGCTTGTCCACCACCTCACCGTCGAGGAAAACCACGCCCCGGCTGGGCTTCACCAGCCCCGCGATGATGTTGAGCAGGGTCGATTTGCCGCAGCCCGAATGGCCGATCAGCGCGACGAACTCCCCCTTCTCGATCGACAGGTCGATCTCGCGCAGCGCGGTGAAGGGGCCCTTGGGCGTGGGGAAGGTGACCCCGATGCCTTCGAGGGCGAGATAGGAACGATGCTTCATGGACGTATCCTTTCCTCAGGCAGCGCGGGCGATGCGGCGGCCGATCCAGCCGACGATCCGGTCCAGCCCGAAGCCGATCACGCCGATCCAGACGAGCGCGACGATCGTGTCGGTGAGGAGCGAGCTGTTATAGCTGTCCCAGATGAAGAAACCGATGCCGGTGCCGCCCTGGACCATCTCGGCGGCGACGATCGCGAGCCAGCTCATCCCGACTCCGATGCGGAGTCCGGTGAACATGTGGGGCACGGTCGCCGGCAACATGATCTTGATGAAATATTCGAACGGATTGAGCGCGAGCACCCGGCCGACATTCCGGTAGGTCGCGGGGATATTCTGCACGCCCGCCGCGGTGTTCAGGATCACCGGCCAGATCGCGGTTATGAAGATCAGAAAGATCGCCGACGGTTGCGCTTGCTGGAAGATGGCGAGGCTGATCGGCAGCCATGCGAGTGGCGGGACCGTGCGGAGGATCTGGAACAGCGGATCGAGCGCGCGATAGGCGAACTTGCTCTGGCCGATGAGGATGCCGAGCGCGACGCCGATGATTGCCGAAAGGCTGAAGCCGAATGCGACCCGACCGAGGCTGGTCAGGATATGGCCGGCGATGCCGACATCGCCGCCATCCTGGATCTTGACGCCAAACCCGCCGAATTCCACGCCCTTGAAGGGGTGCATGATCACTTCATAGCTTTCGGTCCAGACCTTGGAAGGGCTGGGCAGGGCCGAGCCTTCGCCGCTGCAGGCGATCTCCCAGACCATCAGCAGCGCCGCGAGCATGATCATCGTCGGCAGGACCGTCAGCGCGATTGACCGTAGACGGACGGATAGCGCCGCGACATCCAGTCGGGATATGGCCTGGGCCGCTGCCGGCTGGCTTCCGGGATAAGGAATGATCTCGGCCTGGGGCAGGGAGGAGCCGCTCGGTGACGGCTCCTGAGATGGGGTGACGAGGCGAACCGGGGAGGACATGGTGTAGCTCCTTGGCGGACGGATCAGACCTTCTTGATCTTCAGGCTGGCCAGATAGGCGGCGGGATTGGCGGGATCGAAGACCTTGCCATCGAAGAAGCGCTCGACGCCGCGGCTGTCCGATTTGGGGATCTGCGCCGCCGGCACCTTCGCCAGCATCGCCGCCTTGCGCCAGATATCGGCGCGGTTGACCTTGGCGATCACCGCTGTCTTGTTGAGATTGGCGGGCACTTTACCCCAGCGCTGATCCTCGGTCAGAAACCAGAGATCGTGGCTCTTGTAAGGGAAAGAGGCGTTCGCAGCCCAAAACTTCATCTTGAACGGTGCGTTATTGAACACGCGGCCGTCGCCCATTGTGAAATTGCCGAGCAGCCGATCCTGGATGTCGGCGACGGGGACCTTCAGCCAGTCCCGCCCGCCGACGATCTCGGCCAGCTTCGCGTTGTTGGCGGGATTGTCGCACCAGCGCTGCGCATCGATGATCGCGGCGGTCAGCGCGATCGCCGCATTGGGATGCGCGGCGACCCAGTCCGAACGCATCGCGAACGCCTTTTCGGGATGGTTCATCCAGAGCTGGCCGGTCGAGACCGCGGTGTAACCGAGCTTCTGCGCGACGAGCTGGTCGTTCCACGGTTCGCCGACGCAGAAGGCCTCCATCGTGTTCGCCTTCATGTTGGCGACCATCTGGGCCGGGGGGATCGTGATCAGTTCGACATCGACATCGGGATTGATGCCCTGTGCGGCAAGCCAGTAGCGAATCCACAGATCATGGGTTCCGCCGGGGAAGGTCATGGCCATGGTGATCTTGCGGCCGGCCGCCTTGCGCTGCGCGATGAGCGGCTTCATCCGCGCCGAGTTGATGTCCGCGCGCGCGCCGAGATAGGCTTTCTCGACCGAGATCGCCTGGCCGTTGACGTTGAGGCGGGCGAGGATGCTCATCGGCGTGGCTCTGCCGATCGCGCCGAGCGTCAGCAAATAGGGCATGGGCGATAGGATATGGCCGCCGTCGATTCCGCCCCCGGCAGTCCCCAGCACTAGGTTGTCGCGGGTCGCGCCCCAGCTCGCCTGCTTGGCGACGACGACGTCGGGCATGCCATATTTGGCGAACAGGCCGAGTTCTTTGGCGATGATCAGCGGCGATGCATCGGTCAGCGCGATGAAGCCGAGCTTGGCGCCGGTGACTTCGGGCTTGCCGGGTGCAGCGCCTAGCAGCGGCGCGGACATGCCAGCCGCTGCTGCGCCCGCCGCCGCGGCGGCGCCGGTCTTAAGAAATGCCCGGCGTCCGATCGCCGCTGCGAAGCCGTTCTCGCGATCGTCAATCCTGTCGGTCATGATTCCCCCAAATCCGAAAACGAAAAAAAGCCGCAATCGAGCCCCGATGAGAGGATCGACAGCGGCTTTGCTGTATGAACGGAGGCGCCCACTCCCATCGTTGGGAAGGCTGCCAATATGGCGCACATCCATTGTGCGCTGCATCGATATCACGCGAATCGGCACGACGACGCAAGTAGATTTTTTGCAACCGCCGTCATGGGCGGCCGATCAGGCTCTCAACTATCGAAAGCGGAAAGATATTCTTGAATTTTAGAAGGGTCGAAAATCCGCCCGTCAAAGAACTTGTCGGGGCCTAATGTGAGCGTTCCGCCGCTCGATCCGACCGCGAGCGGGCTCGAAAGAGCACCTTCGACCTTCATGCTCGCACCCGGCATAGGCAATGCTGCGCCTGCGAGCGCGCGGCGGAAGACATCCGACCGGAACACGTCGGCGGCGAGGCGTTCGGCCGCCTCACTGGCTTCGGCCATGCGCCACCGAATCAGCTGCGAGTAGATCCACAGCGCCTGGCTGCGCCAGGGGAAATTGGCGGCCTCCCGGGCGAACAGCATGAAGTCGTCGACCGCGATTGGCGGTGTGTCCGGCCGGAGGATGAGCCGTCCGGTAAGGGCCGGCAGGATCGTCGCGACCGGCTGGCCGACATAGGCGGGCTGCGCCAGCAATCCAGCCAGCTCATCGTGGTTCGCAGCCTCGTCGCACCACGCGGCCGCCCGCGCCAATACGATCAGCAGCCGGTCGGTGACATCGGCGTTCGCTTCCATCCAGTCGGTGCGGAAGGCGAGCACCTTCTCAACGCCGCGCCGCCAGATGCGCGATCCGATCGCGACCATTTCGGCCAGCCCCTCGGCGACGGCGACGCTGCCCCAGGGTTCACCCGCGATGAAGCCGTCAATCTCGCCCGCGCGCAGTGCTTCGGTCATCAGTGAGGGGGGCAGCACCCGCAAGGCGAGATCCCGGTCGGGATCGACGCCGGCGAACGCCAGCCAGTAGCGCAGCATGAGCGCGTGGCTCGAAAAGCGATGGACGATGCCGATCACCGGTTTGCGCCGATGCAGGCCGATCGCCGCGGCGAAGTCATGTGCGGTTCCGATCGGATCGGCGATCCGCTTGGCCGGATCGGGATCGAGCGCCACAGCGAAGTCGCTCGCCATCGACAGCGCATTGCCGTTGAGATTGAGCTTGAACGGGGCGGAGAGCGCGGCGGGATGCTGGCTGAGCCCCAGCGTCACCGCGATCGCCAGCGGGGCGAGCATATGCGCCGCCTGCACCTGCCCATAAACCAGGCGGTCGCGCAGCGTGGCCCAGGATGTGGTTTTGTGCAGGCTCAGATCGATGCCTGCCTCGGCGGCGAAGCCCTTCTCGCGCGCGACGATCAGCGGAGCGCTGTCGGTCAGCGGGAGAAGGGCAATCGCGATCGGGGTCATTCCTTACCTCCCAGAAGATCATGCGCCGTGATCAGCGCCTCCGCGACTTCCACGATCCGCCTGCCCTGGTTCATCGCCGTTGATCGCAGCAGCGCATAGGCATCGGGCTCGCTGAGTGCACGGCTGTTCATCAGCAAAGCCTTGGCGCGATCGATCGTCTTGCGGTCGGCGAGCGCGGTGCGCGCCTCGTCCAGTTCGGTCTGCATCCGCGCGAAGGCGTTGAAGCGGCGAATGGCGAGGTCGAGGATCGGCTTCACCCGTTCCTTGCGCAGCCCGTCGACCACATAGGCCGACACCCCGGCGTCGATCGCCGCGCCGATCATCTGATCGTCGGATTGGTCGACAAACATCGCGATCGGACGGGCGAGCGCGCGGCTGACTGCGAGCATTTCCTCAAGCGTGTCGCGGCTCGGGCTGCCGAGATCCATCAGGACGACGTCGGGCGCCATGCGCTCGAGCTTGGCGACGAACGCGCCGCGCGGGGGAACCACATGGATATCGTCATAGCCGGCTTCGCGCAGGCCCTCCTCGAGGACGGTCGCGCGCAAGCCGCTATCGTCGACGATCACGATCCGCAATGCGTTCCCTTTCGCCCTAGGCCGTCGCGTTGCCTATGATCCAGCCCGCGGGATGTTGCAATGCACCCGATCGACGGGAGATTGCGACGCGCGGCGGCTTTCGCTTCGCGCGCAGACATCCCATATCGATTTTCGGGCCACTTTGCCCCTGGGGCTTTTTTGACACCATGACCGCTTCGATCGCTTATCTCGGATTGCTCGACGATGAGGACATTCTCCTCGATATCGCCGCGCTCGAGCTCAGCGCGCTCGATCATCCGGGAGTCGATCTCGCTCCCTATCTCGCGCAACTCGCCGCGATCGAGGCTGAGATCGAGGAGGAGGCCAGGGTTGGCGAGGAGGCCGCGACCGGCCCCGAGCAGGCGGCCATTCTCGCCCGCATTCTCGCCGGCCGCCACGGATTTTCCGGAGACAGCCAATCCTATGACGCGCCGCTCAACACGGACATGATCCGCGTGCTCGACCGTAGGAAAGGGCTGCCTGTCAGCCTCGCCATTCTCTATGTCGCGCTGGCGCGGCGGATCGGGTGGTCGGCGGACGCGCTCAATACGCCCGGGCATGTGCTTGTGCGAATTGGCCCAGAGTCCGCCCCCATAATGGTCGATCCGTTCCATGACGGCGCGGCGGTGAGGCGCGAAGGGCTGCTCACCTTGCTTCGCCGGGCGTTGGGGCAGGCCGCGCGCTACGACGCGCGCCATGTCGCGCCGATGGCCAATCGCCTGGTGCTGGTGCGCCTGCTGCTCAATCAGGCGACCCGCGCGGAAGCGGAGGGCGATGGGGGACGTGCCCTGACGCTCTATCGCCGCATCGTCGAGGTCGCGCCAGGCAACGCGCAAGGCTGGTGGGATCTGGCGCGTTTGCAGCTTTCCACGGGCCGGATCGACGATGCCCGCACCAGCCTCAGCGCGATGCTGGAGGTTACCCGCGACAGCGGCAGCCGCGCACACATCGCCGCCGCGCTCGAGGCGCTCGCCGGCCGCTGACCATCGCCCGGACAGGCCTCAGCCCGCGAGCCGGATCACCTCGTCTGCGAGACCGAGGGGATCGAACGGCTTGGTGATCACTCCCCTTGCGCCTTGCTCGACATAGGCCGCGATGTCTTGCGGGCGCGCCCGCGCGGTCACGAAGATCACCGGCAAATCTTCGGTGACGGCGTTCGAGCGGAGTTCGGCGAGCAATTCGGGGCCGGTCATACCGGGCATCATCACATCGACCATGGCGAGATCGGGCCGCCACGTCCCTTCGCGAAGCAGGGCCATCGCTTCCTCGGCCGACGCCGCGGTGCGAACATCGATATGCGGACGTATCTTGAGCGACATTTCGACAATGAGGCGGATGTCGGCCTCGTCGTCGACGTACAGCACGGAGAGCTTTTCGGTCATTGTGGGCCACCATGGCGATCTACCACCTCGAGAACGGTCGAGGCGAGCTTGGGCAGGGCGCGGCGCGACTTGATCAGCACCGCATCGGCGAGCCCCCGCGCCTGGGCATCGACTTCCTGCGCCGAATAGAGGATCACGGGCAACGGCTTGCTGTCCTTCTTGATCTCGCAGAGCAGGTCGTGGCCCGAGCCATCGGGCAGCCCGAGATCGAGCACGATGGCGTCCGGCCGGCGCGCGGCGAGGATCGTGCGCGCCGCGGCGAGGCTGGCGGCGTTGAGCAACAGGCCGCGCCCCGCCAGCGCGGCCGAGAAAAGCTCGCGCGTGTCGCTGTCGTCGTCGACGTGCAGGATCACCGCCTTGCGTTGTCCCGCGCGCCGGATCGATTGCTGGACCAGTTGGACCAGCCGGGGCGGATCGAACGGCTTTTGCAGCCAGCCATAATAGCCGTCGCTGTCTATCTCAGGCTGGGGCGGCGTCCCCGAAATGATGATGATCGGAACATGCCTCGTTTCCTTGCTCGCGCGGAGCGCGCGCATCACCTCGATCCCGTCGGAATCCGCCAGCGTGAGATCGAGCAGCACCGCGTTGTAACGTTGGGAGCGCGCATGCGCGATGCTGTCGCGGACGCTGGTCACCAGATCGCTTGCATAGCCATGTGCGGTCAGGATCGATTGGATTGTGTAACCGGCGTCGGCATCGTCCTCGCAGATCAGCAGGCGGATCGGCCGTGCGCCGTCGGCCGCCTGGGCGGTATCGCGCGGGACGCTGAAGGCGAAGCGCGCGCCGCCTTCGCTGCGATTCTCGAACGATATATCGCCGCCGTGGCTGCGCACGATCTCGCGCGAGATCGCCAGCCCGAGCCCGGTGCCGGCGATCATCTGCTTGTCGGGCCGGGCCCCTTGGGCAAAGCGGTTGAAGATATGCTCGGCGAAGGCCGGATCGATGCCGGGCCCGCTGTCGGTGACCTGGATGACATGGTCGTCACCGCCACCGATGAGCTCGAAGGTCACGCTCGATCCCTCGGTCGAGAATTTGATCGCGTTGGAGAGGAGATTGCTCGAAACCTGCACAAGGCGATCGAGATCGGCGCAAGCCATGACCGGTTGGTCCGGCGTCCGCATCTCGATATGCACGTCGCCGCGCTCGGCCAACCCCTGCATTGCCTGCAGCGTTTTGGTCATCACCTCGCGCAGATCGACCACCGCATAGTCGAAGGCCATGCGCCCCTTGCGGATCTGGTCGATGTCGAGAATGTCGTTGATCAGCCGGATCAGCCGTTGGCTGTTGGTTTCGGCGATCTCGGTGAGGCGTTGCGCGGGGGCGGGCAGCACCCCCGCCGCGCCGCTGCGCAGCAGCGCGAGCGAACCCACCACCGAGGTCAGCGGGGTGCGCAGCTCATGGCTGACGGTGGAGATGAAATCGTCCTTGAGGCGGTCGATTTCCTTGCGGCCGGCTGCGTCGCGGAGCGTGGCGATGATGTGGACGCCATCGGGCAGGCGCATCGTCCCCAGCGATACGTCGACCGCGATCGCCTCTCCCCGGCTGTCGCTGCCGGCGACGTCGAGCAGTTCGGTCTTGGCCAAACGGCCTTTCAACAGGCCGACGCGTTCGAGGAACGGGCCCTCGCCGGGCGCGATCGCGATCACCGAAGAGATGTCGCGGCGCAGCAGCTCATCGGCGCGATAGCCGAACATCTTCTCGGCCGCCGGGTTGATCGTCTCGATGCTGCCGCTCGGATTGATCAGGATGATGCCGTCGGTCGCTCCGTCGAAGATGGCGCGCTGGCGCGTCGCCGCCTCCTCACGCTCGATCTCGATCAGGTCACGGAGCCGCCTGCTGCGCGCCGCGAGCAGGCCGAGAACGCCCGCTGCAAGCCCGATCAAGGCAATCCCGAACCACATGACCCGCCGTGTCTGCGCGATGCGCCGGCCCTCGGCTTCGACCCGGGCGCGCATGTCTCCGGCCGCCCGGTGTTGCATCTGACCGATCACCTCCCGGATCGCGTCCATCAGTCGCTTACCGCGGCCTTCCTTCAGGCGAGCCGCGACGGCGTTCAGGCTCGATCGCTGGCGCAATTCGATGAGCGAGCGCATCTCGGCGAATTTGGCGCCGATCAGTTGCCTGAGCCGCTGCAGATCGCGCGCGTCCGCCGGATTCGCAGGCATAAGACTTTCGACCGCGGCGAGCTGGCCGCTGAGCTTGGCCCGCGTGCTTTCATAAGGGGCGAGAAAGGTGGGATCGCCGCTGAGCAGATAGCCTCGCTGGCCGGTTTCGGCGTCCTTGAGCAGCGAGAAGAGCTCCTCGATCTGGCGGCGATATTCGAAGGATTTCTGCACCTCCTGGCGGCCTTGCGCCCCGTGGCGGGATTCGGCGCCGAGCCACAGCGCCATCACCGCCAGCAACAGCGGGCCCACCGCGACCAGGGTCGCGAATTGCAGCCAGCTTCGCCGGAGCGGCCGCCTTGATGGCGACGCCGCCGTCATTCGGGCTGGAGCAGCGGGCGCATCATCAGGATCGCCTGTGTGCGGTTGGTCACCCCCAATTTGCGGAAGATCGCCGACAGATGCGCCTTGATCGTCGCTTCTGAAACGCCGAGATCCGCTGCAATCTGCTTGTTGAGATCGCCGCTCGCGAGCGCCAGCAGCACGCGGCGCTGGGCGCCGGACAGGCTGTCGAGCCGCTTGCGCAATGTGTCCACTTCGGCGCCGGGGCCGGTGGAAGCCGGAAAAATACTGCCGCCGTTCAGGATCTTTTCGATCGCCGCCACCGTTGTTTCGAGCGGATGGCGCTTGGACAGGAAGCCGGCTGCGCCGACGGCCTGCGCCGTGGCGACCATCTGGTGGCTGTCATGCGCCGAAAGGATCGCGATAGGGGTTCGGCCGAGCAGATGCTGCAGCTGAAAGAAGCCGCCGAACCCGCTGGCGTCGGGCAGGTCATAATCAAGCAGAAGCAAGCGATATTGCCCGTTGCGCTCGATCGCCGTCTTCGCTTCGGCGATCGTGCTCACGACATCCACCGACAGACCCGGATAGCGCGCCCGCAAAGCAAGCTGTATGCCTTCCTGGATCAACGGATGATCGTCCGCGATCAATATCCTCCCAGTCGTCACCTTCGTCCTCAACAATCCTCGGTGTCACGGAGCCTGAACTTTCCTTTCATTTGCCCGCCCTAAGACCAATGGAAGGTGAGTTCATTTTCGGTTAATGTTCTTGTCTTGGTCCGGTGTGGAACGATGGAAAACTACGGGATTCTCCTGGTAGATGATGAGCCCGCCTATCACGCGATCGTGAGCGCGCTCCTATTGCCCCACTATGGGACAATCGACTGTGCCGCCGATCGGCGCGCGGCCCTTCAGGCGGTGCGACGTAAATCCTATGATTTGATCCTGCTGGACATCGAGATGGCCGAAGGCGACGGCTATCGCACCGTCACCGAAATTCGCGCTGCGAGGGAATGGGCGCGGGTCGTGCCGATCGTGGCCTTCACCACCCTCCATCCCCCGGCCGGCGACCGGCATTTCATCGAAGAGGGCTTCGATGGCTGGCTTCCCAAACCCTTTTCCGCGGCCCAACTGATCGGGCTGCTGCGGCGCTGGCTGGGGACGGACCAGATCGGCGCGATCGATCGACCCGGCGTCAAGCTCGCCGAAATCCTCGGCGAAGAGGCGAGCGCGGCGATGACCGAGCGCCTCTTCGCGAGCTTTGCCGAGGCGATCGCCGCGATCGACGGCGGCGCAGCACCGCGCGGCTATGGGCATCGGCTGGGCGGGCTGGCCGGCACGCTCGGCTTCGCGGTGCTCAGCGCAGCATGGCTCGGCCTGCAGTACGGCGACAGCGCCTCGTGGCCGACCGTTCGCGCCCTCACCACCGAAGCGATCGACCAATATCGCGCCGGGCGACGCGTGCGCGTCAGCGAAACGCCGCCATGATCTCGGCGCCGCGCTTGGCTTCCAGGATTCCGCATGAGCGGATCTGCTCGACGGTGCGGTCGAGCGCCAGTTCGCCGCGCTTGTAGCGCACCACCTGCGGCCGCATCGCGGCTTCGACGGCGGCGGCTTTCTCGACCGAGCAATAGCGGAGCGGAAGGCTGGGCAGGCGGGTTGCGCCGAAAATGCCGCCGGAGCCGACCAGCATGTCATAATGCGCCACCGCCCAATCATAGGCCATGTCGCGTGTGGCGGGCTCGACCGCCAGCAGCATCAGCAGGGTGAGCCGGTCGCTTGGGCGGATGCGCTTGTCGTCGACATGCCCGAGCAGCCAACGCCCGCTTGCCGGATCGCCGGTGCCTGCGAGCGCGCCGAGCGCACTGTCCCGGAACAGCGTGTCGTCGCTCGTCATGGCCCTGTCGAACAGCGACGCAACCGCTCTTTCGCCGCCCGCGGCAAGATAGGCGCTCAGCGCATTGCCCAGGAACGCCTGGTCGAGCGCGCCCTTGTCGCCCGCGAGCCAAGCGGTCGCCGCGGCGGCCAGCCGATCGCCGATCGCCTTGTCCTGCGCCTCGCCCGCGACCAGCGACACGAGGTCGGCGCGGAGCTTTTGGCGGTCGGCGTCCTCGTTCGCATAACGCTCCGCCTTCGGATCGAAGCCGATCGCGGCGAGCTTGGGCCCATAGGTGGCGTTCAGGAAATGGCGGTAGGCGGGCAGCGCCGCCCCGGCGATCATTCCGCGCTGGCGCAGTCCGGCCAGCCGCAGCCCGCCGTCGACCGCCGCGCCGGAATAGTCGTTTCCGACCATCGCCTTGGCGGCGTCGAGCAGCAATGAGGGTGGGACTTCGCCGGCGCGGAAGCCCGCCCACAGGCTGTCGGTCAACGCCAGCGCCTCGCCGGCGGGCAGGGCGGCCGCCTCGCCGATCAGGCTGCGCCATTCGGCCTCGGGGAGCGAAAAGCGGTAATAGCCGGTGCCGCCCGCATTGGCGATGATCGCGCCTTTGGCGGTGACCGGCAAGGTGGCTGCCGGCGCATCGAGCAGGGTGCAGTTGCGCGCTTCGCCGACGCGGACGCACAGCGGGATGATCCAGCTTTGCTGCGGCATGTCGGTGCCGAGCAGCGCATAGCGCTTCTGGCTGACCGCCAGCCCGGCGGCGGTGCGCTCGACGCGGATGACGGGGACGCCCTGCTGATCGACGAAGCTCTTGAGCGACGCCAGCACGCGCGGATCATGCGCGGCCTCAGCGAGCGACCCGAAGAATTGCTCGGTGCTGGCATTGCCATAGGCATAGCGATCGAGATGGAGCCGAACGCCGTCGCGGAATTTCTCGTCGCCCAGATAGGCGGCGATCATCGCGACGACCTGCCCGCCCTTGCCATAGGTGACCGCATCGAACGCGCTGTCGATCTCGCCATTGGTCCGGATCGGCTGGTGGATCGGGCGGCCCGCCTTCAGCGCGTCGGTGTTCATCGCCGCGAACGCCTCGTCGATCGCGCCCGCGCCGATCTTGAGATCGGGCCGCCATTCGTTGCCGATGCGATAGCCCATCCAGTTGGCGAAGCTCTCGTTGAGCCAGATATCGTCCCACCAGGCCGGCGTGACGAGATCGCCGAACCATTGATGCGACAGCTCATGCGCGACGATCATGCCGAAATTCTTCTTCTGGTCGGTCGACGCGCCCTTATCGAGCAGCAAGATCGTATCGCCATAGGTGTCGGCGCCGGCATTTTCCATCGCGCCGGGCATGATCGGCGAGCCGATCTGGTCGAGCTTGGGGAAGGGGAAGGGGCGGCCGAAATATTTCTCGAGCAAGCCGACGATCGGCCCTGTGTTGTCGAGCGCGAAAGCGAGCTTGTCCTTATAGGGCTGCGTACCGACGATGCGCACCGGCAGCGGCTCCTTGCGCTCGGGCGTCGGCGGCGCGGCGCTCGCCGCGGTGGCGAAGGGGCCGACCATGAACGCGACCAGATAGGTCGGCAGCGGCTTGGTCGGCTCGAAATTGTGCCGCACCAGATCGCCCGCCTTGATCGTCCCGGTCTCCGGCGCGTTGCTGACGGTGACATAACCCGGCCGGGTGGTCAGCGAGACGGTGAACGGCGTCTTGTAGCCGGGCTGGTCGAAGCCCGGAAAGGCGGCGCGCGCGTCGATCGACTGGAATTGCGACCAGGCATAATATTGGTCGCCGACCTTGACGCGGTAGAGCCCCGCCGGCCCGTCGCCGAACGGCGCGTCATAGTCGAACACCAGCGTCACCTTGCCGGCGGGCAGCGGCCGATCGAAATCGAGCCGCGCCACGCCCGAGGCATCGACCTCATGGTAGCGCGCGTTGACGGTCTCGCCGCCGGTCTTCGCGACGACGCTCGACACCTTGAGCTGGCGGCCATGGAGATAGAGGGCGCCGGTTGCGGCCTTTAGCGTCGCGTCGATCTCGGCATGGCCCGAGAAGCGCTCACGCTCGGGCAGAACGGTGAGATCGAGGCGATAAGCGGAGGGCGTGGCGGCATCGGGGAGGATGCCGAGCGGCACGGGCTCGGCCGCCGGCGCAGCAGCGTAGAGCGGGGCGGACAAGGCGGCCAGCGCGACCGCGGCGAGGAGTTTTTTCATGGAGCATCCCTCGGACGTGATGCCCTACCCATATAGTCGGGTAATACACCCCGCAAGCTGCGCCGTGACCGAGAGCCTACCGCGCCACCTCCGGCGATAAGTGCCGACTACCGCGCCGCCACCTTCGTCTCCTGGCCCTGCCACCCCCCGCCCAGCGCCCTGAACAGTTCCACCTGCGCATCGGCGACGCGTGCGTCGGATTCGGCGAGGGCGGCGTCGGCGTCGGCCGAGGTGCGTTCGGCGTCGAGCACGGTGAGGAAATCGACGCGGCCCTCGCGGAGCTGGGCGCGGCTGATCTTCGCGGCGGTGCCCGCCTGCGCCGAGGCCTCGCGCAGCGCCTGCTGGCGATCGAGTTCATGCGCATAGGCGGACAGCGCGGTCTCGGTTTCCTGGAGCGCGCGGAGCACCGTGCCGTCGAAGCCGGCGAGCGCGGCGCGGGTCGAGGCCTTGGCCTGGGCGATGCGCGCGCGGCCGGCTTCCTGGTTGGGGAAATTCCAGCTCAGCAGCGGGCCGAGCAGCCAGCGCAACGGGCCGCCGCCGAACATGTTGGCAAGCGACGGCCCGGTCGAGCCGATCGAACCGCCCAGCGAGATGCGCGGGTAGAGATCAGCGGTGGCGACGCCGATCCGCGCGGTTTCGGCCGCCAGCCGGCGCTCGGCCTCGCGGATATCGGGGCGGCGGGCGAGCAGGCCGCGGCCGTCGCCGACCGGGATCGGCCGGTCGAGCCGCAAGGTGGTCCGGCGTTGCCCGACCTCGGCGGGCAGATCGGCCGGCGCACGGCCCGTCAGGGTCGCGAGACGGAACAGCGCCGCGTCCCTCTGGGCGCGGAGCGGGGGCAGGGTGGCGCGTTGCTGCTCGCGCAGCGCCGAGGAACGCGACACATCGAGCCGCGAGGTGCGGCCGGCTTCGAACCGCTTGCCCGTCAGCGTCACGGTCTGGTCGAGCAGGGCGAGCGTGCGGTTGGCGACCTCGAGCCGCTCTGTGGCGGACGAGGCGTCCGCATAGGCGCGCGCGGTCTCGGCGACGATCGCGACCTTGACCGCGTCGCGCGCCGCCTCTGCGGTCTGTGCGTCGCCGCGCGCCGCTTCGACCGCGCGGCTGACGCGGCCGAACAAATCGACCTCATAAGCGATGTCGAGCCCGGCATCGAACGACCAGTCCTCGCGTTTGGCGCCGGGCCCGCGCTGGGTCTCGGGCTGGCGGCCATAGGTCGCCCCCGCGCCGATGCTGGTTTGCGGCAACCGGTCCGAGCGGGCCTCGCGCAGCGAGGCGCGCGCCTTGTCGAGATTGGCGATTGCGACGCGCAGGTCGGTGTTCGCCGCCAGCGCGTCGGCGACGAGCCGGTCGAGCACCGGATCCTGATAGAGCCGCCACCAGGCGTCTTCGGGTTCGCCCGCGGTGACCGGCGCCGCGCGCGCGCTGACGAAGGGCGCGGCCGCCGAGGGCGGGGTCGCCGGGCGGACATAGTTGGGGCCCGCCGCGGCGATGCTGAGCAGGCTGGCGAAACCGAGCAGGAGCTTGCGGGTCATTTTATTTCCCTCATTCAGCAGGCATGAGCGCGGGATCGGCGTCGCCGCCGCGCTTGCGGAAGCGGCGGGCGAAGCCCTCGGCGAGGCCGCGCGCAGCGACGTAGAAGGTCGGCGTGAAGACCAGGCCGAAGAAGGTGACGCCGAGCATGCCCGAGAAGACCGCGGTGCCGAGCGCCTGGCGCAGTTCGGCGCCGGGCCCGGTCGCGACCAGCAGCGGCACCACGCCGAGGATGAAGGCGAAGCTCGTCATCAGGATCGGGCGGAGCCGGGTCTGCGCCGCGCGGACGGCGGCTTCGACCGGCGTTAGGCCTTCCTCCTCGCCCTGTTTGGCGAACTCGACGATCAGGATGGCGTTTTTGGCGGCAAGGCCGATCAGCACGACCAGACCGATTTGGGTCAGCACATTATTGTCCATCCCGCGCAGGTTAACGCCCGCCATCGCCGCGAGCAGCGTCATCGGCACGATCAGGATGATCGCGAGCGGCAGCATCAGGCTTTCGAATTGCGCGGCCAGCACCAGGAAGACGAACAGCGTCGCAGCGGCGAAGACGATGATCGCGGCATTGCCCGCCAGCTTCTGCTGATAGGCGATCTCGGTCCACTCGGCCGTCACGCCCTGCGGCAGCTTCTCGGTCAGCTTGTCCATCGCCGCGAGCGCTTGGCCGGAGCTGCGGCCGGGCGCGGCCGAGCCCTCGACCGAGATCGCGGGATAGAGATTGTAGCGTTCGATCCGGTAGGCTCCCGCGCGATTCTCCATCGTCGCGACTGCGCCGATCGGCACCATCGCGCCCGAGTTCGAACGCGTCTTGAGCTGCTGGATGTCGGCGACATCGTCCCGGAAGGGCATGTCGGCCTGCGCGGTCACGCGGTAGGTGCGACCGAGCAAGTTGAAATCGTTGACATAGGCCGATCCGAGATAGACCTGCAGCGCCTCGAACACGCGGCTCGGCGGCACGCCCAACATATCGGCCTTGGCGCGATCGATGTCGGCATAAGCGCGCGGCACGCCATATTCGAACTTGGTATGCATGCCGGTCAAAGCGGGATCCTTGCGCGCCTCGCCGATCAGGCCCCACGCGACCTTGTTGAGCTGTTCGAAGCCCATGCCCGAGCGGTCCTGCAGCATGAGCTTGAACCCTCCCCCGGTGCTGATGCCGCGGATCAGCGGCGGCGGGATGACGAGGATGCGCGCTTCATCAAAGCCGGCGGCGATCTTGCTCGCGTCGGCCATGATCTTCGCTTCGGTCTCGCCCTTCTTCGCGCGGTCCTCGAAGGGATCGAAGACCAGGAAGGCAGTCGCCGCGTTGGATGCGCTGGTGCCCGTCGGTCCGTGGAAGCCGGCCAGCATCACCGCGCCCTTCACGCCGGGAATCTTGAGCATCTTCTTGGCGACCGCCTGCATCGTCGCATCGGTCTGCGCGAGCGACGTGCCGGGCGGCGTAAAGATCGCGGTCATCGCATAGCCTTGATCCTGCGAGGGGACGAAGCCGACCGGCGTCGCCCCGAACAGCAGCACGGTCAGCGCGACCAACCCGGCATAGGTGAAGAGCACGCGCTTGGGCCGCGCCAGCAGCTTCCTGGTGCTGGCGGCGTAGAAGCCGCTCAGGCGATCGAAGCCCGCGTTGAAGCGCTTGCCTCCGATATGGGCCATGCGGGCCCAACGGCCCTCGGGTTCACCCTCCGCCTTCGGCTTCAGCAACCGCGCGGCGAGCGCCGGAGACAGCGTCAGCGACAGCACCAGCGAGATGATCGTCGCCGACGAGATCGTCACCGCGAACTGGCGGTAGAATTCGCCGGTCAGGCCAGTCAGGAACATGGTGGGCACGAACACGGCGCACAGCACGAGCACGATCGCGATCAGCGCGGCGGATACCTCGTCCATTGAACGGTGCGCGGCCTGAGCGGGGCTAAGCCCATGTTCGAGGTTTCGCTCGACATTCTCGACCACGACGATCGCGTCGTCGACGACGATCCCGATCGCCAGCACCAGCCCGAACAGGGAGAGGTTGTTGAGCGAATAGCCAAATGCCGCGAGCACCGCGAAGGTGCCGATCAACGACACGGGTATCGCGATCACCGGGATGATCGCCGCCCGCCAGCTCTGCAGGAAGACGAGGATCACGATCACCACCAGCACCACCGCTTCGAGCAGGGTGTGCTGCACCGCGCTGACCGACTCGCGGATGAAGTTGGTGGGGTTGTAGATCACCCGATATTCGAGGCCGCGCGGGAATTTCGCCGACATCGTTTTGAGCTCGGCAAGCACCGCGTCGGCCGTCGCGAGCGCGTTCGAGCCGGGTCGCTGGAACACGCCGATGCCAAGCGAAGGCTGGCCGCTCAGATACATGTTGATCCCATAGTCCTCGGCGCCAAGCTCGACCCGGGCGACGTCGCTGAGCCGCGTCAGATGCCCTTCGCTGTCGGCCTTGATGACGACGTTGGCGAACTGCTCGGGGGTCGTCAGCCGCCCCTGGGTTTCGACATTGAGCTCATAGGCGGCGCCGCTGGCTTCGGGCGGCTTGCCGATCGCGCCTGCCGCAACCTGGACGTTCTGCGCGCGCAGCGCCTCGACGATCTCGCCGGCGGTCATATTGCGGGCGGCCGCGCGGCCCGGATCGATCCAGATCCGCATCGCATAATCGCGCGCGCCGAACAGCCGGACCTCGCCGACCCCGTCCAGCCGGGCAAGCCGGTCGCGGATCTGGGTAAGCGCGTAGTTCGAGATATAGCCGCGATCCAGCGAGTTATCGGGCGAGATCAGATTGGCGACGAGGATGAAGTCGGGCGAGGTCTTGCGGGTCACCACGCCCTGGCGGCGTACCTCCTCGGGCAACCGGGGCTCTGCGAGCGCGACCCGGTTCTGAACCAGCACTTGCGCTTCGTCCAGATCGGTGCCGAGCTTGAAAGTCACCGTGACGACGAGCCTGCCATCGCTGGTCGCCTGGCTCGACATATAGAGCATGTTGTCGACGCCGTTGATCTCCTGCTCCAGCGGCGAGGCGACGGTATCGGAGATCGTTTCGGCCGACGCGCCGGGATAGACCGCGCTCACTGTCACAGTCGGTGGCACGACCTCGGGATATTGCGACACCGGCAGACCGAAAAAGGCGAGCGCGCCAACGATGGTGATCACCACCGCAATGACGCCGGCGAAGATCGGCCGCTGGATGAAGATATGGCTCAGACGCATCAGATTCGTCCTTTTTGGCCGGCGCAAGAAAGCCTTTCGCGCGTTCGGAGAAGCGCGTCAGGCCGCCTCGCGGGCGATATGGCTATGCTTCAGCGGGCCGCCGCCAACGTCGCCTGCGAAGCCGAGGGGGCGGCGATGGCGATGGCGGCGGCGGGAGCCCGCGGCTCGATCTTGCCGGCGACCGTCTGGACGTTGGGCGCCATCGCCGCGGATTGCATCCCGGCGATCACGACATTGTCGCCGGGCTTGAGTCCCGACCGAATCACGCGAAGCCCGTCGACAAGCGGGCCGACATCGACCGGCTGGGGTTTCACGCTGCCGTCCTTGCCGGTCACGACATAGACCACCTTGCGCGCCTGATCGGTCACGACGGCCGCGTCGGGAACAAGCAGCGCGGGACGCGCTGCTCCCGACGCCAGGCGCATGTTGCCGAACATACCCGGGGTCAGGAAATAGTCGGGATTGGCGATCACCGCGCGGCCGCGGATCGTGCCCGAGCCGTTGTTGAGCGCATTGTCGGTGAAATCGACCTTGCCCTTCCAGCGGTAATCGCTCTCGTCCTGCAGGCGCACTTCCACCCGGTCGCTCGCGGCCTTCTGGCGCCGCTGCTTGAGGTACAGCGCTTCGGATCCGTCGAAGCTGAAATAGATCGGATCGAGCGCGTTGACGGTGGTGAGAATGGTGGCGTTCGCTGCCGATTCGCCCGAGACCAGATTGCCGATGTCGACCCGCCGGTCCGAGACTCGGCCGGTGATCGGCGCGCGGATCCGCGTGAATTCGACGTCGAGCAGCCGCGCCTGGATCTGCGCGCGGGCGGCCGCGAGCGTAGCTTCCGCCGACCGCACCGCGGCCCGCAGCGAGTCGACCTCCTCGGCGCTGACCGCCTGGTCGGCGATCAGCCGGTTCGCACGGGCGAGTTCGCTGCGCGCCAGCGCCAACGCGGTTGTGGCGCTTGCCTGGCGGGCGCGGGCCTCAGCCAGCGCCGCGGCGAACGGCCGGGGATCGATCGTAAACAGCAACTGGCCCTTGCGGACGATCTCGCCGTCACGAAAGTGAATCGACTCGAGCGCGCCTGAAACCCTAGGGCGGATCTCGACCGCCTGGCTTGGCTCGAAGCGACCGACATAATCGTCCCATTCGACGATGTTCTTCTGAATCGGGTGGCTGACCGTCACGACCGGCAGCGGCTGGCCATCGGCTTGTGCCTTGTCATGACCGGCAAAGCCATAGGCGGCGAACAGCAGCAGGGCGGCGATCGGCAAAGCGGCGTAGGCTGCGCGCTTTCGCGTGAATCGCTTCGCACCGGCCGGCTTTCCGACGAGATCCCCCTTGATGTCCGAAAGATACATGGCGTGTCCCTGCCTTGAATAAAATGTGACAGAACGGTACGTCTTGGATCTGGAGGTACCGTTCTGTCACATCTATTGCAAGTGCGAAGGACTGTGTTCCGGTTGCAAAAATAACTATCAGATGGCGAAGATAACTAATTTTGGCAGAAAATCGCGGATTTCAGGACGTCTACCTGGCCAGTTCGGCTTCGATGGCGTTGGTGATCAGGGGGTCATCGGGGGCGATGTCAGGCGCAAAGCGGCCTGCTACCGTGCCATCCTTGGCAATCAGAAATTTCTCGAAATTCCACAGCACGTCCTCGTCCCGTTCGGTTACGATGCCATAGCTGGCCAGCTTTTCCTTGAAGCCCTGATCCTTGAAGGTCTTGTCGGGTTTGGCTTCGATAAGCTTGGCATAGAGCGGATGCTGGTCTTCCCCTTTTACCGACAGCTTGGAGAACATCGGGAAGTCGACCGCGAAATTGGTCGTGCAGAAATCGGCGATCTCGGCGTCGGTGCCGGGCTCCTGCGCCCCGAAATTATTTGCAGGAAAGCCGAGCACCACCAGTCCCTTGTCGCGATATTTGGCGTAGAGCGCTTCGAGCGCTTCATATTGCGGCGTAAGCCCGCATTTCGATGCGACGTTGACCGCCAGCAACACCTTGCCGGCATAATCGCCGAGCTTGGCATCCTGGCCGTTGATCGTCTTGAGCGGAATGTCCTGGATCGCGGTCGCCATGATCGACTCCTTGGTGGTGATGTGCCCGTATCGGACGGCCGAAGCGAGGGTGCAACCCCGCTGACCGATTGACGCGAAGGGGCGGCAACGGCAAAGCGAGGGCCATGAAAAAGCTTACCGGCCAGGATCGTTCGATCACCAGCAACTGGCGGCCCGCCACCCAGGCGATCCGCGGCGGCACCGTCCGTTCACCGTTCGGCGAGACGAGTGAGGCGATCTTCCTGACCTCGGGCTACGCCTATGACTGCGCGGGCGACGCGGCGGCGCGCTTCGCTGGCGAGCAGAAGGGGATGACCTATTCGCGTCTCCAGAATCCCAGCGTCGAGATGCTCGAGGAACGGATCGCGCTGATGGAAGGCGCCGAAGCGGCGCGCTGCATGGCCTCGGGGATGGCGGCGATGACGGCGGCGCTGCTCTGCCAGCTTTCGGCGGGCGACCATATCGTCGCGGCGCGCGCAGCCTTTGGTTCGTGCCGTTGGCTCACCGACACGCTGCTGCCGCGCTTCGGCATTGAGGCGACGATCGTCGACGGGCGCGACAATGATGCGTGGAAGCGGGCGATCAAGCCCAACACCAAGCTGTTCTTCTTCGAGACTCCGGCCAACCCCACGCTCGACATCGTCGATCTCGAAGCGGTGTGCGGCATCGCCAAGGCGGCGGGCCTCCTGACGGTGGTCGACAATGCTTTCGCTACCCCGCTGCTGCAGCGGCCGTTGGATTTCGGCGCCGACATCGTCGCTTATTCGGCGACCAAGATGATGGACGGGCAGGGGCGTGTGCTGGCCGGCGCGGTCTGCGGCACCAGCGAGTTCATCAACAACACGCTGCTGGCGTTCACCCGCAACACGGGGCCGACGCTGTCGGCCTTCAACGCGTGGGTGGTGATGAAGGGGCTCGAGACGCTCGATCTCAGGATCAACCGGCAGAGCGAGAATGCGCTCACGGTTGCGCGCTTCCTCGGCAGCCGCGTGCCGCGGACTCTTTATCCGGGTTTGCCGAACCATCCCCAGCACAATTTGGCGATGCGGCAGATGTCGGCGGGCGGCACGATCATCTCGATCTTTCTCGACGGGGGGCGTCCGCAGGCGCATGGTTTGCTCGACGCGCTCGAACTGGTCGACATTTCGAACAATATCGGCGATTCCCGTTCGCTGATGACTCACCCGAGCTCGACAACCCATGCAGGACTGTCGGCCGAGGTGCGCGCGGAAATGGGTATCGAGGAAGGTATGCTGCGGCTGAGCGTCGGGCTGGAAGATCCGCTGGACCTGATCGACGACTTCGATCGCGCCCTGGCGGCGGTCGGTCTATGATCATGAAGGCGCTCTTCCCGCATGTTGCGCGGACCCGCGGCGTGGTCGTGCGGGTTGCTGTGTCCTTCATGCCCGAGCAGTCGGAGCCCGCGCGGGGCCGCTGGTTCTGGTCCTATCATATCCGCATCGAAAATGACGGCGGTCAAGCTGTCCAACTGCTCACCCGCCACTGGGTGATCAGCGATGGGCGCGGCGGCAAGCACGATGTCCGCGGGGAGGGCGTGGTCGGCGAGCAGCCGGTGATCGAGCCCGGCCATTCCTATGACTATGTTTCGGGCTGCCCGCTGCAGACCCCGACGGGTTCGATGGAAGGCAGCTATCACATGGTGGCGGAGGACGGCTCCACCTTCGAGGCGGCGATACCGCGCTTCCCGCTGATCGGACCGGCGGTGGCGCTGTGATGGCGGGTCGCCGGTGAAGCGGACCCATCTTCCGCTCAATGGGCTGCGCGTGCTCGACGCCGCGGCGCGGCACCTTTCCTTCACGCGCGCCGCCGACGAGCTCGCGGTGACGCCCGCTGCGGTCGGCCAGCAGATCCGGGCGCTCGAAGATACGCTCGGCGTGGTGCTGTTCCGTCGCACCGCCAAGGGGCTCGAGCTGACGCCCGAGGCCGAGGCCGGGCTCGATGCGCTGCGCGCGGGCTTCCTGCAGTTTGAGGAGGCGGTCCGCGCAATGCAGGCAGGCCAATCCTCGAAGACGTTGACGATTGCCGCGCCGCGCGATTTCACCGCTAAATGGCTCGCCCCGCGGCTCGCCGATTTCGGGCGGACCGATCCCGAGTTGCGCTTCGTGCTGCTCTCCTCCGACGAGGGCCTCGATTTCACCCAGGCCAATCTCGATCTCGCGGTTTGCTATGCTGAAGGGCCTGGCGAACATGAAGGGGTGCGGCTCGCCGAGGGAGCGATCGTCACGGTGGGGCTGGCCGATGGCGCGCCGATCGGGTGGCCGGGTTGCCCGGCCGACGACAAGGGCGCGGCGCTGATGGTGGCCGACGCGGGGCTGGCGATCGACGCGGCGGCGGCCGGTTTCGGCACCGCCCATGTGCCCGAGATGCTCGCCGCGCGCGATATCCTCGAGGGCCGCGTGCGCGCCCATGGCGAACCGCGGCCCTCGCCGGTCAGCTACTGGCTGGTCGCGCCCACCCCGCAATGGCGGCAGAAAAAGGTCAAGGCGCTGGTCGCGACGCTCACCAGCGAAGACTGAGCCCGGAAGAACCCCATTCGGGCTGCGACGCCGGCTGGGCGCTGGCGGGGTTCTGCTTCCGGCGCTACATTCGGTTCATGCGTAAGCTATTGATGATCGTATGTTTCGCCCTGCTGGCCGGCTGCGTCGGCACCGCCAAGACTATCATTACCGCGCCCGTCCGCGTGGTTGGCAAGGGGGTCGACTGGACCACGACCAGCCAGGACGAGGCCGACCGAAACCGCGGCCGCGAGCTGCGCAAACAGGAGGAGCGCGACCGGAAGGAGCGCAAGCGCGCCGAGAAGGAGGCGCGGCGCCGATAGCGTGCAGGAGGCCGCCGCTGCCCTTGTTTTTTTCGCTATTTCTTCGTCAGCAAGGCGTCGCAATGCCGACGATTAGCCGCCGCAATCAGAACGCCAGCGCGACGATCGCGCCCCAAAGCAGCAGCGAGGAGCCCCCGATCAGCGCGATGCGCGCGGCGGGAGGCCATTTCTCCACCATCGGCTCGTGCAGCACCAGCGATGGATCTGCGATCGTCGCACTGGAGAACGGGCCGGCGACGACGGTGTCTCGCGTGAAGGCGAGCTGGACCATCGTGGGGTCGATCGGCCGGGCGAACTCGCAGCCATGGAGATTGCCCGAGCGCCGCGTGATCTTCGCGGTGCAGGTGCCGACGCCGGCCAGGCCGATCGTGACCTCGGAGCCGATGGGAAGTTCGGTGGGCGTTTCGATCGCGCAGCCCGTCTCCGATATGTCCGAGACGATTACGTCGATCGCGCTCCGGTTCCGATCGCGCACGGTGCTGCTGCGATCGACCGGGCGCCGTTCGCTGATCCGGCGTTCGGCAGCGTCCGACGTGAAAACCTTGGCAGCCAGACCCATGGCCCGAATCCTTTGCTTGAGACCGCTGGATCATGGCCGATCGGCGTTAATAACCCATAAAACCGTATAGTTAACGCCGCAGCTATCCGCGGGTTCTTTGAACGTAGCCGGCGATGGGCGGCTCGGTCCGGGTCGATCTGGCGGCATGCCGGACGAGACTGGGCAGATGGGAAAACAGGCTGACGAGCGGCTTCGCTGCGGCAGGGCGCTCACCCCAGCGGCGGAGCGCGTTGGCGATCTCGATCGGCCGGCGCACACGGCGCGAAAAATCTGCCTGATAGGCGATCGAAGCGGATGCCCCGCCATCAAGGAAATATTGTGCAGCCGCCGCGGCGCTGGCCAGGGCGATCGCGATCCCGTCGCCGGCCAGGCTCGCGATCACCGCCGACTGGTCGCCGAGCCGGAACACGCCCGGCTCGCCCTGCGTCGCGCGCCAACCGTAAGGGATGCGGGCGACGCTCGACCAAATGCCGCCGCCGGCCGCTGCACCGAACCGTTCGGCGAGCAGCGGAGCCTCCTGCGCCAATACCGCCATGAGCGTCGTGGCCTCGCCGCCAGCCGCCTTCAAACGCGATTGCGCTATCGAAAGGCATAGATTGACGCTGCCATCCTCGGTCAGCAGCAGGCCGGCATAGCCGTGCCGGAATAGATGGAGTTCGATAACGCCCTCGAGCGCTGCTGCGAGCCTGGGCGAGGGCGCGAGGCCGATGCGCAAGCCGACCGCCGGATCGCGGGCTGCGGCGATCGCGCGGCGGCCGCCGCGCAATTCGTGCTTGCCGGTCGCCAGAAACAGCGCCCCCCCGGCGACCGCGCCGCCGTCGCCGAGAGTGAGCCGGCGCGCCTCGCGGTCTACTCGCCGGACCGAAACGCCGCGCTCGATGATAGCACCTTCGCCGGCGGCACGGGCGAGCAGCGCAGCGTCGAGCGCGCCCCGCGAAAGCCCGGCCGCTGCAAAGGGCAGGCTGGTCTCGGCAATCCGCTCCCCCGCTGCGATCCTCACCCGCCGAATTGGGCGTGCTCCGAGTTCCATGGGGTCGATGCCGAGGCTCGCCAGGCCGGCGATCGCGTCGGCCCCCAGAAAGCCGCCGCACACCACGTCGCGGGAGTCGTGACGGCGCTCGATCAGCAATGGCCGGACGCCGCCGCGGGCGAGCCGGATCGCGACGGCGGCTCCCGCCGGGCCGCCGCCCGCGATCAGCGCAGCCGTTCGACGCATATCCGGAAGGGGAAGCGCCGGAGGATGCGGACTTCGTCGCCGAAACCTGCCTCGTCCAACACCGAGCGCCATTCGGATGGCCGCATCGCCCTGGCGATCGAAAGCTGGCCGTCTTCGCGGACGATGCGGTGCCAGCGCATGAGCCGCGCGAGCAACGGGAAGCCGAGATAGGCGAACCGGTGCCGATGGAGATCGTTGATGTGCCAACCGCGTTCGGCCTTCGTCTCCATCGCTCGGAGGAAGGTCAGCAGCTGCTCGTGCGACATGTGATGAGCGACCAGGCTGCTTACGACCAGGTCGAACCCGTGATCGAGATGATCGAGATAGTCCCCGGTCAGATAGGTGATGTCGAACTTTGCGGGCGTGACCGAGCGCGCGATTCCCGCGCTTCCCGGGTTGAGATCGATCCCGACGAGCTGCGCGCGGACGCCGCGCTTCTCTGCCCAGGCCGCGATGGCGCGGAGCAGGTCGCCGTCGCCGAAGCCGACGTCGAGCAGGCGGAAGCTCTCATGATCGCCAACCGCGCGCCTGACGAAATCGAGCGTCGGCCGCGCCGCAAAGGTCATGCGGTTGACGCCGGCGAGATCGGTAAGCACGCGGGCATAGACGCTGGGGTCGAGATCGACGGCGTCCATTTGCTCATCCTCGCGGGCGGGAAGGGCGAGCGATCGCATCAGGCGCTCGCCATCGCGAAGCCCTCGGCGGCGAGGCCGGGGCCGAAGGCGATCGCAATCCCGTCAATCGCCCCCGGCTCGGCCATGAGGCCGGCGAGAACGAACATCAGTGTCGAGGAGGACATGTTGCCATAGCGGGCCAAGGTCTGGCGCGACATGGCCAGCGCCGCCCGGCCGAGCGCGAGACCATGCTCCACCGCGTCGAGGATCGAGCGGCCGCCGGCATGGACCGCCCAGCTCGATAGATCCTGGGCGGATCGGTTGCCGAGAATTGTCCGCTGCATTTCCGGGCTTTCCAGCGCCTGCGCGATCCGGCCGGGCACCTCACCCGAGAGGTGCATCACGAAACCCTCGTCGCCGATCGTCCAGCGGATCAGCGCATCGCTGTCGGGCAAGACTGCGGCGAAGAATCTGTCGATGGCCAGGCCTGCCGGTTCGGAGCTGATGAGGGCCGCTGCGGCGCCGTCGGCGAACTGGAGCTGCGCAAGAAGCGCTTCGATCTCAGGCACGTCCTGAAGGTGAAGCGAGCAAAGTTCGATCGTGATGACCAGGATGCGGGCCTGCCGGTCCGACCGCGCGATGTGATGCGCGACGCGGAGCGCCGCCACGGCGGCATAGCAGCCCATGAAGCCGACGAGCGTCCGCTCCACCGAGCCGTCGAGCCCGAGCTGTCGCGCGATGATCTGATCGATTCCCGGCGCCACGAAACCGGTGCAGCTGGCGACGACCAGATGGGTGATCCCTGCGATCGATGTTCGACCGGCGAGGTCTTTGACGGCCGCCATGGCGAGGGCAGGGGCTTCGCGCGCATAGGCTGCCATCCGCCGGGAGGTGGGGGGGGCTGCGCCGCCGTAGAAGCCGCCCTGGTCCACCGGGGTCGCCCCTTCGGACGGAGGCGACAGCACGGTAAAGCGATGACCGATCCCCGAACGCGCCGCCATGCGCAGGAAAAGCGCACGGTCGCGCCCCTCGAGACGTCCCGCCGCCCAGGCGACGAAAGTCTGGTGCATGTCGTGTTCGGGCACCGCGGTACCGATGGCATGAATATGGGCGGTCATCGGCAAGGTCTCATTCAGCCGGCCCGGTGCGCGGTCTAGGCTTTATGCCTCATCTTAGATGAACATGGACAAAATGCCATCGGGTCGCGGATGCGGCGGCGCCGGTCAGCCGGTCTGTTCTATCCCGAGATCCCCGAGCTTGCGGTAGAGAGTCGAGCGGCCGATCCGAAGTCGGCGCGCGACCTCGGTCATCCGGCCATGATAATGGCCGATCGCCAGACGGATCAGGTCGGCCTCGATCTCCTCCATCGGACGAACATGGCCATCGGGGCCGAACAGATTGAGCGCCGCATGGGCATCCGCGCCGGACTCGACCGTCGGAGGGGGATTGTCATCATTGGCCGGCGCATGGGTGCGGGTCTGCGCGATATGCGAGAAGTCGTCGGCGGTCAGCCGTCCGTTGCGGCAGAAGATCGCCGCGCGGAACAGGACATTGTGGAGCTGGCGGACATTGCCCGGCCAATCATAAGCCTCGAGGAGCGCTGCCGCCTGGTCTTCGATGACGAGCCCGGCCAGACCAAGCTGCCGTGCGATCCGTTCGAGAAGATGCTCCGCGAGCGGCAGGATGTCACCCGCTCGCTGGCGCAGCGGCGGCAGTGTGACCGGCACGACGGCGAGCCGATAGAAAAGATCCTCGCGAAACCGCCCGCGTGCGACATCCTCCGACAGGCGGCGGTTGGTCGCGGCGATCACGCGCACCGAGACCTGGCGTGGCGACGATGAACCCAGTGGTCGTATTTCACCCGACTGAAGCACGCGCAGAAGCTTGGCCTGAGCTTCGGTAGGCAGGTCGCCGATCTCGTCGAGAAAGATCGTTCCGCCGTCGGCATTGGCGAACATTCCCGCGCGCCGCTCGAAAGCGCCGGTAAAAGCGCCGCGCTCATGGCCGAACAGTTCGGATTCGACGAGGTTCGAGGGGATAGCGGCGCAGTTGACCGTGATCAGTGGCGAGGCGTGGCGCGGCGAGGCGCGATGGATCGCTTGGGCGAGCACTTCCTTGCCGACCCCGCTTTCGCCCTCGATGAGGATCGTGGCGGGTGTGGCTGCAGCGCGCATCGCGACGTCGATCGCTTTGCGGAACGCGTGCGCCGTTCCGACCATCTCGGCGAAATCGAGCGCCTCGGCCCATTTTTCGGCCAGCGGCCGCAATTCACCCGCGCGGCCTTCGCCGCCGATCGCGTTGTCGAGCGCAGCGAGCAGCCGGTCGCTTGCAACCGGCTTGATCACGACGTCACGCGCGCCGGCCCGGACCGACCGGACAGCGAGCTCGACCGAATCGAGCGCGGTCACGACCACGATCGGAAGATTGGGGAAATGCTGCCGGACTTGGGCCACCGAACGAATCGCCTCGGCATCGGAAGACCACAGATCGATCAGGGCGACATCGAGGCGTTGCCCCGCGCGACGGACCAGCGCCGCGGCCGAGGGAAGGTCGGGCGCGCGCAGCACCCGCCATCCCGCGCGCTGCGCCAGCGCGCTTATCAGACCCGCCTGCGCGGGTTCGCTGTCGATTACCAAAAGCCCCGGCTGGCTGTTGTGCCGCATCCGCTATCTCCGTCAGGCAGAGGCTTAGCAGCGAAAAGCTAAGCAAAATTAAACCCGGCGGATCGGGGTTTCCGTATCGTTCTTTATATCTTGAGACGGGATAGGCCTCCGTCTAGAAGGGCGTCGCAATGGCCAAACAGCCCTGGGGAAGAAATATGTCCGATGATCATGGTGCGCCGATGGACTACAAGGCACACAACCAGACCTATTCGGGCTTCATCACCTTGCTCAAGGTGGGGACGATTGCCAGCGCGCTGGTCGGCTTCATGGTTGTTCTCCTGATCGCCCCCAAGGGCTGATCCGTTGAAGATCGCAGTGCTGAGGGAAGCGGCGGCGGGGGAAAGCCGCGTGTCCGCTACGCCCGAGACGGTGAAGAAATTCATCGCGCTCGGCGCTGACATGGCGGTCGAGGCCGGCGCCGGCGCCGGCGCGTCGATTGCCGATGCCGATTATGAGGCCGCGGGCGCCAGGCTCGGCGATCGCGCCGCCACGCTCCACGACGCCGACATCATTTTCGGCGTCCAGGGGCCTGATCCGGATTCGATCGGAGGCGCTCGCCCGGGCGCTTGGGTGGTGGCCGGGTTGAATCCCTTTGGCGATCGCGCGCGGGTCGATGCCTATGCCGCGAAGGGCTTCGAAGCGCTGGCGATGGAATTCATGCCGCGGATCACGCGCGCCCAGTCGATGGACATCCTGTCGTCGCAGTCGAATCTCGCGGGGTACAAGGCGGTGGTGCTGGCGGCGACCGAATATGGCCGCGCTTTCCCGATGATGATGACGGCGGCTGGCACGGTTTCGGCGGCGCGCGCCTTCATCATGGGGGTCGGTGTCGCCGGGCTCCAGGCGATTGCGACCGCGCGCCGGCTCGGCGCGCAGGTCTCGGCCACCGACGTCCGCTCGGCGACGAAGGAGCAAATCCAGTCGCTCGGCGCCAAGCCGATCTTCGTCGAAGCCGTCGCTGGCATCGAGGGCGAAGGCGCGGGCGGCTATGCCACCGAAATGTCCGAGGAATATCAAAAGGCCCAGGCCGAATTGGTGTCGAGCCATATCGCCAAGCAGGACATCGTCATCACCACCGCGCTGATCCCGGGACGCGCCGCGCCACGGCTGATCAGCGACGCGCAGCTCGCCTCGATGCGCGCCGGCTCGGTGATTGTCGATCTTGCGGCCGAGAGCGGCGGCAATGTCGAAGGCTGCGTCGCCGGGGAAACCGTGGTCCGCCACGGGGTCAAGATCATCGGCGCCAGCAACATGGCCGGGACGCTCGCGGCGGACGCTTCGGCGCTCTACTCGCGAAACCTGTACAATTTTCTCAGCGCTTTCTGGGACAAGGAGGCTGGCAAGCCGATTCTCGACGAAGAGATCGGCGGCGCCGTCCGCCTGACCCAGGGCGGCAAGGTCGTCAACGCGCGGCTGCTCGGCTGACTCAGGGAAGGCCCACATCATGGATTTCATCTCGGTCCTGTCGATCTTTGTGCTCGCATGTTTCGTCGGTTATTATGTCGTCTGGTCGGTGACGCCCGCGCTTCACACGCCGCTGATGGCGGTCACCAACGCGATCTCCTCGGTGATCGTTGTCGGTGCGCTGATCGCAAGCGCCGCCGGCGGCAGCGCCTCGTCCAAATATCTGGGGCTCGTCGCCGTCGTTTTCGCGAGCGTCAACATCTTTGGCGGCTTCGCCGTCACCGAACGGATGCTCGCGATGTACAAGAAGAAAGAACGCAAGGGCTGAGCGCCGGCAGGGGGTATTAGGACATGCATGAACTCGCCGCCACGCCCGCCTGGGCCTCGCTTGCCTATCTGATCTCGGGCGTGCTTTTCATCCTCGCGCTGCGGGGGCTTTCGAGCCCCGCCAGTTCGCGTCGCGGCAATCGCTTCGGCATGATCGGCATGCTTCTCGCCGTAGCGACGACGCTGGTGCTGCACGGCACCGGTCTGGTCGAGATCGCCGTCGCCATCGCGGTCGGCGGCGGCATCGGCTTCGTCATCGCCAAGCGGATCGAGATGACGGCGATGCCGCAACTCGTCGCCGCCTTCCACTCGCTGGTCGGCATGGCCGCAGTGCTGGTGGCGGGCGCTGCCTTTCTCAACCCGGGCGCATTCGGGATTCTCGACCCGCTGACCGGCCATATCCACGATGTCAGCCGGATCGAGATGGGCCTTGGCGTCGCGATCGGCGCGATCACCTTCTCGGGATCGGTGATCGCCTTCCTCAAGCTCAACGGCAATATGTCAGGCAAGCCGATCATGTTGCCGGCGCGCCATGTCATCAATCTGGGCACGCTGATCGGGATCCTGGGCCTGATTGCCTATTTCGTCACCGACGATGCTCACTGGGTGTTCTTCACCATCACGGCGCTGAGTTTCGTCATCGGCTTCCTGCTGATCATCCCGATCGGCGGCGCTGACATGCCAGTCGTGGTCTCGATGCTGAACAGCTATTCGGGCTGGGCGGCGGCGGCGATGGGCTTCACCTTGCACAACACCGCCATGATCGTCACCGGCGCGTTGGTCGGGTCGTCGGGCGCGATCCTGAGCTACATCATGTGCAAGGCGATGAATCGAAGCTTCATCAGCGTGATCGCCGGCGGGTTCGGCGGCGGCGACGGGGCTGCCGCGGGCGGGGGCGAAAAGGTCGACCGGCCGTGGAAGCGCGGCTCGGCAGAGGATGCGGCCTTCCTGATGGGCCAGGCCGAACAGGTGATCATCGTACCGGGCTATGGCATGGCGGTAAGCCAGGCGCAGCACACGCTGCGCGAGATGGGCGATCTGCTCAAGGCCGAAGGCGTCAAGGTCAAATATGCGATCCATCCGGTGGCGGGCCGCATGCCGGGCCATATGAACGTCCTGCTTGCCGAGGCGAATGTGCCGTATGACGAGGTGTTCGAACTTGAGGACATCAACAGCGAATTTTCGCAGACCGATGTCGCCTTCGTGATCGGCGCCAACGACGTGACCAACCCCGCGGCCAAGACCGATAAGTCCTCGCCGATCTACGGCATGCCCATCCTTGATGTGGAGAAGGCCAAGACCGTGCTGTTCCTGAAGCGCTCGATGGGAGGCGTCGGTTATGCGGGCGTCGACAACGACGTTTTCTACATGGACAACACGATGATGCTGCTGGGCGACGCCAAGAAGATGGTCGAGGAAATCGTCAAGGCGATGGCGCACTAGACGCTTCGCGCTCTGGGTCCGGTACTCCCGCGGCGCAGGCGTCTCGTCGCCGCAGCCGAGGGGGGCTCAGGCGATCTGCAAGGCTCGGGAAATCGCCGCCCACAGTGCGAGCGGCGCCATGATCAAAGCGCCGATCCGGATCGTCGCGGTCGCCGCGTCGATCCGGAGATCAGCGAGCAAGCCCGTCGGGGGGACGATGGCGGACGTTTCGGCCGAGCGAATGCCGATCGCTTGCGGGCTGGGAACTGTGCGTCGCAGAAGAAGCATAGATCACCTCTGACGTGATCCTGCGGCTCCAGCCCTAAAAAATGGTTAACGGCGGGCCTCCAATTCGTCCGATTCAGACGAGTCGGGCTAATCTCGCTGGACGCTGGCCAACTGCAGGCCCGAATCGGGACAAAAATAATGTCCGAGAAGTGTGATCTCCCGCACACGCGAATTACACCCCTCTGCTAACTGATTGAAAATCTTCGCCTGTTCGACAGTTTCGCGTGACTGTTGCCGTGCGGCAGATAACGGAAAAATAACGGATTTTTGGTATTTTGTGCTTGAATTCGTAACAAGATTACATGCTTGTAGGCATGTACAACAGAGAAACGGGGAGAAGTCCCAGTGAACGGTCCATTTGGGGACATGGCGTTGTACCGCGCGCGTGGCGGCGATTTTTGTGCGGTGCAAGTGGATTCGCCGGCCGGCCGCATGATGGATATCATCTTGGCTCTGGCAGCGCTGTTGTTCTTCGCGCCGTTGATGCTCGTCGTTGCCGCCTGCGTCTACATCATGGATCCCGGGCCTATCCTGTTCGGCCACAAGCGGATCGGGCGCGACGGACAGACCTTCCGCTGCTGGAAGTTCCGCAGCATGGTAGTCGACGCCGATGCGCGATTGGCGGCTTTACTCGCGAGCGATCCCGAGGCTCGCGCGGACTGGCAGCGCGACCACAAGCTCCGCAACGATCCGCGCATCACCGCGCTCGGCCGGTTTCTTCGCCGTTCGAGCCTCGACGAGTTGCCACAGCTGTTCAATGTCGTCGTCGGCGAGATGAGCCTTGTCGGTCCGCGGCCCATCGTCGCTGCCGAGGCGGTGCGCTATGGGCGCTATTTCAATGATTATTGCCGCGTCCGTCCCGGCATAACCGGCCTGTGGCAGATCAGCGGACGCAACGACGTTTCCTATCGCCGCCGGGTGGCGTTGGATGTCACCTATGTGCGCTCCAAGTCGCTGCCGCTGGATCTCAAGATCGTGTTCCTGACCATCCCGCGCGTGCTGTTGTCAAAGGGCGCCTACTAAGGGCAGCTCCGCCTGTCAGGACAGCTCGCCGATCCTGAACCTCTCGGGAGGCGCGCCTTGGCGCCTTTGAAGCCTCGCGATGACGCGCTGGAAAGCTTTGCGCGAGGCCTCGGCAAGGAAGGCCGGCAGGGTCCTCACGACAATGTTACGGACGATCGCTGGATGCTGGCGGCGCAACAGCGCGACCGCCGGCCGGATCTGACGCCACCGTCCTTCGAACAGCGCGCGGCGGACGAGGTAATGGACATAGCCGTTCAGCCCTTCCTCCATGACCGCGCGTTTATCGGGATGACGGCTGGCTAGCTCGTCGATCACCATCATCCACGAACGCAGCATGCGGGGCAGATTACCGGACATGTTGCCGGGCAGGCGGCGGTAGCCGAGTAAGGGTTCGGCCACGAGCGCAAAGTGATATTTTTCGGCAACGCGGCTGTAGAAGAGAATATCTTCGCATCCTTGGGCGCCGGCGTTGCGCAAGGCCGGCTCGAAACCGCCGGCATGGGCCATGGCGTCGCGCGTCACGAGGGCTGCAGAACCGTTGCCGACGAAGTTCTCGCGCAGCAGCGCGTCAAATACTTCGCCATGATATTGCGGCGAATGATCCCGGCCCGTGACGATGCTGGTGCCGTCGATGCCGAGATACCAGCAATAGGCCAGCCCCGCGCGGGGACCCTCCAGGGCAAGCGCCTCGATTTGCCGCTCGATTTTGGTCGGCGCCCAGAGATCGTCGGCATCGACAAAGGCCAGAAGCTCGCCTAGCGACGACCGCCAGCCGGTGTTGCGGGCGGCTGCCACGCCGGCATTGGGCTGTTCGATGATGCGCAGCCGCGGATCCTCGGCCGCATGACAGCGGGCAATCGCTACAGTGGAGTCGCTCGAACCATCGTCGACGACAATGATCTCCATGTTTCGATGGGTTTGGGTGCGGACGCTCCGCAGTGTCTCATCGATCCATCGCTCGGCGTTATATGCCGGTATGATGACGCTGACGAGCATGGGCCGGAACGAGCGTTGCGCCTGCTCAGGCGCCATGCGCTTCCGACATCTTGCGCGCCTGTCCGTCGGCCGGACCGCCGCCGGCCGGCGGCGCGGTGACACGGGGTTTCCTTCTGGTTCTGAGCCACTTAGGGAGCAGACGAAGGGCTGCCGCGGTGGACTGCACAAGGAAGCAAAGCGAAGGATCCGGATAGCCGGCCATTAGCTTCAGGGTCGCGCCCAACTGGCGCCGGCGGGCGGCGCGCATCGCCAGCGAGCGGCTGAGCTTGATGCGTCCGGCCAGCAGCTGGCGATCATATTGGGGAAAGCGCGATCTGAACTCGACCTCGACAAGGCGGTGTGATCGCATCATCTGCAGATAATTTTCGGACATGGACCTGCTGGAGCGCCGATAGCGGACCAGATAATCGCGAACCACCGCGATCCGGTGGCGCGCGCCGATCTCCATGTAAAGCTTCCAATCCTCGCAACCCTGGGCGCCCCGGGCGCGAAGCGTCTCATCGAAACCGCCGATGGCGCGTAGCGCATCGGTCCTGAACAGGCCGTTGCTGCAGCTCAGCACGATATCGCCCAGGCAGAGATATGGAAGGATCGCCCCCTCGACGGCCTTGGGAGGAGCATAGGCAATGGTTTTGCCGTTTTCGTCCACCCAGCTGCACCAGCTATAGACCATCGCGGTGTCGGAACCGGCCTCGATCATGCGCTCGACCTGGCGCTGGAGCTTGGCGGGGTGCCAGAGGTCGTCCGCATCGAGCGTCGCGATGAATTCGCCGCGTGCAACCGCGATTCCCAGGTTGCGCGCGGCGGCGACCCCGCGATTCGGCTGATATTCGTACCGGATCGGAACGTTCCTGCTCCTGAGTCCCGCAACGATGTCGGCGGTGCCGTCGGTCGAGCCGTCGTCGACCAAGACGATCTCTACATTGCTATATGTCTGGGAAATAACGCTTTGTAGCGTCATTGCGATCGTCGACTCCGCGTTGAAGGCTGGCACCACAACGGATACCAGTGGATCGGCCGACTCTCGTTTACCTGCATACATTGCACACGCCCCCGGGGATCACTATTCCCTAACTAATTCTGGATATCAAATGGGACTTACGAGTAGGTTAAATCTGGCAGATTTCCTGGGGGTAGCGAGTATGGAGTATGGATCGAAGCGGATTGCGGTCACGGGTGGCGCCGGCTTTTTGGGATCGCACATTTGCGAACGACTCATCGAGGCGGGGCACGAAGTCATCTGCGTCGATAATTTTTACACTGGCTCGCGCGACAACCTTGCCGGTCTTCTTGGCAACCCCCGTTTCGACGTGATCCGTCATGATGTGACGTTCCCCCTCTATTTGGAGGTGGACGAGATCTACAATATGGCATGCCCAGCCAGCCCCATTCATTATCAATTCGATCCGGTGCAGACGACCAAGACGAGCGTTCACGGTGCAATCAACATGCTCGGTCTCGCCAAAAGGACCAAGGCCCGCATCCTCCAGGCTTCGACGTCGGAGGTTTATGGCGATCCCGAGGTCCATCCCCAGCGTGAGGATTATTGGGGGCGGGTCAATCCGATCGGGCCGCGTTCCTGCTATGACGAGGGCAAGCGTTGCGCCGAAACACTGTTCTTCGATTATTATCGGCAGCATCGACTTTCGATCAAGGTGGCGCGGATCTTCAACACCTATGGTCCGCGCATGCGGGTCAACGACGGACGCGTGGTCTCCAATTTTATCGTCCAGGCGCTCCGGAACCAGCCGATCACGATCTACGGCGAGGGGCAGCAAACGCGATCCTTCTGCTATGTCGATGACCTGATCGAGGGGCTGATCCGCCTGATGGGATCGCCGAGCGAGGTGACCGGTCCTATCAATATAGGCAATCCGGTCGAGTTCACGATGATCGAATTGGCGCAGTTGGTGATCGAGTTGACCGGCTCCAAGTCGGCGATCGAGCATCTTCCGCTGCCGCAGGACGATCCCCGCCAGCGGCGCCCCGATATCGGCCTCGCCAAGTCGAACCTGGGCTGGGAGCCCACAATCCCGCTTCGGGACGGGCTCGCCAAGACGATCGCCTATTTCGACAGCCGGCTGAGCGCAACCCAGTCCGTGACCGCCTGACATGAAGACGGTGCTCATTACGGGCGGGGCAGGCTATGTCGGCTCCCATTGCGCAAAGGCGTTCGCCGCCGCCGGATGGAAAACGGTGGTCCTCGACAATCTCAGCCGCGGATGGCGCGACGCCGTGCGATGGGGGCCGCTCGTCGAGGCCGACATCGCCGATGAAGCGGCGGTAAGGACCGCGCTGGAACAGTACCGCCCCGATGTCGTCGCACATTTCGCAGCCTATGCCTATGTCGGCGAATCGGTTTCGGACCCTGCGCTCTATTATCGCAACAACACCGCGGGCACGCTTGGCCTCTTGGAGGCGATGCGCGCGGCCGGCTGCCCCGCGCTGCTCTTTTCGAGCACCTGCGCGAGCTACGGCGTGCCCGAGTATGTACCGATCGACGAGGCGCATCCGCAAAATCCGATCAATCCCTATGGCTGGTCCAAGATGGTGATCGAGCGCATGCTCGAGGATTATGGCCGCGCCTATGGGCTCGACTCGGTCTCGCTGCGCTATTTCAATGCGGCGGGCTGCGACCCTGACGGCGAACTCGGCGAGCGGCATGAGCCCGAAACGCACGCCATACCGCTGGCGATCGAGGCCGCGCTCGACCACGCCAAGCCGTTCACCGTGCTCGGGACCGATTTTCCGACGCCCGACGGCAGCGCGATCCGTGACTATATCCATGTTTCCGATCTTGCCGCAGCCCATGTGCTGGCGGGTGAAATGCTCGTGAACAAAGGCGGCTCGCATATCTACAACCTCGGCACAGGCGTCGGCACGAGCGTGCTCGAACTGATCGCCGCCGTCACCCGCGCCCATGGCGCGCCGCCCGCGGTACGGTACGGGCCCCGTCGTGCAGGCGACCCCGCATGCCTTGTTGCATCTTATGCCAAGGCGGCGGCCGAGCTCGGCTGGCGACCCGAGCGGTCCGACATGGATTCGATCATCCGCACTGCGCTCGACTGGTTCCGCCGGCCGGTCTCGGTCGCTAGCTGAGGGTTTCGAGCGGGTGAGAGCGCTGCGTAAGACCGGGCGGCGCGGCCGCTAAATTATATGGCGGACGAGGAGCGTGGGGGCGTAGAAGATCGTTAGGGCGCGGTCGTCGACGCATCGGATCGATGTGAGCATCATGGCCAATTTCGGAACGAGGTTGTCGGTCTTCCGTGAACTCGCCGGGTTCGCGAAACAGCTTCTTGTCAGGGATGCGCCAGCGCCTCCCGCGATGGCGGAGCTTGGCGACGCGCCGGCCTGCGCCCGCGCCTTTCGGCTGCCGGCCGGGCAGCGCATTTACGCGATCGGAGATGTCCACGGCCGCCACGACCTGCTGGTCGAGTTGCTCGAAACGATCGATCACGACGATCGATCGCGCGGACCGGCGCAGACATTGCTCGTTTTCCTCGGTGACTATATCGATCGCGGTCCGGCATCGCGTTCGGTGGTGGATTTGCTGATGGGGCTGGTCAGGGGCCGCCCGACGATATGCCTAATGGGCAATCACGAGGAGATATTGCTCCACGCCGCCGCGGGGCAGCGCCGCGCGGTTACGCTGTTCCGGCAGATCGGCGGGCGCGATACGATGATGAGCTATTCGATTGCGCCCGAAATCTATGATCAGGCCAGCATTGATGACCAGGTTGCGTTGATTTGCAACGCGATCCCGCCGGCGCATCTCGATTGGATGCGTGCGCTGCCGTCTTCCCATCGGTCGGGGGACTATGTCTTCGTCCATGCGGGCCTGCGTCCCGGCGTCGATCTCGATCAGCAGGCGCCCGCCGACCAGCGATGGATTCGGGAGGAGTTCCTCGACAGCCGCGAGGATTTCGGCGCTATGGTGATCCATGGCCATTCGATCCAATATGAGGTCGATGAGCGCTGCAACCGGATCGGAATCGACACGGGCGCCTTCGCGACGGGGCGGCTGACCGCCATCGGCCTGGAAGGCGAGGAGCGCTGGTATCTGCGTACTGGAACTGCCGCTGAGCCGGCGGCCAAGGATATGTTCGCGGCAAAGCGGCCTGCGGAACCCCTCCACCCGTGATAAGGGCTGCTTAACCAAAAATTAGCCCAACAAAATTAAGCTGTAGACATGAACGGGCAGGCTGCCCGCCCCCGAGGAGTAGCATGTCCCAGTCTGTCCCCGCCCCCGGTGCGCGCGAGTTAGGCAGGAGCGCGCTGATGACCGCGGCAATCCGCCGCTGCCGCCCCCATTTCGTTGGCGCCGCCTGGTTCAGCGCCGTGATCAACCTGCTTTATCTCACCCCGACCATCTTCATGATGCAGGTTTACGACCGGGTCATGTCCACCGGCAACGTCGGGACGCTGATCGCGCTCGGCGGAGCCTGCCTGTTGGGGTTGGGCACATTGGCGTCGCTCGATTGGTTGCGCTCGCGGCTGCTGGTGCGGGTGACGACCTGCATGGACGAGGCGCTGGCGCCCGACGTCATCCGTGCGACATTGTCGCAGCCGGCGATGAGCCGCCACGAGCGCGCCGAAGCGTTGCGCCATTTCGATACCTTTCGGCAATCGCTCGGCGGCGGCGCTATCCTGGCGCTGCTCGATGTGCCCTGGGCGCCGATCTACCTTGCTGTGGCTTTCCTGCTCCATCCGGCGCTCGGCGTTCTCTCGCTGGTCGCCTGTGTGGTGCTGCTCGCGCTTGCCTGGAGCAACGAGCGCGCGACACACCACATGCTGGGCGAAGCCAATGACGCCGCCTCGCTCGCTTATGCCCACCAGTCCCAAGTCACGGCCTATGCCGCTGAAGTGCGCGCCCTGGGCATGCGCGAGGCGCTGATCGCCCGCCAGCTGGGCGAGCGCGCCCAGAGCATCACGCTCCAGATCCGCGCCAGCCTCGCCAACGGCAATCATTCGGGGATCATCAAATTCGTTCGCCTCGCATTCCAGTCGCTCGCGCTCGCCGTCGGCGGCTATCTCGCCATTCACGGCTCGATCAGCGGTGGCTCGATCTTCGCCGCGTCGCTGCTGCTGAGCAAGGCCGTCCAGCCGATCGAGCAGATCGTCGGCGCCTGGAAGGGGCTGCTTCAGGCGCGCCAGTCCTATCGCGCGGTGAACAGCATTCTGAACGATGCCTCGACGGTCGTCCGTACGCACCTTCCCGCAGCGACCGGGCTCGTCGAGGTCGAACGACTCGCGGTGCTGACGCCGCAGAACGAGCGTGTCGCGCTTGCCGGGGTCAGCTTCCGGGTCGAACCTGGCGAGTTCATCGGCGTGGCGGGGCTCAGCGGTTCGGGCAAGAGCACGCTGTTGCGCGCGCTGGCTGGCGCGACGGCGCCCGCCAACGGCTCGGTACGCTACGACGGCTCAGCCTATGCCGACTGGGATCCCGAGCAGATCGCCCGCCAAATTGGCTATCTGCCGCAGGATTTCGCGCTGTTCCCCGGAACGGTGAAGGAAAATATCTCGCGCTTTGCGGGCATGCTCGGCGAGGCCGACGAGACGACCATCGACGCGCGCGCCATCGAAGCGGCCAAGCTGGTCGGTGTCCACGACATGATCGTGCGGCTTCCCAACGGCTATCAGACGCCGATCGGCCTCGGCGGGGTCGGGCTCTCCGCCGGTCAAACCCAGCGGATCGCATTGGCCCGGGCGTTTTACGGCCAGCCGCGGATCCTGATCTTCGACGAGCCCAACGCTCATCTCGACGCCGAAGCCGAGGCAGCCTTGATCGCCGCGCTCGCCGATCAGAAGGCGAAGGGCGTCACGGTCATCATCGCCGCGCACAGCGGTGAAATGCTGGCGGCCGCGGACAAGGTACTCATCCTGCAGAACGGGCAGGTCGCCCGATTTGGCAGCACCAAGGTCGAAAGGGCCAATCTTCAGCCCATTCCGTCCGGCGAGAGGGCCGCATGACCATGAACCTTAACATCAGCACGATGAGCAAGGCTATCGCCGGTTTCGGCGGTACCGCCAGCAAGGCTCCGTCCAGCCCGCATCGCGAATTGCGCACCGGTGGTATCATCATCGGCGCCTTCCTGGCGATCGGCATCGGCTGGGCCTCCTTCGCGCCGCTCGACAGCGCAGTGGTCGCGCCCGCCACGGTCAAGATATCGGGGGAACGCCAGAAGGTTCAGGTTCTGCATGAGGGCGTGATTTCGGCGATCAATGCGACCGAGGGCGCCACCGTCAGGGCCGGCCAGATCCTCGTCGAGTTTGCGGGCGCCGACGCCAAGTCGAACGAGCGCTCGCTCGCTACACGGGCGATCGGCCTGCAGGCCGAAGTCGCGCGGCTCGAAGCGCAGCGGCTCGGACAGGACGTGATCGCGGTCCCGGAGAGCTTCGCCAGCCTCGGTCCTGCCGACAAGCAGGTGGCGGCGCGGGCGATGGAACTCGAAAAGGCGCAATTGAAGGCGCAGACGGCGGTACGTTCCACCGAGAGCGCCGTGCTGGTGCAGCGCGTCGCGCAAATCGATGATCAGATGGCGGGATTCTCGGTGCGGCGCCAGTCGACCGAGCAGCAGCGCGCGCTAATGGAAAAGCAGCTTGCGAACATTCGTGCGCTCGCAAGTCAGGGCTATGCCGCCAAGAACCGGCTCTATGATCTGGAGCGGGCCGCGGCCGAACTCGACGGTACGATCGGTTCGCTCGGCACCGAGAATGCGCGCCTCCGCAACAGTGCAGGCGAGGCGCGGCTGCAGATGGCGCTGTCCCGCGGCGAAGAGTTGAAGACTGCCGCCGACCAGCTTCGCCAGGCGCAGAACGATTTGCAATCGCTGCTGCCGCAATGGGCGGCCGCGCGCGAGCAACTTGCCCGCACCCAGGTTCGCGCGCCCGTCTCGGGCACGGTGGTCGGCCTGGCCGTCCACACCGTGGGAGGGGTCGCGCCATCGGGGCAGACGCTGATGGAGATCGTGCCGTTCGACCGGTCGCTGACCGTCGAGGGTCAAGTGAAGGCGACCGACGTCAACCAGCTCCGCAAGGGCCAGGCTGCACGGCTGCGCATCGTCGCGCTGCACGGCCGCGCAATACCGGAACTCCAGGGCGCGGTGACGCGGGTGTCGGCCGACAGCTTCGTCGACGAACGGTCGGGCCAATCCTTCTACACGGTGAGCGTCTCGGTTCCGCCAAGCGAACTGCGGCGTCTTGTCGACGCGGCAGGGCCGGCGGGACGGCTGCGCCCAGGCAACCCGGTCCAGATCATCGTGACGCTCCGGCCGCGCAGCGCGCTCGAATATTGGCTCGAGCCGCTGACTCAGACCTTCTCCAATTCGTTGCACGAGCAATAACCGCGCGGCCGCTTTGCAGCGGTCGCGCGGACGCGACCGAGCTACGGGCGGCGACCTCCGAAGGCTGATTTGAAGGCGGCTGCGGCCTTCGGATGCCGGCCCTGGGAGACCGTGTCGTCATAGATCTGGTTCTTCACCTCCCAATAGCTGTGATACAGCGTGTTGGTCTGACGCATCCAGTTGGCCATCTGGGTGATGAAATAGGGATCGTCGCCGGGCGCGTTCCCGTCCTTGCGGGTGCCGGAGCCCCACTCGGAATAAGCCATCGGTTTGCGGTGCTGGGCCGCGAAATCGCGGTGCCATTTCAGCCCATAGGGTTGATTGAGGAACCAGGCGAAGCGGACCTTGGAGTTGGCCAGCGCAACCGTCCAATATTCGTTGTAGATGTCCATGCCGATGATGTCGACGACGTCGTCGCCCGGATATCCTTTGTCGGGCGCAAAGTTCTGGCGGCCGACGTTGGGTGTCCACTCGAACCTGAATTTCTGCCCGGGAACCTTGCGCATCAGCCCCACGATCCGCCGGTAATAGGCAATGAAATTCGCGGGATCCTTCGAAGCCGCCCAAGGCATCCAATTGCCGTTGAATTCCCAGCCCAGCCGGATCACGATATCGTTATGCCCGTCAGCGACCAGCGTCTGCGCGATATGGGTGAAGATATCGTCATATTTTCCCGCGGCCCCTTCGGCCAATGTGCCGCCCCCCGAATAGACGAGCATCGGTACCGAGAGGGTGAGCTTGACCGGAGCGCCCGCCCAGCAGCGCGAGATCCACGGGATGCTCGACTTGAACTCCTGCCAGCTGGTCTGATTGAACGCATCGACCACACGCACCACCTTCCGGTTGGCGAAACGCTCGAACTTGGGCAGGTCGGCGCGCGCCTGGCAGCCGGCTCCGACATGCACGCCGAACTCCGGCTCGTGCCCGGGCGCGGCCTGGAGGGGGCCGGCGATGATCGAACTGAGGATCAGGCCGGCGAACAGTTTGCGGCGGGAAGGAAAGGATAGCATGGGCGCGTCTCCGCGATGAAAGTTCACAACAGCCCAAAGATTTTGCGCTGCAGCGACATGGTGGACGATACGAAGCGGCGAATGGTTTGGTTTCCAAGTCGGGGCGAAAAGTTCAATCCGCCTATTACGATAGCTGCAGATTCCTGTCGTCGAGCTTAACCAATTTTGCAGTGCAGCATCACGTTGACAGTGCGGGGCTTGCCACTGCAATATGCGCATGTCGATCGATGTGCGTAGGATGGGTGAGTATGAATTTGATTCGGGCGCTTTTGTGCTGCTTGGCCTTGTCGCTGAGTGGGCAGGCATTGTCTCAGGTCGCGCCTCCTGTCGTCGCGGCGGGGCAGGCCGGTTCCGCTCCTGTTGCGGGCGCCACTGACGCCGATTATGTGCTGGGCGTCGCCGATCGGGTCCGCGTGACCGTCTATGACGAGCCGACCCTATCGGGCGAATATCCGGTCAACGCCAATGGCCGGATCGCGATGCCGCTGATCGGTGAGGTCGCCGCTGCGGGCTCGACCGCCGGCGCTCTGCGGGAAAAGATCGAAGCGCTGCTCGGCAATGGTTATCTGACCAGCCCCAAGGTCGCCATCGACGTTCTCACCTTCCGGCCCTTCTACATTCTTGGCGAGGTCAACAAGGCGGGGCAATATCCCTACTCTTCGGGACTCACCGTGATGAACGCGGTCGCCACCGCCGCGGGTTTCACCTATCGGGCCAATCAGAAATATGTCTACATCAAGCGGGCGAATGAGCCTGGAGAGAAGAAGGTGCGGTTGACGCCCGATCTCGAGGTGAAGCCCGGCGATACGATTCGCGTAGGCGAGAGATTCTTCTGATGGCGGTCTTGAGTCGTTGGCGCGGCGCGGCGAGCATCGCGCCCTGCGTCATCACCGTCCTGGGTTGCGCGGCTTGGTCTATGCCGGCCCGCGCGCAGACGCTCAGCGGCGGCAAGTTCCTGGGGTCGGAAATCCCCTGGGACGCCGACCGCGGACGTAATATCGGTGTGCTCGATCGTTCGCGCGCCGGCTATGCGGCGCTCGGCATACATGCGGGCGGTTTCACCATCTTTCCGCGGATCACGTTCGGCGTCGCCTACACCGACAATGTCTACGGCGAACGCCACGGCAAAAACGGCGATTTCTATTTTTCGGCGCTGCCGAGCGTGACGGCAACCAGCAACTGGTCGCGCCACGCGCTTAGGGCCGAAGTCGGCGGTGAGTTCAAGCGTTTCACCAAGGAGACGCCGCGCAACGAAGACGGGTTCCATGCGGAAACCAGTGGCCGCCTCGACATCGGGGACAACGCTATCAACGCGCGCGCGCGCATCGAACGCTCCTATCAGGAGCAATATGCGGGCGACTTTCCGGTCAACGCCAAGGAAGCGGTGCAATATACGCTCAAAACGGCGGAACTGCGCGGAACATTGCAGGGGGTTCGGTTCCGGCTGATCGGATCCACCGACGTCAATCGTTTGACCTATCGGAATGTCCGGGCGCTCGACGGCAGTGTGATCGACGAAAAGAGCCTCGATCGGAACATTTACCGCAGCAGTGGCCGTGTCGAATATGCGGTCTCCCCGGATACGGCCGTGTTCGTCCAGCTCAGCCACATCACCACCCGCTATGACCGCGCGAACGCCGTGGGCGGTTTCGACAATCGTGACAGCGAGGAAAATCGTGCGCTTGCGGGCGCGACCTTCGATATCAGTCGGCTGGTCCGGGGCCGGATCGGCCTCGGCTACACCAAACGCAAATTCGATTCGCCGCAATATAAGAGCGTATCGGGTCTATCGGCGGACATCAGCGCGCAATATTTCCTGACCCAGCTGACCACAATCACCGCGAATCTAAACCGGGCCATCGGCGATTCCGCGCAGCAGGGCTCGGGCGGATATCTGCAGACCGCGGGAAGTCTGCGGGTGGATCACGAACTTCTGCGCAACCTGCTGCTCAATGTTAACGGTTCCTATGGGCGCAACGCCTTTAGAGGCGTCCTGCGCACCGACCGGACCGTTCAGTTTGGCGGCGGCGCAAATTATCTGGCGAATCGCAGGATATCGATCGGTCTAACCAGCAATTATTTGTCAAGGCGATCAACCGGCACAGGCGGCACCAGCTATGATGAGCTCCGCTTAACCGGATCCGTGACTCTCCAGATGTGAAGGTTTTCGGTTTGAGGCCTTGGCGACGGAGTCGCGTTAATATGTTTGTAGAGTTTGCCGCGTAAGGGGATTTAGATGAACGCTCCTCAGGAACCCCGCAATTACTATCCCGGCCGCATGTCTCCGGCAGGGCCGGAGGTGTCCGAACGGGGCCAGTCGCTTGGAGCCCTTGCGGAGGTGGTCAAGCGCCGCTGGCTGATGATCCTGGCGATCACTGTGGCTTTTGCCGTCTCGGCCGTGGGCTTCTCCTTCATGCTCACGCCGCGCTACGAAGCGATGGTGCGCTTGAAGATCAAGCCTACCCAGCGCGTCCAGGTCGATATCAAGGGGTCGTCCTTCGATCCGCAGTCCGACCCGATGGTGGTCGCAAGCGAAGTGTCGATCATGCGGTCGCGGGACATCGCCGCTGCGGTGGTGAAGCGGCTCAATCTCAGCGCGGACCCTGAGTTCAATCCCGGGCTGGACACATATCCCGCGGGATCGGAAGGCGCGATCGCTTGGGCGATCGGCTCGCTGCAGGAGAAGCTTTCGGTCGGCCGCGAAGAGAACACCTATGTGGTCGATCTCACATTTTCCTCCACTGACCCGGCCAAGGCTGCGACGGTCGCCAACGCGATCGCCGAAGAATATCTGACGTCAGGAATCCAAAACCGGACGAGCACGGTGTCCAAGCAGGCCAAGTGGCTCGACAACCGCCTTTCCGAACTTGGCAAGGAGGTTCAGGAGGCCGATTCGCGCGTCGCACATTATCGCGCCAGCGCGGGCATCACCCAGAACGCGGCCAATGGTACGATCACCGACCAGCAGGTTGCGCCCTTGTCCTCGCAGTTGGCCACGGCGGAAGCCGGCGCGGCGGCGGCGCGGGCGAGGCTGGAGGCCGCGCGGGCGCAGGTGGCCAGCGGCGGCCTCGAGACGGTTTCGAACGTGCTCACCTCGCCGGTGATCAGCGATCTGCGCCGCCAGCGCGCCGAAGTCGGGCGCGAAAAGTCGCAAATCAATGCCCGTTATGGCCCACAGCACCCCGAATCGCTCAAGGTCGCCGATCAGCTTGCCAGCATCGACCGCCAGATTGCGGAAGAAGCACGCCGGATCATCGCCAGCCTGAGCGCGGAATCGCGCGCCGCGGATGCCAGCGCGGCCAGCCTGCGGGGAGGGATGGCTCGGCTGCGCGGCGAACAGGCGAGCGATACGCGCGCCGCAGTCACCGCAGACAGCCTGCAGCGCGAGGCCGACGCCAAGCGCACGATCTACAACCAGCTGGCTCAGACGGCGACGCAGGCGGAGCAGGATCAGAACAGCGCCGAGACGCAGGGCCAGATCATCGAGAGCGCGATGGCGCCGCCTGGGCCGGTCTATCCCAAGCGTGGCCTATTCGCGGTCTTCGGAGCCGTGCTCGGCATGATGGTCGGCCTGTGCGTCGCGCTCATCCCCGAATTGCTGGCTAAGGGCGTCCGCACGATCGAGGAGGTCGAAGCCTTTTTCGGCGTGCCGTTCATCGCTTCGACGCCCTTCCTCTCGCCCAAACGCCTGCAGTCGGAAGGGCTGTCGGACCTGACACCGCCGCAATTTGCGGTGGCGCGGCCAATGTCCAGCTATGCCGAGGCGATGCGCCGCATCCGCAGCGCCTTCGTGCTGGGCCATGATCAGCCGGCACGGGTGATCGCGGTTGCATCGGCGACGCCGGCCGAAGGCAAAACCAGCACGGCGGCGGCGCTTGGACGCATTATGGCACTGAGCGGCGATCGCGTTATCCTGGTTGATTGCGACCTCCGTCGCGGCAGCCTGGCAAATGCGCTGAACTCGGCTCCTCCCAAGGGGCTGGTCGAAGTGCTGGAACGGACTGCCGCGCTCGAAGAGGCGATCCAGTCCGACGTGGTGAAGGGGCTCGACGTGCTGCCGGTCCATCAGCCGCTGTTCACGCCCAAGGATCTCTTCGGTGGCGGCAGCATGCGGGCGCTGCTGCGTGAGCTTTCAACGCGCTACGATTATGTTCTGCTCGATACGCCGCCGGTGCTCGTCGTGTCCGAAGCGCAGCAACTCACCGCGCTCGCGGACGAAGTTATCATGGTCGTGCGCTGGCAGGAGACTCCGCGTCGCGCGGTCCAGAGCTCACTCAACCTGATGGCGAAGAACAACGCCAATATCCTCGGCATCGTTCTCTCCATGACGGGGCCCGATGCGATCGACGATCGCGATCCGGCGGGCTATTACGCGATGTACCGCCAGTACCACGCGCCGGCTGAAGCCGCCGCCGAATAGATTGGTGGAGAGGGGCAGGGGTTTCGCGCGCCGGCGTTAAAGCTCTGCAAGTTTGTCATCTCGATCGGTTCCGGCGGCGCATGAAAATGCGCTTGCGGTCTGAAAGAGGCTCGTCGATCAAGCGTTATAGGATCCCCGAACGCTCGCCTGGGTAATCGTGATCCGGATAAACTGAGCGAAGATTGCGAGCGTGAGATCGGCCAGATCCGGCCGGTCAGCGGCACTATCGACGCTGTTGACGTACTGGAGATATCTGTGGTCGCAACCCTGAGGGCGGTTCGCCGTAAACTTCGTCCGAAGCGCGAGGTCGTGCCTCCATATAATGGGGTGGAGCTCTTTTATTGGCGGCCATGGGACGGTCGACATAATTTTGGTGACCATCTGTCAAACGCGCTCGTCGTCAAGATGGCCGCCACCAACAATCTTTTCCTCGACGAGGTCGTACCTAACCCGCGGCGCCTTTTGGCGTTGGGCTCGATACTCCATTTCGCTGCGGACGGGGATGTCATTTGGGGCTCGGGCTTTAACGGAAGTGTTGCGGTGTCGGAGCATCGCTACACGACCCTCGACGTCCGCGCGGTGCGCGGGCCGCTCACCCGGGATTTTCTGGAGCGTCGCGGCATATCGGTGCCGGCGGTCTACGGTGATCCCGCGCTGCTGACCAAGCGGCTTTTGGGTGACCGATTCAAGCCCTTACCCAACAGAACGCCGGTGGCGTTCGTCCCCAATTTCCAGGAAGTGGGTATGATGGATGGCTGGGAGAATGTGATATCTCCTTTCCTTCCCTGGTCGCACGTCATCCAGCGGATAATCTCATCGGAGCTCATAATCTCCAGTTCCCTGCATGGCCTGATTCTTGCCGATGCCTTCGGGATTCCCTGCACCTATCTTCGCATCTCGGAAAAGGAGGGGATGTTCAAATATGAGGACTATGCGCTTGGCGCGGGCAGGCAGGAGTTTAAGGTCGCAACCTCGCGCGAGGCGGCCATAAAAGCGTCGCCTCTGGCTCCTCCTCAACCGAACCTGGACGCACTCTACAACAGTTTTCCCTGGGATTTGTGGGACTGAACGATACGCCGCCCCTGAGAGGTGACTGTTTCCCGTGAATGTTCTGTCGCCCAAGGCGGGCTGGCGGAACGGCCAGTGAGCCAAGGACGGACCTTTGCGGGGCCTCAGGAGCGGGCAAAGGCAGCCAGCGTATCCCTCGCGGCGTCCTCCCATGTGGGCAACTGCGCGTAGAGCGAGGCGACATTGCGAGACATTGTGGCCCTGAGAGCCGGATCCAAGATCTTCTCCAGGGCCTCCTTGAGGGCGGCGATGTCCTCCGTCGGCACCAGGTAGCCGTGGACGTCCGACACGAGCAGTTCCTTGAATATGCCCACCGACGTGGCGATCATTGGCTTGCTGAAGCTAAGGCCGAGCATGAACACGCCGCTCGAATCGATTTGCCGATAGGGAAACAGCAGCACGTCGGCTGAATTCATGAGCAGTGGAATGTCTGAGTCCGGAATGTGCTTCGGGATAAATTCAAACAGATTTCCGACATCGAGATCCGCCGCCATGTCGATCAGAAGCTGGACGTCCATTGCGGGCTTTCCAGCGATGACAAACCGACATTTTTTCTTCACGTCGTCATTCAGCAGGCTGGCAGCCTGGATGAGGATATCAACGCCCTTATAGGGCTTGATCATCCCGAACATCAGAAATTCAACGACGTCATCCGCATCGGCCTGTTCGGGATTCGCCTGATGGAGCGGAAAGGACTCGAGCGGGCCGTGGCCGATCAAATGAAGTCTTTTCTCATCGATTCCCGCGACCTTCATCCGCTCATAGCCGTCCTTCGAGTGAACGAATACATGGTCGAACAGCGTCAGCAGGCGTTGCCAGCCCATCCGTCTGATCTTCTTGGAAGGGTCGCCATTGCCGACCACCGTGTCATGGACGGTGATGGCCGTCGGATAGGTGCGGCTCACGAGGCGGATAAAAAGGATCTCGAGCAATGGAATGTGAGACCATTGGAAATGCACGACGTCGGGTTTGAATTTTGCTATTTCGACGCGGCATCGAACGAGAAACATGACGTATAACAGGCAGCGGTAGAACCAATAGAGATGCGATTTAATTCCCGAGAAGGTGTCGGCGGTGGGAGGAAGCGATATTGGCCGGTGAACCACGGATTTCCCCTCGATATCTTCACCAGCTTCAAGATTCCGGCTGACGAAGCAGACCTTGCCTCCCCTCTCGGTAATCGCATCTGCAAGAGCCATATCGTATGGGAGCGTGTATAGGAGGGGATCAATCATAATGATCTTCATAATGCGCTCCAAGTTTCGTTGCGCTCGACTGGTGTCAACCGCGTAAGAGGATGGCCACTCGATGCTCATGTCGGTCCGCGCCGATAATTTCTGCGGAAGCCCCTTCTATTCCAGCGCCGGGCGGAATCAGGGCTGTCTCGAAGCACGATCTTGGTTCAGCTTTCGGGCCGAATCAAGCTCCAGCGGGATTTGTCGTGCCCAGCGGGAGCCGCATCCCCTGCGGCAAGCCCCACCAAGCCGCCAATTTACCGACACCGACGCGGACAACCGATCAGCCGCGTGGACGCGGCGTCCGCGCACGTGCAGAGCGGCGACGATCAATCCCTGACCGAGCGCGCGGGCTGCCAGATCGAATAGGTGCGTCCGTCGAACCAGGACTGCGCGACGCCCAAACCCACCCCGACGACGCTGGTGAAGGCGCTGAGCGCAACGAGCACCAGCCTCACGCGGAAAATGGCGCCCAGCCCGATCAGCGCCGCCCCGATCAAGAATATCTGGGCGGCTCCGACGATACCCACCGCCGAAGCGCAAGCGGTGAAGCCGAAGACCAGCGCGAGGATCAGAAAGAGCGGGGCGAGCCATTTGAGCAGCCGGTGCGACACATAGGCATAGCACAGCTGTAACGGCATCCTGCGGAGACGTGGCCACAGGGCGCGATGGACGTTCATGGCCTGACAGGCGATGCGCTGCTTTCGGCGGAATTCCTCGCGCCAATGGACCGCGGCGCGCTCATAGACCACCACATCTTCGATCGTCTGCACCTTCGAGCCCTTGGCGAGGATCAGCAGGCTGACATAGAGATCGTCGATCAGATCATCCGGCGCAGGCTCATAGTCCCTCCTGCGCGCCAGAAACATGGCGCCGTCGACCCCGATCACCCCGACGGTTCGGTTCTCAAGCCGTTTGATCGCCTCCTCTATCCGCCAGTAGAGCGAGCCCGAGGTGCTGGTCGGAGATTCGCGGTCGTTGGTGTAGATCAGCCGCGCGGTGGTGCATCCGACCTCAGGGTTTGCGAACGGTGCGGCCAATTTGATCAGGGCATCAGGCTCGGCGACCACATTGGCGTCGGTGAAGGCGAGCAGTTCGCTTTCGCTGCGCTGGATCAGAATGTTGAGCCCCGCCGTCTTGCCCCGACGCTGGCCGCCGATGACCAGATCGACACGATCCTCATAAAGACGCAGCAACTCGGTCGTGCGATCGGTCGAGCCGTCCACATAGATGTGGACCGTCGCTGGACCATAGCTTTGGGCCATATCGAGCAGCTGCTCGACCTTGGCGACGATCACCCGCTCCTCGTTGAAAACCGACATGCATAGGGCGAGCGTCGGCTGCGCCGCGGGCGGCAGCGTCCCAGGCGACTTCTTCGCCGCCCCCATGAGCAGCAGCAGCGACAAGGGGTATGTAAGCACAGGATGAATCAGCAACGCCGTCGCGACGATCGCTCCTGCGGCCCATACCCAAGTCGACAACGCTACATCTCCCCCAACGAGAGTTTACTGAGGCCGTCTGTCCCTCAACGGCTCTGCGCCGGCTGCCATGTCTGGTAGATTTTGCCTCTGCGCGCATCGATGATCCCCAACATCGTGGCCCAGACTGCGCGTACCAGTTCGGCAATCCGACTTTGTTTCTTCTTGCTCGCCAGAATCATAGCCATAATGGCCGCGATACAGGCGAGCGCGACAGCGCCCCAAAGCAGACCCGCCGTCTCCCCGATCCAGAGCACGCCGAACACCACCGACAAGATCGCAAACATCGCCCCATACCACCGTATCAGCCGATGGCTCACATATTTATATCGGTTCAGCAACGTCATCCTACGCAGGGATGGCACCAGATAGCGATGGCTCGAATAGGCGCGACAGGCGATGCGGCGTTTCCGCTTGAATTCGTCGCCGCTACCAGCAGCGCTGCGTTCATAAGCGATGACATCGGGAGCGCTGATAAGGCGGAAGCCCGCGAAGATCGTCGACATCGAGACGATGAAGTCGTCGAGCAGGTGTGGTGGCACCTCGGGATAGAGCGAGCGGCGGGTCGCGAATAGCGAGCCATCTCCGCCCATGGTCGATCCAGAACGGGATTCGGATTTCTTGATATATTCCTCGAGACGCCAATAGGCCGAGTTGACGCTGGCCGTGACGCTTTCGTCGGGATTGACGTAGACGAGGCTGCCACAGACTCCGCCGATGCTCGGCTCGGAAAAATAGCGCAACATCCGGGGCACCGTTTCCGGTTCGACCATGACGTTGGCGTCGGTGAAGATCATGATGTCGGTCGTCGATGCGGCGGCAAGCCTGCGCATGCCGAGCGCCTTGCCGGTGCGTTCCTGCGCGGCATGCACATCGATCAGGTCCGAATGCTGCTGCAGGATCGCCAGCGTGTCGTCGGTGCTGAGATCGACATAAGCCTTGAACTGGATGTTCGGCACGACCTCCTTGATCGCGCGCAGATTGGCGATTTTATCAGCCAGCGTGGCCGACTCGTTGAAGGCGCAGAAAACCAGCGTCGCCGTCGGAAGCGGAGCATCCTGGCTTAAGTTATAGGGCTGGGGCCGCAGGAATCGGAGCACGACCGGATATATCAGATAGGGATAGAGGAAAAGAAACCCACAGAGTAGGGCGAGGGCCAGGAACATCATTTCTCCTCGAACAAACTCAAATATTCCCTCGCGAAGAGCCTTGCTCGAAGCGGACAGGATGGCCTACGCCAGACAAGACGGCCATCGATCTGTTTCCTTGTCAACATAGACGACAAGGCGACGCGGCTTCAACCGGTTTGTGCAGCGCAAAAAATGCAGTAATCTGATAAGGATTTGCGCGTATGAGGTGCTTATGAATTTCGCATCGAGAGCCCTTCCGATGAACGCTTCGCAGCCCGCCGCGCCACAGTCGCGCGGGCGGACGTGGGCCGAGGGAATCGACGACAAGATTCCGCCGCTCGAGCGCAAGGTGGTGAACGTCGTGTCGCTGGTGATGATCGCGACCGTTCTCACCATGAAGTTTGCGGTTCCCGGCACCAACAACATCGAGGCGCCCTTCTTCTATGTGATGGGTTTGATGGCGTGGATGCTGGTCAAGGGATATGGCAGGATCTCGCTCCGCGGGCTGTTCATTTACCTGCTGCTGTGCACGCTGATGATGGCCTGGCAGATCATCAGTCCGCTCCATCCGGAGCTCAAGCCGAAGGCCGCCTTCTTCTTCATCACCATGTATCTGCCCTTCCTGGTGAGGATGCAGGTCAGCAAGCAAGCCTATCTGCTGCTGCTCAAGCGCTTTCAATATGTCTGCATGTTCATCGGTGCGATGGTGTTCGTCGACTGGGCCACCCAGCTCGCAGGCCTGCCGATGCCGGACATGGAGCAATATGTCCCCAAATCCTTCATGTTCGTGAACTATAATTATATCCAGCCGATCCACTGGGGCTCTCCGTTCATGAAGCCCAATGCCTTCTTCATGCTGGAAACCTCGCATACGTCGCAGCTGCTGGCGATGGGGCTGCTGATCGAGGTATGCATCTTCCGCAGAGCCTTTTATCTGTTGTTCCTTGGCGCGGCCTTATTGAGCACCTATGGCGGCACCGGCCTGCTGCTCGTGCTGCTGGGCGCGCCCGTTGCGCTCTTCTACATGACCCGCCGGACGATTGTCCTCGGGCTGCTTGCCGCGCCGCTGCTGTTCCTGCTCGCGGTCCAGATCGGCCTGGCGGACAATGTCGCCGGCAGAACGCGCGAGTTCGATACCCAAAACACCAGCGGATATTCTCGTTTCATCGAACCCTTCGTGGTGCTCAAGGAGATAACATCGCAAGGCACGTTCGCGGCGATGTTCGGCACCGGCGCCGGCAATCTGCCATCGGTCAGCGGACATGAGGTCTATGTCGTCAATCCCGTCACGAAGGTGATGGCGGAATATGGCATACCGCTGGGGTTTTTCTGGATCATCTGGTTCCATGCGATCGCATTCGGCCGGGGCGCGCCGGTGATCGTCGCTGTAGCTCCGCTGCTCCAGTATAATTTCATGAACGGGTCGCTGCTCGTTCCGATCAACACCTATTATATCCTTTTCCTCTGCACCCTGATTGTGCCGCCGAAGAAGAGCGGGAAGCGGGCCTCGGTGGCCAGGAGTCCGCTGACGTTCGGTCGGCGTGCTCCCGCACCGACAGCCGCTCCGGCTCCGGCTCCGGCTTAGCCGGCGATGCGGTTCGATCCGGACGGAGCGACTCCGCCTCGGACGGGCTCGGCTGCGGGAGTGGGCTTCAGCCGATGACCGCGGTCATCCATCCGCCGCGAGGTGATCGGCTAGGCGAAGCGCCAAGGCCACGATGGTGAGCGTGGGATTGGCGAAGCTCGACGTCGGAAAGGTCGAAGCGCCCGCTAGGAACAGGCCGTTCGTGCCGAACACTGCACAGTTCCGGTCGACGACGCCCTCGCTCGAATCGGCCGCCATCCGGGCGGTGCCGATGTGGTGGCCGCCGATCCTGGTGATCTCGAGCGCGCGCTCGTCGATATCGCCGAGGTCGATCGATGCGCCGGTCGAATGCGCGAAGGCGTCGCGGATGACGCGCATTCCGCGGACGACGCGCGCCCGGTCGTCGTCGGTCATGCTCCAGCGGATCGCCAGCCGGGGGATGCCATGCGGATCGAGCTCTCCACTCAACGACACCCGGCTGTCCGGATTGGGCGACTGCTCGGCGTTGAGATCGAGCGGATAGCGGTTGCGGGGATCGCGCAACACGACCGATGGCAGCTTGCGCGATGCGAGGACGCGATAACGGGCCCAGTTGACCGAGAAGCCCGCAAGCCGGAACGGATGGCGCAGCAAATTCGCGACGTGCGCCGCCGCCAGCCGGCTTGGGCTGGCGCCAAAGGCGGCTTTCACGCGACGTTCGCTCGAGGTCAGCTTGCGGCTATATTCGGGGAGGATGAAGTCCTTCACAAGATACATGGCCGACAGCACGGGGTCCTGATGCTGCGGATCGACGATGCTCGCATGCGCCGGCCGCACGATCAGGCCGGCGAGCTTTTCGCGCCGCTGCGCTTCGGGGGAAAGCCAGATATAGCGGCGGCAATATATGCCTTCGGGCGACCTCTCATAATCGAGCCGGACTTCGGCGGGTGGCTTGTGAAAGTCGATTTCGCCGAACTCGCCCTCGAGATGGGCCTGATAGAAGCGCCCGACCAGATCGCGCTCGTTGCCGACGCCGCAATTCCGCCGCGTGTTCGATGCCAGCAGGAGTCTCGGCGTCTCGAGACCTCCGGTAGCGATCACCGTGCGTCGGGCGAGCACCTCGCGCGGTTTGCCGTCGGAGCTCACGATCCTGACGCCCGTGCAGTGCGAGCCTTCGGCGTTTGTCTGGATCGCAGTGACGGTCGCGCCCAGCAGCACCCGGGTCGTATCACCCGTCTCTAGCTGCGTGCGGTAGGCGCGTCCGAAATCGGTCGGCTCGCTGAAGCGCTCGATACGGTCGAGGATCACATCGGGAGAGTCGACGCCATCGACGAGCGGGGCGGGCGATCCCGGCAACGCGGCGGCGGCGTTGAACTCGGCGGGCCCGGCCCGGCAGAGTTCGAGCGCGGCCGGATAATAGCGCGCCACCTCGTCATGGCCTATCGGCCACCGTGCATGCGGGATCCAGGGCCGGTCCTCAAAGTCGATCGGATCATAGGGAATGCATCGCCCGCCCCAGATCGCCGTGGTGCCGCCGAAGCCGCGACGCCGGTACAAATGCACCGGGCCATGGCTTTCCGGCTCGATCAATCCGGCGCGGTAGAATTGCTGCCCGACCTTGTCGAACCTGGCTCGCCCGGCCTCGATCAGCAAAGTCTGGATGCCCTTGCTCTGCAGTGCGAGCGCGATCGCAATGCCGGCTGCGCCGCTTCCCACGATCGCGACATCGGTTTCGATCGAGTCGGGCAGATCGGACGTAGCGAGATCGATCAGCATATCGAGGCTCCGCATGCTGCCTTGATTTCGTGAAGGCGCTGCGGCCGGCTCGCGCCGACGACGATGCTATCGACATCGGTGCGCTCCAGCGCGGCCTGAACCGCCATGACCGGCGGCAGATCTGGCCGCAGCCGAATCACTTCGCGCGCGAGAACGAGCACGCCCCTGCTGCGCGCCTTGCTGATCCTTCCGTCCGCTTCGCAGGCCTGAAGAACGTCGAGCGGCAGCTCTAGCACGCCGAGCTGCGGCAGACGCAGCGCGGCGTCGAGCGCAGCGACATCGTCACAGGATATCCCAAAATAGCGGGCCTTGCCCGCATGGACGAGCGCTGCGAGGCCCTCGGCTATTCCATCTCCGCCGATCGCTTCGGCCGAGGGGCTGTGCAACAGGATCGCATCGACGGCATCGGTGCGCAGTCGCCGCAGCGATCCGTCCAGCGTCGAGGCGAAGCCGGTGGGGTCGAAGCGCTGCGAGATGTTGTTCGCTCGTTGCGCGGTGATCGCGGATCCGAGCCCGTCGCCTTTCGCGAACATCTTGAGCAGCGGCTTCAGCGGGCGGACCAGGCGCATCTTGGTTGAGAAGCTCTTTCCCAGCTTCGTCACGATGAAGACATCGTCGCGGCAGGGGCGGAGCAGCCGCCCCAGCGTCCGTTCGCTGTCGCCCTGCCCATAGACATTGGCGGTATCGAATATGTTGATGCCCAGTTCGACGGCGGTGCGCACGGTTGCCTCCTGTTCGGAGGTCGATGCCGCGTTATTGAACGAGCCGATTCGGCCGCAGCCCAGCGTGAGGCGTGAAAGCGGCTTGCCGGATCCCGTGCGGACAATGCTGGTCTCTGCGATCATCATTTCACCCTGGCGCCCTTAGCGGCGGCGCTCCTGCTGTCCTTGAGGCGGTTCACGAATTCCGACAGGCGCACGCCGGGCGACGCCGGATCGAAACGCGCCTTGGCGAATTCGAAAGCGGCCTCGTGCAAAGCGTTCAGCCGGTCGACATCGTCGATCAGCAGCCGGGCCTGGGCTGCCATATCGGCCAGATCATCGGCGCCGACGAAATGGACGCCTTCGACAAATTCCATGCCGCGCATGGCCTCGTGGAGTGCCAGCATAGGCACCCGCAGAAACGCGTAGGTCATCGCCCGGATCTTGAAGCCACCGCCGATATCGTCCGACATGAGCCCGAGCCTTACGCCCGAGAGATAGCTGACGATATCGGGCACGAAGCCCGAGAAGCGAAAATCGGGATAGGCGCCCGAGACGCGCGAAAAATCGCCACCGCCGGCAATATCGATTGTGACGGCCTTTTCGAGGCGGGCGGCCGCGAAGGCGGACAGCGTCCTGTCCAGCACCATCATCTTGTGATGCGCGTCGCGATTACCGAGCACGGTCGCGACGCGAGGCGTGTTCGCGTCGATGGTGCGTTGCTGCAGCGAAGGGCCGCGATAGGCGGGGGGGAGGGTGATCGTCGGCGTCTGGGCGTATCGGCCGAATGCGTCGGCATCGCTGCTGGTGATCGCGGTAATTCCGTCGGCGCTCATGTTGGCCCGCCGCTCAAGACGGCCGGCCTTGGCCGCGTCGAGAGCGAGTGCGAAACGCATCGGCGAGACGCGCGTATTACGCGCCATCTGCTTGCGTACATCATGTTCGTGGTTGTGCGTCACCATGATCACCGGCGGGCGGTCGTGCCATCCCTCGAGCGCCTTGACCAGCGGCTCGACGAGCCATGCCATCGCGATGAAATCGACGAAGATCGCGTCAACATTCGCCGCACGTTCGATCACGCGGTCGAGATAGGCGCGGTCGACATTACGGAATGCGACATTGGGCAACGAAGACAAGAGACTGTTCAGCTGGGAAGGATCGGAGTGCGGCAGCGTTTCCCACTGCACCGAATCGGCTTCGGGCGGGACGACCGCCTCCGATTCGAACGCCAGCACTTCGACGTTGCCGCGTTGCGAGAGGCTCAGGATCAGGTCCCGGCTGTAATCGAACGCTCCTCCCTTCAATGGAGCGAAGGGAGCAAAGCGGGTCAACCATAGAAACACCACGAGAGCGGTTCCCCTTATCGTCGCGGCCGGGACGCGACATGTCCGAGCGAGCGAGAGGCATGACTACCTGATCTTGTTTGCGATCGTTCGTCCAGAAACTGGCGCGCAACTTAGTGGCCGGCAACCGGCTGTCGACATAGATTCTCCTGAGAATGCGGGCACCGCTTCTATGGACCCCGGGGATCAGGCGGCAGATTTTCGGATCGACCGGACTGGTCGAGGCTGTCGATGGCGATGATATCCGCAAGCTTCTCGTTTGGACAGACCCAGTTTGCGGCGATCCGGCGCCTCTTTTGACGGGACGCTTCGACGAGTGCGTTCCGGCGAGCCACATCGGGTGGCCTTCGACCGATCCTGCGGGGCCTTTGCGTGACCCGCTGGTGTTGCGATTATTTGTGGGTAAAGCCCCAGTAATTTTCGTTCAGCTGGTCCGGGCTGACACCGAGCAGGGTGATCGAGTCGCCAGTTGAGAAGCCGATGACGGTATCGCTGCCTGACTGGGTGACAGTCGCCTTATAGCCGGCCTGCTTATACGCCATGATATCGATCAGGTCGCCTTTGTCGGAAAAGTCGGTCACCACATCATGACCGTTGCCGACGCCGATCTGGAAGCGGTCGACGCCCTTGCCGCCGGTGAAGCTGTCGTCAAACCTGCTTCCGACCAGGACGTCGTAATTGCTCGATCCGACGAGTTCGTGCGTGCCCTGATCGAACACCATGTTATAATAGGTGGCATCGAGCATATAGCTGCCGATCCCACCCGCCTTGGCGCTTTCGACAACGACATAATAAGTGCCGGTGGCTGGTACGGTGAAGCGCGCCAGCGCATCGCTGCCCGAACCGCTATCATCGTCACTGGCGATCAGCTTCCCGCTGTCGTCGAAGATGCTGATCTTGGCATTTTCGAGCGTTCCCATACCGGAGCCGGCGGCTTCGAGCGCGATCTTCATGGCCCAGCCTTTGCTCAGGTCGATCTTGAACCAGTCCTTGTCTCCGGCAGTTTCCAACTTGTTCCAGGTATGCCCCCACATGGGGGCGGAATGGTTCGTCTGCTCGCTTCCGGATTCGCTGAAGAAGCGCAGACCCATCTTATAGCCGGTGTCGGTTGCTACGAGGCTCTCGGACTGAATGTTGGTCAGCACGATGCTGTCGCCATTGGCGAAGCTGATCGACACGTCCTTGCCGACGTTGGTCAAAGTCGGTTTTTGGCCGGCCTTCAGATAGCTGGAAATGTCGATGACGTCGGCGTCGCCATTGGCAGCAAAGTCGGTGATCCGGTCCTTGCCCGATCCGGGCGCGAACAGGAAGCGATCGGCGCCGGCCCCGCCGGTGATCATGTCGTCGCCCTTGCCGCCGTCGATCGTGTCGTTGCCGGCCAGTCCGTTCAGAAAATCATTGCCGTCGCCGCCCGTGATCCGATCATCGCCCGCGGTGATGACCGGCGCGGCCGCTGTTTCCGTGTGGGAAGGCTCGGTGGTCGTGGGGGTGCTGACCGGCGGCGAAACAACGGGATCGGCGGCCGGCGTCGGCGTCGGCGCAGTTGCGGCGTCGGCCGGCGGGGTTGCCGCATCGCCGGGGAGAGCGGTGGTCGTCGTGCTCGTATTCGAACTCGGCGATGGCGCGCTGGTCGGGGGCGTGGTCGTCGGCGTAGATGTGCTGCCGGCCGGTTCGGGAGAGGTCGGCGGCGTGGGGCTCGTCGTGCCGGAGGCGGCGGGAGCCGTCGCAGTTCCGACCGGACTCTCTGTGGGAGCGGGAGTCGGACTCGGAGACGGCGCAGGGGCCGGAGCTGTGCTCGTCGCGGGCGGCGGGGTGATCGAGATCGGATCCGCCCAGCTGAAATCCTTCTGGAAGGCCGTCGAGGTCGTGCCCTGCTCGCCGCGGGTTATCGACCATTCGCCTTTGTCGAAATAGAGCTCATAGGCGACATTGTGGGTGTCGAACCACTTCTTGACGAGATCGATATAGGCCGCGCCGTTGGTTGAGTTGACGCCCCATTCGCTATAGGCGCTCGGCTTGCCATGCGCGGCGGCGAAATTCTCGAACCATTGCAGGCCATAGGCGGTGTTCTTGAAATAGTTGAACGCCTGGATCGGATCCTTGATCGACCAGGACTGGGTGCTGTCCCAGTAAAAATCCATCCCGATATAATCGACATAGGCATCGCCCGGATAGGCCTTCGCCGGGTCCATCGTTCCGCCGATGTTGACGTTCCATTCGAACTTGAACTTGTTCGAGACCGAGCGGAAGGCGTCGACGAAGTTCTGATAGGTCTTGATGAAGTCGGCTTCCTTGCCGGGCGCCGCCCAGGGCATCCAATTGGCGTTGAACTCCTCGCCCATCCGGACCATGATCTCGCTCTGCGTGCCCGACGCCGCGAGCAGCTTCTTCGCCGCCGCCACATAATAGCTGTCATAGGCGTGCGCCGCACCCTGCGCGAGCGTGCCGCCATTGGCGAACAGCGGGATCGACCAGCGGATCGGCGCATCGATCGATTTGACCTGCAGGATCATCCAATCGATGCTGCCCGTCCAGTCGGTCCACGACGCCCGTCCCGTATGCGCGCCGACGATGTCGGGGACGCCCCCGAGAAATGTTTCCGCATTCTGCAACCGGACGAGGTCGTTAGCAAAAAATATACCTTGAAGCGTCATGGCGTGCTCTCGTCGCAATAATGCGAGGATAGTGCGCCCTACGTCTCTAGATTCGGTTTTTGCTGTTAGTAAAAACGGGCTTAAGATTTGCGCTGAGCGGCGTCCGAAATCAGCCCTTGCAGGCAGCTGCGTCGACGCCGTGGCGAGCGAAGACTTCGATCAACTGGTCGGTCATGCTGTCGACGGTATAGTGGGCCAACGCCCGTTTCCGTCCCGCTTCGCCCATGGCGGGCCATTGCGCGCGCGCATCGATCATGCGGCGCAGCCCGGCCGAAACCGTTTCACGCCGCATGTCGGACAGGAGCCAGCCGGTTTCGCCGTCGACGACGATATCGCCGGGACCGCCGAGCGCATGGGCCAGAACGGGGCGGCCCATGATCATCGCTTCGACGATCGACAGGCCGAAAGGCTCGGGATCGATGCGCGTGCTCGCCACCACATCGCACGCTCTATAATAAGCGGCGACGTCGGACACCGGCCCGATCAGGTGCAGGCGATCCGATGCGCCGCGAGTTTGCGCGAGCGTGCGCAACTCGCCCTGATAGCGCGACTCGAGCGGCCCGCCGCACAGGATGAGATGGATGTTGGACAGACTATCGTCGGCAAGCATGCCGGCGAGCAACGCCAATTGGCCCTTCTTGCGGATCAGTCGAGCGGCGACGAGCAGTCTTATCGCGCCATCGGGAACGCGACCGGCAAGCGGGTCACCGCCATGGCCGGTGCTCAGATGGCCGGGATCGACGCCGAGATCGATCTGCGTCGCGAAGCGCTCGCCGCGCCCCAGCGTCTTGCGCGTGTAGCTGCTGTTGGCGACCGGCACCATGCCGCTCATCGCAAAGGCGCCCGCATAGAGGCGCCGATTGATATCAAACGGATAATTGGCGCTAACGATGTTCGGCATCAACCAGAAGGCCGGCGTGCGATTGCCGAGCAGTGCGGCCGCGACCGGCAGCACGAGGCCCGGTTCGCAGAAGATCAACGCATCATAGCGGTTATAACGGAGATGACTGTTGAGATTGCGGACGAAGCCTATGCTGCCCCACAGCAGGCGGGTGTAGGACATCAGCCGCCCGCTGCGCCTGCCCGCTATGAAGCGTCGCGGCACATTGCTGTCGACCTTTGCGGCCACGCCGGGAACCTCGCGCACCGCGTCGAGGAAACCGCCGGTGCCGAGCGTATAAACGGTGACCGCCCAGCCGCGTGAGGAAAAGGCGCGGACGAAATTGAGCAGCTCGGTCGCGACGCCATAATCCTCGGCACCGCGAACCACGACGAGCAAAGCCGGCCGTCGCGCGCTCTCATTCTCCTTCATTATATCCCCCGCTATCATTGCGCTGCATTCGGCACAGGTGATTCGCCCCCCTTCATCCGCCCGAATATCTTACGATGTGCATAAAGCGCTCCGCCAAACATGACAGCCAGAAAGCTCTCAGTCAGCGTCGAGCAAATCGCCGCGCCGAGCGCACCATAGGGTGCGGCGAACAGGAACAGCAATCCGATGTTAGCGAAGCCGGCGCAGACCAGCGCGACGGTGTAGTGGCGCTTGAGGCCCAGCGGCAGCAGCATATTGGTGCCCAGGACATTGGTGATGCTCGACAGCGCCGGGATAAAGGCCAGAATCTGCACGATCTCGACCGCGGAGGTGAACTCGGGCCCCAGAAACGCCGGCACTACATAGGGCGCGATCAGGTACATGGCGAGGCCCAGGCAGCAGCCATAAGCGAATTGAGCGCCCAGTAGCTTGAACATCATGCGAACCGCGCGCGCGGGCGCCTGGTGGGTTAGCCGGTTGATTTGGGGATAGGTGGCCATCGTCACCGGCACCAGCATGGCGCTGAAAGCTGCCTGGAGCCGCTGGCTGCCGGTGAGCAGGCCAGCCTGCACGGTGCCCGAATAAACACCGATGAAAATCGGATTCGCCTGCACGTACAAGCTGACCGAGAGGGTGGAGGCGAATTGGTACCAACCGTCGCGGATCTGTTCCAACGCGAATTTGGGATCAACGATGGGTCGCCCCAAAGGCATTATCCGGGCGGAGACGACCAAGGAGGCGACCGCCGAAATCAGCTGGGTGCCGCCGTAGATCGCAGCGGCGATTACGGCGTCCGCGGGGCGGTGGACGAAAATAAAGGTCAGCGGGATGCTGAGCAGCCTGCCTGCTAGCGAGGCGCCCGCGAAGAAGCCCATCATCTGAAGCCCCTGCAGGAACCAGTTTGCGGTGAGCGAGGTTGCTATCACGATCAACGCGGCGCCGGTGATTGCCGGCCAGATCGCCCGAAACTGGGGAACGGCGACCGTCGCCACGACCAACAGGACGATTGCGGCGATCAACAGCATCTGCTTGGCGAGCAGCGTTCCCCAAAATAGCCGTCGCAACAATTCTGGGTCGTCGGTAGCGTGCGCGATCTTCTGCGTCGCGCTCAGGCTGAATCCCCAGTTGGTCAGCAACACCCCATAAGCGGTGACCGCCAGCGCCAACCCATAAATCCCGAAGGCATGTATCCCCAGCGTCCGCGTCAGATAGGGCGTGACAATGAGGGGGACGAGGAATGTGCTGCCCTGCCAAATGAACAGATGCGCCAGATTGCGATAAAGCTTCACCGAAGCCTGCTCCTGAATGTGGCAACCGCATCACTCATGACACGAGACAACCGCCTTTGACCACGCTGCCGTACCAACGCTTGTTGCGATGCACAACATCCGTTAGCGTGCCGCGCGGCGGACGCGGCGTGCGGTTGGAGGCGATCGACCGTCGGCTCTTCCGGCCAGTCGCGAAGGGACCGTTGAGAGAAGGGAATTGGATGGCATCGCTGAAAATGTCGGAAATTCCGCGTGATCTGATCCGATCGTTTCCCTGTATCGCCCCCGCCGATTCCTATCCTGCCGGATCTTCGGCCGAATGGCAGGTTGCGCTGCAAAAATACCTTGGGCTAGACGACCTGCATGATGTCGGCTGATCGTGATCTGGGCAGCAATCAAAGCGAAGGGAGTGACCGGTCCCTCGCCATCAAGGTTGCGGTGATTCTTCTGGCCGCGCTCGCGATCATGTTCGCCCCAGTGCCCGTCGACCTTAAGCTGGCCAAGACGGCGGCGACGGCGATGGTCGGCAAGGGCATAGCGGTGACCGGCAACTCGGTTATCTCGCACGTGTCGAAGTGCGACGCCAACCCGGTGCCGCTTGCGGCGATGATCGGCCCCAGCGCGGGCCGGCGTTCGTTCGACATCAGCTATCCTGGCCAGTCGATGCCGGAAGGACTCAATTTCGGCCGGATTGCACTGTCCAATCGCCGCGCCGAGGCCGTGGTGGTGTTCGTTTCGCTGGCGCAGATCATTTCGGGGGGGCAGCCGGATCTTCGCACGCAGAGCTTTTTCCGTCTGGCGGGCGGGAACCTGGCCGTGAACGATCTTGGGCCTCGTCTTAGAGCGCTCGATCCCATTGCAGCGAAGCTGCCTCATCAGCTTGACGGCTTCGAATATCACGGCGTCCGTTACCCGCCCTATAATAAACTCAAGACGCAGTATCTCCTTCCCGAACGTCTCGCCCAGGGCTGCCCCGAGACCATCGGCGTGAACCGGGCTTTCATCGAGGCGCTCTACTGGAACAATTATCTGAACGGTCCTCTGATCGCGAGCTATGTCGACGATTTGCACAAGCTGTCGCAATCGGCTGCGCGCAGCGGCAAGCCTGTCATGTTCGTGCTCCTGCCGATCGATTTCGAAGATATCCGAACGCTCAATCCGGAACTGATGCGCAACATAGCCGCGCGTCGAGACGAATTGCTGCGCTTGGCCCGCGGCCGGATAGAGTTCCATGACCTCACCGAAGCCGTTCCGGCGCAGGGTTTCGCCGATCGCTGGTGCGGTTGCGGTCATCTTCAAGAAAGCGGGCGGAAGATCGTCGCGGATCGCGTCGCCCAGATGCTGGCGGCCCGCTGATGCTGTTCAATTCCTACGAGTTCCTGTTTCTTTTCCTGCCGATCGTGGTGATCGGTTACCGCCTTCTCGCCCGGTTCGGCCGGACGATCATAGCCATCACGTGGCTCGCGCTCGCCTCCTATGTCTTCTACTTATCGGGAGAGACGCTCTATCCCTGGATGCTCGCCGGTTCGATCCTGTTCAATTTCGTGACCGGGCGATGGATCGAACGTGCCGAGAACCCGCGCCGCAAGCGTCTTCTGATCTTCGGCGTGGTAGGCAATCTCGCTCTGCTCGGCTTTTTCAAATATTCGAATTTCGCGGTCAGCCAGTTCGTGGCGCTGGGCATTCTCGATGCCTCGACTTGGGCGATCGTGCTTCCGATCGGCATTTCCTTCTTCACCTTCACTCAGATCGCTTATCTGGCGGACGTCGCGGCGCGGAAGACATCCTCTCCCGATATTGTGCGTTACGGCTTGTTCGTGAGTTATTTCCCGCATCTGATCGCGGGCCCCATTCTCCACAACAAGGAGATGCTCCCCCAGTTCGAGCATCCGGGGGTGCGGCGGCTAAGCGTGGATCTCTATGCAGGTCTGGGAATGTTCGCGATCGGCCTGGCCAAGAAAGTCCTGCTGGCCGATCCCTGCGGGGCGGTGGCAAGCGGGGTCTTCGGGACGACCGACAGCCCGCCCGGCTTCTATGTGGCGTGGGTCGGCACGATCGCCTACACGCTCCAGATCTATTTCGATTTCTCCGGCTATTCCGACATGGCGATCGGCATATCGCGCATGCTGGGCATCGATCTGCCGATCAACTTCAACTCGCCCTACAAAAGCCGCAGCATTCTCGAATTCTGGCGGCGCTGGCACATCACGCTGTCGCGTTTCCTGCGCGACTATCTGTACATTCCGCTGGGCGGCAACCGGAAGGGTGAGGCGCGGCGCTTCGTCAATCTCTTCACGACGATGTTGCTTGGCGGGATCTGGCATGGGGCGGGGTGGACCTTCGTGATCTGGGGGGGGATGCACGGCGCGGCACAGACGATCGCGCATGGCTGGGTCGCGATCGGCAAGCATCGCCGTCTTCCCAGAATCCCCGGCTGGCTCGGCTGGCCGATCACAATGATCTTCGTGATGTTCGCCTGGGTGCCTTTCCGTTCCGTGGATCTGACCGTAATGATGCGCATGTGGTCCGCAATGCTGGGAGGGGCTGGCTTCGACGTGCCGGCGATCGGCATCGCGAAGCCGTTGTTGATCTTCGGCGGCTCGTCCGTTCCCGTCAACTTCGGTTCCCCCGCGATCCTGACGATGGCGGGCGCCGCTCTCGTCGCGCTGCTGGCTCCCAACAGTCAGCAGATCATGGCCCGCTTCGACATGGGGCTCGATTCGCCGGGTTATCTTGCGCGCGGTCGGCCGAGCCGGATCACTTTGAGGATGGGCTGGTTCTCCTGCCTGTTCGTCGGGATCCTGCTCGGCTTGGCGATCCGCTCGATCGGCGGCTACAGTGAATTCATCTATTTCCAATTCTGACGCTACCAGGCGGCAGCGCCCCGATCGGCGCCGATCGGCGCCCGGCGCGCTGGGGTTTCGCTGCCGGTGTTGATCGATTGTCTTCGCGAGCGGCCGCCCGAGCGCATCGAGACCCAGATAGCCATTGTAGGAAGCGGCGCGGCCGGCCTGTCGCTGGCGCGCACGCTGGGGCAGTTCGGGATCGACGTCGTACTCCTCGAAGCCGGCGGCGATAAATTCAGCAAGGCCAGCCAGGCTTTCTATCGCGCGGGCTGGATCGATCCGGGGCCGCACGGGCCCACCGATTTCTTCCGCCGCCGCGAATTGGGAGGGACTACGGCGATATGGGGAGGGCGGTGCATCCCGTTCGACCCGATCGACTTTGAGGATCGCCCGTGGATGCCCCATGCGACGTGGCCGATCGCCTATGAGGATGTTGCGCGCCACTATCCGGCGGCGATCGAGATCTGCCGTGCGGGGCCGGCGCTTTTCACCGCGGGGGAAGCTCTGCCCGGTTCCGTGCCCGGAATGTTCGACGGCATCGCTTCGGACGACGTGATTGCCGATCGTATCGAACGGTTCAGCGAGCCGACCCATTTCGGCCGTACCTATCGCGACGAACTGGCGAACAGCCGGCGCGTCACGATTTTGACCCATGCTGCGGTGACGGGCATCATCACCGATGACGCGGGTGGTTGCTGCCGCGGTGTTCGCGCAACGACGGGGCGGGGGGATTTGCTCGAGATCGCCGCGCGCCGCACCGTGATCGCCACGGGCGGTCTCGAAACCGCGCGGCTCCTGCTTGCCGCCAAGGACGCCAAGCGGTGCGGACTTGGCAATGAGAAAGACCTGGTCGGACGCTATTATCAGGCGCATCTCGAAGTCGAGCTCGGCGAAATCGGGTTCACCGACGCCGGGGCGCGAGTCGATTACGCGCGCTCCCCCGAGGGCGTCTATTGCCGCCGCTATCTGTGGTTATCCCCCACGGCGCAGCAACGTGAGAAGCTCGCTGGGCTGATCGTCCGCCCGACCCATGCCAATATCGTCGATCCGGGACATGACGATCCGGTGCTCTCGATGATGTTTCTCGCCAAGAGCTTCATCGTGCCCGAATATATGCGCAAGCTGACCTACAGCGAGGATCGCCTGCGCGCCGAGCTGGCAGGGCAGGGCAGGAGCCTGCTCGCCGCGCATGTCATGACCGCACTTCGCGGCCCTCACCGGGTTGCGCGCTTTGGGATGAAGTGGATGCGGCGCCGCATCCTCGCCAGGCGCAAGCTGCCTTCGGTTTTCCTGATCGATCCGCGTGGCCGTTATCCGCTCGAAATCAATGCGGAGCAGGCGCCCAACCCCGACAGCCGGGTTCAACTCTCCGATGAAACCGACGCGCATGGCGTGCCGCGGATCGCGTTGCGCTGGCGCATGTGTGACGAAGATCGCGATCGGTTGCGGCGGGGCATGCTGCTGCTGCAGAAAGCATTGGCGGGATCGGAGGCCCACATCACGCTCGACCGCATGGACGAGCAACTCGAATCGCTCACGCTGGTGGGCGGGCACCATATCGGCACTGCGCGCATGGCGCAGGATCCCAGCACGGGAGTCGTCGACGCGAATTGCGAATTGTTCGGCACCAAAAATCTCTACGTCGCCGGCGCCGCGGCCTTTCCCACATCGGGCTTCGCCAATCCCACCTTGACGATCATCGCCCTCGCGCTGCGCCTTGCCGAGCATCTCCGCTCAGTTGAACGCGGATAGCGCGGTTGCAGTTTTCTTGACTTATTCGTTGCGGTGCAACATGGTCAACGTAATTGGAAAGCAGTGATGCATCAAGTCGGCTTGACAGATTATGAAGCTCGCGCGCCGAGTTCTGATCATCTTCGGCGCAAGCTCTTTGGGCTGCAATATTTGCGGGCGGTGGCGGCTCTCGCTGTCGTTGTTTATCATTCGGCCAAGAAATCGGGCTTCGATCTCACCATCGGCGAAGCTGGCGTTGATCTGTTTTTCGTACTGAGCGGCTATCTCATGATCGCGATCACCGACGATAGGTCGCGACCCGAGCCTTTCCTTCGCGCCCGTATCGAACGGATCGTGCCGACATATTGGCTCGCGACGACCGTAATGCTGGCGGGAGCGGTCGCGCATCTTTTTCCAAACGTCGTGTTGACGCCGTCTTACGTCCTCTCCTCCTACCTGTTTATCCCGACCTATTCGCCGAACGGGCTGCTTTGGCCGCTGCTGACGCCGGGATGGACGCTCAACTACGAGATGTTCTTCTACGCCGTGTTCGCGGCGGCGATGCTGATGCGGTCGCAGCGGCGCGTGCTGATGATGATCACAGTGCTGTTCGTGACGCTGGTTCTGGCGGGGTTGGCTTGGCGGCCTACGGGCGCGGTCGCGGCGACCTACACCGATCCGATCCTGTTGGAGTTCGCCGCGGGCGCCTGGCTTGGCTTGCTGTGGAAGGCCGAGCGGCCGTGGCCGAGCTGGCTGGGATGGCCGAGTCTGTTGGCGGGTCTCGCATTGCTGGTCGCGATCGGCACCGGCCTCAGCGAGGAGATGGTCGCGCAGCAACGATCGTTCCGCTTCGGGATAGCGGCGGTGATTGTGGTGGCCAGCCTTCTCGCGATGGAACGCCGCAGTCCGATCGCGCAATACCGGTTGCCGCTATTCCTGGGTGATGCGAGCTATTCGATCTATCTCTGGCACGCGCTCGCGATCTCCGTCTCGGCGAAGTTTTGCGCGCTGCTCGGTTTCGGCAGCGCAGCGACCATCCTGCTCGGCGTGATATTCGGAACGGCGGTGGGGGCGGCGGGTTATTTGTGGTTCGAGCGGCCGGTCCAGCAATTCTTTGCCGAACGCCGTCGCCGCGCGAGGGCCGTATCGGTCTGAAAGGCTTGCGGCAGGCGTCAGCCGCCCGCCAGACCCGCCGGCTCGTCGAACACCGCTGCGTCGAAACTGAGCGACGGCGACGGTGCCGCGGGTGGGGGGGCGACCGGAGCCGGCGACGATGAGATGCTTAGCGCGGGTGCAGAGGCAGGAAGCGCGAGCGCGTGCGATTCGGCGCTCATCCGCGCGACGGCCGGCCCGGTGCCGAAATCCCAGAAGCTGTTGCGAACCTTTTTGTAATGCACCGCCGGATCGTAGTTCGGCGTCCCGATCGCGAGCGATTCGGGGTCGGCACGGCCCATTATCGCGAGCAGCGTAAAGCCGGCGACGAAGGTCTCGCGCTGGGCCTGGGCAAGCTGGATGCGGGCGTTGAGGACTTCCTGTTCGGCATTGAGCAGATCGATGATCGTGCGTGTCCCGGCCTTGAGTTCGGCGCGAATCCCGGTCAGCGCATGCTCGCTCGCCACGATCGCGCGTTGCGCGGCATCGGCCGAGCGGCGAGCGGCCTCGAGACGATAGAAATAGGAGCGGGCTTGCGACGAAACCAGCCGCTCGGCCGCAGTGATTTCCTCCATCGTGCGACCCAGCGTCGCCTTTGCCTCGCGGATGCGCGCGGCTGGAAGCCCGCCCTGGTAAAGCGGCAGCGTCGCCCTGACTCCGAGCGACGAGGTTCGCGATGTCTGGTCGAATAGCGCCGCGGTGCCGCCGCCGAAGGTCTTGAAATAATCGCTATATCCCGCGTTGGCGACGACATCGACCCGTGGCAGCCGGCTCGCGGCGGCAACCCCGATCTGATAGCGCGCCACCTGGCTCGCCTCGCGCGCGCCGAGTAAGCCGGGATTGTGGTCGAGCGCGTAGTCGAGCGCCTGGTCGGCCGAAGTGGGCAAGCCCGGCAGTTCGGGCAGCGGTTCCAGATTTTCGGGCGCAATCCCGGAGAGGCGAAGGAAGTCCTCGCGGCTTGTCGTCAGATTCGCCTGCGCCGACTCGAGCTGGCCTTCGGCCGCCTCGCGCCGCGCCCGCGCCTGTTCAATGTCGGTCTTGGTCAGATCGCCGTGGTCGAACCCGCTTTGAGCATAGCTTATATTCTCATCGAGGATCGCCATCTGCTGCGCGTAGAAGTCGACGATCATCTGGTTGGTCAGCACATCGGCATAGACCGAGGCGGTGTCGACCATGATCTGGGCCTCGGTGCCGCGGAGCGTTTCGCGGCCGGCGCGCACCCGAGCTTCGGCAGATTTGATCGAGCTGATCGTCGCGCCGCCGGCGAAAAGCGGCATGCTCGCCTGCAGGCCGGCGCTGAAAAGGCGGCGGGGGGCGGTCGAATCATTGCTGCCACGCTGGAGGAACTCGTCGTAGCTGGCGTTGGCGGACAGCGCGGGCAGCGCCGCCGATTTGGCCGCGATCACCCCCTCGTCGGTCGCGCGCTGATCGGCGCGCGCACCGGCGATGGTCGGATTGGACTGATAGGACCGCGCGAGGATCTCGGGCAGCGAAATCGCCATCGCGGCGGTGGGCGCCAGCGCCAGCACTCCCGCGAGGCTCCTCCAAACTCTATGATGCATAAATGCAAAGCTTCCTGGCGGCAGGATCATCGCCGCTCAAGGCCTCATGAAAGACAAGGGTTAACATCGGTTGCGATCTTTCCCGATTTTCGATTCGATTGCGATCGAAATTCGTTTCGCGGGAGATCATGGAGCAGAGGCGCGGGGCGCCGCCCGCGGCGTTTGCCGACGCTGCCGCGGGCTGGCATAAGGGGCGCGGGCGGCGATGCTGAATCGGCGGGCTCGGCCTGCTCGGGTGAAGGCGTGGAACGGACGAGATGTCGATAACGATCACCGGGCTTCTCCTGCTTCTCGCCGCGTTCGTCTTCCTCTTCTTCCGCGAGGACTTGCTGCTTCCCGCGCTGGTTTTCTTCATCCCCTTTTCGTGCACGGCCGTGCTCAATGTCACCGCGGTATCCTACGGACTCGCACCGACCATCCTGTTCGCCTTGTGTTATTTCCTGCTCATCTTCGCCACCGGACGCTATACGCGGCGCGCCATCCTCGCGCGCGACGCTTTCCTCAGCCTGATGGGGCTGATCGGCTTCGCCTTCTGCGTCTTGCTGTCCGCCGCCGTCGCGTCGCTCCAGGGGCCGCTGACATTGTTCCAGGTGACGCAAAACATATTCATGTGCTTCGGCATTTTCATGGCACTCGTCTTTGCGCTGGCGCTTACCGACGAGGCCGTGCTGAGGCGCGCCATGACCGCCTTTCGCTGGAGCGCGGTCTTCATCAGCCTGTGGGGCGTGTTGCAGGTCGCTTGTTTCTACTCGGGCATTCCCTACCCGTCGGTGATCTTCAACAACAGCATCAGCGACTTCGCGAACATGTATGATCAGCGGCAGGGCGCCGTGATCCGCATCGCCTCGGTCGCGGTCGAGCCGTCCTATATGGCTTTCTCCCTCCTGAGTTTCTTCACCTTCGCGACGACGATGTTGTTCGTCCGTAAGGAATATTGGCGCCGCGACTGGCTTTTTGCCGCGATCTTGAGCGGCGGCGTGATGCTGCTTTCGACATCCTCGAGCGCCTATTTCGGCCTCGTGGTGTTTGCGCTGCTCCTGATATTCCAGCGTCCGGCGCTGTTGCTTGTGGCCGGAGTGGGGCTCACCCTCGCCGCCAGCGCCGTGCTTGCCGCGCTGCCCAAGCTCCGCGAAGCGCTTTACGTCATGACCATCGGCAAGAGCAGCACCTATTCGTACAAGGAGCGCACCGGATCGATGACCGAGGCCTTCCGCACCTTTGGTGAGCAACCGATCTTCGGCGGAGGGTGGGGCGTCGATCATTCCTACAGCATCGCCACCCAATTGCTCGCCAATGTCGGCCTGCTGGGCACCTGCGCTTTTCTGGTTGCGGCGGCGCTGCCCCTGATGGCTGCCCATCTCACGCGACGGCAGCTCGACGCCCGCGGCCCTTCGGTCTACGCCACGCCGATCCTGGCGGCCAGCAACGCGTTGTTCGTGTTGCTCGCGACCTGCATCGTAGCGGGCTTCCGCTATGGCGTGTTGGACATATGGTTCATATGGGGACTGCTTATCGCGCTGGTGACCCTGGGCCGCCGCGAATTGGCGGTGAAGGAGCGAGCGATGGCGACAGCCGAAGGCCGGCTGCGGCTCGCGGCCTATCCGCAGCAGCAACCCTTGGGGGCCAGGCCCACCTCGTCCCGGTCATACTGATCTGCGGGCTCGGCCCGTGTGCCGCGCTGCCGCCTCTACTGGGACAAGCTCGCCTCTGGCTGCAAAGGACGCAGCCGGGGGAGCAGCGGGCGGCCGCAGACGATGCTGATGATCGCGGCGCCAAATATCGCGACCCGCCGCATGGACGGGCGTTTTACAAGGCTGCCAAGCATCAGGCGCATGGCGGGGGCGTAATTTCTGTTGGTGAAATTCTGCCGGCCGGCTTCGAACATGTGCACGGCCTCGATTTCCTTGATCAGCGCGTTCCAGCGGTGGGCGCCGACAATGCGGATAAGATCCGGGTTCTCGTTTACCTTCCGAACGGCGGGCAGGTGATTTTCCCAGCTGGTCGAGAGGGTCGGCGCGGCGCTGTCGCTGCGAACGCGGTGCCGCAATATCTCGTCCTGTGGCCCGATATAGATGCACGGGCCTCTGGCCGCGACCCGGCAGAAAAACTCCCAATCCTCGCTCAGCGTCAAGGACGGATCGAACCCGCCGACCTCCTCGATGACATCCTTTCGGATCAGGGCCTGGCCGCAATTCCCGAACACCTGCTTGCGCACGATCATCTCAGCCAGGATGCTCCCGGACGAATATTTGTGCTGCTCCACCGGCTTCTGGCCGAGTTCCAGGGCGCCGGACGGGAGCAGGCGCACGCTCGTCCCAAACATGAGAACCGCGTCGGCGTGGACCATCATCGCCTTATAAAGCCGCTCAATCGCGGTAGGATGAAGGATATCGTCGCCGTCGAGGAAAAGGATGAAGGCGGAGCGCGCCGCGCGAAATCCCGCGTTGCGGGCGCTCGAAACACCTCCATTGGGTTTCCTGATGACCCTGAGCCGCCCATCGGATATGCGCGAAACCACATCATAAGTGTCGTCGGTAGAGCCATCGTCCACCACGACGCATTCCAGCTCGGCCATGCTTTGCGACAATACGCTGCCGACGGCCTCCTTGATGAAAGGCGCCACATTATAGGCCGGTATGACGACGGATACGAACGGGGCGATCGAGGGGTTCATTTCAACCTCTAACTAACCGGCAACCGATACAAACCAATATATCAGCGCGCCGAGCGCAGAACGCCTCTCCTTAACCTGGGTTATCGCATCGCATATTTCGGCCGGCTCACCAATATATCGTTCGATCCCATTATAAGGCCGGCGGCGGCCGCTATTGCGCGGTCAGGCGCGGCATGGGAGCATAGCCGGTGTTGGCGTAATAGCCTTCCTCGTAATGGTTGAGCTTGGTCATGATGACGCCGACGATCGGCGCCTTCGCCTCCGACAAGCGGCGGACCGTCTCGGTCAGCGCGTCGAGGCCTTCGGCATGCGGCGCCGCGACGAGCACCACGCCATCGACGAAGCGCGACAGCAGGATCGGATCGGAAACGCTGAGGACCGGCGGGGCGTCGACCAGCACCACGTCGTAATTCTGCCTTGCCCAGGCGATCAGCTCGGCGAACATCGGCGAGCGGAACAGGAGATGAGGCGGCTGTTCGGATTCATTGAGGCTCAGCGTCGACAGCGAGGCCGAATTGCTTGCCCAGATGCTGTAATGACAGCCGGCGACGGTGGCCTGTTCGAGCACGCCGCCCGATGGATCGCCTTGCTGGAACAGCGAGGACATGCGCGGCCGCCGCAGATCGGCGTCGATGATAAGCACATTGTAGCGGCAGAGCGCGAACTGGACGCCGAGGAACCCCAGCGTGGTCGACTTGCCTTCCCCCGGGAAGCTCGAAGTGCCGAGGATCATCCCCTTGCCGTCGCGCAGGACGTCCATCTCGAGCTTGAGCACGAGCGAGCGCACGCTTTCGGTCAAGGGGTCGGACCCGCCCCGGTCGGTGATCATGGTGGCCGGGGACGGCCAATCGCGCCGGCGGCCGCGAAAATTGGGGATGGCGCCAAGGATCGGCCGCTCGATCAATTGTCCGAGATAACCGCGGCCGCCAAGCCGGCCGGCCTGCATCTGTGCGCGCACAATCACCAGAAGGGAGAGTGCGGCGCCGACGAAGGTCGCGGCGAAAACGGCCGCAACCGCTGCGCTCGGCGCGATATTCTTGAACGGAACGATGGCGGGCGCGACGACGCGCGATTGGGGAACGCCGCCGCGCGAAAGGATCTGTTCTAGCTCCTTGCGCATCGCATCGGCGGTGCTTCGCAGCGAGTCGACCTTGGCTCGCAGCTGCTGCATCCGCACGGCATCGCCGCGGCCCGATTGCAATTGGTTGCCGACCTGATTGATATCGGCCTGCAGCTGGCGCTGATAACGCTGCGCCGCCGAATATTGCGTGCCAAGGCCGGCGATGATGCGGTTGGTTTCCTGCTTGATGCTCTGCTCGACCTCGGCGCGCTGCTCGGCGATCGCCATGCGCTCTGGATGTCGCGGCCCGCGGTTGGACGCGACCTTGGCGTCCTCCTGCTCCAGCAGGGTCAGGCGCGCGCGCAGCTGGGTCAGCAGCGGCGAGTCGCCCGCGGCCGCGAGCTTTTCAGCGTCGCCCCGCGCAGCCGCGCGCGCGCTGGCGGCCGCTTCGAACTGCGACTGCCGCAGCGCGCTGTCGGCCTGCGCCTGGCGCAGGCTGGTTTTCAATTGGGTGACGTCGTCCATCATCATGGAATTGCCGAAACCCTGGAGAACCGCAGGATCGCGCAGCATCGACAGCGCGCTCGATTCCGCCTGGTTCGATTGGCTTTCGACATCGGCAATACGGTTTCGTAAGGTGGTGGTCACCTGCGCCAGCAGGTCCCGGTGCTGTTCCGAGCGGACGGCATTATACTCGCGGAAGATCGTGTTCACGATCAGCGCGCTCAACGCCGGCGATGGGCTGGTGCAGCTGACGGTGATGATGTTGCTGGCGTCGTTCGCCTCGATCTTGACGTGCGAGCGCAACCATTGGACCCGATCGGCGAGGCTCGGCGTCCGATCCGCCGATCCGCCGATGTCGAGCAGGAAGGAGGGGACGAACGCAGGGCGGAGCTCGCGCTTCGAGGGCTGGATGATCTCGGCTATTCTGCTGACGAACGCATCGGCGTTCATGAAGTCCTGTTCGGTCGCGACCGTGACTTCCTTGTTCAGCACGTCGCGATAGGTGCCCGGTCCGTCGGGCGAGGTCAGGGCGACCGATCGCACCAGGATCGCGCCCTGCGCGCGATAGGAAGGCGGAAGCGTCTTCGCCCAAAGAAAGGCCAGCATCCCGCTGAGGACAGCCGCGGCCACGATGGGCTTCCACCGTCGCTTCAGCGCGGCGAACAGGTCCTCCAGACCGACTGTAAGGGCCTGATTGCTTGCCATTTACTCCACCTGCATTGAACGCAACCTACTGTATGAAGCTAATTCGCCGATGCATAGCGCTTTCGGCGGATCATGATGAGACAGCTAGGCCGAATCGTGCTGCGGCGCAACATCTTGTGAGAAGCGGTGAATCGGTATAAGACCGAGCCAAAGAGTTGTTTTGTCGGCCGTCCCGCTGTTGCGTTTCCCCGGAGATGAGATGCCAAGCTCCAGTTCTGACAGGCGGGCGGACGAGCCGCGGGGGCGCGGAGGCCTGGCGGGGATTCTCAAGAGTTGGGCGACTTTGTCCGTCGGCAACATGGGGGCCTCAGCGCTCTCGCTGGCGGCGATCATCGTTGCGGCGCGCTCATTGGGGCCGCATGATTATGGCCTGCTCGTCACGGTGCAGGCGCTCGGGCTGTTCATTGCGAGCTTGTTCGATTGCTGCACCGACGTAGCGTTGATGAAGTTCGGGACCGAGGCGCTTGAGCGTGGTGACCGGCCTGGGTTGCAACGGCTGATCAAGCTGCTGTTGATGATCGACGCCGCGGGCGCCTGCCTGGCGCTGCTCGCCGCCTGGGCGGTGCTGGCATTGGCCGCCGGGCTGTTCAAGATCGGGCCTGACATGGTGATGCCTGCCGGCGCCTATTGCCTGCTGCTGCTGACCGGGATGAAGGGCGTTCCTGCCGGCCTGCTTCGGATCTTCGACCGTTATGCGCTGATTCCGGTTCGCGATGTGCTCGGAGCATTGCTGCGGCTATTGTTCGCGGTCGTCCTCGCCGGGCTCGGCCAGGCCAGCCTGACGCATTTCCTGGTGCTGTGGTTCATCGCCGAAGTGGTGGGCAACGTTACATTTTTCGCTATCGGGTTGCGCGAGCTGCGGAAACATAACTATTCAGGCACTTTATCAACGCCGCTCAATGTCCGGCGGGAGCTCGGCTCGGAGGTCGGCCGCGCGCTCCTGTTCACCACCGGCAGCTCGATCATCCGCGTCGGCAGCGAGAGGGTGGACACGTTGTTCGTCAGCGCGGTGCTCGGCCCGGTCGCCGTATCGGTGTTCAATGTCGCGAAGAACTTCGCCAATATCCTGATCAGGTTGTGTGATACCGTCCAGCACGCCGTCGCGCCTCAATTCGCTCGCCTGTGGGCGCGCGACGAGATTCACGCTTTCCGTCGCATGAGCATCCATATCGCGCTGGTGGCGTGCCTCGCGACCGCGGCCATCCTTGCGGTTCTTTCGCTTGGCGCTCCGTCGATCATCCGCGTCCTGTTCGGAGCGGCCTATGTCGAAAGCGCGCCGGTGCTGATCGCGCTCACCGCCGCTTTCGCGGTCATCCTGCTCGGCAATCTTTACATGGCCGCGCTCGTCTCGATGGGCCGGGCGGGCGCAGTCATGTGGGTCAGCTGCCTGTCGGCGGCGGCGTTGTTCGTGCCGCTGCCCTTCCTGCTGTCCGGCTTCGGCATCATGGGGGTGAGCATGGGACATGGCCTGCGCGCGTTGGTCTGGGCGGGAGGGCTATTCACGATCTGCTCGCTGCTGGTTCGGCGGCGGCTGGCTCGGCGCCCGGGAGATCTGGCGAATGCGCAGGCTTGAGCGGTTCGCGGGAGCGAGAATGGTCCGAATCCGACCAATATCGCCCGCAAGCGCAGCATTCATGGGCCAGGGCCGATCCGAATCCACAGGAAAACGGCCTTTTTTCCTAGCGCGCTCGGGATGAGTGGGGTACGATCGAAAGCGAAGGCCGGGCTGGCAAAGGTCTGGGGGTGACATGGCGAATATTGCGTTAATTACTGAATTGTTCGCACCAAGTGTCGGCGGGCAAGAAATCCGTTTCCAGTCTATCGCTGATCATCTTGTGAGGCGTGGCCACGATGTTTCTATTTTTTGCATAGGACATGAGGTTGGCCTGGCGGAAGAAGAAGTCCTGCCTTTTGGCGCCCGCGTCTTCCGTTATCCGGTCGACGCGGATTATAAGCGCAGATCATCTCTCGGGATGCGCCGCTCGATCCGCTCGATCTTGAAATTTTCCCTGCGGCTACGCGCCGAATTGTCGCGGCGGCCGTTCGATGCGATCTTCGCCAACCAATGGCCGCTCGCGCATGCGCTGTTGCTGCCCGCCCGCGTGCGCCGCAAGATGACGCTCGACTGGTGCGAAACGCGTAACGGCCTGTTCTACCGGATGGCTCAGCGCCATCTGCCGCGGCGCGCTTACCGGAACACCGGTGTGAGCAGCGCGGTGGCGCAGGATATCGAAGCGCAGAGCGGCCGCCCCGCGGACGTGGTTGAGAGCGGAATCGACCTCGATGATTATCGCTGCTCGCCGCGCACGTCGCGCGCCGGCCTGCTCTATTTCGGCCGGCTTTCGCCCCACAAGAATGTCGACCAGCTGCTGGCCGCGTTCGATCTGTTGAAAGCCGAGGGCTATCCCGGCGCGCTGTCGATCGGAGGCAGCGGGCCCGACGCCGATCGGCTCAAGGCGCTAGCCGCCAGTTCGCCCTATCGTGACGAGATTCATTTCCTCGGCTTTGTCACCGATGAACGGAAGGTCGACTTGCTGGCCAACAGCGAGCTGCTGATCATTCCCAGCAAGCGCGAAGGTTTTCCGCGCGTGATCGCCGAAGCCTATGCGAGCGGGCTGCCGGTCGTCACGACCGACTATCCCGAAAACGGCTCGGTCGCCGTGCTTCGCGAATTTGGCGGAGGCGTGGTGGCGGGGCGGAGCGCCGAATCGCTGGCGGCGCTCATCCGCGAGGCGCTCGACGATTGGACCATGCTTTCGGAACAGGGGCTGCGGGCGGCGCCGCAACTCAGCTGGAGCTTCCTGATCACGAAGCTCGAGGCGGCGTTGCTCAAGTCCGCGACGTGCGGCGAACCCCAGCTCGCCGGTTCTCGGGTGGAGGCTCTTCAGTGAATGTCCTTGTAACGGGTGGCGCGGGTTTCATCGGCAAGCATCTCGTCGACCGGCTGGTCGAACATGGCGAGACGGTCACGGTCATCGATAATCTCTCGTTCGGAAAGCGAAGCCATGTGCCGCCTTCGGTCGAACTGATCGAGTTGGATCTGGGCAAAGCCACGCCGGCCGACCTGGTTGCAATCCTTGAGCGAATCAAGCCCGAGGCGATCTATCATCTCGCGGCGATCCACTTCATTCCCTATTGCATGGAACATCCCGACGAGGCGTTCGCTTCGAACGTGCAGGCGACCAATACGCTGATAGCTGCGATGCAGAAGGTGCCGGTCAAGAAATTCGTCTTTTCGTCGACGATGGACGTCTACCAGGCGCGGGACGTGGTCCATTCGGAACAGCATCCGCCCGAGCCGGCCAATATCTATGGCCTCACCAAATATCTGAGCGAGGTCGCGATCGAATATGCGCAGCGCATTGGCGCGTGCGGTTCGGCCACCGTGTTCCGGTTCGCAAACGTCTATGGGCCCAATGAAACCAACCCGCACGTCATCCCCGATGCGATTCGCAAGATCGGCGATCGGGCCGCCAATGCGGTGCGCATGGGCTATCTCGGTGCGGAGCGTGATTTCGTTTATGTGGCCGATGTGGCCGCGGCGCTTCACGCGGGTGGGCAGAAGCATGACGCGGGTTTTGCGCGTTATAATCTGGGAACGGGGATCTCGCGGCCGGTTCGTGCGATCATCCAGGATCTGCAGCGGCTGATGGGCGACAATCGGCCGTTGGAGGAGGATCAGCGGCAGTTCCGCAAGTTCGACCGGCCGACGCTGACCCCCGACATCGCGGCGATCCGGAGCGAGCTTGGCTGGAGCGCGGCGATGCCGATCGATGAAGGGCTGCGGCGGACGGTGGAAAGCGAGACCGCGTGACGTCGCGCCGGGCGAAGTGGGTGCTGTTATCCGCCGGCTTTGCCCTGCTCGCCGCGATCGGAGGCGTAGCGATTTCCCAGGCCAATCCGATGCTGGCGAAATGCGCAGCGGAACGGCGTGGGCCGCTGAGCTTCGCGGCCGAGTTCGATCATCCGCTCAACTTGCCCGATGCGACCTTCCTCAATCATTATCGGATGTGGGGCAATCTGAGAACGCTGGCGGGCAACAAGGAGGCCGAGGTTTACATCGATCCGGCGATGGCCGCGCAATATGGTGCGACCAATCCGTTCAGCTTCGGCGACGGCCTGTTGAGAATCCGCGCCGACAAGGCTCCGGCTGCGCTCAAATCCGCGTTGGGCGGCGACTATTCGTCGGGCATGATCACGACCGAAGCATCCTTCGCCCAGCGTTACGGCGTTTTCGAGATTCGTGCCAAAGCGCCGACAGGCAAGGGGCTGTGGCCGGCCTTCTGGCTGGTCGGCAAGACCAGCGACGCTCATTATGAGATCGACGCGATGGAGATATTGGGACACGAGCCGGGAACGCTCTATCAGTCGACCCATGGCCCCGATAAATCCTATGAATTCCACGAGAAGGCGCAGCTGCAGGATCCCGGCAAATTTCACGTCTACAGTGTCGAATGGCGCCCCGATGTCATTTGCTTCCGTGTGGATGGCGCAGCAACCAACGCGACCGCCAATAAGTTCGACACGCCGATGTACATGATCGCCAATCTGGCGGTCGGCGGTTCATGGCCGGGTTACCCGGATCGCGACACCGTCTTCCCGGCCGAATTCCTGATCGACTATGTCCGCGTCTACCAACTTGCGCATTGAATGAAGTGAAAGGCGGAACCATGGTCACGGCCAGGCCGAAGATCGCAATGCTGTGCGGTTCGGTGCGCGAGGGCTTCAGCGGCACGCAGGATTTTGCGGAGCGCTTGTCGGAACGGCTGTCGGGCATGTTCGACACGATATGGATCGATCAGCCCGACTGGCGCGCTCGAGACAGCGTGGCGCTCGACAGGTCGATCGGCGGCGAAGCGCCCGATGTGGTGCTCATGCATTATCCGACCGACGCGTTTCGTTTCGGCTTCGCGCCGCATCTTTTTGCGCTGCTCAGCCGCCGGGCGCCGCTCGTCGTCACGCTCCATGAATTTTCGGCGGGGCATCCGTTACGCAAATTATCGGTCGCCGCGATCACGCTGCGTGCAAAGGCCGTGGTCGTCACCACCGAGTCGGAAAAGACCGCGCTGCTCGCCTGGTTCCCTTGGCTGAGGCGGCGGATCTATATCGTGCCGATCGCCAGCAATATCCCCGAGCGGGAGTGGCGGAAGCCCGATCGCTTCACCGTCAGCTTCTTCGGTCAGATCCGGCCGCTCAAGGGCGTCGAATTTTTCCTCGACTGCGCTCGGCTCGCAGCAGAGGCCGGCCTGCCGTGGCGATTTCGTCTGTTCGGTTCGGTCGTGAAGCAGAATCGCGGCTATTTCGCGGAAATCGCGCCCGTTGTCGAAGCTGCGGGGATCGAGCTGTCGCTGGACGCCTCGGGCGAAGAGGTTGCCGACGGGCTGGCGCACAGCAGCGCGGCGTTGCTCGAATATCCCGACGGCGCGACGCTGCGTCGTGGGTCGCTGCTCGCGGCCGCGGGCTGCGGTACGCCGATCGCCACGCGACATTCGCCGGAAACACCCGCTTTCGTAGCCGAAAATACCTTATCGATCGACAGTCCGGCGCAGGCGCTGGCGGCGTTGCGGCGGCTGGCCGACGACGACGCGATGCTGCAGGATCTTCACGATCGGGCGATCCGCATCAAAGCGTCGACGTCGTGGGATGCAACCCAAAGCGCCTACGCCCGGTTGCTGAGCAACGCGAGCATAGGCGCTCCCCCCGATCCGGAGCGTGACGCTCCAGCTCAGATGTAATTGAAACCGTTCCAGTTCGATTGGACGTGGGCCAGCGAAACGCCCAACAGCGTGACGTCGTCTCCGGTTCCCAGGCTGATCACCGTGTCGTTCCCGACCTGGGCCAGCGTCGGCTTGTAACCGGCTGCCAGATAGGGCCGCAGGTCGACCGCGTCCTTGCCGCCGGCGCCGAAATCGGTGATCACGTCATGGCCGCTGTGAAGCCCGAAGCGGAACGAGTCCGCGCCTCCGCCGCCGGTCAAGGTCTCATTGCTGTGCCCCGAGTAGATCGCGTTCCCCGCGCTGGTCCCCACCGTCTTGTGCAGGTCATTTTCGAACAGCAGCGAATAATAGGTCGCCTCGAGCGAGTAGGTGCCGGTGCCGCCGGCTTGCTGACTCTCGACGACGACATAATAGGTGCCGGTGGCCGGAACCTTGAACGTGGCCACCGCGTCGGCGCCCGATCCGCTGTCGAGGTTGGAGGTTATCAGCTTGCCGGTCGAGTCGTAGATTTTCAGCGCCCCGTCGGCGAGGCTCCCGACGCCTGAACCTGCCCCGAGCAGCGCGATGTTCATCGTCACGCCACCCGCCAGATTGACCGAATACCAGTCCTTGTCGCCCGCGGCGGCAAGCTTGTCGCCGACGCGGTTGAACATCGGCAGCGCGTGGTTGGTCTGTTCGCCACCCGCCTCGCTAAAGAAGCCGATGCCCATCTTGTAGCCCGTGTCCGTTGCGACGAGGCTCTGGGTCTGGACATGCTGGAGGGTGATCGTGTCCCCGCTGGCAAAGCTCATCAACACATCATTGCCGACATTCTTGAGCGTCGGCTTCTGTCCCACCTTCAGATAGGCGGAGATGTCGATCGTATCGGTGTCGCCATCGGCGCCGAAATCGGTGACGATGTCGTGGCCGCTCGCAGTTCCGAAGACGAAGCTGTCATTGCCTTTGCCGCCGGTGAGGGTCTCGTCCGCCGAGGTGCCGGTCAGCACATTGGCGAGATCGGGGTCGACGACCGGTGAGGTCGTGCCGCCGTCGGTCGTTGGCGCGGTTGGCGTGGTCGTCGTGTCGGATGAGGGAGCCGTTGGCGTGGTCGTCGTATCGGACGACGGAACCGTTGGCGTGATCGTCGTGTCGGAGGACGGAATGGTGGTGTCCGACGACGGGGTGGTCGCGTCGGGCGCGGGGAGGGTGATGGCCCCCGATGGAACCGCCGGATCGGCCAGGCCATAGGCGCGGATGTAATCGACTTTCAGATCGGCGCCCGTGAAGGTCGAGGGCGCGTTTCCGCCGAAGTCGCCGCCGATCGCCAGGTTGACCAGCATGTGCATCGGCTTGTCCATGTCGGCAGGTGTCGCGGTCGAAGCGACCGCGACCCCGTCGACGAAATATTCGATCTTCTCGGCGGTCCAGAGCACGCCATAGGTGTGATAGCCGCCCCCGAGGCTGGCGAGATCGGTGGTGAAACCGAGCGCGGTGTGCGTGCCCGTGTCGTTGGTGTGCGACGTGTGGAAGATTCTATCCCCGCCCGCAGACTCCATCACGTCCAGCTCGGGAGGCCAGCTGCCATCGGAGGGGACGAGCCAGAAGGCCGGCCACACGCCCTTGCCGGACGGCAGTTCCGCCTTGATCTCGAAATAGCCGTAGGTCTGCGAGAAGCTCTTCTCGGTGGTCAGCAGGCCCGAGGTATATTGATAATTGTTGAGCGCGCTGAGCGCCGATGTCGGGGTCTTGCCCGCATGAATGGTCAGCTCGCCGTTGGTGATCGCGAACGGGTTGATGCCGAGCGGCGTGGTGCCCTTGCCAGCGTAATTCGGGTCGACGTAGATCTGCTGCTCGTGATTGGGCGTGAGCGTGCGGCTCTGCCACGAATAGGTGCCGGTCTGGGCGTTCCACTGATAATTGGTTTTCCACACGCCCTGTCCGCTTTTCGGATCCCAGAGCGAGAGCGAATCGAATTCGTCGTGGAAGGTCATTTTCAGCTTGCTGGTGTCGATCGCCAGCAGGAAGTCGTCCGTATCGAGATTGGTGAGAAGCGTGTTGCGCAGCGTGACCGAGTCCGTCGCCGAAACGGCGATGCGCACGTCGGAGCCGACCTGCGTCATCTTGCTCTGCAGTTGCGAGAAATCGGTATAGCCATAACCGTCGAGACGGATGAAATCATGCGTGCTGCCGGTCGCTTTGAACCCGTAGATCACGTCATTGCCGCTGCCGGTTGCGAAGTCGAACACCACCGCGCCAGCGGTGCTGGCGCTGTTGTCGATCAGGACGTCGTTGCCGCCAGCGCCGCGCAGCGTGATGTTGCGGGCCTCCGCGACCAGGACATTCTTGCCGCTGTTGCCGATGCCGGCGACGCCGCCGACCTTGACGAACATGTCTTCGACATTGTCCGGCAGCGCATAGCGGCAATAGGCGATAACGGTGTCGGTCCCCTGGTTGGCGAGTTCGCTGACCTTGGTGTTGGAAAAGCCGACCGCAAACACCGTGTTGCCCGTCGTGCCGACCAGGTTCCCGCCGCCATAGCTGTCGGTAAACTGCACGTTGCTCAGCGAAGAGGTGAGCGTCTGACCGGCGGCCGTGGTGTTCAGCCATTGCTGGATGCCGCCCGAAAAGACCGCGGTTGAACCGTCGGAGAAAAGATATGCCATATACGCTAAGCCCTTACTCTACCGCTGCGAACTTGGCCCCGGAGGACATAAGCTGGGGTAAAGGAAAGAGGTTAACGACCCGGGATCCCAAAATTGATCCAGATCGGGTTTTTCAACTAACGCACTGATTTTTCGGAATTTCGTTCAAGCCCGATGCGCCGAAAGTCTAAATAGCCGCTCTTGAAAAGCGCTGGCGCCCGGTGCGAGCGGCCGCTTCGGCAGCCGCGACTATTCGATCAGTAAAAGCCGCTCAAGCAAAGATTTTCAGCGTCACGATGCCGATAATGTACCACAGCGCGAGGCTCAAGGGAGCTCCGGCGATCATCCCTTGAAGTGCCTGGGTGGCACGCGGGCGATGATCTTGGCGATACATGAGGGGCCTCTCCAAAACTTCGGCTGCGTTCCGGATATTATCGCTTGAACGTCATAAAAGATCCATGAAAATGCGCGTCGTTGCAGCGCCTCCATTCTCCGCGCCTTCTCACGGCCGCGTGGCATGATCAACGGCGTAGCGCCGGGCCCGAAAATGCCGACAGCCTTTGCAGAAGCGCGCGCTCGCCCGCCGCGCCCTCCTCGAGCGGTTCGAGTTCGAGTTCGAGCAATCCCGAGTAGCCGCATTCGCGCAGCGCCTCGAAGATCGGGGGCCAATCGAGGGTCCCGGCGCCGGGCTCGACGCGCCCCGGCACATCGGCCAGCTGAACCATCCCGATCGATCCGCGGCTGAGGGCGATCGCTGGCAGGATATCTTCGCCGTGGAGGGCAAGATGGCCGATGTCGAGATTGAGCTGGACCGCCGCATGATCGACATGGCGGAGGATTTGCAAGGCGTCGTCGAAGCGTTCGATCAGCGCGCCCGGCGCGAAGCTCGGGTGCGTCGTTTCGATGCAGAGCGTCACGCCCGCGCGCGCCGCATGTTCGGCCGCCCACGCCAGATTGTCGGCCATCGCCCGAAGCTGCAACGCGAAAGCGCGGTCCGGGTCGCGACCCGTCACACAGCTGACGGTCCGGGCCTCGACGCGCCCGGCCGCCGCCAGGCTTTCGGCCAGCGCGGCGCGGAGCGTCGCGCGGCCTGTCCGGCCGGTCTGCGTCCAGATGGGATGGTTCCAGCGCAGCGGGTCGTGCACGAACGATCCGAACTCGAGGCCCAGCTCCTGGGCGTACCTGCCGATCGCCGTCTGTTCGCCTGGCGATCGCAGCAGCAGGAAATTGTCGCTTATACCGGCAAACCGGCGCGCGACGAAGGCGAGCTGGGTTTGAACATCGGTTGATCCGGCCAGTTCGCGAAACAACGGGCGGTCGGGCGCGCGCACGCCGAGATGTGCTGCGAATCGCGGCGGCTTGGTCAAGCCCTCCATTGCACTGAACCCGCATGGGCTTTTCGGCAGGCCTCCATAGCCGCCTCCCGCCGGATCGCGCTCGCGCCTGCTCGCATCGGTCACACCGTCGCGATCGGCGTGACCGGCGAGCCCACGCTGCCGGGAAGGCGAAGCGGCGGCGCGGTGAGGAGGAATGCGTGTCGTGAACGATCGAGCAGCCATTCCGCCAATTGCTCGAGATACCAGAGCTCCCCCAGGAAGATGCCCTGGCGGAACAGCGCCTCCTGGGCGGAGCGATGGAAGACGTCGCCCTCGGCGTCGCGCGCGGCGCTCAGGCAAGGCGGCTGCCTGAACGGCGCCAACGGGATCTGCGGCACGTCAAGCGGCAGGCTGAGTGCGAAGGCGATCCCCTCGCGCGCTTCGAGCAGCGCAGCGCGCCTGCGTTCGGGTGTTAGGAGATTCATCCGGCCGATCTGGTCGTCGTCTCCAAAATCCCCCCAGTTCGAGCCCTCGGGCCGGTTGACCCAGCGCGGCATGGCAGTCCCCCTCTCACTCGTGACCGCCCACCTATCGCGGTTTGCACGCACCTGTCGACGGTCCGGCGGCCACCGTTCCGGGCGGAAGCAGCCGCTTTGGGCGCGCGGTCGTTCTTTTCCGATGACTGCCAATCGCGTTCGAACGCGCTATGGATGGCGGCGTATCTGAAAGGACCACCCCCATATGACCGTATCGAACGCCAGGCCCATTCTCGACGGGCAGGAACTGAGCGAGACCTCGCTCGGCAGCTACGAACTGCGCAATCCGGCGAGCGAGGATCTCATCGCTGTGCTGCCGCGTTGCGGCGCCGTTGAAGCCGTCGAAGCCGCGCGGCTTTCCGCCGAGGGATTTCGCCAATGGTCGGCGACATCCGCCTTCGAACGCGGCAAGATCATGCGCCGCGCCGCCGATCATATGCGTGCGGAAACGGACATCGCTGCGATGGAAATGACCCGCGAGCAGGGCAAGCCGCTGGCGCAGGCGCGGCTCGAATGGCTGGCCTCAGCCGATCTGCTCGACTGGTATGCCGAAGAGGGGCGCCGGGCTTATGGCAGGCTGATCCCCACCCGCTCGGCCGACATGCAATGGGCGGTACATCGCCGTCCGGTCGGTCCGGTGGCGGCGTTCGCGCCGTGGAACTTCCCGGCTTGGACGTCGATGCAGAAAGTCGCGCCGGCCCTTGGGGCGGGCTGTTCGGTCGTGCTCAAGCCAGCCGAGGAGACGCCCAGCGCAGCCTGGAGAATCTGCCATGCACTGCTCGCCGCGGGCCTTCCCGCCAAGGCGTTCAGCCTCATCTGGGGTGATCCCGCCGCGATTTCCTCGACCCTTATCGCGGCTCCCGAGATCCGCAAGATCACGCTCACCGGCTCCACTCGGGTCGGCCGGCTGCTGGCGAGCGCGGCGGGCGAACAGCTCAAGAAGGTCACGATGGAACTCGGCGGCCATAATCCCGTGATTGTCGCGCGCGACGCGAGGCTCGAGGAAGTCGTGCCGCTGGCGGCCCAGTTCAAGTTCCGCAATGCCGGCCAGGTCTGCGTGTCGCCCACACGTTTTCTCGTGGAAAAGCCGCTCTACGCCGATTTCGTCGCCGGCGTGGCCGAAGCGGCGCAGCGGATCGTGGTCGGAGACGGCATGCAGCCCGAAACCGAGATGGGCCCCCTCACCACGGCCGCGCAGCTCTCCAAGATCGAATCGCTCGCGGCGGACGCTGTAACGCGGGGCGCGCGCCTCGAGACGGGCGGCGCGCGCATCGGCAATCGCGGCCATTTCTTCTCGCCCACCATATTGTCCAACATGACGCCCGAGATGCGCGCGATGAACGAGGAGCCGTTCGGCCCGCTGATGCTCGTCATGCCGGTCGAGGATGTCGACGCTGCCCTCATCGAAGCGAACCGCGTGCCCTACGGTCTCGCCTCCTACGCTTTCACGCAGAGCGCCGCGACCGAGCGTAAGATCGCCGGCGGGATCAAAGCCGGCATGCTTGGCATCAATCACTTTTCGTTGGCCATGCCCGAAACACCCTTCGGCGGGGTCGGCGACAGCGGGATGGGATCGGAGGGCGGCATCGAAGGCATGGAGGCATTCCTCACCCCGTTGCTGGTGTCGACGAAGACGGCCTGACCCGCGCCGCAAGGCGGCCGGCGCCTGACCGAAGCTCCTGGGATGGGCAGTCGACTATACTGGCAGTATAGTCGACTGCAGAGGTCGATGGCGCGCGAAGCGCTCGGCTGGCGCGGCTTTCGCGGACCGACACATAGCAAGGAAGCCTCGATGAGGTTCGGCGAGGACCGGCAGATTCTCTAGAAAATCCGCGACAAAAAATCGATAGCGGCACAACCCCTCTTCACCCGTCAGAGCGCGATGGTACAGGAGAGGGGCAATTCACTGATCGATCGGATGTGGCGGTATGACGGAGCTAAGGCGGATCGTGATGGTGCTGGCCGCCCTGAGCGTCGCGGGCTGCGGCAAGGCCCCGCCCGCGCGCCCGGTCCCGACGGTCGCGGTGGCGGCTCCGTTGCAGCGCGACGTGGTCGACTGGGACGATTATGTCGGCCGTTTCGAAGCGATCCAGGACGTGCAGGTTCGCCCGCGCGTTTCCGGTCAGGTCACGCGCATCGCCTTTCGTGGCGGCATCGAGGTTCGCAAGGGCCAGTTTCTGTTCGAGATCGACCCCAGGCCATATCGCGCCGCTCTGGCGCAGGCGCAGGCCGATGCTTCGCGCGCCGCCGCGACACTCGCCAATGCGCGCACCGAGTTCGCCCGGGCGCGCGAGCTGCTCCAGGCGCGCGCAGTCAGTCGCGAGGAGTTCGAACAGAAACAGGCCGGCGAGCGCACCGCGGCGGCGGGGCTAGAGGCAGCGCGGGCGTCGGTCCGCGCGCGCGCGCTTGATCTGGAGTTCACCACGATCCGGTCCCCGATCTCCGGACGGGTTTCCGACAAGCGGGTCTCGATCGGCGACTATGTCAGTGCAGGCGAAACGCTCCTGACCCGCGTCGTGACCGTCGACCCGATCTGGTTTTCATTCGACGGCGCGGAGGGCTTCTATCTCAAATATATCCGCCAGGCCGAGTCGGGAGAACGGCCTTCGTCGCGCTACGCCCCCAATCCCGTGGAGATACAATTGGCCGATGAGAGCGGTTATCGCTGGCATGGCCGCATGGCCTTCGTCGACAATGCGATCGACCCTACTTCGGGGACGATCCGCGCGCATGCCGAAGTTTCTAATCCCAAAGGGCTGCTGGTGCCCGGCATGTTCGGCCGCGCCCGGCTGCTTGGCTCTGGAACCTACCGCGCCATGCTGGTGCCCGATGAGGCGATCGTCACCGATCAGACGCGCCGCTTCGTGTATGTGATCGGGCGCGACGGCAAAGTCGCGGTCCGCAATGTCGAGACTGGGCCGCTGGTGGTGGGGCTCCGCGTTGTCAAGAACGGACTGGCGCCGCGCGATCGCGTCGTGCTCGACGGGCTCGCCCGGCTCCAGCCGGGTATGGCGGTGCAGGCCCGCGCGATCCGGATCCAGCCGCGTGCCGAGGATGATGCGCCGGTCTCGGCCCCGCTCCAGGCGCCGCAATCCTCCGAAGCCACGACGCAGTAGCGCGCATGCGTTTCCCCCATTTCTTCATCGAACGGCCGATCTTCGCGGCGGTGCTGTCGATCCTGATCGTCGTGGTGGGTTTGATCGCCTATCCGACCCTCCCGGTCGCCCAATATCCCGAGATCGCGCCGCCGACCGTAGTGGTGTCCGCGTCCTACCCGGGCGCTTCGGCCGAAACCTTGTCGCAGACCGTCGCCGCGCCGCTGGAGGAGACGATCAACGGCGTCGAGAACATGATCTACATGTCCTCTTCGTCGACCGGCGATGGCAACACCACGATTACCGTCACCTTCCGCCAGGGCACCAATATCGATCAGGCGCAGGTGCTGGTGCAGAACCGCGTCTCGACCGCCGAACCGCGACTGCCCGAGGAGGTGCGGCAGATCGGCGTCACCGTCCGGAAGAATTCTCCCGATCTGTTGCTGGTCGCGACGCTGATCTCGCCCGACGGATCGCTTTCGCAGCAATATCTGTCGAACTACGCCACGCTTCAGCTGCTCGATCGGCTTAACCGAGTGCCCGGCGTGGGCGGGGCGCGGCTGATCGGCGGTCGCGACTATAATATGCGGATATGGATCGATCCCGATCGCGCAACCGAGCTCGATCTGACGGTGGACGAAATTCTCGCGGCGGTGCGCGCGCAGAATGCGCAGGTCGCCGCCGGATCGGTCGGCCAGCCGCCCTTCAACCATGGCGGCACCGCCTTCCAGCTGAGCCTGCAGGCCAAGGGACGGCTCACCACGCCGGAGGAGTTTGGCGCGATCATCGTCAAGCGCCTGTCGGGGGGGCGCACGATCCGGCTGCGCGATGTCGCGCGCGTCGAGCTCGGCGCCCAGGACTACAGCGTTTCCGCCTTTTTCAGCGGAAGGCCGACCATCGCGGTGGCCATCACCCAATTGCCGGGATCGAACGCGCTCACGACCGCCAACGCCGTCCGCCAGGAATTCGAGGAGGCGGCGAAAAGCTTTCCGCCGGGGATGGCCTACCGGGTTCCCTATAATCCCACCGAATATATCGCCGCGTCGATCGAAGCGGTACAGCACACCTTGTTCGAGGCGATCGTTCTGGTGGCGCTCGTCGTGTTGCTGTTCCTGCAGAGCTGGCGCGCGGCGATCATCCCGATCATCGCTATACCGGTTTCGCTGGTCGGCGCTCTGGCCATGCTCGCCGCCTTTGGGTTCAGCCTCAACAATCTGTCGCTGTTCGGGCTGGTGCTGGCGATCGGAATCGTCGTCGATGACGCGATCGTCGTCGTCGAGAATATCGAGCGCCTGATGGAAGAGGAGGGGCTCACGCCCCGCGAGGCGGCGCATCGAACGATGGACGAGGTCTCGGGCGCGCTGATCGCCATCGCTCTGGTGCTGATCGGCGTTTTCGTACCGACCAGCTTCATCCCCGGCATTTCAGGGCAATTCTACAAGCAGTTCGCCCTGACGATATCGGCTGCGACCGCGATCTCGGCGTTCGTCTCGCTGACGCTCTCACCCGCGATGGCGGCGATCGTGCTGAAGCCGAAGCATGCTGCCGATGCCGCACCGGGCTGGCGCGGCGCGCCGGCGCGCTTCGCCCGCGGCTTCAACCGCGGTTTCGAGCGACTGTCCCAACGCTATGGCCGGTACACCGCGCGCGCCGTGCGTGCGCTGGCCATCGTGGGCATCGCCTATGCTTGCCTGATCGGGCTGGCCGGCTGGCGCTTCTATGCAACCCCGACTGGTTTCATCCCGGCGCAGGACCAGGGCTATCTGATCGGCGTGCTCCAGATGCCACCGGGCGCTTCGCTCCAGCGCACCACCGAGATCCTCGGCAAGGCGCAGCAGATCGCGCTGCGCGACCCGGCGACCGAGAATGTGGTGGCCTTCGCCGGTTTCGACGGCGCGACTTTCACTAATGCGCCCAATGCGGCCGCGATGTTCATCATGCTCAAGGCCAAATCGGACCGGCCCAAGATCGACGCCGTCATCGGCAGGCTTCGCGCCGAGTTGGGGGCGATCACCGCCGGCAACGTCCTTGTCGTGGCGCCGCCGCCGGTGCGAGGGATCGGCACCGGCGGCGGCTTTAAGATGATGATCGAGGATCGCTCCGGTGCGGGGCTGAAGGGGCTCGAAACCGTCGCGACGGGCATGATGATGAAGGCCAACCAGACCGAGGGCCTTACCAGCGTGTTCTCGCCGTTCAACACGCGTACACCGCGCCTGTTCGCCGACGTGGACCGCGAGCGCGCGGAGCAGCTGGGTGTGCCCGTCGAAGGCGTGTTCTCGACGCTCAACACCTATCTCGGTTCAAGCTATATCAACGACTTCAACTTTCTCGGACGGACCTTCCGCGTCACGGCGCAGGCCGATGCGCCCTATCGCGACGGGGTCGCGGACATAAGCCGGCTGCGCACCCGTTCCGATTCGGGGGCGATGGTCCCGCTGGCGGCGGTGATGGACGTGCGCAACGACAGCGGACCTTATCGGGTGGTCCGTTACAATCTCTACCCGGCGGCTGAGCTACAGGGGGACACTGTGTCCGGCTATTCGAGCGGCCAGTCGATCAAGACGATGGAGCGGCTTGCCAATGAGATTCTGCCCCAGGGTTTCGCTTTCGACTGGACCGAGCTTGCCTTCCAGCAGAAGCAGGCCGGCAACACCGGCGCCATTGCCTTCGCGCTTGCAGTTGTCTTCGTCTTCCTGCTGCTCGCGGCGCAATATGAAAGCCTCGTCCTGCCGCTGGCCGTGATCTTGATCGTGCCGATGTGCCTGCTGGCGGCGGTCCTCGGGGTGAACGTGATGCGGCTCGACAACAATATCCTGACCCAGATTGGCCTGGTCGTGCTGATCGGCCTCGCGGCCAAGAATGCGATCCTGATCGTCGAGTTCGCCAAACAGAATGAGGAGAACGGGCAGCGGCGCCGGGAGGCCGCCCGTCACGCAGCGGCAACCCGCCTTCGCCCGATCCTGATGACCTCGATCGCCTTCATCCTGGGCACGTTGCCGCTGGTGATCGGCTCGGGACCGGGATCGGAGATGCGCCAGGCGCTCGGTGTGGCAGTGTTCTTCGGGATGATCGGCGTGACCCTGTTCGGCCTGCTGTTCACCCCATCCTTCTACGTAATCAGTCGCAACTTCGGGGATTGGGCGGCCGCCAAGCTGCGCCGCCGACGGGAGCCGCCCGCCGCGGGACAGCCGACATGAAATATGCCGCGCTGTTCGCTTTGGCGCTGGTGGCGGGCTGCGCGGCCGGGCCCGACTATCGCGCCCCGGACCCGCTGCCGGCCGCGGCGCTCAAGCTGCGCGAGGCGCAGGTGGCGGGCGTCTCGCCGTCGCCGCTGCCTTCGCGCTGGTGGCGGCTGTTCGACGATGCGGAGCTCGATCGCCTCCTCGAAAAGGCGCTGATCCACAACAGCGAGCTTCGTGAGGCGGCGGCGAATCTTCAGCGCGCCCGCGCCGCGCTTTCCGAGGCAAGGTCCGGCCGATTGCCCACCAGCGAGGTGAGCGCGCAATATAGCCGCCAGAGGATAAGTTCCCAGAGTCCGGGCCGAAGCGGCACGAACGCGCCGATCACCACCGATTTTTTCAGCACCGGTTTCGATGCCTCCTACGAGGTCGATCTGTTCGGCGGCGTCAGCCGCTCGATCCAGGCGGCGCGCGCCGACTATCAGGCCGCCCAGGCCGAGGTCGATGCATCGCGGGTTTCGATCGCGGCGGAAACCGCGCGGGCCTATGCCAGCGCTTGCTCTTTCGCGGCGCAGTCGGCGGTGGCGCGGCAGACCGCCGAGTTGCAGGCGCGCACTTTCGACCTGACCGAGCGCCTGGTTCGCGGCGGCCGCTCGACCGAGCGGGATCTGGCGCAGGCCCAGGTGCTGCTCGAACAGGCGCGTTCGCAGGTGCCCCGGTTCGACGCCGAACATCGCGCGGCACTATACGCTCTCGCGGTGCTGACGGGCGACCCTCCTGCGGCGATCGATGCCGCGGCGGATCGCTGCGCGGCAGCGCCGCTCGCAAGGCGGCCGATCCCGGTGGGCGACGGACAATCGCTGCTGGCGCGCAGGCCCGACGTCCGCGCCGCCGAACGCGCCCTGGCCGCTGATGTCGCCCGGATCGGCGTCGCCACCGCGCAACTCTATCCGAGCATCACGCTGCTGGGTTCGGTGACCCTGGGCGCCACCAAGCTCGGCGACATCGGGAATTCGCCATCCTTTGGTTATTCGGTTGGCCCGCTGATCAGCTGGAACTTCCCGTTCAATGGTGCGGCCCGCGCCCGGGTGCGCGAAAGCCAAGCAAGCGCGCAGGCATCGCTGGCGGCTTTCGACGGAACGGTGTTGCGCGCGCTGCAGGAGACCGAGCAGGCGCTCGCGCGGCTCGACGGAGCCGCGGGGAGAGAGGCGGCGCTGGCGCGGGCCGCGGCGGCGAGCGAACGCGCGGCCGAGCTGTCGGGGATCCGCTTTCGTGCAGGTTCGGACAGTTTCCTGCAGCTGCTCGACGCCGAACGCGACAGGGCGACCGCGCGTGCCGCGCTTGCTCAGGCGCAAGCCGATCGCGCCGATGCCCAAATCAGCCTGTTCAAGGCGCTCGGCGGCGGCTGGGAGGATGCTCCCGCGATCGTGGAAGCGTCGCTTCCCGCCCGGTAGGCTATCGCCGCCGCTTCACCATCCGGAGCGTCGGCCAGTCGCCGCGTATGATGCGGTCCGCGAGATACGTGCCCTGCCGCCGATAAGCCTGCGCCACCGCTTCGGCCTGGCTGCCGAGCAGCCCTGCCAGTATGAGCGAGCCCCCCGGCAGCACCGCACCGGCGAACACCGGCGCCAGATCGATCAGCGGGCCGGCCAGGATGTTGGCGATGAGCAGGTCATAAGGCAGCCGCGCCTTCAACCGGCGATGTGCGAGCCCGGTGGCGACGATCAGCTCCACCTGGCCCCGGCCGCTCCCGGCGGGCACGCGGTTCAGCGCGGCATTTTCGGCGGTCACCTCGATCGACACCGGATCGATATCCGACGCCACCAGCTTGGCCGCGGGCCAAAGCGAACGCGCCGCGAAGGCGAGCAGCCCGGTGCCGGTGCCGATGTCGGCGATGTCGTCGAAGCGCAGACCGCTGCGCTTGAGCTTGTCGAGCATCATCAGGCAACCGGTCGTGGTTTCGTGATGGCCCGTGCCGAAGGCGCGGCCTGCGTCGATCATGAAGCCGGTCATCCCGTCGGGGACATGGTCCGCATTGTGCGGCGTGTGGACGAAGAAGCGGCCGGCGCGGATAGGTTCGAGTCCGGACTGCGACAGCCGCACCCAGTCCTGCTCGGGAATATGCTCTATCCGGGGTTCGACGCCGGCCGCGCTCGGCGCCAGGCCGATGACCGCCGCGATGAGCGCCTCGGCGGGCGGTCCCTCGACATAAACATCGAGCTGCCAGGCGTCGGGCCGGTCGGCGTCGGGTTCGCTGATCATCAGCGTCGGCTGCGGGTCGAACGGCATCAATTCTGGGATGTCGCCGGTTAGCCTTTCGCCTTCGGCCTTGGTGCAGGGCAGGGTGATCCTCCAGCTTCCTTCACGATCGGGCGCAAAGGGGAAGCCGGTGATGTCGTCGCCCTTCGGCTCGCGCTTCCTAGCGGACATAGCTGGCTCCGTTTACGTCGAAGGTGGCGCCGGTCATCGAGGCGGGCGCATGCAGGGCGAGGAAGTTCACCAGTTCGGCGATCTCCTGGGGTTCGGCGACCCGGCCCAGCGGGATATCGGCGAGCAGCTTCTCGCCCCCGCGGCTGGCGAGATAATCATCGGCCATGCCGGTCATGGTGAAGCCGGGACAGACGGCGAAGGCGAGTATGTTCTCCGCCGCGTAGCCGCGGGCGATCGTCTTGGTCATCGCGACCATCCCAGCCTTCGACGCCGCATAGTGCCAGTGCGCGGGGCTATCGCCGCGATGGGCCGCGCGGCTCGCAATATTGATGATCCGACCGCCGCCATGGCGCCGAAAATGCAGGACGGCGAGGCGGCACAATCCGGCCGATGCTGTGAGGTTGATCTGCATCGTCCGGTCCCAGGCTTCGGTCCAGGCCGCATCGGGAGCGTCGATCGAGGCAGCCTCGAAGATTCCGGCATTGTTGATCAATATGTCTATCCGGCCATCGAGCAGCTCGAGCGCCTGTTCCCACAATCGTCGTGGGGCGCCGGGATCGGCGAGATCCATGGCAAGGGTTCGCGCGTCTGGGTCGCTAGACCGATGGCCCACCAGCCGGACATCTTCGTCAGCGAAGCGATCGGCGATCGCCTTGCCGATGCCGCGGCTGGTCCCGGTGGCGAGGATCGAAATGGTCATGCCGCGCCGATAGGGGCTGTTGGTCTGCGGAGCAACGGTGGCGGACCGCGGTCCGTCCGGCTATCGGCCTCGTCCGGTCGAAAGTGCGCGCGGCGATCGGCCGGCGGACCTCGGTCGCGACGCGATCGGGCGGTTCAGGCCGCGATCTTCGACACGAAATCGCCGGCGATTGTCTCTAGCTTCGATAATTCCCCGTCGACGCGGCGGAAGCCGGCCTCGAGATGGTCAATCTCGCCCGCGACATTCTCGGTGTCGCTGCGGATCGTCGAGATCGTCGTCGACATCGAGTCGGCGGCGAGCGCCGTCTCGTCCACCGCCGCCGTGATCATGGTGACAGTCTGCGCCTGCGTTTCCATGGTCGTGCGGATGCGCTCGGCCGAAGTCTGGACCTCGCCGACGATGTCGCGGATCGCACCATTGGCTTCGACGGTCTGGCGTGTTGCCGCCTGGATCGCGGCGATCTTGGCCGCGATGTCGTCGGTCGCCCGCGCGGTCTGGCTAGCAAGACTCTTCACTTCCTGTGCCACCACGGCGAAGCCGCGCCCGGCGTCTCCGGCGCGCGCCGCCTCAATCGTCGCGTTGAGCGCGAGTAGGTTGGTCTGGCCGGCGATGTCGCGGATCAGTCCCAGGATCGACTCGATGGCCAGGGCGTGATCCGACAGCACTTCGGAGATGGCCACCGCGTGGACCGAGCGGTCGGCGGCGCGAGTAGCGATCTGCGCGGCCACTTCGACCTCGGCCCGGCTCTCTTCGATCGCGCGGATCAGCCCGGCCGCGGTGTGCGCGGCCTCGCGCATCGCCAACGCCGATTGTTCGGCAGCGGCCGCGACTTCGGAAGTCTTGCCGAGCATGCCGCGCGCGGCATGCGACGTCAGGCCGGTGCGTTCCCGCAGCCCACGGGAATCGTCGATCGCGCGAGCGAGCGAGGCGGAAATATTGGTGCGGAATTCACGACCATGATCGGCCAGCCCGCGGTCCCGTTGGGCGCGGCCCAACGTCCCGAGGGTCGTGAACGACAGGTCAAAATAGATCGAATTGACGGCCAGCAGCGCCTCGAAGCTTTCGGTCACGAACTGAGCATCATCGCGAAAGCGCTCGCTGACGAGCGCACAAATGCGGGAGACGAGGCCGGTGGTGAGCTGCGCGACCTGCGCATGATCGCCGCCGCTGAGCACGTGTTTGGTCGTCCCGTCGACCATGGCGCGCAGATGGGTCGTCACCCCTTCGGTGAGGATCGACCTCCAGATTGCTGCCGCGCCGGCGGCCGTGTTGGCCTCGAAGAACTGTCGGATCTGCTCGAAAACCGGTTCGCCCATTCGCGTGCCGATCGCCTTCAGCCGCATATCGAGCGTTCCGGCGCGATCGTAGATCGCCAGCCTGCGGGCGATCTCCTGATCGGAAAGCCCCATTTCCATATCGTCTCCGTTTACCATGGCTGTTGCGCGTTCCCTGCGATTCCCTGCGGACCAGCCCGGTTCTAGGGCACAATAGTAAACAGCCTGTTTAGACTGATCGGAAATCCCCGGCCGGAAACCATCCGAAAGTCTGCCAAGCGCCTTGCATGACGTGTGGCATCAGCTAAGAACGGCACCGTCGACAGAGGGAGGGCATCATGTCGCGCAATCCAGGGCGTCCGCTTTCGCCGCACCTCACGATATGGAAGTGGGGACCGCACATGCTGGTCTCGATCCTGCACCGGGTGACCGGGGCGGGCATGGCCGTCGTGGCGGGGCTAGGTTTCATATGGTGGCTGGTTGCCGCCGCCACCAGTGCCGACGCCTATCGCAGCTTTTTGTCGGTGGCGACCTCATGGTTCGGCTATCTGGTCGCGATCGGCCTGACCTGGGCCTTCCTGCAGCATCTCTTCTCGGCGCTCCGCCACTTCGTGATGGACGTCGGCGCCGGTTATGAACTCAAGATCAACAAGACGGGCGCGCTGCTGACGATGGCCGGATCGGTGGTGGGCACGCTGCTGATCTGGGCGCCGATCCTCGCGCGGCATGTCGGAGGAGCGGGTTAATGGGTACAGGAACCGGTATCGGCCGCGTCCGCGGCCTCGGGTCGGCCAAGCATGGCTCGATGCACTGGTGGCGCCAGCGGGTCACCGCGGTCGGCAACCTGCTGCTGGCCACATGGTTTGTGATCTCGCTGTTCCGGCTGCCCAGCTTCGAGCATGGCGTGATCGTCCAGTGGATCGGTTCGCCGCTGGTGGCGGTGGCGCTGGTGCTGATGACGATTTCGGTCTTCTACCATCTGCGGCTCGGGCTGCAGGTGATCGTCGAAGATTATGTGCATGAGGAGGCCGGCAAGGTCTTCTTCGTGCTTCTGCTCAATTTCTACGCGATCGCGGGCGCCGCGCTGGCGATCTTCTCGATCCTCAAGATCGCATTCGGGGGAGTGCCCGCCTGATGCCCAATTCATCTTCCGGTCCGGCATACAAGATCATCGATCATCTCTACGATGCGGTCGTGGTCGGCGCGGGCGGCTCGGGTCTGCGCGCGACGATGGGCGCGGCCGGCGCGGGTCTCAAGACCGCATGCATCACCAAGGTCTTCCCGACGCGCAGCCACACTGTGGCGGCGCAGGGCGGGATTGCCGCCTCGCTCGGAAACATGGGGCCCGATCACTGGACCTGGCATATGTACGACACCGTCAAGGGGTCGGACTGGCTCGGCGACCAGGATGCGATCGAATATATGGTGCGTGAAGCGCCGGCGGCCGTGATCGAGCTCGAGCATGCCGGCGTGCCGTTCAGCCGCACCGCCGAAGGCACGATCTACCAGCGTCCGTTCGGCGGCCATATGCAGAATATGGGCGCGGGTCCGCCCGTGCAGCGCACCTGCGCCGCCGCGGACCGCACCGGCCATGCGATGCTGCACGCGCTCTACCAGCAGAGCCTGAAATATGATGCGGATTTCTACATCGAATATTTCGCGCTCGATCTGATTATGGAGAATGGCGAGTGCAAGGGCGTGATCGCCCTCTGCATGGAGGACGGGTCGATCCACCGCTTCCGCAGCCATGCGGTGGTGCTGGCCACGGGCGGTTCGGGCCGCACCTATTTCTCGGCGACCTCGGCGCACACCTGCACCGGCGACGGCGGCGGGATGGTGCTGCGCGCCGGGCTGCCGCTTCAGGACATGGAGTTCGTGCAGTTCCACCCGACCGGCATCTACGGCGCGGGCGTGCTGATCACCGAGGGCGCGCGCGGCGAGGGGGGCTATCTCACCAATTCGCAGGGCGAGCGCTTCATGGAGCGCTATGCCCCGTCGGCCAAGGACCTCGCTAGCCGCGACGTCGTCTCGCGTTCGATGGCGATGGAGATGCGCGAGGGCCGCGGGGTCGGCAAAAATGGCGACTATATCTATCTCCACCTCGATCATATCGATCCGAAGGTGCTGGCCGAGCGGCTGCCGGGCATCACCGAGACCGGCAAGATCTTCGCGGGCGTCGACCTCACCCGTCAGCCGCTGCCGGTGACGCCCACGGTTCATTACAATATGGGCGGCATCCCCTGTAACTATCATGGCGAAGTGGTCACGCTGAAGGACGGCAATCCCGATACGGTGGTGCCGGGCCTGTTCGCGGTCGGCGAGGCCGCGTGCGTGTCGGTCCACGGGGCGAACCGCCTCGGTTCGAACTCGCTGATCGATCTGGTCGTTTTCGGCCGTGCGACAGGCTTCCGCCTCGCCGAGCTGATCAAGCCGAACAGCAAGCATGGCGCGATCGTCAGCGAGGCCGACGACAAGGCGCTCGGGCGGCTCGATCATTACCGGAACGCCAATGGCGCCGCGCCGACCGCGCAGATCCGTCTCAAGATGCAGCACACCATGCAGAAGCATTGCGCGGTGTTCCGCGATACCGAGCTGCTGCGCGAAGGTCTCGGCCTGATCGACGACGTCTACGCCAGTCTCCAGGACATCGGCGTCACCGATCGTTCGCTGATCTGGAACACCGATCTGGTCGAAACGCTCGAACTCGACAACATGCTGCCGCAGGCGGTGGTCACGATGCATTCGGCAGCCAACCGCAAGGAAAGCCGCGGCGCGCACATGCACGAGGATTTCCCCGATCGGAACGACGCCGAGTGGATGAAGCACACGATCACCTGGTTCGACAAGGGCGCGGTCACGATCGACTATCGTCCGGTGCACGATTACACGCTCACCGACGAAGCCGAATATGTGAAGCCGAAGCCACGCGTTTATTGAGGGAGCTTGGCCAAGGCCGGTTTCGAAAAGGGGACTGCGGTCCCCTTTTTTTTGTCGTTCGTAGCGGGGAGAAGGTTGGTCGGAAAGACTTACCCTATCACTCGATCCGGCCCACCGCGATCTTGTAGATCAGATTGCGATCCCGCCGCCCTACTGGCACGAGCATCGTCTCGTCGACACAATATACCAGCTGATAGCCTGCAGCTTTCAGCTTGAAAGGTCGCCTTGAAATTGAGCGTCAGGCGGCGGGTTCGACTTTAGTATGCCATGATCCTATTTTTTTACAACAACTTGGTACCAATCCGCGTGCCAACCGCATCGCCATTAATCATTGTTGGATGGCCTTGCATCATAAGGCGGTGAATGAATCAGACAAAATCATGGCGTTGGTCATCGGCATCACGGGCATCGGATATTCGTCCGCGCGAGGCGGTCGAGTCACGATCCCCGGTGGACCCAGCCAGCAGGCGCCGCCTTTATCTTCCTGTACCGATCAAGTTCTCCGTTGCCCTGTCCATCGCGATAGCGTGGACGGCGCTGAGCGTCTGGCTTTCCCAACGCTGGCTGGCCGATCTCGCGAGCGTGACGAGTTGGGCGTTCGCGTTCGTCTCGATCACGTTCATCGCCTATGTGCCGGGCTTCATGAACGCCTTCCTGATTTCGACCCTGCTGCTGGACCGCAAGCCGCCGTGCCGAACCTTCTCATCCTTTCCCGGCGTGAGCATCCTGGTCGCGGCCTATAATGAGGCGGCTGCGATTGCCGACACGCTGACCAGCCTCGCGGCGCAGGATTATAACGGCGAATATGAGGTGCTGGTCCTTAACGATGGCTCCTCCGATGCGACGGTTGCGCTGGCGCAGCGCGCGCTCGAAACACTCAGCTTTCCGCCGAACGCTTCCATCCGCATTTTCGATTTTCCCGTCAACCGGGGCAAATCCGCGGTCCTGAACGATGGCCTGCGTGCGGCGAGTCACGATCTCATCATCACCATCGACGGCGATTCCTGGGTTCGCGAGGACGGTCTGACCCAGATCGTCGGCCGTCTGCTTTCGGATCCTGAGGATACGCAGGCGGTCGCTGGCGCGGTGATGGTCCGGAACTCCCGAACGAACTTCCTGACGCGCGCCCAGGAATGGGATTATTTCCATGGCATAGCGGCCGTGAAGCGGATGCAGGGCATGTACCACGGCACGCTGGTGGCGCAGGGGGCATTCTCGCTCTATCGGCGGGCGGCGCTCGAAGAGGTCGGCGGTTGGCCCGAATGCGTCGGCGAGGACATTGTCGTCTCCTGGGCGCTGCTCAACAAGAATTATCGCATCGGCTATGCCGACAGCGCGCTCGCCTTCACGAACGTCCCGACGACGTTCCGGCAATTCGCGCTGCAGCGCAAGCGCTGGTCGCGAGGGCTGATGGAAGGGTTCAAGGCGCACTGGCCACTGATCTTCCGGCGCCGGCTCTCCACCTTGTTCATCTTGTGGAACATCTGCTTCCTGCCGCTGGATCTGGTCTATACGCTCGTGTTCATCCCCGGCCTGGTCCTTGCCTGTTTCGGCATCTTCTACATCGCCGGCCCGCTCACCATTGCCGTGTTGCCGCTGACCATCCTCTGGAACAGGGTGATCTTCCACATCCAGCACGGGATGTACGAGCGCGAACACCTGAAGGTGCGCCGCAACCGCGGGGGATTCCTGTTTTACGCCCTGGGTTACAGCTTGCTGATGCAGCCCGTCTGTCTGTGGGGCTATGTGGCTGAGCTATTGGGGATGAGGAAGAAATGGGATACCAAATGAGCCGGCCCGCGGCGACGGCGTTGTTCGCCGTTTCAGCGCTTTGGGCGGTCCCCGCCAGCAGCCAGCCCTTCACCGAACCGGGATCGGACGCGCGAGCGGTTATGGCGGCGCCCGCGATTGGGACGGATGAGACCAACCCGCTGCAGCATGCAGTCGGCTTGGACCTGTTCGCGTCTACCGATGCCGACCATACCGAGGTTCGCAGGGCCGGCATCAATCTCGATTGGCGCTACGCGGCCCCGGAAAATTATCTGGGTGTCCGGTTCGAAAAGGCGCGCTTCAAGCCGCTCGGTCAGAAGTGGACCGGCTTCGAGCGGGCCTATCTACGCTACGCCGACAAGAGCGGTGGCTGGTCGTGGACCAGCCAGATCGGCACCGATGGCCATACGGCGCTGGGCGCGGTCAGCGTTCATGACGATGCCCGCTTCCGGAAGGAGTTCTTCGTCGAGCGTGAGATCGTCGAGACCCCGCGAGGGATCGGGCGGGGCATATACTACACATTCGCCGGCGCTGCGCTCGACCTGCCGGTGAACGATCGCAACAATTTCACGGTTATTGCCGGTGCCCAGGAGTTTACCGGGGACAATGTGCGGCTCCACCTGCGCGCCAACTATGTCCATGTCGTCAAGCCGGAATGGGGGCTGAGCCTCCAGCTCCGCAGCCGCTACTTCCACAGCAGCGATCCGGGAGAATATGATTATTTCTCGCCGCGCTGGTATGCCCAGGTCATGCCGGTGGTTCAGATCCGGAGGTTCTCGGGGGGCTGGCGCTATTCGGCTGCCGCCGGATATGGCGGCCAACGCGATTCCGGATCGGACTGGCATAGCTCGCGCTATTTCAACGCGCAGGTGACGAGCCCCGTTATCGGACGGAGCTGGTTCTTGAAAGCCGGCGCGACGTACAGCAACACCCCGGTGGGAAGCGGATATGTCTATGATTATCTGCAGGTGAACTTCGGAGTTACACGGGCCTTCTGACGCGAGAAGCGATGCTCAGGCGCCGGCGTTCAGCCGCGCCATGATCCTGTCCGCGGCGATCCCGGGCGCGTCCGCCCCGGTATCGCCCAGCGCATCGATGACGGCAGTGCGCTGGATGGTGGCGAATTCTTGGTGCCGGGCCGCGGCACGGTCGATCTCGATCATCGCCTCGTCGACCGAGCAGCAGACCGCGCCGAAAGACCACATCGCAAAATCGGGATTGTCGCGCCAGGCGCGGCGCGACGGATCGAGGAAGACGCAGGGCTTGGGCGAGACGAGGAATTCATAGACCTGACTGCTGACGTCGCCGAGATAGATGTCGGCAACGCGCGTATAGCTCATGTCGAGCGAGCGCCAGGAGCCGAAGTCGACGATCACCTGGCCGGGCACCGCCCTCTTTCGCCACCTTTCGATCGTCTCCTCGTCCAGCCTTTCGCGCAGCCGGACATGCGGCGCGATGATGAGATTATAACGTCCCTCGGCGATGATCCGCTCCACCAGCGCGTCGCCGAAGCGGTTCCAGGAGGATAATTTGGGGTCGAAATGTGGATTGTAGAGGATCGTCCGCCGGTCTTTGGCGAGGGGCTCGATGTCGGGCTTAGGTGACAGCCGCTCGACGGCGGCCAGCTTGATATAGCCCGCCGCCTGGCAATGCTCAGGCTCGACGAGTCCTTCGGCGATCATCCGTCGGCAATCCTTGCCGCCCGCGGTGATGATCTCATCGAACAGCCGGAGGCGGGGCTCAAACCCTTTGGCCCGGTCACCGGCGCCATGCGGAATATGGACGAGCAGTGGGTGGCGACCGGGCAGCCGCCGGAGAATCGTGGTCGTGCGTTCGGCGGTGACGATGGCGTCGAAACGGCGCAACGTTCTTTGCCAGAAGAGAAGTTTGGGCAATTTCATCGCCTCGAAGCGGGCAGTCATTGAGGCCAGCAGGGCAATAGGACGCGGCAGGCACATCGGCTGGATCGGAATGCCAGCGGCGCCAAGTCTCCCGAAAATATCAGCCAGGGGGGGAACGGCGCCGGCATCAAGGGCAAAGGCCTCGACCTGCGCGCTGCCGCTGCTGTGAAGCGTGGCGGCCACCGGCGCCAGGTGCAACGCTTGGTGCATGCCACCGACAAACGCGAACGCGATCCTCGGCCTGTCATCCAAAATCCTCGATCCCGCCATATTTTCCAACTACGCGGCCCCGCATGAAAAAAGCCATCATTCTTTCCGCGGGGCAGGGCTCCCGCCTGCTGCCTCTCACGGCCGACCAGCCGAAATGCCTGATCGATTTTTCGGGCAAGAGCCTGATCGCATGGCAGATCGAGGCGCTTGTCGCGAATGGAATCGAGCGGATCGCGGTTGTGACCGGCTTTCGTGACGCCAAGCTGGATGCCGTGCTCGCCGCAATTCCGCAGCAGGGCTTTTCGATCGGCTCGCTTTTCAATCCCTTCTACAAGGTCGCCGACAATCTCGGCTCCTGCTGGATCGCGCGCGATGAGATGGACGAGGATTTCATCATCCTCAACGGCGACACGCTCGTCTCGCCCGAGATCGTCGCCCGACTCATCGCAGGCGCACATCGTCCGATCACCGTCACGATCGACGTCAAGCCGAGCTACGATCTCGATGATATGAAGGTGCAGCGCGAGGGCGACCGACTCCTCCAGATCGGCAAGCGGCTCGAGCCGCACGAGACCAACGCCGAATCGATCGGCATGCTTGCTTTCAGCGGCGAAGGCCCGGCGATCTTCCGCACCCAGGTCGAAGCGATGATGCGTACGCCCGAAGGCGTGCTCAACTGGTATCTCAAGGCGATCCATGCGCTGGCGCCGTCGGGCGTGGTCGGCACCGTCTCGATCGAGGGGCTGCCCTGGGCCGAAGTCGACTTTCCCGAGGACCTGCCGATCGCCCGGGCGCTGACCGAGGGCTGGGCGCGGGGCGGGTAGTCAGCTCGGCCACAGCCCCTTGAGCCAGGCAGTCATCGCGCCGATCTGTTCTGCGCTGAGCGCCACTGCCTGGCCAAGCGCCGGCGTTCCCGGCCAGCCGGTGTCGGTCACCGACAGATCGCCCCATTCGCGTTCGCCCTCATAGCGGGGGATGACGTGGAAGTGGACGTGCGGGTCCACCATCATCAGCATCAGATAATTGATCTTCTGGAAGGCGACCGCGCCGCTCAGCGCGGCCTCGATCTCGGCCGTTATCGTGGCCAGTTCGGCATGCGCCTGTGGCGGGAGCGCGCCGAAAGCGGTCGCTTCCGACTTCGCGGCGAGCACCAGCGATCCCAGCGTCGGCTGCGCCGGGCGCAGCAGCACCACCCAATGCCGATAATCGCGGATCAGCGTCGCGGGATAGCCAAACTTCTCGATCGTCGCGTTCGCCATGTCACACCGCCAGCCAAGAGGTTATCGCTTCGCCTTGCGCCTGCCGCCGCATCGCCTGGACCAACCGAACCGCGTGGAACAGGCAGGATAGCACGGTCCACCATGCGACGGCGATCAGCCCGATGTCGGGCCGCTGCAGCAGGGTGGCGACAAACAGGATCACCATATTCGGATTGCGCCGCGCGGTGATCAACCGGAAATCGCTGTCGAGCTTTTCCCAGACATGGATATGGATGCCTCCATAGCGCCGCATGAACGCGCCCTCGATCAGCCGCTGCACGACATAGCCGCCGACGATCGCGATCATGATCAACGCGAAGCCGTCTTCGGACAGCGCGAGGCCCCATTGCGAAAGCCCGACGCCCCACGCCGCCCACCAGAAGGGCGGATGGACCAGGTCGAGGCCATGATCGAAGATATTGCCCCAATAGCTCGAGGTGATCGTACAGCGCGCGAGCTTGCCGTCCACGGTGTCGAGCACCATGAAGACGAGCCCCGCCGCCATGCCCGCCCAATAATCGCCGCGCCAGAACAGCCACGTCGCGACGACGCACAGGATCGCGCCGATCGTCGTCACCTGGTTGGGCGTCATGCCGATGCGCGCCGCGATCCGGGTCAGCACCAGCGCCCATTCGGGCCAGAGATATTTGGTGAGGAGGTCGGTCACGCCCTTATAGGCGCCAAAATAGGTCTTGCGCTCGATCGCGCGGACCTGGCCCGGCTCGAGCCGTTCGAGCACGGGCTCCTCGCGCTTGCGCAGCGCCTCGTTGTAGAATTCGCGGTGGTCTTCGGCGCGGACCTCAGCCAAGCCCTCGGGGAAACCGTCCCCCGGTCGGTCGGCGGCGACGTGCGCGATCACCTTCTCGCCGGCGAGCGTCAGCACCTCACCGGGCCGCGCGGCCATGAATTTGAGCCAGGCGGGTTCGAACACGTGGTTCGCCGCGACCAGGAGCGCGGGACCGTCGTCGTTCGCGCCGAAGCGCAGCTTCTGCGCCGCCGCGATACGGCGGAGGCGCTCGATGCTGGTCATTCCCCAGATCAGAGTCGGGTTGGTTCCGATCGGCCTGACGGCCAGCGCGCCGGCGTTCATAGCGTCTTGCTTGCCATAGTGGCGGCTTCCTTGCCCATCGCGCGCCGGGCTGGCAAGGGCGGGCGATGAACGATACCGGCTTCACCGCGATCATCCTCGCCGGCCAGCGACCCGGCGCCGATCCGCTCGGCACGCATTTCGGCCAACGCTATAAAGCGGTGATCGAGATTGCGGGCCAGCCGATGCTCGCCTGGGTCGGCGCGAGCCTCGCCGCGCGTGCCGATGTCGCGCGGATCGTGATCGTTGCACAGGACAGCGCCGCGTTGCTCGATCATCCGCAGACACGCTGGCTGCGCGACGACGCACGGGTCGAAGCGCGCGACTGCGGCGATTCGGTAGTGGAAGCGGTCAGCGCGACGTTGCGCGCGATGCCCGACGCCTATCCCTTCCTGTTGACCACCGCCGACAATGTCCTGCTCGACGATGCGATGATCGCGGAGTTCGCCGCGCGCGCGCGCGGCGCAGACATCGCCGTGGCGGTGGTCGAGCGCAGGACACTCGAGGCGGCCTATCCCGGCAACCGGCGTACCTGGCTGCGCTTCCGCGGCGGCGGCTATTCGGGGGCCAACCTGTTCTGGCTGGGCAGCCCCGCCGCGCTCGAAGCGCTCGCCGCCTGGCGCCGCATCGAGCAGCAGCGCAAGAAGGCCCGCGCGGTGCTCGGCGCGTTCGGGCCGGGCTTGGCGCTGATGATCGCGGCGCGATTGCTCACCCTCGATCAGGCGATCGCGCGTGCGGGCCGCCGGCTCGGGCTCACGGCGCGCGCGGTGGTGCTGCCATATGCCGAGGCCTGTATCGACGTCGACAAGCTCTCGGACCATGCGATGGCCGAGGCGATCCTGCTCAAGAGGACCGCTCGGCAAGCATCGCCGCGAGGGGGCTAGAGCAGCCGCAATCTCCGCGCGGTCTTGCCCAGCGCGAGCTTGTCGGCTTCGGACAGCCCGAAACGCCCGGAGAGCCAGATGCCACCGAGCAGCAGCACCGCGCCGAGGCCGATCCGGATCAGGTGGTGCAACGGCGACATCAGTTCCGACAGCAAAAAGATCGCGATTCCCACGGCGGTCGCGACGGTCGCGGCGCGCGCGAAGGGCGGGGCGAAGGGGTGGAGGCGGTGGTTGGTCCATAGCTGCACCATCGGGGTCAGCACCGAAACCGCGATGCCGGCCGAGACCGCGATCGCCATCCCGTCCATCCCGCCTTGCGGCAGCAGCAGCGCGCCGAGCGCCAGCGAGACGGCCAGCCCGAGCGCGCTGCCGATCAACGGGTGATGATAGCGGCTGATCACCGATTGAATCGCGGCCGCCTGGCCGGCGACGGCTTCGATCAGGCGGATGAAGGTGAGCAGCGCGAGGGTCAGATAGGCGGCCTGCGCGGCCTGGCCGAACAGCGCGAGCAGCGCACGGCCGCCGCCGGCGATGGTGCAGACCACCGGGGTCGCTACGACGATGGTGAGACGGGTCGCGAAGCTGTAGATGTCGGCGACGTGGCGCATGTCGTGGCGCGCGGCTTCCGAGGCGAGCGGCGCCATCACATAGCTGAACGCCTGGCGGATCAGCTGCACCCCGCTCGCGATCTTGCGCGCGATCGCGAACAGGCCGGCCGCACTGGCGCCCGCTGCGCCGGGCAGCAGCAGGTTGAGGATCAGCGGCGGCGCATCGGAGAATAACCGGTTGACGATGTTCGACGGCAATACCGACAGGCCCGCATAGAGCGTGCGCGCGGCCATGCCGCCGCCCTCCAAGGGCCTGGTCACGAGGTCGAGCCGGTAGAAGCGCGCCAGCAGCCGGGTGGAAAAGAAGCAGGTCAGCGTCAGCGAGCAGATATGGGCGATCAGCAACCCCAACGTCCCTGCGCCCATCAGGCTCAGCGCGACCGCGGCGGCCATTCGCATCAGCTGTTCCCACATGATGCGCAGCCGGATCTCGGGGCCGAAGGCCTTGCGCGCGCGGAGCGCCGAGGTGGCGATCTCGACATAGGCCCATAGCGGCAGCGCCCAGGCAAACAGGGCGATGCCGGTGGCCAGCGCGTCGCGGTCCTTCGCGGCGACGTTGACGGCATCGGCGATCCAATGTGCGCCCAGGGTCGCGCCCAGCGCGATCAGGATACAGGGAATGAGGCCGATCAGCAGCGCCTGGCGCAGCGCCCGCGCGCGTTCGCCGTCGTCCTTCGCCTGCGGGATGACGCGCTGCAGCGCGCTGGTCATGCCCAGATCAGCGAAATTCTCGACCAAGTTCACCGCCGACCACAACACCATATACAGCCCGTAGGTCGGCAGGCCGAACAGCCAGACATAGAGCGGCTGGGAAACGATCTCGATCACGCCGCCAGCACGGGCCAGCAAGGCGGTTCCCGCGCCCTTCGCGACCTGGCGCGAGCCGGGTGGCAGCTCGGGGGGAGGGGCGGTGGACATTCAGCCGCGCTTGTAGCCTGTCGCCCTCATGGTTCAAGAGACGAGAAATTTGCTGTCCTCAGCCATTGAGCCATGCGATTCTATTCGCTATCGCCGGGGGCACGAAGGCAGGGGGTTACGAGTCATGGCCGAGTTCGCGCTTCCCAAGAACAGCACGATCAAGAAGGGCAAGGCCCACAAGGCCCCCGCCGGGGCAAAGCAGGCCAAGGCCTTCAAGATCTATCGCTATGATCCCGACAGCGGCGAGAATCCGAGCTACGACACATTCGAGATCGATCTCGCCGAGTGCGGGCCGATGGTCCTCGACGCGCTGATCAAGATCAAGAGCGAGCAGGATCCGTCGCTGACTTTCCGCCGCTCGTGCCGCGAGGGCATCTGCGGCTCCTGCTCGATGAACATCGACGGCAAGAACGGGCTCGCCTGCACCACCGCGATAGAGGACTGCAAAGGCGAGGTCCGCATTACCCCGCTGCCGCACATGGACGTGATCAAGGACCTCGTCCCCGATTTCACCCATTTCTACGCGCAATATGCGTCGATCCAGCCTTGGCTCAAGACGGTGACGCCTAGCCCCTCGGGTAAGGAGCGCCTCCAGTCGCCCGACGACCGCAATAAGCTCGACGGCCTTTACGAGTGTATCCTGTGCGCCTGCTGCTCGACCTCGTGCCCGAGCTACTGGTGGAACAGTGACAAGTTCCTCGGCCCGGCGATTCTGCTCCAGGCCTATCGCTGGCTCGCCGACAGCCGCGACGAAATGACCGGCGAGCGGCTCGACGAGCTGGAGGATCCGTTCCGCCTGTATCGCTGCCACACGATCATGAACTGCGCGAACGTCTGCCCGAAGGGGCTGAGCCCCGCCAAGGCGATCGCGGAGATCAAGAAGATGGTGGTCGAACGCCAGCTCTGACCGCCGCCGCTTAAGTGGATTTCGAAAACGCCTGGTGCAGCTGCAGCCCCGACCCGGACCATCCGGGCTGGTTCGTGTGGCGGATCAAGGACAAGACGGTTTTCAACCTGGTGCTCGGCGATCTGCTTGCGCGCCGCGACGGCGATCGCGCGATCGTGCGGATGCAGCCGCAGCCCGGCCTGTCGAACATGGCCGGCCGCGTCCATGGCGGCGCGCTGATGACCTTCGCCGATTGCTCGCTGTTCGCCGGGGCGCTGATGCTCGGATGCGGGGACGGGCCGGACAGCCTGACGATCGATCTCAACGTTCAGTTCATCGGCGCGGCTGATATGGACCGGCCGGTCGACTCGATCGTCCAGATCAGCCGCGAAACCCGGCGGATGCTGTTCATGCGCGGCACGATCGAACAGGGCGGGGACATCGTGGCGAGCTATATGGGACTCGTCCGCAAGGCGGGAAAATGACGGGCGTCATCGCCCGTTACGAGGAATTGCTGGCGTCGGGGGAATTGCGCGCCGACCCTGATCAGCGTTCGACCGTCGAGCGGCTCGACAGCCTGGCGCGCGCACTGGCCCAACAGCCCGTCAAGGGAAGCGTGCTCTGGCGGATGCTCCGCAGGGCGCCGGCGCCGGTGCGCGGGCTCTATATGTGGGGCGGGGTGGGCCGCGGCAAATCGATGCTGATGGATCTGTTCTATGACTGCGTCGACATCGGCGCCAAGCGGCGCGTCCATTTTCACGAGTTCATGATCGAAGTGCACGACCGGCTCCGCGTCGAGCGCGCCAAGGAGAAGGGCGATCCGATTCCGCCCGTCGTCGAGGCGATCGCGGCCGAAGTCCGGCTGCTCGCGTTCGACGAGATGGTCGTCAACAACATGGCCGACGCTGCGATCCTCAGCCGGCTGTTCACCGGTCTGATCGTCGATGCCGGGGTGACCGTCGTCACCACCTCGAACCGTCCTCCGCGCGATCTCTACAAGGACGGGCTCAACCGCGAGCTGTTCCTGCCCTTCATCGCGCTGATCGAGCAGCGGCTCGACACGCTTTCCCTCAACGGGCCGACCGATTACCGGCTCGAACGGCTCGGCGGCTTCCCCGTCTGGTATACCCCCAACGGACGCGAGGCGAGCGACGCGCTGTCGCGCGCCTTCTTCCGGCTCACCGATTTCCCGCCCGAGGACAAGGCGCACGTCCCTGCGGCCGACCTCGCGGTCTCCGGCGGACGGACGCTGCATGTGCCCAAGAGCCTGAAGGGCGTCGCGGTGTTTTCGTTCAAGCGGCTGTGCGCCGAGGCACGCGGCGCGGCCGACTATCTGGCGATCGCGCGCAACTATCACACCGTGATCATCGTCGGCATTCCGCTGCTCGGGCCGGAGAAGCGCAACGAGGCGTCGCGCTTCAAGGTGCTGGTCGATGCGCTCTACGAACATAAGGTCAAGCTGCTTGCCGCTGCCGACGCCGAGCCTGCGTCGCTCTATCCCGACGGCGATGGCGCGTTCGAGTTCGAGCGCACCGTCTCGCGGCTGATGGAGATGCAGAGTCGTGACTATCTGGCGGCGGGGCACGGCAGCGACGCCTGATTCGGGGATTTCTGTTCGGCGTGGACAAGCGCGGCATGCGGCCATATCCGCGCTTCTGTCGGGTCAGAAAAAACTTAAGTGGGCAGCGCAGCATAAGGTTGCCCCACGGGCATAGCGCCGCTAAGCGGACCTCGCACTTTGAGGCGACCGCAGCGCGGCGGCTGCCTTCCTGATCGAACTTATCCATCGGAGGGGCATATGGCTCGTACAAAAATTGCGTTGATCGGTGCTGGCAATATCGGCGGCACGCTCGCGCACCTGGCCGCTTCGAAGGAGCTGGGCGACGTCGTGTTGTTCGACGTGGTCGACGGCGTCCCGCAGGGCAAGGCGCTCGATCTGTCGCAGTGCGGCCCGGTCGAAGGCTTCGACGCCAAGCTCAAGGGCACCAACGACTATGCCGACATCGCCGGCGCCGACGTGATCATCGTAACCGCCGGTGTCGCGCGCAAGCCCGGCATGAGCCGCGACGATCTGCTCGGCATCAATCTGAAGGTGATGAAGGCGGTCGGCGAGGGCATCAAGGCCAACGCGCCCGACGCGTTCGTGATCTGCATCACCAACCCGCTCGACGCGATGGTCTGGGCGCTGCGCGAATTTTCGGGGCTTCCCCACAACAAGGTGGTCGGTATGGCCGGCGTGCTCGACTCGGCGCGCTTCGCGTCATTCCTGGCCGAGGAGTTCAACGTCTCGGTCCAGGACGTCACCACCTTCGTGCTCGGGGGTCATGGCGACACGATGGTTCCGGTCGTCGAATATTCGACCGTCGCGGGCATCCCGATCCCCGATCTGATCAAGATGGGCTGGTCCACCCAGGAGCGCATCGACGCGATCGTCCAGCGCACCCGCAGCGGCGGCGGCGAGATCGTCGCGCTGCTCAAGACCGGCTCGGCCTTCTACGCGCCCGCGACTTCGGCCATCGCGATGGCCGAGAGCTACCTCAAGGACAAGAAACGGGTGCTGCCCGCCGCCGTTTATCTGACCGGCCAATATGGCGTCGACAATCTCTATGTCGGCGTGCCGGTGGTGATCGGCGCAGGCGGCGTCGAAAAGATCGTCGAGATCGAGCTTTCGGAGACGGCCAAGGCCAATCTTCAAGTGTCGGTCGACGCGGTCAAGGAATTGTTGGTGGCGTGCAAGGGCATCGATGGCTCGCTGGCCTGAGATTGAACTGAACTCGCGCTCCTCAGACCAAAGGATTTCGACAGGCTCATGAGCATCCTCGTCAACAAGAACACCAAGGTCATCACCCAGGGCATGACCGGCAACACCGGAACCTTCCATACCGAGCAGGCGCTCGCTTATGGGACGCAGATGGTTGCCGGCGTCACGCCCGGCAAAGGCGGTACGACGCACATCGGCCTGCCCAATTATGATACGGTCCATGAGGCGGTCGCGGCGACCGGCGCTACTGCCAGCGTCGTCTATGTGCCGCCGCCCTTTGCGGCTGACTCGATCCTCGAGGCGATCGATGCCGAAGTGCCGCTGATCGTCTGCATCACCGAGGGCATTCCGGTGATCGACATGATCCGGGTGAAGCGCGCGCTGCAAGGCTCGAAGTCGCGCCTGATCGGCCCGAACTGCCCTGGCGTGCTGACCCCAGAAGAATGCAAGATCGGCATCATGCCCGGCTCGATCTTCAAAAAGGGATCGGTCGGGGTTGTGTCGCGGTCGGGCACGCTTACCTATGAGGCGGTGTTCCAGACCTCGGCGATCGGCCTGGGCCAGACCACGGCGGTGGGTATCGGCGGTGATCCGGTGAATGGCACCAACTTCATCGACGTGCTCGAACTGTTTCTCGCCGACGAGGCGACGACGTCGATCATCATGATCGGCGAAATCGGCGGGTCGGCCGAAGAAGAAGCGGCGCAGTTCATCCGCGACGAGGCGAAGCGTGGCCGCAAGAAGCCGATGGCCGGCTTCATCGCGGGCCGCACCGCGCCTCCGGGACGTCGGATGGGCCATGCCGGAGCGATCGTCTCCGGTGGCCAGGGCGGTGCCGAGGACAAGATCGCGGCGATGGAAGCTGCGGGAATCAAGGTGGCGGCGAGCCCTTCGGAGCTCGGCACCACCTTGGCAGAGGTGTTGAAAGGCTGAAACGGCGCCCGCCCTCTGGGGCGGGGGTCGTCGACATAATTATCGACCCTAATTGCTGTACTTCGGGCCTTGTCCCGGGGTGGGTGCAGACAAGGATGGTTTATGGGTATCGAAGGCGTCGGGTTCGACGGGCCGGAGGGAGTCAGCGCTTCCTTCGTGGAATCGCTTTATCGTCAATATCGCGCGGACAAGTCGAGCGTGGAGCCGAGCTGGCAAGACTATTTTGCCGGTGTCGAGGCTGACGTTTCGGGGCCGAGCTGGGCGAGGCCGAATTGGCCGCCGGCCACCACCGATGCTCTGACCGCGGGGCTCGACCCGATGCAGATGGCGCCGGCTCCAAAGCCGGGCAAGGGGCCGGCGGCCGCATTGCCGGTCGCGGCGCCAGCGATTGACCAAGGCGAGATCGAACAGCGCGCGCTCGATTCGATCCGTGCGATCATGATGATCCGCACCTATCGGGTGCGCGGCCATCTGCTGGCCAATCTCGACCCATTGGGCCTCTCCAAGCGCGATGAGCCTGCCGATCTCACGCCCGAATGGCACGGCTTCAAGGAAAGCGACATGGACCGCGAGGTCTTCGTCGGCGGTTTCCTCGGGCTCGAGCGCGCGACCCCGCGCGAGATACTCGCGATCCTGCGCCGCAATTACTGCGGCAATGTCGGCCTCGAATATATGCACATCGGCGATGTCGAGGAACGCCGCTTCCTCCAGGCGCGGATGGAAGGCAAGGACGCCGAGATCAGCTTCACCCCGGAAGGCAAGACGGCCATCCTCAACAAGGTGATCGAGGCCGAGCAGTGGGAGAAATTTCTCGGCCGCAAATATGTCGGCACCAAGCGCTTCGGGCTCGACGGCGGCGAATCGATGATCCCGGCGCTCGAGGCGGTGATCAAATATGCCGGTGCTTATGGTGTGCACGAGGTCGTGATCGGCATGGCCCATCGCGGACGGCTGAATATCCTCTCCAACGTCATGGCCAAGCCCTATCGCGCGATCTTCAACGAGTTTGCGGGCGGTTCGTCCAACCCCGACGATGTCGGCGGATCGGGCGATGTCAAATATCATCTCGGCACGTCGACTGACCGCGAGTTCGACGGCAATGTCGTCCATCTCAGCCTGGCGCCCAATCCGTCGCACCTCGAATGCGTCAATCCGGTTGTGCTGGGCAAGGCACGGGCCAAGCAGACCAAGCTCGACGATCTCGAGCGTTCGCGGGTCCTACCCATCCTGCTCCACGGCGACGCGGCTTTTGCCGGCCAGGGCATCATCATGGAATGCTTCGGCTTTTCGGGGCTGCGCGGCTATCACACCGGCGGCACGATCCATTTCGTGATCAACAACCAAGTGGGCTTCACCACCTCGCCCCAATTCGCGCGCTCCTCGCCTTATCCGTCGGACATCGCCAAGATGGTGCAGGCGCCGATCCTGCACGTGAACGGCGACGATCCCGAGGCCGTGACCTTCGCGTGCAAGGTGGCCACCGAGTTCCGCCATACCTTCAAGCGCGATGTCGTGATCGACATGTGGTGCTACCGTCGGTTCGGGCATAATGAAGGCGACGAGCCCGGTTTCACCCAGCCGTTGATGTATGACGCGATCCGGCGACATCCGCCGATCAGTGCGATCTACGCTGCGCGGCTGGTGCAGGAAGGGGTGATCGACGCGGGCTGGGCCGCCAAGCGCGAGGCCGAATTCGTCGAGCATCTCGAAGGCGAGTTCGATTCGGCCAAGACCTATAAGGTCAACAAGGCCGACTGGTTCGAAGGCGACTGGACCGGCTTTGCGGAGCCACGCGAGGCGATAACCGAGCGCCGCGCCGCGCAAACCGGGATCACCGCCGATCTGGTCGCCGATCTCGGGCGCCAGCTCACCACCGTTCCGCCGGGCCTGACGATCCACAAGACGCTCGGCCGCATCCTTGAGGCGAAGAAGGAAATGTTCGCCGCGGGGCAAGGCTTCGACTGGGCGACCGGCGAGGCGCTGGCCTTCGGCTCGTTGCTCAAGGAGGGCTATGCCGTCCGCCTGTCGGGGCAGGATTCGGGCCGCGGCACCTTCAGCCAACGGCACGCGGTCTGGGTCGACCAGAAGGACGGCCATAAATATATCCCGCTGTCGGCGTTGGACCGGCGCTTCCAGGTTCTCGATAGCCCGCTGTCCGAGTTCGGGGTGCTGGGCTTCGAATATGGTTATGCCTCGCAGGCCCCGAACACGCTGGTGATGTGGGAAGCGCAGTTCGGCGATTTCGCCAACGGGGCGCAGGTCATCATCGATCAGTTCATTTCCTCAGGCGAGGCGAAATGGCTGCGCGTCAACGGCCTCGTGATGCTGCTGCCGCACGGCTATGAAGGGCAGGGGCCCGAGCACAGCTCGGCCCGGCTGGAGCGTTATCTTCAGCTGTGCGCCGAAGACAACATGCAGGTGGCGAACTGCACCACCCCAGCCAATTATTTTCATATTCTGCGCCGGCAGATGATCCGAAAGTTCCGCAAGCCGCTGATCATCATGACGCCGAAATCCCTGTTGCGGCATAAGGCGGCGGTGTCCTCGCTCGAGGATTTCGTCGGCGACAGCCGCTTCCAGCGCGTGCTGTCGGATCCGGACGCGCCGGCTGACGCCGATGTGCGCCGGGTCGTGCTCGTGTCGGGCAAGCTGTTCTACGAGCTGGCCGAGACGCGCAACGCGGCGGGCGACGCCAACACCACGATCATCCGGCTCGAGCAGCTCTATCCGTTCCCCGCCGACGCGCTGATCACGCGGTTGGGCCGGATGCCCAATCTCGAAACCGTCGTATGGGCGCAGGAAGAACCGAAGAACCAGGGCAGCTGGAGCTTCGTCGAACCTTATATCGAAAAGGTGCTGACCGAGGTCGGGGGCAAGCCGCGGCGTGCGCTCTATGCCGGCCGCAAGGCCGCGGCCGCAACCGCGACCGGCCTCGCCCGCAACCACGCCGTTCAGCAGGCAGCCTTGATCGCCGACGCGCTCGGCCACGAACCAAAGGGTAAGTAAGATGGCAACCGATGTGGTGGTGCCGACGCTCGGTGAATCGATCACCGAGGCAACGCTCGGCCAATGGCTCAAGAAACCCGGCGAGGCGGTGAAGGCCGACGAGCCGATCGCGAGCCTCGAGACTGACAAGGTCGCGGTCGAAGTGCCTGCGCCGGTGGCGGGCGTGATCGGCGAACTGGTCGTCAGCGAGGGCGACACGGTCAACGTCGGAGCGGTGATCGCGCGGATCGAGGCGGGTGCGGCCCCCGCGACCGCTGCAACCCCCGCGGTTGAGGATCGCACTGCGGTCGGCAAGGCCGAAGCCGCGGCGCCGCCCGAGCCCGCCGCCGCTCCCGTCAACGGAGATGCGGCCGATCCGGTCACGCTGTCGCCGTCGGTGCGCCGCGCGGTCCTCGAGCACGGGGTCGATCCCTCCAAGGTCAAGGGCACCGGCAAGGATGGCCGTCTCACCAAGGACGACGTCATCGCGGCCGCCCGGAGCGCCCCCAAGTCGGTCGCCGCGCCGACGCCGGCGGCCGCGCCCGCCGCGCCGGGCGGCCGCAAGGAAGAGCGGGTCCGCATGACCCGCCTGCGCCAAACCGTGGCGAGCCGCCTCAAGGAAGCGCAGAATACCGCGGCGATGCTCACGACATTCAATGATGTCGACATGACCGCCGTGATCGAGGCGCGCACGAAGTACAAGGACCTGTTCGAGAAGAAGCATGGCGTCCGGCTCGGCTTCATGGGCTTCTTCGTGAAGGCTGCCTGCATGGCGCTCAAAGACGTGCCGGCCGTCAATGCCTCGATCGATGGCGACGAGATCGTCTATCGCGAATATGTCGATGTGTCGGTCGCGGTTTCGGCGCCCAACGGCCTCGTCGTGCCGGTGATCCGGGATGCGCAGACCCTGTCGGTCGCCGAGATCGAGAAGACGATCGGCGATTTCGGCGCGCGCGCCAAGGCGGGCACGCTGAAGCTCGACGAGATGAAGGGCGGCACTTTCACGATCTCCAACGGCGGAGTGTTCGGCTCGCTGATGTCGACGCCGATCATCAATCCGCCGCAGGCGGGCGTGCTCGGGCTGCATCGCATCGAAGATCGTCCCGTCGTCCGCGACGGGCAGGTGGTGGTGCGCCCGATGATGTATCTGGCGCTCAGCTATGATCACCGCCTGATCGACGGGCGCGAAGCGGTCACATTCCTCGTCGCGCTTAAGAACGCGATCGAGGATCCGACCCGCCTGCTGATCGATCTGTAACGGAACGTCGCCCCGGCGGAGGCCGGGGCCGCCAGAGGTGGAGGGCTTCCCTGCCTCTCACGATGCCGGCCTCCGCCGGCATGACGGTTAGTGAAAGGCATAAGATGTCCGACTATGATTTCGATGTGATCGTCATCGGCGCGGGGCCAGGCGGCTATGTCGCTGCGATTCGCGCCGCGCAGCTCGGGCTGAAGACGGCGTGCGCGGAGAGCCGCGAGACGCTGGGCGGCACCTGCCTCAACGTCGGCTGCATTCCCTCGAAGGCGATGCTGCATGCGTCCGAACTTTATGACGAGGCGGCGAGCGGCAAGCTCGCCAAGCTCGGCATCAAGGCGCAGGTCGAGCTCGATCTCGAAACGATGCACGCACAGCGCCGCGACGCGGTGAAGAGCCTGACCGGGGGCATCGAATATCTGTTCAAGAAGAACAAGGTCGAATGGCTCAAGGGCCTTGCGTCCTTCACGGGCAAGGACAGCATTGTGGTCGCGGGCAAGAGCTATCGCGCGAAGAACATCGTCATCGCGACCGGGTCGAGCGTTACGCCCCTGCCGGGGGTTGAGATCGACGAGAAGATAGTGGTCTCCTCAACCGGCGCGCTCGAATTGCCGCAGGTTCCCGGGCATCTGGTGGTGATCGGCGGCGGCGTGATCGGGCTTGAGCTGGGCTCGGTGTGGAAGCGGCTCGGCGCGAAGGTGACCGTGGTCGAGTTTCTCGATCAGCTGCTTCCGGGTATGGATGGAGAGGTCCGCAAGGAAACTGCCAAACTGTTCAAGAAGCAGGGCATGGAACTGAGGCTCTCGACCAAGGTCACCGGCGTCGAGACCGCTGGCGACAAGGCGACCCTGACGATCGAGCCCGCCGCTGGCGGCGCCGCGGAAACGCTCGAAGCCGACGCGGTGCTGGTCTCGATCGGCCGGCGTCCGAATACCGAGGGGCTTGCGCTCGAACGCGCGGGGCTCATCGTCAACAAGCGTGGCCAGATCGAGATCGATCATGATTTCTCGACCGCGGTGCCGGGCATCTGGGCGATCGGCGACGTGGTTCCCGGACCGATGCTCGCGCACAAGGCCGAGGACGAGGGCATTGCCGTCGCGGAGAATATCGCCGGGCTGACCGGCATCGTGAACCACGACGTCATCCCCGGCGTGGTCTACACCATGCCCGAGATCGCGGGCGTCGGTCTCACCGAGGAAGAGGCGCGCGCGCGGGGCGACGTGAAGATCGGCAAATTCCCGATGCTCGCCAATTCACGCGCCAAGACCAATCATGAGCCCGACGGCTTCGTGAAAGTGATCGCGGACGCCCGCACCGATCGTGTGCTCGGCGTCCATATCATCGCGTCGGTCGCGGGAACGATGATCGCCCAGGCCGCGCAGGCGATGGAATTCGGCGCCACCAGCGAGGACATTGCCTACACCTGCCACGCGCACCCGACCCATTCCGAAGCGATCAAGGAAGCCGCGATGGCGGTGCTCGGCAAGCCGATCCACATCTAAGGCGTTCAAATCTTCCCGAAGGCCTTCCGGAGCTCGTCCTTCGCCGCCTCGAGGGTCTTGCGCTGCTGTGCCGGCAGCTCCTTGCCCGCGCGGTTGATGTAGAAGGTCAACATCGACATCGCGGAGCGGAAGGGCGTCGTCTTGCGGCGACGGCTATGTTCGGCCGAGCGTTTTAGCGATTGCGCGATTTCGGCAGGGTCGGTCCCGGAGAAAACCCCCCGATCGAGCGTGAGCGCGTTCGAATGCTCGGTGACGTCCTGCGACCATTTGCGCGTTGGCATGACCAACTCAAAACGGCAGGACGCCGAAATATTTGAGCACGCCGAGCACCAGCAGCAACAGTGCGATCGCGGCAATAATGCCGCCGACGTTCATGCTGCTCTTTTCGACTACGACGCGCTCGTCGCTGTTCACATCGGCCATGGTTTCTCTCCTTGTGGCCGCCGATCAACGTGCGGACGCCTCGCACTGTTCCGCGCCGTCAGTGGCGCTTGAAATATTGGACTTCGCGCTCATGCTTCTCGGCGGCTTCTCGCGATGAAAAGGTGCCCAGATTTCGGCGCTTGTGCGTCTTCGGATCGGGTTTGCGTGAATAGAGGCGATATTCCCCCGATTTGAGCTTGCGGATCATGCTGGTTCTCCTCTCAACGGAACAACCGAGCAGGATAGGCCATCGTTCCCGCCGCGGCGGTCCGATCTGTTTGCGACGCGGAAGCATAGTCTCGTCGCCCCGGCGAGGCCGGGGCCGGGACGTTGTGCGCCCAACGTTTCGCGTCTTTAGCGTTTGAACGAGATTGGCGAGCCCGGCGGCCGCCGGCGCGACAAGAAGATCCAGATGCGGTAGCCCAGCCGCGCGCGGAGGGAGGGGCGATCCTTCTCAGGCAAGCGGCTTCTACTGCACCACCATGCTCGAGAAATAGACATTGTCGATCCCGCCGAAGCCGGTCCGCTGCTTGAGCACGCCGTTGATCGCGTCCTTAAGTTCCTTCTGAAGCTTGAGCTTGCCTTCGGGGGTCGAGATGGTGAAGCTGTCCTGCTGCGACATGACCATCAGGATCGCCGAGCGGACCGGCATTTCATTGTCCTTTAGATTGTCGAGCACCTTCTGGTCGTAGAAGGTCGAGGCGCCCAGCCCGATCTGCGTGAACCCATCCGAGTCGCGCAGGTTCGAGGTGAAGGGCTGTTCGAACGTGTAATAGCTCGCCTTATATTTGGTTGGGTCGGGCGAGGCGTCGGTCTCCAGCCCTATCGGCAGCGTCTGCTTCTCGCCATGACGCTCTTCCGCAGCGCCTTCCTTGGGCACGAGCTTGGGCGCGTTGGGGTCTTCCTCGACGGCCTTCTCATGCCCGCCGGCAAGGCCCGCGCCCGCGGCGTACATGCCTGCGCCGACGCCGCCGCCCGCAAAGACGACGGCCATCACGAGCATCATCAGGACGCCCTTGAGTTTACCCTTCTTTTTCGGCGCCTCGGCGGCGGGAGCGGCGGCACTGCTCATCGTTCACAATCCCATGGATCAGGCGTAAAGTTCACCATCGTCGCGCGCGGCCGAATCGTCGGCATCGTCACGAATCACGCTCTGTGTACGCGCAAAAGGTTTATGATCTTCTGACGACTGGCGCTGCTGCCCCTGAGCGAAGGCCGAGCCGCCATTGCCGTGTTGGTTCAGATCGACGTGCGATTCCGCGACCCGCAAGCCCTGGGCGCGGACTTCGGCGATCAGGCGCGGTTGTGCGTCGGCGATGATCGCGCGCGCCTGATCGGAGTCGGCGGTCATGCGGATCGCGGTCCCCGCGGCGCTGTTCGCGATTTCGACGGTCAGCGCCCCGAGATGCTCGGGATTGAGCTGAAATTTGAGGTGGCCCTGGTGATTGGCGGCCTGGCTGATGTCGCGCGCCAGCCGGTCGAGCCACTGGTTGTCGCGCGCGAGATCGAGATGGCGGTCGATGCTCTGGTCGGCCTGGCTGGTACCGGCTTGGGCACCATCGGAGGCGTCGGCCGGGACCGGAGCTGACACCCCTGCCGTGACTGGAACCGGTTGCGCGTCGACCGGCGCGGCCGGCGCGATGTCGTGCGCGGACGTTGTCGCCGCCGCCGATGCGGGCGCTGCGGAGTCCGGGGCGCTTTGTGGTGGCGCGTCGGCCGCTGCCGACGGTTTGCCGGCGGGGGACGATGTCGGATCTGACGTGCCCGGGATGGAGGGGAGATCCCGCAGCGGCACGATCGTGGCGCTCTTCGCCTCACCGGCTCCGGCGCTGCCGGTCTTGGGTGCAGGAGGCGTTTCAGCCGGGGCCTGTACCACGGCCAGAGGAGCCTCGCCATCGCTGTCCTCGGCCGCTGCGGAAGGAACCGGCGTCACCACGGCCGTCGCTGCCGCCGCGGCCGCGGCGTCGACGGTCTCCGGCTGAGGCAAGGCGGCTTCGGCCAGGGCGATCGCGGCCGACGGCAGCTTATGAGCCGGGGTGGCCGGCACGCCCGGCGTCGCGGCGTTGGGCGCTTTGATCGCGGTTTTGTCGGCCGCCGGTGTATCGTCCTTGTCTTCGGCGTTTCGCAGCGCCGATTTCAGCGCGCCCAGCAATGTCGCAACATCGCTGCGGCGCGGCGCGGCGCCATGTTCTGACTGTTTGTCGGAGACCGGCTCGAAGACATGTCCTGCCCCTGCGCCCGGTTGCGCGTGCGTTGCGGCTTGGGCCGCTTGCGTGGGGGCAGCGGCCGCGGCCTCGGCTTCCACGGGCTGGAGGGTGGGCGACGTATTTGCGGCCGGCAGATTCGTGGCCAGGGCCGCCAGCCGCCCGGGCACGGCGTTTGGAGCCGCGGGCGCTTGTGTTTCTGTCACGGCCGGCGCGGTATCGGGGGATCCCATGCTTGCAGCGGTCGCCACCGGCGCGGCTGCCGGCGCCGCGACGCCAAGTTGTCCGGCGGCGGCGACCATCGCCTCGATCTCGGCGAGCAGGTCGGCAGGCTTTTCGGCCGGCTTCGCTGCGGCGTCGCCTTCTGACGAGGCCTGCGCGGTCGGCAGCTCGGACTCTTCACTGTCTTCGGCATCGGCCGGCACTTTGGTCTTGGCCGCGCGCTCGGCTTTCTCGCCGTCGGGCGAAGCCTTCCCATCGGGTTTGGCGCGCGCGACCAGCTTGGCGAAGCTGTGCGGCGCGTCGGCGCCTTGCATAAGGGTGGGCGACGTGGGCGCCGCCTGCAGCGCGGCCGGCGCGGAACTCGCCGTGAGCGCGGCAGCCGAAGTCGAGAGCGCAGCGACGGCCATGTCAGTTTTCCCCCTGTTCAACATTTTTCGATCCTTTCGGGCGAAAGGCGGCGTTCATCCGCAATTCGGTCCATTCGGTCAGCGCCTGCACCGCTTTGGCGTCGAGCTTGGCGGCCGCCTCGCGCCGTTGCCGGGCTTCGAGCCGCTGGGCGACCTTCTGTTCGGCCGCGGCGCGCGCCGAGACGATGGCATCGGTCAGGCCGTTGCGCGCCTTGTCGAGGCGCTGCGCGAGTTCGCCGCGGTTCTGGAGCACGGCTCCGGTCGTGGGACCGCTCGACAAGGTCAGGCTGTCGCGCAGCGAGGCGAGCTTGGCCGCGTTGGTCTCGAGGGTGACGACCTGCGCCTCGGCATTGGCCGCCGCCGAGCTGGCGAGCATATGCTGGACCCCTCTCACGCGGCTGATCCGCGCGCGCTTGGCAACCAGCGCCTTCATCCGCCGAACGCTTCAAGCAGCGCCCCGATCGAAGCAGCGAGGTCGACCCGCTCCTTCTGGCCCTGGCTGATGAACTCGAGGATGTGATCGTGCCGTGCAATCGCGACATCGATGATCGGATCGCTGCCCGTCCGATAGGCGCCCATCAGGATCAGGTCGCGGTTTTCCTCATAGACTGCCCACAGCCGCCGCAGGATCTGCGCGGCCTGGAGATGCTCGGGCGAGATCATATCGTTCATCACGCGGCTCAGCGACTTGCCCACGTCGATCGCGGGGAAGACGCCTTGCTCGGCGAGGCTGCGCGAGAGAATGATATGTCCATCGACGATCGCGCGCGCGGTGTCGACGATCGGATCGTCGGTGTCGTCGCCATCGGCGAGCACGGTGTACAGCGCGGTGATCGAACCGCCGGTGGCGGCGTCGACGCCGGCGCGCTCGATCAACCGCGGGATCAGGCCCAGCGCCGAGGGCGGATAGCCCTTCATGGTCGGCGGCTCGCCGAGCGAAAGGCCGATCTCGCGCTGCGCATGCGCCACGCGGGTGAGGCTGTCGATCAGCAGCAGGACGCGCTTGCCTTGCGCGCGAAAATATTCGGCGATCGCCGTGGCGCGCATCGCGGCGCGCAGCCGCAGCAAAGGCGGATGATCGGCCGGAACCGCGACCACTACGCTTTTCTGGCGCACCGGCCCGGCCAGCTTGGTGGCGAGAAAGTCGCTGACCTCGCGGCTACGTTCGCCCACGAGACCCACCACGATCACGTCGGCATCAGCGCCCGAGATCATCTGCCCCATCAACACCGACTTGCCGACGCCTGAGCCCGCCGCGATCGCGATGCGCTGGCCCACGCCTGCGGTCAGCAGCGCGTTGATCGCACGCACCCCCATGTCGAACGGTTCGGTGACGCGGGCCCGGTCGAGTGGGTTGCCGCGCTTGCCGGCGAGCGGCCAGCGCTCCGATGTCGGGATCGGCCCGAGGCCGTCGATCGGATTGCCGAGCGCGTCGACGATCCGGCCCAGCAGCGTTTCGCCGACATCGACAGAACCGCCCCGCCGATCGGGCTCGACCCGGGCGCCGGCGCTATGCGGCGCATCGGCGTCGAGCGCCATCAGCAGCGTGCGGTTGCCGCGGAAGCCGACGACTTCCGCAAGCGCAGCATGACCGTCCGCATCAATGACGCGCGCGTTCGAACCCACCGGCATCGGGAAACCCGTCGCTTCGAGCATCAGCCCGTCATAGGAGGCGAGTCGGCCGATCCGGCGCGGCCCGTTATGATCGATCTCGATCCCCTCGAGCATCGTCTTGGCGCGTAGTGCGAGGCTCATCGCGGTAGATCCATATTGTCGAGCTGGGCGCGCAGTCGGGCCAGGCGGACCTGCGGCCCGTCCTCGATCCAGCCTTCGCTCGTCTCGAGGACGATCGTGCCCGAAGCCACATGATGATCCGGCACCATCGCAACCCCCAGCTCGACGCCCTCGAGCATCGCGATGTCGTCCGGATGCATGCGCAGCCGCGCCGCGCCGGATTCGGTGGTCACGAGCTCGGCGATCGCTTCGGCGCGCTCTTTCAGCGTCTTGGGATTGATCTTCACCTCGCCGACGATTTGACGCACGAAGCGGGTGACTGTTTCGGCGAGCACCGCGGCCAGCGCGGCGGACGATTCGGGCTGCAGCGTTTCGGCCGACCGGATCAGCGCCGCCAGTGCCTCGCGCTCGCGCGCGAACTCGATGATCGCTGCTTGCCGCCCTTGCTCGAAGCCTTCGGCGAACGCTTCGGCGCGCAGCGTCTCTATGTCGGTGATCGGGGGCGGCGCGGCGTCGGCGACGGGTTCGAATCCGCCCGCGGGGCAGGTCGAGGGCTCGGGCTTTCCCCAGGGCGTGAAATGCCCGCTCGGCGCCGGACGCGTCCACGCATCGACGCGGGTCGCCTCGGCGCCGGCCTCGCTAGTCCAGACGTCAGACAAAGTCGTCGCCCTTGCCGCCAAGGCTGATCGAGCCTTCGGCCGCAAGCTTGCGTGCGACCGCGAGCATGGCCTTTTGCGACTCCTGGACATCCGCCAGCCGCATCGGACCGCGATCGGCGATCTCGTCCTGGATCGACTGCGCGGCACGGCTCGACATGCAGCCGAAGATCTTCTGGCGAAGCTTTTCGTCGGCGCCCTTGAGCGACACGACGAGAATATCGTTGTCGACCGCGCGGAGCAGCGCTCCAAGATCCTTTTCGCTCAACGCCATCAGATTGTCGAAGACGAACATCTCCTCTTCGACATTGCGGGCCACCGACTTGTCGAGCTTCTGCAGCGCCTTGATGATCCGCTGCTCGGCCGCCTTGCGCGAGCTGTTGACGATCTTCGCCGCTTCGCCCGCGCCGCCGCGGCGCGTGGTCGCGCCGCTCGACTGGGCGGTGCTCGGCCGGCTCAGCAGCTCGTCGAGTTCGACAAGCGCGGTCTCGGTGACCGGCCCCATCGTCGCGACCCGGTAGACGAGATCGGCCTGCATATCCTCGGGCAGCAGTTGGAGCACCTCGGCGGCGCGCGGGGCCTCGAGAAAGGCCAGCACGATCGCCGCAATCTGGGGATGCTCGAACTCGATCAGGTTGGCGATCGCGCGGGCATCCATCCATTTGAGATTTTCGAGCGCGCTGACATGCTGCGCGGGGGTGATGCGCTGGAGCACCTGCTCGGCTTTGTCCTGGCCCAGCGCCTTGTGCATCATACCCTTGATCTGGCGCTCCACCCCGAAGCCGAGCGTGGTGCGGACGCGGGCGCGCTCTACGAACACGTCGAACACTCCGTCGATCTCATTCTCGGAAATATTGGCGACGCCGAACATCGCGCCGCCGATATGCTGGACCTCATCGGGCTCCAGCCGGCTGAGCACGGTCGCAGCTTCCTCCTCGCCAAGCAGCATCAGCAGGATCGCGGCGACCTGGCTGCCGCTCGGCTCGGCCGGAGTGGCGTTTTCGGTGTCGATGGGGGTTTCGTCGGCCATGGATCAGGCGGCTCCCGGCATGTCGGCGCGGATCAGGTCGCGGACGACGAGGGCGGCGCGATCAGGGTCTTGGCGAACGAAGTTGCGGATCAGTTCGGCGCGGTTGGCATAACCTGGCGTCGCCTGGATCATGTCGAGCGTCACCGGCTTGTTGGGATCGTGGAGCGCCTGCTGGGCGAGCGCCGAGGCGATCTCGGTGCGGACCGCGGGGCTGGTGCCTTGCGGAATGTGGCCGCCCGAGGCGATCATCGCATCCATCGCCGCCTTCTTCTCCTCGGCGAGCGCCGAACGACGCTTGAGCATCGGCTTGGCGACCCCGAACAGCAGCAGCGCAACGACGAGCAGCGCCGAGACGTTGCGGGCAATGGTCGAGATCCAGGGGGCTTCCCACCAACTCGGCTTGACCTCGCTTTCCTCGGCGATCGCGAAGCTGCGGGCGGAGAGCGCCACGACGTCGCCGCGCGCCTGGTCGGCGCCGAGCGCGCCGCGCACCAGCGTCTCGATCGAGGCGAGCTCGGCGCGGCTGAACTTGCGGCTGCCCTCGCGCAGGGCGACGGCCACCGACAGGCGCTTGACCTGGCCGATCGGATTGTGCGTCACCGAGACTTCGCGGCCAAGCTCATAGGTGCGGTTATATTGTTCCGAGGTCTTGCCGGTGGTGGCGGCCTCGGTCGTGCCCGCGGGGGCGGGGGCGTTCATCGTCTGGTTGGGCGCCGCGCTCACCTGGCTCGCAAGCGGGGCCTGGTTGGACAGCGCGCCCGGAATGCCGCTGGCTTCACCGCCATTCTTGTCGCCGGTCCAGCCGCCCTGTTCGGTACGGACGACGGCGTTGTCCTTGGGGAAGCTCTCGCGCGTGGCCTGGGTTTCGGTGAAGTCTACGTCAGCGTGGACCTCGGCGGTGAAATTGCCGGGGCCGACGATCGGCGTCAGGATCTTGTTGAGCGCCTCGAGATAGCGTTGCTCGATCTTGTTCTGGATATCGACCTGGCGGCTCGAAGCCTGGCTCAGCGGGTCATTGCCCGAGGCCGAGAGCAGCCGTCCGGCCTGATCGACCACCGACACGCCGTCGGGTGACAGATTGGGCACCGAGGACGCGACCAGGTGGATGATCGCCTGGACCTGCGAATCCGCCAGCATGCGGCCAGCGCGCAATCGCAGCATCACCGACGCCTGGGGCTTGGCCTCGTCCCGCAGGAACACGCTCGGCTGATCGGCGGCCACATGCACCTTGGCGGTCTCGACCGCGTCAATCGCCTCGATCGTGCGCGCGAGATCCATCTCGCGGGCGGAACGCAGCTTCTCGCCCTCGACAGCGCGGCTGGCGCCGAGCGGGAGCGAGGAGATCATCGCGTCGCCATCGGGCGCGGCCTTGGGCAAGCCCTGCTGCGCAAGCAGCATCTTGGCTTGATAGAAGCTCGTTTCGGGAACGGTCAGCGCGCCGGTGTCGCGATCGACCTGGTAAGGGATGTTCGCAGCCTTGAGCGCGTCGGCCACCGCCGCTTTGTCCGCATCGGCCATGCCCGCGAACAGGTCGCGCTGCGGCGCGCCGGCCATGATCGACCACAGCAGCGCCGCGGCGCCGAGCAGGCCGATCAGGCCGATCATCGGCAGGCTGCGCTGCACCGCAGGCTGGCCGGTGAACGCTTTCACGCGCTCGAGCATCGCCGAGGCGCCGACGCCGCCGGCGGCCGTTGCGGCGGCTGGCAGGGCGGGAGTGCTCGGGGCGGGGGAGGTGATGATGTCAGCCATAGGTTACACCGGCATGCTCATGATGTCCTTATAGGCGGACAGGAGTTTGTTGCGGACCTGCAGCGTGGCCTGGAAGCCGACATTCGCCTGTTCGCGCTGGAGCATCACCGCGGCGATATCCGTGGTCTCGCCGCGTTCGTAGCTTTCGGTGATCGCGCCGGCCTTGGCCTGTTGGCTGTTGACCTCGGTGAGCGCTCCGCGGATCGTCGAGGCGAAGCTGCCGTCGGGCGCGCTGTTCGCATTGCCGACGGGCCCGATCGCCTCGAGCGGGTTGGGCGCCGGCGCGGCGGCGGCTTTCTGCAGCGCCGAGTTCTGCTGGAGAATAGCGTTGCGCATCGCCAGGAGATTGCTGGTGTTGACGGTCGTCATCTATCCCTCCTCAAGCCACCGCGCGCATATCGGCCATGCGATAGCGCAGGGTGCGTTCGGAAATGCCGAGCCGCTGGGCGGCACGGAGACGGTGGCCGCCAGTCGCGGCGAGAGCATCTTCGATCGCGCGCGCCTGGCTCAGCCGGCGCGCGTCGGCGAGCCGCACCGGAGCCGGTTCAGCGGCGGCCGGCGCCGAAAGGCGCGAAGCCGGAGCCGGGGCCGGCGGGGCTGCGTCGATCATCAGGTCGGCGGCTTCAATCCGCTCGCCGTCGCGCATCAGCATCGCGCGCTGAAGCACATTTTCGAGCTCGCGCACATTGCCCGGCCAGCCATGGGTCATCAGCCGCTCGAGCGCGTCGGCGGTCGGCCAGGCGAGTTCGTCCTGCTCATGGGTGTGGCGTAGCAGCAGCGCGGCGGTGATCGCCCGGATATCCTGCCGGCGTTCGCCCAGCGGGCGGAGCGTCATCGGCATCACGTTGAGGCGCCAGTAGAGGTCGGCGCGGAAGCGGCCTGCCTCGACCTCAACTGTCAGATCGCGGTTGCCGGCGGCGATGATGCGGACGTCGACGGGGATCGCGGCGGTCGCGCCGACCGGAAGAACTTCGCGCTCCTGCAGCGCGCGGAGCAGCTTGGCCTGAAGCGGAAGCGGGAGCTCGGCGATCTCGTCGAGCAGCAGCGTGCCGCCTTCGGCCGCGCGGAACAGGCCTTCTCCCGAACCGCTCGCGCCCGTGAAGGCGCCCTTCTGGTGGCCGAACAGCATCGCCTCGAGCATCGTATCGGGCAGCGCCGCGCAATTGACCGCAACGAACGGCTTGTCGGCGCGGGGCGAGGCGGCGTGAATGTAGCGCGCGACGCCTTCCTTGCCGGTGCCGGTCTCGCCCAGCAGCAGCACGGTCGCGTCGCTGCGCGCGACCCGGGCGGCGATCGCCAGGAAGTGGGCGCTCTCGGGCTCGCCGCAGGCGGGCATCAGGCGCGGACGGATCATCTCGGCGATCAGCGCATGTCCGAACGCCATGTCCTGGAAGCCGAACACGATGGTGGTGGGGCGGCCGACCTTGGCGCGGCGCAGCACGGGCGCCCCATCGGCGAAATCGATCAGGATATCGTGTTGGCGGGCGAGGCCGATCTCAGTGACGTGCAGAATGCGCTGGGCGTCGCGTTCGGGCGCAGCCGAAGGATCGATGCGATAGGTTTCGATCCCGGCGCCGGTCAGCCAGGCGACGAGCGTCGGGTGGGAGCCCTGAGCCTTCTCGCTGATGCCGATCATCGCCATGTTCATCCTCACGGATCCGGCGTGCCAGCCACGCCATTTCTTGCCCGACATCCTTACCGGTGAATTAACTACGAAAGTCTTAATAGACCGCGCGACCCGCCCACCCGATCGCGCACGCGCACGCGAGGAGGCGCTGGACGGTGGGTCCAAAAGCCCCGTCTTCCGGGGGTTTCCGGAGGGGCGGCAAAAGCTTGCTCAGTCTTTGGTCTAAGCCGGAAAAGACTTGCCGCCCTTGCCGCTCATCGGCTGGCCGATGCCGGCCGGACGCAGCGGGCCGTGCCGCCGAAGGGTCTCGATCGCAAATAAATACATTTTTTATCAGTCACTTAATCGAAAGTTAGCCCCAAAAACGATCGTAGTGAATTTTTCTGGTTAAAGCAGGGGTAAGCACGGCCGTTAATGGGATCGAGGCGAGAACGGCCAGCACCGGATCATCGCCCCTTAACAGGAACAAGGACTGATCCAATGACCGTCATCAACACCAACATTTCTTCGCTTCGCGCCCAGAACGCCGGCCGCCTCGCCGATCAGATGCAGGCTTCGGCGATGGCGCGCCTCTCGAGCGGCAAGCGCATCAACAGCGCCAAGGACGACGCCGCCGGCCTCGCCATCGCCTCCTCGATGACCTCCTCGATCCGCGGTATGACGGTAGCCATCCGCAACGCCAATGACGGTATCTCGCTGTCGCAGACCGCGGAAGGCGCGCTCGGCGAAGCCGCCAACATGCTCCAGCGCATCCGCGAGCTGGCGGTGCAGGCCGCCAACGGCACCTACCAGAACACCGACCGCGACAATCTGCAGACCGAAGTCGCCGCGCTCCAGTCGCAGATCTCGGACATCGTCACCGGGACCAAGTTCAACGGCAACACCTTGTTTTCGGCGAGCTCGACCGCGAACACCTTCGCGATCCAGACCGGCATCAACTCGGGCGACACCACCGACATCGCCGTCGGCGGGCTCGACAAGGTCGCAGCCGCCTATGTCAGCACGATCAAGGTGGACACCTCGAGCGCGGCGGGCACCGCGATCACCGCGGCCGACGACGCACTGGTGCAGGTCGCCAATGCCCGGGCCAATCTCGGCGCGAACCAGAATCGCCTCGAGGCGACCGTCAACGTGCTCACCGCCAACATCACCAACCTGTCGGAGGCCCGCTCGCGGATCGAGGACACCGACTTCTCGGCGGAATCGAGCAACCTCGCCAAGTCGCAGATCCTCTCGCAAGCCTCGACCGCGATGCTCGCCCAGGCCAACCAGACCCAACAGAGCGTGCTGAGCCTGCTCAAATAAGCTTCTCCCTTCGATTGCTGGCCGAGACGGCCCCCGGTGCATCGCATCGGGGGCCGTTTCGATTTGAGAACCGGGCCGCACCGCGATTCAGTTCGCTGTTCTCGAACTGCCAATCAAATCGATCGGTTCGGCGAAAAGCGCTACAGACAAATAGAGCATTGGCGGCGGAGGCGGGTCCGGAAAATGACTTTACCAAACTTATTTATGGTTAATCCAGGCTAACCATCTTTCTTCCTTAAGGCTGCTTCGGACGGGTCGTTATCCGGATCGTGGCGAGGACGGTCAATATGCCGACACGCCGAGTAGTAGCGGAAGGGATTATTTAAATGGCTGTCATCAACACCAACATTTCCTCACTTCGTTCGCAGAATGCGAGCCGTCTTGCCTCGCAGATGCAGGCGACCGCGATGGAGCGCCTGTCGAGCGGCAAGCGCATCAACAGCGCCAAGGACGACGCCGCCGGCATGGCGATCGCTTCGTCGATGACCTCGTCGGTCCGCGGCATGAGCATCGCGATCCGCAACGCCAATGACGGTATTTCGCTGGCGCAGACCGCCGAAGGCGCGCTGGGCGAAGTCAGCAACATGCTGCAGCGTGTCCGCGAGCTGGCCGTCCAGGCCTCGAACGGCACCTACCAGGCGAGCGACCGCGCCAATCTGCAGACCGAAGTCGCGGCGCTGCAGAGCCAGATCAGCGACGTTGTGACCAAGACCAAGTTCAACGGCAACACGCTGTTCTCGGCGTCCTCGGGTGGCACCAGCTTCTCGATCCAGAGCGGCATCAACTCGGGCGACATCACCTCGATCTCGGTCAGCGGTCTCGACGATGTCGCGGCAGCCTATGTCAGCACGATCAAGGTCGACACCACGACTAACGCCGGCCTCGCGATCACCGCTGCCGACGACGCGCTGACCCAGGTCAACACGGCCCGCGCCGGCCTCGGCGCGACCCAGAGCCGCCTCGACGCTGCGATCAACGTGCTGACCGCCAACGTCACCAACCTGTCCGAGGCCCGTTCGCGGATCGAGGATGCAGACTTCTCGGCGGAATCGACCTCGCTCGCCAAGTCGCAGATCCTGTCGCAGGCTTCGACGGCGATGCTCGCCCAGGCGAACCAGTCGCAGCAGAATGTGCTGAGCCTGCTGCGCTAAGGATAAGACGGCCTAAACACCTCGGCCGTCGCAAGGGGCCCCCGGCGCATCATTTTCCCGCGCCGGGGGCCTTTTTCTTGAAGTTCAGAGTTTTACAGGACGGGTTCGATGGGTGCTGATCCGGCTTCGGCCAGCGGAAATGGTTTCGATGAAGCGCTCAAGGCGCTCGAAGAACTCGAAGCCGGCATGGTCGAGACGCGCGAGGACAAGCCCGCAGCCGGGACCGACCCGATCGGCGCCATCGCCTTTTCCGATGCCGAGGGTGAAGAAGCGGCACCTGAGCCTGCCCTTGCGCCTGCGTCTGCTCTAGCAGCCCTGTCGGCCGAAGACGAAGTCATGGCGATCATGGCGATGCCCCTGGCCGAGCTCGAGGAGATGATCCCCGCGCCGGTGCAAATCGCGGTCCAGCCGTCTCCTCCCACCCAGGCCGCCGCGCCGACCCCGCCAGCCCCGCCGGCGGCCGCTTGCCTGGAGGCCCAAGCCGATGCGCCGTCGTCGGCCCCGGTGCGGCAGCCTATCGGGCTGCTCGTCAAGGCTGCGGTCGGGCTCGGGCTCTTCTCAAGTCTCCTTTCGGGGATCGGGCTGGTCGTCGCCGAGCGCACGATCATGTCGGCCCAGCTGGTCGTCGCCGACGCGCGCGAGCGCCAGCACCAGCTCGAGCAGGCGAACAAGCTGATCCAGGATCTCGAGCTGGTTCGCGACCGGCAGATCGAACTGCTCCAGGCGCAGCGCGCGCAGCTCGCCAGCAGCCCGGTCACCAGCGACGAGCTCCAGCGCAAGATGGACGCGTTGCAGACCGGCCTGCTCGCGCGCGATCCGCTGAACAATGTGGTGCGCGCGATCCATGACGGCCAGGGCGACGTCAACGCGCGGCTCAACGAGTTCGGGATGAAGATGGCGCGGGTCGAGGCCGCGATCGAGCGGCGCTGAGACCTGGCGGTGGGGCGGCTTAGCTCAGCAAAGATCCTTGAGCGAGACCCGTAGCTTGTCGAGCGCCGCCTTCTTGATCTGGCAGACGCGTGCCGCGCCGATATTGAGGGTTTGGCCGATTTCCTCGAGGTTCATCTCCTCGACGAAGTAGAGCTGAAGCACCATCGCTTCGCGTTCGGGCAGCTCGGCGATGTGCGCGCCCAGCGCCGCCGCAAGCTCTTCGCGTTCCATCGTCTGGTCGACGCGCTCTTCGACATCGGCGAACCAGATAGATTGATCCGAATAGATCTCGTCGAGCGATTCCTGATAGGTCGCGGCGGTCTCGTCGAGCAGCGCCCGGAACGTGGCGCCGTCGAGACCCATCGCCTGCGCAAGTTCGGATTCGCTGGGGCTGCGGCCGTGGCGCTTTTCGAACTCGGACTTCGCCTTGAGCAGCTCGCGCCGCTTGGTCATCGCGGTCCGGCTCATCGAGGCGTGCCGCCGCAGATGGTCGATCATCGCGCCGCGCACCCGCATCGACGCATAGGTCGAAAACGCATGGCCGCGATCCTCATAGCCGTTCGCGGCCTCGACCAGCGCGATCATGCCGATCTGGATCAGATCCTCGACATCGATCGCCGACGAGACGCGGCCGTGGACGTGCCAGGCGATCTTACGGACGAGCTGCATATGCCCGCGCGCGAGATCCTCGGGCCGCGTCTTCTGGGGCTTGCGGCCATAGGTATGCGCGTAGGACTCGCGGGTCTCAGCCTGCATGGAACAGCGCCTCCATCCCGAAGAAGCAATCTCCGCCCGCCTGCGCCGTCAGACGAAGATCGTCGACGGTGCGGGCGAGGTCGGCAAGCGCCTGTGCGGCGCGCGCATGGGGATATTGATCGACCACCAGGCGCCTGCGCGCGGCGGCGGTCAGCACGCGATCGTCGCGGGGGATGCCGCCGAGATAGCTGAGCGAGGTGTCGGTGAGGAAGCGGCCGGTGACCTCGCGGAAGCGACGGAACAGCTCGCGCCCCATCGCTTCGTCGGCGATCCGGTTGGTCACGATCGCGATGTCGCGGACGTCATGCTCGAGCGCGAGCAGCTTGACGGTGCCATAGGCGTCCATGAAACGATCGGCATCGGGAGCGAGCACGACGACTGGCAGGTCGGCCGAGGCGACCATGTCGAGCGTGTCGGGATCGGCGCTGCCCGGGGTGTCGACGATCACATAGTCGAGCGAACGGCGATGCGGGCGGAAAGCGTCGGCCAGCCGCAGCCGCGCGGCGAGATCGACCCGGCCGGCGGCGTCGACCGGCCCTGCGGGCACGACGAACAGCGCCTCGGGGCCATCCACGACGACCTCGTCGATGGTCAGGCGTCCGCCGATCACGTCATCGATCGACTCGGCCGGATCGAATCCCATCGTCCGGGTCGCGTCGCCGGGGCAGGGGTCGCAGTCGACCAGCATCGCGCGACGATGCAGCTTCGACAGCGACAGCGCGAGATTGGCGGCGATCGTGGTCTTGCCGACGCCGCTGCGGCCGCAGGCGATGCTGATCACCCGCGCGCTGCGTTGCGAGGCCGCGGCGCTGCTCGAGCGGGCCTGACCGATCCGTGCGAGGGTCATTCTGCGGTCTCCATTGGCCGGGCGCCGATCGCGCCGGCGTTCGCATTATGGGCAGGCCCGCCACCGACCACCGCCGCGACTTCCACGGCCTTGCCGTCGGGGATCTCGAGGAAGGACATGACGGGCGTTTCGGGCAGATGCGGCTTGAGCAGCCGGGCCAGCGCGCGGCGGGCGATCGGCGAGGTGACGATGGCGAAGCGCGTCGCGCTGTTGACCAGCGGCGCAGCGGCCTCGGAGATCGCCGAGACGATGCGATTGGCGAGCGCCGGTTCGAACGGGTGCGCGGCGCCCGGCGAGGTGCGCACCGCCTGCGCCAGCAGCGACTCCAGCCCGGCGTCGAGCGTGACGACCGGCAGCGGCATTTTCACGGGCACCAGCGTCTGGACGATCAGCGCGCCGATGCGCGAACGGATATTCTCGACCAGCGCAGGCGCGTCGCTCGACTGGCCGGCGGCGTCGACCATCGCCTCGGCGATGCGGCGGAAATCGCGGAGCGGCACCCCTTCGGCGAGCAGCGCCCGGCACGCCGCGGCGATCTGTGCGAGGCTGAGCGGAGCCGGGGTGAGCCCGGCGACCAACTGCGGCGCGGCCTCCTTGAGCGCCTCGAGCAGCCGCTGCGCCTCGTCCATTCCGAACAGGTCGGCGGCGGCGGCGGCGATGACCTGGTTGAGATGGGTCGCGACCACGGTCGCGGGATCGACCACGGTGTAGCCCGCGACGATGGCGTCGCCGCGACGATCGGGGTGGATCCAGACCGCTTCGAGCCCGAAGCTCGGATCGCGGCAGGCGCGGCCCTCGACGGTTCCTTCGAGATCGCCGCTGTCGAGCGCCAACAGCTGATCGGGGTGGGCCTCGTCCTCGCCCATGATCACGCCCGCCACGGTGATACGGTAGGCATTGGGCGGCAGGCTGAGATTGTCGCGCACACGCACCAGCGGAATGACGAAGCCGAGTTCGCGTGAGAGCTGGCGGCGAATGCCGGTGATCCGCGCCATCAGCGGCGCGCCCTTGCGATCGTCGACGAGGCCGACCAGGCCATAGCCGAGTTCGAGACCAAGCGCTGCGCCGTCCGAGATCTCGTTCCAGTCGATGCTGTTGGGCGAGAGCGGGGCAGGGGCGGCGGCGGCTTCGGCGGCGGCGACATCCAGCGCGGTCTGCACCTTTCTGGCCTTGCTCAGCTTCCACGCGAGGAAACCCGCGACGCCGGAGGCCGAGAGGATGATGAAGTGCGGCATGCCGGGCACGACGCCGAGCAGCGCGAGAATGCCCGAGACCGGCGCCCAGGCGCGCGCCGAACCGAACTGGCTGATGATCTGGCCCGAAAGGTCGAGTGGCGAGGACACGCGCGTGACGATCGCGGCGGCGGCGATCGAGAGCAGCAGCGCGGGAACCTGCGCGACCAGCGCATCGCCGATCGCCAGGATGATATAGGTGGACGCAGCTTCGCTCAGCGACAGTCCGTGGCTCATCACGCCGAGGATCAGGCCGCCGAGGATGTTGATCACGAGGATCAGCACGCCGGCGACGGCGTCGCCCTTCACGAATTTGGAGGCGCCGTCCATCGAACCATAGAAATCGGCTTCGGTTGCGACCTCCTGACGGCGGATCTTGGCTTCCTCGGGGGTGAGCAGCCCGGCGTTGAGATCGGCGTCGATCGCCATCTGCTTGCCCGGCATCGCGTCGAGGGTGAAGCGCGCGGACACTTCGGAGACGCGGCCGGCGCCCTTGGTGATCACGACGAGGTTGATCACCATCAGGATGCCGAACACGAACAGGCCGACCGCATAGTCGCCGCCGATCAGGAAATTGCCGAAGCTCTCAATCACATGGCCCGCGGCATTGGGGCCGGTATGGCCGTCCACCAGCACCACGCGGGTCGAGGCGACGTTGAGCGCCAGGCGCAGCAGCGTCGCGAACAGCAGGACGGTGGGAAAGGAGGAGAAGTCGAGCGGCTTGGCCGCGTTGAGCGCGACCATCAGCACCGCGAGGCTGATCATGATGTTGGCGATGAAGCCCATGTCGAGCATGAAGGCCGGAACGGGGATCACCATCAGCCCGACCAGCATCAGCGTCGCGAGCGGCAGGATCGCGCCGCGCCCGGTCGCCGCCCACAGCTTGCGAGTCATCGAACTGGATGCCGCCATGTTCAGCGCTCCTGGCGTTCGGAGCCCCGAAGCGGGCTGAAACTGGCGGAAACTCCTGCTCTGGGCATGTCGTCCTCGGTCGCCTTCGCGTGAATGCAGGACGAGGATTGCCAGTAATGTGGTTAATTTACCGTTAGGAGGAGCGCCCGAGCTGGCGGCGCATTAATACTTTTGGCGGACGGCGGCTAAAGCTGGGCGGCGGAATGCCGTTAAAGCGTCGGGCGTTTCCGACCTTACGAGACCCCAGCCTTCGCTGGATGACGCCATAGAAGAAGAGATGTGGGAATGCCGCAGCCCCGGCGGGGAGACGGAGATTTAGCTCAGCATTTTATGCCGCGAGCGAGGAGAATCTGACGCCGCCTCAGCGCGCCGGGCGGTACGTGGCCGGCATGCAATCGAAGCGGCCCGCCGCGGCGGCAAGCATGTCGATCTGCTGCTGGGTGCGGTCCGCAAGATAACAGACGCGGATCCGTGCGGCGTCGGCGAGCTCGATCGCGCGCGCGACGCGCGCGGAAAGACCCGGCGCCTGGACCCAGCCGCCGGGTGATTTCAGAGTTTCGATGCTTCGCCCGAATATCGGCAGCGCGGCCTCGATCGCATCGATGTCATGCGCATCGAGCGCGGCGATCAACGCCTCGCTCGAATTGATGACATGATCGATCGCAGCCTCGCTCATGCGGTAGCCTTGGGCAGATCCAGTGCGATCATCCGCGCGGCGATCGCCTTGACGTCGATCGGATAGGCGCCGGCGGCGATCGCCTGGCGGATCGCCCGGATCTTCTCGTCGTTGATCGGCGGTCCGGCTTCGGCGAGTGCTGCGACGAGCGACGGCGTGGCCGCCGGGCTGTCGGTCGCCGCTGCCGCCGGGCTCACCGGCGTCGCGGCTTCGAGCTTTTCGCCTTTAACCTGACCGATGCGGGTCGGGCTGGCCGATCCTACCCCATTGATCATGACAGTCCTTTCACTTTCGGCCTTGCGGCCAATATCCACCTCTGTCCCTTATAACGACAGCTTTCGAATTTATTTAAATCCAAGCAGGCGGACGCGGCCGACATCAATCACCTCGGCAAATAATGTCGAACCTTTTGAATTGGTTGATACGCGAATTCGGCTTCCGATCCTGGCGTCTTCCATCGCGACCGCGTCGACGCTGATCGAATAGGACTGTCCTTGGGCGACCAGCTGGACGGGATCGCCCTTGCGGATATCGGCGGCCGCGAACGACGAGGCCGCACCGCCCGGCCCGGCGTTGACCATCGCGGGAGCGGCGCGCATCAGCGGAATGCGGAGGCGCCAGCCCGAGGTGGTGCAGCGAACCGTGACCGCGCCGGCCGCCGGCGGGTCGACCTGGATGCCGACCGGGCACGCGCTCAGCCGCATGCGGCGGTCGATCGGCGCCATCGGGCCGCCCGGCTGGCCGACATCGGCCCCCAGCGCGGTCACGACGATCTGCTCGAGCTCGTTGAGATCCTGCGCCGGCGGCAGGCTCGGCAACGCGCGCAACGGTGCTGCGGCCAGCAGCAGCAGTGGCGGGAGGGCGATGCGGATCATGGCGAAAGTCCGGGTCATTGCGCGACCATATCCGCCAAGGTGGAAAGAAAGGGTTAACGCAGCGCTTACCAACCGAAAACTTGCCGCGCTCAGCGGCGCGCCGCCGCGAGCTGCTGGACGGTGATCCGCTGGCCCTTGGCGGCGTCGCTGGCCCGCATCGGCGGAATCGCGACGTCGATCATCGTGTCGCGCAGGCCCCCGCGCCGGAGCGCGCGCGCGACCGCGGTGGTCCGGGCGGCCGCAAGCTCCCAGCTGTCGAGCCGTTCCGACTGTCCATCACGGCCCTGGCTGGCGACGAGGACGCGCTGCCCGGCTTTCGCGCTCGCGGCGCCGAGCGCCTCGAGCGACCTTGCTTCGCCGCGCTTGAGGATCGCTTCCCCCGGCTCGAAGATCGCGGCTGCGGCGAAGCCATGGAGCGAGTCCTTCGCACCATCGTCGCCGCTGCCGAACGCGCCGCGCATGCCGGCTGCGAGTTTCAGCCGGTCGCCCGCCTGCGCCTGCATCATGATGAAGAAGGCGAGCAGCAGCAGCGTCAGGTCGGCGAAGCTCAGCACCCAGCGCTGGGAGATGTCGCGTTTCACGAGACGGTGCGCAGATTGGGCCTGGCCGCTCGCGGCTGGGTCAGGTCGAGTTCCTCCTGCGCGATCAGCTCGAGCTGCTTGCAGGCCGCATTCTGCCACGCAAGCTCGGTCTCTGACAGGCGTTCGAGTCGGCCCGCGATCGGTGCGGCGATCGCCGACGACAGGATCACCCCATAAAGCGTCGTGAGCATCGCAACCGCCATCCCCGGTCCGATCGCCGCCGGATCGTCCATATGGGCGAACATCTGGACCAGCCCGATGATTGTGCCGATCATGCCCATCGCCGGCGCGCTTTCGGCGACCGAGCGCCACACCGAGATTACCGCCTGGTGGCGATGGCGGCGGGCGTCGATCTCGGCGCTGGCCCAGCGCGTGAAGTCGGTCGCGCTGCGCGCGTCCGACAGTTCGCGTGCGGCGCGCTGCAGAAAGCGCTGCGCGGTCTCGAGGCGATCGACGCACGCGATGCTTCGCACTTCGGCGAGTTCGCGGATGCGGCCGACCGATACGCGCGCGGCAGCGGCGTCGGCGTCGGGATCGGCTTTGCGAAGCGGGCGGATCGCGGCGACGGCGCGGCGGAGATCGGAGCGGGGCGCCCGGAAGAGGGTCGTGAGAAGCGTGCCGCCGAACACGATCGCGATGGCGACAGGGTCGATGTAGCGGCCGATCTGTTCGAGCAGGAACATTGTTTTTAAATGGCCTTCATTGCTCAAGGGACCGTTGTCGAACATGGCTAACGCGCCCGGCAAGATCGGCCGGCAAAAGCTTGCCGCGCCCGGCAACAACCTGCCGATATCCCGCCGCATCCCCCGAAATATCGGAAGATACGCCCGATTAACCATGTTTGGCACGGCAGTTGCTTGGGATGTCACCAAGGCAGCCGCCGATCCTGTTCGAACATGATTAACGGCGGCGGCTGACAGGATTTTAGAGGACTGGACGAAAAATGGCTGATCCACTTTTCGGTGTGCATGGCAAGGCGCTCGAGATCCGCTCGCAGCGGCTGGCGATGCTCGCGTCCAACATCGCGAACGCCGCGACGCCGAATTACAAGGCGCGCGACATCGACTTCGAGAAGGCGCTGGCCGACGCGACCGGCGCCAACGGCGCGGGGATGAGCGCCGTGCAGGCCGCGCAGAGCCATGTCGGATACCGCATCCCGCTCGAAAACGCACTCGACGGCAACACCGTCGAGCTTTCGACCGAGCAGAACCAGTTCGCCGAGAACGCCATCAAATACCGCACCACGCTGTCCTTCCTTGAAGGACGCATCGGCACGGTGATGCAAGCGCTGAAGGGAGAATAAGCGATGGCGGGTAATCTCTCGGTTTTCGACATCGCCGGACGCGCGATGTCCGCGCAGATGGTGCGGCTCAACACTTCGGCGTCGAACCTCGCCAATGCGGGCTCGGTCGCGGGCAGCAAGGCCGAAGCCTTCCGCGCGATCAAGCCGGTGTTCTCGTCGGTCACCGACAGCCCCGGCGTCGCGACCGTCAAGGTCGACCAGGTCATCGCCTCCAACATCGAGCCGACCAGGCGCTTCGATCCCAACCATCCCAAGGCCGACAAGGACGGCTATGTCTGGGAGGCCGGGGTCGATCAGGCGCAGGAGCTGGTCGAGATGATGGAGACCGCGCGCCAATATCAGAACAACGTCCAGGTCATGCAGACCGCGAAGACGCTCACTCTCGACACGCTGAGGCTCGGCAAATGACGATATCCACCGGAAACAGCTACCTCGACAGCCTTTCGGGCACGTCGAACAACGGCGCAGCGCCGGCCAAGAGCAACAACGCGCTCGACCAGAGCGCTTTCCTGAAGCTGCTGACCACCCAGATGCAGACCCAGGACCCGTTCAACCCGGTCGACAACACCCAGATGGTCGCCCAGATGGCGCAATTCTCTTCGACCACCGGCATCGCCGAGATGAACCAGTCCCTCAAGACGATCGCGGCGGGGCTCGCAGCCTCGCGGGTCGGCGACGCGGCGAGCTGGATCGGCAAGTCCGCGCTCGTCGAATCCAAGCAGGCCACCGCGCTCGCCGATGGCGCTTACGCCGGCAACGTAACGCTTCCCGAGGCCGCGTCGCGGGTCGATATCAGCCTCGTCGATGCGACCGGCAAGGTCGTCTACAACGGCTCGGCCCAGAATGTCGCCGCGGGTGACGTGCCCTTTTACTGGGACGGCAAGGACGCCGCTGGCGCCGCGGTCCCCGGCCCGCTGACCATCTCTGTCAACGCCAAGAACGCTTCCGCCGAGCAGATCGACGTCAAGACGTCGAGCTGGACCACCGTCTCCGGGGTCCAGTCGCCGGCCAGCGGTTCCACCAAACTCGTGACGCCGCTCGGGACGATCGATCCCGCCGCCGCCATCCAGCTTTCCTGATTTCGGTAACGGAGCTTAGACCATGTCCTTCTATACGGCGCTTTCCGGCCTCAAGGCCTCGCAGACCGAACTCGCGGTCATCTCGAACAACGTCGCCAACGTCGGCACCACGGGCTTCAAGAAGAGCTCGGCCGAATTTGGCGACATCGTCTCCTCGGCGCCTCTGCAGAGCCAAACGGTCGCGGGGCAGGGCACCCGCCTGCGCGGCATCGCCCAGCAGTTCACCCAGGGCGGCTTCGAGAACAGCGATCGCTCGCTCGATCTCGCCATCTCGGGCCAGGGCTTCTTCGTGACGCGCAGTTCGAACTCGAACTCGAGCGTCGCCTACACCCGCAACGGCTCGTTCCGCGTCGACTCGGAGCGTTACGTCGTCGACTCAGGCGGCGCCTATCTGCAGGTGCTGCCGACCGACGCGACCGGAACCGTCACGGCCACCGGCCTCAACGCGACCCGTTCGCTCCAGTTGCCGCTGACCTCGGGCACATCGCGATCGACCCAGACGGTCGACCTGGCGGTGACCTTTCCTTCCGATGCCGAGTTGCCGGCGGATCGTTCGGTTTATACCAACAGCACCTACGCGTTCGATCGGTTCGATGCGAACAGCTACAACCAGTCGACCACGACCACCGTTTATGATGCGTCGGGGACCGCGTTTCCCATGACGACCTATTATATCCGGGAGACCCAGGAGGTGGGAACCCCGCCGACGTCGAGCTGGACCGCGCGCACCTTCGTCGGCGACCAGGAAATCAGCTATGATACGACCGCCGCGACCCAGCCGGCGCCGCTCACGATAACGTTCGATCAGTTCGGCACAATGACGGCGCCCAGTGGCACGATTACTACCGGCGAGGTGCGCCCCAGCGGGGCGACGGGTCCGATCGCGTTCGATCTGACCTACGGCGCCAGCACCAAGATGGCGTCTTCGCCGTTCACGCTGACCAGCTTCACCCAGGACGGCTATGCCGCCGGTCAGCTCGACAACGTCTCGGTAGGCGCCGACGGCCTCGTCTCGGCGACCTTCTCGAACGGCGACACCCAGGCGCTCGGCAAGATCGTGCTCGCGACCTTCTCGAACCCCGAAGGCCTGCGCCAGCTCGGCGATAGCAAATGGGGATCGACCGGAATTTCGGGCGAGCCGATCATCAGCGAGGCCAATTCGAACGGCACTGGGCTGTTGCAGTCGGGTGCGCTCGAGCAGGCCAATGTCGACATCACCGAGGAGCTCGTCGCGCTGATCCAGGCGCAGCGCAATTTCTCGGCCAACGCCAAGGCGATCGAGGCGGCCAACACGATGACCCAGACGATCGTCAACCTGCGCACCTGATCCTGAAGGACTAGCGGAGCGAGCTCATGGACAAGCTGATCTACAGCTCATTGTCGGCGATGCGCACGGCGATGGCGCGTCAGACGACGACCGCCAACAACCTCGCCAACATCAACACCGCGGGCTTCCGCGGCGAGATGAGCTCGAGCCAGGCCCTGTGGCTGCGGGGCGGCGGCTTCGAGAGCCGCGCACCCAATTCGGGCGAGGTGCTGTCGGCCGACATGTCCGAAGGCACCGTCAGCGACACCGGGCGTTCGCTCGACGTCGCAATCCAGGGCAAGGACAGTTTCCTCGCGGTGCAGAGCCGCGACGGCGACGAGGCCTATACGCGGCGCGGCGACCTGCAGCTGAGCGAGTCGGGCCTGCTCACAACCGGCGACGGGGTTCCCGTGCTCGGCGATGGCGGCCCGATCACCCTGCCGCCATATGACAAGCTGACGATCGCTTCGGACGGCACGATCTCGATCGTGCCGCAAGGCGGCGACGCCTCGCAGATCCAGACGGTCGACCGGCTCAAGCTAGTCTCCACCAACGGGGTCGACGTCGCCAAAGGCGTCGACGGGCTATTCCGGGTGCGCGGCGGCGGAACCTTGGCGCCCGATCCGCAGGCGACGGTCCGCCAAGGTTCGATCGAGGGATCGAACGTCAACGCCACGGCGACTTTGATCGACATGATCGAAGCCAGCCGGGACTGGGACATGCAGGTCAAGATGATGAGCTCCGCACAGGACATCGACAAGGCGTCGACCGACCTGATGCGGCTCGATTGAGCTAGAACGGAGTAAGCTTCGATGAGCAATGCAGCACTGCACGTGGCGCGCACCGGGCTCGATGCCCAGAATATGCGCATGCAGGTGATCGCCAACAACCTGGCGAACGTCAACACCACCGGCTTCAAGCGCGATCGCGCGAGTTTCGAGACGCTGGCCTATCAGGCGATGCAGGCGCCCGGCGCGGCTTCGTCGGAATCGACGAAATATGCGACCGGCACCAATCTCGGCACCGGCGTCCACATCAACGGCACCGCCAAGATCGACTCGCAGGGATCGCTCCAGACCACTTCCAACGCGCTTGATCTCGCGATCGAGGGGTCCGGCTATTTCCAGATCCAGATGCCCGACGGTCGCACGGGTTACACCCGCGACGGCAATTTCACATTGTCGTCGGATGGTACGATCGTGAACGGTGACGGCTATCAGCTGCAGCCACAGATCCAGATCCCCGAGGGCGCCGAGAAGATCACGATCGCGACCGACGGCACGGTGAGCGCCAGCCTTCCCGGGCAAACCGAGTCGAGCGAGATCGGCAAGATCGAGATTGCGCGCTTCGTCAACCCGGGCGGCCTGCAGTCAGAGGGCAACAACATCCTCACCGAAACCGGCGCGTCGGGCCAGGCGCAAACCGGCGCGGGCGACAGCGAAGGTCGCGGCGCGATCCGCCAGGGCGCGCTCGAGTCCTCGAACGTCAACATCGTCGAGGAACTGGTCGACATGATCGAGACCCAGCGCGCCTATGAGGTGAACAGCAAGATGATTTCGGCCACCGACCAGATGCTGCAATATGCCAACCAGAACATTTAACCCCGACTGGAGCGCGCTGACTGCGCTCGGCCTCTGCGCCGCGCTGCTGCTCGGCATGGCGACCGACCCGGTCGACGCGAAGAAGCCGCGCAAGCGCGATCTGGAATATGCGCCGAGCTACGCCGCGGATCCGCTTCCGCCGGTCGCCAACGGCGCGATCTTCCAGGCGGCGAATGGCTATTCGGCGCTGACCAATGGCGCGCGTGCCGCTATGGTGGGCGACATCGTCACGATCACGCTGGTCGAACGCACGCAGGCCGCCAAGACCAACAGCGCCTCGACCGATCGCACCGGCGACATCAGCCTGACGCCGCCGATCACGGGTCCCGCATCGTTTTTCGCGCCCACCGACGTCGGCGCGAGCGGCGGGAGTACCTTCACCGGCAAGGGCGCCGCGGCACAGTCGAACCAGCTCAACGGCGAGATCAGCGTGACGATCGCGCGGATCTATCCGAACGGCACGATGCTCGTGCGCGGCGAAAAGCGGCTCACGCTCAACCGTGGCGACGAGAATATCGCGATTACAGGGCTGATCCGCCAGGCCGATATCGGCCCCGACAATCGCGTCGCGTCGACCCGCGTCGCCGACGCCCGCATAACCTATGCGGGCCGGGGCGAGATCGCGCGCGGCTCGCGGCAGGGATGGCTTAACCATTTCTTTTCCATCTTGAGCCCATTCTAATTAAGAATTTCGAGGACAGGCCGTTGATGTATCGCGTGATGATCACCATTCTTGCGGCCTTGTCGGGCCTCGCGCTTTCGGGCGCGGGCCATGCCGAGCGCATCAAGGACATCGGCACCTTCCAGGGCCTGCGCGCCAACCAGCTGACCGGCTACGGGATCGTGGTCGGCCTTGCCGGCACCGGCGACGACAGCCTCGATTATTCGACGCTGGGAATGAAGGGCGTCGCCTCTCGCTTCGGGCTGCAATTGCCCGCAGGGGTCAATCCGGCGCTCAAGAACGCGGCCGCGGTGATGCTCACCGCCGAGCTGCCGGCCTTTGCCAAGCCCGGCCAGCGGCTCGACGTGACCATCTCGGCGCTGGGCAAGGCCAAGAGCCTGCGCGGCGGCACGCTGATCCTCGCGCCGCTACAGGGCGCCGATGGGCAGATTTACGCGATGGCGCAGGGCAATCTCGCCGTCGGCGGCCTCGGCATCGACGCTGCCGACGGGTCCAAGCTCACCATCAATGTTCCGACCGCGGGCCGCATCCCGGGGGGAGCGACGGTCGAAAAGAGCGTCGACGCAGGCTTCGCCACCTCGCCCCAGCTGCGCTTCGACCTGGCCGACGGCGATCTGACGACCTCGCAGCGCGTCGCCGCGGCAATCAATGCCCGGCTCGGCCAGAACATCGCGCGCTCGATCGACGCGACCACGATCACGATCGACGCCGCGCCCGGCGCGGAATTGCGCACGGCGCTGATGAGCCGGATCGAGAATCTCGATGTCGACACCGCCGATGCGCCCGCGCGGGTCGTCGTCAACGCCCGCACCGGCACGGTGGTGATCAACGGAGCGGTGCGGATCGCGCCGGTCGCCGTCACCCATGGCAAAATGACCGTCCAGGTCGACGAGAAACCGCAGGTCGTGCAGCCCGCGCCCTTTTCGCGCGGCGAGACCGCGGTTCAGCCGTCGAGTGCGATCAAGGTCGATCAGGAAGCGCGGCCGATGTTCGAGTTCCAGCCGGGAGCCTCGCTCGCCGAGATCGTCAAGGCGGTGAATGCGATCGGCGCCTCGCCGGCCGATCTGGTCGCGATCCTCGAGGCGCTCAAGCAGGCCGGAGCGATGAAGGCGGAGCTGGTGGTGCTATGATAGGTGGCGTTTCGATCAAGGCCGGCGCGCTCGCCGATCCCAAGGCCAGCGAGCTCGACAAGCTGAAAGCCGCCGCGAAGCAGTTCGAGGCGGTTTTCACGCGCCAGATGCTCAAGTCGATGCGCGACGCCAAGCTCAGCGACGACGATTTGTTCGGCAGCGACGCGAGCGACCAGTTCCGCGAGATGCAGGACTCGAACTTCGCCGATCAGCTCTCCGGCAAGGGCGCGTTCGGCATCGCCGATCTGTTGATCAAGCAGTTCGAGGCGCGCGTGTCGAAGGTGGCGCCGGGTGCGTCGGCCGCCGGCCCCGCGGCCAAGCCTGACGGGGCGAACGGATGAGCGATCTTCTCCAGATCGGCCGCTCGGGCATCGTCGCCTATCGCGCGGCATTGTCGACGGTGGGCGAGAACGTCTCGAACGCGGAGACCGAAGGCTACACCCGGCGGACCGTGAGCCTCAGCGAATCGGCGGTCTCCACGTCGAACAATTTTCAATATCGCTCGTCGGCGGTGTTCGGCGGCGTCAATGTGGCGGGCGTCCAGCGCGTATTCGACAATTATCGCAGCGCGGCCGCCCGCTTCGCCGGTTCCGAGGCGTCGCGCGCCAACGCCAAGGCGACCTGGCTCGACACCGCCGAAGGCGCGCTCGATGATTCGGATGTCGGTCTCGGCGTCAAGATGAGCACGGTGTTCAACTCGGCCGAAGCGATGAGCGCCGATGTCACCAGCGACACCAACCGGCGCACGATGCTCACCGCGCTCAACGAAGCGGCCAACCAGTTCAACAGCACCGCCAGCGCGCTCAAGTCGGCGGCCGACGGCGTGGCGAGCTCGGCGCAGAACACCGTCTCGCTGGTCAACGCCGACCTCAAGACGCTGGTGCAGATCAATACCGGGCTGCGCCGCGCGACCCCCGGTTCGGCTGGGCAGGCCTTGCTGCAGGATCAGCGCGACGCCGTGTTGCAGCGGATCTCGGGCGCGATCGGCGTCGACGTGCGGCTGGAGAATGACGGCCGCGCCGATGTGCGGCTGCTCGGCGACACCGCGACCAAGCTGGTCGATTCGTCGCGGCCCGATGCCGCCTTTGTCGGGCTCGTCCAGGCGAGCGATGGCCGTCTGTCGCTGGTCGTCTCGGGGCTCGGCGCGCAGACCGCGGTCACCCCGCAGTCGGGATCGCTGGCCGGGCTCGTCGACGTGTCGAATACGATCGCGTCGCGTCGCGAGGCGCTCGACGCGACCGCGGCGACCTTCGCCAGCGTCATCAACACATGGAATCAGGCGGGCATCGACCGCGACGGCGTGGCCGGCGCGGCGCTGATCAGCGGCACGACCGCGACGACAATCGCGGTCGCCACCACCGACCTGTCCAAAATCGCCGCGGCATCGACAACGGGTGTCGCCAACGGCAACGCGCTAGCGCTCAAGGATTACCGCAATTCGAGCGGCCCCGAGGCGAAATGGGCGTTGCTGGTTTCTACCCATGCGCAGAGCGTTTCGGCCGCGAAGGCCGAGCAGTCCGCGACCGCGGCCCAGCGCGACGGCGCGTTGCAGGCGCTCGACGAGGTGGCGGGCGTCGATCTCGACGTCGAGGCGGCCCAGTTGTTGCGCTACCAGCAGGCCTATAGCGGTTCGGCCCGGATCATCCAGGTCGCCCGCGAGACGCTGCAAGATATCTTCAACCTGTTCAGCTAAAAAGGATTGAACGGTGATCACGGCGACACGCTACCGCGCACTGGCGGAGATAAACCGGCAATCCAAGCTCGGCGCGGAGATTGCGCGCGCGCAATCGGACATTTCCACCGGCAAGCGCCTCCAGGCGGCGTCGGACGATCCGATCGCCGCGGCGCGCGTCAGCGAACTGCGCCGCGCGCAGGCCGATCAGGCGGTATGGACGCGCAATATCCAGACCGCCAAATCGGTCGCGGCCCAGGTCGACACCGCGATGTCCAACGTCGGCGACATCTTCAACCGGGTCAAGGAACTGACGCTGGCCGGCGCGACCGAATCGGTTTCGCCCAGCGATCGCCAGGCCATCGTGCAGGAATTGGCATCGCTGCGCACGTCGCTTGCCAACATCCAGACCTCCACCACCCCCACCGGCCAGCCCCTGTTCCCGACCGACGCGCCGCTGCAGGTGTCGACCTCGGCCACGCAGCGCCTCTCCGCGACCGCGCAGCGCTCGGACGTGTTCGAGGGGATTGCCTTCGCGCATGGCGCCGACACGCTCGACTGGGTGATCGGTGATGCGATCGCCGCGATCTCGACCGACGACGTGACGACCCGCCGCGCGCTCTCCGACGCCAATCTGAGCGACGTCGACATCGCGATTACCCATGTCACCGACCAGCGCGCTGCGCAGGGCGTCCGCGCCGCGCAGCTCGATGTTGCCGCCGACACGATCGAAGAAGCCTCGACCCAGCTTGCCGAGGAACGCAGCTCGCTCGAGGACACCGATGTCGCCGCGACAGTGATGAAGCTCAACGCGAAAACTTTGAGCCTTCAGGCGGCGCAGGCGGCCTTCGCCAAGGTCAATCGCAACACTTTGTTTGACTTTCTGAGTTAAGACACTCTCACGACGATTGGATAAAGTCTCTGCTTTTCCTGTCGTTAACGTTGATGGGGAAGGCGCCGACCAACGCTCTGGACCCCGATATCCGCGCGGGAGTAAGCGTTCATGTTTGCAGGCATCGGCCTCGTCATTCTTCTGGCCATGGTGTTCGGCGGCTTCGCGATCACCGGCGGCGATCTCGAACCCATTCTCCATGCGATCCCGCACGAAATGCTGATCATCGGCGGCGCCGGCGTCGGTGCGCTCGTCGCCGGTAATTCAATGAAGGAACTCAAAGCCTTCGGCGGCGGCTTTGCCAAGGTGTTCAAGGGTCCGAAATATAATAAGAAGGACTATCTCGACGTCATCTTCCTCGTATCGACGCTGATGAAGAAGCTGCGTACCGAAGGGCCGGTCGCGCTCGAGCCGCATATCGAGGACCCCAAGGCCTCCACGCTGTTCGCCGAATATCCCAAGCTGCTCAAGGACAGCACGCTGATCCACATGATCACCGATACGCTGCGCCTGGTCGTCATTTCGTCGGGCACGCTCGATCCAATGGCGGTCGAGGACGTGATGGACAACGCGCTCAAGACCCACCACCATGACGAGATTAGGCCCGCCGACATGATGCAGGGCCTCGCCGACGCGCTGCCAGCGCTGGGGATCGTCGCCGCGGTGCTCGGCGTGGTGAGGACGATGGGCTCGATCGACAAGCCGCCGGCGATCCTCGGGGCGATGATCGGCTCGGCGCTGGTCGGCACCTTCCTCGGCATCTTGCTTGCTTATGGCATCGTCTCCCCCTTCGCCGGCCGCTGCCGCCAGGTGATCGAGGCCGATGCGGCGATCTATGGCGTGGTCAAGCAGATCATCATCGCCTCGCTCCACGGCCATCCGCTGCCGCTGGTGATCGAGGCCGCGCGCTCGGGGATCACCCATTCGAACCAGCCCGCCTTCGCCGACGTGTTCGACGGCATGCGCGGCCGCTAAGCCCCTGCTTTCCGAAGGAACGCTCACTCCATGGCGCAATCGCCTTCCAAGCGCGGCAAGAACGAGCCCGAACCCAGACCGATAATCATCAAGAAGATTATCGCCGAGCGGCATGGCGGCCATCATGGCGGTGCCTGGAAGGTGGCCTATGCCGACTTCGTAACGGCGATGATGGCTTTCTTTCTGCTGATGTGGATCCTGGGCGCCACCACCGAGAAGCAGCGCAAGGGCATCGCCGATTATTTCACCCCGACGATGGTCCAGCTCAAGGAGAAGAGCGCGGGCGCCAACGGCATCTTCGGGGGCGAGTCGATCATCGACAAGGACAATTATCCGCACCGCGCCTCGCAGACCGGCTCGAAGTCGATCACCATCCCCAAGGATGCGTCGGGCGGCGACAAGGAAGGCGGCGCGGCGATGCGCTCGCGCGATCGGGTCGCCTTCCAGCGGCTCAAGCAGGCGCTCGAGCAGAAGATGGCGAGCAATCCCAATCTCGCCTCGCTCGCGAAGAATGTTCGCTTCATGGAGACGCGCGAGGGGCTGCGCATCGATCTCGTCGACCAGGCCGATTTCTCGATGTTCAGCTCGGGCACCGACGCGCTGTCGCCGCAGGCCCGCGCGCTGATGAAGCAGGTCGCCGAGGTCACCGATCTCGCCGACAATGCGGTGATCGTGCGCGGCCATACCGATGCGATGCCCTACGCCAAGGGGCGCACCGTCAACAACTGGACGCTGTCGGCCGCGCGCGCCGAAGCGACCCGCCGCGCCCTCTCCGACTTCGGGGTGCCGGGTAGCCGCTTCGCGCGCATAGAGGGCGTTGCCGATCGCGAGCCCTATGTGCCCGAGGATCCCTATGATCCGCGCAACCGCCGCATGTCGATCACGCTCGCCTGGTCGGCCGACACCCCCTCGGGTGACGCACCGTCGGGCGACGGCCCGTCATCGCGCCAGCCGGTCGACCTGATGGCGAACACAGGCGCGAACGATCCGACCGCGATGCCCGCCGAAGCGAAGGCGCAACTCGCGGCAGCGGCGGCGGCGAAGAAGCACTGAGGGACCAACATCCGCCGGGGTGGCGGCTAGTGGATGTTACCCGTTGAGGTCGGTGTCGCCGATCGTGCTGTCGCCGTCGGAGGCGAGCATCATATAAGCGAGCATCGCGTTGCCCGGGTTGGGCTTGAGCAGGTTCAACCGCTGCTGGGTGGAGCCGATCATCGCCAGCACATCGCTGGTATCGGGCATCGCCGTGCCGTCGCCCTCGAACACTTCGCGGGCATAAGCGAGCCGCATGCGGTCGGACGACAGCGGGTCGGCCGCGGGCGCGGGAGCCGGGGAGAGCGGCGCGCCGCCGTCATCGATCTTCTTCGCCATGAGCGCATAGACTTGACCCAGCGAGCGGGCGCTGCCGCCCTTGTCGTAAAAGATCGAACGGTTGGACTGCGCCTCGCGCGGGAACAGTGCGGCGGCGCTCATGTCGGGCCGCGCATCGGCTGCCCGGAGGAATTTGGTCGCGCCCTCGAGGCCGAGGAAATGCGCGAAATAGAGATCGGCGGAGCGCGGCTGCCGGCCGAGCGCGGCCTGCAGTCCCTGCGCGTTGTCGCTGGCGAACTCGGCCGCCATCAGCGCCGAGGCTTCGGGCTGGTTCTTGAGCGCCATCACCTGCTCGCGCACCGATCCGTCGACCTTCCAGCTGCCATCGCCCCGCCGGCTGATCGCATTGGCGGCCCAGCCGAGGCCGTGCTTGGCCCCGTACAGCTTGACCGCGCCTAGCCAGCTCTGGTCGATGAACTGGAAAAGCCCGCCCGCCGAGCTCGACTGCGCCTGTGCGTTCGGATTGAGCCCGCTCTCGGACTTGGCCTGATTGAGCAGATAGGAAAAGTCGACCCCGACCCGCTGCGCCGCGCGGCTGATCGCCCCGCGCACCTCATTGACGTCGCGCTCGATGCGATGGCCGAAGCTAGGCAAGCTCATGACGGAGATCCCGTTAACATCGCTTAATTGTCGCCGATCATGGTTAATGAAGCGTTTCGCGGGGGATTAGACGAAGGGATGAAGGGAGCCGCTATGGTTGGCGGGTTGATTGCAGATCCTCTTGCTCCCTTGGGATTGGCAGTATGGCCAAATCGGCCGGCCGCCGAATTGCGATAGCCGTCAGAACTAGCCTTCGCTTGCATGATGTCGGGCTCATTTACCTGTCGAGGCCGATTCCGAGGAGGAATAGCTTCGACCGCCTCCGCGCGTCCGCCGAATGCCACGCCCCGTCAAAAACAGGGTTCACAGTTCGGGCGGCGGGGGTCAGGCCACCGGCTGGCAATGGTTCATCCCAGGAGCATGATCATGAACATCGCATCCAAGCTTGTCTTCGCCACCCTGAGCGGGCTGGCTTTCATGACCGGTGCCCATGCCCAGGCCGCGCCGTCCGGCTCGACCGCGCCGGCGGCCGCCCAAGGCAGCTTCAGCCGTGCCGACATCCAGAAATTCGCGACCGCGGCGGTCGAGATGAACAAAATCCAGGCCGACGCCACGATCCCCGCCGCCGACAAGCAGGCGAAGATGGCGGGGGCCGCGCAGAAACAGGGGCTCGATCCGACCAAGTTCAACGCGATTGCCGAAGCTGCGCAGAGCGATCCGGCTCTCAAGCAGCAGATCCAGGTCGCGGCGGCTTCGCAGCAGCCATCCAAGCCCTGAGGCGGAGGCGAGCCGCGTTCGAGCGCTTTTCGCAGCCGATCCCCCTTGTTTTACAATGAGATCCGTTTCCCGGCAAAGTGTCAGGGCTTCGGATCCTGATCATTCGGCTTCCCCCGTGGAAGGCGCTTGATCCGCCGGATCCCGGCCCACATCGGCAGTAGCAGGACCAGCAGCAGGATCGCCGCCACGATCTGTTTTTTCATGCTGCGACCTCCTTCGCCGCCAGCGCGATCGCATCGTAGATCGCGTCGAGATCGGCGTCCTCGATGCAATAGGGCGGCATCACGTAGACGGTGTTGCCCATCGGGCGCAGCAGCAGGCCGCGCTTGCGGAAGGACTGGCCGAGCAGCGGGCCCATCGCCGACAGATAATCGCCATAGGGATCGACGAACTCCATCGCGGTGATCGTGCCGATCTGGCGCTTGCCGACGATCGCCGGATGGTCGAGCCCGTTGAGCCGGCGGGTCTGGCGGAAGGCGAGGTCGAGCACGCGCTTGCGCACCGGCTCGTCGCGCCAGATCGCGAGATTGGCGTTGGCGGCGGCGCAGGCGATCGGGTTGGCGGTGTAGCTCGACGAGTGGAAGAACATCCGCGCGCGGTCGGTCGAGAGGTGCGCGTCGAATATCTCGCTGGTCGCGAGCGTAACGGCGAGGGGAACCGATCCGCCGGTCAGCCCTTTCGACAGGCACATGATGTCGGGCGTAATGCCGGCCTGCTCGCACGCGAACAATGTTCCGGTGCGGCCCCAGCCGGTCATGACCTCGTCGGCGATGAACAGCACCCCCTCGCGCGCGCAGATGTCGCGCAGCGCCTTCAGTACATGCGGCGGGTAAATCAGCATCCCGCCTGCGCCGAGGATCAGCGGCTCGACGATCAGCGCGGCGGGAGGATCGGCCGAGCAGAGCCGTTCAAGCGCGGCGATCGTCGCCTCGCCATCCCCCTGCGGAAAGGGCAGCGTCGCGACATCGAACAGCAGCGGCTGATAGGCGCGGTTGTAGACGCCCCGCTCGCCCACCGACATCGCGCCGATCGTGTCGCCATGATAGCTGTGTTCGATTACCGCGATGCGATGCCGCGGTTCGCCGCGGTGGAGCCATGCGCCGAGCGCCATCTTGAGCGCGACCTCGACGCTGGTCGATCCGCTGTCGGAAAAGAAGACATGCGCGAGCGGGGCAGGGGCGATTTCGATCAGCCCGCGCGCGAGGGTCTCGGCAGGCTCGTGCGTCCATCCGGCGAAGATCAGCTGGTCGAGCCGCGCGGTCTGCTCGCGGATCGCGGCCATGATCCGCGGATGGCAATGGCCATGGGTGGTCACCCACCAGGATGAGATCGCATCGACATAGCGGCGCCCGTCGGCGGCATGGAGCGCCGCCCCCTCGGCGCGCATGATCAAGGGGATCTCTTCGCCCAGCCCGTGCTGGGTGAAGGGGTGCCAGACCGGCGAGCTCATGGCGCGAAATCCTTGATGTCGAAATGCTCGGCGAAGGCGTGCGCGAGCGTCGCGGCGTCGAGCGGGTCGAGCCGCGGTAGCCGGCCGAGCCGTTTCACCTGGCCGATCGCCGCGATGGTGCGCTCGCTCTCCTCATTGGCGTCCCCGACGAAGGCGATGCCGAGAATTGGGATGTTGCGCGCGCGCAATCCCTCGATCGTCAGCAGGCTGTGGTTGATCGTGCCCAGCGTGGTGCGCGCGACGATCACCGTTTCGGCGCGCCAGTGCGCGAAGATGTCAGCATAGAGCAGCCCGCCGCCGAGCGGCACGAGCAGACCCCCGGCGCCCTCGATGACGAGCCGGCGCTCGCATGGCGGCGGTTCGAGCCGCGACGGATCGATCACGACCTTATCGATCGCGGCCGCCAGATGGGGCGAAGCGGGGGTGGCCAGCCGATAGGCCTCGGGCAGGATGCGGGCAGGCGGCAGGCCCGACAGCCGACGGACCGTCTCGCTGTCGGTGCCGCCGTCGAGACCGGCCTGGACAGGCTTCCAGTAGCAGCCGTCGATTGCGCGGGTGAGCGCCGCCGAGAAGATGGTCTTGCCGACGTCGGTATCGGTTGCGGTGACGAGGATCGACTGGGTCATGGGGTCAGCTCGGCGATTGCGTCGGTGAGCGCGGCGACGATCGGCTCGTCGACGTTGAGGGTGAGCGAGATGCGCAGCCGCGCGGTGCCGGCCGGCACCGTCGGCGGACGAATCCCGCGCACGTCGAAGCCCCGTTGCTGGAGCGCCGCCGCGACCGCCATCGTACGGGCGTCGTCGCCGAGGATCACGGGCAGGATCTGCGAGCCGGCGCCCGGCAGGCGGGTGCCGGCGAAGGCGATCAGCTGAGCTAGCCGTTCGCGCCGCTCGGCTTGTGTCGCGATCAGCCTCAGACTCGCGCGCACAGCGGCCGCCGAGAGCGGGGAGGGGGCCGTCGAGAAGATGAAGCCGCGCGCCTTGTTGATGAGCGTGTCGGCCAGCACCTGCGGTCCGCACATCAGCGCGCCCTCGCAACCCAGCGCCTTGCCGCAGGTCCGCAGCGTTACGACATTTTCGCGCCCGTCGAGGCCCTCAGCGAGCCCGCGGCCCTCCGTGCCGAACACGCCGGTCGCGTGCGCCTCGTCGACGATCAGGAAGGCGTCCTCGCGCTCGGCGAGCGCCGACAGCGCCTCGAGCGGGGCGATGTCGCCGTCCATGCTGTACAGGCTTTCGACCGCGATCCAGACCCGGCCCTTGTTGCCGGCGGCGCGCCAGCCGCCGATCGCGTCGGCGAAGGCCTGAACGTCGTTGTGCGCCGCGGGCATGGCGGTGGCGCGGCCGAGGCGCATCCCCTCATGCGCGCTGGCGTGGATCAGCGCGTCATGGACGATCAGGTCACGTCCCGCCGGCAGGGTCGAGAAGATCGCGCTGTTGGCGGCGAAGCCGGTCGAAAAATACAGCGCCGTCTCGCTGCCGAAAAAAGCGGCCGCTTCGGCTTCGAGCGCCTCATGTTCGGGATCGTTGCCGCGTAGCAACCGCGATCCGCCCGCGCCGATCGCCACCCCGCGCTCGAGCGCCTCGGCCACCGCGGCGCGCAGCTCGGGCGCCCCGGCGAGGCCGAGATAATCGTTCGAGGCGAAATCATGCCCGCGCCGCGCGATCAGCGTGCGTCGGCGCGATCGCCGGTCGAGGAGGCTCAGCGCCTCGCGGTGGGTATCGAGGATCGACATCGAACCTGCCCAGTAGCGGCAGATAATGCGCGTCACCAGACATTCGTCGCTCCGGTCCGGCAGAGGGACGGCCCAGCATTTTGCAACAGGCCTCTGGTCGATCGGCGCGGTTTGACTATATCAGCGCGCGAACGATCGCGGGCGCGCCCGCACAACAACCGGAAGACGGCATGAGCGAAGAGAATATCGGCGAGAGCGAAGTGGAAACCCCGGTGGACGGCGTGGCCGAGGGCGACAGCCCCTTCACCAAACTCGAGGGCGAGCTGGAGAAGCTGCGCAACGAGGTGCTTTACGCGCAGGCGGAGACGCAGAATGTCCGCCGCCGCCTCGAAAAGGAGAAGGCCGACGCCTCGGCCTATGCGGCGACGGGATTCGCGCGCGACATCCTGTCGGTGGCCGACAATCTCTCCCGCGCGCTGGCCGCAATTCCCTCCGAACTGCGCGAGGACGAGCGCATCAAGCCGATGCTGACCGGCATCGAAATGACCGCCAAGGAACTCGACAGCGTGTTCCAGCGCAACGGCATCACCAAGATCGAGGCGCTCGGCGCCAGGCTCGATCCCAACCGCCACCAGGCGATGATCGAGCTGCCCCACGCCGAGGCCGAACCGGGCACCGTGATCCAGGAAATGCAGGTCGGCTACATGATCAAGGACCGGCTGCTGCGTCCGGCGCTGGTTGCGGTGGCGAAGACGCCGGATGCCTAAGCAGGGCTGACGGGTCCCGCGAGGTTGGCCGCGCGTTATTATGCCACAGAGATCCCGGCCACGCCGGGGCGCGACTCCTGGGAGTAACGACGGTGTGCGATCCTATAGCCCCGGCTGAGGGCTGAAGGCGAGTCTCAGTGAGACGGATCGCCGCCCGCGGGCACCGTCTTGGCCTCGACTTCAACCCTGGCTCCGCTCTTGAAGGTGAAGAGCATCGGGATCGCAGTACCAGGGGTGATGCGGGGATCGATTCCGAACAGCATCGCGTGATTGCCGCCGGGAGCGAAGTCGACCGTCGAACGGGCGGCCAGCGGCACCTCCGCGATCGGCGTCATCGTCATCATGCCGCCGCGCATCCCGCCTTCATGCAGCTCGATCCGCCCGACGACCGCGCTCTCGACCTTAAGCAGCGTGTCGTCGGCCTTCGCGCCCCGGAGCGTGAAATAGCCCGCGCCCGGCCGATCGGGGATCGCCGGAAGCCGAACCCAGGCATCCTCGACCAGCGGCTTATCGCTCCCTTTGGGATGGCAGGACGCCAGCGCGAGCAGGGCGAGCGTGGCGGCGAACAGGCGGCGCATGGCAACTCCTTGGGGACGGCGCAGAAGCATGCGGGGCAATTAAGCCCACTTGTGTCTTGCAGCAATCAAATCCCCTCCTATATCGCCCGCGTTCAATGCGATCGGCCATATGCTCGCCTCATGATCTGGGGGCATAGACGGGATCGACCTTTGGGGGTTTGAAAGGACTGGAATGGCTAAGGTAATCGGTATCGATCTAGGGACCACCAACAGCTGCGTCGCCGTGATGGAAGGTGGCAAGCCCAAGGTGATCGAAAATGCTGAAGGCGCGCGCACCACGCCGTCGATCGTGGCATTCGCAAAGGATGGCGAGCGCCTGATCGGGCAGCCGGCCAAGCGCCAGGCAGTGACCAATCCCGACAATACGATTTTCGCGGTCAAGCGCCTGATCGGCCGTCGTTTCGACGATCCGATCACCAAGAAGGACACCGAACTGGTGCCCTACCACATCGTCAAGGGCCCGAATGGCGACGCCTGGGTCAAGGCGGGTGGCGAGGATTATTCGCCGTCGCAGATCTCGGCCTTCACGCTGCAGAAGATGAAGGAAACCGCCGAGAGCTATCTCGGCGAGACCGTGACCCAGGCGGTGATCACCGTCCCGGCCTATTTCAACGATGCACAACGGCAGGCGACCAAGGACGCGGGCAAGATCGCGGGCCTCGAAGTACTGCGCATCATCAACGAACCGACAGCGGCGGCGCTCGCCTATGGTCTCGAGAAGAATGACGGCAAGACAATCGCGGTCTACGATCTCGGCGGCGGCACCTTCGACATCTCGATCCTCGAGATCGGCGACGGCGTGTTCGAGGTGAAGTCGACCAATGGCGACACCTTCCTGGGCGGCGAGGATTTCGACGCCAAGCTCGTCGAGTTCTTCGCGGCGGACTTCCAGAAGGCCGAAGGCATCGACCTGACCAAGGATCGGCTCGCGCTGCAGCGGCTCAAGGAAGCCGCTGAAAAGGCCAAGATCGAATTGTCCTCGGCGCAGACCACCGAGGTCAACCTGCCGTTCATCACCGCCGATGCGACGGGTCCCAAGCATCTCGTCAAATCGCTCAGCCGTTCCGATCTCGAACGTCTCGTCGAACCGCTGATCCAGCGCTCGATCGAGCCGGTCAAGAAGGCGCTCGCCGATGCGGGCATGAAGGCGGGCGACATCGACGAAGTCGTGCTCGTCGGCGGCATGACGCGCATGCCCAAGGTGCGGGACGTCGTGAAGGCCTTCTTTGGCAAGGAGCCGCACACCGGGGTTAATCCCGATGAGGTGGTGGCAATGGGCGCGGCGATCCAGGCCGGCGTGCTTCAGGGCGACGTCAAGGACGTGCTGCTGCTCGACGTGACCCCGCTGTCGCTCGGCATCGAGACGCTCGGCGGCGTGTTCACCCGCATGATCGACCGCAACACGACGATCCCGACCAAAAAGTCGCAGACCTATTCGACGGCCGACGACAATCAGAGCGCCGTCACGATCCGCGTCTTCCAGGGCGAGCGCGAAATGGCCGCGGACAACAAGTTGCTCGGCCAGTTCGACCTGATCGGCATCCCGCCGGCGCCGCGCGGCGTGCCGCAGATCGAGGTCACCTTCGACATCGACGCCAACGGCATCGTCAACGTCCATGCCAAGGACAAGGGCACCGGCAAGGAGCAGCAGATCAAGATCCAGGCTTCGGGCGGTCTTTCGGATTCGGACATCGACCAGATGGTGAAGGACGCCGAGCAGTTCGCCGAGGAGGACAAGAAGCGTCGCGAAGCGGCTGAGGCGAAGAACAACGCCGAGAGCTTGATCCATTCGACCGAGCGCCAGCTCCAGGAGCATGGCGACAAGGTCGATGCGGGGCTCAAGTCCGAGATCGAGACCGCGATCGCTGAGGCGAAGAGCGCGGTCGAGGGCGGCGACGCCGCGGCGATGACCGAGAAGGCCCAGGCGCTCGCTCAGGTTGCGATGAAGCTCGGCCAGGCGATCTACGAGAAGGAACAGGCGGCTGCCGCTTCGCCTTCCGGCGACGAGGCGCCCAAGGATGACGATGTGGTCGATGCTGAGTTTTCAGAAGTCGACGACAAGAAGTAAGACGGGTAGGCGTGATGCGTCACCCGGCTCCGCGCAAAGCGGCGGAGCCGGGTGACGTCGTGCGGGGGCATGATGGCGACTGACATCGATTATTACGAACTGCTGGAGGTCGATCGGACCGCCGACGACAAGCTGCTCAAGTCGGCTTACCGGCGGCTCGCGATGCAATATCATCCCGATCGCAATCCGGGATCGGCCGAGGCCGAAGCGAAGTTCAAGGCGATCAGCGAGGCCTATGATTGCCTGAAGGACCCTCAGAAGCGCGCGGCTTATGATCGGTTTGGCAAGGCCGCGTTCGAAAATGGCGGCTTCGGCGGCGGCCGCGCGAACGGCTTCGAAGGTTTTTCCGATATCTTCGAGAATATCTTCGGCGAGTTCATGGGAGGCGGCCGCGGCGGACAGCGCTCGAGCGTGCGGCGCGGCGCCGATCTGCGCTACGATCTCGAGATCAGCCTCGAGGACGCCTATGCGGGCAAGCAGTCTTCGATCACCGTCGATGTCGCGGCGCAGTGTGACCGCTGCGACGGTTCAGGCGCAAAGCCGGGAACCGGCAGCCAAATCTGCAAGACCTGCGGCGGACACGGCAAGGTGCGCGCGCAACAAGGTTTCTTCGTCGTCGAGCGCGCTTGTCCGGCCTGTCACGGCGCGGGCGAGGTGATCGCCGATCCGTGCAGCGAATGTCGCGGCGAGGGCCGCGTCGAGAAGACCAAGACGCTCGATGTGCGCGTTCCTCCCGGCGTCGACGAGGGCACCCGCATCCGGCTCACCGGCGAAGGCGAGGCGGGCGCGCGGGGCGGACCCCCGGGCGACCTCTACATCTTCATCCATCTTGCCGATCACGAATTGTTCGAGCGCGACGGCACTACGCTGTTCGCGCGCGCACCGATCAGTTTCACCACCGCCGCGCTCGGCGGCGTGATCGAGGTTCCGGGCCTCGACAAGAGGCTGCACGAGATCCGCATTCCGCCGGGTATCCAGTCGGGCAAGCAGATTCGCCAGCGCGGCGCGGGGATGCCCGTGCTCAACGGGCGCGGCTATGGCGATCTGGTGATCCAGATTGACGTCGAAACGCCGACGCGGCTGACCGCGCGGCAGAAGGAACTGCTGGAGGAATTCCGAGGCACCGAAACCGGTGAGGAAAGTCCGCAGGCGAGCGGCTTCTTCGCGCGCCTCAAGGGCATGTGGGAAGACCTCACCGATTAAGCTCTGGAACTTGCTGACCGCCCTCCGCTGACCCGCGGGAGCGGGGGCGGAGGGCGGCTGCGCGGCGAACTTCAGGCAATCAGCTTTGGTAAGCGGGTCGGAACGCGGGGCGCTGCGGCCGGCCGATCCGCGTCGTGACATGTTCGGCTGGGCGTGGCGCGACCGGTTTGGCGTCGGCCATGGCCTGGCTGCGGCCTTGGGCGACCGAGGGGGTGGCCGCCATTCGCTCGCGCGCGTCGAAGAAGCTGGCGCGCTTGAGTCGGCGCTTGAGCGACAGCGAGGGGTTTTCCGGCGTCGGTCCGCGGTAGGCGGCCTGGGTATGGCGGCCAAAACGCGAGATGTCGAAGCCGGCAGGGATGGCGGCGACCGTAGCCGGCTCGTGCGTCGCTTCCCGCGCGGGAACGATCGGCGCGTCGATAGAGGCTGGCGATGCGGCGGCGATCATCTCCGGCTGCTCATCCTGGCGCCGCCGCCGGCTGAGGGCATAAGCCCCGCCCAGCAACAGCACCGTTATGCCAGCGGCGCCCGCGAGCGGCGTCAGATCGTCCGCTTCGCGCGCGGTCCGCTGGGTTGCAGGCGCTGCCGGGGCAGGCTGCACGCGCTGGACGGCGGGGATGCTGGCAACGACCGGCGCCGGCACGGGCTTTGCGACTTTTGCGACCGTCGGTGCAGCAGCCGGCGCGGGCGCGGCCTTGGCGGCTTTGGGGCGCACCTGGGCGGCGGGCGAGCTCAAGGCGGCTCTATCGGCCTGATGAGCGACGGGCGCAGGAGCCTTGAGCGCCGGAGCAGGTGCTGGGGTGCTATCAACAGTCTCAGCGGTCGAAATCGGCGCGGAAGCGGACGCCGCTGGTGCGGCGCTTGGCGCGGGCGTGATTACGGGGGTGGTCGAAACGGGAGCGGTCGAAACCGGCGGCGGCGTCACCAGCACGGGCTGCGCCGGATCGGCGGCAACCGGCGTATCGGCGCTCTGCGCGATCGAAGCGGTGGAGGACAGGGCAAGCACGGCGGCAAGCGCGGTGAAGCCGGGGCGAAGGGGATAGGGTGCGTAGCTCATGCACAACGAACCACGATCCTGCCAAACGGGTTCCGTTCGTCAGACGAAAGGACGCAGGACCGAGACGAAACGACAAGAGGGCGGATAGAAGCGAATACGAGACAACACTATCCCGCTATCTGTTAATCGGCTGTTCATGAAAAAATTGCGGCCAATCTCGATCCGAAATTATATTACTTGGATTCACTGTTTTGTTTCTGTCGCTGGGACATGGTGCGTCAATTAAGGGTCCGTTCAAGGGGCCGGCCCCGGCCTCTGCCGGCGACGAGAAATCCAAAAGGGATAGCTCACCACATAGCCGGCACGGTACAGCATGGTCAGCACGCCGCCGGTCACCATGGCCCGGCCGGCGCCGCCCAGCACGCCATATTTCGCGTGGATGCTTCCTTGAAAGGGCCGGGCTTCTCAACCCCGCATCGCCTCGCCCATCCTGCGTATCGCCTCGACCTTGTTCTCGAGCGCTGTCCAGTCGTCGCGCTCGTCGATCGCGCTCCAGATCGCTTCGACCTCGTCGATCAGCATCGAGCAGGGGGCGGCATCGCTCCAATAGGGATGATCGAGCGCGTCCGTGCCCTGATAGCTGGCGATAGCCTCGCCGAAGGCCGCGAAGGCGGGGTCGGCATAGGCTGGATCGGCTGGGGAGGGCGCGCGTCGCCGGCCGCCGCGCCAGTCGAAGAAGAAGCGATCGACGCCAACCCGGGTCTCCTGCAGGGCATGGTCCATGGCCTGGAGCAGCGCGAGATCCTGTTCGGCGCCGCGCGGGACAACGCCCAGCCTGGAGCAGATCTCGCCCCTTATCGCGTCTTCATAATGGGTCGGCCAGGCATCCAGCGCCGGCGCGAGTTCGTCGGCCTCGGCGACGCTGCGCAGTGATCGGGCGAGCTGCACGACGTCCCAATGGACGGCCTGCGCCTGGCGGCCGAAGGCATAAAGCCCCTGATGATCGAAATAGGCCGCGGTGAAGCTCGGATCCCAAATCGGTGCGAACCGCCACGGGCCATAGTCGAAGCTCTCCCCCGTCACGTTGATGTTGTCGCTGTTGAGCACGCCGTGGACGAACCCCGCCGCCATATAGCTGGCCGCGAGGCGCGCAGTGCGCCGGCACACGAGATCGAGCATCTGTCCCGCGGCGGCATTGCCGGGCGTCGTCCCGAACAGGTTGAGGAGCGTGTAGCCGATCAGATCGCGCATCGTATCGGGCTGGTCGAGCGTGGCGAGCCGCTGGAAACTGCCGATCCGGATATGGCCATGGCTGAGCCGCACCAGCACCGCGGCGCGCGTCGGCGAGGGCTCGTCGTTGCGCTGAAGCTGCTCGCCGGTTTCGATCAGCGAGAATGTCTTCGATGTCTCGACGCCGAGCGCCTCGAGCATCTCGGTCGCCAGAATCTCGCGCACGCCGCCCTTCAGGGTCAGCCGGCCGTCGCCGAAGCGGCTATAGGGGGTCTGGCCCGATCCCTTGGTGCCAAGATCGAGCAGGCGGCCCGCGCCATCGCGCAGCTGCGCGAACAGGAAGCCGCGTCCATCGCCGATCTCGGGATTGTAGCTCCGAAATTGGTGGCCGTGATAGCGGAGCGCCAGCGGCTCGGGCAGATTGTCCGGCAGCGGCTCGAAACGCCCGAAATGGGCGATCCATCGATCGTCGCTGAGGCCATCGAGCCCGACCGCGCCGTCCCATCGCCGGTTGCGGAAGCGCAGAATCGCCTGCGGGAAATCCGCCGCGGCCACCCGATCGGCGAGGCGATCGCGGAGGCTGTCGATCGGCGTGTCGGGACGATAGGCGGCGGCTTGCGGGGCGATGATCATGCAGCGATATGGGGTGCGCGAACCGGGAGGTGCAAGCATGGCGGACTGGGAAGACGGTTACTGGATGTCCAACGACGGTCTCCGGCTTCATTATCGCGACTATCCCGCCTCGCCCCGTAGCCGCCAGCTGCCGATTCTCTGCATCCCCGGCCTCACGCGCAACGCGCGCGACTTCGGCCCGCTCGCTGATCGGCTCGCGGGCCGCCGCCGAATCATCGTCGTCGAACTGCGTGGGCGGGGCGAGAGCGCGTCGGCAAAGGATCCGATGAGCTACAAGCCGGCCACCTATCTCGACGATCTTTCGCTGCTGATCGCGGGGCTCGGGCTCGATCGCTTCGTTCTGTTCGGCACCTCGCTGGGCGGGATATTGTCGCTGCTGATCGCAGCGACCCACGGCGGCCGGGCCGCGGGCGTGCTGCTCAACGATGTCGGGCCGACGATCGAGCCCGCCGGATTGCAGCGAATCCGGGGCTATGTCGGCAAGGTCGGCAGCTACCCCACCTGGCTGCATGCCGCGCGCGCGATCGCCGAGGCGCACCGTGTCGCTTATCCCGACTACGGGCTCGAACAATGGCTCGACATGGCGAAGCGGCTGTGCCGGTTGACTTCGGCAGGCCGGGTGGTCGCCGATTACGACGGCGCGATCGCCGAGCCGTTCCGCGTGCCCGGGGGCGAATCGGGCGGTGATCTGTGGCCCTTGCTCGACGCGCTCGCGCCGATCCCGAGCCTGCTGGTTCGCGGTGCGATCTCCGATATCCTCTCCGCCGAGACCGCGGAACGCATGCAGGCGGCTTTGCCGCTGATGGAACGGCTTGATCTGCCGCGCATCGGTCATGCACCGACCTTGTTCGAGCCCGATTGCCAGGCGGCGATCGATCGCCTGTTGACGCGCGTCGCCAAGGCCGGTTGATGCGCCGGGACGCGGCGTGATTTCGCCCGGCCGAGGATGACGTCGGGCGATCGCCACCTATATTGCGGAGAGGTGGTCCGCCTGAGACGGTAACATCGCGGATATCGATCCGTACGAAGCGATTTTACGCGCAATTTATGACGCTTCGCCCTATAGGGCCCGAATTCTGGGGCGCTGTTTGCGCGCGATTGGAGGTCCCGTTGTTCAAAGGTTTGCGGCCGATACTCTATGGAGGGCGCGAGGTGTGGCCCCTGATTGAGGGCGGCAAGGGTGTCTCGGCGACCAATCATGCGAGCTCGGGCGCCTGGGCGGCGGCGGGCGGCATCGGCACGGTGTCGGCGGTGAACGCCGACAGCTACGATCCCGATGGCAAGATCATTCCACAGGTCTATCACGCGCTGACACGGCGCGAGCGCCACGAGGAGCTGATCGCCTATGCGATCGAGGGCGCGGTCGAACAGGTCAAGCGCGCGTTCGACATCGCGGGCGGCAAGGGCGCGATCAACATCAATGTACTGTGGGAAATGGGCGGAGCGCAACGCATCCTGCACGGCGTGCTCGAACGCACCCGCGGCATGGTGGCCGGAGTCACCTGCGGCGCGGGCATGCCATATAAGCTCAGCGAGATCGCCGCCTCCTATGGCGTCAACTATCTGCCGATCGTGTCGTCGGGCCGCGCCTTCAGCGCGCTGTGGAAGCGCGCCTATTCGAAGGCCGCCGAATGGCTGGCCGGCGTGGTCTATGAGGATCCCTGGCTCGCGGGCGGGCATAACGGCCTGTCCAATGCCGAGGATCCCAAGCAGCCACAGGATCCTTATCCGCGAGTCAAGGTGCTGCGGGAGACGATGCGCAGCGGCGGCATTTCGGATGATGTGCCGATCATCATGGCGGGGGGCGTCTGGTATCTGCGCGATTGGAACGATTGGATCGACAATCCTGAGCTTGGCCAGATCGCGTTCCAGTTCGGCACCCGCCCGCTGCTGACGCAGGAGAGCCCGATCCCGCAGGCGTGGAAGGATCATCTCACCGGGCTCGAGCCCGGCGACGTGCTGCTCCATCGCTTTTCGCCGACCGGATTCTATTCGTCGGCGGTGCGCAACAGCTTCCTGCGCAACCTCGAGGCGCGCTCGGAGCGCCAGATCGCCTTCTCGATGGAGGCGGCGGGTGACCATCAGTTCCAGCTCGATGTCGGGGTCAAGGGCAAGAGCTTCTGGGTGACGCTCGGCGATCTTCATCGCGCGCGCGAATGGCACGGGCTCGGCTACACCAGCGCGCTCAAGACCCCCGACAATACGCTGGTCTTCGTCACCATCGACGAAATGAAGGCCATCCGCAAGGATCAGGCCGATTGCATGGGCTGCCTCAGCCAATGCGGCTTCTCGTCCTGGGCCGATGCCGAAGGCAATTCGACCGGCCGGCTCGCCGATCCGCGCAGCTTCTGCATCCAGAAGACGCTGCAGGACATCGCCCATGGCGGTCCGATCGACGAAAATCTGATGTTCGCAGGGCATGCCGCCTACAAGTTCAAGCAGGATCCCTTCTACTCGAACGGCTTCGTGCCGACGGTAAAGCAACTCGTCGATCGCATCCTGACGGGGGATTGACGCGGCGCCGGCTGGGCTGGCCGGCCGAGCGATATCCCTGGATCTCATCGGGATCGCGCGGCTGGCGTGGCTAATCTACTCAGCGAGTAGAGTTTGCCTTTCCCGTCGCCAAGAAGCATTGGCCTTGGACTCGCGGGCATTTCCATTATCGTCGCGGCCATGAAGACCGCGCTCGTGATCCGCCACACACCTTATGAGGGCATTGCCGGCTTCCGCGCGCCGGTCGAGGCGGCCGGCTATGAGATCGATCGGATCGATGTCACCGATCCCGCCTTCTCCGAGGTCGATTTCGACGCGCCTGATCTGGTCGTGATGATGGGCGGGCCGATGGGGGTCTATGAGACCGAGCGGCATCCGTGGATCGCGTGCGAGATCGCGCGGCTGGCGCGGCGGATCATGCTCGACCGGCCGACGCTCGGCGTCTGCCTCGGCAGCCAGATGATCGCGGCGGCGATGGGCTCGCGGGTCTACCCCGGTCCTGTCAAGGAAGTCGGCTTCGCGCCGCTCGAGCTGACGCCGGCGGGACTGGCCTCGTCGCTGCGCCATGTCGAGGAGGTGCCTGTGCTGCACTGGCACGGCGACAGCTTCGATCTGCCGCCGGGGGTCGAGCTGCTTGCCTCGACAGGCCGCTATGCGCATCAGGCGTTCCGGCGCGGCAACAATCTGCTCGCGATCCAGTGCCATCCCGAAATGGGCGAGGACCCGCGCTTCGAAGCCTGGCTCGAGGATGAACCCTATGTCCACGAGGCCGGTCTGACCGTTGCCGAGCTGCGCGGCCAGCACGGCCGCCACGGCTCGGCCGCCGTCGCCGCCGGGCGTCGCATGATCGCCGACTGGCTCGATCGCCTCGAGTCCTGATCGCCCAACTTCCCTGTGGCGCAAATAATGGTTAGCATGTTCGGCAGGAGCGGAGAGGCGTTGCTTATGGAGTGGTCGAAGGCGGCACATGCGGGGGCGATCGTGGTGTCGCCGTACGGCAAGGTCGACGAAAGCACGGCCCAGGATTTCGGCGGCCGGCTCGAGCAGGCGGTCGACGAGGCGAGCGGCGCGGTAGGGAAACTGGTCGTCGATTGCAGCGGAATCGCCTATATGTCCTCGCGCGGCCTGCGCGCGCTGACGCTCGCCAAGCGCAAGGCGGACGGCGCAGGCGTCCGCATCCTGCTCGCGGCGCCCAACGAGATCGTCGCCGAGATCCTGGCGATCAGCCGGTACGACAAGCTTTTCGGGGTCGAACAATCGGTCGAGGCGGCGCTGTCGGCCTGATCGGCGCGCTTTGGGGAGGCAGGCAATGCTCGTCAGATTCTGGGGGACACGCGGGTCGCTCGCGGTGGCGCCGACCGCGGGAGCGATCAAAGCCAAGATGGCGCGCGCGCTGGTCGCCGCTGGCGGGCGCAGCTTTGCTGGCGAGGCCGAGGCCGCGGCATTCATCGAACGCGAGCTCGATTTCGCCACCGGCGGGACCTATGGCGGCGCCACCACCTGCGTCGAGATCGAGGCCGATGGGGACGGCTCGTTCATGCTCTGCGACATGGGCACCGGCCTCAGGGAATTCGGGATCAACGCGTTCGGCCGCTGCGCGACGGGGCATCCGCGCGTCTATAATTTCTTCATGTCGCATCTTCACTGGGATCATATCTCAGGCTTCCCCTTCTTCGGGCCGGCCTTCGATCCCAATGCGCGGATCATCATCCATTCGGGGCATGCCGACGCCGAGCAGGCGCTGCGGCGCCAGCAGGAGGAGATCAGCTTTCCGGTGGCGTTCGACTGGTTGCGCGCAAAGATCGAGTTCGTTACGCTCGCGCCGGGCGGGACGTACCGGATCGGCGGGGTCGACGTCGCGGTGGTGGAGCAGCATCACTCGCACAAGAGCTACGGCTATCGCTTCACCGACGCTGCCGGCAAGACCGCAGTCTTCTCCACCGACAGCGAGCATAAGATCGAGAGCATGGAGGGCGAGGCGCATGTCGCCGACTTCTTTCGCGATGCCGATCTGGTGATTTGCGACACGATGTATTCGCTTGCCGACGCCGTATCGATGAAGGAGGATTGGGGCCATTCTTCGAACATCGTCGCGATCGACATCTGTCATGAAGCGAGCGCCCGGCGGCTCGCGCTGTTTCATCACGAACCGATCTACAGCGACGAGGATATCCAGCGGATGCACCAGGAAAGCATCCGCTATGAGGAACTGACCCGGCGCGAGCAGCCGCTCGACGTGCTGTGCGCCTATGACGGCCTCGAAGTTCGGCTTTAGGCCGAGCCGCCGCATCTGGCTGGCGGGGATTGCCGCCGCACTGGCGGCCGCTGCCCTGAGCGCGTGGGGCGGGGAGGCGATGCGCCGGCCGCTGTTCGATGCGTGGCAGCGTCTCGCGCCGCGCGATTTGCGCGGCGCCAAGGTCCATGTCGTGCTGATCGACGCCGACAGCATCGCCGCGGTCGGCCCTTGGCCATGGCCGCGCTATCATATGGCGCGGCTTACCGAGGAGATCGCCGCGCGCCGCCCGAAGGCGATCGGCTTCGACATGCTGTTCCCCGAACCCGATCGCGTGCGGCCCGATATCTTCGCCGCGCTCTATCCTGAGCTGAGCGCCGCCGCCGCAGCGGAGGTCCATGCGCTGCCGCCGATGGACCGGCTGTGGGGCCAGGTGATCGGCGGCGCGCCGGTGGTGCTCGGGCGGGCAGGGGTCGCGGCGGGCGGCAGCGATCCGACCGGCCTGATCGTCGACGCCGAGATTGCGGGCGAGCTGCCGCCCGCGCTCCATGTCGAACCGCGCGCGATAGTCAACATCCCCGAGCTCGAAGCCGTGGCGCTCGGCCACGGTCTGCTCAACGGCAGGCCCGACCGGGACGGAAAGGTCCGCCGGGTGCCGATGCTGATGCAGCTCGGACGGAGGCCGATGCCGAGCCTGTCGCTCGAACTCGCGCGGATTGGTCTGGGCACGGACCGGATCCTGTCGCGCCGCGATGCGATCATGGTCGGCGGATCGACCGTGCCGGTTGATGAGGAAGGGCGGATGCTGCTCCACTTCGGTCCGGTTCCCGGCGTCATGATCAGCTCCGCGGCGGACGTCCTGCGCCGCCATTTTCCCGCCGACGCCTTCGCCGGTCAAATCGTTTTGGTGGGGCTTGCCGCCGAGGGAACCGCCGACATCGTCGCGACCCCGCTCGCTTCGGAAGCCTATGGCACCCTCGTCCAGGCGCAGACGGTCGACGCAATCCTGCGCGGCGGCTGGCTCGATCGTCCGCGCTGGGCCGCCCCGGCCGAATGGGCGGCGGGGGTGCTGCTGGCGTTGCTGGTGCTGCTGTTCCTGCCCGGGCGGCGGCGCGCGCTGCTGCTGGTTCCCGCCGCTCTCGGTTTGCTGATTCCGGCGATCGGCTGGGCCGCCTTCGCCCAGGCCGCCTTGCTGCTCGATCCGCTGCGGCCGTTGCTGCTGGGCGCGGCCACCGCGGCGGGGGTCGCGGGCGGGATGTTCGTCGAGGCGCGGCGTGAGCGTGAGCGGCTGCGCGAGACGCTGGTCCGCGAGCGGATCACCGCGGCCGCGACCGAGGGCGAACTGCAGGCGGCGCGGACGATCCAGCTCGGCATGGTGCCCCCGCGCGCCGATCTCGCCAGTTTCGATCCGCGCGTCGACATCGATGCGCTGCTCGAGCCTGCGAAGTCGATCGGTGGCGATCTTTACGACGTGATCCGCCTCGACGCCGATCGGATCGCCTTCCTCGTCGGCGACGTCACCGGCAAGGGGGTGCCCGCGGCGCTGTTCATGGCGCTGTCGAAGGCGCTGGCGAAAAGCGTGGTGCTGCGCGGAATGCCCAGCCTCGCCGCCGCCGCCGCAGTCCTCAACGAGGAGCTGATGCGCGACAACAGCGAGTCGATGAATGTGACGATGCTGATCGGTCTGCTCGACCTTCGAAGTGGGGAGGTCGTGCTTATGAGCGCAGGGCATGAAGATCCGCTGCACATCCGCGCCGATGGTGGCGTCGCGATTCACAGGCTTGAGGGTGGGCCGCCTTTCTGCATCGTCGATTTTCCTTATCCCGACGAACCGATGACGCTGCGGCCGGGCGAGACGCTGCTGCTGATCTCGGACGGGGTCAGCGAAGCGTTCAACGGCAGCGATGCCCTGTTCGGCCATGCGCGCCTGTTGGCGGCGCTCGAAACGCAGCGCAGCGCCACCGCGATGGTCGAAGCCGTGCGCGCGGCGGTGCGCGTGTTCGAAGACGGCGCCGATCCGACCGACGATCTCACGGTGATGGCGGTGCGCTTTCTGGGACCCGCGTGAAAATGGACGCCTGCGCCGCCTAGCGGACGATCACCACCACGCGGCGGTTCGCCGGATTGGACACGCCGTCGGCGGTCGGTTCGCGCAGATTGCGCTCGCCGCGGCCGACCGCGCTCATCAGCCGCCTGTCGATCCCCTGCGCCGCCAGGGCTTCCAGGATCTCCTCGGCCCGGCGCTGCGACAGATCGTCATTATCTTGGTCGCTGCCGAGCGTATCGGTATAGCCCGTAACCTGGACTTCGGCGCCGGCCCGCCGGGCCACCTCGGCCTTCAGGAAGTCGAGCCCGGCGCGCGAGTCGGGGGTGAGCTCGGTGGTGCCTTCCTTGAAATAGAGCGTCAGCCGCACCGGCGCGGGCGGCAGTTCGGCCAGCAGCTCGCGATTGCGCGCGCTGAGCCGGTCGGGATCGATCGCGCGGGTCTTCGGACGGTGCGTCAGGCTGGTGCGGCTGTTGAGTTCGTCGACCACGGTTTCGACCGGCCTGCCGTCCGCTTCGAGCACCGCCACCGCGCCCTGCTTGCCTTCCTCGCTGGGAAGCAGCGTGAGCGATGGCGTCGCGCAGCCGGCGAGCAGGCCGGCCATCGCCAGCGCTGACAGCCGCCGCAGGGTCATTTCGGCACCTCGACGATGAAGCGCGTGCCGCGCACGCCGAGCAGCGAGGTCGGCGTGCGGACCTTCATGGCGTCCTTCTTCGAATGCGCGATCTGGCCCGAGACGATCGCGAGCGATCCGCGATTGACCCGGGTGACGAAGGCGCCGGTCTGGTTCCTGCGGTCATAGTCGAACTGGTCGACCGAGATGCGGCTGTTCGGTCCGACCGAGAAACGCGTGTCGTCGACGAAGGTCAGGCTCATCTGCCCGTCCTTCCCCGTGACGAGCGTGTCGCCGGCGAGCAGCTCCACTCCCGGCGCCGGGATCAGTTTTGCCTTGCCGCGTTCGATCGCCGCGGTGCCGACGCTACGCTTGATCCGGGCGATCCCCGCGTAGACCGGCTGGGCCGCCAACGCCAGGCCGACCACCATCAAAACAGCCTTGCCCTTCATTCTCGCATCCCCATCGCCTATGAGTCATGACATAGCGCAAAGATGGGCTCCCGCGACTCGAAATCTCCGCCGGTCAGACTTTGCTGCAGCGGCGCCGACGGGGCGGTTCATCGCCTGGTCGAGGCCGCGCAGGGCTTCGCGGAGATCGGCCGCCTGTCCGCGGGCCTCGCCGCCCGGCTCGCGATCATCGTCGAGGAACTTGCGGCCAACCTGATCGAGCATGGCGGCGTCGGCGGCGATGGCGAGATCGAACTGCTGCTCGCGCACGAGGCCGACGGCGTGCGCATCGTGCTCAGCGATAGCGGCGCCGCCTTTGACTTGCGCACCGCCCCCTCGGAGGAGGCCATCCCCGAACGCGGCGGCGGCGCGGGCATCGACCTGGTCCGCGCCTGGACCGAGATCGTCGACTACCATAGCGAGCCGGGCCGCAACCGCCTCGAACTCCGATTGCCAATTCGGTGACATCGCCGGCGAGGCGGCGCTTCCGCTGTCGCGCTGGTGCGGCTATGGCGGGCGCAGACCTGTTTCCGGGGAACGCCCTTGCACCTGCCTGTCCTCGCCGCCGCGGCCTCAGCGCTGCATTTCGACGATCTGCACCTCAATCCGATCGCGCTCGATGTGGGGTTCCTCCAGATCCACTGGTATTCGCTCGCTTATATCGCGGGCATCCTGCTCGGCTGGTATTATCTGACCAGGCTGATCGCGCAGCCCAACGCGCCGATGGCGCGGCGTCATGCCGATGATTTCGTCTTCTACGCGACGATCGGCATCCTGGCCGGCGGGCGGCTCGCTTATGTGTTCTTCTACCAGCCCGATATCCTGCGGCATCCGCTCGACATATTGAAGCTGTGGCAGGGGGGCATGTCCTTCCACGGAGGCGCGCTCGGCGTGTCGCTCGGTATTCTCTACATGGCGCGTCGCAACGGACTGAGCTGGCTGCGGCTCCACGATTATATCGCCTGCTGCGCGCCCTTCGGCCTGTTCTTCGGGCGGATCGCCAACTTCATCAACGGCGAGCTGTGGGGCCGTCCCTCGGACGTGCCCTGGGCGATCATCTTTCCCAACGCGCCTGACGGGCTGCCGCGCCATCCGAGCCAGCTCTACGAGGCGGGGCTCGAGGGCCTGCTGCTCGGACTGGTGCTCGCTTTCTTCTTCTGGCGGACCGACGCGCGCAACCAGCCGGGCAAGCTGGTCGGCATCTTCCTGCTCGGCTACGGCATCAGCCGCTTTCTGGTCGAATATTTCCGCGAGCCCGATGTCCAGCTTGGCACGCTGAGCTGGGGCCTGACGATGGGGCAGACGCTGACGCTGCCGATGCTGGTCGGCGGCGCCTATCTGATCGCAACCGCGCCGCGCCGCCGCGCCGTTTCGGTCGGGTAATGCTTTACTAACCCAATAAGCCTACCGTCCGCGGCGATTTTGCTTCGCAGAACAGAGAGAGATGGAGACACAAGCCGAGCTGGCCGCCGAGCTGATCCGGAGGATCGAAACGGAGGGGCCGATCCCGGTCGCGTCCTATATGGAGGCGGCGAACGGCTTCTATTATGCCTCGCACGATCCGTTCGGCCGGCAGGGCGATTTCATCACCTCGCCTGAGATCAGCCAGATGTTCGGCGAGTTGATCGGCATCTGGGCCGCCGACCTGTGGGCGCGCTCGGCGGCCGACGCGGTTCACTATGTCGAGCTGGGGCCGGGGCGTGGCACGCTTGCCGCCGACGCGATGCGGGCGATGGCGGCGCAGGGGCGCAAGCCCCAGGTCCATATGGTCGAGACCAGCCCGGTGCTGCGCAAGCTCCAGCACGCGCGCGTGCCTGACGCCATTTGGCACGAGGGCATCGAGACGCTGCCGACCGATCTCCCGCTGATCATCATCGCCAACGAGTTTTTCGATGCGCTGCCCTACCACCAATATATCAAGACCTACACCGGCTGGCGCGAGCGGATGGTCGGCCATGATCAGGACGGTTTCGCCCCGGTTCCGGGGACCGCGCCGGCAGAGCATATGGTGCCCGAACATCTCCACGACGCGATCGCGGGCAGCATCTACGAGACATCACCCGCCGGGCTCGCGATCGCGCGGGCGCTAGCCGGCCGGATCAAGCGGCAGGGCGGCGCCTTGCTCGTGATCGATTATGGCCATGAGGATTATGCCGCGGGGGATACGCTCCAGGCGCTCAACGCCCATGCCTATGCCGACGTGTTCAGCAACCCCGGCGCCAACGACCTCACCGCGCATGTCGATTTCACCGCGCTGGCCAGGGCCGGCAAGGTCGGCGGCGTGCGGATCGAGGGGCCGGTATCGCAAAGCTTCTTCCTCGGCACGCTCGGCATCGCCGCACGCGCGGCCGCGTTGTCGCGGCACCATCCCGAGCGCACCGAGGAGATCGCTGCGGCCCATCGCCGCCTCACCGACGAGGAGGAGATGGGCACGCTGTTTCGCGCGATCGCAATGGTCGATTCGCACTGGCCGCGGGCGGCCGGCTTTCACGTGGCGGTCTAGCCGAGATTCAGCCGGCCGTTCATCCGGATCGGCCGCGCCATGTTGAAGTAATTGGGCGAGGTCGCCATCACCGTCCGATGGATGTCGGCGAACTGCTCGGGCGTCCCGTCCCCGCGGATATGAACGACATAGTCGATCGCCTCATAGCCTGCGGGCACCGCGTCATCGAGACCGAGGAAACCGCGCAGATCGAGCTGGCCGCTGGTTTCGATCTCAAGCTTCTCGAGGCTGATGCCGCGCATCGCCGCGCCCGCGACATAGCCCACCGTCATGCAGGCGTTGAGCGCCGACATCAGCAGCTCCTGGGGATTGGGCGCGCTGTTGCGGCCGAGCAGCTCGAGCGGTTCGTCGGCGTCGATCTCGAAGGCGCGCTCGACATGCTCGCCCGCGATCTCATAGCCTTGCACGCGGCTGGTGCTGCTGGTCTGCCCGGTCCAGCGGGTCGACACCGCGAAGCGGACGAGCGCCTTGGCGGGATCCGCCTGGACGGCCTCGACCACCTCGCCGAGCGCGGTGAGATCGAGATCGTTAACGATATTGCGGGTCATCAGGTCTGTCATGGTTGGTCTCCTTTTCTTGCCCGCCCCTCGGGAACGGGCTAGTCTTGCTGGCTGCGCGACGCCGTGCTTGTTTTTGATATTGTCCGCCGTCAGGGCGGCCTCTTGTGGTTAGTCCGGAATGGCGGGCCCCGAATATGACCGGCCGACCGCAAGACTTGATCGATCGACCGGAATGAACAGTGGGAGCCGCGGTGGACGTTCTTGCCGATATGCTATCGTCGCTGCGCCTGGTCGCCGGCGTGTTCCTCGATGGCGAGTTCCGAACGCCATGGGCGGTGCTGTCACATATCAGCCCCGATGATTGCGCGGTCTTCTTCGATCAGCCCCATCATGTGATCGGCTATCATTTCGTGCGTTCGGGCTGGCTGACCTGCCAGGTCGGCGATGGCCCGGAGGTCCGGGTCTCGGCCGGGGAAATCGTGCTGATCCCGCGCAACGAACCGCATTGCCTGCGTGGCCCGATCGCCTGCGAGCCGGTCGACTCGCACGAACTGCTCGGTCCGCCGGGCGACGACGGATTGTTCCATGTGCGCGCGGGTGGGGATGGCGAGGCCACCAAAATCTATTGCGGCTATCTCGGCACGCGCGCCGCCGACGACCGGTTGCTCGCCAGCCTGCCGCCTATGATGACCGTTTCGCTCGACGCCGTCCGCGACCGGTGGATGGTCGAATCGATGGCGTTCGCGGCCGAAAATCTCGGCGCCCGCGCGCCTGAAATGGTCGGCAAGCTCGCCGAGGGGCTCTTTGCCGAGGCGGTGCGGCGCTATTGCGACACGCTGCCGCCGGGAGACGGGGGCTGGATCGCCGGTTTGCGCGATCCCGCGGTGGGCAAGGCGCTCTCGCTGATCCACGCCCGATATGCCGAAGCCTGGACGATCGAGACGCTGGCGCGCGAAAGCGGGGTGTCGAAGACGGTTCTCAACGATCGGTTCCGCGCGCTCCTCGGCGAGGCGCCGATGCAATATTGCGGGCGCTGGCGCATGCGCGTCGCCGCGAACATGCTGCGCGACGATCGGCAAAATGCCGGCAGCGTCGCCTATTCGGTCGGCTTCGGTTCAGAGGCGGCGTTCAGCCGCGCGTTCAAGCGCGAACACGGGGTGCCTCCGGGCGCCTGGAGTCGTGAACGGCGTCGAATGCCGGCCTGATCGGTCCGGGAGGGCTGGCGTCAGGCATAATAAAGCTTGTGATTTTTCAGCTTTTCGCTAGGCCGGCCCGCTCAACGATAGAGTCTATGGCGTCCCATGTCTGGCTCCCCGGTGCACCACCGCCGATTGCCATGGAACCATGCGAATGACCGAAGCTGTAATTCTGATCGATGCGGCCAGCGCGACGGTCGAGAAACGCAACATCGCTTTCAACGCCCTTGTCGAAGGCGAAACGCACAAATTCCTCGTCAGCATCGCTGACATCGAGCATTTCGGGGTGGAGAGGGCGAAGCTCGATCCGGCCGGTTCGGTGCTGGCGATCTCGGCTAATCTGGCCGTTCTCATCCAAGCGAAGATGCGCAGGAATGAGCTTCTTCCGACCACGCGGCTCGCGCCGCTCTAAGCTGGCCCGAAAGGGGGTTCAATGACGAATATCGAAGTCTATCGCGCCAATGCTGCGGCGCAACGGCTCGCAGCAGAAAATAGCACGTTGCCCAACCGGCGCGCGATGCACGAGCGCTCGGCGGAGAGCTGGGAGGCGATGGCGGCCAATGCCGCCGATACCATGGCACGCGCCTCGGTCAACGAGGCCGCGAAAGCCGTCGGCGCCCCGCGCTGAGGCAGATTAGCCTTTATTGTCCCTGATTGGAGAAGTTCCCATGTCTCGCGTTCCCGTAAAGCCCTTTCTCATCACCAAGGATGAAAATGGTGACTTCCGCCTGACGGTGCGCGTCACGCGCTACAACATGAACAACTACCCGCTCGTCACCGCGACCTTGCAGGACGAGACCTTCAAGACAATGGCTGCGGCCCGCGCCTTTGCGCGCGAGCAGTTCAACGCTGAAGCGGGTCAATACGCGACCAAATAGGCCGCCGGTTCACGGGCCGCGGTCTCAGCCGTCGCTGTCGGGCACGCATGGTGCGGGCCGTGCGGCCTTGCGCGCGGTGCGGGTCGTGGCGAACTCCTCCGCGGTCAGCGTCGCCGATTTGTCGCTGTCGGCCTTGCCGAAGCGCGTGGTGGTCTTCACCGACCATTCGTCGAAGTTGAGCTTGCCATCGCCGTCGGCGTCGAGCTTGGCATAGGCCTTGCGGCGACTAGCGAGGAATTCCTCGCGGCTGACGCGGCCGTCGCGATCCTTGTCATAGCGCTGGAAACGCTTTTCTTCGCGCGTCTTTTCGGTGGCGGCAGGGGGCTCGGCTGCGGGCGCTGCGCCCGCCATCGCGGCGGGTGGCGGCGGCGCGACCGGAGGGCTCGCGCCGAGCTGTTGCCATAGCAACAGCCCACCGCCGCCAAGCAACAAGGCGCCGACCCCGCCTGCCAGATAACGCCACATTCGGATTCTCCCCTCGATCGCTTGAGTTTAGCGTCCCGTGAGACGATAGGCGAGAGCCCGAAACAACCGTTTTGGCGAACCCTGCCGACGCTGGCGGTCCGCCGGCAGCGCGGCGTCGTACCGCGCGAACAAGACAAGCAGCCCGAGCGGGGCCAGCGTGCGCGGCCAGCGGGCAAGGTCGACCCCGCGCAGCAGATCGGCCGCACGCGCACGCGCGAAGCGGCGGCCCTCCGCGTCGCTCAGCCTATGTCCGAGGTCGGCGAGCGCCCAGCCTTCGCCGGCGCGCCCGACATCGGGGGGCAGCGGGTCGGACACCGGGCCGAGCAGCCTCGCCGACAGCGCGAACAGCCGATCGCCGCGCTCCGCGCCGTGGGCGACGATCTCGTCCTCGCCGGGTGGCGCCGCCTCGAGCAGCGCCGCCCATCCCTGTTCGATCTCCGCGATGGATTCGCCACTCAGCCGGGCGGGCAGCAATGTCGCGGCTGCGGCGGCGAGCAGTGGCTCGGCCGGTGTGGGCGCGGCGGGATCATCGAGCCGGACGAGCGCATCGCGCCACCACAGCAGCCGCATCGCGCCGATCGCAGGTTCGCTCGCCGCCGCGACGATCGCGCCCATCCGCTCGTCGATCCCCCAGAGCAACGCGAGTGGCTCGCGTTGCCGCGGAGCATAGCTCAGCGCCAGCTGGCGTTCGGGATCGGCGAGGATGGCGGGATCAGGCGTGTTGGTAGATTTCGCCATCGAGATGGCGCTGCAGGCATTCGAGCAGCGCGCCGCGGGTGAATGGCTTGCGGAGCAGCTCATATTGACCGCCATAGCCCATGGCCAGTTCGTCGCTGAAGCCGCTGACGAGCACCACGGGAAGATCGGGCCAACGTCGATTGAGCCGCCGCGCAAGTTGGACTCCGCTCAAACCCGGCATGACGACATCGGTCAGCACGATATCAAAGGGCGGCGATCCTTCGGCTTCGGCGGCGATCTGCAGCGCCTGTTCGGCCGAGACGGCCTGGATCACCTCAAGGCCCGAATCCTCGAGCATCAGGCAGGTGATCTCGGCGATCGGGATATTGTCCTCGACATAAAGGAGACGGCCCACGAGCTGATCGCCCGCCTCGAAGGCAGGAATATGCGCGGTGCCAGATTTCTGTTCGCCGGGCATTGCCAATCTCCCGAGTCGCTTCCGACTCGATCAAGAGCTTACCACAGTTTGGCGATCTTCCTTTCCGCAATATACCGTAGCGGCAATCTTTACAGCTTCTTAGCTCTTATATGCCACCGATTTCGCCGCTGCGACCACGTCCGAAACCTTAAGCAGCGCGGCTTTCTCCAGGTTGGCCGCATAGGGCATCGGCACGTCCTGGTTGGTAACCCGGCGCACGGGCGCATCGAGATCGTCGAAGCCTTCCTCCATCGCGATCGCGATGAGCTCCGATGCGATCGAGCAGACCGGCCAGCCTTCCTCGACGATTACCATCCGGTTGGTCTTCTTGAGACTGGCCAGCACCGTCTGCTTGTCGAGCGGGCGCAGCGTGCGAAGGTCGATCACCTCCGCATCGACGCCTTCGGCCTCGAGCTGCTTGGCCGCCTCGAGCGCGACGCCCACCCCGATCGAATAGCTGACGATCGTCACATCCGAACCCGAACGGCAGATCCGCGCCTTGCCGATGGGCAGTACGTAATCGTCGAGCTTGGGCACCTCGAAGCTCTGCCCGTAGAGCAGCTCATTCTCGAGAAACACCACCGGATCGGGGCAGCGGATCGCCGCCTTGAGCAGGCCCTTGGCGTCGGCAGCCGAATAGGGCGAGATCACGATCAGCCCCGGAACGCTTGCATACCAGGGCGCATAATTCTGGCTGTGCTGCGCGGCGACGCGGGCTGCGGCCCCGTTCGGGCCGCGGAACACCACTGGGCACCGCATCTGGCCACCGGACATGTAATTGGTCTTCGCGGCGGAGTTGATGATGTGGTCGATCGCCTGCATCGCGAAGTTGAAGGTCATGAACTCGATGACGGGCTTGAGCCCGCCCATCGCCGCGCCGGTGCCGATGCCCGCGAAGCCATATTCGGTGATCGGCGTGTCGATCACCCGGCGGTCGCCGAATTCGTCGAGCAGGCCTTGCGTCACCTTGTACGCGCCTTGATATTGCGCGACTTCCTCGCCCATCACGAAGACGGCGTCATCGGCGCGCATCTCCTCGGCCATCGCGTCGCGCAGCGCCTCGCGAACCGTGGTCTTGATCAGTTCGGTCCCCTGGGGGACTTCGGGATCGTCGCGCGTGTCGGCGACCGCAGCGACGAGGTCGCGCGCGGCGGTCTCCATCTTGTGTGGGGTTGGCGATTGCGATTCCGGCTGCGGCGGCTGGGCCTCGCCTTTGGGCTGCGCCTCGGCGGCGGCGGCCGCGACCTCAGGCTCGGGTTGCGGCGCGCTTCGGGCGGCCGAGGCGTCCTCGCCATCTTCGGCGATCCGCGCGATCACCGCGCCCACCTTCACGCCCTCGGTGCCTTCGGGGATGACGATCTGGGCGATCGTGCCTTCGTCGACCGCCTCGAACTCCATCGTCGCCTTGTCGGTTTCGATCTCCGCGAGGATGTCGCCCGATTTGACGGTGTCACCTTCCTTGACGAGCCATTTGGCGAGCGTGCCTTCCTCCATCGTCGGGGAAAGCGCGGGCATCTTCAGATCGACAGCCATTTCAATATTGTCCCACCAGCACGTCGGTATAAAGCTCCCCGGGCTCGGGCTCGGGGGACTGCTCGGCGAAGTCGGCCGCCTCGGTCACGATCGTGCGGATCTCCTTTTCGAGCTTCTTCAGTTCGTCCTCGCCGACTCCGATCGCCTCCAGTTCCTTCTTCATCAGATCGATCGGATCGGATTTTTCGCGCACCGCCTGGACCTCATCGCGCGAGCGATATTTGGCCGGGTCGGACATCGAGTGGCCGCGATAGCGGTAGGTCTTGAGCTCGAGCAGGATCGGCCCCTTGCCGCCGCGCACCCACCGGACCGCTTCCTCGGCCGCGCCGCGCACCGCAAGCACGTCCATGCCGTCGACCTGGAGGCCCGGAATGCGAAAGCTTTCCCCGCGCCGATAAAGCTGGTCCTCGGCCGAGGAGCGGTTGACGCTGGTCCCCATCGCATATTGATTGTTTTCGATCACGAAGATGATCGGCAGCTTCCACAGCTCGGCCATGTTGAAGCTCTCATACACCTGGCCCTGGTTCGACGCGCCGTCGCCGAAATAAGCCATCGCGACCCCGCCGTCGCCGGCATATTTATGCTTGAACGCCAGGCCCGCGCCGAGGCTCACCTGCGCGCCGACGATGCCATGGCCGCCGTAGAAACGATGTTCGACCGAGAACATATGCATCGAACCGCCCTTGCCGCGGCTGATGCCGGCGGCCCGGCCGGTGAGTTCGGCCATGATCAGCTTGGGGTCGATGCCATAAGCGAGCATGTGGCCATGGTCGCGATAGCCCGTGATCACGGAGTCCTTGCCGACCTGGAGCGCCGACTGAAGACCGACGGCGACGGCCTCCTGTCCGATGTAAAGATGGCAGAAGCCGCCGATCAGGCCGAGACCGTAAAGTTGGCCCGCCTTTTCCTCGAACCGGCGGATCAGCAGCATCTGGCGGTAGAATTCGAGCATCTCGGCCTTGCTGGCCTCGTAGCGCTTCGGCTCGGCGGGCCGCTCGCGGTTCGCAGCAGCGGGTGGCGGCGAGGCGGCGGCGCGCGGCGCCGATCTTGTCGTGGCGGGTTTGCGCGGGGCCGCCTTCGCGGTTGCGCGCGGCTGTGCTGGTTTCGCCAAGCGGTTCGCTCCTTGTCCCGGGGAGGGTGTCGGCCGCTTATAGGCGTCGGCACACGCGGATTTCAACGCGTCGCTCGGCCGGCATGGCGAATTTAATTGCGCGGGATGATGACCTCGTCGGGACGCACCTGCCCGGTCGAACGTCGAACGAGCTCATCGCCGAAGTCGGGGTCCACCTTGGCCGGATCGAGCAGGTCGGCGTGATGGCGCAGCCGGTCGCGCAGTTCCTGTATGCGGTGAAGCTCCTGGCTCTTCGCCTCGAGCTGACTCTTATAGCCGCCCAGCGCGAGCAATCCGTTCGGACCGAACAGCGCCGAACTCGCGAAATAGCCGATGATCAGGATCGCGACCGCCGGCAGCGCGGCGCTGCGCGCCATTTGCAGAAGGGGAACGCGATTCATGCCCCGAACAGAATCACCTATGCCGGATGGGATCAAGCCTTTTTGCAGGCTTGGTGTCTGAAATGCCTAATTTTCCGCCCCGAGCGCATGCGAGCACGCTCCGCACCGATCGCCTGGCCGCCGAAGACCCGCGTGCGGCGACGGCGCGGATATGTGTGACGCATATCATATCGCGGCGGCCGTGCCCGCGGCATCACGGGCTTGACGCCGGGCACGGCGGCTCTAGCGTCGTCCGGCACCGAAACGGTTGCTGCGGCGGGGGCGCCATCAGGACCGAGGCCGGGACAGGGGGTTAGATGATGAAAGTGCATCGAGTGGCTTGTGCCGCGTTTCTGGCGGCGGGCCTGATCGCGTCTGCGGCGCCCGCCGCGGCGAAAGACCGTTCGCATCAGGCGGTCGATCTCGATCCCGATCAGCGCGGTATCGTTTCGGGGGTCGGGATCGAGGGGCAGGATCTCGGGCGGATGGCCGATCAAATGGTCCGCGACCTGATGGCCAATCCCGAGATCTCCAACCGCGCGACCCCGCCGCGGATCATTCTCGACAGCTCCGATCTTCGCAACCAGAGTTCGCAGCGGATCGACAAGGATATCATCACCGATGAGCTGCGCGGCAAGCTGATGAACGCAGCGCGCGGCAAGATGCGCTTTGTCAGCCGCGAATTCATCGCCGCGGTGGAGCAGGAGCGGGCGCTCAAGCGCGAGGGGGTGGTCGACACCGGCACGACCGGCCTCACCCGCGCGACCGCCGGCGCGGACTATAAGCTGGTGGGCAAGATCACGTCGCTCGATTCGCGCAACAACGACACGGGCATGCAGGAAAGATTGACAGTCATTTCGCTTGAGATGCTCGATCTCGAATATGGCACGCTGGTTTGGAACGGAACCTACAAGATCCGTCGCGCGGGGGCCGACGACGTCGTTTATCGCTGATCCGATACCGAACGGGGGTTCGACGAACATGACGAGGACGATCGCGGCCGGGACGGCCGCTCTGTTGCTGGCATCGGTCGCCGCCGCGCCTGTTTGGGCGCAATCGGACGCCGCCGCCGCGCCCGATCCCGCCGCGGCCAAGGCCGCCGCCAAGGTGCGCGCGGCGCAGCTCAAGGTGTGGAAGGCGCAATATGGGCCGGGGCCCTATCCCGACGAGATGGACGCCTATCTCGCTAGCCGTCAGGAGAAGCTGCGCGAATATTATCGCGTGCTCTATTATGACGGCGAGCATAATGCGGTGCTCAATTTCGAGCGCCTCGGCCTGCTCGCGATGGAACTTGGCTATTATGTCGATGCGGAAAAGGCGTTCGACGGCGCGCTCGACCGCATCGAAGCCTTTTACGGCAAGGACAAGCAGGCCGAAAAGGCCACCAGCGCTACCCGGCTGGAGGTCAACAAGGACTTCAAGGGCGAGCCTTATGAGCGCGCCATGGCCTATTATTACCGGGGCCTGCTCTATCTGCGAAAAGGCGACTATGACAACGCTCGCGCCTCGTTCAAGGCGGCCGAATATCAGGACACGGTCTCGGCAGAGGAGACTTTCCAGTCCGATTTCGCGCTGCTGACCTATTTGCAGGGCTGGGCGTCGCAATGCGCGGGGGATCAGAGCCAGGCCGCGGACGCGTTCGAGGCGGCGGCCAAGATCGACGCCAAGCTCAAGCCGCCCGGGCCGGGCGACAATATCCTAGTGCTTGCCGAGCTGGGCAGCGGGCCCGTCAAGGCGACCGACGGGCAATATCAGGAGAAAATGGTCTTCCGCGAGGGCGCTCCGCTTCCCGAAAACGGCGCGATCGTGACGCTCGGTTCGGGCAAGACCACCCGCGCCTGGCCGCTGACGCCCGCCGCGAACCTCTACACCCAGGCGTCCACCCGCGGCGGCCGCGCTATCGACGGCATCCTCAACGGCAAGGCGCAGTTCAAAAGCGGACTCGAGACGACCAGCATGCTGGCGACCACGGTCGGCACCTCCTTTGCGCAGCAGATGGGCGGCAACGCGCTCTATGCGCAGGGGGCCGGTGCGCTGCTCGGAATGCTGTCGACCACGGTGCGGCCGACCGCCGACATCCGGATGTGGGACAGCCTGCCCGCGAATATCATGCTGGGCACTACGCGCTGGGGTGCGGCGGCTCCCGCACCAGCGCCTGCTGGGGGCAAAGGCAGGAAGATGCCCGCCAAGCCTGCCCCCAAGCCAGCGTCGGGAGGTGCGTGGAGCATGCCCCCGGTCAGCATGGCGTGGCGCAACAACGACGCGGTGCTCGATCTGACAGGGATCGCGCCGATGACCGCCAATGCCGGAAAATGCGGCGTCGTCTGGTCGCGGTCGCGCAGCATCGGCGCATTGTCGCCCGCAGCCCCCGGCGACAATGCCAAGGTCGCGGCGGCCCGCAAGCGGGACAAGACCGCCTGGGCCAAGGATGAGGCGTTCCGCGCGACGCTGCGCTGAGCTTTGGGAGAAGGATGATGAGGACTTCATATCTCGGGCTGGCCGTCGCTGCGGCGCTGATCGGCGCGCCGGCGGCGACGCGGGAGAACCGCCCCGTGAAATGCGACATAGGCGACGCCAAGCGTTCGGTCTCGGCCGGCGGTCCGGCGCTGGTCGCCAATGTGGCTTCGGCGATGACGCCGATCGATCTCAACGCAGTGCAGATGACCGACACGAAGCTCGCCAACCGGGTCGTCGTCGAGGCGATGTTCGCGCGCCGCACCGAAACCAACTCGGTCGAGGTGATCACCCGTTTCGTCAACTGCACCAAGAAGGTGGTCGAGCTCGACGCGCGTTCGTCGTTCATGGACGCCGACCAGGTGCCGACCGAGGATTCGACCTATTGGAAAAAGGTGATCCTTCAACCCAAGGCGACCGGGGTTTATCGCGGCCTGTCGATCGGCCGAGACGAGGTCAAATATTATCTCGTCGAGGTGAGGACTTCACAGCCGTGATCGGCGCGGCGCTGCTCGGCTTGGCGGCGCTCGCGGAGCCCGCCCCTGCGGGCCGCGACGTGCCCGCGCCGCGCGTGATCCACGCGGTGCAGCCGGCGTTGGCCTATGAATCGCGGCTGCGCGACGGGCCGCCCGACCGCTTTGTGCCGGTCATCGAAGTGGCGCCGATCGACGATGAATGGAGCGATGAGGACGGCGGGCCTGCCGATCTCGAGAATGAACCGGGCTTTGCGGCATGGGGGATGTGGAGATGAGGATCAACGCCGGGCTCTTCGCCCTGCTGCCGGCGGCCGCGCTGCTGGCCGGCGCCGCCGACGCGCAGGAATATCGCCAGGGCATGCCCGACGTGCTCAAGGCGCCTCCGCCTCCGCCGGGGGCAGGGCAGGCCAATGCCGCATCGGTGAACGCCTTCCGCGCGGCCTATGCCCGCCGCAAGAGCCCGCGCATGGTGATTTTCTGGAATCGCCAGCTGACAGATACGCTGTCGAGCAGCTACGAGGAGTGGGCGCGGGTCTCGCTGGTCGACGGGCGCTATTCCGACACGACCGAATATAGTGACGGCGCGACGACGATCTCCGCGCGCGCCGCCGAAGCCGAGGTCCGCACGGGACGGACCGCCGCGCCCGCCGATGGCGCGCGCGGCGTCGGCCTGCCCGAGCGCGCCGACTGGCGCGCCGCGCAGGGCTTCAACCGCACGATGCTCGCGGGCGGCGCGCGGTTGATAGACCGCACCCTGATCATGCGGTCGACCGCGCTTGGCAAAGGGGTCGATCGCGGCGACGCCCAGTCGGTCGAGATGTCGGCGCTGATGGGCAAGGCCGATCTGCTCGTCGAGGTGCTTCAGACCCCCGACGCGAGCGCGCCGAGCGGTTACAGCTTCCGGGCCGACGTCAAGGACATCCGCAGCGGCGCGCTGCTCGCTACGGTCGTTACCCAGGGTAATCCGCCGCCCGCCGGGCCGGGCCGGTGGGTCGCCGGGGCCAACGGCTACCAGCGCGAGCGCCCGTTGCCGCCCTCGATCGATCAGGTCGGGGCGCGGGTCGCGGCGGAAGTGATGCAGGCGCTTGTCGCTAACTGGCGCTAAGCCTGGATGATCGCAGGCTGACGGCCTCGGGTCCGAATCGGGACGCCGATCGCCTGAGCTCTGGAATATCCGCGGAGATGGCGATAGGCGCGCTGCATGTCGCCTTATCGTTACGCGATCGCGCTGGGTTCGAACCGGCGTCACCGCCACCATGGCGCGCCGGCCGGCGTGCTGCGCGCGGCGGTAGCGGCGCTTCGCGCTGCGGGGCTGGCGATCGTCGCCGTCTCGCCGGTGATCGCGACTCGCGCGCTCGGCCCGGCCGGGCGCGGCTTCGCCAACGCCGCGATCATCGTCGAAACAAGGCTCGACCCGCCCGCGCTGCTGGACTTGTTGAAGGCGATTGAGCGGGCGTTCGGGCGGCGGCGCGGCCGCCGCTGGGGGGCTCGCGTGCTTGATCTCGACCTTCTCTTATGGTCGGAGGGACGCTGGCCGCGTCACGGCGGGCGTCGCCTCGTCATACCCCATCGGGCGATCGAGCAGCGCGACTTCGTGCTCAAACCGCTCGAGCGTATTGCGCCGCTGTGGCGCGTGGGCGCGGGAGCGGGCACGGTCCGACAGGCGCGGTCGCGGCTGAGCCGGCGGGCGGCGGGTTGACCCTGGACGCCGCGCCCAATAGGGAGGCGGCGTCGGTGGGTCCGTAGCTCAGTCGGTAGAGCAAGCGACTTTTAATCGAGAGGTCCCGGGTTCGAATCCCGGCGGACCCACCAGCGCTAAGCCGGAATGGCCTCAAGAACCCCGTTAACCTCGTCTTGTTACGCACCCTTAATGGCGGGTGGGTTAAGCCCTGTCGCACACAGGCGAACGAGGATCATGCCATGCATAAGTTCATCAGCATCTTGCGCGACACGCGCGGCGCGACGGCTATCGAATATGGCCTGATCGCGGCGCTGATCGCGGTTGCGGCGATCACCGCGATGTCGGCGTTGGGCAACAGCCTGGTCAACACTTTCGGCAACGTCAGCAATAACATGAAGGTCTCTTAACGGCTTTCCGAAGCGCTTCCGCTATCCCGGCCGGTACTCCGGACCGGCCGGGAACCTGCCGGGGCCTTGCCCCGGCGCGTTGCGTTCCCTAACTGTTCGCGGGTGACTCAGCCTGTCCCCGCTCCCGAACCCGGCTATCTGCGCGGGCTCAATCCGCCGCAGCGGGAGGCGGTGCTCACCACCGAGGGCCCGTTGCTGGTGCTCGCGGGCGCCGGCACCGGCAAGACCGCGGCGCTCACCGCGCGGCTCGCCCATCTGGTCGCCACGCGCCGCGCCTGGCCTTCGGAGATCCTTGCGGTCACCTTCACCAACAAGGCCGCGCGCGAGATGCGCGAGCGGGTTGGGCGGTTGCTCGGCGAGGCAGTCGAAGGCATGCCCTGGCTCGGCACCTTCCATTCGGTCGCCGCCCGCATGCTGCGCCGCCACGCCGAGCTGGTCGGGCTGAGCTCCAGCTTTACGATTCTCGACACCGACGATCAGCTTCGCCTGCTTAAGCAGCTGCTCGCCGCCGCCGATCTCGACGAGAAGCGCTGGCCCGCGCGTCAGCTCGCGGGGCTGATCGACCGCTGGAAGAATCGCGGCCTGACGCCGGCCGAAATCGACGCCGGCGAGGCCGAGCAATTCGCCAACGGCCGCGGCGGTGAGCTGTACCAGCTCTATCAGGATCGGCTGCGCGCTGTGAACGCCTGCGATTTCGGCGATCTCCTGCTCCACATGCTGACGATATTGAAGACGCATCGCGACATCCTCGCCGATTATCAGCAGCGCTTCCGTTATGTGATGGTCGACGAATATCAGGACACCAACAGCGCCCAATATCTGTGGCTCCGGCTGATCGCGCAGGAGCGCAAGAATATCTGCTGCGTCGGCGACGACGATCAGTCGATCTATTCGTGGCGCGGCGCCGAGGTCGCCAACATCCTGCGCTTCGAGCGCGATTTCCCCGGCGCGGCGGTGATCAGGCTCGAACAGAACTACCGCTCGACTCCGCATATCCTCGCGGCCGCGAGCGGGCTGATCGCGCATAATGGCGGGCGCCTGGGCAAGACGCTGTGGACCGAGACGGGCGAGGGGGACAAGGTCCGCATCGTCGGCATCTGGGACGGGCCTGAGGAAGCGCGCCGCGTCGGCGACGAAATCGAGGCGCACGAGCGCGGCGGGGGACGGCTCGACGACGTCGCGATCCTGGTGCGCGCGCAGTTCCAGACCCGCGAGTTCGAGGACCGCTTCATTGCGATCGGGCTGCCCTATCGCATCGTCGGCGGCTTCCGCTTCTACGAGCGCGCCGAGATCCGCGACGCGCTGGCCTATTTGCGTGTGATCAGCCAGCCCGCCGACGACCTCGCCTTCGAACGGATCGTCAACACGCCCAAGCGCGGGCTCGGCGACAAGGCGATCGCCAAGCTCCACCAGCTCGCCCGCGCCGAGGGCATTCCGCTGACCCTCGCCGCGGCCCGTATCCTCGGCACCGACGAACTCACCCCCCAGGCGCGGCGCGCGCTCGGCAATCTGGTCGGCGACATCGCGCGCTGGCGCGATCTGCTCGGCGAGCTGCGGCACCCCGATCTCACCCGCCAGCTGCTCGAGGAATCGGGCTATGTCGCGATGCTCCAGAACGAGAAGACGAGCGAGGCCGAGGGGCGGCTCGAGAATCTCGGCGAGCTCGCGCGCGCGATGGAGGATTATGAAAACCTCTCCGCCTTCCTCGAACATGTCAGCCTGGTGATGGACAATGACGCCGACGCCGAGGCCGCAAAGGTGACGGTGATGACGATCCACGCTGCGAAGGGGCTCGAGTTCGGCGTCGTCTTCCTGCCGGGGTGGGAGGAGGGGGTGTTTCCGTCGCAGCGATCGCTCGACGAGGGCGGGCTCGCGAGCCTCGAGGAGGAGCGTCGGCTCGCTTATGTCGCGATCACGCGGGCGCGGCGGCGCTGCACGATCCTGCACGCGGCCAACCGGCGCATCTATGGCCAGTGGACTTCTTCGATTCCTTCGCGCTTCATCGCCGAGCTGCCCGCCGCCCATATCGAATCCGAAACGACCATGACCGGCGGCGAGTCGCTGTGGCGTGCGCAATGGTCCGAACATGCCGATCCCTTCGCGCATGTCGGACGGGGAACCGGGCGCGGCCCGGGCTGGCAGCGGGCGACCGCCGCGGGCGGGCTCGGCCGGCCTTTAGCCGGCGCGCGCGTCGTCGAGGCGCGCGCCTCGGCGGTCAGTTTCGCCCAGCCCTCGCGCAAGGACATCGCGCTCGGCCAGCGCGTGTTTCACACCAAGTTCGGCTATGGCGCCGTGGTCGAAATCGAAGGCAACAAGCTCGAAATCGATTTCGAACATGCGGGCCGCAAGCGGGTGCTCGACAGCTTCGTCAGCCTGCCCGATTAGTTTTCTATCGATAAAGTAGAAATTGTAGGAAGCATGCGATCCCAGGGTTGCCCCGCGCCGTCCGAACTGCCTAGAGGGTTCCATGGCCGCGCGTGAATCGCCCTTTTCGATACCGCCCTACCGTCATTATTGGTTCGCGCGCTTTTCCTCGACCATCGCGCTCAACGGCATGGTCGTGGTCATCGGCTGGCAGGTCTATGATGTCGCTCGCCGCAGCATGGCGCCGCGCGACGCGGCGCTGCAGCTCGGGCTGGTCGGCCTCGCCCAGTTCCTGCCGCTGCTGCTGTTGACCCTGGTGACCGGGCTCGCGGCCGATCGGCTCGACCGCCGCTTGGTCGCTTGCTCCACCACCGCGCTTGAACTGCTGTGCGCGGCCGCGCTCGGGCTGATCGCCTGGTATGACGTCGCCAGCTTGCCGGCGCTGTTCGCGGTCGCCGCGCTGCTCGGGGTCGGACGCGCTTTCGCCGGACCCGCATTGTCCGCGCTCGCGCCCAATCTGGTGCCGAGGCGGTTGCTGCCCGCGGCGATCGCGACCAGCTCTATCGCCTGGCAGGTCGGCGCGATCGCCGGCCCCCCCCTTGGGGGGTATCTCTACGCGCTCTATCCCCCGCTCGCCTATCTGGCGAGCGCGCTGCTGCTGCTGGTTTCCTGGGCGATGCTGCTGATGATCGGGCCCGTCCCCCGCACGCTGCTCGACGGCAAGGGCAGTCCCTGGGCGCAGATGATCGAGGGCTTCGCTTATCTCCGCCGCAACCGCCTCGTGCTCGGTGCGATCTCGCTCGATCTGTTCGCGGTGCTGCTCGGCGGCGCGACGGCGATGCTACCGATCTACGCCCGCGACATATTGCACATCGGTTCGTCCGGGCTCGGCCATCTCCGCGCCGCGCCGGCGGTCGGGGCGGCGCTGGTCGCGCTCTGGCTGAGCCGCCGGCCGCTCCGACACAATGTCGGGATCACTCTGCTGATCGCCGTGGCGATATTCGGCGTCGCCACGATTGCCTTCGGCCTCGCGCAGCATACGCCCGCGCCGATCGCGGTGGCGCTGGCCTGCCTGGCGCTGCTCGGCGGCGCCGACATGGTGTCGGTCTATGTGCGCCAGTCGCTGGTGCAGATCTACACGCCCGACGAGATGCGCGGGCGGGTGGGGGCGGCTTCGGTGCTGTTCATCTCGGGCTCGAACGAGCTCGGAGAGGCCGAGTCGGGTTTTCTGGCGGCGCTGATCGGCCCCGTCGCCGCGGTGGTCGCCGGCGGGATCGGCACGATCGGCGTCGCGATCTTGTGGGCGAAGCTGTTCCCGGAGATAGTGCGCGCGCGGACTTTGGAACCGCCCGCTTCGTTCGAAGATATTCCACGCCAGGAGAAGGCAGCATGACCAAGTCGACATCGGTGCTCGAGACGATCGGCGGCACCCCGCATGTGCGCATCAATCGTCTGTTCGGGAGCGCCGAAGTGTGGATCAAGTCCGAGCGCAGCAATCCCGGCGGATCGATCAAGGACCGCATCGCGCTTGCGATGATCGAGGATGCCGAGCGGTCGGGCAAGCTCAAGGCCGGGGGCACGATCATCGAGCCGACCAGCGGCAATACCGGCATTGGGCTGGCGCTGGTCGCCGCGGTCAAAGGCTATAAGCTCGTGCTGGTGATGCCCGAGAGCATGTCGCTCGAGCGCAGGCGGCTGATGCTCGCTTATGGGGCAACCTTCGACCTTACCCCGCGCGAAAAGGGCATGAAGGGCGCGATCGAGCGCGCGCTCGAACTGCAGGCGCAGACACCGGGGGCGTGGATTCCGCAGCAGTTCGAAAATCCAGCCAACATCGAGGTCCATGTCCGCACCACCGCCGAGGAAATCTACGAGGATTTCAAGGACAGCCCGATCGACATCCTGATCACCGGCGTCGGCACCGGCGGGCATATCACTGGCTGCGCGCAGGTGCTCAAGGCGCGTTGGCCGGGGCTCAAGGTGTTTGCGGTCGAGCCGACCTTGTCGCCGGTGATCTCCGGCGGGCAGCCCGGACCGCACCCGATCCAGGGGATCGGCGCGGGTTTCCTTCCCGCGAATCTCCACACCCGGTTGCTCGACGGGGCGATCCAGGTCGATCCCGCCGATGCCAAGGATTATGCGCGGCGTTCGGCGCGCGAGGAAGGCATGCTGGTCGGCATCAGTTCGGGCGCGACGCTGGCGGCGATCGCGCAGAAGCTCAAGGAGGCGCCTGCGGCCCGCATCCTCGGCTTCAACTACGACACCGGCGAACGCTATCTGTCGGTGCCCGATTTCCTGCCCGAGTGAATCAATCGCCGCCCCGGAGCAGGCCGGGGCCGCCACGAGAAGCGTGACCAGGCTGAAGGCCGCCCCCGGCCTGCTACGGGGCGGCGCGTTCTTCCCCCTCTCCCTCCTCCTCGCCCGCGCTACCGATCGATTGATCGATCAGCCCGGCGCGCATCATCAGCCAGAACAGGACGATGCCGGGCAGCGCGACGATGGTGGTGATCAGGTAGAAGTTCACATAGCCCAGCGCCTCGATCATCGCGCCGGCCGTGGTGCCGGTGAGGACGCGGCCGACGACGCTCGCCGCCGCCGATATCAGCGCATATTGCGCGGCCGTGAAGCGCAGGTCGCATAGCGCGGAGAAATAGGCCACGACCGTGACGCCGCCGATCCCGCTGGCGATATTCTCGAAGCCGATTGCGCCCGCCATCGCCCAATTGCTGTGCCCGCTGGCGGCGAGTCCGGCGAAGCTGAGGTTCGACACCGCCATCAGCACCAGGCTGACAAGCACCGACCGCTTCATACCGAGCCGCGAATATAGCAAGCCCCCTATGAAGATGCCGATCAGATAGGCCCAGAAGCCGAAGCCGACATCGTAGATCGCGATCTCGTCATTGCTGTAGCCGAGGCTGTCGAACAGCAGGCGGAAAGTGAGGTTGGCCAGCGTGTCGCCGATCTTGTGAAGCAGGATGAACAGCAGCACCAGTGCGGCCCCCCTGCGCCGGAAGAACTCGGCGAGCGGGCCGACGATCGAAGCGAGGACCTCGCCGCCGCTGCGCCGCGTCGCCGGCTCGCGGTGGCGTGCCGGCTCCCCCATGATCAATGCGGCTCCCATCGCCGGCAGAGCGAAAGCCGCGCAGGCGACATAGGCGGGGGGCCAGCCGAACCGGCCGGCGACGACCAGCGCCAGCGCGCCTGCCGCGGTCGATCCGATCCGCCAGCCATATTGCGACATGCCGGCCCCGACACCGAGTTGGCGCGCTTCGAGCAATTCGATCCGGTAGGCGTCGATGATGATGTCATAGGTGGCGCCCGCCGCTCCGACCAGGATCGCCGCGACCGCCGTTCGCATCAGCCCGGCCTGCGGATCGACCAGCCCGAGGTTGACCACTGCCCCGATCACCAGCACGCCGATCACCAACATCCACGATACGCGCTGGCCGAGCCGCCCGATCAGCGGCAGCCGCACGCCGTCGACGATCCACGCCCACAGGAATTTGAGATTGTAAACCAGGAAGGCGAGAGTGAAGGCTGTCACCGCCTTCTTGTCGATCCCGTCCTGCGCGAGACGGGTGGTCAGCGTCGCGCCGATCATCGCATAGGGAAAGCCCGAACTGATGCCGAGGAACAGCGCGGCCAGCGGCGCGGGCTCGGTATAGGGTTTGATCGCCGCGATGATGCCTTGCCGTTGGACGGGCGCGCCGTCCTCCCCCGAAACCTTGGTCATCGGCCGAACATAGCGGGGCGGCCGGGGGAGGGAAGGGGAATTGCCGCCCGTGCGGATCGCTCGATCCGCAGATGGGCAGTTCGTCAGAACGGGCCGGCGATCAGCGGTGGCCCACCGCTTCGATGACCGTGGCGTCGCTCACCATCCGTGCGGCAAAGTCGTGTGCGGTATTCTCGAGTTGGCCGAGCCGGGTGTCGACCCGCCGGAAACCCTCGTCGAGCCGATCGATATCGGCGGCGACGTGTTCGGTCTCGGCGCGAATCTCGGCGATCGTCGAGGACATCGAGTCCGCTGCCAGCGCGGTCTCGTCGACCGCCGCGGTGATCGCGGTAACGGTGTGGGCCTGAACGTCCATCGCGTCCCGGATCCGGCAGGCCAGATTCTCCACCTCGCCGACGGTGCTCCGGATCGAGCTGTTCGCTTCGACCGCCTGGCGCGTCGCCGTCTGGATCGAGCTGATCTTCTGTGCAATGTCGTCGGTCGCGCGCGCGGTCTGGCTGGCGAGGTTTTTTACTTCCTGTGCCACCACGGCGAAGCCGCGCCCGGCGTCTCCGGCGCGCGCCGCCTCAATCGTCGCGTTGAGCGCGAGCAGGTTGGTCTGGCCGGCGATGTCGCGGATCAGTCCCAGGATCGACTCGATGGCGCGCGCATGCGTCGAAAGCGCCTCGGAAACGTCGAGCGCATCGACCGACTGATCGGCGGCGCGTGTGGCGACCTCGGCGGCGATGTCGACCTCGCGCCGCGCATCCTCGATCGCGCGGATCAGCCCGGCGGCGGTCTGTGCGGCGTCGCGCATCGCTACCGCCGATTGCTCGGCGGCGGACGCAACCTCGGAAGTTTTGCCGAGCATGCCGCGCGCGGCATGCGCCGCATGCTCGGTCTGGCCGCGCAGTTCGCCCGAATTCGTCAGTGTTTCGGCCAATATGTCACCGATGGTGGTGCGGAACGCCTCGCCCGCCGCTTCCTTCTGGATGGTCGCCTCGTGCCTGCGCACGGCGTTGAGATAGGACAGGTTGAGCTCGAGCTGGATGAAGTTGAGCAGGTTGATCGTGCGCTGCGCCGCCATAACGAAGGCTGGGTCGTCCGGGAAGCGCGCCGCAAGCCGGTCGCCCAGCAATTCGGCCTCGCTGGTCAACCCCGTCACCACCTCCGGCATCGGAACCCGGTAATGATAGGCGATCATCGCGTTCTCGGTCAGCAGATCGATCCATTGCGCATCGATCGGGCGGGTGAAGGACAGCTTGCGCCGCGTGAGGAAGGTTTCGATGTCCACGGCCATGTTGCTGCCGGCGCTTATCGGTCCGAGCTTTTCGGCGACCGGCCCCCAGAATTCGAGCGCGGTCTCGATCAGCACGTCCGACGCGCGCTCCCATACCGCCGCGAGCTCGGAGCGGAGGCGTCCATCGCGGTTATAATGTGCAATACGGGCGGCGATCCCGTCCTTGGTCAGCGAGGCTTCGGTCGGTCGTTGCGGTTTTGCCGACATGTCCATGGCATTCTCCTGTCGGAGTAAATTAGGCATGGAAGGGTTAAGGACAGGTTAGCCTTGCCGCGGCGGCTGAACACCGAGCCCGGCGTTCAGCCGGATAGCGCGGGCAGATCGAGCCTCTTCTCGCGCGCGCACGCGACCGCGATCGGATAGCCGGCGTCGGCGTGACGCATCACTCCCGTCGCCGGGTCGTTCCACAGCACCCGCGCGAGCCGTCTGGCGGCGGCCTCGCTGCCGTCCGCCACGATCGCCATGCCGGCATGCTGCGAATAGCCCATCCCCACGCCGCCGCCATGATGGAGCGAGACCCATGTCGCTCCGCTCGCGGTGTTGAGCAGCCCGTTGAGCAGTGGCCAGTCCGATACCGCGTCGCTGCCGTCGCGCATCGCCTCGGTTTCGCGATTGGGGCTCGCGACCGAGCCCGAATCGAGGTGGTCGCGTCCGATCACCACCGGAGCGCTGAGCTCGCCCTTCGCCACCATCGCGTTGAAAGCAAGGCCGAGCCGGTGGCGGTCGCCCAGGCCAACCCAGCAGATCCGCGCGGGCAGGCCCTGAAAACGGATGCGCTCGCGCGCCATGTCGAGCCAGCGGTGGAGATGCTGGTCGGTGGGCAGCAGCTCGCGGACCTTGGCGTCGGTCTTCCAGATATCCTCGGGATCGCCCGACAGCGCCGCCCAGCGGAACGGGCCGATGCCGCGGCAGAACAACGGACGGATATAGGCGGGAACGAAGCCCGGAAAATCGAAGGCGTTCGCCACACCCTCGTCCTTGGCGACCTGGCGGATATTATTGCCATAATCGACGGTGGGCACTCCCGCCGCATGAAAGTCGAGCATCGCGCGGACATGCGCCGCCATCGACGCCCGCGCCGCGGCCGCCACCCTCTCGGGTTCACGCTCGCGCCGCTCGATCCAATCGGCGACCGTCCAGCCGATCGGCAGATAGCCGTTGACCGGATCATGCGCCGAGGTCTGGTCGGTGAGCAGGTCGGGGCGGAGACCGCGGCGAAAGATCTCGGGCAACAGCTCGGCGGCGTTGCCGCGCAGGCCGACCGAGACAGGCCTGCGCTCGGCGCAGCTTTGCTCGATGATCGCCATTGCCTCGTCGAGCGTGCCGGCCGCGCGGTCGAGATAGCCGGTGCGCAGCCGCATCTCGATGCGGCTCGGCTGGCACTCGATCGCGAGACAGGAGGCACCCGCCATCACCGCCGCGAGCGGCTGCGCGCCGCCCATGCCGCCGAGCCCCGCGGTGAGCAGCCAGCGGCCCGACAGGTCGCCGTTATAATGCTGGCGCCCCATTTCGACGAAGGTCTCATAGGTGCCCTGGACGATGCCTTGCGTGCCGATATAGATCCAGCTGCCGGCCGTCATCTGCCCGTACATCGCCAGCCCTTTGCGATCGAGCTCGGTGAAATGCTCCCAGGTCGCCCAGCGCGGCACGAGGTTCGAGTTGGCGATCAGCACGCGCGGCGCGTCTTCATGGGTCGAAAACACCCCGACCGGCTTGCCCGACTGGATCAGCAGCGTCTGGTCGGCCTCGAGCCGGCGCAGCGTCTCGACGATCCGGTCGTAGCTTTCCCAGTCGCGCGCGGCACGGCCGATCCCGCCATAGACGACGAGCTCCTCGGGGCGCTCAGCGACATCGGGGTGGAGGTTGTTCATCAGCATCCGCAGCGGCGCTTCGGTGAGCCAGCTCTTCGCGGACAGGCTGGCGCCGGTCGCCGGCCGGATGATGCGGCTATTGTCGAGGCGGGTCACGGTCGGTCCTTTCGGGCACGCGGGCGAAGGCGATGCATGCGGTGAGCATCGCGTGGAGGTCCGCGAGCAGCGGACTTGCGGGATCGAAGGGGGCGGGCCAGCTGTCGGGCGCGATCTCGGCCGGCTCGGCCAGATAGCCGCGCATCGCCAGCTCCATCTGGATCGCGTGAACGCCCGCCGCCGGCCGCCCATGATGGCGCGTTGTCCAGCCGCCGCGGAAGCGTCCGTCGACGATATGCCCGCGCCCGCTCGCCGCGGCGAGCGCGGCGACCGCGTCGCTCAGCGCCCCAGCGCAGGTCGCCCCGTAATTGGTGCCGATATTGAACTGGGGCAGCTCGCCGTCGAACAGGCGCGGCACATGGCTGAGGATCGAATGGGCGTCCCACAGCACCACAGCGCCGTGTGCCGCGCGGAGCCGGCCGAGCTCGGTCTCGAGCGCCGCGTGATAAGGATCGAACCATGTCGCGCGCCGCCGGGCGATCTCGGCAGGATCGGGCGTCTGGTCGCGGTAGAGCGCTTCGCCGGCGAAGGTCGTGGTCGGGCAAAGCTCGGTGGTGATCTGGCCTGGATAGAGCGACGCCCCCGAAGGATCGCGGTTCACGTCGATCACGCTCCGTGAGATGCGCGTCCGCACCGTCGTCGCGCCGAGGCCGGTGGCGAAGTCGTAGAGCCGGTCGACCCACCAGTCGGCGTCCTTGCGCGCCAGCCAGGGCGAGACGAAACGGGCTTCGAGATCGGGCGGGATGTCGGTTCCGCTGTGCGGCAACCCCACCACCAGCGGCGCATCGCCGCGCTGGACCTCGAGCCAGTCCATCGTCATGCGTCGCCACGGGGAGCGGAAAGCCCCGGCAGCTCGACGCCGGCCGCATCGATCAGTTCGCCCGAGCCGATGATCGCCTCGGCGGCGGCGATGTCGGGGTGAAAATACCGATCGTGATCGAGCATTGGCACGTCGTCCCGCAATCGCGCCCGCGCCGCTTCGAGCGGATCGCTCGAGCGCAGCGGCGCATGGAAGTCGCAGCCCTGCGCCGCGGCGAGCAGCTCGATCGCAACGATCGATGCGGCGTTGGCGGTCATGTCGAGCAGGCGCCGGGCGCCGTGCGCGGCCATCGAGACATGATCCTCCTGGTTCGCCGAGGTAGGAATCGAATCGACGCTTGCGGGGGTCGCGCGCTGGCGGTTTTCGGCCACCAGCGCGGCGGCGGTCACCTGCGCGATCATGAATCCCGAATTGAGTCCCGGCTGGGGCGTCAAAAAGGCGGGGAGCCCCGACAGCGCGGGATCGACGAGCATCGCGATCCGCCGCTCGGTGATCGACCCGATCTCGCAGACGGCGAGCGCGATCATGTCGGCGGCGAAGGCCACCGGCTCGGCATGGAAATTGCCCCCCGACAGCGCCTCGTCGCTGCCGGGGAAGATCAGCGGGTTGTCCGAAACGCCATTGGCTTCGCAGCCGAGCGTCGCCGCCGCCTGCCGCAAAAGATCGAGCACCGCGCCCATCACCTGCGGCTGGCAGCGCAAGCAATAGGGATCCTGCACACGCGCGTCATTGTCGAGATGGCTGGCGCGGATCGCCGATCCCGCCATCAGCCGCCGCAACGCATCGGCGGTCTCGATCTGGCCGGGCTGGCGGCGCAGCGCGTGGATGCGCGGGTCGAACGGCGTGTCCGAACCCTTGGCCGCCTCGGTGGCGAGCGCGCCGGTGACCAGCGCGGAGCGGAACAGCAGCTCGGCCTCGAACAGTGCCGCCAGCGCGTTGGCGGTCGAGAATTGGGTGCCGTTGAGCAGTGCGAGCCCCTCCTTGGGACCGAGCGTCAAGGGCGTCAACCCGGCGCGGGCGAGTGCGCCCTCCGCGGTCAGGCGCTGGCCGGCCAGATCGATCTGGCCGACCCCGATCATCGCCGCCGCCATATGCGCGAGCGGCGCAAGATCTCCGCTCGCGCCGACCGATCCTTGCGAGGGAATCACCGGCGTGAGCCCGGCGAGCAGCATCGCCTCAAGCAGTTCGATCGTCTCGGGCTTCACCCCTGAAGCGCCCTGCGCGAGGCTTCCGAGCTTGAGCGCCATCATCAGCCGCACCACCGGCCCGGGCGAGGGGGCGCCGATGCCCGCGGCGTGGCTGAGCACGATGTTGCGCTGGAGCGTGGCGAGATCCTCTTCGCCGATCTTGACGCTGGCGAGTTTGCCGAAGCCGGTGTTGAGCCCATAGACCGGCTTGTGCTGGGCGATGATCCGCGCCACCGCCGCGGCGCTCGCAGCGATCAGCGGGCGGCAGGCCGGGTCGAGGCCGGGCGCCGCGCCGCGATAGACCGCCCGCCAAAGATCGAGCGGGGCCGCGCCGGGAACAAGGACGATCTCGCTCATTGGCCTCTCCAGACCCGAGCATGGAGCGGGTTGAAACCGATCCGGTAGACCAGCTCGGCGGGATGCCCGATGTCCCAGATCGCAAGGTCGCAGCTCTGGCCCGCGGCGAGCATGCCCGCCTCCGCCTGCAGTCCGAGCGCGCGGGCGGCGTTGCGCGTGACCCCGGCGAGGCATTCGTCGACGGTCAGTCCGAACAGCGTCGCCGCCATGTTCATGGCCAGCAGCAGCGAGGTCAGCGGCGCGGTGCCGGGGTTGCAATCGGTCGCCAGCGCGATCGGCGTCCGCGCCGCGCGCAGCCTCTCTACCGGCGGGCGGTGCGTCTCGCGCATGAAGTAAAAAGCGCCAGGCAGCAGCGTCGCCACCGTCCCCGCCCGCGCCATCGCGGCGACGCCGTCCTCGTCGAGATATTCGAGATGGTCGGCCGAAAGCGCGCCCGCCTCCGCCGCAAGCGCTGCGCCGTGCTGGTTGGAGAGCTGCTCGGCATGGAGCTTGACCGGCAGGCCCGCCCGCTTCGCGGCGTCGAACACGCGCTGCGTCTGCGCCGGGCTGAAGCCGATCCCCTCGCAAAAGGCGTCGACCGCGTCGGCGAGGCCGTGCGCGGCGGCGACGGGAATCATCTCTTCGCAGACCAGATCGACATAGCCGTCGGGATCGTCCGCATATTCGGGCGGCAGCGCATGCGCGCCGAGCAGGGTGGTGCGGATCCGCACCGCGCGGGCCTCGCCGAGCCGGCGCGCGGCGCGCAGCATCTTGATCTCGTCGTCGAGGGTGAGGCCATAGCCCGACTTGACCTCGACCGTCGTCGCGCCCTCGGCGATCAGCGCGTCGAGCCGCGGCAGCGCGCTGGCGACGAGGGCGTCCTCGTCGGCGGCGCGGGTCGCCCGCATCGTCGCGACGATGCCTCCGCCCGCGCGCGCGATGTCCTCATAGGAAGCCCCTCGCAGCCGCAGCTCGAACTCATGCGCGCGGTGGCCGGCGTGGATCAGGTGGGTGTGGCAATCGATCAGCCCCGGCGTGATCCAGCGGCCGTCGCAAGCGATCGTCTCGGCGGGATCGAAGGGCGGCGCGTCGGCCTCTGCTCCGGCAAAGACGATGCGCCCGTCGCGCGCGGCGACCAGCCCCTGCTCGATCATCCCGAGGCCGTCGCCGGCCATCGTCGCCAGCCGCGCCCCGGTCCAAAGCCTGTCGCACCGCATGCCCGAATCTCCGCCGGCATCTTTGCACTGCGTCCCAATAATGTATAGACATAATTGGGGAGACGCAGATGGACGCAGGGCAGGCGCGGACATTCCATTTCGAACGGGCGCTGCTGCCCGGCGGCTGGGCGCGCGGCGTGCGATTGTCGGTGGTCGCGGGCATCGTTGCCGATATCGCGACCGGCGCCGACCCCGCCGCGCGCGACGAGCGCCACGCGCTCGCGCTGCCGGGCCTGCCCAATCTTCACAGCCACGCCTTCCAGCGCGGGATGGCGGGGCTCGCCGAGCGGCGCGGCGCGAGCGACGACAGCTTCTGGACCTGGCGCGAGGCCATGTACCGCTTCGTCGACCGGTTGACCCCCGATCATCTCCGCGCGATTGCCGCGCTCGCTTATGCCGAGATGCTCGAAAGCGGCTTCACCCGCGTCGGCGAGTTCCATTATCTCCACCGTGATCGCGACGGCCGCCGCTTCGCCGAGCCCGCCGCGATGAGCCTCGCGATCATCGATGCGGCGGCCGAAACCGGGATCGCGCTCACCCATTTGCCGGTGTTCTACGCGCATGGCGGCTTCGGCGGTGCGGCGGCGGGCGAGGGGCAGCGCCGCTTCGTCGAGGATCGCGACGGCTATGCCGCGCTGCTCGCGCGGTTGCGCGGCGCACTGGCGTCATCGCCCGATGCGGTGCTCGGCGTCGCGCCGCACAGCCTGCGCGCAGTGACGCCCGACGAGCTGGCCGATGTCGTCGGACTCGCCGAAGGGCCGATCCACATCCACATCGCCGAACAGCGCAAGGAGGTCGCGGACTGCGTCGCATGGAGCGGCGCGCGGCCGGTCGAATGGCTGCTCGATCATGCGCCGGTCGATGCGCGTTGGTGCCTGGTCCACGCGACCCATATGAGCGAGGCCGAGGCCGCCCGGCTCGGCGCGAGCGGTGCGGTCGCCGGGCTGTGCCCGATCACCGAGGCCAATCTCGGCGACGGGCTGTTCGCCGCCGCGCCCTTTCTCGCGGCGGGCGGCGTCTATGGCGTCGGCTCGGACTCGAACGTGCTGATCGACGCGACCGAAGAGTTGCGCCTGCTCGAATATGGCCAGCGCCTCGCCGCGCACGGCCGCAACCGGCTTGCGCCGCCCGGCGGGTCGACCGGCGGTGCACTGTATCGCGCGGCCCTTGCCGGCGGCGCGCGCGCGCTCGGCGCGGCGGCGGGGCTGGCCGCGGGGGCGCCCGCCGATTTCGTCACGCTCGACACCGCGCATGTCTCGCTGGCGGGCCGCGAGGGCGACGCGGTCCTCGACGCGCTGATCTTCGCGGCGGGATCGCGCGCGATCGACGGGGTGTGGCGGCGCGGCCACCGCCTCGTCGTGCAAGGCCGCCACCGCGATCGCGAGCGCATCGCCGCGCGCTGCCGCGCCGCGCTCACCGAGCTGCTGGCATGAAGCCGCGCGCACTCCACGAACGCATCCGCCAGGATATCGAGGCGCGGATCATGTCGGGCGCATGGGCGGTCGGGCATCGCATCCCCTATGAGCATGAGCTGATGGCCGCCTATGGTTGCTCGCGGATGACGGTGAACAAGGCGCTGTCGGCGCTCGCCGGGCGCGGCCTGCTCGACAGCCGCAAGCGCGCGGGCACTTTTGTCGCCGCGCCGCGCGGCCACCGCGCCGCGCTCGACATTCCCGACATCGCCGCGGCGATCGCGGCGGAGGGCCGGTCGCACCGCATCGGCCTGATCGCCCGCGCCGAGCGCGAAGCCGAGCCGGCCGACCGCGAGCAACTGGCGATGCCGAACGGTCGCGTGCTCGCGCTGACCTGCCTCCACCGCGCCGACGAACGCCCGTTCGCGCTCGAACAGCGGCTGATCAACCTTGAGCTCGTTCCCGCCGCGCGCACGGTCGATTTCGCCCGCGAAAGCCCCGGCGCCTGGCTGCTCGCGCATGTCCCGTGGAGCGACGCGCGCCACCGCATCTGCGCAATCGCCGCCGACCGGGCCACCGCCGACCGGCTCGGCCTCGTCCTCGGCGCGCCGTGCCTTGCGGTCGAGCGCTGGACGTGGCGGGGCGAGCAGCGCATCACCTATGTGCGCCAGCTCTATCCGGGTGAACGCCATGCGCTCGAGGCCGGATTTCTGGAGTGAATGCGATCGTCCGCGCCAAAGGGTGAAGCGCGCGCGCAACCATAACGGGGCCGGAGCATTGTTCCTTTCCGAGGGAGGAGTGCGATGCGGCTCGACGACGAAACGGAAAGCAGCAACTATGAGGTGCGGTCGGGCCGCGGCGGGTTCGGCCTGCCGCTCGGCATTCCGCTCGGGCGCGGCGGGCTCGGTTGCGGATCGCTGATCCTGATCGGGATCATCTCGCTGGTCTTCGGGGTCAATCCGCTCTCGCTGATCGGCGGCGACGGCGGCGCGCCGGTCGTCCAGCAGAGCCAGCCCGGCGGCGCCCCCGAGCAACTGACCGAGGTGCAGCGGCGTTCGCTCAAGATCTTGGGATCGACCGAGCGCGTCTGGGGCAAATTGTTCGCCGACGCTGGCGCGCGCTATGCGCCGACCACATTGGTCTTCTATTCGGGAGGCACCCAGGCGGGCTGCGGCTTTGCGAATGCCTCGGCCGGGCCCTTCTACTGCCCCGCCGACAAGCGCGTCTTCCTCGACACCGCCTTTTTCGACGAGCTCGCCAATCGCTTCGGCGCGCCCGGCGATTTCGCGCAGGCCTATGTGATCGCGCATGAGGTGGGCCATCATGTCCAGGATCTCGACGGCACGCTCGGCAAGGTTCATTCGGAACAGCGCGGGCTGGAGGAAAGCGCGGCGAACGCGCTCCAGGTCAAGGTAGAGCTGCAGGCGGATTGCTATGCGGGCGTGTGGGCCGCCAACGACAAGAATTTGCTCGAGCCTGGCGATGCCGAGGCGGGTATGCGCGCGGCGGCGGCGGTGGGGGACGACACGCTGCAAAAGGCGAGCCAGGGCTATGTGGTTCCCGAGGGCTTCACCCATGGCAGCGCCGCAGAGCGGCAGAAATGGCTGCAGATCGGACTCTCGACCGGCGATCCCGCGCGCTGTGACACGTTCGGGGCGCGCTGATGCGGCAGCGCTGGCCCGCTCGTCTGTGGATCATCCGCCATGGCCAGAGCGCCGGCAATGTCGCACGCGATGCGGCGCATGAGGCGCAGCTCGATCGCATCGGGCTGACCGCGCGCGACGTCGACGTGCCGCTGAGCGCGCTCGGCGAGCGGCAGGCCGACGCGCTCGGCCACTGGTTCTCGCAATATGGCGCGGACGAACGCCCCGATATCCAGCTCTCCTCGCCCTATTGCCGCTCGCTGCAGACCGCGCGCCGCTTCCGCGACGCGGGCGGCGCGGCGGCGGACGAGGTGATCTGCATGGACGAACGGCTGCGCGAGAAGGAGTTCGGCATCCTCGACGGGCTGACCACCCATGGCGTCGCCAACGTCTTCCCCGAGCAGGCCGATTTCCGCAAGCTGCTCGGCAAATTCTACCATCGCCCGCCCGGCGGCGAGAGCTGGTGCGACGTGATTCTGCGGCTGCGCTCGCTGCTCGACACCGTCTCGCTCCATTATGCCGAGCGGCGCGTGATGATCTTCGCGCACCAGGTGGTGGTGCTTTGCCTGCGCTACATCATCGAGAATCTCGACGAGGCGGAAATCCTCGCGATCGATCGCGCGGGCGACGTCGCCAACTGTTCGGTCACCGAATATCGCTTCGATCCCCTGGCGGGCAAGGACGGCAATCTCATGCTCGTGCGCTACAATGCGACTGCGCCGATGGAGGAGGAGCATGCCCTGGTGACGCGCGCACGCGACCCGATCGTCGCCGCGCGCGGATGAGCGAGGTCGAGGCTCTCGGCACCGGCTGGCTCGAGCGCCATCCGCTGCCCGATCATGGCGCCGCCACCGACAAAAACGCGCGCGGCCGCGTGCTGTTGGTGGGCGGCAGCATGTTCGTGCCCGGCGCGCTGCGTCTGACCGGCGAGGCGGTGCTGCGCGCGGGCGCGGGCAAGCTCCAGATCGCGACGGTAGATGCGGCGGCGATGCACCTCGGCGTGCTCGTCCCCGAGGCGGCGATGATCGGCCTGCCAACCGACGCCGACGGCGAGATCGCAACCGATGCGAGCACGCGGCTCGTCGACGCCGCGCGTTACTGCAACACCCTGCTGATCGGCCCTGGCATGGTCAGCCAGCCGAGTGCTCGCGCGTTGATCGAAGGGCTGATCGACCAGGGGGACGACGACCGGACGGCGATCCTCGATGCCGCCGCCATTTCCTGCGCGCGACCGCTCGCGCCGCTGATCGCCGCGCAGCGCGGGCGCGTGATCCTGACGCCGCATCATGGCGAGATGGCGCGGCTTACCGGGGTTGACCCCGAGGCGATTGCCGCCGACCCGGTCGCTTGCGCACGATCGGTCGCCGAGCTGTTCACCGCGATCACCGTGCTCAAGGCGGGCGAGACGATCATCGCTGCGCCCGATGGCGCGACGCTGCGCTATGGCAGCAATTGCATCGGTCTCGCGACGGGTGGTTCGGGCGATGTCCTGGCGGGAATCATGGCCGGCCTGGCGGCGCGCGGCGCCGATCCGCTGACCGCTGCCGCTTGGGGCGTCTGGCTGCACGGCCGCGCGGGTGAGGCCGCCGCCGCGCGCGTCGGCCCGCTCGGTTTCCTCGCGCGCGACCTGATCGGCGAGGTGCCTGGGCTGATGGCCCAGATTGGCTCGAAATCGCTCTAGGCGGCGATCAGCGGATCCCGCGCCGCCTTGCCGCATCCGGCGGGCAGCGTTAGCCGGCAGCGCGTGCCGCCGCTCCCCTCGATCGCCATTTCGCCGCCAAGCGATTTGACCAGCGCGCCGATCAACTTGGTTCCGACACCCGCCAGCGCTTTTTCCGATCGTCCCACTCCATTGTCGCAAACCTCGACGATGACCTGGTCATCCTCGGTCTGCAGCGCGACCATTATGTCGCCGCCATGGCCCGCGAACGCATATTTGACCGCGTTGGCGACCCATTCGTTGACGATCAGCCCCACCATGATCGCCTGGCTGGCCTCGATCGTGACACCGTCGCCGCTCACGCTGAGCGATATATTGTCGGGGACGACGCTCTGGCGCAGCGCTTCGCACAGGCTGGTGAGATAATCGCCGAGTTGGACCTGCGCGGACGGATCGGCCGCCATCGACAATTTGGGATAGACCGAGGCGATCGCCTGTACCCGCGCCGATGCCAAGGCGAGCTGCCGGGAAACGTCGGCATTGGCGCTCGATCGCGATTGCGACGCCAGCAGGCCCGCGGCGATCTGGAGATTGTTCTTGGTGCGGTGATCCATTTCGCGCACCAGCAGCGACAGCGTTCTCACCTCATGCTCATAATGGCCGCGCAGGCGCGCCGCCGCGCGACGATAGGCCTCGCCCGCGCAGATCGTCACCAGCAGCGCGCAGGAGGCGATCGCCAGGTTGACGATCTCATTGGGCGGATGGACGCCGGTATATTCCCAGCGCGGGAAGATATAGATCAGCAGCAGCGCCTGGCATCCGATCGCGACGACCGCTCCCGCCAGGGCGCCGCCGAGGAGGGTGGCCCCGATCACCGCCGGGAATGTCAGCAGAAACGGGGCGACCGCGTCGGCGAACTGCTCGAGCGCGATGCGGATCGCCACGGCGGCGGCGATGAAACCAAGCCCGATCGCGACCGAGAAGAGGGGGGTCGGCCGTTCGCGATGCCTGCGCAGCTTCAGCCGCCACCGGGCGATGCGTTCGCCTGCCTCCGACGCCTGGTCCTTAGCCATGTCACGTCCCGTCCCAATCGAGCATGGTAACGCATGACGAGCTCAATGGTGCAGATTAATCGACGAACGGCTTATCTCCCTGAGATCGACCCGCCCTATCCTCCGAACTTGCCGGCAAAGGCGATCTCCTCGAGCGGCAGGCGTTCGCTCGGAGCTTCGCGCTCGCGGAGGCTGTCGGGGAGGATCGAGGGATCGGCGCGGCGGCCGACCGCGGCGCCGGCCTCGACCCGATAATCGTCGGGCACGCCGAGTTCGAGCCGGATCCGGTCATGCTCGATCCCCGCCATGCCGTGCGTATGGAGGCCCATCAGCTGCGCCTGCAGCGCGAGCGACATCCACGCGGCGCCGCTATCATAGCTGTTGGTGTAGGAAGGCCTGCCGCGAAAGGTCGTCGCCGAGACGAAGAAGACCAGCAGCGAGGCGTTGCGCGCCCATGACTGATTGGCGGGGACGAGCAGCGACACGAAGCGATCCCAATTGGCGTCGTCCCGCACGGCATAGAGCAGCCGCCAGGGTTGGGCGTTGTACGCGGAGGGCGCCCAGCGCGCAGCCTCGAGCAGGCTCCGCACATCGGCTTCGGCCAGCGCCGATCCGTCGAAGGCGCGCGGCGACCAGCGTTCGACGAAGAGGGAATGGACGTTAGTGTCGGTGTGGCGCGTGGTCATGCGGTTCCTCCGGATCGGCGTTCGTTACACGGTCGTGGCTAGCGGCCGCGGGCGTCCGAGACCATAGCCGGAGGGGAAACATATCGTTCGCTTTTTGCCCGGCGGATTCGTCCGTGCGCCCGAATCGTTCAGCGGCGCCGGCCGCGGGGCGGCAGCACCACGTTTTCGAGCAGGTCCATCGGCATAGCGCCGTCGCCGAGCACCAGCGCGTGAAATTGCTTGAGGCTAAAGGCCTTGCCCATCCGTGCGCGCAGCCGGTCGCGCATCTGCAGCAGCCGGAGCTGGCCAAGCTTGTAGCCGAGCGCCTGGCCCGGCCATGCCATATAGCGCTCGATCTCGGCGATCACCTCGCTGGTCGGCGCGCCGCTATGCGTCTGCATATAGGCGATCGCCTGTTCGCGGGTCCAGCGCAGCTGGTGCAGCCCGGTGTCGACGACGAGCCGCACGCAGCGGAACAGGTCGTCGGCGAGCCGGCCGATGTCGCCGGCGGGATCATGGGCATAGACCCCCAGCTCGGCCGCGAGCCGCTCGGCGTACAGCGCCCAGCCTTCCTGATATGCGTTGAAGCTGGCGATGCGCAGCAGCAGCGGCGCCTGCGGCAGCGTGAGCAGGATCGCGCCCTGGGTATGATGGCCGGGCACGCCTTCATGATAGGTGAGCGTCGGCAGCGCATAGCGGCGGACGCTCGCCATGTCGCGCAGGTTGATCCAGTAGACCCCCGGGCGCGACCCATCGAGCGAGGGGCCGTCATAATAGCCACCCGGGGCCGAGTCCTGGGTCGCCGGCGGCACCGCGCGGATCTCGAGCCGCTGGGTGGGGACCATGGCGTGCGGCAGGAAGGCGGGCTGGCGCGCTTCCATCCCGGCGACGAGGCTGCGCAGATAATCGAGCACCCGCTCGCGGCCCTCGGCGCTGTCGGCGAAGCGCTGGCGCGGATCGGCGGCGAGCGTATCGAGCCGCTGGCGCAGCGTGCCGCGCCGCAAGCCGAGCGCACGCAGCCGCGCGTCGAGCCGCGCGCTGACCAGATTGACCTGCTCGACCCCGATGCGGTGGATCTGCCCGGCCGGCAGCGCGCTGTCGCCGACCGAGCGGATATTGGCGGCATAGAGCGCCTCCCCATCGGGCTGCGCCCAGATGCCCGCTTCGGTGCGCGCCTCGGGAAGCATGTCGCGGACCCGCGCGCGCAATTTGGCATAGGCCGGCCGCGCCCGCTTCTCGAGTGCGGCGATCGCGCGCGCTTCGGCCGCGGAGCGGATCCGGCCGTCGAGACCCGCGGTCGCCATGCGCGTGCGCAGCGCGACGATCAGCGGATGCGCATCAGGAGGCCCGGCCAGGAAATTCTCGATCACCGGCAACGTCTTCTCCAGCAGCGCGCGCGGCGGCACGCAGCCCAGCGCGCGATCGGCGCGCAGCTTCTCGATCACCCCGTCGAAGCCGGGGGCGAAGCCGTCGAGCTTCTCGAGCCAGGCGTCGACCTCCACCGGCGACGACAGCGGCTGCTGCGCGATCATCACATTGGGGGTGTTGACCACGGGGCCCGAGAGCTGGTTGACGATGTAGGGCTCATGCCCCGAGAACCAGAAGGGGTTGGGCCGGCCATAGCCGATCGCGGCAGAGCGCGTGCCATTGTCGATCACCGCAGCGGCGATGCGCAACCTGAGCGCGCCGAGGCTGTCGCCCGCGCAGTCGATCCGCTCGATCGCGACCCCGGCCTCGCCGAGCGCGCCGCGCCACGCTTCCTCGCCTTCCGGCGAATAATCGTCCATCCGCCGCGCGAGCGGCCCCCCGCCGGTCGCGCCCGGGACGCCGCCATAGACGCCCATTTCGGGGGTGTGCTCGAGCAGCGTCTCGCTGATCGCATCGATCGGCGTGAAGATGGGGCAGGGCGCGGGCGAGCGCGAGCCGGCCCCGGCGGGCGCGGGCGGAACGATGGCGGCAGCCCCGAGCAGGAGACCGAAGCGGCGGCGCGACAGGATCATGGCCGCCATGTCGCCCGCGCGTCGCCCCGCCGGAGGCCGGGGTCGCCAATCTCAGGCGAAATAACCAAAGGTGGAACGCTCAACGCGCGGGCCTCGGCCTCCGCCGGGGCGACGCGAAAATGCGGATGCGATCGCCCTGCAAGTTGCGGTCTCCTGAGGCCGAGCGAGCGCCCATATCCTCTCGAGATCTCCGCTTTCCCGGAGAAAAGGCTGGATACGAGGGACGGTGCGTGAATCTGGTGGCTCCCACAGGGAGAGGGCGTGGTGCCGTCGTGACATTTCCGAAGCCGCGGGGCAACAGTCGCCCGATGTTCACCATCGATTACCTTGGCGATTCGACCGGCCGCATCGCGCGGATCAGTCTCGATCGTCCCGCCGCGCGCAACGCGATCTCGATCCCGCGCTGGGAGCAGCTCGGCGCGGCGATCGCCGACATAGCGGCATCCGACGCGCGCGCCTTGATCCTGCGCTCGGCCGCGCCCGGCATCTTCTGCTCGGGCGCGGATATCGACGATCTCGAGGGGCTGGCCGGCGATCCCGCGATGCGCGCCCGCTTCCGCGACGATATGGCGCAGGCTTTCGATGCGATCGTGGCGCTGCCGATCGCGACGATCGCGGCGATCGACGGCGGCTGCTACGGCGCGGGGGTCGCGCTCGCGCTCGCCTGCGACATCCGCATCGCCGGCGACAAGGCGGCATTCGGGATTACCCCCGCCAAGGTCGGCATCGTCTACCCCGCGGGCGACGTCGCGCGGCTCAAGGCACTGGTCGGGCCGGGGCATGCGGCGCGGCTGTTGCTGTCGGGGATGACGCTCGACGCCGATGCGGCGCTTGCGATCGGGCTGGTCGAGGAGCGCGCCAGGGCCGCCGACGGCGCTGCGCTGGCGCTCGCTGGCACGATCGCCGCGAACAGCCGCCCGAGCGTCGCCGGGCTCAAGCACATTCTCGCCGGCGGCGCCGAAGCCGGCCGGCTGTTCGAGGACGCGTTCGGCGGCGCCGATTTTCGCGAGGGCGTCGCAGCGTTCCGCGAGCGGCGCCCGCCAGTCTTTCGGGCATGAACCGGCGAGCGATGACCGGCCTGCTCCTGATCGCGGACCATGCGTCCAACCATGTCCCGGCCGATATCGATCTCGATATCGATCCGGCGCTGCTCGATCAGCATATGGCGGTCGACATCGGTGTCGCGCCGCTCGGGGCGCTGCTGTGCGAACGGCTCGGCATGGAAGGGGTGTTCGGCGCGGTCTCGCGGCTGGTGATCGATCTCAACCGCGAGCAGGACGCGCCCGGGCTGATCCCCACCGAAAGCGACGGCTTTTCGATCCCGGGCAACAAGCTGCTCTCCGCCGAAGGCCGGCGCGCGCGGATCGAGCGCTTCTGGCGCCCCTATCATGACGCCATCGCCGCCCGTATCGCCGCCGACCGCCCGCGCCTGATCGTCTCGCTCCACAGCTTCACCCCGCGCCTCGCCGCGCGCCCGCACGAGGCGCGGCCCTGGGCTGTCGGGGTGCTCTACAACCGGGACGACCGCGCCGCCGGCCCCGGCATCGCCGCGCTGCGCGCCGCCGGCGTCGCGACCGGCGACAACGAGCCCTATTCGGGCAAGGTTCTCAACGCGACGATGAACCTGCACGCCGAGGCGAACGGGATCCCCTATCTGGGGCTCGAGGTGCGGCAGGACCTGATCGCCGACGCGCGCGGCGTCGAGGCGTGGGGCGAGACACTGGCGGCGGTGATCGCCACCGTCCGGACCGCCCCGTCGCTTTCCGGCGCGTGTCCCGGGTGATTTTAATGCGACGCGGCAGGTGTAGCAGCCATGGCCTGACGCACGAAAATCTCCTTCTCGATCTTTTCAAAAGCGTCACGGTATGCCGCAGGATCCACCACTGGCTTTTCATCCACGAAAGCGTTCCGGCTTTTCCCAGTCGCCATTACAAAGTTTAATCTGGCGCGAGTTAGGTTGGGGCCGCGCTGTTCGATGAAGGCCGACACGATTGGCGTCTGCTTCTTCTGGCCGACGCCGAACCAAATATTGTAGGTGAGCTTGGATTCGGATGATCCCTGAGCAGTGATAAGTCCGGTGTCCTTATCGGCATTTAGAATGCGAAAGCCCGCATCCTGCAACACCGTCATTACGGATGGAAAGACGATCGCTGGGGTCGACTCAAAGTCTTTCGCTTGCACCTGCTGGAGGGCCATGCCCGTTAGTGGTGCATCTTTTGCGAGCAGGGGCGAGGTCGCCGCTGCGCTAACCGAAGCGACGAAAAGGATAAGCTTATTCATTTCAGAACCCTTTAGAACGAGCTGCTGCGGCTCTTGAAGTCCGACACCTTTTTATCGGTGCCGAATTTGATGATGAGTGTCATGGTTCGCTGCGTCTGCGATGATTTTGCCTTGGACGACCCGAACCCCAACCCGCCGCCGCCGCCGACGCTGCCGCCCGCGGCGCCGAGAAGCATGCCGATAGAAAATCCGCTGCTACCAGAACTTGAGACCGTTGCTTGACGATCGTAGACCCATACTTCCTGACCTTGTGCATCGAGCGTGGTGATGTTGGGTGCGCCGAAGGTCTCCAGAACCTCCTCTTGGGTCGTCGCACCGACATGGAGAGTCATTTGCGCCATTCCATGGGTGAGCGTGTTCGCAGAATCATCCTTGTCTTTGGCAAGAACGGCTGAGTTTGTCGCTACCGCCAACGCGACAGTCAGCACAAATAGAAAGTTTTTCATATTGTCCCCCAGCGAGCCGCCCCCGCGACTCCAGTAAGTGTCTATAAGGGAACGAAAAGCGCTGGCCAAGTACATGATGGCCCAGAACGCACCTCGGCCGAAGTCTGAAGATCGATCGATCGGGCCCCCTCGCGAGCCTGTGTCATGATTTTCGAAGGATAGGCCCCCTTTTTGATCCGAACCGGATCAAATTGTCGCGCGGTTGCCCTTGCGGTCGCGCTCAATCCCAATGCGCGGCGGTGTAAGGGACCTGCAGATAATCGAGCCCGACCCCCGCGATCCGCCCGGCGCGCGATCGCGGCGAGCGGAACAGCAGCTCGCGCAGGTTGATCCCCACGCCGACGAACAGGTGGCGTCGCGGCGTCTTGCCGCGCGCGATATCCTGATTGGTGAAATCCGACGCATAATAGCCGGCGTGCAGCTCGACCAGCCGCAGCGGCGTCTCCCTGAACCGCTCGAACCCCGCGAGCTGGAGCGCCATCAGGTAGCGCTGCTGCGCATAATGGCGCTTGCCGGTGCGGCTGTAGATGTTCGAATTGGGGATCAGCAGCAGCCGGAAATCGAGCTTCTCGCGCAGACCCGGCACCGTGTTGCGCAGCAGGGAGAAGGTCGCCCCGGCGGTGTTCATCGCGATATCCTGAAGCGAGATCCCGCTGTCGGATTCGATCCCGTCCGATAGCTCGCTGTAGAACATCGCGCCCGTTGCGAGCAGCGCCGCGGTGAGCGCGTCTCCGCCCGACGCATGGGTCCTGTCGTGCAGCCGGGCGTGCAGCGCCTCGGCGAGGATGTAGGAATCGAATGCGTGGGTCAGCTTGTCGACGCCGAGATTTGCGGTCGATTTGCCGAACCAGCCCTCATTTTTGAAATGGAGCGGGCGCGTGTCGCGGAAGAATTTGGGCGAGTTGACCAGGGTGAAATAGCCCAGCACCCCGAGGGTCTCCCACTTGATCCGCCCGACCTGGCGGCCGAAGGTCGGATAGGCGCTTTCGCTTCTCGGCACATGATCGGTCCACGCCGGCCGCGGCCCGCCGGCTTCGCGGATCGGCAGCGGGGGTTTTTCGCCCGCTGCCGCCCCGCTTGCCTCGGGTGACAAGCGAAAGGCGGTGATGTCGATCGAGGCCAGCGACTGCGCCGGCGCCTGGGCGGGCAGCGAGAAGTCAAGCCCCTCAGCGAGCAGCGGTCGCGCGTTCGCCGCCATCTCGGCATGGGCCGCTCCGCCCAAGGCATGGCCGCCGAGCGCCAGCGTGGCGAAAAGAGCAAAGGACGCGCGCTTCACGGTATGACGGCCAGACCGATTCTCAATCGGGTCATGCGGCGCCGATAATCGACCAGGCTTTCCCCATAGCCGACGAAATTCTCACCGAACAGGTAGAGCTGGGGCGCGCGCCCTGTGAGTTGCGGCAGCGGGTAGCTAAGCTGGGTGACCAGCGCGCCGCGGCCGTTCGAGGCGTTGAGGCGGCCATTGGCCGACAACTGGAGCCCGTCTTCTTGGCCGATCCGCACGTTGAGCCCGCTGACGCCGCGATACGCCCGGATGTCGGGATTGTCATGACGCCCGCCGACCAGGAAGGTCAGCCGCGGCTCGACGGTCACGAAAAAGCCGCGCTCGAGCCCCCAGCGCAGCGCGGAGCCGACATAGACAGTGTTCAGGCTGCGCGAGAGCGGGCCCGATCGCCCGTTCGATTCATGCTTTGCCCCGATCTGGAACCCGGCATCGAGGCCAGGCGCGATCGCGATCGATCGGCTGCGGTAGAAAATTTCGGGTATGTAGTTGACGTCGTGGAATTCGGAATCGCCGGCGCGATCCCACAGCATCATCTGGGTATAGGCCAGATAGAGCCCGTCCTGCCAGAGCGCCGACGCGGCGGCGTCGCTGCCCGCGGCGCGGTATTTGAAGCTGAGCTGGATCTTGATCTCGCTGTCGGACACGCGGCCATAGGCGGCATAGACCGGCTGATAGGCCGACAGCCGGTCGAGCAGCGCCGCGCGCGGAGCGGACGCGGCGGATGCCTGGGCGGGAAGGGGCGGAGCGCTGGCGGGGGCGACCCGCCCTTCCGAGACCGCGGAAACAAACGACGATCCCGGCGCGACGTCGCGTTTCAGCGCGACCTGCTGGGTGCGCCAGGCCGGGATGCTGACCAGCAGCGGCCCAGAACCCAGCCCCGCGGACAGCGCGAGCCGATAGCGCGCCCGCGCGAATCCCCCGGCGGGTACCGCGATCGTGGCGGGCACGCCGGGCGCGCGCTCGATCTCGACAGCGCGCGGTGCGTCGCCGGCGACGCTGGCCGCCAGCCGATCGGGCAGGGCAACCATTTCATTGCTCGCTCGGTTGTTGACGATCAACAGATCGACCGAGGCCCAGTCGTCGCCTTTCGCCTGATCGACGGCGTTGATCACCACATCGATCGCGGGGGAGGCTCGGACAGCGGCTGGCGAAAACAGCAGAACCAAGGACCCCGCAAAGCGCGAGAACTTACCCCGCCTCAAATACATCCTCCTGTTCCCGACGGCCGAACGCCCAGCCACCCCGACCCGATCGCCGACCTCGTGGACGCGGGCGGCGAAGCTAGGGAGGTCAGCCGCCGATGGCAAGGCGAGCCCGATCGGCGGAGCCATTTCGGTGGCTGGTGCAATAAGCCATTCCCGCCAGAGCCGCCCCGTCCGCCGGGCGTCGCTGCCACCATCCCCTTGCCCCCGCGTCGTCGCCCGCCTAGAGCCTGCGCGACACCAAGGAAGGCCTGATGACGCACAAGTTCGACAAGTCGAAGCTCCCCAGCCGCCATGTTTCGGTCGGCCCCGAGCGCGCCCCGCACCGCAGCTATTATTATGCGATGGGGATGACCGAGGAGCAGATCGCGCAGCCCTTCGTCGCGGTCGCCTCGGCGGGGAACGACAGCGCGCCGTGCAACACCACGCTCGATGCCCAGGCCGATATCTGCCGCGAGGGCGTGATGGAAGCGGGGGGCACGCCGCGGCGCTTCAACACGATCACCGTCACCGACGGGATCGCGATGGGGCATCAGGGGATGAAGTCCTCGCTGGTCAGCCGTGAGGTGATCGCCGATTCGGTCGAGCTGTCGGTGCGCGGGCATTGCTATGACGCGTTGGTCGGCTTCGCGGGGTGCGACAAGTCGCTGCCCGGCATGATGATGGCGATGCTCCGGCTCAACGTGCCGTCGATCTTCGTCTATGGCGGATCGATCCTGCCCGGCAGCTATCAGGGCCGCGACCTGACTGTGCAGGACGTGTTCGAAGTGGTCGGCCGCTATGCCGCGCATGCCTGCCCGCTGTCCGAGGTGACCGCGATCGAGAAGGCGGCGTGCCCTGGCCACGGCGCGTGCGGCGGGCAGTTCACCGCTAACACCATGGCTTGCGTCGGCGAGGCTATCGGGCTGTCGCTGCCCAATTCGAACATGGCCCCGGCGCCCTACAAGGCGCGCGACGAGATCGCGCGCGCCGCGGGGCGGCAGATCATGGAGCTGATCGCGCGCAACATCCGCCCGCGCGACATCTGCACCCGCGACGCGTTCGAAAACGCCGCGCGGATCGTCGCGGCGACCGGCGGATCGACCAATGGCGGGCTGCACCTGCCCGCGATGGCGAACGAGGCAGGGATCGATTTCACGCTGTTCGACGTCGCCGAGATCTTCAAGACCACCCCCTATATCGCCGATCTCAAGCCCGGCGGCCGCTATGTCGCCAAGGACATGCACGAGGCGGGCGGGGTCTATATGGTGATGAAGACGTTGCTCGCCGAAGGCCTGCTTCACGGCGATTGCCTGACGGTGACCGGCCGCACGCTGGCTGAGAATATCGACGAGATCACATGGAACCCCGACCAGAAGGTGATCTACGACGCGAAGACCCCGATCACCCCGACCGGCGGGGTCGTCGGGCTGCGTGGCACGCTCGCCCCCGACGGGGCGATCGTCAAGGTTGCGGGGATGGCGCGGCTCCAGTTCAGCGGCCCCGCGCAGGTGTTCGATTGCGAGGAGGACTGCTTCGCCGCGGTCGAGGCGCGCGCGATCGTCGAGGGATCGGTGATCGTGATCCGCTATGAAGGCCCCAAGGGCGGCCCCGGCATGCGCGAAATGCTGTCGACCACCGCCGCGCTCTACGGCCAGGGGCTGGGCGAGAAGGTCGCGCTGATCACCGACGGGCGCTTCTCGGGCGCGACGCGCGGCTTCTGCATCGGCCATGTCGGGCCCGAGGCGGCCGACGGCGGCCCGATCGCGCTGATCGAAGACGGCGACATCATCAGCATCGACGCCGAGGCCGGGACGATCGACCTCGAGGTGGCCGAGGAGGTGCTCGCGGCGCGCCGCGCGGGGTGGCAGCCCCGCCGCAACGACTATCAGGCGGGCGCGCTGTGGCGTTATGCCCAGAATGTCGGCCCGGCCTGGAAGGGCGCGGTGACGCACCCCGGCGCCGCAGCCGAGACCCATGTCTACGCGGATATTTGAGCTGCTGCTGGCGAACCTCCTCTCTCTCCCGAGGGGAGAGGGCTTTTGACCGCCAGATGGTAGGGCGCCCGATCCTGACCGCGGCCGAGACGCGCGCCGCCGAGGAGGCGGTGTTCGCGACCGGCGTCACCGTCGAGCAGGCAATGGAGCGCGCGGGCGCCGCGGTCGCCGAGGCGGCGTGGCGCTATGCGGGATCGGCGCCGACGCTGGTTCTGTGCGGGCCCGGCAATAATGGCGGCGACGGCTATGTGATCGCGCGGCTGCTGCGCGAGCGCGGGGTGAAGGTCCGGGTCGCGGCGAGCGGCCCGCCCCGGACCGCGGCCGCGCAGGCGAACCGCGCGCGCTGGGACGGCCCGGTCGAGCCGCTGGCCGGGGCCCGGCCCGCGCGGCTGCTGATCGACGCGCTGTTCGGGACCGGGCTGGTGCGGCCGCTCGATCCCGCGATCGCCGGCCCGCTCGAGCGCCTCGCCGCCGCCGCCGACCGGCGGATCGCGGTCGATCTGCCGAGCGGGGTCGGCACCGACGACGGCGCGCTGCTCGGCCCGGCGATCGGCTATGACCTCACCGTCGCGCTCGCGGTGCTCAAGCCCGCGCATCGCCTCCAGCCCGCGGCGGCGCTGATGGGCCGCGTCGTTGTCGGCGACATCGGCATAGAGGGCGCGTCGCAGCTGTCGGAGATCGCCCGCCCGCACCTGCCCGCGCCGGGCCCGGCCGACCATAAATATACGCGGGGGCAGGTCGTCGTCGCCGAGGGCGCGTTGCCCGGAGCCGCCTTGCTCGCCGCAATGGCCGCGCAGCGCGGCGGCGCGGGCTATGTGACGCTCGCGGGCAAGGGCAACGGCGGTCCCGCCGCGATCGTCCGCCGCGACAGCGACTTCGGCGCGCTGATCGGCGACCGGCGGGTGAGCGCGGTGCTGGTCGGCCCGGGTCTGGGGCGCGACGCCGGCGCGCGGGCGCTGCTCGACGCCGCGCTGGCGAGCGGCAAGCCGCTGGTGCTCGACGCCGATGCGCTGATACTGCTCGCGGGCTCGGGCGCGCTGCCCGGCGCGCCGATCCTTACCCCGCACGAGGGCGAGTTCCGCGCGCTGTTCGGCGACCTGCCCGGTAGCCGGATCGATCGCGCGCGGGCGGCTGCCGATCGCGTGCAAGCGGCGGTGGTGCTTAAGGGCCCGGACACCGTCGTCGCCGCGCCCGGCGGACGCGCGGCGATCGCCCGTCCGGGATCGGGCTGGCTCGCGAGCGCCGGGACCGGCGACGTGCTCGCCGGGCTGATCGCGGCCCAGCGCGGGCGCGGGCTACCGCCGTTCGAGGCCGCCTGCGCGGCGGTTTGGCTGCATGCGCGCGCCGCCGAGCTCGCGGGGCCGGGCCTGATCGCCGACGATCTGATCGGGCATCTCGCTCCCGCGCTCGCCGCCTGCCTGTGAACGATCCGGCGCCCATCGTCCGGATCGCTGCGCGCGGCGACGGTATCACCGAGGATGGGCGGCATTCGCCTTATGCGGCGCCCGGCGATCTGATCGCGATCGACGGAACGCTGACGCACGGGCCGCACCATGTCGCGCCGCCGTGCCGCCATTTCCCGAAATGCGGCGGTTGCCAGCTCCAGCATGTCGACGATCCGAGCTACGCCGACTTCCTCGCGCAACGGATCGCGAGCGCCCTCGCGCAACACAGGATCGACGCCCCCGCGATGGCGCCCGCGCTGCTGTCGGCGCCCGAGACCCGTCGTCGCGCCGCGTTGCGCGCCGAGCGGCAGGGCAAGCGGATGCTGCTCGGCTTCAACGAGGCGCAGAGCCATCATATCGTCGACATCAAGATGTGCGCGATCCTCCATCCCGCGCTGTTCGCGCTGGTCGATCCGCTGCGCCGCTTGCTGCATCCTATGCTGCGCGACCGCCGCGCCGCGGGTGTCCAGATGACGCTGGTCGATCAGGGCGTCGACCTGCTGATCGAGAAGGTCGAGGTCGAGGGGCTTGCCGCGATCGAGGCGCTCAACGACTTTGCTGCGCAGCATCGGCTCGCGCGCCTGTCGATCGACGACGGCTTTGGCGCGCAGTCCCGGTGGGAGCCCGAGCCCGCGACGGTGATGCTCGGCGGGGTGGCCGTGGGTTTCCCGGCGGGCGGCTTTCTGCAGGCGACCGCCGACGGCGAGGCGGCGCTGGCTGCCGCGGTCGAGGCGATCGTCGGCGACACAGGGGTGGTGGCCGATCTGTTTGCGGGGCTCGGCACCTTCGCGCTGCCGCTGTCGCGTGGCCGGCGGGTCTATGCGGCGGAGGGCGCGCGCGACGCGGCGTTGTCGCTCAAGGCGGCGGCCGATCGCGAGCTACGTCCAGTCGCCGTCGAGCATCGCGATCTGTTCCGGCGGCCGCTGGACGTCGCCGAGCTCGAGCGCTTCGGCGCGGTCATCCTGGATCCGCCGCGCGCCGGCGCGCGCGAGCAGATGCCCGCGCTCGCGGCTGCGAAGCTCGCGAGGATCGCCTATGTTTCGTGCAATCCTTCGACCTTCGCACGCGACGCGCGGACGCTGATCGACGGCGGCTGGCGGCTCGAACGGATCACGCCGGTCGGGCAGTTCCGCTGGTCGACCCATGTCGAGCTGGTCGCCGGCTTCACGCGATAACCGCACCCCCGTAACGAGGGGTAACAGCGGGGTCGCTGATTCGACCGGCTCGGATAGTCTCGTCCCGTCTGTGATGGAGGCTGGTATGGGACAGTTTGTCGGTTTGGACGTGTCGGTCAACGAGACGAGCGTTTGCGTCGTCGATGATGTTGGTACGGTATTACATGAATCCAAGGTGCGCTCGACGCCCGGTGCGATCGTGAACGCCGTAAGAGAATATGCGCCGGAAGTCGCGCGCGTTGGCCTTGAAGCAGGAGGTGCGAGCAGCTGGCTTTGCCGGGAATTGATCGAGGCGGGGTTGCCAGCGATCCACATGGAAGCTCGGCACGCTCATCGCGCTCTTTCGATGCGTCTTAACAAGACCGATCGCAATGACGCCGGGGATTGGCAGATTTGATGCGCGTGGGTTGGTTCAAGCCTGCCCACCCAAAAACGGCGGAAAGCCATCGCCTGCGATCGACTCTCCTTGCGCGTAAGCGCTTGGTCGATATCCGGCGCCACATGGAGAACCAACTCCGCAATATCATCAAGACTGCCGGCGCCGTGTTGGGCAGCACGGCAGGGCGCGGTCTGCTGAAGAAGGTCGAGGCAGCATGTGAGAAAGACCCCACCCTTGATCTCATCTGCCGCCCCGTCATGGTCGTGATCGAGACCGTCCGCGCTCACGCCGCAGAATATGATCGCCTGCTCCGCTCTATGGGCCGGCGAGACGAGATCGCTCGCCGCATGATGACTGTGCCCGGTGTAGGCGTAATGACGGCGCTAGCCTTCATGAGCACGATTGACGATCCGCATCGGTTTAAGCGTTCATCGGATGTCGGAGCCGTTCTTGGCCTGACACCGCAAAGACATCAGTCCGGCGAGATGGACTGGTCAGGGCGGATTTCAAAACAAGGCGACGGTCTCGTGCGAACCTATCTCTACGAGGCGGCATCCGTGTTGATCAGCAAGATTACCCGCTGGTCGAAGTTCAAGGCGTGGGGCGTCCGGCTCGCAAAAACGTCGGGACATGGCAAGGCGCGAATTGCGGTCGCGCGGAAGATCGCGGTGATCCTTCATTGCATCTGGATCGACGGCACCGAATTTGAATGGACTGATCCGGCCGCGGCCTGATTCTTCGTTCTTCACAGTTCCGTTCGGCTGAACGGATCGTCCGGCCGGGACGATGGGGAAGACGACGTCGCAGCGATCGTAGCGGGCTTGCACCGCGCCGGTAACACTGAGGCGTCTCGCCGACGAAGCCCATGTTGAGGCGGCCATGCCGACCTCGGAAAGAACGACGAGCCTGGCCAACGGCGATCACCCTGCGGACTGTGGTGTCATCCCAATGCATCGATCGATATTCTGCATCGTGGTCACGGCGCGGAACAATGGCGTATTGCGACCAACCGCTACCGTTCCTTACCATATCGGATCGGATTGTCGCATCCATGCATTGCGGGTGCTGCTGAGACCGCTATTTTCGAGCGAAGCTCAGCGTGCTCTGGGGGAATAGAAATGAGGGTTATTTTTAGCTTTGCGGCGATTTGTTGGGCCTCAAGCGCGTTATATCGTGTTGATGCTCAATTGCCTGTGGTTACAACGCCTAAGGCCGTTGATTGCGAACTCCACTTCTGGGGCTCAAATGATGCAATGACGTCGAACTATAGTGGCGTAGACGGTATTTTGGGCGCAATGCTCTCCGGTCCCAGCCCCCAAACCCGAGAAGGCTTAGTTAGCGATTTGCCACGCTCGGCACAGGAAGAGGCGTTGAAGACAATTGATCTGTCAGTGTTACTCAAAATGCCGAATGTACATGTTATCCCAGAACTGGGAGTGATTGATCGCAAGCTCGTGAAAAGCGGTGGATCGCGCCTGACGAGTTCGACAGCACCATGTTACGCAGAACTGATCACCGATTACATTGGCTACACGAGTCACATTACCGCAGGCAGGAAGTTTGGAGCGCGCTTCTGGTTGCGCCGCTATCCTGCTGCAAGCGGTCCTGCGCAGGTGCAAAACGGAGGCAAGGACGTCAAGTTGACGATTTACCCAGCTAAAAAGCCCGAAGATCACCCCGCCGCCCTTACCGAAGTGCGCGTCGCCTTCGGCAAAGTCGTCGAAGGGTTTCTGCTAAATAAGGTTCGCTAATCATGGGCCCATATGACGTTTCTCACTGCTTTCCAGTTATTTCTGCCGCCGAAAGCCCACGAAAGAGATATTTGACGGCGGGCGCGCTGTTAAAGAACGATCGCTTAACCATATTTTATCGCCTCCCGATGCACAGTGGCGCCGTCATTTCGGAGAGGATGCAGCATGGCCGTGGGCCGAATGATCTTCGCGCTGGCGGGGCTGGCGTCGGCCTGCGCAGCGTCGGCGGCCCCGCGGCAGATCCGCCTGCCGTTCGACCTCGCCGCGCTCGAAACCGGGCCTGAGGTCAGCTACCATCCGAGCCGCTGGCTGACGATCCGGCGCAGCATCGCTTTTGTGAGACTCGATCCGGCCGAGGCGGCGGCGTCCGCAGCCCGGGCTTTTGCGCCGCGGCGCGGGGGATATGCGATGGTCGGCGACATCCATCCGTTCGGAAGCGGATGGCGCGTCTCGTTCGGCGTGCGCGAGAGCGCCAATCGACGTCTGCTTCGCTACCGCGGCGACGCGGCTGAGATCGGCTCCGCGCGTTATGCGCCGGCGGTCTCGCTCGGCTATGCCGGGCAGCTCTCGCCGGGCGTCGCGTTCGGCGTCGATGCGGGGGTGACGGCCCGCCCCCTGACGGCCGGACATGGCAGCGTGTTGCTGACGCCGGTCGATCAGGCGCAGCCGTCGCGGGATGGCGCCCGCGCCTACGGGATCATGCTGCAGCTCTCGGTCGCCCACCATTTTTAGGCGGGGGGGCCGCCGAACACCACCATCGCAGCCCTGATCGCCAGAATGAACAGCACGACCGAGCCGATCGCGAAGATCGGGAAACGCAGCCCCGCGGTGTTGATCAGCGCCAGCAGTGGGCCCGCTTCGCGATAATGGTAGCTCGTACGATGGCGGATGGTGAGCTGCATCACCCGGATATTCGAACATCGGCAAGGATACGATCGGGGTTTTCGCTCGGATCGTCGTCGGTATCATCCGTTGCTTTGAGCTTTCCCGACGCGATGAGATCGGCGATCTCACGCGTCCGCACGCGACGTGCTTCGCGCAGCTCCGCTGCTTCGGCTTCCTTGCTCCAGGCCAGGGCCGCCTTGTTGGCAACCGTCCGGACATTGTCGAGCAGCGAGGTTTCCGCACGCTTGAGATGATAGGCTTGCTGGCTTCGACACAGGGTGGCTGATGGATACATGGGCGTCCTTTCGTGGCGCTGGGAAGTCTGGGTCAGTGACGGATCAGGACGACGGGTGATCGCGTCGGGCTTGAGCGAGCGCATCGCTCAGCTTCGTGTAGAGGTAACGCTTGTAGCGGAACTGATCGACGGTGCTGTGGGTAATCCCGTACCGCTCCATCAGCGTGGCATTGTCGCTTTGGGCGGCTGTCTTGTCGTTTCTCATCTGCTGTCTCCCGTTGAAACTGGCTGTGCCGGTATCGCGCTGGTCAGGCGTCGGGCGCCTGCCATTCGGCGACCGCCGCTTCAGTCGTGATCAGGAGGCCCGCCACCGAGGCCGCGTCCTGCAACGCTGAACGCACCACCAGGGCGGGATCGACCACCCCCGCCGCGACCAGATCCTCATATTGTTCAGTCTGGGCGTTGAAGCCCATCGAGTGATCGTTGCCGTCTATCAGTCGGCCGGCCACCACGCCGCCGTCATGGCCGGCATTTTCGGCGATCTGGCGAAGCGGCGCCTGCAAGGCCTTGCGGACGATGTCGATGCCACGGGTTTGATCGTCATTGGCGCCACGAAGATCGACGAGCGATCGGCTGGCATAGAGCAGCGCGGTGCCGCCGCCGGGAACGATGCCTTCTTCGACCGCGGCGCGGGTGGCATGCAACGCATCGTCGACCCTGTCCTTGCGTTCCCGCATTTCCACCTCGGTCGCAGCACCCACCCGGATGATCGCGACGCCGCCGGCGAGCTTGGCCATCCGCTCCTGCAGCTTCTCCTGATCATATTCTGAAGTGGTGTTCTCGATCTGGGCGCGGATCGATTCGACCCGTGCATTGATCGTCTCGGGCAGCCCCGCGCCGCCGACGATCGTGGTGTTATCCTTGTCGATCGTCACCCGCTTCGCGGTACCGAGCATGTCGAGGGTGACATTCTCGAGCTTGATGCCGAGATCTTCCGAAACCGTCTGTCCGGCGATGACGATGGCGATGTCCTCGAGCATCGACTTGCGGCGATCCCCGAAACCGGGAGCCTTGACGGCGGCGACCTTTAGGCCGCCGCGCAGCTTGTTGACGACCAGGGTCGCCAGCGCGTCGCCCTCGATGTCCTCGGCGATGATGAGCAGCGGCCGGGCCGATTGCGCCACCGCCTCGAGCACCGGAAGCAGCGCCTGCAGATTGGACAGCTTCTTTTCGTGGATCAGGATGTAGGGATCGGTCAGCTCGACGATCAGCTTCTCGGCGTCGGTGACGAAATAGGGCGACAGATAGCCGCGGTCGAATTGCATGCCCTCGACGATGTCGAGCTCGAAATCGAGGCCCTGGGCCTCTTCGATGGTAATCACGCCTTCCTTCCCGACCTTGTCCATCGCCTCGGCGATCTTGCGGCCGATTTCCTCGTCGCCATTGGCCGAGACGATGCCGACCTGGGCGATCTCCTCATTATTGGCGACCGGTTTCGACCGCGCTTTGAGGTCATCGACCACGCGTATCACCGCGAGGTCGATGCCACGCTTGAGGTCCATCGGATCGATTCCGGCCGAAACCGAGATCATGCCTTCGCGGACGATCGCCTGGGCGAGCACGGTGGCAGTGGTGGTGCCGTCGCCGGCATGGTCATGGGTTCGCGAAGCGACCGTACGCAGCATCTGCGCGCCCATATTCTCGAACTTGTCCTTGAGTTCGATCTCCTTGGCGACCGTTACCCCGTCTTTGGTGATGCGCGGCGCGCCATAGCCCTTGTCGATAACGACGTTGCGGCCCTTGGGGCCGAGCGTTACCTTGACCGCATTGGCGAGGAGATCGATACCTCGGCAAATGCCTTCGCGCGCGTCGCGGGAGAGTTTGATGTCCTTGGCTGACATGCCGTCTTCCTTCCGATGATATGACAGGGAGCAGAGCGAGCGGTCAGCAGACGATGCCGAGGATGTCGCTTTCCTTCATGATGAGCAGTTCTTCGCCGTCGAGCTTGACTTCGGCACCGGACCATTTGCCGAACAGGATATGGTCCCCGGCCTTGACGTCGAGCGGCACAATGATGCCGCCCTCTGATCGCAAACCCGCGCCAACCGCGACGATCTCGCCCTCGACGGGTTTTTCCTGCGCGGTGTCGGGAACGATAATCCCACCCGCGGTCCTCTCCTGTGCGGCGAGGCGGCGCACGAGGACGCTGTTGTGCAGAGGCCGAAATGTCATGGACGGCTAACCCGTTGCTGGGCCGCGACATCGAATGCCGCTTTCACAAGGGGGAGCCAGCGCTGCCGATTTGCGAGCCAGCCGATCGCGTGAGCGACTGCTGACATATTGCATGTGGGGTCGATACGGCTCGGTTACAAGCGCAGCGCGGCGCCCGATGCCTCGCCAAGGACGCTCAACCTGCCGCGGGCTTGGCGAACCAGACGGGCGCGATGCTCGTAAACGTTATGCTTGGTACCGATCGTTCCTTCGGAAAGCTGCACACCCAATTGCTTGTCCATGGCTTCGACCTGCTGCTTGAGCGCTTCGAACTCGAGGATGAACTGGTCCGAATGGTCGGATTGAGAGCATGCCGGGGGCAAAGGCCGTTCGAAGTCATGGGGTTCGCGTCGAGGGAAAGGCGTCAGATCCACTTCGCCCCGGGCCTGCCTGGCGATCTCACGCTGTTCGTCACGAGCTCGATCATCACCCGCGGCTTCCGCTGTCATGATGGCGGTCTGTTCCTCCGCAAGGAGCGCGTTCAGGTCCGGGGCGGCAGTAGGATCGGTCATGAGATGCTCTTCGTAGGGGCGGGAGCATATCGTGTCTCTCAGCCGCGTCGTGCCGGATGGGTGGAGCGGTTACCTGAAAATAGGAAGTGGAATGCCGCATTGTAAGAGCCACAAGAACATATCTCCGCCTTGACGAAAGCTCATTCAAGCGATGCGGATTGCCTTGAGCATTGGATTTACCACCGAAGAACAAGTCCAAGACTGCGCTCATCGAGTCAATCGCCCCACGCGCGTGTTGAACCGACGACCGTTAATCTCAATCCGCTGCTGCAGGCCGGTCGGCACTGCCTATTTCGGCCGGCGAGCATGCCGCGATGAGCGCTTGACATCTGGGGCGCTGTTAAAGAACAATCGCTGTCGCATAGAATATCGTCGGCTGTTCGTGCAGATGATTGTAATTGTCGGCCTTCCACCGCACCCGGGCTGGAATCTTGCCGAGAAATTCGCTGGATGGCCGCTGCGGGTCACAGACGATGCCGCCTTTGACGATTGCTGGAATCCGGGTTGCATAAAGCCAGATCCACATCACGAAGGTCCAAAGCGCGAGCGCGATGACCGCACTCAATATCGGCGTGTGCACGGATCTTTTCTCTTTTTTGCAGCCCGGTTGCGCCGGAGTTGGTGCCGTGTTCACCATCATCCTTGTACTAAGGTGGGACAAATATCGGAAACGGGACTTTTGGGTCGTAACATTGCGCTGTGCAGTCGGTCGAGCCGCGTGGCACATCAGGACATGTTTATTTCGCTTATCTGCGTGAGTCGGAGTCTCGTAGCGCGAGCGGGGCAGCGGGCGGAAATCCAGCACCTCGTCGATGCGCTTGCGGCGCGCAACGCAAGTATCGGCGTGCGTGGCGCGCTGATCGTCACCGAGCGGTACTTCGCCCAGCTACTCGAGGGACCCGAGGCCGCCGTCGACGAACTCGTGGCCGCGATGCGCCTCGATCCCCGGCACGATCGGTTCACTGTCATCGAACGACGGCCGATCGACGGCTACCGCTTTCCCGACTGGAGCCTCGCTTATTGGGGCGACGCCGGCTACATGGACCAGAAGATCGCAGCGGTGCTCGACCGGCAGGCCGAGCTTCGCCATCCGCGGGAGCTGTACGAGCTGATGTGGCGGCTCTCGCAGGAGAGCCGTCGGCAGCATCGGCCGATTGGCCGGCCCTCTCCGGACTGAAGCAAGCGCCGCTCGCCAGGGGGGAGAGGCGGCGGCGCTTGCGATCGGTCAGTCGAACAATTTGCCCCACGCGCGGCGCGGACGGTTCTTCCAATAGCCGCGGTGATAGGCGTCCGAGGCGAGCAACGGCACCACCGATCCGGCCTCGGCGAACACCATCTGTTCGATGCCCGTATTGACCTTGCCCCAGCTCGCCGCCTCTTGCAGCGTCGAGGAGGAGCAGGCGCCGTCGCGCACATCGGCAACGGTGATCTGCACCGCATATTTGTGCACCTCGACATCGTCATGCCCGAGGATCTCGGCGCAGACGACGGTGTCCTGGATGAAGTTCTTGGGCACGCCGCCGCCGATCATCAGCAGGCCGCTCGTGCCCGCCTTGATCTTGATGTCGGTGAGTTCGCGGAAGTCGGCGATCGCGTCGAGCACCATATAGGGCCGGCCGGCCTTCATGCAGTCGACCTGATGCTTGACGAGGCCGAAGCCGGCCGAGCTGTCGACGAAGGCAGGGCAGAAGATCGGCACGTCATGCTCATATGCGAGCTTGACGAGGCTGTTCTCCTTCTTGCCGTGCTCGACCAGATATTTGCCCATCTCGCGAATGAAGGCGCGGCTCGAATAGGGACGCGGCTCGAGCGAATTGGCGATCGCGTAGATCGTGTGGTCGCAATCCTGCAGCTGCTCTTCGTCGATATAGGTGTCGTAGATCCGGTCGATCAGCAGCGAACGCAGCGTGTCGTCATCCGGCACTTCGAGCGCCTGATAATGTTTGTGGCCGAGGCCTTCGAAGAAATCCATGTCGACGATCGACGCTCCGGTCGCGACGACCGCGTCCACCATGCCGGAGCGGACCAGCTCGGCATAGGCGTCCATGCAGCCGCCCGCCGAGGTCGAGCCGGCGATCACCAGGAAGATCGTGCAGTCCGGATCCTCGAGCATCTGGTTGTAAATGCCGGTGGCGCGGGCGAGGTCGCGGCTCGTGAAGCTCATCTTGCCCATCGCGTCGATGATCGGGCGCGCATCGAAGCTCTTGATGTCGATATGCTCGACGGTGGTCGAGAGCAGCTCGGCCTTGCGCGTGTCGTTCAAGGTTGCGTCGTTCATGATGATCTCCGGAAATCCAAATAAGCGTCACCCCAGCGAAAGCTGGGACCTCCCTTCTTCGTTCCAAGAAAAGAGATTCCAGCTTCCGCTGGAATGACGGAATAATGTGGTGGGCTGCTCTTACAGCTTGATGACGTTCGACGAAACCGCTTCGCCTGCATCGTCGTCAGCAACGTAGAGCGTCGCCATCGGTTCGTCGTCCATGATCACCCGTTCCCCAGCCGTGAAGCCGTTGAAGCCGGTGCGCATCGCGCAGCCATAGGCGCCGAGCATGCCGATCTCGATATAATCGCCGGGACCGATATCGGCGGGCAGCATGAACGGGCCGGCCATGCGATCCATGTCGTCGCAGGTCGGGCCATAAAAGCTGAACGCGATTTCGCGCGCGCGCGACGCTTGGTCGCGCAGCATCTTCACCGGAAAGCGCCAGCCGATATGCGCTGCGTCGAACAGCGCGCCATAGGCGCCGTCGTTGATGTAGAGTTCATCACCGCGGCGGCGCTCGACACGGACCAGCAGGCTCGCATATTCGGCGCAGAGCGCGCGGCCAGGCTCGCACCACAGCTCGGACGAATAGCTGACCGGCAGGCTTTCGAACGCCTGGTGGATCGCGCCGAAATACGCCTCGAGTGCGGGAGGCTCCATGCCGGGATAGACTGAGGGGAAGCCGCCGCCGACATCGATGACGTCGACCGTGACCGCCGCCGACACGATCGCTGCGCGGACCCTCTCCATCGCCCGGACATAGGCCGAGGGGCTCATCGCCTGGCTGCCGACGTGGAAACAGATGCCCAGCGCGTCCGCTGCCTGGCGGGTGCGGAACAACAGCTCCTTGGCTTCCTTCAGCTCGACGCCGAATTTGGACGCAAGGCTGAGTTTCGACATTTCCGACGAGACGCGCATCCGCACGCAAAGCGTCAGATCGGTCGCATCCTTTGTCGCGCGGCAGATCTTCTCCAGCTCCTCGATCGAATCGAGCGAGAAGGTGCGTACGCCATAGTTGAAATAAGCCTCGGCGATCGCCTCCTCGGCCTTGACCGGGTGCATGAAGCACAGCGTGGCTTCGGGCGCGATGCCCGCGACCAGCCGCACCTCTGCGATCGACGCGACGTCATAATGGCTGATGCCGTTTTCCCACAGGATGCGGATCAGATCGGGGGACGGATTCGCCTTCACCGCATACATCGAACGACCCTGGAACTTTTCGACGAAGAACCGGGCGGCCCGCGCAGCGGCGTGCGGACGAAGGAGCGTAACCGGCTGAACCGGCTTCAGGGACGTAGCTAGCCCCAGCGCGCTATGATGCTTGTGCAACTCAAGGGACCTCCGGGTGTAACGTTGGCAAGAAAGCTGCCTTGCGGTGGAAGTCCCATGGGGCAGCGGAGGCGGCGATATATGGCGTGAAATGCTTGATGTAAAGTTTCGATGCGTAGCCGATCGCAATGGACGGTCTAACTGGCGGGAAAACGCCCGGAAAAGCTGGTGAATCGAAATGGATGGCGGCCGCCCCTCGACGGCGGCGGCGGATGCGAATCACCCGCCTGCGCTTGCCTTTGCGCGGCAGCTGTGGCTTGGCAGCTTTGCATGCACGATCATGATCATTTGGGCCCCGGCGGCGATCATGGCCACCGCCATGCGCACGCCCCGCGCAGCTTCGGCCGAGCTTTCGCGATCGGGGTTGTCCTTAACCTCGGTTTCGTGCTGGTCGAGGGGGGCGCCGGTTGGCTGTCCGGGTCGATCGCGCTGATCGCCGACGCCGGCCACAATCTGTCGGATGTGCTCGGTCTGCTGATGGCCTGGGCCGCCTATGCGCTCTCGAAGCGGCCGGCGAGCATGCGCTATACCTACGGATTGCGGGGATCGTCGATCCTGGCGGCGCTGTTCAACGCGATCTTCCTGCTGGTCGCGTGTGGAGCGATCGCGCTCGGAGCAATCCAGCGCTTCTTCGATCCGGAGCCGGTGGCGGGCGGTACGATGGTTGCGGTGGCGGCGGCGGGCATCGTCATCAATCTGGGCACCGCGTTGTTGTTTTTCCGCGGCGGCGAGCATGATCTCAACATTCGCGGCGCCTTTCTGCATATGGCGGCGGACGCCGTGGTTTCGGCGGGCGTGGTCGTAGCCGGGCTGATCGTGGCGCAGACCGGCCTGTTGTGGATCGATCCGGCGGTGAGCCTGGTGATCGTCGCGGTGATCGTCGCGGGCACCTGGGGGCTGTTTCGGGACGCGCTGACCATGTCGCTCAACGGCGTTCCCGGCAGCATCGATGCGGCCGCCGTAACCGAGCGCCTCGCGGGCTTGGCGGGCGTCGCGGCGGTCCATCATGTCCACATCTGGCCGACCAGCACAACCGAAGTTGCGCTGACCGCGCATCTGCTGATGCCGCTCGCTCATGACTCGGACGATTTCCTGGCGTCGACCGCCCAGCTGATGCGCAGCGAGTTCGGTATCGGCCATTCGACCTTCCAGATCGAACAGGGCGCCTGCGCCGACACGCGCGGCGGATGCGCCCACCCGGCTCCGGCGCATCGTCACTGATCGCCGGCCGATCGGCCCAGTTCGATCCGCGCCGGCCCCGCAGCCGCTCCAGGTGCGAGGCCGGGGGTAGCGTCACGTCGTCAGCAACTGCACATTCTCCGACAGCCGGCCTTCGGGGTCGGTGGCGAACAGCACGCGAACCCCGTGGTGCGGCATGTCCTTGATCGCCTCGACATGCTTGCCGCCGTTCGCGAGCACCCGCGCCGCCAGCGCCTCGAGGTCGTCCGTAATGAAGCCGAGAATCGCTTCCTGGTCGCGCGGGGCAGGGCGATCGAGGAATTTCAGCATGACCAGCGATTCCGACGACATCGCGTCGCCCGGTCCCATGATCACTTCGCGGATCGGACCGCCCGCGCCGCCATCATGTTCCTCGACGCGCTGCAGCTTGTTGAGGCCGTAGACCTGGTGATAATATTCGGCCATCGCTTCCTCGTCCTCGACGATGAGCTTGGTGAAACTGAACGCGGCTTTCCGCTTTTCGGTCATTCGTGCGATCCTCTTGCATGAGATTGCCTATGCTGGCGCATAGCCGTCGCGCTTCGTTTAGCGCGCTGCGTTACGCGATCTCAAGCATTCTCTGTCGAACGACAGGCGATACGCGTAGCCTGGAGCCGATCCGGTGTCGCGGGCGAGCGCTATGCCCCCGCCTTTTCCAATGCATAGGCTTGCGTGCCGCGCGACAGAACCCGGTCCCCCGCCACGATGGTTCCTGGCTCGATATCAGGGAGCGCCGCGAGTTCGGCATAAAGTGGCGCGAAATCGGTTTCAATCGTCTGGCGCAGCAAGTCCTCGAAACTGTCGATCACGAAGTAATTCTGCTGATAATCGTCGATCCGATAGCGCGTGCGCATCACCCGGCGCAGATCGAAGCCAATCCGGTTGGGAGAGCGATCATCGAGCGCGAACATCGATTCGCCGTAGGAAGATACGATTCCGGCACCGTAGAGCTTGAGGCCGCCGCCGTCGCGAACCAGGCCGAACTCGACCGTGTACCAGTAGAGCCGCGCCAGCCGGTTGATCGCGCCATGCTCGATCGCGCGCAGGCCGCCTTCGCCATAGGCCTGCATATAATCGGCGAACACCGGGTGCGAGAGCAGCGGAACATGCCCGAACACATCATGGAAGACGTCCGGCTCCTGCAGATAATCGAGCTGTGCCGGCTTGCGGATGAAGCGGCCCGCGACGAAGCGCCGCTGGGAGAGATGCTCGAAGAATATGTCGTCCGGGACGAGCCCCGGCACCGCAACGACCTCCCAGCCGGTTGCCCGCATCAGCCGCTCGGACAATTCGCCGAAGTCGGGGATGCCAGGTTTGGACAGCCGCAATATGTCGAGCCCTTCGAGAAAGGCGGGGGCTGCCCGCCCGGGTAGCATGGCCGACTGGCGCGCAAACAGCTGATCCCACATCGCATGTTCGGCCTGGGTATAGCTGCCCCACGCCTGGGGTATCGTCCAGTCGGCGGCTGCGCCCGCAGGCGGCGTCGGGGCAATGGTCTCGCTGGTCTTCAGCACGGATTATATATAGGCTTTTGGCGCAGGCTTTGCACCTGGCATCGCCACCGGCATTTTGGGGCTGACCGCCGTCGCGTTTCGGGTCTATGGGCGATGCAAAGAGGCAGCCATTTTCCGGAGCCGGGGCCATGACCGTCATCATCAAGGAAGCCGATCTGATCGAGAGCGTCGCCGACGCGCTCCAATATATCAGCTATTATCATCCGATGGATTATATCAAGGCGCTCGGCGCGGCCTATGAGGTAGAACAGGGGCCCGCGGCCAAAGACGCGATCGCGCAAATCCTGACCAACAGCCGGATGTGCGCCGAAGGCCACCGTCCGATCTGCCAAGACACCGGCATCGTCACGGTGTTCGTCAAATGGGGCCAGCAGTGCATGCTGGACAGCGACCGCAGCCTGCAGGAGGTCGTCGATGAGGGGGTTCGCCGCGCCTACCTCCACCCGGAAAACCGGCTGCGCGCATCGATCCTGAAGGATCCCGCCTTCAGCCGCGTCAACACCAAGGACAACACGCCGTCGGTGCTCAACGTCGAGATGGTGCCAGGCCACCATGTCGAGGTTGCGGTCGCGGCGAAGGGCGGCGGTTCCGAGAACAAGTCGAAATTCGCGATGCTCAACCCGTCGGAATCGATCGTCGACTGGGTGCTCGAGATGGTCCCCAAAATGGGGGCCGGCTGGTGCCCGCCGGGGATGCTCGGCATCGGCATCGGCGGCACCGCCGAAAAGGCGATGACGCTGGCCAAGGAGTCGCTGATGGGCGATATCGACATGGCCCAGCTCAAGGCGCGCGGACCGCAGAACGACATCGAGCGGCTGCGCATCGAGATCTTCGACAAGGTCAACGCGCTCGGCATCGGCGCGCAGGGGCTTGGCGGCCTGTCGACGATCCTCGACGTCAAGATTCTCGATTATCCCACCCACGCGGCGTCGAAGCCGATCGCGATGATTCCCAATTGCGCGGCCACCCGCCACGCCCATTTCCATCTCGATGGTTCAGGCCCCGCCTATCTCGATCCGCCGAACCTCGACGAGTGGCCCAAGGTCGAATGGGCGCCGTCGAAGGAATCGATCCGCGTCGATCTCGATACGCTGACGCCCGCGATCGTGGCGAGCTGGAAGCCGGGCGACCGCCTGTTGCTCAACGGCAAGATGCTCACCGGGCGCGATGCGGCGCACAAGCGCATTCAGGACATGCTCGCCAAGGGTGAGGAACTGCCGGTCGATTTCCGCGGCCGGGTGATCTATTATGTCGGCCCGGTCGATCCGGTGCGCGACGAGGTGGTGGGCCCCGCAGGGCCGACCACGGCGACCCGCATGGACAAGTTCACCGAAATGATGCTCGACAGGACCGGCCTGATCGCGATGGTCGGCAAGGCCGAGCGCGGGCCCGTGGCGATCGAGGCGATCAGCAAGCACAAGGCTGCCTATCTGATGGCGGTGGGCGGAGCGGCCTATCTGGTGGCGCGCGCGATCAAGGCCGCCAAGGTCGTCGGCTTCGCCGACCTTGGCATGGAGGCGATCTACGAGTTCGAGGTGCAGGACATGCCGGTGACGGTCGCGGTCGATGCGACCGGGGAGAGCGTCCACCATACCGCGCCGCTCGTGTGGCGCGACAAGATCGCGAAGGAAAAGCTGCTCGAGAGCGCTTGAGACGGTTCGCCCCGGCGTCAGGCCGGGGCGATGATGTTCAGCGGAGCTTCGACAGTTGTTCGCTGGTCAGGCTCGTGACCAGGCCCTTGTCGGCGGCCGTGAGGGTCGACACCGCGATACGGATGATCTTCGCGTCGCGGATGATGGCGACCGACAGCGAACCGTCGCGCGCCTTGTCGACATCATAAACACGACCGACGCGCTTACCGTCGGAGGTTGTCACCGTCATCCCGTTTTTGATGACCGGAGCCGCGGCCTGGGCAAGCGCGACGGACGAGAGCGAAGCGGCGGACAACATAGCCGAGCAAATGACAGCGAAACGCATATTTTGAGTCTCCTATAATATTTGGCTTTCTTTAGCGCGGCTGGCCCATTGTGCAAGTGCTCAGTCGTACGCTGGCAGGAGCCGGTCGCACCAAGGCTTTGCGTGGGCCCTAGGTCCGAACCGGCCAGGCGAACGAAAGCCGCGTCTCGCCCGCGATTTCCGTCGTCGGGGTGTAGCGGCGTTCGATGAACAGCCCCGCGCCGTCCCGATCGATCGCGACGACCGAACTGCATCGCGTGCCATAGACCGGATCGCGAATGAAGATCGGGCTGTGCGGCGGCTCCTGGGCGATGTCGGACGGGGTGGCAGCATCGATGCCGATCGGTGGGAGGGTCTCCTCGCGCAGGCCGTCGAAGAGCGCTTCGGGCGCGTCTGCCGCCCCCAGCAGCCATGTGAGCAAGACCGATTTCAGCCGCAGCGTCTTCGGCCATGGCTCGTCGAGCGCGCCGTTGGAGAGTCCGAACAGGCCGGCGTCGAGGTCGGTGCGGAGAGTCGCCGGCCGGTTGGAGAGGAACCGCGCGCGATCGCCTTCGATCGCAATCAGATTGCACGGATTATAAGGCTCCAACGGAAGTTCGCTGGGATCAGCGCCGTCCAGCAGATCGGTAACGAGCGCTCCGCGCGAGCGCCGGCCGGGTGCGGGCGGGCCGAAGCCGCGCATATTGGTGATGACAACGAAACGGCCATGTTCGGAAATACCCAGCCAGGTGCCTCCCGATTCGAGATCGCGTCCGGCCAGGATATGCGTGCGATCGGTCCAGCGGGCGAGCGGGGCGGCCGGACGGCTGTGAAACTCATCGCGATTCCCCGCGACCACGAGCTGCCAGCGCGGATGCGCGCGCCAGGCGAGGGCGAGCACACACATCGCCTAGCGGCTGCGCTTGCGGTCGGGCCAGCGCGTCTCCGGCAGGAAGATGGTCGTGATCAGCGCGATCGCCATGCAGCCGGCAACATACCAGAAAAAAGCCGCCTCGATGCCCGCCGCCTTGAAGGAGAGCGCGACCGACTCGGCGGTGCCGCCGAAGATCGCCTGGCTGACCGCGTAGGGAAGTCCCACTCCAAGCGCCCGGACATGAGCGGGAAACAATTCGGCTTTCACCACCGCGCTGGTGGCGCTCGCCCCCGATATGATCAGATAGGCGGCGCAGATCAGCAGGAAGGCGCCGGCCATGCTCTGCGAGGCGCCGATCGCGGTGAACAGCGGCACCGTCCCGATCACGCCGGCGATCCAGGTCCAGTAGAGCAGCGGCTTGCGGCCGATCTTGTCGGACAGCGCGCCGAGGACAGGCTGGACGACAATGTAGAAGATCAGCGCGGCCGAGCAGATCAGCGATGCCTGGCCCTTGGCGAAGCCGGCGCTCGCGACCAGATATTTCTGCATATAGGTCGTGAAGGCGTAGAAGCTGACATTGCTCCCGATCGAAAGGCCGAACACCAGCGCGACCTGGCGAGGTTGCTCGCGGATCAGCGTCACGAGCCCGCCCTTGCGTCGCGCCGCGCCGCTTTCCTCGAGAAAGTCGGGGGTCTCGTCGATGCCCCGCCGCAGCCAGAAGACACTGACCGCGAGGATCGCTCCGGTCGCGAAGGCGATCCGCCACCCCCAGGCCTCGAGCTGGGCTTCGGTGAGGAAGACGAACTGGAGCAGGACGAGCAGTGTCAGCGCGAGCAGCTGGCCGGCGATCAGGGTGACATATTGGAAACTGGACCAGAAACCGCGCTGGTCGGGCGGCGCAATCTCGGTCAGATAGGTGGCGGCGGTACCGAATTCGCCGCCGAGGCTGAGCCCTTGCGCCATCCGGGCGACCACCAGCAGAAGCGGCGCGGCGATGCCGATCGACGCGTAGGTGGGGGTGCAGGTGATGATCAGCGAGCCTGCGCACATCAGCGCGATCGACCAGGTCAGCGCGCTCTTTCGCCCGTAGCGATCGGCGAGCACGCCGAGCAGCCAGCCCCCGAGCGGCCGCATCAGAAAGCCGATCGCGAAGACGATGCTCGCGCTCAGCAGCTGCGCGGTGGCGTCGCCCTCCGGGAAGAAGCTCTTGGCGAAATAAAGCGAGAAGGCCGAATAGATATACCAGTCATACCATTCGACGAGATTGCCGAGCGAGCCGCCGATGACCGAGCGGACGGCGCGACGGGGGCCTGCCGTCATATGCTTGCGCCGGGGACAGGCGACGGAGGCGCGTCGCTCAAAATAAGCCCAGCCCGCCGACCTCGACATCGTCGAGCACGATCCCGAACACGAAGTTGAGCCGTAGCCGGTAGGCGGTCGCGCTCTCGATATCCGCTTCAACCAGCTGGTCCGCGTTGCGTCGGGTATAGTGGCGGTCGGTGAGCGAGGCGAAACCCGAAGGCAGGCAGAGGCTGACCACCGACAGGGTGGTGAAGCGCGTGCCGGGCCGGGTCGACGTCCAGTGGTTCGAGAGCTCGAGATCGCTCCCGGCGACTTTCTCGAGTGTGAAGCCATATTGCGCCTGCCAACCGTCATGGGGAGCCCGGCCGTCGGTGGCCGCCGGGTCCCCGCGGCGTTCGAGCAGCCAGCCATGATCCTCGGTGAGCGACAGGCGGAAGCTTGCACCGTCGGGACCGACCGCCTCATACCCGTCGCGCAGTTGCATGGGCGGCGAATAGCTGCCTCCGAAGCCAGCATCGGCGACCCAGGGCTCACCGTCGATCTGGATAAGGTTCAGCGTGTGCGTGCGCGGCGGCACGCCGTCGGCCAGCAGCCAGACGCGGGCGAGCAGCGGACGAGCATCGAAACCGATCGCGGTGAGCGCGCGCAGGAACAGCTGGTTCTGCTCGAAGCAATAGCCGCCGCGCCGACGGTGGACGATTTTCTCGAACACATGATCGGGATCGAGGCTGATCCCGCGACCCAGCCGCACGTCTAAGTTCTCGAAGGGAATCGAAAGGCGGTGCGCGCGCTGGACGGTGGCCAAGCCTTCGGCGTCGGCCGGCGGGGGCAACCCGAGGCCGATCCGCGCGAGATAGGCGTCGAGGTCGATCGGCGCGCTTATCTGCATGGCCCCGTGCGCCGGCCGGTCCCGGTCGTGACGATCTTGACAGGCGCGCCCTCCTTGGTGCCGGTCGAGATCGTCGATATTTCGTAGCTGTCGGGGGTATAGCTGCCCTTCGAGGCGACCAGCAGTCCCTCGGGGAAGCGCTTGTTGACGCAGAATGTGTCGAACAGCAGCTTGCCGCCGGCCATCGAGAAGCGGCGCAGCTTGCAAACCGCGGCGTCGTCCTGGGTCAGCAGGGCCTCGGGCCGGCTGACCGCCTGCTGCGCGGAGTAGCAGCTCTTGCGGCTGCTGTTGCCGGCGAAAACCTTGATCAGCCATTGCGGCACGCCGGGCACCTCGGCGCTGACAGTGGTCGTGCGGTGCAGCCACGCGCCTGGCGCGAATCCGTCCGCAAAAGCGGGCGCGGCGAGGGCCAGCGCCGCCGCCGCGAGGGGAAGCCGGATCATGCGGCGCGTCCGCGCGGTACGCGAAACGGGAGGGTGTCGAGATCGCGTGAACGTCCAGTCATCCGGCTTTTTCTCCTCGGCATCGCACCCTTAGCGTTTGCGAATGATCGTTCAAGTCTCAGGGCTCGCGCACAGCAAGTGAAGATAAAAGGTGAACATCGGCGCGGGCCGTCCTACATAGGGCCTGCCATGACGATCCAGATCCGCACCAGCCTCGACGAGGTCGAGCTTGGCCAGACCTTCGTTCCTCACCGCCCCGAGCGGCCGGAGAAGAGCGAGGGCGGCAAGAAGTTCAGGCTCGTTTCCGATTATGAGCCATCGGGTGATCAGCCGACCGCCATTGCCGAACTGGCGGCGCAGGCCGCGGCGGGCGAACGCGATCAGGTGCTGCTCGGGGTGACCGGATCGGGCAAGACCTTCACCATGGCGAAGGTCGTCGAGCAGCTCCAGCGGCCCGCGCTGGTTCTGGCGCCCAACAAGATATTGGCTGCTCAACTTTACGGCGAATTCAAGCAGTTCTTCCCCGAAAATGCGGTCGAATTCTTCGTCAGCTATTATGATTATTATCAGCCCGAAGCCTATGTGCCGCGGTCGGACACCTATATCGAGAAGGAAAGCTCGATCAACGAGGCGATCGACCGGATGCGGCATTCGGCCACCCGCTCGCTGCTCGAGCGAGACGATGTGCTGATTGTCGCCTCGGTCTCCTGTCTCTACGGCATCGGATCGGTCGAGACCTATTCGGCGATGATCTTCGATCTGAAGAAAGGGCAGAGCGTCGATCAGCGCGAGATCATCCGCAAGCTGGTCGCGCTCCAGTACAAGCGCAACGACGCCGCCTTCGCGCGCGGCAATTTTCGCGTGCGGGGCGACAATCTTGAAATCTTCCCCTCGCACTATGAGGATAGCGCCTGGCGGATCGTCTTTTTCGGCGACGAGATCGAGGAGATCGTCGAGTTCGATCCGCTGACCGGCAAAAAGGCCGCCAGCCTCGACTATGTCCGCGTGTTCGCCAACTCGCATTATGTCACGCCCGGGCCGACGATGAAGCAGGCGATGGAGGCGATCCGCTTCGAGCTGGCCGAACGGCTCAAGGAGCTCGTCGCCGAGGGCAAGCTGCTCGAAGCGCAGCGGCTCGAGCAGCGCACCCATTTCGATCTGGAGATGATCGCGGCGACCGGAAGCTGTGCCGGGATCGAGAATTATTCGCGTTTCCTCACCGGCCGCCTTCCCGGCGAGCCGCCGCCGACCTTGTTCGAATATCTGCCGGAGAATGCGCTGTTGTTCGTCGACGAGAGCCATCAGACGATCGGCCAGATCAACGGGATGGCGCGCGGCGATCACCGCCGCAAGATCACGCTCGCCGAATATGGTTTCCGGCTGCCGTCGTGCATCGACAACCGGCCGCTTCGCTTCGCCGAATGGGAGGTGATGCGTCCGCAGACCGTCTATGTCTCGGCCACGCCGGGAAATTGGGAGATGGAGCAGACCGGCGGCGTGTTCACCGAACAGGTGATCCGCCCCACCGGCTTGATCGATCCGCCGGTCGAGGTGCGGCCGATCGAGAGCCAGGTCGACGATCTCGTGTTCGAGGTCCGCGAGACTGCGAAGCGCGGCTATCGCTCGCTTGTCACCACCTTGACCAAGCGGATGGCGGAGGATCTCACCGAATATCTGCATGAGGCCGGGATCAAGGTTCGCTACATGCATTCGGATGTCGAGACGCTCGAACGGATCGAGCTGATCCGCGATCTTCGGCTCGGCGTCTACGATGTCCTCGTCGGCATCAACCTGCTGCGCGAGGGGCTCGATATTCCCGAATGCGGACTGGTTGCGATCCTCGACGCCGACAAGGAAGGTTTTCTGCGGTCCGAAACTTCGTTGATCCAGACGATCGGACGCGCGGCGCGCAATGTCGACGGACGTGTAATTCTTTACGCGGACAGGATTACCGGGTCGATGGAGCGCGCAATGGCCGAGACCGGGCGCCGGCGCGAGAAGCAGCAGGCCTATAACGAAGCGAACGGCATCACCCCCGAGACGATCCGTCGCAACATCACCGACATCGTCGGGCATCTTGCCTCGCGCGACCAGGTTACGGTCGACACCGGGATCGATGAGCAGCCGCACATGGTGGGCCATAATCTGCGCGCCTATATCGACGACCTGGAAGCCAGGATGCGAGCCGCGGCGGCCGATCTCGAATTCGAGGAGGCTGGCCGCTTGCGCGACGAGATCCGGCGTCTCCAGCAGGAGGAGCTCGGGCTCCCGGTCGATCAGCATCGCGCGCCGATGCAAGCGCATGCGAGCGGCGGTAAGCCGGGCACCCGCACCACGAAATATGGCAAGATGCGCGCGGCGCGGCGGCGCTGAGGGTTTCCGCTACGGCACGAAGGCAATATCGACGATTTTTACTGCATTCAAAGATGAAGGACAGTATAAGCTCCTCACTGCCGGGGCAAAAGGCGGAACAGGAGGGATGCGAAATGCGCGAGCGTGGTCTCGGGGCGGATCGTGCGCGATCGTTGTTGGAACAGCTGACGCCAGAAGCCTGGTATGACCTTAGCCGATACGTCGCCGATTCGAGGGCGGCCGCTGCGCGGCGCAGCCGGTTGCCGGGCGGAGCTGCCGAAGACCGCAAGGGTTGAGCGGCGGACGCCGCTTGATCGCCGGCGATGGCAGCCCGCGCGCTAGCTATTCTTGTCGCTGTGAACCCAGGCGGCGCTGTCATCGGCCGGCCGGCCGGTGGGCGGCGGGACATCGCCTTCTTCGTCCGGCCCGTTCCACTCGAGCTCGGTGGCCTTGTCGGCGAGCGGGGTCGGGATGGACCCAGCGCGCGCGCGGACGATGGCAAGATGATCGCTGATCGCCGCATCGCTTCGACCGAGCTCGTGCGCGATATCGGCTATCGACATGCCCGCGGCGTCGAGCCGCTGCAGCCGCTGGAGGTCCGCAGCTGTCCATTCCTCGCTCGCGATCGTCACCGGCAGCACCTCCTTCGCTCGGACCACAACGTCTCCGCGCGCGGCTGCGTTCCATGAGGCGGCGCCGATCCAGCGCCGGTGGATGGAGGTGACGGGCGGGCCTTCTGACCTCGATCATTTCGTCGAGGCGCAGGCGGGCAGCTATGCGGTCGCGCTCGGCGAGATCCGAGGCGGGCTCAAACGCACGCACTGGATGTGGTTCATCTTTCCGCAGCTCGCCGGGCTGGGGCGCAGCGCGATGGCGCAGCGTTATGCGATCGCGTCGCTCGAGGAGGCGCGAGCCTATCTCGCGCATCCGCTGCTGGGCGCGCGCCTGCGCGCCTGTGTCGCGGCGCTGCAGGATCTCGAGGCCCGTTCCGCGCAGGAGGTGTTCGGCGAGGTCGACGCCATGAAGCTGCGCTCGTCATTGACGCTGTTCGCGAGGGCGAGCGGCGAACGGTTGTTCGTGGCGGCGCTCGACCGCTGGTTCGACGGGCGCGAGGATCAGGCGACGCTGCGGCTGCTCGGGCTGGCCTGATCCCGAGCGCAAGCGCCCCATTGCGACCGACCGAATCCGCGAGACAGATCCGCTACGCGCCGACCGCCACGGCTGGCGAGTTGACGGCGCAGAGCTCCTCGAAGCTCTGCTCGACCAGCGTGACGTGGTGGAGCATTGCGGCGTGGGCGGCGGCGGCGTCGCCGCGCATGATCGCGGAGACGACCGCGCCATGTTCGGCCAATGAACCCGGCAGCCGCCCGAGGTTGAATTGCGCCCGGCGGAAGGGCTCCAGCCGCCGCCGGATCGCGGCCGCCGTCTCGGCGAGCACGCTGTTGTGCGCACCCTTGTAGATCATCGAATGGAGCACGTGATTGGCGTCGGCGAAGCCGACCGGGTCGTTGCGTTCGGCGAAAGCTTTCATGTTGTCGTACAGCGCCAGCAGTCCGCGCCGCTCGGTCGGGCTCATCGACAACGCCGCGAGCCGCGCACAGGTCGCCTCGAGTTCGCCCATGGCGATGAACAGCTCCTCGAGCTGCGCAGGTGTGACACGCGCGACCACGGCGCTGCGGCGCGGCCTGATCTCGATCAGCCCGGTCGTGGCCAGCTGACGCAGGGCCTCGCGCACGGGTGTACGCGACACGGCATAGCGTTGCGCGAGATGTTGTTCGTCCAAGCGCGAGCCCGGCGCGAACTCGCCGGAGAGGATGGCCTCTGCCAAATCGTCGGCGAGCTTGTCCACCGTCGTCCCGCTCGGCACCGCTTCCACTTTCGTTCGCATGTGCAATTGCGCTCGCCGATGCGGCGCACCAACCTTGCATACAAAAGGCCAGTCTCTGCGACAATCCGTTGCGGACCCAACCTGCATGCAAATGCTGCACTGCGGATATGGCTCGCTGTTTGAACCATCGCCTTCATCGTGGAGCCGCTCGCCGTCCGGGCCACGACCGCGCCGCTGCCTCCAGCGACCCGTCAGCCGCCGCCAAGCAGCCAGAGGAACGGCACAAGGCTGATTGCCGCCAGCGTCGTGGTCGCGATGATCGACCAGGCGCTCAACTCCATCGCCCAGCGGCCCGCGCCGCCCGCGAGCACGAAGCTGCTGGCGCCCGCGGGCATCGCCGCCATCAGGATCGCGGTCGAACTCCACAGCGGCGGCATGGGCGGTAGCAGCAGCACCCAGGCGGCGGTCGCCAGCGGGTGAAGCACCAGCTTCGCCAGCGCAATACGCGCGATCGGCCCGGGCGCAGCCGATTGGCGCGGCAATGAAATGAACAATCCGATCGCGACGAGCGCACAGGGCGCCGTGGCGCCCGCGAGCGTCTTGAGCAGATCGTCGAGCGGCTGCCACAGCGCGAGCCCCGTCGCCGACCAGCCCACTCCGAGAATCGACAGCATGATCAGCGGGCTGTGCGAGAGCGCATGCGCCGCGCGTTTGACGCCAGCGGCCAGCCCGTGGCCCGGCGTGCTGAGTTCGGCCATCAGAATCGCGACTCCGAACACCACCGACGAATAGAGCGCCATCGTCACCGCGACGGGCGCGAGGCTGGCGGGGCCCAGCGTGACCAGGGCGATCGGCAGGCCGACGAAGCCGGTGTTGCTGAAGCAGCCCGAAAGCCCCGCCACATTCGCCTCGGCCCGACCGCGCCCTGCGAGGCGCTCGACCGCGAAGGCGGCGGCATAGATGGTGAAAGCGCCTCCCAGCACCGCGCCGATCATCGAGGGGACCGCCAAGTCCTCCGCGCGCATATGCGCCAGCGTGCGGAAGGTAAGCACCGGCAGGGTGAGGGTGATCACGAAGCGGTTGAGAACGGTGAATGCCCCGTCCCCGAGCAGGTTGACCCGGCCGCAGCCGAAGCCGAGCAAAATCAATCCGAACACGGGCAGCAGCGCGGTCAGGATGATGGTGATCATGCGGTGCGATTCCACTGACTGTCCGCCCGACGACGACGGCTCCCCGCGGCTCCTATACAGGCGCGGGCTGCGATGGACAGCGGCCAAGCGGCCCTTCTGCAAGATGACGGCGGGCGGAAATCCTTACCGCCAGCGCCGTGACGACAGTCACGCGGGCCGTGCGGCGCGCAGCCTATGCTCGGCCACCGAAGAGGAGAGTCGGCATGCTGAACAAGCTCGTTTCCTTGCAGGACGCCACCGCCGCTTTCGTCGATGAGCAGCGCTCCGCCATCTGGGTGGGCCATGCCGATGGCGCGCTGCGGCGCGTCTCCTTCACCGGCGATGCGCTGCTCGCCCAGACGCTGCCCTCGGGGGTCACCGGCATGGACGGCCGCGCCCAGACGCTGATCGTGGCGCTCGCCGACGGGTCGGTGCGGTCGCTCGACCTTGACGATCCCGGCGCGGCGGCCGTCGAGATCAGCCGGCATCGCGCCAATTACGGCCAACTCGGGCTGAGTTCCGCCATCGCTCCGACCGCCGCCATCGTCACCGGCGGCCACCCCCCGTTGCGCCGACCGCCATTCGGCGGCTCGGGCAGCACGCTGTCGCTGGTCAAAGTCGGCGACGGGTCGATTTCAAACGTCGCGATATCCGGCCTCACCGGGGTCGCGATCGCGGGTCGCACGGTCTATGTCGCTCGCAACAGCGGCCTGCCACTGCGCGGCCTGATCGCCTCGCTGCGAGGCTCTCAGCTCCGCAACCTTGCGACGGGGCTGCCCGCGGCGGGCCGGATCGGCCTCGCCGAACGCGGCGCGCTGCTGCTCCTAGCCCATCCAGGCAGCGGACGGCTCAGCGCGGTCAGGCCGGCGACCGGCGCGGTCGAGACCGTTTCCACCAGCGCCGTCGACGGCGGCGTGATCGAGGCGCATGGCCTCGGCGACGGCAGGATCGCGATCCTCGCCAGGACCGGGCTCTATCTGATCGATACACTGGCCGATCTGACGCGCGATCCCAGGATCGATCCGATCGGGGCGCCGATCTTCGTGGGCTCCTGGGTCGAGTTGGGCTTCGATCTCGGCACGACCGGCCTGACCAGGAATGACGTTCATTTCGACGTGCCCGATGGGCCCGAGGCGGGCTTCGTCTCCTATACGCGACCCAATGGCGTCGGGGATCCGGTGCCGCTGCTGGTCGTCGGCGGCAAGGCAGGAACCCACAAGGTCAGGCTGATCGAGAACGCGACTTCGGCCGAGCTGGCGAGCACGGACTTCGAGATTACCGACCATTGGCCCGACGACGATGTTGGTCCCGCCGGCTTCTATTCGGCCAGCGCGTCGATGGACGGCGGCGGCTGGGGCGGGGGGCCCGGTTCGCCGCAGAACGTCGCCACTCAGCCGCATTCGGGAACCTGGCGTGCCATGGTGCTGATGGTCGATACGTCGTCGGCGCGCTGGCCGGCCGACGCGCCCACGATGAACGCCAACCGCACGAGCATTCTCGGGCATGTCAGCGACGGCGTGGCCTTCAACGGCGACAGCCGCTCGGCGCGCATCTATTATGAGGAAAACTCGCGCTACACGCCCGGGTCGGGCGGTAATCCCGATCGCGGCCTGACGCTCCAGGTCTATAACAACCAAGCCTTCGGCCCGGTCAGCCTGCCCAACGCCTGGACCGATTATTTCGCGCAGAAGGTGGCCGACGACGGCACCATCCTCGATGACCGATGGTCATCGAAAGGCGCGACCGTGCAGACGATCATCAGCCGCGCGATCGCGGACGGCGTCGCCACGACCGCCGATTTCAGCGCGATCGACGTGCTGATCATGCTGCCCTTCTCGCCGGGCGGTGCGGATTCACAGTTCGTGTGGCCGCACGCGCATGATGCGCTGACCTGGCTGTGCGGCAATAATCCGATGACCGACCAGCGCAGCTTCGGATTCATCTTTGCTCCGCTCGATTTTGACGTGCAGGACGGGCGCCAGCTCCACACGACCTTGTCGCATGAGCTTGGCCATACCCTCGGCCTGCCCGATCTCTATGATTTTCCCGATTCCTATTCGGATGATGTCAGCGCGCGGGTGACCACCGATTGGGATATGATGGGCGGATCGCGTGATGCGCTGCCGCACTATACCATCTCCAACAAGATGCGGATGGGCTGGATTCCCGCGGGCCAGATCAAGCTGTACAATTTCCAGGGATCGAGTGCGGTCGCGGAGAATATCACTCTGCACGCGGCCGAGCTTGGGGATGCCCCCGCGGGCCAATTCAAGACGATCGAGATACGCCTCGGCGACGGCTGGAACTATTATGTCGAATATCGCGCCGAGCAGGCGGCTCTGATCTCCGATGATCTCCTCGCCGATCGGCAAGTGGTGATCACCGACGTCACGTCTGACAGCTACACCGCGCCGCTGACGCGGCCGCCGATCCTGTTCGTCCATAAGGATATCGACGGTGACGGGCCGCTGATCGGCTCGGGCTCGGACTTCGAGGAAAAGGATCCCGGCACCCAGATGGACCTCAAGGTCGAGGTCGTGTCGACCGCTGCGGACAATGCGGTGGTCAAGGTCAGCTACGGCTCGAACGGCAAGCCCGAGCCCGGCATCAGGCCATGGTCCGGCGCGGCCTCGAACTGGCAGAGCCCCGATATCGAGATCCGCAATGACAAGGCCACAGCCGATCCCGGCCGCTGGTTCAACACGCCGTGGGTCGGCCACGACAATATCGTCGTCGCCAAGATCAAGAATTCGGGCGACCTGCTCGCCAAGGGCGTGGTGGTCGACTTCTTCGTGACCGAATATTCCTCCGGCGACGGGCCCTGGGCGCCGCTTGGCAGCGACACGCAGGACGTAGGGCCCGGCGCGACCGTTGAGTTCAAGGTCGGATGGAGCCCGCCCGCGGACGAGGATCGCCATTATTGCGTGATCGTGCGCATCCGCCTCTACCAGGATCCCGGCAATCTCGCGGTGGTCGATCAGAACATCTACAACAATGAAGCGCGGAGCAACTATACGAGCTTTGTCTCGGCCTCGGCGTCGCCCTCGAGCCGGGTGGGCGCAGCTGTGCTGCTCGCCAATCCATTCGACCGGCCGACCAATGTCTTCGCCGCGGTGAAGAAGACGCATCCGCAACATCGTGTCTTCATCGACCATCAATGGCTGCGCGTCGCGGGCAAGGGGCAGCGATCGATCCGCGTCTGGGACGAAGCGGTCTGGGGCACGCCCGAATGGAAGCTGATCGCCGACGAACGAGAGCAGCGCGTGCCCAAGCAGCTATGGGAAATCCCCAACCGGCTCAGCATCACCGGCTGGGCGGCGCGCCCGTTCGAAGCCGATTGCGGCGCCCGCACGCTGACCGGCGGCGTCGGCATGAAAATCGGCGCGGGCCGCGCGACGACGATCAAGCTCCGCGCCAAACGGCCGACCTATGTCGCCGGGGAGGTGGTGTTCACTAATGGGTCGAGCGTCACGGCCGGGGGAACCGTGCTGATCGAGATCCGCGCGGATGACGGGAAATATTTCACGCTGGCGACGCCGGTCGACCCCACCGGCTCCTTCGGCAGGGACTTCTCCAACCCGTTCGGCACCGAGCACACCAAGTCGATCGAGGCGCATTATCTCGGCGCTTTTTCGGCGGCTCCCTGCACAACCGGCCCGATTCCCATCTGACGGGAAGCGGCGCTCCGGTCGAACCCTTACGGCCGGAGCATCGGAGCGCGGGATACTCTTGCGCGCGGCCGCAAAGAGCGTAAGCTCTCAGGCGGAGAGGATGCTTCCTTGTGGGTAGGGAGCATTCGAATGCTGGACGAGAACACCGGTTGTCTAAGCTGCCACCAGACCGGGTGGCTCATCGCCAAGAACAACTGCTTCGCGCTGCGTTGTGAAGACGGTGACGAATATTGGCTCGAGATGGACAGCATCCCACAGCATCTGCTCGATCAACGCGTCAACATCGATGGGGTCAAGTACGGCGAGACGCTGATCGCGGTGCGCGGAATCGGCCCGGCCTGAACATCACCCTTGGCGGACGGGCTGGTCTTCGCGTTGCATGGCTCCGCTAAAATTTCGACCGATCTGTGAGCCGCGTCACTTCACGAATCGTCCACAAATGCGAACGATGAGTTGCCGAATAGGATGTACCGGTCGGTACCTGCGCATCCTATATTGACGGCGACAGCGATCGCGATCGTCGCGATCCGAAGACGGAGACGGGCGATGGCGTATCTGCAATCTGATCTGCCGCCTTCGACGGCGCCGGTCAAAGCCGCGGCCGCTCCCGCTGCAAGGGCGCCGTCGCCGCGCGCCAGTGAGGCGTTGCCGCAGCGTTGGTCGAAGCTGCTGGTCAGGGGCTGCGCCGTGATCTTTGGAGCAGCCCTGCTCGCTATTCCCGGTTACGCCGCTGCGCGCGCGACCGAATCGCTGGCGATCGGCATATTGGCGGCCGACTTCGCTTTCCTGATCGGCGTCGCCGCCTGGTCGACGATCGCGCGTAGCGCCCGCCGTTGAGGCGGCGGCAACCAGCCGGGCGCTGAGGCATATTGGCAGCTATGTCGCTCATCGCATTTGGCCGTGGTTGGAACTTCTGCCGGTGAACCCGAGATTCAGGTCGCCTGTTCAGCATAAGGCATGATCATTGTCCCGTCGGGGGCGGCGGTGAAGCTGGTCTGAGTGGGGTAGGCGAAGCTGATCCCCTCGCGGGCGAAGGTCTCGAGGATGGCGATGCACACGTCGTGGCGCACCCGGTTGAAAACCTCGCCATCCTCATCGATGACGTCGAACAGCAACTCATAATCGAGGCTCGACGCCCCGAAATTGATCATGCAGCAGTGCAGGAAAGCGCTCTTGTCCTGCTTGACGACGATCTCCTTGACGATCGCCGGGATGCGTCGGCAGAGGTCGGGGGAGGTTTGGTAGGTCACCCCGAGCAACAGCGTCGCCCGCCGCCGCCTCGTGTCGGCGAGGTTGTGCAGTTCCTTGTTGAGCAGGTTGGTGTTCGAGATCACCACCTCCTCGCCGGTGACCGCGCGCACGCGCGTCGTCTTCAATCCGATCGCCTCGACACTGCCGGTGGTCTGGTCCCATTTGATGGTGTCGCCCCGCCGGAAGGGCTTGTCGAAAATGATCGCGAGCGAGGCGAAGAGATCCGAGAAGATGCCTTGTGCAGCCAGGCCGATGGCGATGCCGCCGATCCCGAGGCTGGCGACCAGGCCGGTGATGTTGACCCCGACATTGTCGAGCACCAGCAGCGTCGCGACGATGAAGCAGACCGCGGTGACGAGGACCCGGATCAGCCCGATCGCCGATCCGAGCGTCGTCCCGTTGCCCTCATCCTCACCCGCGCGATGCTCGGCGATGCCGATCAGCAGCTCGCGCGCCCAAAGCGCGGCCTGGAGCGCGGAGGCGACGATGAACAGGAAGCGGATCGTGTCCGCCACCATGTCGGGCGCCGAGGCATAGCCACTGACGATGCGGGCCGCGAGCATGACGATGAAGAACGGATTGGTCCGGGCGATCGCACGGCCGATGATCCGCGGCCAATGGCCGATTTGCCGGCGGCGGCAGAGTCGGGTGCCCGCCGACCGCAGACCATAGAGCAGCGCAACGATCATCGCGGCGAACGCGCAGGCGATCGCGATGTTGAGATAATGGCTGGAGATCCATGCGACCGTTTGGCGGGAGAGCAGCTCAAGATCCGCGGTCGCACGGATCAGCGGTGCGCCCGCATCGGGGGCGGCCTTAACCGGGTCGTTCATTCAGACATCCATCATCTGCAGCACGATCATTTGCCAACGAGCTTCGGCTTCACGGCGTTCCGCCGCTGCCGATCGACCGGGGCGTGGCCGCGCCGGGTGTGGCGCTCCTAACGCTTTTCTGCGGCGATGTCGCGTCTCGGCGGTTGACGCGGGTCGCACCCGCGCCGTTAACTTGGCGAGAAAGCAGATCTGATAGGGGCGATCGGATGGTGCAGCGGCAAACAGGGCGGAGGCCGATCCTCGTGGCGGGAGCAACCCTGGCGATTCTGTTCGGGATGGTGACGGCGCTGCTCATTCTCGCGCTGCCGGCGGAACTGCTCGGAGCGGTGGTGGGGCTAACAGGGCTTTCCGGTGCGGGCGGTCCGATATCTTCCGATGCGCGCGCGTTTCTCTCGGTGCTTACCGGCGTGGCGATGGCTGGGCTGGGCTGGTTACTCGTCGATCGTCTGCTCTTATCGCGCATAGCGACCCTTGTTCTCATTCCAGCCCGTCTCCCCGAAAGGGGCGACGACGCCCTACCTTCCGCGCTCGCCGAGGCGCTGGGATTGAGGCGCCTCGCCGATTCCGAAGACAGTTTCCGCAGCCCCCCGAGCGAGGCCCGGCGTCCGCTATCCGCGCACAGCGAAATCGGCGCCCCGCCGATCGCGGCCGGTTCGCCGCTGGTTCAGGTGGCGGCGATCCCCAGCCTCGATCGCGCTTTGCCGCCAATCGACCAGGTGCTACAGCGGGCCGTGGATCCGGCCATCGATCCCGAGCCGCCGGCGACGCCCATCATTTCGCCCGAGCCGACGGTGCCTGAGGTGTCGCCGGTCCCCGCGCCAGCAAGAAGCAGCCGCGCGACCGCCGCGCCGGTTGCCCACGACCGGCCCGGCCAAGCGGTGCCGGCTTCCTGGCCGCCGCTGGAGGTCGCAGCATCGGTGCCGTCGCCCTCGGTCTTCCGCGAGCCGATATCACCCTCCCGAGAGATTGTCGGTGCTTCGCCCTCGCCAGAAGCTCGCGCAGCCATGGCCGCGGGCGCGCCCGTCATGCCGTCGGCGGTGGTTGCATCGGGGAGCCGCGCTATCTCGGCGTCGCTTGATGCCGGATCGGGAATGGCGCGGCTGGAGGAACTGCTCGTCCGACTCGAGCGCGGCATCGAGCGGCGCCGAGCCGCCGCCGCCCGCGCCTTGCCTCCGCCTCGGACGGCGCAACCGACTTGCTCGTCTCTGCGCCAGCCAGAAAAGCCCGAGCGGGGCCAGGACGACCTGCTCGATCGGCCGCTCCAGGAAGCTCTTGAGATCCTCCGAGCCAGGGTAAAGCCTTAGCTGTTATTGCCCGGCGTCATGCCTTTTCAAAGCGGATCGTTGTGGCGTCGAGCGTCACGAACGCCGCCATCGGCGCGCGGTCGATCCGGTGAACCGAGATTTCGCTGAGCAGGTGACCCGGTATGGGAAGGTCGGTCGCGATTTCATCCTGGATCGCCAGCAGCGCCTCCTCGATCGTCTCGCCTTCGATGCTCAACTGGAAGCGGTGCCGCTCGCCATCGAACACCACGGTCCGCCAAGGGCTGCTTTGTCGCTGGAGCAGCGATGTTACGAGTCCGTCGCAGCGTCGGGCGATGCGGCGGGCGATGGCCTTGATAGGATCGCTCACCGATCGCCGTCCGTCTTGGCGCGCGACGCCGCGATATAGGCGCCGACGCGTTTGATCGTCGACTCGCGCGGCTCGCGCCCGCGCCGCAACGAGGCGACGAAGCCTGGATCTCCCACCGCCTCGCGTCCGAAGCGGGAAGGCGGAATGCCGCGCTCGCGCAGATGGCGTTCGATCATCGACAGCAGATGCATAACAGGCTCCAAGCGACTCATGTGTTCGCTATATGTTCACATCGATTTCCTACTTGTCTAGGAAAAATCCTATTGGTAGGTTGGGGACATGGCCGACGACACCCGCGCTGCGCTCGACGCCCTGATCCGCGACAGCGGCGAGGATTACAGCTCGATCTCGCGGCTGCTTGGCCGCAACCCGGCCTATATTCAGCAATTCATCAAACGCGGCACGCCTCGGCGGCTGGCGGAGGAGGACCGGCGGAAACTTGCGGCCTATTTCCGGGTATCCGAACAGAGTCTCGGTGGTCGGATCGCAGCCCAAACCCGCGCGCCTCGGGATCTTGTGCCGATCTCACGGATCGAGGTCGGCGCTTCTGCGGGGCCTGGCGGGATCGCCGAGATCGAGGAGCACGGCCCGTCGATCGCCTTCGACGGCGCACTGCTGCGCGACCTTGGCGCGCGCCGGCCCTCGGCCCTGTCGATCATCCGGGTGATCGGCGACTCTATGGAGCCAACCTTATGTGCCGGCGACGATATTCTCGTCGACCGTTCGTCGACCGCGGTCAGGTCGGACGCGATCTACGTGCTGCGGCTCGACGACATGCTGATGGTGAAGCGGCTGGTGCGTCCCGGGGTGGGCGGCCTGCCCTTCGTGATCCGCAGCGATAATCCCGCCTATGCCGACCGTCGCGATTATGAACCGCGCTCGGTCGAGCTGATCGGACGCGTGCTATGGTGCGGGCGGCGGCTCTCTCAGCCGCGCGAGCGATCGTAGAGGTAGAGCGCGATCGCGATCGCAACGCCGACGCCCGTGCCGATCACTGTGCCCAGCGAAGGCTGGCCCTGTCTCGCACCGATGAAAGCGCCCGCGAGGACCGATAAGGCTATGATGGCTCCGCCGGCGCGCGAGGCCTTGCCGTTCTGCTGTGTCATGGCGCCCCCATGCCATGGCTGAAGGCCGGGCGCCAGCGCCTGTCCCGATCGTGCCGCGGTGGGACATTCTGTCGCAAAGCGGGACTTGGTAAACTGCGCGCAGACCATAGAAATCCCACAGCCACGCCATTTTCCGTTTGTGGCACGCGGCTTGAGTGGGGAGGCCCGACTCTCGCAGAGGCATAGCCGTTGGAAGAATTATTCTACATCGCCAGTCGCAGCAGCATCGCCCTGGCCGAAGACCTGCTGCATCGTTTCGGTATGCTCGCCATGGAAGAAGCTGCGGCGCGCAGCCGCCACTATCGGGAACTCGGCAACGCGGTGCGCTTCTGCGAGTGGCGGCAGATCGAACGCTTCCTGGTGGTGCTCGTGCAGGACGCCCCGGTCGGTACGGTGCATTGATCGGCCGCGCCGGCGGCTGATCCCGCCGTGGCGTCGGACGAGCGAGGCTTCGCACTAGCCACTGGCGGGGCGCACAAGCTCCCGCTAGGGTCGCGGCATGAGTGCAGCCAGCACGCCGGTGCGTGCGCCATCGATCTTTTTGGGCGCGATATTGTGCGTGTCGGCTCCGGCGGCGGCACAGGCGCCGCCTCAGACCCCGGCACAGACCCCGGCCGCGCCGCAACCTGACGCTCAGCCATCCGCGGACCCTGCCGATAGCACGTCGCTGCCCGGGCTCGATCCATCGACCGCGATGGCGCCGCTGCCCGGTATGGAGGTCGAGTGGCCCCAACCACCCGAGGCGGATGCGGCAGGCGCGCCGGCCGCCACCGGCGTGAAGCCTCCCCTGGAGGCATCGGCGAACGGCGACGCGCAGGCCGAACGGCGCTATCGGGTCGCGCTCGACGGCCTGGCGGGCGACCAAGGCGTTACCAGCGGGGCCGAAGCCGCGATCCGCAGCCGATTCCGGCAGCTCTCCGCGCTCGAGGAAGGCAAGGGGAGCGGCAATACCGCCCAGATTGATCGCCGCGCGCGGCAGGACGAGGAACTGCTGGGCCAGTTGATGCGCGCGGCGGGCTATTATGATGCCGAAGTGACCACCAGGATCGAGGATGAGAGCGGCGGCCGACTGCTCGTCACCCTGCTGGTCGAGCCTGGAACGTTATACACATTGTCCGCCGTCGATCTCGCGGGGGTCGAGAAGGCCGGCGACAAGACCCCCGAACTGCGGCGGGCGTTCGGGCTGGAAGCCGGTCAGCCCGCCGATTCGGACAGGATTGCGGCGGCCGCCAGTGCGCTCACGACCGAACTGGGCCGCGCGGGTTTCATCTTCGCCAAGGTCGGCGAGCCGAAGCTGACGGTCGATCATGACGAGCACCGCGTCGCGCTTGCGATGAACGTCGATCCCGGCGGCATCCAACGGATCGGCCGGATCACTATCGACGGCAAGCGGCTGTTCAGCCCCAAGCATCTGAGCCGGATCGCGCGCTTTCGTCCGGGCGATGTTTATGACGCCGCCAAGATGGATGATTTCCGGCGCGCGCTTATCCAGACCAGTCTGGTGTCGTCGGTGGTGATCAAACCGGTGCCGACCGCCGATCCCCATGTGGTCGACGTGTCCGTCAAGCTTGAGCCCGCGCCCCAGCGCACCGTCTCCGGCGCAATCGGCTATGGCACCGGCGAAGGCTATCGGCTCGAGGCGAGCTGGCAGCACCGCAACCTCATCCGCCCCGAGGGCGCGGTCACTTTCCGAGGCGTGCTGGGCACGCAGGAACAGTCGCTCGGCGCGACGCTGCGCCGAAACAATTACAAGGCGCGCGATCGCGTGCTGACCGGACAGCTGCTGTTCAGCCATCTCGACGAAAATGCCTTCGAGGCGCGAAGCGTCACGCTTGCTGCCGGGCTTGAGCGCCAGACCAACATCATTTGGCAGAAGAAATGGACATGGTCCTACGGCGCCGAGCTTACCGCTTCGAAAGAGGACGACACTGTCAAGGCGACCGGTGCGCCGCGCCGGCGGCAATATCTCACCGGCGCGCTGCCCTCGAGCCTGTCTTATGACGGATCGGACGATCTGCTGAATCCGACCCGCGGCTACCGTCTGGCCGCCCGCGTCTCGCCCGAGCTTTCGCTGCAGGGCAGTGCATTCGGCTATGTGAAGGCGCAGGTCGACGGCAGCACCTACGTCCCGCTGGGCGGACGCACCGTGATCGCAGGGCGGGCTCGCTTCGGTTCGATCATAGGCGCTTCGGCCGATCGCATCGCCCCGACCCGGCGCTTTTACGCCGGCGGCGGCGGATCGGTGCGCGGCTACGGCTATCAGAAGATCGGGCCGCTCGACGTCAACGGCGACCCGGCGGGCGGGCGCAGTCTCGCCGAATTCTCGATCGAGGCGCGGGTTCGTTTCGGCGACTTCGGGGTGGTGCCGTTTCTCGACGCAGGAAATCTCTATGCGGCCAAGCTGCCCAGCTTCCAGCATCTGCGCTACGGCGCCGGGCTGGGGGTCCGCTATTATACCAGCTTCGGACCGATCCGTGTCGATGTCGGGACGCCGATCAACCGGCGGAGCGGCGACTCGCGGATCGCGGTCTATGTGTCGCTCGGACAGGCCTTCTAATGAGCGACGAGATCGCCCTGATCGAGGAGCGGGTGGTCGCCTGGCGCAACCGCCATCCGATCCTGCGCGCACTGGCGATCGGGCTCCTCTCGCTGCTTCTGCTGCTGTCGGCGGCGATCTGGATGCTCGACAGCGGTCCGGGCCATCGGCTGATCATCGATCGCATCAGCGCGCTCAGGCCATCGTCGGGCCTGCAGGTCAGAATCGGCCGGATCGACGGATCGATTTGGAACAGACTGCGTGTCCGTGACCTGCGGCTATATGACAATAAGGGGCTTTTTTTCGAGGCGCCCGAGATCGACGTGGACTGGCGGCCGGCGGCATGGCTCGCCAACAAATTGTGGATCCGCAGCGCGCGCTCGGACCTGCTGATCCTGCGCCGCCTGCCGTCGCTCACCCCCTCGCCGAGGAAGGGGCCGTTGCTGCCCGGCTTCGATATCCATGTCGGCAAACTCGAAGTTGCCCGGCTGCGGCTCGAACCGGCGGTCGCCGGGCGTCGTCAGACGGTCGGCATCCTCGCCAGTACTGACATTCACAAGGGGCGGGCGCTGCTCAAGCTCAACGCGGCGTCGAGCGGCGGCGATCGTCTGGCGCTGCAGCTCGATTCGGAGCCCGGCAGCGATCGTTTCGACATCGATGCCAAGCTTATCGGTCCGGCCAGCGGCGCGATCGCGGGCGCGACCGGGTGGAAGCGTGCGGTGGACGGCGTCATCTCGGGGGCGGGCAACTGGAGCGGATGGAAAGGGCGGGCGACGCTCGATGTCGGCGACGTGCGCCTGATCGAGTTGCAGGTTTCGGCGGCCCGCGGCAATTATGCGGTCGACGGCACGCTGGCGCCGACCAGCTTTCTCAAGGGCAAGCTCCAGCGCTTGACCGCGCCGTCGATCCGCGTCGACGCCGCCGCGACCCTTGCCGACCGCCAGCTCGATGGATCGCTGGCGCTGAAGACTCCAGAGATCGAGTTTCTCGGATCGGGCAGGCTCGATCTTGCGGCGAGCGCGTTCAAGGGCGTGGTGGTGGACGCGCGGCTGCTCAAGCCGCCCGCGATGTTCCCCAACATGACCGGCCACAACATTCGACTCCATGCCACCTTCGATGGCCCGTTCGGGACCGCCGCCTTCGGCTATGCGCTCACCGCCGATCATGTCGCGTTCGACAATACGGGCTTCGATCTCGTGCGTGCCGATGGCAAGGGCCATCTCTCCGATCCGCCTGTGAAGCTGCCGGTGCGGCTCTCGGCGAGGCGGGTGACGGGGGTGGGCGACGTCGCGGGAGGGATCCTCGGCAATCTCAAGGTCGACGGGTTCCTGCTGGTCAGTTCGACCAAGGTCACCGGCAAGGGGCTGAAGCTCAGTTCGGACAAGCTGGGCGGCAGTCTCTCGCTCAACCTCGATCTGAGGACTGGTGAATATGATGTTGCGCTGGAAGGAAAGTTATTAAGATACCTAATTCCTGGCATCGGCATTGTCGATGTCAGTTCGGACCTCAAGGTGGTGCCGGGGGCGGCGGGGCGCGGGACGATGGTCGCCGGACGAGGCCGCGCCTGGGTCCGGCGCTTCGACAACGCCTTCCTGCGTTCGCTGGCGGGAGGATTGCCGACGATCGACACGCGGCTGCGCCGCGGGAATGACGGGGTGCTCCATTTCGATCGGCTGCTGCTGACCGGGCCCGAAATAAGAATCACCGGCAGCGGCTTCCGCCGGCGCGACGGCAGCTTCTACTTCAAGGGCAGCGGCACCCAGGCGCGCTACGGTCCGCTCCAGCTGACCCTCGACGGCAATATCAGCCGGCCGAAGATCGATCTTGTGCTGGCGGCGCCGATGCCCGCGCTCGGCCTGTCCGACGTGTCGGTCCGGCTTGATCCGACGCCGCAAGGCTTCGCCTATGTCGCTGCGGGCGGTTCGCAACTGGGCCCGTGGACCAGCAATGGAGCGATTCTGCTGCCATCGGGGCAACCCGCCACGATCGCGGTCGCGGCGCTGGCCGTGAGCGGCGCGAAGGGCAGCGGCGCGTTGCGGTCCGATCCGGGCGGATTTACCGGCAGGATCGATCTGGCGGGAGGCAGCGTCACCGGGCCGCTGGCCTTCTCGGTCGAGCGCGGGCTGCAGAAGATCGAGGCGCATCTCCGCGCTCAGCGCGCAAGCTTCGCTGGGCCCGCGCCGTTCAGCGTCGGCCGTGCGCGGCTCGACGGAACGGCACTGCTCGACCCCGCCGGTCTCCAGCTTAACGGCACGGTCGGTGTTCTTGGCGCGACCATGAACGGTGTCACCCTCGCGCGCGGCCGCGCTGAGATCAGGATGAACGGCGGCAGCGGCAGTGTGACCGCCAATCTGTCCGGGTCGCGAGGGCGCGGGTTCCAGCTGACGACGGTGGCGCGCTTCGATCCCAACAGCGTCACGCTCACAGCCGAAGGCGCGATCGATCGCCGACCGATAAGGCTGGAAACGCCCGCGGTGCTCCGTCGGGACGGCGATGCCTGGCGGCTCCAAACGACCCAGCTTAGCTTCGCTGGCGGCAAGGCCCGCCTTGCCGGACGCTTCGGCGGGGCGGCCAACGAGATCAGCGCCGGGGTGCAGGCAATGCCGCTCTCGGTGCTCGATATATTCTATCCCGAACTCGGGCTATCGGGCATGGCGACCGGCGACGTCGATTATCGGCTGCAGCGTGGGGCCCACATCCCGACCGGACGGGCAAACCTCAAGATCAAGGGCCTGTCGCGTTCGGGCCTTGTCCTGACCTCGCGGCCGGCCGATGTCGCGATCGCCGCGGTGCTTACCGATACGGTCGCCGCCGGGCGCGCGGTGGTTGCGAGCGGCGGCAAGGTGATCGGGAGGGCGCAGGCGCGGGTCAGCGGGCTACCGTCAACCGGCACGCTGTCCGATCGGATGCGCAGCGGCGATCTGTTCGCGCAAATCCGTTATGGCGGCCCCGCGGACACTTTGTGGCGGCTGATCGGGATCGAGACGATCGACATTTCCGGGCCGGTGGCGATCGGCGCCGATATCAGCGGCACGGGGGCCAATCCGCTGATCCGCGGGTCGCTTCGTTCGACCCAGGCGCGCCTCGAAAGCGCGGTGACCGGGACGGTGATCAGCAACATCGCTGCGTCGGGCCGGTTCGACGGATCGAGATTGCTGATCGACAGGCTTTCCGGCCAGACGAAAGGCGGCGGCGCCATCACCGGGCGGGCGGCTTTCGATTTCGCCGGCGGCAAGGGCCTGGGGATGGATGTTGCGCTCGATGCGCGCAACGCCCAGCTGCTCAACCGCGACGATATCGGGGCGACGGTAACCGGGCCGCTCACGATCAAGTCGGAAGGAAATGGCGGAACGATTGCGGGCGATGTCCGCCTCGTGCGCGGCCGGTTCCAGCTCGGCCGCGCGGCCGCGGTCGCGACGATTCCGCAGTTCGAGACGATCGAGCTCAATCGCCCCGACGATGATGGCATGGTCGTTCGCCGTGCCCCCTGGCGGTTGGCGATCAAGGTCGATTCGCCCAACCAGCTCGCGGTGACGGGGCTGGGGCTCGACAGCGAATGGCGTGGAAAGCTTGATCTGGGCGGGACGATCGAGAATCCCGCGATCACCGGACGGGTCGACCTGGTTCGCGGCGGCTATGAGTTTGCCGGCCGCCGCTTCGATCTCGATCGCGGATCGATTCGCTTCCTCGGGGAGGCTCCGCCCGATCCGCTGCTCGACATCACCGCCAAGGCCAATCTCAACGGCGTCAGCGCCACGATCTCGGTCGGGGGCACCGGCCAGCATCCCGAGATCGGCTTCACCAGCATCCCCGCGCTGCCCGAGGACGAGCTGCTGTCCCGGCTGCTGTTCGGAACCTCGATCACCAACCTGTCGGCTCCCGAGGCGCTCCAGCTCGCTGCCGCCGTCGGATCGCTGCGCGGCGGGGGCGGGGGGCTCAACCCCATCAACGCCGTCCGCCGCGCAGCGGGTCTGGACCGCCTGCGCATCTTGCCGGCCGACCCGACGATCGGCGCGGGAACGGCGGTCGCCGCCGGCAAATATATCGGGCGGCGGACCTATGTCGAAGTGATCAGCGATGGTCAGGGCTATTCGGCGACGCGCGTCGAGTTCCAGATCACCCGCTGGCTATCGCTGCTCTCGAGCATCTCCACGATCGGCCGCCAGAGCGCGAGCGTGAAGGTGTCGAAGGATTATTGAGCGGGCGGCGGACCGGGCTGCGCGTGATGTGGCCGGAACAGCCGTCCCCGTTCCGCGATGAAGATGATGGCGAGCGCCGCCAGCGAGCCCAACAGCCAGCCAAGCGCCAGCGGTAACGTCGTCCCCGCGAACGACTGACCGATGATCAGGCCGATCGCTGCGGCGATCATCGTGCTGATGAATCCCTGAAGCGACGATGCGGTCCCGGCGATATGCCCCATCGGCTCCATCGCCATCGCCCCGAAGTTCGGCCCGGTCAGTCCGAACAGGAAGAAGCTGGCCGCATAGGTCAGGGTGAAGAGGCTCGCGGTTTCGACGCCTCCCAGTACGATCGCCACACGAACGAGGTCGATCAGCACAAGACCGAGCAGCGCGCCGTGCGAGACGAAGCGGCTGCCGAGGCGCTCGACGACGCGCGAGTTGAGCAACGACGCGCCCGCCATCATGCCGGCGATGATGGCGAAGCAGAGGGTGAAAAGTTGAGGCGCGCCGAAGCTGTGCGCGAAGATCTGCGGCGAGCAATTGAGGAAACCGAGGAGGCCGCCATGAAGGCAGGCGCCGGCGAGGGTGTAGCCGATCGAATAGCGATCGCCGAGGATCTCGCGGGCGGCCCGCCGCATCGCGCCGAGCGCGATCGACTGCCGGTCCGCCGCGGCCAGCGTCTCGGGAAGCCGCTGGTGCGCCCATAGCGCGACGCAGAGGCTGAAGGCGGCCAGTCCGTAGAAGATCCAGTGCCACGGCGCCACCAGCAGCACGAGCTGGCCCAGCGTCGGCGCCAGCACGGGCACCGCGAGGAACACCATGAAGGTCAGCGACATGACGCGCGCCATCGTCCGCCCCGCATAACAATCGCGGATGATCGAAACGCTGAGCACTCGGGTCGAGGCGGCGGCAAAGCCCTGGAACGCACGCGCCACGAGCAGCAACTCGATGCTGTGCGCTAGCGCGGCCAGCAAGCTCATCGCCGCGTAGACCAGCATCGCGCCAAGCAATATCGGGCGGCGGCCATATCGATCGGCCAGCGGGCCGTAGAGAAGCTGGCCCAGTCCGAAGCTTGCGATGTAGACGGCGATCACAAGTTGCTGATGATTTTCGACGGTGATCCCCAGCTCGGCGCCGATCAATCCTAGCGCCGGGAGCATCATGTCGATGCCGAGCGCGTTGACCGCCATCAGCGACGCCATCAGCGCCACGAACTCGCCGAAGCGCAGGCCATGAACGGCCTTCTGGGTCGGGAGCATGGCAGGCGCGTTCATCGGAAGTCCTTTGGCGACAGGCAGATAGGCATCGATTTCGATAAGGCAATAAACAAAGAGGCCCCGGAGCGGTGCTCCGGAGCCCCCTCGGTAGCTGTGACCGGTTGGATCAGGCGGAGAAATACATGTCGAACTCGACCGGGCTCGGCGTCATTTCCCAACGGGCGACTTCGGGCCATTTCAGCTCGAGATAGGACTCGATCTGGTCCTCGGTGAACACGCCGCCCTTGGTCAGGAAGGCATGGTCGGCGGCCAGCGAGTTGAGGGCTTCGCGGAGCGAGCCGCACACGGTCGGAACCTCGGCGAGCTCTTCCGGCGGAAGGTCGTACAGATTCTTGTCCATGGCCTCGCCTGGGTGAATCTTGTTCTCGATCCCGTCCAGCCCGGCCATCAGCAGCGCTGAATAGCAGAGATAGGGATTCGCCATCGCGTCCGGGAACCGGAACTCGACACGCTTCGCCTTGGCGCCCGCGCCATAGGGGATGCGGCACGAAGCCGAACGGTTGCGGGCCGAATAGGCGAGCAGCACCGGCGCCTCATAGCCCGGCACCAGCCGCTTGTAGCTGTTGGTGGTCGGGTTGGTGAAGGCGTTGAGCGCCTTGGCGTGCTTGATCACGCCGCCGATGAAATAGAGGCACATGTCCGACAGGCCGGCATAGCCGTTGCCGGCGAACAGCGGATTGCCCTTGTCCCAGATCGAGATGTGGGTGTGCATGCCCGAGCCATTATCTTCCTTGATCGGCTTCGGCATGAAGGTCACCGTCTTGCCATAGGCTTGGGCCACCTGCCAGCAGACATATTTATAGATCTGCATACGGTCAGCGGTCGTGACGAGCGTGCCGAAGGTCAGCCCAAGCTCGTGCTGGGCCGAGGCGACCTCATGGTGATGCTTGTCGCAAGGCAGGCCCATTTCAAGCATCGTCGAGACCATCTCGGCGCGAATGTCGACCGCCGAGTCGACCGGAGCGACGGGGAAATAGCCACCCTTGGCGCGCGGACGATGGCCGAGATTGCCGCCTTCGAGCGCCTTGCCCGTGTTGGTCGGCAGCTCGACGTCATCGAGCTTGTAATAGCTCGAATTATAGGTCGTATCGAACTGTACGTCGTCGAACATGAAGAACTCGGCCTCGGGACCGACATAGACGGTGTCGCCGATTCCGATCGACTTGACATAGGCCTCGGCGCGCTTCGCGGTCGAGCGCGGGTCGCGCGCGTAAAGCTCGCCGGTCGAGGGCTCGACGATGTCGCAGACCAGGATCAGCATCGGGGTCGCCGAGAAGGGATCGATCCATACCGCGTCGAGATCGGGCTTCAAGATCATGTCGGATTCGTTGATCGCCTTCCAGCCTTCGATCGAAGAGCCGTCGAACATGAAGCCGTCGGTCAGCTCATCCTCGCCGACGACGACCGAGCACATCGTCAGATGCTGCCACTTGCCCTTGGGATCGGTGAAACGAAGATCGACCCATTCGATCTCCTTGTCCTTGATCATCTTCAGAACGTCAGCGGGCTTGTTCGCCATAAGTCTTGCCTTCCCCGTGAGAAAAACCGTGAATGTGCCGGGCTTCGTTGCGCCCTATTTGCCGCAGAATACGATCAGATCGCGTCCGCGTCCCTCTCTCCAGTCCGGATGCGGACCGCGCCCTCGACCGGCAGGATGAAGATCTTGCCGTCGCCGATGCGACCCGTCTGCGCCGCCGATGCGATCGCCTCGACCACCCGTTCGGCCAGGCTGTCGTCGACGACCACCTCCAGCTTCACCTTGGGGAGGAAATCGACGACATATTCCGCGCCGCGATAAAGCTCGGTGTGCCCCTTCTGGCGGCCGAAACCCTTGGCTTCGGTCACCGTTATTCCCGATACGCCCACTTCGTGGAGGGCTTCCTTCACCTCATCGAGCTTGAACGGCTTGATGATCGCTTCGATTTTCTTCACCCGAGCCCTCCCCGGCCAGCGCGTTTGCGGGGCCTCAATAAGCGTGCCAGAATGCGAGTCGCAAGGACGCTAGGACCATAAGCGGCGATATTCCGCCGCAATGCCGCAAATCGCGGCATCTATCATCAATATGCCTCAAAATTGGGCAGCGATCTGCCCGGCTATTAACCTTTGCCGCGGGCGCTTGCTGCTGCCAGCAAGCCGTCTTGGGCGTTATGCGTAAGGCGGTTTGTGAAGCCCGCGGGGGCTGAGCGTGAAGATCTCGCAACCTTGCTCGGTGATGCCGATCGAATGTTCGAACTGGGACGACAGCGAACGGTCGCGCGTGACCGCGGTCCAGCCGTCTTCGAGCATCTTCACATCGGGGCGGCCAATGTTGATCATCGGCTCGATCGTGAAGAACATGCCTGGACGAAGTTCGGGCCCGGTGCCCGGGCGACCGACATGCACCACCTCAGGCGAATCGTGGAATACCCGGCCCAGACCATGGCCGCAGAAGTCGCGCACCACACCATAGCGGTATTTTTCGGCGTGTTGCTGTATGGCGTTGCTGATGTCGCCAAGCCGATTGCCCGGCTTCGCCTGTTCGATGCCCAGCATCAGGCACTCATAGGTGACCTCCACCAGCCGCTTCGCCTTGATGCCGACATCGCCGACCAGGTACATGCGGCTGCTGTCGCCGTGCCAGCCGTCGAGCAAGGGGGTCACGTCGATATTGACGATATCGCCATCCTTGAGCGTCTTCGCTCCGGGAATTCCGTGGCACACGACATGGTTGACGCTGATGCAGCAGCTATGGGTGTAACCGCGATAATGCATCGTTGCCGGCACCGCGCCGGCTGCGATCGTCATGTCGTAGACGATCCGGTCGAGCTCGGCGGTTTCTACGCCGGGCACCACATGGGGGACCAGCGCATCGAGGATTTCCGCGGCGAGGCGCCCCGCGGCGCGCATGCCTGCAAAGCCCGCCTCACCATGGAGTTTGATAGCCCCGCTCCGCGGATTGGCGGCGATGTTTTCGTCGGCGATCACATAATTGGTCATCGCCTCAATATAGGCCAAGCGCACCCGCTTTGCGAGCGCCGTGTCGCGCGCTATGGCAAGGTCGATGACTCCACCGGACACTGAAGACCGCATCTGGACCGCCGCGCTGCTAGTGATCGGCGACGAGATCCTCTCGGGGCGCACCCAGGACCGGAACGTGTCGCAGGTCGCCTTGTGGCTCAATCTGCAGGGAATCAGATTGTCCGAAGTCCGGGTTGTCCCCGACGACATGGCCGGGATCGGCGAGGCGGTGGTCGAGCTCAAGGCGCGCAACGACTATCTGTTCACGACGGGCGGGATCGGGCCGACCCACGATGATATCACGGTCGATGCGATCGCGCGGGCGCTGGACGTTCCGGTCGTGGTCCACCCCAGAGCGCGAGCCGCGCTCGAACATTATTACGCACCCCGCGGCGGCCTGAACGAAGCCCGTCTGCGCATGGCGCGCGTGCCCGAGGGTGCCGAGCTGATCGAAAATCGCATGTCGGGCGCGCCCGGCATTCGGATGGGCAATATCTTCATCCTCGCGGGCGTCCCCCATATCGCGGGTCTGATGCTCGAGGCGCTTTCGAACCGGCTGCAGGGGGGGAGGCCGATGCTCTCGCGCACGCTCGGCTGCTGGGCGCCCGAAAGCGAGGTTGCCGATCTGCTGCGCCAAACCGAGTCGGGCCATCCGGGCTCGCAAATCGGTAGCTATCCCTTTTTTCACGACGGCAAGGTCGGCGCGAACTTCGTGGTGCGCTCGACCGATGCGGCCACGATCGACAGCTGCATCGCCGCGATCGAGACGGGGCTCGCGCGGCTGGGTTACACGCCTGTCGCCGACGGCATCCTGGTCGAACCCTCCTGATCGCGGATCGCGCTCACGAGCAGGAGCCACAGACAGGCGAGGCCGGCGAAGGCCGAGGCGATGATGAAAGCGGCTCCCGGAAAGAACCGGGGCGCATGCGGTCCGGTGAACCACGCCAGCGCCGGATTGAGCAGCAGCGGCCCGGCGATCGCTCCGATCGCGTTAAGGCTGCCGATGAAGCCCTGCATTTCGCCCTGCGCATCGGCAGGTGCGCGGCGCGACATCAACGCCGACAGCGAGGGCTGGACGAGCGCCTGAAGCGACGACATGACGATCATCACCAACCCGAAGGCGGCGAGGGGCACCAGCGCATAGCCAAGATAGCAGAGCGCGGCGACGCCGGTGCCGATCATCGCGGTGCGGCGCTCACCCAGTTTCTTCACGGTCCGGCCCAGCACGGCCATCTGGATCACCGTCATCGAAACACCCGCGAGCGCCAGCGACGCACCGATCATGCCGTTGGACCAGCCATATTGGGCGATCGCGAAATAGGCCCAGGTCGCAGGATAGACCATCGAAGCGACGTTCCAGAGCAGCAGGATGCCGGCCAAGCCGATCGCGCCGTGCAGCTTGCGCACCACCAGCACCGCGCCGATGGGGTTGGCGCGCGCAAGACTGAAGCGGCGTCGTCGTTCGGGGGGCAGGGTCTCCGGAAAGCGGAACAAGCCGAACAGCATGTTGAGCGCGGCGAGCGCGGCGGCGGCGTAGAAGGGCGCACGGTGGCTGAGTTCGCCGAGTAGGCCGCCGATCGCCGGTCCGACGATGAAGCCAATTCCAAACGACGCGCCGACAAGACCGAAGCGCCTCGCGCGTTCCTCGGGGGCGGTGATATCGGCGAGCGCCGCGGTCGCCGGGCCGAAGGATGCGCCGAAGATACCGGCGATCAGGCGCCCGGCGAACAGCCATGCGAGGCTGGGCGCGAAGCCGAGCAGCAGATAGTCGAGCGAAAGCCCCGCCAGCGCGAGCAGCACCACCGGCCGCCGTCCGAACCGGTCGCCGAGATTGCCCGCCAGCGGCCCGCAGAGAAACTGGGTGAGCGCGTAGACCGCTGCGAGCCAGCCGCCCATGCGGGTCGCGTCGGCCAGCGAGAGATGGCCGAGCTCCATGACGAGACGGGGCAGCACGGGAATGACGATGCCGAACCCGATCGCATCGATCAGGATGGTCGCGACAATGAAGATCGTCGCTGAGCCCGGGCCGCGCGCTGAAACCGACATGGATTCCCCGAATCTGCACCCCGAGCGGGCTTGGCGCCCGTCTCATCGAACTTCGCCGTTCAAAAGACAAGGATGACGAGAGCGCGCCGGTCGTCCATGCTGCGCCGAATCCGGGGGAGCGTCATGGTCCGCATCATCATCGCCTATCTTGCAACGCTCGCCGTGTTCGCCGCGATCGACGCGGTCTGGCTGACCCACGCGGCCGACCTGCTCTATCGGCCGGTCATCGGGGCGCTGCTTGCTCCCGAACCGCGCATCGCGCCCGCCATCATTTTCTATCTGCTCTACATCGTTGGGCTGGTTTACTTTGCGGTGATGCCGGGTCTTGCGGGTGGCGGCTGGCGGGCGGCGCTGCTCAAGGGGGCGCTGTTCGGCTTCTTCGCTTACGCGACCTATGACCTTACCAACCAGGCGACGCTGGCGATATGGTCGACCCGGATCACCATCATCGACATGATCTGGGGCACGTTCGTTTCTGGGAGCGGGGCGGCGGGGGGCTATGCCGTCACCCGCTTCTTCACCCGGCGGTGACAGCATGAAGATCGCGGGCGGCTGTCATTGCGGGCTGGTGCGCTTCGAGGCGGAGGTGGGCGACGAGCCGATCGAGATACTCGACTGCAACTGCTCGATCTGCTCGATGACCGGCTATCTTCACCTGATCGTGCCCGACACCCGCTTTCGCCTGCTCGAGGGTCAGCGCGATACGACCACCTACCGGTTCGGAACCGGCCAGGCGCGCCACATCTTCTGCTCGCAATGCGGGATCAAGAGCTTCTATCGTCCCCGCTCGCACCCCGACGGGATCAGCATTTCGCTTCGCTGCGTCGATGGCTGGCAGGATCTGGAGGTGCGCATCACTCCGTTCGAGGGGCGCGACTGGGGCAAGGGAGAGACCGTGCCGGGGATCTGATGGAAGATCATCCCGCGGGCTTCAGCCGGTAATGGCTCACCGCCCAGGGCACGCCGCCCTTATGGCCGAAGAGACCGGCGGTCGCGAGGAAGAACAGACGCCAGCGACGCTCCCACAGCCTAGCGTCCTTGCCATAGGTGTCGCGGAGGATCTGCGCGATGGCCGGCCGGTTGGCGTCGAACCGGGCAAGCCAGTCGAAGGCGGTGCGCGCATAATGACCACCGCTCCAGCGCCATTCCTGCTCGACCGCGAACAGGCTTGGAAAATGACGGATCAGCCCGTGACTCGGCATGATCCCCCCGGTGAAGAAGTGCTGGGCGATCCAGTCGGCTTTGTCGGCATGATCGAAGCGATAGCTCGCCTTGTCATGGGTGAAGATGTGGACGAACAGATAGCCGTCGGGTTTGAGCCACCTCTTCACCTTGCCGAGCAGCGCTTCCCAGTTCGACATATGCTCGAACATCTCGACGGAGACGACGCGATCGAAGCGCGCATCGGCGCTGAAATCGTTCATGTCGCAGGTGATGACAGTGAGGTTGGTCGAGCCCTGCGCCGCGGCGAGCTGCTCAATGTGCCGGCGCTGCGAATGCGAGTTGGACACGGCCGTGATACGCGCATGGGGGTAGCGCGCCGCCATGTACAGGCTCAGCGAGCCCCAGCCGCAGCCGAGTTCGAGGATGTGCTGACCATCTTCGAGCCGGGCGTGCTCGACAGTCTGGGCCAGCGCAGCCTCCTCCGCTTCGGCGATCGTCGTCTCCGGACCGACATAATAGCAGCAGCTATATTTACGGCGCGGGCCGAGGCAGAGGTCGAAGAAGGCGGCCGGGACTTCATAATGCTGCGCGTTGGCGTCGTCGGTGTGGATCGCGATCGGGAAGTCGGCCATCGTCCGCGCGAACGCCTCTTCGCGGTCGGGCTGCCGCGCGAGCTTGCGGCCGGTGCGCCCGACGAGATATTCGACGCCGGCAAGCGTGACCGCGTCGGGAAGGGGCAGCCGCTCGACGGCGGCGGTGGCGGCGGCGATGAAGTCCATCAGTTCTGATCCGTCAGCTTTTTTTGGGTGGCAGGGGAAAAAAGGCGCTGGTGCGCCCCATATAATCGCGGAAGGCGTCGCCGCGGCTCTTGAGCATATGCGTCTCGAGCGGGGGAATGCCCGAGACATGGACGAGCAGCCAATACATCAGCACCGGCCCGACCAGCGCCAGCCAGCCCGGCGACCAGCCGCCCGACAGGTCGATCGCGATGACCGGATAGGCGAGCCAGCCCAACCATTCGAAGAAATAATTGGGGTGGCGCGACCATGCCCACAGGCCCCGGTCGCAGACCTTGCCGTGATGCGAGCTGTCGGCGGCGAAGGCGCGCAACTGACGGTCGGCGATACCCTCGCCGATGACCGACAGGATCAGCAGCGCCAGACCGAGGCCGTCGGCGGGTGAAAATGCCGGACCCGGCCGGTGCGCCGCGGCAAAGACGGTGACGATCAGCCCGATCCCGCAGAGCGCCTGGATTTGGAGAAAGAGGAACAGCCGGAGCTGGAAAGCGTCGCCCCATTCACGCCGGAGATCGGCGTAACGCGGATCCTCATAGCGCGTGGTGGCCGTGCGCGCGAGGATGTGGAAACCGAGCCGCAGCGACCAGAAGGCGACCATCGCGGCCACCAGCCAGCGGCGTTCGGCTGGGCCTTGGCCCGCGACGGCCAAGGCGACGATCAAGCCCCCGATGCCGATCGCGAACGACCAGAAGACATCGGCCCAACCGGCCTGGCGGGTGGCCTTTTGCGTCGCCCACGCCGCCATCATCATCGCCGAAACGGCCAGCGATGCGGCTATCACGCCGCCGATCGCGCTCATGTTGTCGAAGCCCCCATATCCGTCTCCTAACCCTATACGGCCGCGGCAGCCAAGGCGTTGCAGGCCGTCCCCCGCCAAAGATTGGCGTTGCGCTTTCGATGACGTGGGTTAGCAGATGCCGGGGGCAGACGCGCAACCGGGGCGCTGCGGCGGCCGTATCTTGGCCGAGGCGATCGAAAGCGGGGCGATGACGGAAGGCAGGGGCATGACGGCCAATCGGCGCGGGCAGCGGATCGCGGTGGTTGGCAGCGGGATCACCGGGCTCTCGGCAGCGTGGCTGCTCTCCCGCGACAATGACGTGGTGCTTTACGAGGCCGAGGACCGCGCGGGCGGGCATAGCCGCACGGTCGACGTAGACATGGGCGACGGCACGTCGCTCGGGGTCGACACCGGCTTCATCGTTTTCAACGACCGCACCTATCCGAACCTGATCGCGCTGTTCGAGCATATCGGCGTCGCGGTGCGTGTGACCGACATGAGCTTTGCGGTCTCGCTCGATGACGGCAAGCTCGAATATGCGGCGGGCGACCGCATCTGGCAGCTGTTCGCCCAGCCTTCGAATCTGTTCTCGCGCCGCTTCTGGTCGATGCTCCGCAACCTTGTCCGCTTCTATCGCGAGGCGGCGGAGGGGATCGGCGGCTTCGGGGACATGACGCTCGGCCAGATGCTCGAGCAGGGGCGCTACGGCGAGGCGTTCCGCGACGATCATCTTCTGCCGATGGCCGCGGCGATCTGGTCCGCGCCCGCGCAGCTGCTGCTCGATTATCCGGCCGAAGCTTTCATACGTTTCTGTGACAATCATGGCCTGCTCGATCTCGGCCGGCGTCCCAAATGGCGCACCGTGATCGGCGGCAGCCGCAGTTATGTGGATCGTCTACTGGCCGATTTCGCGGGCGAGCTGCGCCTCGCCGCCCCGGTCGCCGCCGTGGAGCGCAAAGCCGGGCAGGTAACGATCATCGACCGGGGCGGCCACTCGGATCATTTCGACGAGGTGGTGATCGCCGCGCATGCCAACCAGGCGCTTGCGATGCTCGCGGATCCGAGCCCGCAGGAGCGCGCGCTGCTCGGCGCGTTCCGCTACAGCACCAACCTCACCGTTCTGCACGACGACCCCCAGCTGATGCCCAAACGACGCGCGCTGTGGGGGGCGTGGAATTATTTCGGCCGCCGCCACGCGAATGACGCGACCGGCGATCTGTGCGTCAGCTACTGGATGAACCGGCTGCAGGGTTTCGCGACCAAGAGGCCGCTGATCGTCACGCTCAACCCCAATCGCGCGATCGGGCACGGGCATGAAATCAGCCGCACCAGCTTCGAGCATCCGATCTTCGATCATGCCGCGCTTCAGGCGCAGCGCAGCATCTGGGCGATCCAGGGGCAGCGCAACACCTTCTACGCCGGCGCGCATCTGGGCGCGGGCTTCCATGAGGATGGGCTGCAGGCCGGGCTCGCCATCGCCGAGATGCTCGGCGCGCGCCGACCCTGGACCGTGGCCGAACCCAATGGCCGGCTCGCGATGGAGCTCGCGCCGCTACGGGAAGCCGCGGCATGAAATCGGCGATCTATACAGGCGAGGTGTTCCACGAGCGGTTCCGGCCGCGCGCGCATCGTCTGCGTTACCGCATCTTCCAATGCCTGTTCGATCTCGACGAGATCGATGTGATTGCCCGGCGCTGCCGGCTGTTCGCGCGCAACCGCTTCAACCTCTTTTCCTTTCATGACCGTGATTTCGGAAACCGTAGCGGAAAGCCGCTACGCCCGCAGATCGAGGCGCTGATGCGCCGCGCGGGGCAGGAACCCGATGGCGGACCGATTCGTTTGCTCACCATGCCGCGCATGCTGGGCCATGTCTTCAATCCGCTATCCGTGTGGTTCTGCCACCGCCGCGACGGCAGCCTTGCGACGATCATCTATGAGGTGACCAACACCTTCAAGGAACGTCACAGCTATGTGATCCCGGTGGCCGAGGGGCAAGGCGGGCGCGACGGCGGAACGATCCGCCAGTCGTGCGACAAGCGCTTTTACGTCTCGCCCTTCATGGATCTCGACATGCGCTACGATTTTACCGTCGAGCCGCCGATGGAGAAGGCCAGCGTTGTGGTCGCGGGAGCCGATGCGGCAGGGCCGCTGATCGTCGCCGCCTTCTCGGGCGTGCGCCGGGAGATTGGCGACGGGGCGCTGGCCGGCGCGTTCCTGCGCCATCCGTTGCTGACGCTCAAGGTGGTCGCGGGCATTCACGTCGAGGCGCTCTGGCTCCTGCTCAAGCGGATCGGCGTCCGTCGTCACGTGCCCGCTGGCGGCGACGGCGTGTCGATCGTCGCGGCATGAGCGTCGCCTTCCGCCGGGAAAGCGACGAGGAGCATCTCGAACCCAAGTTCGAACTGCCGATCCCGCCGGGCCCCAATCTTGTCACCGAATGCGGCGCGACGCTGATCGAGGCGAAGGTCGCCGAAATCCAGGCGGCGATCGAACGCGGCGGGGCAGAGGACGAGATCAAGGCGCTGCAGCGCGAGCTGCGCTACTGGAACACGCGCCATGCGACGATGGAGATCCAGCCCCCCGCCGACGGCGTCGAGGCGGCTTTCGGAACGCGCGTGCGCTACCGGCTCAACGGCAAGGAGGCCACCGTCGCGATCGTCGGCGACGACGAAGCCAACCCGCCGGCGGGGCTGATCTCCTACGCCTCTCCGCTGGCGCGCGCACTGATCGGCGCGGGGGAGGGCGACTTTGCGGATTTCGGTGGCAAGGCCGACGCGATCGAGGTGTTGGGGGTCGAGGCGATCGGGTGATTGTCTCGCAGGCTTTCGATCTGCACGATCCGATCGGGCAATTGCTCGCCGTCGGAAGTTCCTCATCCTGACTGCTCCGAAAAGATTGTTCGCTTGCCCCGTCGAGCGCGGCGGCCTAGCGTTTTCCCCGATTTGCGGAGGGTATCGCCATGACTCTTTCGATCGGTAGCAAGGCTCCCGACTTCGTCGCCGAGACCACGCAGGGGACGGTCCATTTTCACGAATGGATCGGCGACAGCTGGTGCATGTTGTTTTCGCACCCCAAGGATTTCACCCCGGTCTGCACCACCGAGCTCGGCTATCTCGCGCAGGTTCAGCCCGAGTTCGAGAAGCGCGACTGCAAGATCATCGGCCTGTCGGTCGATCCGATCGGTGATCATGCGCGCTGGCTTGACGACATTCGCGAGGTGTCGGGCGCAGCGGTGGACTATCCGATCATCGGCGATCGCGATCTCAACGTCGCCAAGCTCTACGGCATGCTGCCGGTTGACGAGGCGGGCAGCTCGGAAGGGCGGACCGCCGCGACCAACCAGACCGTGCGCACGGTGTTCCTGGTCGGTCCCGACAAGCTGATCAAGGCGATGTTGATCTATCCGATGAGTTCGGGCCGCAATTTCGATGAGGTTCTGCGGCTGCTCGATTCGTGCCAGCTGACCGCCAAGCACAAGGTGGCGACGCCGGCCAATTGGCGGCAGGGTGAGGACGTGATCATCGTTCCCGCCGTCAGCGACGACGAAGCGCGCGAGCGTTTCCCGGAAGGATGGAATGCGGTAAAACCCTATCTGCGCATCGTCCCGCAGCCGCTGGACTGATCCGCGCGGGAGGGGCGATGTACTTCCAGCAGATCGCCGACGGCGGATGCCAGTCCTATGTGATCGGCTGCCCGTCGACCTACGCCGCGGCGATCATCGATCCTGCGCTCGGCCAGGCGGATCGCTATATCGGCATCGCCAACCGCGAAGGGCTTCGCGTCCGCTATATCGTCGAGACGCACACTCATGCCGATCATTTCTCGGCAGCGCGCGAGCTGGCCGCGCAGCTCGGCGCGACGGTAGTCATGCATCGCAATAGCGTGGCGCCGCATGTCGCCATGGCGGTCGACGACGGCCAGATGGTCATCGTCGGGGAGCTCCGCCTCAAGGTGATCGCTACGCCGGGGCATACGCGCGACTCGATGTGCCTCCATGTCGAGGACCGCGTCTTCACCGGCGACACGCTGCTGATCGGCGGCACCGGCCGCACCGATCTTCCTTCCGGCGATCCCGAGCAGCTTTACGAAAGCTTGTTCGGCAGGCTGCTGCAACTCGATCGCGGCACGCTCGTGTTTCCCGCGCATGATTATAAGGGGCGCAGCCACAGCACGATCGGCGCCGAGATCGACGACAATCCGAGGCTCCAGGTCAAGGAACGCGCCGCTTTCGTCGAGATGATGCGCAACCTCAACCTGTCTGCGCCAACCCACCTGACCGAGGCGCTGCGCACCAACATGTCGGGCGGCAAGACGGTGCGGCAGCTGCTCAGCGAGGCGGCGCGCGAAATCCCGTTCGTCTCGCTCGACGGGCTGGCGCAGCGGCTGGAGGCGAAGCGCAACGACTTTGTGGTGCTCGACGTGCGCGAGCGCGACGCCTATGCGCGCGGTCATGTCCCGGGCGCGCTCCATCTGGCGCGCGGCCAGCTCGAACTCAAGGTCGACCAGACCTTCCCCGACCCGGATCTGGAGATCCTTACGGTGTGCGAACTGGGCAAGATTTCGACGCTGGCGGCCTCGACGTTGCGCGAACTCGGATTCCGCCGGGCGGTGGCGCTCGATGGCGGCATGAAGTCGTGGCGCGAGGGTGGCTACCCGATCGACGCGGGCGAGGATCCGGCGTTGCTGATCTGACCGGAGGATCTGAAGAACAATCCAGCGCTGAGGGACAAGGTCAAGGCGATGAATGCCCGCATCAGGTCGGGCGAGCGGCTGTCGGCATCGACCGCTCCGTGCTATGCGGAGCTGATCGGCTCGGTGATCCTGTATCACAAGGCGATGATGTACGGGAGCAACCTGTTCGCGGGCTGGATCTATCGCCCGTTCCCCTCGACGGGCAAGACGGCCAAGTCGTTCGCCGGCTCCGTCAAGAATCCGCTGGAGGATTTTCGCGCGAAGACGCCGGACAAGATCGAGCCGGCCAAGGCGGAGCTGCTCGGCGCCCATTCGAAGGATTTTCTGGAGTATGTCGACAAGAAGGTGTTCGGGGCAGGGGGCGCGATGGCTCGGTAGGAGAGTTGAAGCCGGGTGCTGATTAAAGGGGATTAAGTAAGGCGTCACCGTAATGCTGATTTCGGGCGCTTCCGTCTGAGGCTCAACTTCCACAAACGAGGACGCCAAAAATCAGGTTTCCGTTGGCGAAGAGTATTTTGAACAGAATTGCGCCTTCGGCTCCGCGCGGGCCATAGAGCGCACCTTCGAACGTCCCCGTCGCGCTGTTCGCCGCATAATTCACAGTTCCGTTTATCCGTGCGGTCGTCGGGTCGAGAACGCCCGAAAAAACTATGGGAATAGGATCTTGGAAACTCGATCCTGCCCCCCCGGACGGTGTGGGGCGATAGGCCGTCGTCGCCGTTACGGTCTTCGCAGCAAAATCGATACTGAGCGAGGTCTCTCCGCTGCCGCCGACGCCGTTGACATCATCGACTGTTGCAGAGCCTTTCAACGTCGCCATGCCAGTCGTCGGCAAGTCGCTTGTCACAGTCCTCGCGCCGAACAAAAGGCGCCGTTGGGTGTATTGGCTGCCCGCGTCGGTACTGGAGGTCCCGTTATTGTTCGACCAGGTTACGACTCCGACATATTTCGTACCGGTGAAGGTGTTCGACGTCGGCACGAAAAGAGGATAAGGTGCTCGGATGAAACTGCTGTTTGTGCCGACGAAGCGATCCTGGTCAATACCCAGACTATCGACCACGGCCTGCGTCACGGCGGTAATGTTGTCCGCGTTATAGCGTGCGCGGTAGGTTCGTGACGCGGCCGCGAAGTCGAAACCGATTCCCGTATTCTCAATATCCAAGACGTTGTCCAAGACCATCCGTGGCCCTCCGCTGCCCGGGACTGCGGCGACGACGACGCGCTGGCCGATCGCGGTGAAACTGCGGTCTCGACCGAAATCCGAAGCAAGATCGTACGAAGGCGGCGGTGGAGGCGGTGGGCTCGGCGGCGCAGCGCTATCCGAGGACCCGCCTCCGCAACCTTGCAGGATTAGCACCGACCCGCCTGCCAGCAATGTCCTTCGCGTCAGCATCATTCGTGTCTGCCTCATCCTGCCGTAGCGGGACAGGCTACCCTCAGGATCTGCGCAAACAAGACGCGCAAGAGCCGATCAGTCCGGATTGGAGCAATCTCGGTACATAGCGATCTCGGACTTCAACAGCTGTCCGCCGGACGCGAAAAGGCCGCGCTCCTCGTCGGAACGCGGCCTCGCTTTGTCTTATGTAGCAGACTGGCGGGTCAGGCCGCGGCCTGACCCTCTTCGGGATCGCGCAGCACATAGCCGCGGCCCCACACCGTCTCGATATAATTGTCGCCGCCGCAGGCGAGGCTGAGCTTCTTGCGCAGCTTGCAGATGAAGACGTCGATGATCTTGAGCTCGGGCTCGTCCATCCCGCCATAAAGGTGGTTGAGGAACATTTCCTTGGTCAGCGTCGTGCCCTTGCGCAGCGAAAGCAGCTCGAGCATCGCATATTCCTTGCCGGTCAGATGCACGCGCGCGCCGTCGACTTCGACCGTCTTCGCGTCGAGATTGACCGAGAGCTTGCCGGTGCGGATCACCGACTGGCTGTGGCCCTTGGAGCGGCGGACGATCGCGTGGATGCGGGCGACCAGCTCTTCGCGATGGAACGGCTTGGTGACATAATCGTCGGCACCGAAGCCAAGCGCGCGGACCTTCGAGTCCATCTCGCCGATGCCCGAGAGGATCATCACCGGGGTCTGGACCTTCGCGGTGCGCAGTTTCTTGAGCACGTCATAACCATGCATGTCGGGCAGGTTCAGGTCGAGCGCGATGATGTCGTAATCATAGAGCTTGCCCAGATCGAGGCCTTCCTCGCCCAGATCGGTGGTGTAGACGTTGAAGCCTTCGGAACCCAGCATCAGCTCGATGCTCTTCGCCGTGGTGGGATCATCCTCGATCAGCAATACCCGCATTGGACCTATTCCTGCTCTAGCGTTGGTGGCGGGGCGCTCAGGCGCGCATCGCCCGTGATCGGTTAACCATGCCGTTAATGAAGGTAAAAGGTTAATGCGGTGTTAAAGCTAGTCGCGATTTTTACTTAGGTAAAAAATCTGTATCCATTCCGGAGCTTATTGCACCGCCGAAGAAGTCGGCGAAGGGAATACGCCGGTACCGCCCGGCTGGCGAAGGGGCTTTTCGAACACCCGCTCGACGCTGATTCCCTCGGCGGCGAGCATCTTCTGCACCGACAGGGGTCCGGCCAGGTGCCCCGCGCCGACCGCGACGAACACCGTGCCGGGAACCGCGAGCCGCGCCTTCAGCCAGCGGGTCCAATTGGCGTTGCGTTCGCGCAGCAGCACTTCGCGCAGATGCGGGGTGAGGTCGCGATCCTCGTCGAAGGCCTTGGCGATCGCGGCATCATCGCCGCGTGACCAGGCGCGCAGCATATGGGCATAGTCGCCACGGGCGCCGCGCTTGCCGTCGATGATGCTCGCGAGCAGTTCGCGCTGGTCGGATTCGGACAGGCGAGCGAACAGCGCGAGCTGCGCCGAGGCGGTCTCGAGCGCTTCGATCTTCTTCGGCGCGCCGCCCGCCGGTGGCGCGGCCTCGAAGGCGGGGGTGATGCTGTTCTCGACGCCCGCGCCGCGTTCGATGCCGAGATGCTTCATCAAGGCGCCCATCATCATGAAGGCGGCTTGCCAGGTCGGCATGCGATCGAGCGCCGAGGGGGGGAGGTTCGATCGCGCCAGCTCGCGCGCAAAGGCCTTACGGCTCTTGGGGGGCACCCGATCGAGGATCGGCGGCAGGGCCGGATCGGGCGGCGGGAACAGCCGGGCCACCGCCCGCGGATCCTTGTCGATGACGGTTTCGATCACCAGCGTGTCGGCGGACGCCATCGCCTGCTCGATCCGCTCGTCCTGCCAACGATAGCCAGGGGGTAGCGCATGGATGGTGCCGAACAGATAGATCGTGGTGTCGGCATCGCCGAACCTCCACAGCGCGGGCGCGGCGGACGACGGTGCTGCTATGCAGAGGACGCAGAGCGCGGCCATAGCGCGGCGGAGCAAATTCATGGGGATGGTGTAGGGATGATCCAAGCCATCTTAAAGCGCCAATCACTTTCGTTTATGGTCGGCTTTGCTCCGGCCCTCGCCAGAGCACCGGAAAGGGCGGCCGGCCAGCGCGCGCCGCATTCTTGACCCGCCGCCGCCCGTGCCGCAAAGGGCGGACCAATTCCAAGCCGCCCCGAAGGACCCTGTCTTGGCGACCAAGCCGCTCTCTTTCCAGCGCCTGATCCTCACCCTCCATGATTATTGGAGCGACCAGGGCTGCGTGATCCTGCAGCCCTATGACCTTGAGATGGGCGCGGGCACCTTCCATCCGGCGACCACGCTGCGCGCGCTCGGGCCGCAGCCGTGGAAGGCGGCCTACGTCCAGCCATCGCGGCGGCCGACCGATGGCCGCTATGGCGAGAACCCCAATCGCCTTGGCCATTATTACCAATATCAGGTGATCCTGAAGCCTTCGCCCGCGAACCTGCAGGAGCTTTATCTTGGCAGCCTCGAACGGATCGGCATCGATCCGCTCGCGCACGATATCCGCTTCGTCGAGGACGACTGGGAGAGCCCGACGCTCGGCGCCTGGGGGCTCGGCTGGGAAGTGTGGTGCGACGGGATGGAGGTGACCCAGTTCACCTATTTCCAGCAGGTCGGCGGCTTCGACTGCAAGCCTGTCGCCGGAGAGCTCACCTATGGGCTCGAGCGGCTGGCGATGTATATTCAGGGCGTCGACCGCGTTTACGATCTCGCGTTCAACGACGCCAAAGACGGCGAGGGGGGCGTCAACTATGGCGACGTCTTCCTCGAAAATGAGCGCCAGTTCAGCGCTTATAATTTCGAGGCAGCGAACACCGACCTGCTGTTCCGCCAGTTCACCCAGGCCGCCGATGAATGCAAGGCGCTGCTCGAACGCGAAAAGCCGCTGCCGCTCCCCGCTTACGACCAGGCGATCAAGGCGAGCCATATCTTCAACACGCTCCAGGCGCGCGGCGTGATCTCGGTCGCCGAGCGCCAGGCCTATATCGGTCGCGTCCGCGAACTGGCGAAGGGCGCCTGCGCCGCCTGGATGGCGCATAACGGGTGGGAGGCTTGATGATGCTCCTCCCGTCCGTCATTCCCGCGGAAGCCGGGATCCCGGTTCGTTTCGGCGCTCGGCGATGCCCAAGAAAAAGAAAGACCCCGGCCTTCGCCGGGATGACGAGATTGGTGGGAGATGCTCGTGGCTGATTTTCTGCTCGAGCTCCTTTCCGAGGAAATCCCTGCGCGGATGCAGGACAAGGCGTCGGCCGATCTTGCGCGGCTGTTCACCGACGAGCTGGCCCGCGCCGGCCTCAAGCCCGACGGCCTCATCAGCTATGCCACGCCGCGCCGCCTCGCGCTGATCGCGCGCGGGCTGCCGCTCGAGACCGCCGCCGTCTCGGAAGAGATCAAGGGCCCGAAGGTCTCCGCGCCGCCCCAGGCGCTCGAAGGCTTTCTCCGCAAGACCGGCCTGACCGCCGGGCAGCTGGTCGAGCGCGACGGCGTGTTGTTCGCGCAGATCGAGAAACCCGGCCGCGCGACCGCCGAGGTGCTTGCCGAGGCGATCCCCGCGATCGTCCGCGCCTTTCCCTGGCCCAAGTCGATGCGTTGGGGGACGGCCTCGCAATCGACGTCGTCGCTGCGCTGGGTGCGCCCGCTGCAGGGGATCGTCGCGCTGCTCGGCGACGATGTCGTGCCGGTCGAGGTCGACGGCATCGTCGGCGGCGCCGGGACCGTCGGCCATCGCTTCCACCATCCCGGCGCGATCACGATCGGCAACGCCGACGACTATGCCGCCAAGCTGCGCGCCTGCCATGTGATCGTCGACCCGGCCGAACGCCGCGACCTGATCCGCACGCGCGCCGCCGAGCTCGCCGCCGAGGCGGGGCTGACGGTGGTGCCCGACGAGGGGCTGGTCGCCGAAAATGCCGGGCTCACCGAATGGCCGGCGCCGCTGCTCGGCCATTTCGATCCAGTCTTCCTCGACGTACCGCGCGAGGTGATCCAGCTCACCTTGCGCACCAATCAGAAATATTTCGTGCTCAACGATGCCCAGGGGCGGCTGGCCCCGGCGTTCATCTGCACCGCCAACATCACCGCGAAGGACGGCGGCGCGGCGATCGTCGCGGGCAACGGCAAGGTGCTGGCGGCGCGGCTGTCGGACGCGAAGTTCTTCTGGGAGCAGGATCTGAAGGTGCCGCTCGCCGAGCAGGCGAAGAAGCTCGATCAGATCGTCTTCCACGAGAAGCTCGGCACCATCGCCGACAAGGTCGAACGCGTTGCAAAGCTCGCGCGCTGGCTGGTCGAGGAAGGCATCATAAAGCCCTCTCCCGAACGGGAGAGGGCTTTGCTGGCCGATCTCGCCGAACAAGCCGCGCGCCTCGCCAAGGCCGATCTCGTCACCGGCATGGTGGGCGAGTTCCCCGAGCTGCAGGGCGTGATGGGCGGCTATTATGCCCGCGCCGAGGGCCTTCCGGCCGAAGTGGCCGACGCGATCCGCGATCATTACAAGCCGGTGGGGCAGGGCGACGAGGTGCCGACCGCGCCGGTGACGGTGGCGGTCAGCCTGGCGGATAAGCTGGACACGCTCTTCTCTTTCTTCGCGATCAAAGAACTTCCGACGGGCTCCCGTGACCCGTTCGCCTTGCGGCGGGCGATGTTGGGGGTCATCGCGACCATCTTCCAGTCGCAGCTGCGCTTGCCTTTCAGGTCGATATGCGGTGCGGGCGGATTGAGAGACGACACCGTCGCCTCGTTCCTCGACTTTCTAGACGACCGCCTCAAGGTCCAGCAGCGCGAAGCAGGAGTCCGCCACGATCTGATCGACGCGGTGTTCGCGCTCGGCGGCGAGGATGATCTCGTCCGGCTGCTCGCGCGGGTGAAGGCTTTGCAGGCGTTCGTTGAAACCGAGGACGGCGCGAACCTGCTCGCCGGCTACAAGCGCGCGGCCAATATCCTGAAGAAGGAATCACCCTCTCCGCAGCGGAGAGAGGATCGGGGCGAAGGGGAGCGGGCCAGAGGCGAGCGTCCGACCTCGGATGGGGGGACACCCTCGCCCAACCAGCATCAGGTAAACGATGCCCCGCATCGTTTAGGTCGTGCCGGGGGCACGACCGGCCTGATGCTCCCTGAGGAAGAGGGCTTTAACTTCGACTACGAACCCGAACCCGCCGAACGCGCGCTCGCGGACGCGTTGGCGGCGGCCGAGCCGCGCGCTGCGACGGCGGTCGCGGCGGAGGATTTCGCCGCTGCGATGGCGGCGCTCGCCTCGCTGCGCGGGCCGATCGACGCCTTCTTCGACCAGGTCACGGTCAATGACGCCGATCACCGCAAACGAGACGCTCGCCTCGCCCTGCTTGAAAAAATCCGTGCTGCGGTGCACAATGTTGCCGACTTCTCCAAAGTAGAAGGCTGATTCGATGACTCCGCCCCGCAGGGGGTGGGTCGTGATAGGGGAAAGTGACGGCGTATGACGACGCAATATGTGTACCGTTTCGGTGGCGGCGTATCCGACGGCGGCAAGGGCGACAAGAACCTGCTCGGCGGCAAGGGCGCGAACCTAGCGGAGATGGCTGCGATCGGCCTGCCGGTTCCCCCGGGCTTCACCATCTCCACTGAAATGTGCCAGCGCTATTATGACGAAGGCCAGCGCTTTCCCGACAGCCTGAAGGCGGAGGCCGCCAACGGCCTCGGGCATATCGAGGCGATCACCGCGAAGAAATTTGGCGATCCGGCGGATCCGCTGCTCGTTTCGGTCCGGTCGGGCGCGCGTATTTCGATGCCCGGCATGATGGACACGGTTCTCAACCTCGGCCTCAACGACCGAACCGTCGAGGGGCTCGCCGCGACCTCGGGCGACGCGCGTTTCGCGTGGGACAGCTATCGCCGCTTCATCCAGATGTATTCGGACGTCGTCCTCGAGCTCGATCATGCGGCGTTCGAAGAGGCGCTCGAGATCGCGAAGGAGGACAAGGGCTACAGTCTCGATACCGAGATGAGGGCCGAGGACTGGCAGGCGCTGGTCGGGCGTTACAAGGAGCTGGTCGTCGAATTGTGGGACGGAAAACCCTTCCCGCAGGATGTGCACGAGCAGCTTTGGGGTGCGATCGGCGCGGTGTTCAGCTCGTGGCAGTCGGAACGCGCGAAGGTCTACCGCCGGCTTAACGACATTCCCGGCGACTGGGGCACCGCGGTCAACGTGCAGGCGATGGTGTTCGGCAATATGGGCGACACCTCGGCCACCGGCGTCGCCTTCACGCGCGATCCGTCAAAGGGCGACAACAGCTATTATGGCGAGTTCCTGATCAATGCCCAGGGCGAGGACGTCGTCGCCGGGATTCGAACGCCGCAATATCTGACCCGGCAGGCGCGCGAGGCCGCAGGCGCCAAGCCCGCCTCGATGGAAGAGGCGTTGCCCGAGGTCTATGGCCAGCTCGCCAAGGTGTTCGACCTGCTCGAAAACCATTATCGCGACATGCAGGACATCGAGTTCACCGTGCAGCAGGGCAAGCTGTGGATGCTGCAGACCCGCTCGGGCAAGCGCACGGCCAAGGCCGCGCTCAAGATCGCAGTCGACATGGCCAATGAGGGGCTGATCACCGAGGAGGAAGCGGTCGCCCGCGTCGATCCGGCGGCGCTCGACCAGCTGCTCCATCCGACGCTCGATCCCAAGGCGCCGCGCGACGTGATCGCGAAAGGCCTGCCCGCCTCGCCGGGCGCTGCTTCGGGCCTCGTCGTGTTCGACGCCGACACTGCGGAGAAGCGCGCCGAACTCGGCGACCATGTCATCCTCGTGCGGGTGGAGACGAGCCCGGAGGATATCCATGGCATGCACGCCGCCAAGGGTATTTTGACGGCGCGGGGCGGTATGACCAGCCACGCGGCGGTGGTCGCGCGCGGCATGGGGCGCCCATGTGTCTCGGGCGTCGGCAGCCTCGCGATCGACGCCAAGGCCAAGCTGTTCCGCGTTGCCGGGCGCGAGGTGCGCGAGGGCGACGTCATCACGATCGATGGCGCGACCGGCGAGGTGATGCTCGGCGCGGTGCCGACCGTCCAGCCCGAGCTTGCGGGGGATTTCGGCACGCTGATGGAGTGGGCCGACAAGGTTCGCCGCCTCAAGGTCCGCGCCAACGCCGAAACCCCGCTCGATTGCAAGACCGCGCGGATCTTCGGGGCTGAGGGCGTCGGGCTGTGCCGCACCGAGCATATGTTCTTCGACGCGGCGCGGATCACCGCCGTCCGGCAGATGATCCTTGCCGAGGACGAGAAGGGCCGTCGCGTCGCGCTCGACAAGCTGCTGCCCGAGCAGCGCGCCGACTTCACCGAGATTTTCGAGATCATGGCGGGTCTGCCGGTGACGATCCGGCTGCTCGATCCGCCGCTCCATGAATTCCTGCCCCATCAGGAGGAGGAGTTCGCCGAGGTGGCGGCCGCCACCGGCATTGGCGTCGAGGCGCTCAAGCGCCGGGCGGCTGAACTACACGAGTTCAACCCGATGCTCGGCCATCGGGGCTGCCGGCTCGGGGTCACCTATCCCGAGATCTACGAGATGCAGGCGCGCGCGATCTTCGAAGCAGCGTGCGACGTCGCCGACAAGACCGGCAATGCGCCGATTCCCGAAGTGATGGTGCCGCTGGTCGCGACCAAGCGCGAACTCGAGCTGATGAAGGCGGTGATCGACAAGGCCGCGAAGGCGGTGTTCGCCGAAAAGGGCCGCACGCTCGAATATCTGGTGGGCACGATGATCGAGCTGCCGCGCGCCGCGCTCAAGGCGGGCGAGATCGCCGAGGTGGGCGAATTCTTCTCCTTCGGCACCAACGATCTCACCCAGACGACGCTTGGTGTCAGCCGCGACGATGCGAGCCGGTTCCTGACTGCCTATGTCGACAAGGGCATCTACGCCAAGGACCCGTTCGTGAGCCTCGATGTCGAGGGCGTCGGCGAGCTGATCGAGATGGCCGCCGAGCGCGGCCGCAAGACCCGCGCGGACATCAAGCTCGGCATTTGCGGCGAGCATGGCGGCGATCCGGCGTCGATCGCGTTCTGCGAAGCCACCCGGCTCGACTATGTGTCCGCCTCGCCCTATCGCGTCCCCATCGCCCGCCTCGCCGCGGCTCAGGCGGCGCTGAAGGCGCGAGGATAGGCGAGCCGATGCGCCCCCCTTCCCTGACGGGGAGGGGAGAATCGCGCGGTCCGTTTTGGACGGAATATTGAATTCCGGCGGGGCGAAATCCGGCTAGGAAAGGCGATGGCCACCCGTCAGCCCGTTGACCCCGCCCGGCGCATCGCATCGATCGACGCGCTGCGGGGGCTCGCCTTGTGCGGCATCCTATTTGTGAACATCGTCGACATGGGTGGTCCGATCGCGATGGACCGGCCGATGACCGCTCCCGCGCTGGGCGATCCCGACTGGCAGGTCTGGGCCGTCGCCCAATTGTTCATCACAGGCACGATGCGCGGGCTGTTCTCGATGCTGTTCGGCGCGGGGCTGTTGATCTTCATCGGCGAGGGCGGCGGCCGCGATCGGGTGCAATCCTATTTCCGCCGGCTTTTCCTGTTGCTGCTGTTCGGCATCGTCGACAGCACCTTGCTGCTGTGGCCGGGCGACATCCTAGTCGTCTATGCGTTGGCGGGGCCGATCATATTGGCGCTTCACCGCCTCGAGCCGATCCAGCTGACTGCCGCAGCGGGGGTGATCCTGCTGCTGATTTCGCTCTGGGCGGGGCATGAAGCGCTCGGGATCGCGCCCAGGGACATGGTCTATTCACCCGTGATGCTCGCCCTCGAAACAGCCGCTCGACACGGTGGTTATGCGCAGAATCTGGCCTTCATGAGCCAGGTCAGCTGGACCTGGACGACGAACCTCCTCACCTTCCGCTGGATCGGTGACGCGGCCGCCTTCATGCTGATCGGCATGGCGCTCTTTCGGTCGGGACTGTTCGCCGCCGATGCCGATCGCGCACTGCTCCGGCGGCTGGCGGGTTTCGGCTATGGCGTGGGGCTGGTTTTACGCGTCCTCCATCTTCTCCTGCTGTGGGCGCATGATGGCGCGCCCACCCTGACAAGCGCCTTGCTCGATCAGCCGGGGCGTCTGGCGATGACGCTGGGCCATGTCGGCCTGTTCCTGCTGCTCTGGCGCAGGTCGTTTCCGCCTGGGCTGGCCAACCGTCTCGCCGCCATGGGGCGGATGGCGCTGACGCTCTATCTGGGGCAGAGCCTGATTGCGGCTTGCCTCTTCCCGGGCTTCGGCCTCGGCTTGTGGAATCGGCTGAGCTGGGCCCAACTCTGGCTGGTCGCGCTCGTGATATTGAGTGCCCAAGCCTTGTTCGCCACCCTGTGGTTCAAAAGGTTTCGCTATGGTCCTGCCGAATGGCTTTGGCGCTGGGGCACCTATTGGCGGCGGCCGCCGCTCGTTCTGTCGTCTCCGTGATTTCCGGGTCGCCGATGATTCCTCCTGGCTCGAGTCCCTCTAGGCAAAGCGTCGCGCATGTTCGTCGAGTTCGCCCTTGCGGAGCATCTCAGCCTGTTCGCGCCAACGTTCGTCGTCGATGGTGCCCGCCGATAGGCCGAGCCGCGCCTCGAGCCCCGCCTCGTCCTGCGGTGAAAGCGCGATGATGTCGGCATAGCGGTACAGGCCGAACTCGTTCAGCTTGATCTCGCCGCCGCGTCCGACGCCGAAGATTCGGGACAGGTCGTCGCGTTCGCCCGATGCGGCGGCGCTGATCCCCGCCGCCGTGCCGGCGTCGATCGGCGCGCGCCGCCGCTCGAGCTCGGCGATGCGATCATTGGCCGCGGCGGCGCGCGCGATATGGGTCTCGCGCTCTTGCTCGAGCGCGACGCGGCGTTCGCTCTCTCCCTCGAGTTCATTGATGCGAGCCGCGAGCCGGTCCGCCTCGCTGTCGGCGGCTATCCGCATTTCGCGTTCGCGTTCGAATTCTCTGCGCCATCTGCGTCCGCCGGCCATGGTCAGCAAACCGAGGAACCAGCCAAGGACGAGGACAAGCGCAAGAATGACCCACTGGTTGGTGGTGAAATCCGGCATTCAGCGCCTCCCAATCTACGGAAGGCTTAACCGTTACCAGGCGCGGACGTTCCGATATTATTTGGGGGACGGGGTTGCGCGGCGAGGACGGCGCCGCCGTCAATGCATCACATTGTCCTTGATCGAGCAGGCGGCCGGCCCGAGGATGACAATGAACAGCACCGGCAGGATGAACATGATCAGCGGCACGGTCATGATCGCCGGCAGGCGTGCGGCCTTCTCCTCAGCGCGCATCATCCGCTCATGCCTGAACTCGGCGGACAGGACGCGCAACGCGCCGGCGAGCGGCGTGCCATATTTCTCGGTCTGGATCATGGTCGTGACGACGCCCCGGATCGAGTCGAGGTTCACCCGCTGCGCAAGATTTTCGAACGCCTGCCGTCGGTCGGTCAGGAAGCCCAGCTCGATCGCGGTCAGCGCGAACTCGTCTCCCAACTCGGGATAGGCCTTGGACAGTTCTCGCGCCACCCGATTGAACGCGGCGTCGACCGACAGGCCGGCTTCGGCACAGATCACCAGCAGATCGAGCGCGTCCGGAAGCGCCTTGCGGATCGCATGCTGCCGCTTCTTGATCAGATTGGTCACATAGACGTCGGGCGCCTTGTAGCTGGCGAGCAGCGAGCCGGCGACGATCATATATTGCTTGAACGCGCTCGCATTGGGGAACCAGTGAAGCAGATAGACGCCGATAGCCGCGGTGCCGCCGATCATGATCGGCCCGACCAGCCGGAAGAAGATTACGGCGATCGCGGCGTCCTTGGTACGGATGCCGGCGCGCGACAGGTTGAGCGACGCGGTTTTGAGCTGGGAATCCTGCAGCATCTTCATGCTGCCGAGGATCGCCTTCATCCGGTTGATGGAGAGGCGGTTCTTCTTCTCCATCTTTTCGCGGCGGCGCGTCTTGGAGGCGGCGACACCGGCCTTGAGCTGCTCGCGGCGATCGTTGAGCGCGCGCACCCGGCGGCTCATCGGGTCGGGGGCGACCGATTTGATCACGCCGCGCCCCGCGATCAGGATGACCACCGTCGTGGCCAGCGCGATGCCAATCGAGAGCAGCGTGCCGAATAAATTGGGGGTGACTACATGTTCCATGGTCACCTCAGATCTCGAAGTTGATCATCTGGCGCATGATGTATCCGCCGATCGACATCCAGACCATGCCGCCGACGCCCGCGATCATCAGCCGCTGATCATGAAAAAACGCGCCCATATAGGTCGGGCTGATGAAACTGATCAGGCCGAACACGGCGAAAGGCAGCACGCCGATGATGTAAGCCGAGGCTTTGGACTCGGAAGACATCGCGGCGATCTTGAGCTTCATCTGCATGCGCTTGCGGAGCACATCGGACAGATTGGATAATGTCTCGGCGAGGTTGCCGCCGGTCTCGCGCTGGATCGCCAGGGTGATGACGAAGAACTGGAACTCGGAGGTACCCAGCCGATCGGCGGTTTCCTGAAGAGCGGCCTCAAGCGTGCGGCCGATCTTCATGCGATCGCTGACTGCCTGGAATTCGCTGCCGACCGGTCCGTCGATCTCGCTTGCGACCGCGCCCATCGTCTCGGCGATCGGAAGCCCCGCGCGCAGGCCGCGCACGAGCAGCTCGATCGCGTCGGGAAAGCGCGTGACGAACTGCGCGATGCGCCGCTTGCCCAGGAAGTTCAGGAACATGCGTGGCAGCGCGAGGCCCGCCGCGACGCCGACGATCAGCGCCATGCCGAAGGGCAGGCCGAGGATCAGCAGCCCCAGGAACGGAACCACCGCGGTGATTCCCGAGGCGATGAAATAGTTGCGAACCGACCATTTCTTGCCGGCGGCTTCGATCTTGCGATGGATATCGGCCGCATCGGGCAGGAAGCGGGTGAGCAACGTCTTTTCCTTGCTCACCAGCGCGGCGCGGCTCGCCAGCAATTTCCTGACCTGCTCGCTGGCGATCGCTTCGCCGCTGACGTTGAAGCGGCCACGCACCGTCGACAGCCGGCGCGCCAGCGCGCGCTGCTCGGGAGGCCGCGCCACCACGTACAGGGCCATGGTCATGATCACGGCCATGATCATCATGAAGAGCGCCGTGATCATGGCTGGGCGATCACCGGCGGCGTCATTTCTTCGAGATCTTCGATTTGGGCTGGAAGATCGACGAAAGTTCTTCGAGCAGCGACGGCTTGGCTTTCTTGCCTTCGGTGCTGAAATCGTCGGTCACCAGCTCGAGCAGCTTCTTCGCGATCTGGGCGAGACCCTGGCCCAGCTTGGAAGTCTTGGCGGCCTCGGCCACCGGCTTGCCGAGCTTGGCGGAGTTCACCGTATTCTTGTGGTCATAAGGCAGGACGAAGTCGATCGCGCGCTCTATCGAATTCTCGAAATCCTTGCGGCTGATCTCGGTGAGGCTCGGGTGGACGCGATTGGCGACCACGAGCACGCCCGCCTGCGGCGCATTGTTCTTGAGCCAGGCGAGAATGCGGATCGCGTCGCGGGTCGCGGCGAGGGTGAGCTCGACCACCAGAACCACCGACTGAACGTCGTGGAACAGCAGCGGATGCTGCACCATCATGTTCCGGGGCACGTCGACCACGGTGCATTCGAACGCGCCCTTCATCTCTTCCTGGAGCTGGAAATAGGCGCCGCCGTCGGTGATGATCGGATTGCTGATCGGGGCCTCGGCAGACAGCACCGAAAGCTTTTCATTGGCCTTGACCAGCGCCCGTTCGAGGAACAGCCCGTCGATGCGGGCGGGATTGTCGATGGCGTCGGTCAGGCCGCGTCCCGGTTCGAGGTCGAGCGCCAGCGCGCCGGTGCCGAAATGGACGTCAAGATCGAGCAGCGCGGTGGTGTGCCCGCCATTCTCTCCCATCAACCAAGCGAGCGAGCTCGCGACCGTGGAAGCGCCGACGCCGCCGCGAACGCCGATCACGGCGGTCATCAGGTGGATCGTGTCCTCGGCGGCCATGCCGTGGCGCGGCCCCATCAGCATCATCTGCGCCTGCGCCAGCGAGTCGCGAATATGGTCCGCGGTGAACGGCTTGAGCAGATAGTCCTGGATGCCGCCGTTGAGCAGTTCGCGATAGAGGCGGACATCGTTGGTGGTGCCGGCCGCGATCACGATCGTCCCCGGCTCGCAGACTTCCGCGAGCGCGTTGACGTCGCTCATCGGATCGGCCGAGTCGGCGAGGTCGACGAACAATATCGTCGGGCTTGCTGAGACCGCAAGCGACTGCACGGCGGCACGCAGCCCGCCCTTGTTGACCGATTCAGGCGGCCAGCCAAGGTCGAAGATCAGCGGCTTCAGCAGCTCGGCGCTCGCATCGTCGCACACGAATGCAGCGAAAGGATTGCGTGTCTGCGGCTGCTTGGCGTTGAAGGGAGCGTTCATCAATTGCCTCCCTTGGTGGATTCAATCTTGAGCCCGTTCTTCGCGGTCGGATCGGCATTGCGCCACACACGGATCGCTTTGGCGGCTGTGTCGGCGCTCGAGCCATGGGCGTCCTGCCCCCGGATCAGGTCTTCGGGGTTTGCCACCATCGCCGCGAGCGTCGAGTTGATGGCGCAGCCATAGTTCGAGGATGCCGCCGCCGTGAAGTTCGGCTGCGACAATTGGCTATAATCGGGGCAGCCGGACACGCTCGCGGTCGAGCGGCTCACCACCACCCGGACGTTGCCGGGCGCGATCGCTCCTTGTGTGGCCGGAGAGCCGGGGCTCACGAACAGTCCAAAACGTCCCACGACGGCGGCGATATCCGCGTTCGAACCGACGGCGCCCGCGCTGGTGTCGATGCTGACGCGGTCACCATAGCCGAGGCCGATCATATCGAACCACTGCTGGAGCCGCGCGCTTTCGGCCGGATCGAGGCCATTGTCCGAGACATCCAGGATATAATCGCTGCGCTGGACGACCGGCTGATGAACCGATTCAACGCCGCGGTTGAAGCGACCGGCTTGCGCAGCGCTCAGGGGGATCGCGATGGTGGCGATCGCCATCATCGGAACGAGGAGGATCGAACGGGTCATGATGCTCTCCATCGGACGATCAGTTCAGCGAGAAGCCGGCATCGGGCACCGATGCTGACTTCGCTTTGGTACGGCCATCGACCTTCGAGACGCGATCGGCCGAAGGGATTGTCTGCGGCGGAGCGGGGGCAGGGGCCGGGCTCTTTTCTCCCGACTTGCCCGAGAAGGTCTGGCCAGCGATGATCCTCTCCCCATCGGTCGCCCCGCGGAAACCGGCCGTCGGCAGCGCGATCTGGTTCTGTGAGACCGGCTTGACGAGGTAAGGGGTGACCACGATCATCAACTCGGTTTCGCTCCGCTTGAAACCGTTCGACCGGAACAGCGCGCCGATCACCGGCAGATCGCCAAGGAACGGCGCCTTGTCGACCGAGCTATTCTGTCCGTTGGACATAAGCCCGCCGATCATGAACGACTGCCCCGAGCCGAGCTCGACCGTCGTCTCGGCGCGTCGCGTGGTTATGCCAGGAATGGTGAAGCCGTTAAGACGGACCGAACCGGCGTCGGTCAACTGCGACACTTCGGGCCGAACCCGGATCGAAATCCGCCCGTCGGCAAGAACGATCGGCGTGAACGCCAGGCTGACGCCATATTGTTTATATTCGACCGAAACCGCCCCCAGGCCTTGCGAGATCGGGATCGGGATTTCACCGCCGGCCAGGAAGCTGGCGGTCTCACCGGAGATCGCGGTCAGGTTCGGCTGGGCGAGGGTTGAGACGAGCCCGTCGGCCTCGGCAAGATCAATCGCGGCGGCGAGATCCATTCCGAGGAATTTGCCCATCAGCCCGATCGACGTGCCGGAACCCGCGCCCCTGCCGAGATCCTTCAGATCATAGAGCGTGCCAGGCTGCGTCACAAACTGGCCCGTTGCCGGATTGAGCGGCAGCGAAACCGAGCCCGCGGGCAGATTGTAAAGGGCCGAGGCGTCCGCTCTCGGGAAAGTTGATGTCGGAAAATCCTTGATCGTGCCGAAGTTCCGCCCCTGGGCGATGCCGAAAAGGAAGCCGCCGGTAAAGTCGCGGTTGAGCAGGTTGACGCCGATCGTCTTCGCAAACTCGCGGCTGACCTCGGCGATCTTGACGTGCAGGCTCACCTGCAGCGGCACCGCCGACTTCAGCCGGTTGACCACCTGGATGTCCTTACCGACGAAGGTTTCTACGAGCTTCTGCGCTTCCTCGACGTCGCTGGGGTCGGCGACCGTGCCGGTCAGCAGCACGATGCCGTTCATCGTGGTCGAGGTGATTCCGGCTTCGGGCATCGCGAGCTTCAGCATCGTATCGACGCTCGAGATGTTGCTGCCGACGCGGACCGTCGATGACCAGATCACGCGGCCCGCCTTGTCGGTGGCGTAGACCGCGGTCTCGCCCGCGCCCTTGCCGAAGATGTAGAGCTGGTTGGGCGAGCGCACCTGCACATCGGCGATCTTGTCGTCGGCGACGAACAGGTCGCTCATTGCAGTCGGCAGCGCGACCATCTGCCCCGATCCGATCGACAGCGTCGTGGTTTCGGAGGGCTTGCCGATCGTCGCGGTGCGGACGCCGCTGCCGCGGGCCGAGACGGCCGCGCTGGCGGCGGCGATCGGAGCCAGCGCGACGGCGCCCGTCAGGGTGACGCCGAGCGTCTGTTGAATTAGCCTGCGCATCTTCACTTGGCTCCGACCGAGGTGGCGGTGACGTTGTTGCCGCGTGCGACCCGGACCACCGGTCCGAGCGGGACGGCGGCGGCGTTGGGCATGGCCGGCGCCGACGCGCCGGCGTTCGGCTTGGCCGGCACGCTCGAGCGCTGGTAGCGCGAGACGTCGGCGCCGACGGTGTAGGTCGTGTTGGTGTCCATCGGGCGCGAGGCGATCTCGAGCAGCATCTGGCGCTCGGCCTTCGGATCGGCGTCGGCGGGCAGCTTGACCTCGCCGCTGGCGATCCGCTCTTCCAGTTCGGCGCGATCGTCGGCGATCGAGCGGAGCGCGAGCGAGAGCTGGCCGATCGTCTGCGCGACCGCGATCTTCTCGGCGATTTTCGGTGTCGCCTCGAGCGTCACGTTCGAGGTGTTGGCGACGACCGTCTTGCCCTGTTCGTCGACGGTCTTGTCGGTGCGCTGATCGGCGGCGAGCACGCGGATGTTGCGGATGATCGTCTCGGCTGCCTTGAGTGGGGCGCCATCGCCGCCGCCCGGCACTTCCTGGGTGAGCATCAGATCGACGCGGTCGCCCGGGAACACGAAGCCGGCGACGCCCGACTGGGCCGAAACCGAGATGGTGACGGCGCGCATGCCTGGGCCGAGCGCCGCGGCGAGGAAGCCGCGGTCGCCGGGCTTAACGAGCGCGCCCTGCGTCACCGGCGCGCCGGCCGTGACCGCATAGCGCACCACCGAGCCGTTCAGCGCGGTCAGATCGCTCTCGCCCTTGATGTAATAGGTCTTGTTGACCAGCTCGGCGGGCCAGCGCTGGTAGCGGAAGCTCTCCGGACCGATGATCGTTCCGACCGGAAGCGGACGGATCGCGACGGCGACCTCGGGACCGCTCGGCTGTGGAGCGGCGGCGGCGGGCGCGGCCTCTGCCTCGCTCTTGCCGCCGAACATGCCGCGGACGACCACTGCGGAGATTCCAGCCATGACCAGCGCCATGACCAGGAGCAGCAACTTTCTTGCATCCATCGGTTTAAACCCGCCTTCGCCCGATCCGGGCATGGTTATGATCGGGGCCGGTTCGGGCCCATTTCCCCGCTATGCCGCAGAAGTGGTTAACAAGCCGTTCGCTATGACCCACAGCCCTCCGATCGCGATCGCGACGCCATAGGGAACTTCCGGGCGCTCGACGTTCGGCCGCCAGCGTTGGCTGATCAGGATGAACAGCGTGATCAGCCCGCCCGCGAGCGCCATCACCGTCAGCATCACCACGAGCGCCTTGAACGGCAGCCACAGCCCGACAGCGGCGATCATCTTGACGTCGCCGCCGCCCATCAGCCGAAGCATGAAGAGCAGCGCGAAAATCATGAAGAGCCCCAGCGCGCCCCCAATCCTCATTGCCACGTCGGGCCACAAAGGTTCGCCCGCGACCCACCAGAAGGCGATCGCGAACAGCGCGATCGCGGCGTTGAGTTCGTTGGAGATGGTGCGCGTCTTCAGGTCGGTCCACGCTCCCATCAGGAGCAGGACGGCCAGCACCACACCGAACAGATCAGGATTTTGGATGCTCATGGTTAAGCAGGGTAGACGCGTCGGCTTACCAAAACCTAAACGCGGCTATGGACGCAACGATCGCAACGGCTGACATCGCCATCATCGGCAGCGGCATGGCGGGCGCGAGCCTTGCCGCAGAGATCGGCGGCGCTGCCAAGGTCGTGCTCGTCGAGCGCGAGGCGCACCCCGGCTATCACAGCACGGGTCGGTCGGCGGCCTTCTGGTCGGAAACCTACGGCGGCCCCGCGATCCAGCCGCTGACGACCGCCTCCTTCGCCTATCTTTCGGAGTGGGGATTCCTGGCCGATCGCGGCGCGGTGCATCTCGCCGCGGAGGGGAGCAGGCGCGCGATCGCAGCGCTGATCGACGCCTATGGCGGTACGGTCCGGCTCCAGCCGCTCGACGCGGAGCATCTTGCGGCGCTTATTCCCGGCTTGCGCCCGGGCTGGGGCGAGGGGCTCGCCGAACCGAGCTGCAAGGACATCGATGTCGCGGGACTCCACGCCCATTATCTCGGGCGGGCGCGGCGCGCCGGGGTCGAACTGCTCGTCGAGGCGGAGGTCCGCAATATTCGCCGGCACGCGGGCCTTTGGCGGATATCGACCCGCGCCGGCGAGGTCGCAGCCAGCAAGATCGTCAACGCCGCGGGAGCCTGGGCGGGAGAGATCGCGGCCCTGGCCGGCGCGCAGCCGATCGCGATCCAGCCCTATCGGCGCACCATCGTCCAGCTCGAGGTTGACCCGCCGGCGCCGCCGGGTCTGCCGCTCGTGATGGACGCCGACCAGCGCTTCTATTTCAAGCCGGAGGCGGGAGGCCGGATCTGGCTCTCGCCGCACGACGAGACACCGACCGCGCCGTGCGACGCAGCGGCCGAGGAGCTCGACGTCGCGATTGCGATCGACCGCTTCGAACAGGTGGTGAACTGGCAAATCGTCCGGCGCGGCCGAGCTTGGGCCGGGTTGCGCAGCTTCGCGCCGGATCGCGCACCCGTCTATGGTTTCGACGGCTGCGCGGCGGGCTTCTTCTGGTTTGCCGGGCAGGGCGGCTTCGGCATCCAGACCGCGCCGGCCGCGGCGATGATCGGCGCGGCGCTGCTGCTCGATCGCGCGCTGCCCGAGGCCATCGGCGCCATCGATGTCGCGCGGTACAGCCCCGCGCGCTTCGGCCGGGACGGTTCGACCATCGGCCTAGGGTGAATCCCAGGTTGTGAGGTTTGCGTATCGGCCGGACACCCCCGTCGAGCATAACCCCTGTGGCGAGGGAGTTGCTTATGGGTATCTACATCACGGGCCTCGATTTCTATCCCGCACTGATCAGCCGCGACAGCGGTCTATATCAGGCGCGGTTCGTCGACATTCCCAACTGCCTGGCCTATGGCGGGTCCGCGGTCGAAGCCGAGATCAACGCGGCTTCCGCGCTGGATCGCTACGCTTCCTTTATGCGCAAACATGGCTGGTCGCTTCCCGCGCCGAGCGTCGTCGAAGGGGAAGCGAACCATCGCGAGCGCTATGTCGCCTATATCAAGGCGCCGTCGCGCAGGGGCGAGGACGCCGCGGTCGCCGCCGCCGGAGGCGAGCGGGCATCCGCCTAAAAGACGAGCAGACGCGCGTCCCCTAGCGCTGCGAGCAGGCCGACCGGCCCTTGCGGTTCGAGCCGGGGATCGAGCCGGTCCAGCTGGAGCCGTGCGAGGGCGAGCCCGCTCTGACAGATCGTCATCGCCACGCCGAGCGAGAGGGCGTCGTCAAAGATCTGCGCGAGCGTCGGTATCCCTGCATCGGCCCGGTCCGCGTCGGAGGGTGCGGCCATCGGGGAGCGCAACAACGCCACCGCGGCCTCGTGAAGATGGACATGCACCGGGCAGCCGGTGGCCGCCGCCGCCGCGGCATAGGTCAGCGCGGCATGAAATCGTTCGGGATCGGCCGCCACGACGAGGATCGTCAGGCCGCGCATCGGCAGCCAGGATCCTTGGGGACGGCGATCGTCCGAAAACGAAAGGCGAGCGCGTCGACGAGCAACAGCCGGCCGGCGGGATCCTCTCCGAAACCGGTCAGTACTCGGATCGCCTCCATCGCGCCGAGGCTGCCCATCACCCCCGTCAGCGCGCCGAGCACACCCTGATCGGCGCAGCTCATGTCCGGCCCGCCCGGATCGTCACCGACCAGGCAGCGATAGCAGGGACGGTCCTTTTCCCAGCCGCGCCACACGCCGATCTGCCCATCAAACTGGCCGACCGCCGACGTTATCAGCGGCGCCCGGAGCCGGAGCGTGGCGTCCGACACCGCGAGGCGGGTCGCGAAATTGTCACAGCCGTCGAGCACGAGATCAGCGCCCGCCAGCAGCGCCTCGGCGGTGTCCGCGTCGATCCGAACCGTCACCGGCTCGACCATAACATCCGGATTCATCGCCGCGACCCGCTCGACGGCAAGCTCCGCCTTCGGCCGGCCGATATCGGCAGTGGTGAACAGCGTCTGCCGCTGCAGATTGGAAAGATCGACGACATCGTCGTCGATCACGCGCAGCCGCCCGACGCCGGCCGCGGCAAGATATTGGATCGCGGGCGATCCAATCCCGCCTGCGCCGATCACGGCGACATCAGCGTCGAGCAGCGCCTGCTGGCCAGCGCCTCCAATCTCCTTGAGAACGATATGCCGGGCATAACGCTCAAGCTGGGCGTCGGTCAGGGACATCACAGGTCTCGTGTCCGCCATGGAGCTTCAGCGTCGATATCAGCGCCCGGTCGACCCGAAGCCGCCTACGCCGCGCACGGTTTCGTCGAGTTCGCCGACTTCGGCGAAGCGCGCCCGCTGCACCGCCGCTGGAACCAGCTGGGCGATGCGCTCGCCGCGCTTGATCACAAAGGGATCGTCACCAAGATTGGCAAGGATCACCTTGACCTCGCCGCGATAATCCGCGTCGATCGTGCCGGGGGTGTTGAGGCAGGTGATGCCGTGCTTGAGCGCGAGCCCCGAACGAGGGCGCACCTGCACCTCGAAACCCGCCGGAATCGCGATCGCGAAGCCGGTCGCAACCGCGTGCCGTGCACCCGGCGGCAGGATCAGGTCTTCGGCAGAGACGATGTCGAGCCCGGCGGCATGTTCAGTGGCATAAGCGGGCAGCGGCAAACCTGCGCCATGTGCGAGGCGCTGGAGGCGGATGGCGATTTCAGGCAAACTCATCGGCGATCCTCGCGGCAAGGCGATGCGCGACGTCGGTCTTGGGAAGGGTTTCCCAGCTTTCGACCCCGGCGTCGGTGACGATATGGACGCTGTTGCTGTCACCGCTCATCACGTCGCCGGACACGTCGTTCGCTACGATCCAGTCGGCATTTTTGCGCTGGCGCTTGGCTATGGCATGTTCGACGACATGCTCGGTTTCAGCGGCGAAGCCGATCAGCAGGCGCGGCCGCTGCGGACTGGAGGCGAGCGCTGCGAGAATGTCGGGATTTTCCTCGAGCGTCAGCGTCGGCGTTGCGCCTGAACCGTTCTTCTTGATCTTCTGTCCCGCGGCCGATGCCGCGCGCCAGTCGGCAACCGCGGCGACCATCACGGCGATGTCCGCGGGCAGGGCGGCTTCGACCGCCGCCGCCATCTCGCGCGCCGTTTCCACGTCGATGCGCTGGACGCGCTCGGGGGTGCGCAGTTCGACCGGACCCGCGACCAGCGTGACCCGCGCGCCGAGCGCCGCCAGCGCCCCGGCGATCGCGAAGCCCTGTTTCCCCGACGAGCGATTGGCGATGTAGCGGACCGGATCGATCGGCTCGCGGGTGGGGCCCGCGGTGACGAGCACGTGACGCCCCGCCAGCGCTCCGCCCTGGACGCCCGGCGCGGGGGGGGCGGGCGCCGCCGCGAGCCGCTGTTCGATTGCGCTCCAAATGAAAGGAGGCTCGGGCAGGCGGCCCGGGCCATATTCGCCGCACGCCATCGCGCCCTCGTCGGGATCGAGCACGGTTACGCCGTCGGCCCGCAATTGCGCAACGTTTCGCTGCGTGGCGGGATGAAGCCACATGCGGACATTCATTGCAGGCGCTGCGAGCACCGGCTTGTCGGTTGCGAGCAGCAGCGTGGTGGCGAGATCGTCGGCGATCCCCGCCGCCATCCTGGCCATCAGGTCCGCGGTCGCGGGGCAGACCACGACGAGATCGGCTTCGCGGCTGAGCTGGATATGACCCATCTCGGTTTCGTTCTTGAGATCCCACAGGCTCGTGTGAACTTCCTGCTCGCTGAGCGCTGCGAGCGTCATCGGGGTCACGAATTGCGCGCCGCCTTCGGTCAGCACGCAACGCACGCTGCCGCCGGCTTTGCGGATCAGGCGCACCAGCTCGCACGCCTTGTACGCCGCGATGCCGCCGCCAACGATCAGCAGGATGCGAGGAGCGACCATGGCCCACACCTAATGCCGTGCGTGTCGCGCATCAACCTAACAGCGCCATCACCACCGCGCCGGCCGCCGCGGCTAGCGATGCAACCGCGGCATAGCGCCATCCGCTGCCGATGCGGATGACCTGCACCTCACGCAGCGGCGGGGGCGGCGGCGCCGCGCCCGGAGCCGGGAAGCGCGCCTCGATCCTCCGGACCAGCTCGGGAAGCGCCGCGAAGGTTCGCAGGTCGTCGACGAGCCGATCGGCCAGCCACGCCTCGGGGCCGAGCTCCGACCGCAGCCATTCCTGGACGAACGGCCCAGCGGTTTCCCACATATTGAGATCGGGATCGAGCGCGGTCGCCACCCCCTCGACCATCACCATGGTCTTCTGCAGCAGCAGCAGGTGCGGCTGTGTCGGCATGTCGAAGTCACGGGTGATCGCGAACAGTCCATCGAGCATCTGCCCAATCGATATGTCCTTGACCGCCAAACCGCGGATCGGCTCGCCCACCGCGCGCAGCGCGGTGGTGAACTCGCCGACATTATGGTGCGCGGGCACGTAACCCGCCTCGAAGTGGATCTCGGCGACGCGCCGGTAATTTCCGGTGATCAGCCCATGGAGGATCTCGGCCAGCCAGATGCGCGCACGCCGGTCGATCCGGCCCATAATGCCGAAGTCGATCGCGGCGATACGACCGTCGGGCAGCGCGAACAAATTGCCCTGGTGGAGATCGGCATGGAAAAAGCCGTCGGCGATCGCCTGGCGCAGGAAAGCCTGGACCAGGAGCCTGGCAAGCGCCTTGCCGTCCTGCCCCGTCGCAGCGAGCGCGGCGCGGTCGGCCAGCTTGTCGCCTTCGATCCACTCCATCGTCATCACGCGCCGGGCGCTGCGGTTCCAGTCGATGGCCGGGACCACGAAGCCGGGGACGGCCGCCATATTCTCGGCGAGCTCGGATGCCGAGGCGGCCTCGCGGCGCAGATCGAGTTCGCGCGCCGTCCACTGGCGGAAGGTGGCGATCACCATGCGGGGGCGCAGGCGCGCCAACTCGCCCCCCATCAGTTCGGCATGCGCCGCCGCCCATTCATAGGTTTCGATCGCGCGGGCGAACTCCTCCTCGATGCCGGGCCGGAGCACCTTGACCGCAACCTGATTTCCGTCGGTCGTGACCGCGCGGTGCACCTGCGCGATCGAGGCGGCGCCGACCGGCTCCTCCTCAAAACTCGCGAACATCGCCTCGATCGGCCGGCCGAGGCTCTGCTCGACGGCCGCACGGATCGCCGAAAACGGCGCCGGCGGCAAGGCATCCTGCAAGCGGAACAGCTCGGCGGCGGCCTGTTCCCCGACAAGATCGGGACGCGTCGCGAGCGCCTGTCCGAGCTTGATCGCCGCGGGCCCGAGCGCCTCGAACGCTTCGGCATAGGCCGGCTGCTTCGGAATCCTGGCGCCGAAGCGCGCGAATCGAACGAGCCGGCGAACCGGCGCCGGGGTCAGCGCGTCCCGCTCGATGCCGCGCAACGCCCCGTGGCGCGCGAGCGTGCGGCCCCACCGCAACAACCGCCAGACATGGATGACGCTGCTGGTCAAATCTTCCAGCCGCTGTGAATCGCGACCAGCCCGCCCAGGATCGGCTCGGCGCGCGTCTGGACGAAGCCCGCCCTTGCGATCTCGGTGCGGAACTCCTCCATGGGGGGGAAGCGGCGGATCGACTCGATCAAATAGCGATAGCTCGCTTCATCGCCGGCGAGCAGCTTGCCCAGCTTGGGCACGAGCCGGTGCGAATAGCCGTCATAGACTTCCTTGAAGCCGGGCCAAAGCGTAGTCGAGAATTCGAGGCAGAAGAAGCGCCCGCCGCGTTTCAGCACGCGATAGGCTTCCGCCAGCGCCTGGTCGCGATGGGTGACGTTCCTAATCCCGAAGGCGATCGTATAGGCGTCGAAGCGGTTGGCCTCGAAGCCGAGCGCCTCGGCATTCTGTTCGGACCAGGCCAGTCCCTCGATGCCGCGCTTGCGCGCGCGCTCCCGACCGACCTCGAGCATCGCCCCGTTGATGTCGGATATGGTCACCTGCGCCCCCGATCGCGCCAGCCGGAAGGCGATGTCGCCGGTGCCGCCCGCCATGTCGAGGATCGCGTCACTTGGTCGCGGCTTCACCCGGCGGACGAAACGGTCCTTCCAGAGCCGATGCATGCCCGCCGACATCGCATCGTTCATCAGGTCGTAGCGCGCGGCGACGCTGCGGAAGACCTGGCCAACCTTGGCGGTCTTCTCGTCGGGCGAAACATCGGTGTAGCCGAAGGAGACTCTGTCGCTCATGCGGGGACGCTCTAGCGGCAGGTTGTACGCGCCGCAAACCCAACCTAACTTAGGAGATGAGGTCGATTTCGCCGGAGCCCGCATGCCTGAACTCCCCGAAGTCGAAACCACCGTGCGGGGGCTCCGGCCCGCGTTGGAGGGGCACCGCCTGACCCATGTGGAAACGCGGCGCGCCGATCTGCGCAGGGCGTTTCCGGTGGATCTTCGCCAGCGGCTGACCGGGGCGACCGTCACCGGTCTTCGTCGCCGCGCCAAATATGGCCTGATCGAAACCGATCGGGGCGATGTGATGATCTTTCATCTGGGCATGTCGGGCCGTTGGCGAATCGATCCCGCCGAGATTGGGGCGCACGATCATCTGCTGCTCGAAACCGACCAGGGCCGGAGGCTCTCGCTCTGCGATCCGCGGCGATTCGGCTCGGTCGACCTGGTACGGAACGAGGACCTGGCGGTGTTCCGGCCGTTCGCAGGACTAGGCCCCGAGCCGCTCGGCCTCGATTTCGATGGCGCGAGCCTGGCGCGCTCGCTCGGGGGGCGTGTCGCCTCGATCAAGGCGACGTTGCTCGATCAGCGCATCGTCGCTGGGCTTGGCAATATCTATGTGTGCGAAGCGCTTCATATGGCGGGGATCGCTCCGCGCGCCGCGGCGGGCCGAATCAGCCGCAAGCGGCTCGATCGGCTGGCCGATGCCATCCGCACGGTGTTGGAGGCGGCCATCGAGGCGGGCGGGTCGTCGCTCAGGGACTATGCGAGGCCCGATGGCGAGCTTGGCTATTTCGCGAAGCAATGGCGTGTCTATGGCCGTGAGGGAGAGGCTTGCCGGTGCGGGGCGGCGATTGCACGGCGGGCCGATGGAGGGCGTTCGACCTTCTATTGCCCCGCATGCCAGCGCTGATCGCCTTTGGCGGTTGACCATGGGGGCCGGTCTGTGTATTGGCGCGGCCTTCCCGGCGTGGGAGAATTCTCGCGCCTTTGGTCATTTTAGCTAGGGTTTGAACGAGCATGGCGAATACGCCGCAGGCAAAAAAGCGCATCCGTCGCAACGATCGTCGCGCCGAGATCAACGGTGCACGGGTCAGCCGGGTCCGCACCTTCGTGAAGAAGGTCGAGGCTGCGCTCGCCGCCGGCGACAAGACCGCGGCGACGGCGGCGCTCGTCGCAGCCCAGCCCGAGCTGTTCCGCGGCGTCGCCAAGGGCGTCGTTCACAAGAATACCGCGTCGCGCAAATTTTCGCGCTTGACCAAGCGTGTCGCCGCGCTCGGCTGACACAAAAAGTTTCGTTATGAGACAGGGCCCGTCGGCAGGAATGCCGGCGGGCCTTTGTCATGCGGCAGTCATCGAAACGTAACCCTCGGAATTAGTTTGATTCGTTCCCATCTGGCTAGATAAGCCACTGTTAAACAACAGGAAAATTATTTTAAGAGCGCGCGGCCCGGCTTATGGGGTGTCAAGCCCATATTGCGGGGGTGTGACGAATTGATGGTCTTGATCCGCGTCGCGGCTTCTCCATAAAGTGCCGTTCACGGTCGGTGCGCGATTCTGTCGCAACCGGCTTCACAGTGATTTTGTGTCGGGGGGTCTCGGAGCGGGTGGTTCCGGGCAGGGGAGGGCTTTGCCCTTTAGCTATGACATTTAGCGAGGGCGGACCGTCCGCTCGGGAAGGGTTAGGCGTGGCTGAAGACGTTGGCGGGTTTGACATGAACGGCATTCCGTCGACTGGTGGTGGTGTCGATGTCGCGCTCGCTCAGGCCTGGGACACGATCCGGGCCGGTCTGCGCCGTAGCATCGGGGTCAGGACGTTCGACGGCTGGCTCAAGCCGCTGACGCTCGGCGAGTGCGATCTGGCCGCGGGCACGCTCAAGCTGATCGCACCTAGCGAGTTCATGGCGAACTGGGTGACCACGCATTTCGTCGAGCATCTGCTCCAGGGCTGGCGGGCATTGCTGCCGCAGGTCCGGCAACTCTCGATCGTGCCGGCTTCGGTGTTCGAGCGCCCGGCGCTGTTCTCCGCCGACGTGCCCGACGTTCCCGCACCGGACGATACGGCCGCCGAGCAGCCGACGGCCGAGGTCGAGGCGCGGTGCGGCACGCCGCTCGAGGCGCGCTACACATTCGACAGCTTCGTGGTCGGCAAGGCCAATGAGGTGGCGTATAACGCGGCGCGGACGCTGGCTGAGGGGGGCAAGCTCGTGTTCAACCCGCTGTTCCTCCACGGCGGCACCGGATTGGGCAAGACCCATCTGATGCATGCGATCGGCCATGAATATCTCGCGCGCCATCCCGGGGCGAAGGTCGTCTACATGTCGGCCGAGAAATTCATGTTCGAGTTCGTCTCGGCGATGCGCGCGAAGGACACGTTCAGCTTCAAGCAGCGGTTGCGGGCCGCCGACGTGCTGATGATCGACGACGTCCAGTTCATCGCTGGCAAGGAGTCGACCCAGGAGGAGTTCTTCCACACCATGAACGAGCTGATCTCGGCGGGGCGCCGCCTGGTGATCAGCGCCGATCGCTCGCCGCAGGATCTGGACGGCATCGAGAGCCGTATCCTCTCGCGGCTGTCCTGGGGGCTGGTTGCCGACGTCAATCCCGCCGATTTCGAACTGCGGCTCAACATTCTCACCCGCAAGCTGCAGGGCATGCCCCAGGCAAATGTTCCGCAGGACGTGGTGATGTTTCTCGCCCGGCGGATCAGCGCCAATGTGCGCGAGCTCGAAGGCGCACTGAATCGCGTCGTGGCCTATGCGGCGCTGTCGGGCAAGCCGGTCGATGTCGATTTCACCCAGGCAACGCTCGCCGATATCCTGCGCGCCAACCAGCGGCGTGTCACGATCGACGAGATCCAGCGCAAGGTTTCGGACCATTACCGGATCCGCCAGGCCGAGATGTCGAGCGCACGGCGCGCGCGCGAGGTGGCCCGGCCGCGTCAGGTCGCGATGTATCTCGCCAAGCAGCTCACGCCGCGTTCGCTGCCGGAGATCGGCCGGCGCTTCGGGGGACGCGATCACACCACCGTCATTCATGCGGTTAAGCAGATCGAGAAGCTTCGCCAGACCGACGCCGAGCTTGACGCCGACGTGCGGCTGCTGATCCGCCAGCTCGAGGGCTGAAACCGACGCTCTTCGCCGCGATCGCAATTGCGGCGCGGGAGGCGGTGGAGACGGTGGCGGTCCCGCCCATTCCGCCCTACATGGGGCGGATGTCGGCCACGCTTTACAACGCCCAGATCCTCCGCCTCGCCACCAGTATTCCGCACCAGGCGCGGCTGAGCCGCCCGCAAGCCACCGTGTCGCGGCGATCGCCCATCTGTGGCAGCCGCGTGACGGTCGATGTCGTCGTCGATGAGACGGGCCGCCTCGTCGAGCTCGGCCAGGAGGTGCGCGCTTGCGCGCTCGGCCAGGCGTCGGCCGCGCTGATGGGCGAGCATGCGCTCGGCAAGACGCCGAGCGAACTCGCCGGCGCGCGCGACCGCTTGGCTGCCTTTCTCGCGGGCGAACGCGACGATCCCGGCGACTGGCCCGGCCTCGAACTGTTCGGCCCCGCGCGCCCGCATCCGGCCCGCCATCCGTCGATCCGCCTGGCCTTCGAAGCGGTCGCCGAAGCCGCCGCCGAGGCAGCCGCGCTGGGGGTCCGGTGAGCGAAACCGCGGGCGCGAGCCTGCTGCTGCGCGACGGGGTGCTGCTGCTCGGCGCTGCGATCCTGTTCGTCCTGATCTTCCGGCGGCTCGGGCTCGGCGCGACCCTCGGTTATCTGGTCGCGGGCGCGCTGATCGGCCCGCAGGGGCTGGGACTGATCGGCGGCGCTGAATCGAAAATGGGCATCGCCGAACTGGGGATCGTCCTCCTGCTCTTTCTCGTCGGGCTCGAGCTTCATCCCAACCGTCTCTGGCGGCTGCGGCGCGACATTTTCGGGCTGGGCTTCGCGCAGGTCGCCGCCTGCGGTCTTGCGATCACGGCGGTCATCTATTTCTCGACCGGCTTCAGCCTCGCCGCGTCGCTCGCGCTCGGTCTGCCGCTGGCGCTGTCGTCGACCGCGCAGGTGCTGCCGATGCTGCGCTCCGCCGGCCGGCTCAACACGCCATCGGGCGAGCGTACCTTTTCGGTGCTGTTGTTCCAGGACCTGTCGATCGTGCCGCTGATCACGATCATCGCTGCATTGTCGCGCACACCGCCCGCGCCGGGTACGCCGCCGGGCTGGCAGCTGGCGGTCTACACGGTCCTCGCGGTCGTCGGGCTGGTTCTGGCGGGCCGCTTCGTGCTCAATCCGCTGTTTCGCCTGGTCGGCAGTCTCGGCGAGCGCGAGCTGTTCGTTGCGGCGGGGCTGTTCACCGTGCTGGCCAGCGCGGCCGTCATGGAGGCGCTGCATCTTTCGACCGCGCTCGGCGCTTTCATCGCCGGCGTGATGCTCGCCGATTCACCTTATCGTCATGAGCTCGAAGCCGATGTCGAGCCGTTCCGCACGATCCTGCTCGGCCTGTTTTTCATCACGATCGGCATGATGCTCGACCTCCATGTCATCGCCGAGCGGCCATTCTTCGTCGTGGCGATGGCGACCGCGGTTGTCGCGATCAAGGCGCTGGTGATGTTCGCGATCGCCAAGGCGTTCGGCGTGTCCAACCGCTCGGCGCTAGCCTTCGGATTGCTGCTCAGCCAAGGCGGCGAATTCGCCTTCGTGCTGTTCGCGCAGGCGAGCGATGCGCTGCTGATCCAGCCCGAGGCGGCAAGCCTGTTCGGTGCGGTGGTCACCCTGTCGATGGCGACGACGCCGTTTTTGATGATGGTGGCGCGACGCCATATCGCTGCTCCCCCGTCGCTGGAGACCCGTCCCGGCCCCGAAGGCGGCGCGAGCCCGGGGGCGATCGTGATAGGCTTCGGCCGTTTTGGACAGACCGTGGCGCAGATGCTGTTGGCGGCGGGAGTGCGGGTTAGCCTGATCGACCGCGAGACCGGGCAGATCGACATCGCCGAGAAATTCGGTCTCAAGGTTCATTATGGCGACGGCACCAGGGTAGACCTGTTGCGCCAGGCAGGTGCCGAGGAAGCGCAGGCGATCATCTTCTGTGTCGATGGCGATGCGCTCGGCAAGCAGCAGCTCCAGCCGGTCCTGAACGCCTTTCCCAATGCAGCGGTGCTGGTGCGCGCCTTCGACCGCCGCCACATGATGGTGCTGGCGCGGCTCGATATTGCAGGCGCGGTACGCGAACTGTTCGAATCCGCGGTGCTGCTCGGCCGGGAGGCGCTCGAGGCGGTCGGCGTCAGCGCCGCGAATGTCGAGAAGATCGAAGCCGAATATCGCCGCCGCGACGGATCCCGGCTCGAAGCCCAGGTGGCGACCGGCGACATGACCGTCCAGCGCGACGCTATGTTCACCCATGAGCGCAGCCTGGATCTCGGAGAAAAAGCGACGGAGGGGGAAGGATGAGCCGATCGAAGAATAGCGGCGATCCGCTGGCCGCGCTGCTCGCGCTGTCGGGTGCGGTCGCGGTGATCGCCGGCGCCTATGGCGCGCACGGCGTCAGCGGACGCGCGGCCGAGTGGCTGACCACCGGCGCGCATTATCAGATGATCCACGCGGTCGCCGGCCTCGCCGCGCTCGGCAAGGGCAGGGGCCCGGCCGCATTGTTGTTGCTCGGCGCCGCGCTGTTCGCAGGCACGCTTTATGCGCTGGCGTTCGGCGGGCCGCGCTGGCTCGGCGCGGTCACCCCGCTCGGCGGGCTGGGGATGATCCTCGGCTGGATGTGGTGGGCGGTGATCTATCTGCGGGGCCGGTGACGGCTCGCTCATCCCCTTGGCGCGCGGGCTCAAATCTATCGGGCGTGCGGGCGGAGCTTTGCGTAGAAACGCTACTCAGACGGGCGCGCCACGCTCGCTATCGAGGAAGGCCTCCACCGCGCTGAGATCGACCTGCTTGTCGAGGAAGGTCCGGCCGATGCCGCGCGCGAGGAGGAAGGGCAGCTTGCCGCCTTCCATCTTCTTGTCGTGCATCATGTGTGCGACCAGCGTCTTGCCGTCGGCGTCGACGCTTGCGGCGCTGAGAGTGGCGGGGAGGCCGGCAGCCTCGAGATGCCGGGTCACCCGCTGCGCGTCCTTGGCGGCGCACAGGCCGAGCGATGCCGAAAAGCGGAAGGCCAGCGCCATGCCCGCGGCCACCGCCTCGCCGTGGAGCAACCGGTCCGAAAATCCGGTCTCGGCCTCGAGCGCATGGGCGAACGTGTGCCCGAGGTTGAGCAGGGCGCGCCGCCCGCTGGTCTCGCGTTCATCTTCACCGACGATCCGGGCCTTGGCGGCGACGCTGGTGGCGATCGCATGGGTGCGGGCGTCGCTATCTCCGGCGAGCAATTTGGCCCCGTTCGCCTCGCACCAGGCGAAGAAGGCGGGATCGTCGATCAGCCCGTATTTCACCACCTCGGCATAGCCGGCGCGCAGCTCGCGCGGGGCGAGCGTGTCGAGCGTGGTCGGATCGATCAGCACATGCGCGGGCTGATAAAAGGCTCCGATCAGATTCTTGCCGGCCCTGCTGTTGATCGCGGTCTTTCCGCCCACCGACGAATCGACCTGCGCAAGCAGCGAGGTGGGCACCTGGACGAAGCGGCAGCCGCGCTTGAGAATCGCAGCCGCGAAGCCGACAAGGTCGCCGATCACGCCGCCGCCCAACGCGATGATCGTATCGCCGCGTTCGACGCCATAGGCGAGCAGGGCGTCGGTCAGCTTCTCGAGCATGGTCCAGCTCTTGGTCGCTTCGCCCGGCGGCAGCACCTCGATCGCGCTGGCGATCCCCGAGGCCGTCAAAGAGCTTTCCAGTCGATAGAGCTGGTTCGCGACGATATTCCTGTCGGTGACGATGATGAACCGGCCGCGGGCGGCGTAAGGCGTCAGCAACTCGCCGGCGCGGTCGAGCGCCCCGGCTTCGATCCGGATATCATAGCTCCGCTCATCGAGCGCGACTCGCACCATCATTGCGCGAGCGCCTTCAGGATGGTGTCGACCGTGGCGTCGTGCGGCAACGGCTCGCTGCGCACATGAACCGGAGCGAGCGCATAAATCGGGTTGCGGATCGCGGCGAGTTCGGCCAGCGCTTCGCGCGGGTCGCGGTCCCTGAGCAGCGGGCGGCTTCCCTCGCGGCGCTGGACGCGTTCGGCCAGCACCTCGATGTCGGCATCGAGCCAGATCGCGATCGCGCGCTCCAGGATCAGCGCGCGGGTCTCGCCCTGCATGAAGGCGCCCCCGCCCGTTGCGATCACCTTCGGCCTGCCGTCGATCAGCCGCCCGATCACGCGGCGTTCGCCGTCGCGAAATTCCTTCTCGCCGAATCGTTCGAAAATTTCGGCGACGCTAAGCCCGGCGGCGCGCTCGATCTCGTGATCGGCATCGACGAACGGCAGATGGAGACGCGCGGCGAGCCGCTTGCCGATGGTCGACTTGCCTGCGCCCATCAGCCCTACCAGAACGAGCGGGCGGTCAAAACGCGGAAGATTTGGCGGCAGGCTTTGCGGCATGTCTTCGAGGGCTATACACATGGCCGCCCCCTCGGGCAAAAGCGCGCCCATTGCAACCATTCGGATAAACATATGTCGCGGTTCAGCTTCATCCTGTTGAGTATCGTGGTGATCGTCGTGGTGGCGCTCGTGGGCCTGAGCTTCGTGAACACGGAAAGGCCGCCGGTGCCCGTCGAAAAGGCGATGCTGAATGAAGCCCAGGCCAAGTAAGAGGCCGGCTCTTGCATTGTCGGCGGCTGTCGCGGCGTTGGTCGCGGCGGCGGCGCTTGCGCAGGAGTCGTTGTTGCCGCCCGGTTTCGGTACGCAACCCGGGCCCTCGAACCGGCCGCAGCAGGTGACCCCGCCAGCTCCGGGCCAGCCGGCGGCGGCTCCCCCGCCGGCCGCGACGCCACCCATGCTCGATCTCGATCCCGCGATCTTCGCTTCGGCTTCGGAAGAGGTGCCGCTGGAGCAGCCTTCCGAAATGCCCGACGCCGCGCGCCGGTCGATCGACCGCGTTGGCCCTTTTGCCGGCTTCGGCGAGCAGGCATGGGGAACGAGCGACGGACGCTTCCTGTCGACGCTGATGCGGCGGCTCGACGTCCCGCTCGCCTCGCGCTGGGCCTCTATCACGCTGCGCCGCGCGCTGTTGACGCGGGTCGGTACCCCCGATCATGTCTCGGCCCCGGATTGGGTTGCCGAGCGGGCTTGGCTGCTGCTGCGGATGGGGGAAGCCGACGGCGCCCGTATGCTCGTGCAGTCGGTCGACGTCGATCATTTCAATGCCAAGCTGTATGCGGTTGCCGGGCAGAGCGCGCTTGCCACCGCCGACGCTGCGGGACTTTGTCCGCTCGCCGACGGGGGGGCGATTCGCAGCAAGGAGCCGATCTGGCCGATGGCGCGCGCAATCTGCGCGGCGCTGTCGGGCGATACCGCGATTGCGGGGGTGCTGATGGACCAGGCCCGGCGGCGCACGCGCGATCCGCGCGGGATCGACATCCAGCTCGCCGAGCGGATGATGGGGGTCAATGGCGGAGCGCAGCGCAGCGCCTCGGTCGAATGGACCGGCGTGAACCAGCTGACCGCCTGGCGGTTCGGCATGGCCAGCGCGCTTGGTCTCACCATCCCTTCGGACCTGCTCCAGACGGTCGGTCCCCAGGTCGTCGCCTGGTCGGCGCGCGCGCCGATGATCCCCGCGGCGGAGCGGCTCGATGCGGCGCTTGCGGCGGCGCGGCTGGGTGTTTTCTCCAATTCGGCGCTGGTTGATCTTTATGCGCAGGCGGCCGAGGATGAAGGCGATTTCGCCAATGACTCGGTCGCAGGCCGGCTACGCACCTGCTATGTCGGTGATGACGATGGAGCGCGCGTGGCGGCGATGCGCGGCTTCTGGACGGGCGACGGCCTCGACGAAGGCAAGCGCGTCGATCGCTATGCCAACCTGATCCTGACGGCGCGCGCCGCTGCGCGCATCGCGCCCGAGGGCGATCATACCGCCGACGTTGCTGATCTGATCGGATCGATGATGGCCGCGGGCCTCGATCGCAAGGCGGCCGCCTGGGCGCCCATAGTCGCAGCGATGGCGCCCGAACAGGCCGATCCGGCCTGGGCGGTCCTAGCGGTGGGGACGCCGCGTGTCGCGGTCGATCTGTCGGCCGATCGCCTGTCGGGCGTCGCCGACCGCTGGAGCGAAAGCAAACCGCAGAAACTCAAGCTTCTGCTCGGCGCGCTCTCCGGGCTCGACAGGCTGCGCACGCCCGAGCAGATGAAGCTGCTCGTCGATTATCAGGTCGGCTTCGACAATCGCAGCAACTGGGCGCGGATCCTGCTCGAGGCCGCGCGCCGCAAGGAGCCTGCGACCGTTGCGCTGATGGTAGCCGCGGGGCTGCAGCGGACCGGCTGGAGCGGCGTCTCGTCGCCGATGTTCGCCACCATGATCCGCGCGTTGCACGATGTCGGGCTGGAAGGCGAAGCCCGAATGATCGCCGCCGAGGCGATGACGCGCCTGTAGCTGAGCCGGCAACCGCGGAGGGGTTAGTGAAAGACGCCGAGGCGATCGGGCAATTTCTCGAGATGCTGGCGGCGGAAGGCGGAGCTGCGCGCAATACGCTGCTCGCTTATGGCTCGGATCTGCGCGGGGCTTCGGAGGGGCTCGATGGCGGGCTGGTGTCGGCGGACGCTGCCGGACTGCAGAAGCTCGGCGATTCATGGATGGGGCTCAGCCGCACCACCGTTGCGCGGAAGTCGTCGGTTCTGCGACGCTTTTTTGCCTTTCTCGAGGAAGAGCGGATCAGGAGCGACGATCCCTCGGACGCGCTGCCTCGCCCCGTCACGCAGCGCGCATTGCCGCGCATCCTGTCCCATGCCGATGTCGCCCGGCTGTTCGACACGCTCGAACAACGCCGCAACGACCGGCATGGCGATCCCTTGACGCTGCGTCTGATCGCGCTGGTCGAACTACTCTACGGCTCGGGGCTGCGCGCGACCGAGCTGGTCTCGCTGCCGCGCCACGCGCTGCGCGGCGACCAGCCCTTCCTCATTCTGCGCGGCAAGGGCGGGCGCGAGCGGCTGGTGCCGATATCCGATCGCGCGCGCGCCGCCGTCGCCGGGTGGAGCGTCCATGTGCCCGGCGACCAGCCCTTTCTGTTTCCGTCGGGCCATGGCCATCTCAGCCGGGTTCGTCTGTTTCAGCTGCTGCGCGAACTGGCCGCCGAGGCGGGCATCGCGCCGCAGCGGATCAGCCCGCATGTGCTGCGGCACGCCTTCGCGACCCACCTGCTCGAGGGCGGCGCGGACCTGCGCGCGCTGCAGGTGATGCTCGGCCATGCCGATATCGCCACCACCCAGATCTACACCCATGTCGACAGCGCGCATCTCGTCGAGCTGGTCAACAGCCGCCATCCGCTGATGGATCGGCCGAAAGCGGGCTGATACTCGCGGCCTCGGCGGGAACGGCCCCCTGGCCGGCGAGAGCCGCCTTGTCTCGAACCCGTCTCTGCCATAGGCGTTTTGCCGCAATGAACGATCGGCACGGGGATGTGGCATGGCGGGGGCGGTGGAAATCGATGCTAAACGCGATCGGCTGGTCATCTTTGCCTCGACGCTCGGTACCGTGTTCGAATGGTATGATTTTTTCGTCTACGGAACCCTCGCGAATATCGTAGCGGGTCATTTCTTTCCATCCGACAACCCCGCAGTCAGCCTACTGATCTTTCTCGCCAGCTTTGGCGTCGGCTTCGGAATGCGGCCGCTCGGCGCGGTGCTGTTCGGCGTGCTCGGGGACAGGCTCGGCCGCAAATATACCTTCCTCGTCACCATCGCGATGATGGGGGTCGCCACCGCGGCGGTCGGTGTGCTCCCGACATATGAGAGCGTCGGCGTGGCGGCGCCGATCTTGCTCGTGCTCTGCCGGGTTTTTCAGGGGCTCGCGCTCGGCGGGGAATATGGCGGCGCGGCGATCTATGTGGCCGAACATGCGCCGGCGAACCGGCGCGGTTTCTACACCAGCTTCATCCAGTCGGGCGTGATCGGCGGTTTTCTGCTCAGCCTTGCGGTGGTGCTGGTTTCCAATCTGTTCGTCGACAAGGAGGCTTTCACCGCCTGGGGATGGCGAATCCCCTTTCTTTTCTCGCTGGTCCTTCTCGGCATCTCGCTATGGGTGCGCCTGAAGCTCAAGGAAAGCCCTGTTTTCAAGGCGATGAAGGATAGTGGTGAGATCGCTTCGAACCCGCTGCGCGAAAGCTTCGCCGGCTGGCAGCGCGTCAAAATGATCCTCGTGGCGCTGTTCGGGATCGCCGCCGGGCTGACCGTGATCTGGTATACCGCGCAGTTCCAGGCTCTCTATTTCATCCAGAACAGCTTGCGTGTCGAGGACAATGCAGCCCGGATCATCATCGGCGCGGCGGCGACGGGGAGCCTGTTCTGGTTCGTGCTGTTCGGCTGGCTGTCGGACAAGATCGGCCGCCGCCCGCCGATCCTGATCGGTTATGCCTTGACGCTGGTGCTGATTTTCCCGCTGTTCCACTGGATGGCCGCCGCCGCCAACCCGCATCTCGCCGCCGCGATGGAGCGCGCGCCGGTCGTGGTGAGGGGCAGCGACTGCCGCTATGACCCCTTCGCGAAAGAGCAGGCCACAGCCTGCGGCAAGATCCTCGATACGCTATCGAAGAAAGGGGTGGCCTATACCAAGGCCGAAGGAGCGCCCGGCAGCGCACCGATCGTCACGATCGGCGGCAAGCCGGTCGACGCGAGCGATGCCGAGCGCCTCGCGGCCGGCCTTGCCGAAGCTGGCTACAAGCTCGACAAGATCACCCCGCCGATCGCCGACGGCGCTCGCATCGTGCTGTGCGTGCTGGCCATCGGCTTCCTTTCGGGCATGACCTACGGGCCGACCGCGGCGCTGCTCGTCGAGATGTTCCCGGCACGGGTGCGATATACCTCGCTGTCGGTGCCCTATCATCTCGGCACGGGCTATTTCGGCGGTTTCCTTCCCTTCATAAGCCAGTATATCGTCGCCAAGACGGGCGATCCTTTTGCGGGCCTTTGGTACACGGTGGGCGTGGTCGCGATCGCTTTCCTGGTCACGCTGATCTGGCTGCCCGAAACCGCGGGCAAGGCACTGGAATAGCCGCGACTTGGCGGCTATCGCGCGGTGCGTGATGCCCGACGATCTTCCCCTTCGCCTGATCCTCGACGGTCAGGCGCTCGTCGCCAACTGGCGCTGGCTCGCCGAACATGCGCGCGCCTGCGCTGGGGCCGCGATCAAGGCGGACGGCTATGGGCTGGGCGCGCAGGAGGTTTTGCGCCGCCTCGGTGATGCAGGCTGCCGCGACTTCTTCGTCGCGACATGGGCGGAGGCGGAAGCGCTCGGCGCCCTGCCCGAAGGGGCGCAGCTGTCGGTCCTCCACGGAGTGCGCAAGGAGGACATGGCGGCCGCGCTCGGCTTCGGCGCCCGCCCGGTGCTCAACAGCCCGGCGATGGTCGCGCGCTGGAAAGCGGCGGCGCCCGGACGGCCGTGCGATGTGATGGTCGACACCGGCATGAACCGGCTCGGGCTCACGGTCGAGCAGGCCTGCTCCGGACTGCTCGACGGCCTCGATATCGATGTGCTGATGAGCCATCTCGCCTGCGGCGACGAGGCCGACAGCCCTATGAACGCGCTTCAGCGCGATCGCTTCGTCCTGGTGGCCGGCCGGGTCGGCGCGCGCCGCTACAGCCTGGCGAATTCGGCGGGGATCTGCCTTGGCTCGGCCTATGGCTTCGATCTGACGCGTCCGGGCATCGCGCTCTACGGATCAGCGCCGCGCGCCGAGGCGGCCGGGCGGATTGCGCAGGTCGTTCGCATCGAGGCGCAGATCCTCCAGATTCGCGATGTGCCGGCGGGCGACGCCATCGGCTATGGCGCGACCTACCGCGCGACCGGGCCGACGAGGGTCGCGATCCTCAATCTGGGCTATGCCGACGGATATCTGCGCGCTTTTGCCGGTCATGGCTTCGCGCGGCGCGGCGGCACGGTCTGTCCGCTGGTCGGGCGGGTGTCGATGGATCTGATCGCGGTCGACATCGGCGCGCTCGATGCCGCCGAGGGGGAATGGCTCGAGGTTGATTATGGGCTCGACCAGGCCGCGCACGCGACAGGACTGTCGCAATATGAGTTGCTGACAGGGCTGGGCAGCCGCTATCAGCGGCGCTGGACGGATTAGGATGCCTGTGATTTTTCAGCCAATAACCGTGTTTTTCGCTTCTATCGGCCGGCTTTTGATCTCCGCGCTCGGAGCGATCGGGCGGGTCACCATCTTCGCCGCGACCACCTTGTCGCGGGCGATCCGGCCACCTTATTATCCTGCCCGGCTGTTCGAGCAGCTGCTGCAGATCGGATGGTTCTCGCTGCCCGTCGTCGGCATGACTGCGATTTTCTCGGGCGCGGCGCTCGCGCAGCAGACCTTTACCGCCGGCTCGCGTTTCAACGCGACCTCGACCGTGCCCGCGATCGTCGTGCTCGGCATCGTCCGCGAGCTCGGCCCGGTGCTGGTCGGGCTGATGGTCGCGGGCCGGGTTTCCTCGGCGATGGCCGCTGAGCTCGGCACGATGCGCGTCACCGAGCAACTCGACGCGCTGTCGACATTGCGGACCGATCCCTATCGCTATCTGATCGCGCCGCGCCTGCTCGCCGCGCTGATCGCGATCCCGCTGATGGTCCTCGCGGCAAACGCGATCGGGATCTTCGGCGGCTATTTCGTCGCTGTCTACAAGCTCGATTTCAACGCAGTCGGCTATTTGCACACTACGCGCCAATATCTGACCGCGACCGACCTTGAGATGGCGCTCGTCAAATCGGCCTTCTTCGGCTTTTTCATCGCGCTCATGGGCTGTTATCACGGTTTTAAGGCGCAGGGCGGCGCGGCGGGCGTCGGGCGCGCCACCACCGACGCGGTGGTCTCGGCCTTCATCCTGATCCTGCTATCGAACATGATCATTACCCTGATGGCGTTCGGCTGATGGCCGACGGACACAAGATCGTTCTCGAGGGCGTCGCGAAGGCCTTCGGCGCGAACCAGGTGCTCGACGGCGTCGATCTCGGGATCGAGCGGGGCGAGTCGATGGCGATCATCGGCCAGTCGGGCAGCGGCAAGTCGGTGATGCTCAAGATCATCCTGGGGCTGCTGCGGACCGACCGCGGCGCGATCCGGATCGATGGCGAGGACATGCTGTCGATGAACTCACGCGATCTGGAGCGCACCCGTGCCAAGTTCGGCATGTTGTTCCAGGGCTCGGCCCTGTTCGATTCGCTGCCCATCTGGCGCAACGTGACCTTTGCGCTCACCCAGGGCCGCCTGCTCGATTCCGCCCGGATGCGGAAGATTGCCGCCGAGAATCTCGAGCGGGTCGGGCTCGGCACCGAGGTGCTCGATCTGCGCCCGAGCGAACTTTCGGGCGGGATGCAGAAACGTGTCGCGCTCGCCCGTGCCATAGCGCCTCGCCCGGAGATCATCTTCTTCGACGAACCCACGACGGGCCTCGATCCGATCCGCGCCGATGTGATCAACGATCTGATCGTCGAGCTGGTCGAGGAACTGGGCGTCACCGCGCTCACGATCACCCATGACATGGCTTCGGCGCGCAAGATCGCACATCGCGTCGCGATGCTCTATCAAGGCAGGATCATCTGGTCGGGTCCGCGCGACCGGCTCTATGATAGCGGCAACCCTTATGTCGACCAGTTCGTTCAGGGCCGGGCCGAGGGGCCGATCCGCTAGCAGACTGTTCGACGTTTTCGATCACTGAAAGCGTTCTTTCTCATTGGATCGATCAGACCATCTCGGCCAGATGGGGTCATCGATTTGAAAGGACCTGAGAATGCTCGGACGAACCATACCCGATGTGACGTTGAAGACCCGCGTGCGCGATGAAAGCGTCGGCGGCCCCAATCCCTTTCGTTGGCAGGATGTCCACACCGGCGATTTGTTCAGCGGCCGTCGCGTAGTGGTATTCGCGCTTCCCGGCGCCTTCACGCCGACCTGTTCGACCGAACAATGCCCGGCCTATGAGCGCAGCTACGACGATCTCAAGGCGGCCGGAGCCGACGAGATTTACTGTCTCTCGGTCAACGACGCCTTCGTCATGTATCAGTGGGGCAAGCATCTCGGCCTCGAAAAGGTCAAGTTGCTGCCCGATGGCTCGGGCGACTTCACGCGGCGCATGGGCATGTTGATCAACAAGGATCATCTCGGCTTTGGCGATCGCAGCTGGCGCTATGCGATGGTCGTCGACGACGGCAGGATCACCGCGTGGTTCGAGGAGCCCGGCATCAACGACGCCGGCATGGACGACGATCCCTATGGCGTGAGCGCCCCGGAAAATGTGCTCGAATGGCTGAAGGCGCACCCGGCCGACTGAGAAGCGCGCCTCTCGCCGTCACGCCCCGGCCCTATAGTCCGGGCGCGGCGACGAGGGACGTGCGTCAAGGTTCCTGATCTTTGAGCAGGCGGGCGGCGGCATCGAAGCTGTCCCAGGCCGCCTTGGCGAGGCTGCCGCCGACGCTGCACCGCCGCACCCCCAGTCCGGCGAACTCGGTGATCATCCCGTCATAGGCGTGAACGACGACATTGACCGGCTTCGGCGCCACGGCCGCGATCAGCTCGGCGATCGCGCCCTGATCGCTCATGCCCGGGACGAACAGGCAGTCGGCGCCCGCCTTCGCATAGCTGACCGCGCGCGCGATGCTGTCGGCGGCGCTCATCCCCGGCACGCGGAAATTCTCCTGCCGGCCGATCAGCATGACGTCGCCGCCCCGTGCGTCGATCGCCTCCCGCGCGGCGGCGATGCGGTCCTGCGCCAACGCGGCGTCGTATAGGTCGCTGCCCGACCAGTCCTCGATCGACAGCCCGGCGACTCCGGTGTCGACGGCCATGGCGACGTTGACCGCCAGGCCTTCGGGATCGTCGGCGAAGCCCTCTTCAAAGTCGGCGTTGACCGGCAGGTCGGTCGCGGCGACCAGCATCCTCAGATGCATGAGCACCTCGTCGCGGCTGAGTTCGCCATCCTCCTTGCCCAGCGCCCAGGCGGCGCCCGCGCTGGTCGAGGCGATCGCCTTGAAACCGAGCCGCGCGAGGCGCACCGCGCTGCCGATATCCCAGGCATTGGGGATGATGAAAAAGCCGGACTCGTGCAGCTTGCGGAAGGTGTCGCGCCTTTCGGCAATTGTCGGCATCGCCATGCTCCCATCGATTTCATGGATTTCCGTCGAGAATGCCAAGCGCATCCTCGACCCGCGCGATCCAGCGCCCGACCGCTGGATAATCGGCCAGCGCGAATCCGCCTTCGTCGGCGACCCGGGTATAGGCGACGAGCGCGACATCGGCGAGACTGAGCGCGCCGCCCACCAGAAAATCTCTGTTGAGCAACGCATCGTCGAGCAGTTTGAGCGCAGCCTTGCCGCGTTCGACGATCTTGGGTTCGAGATCGGACGCGGCCTTGCCGAGATAATGGAGCTGGAAGCGCGCGACCGCGACATAGGGCTCGTGGCTATATTGTTCCCAGAACAGCCATTCGAGCATCTTGGCCCGCAAGAAACCGTCGTTCGGGATCAGCCGCGAACCTTCAGCGAAATGCAGGATGATCGCGTTCGACTGCGCGAGAGTCCGGCCATCGTCGAAGCGCAGCAAGGGCACCTGGCCGGCCGGGCTCATGGCCAGAAAGGCCGGCGTGCGCGTGGCGCCGGTCAGCACGCTGGTCTCTACCCAGCGATAATCGACGCCCAGCAGGTCGGCGGTCCACTTCACTTTCAGGCAATTGCCCGAGATCGAATCGCCAAAAATCTCCATCGCATCCTCCGAACCGCTGTTTTTGCGATAGTCGCGATTTTCCCGCCGCGCCAAGCAAAGCTGCCGTCATCTTTCATGAAAATGGTTTATCGACTTGCGATCGCTGGACCTTTTTTGTTCCTCCGGCGCAAGCGGGTGGGATTGCCCAAGTGACTGTAACAAAGCGGTAAGCGTTCGTCGGGGCGGTTGTAACATAGTTGCATCATAGGGTCGGCTCGTCATCCAGCAGGAGACGAGTGATGAATGCGATCAGCCGGATTGCCGCCTATCAGGACAAGGCGCCTGCCATTCCCGAGGCGCGGCGTCAGCGTCGCCGCTATCGCACGATCTGGGTATCGGACGTCCATCTCGGCACGCGTGGCTGCAATGCGCAGATGCTGATCGACTTCCTCGACTCCACCGACAGCGAGACGATGTATCTGGTCGGCGACATCATCGACGGCTGGCGGTTGAGGCGTAGCTGGTACTGGCCCGCGGCGCATAACGACATCGTATGGCGCGTGATGAAGCGCGCCAAGCGTGGAACCCGCGTCGTCTTCATCCCCGGCAACCATGACGAGATGTTCCGGCAATTTTCGGGAATGACGTTCGGTGGGATCGAAATCCGCCGCAGCGCGATCCACGAGACTGCCGACGGGCGCCGCCTGATGGTCACGCATGGCGACGAGTTCGACACGGTGGTGATGTGTCACCGCTGGCTCGCCTTCGCGGGCGACGCCGCCTATTCGATGCTGATGCGGCTCAACATCGTGATCAACGCGGTGCGCCAGCGCTTTGACCTGCCTTACTGGTCGCTCTCGAAGCACGCCAAGCACAAGGTCAAGAACGCGGTCGAGTTCATATCGCGCTTCGAGGAAGCTGTCGCGCACGAGGCGGGCGAACGTGGGGTCGACGGCGTCGTCTGCGGGCATATCCATACCGCCGAAATCCGCCAGTTCGGCGACATAGTCTATTATAACGACGGCGACTGGGTCGAAGGGTGCACCGCGCTGGTCGAGCATATGGACGGTCGGATGGAGGTGCTCCACTGGGCGGACGAGATCGCCGCGCGCCGCCACGCGACTGCCGCGATCGCGGCCTGACAGGTGCGCATCGCGATTGCGACCGACGCCTGGATACCCCAGGTCAACGGCGTCGTCCGCACGCTGCAGGCCGTGAGCCGCGAACTCGGGGCGATGGGCCATGAGGTCTGCGTGATCGCCCCCGACCAGTTCCGCACGCTGCCTTGTCCCAGCTATCCCGAGATCCGCCTGGCGCTGACCGGGCCGGGGACGGTCGGGCGGCGGCTTGCCGAATTCGGGGCCGAGGCGGTGCATATCGCGACCGAGGGGCCGATCGGGCTTGCCGCCCGCCGCCACTGCCTCAGTCGCGGCTTCGCCTTCACGACCGCCTATCACACCCAGTTCCCCGACTATGTCGCCGAGCGCACCGGCATGCCCGCCGAGTGGTTCTGGCGCTACATTCGCTGGTTCCATGGCCCGTCGGCGGCGGTGCTCGCCTCGACCCCATCGGTCGAGGCGATCCTCGCGGCGCGCGGAATCGGGCCGGTGCGGCGCTGGGGCAGGGGGGTCGATCTCGATCTGTTCAGGCCCGACCGTCGCGCGCATCCCACCCTGACCACGCTCCCGCGGCCGATCCAGCTCTATGTCGGCCGCGTCGCGGTCGAGAAGAATATCGAAGCCTTCCTTGCCGCCGGAACGGCTGGCAGCAAGGTCATCGTCGGCGACGGGCCCGCGCGCGCGACGCTCGCGCGCGCCTGGCCCGAGGCGCATTTCCTGGGCGCCCTCGACGGCGAAGCGCTGGCGGCCGCCTATGTTGGCGCGGACGTGTTCGTGTTTCCCAGCCGCACCGATACATTCGGGCTGGTGATGATCGAGGCCTTGGCCTGCGGCACGCCGGTCGCCGCGTTCCCGGTCACCGGTCCGATCGACGTCCTCGATCCGGCCTCCTCGGCGATGGACGCCGATCTCGGCCGCGCGATCGTCAAGGCGCTATCCTGCGACCGCGGGACGGCCGCGGCTTATGGCGCATCTTTCGGCTGGCGCCGCAGCGCCGAGCAGTTCCTTTCGGCGCTCGTGCCGCAAGGCGAGGGGCGGCGCCGGCTTGCGGCCTAGTCCGCAACCGCGGAACCAGCTTGTGCTAATTGGCCGATTTCATTACATCGGCTCCATGCTTCGGCCGCTCCGTGACGGGGCGGCCCTTTTATTTTGGAGACCGCAATGGCCCAGCCGCTCATGCCCCACGCCACCGCATCGTGGCTGGTCGACAACACCGCGCTCAGCTTCCCGCAGATTGCTGAATTCTGCGGCCTGCACATCCTCGAGATTCAGGCGATCGCCGACGACATGGCCGCGACCAAGCTGACCGGCCGCGATCCGGTCCGCGCCGGCGAATTGACCATGGCCGAGATCGAGAAGGGGCAGAAGGACGCCAACTACCGTCTGGTGATGCAAAAGGGCCCCGAGCAGATGCGCCGCACCAAGGGGCCGCGCTACACCCCGGTTTCGAAGCGGCAGGACAAGCCCGACGGCATCGCCTGGATCATCCGCAACCATCCGGAGGTCTCCGACGGCCAGATCTCCAAGCTGATCGGCACGACTCGCACGACGATCGCGGCCATCCGCGACCGCACCCACTGGAATATCGCCAATATCGTTCCCAAGGATCCGGTGACGCTCGGCCTCTGCTCGCAGCGGGAACTCGACGCCGTGGTCGCCAAGGCGGCCAAGGCGGCGGGCATCGAGGCGCCTACCGACACGCGCCTCGAAGGCGATCGGGAAGCGCTGATCGAGCAGCTCCGCGCCGAGCGTGACGCGGCCAGCAAGACCGCCGAGATGACCCACGCCGACGAGGAAGCCGCGCTGTTCGGCGGTCCGGCGTTCCAGGATCCGTTCAAGAAGTAAGAGGCCATGTCGCCCCGGCCTCGGCCGGTGGCGACGCAGATGGCGAGCCTGCTTGACCCTGTCCCCCGCCGAGCCCAAAAGCCCAAGCATGACCGACAGCACCGCCTTCGCCGATCTCTCCTTCGAGGATGCCCTGAAGCAGCTCGAGGCGATCGTGCGCCAGCTGGAATCGGGCGAGGTTCCGCTCGACGAGTCGATCTCGCTCTATGCCAAAGGCGATGCGCTCAAGCGGCAATGCGAGGAGCGGCTGGCGGCCGCCAAGGCGCGCATCGAGCAGATCAGCATCGGCGCCGATGGCGCACCGCGAGGGACCGAGCCCTTTACCGCGGGCTGAGCGATGGCGCGGCTGCTGTCCTCCGAGCTCGAGCGGATCGCGCACGATATCGACATTCGTTTCGATGCGCTGCTGACACCTCCCGAGGATAGCCGCCGCCGCCTCTATCAGGCGATGCGGCATGCCGCGATCGGAGGCGGCAAGCGGCTCCGCCCGCTGCTGGTCTGCGCCTCGGCGCAATTATTTGCGGTCGATCGCGAATGCGCGCTGCGCACCGGCCTCGCGGTCGAGGCGATTCATGTCTACAGCCTGATCCACGACGATCTGCCGTCGATGGACGACGATGCGATGCGCCGCGGCCGTCCCACCGTCCACATGGCCTTCGACGAAGCCACGGCGATCCTCGCGGGCGACGCCTTCCAGGCGCTTGCTTTCGAGCTGCTGGCGGCCGAGGCGACCCATGCCGATCCCTTTGTCCGCGCCGAACTCGTCTCCGCCCTGGCGGTTGCGGCCGGTCCGGCGGGCATGGTCGGCGGCCAGGCGATGGACATGGCGGCGGCGCTGACAATGCACGACCTAGGCAACGTCACCCGGCTCCAGCAGCTCAAGACCGGTGCCCTGATCGGTTTCGCGATCGAGGCGGGCGCGATCCTGGGCCGCGTTCCGCCCGAAGGCCGCAACAGGCTGCGCGGCTTCGCCCATGACCTCGGCCTCGCCTTCCAGATCGCCGACGATCTGCTCGACGCCGAGGGCGATCCGAGCGCGATGGGCAAGGCGGCGGGGAAGGACCGCGAGGCGGGCAAGGCGACCTTCGTCGGCCTGCTCGGCCTCGAACGCGCGCGCACCCAGGCGCGGACGCTGTCCGAACAGGCGATCGCGCATCTTGCCAATTTCGGGCGCGAAGCCGATCTGCTACGCCATATCGCGGCCTATGCGGTCGAACGCGACCGCTAAACGCCAGGGGGGAATATCCATGCGCACCGGCGTCTATCCCGGCACCTTCGATCCGATCACGCTCGGTCATATGGACATCATCCGGCGCGGTGCGAAGCTCGTCGACCGGCTCGTCGTCGGGGTCACCACCAACCCGTCCAAGTCGCCGATGTTCAGCCTTGATGAGCGGCTCGACATGGTGCGCCGCGAAACCGCCAATATCGGCGCGCAGATCGAGATCGTCGCTTTCGATTCGCTGCTGATGGATTTCGCGGAGCGGATGGGCGCCGCGGTGATCGTCCGGGGTCTGCGCGCGGTCGCCGATTTTGAATATGAGTATCAGATGGCTGGCATGAACCAGCAGCTCAACAACCGCGTCGAGACGGTTTTCCTGATGGCCGATGTCGCGCTTCAGCCGATCGCGTCCCGCCTCGTCAAGGAGATCGCGCTCTATGGCGGCGCGATCGACCGGTTCGTGCCCTCCCGCGTGGTCAACGAAGTCGTCGCGCGCGTCGAAAAGATCGGTAAGAAGGGCAGCTGATCCGGTTCAGCCATCGGCAATCCGGACGCGGATAGCGGAAGCTGCGGCGTTCTCGCGGTGTGGAGAAAGAGTTTGATGCGATCGAAGTTCGTTGTTGCGGCCCTTTCAGGCCTGTTCATGGCCGGTGCGGCGTTCGCGCAAGCCGATCCGGCGCCGGTCGCGCCGCCGACCGATCCGCAGAACATCCTCAATCTCGACCTGTCGACGGGCGGGCGCGTCAAGGTCCTGCTGCGACCCGACAAGGCGCCCTATTCGGTCGATCGGGTCAAGACGCTGGTGCGCCGCCACTTCTACGATGGGCTGACCTTCCACCGCGTGATCGAGGGTTTCATGGCGCAGGGCGGCGATCCCAAAGGCACCGGTGAAGGCGGCTCCGACCTTCCGGACCTCAAGGCCGAGTTCAACGATCTTCCGCATGTCCGCGGCACCATGTCGCTCGCCCGCGCCGAATCGCCCGACAGCGCGAACAGCCAGTTCTTCATCATGCTTCAGCCCAACCTTTCGCTCGATGGAAATTACACTGCGATCGGCCGGGTGATCTCGGGCATGGATTATGTCGATGCGATTGCGAAGGGCGAGCCGCCGGCCACCCCGTCCAAGATCGTCCATGCCTCAATCGAATCCGACGATCAGGGGCAAGCTCCCGCAGCTTTCGCGCCGCCGCCTCCCGCTCCCGCGGCGGCGGTCGCCGCGCCGGGCAAGAAGCCGAAGAAGGATAAAAAGCCGAAGTCGGAGAAGCCTGCCGACAAGAAGGAAGAGGCCAAGCCGGCCGTCATCGCGCCTGCGGCCGAAGCTCCGGCTGCTCCTGCTGCTACCGAGGCGCCCGCCGCCGCCCCACCGGGCACCGATGCCGCCGTCGACGCGGTGTCGGGTGAGGCGATCGCCAAGCCGCAGCGCGACTAGCTTCGTTCCTGTTCAATTTGAACCGGAACGAAGCTAAGAGTCCTTTCTTTACCGTGATTTCGAGCCGGATGATTCCATCTGGCTCGAAATCACCCTAAGGATCTCGAGCCATCCGCGTCGACCTCTTCGACTTCGAACTGCCGCCCGAAAATATCGCGCTGAGGCCGGCCAGCCCGCGCGACAGCGCGCGGCTGTTGCTCGTGCGGGGTGGGGGTGCGCTGTCCGATCATCGCGTGACCGAGCTTCCCCGGCTGCTTCGCGCAGGCGATTGTCTGGTGTTCAATGACACCCGTGTGATCCCGGCACAGCTGGAAGGGTCGCGCGGCGAAGCGCGGATCGGCGCGACGCTTCACAAGCGCGAGGGTCTGCGCCGCTGGCGCGCCTTTGTCCGCAACGCCAAACGCGTGCGACCCGGCGATCGGATCGACTTCGGCGCGGGCGTCGCGGCCGCCGCGGCCGGGCGCGGCGACGATGGATCGATCTTGCTCGATTTCGAGGGCGACGAGCCCGTCGAACTGCTGCTCGAGCGCGCGGGGCGGATGCCGCTGCCCCCCTATATTGCCGGCAAGCGCCCGGCGGACGCGCGCGACCTCGAGGATTATCAGACGATGTTCGCGCGCGAAAAGGGCGCGGTGGCGGCCCCCACCGCCGCGCTCCATTTCACCCCGCGGCTGATGGCGGCCCTCGGCGAGGCGGGGATCGCCAGCGAGACGCTCACCCTGCATGTCGGGGCGGGCACCTTCCTGCCAGTCAAGGCGGAAGATACCGACCAGCATCGGATGCACGCCGAATGGGGCCGCATTGATCGCTCGACCGCTGACCGCCTCAACGCGGTCCGCGTGGGCGGGGGGAGGGTGATCGCGGTAGGCACGACCAGCCTGCGCCTTCTGGAAAGCGCGGCCGATGACGATGGCCGGATCCGCGCGTTCGAAGGCGACACCGCGATCTTCATCACCCCAGGCTATCGTTTCCGCGCCGTCGACGGATTGATGACCAATTTCCACCTGCCCAAATCGACGCTGTTCATGCTGATCAGCGCGCTGATGGGGCGCGAGCGGATGCAGGCGGCCTATGCACATGCGATCGGCGCAGGCTATCGCTTTTACAGCTATGGGGATGCCAGCTTGCTGCTGCCTGCCCCGCGCGGATAACGGCGCGCGGGCTAATCCGCTGGTCGGTCGAACCGCGCGTCGAGCTTGGTGAGCTGACTGCGGAAGCCCTCGATCGACATTCTGGTCCAATGCGGATCGCGGTGGGGATGGAGCGTAACGACCATCCGCGCGTGATCGCCCGTCGCATGGAAATCGACCTCGATCACGCTCTCATAAGGCGCGGTGTCGGGAACGAAGTCGATCATGTGGATCAGCGTCAGCCGTTCGAGCGGCCTGAACTCGGCGAACCGGCCGCGCGTGCTGTGCGAGAGCGGTTGCCCCATCTGCTTCATCGCGGCGATTGCGTCCGGGGCGTCGGCGATCATGTCATAGGCGAGCGCGCCGCCCTCGCGCGCCTCGAGCGCGTGGACCTCGACACGGAAACCCTCGGGCCCCCACCAGGATTCGAATCCGGCCTTGGTTGTCCACAGCGCCCACAAATCCTCCGTACGCGCGCGGTAGCTGCGTTCGATGACGAGTTTCGCCTGGGGCGTGTCGGTCGCTGTTCCATTCATGTGCCGGGCTCCTTGTTGGCGGCTTCGCGGTCCTTGCAGCGCTCTTCGAGCGCCGCGCCAAAACGATCGAGGCGGGCGTCCCATAGCTGGCGATATCCGACCAGCCAGGCCTCGAGCTCTCGAAACGGCTCGGGCCGGAGCGCGTAGAGGCGGCGCTGGCCCCTGGGCCGTACCGAGACAAAACCGGCGTCGTGCAGGATTCGCAAATGGCGAGAGACGCCCGACTGGTGGACTCCCGCCTGTCGGACGATGTCGTTGACCTGCCGTTCGCCGCCCCGCAGCGCCTCGACGATGCGGCGGCGGGTGGGATCGGCGAGGGTTTCGAAAACATCTATATGCATGTTGATATATATGTATATCTATGCATATAATGGCGGTCAAGCTTCCTCTGCGTACAGCGCTATCGCTCGGGTCAGAAACGTCCTTCGAAACTCAGCCCTATGACGCGCGGCTCGGTGAGGATGCCGCGGGTGCGCCCGTCACTGTCGAGATAGCGCGCGGCGGCTTTCTGCACGTCGAAGATATTGGTCATGATCAGGAAGGCGCCGAAATGTTCGCCCTGCCACCCGAGCTTGGTGTTGACCAAGGTCCGTCCGTGGATGTCACGGCCCATCTGGATCAAGGCGTCCTGATAGAATGCGCTGCGGTAATGAGCGTTGATGTCGGCGAACAGACCGTTCGGGTGCCGCAAGGTGGCGCCCCCCGAAAGCGTCCAGTGCGGCGCATTGGGGAATTCGTTGCCGGTCGCGGCTCCGAGCAGCTGGCCTACCGTCACGTCGAAATCGCGGAACTTGGTATTGCTGTAGCCCAGCCCCCCGTAGAGGCTGAGCCATTGCAGGCGGCCGCTGACTTCCAGCTCCGCGCCGTAGAGGCGCGACGTGCCCGCGTTGATCGTCTGCGTGTCGAATACCGCGCCTGGGGTGAGCTGAACCGAGACCTGCTGGTCGGTCCAGTCGATCCAATAGGCATTGGCGTTGATCGTCAGGCGCCGATCGAACCATTGCGATCGCAATGCGAGTTCGTAGTTCCAGGTATATTCGGGTCCATATTCATAGGTTTGCGCGCGCTGCTGGTTGAGGCCGGCGCCGCCTGCGCGGTACCCGCGCTGCGCGGTCAGGCTTAGCGAGATATCGTCCGTCATCGCATAGGTCAGTCCAGCCTTGGGCAACCAGGCATGGTAGGTCACCTTGTGCTCGGGCTCAGTGCTGTTGGCATCGGCCGCCATCTGCAGCAGCGACGCGTTCAATTGCGCGACGATCGGGGCGAGCGGGATGGGCAGCGCCGCCGGATCGGGGAGGGAGCCGTTGAGCGTCACGACCTGTGTGGCTCCGCGCAGCTGACTCTCATAATCGTAGCGCAGCCCGGCGTGCAGCTTGAGCCGGTCGGTCAGCGGAAAGGTGAAGTCGGCAAAGCCGGCGTAATTCTTGATCAGGCGCGGTTGCGACAGCGAATTTTTGATCGGCACCGTGCCGCCATTGTAGAGGTTCAACACGGTGTTGACGATTGCCGGGGGCAGCCCGAGCGCGAGCAGCGCCCGGTCGACGCCCAGCTGGCGCAGGCCAAGATTCTGGGTCGCCTCGAAGAAATAGCCGCGATCGTCCTTGCGCAGAAAATAAGCGCCCACCAGGCCCTGCACCCCGTCGCGATCGACGTTAAGGCGAAGCTCCTGCTGGAAGGCCTTGTCGGGACTGAACCCCTTGATCATCTGCCCCGGAGTCGGGCCGCGATCGAGATCGGCGATGGAGCGGAGGCGGACGTCACCGTAGCTGGTGATCGCGCTGACGCTCAGTCCGTTGCTGAGGTCATAGCCAATATCGAGCGTGCCGATGTCGCTTTTCACGGTTTGACGGTCGGCGACATCCTGCGTCTGGACGCGCTCGCGCGGATCGAACGGCGCATCGAACTCGCTGTAAAATCCCCCGCGCCGATGCCGGTCGTGCGCGTAGGTGCCCAGGATACGAAGGCCGGGGATAGCATCGGGGGTGATGCGCAGCTTGCCGCGCAAGGTTTCCGACCTGCGGCGGTCGCCATCCTGGTTGAGCGTCCTGTTGAGCAACAGGCCGTCGCTGCGGCTTACCTCACCCGCCACCCGGAATGCGACCTGCCGATCGACGATTGGCCCGCCGAGCGCGGCAGCGAAGCGCCGCTCGCCGGTCTGATCGGTCATCATCAGGCGCGCGCGGCCCGACCAGTCATCGCCAGGATCGGTCGTGCGCATGACGATCGCGCCGGCAAGCGCGTTGCGGCCCTGCACCGTCGATTGCGGCCCGCGAAACACCTCGACTTGCGCCACGTCATACAGGTCCAGCGGTCCGGCCGCCAACACGGTGCGCGGCAGCACGGCGCCGTCGAGATAGATGCTCGCCAAGGGTCCGTCGCCGCCGCCCGAAACGTCCAGAACGTCGATGCCCCGGATCGAGAAGCTGGCGCGATTGCCGTCGATCGACAGGTTGGGCGTACGTTCGAGAATGTCATAGAGATTGTTGAGATTCTGGTTGGCGATCGCGTCGCCCGTCGTCACCGCCACGCTGGCGGGGGTGTCCTGCAGGCTGCGGCGGATCTTTTCCCCGGTAACAATGATCTGGTCCGTGTCGGCGTCGATCGCGCCGCTGCTGGCTGCCGTCTGCTGCTGCGATGAGCCCTGGGCCAGCGCAATGCTGGACGCCGCGACGAGCATCAGCGCACTTACGGTCCGAACAACGAGAATCATGCCACCCCCCGGTTTTGCCAGCCGCTACCTTGACCATATCATGTGTCAGTCGATCGAGACGGGCAACGCGCCCTCGAACGCCGTTTCTATACCGAGGTCAGGCGATTTCCGGGATCGACAGCCTCCGCGGGCCGAAGCTGGCCATCATCCGCCATCGCTTCCTGCGCATTATCCCGTTAGTGCGATGCTTGCCGCCGCTCGCTTACCGTCTCGTCGCGTTTCGCCTTGAACTCCGAATCCGGGCTCCAGTCGGGCCACGCCCGGCTGTCGGCGAGCGCTCGGCCCGTGTTGTAAAGCAGCGTCAGATCGGGCGCCACGCTCGATAGATCCCAGTCGGCGCTCCATTCGTCGGCGGGCTGGTGGTAGCGTTCCTTGGTGTAGGCTTCGGAAAGCGCCGTTCCGCGTTCGACGCCGCCCTTGTCGAGATTGAGCCCCGGCTTGAACGAGATCGCGGGCACCCCTTGTTTCGCCATCGTGAAATGGTCCGAGCGGTAGAAGCCGCCGGTCTCGGTCTTCGGATCGGGGGTATAGCTGCGCCCGAGCTTGCGCCCTTCGGCGATCAGCATGTCGAGCAGGCCGAGCTTGGCAACGCCCGAGATGGTGAAATCCTTGGCCTTTCCGTAGCCGAACATATTGTCCATGTTGATCACGCCCACAGTCTTGCCGAGCGGATAGACCGGGTTAGCGGCATAATATTCGGAACCGAGCAGCCCTTTCTCCTCGGCGGTGACTGCCAGGAAGACGATCGATCGGTCGGTGCGCGGCGCTTGCGCAAAGGCGCGGGCCAGTTCGATCAGGCTGGCGACGCCCGAGCCGTTGTCGCGAGCGCCGTTATAGATCCGGTCGCCGCTCGCGTCGGGCTCGCCAACGCCGAGATGATCCCAGTGCGCCGAATAGATCAGCGTTTCGTCGGGGTGCTTGGCGCCGGGCAGCCGGCCGAGAATGTTGTGCGAGACGATCTTCTCGGCCCTCACCGCATAGGCGGCGTCGAGGGTCGCGTTGAGCGCGACGGGCTTGAAGTCCTTGCGTTGCGCGGCTTTCTTCATCGCATCGAAGTCCATTCCGGCTGCTTTGAACAGCTCGGCGGCGAGATCGCGCTGGATCCAGCCCTCGATCGGTACATGCACGGCGGCAGGATCGGGACGGACGATGTCGAACATCGTATTGATGTTCGAGTTCTTGACGGTCGCCCAGCCATAGGAGGCGGGTGCATATTCATGGATCACGAGCACGCCGGCCGCGCCCTGCCGCGCGCCTTCCTCATATTTATAGGTCCAGCGGCCGTAATAGGTCATCGTCTTGCCGCCGAAATCGCCTTCGCCCCCTTCGAAGTCGGGATCGTTGACCAGCACGACCATGATCTTGCCCTTGAGGTCGACGCCCTTGAAGTCGTCCCAGCCGCGCTCGGGCGCCTTGACGCCATAGCCGACGAACACCAGCGGGGCCGAACGGATGTCGATCCGGCTCTGCCCGTTGAGCGCCGATCGCACCGCAATCTCATTGCCCTGCGTCAACGGCCGGGCCGGGCTGCCGCCGAGACGCAGGGACAGCGCGGGGTGGCCCACAATATCCGACTTGAGCAGCGGGACATCCTGCGTCCAGCCGCCGCCAGGGCCCCCGGGCTGGAGACCCGCGGTCTGCAGTTGCTTCGCGACGAAATCGATCACCTTGGCCTCGGCCGGAGTGGCCGGCGCACGGCCCTCGAAAGCGTCGTCGGCCAGGATCTTGACGTCCCGGCTGACGCGGACCGGGTCGAAGATGGGCGGGGTGGCGGCCATCGTGAGCGTGGGGGCGAGGAGCGCCGCGGTGGCGAGCAAGGCAGTGAGCTTACGCATGCTGGGATTCCGATGCTGACGATGCCTGGTGGTCGTAAGGGTATTGAGCCTAAGCGCCTTTTTTTGGCGGGAAAAGAGCGGGCCGCTCATAGCATCTGCAACGCATCCGCCTCCGACGCCGCCGGTCTCATTCGTCGAACAGATGACGGAAGCGTGCCGGCTGTGAGCGGAGATACTGCGGCGGAGCCTTCACCCGCGCGCCGAGATGGGCCGCGGCATGCCAGGGCCAGCGCGGATCGTACAGTATGGTGCGGGCGAGCGCGATCATGTCGGCGTCGCCGGTGCCCACGATCGCTTCGGCTTGCTCATAGTCCGTGATCAGGCCGACCGCGATCACCGGCATGCGGGTCGCGGCCTTGACCGCGCGCGCCAACGGCACCTGATAGCCCGGGCCCGTCGGAATCCTCTGTGCGGCGTCGAGCCCGCCGCTCGAGACATGGATTGCGCTGCAGCCGCGCGCCTCGAGCGCCTGCGCAAAGGCGATGGTCTGTTCGATGTCCCAGCCGCCTTCGACCCAGTCGGTGCCCGAGACGCGGATCGTCACCGCGCGATCGGCCGGGAAGGCCGTGCGCACTGCCTCGAACACTTCCAGCGGGAAACGCATCCGGTTTTCGAGGCTTCCGCCATAGGCATCGTTGCGGCGGTTGGAGAGCGGCGACAGAAACTCGTGCAGCAGATAGCCGTGCGCGCCATGAATCTGCACCGCGTCGATGCCAAGCCGCGCGGCCCGGCGCGCCGAGGCGGCGAACGCCTCGCGGATCTCGGCCAAGCGGGCGTGATCGAGCATCGTCGGCGCGTGGGCGTGGTCGCCGAAGGCGATCGGCGACGGCGCCTCGGTCTGCCAGCCATGGGGCGCATCGGGCGCGATCTGGCCGCCGCCCTTCCACGGCAGGTCGGTCGAGGCCTTGCGGCCCGCATGCGCGAGCTGGATCGCGACAGGCATGTCGGACCAGCGCCGCACGCTCTCCAAAGTCCGGCGCAGCGCCGCTTCGGTGGCGTCGTCGTACAGGCCGACATCGCCCCAACTGATGCGGCCTTCGGGCACCACGGCGGTCGCTTCGATCGTAAGCAACGCAGCGCCCGACAGCGCAAGATGGCCGAGGTGGATTAGGTGCCAGTCGGTCATGCATCCGTCGACCGCGGAATATTGGCACATCGGCGCAATGATGATCCGGTTGGCGAGTTCGAGATTGCCGATCGTCAGGGGTTCGAACAGTCGGGACGCCATGCTTCACTCCGGTCGCTGGTGGGTCGGTTCAATCGTTGGTGTAGCGCTGCTCGCGCCAGGGATCACCGCGATTATGATAACCGCTGGCTTCCCAGAAGCCGGGCTGGTCGTCGGCGAGAAAGTCGATCCGTTTGACCCATTTCGCGCTCTTCCAGAAATATAGGTGCGGCACGACGAGGCGCACCGGCCCGCCATGTTCCCGGCCGAGCGGCCTGCCTTGCCAGCTGTGCGCGAGCAGCGCGTCGGCGGCGGCGAAATCCTCGATCGTCAGGTTGGTCGTATAGCCGTCATAGCCGTGCAGCGCGACGAAACGCGCCGCCGGGTTGGGCCTGACGATGTCGAGCAGATCGGCGGTGGCGACGCCCTCCCAATCATTGTCGAAGCGCGACCAGCTCGTCACGCAGTGGATATCCGATATCCTATGTGATTGGGGCTGCCGCGCGAAACTCTCCCAGTCCCAGACCTTTGGCTGCTCGACCGCACCGCCGATCAACAGCCGCCAGTTGTCGCGCGTGATCGCGGGCTGCTGGCCCAGATCGAGCACCGGCCAGTCGCGGGTGAGATGCTGGCCGGGCGGCAGGCGTTCGGTCTCGGGCCGCGCCGCCCGCCCCGTGAGGAAACGTCCCTCGCGCGCCCAACGCTGCTTGCTCCGGGTGAGCTTGGTCGGTTCGGGCGTGTCGTCCTCGCCGGACACCGTCACGCCAGCACTTCGCGCGGGCTCTCGGCCGCAGCGTCCCGCGCGGCGGCGATCCATTCGAACGAGCGCAATCGCGCGGCATGGTCGTAAACGTCCGAGACGACCATCAGCTCGTCAGCGCGGGTCTCCGCCACCAGCGCCTCGATCCCAGCGCGGACGGTGTCGGGCGACCCGACGATCGAACGGCCGAGCATCTGCATCACCTGTGCCTTCTCGACGGGCGACCAATAGTCGTCGATGTCGTCGATCGGCGGCTGGCTCAGCCCGCGCGCGCCGCGAAAGATGTTGGCGAAAGACATCTGCTGGGTGGTGGCGAGGCGCCGCGCCTCGGCATCGGTCGCGGCGGCGATGATGTTGACGCCCACCATCGCATAGGGCGCCGCAAGCTGATCGGACGGCCGGAAGCGGCTGCGATAGATGTCGAGAGCGGGCAGCAACAGATCGGGCGCGAAATGCGAGGCGAAGGCGTAGGGCAGGCCCAGCTCGGCGGCGAGTTGCGCGCCATAGCTGCTCGATCCAAGGATCCACAGCGGTACTCCGGTTCCGGCGGCCGGCACCGCCTGCACGCGCTGTCGCGCGCTCTCGGCGGTGAAATAGGACTGGAGCTCGAGCACGTCGCGCGGGAAGTTCTCCGAGCCGGCGAGCGTCCGGCGCAAAGCGTGGACGGTGGGTTGATCGGTGCCCGGCGCGCGGCCGAGACCAAGATCGATCCGCCCGGGAAACAGCCGCGCCAGCGTGCCGAACTGCTCGGCGACGACAATCGGCGCATGGTTGGGCAGCATGATCCCGCCCGCGCCGATCCGAATATGCCGGGTGCCCGCGCCGATATGTGCCAGCACCACCGATGTCGCGGCGCTCGCCACGCCGGCCATGTTGTGATGCTCGGCCACCCAGAAGCGTTGATAGCCCCAGCTCTCCGCGTGCGCGGCGAGATCGCGCGCATTATCGAGCGCCCCTCGCGCATCGGTGTCCTGCGTGACGCGAACGAGATCGAGGATGGACAGCGCAACCATGGTGGCTCCTTTTCCCCACCGATCTAGGTGTGCGGCCGCCGCAGTTCCAGCTCTGACGGGGAATTCCTTCGACGGCCTCGCGCGATGCGGGCGGGCGGTGCTCGCGCCTTGCCATCCCGCCGCGTACCATCTAAAGGCGCGCGCATCTTCCAACGACCCTCAACATATGGAGCCGCTCGGCCATGGCGACCGAACGTACCTTTTCGATCATCAAGCCCGACGCCACGCGTCGCAACCTCACCGGCGCGGTCACCGCGAAGCTCGAGCAGGCGGGGCTCCGCGTCGTCGCCTCGAAGCGCATCCACATGACCAAGGAGCAAGCCGAGGGCTTCTACGCGGTGCATCGCGAGCGGCCCTTCTTCAACGATCTTGTCAGCTTCATGATCTCGGGACCGGTCGTCGTCCAGGTTCTCGAGGGAGAGAACGCCGTCGCGAAGAACCGCGAAGTCATGGGCGCCACCAATCCAGCCAACGCCGATGAGGGGACGATCCGCAAGGTCTTCGCCGAATCGATCGAGGCGAATTCGGTCCATGGTTCGGACAGCCTCGACAATGCGAAGATCGAGATCGACTATTTCTTCAAGCCCGAAGAAATCGTCGGCTGACGTTATCTTCTCTCGTTGCGCAGAGGATAGCGAAGCTTGACGTCTGCGCCTGGGGGGCCACAGCTTCTTCCCGCGCGAGAAGGAAATCGCCTAGAAAACCATCATCGCGGCGAGCTTTGGCGGCGCCGCCAACCGCCAGCTTTCGCGAAGGCGGTGCTCGACCAATTCCCAGTCGGTCGCCTCCACGTCGAGCCGCATACCCACCCAGCCGGCGGGGCCGAGATAGGCCGGCTTGAAATAGATCAAGGGATCGATCTCGATCAGCATCTCCTGCTCCTCGGCGCCGCTCGTCTTGATCAGCAGCGAGGTGATGCCGTCGCTGTGATGATTGTGCCAGAAATAGGCGAACATGCGCTTGTCCGCGACCCGCCAGCAGGGCGAGCCGTGCGAAACCTTCTCCTCCACCTGCGGCAACGCCATGGCGATCCGCGCGATGCGGCCATGAACCGCGCCCGGATCCGTGACCGTCATCCCTGTTTTGTCTTGTGCCGCGCGGCCCACAGCGCGTCGAGCCGGGCAGGGGCGGAATCGGCGCGGACGCGTCCGATCAGCGACAGGCCGCGCAGCCGGATCGATGTCCCGCCGAGCAGGCCTCCTTCGGTCGCATAGCCGATATCGTAGAGCGTGACGTCTTCGGCGAGCGCGCCGTCCACGGTGAAGCGGGTGGTGATCGCGACCGGGACGCGCGCGTCGCCGCGTCGCCGTTCGTCCTCGCCGGCCGCTCGGCGCGCTTTCTTCAGGCCTTCGGCGAACCAGCCGGCCTCGATGCGAGGATCGGTGCTGTCGATCGGCTCTACGCCGAGCGCCTTGGGAAAGGTGATGGTCTGGCTCTGGATCACCTGATCGCCCGCGGGGCTGAGCACGAGCCGGTCGCCATCCTTCTCGCGCTCGGCGCGCAGGACCAGGGATCGGGCCCTGGCGCTCGCCTCGCGGCTCTCCGCGTTCTTCGCCGCCTCGCTGTGGCGGCGTTCGCTATAGCTGTTCCAGAAGGTGAGCGCCGAGATCACCAGAGCGGCTACGCCCAGGACTTCGCCCAGGGTCAGCCATCGCACCCAGCGCCGCCGCATCGCGGCTTCCGAAACATCGTCAGCCATGGCGCCGGATATAAGCCGACAAGACGGCCGGATAAAGACGATGTTCCTCGATCAGCACGCGGTCGGCGAGGGCTTCTGCGCTGTCTCCCGGAAGGATCGGCACCCGCGCCTGTCCGATCACTTCGCCGTCATCGAGTTCGGGCGTCACCAGGTGGACCGAGCAGCCCGCCTCGACATCGCCCGCGCCGATCGCACGGGCATGGCTGTCGAGCCCTTTATATTTCGGCAGAAGCGAGGGATGGATGTTGACGATGCGGCCCGCCCATCCGGCGATGAAGCCTTCGGACAGGATCCGCATATAGCCCGCCAACGCCACATAGTCGATTTCCGCATCGCGCAGGGCCCGATCGAGCATCGCGTCGAACGCCTCGCGCGGCATGCCCTTGTGGCTGCGCGCGAAGGTGGGAATGCCCGACGCGCGGGCGAGGGCGAGCCCGGCGGCGTCGGGGTTGTTCGAGGCGACCAGCTTGACCGCGTAGGGGCAATCATCGGCCTGCGCCGCCTCGATCAGCGCTGCCATGTTGCTGCCGCGCCCCGAGATCAGGATGCCGAGGCGGGCTTTCACGCGATGCACGTCGGCATCGTCAACCCAGGTGCGTCGCCGACCAGTCGGCCTGCGCGCTCCACGTTTCGACCGAGCCCTTGACGGTGCAGCCCTTGTCGCCGGTCGCGATGCGTCCGACGCGCAGCACGGTCTCGCCTGCGGCTTCGAGGGCGCTGGTGACGCCGGCGATGTCGGCCTCGGCGACGATCAGCGCCATGCCGATCCCGCAGTTGAAGGTGCGCGCCATCTCCTCCGGCTCGATATTGCCCTGCGCCTGGAGGAACGCCATCAGGCGCGGCTGGTCCCAGGCGTCGGCGTCGACCTGCGCGTGCAGCCCCTCGGGCAGGACGCGCGGAATATTCTCGAGCAGGCCACCGCCGGTGATGTGCGCCATCGCGCGGACCTGACCCGACCGGACCAATGGCAGCAGCGGCTTCACATAGATGCGCGTCGGCGCCATCAATGCTTCGATCAGCAGCACGTCCTGGTCGAACAGGGCTGGGCGGTCGAGCTTCCACCCCTTGTCGGCGGCAAGCCGGCGGACCAGCGAAAAGCCGTTCGAATGAACCCCCGAAGAGGCGAGGCCGAGGATCGCGTCGCCGGCTGCGACGCGGTGGCCGGTCAGCGCCTGATCACGCTCGACCGCGCCGACGCAGAAACCCGCCAGATCGTAATCGCCATCGGCGTACATGCCGGGCATCTCCGCGGTTTCGCCTCCGATCAGCGCGCAGCCCGCCAGCTTGCAGCCCTCGGCGATGCCCGCGATCACCTGTTCGGCGACGCCGTTGTCGAGCCTCCCCGTCGCGAAATAATCGAGAAAGAAAAGCGGTTCGGCACCCTGGACGATCAGATCGTTCGCGCACATCGCCACCAGATCGATACCCACCCCGCCGTGCCGCCCGCTGTCGATGGCGAGCTTGAGCTTGGTGCCGACGCCGTCATTGGCGGCGACCAACAGCGGATCCTTGTATCCGGCCGCCTTGAGGTCGAAGAACCCGCCAAAGCCGCCCAGGTCGGCATCGGCGCCGGGCCTGCGGGTCGATTTGGCAAGCGGGCCGATCGCCTTGACGAGCGCATTGCCCGCCGCGATCGAGACTCCTGCCTTGGCGTAGGTATAGCTTGTCGGCTTGTTGCTGTCGGTCATCGGAGCCGCCTAGCCATATCCCGCTTGGATTTCCACGGCCAAGTCGTCAAAAGGCGTCTGTGATCATCGCTGAACGTCTTTTCCGCCCGTTGTCCCTGTCGATCCTGTTCGCCGCGCTGTTTGCGGCGGCGTTGGCCATTGCCCAGCTTGAGCGACCCGATGAGCGCGGGGTTCCCCCGGTCGACGGCTCCGGCAGCTACGAAGTTGACGGCGTCCGGGTCGATGTCGCGGCGCGCACCGCGGATCAAGCGCGCATGGGCGGCTGGCGCGAAGCACAGCGCAAGGGCTGGAAGATGCTATGGGCGCGCGTCAACGGCAAGCCGGTCGAAAATGCACCGGGCCTGCCCGATTCGACGCTCGATTCGATCAGCGGCGGCATTGTCGTCGAGCATGAGCAGATCGGCCCCAATCGCTATATAGCGCAGCTTGGGGTGTTGTTCGATCGCGCGCGCGCCGGGGAGCTGCTCGGGGTGAAGGGCGCGATGCGCCGTTCGGCGCCGATGCTGGTGATTCCGATCGAATGGAGCGGCGGCACGCCGTTGACGTTCGAGGCGCGGACCGAATGGCAAAAGGCCTGGGCGCGCTTCCGGTCGAACAACAGCCCGATTGATTATGTCCGCGTCTCGGGGACCGGCGCCGATCCGGTGCTGCTCAACGCCGCGCAGACCCGGCGTCCCGGGCGTGGCTGGTGGCGGATGCTGCTCGATCAATATGGCGCGGCCGACATCGTCGTGCCAGAGGTGACGCTGTTCCGACAATGGCCGGGCGGCCCCGTGATCGGCAAGTTTGTCGCACGGCATGGACCCGATGCCGCGGTGATCGATCAGTTCAGCCTCACCGCCGAAAATGGCGACGCGCTGCCTGCGATGCTCGACCGGGGCATTGAACGGATCGACGCCGCTTATGTGCGGGCGCTCCAGGAAGGCGCCCTGCGCCCCGACAAGTCGCTGGTGGTCGAAACGCCGGTCGAGGAGGTGCCGATCGACGATGTGCTGGCGCAGATCGCCTCGTCTGCGACCTCGACGATCACGGTCCAGGCCGACACCCCGGACCCCGCGGCGCTCCATGCGAACGAGAGCGCGCTCAGGGCAATGACCGGCGTGACCGCTGTGCAGACGAGCAGTCTTGCGCTCGGCGGCGTCTCGATCTTTCGGGTGAGCTTCTCGGGGCCGCCCGAGGCGTTTCGCGAGGCGCTCGCGGCGCGGGGCTGGCAGATCGAGGAGGTTTCGGGCGGCGTCCGCATCCGGCGCGGCAGCAGCGGGGCGCCGCCGGCCAGATGACCGATCAGATCGCGCTGCCGTTCCAGTGGCCGGCCGACGAGGACGAACGCGATTTCATCATCAGCGACGCGAACAGCCTCGCGGTCAAGCATCTCGAGCATTGGTCGTTGTGGCCGGTGATGGCGACCGTGCTAACGGGACCGCGCAAATCGGGACGCAGTCTGCTCGGACGGATCTTCGCGGCGAAGACCGGCGGGCGCTTCGTCGACAATGCCGATACGCAGGACGAGGAGCGCCTGTTCCACAGCTGGAATGCGGCCCAGGCCGAGCGCAAGCCGCTGTTGCTCGCGGCCGATCTGCCGCCCGCCAAGTGGCGCATCCGGCTGCCTGATTTGCGCTCGCGCCTGCTCGCGAGCCCGCATGTCGCGATCGAGGTGCCCGACGCGGCGTTGATGGCCGCGCTGATCGAAAAGCTGCTCCATGCGCGCGGCCTTGCCGCACCCGCCGACGTGGTCCGCTACGTCGTGCCGCGCATCGAGCGCAGTTATGTCGGGGTGGGACGGATCGTCGACGCGCTCGACGAAGCCGCGCTCGCCCGCCGCAGGGCGATCAGCCTCAAGGTCGCGCGAGAGGCCCTTGCGACGATCGGAGTCACCGACGATACATATACGCTGCTATAGCAGGCGGTCATGGACTCGATAGAACAGGCACAGCTCGACGACGAAATGGTGGGGGCGGTGACGCCGCTCGAGCCGATCGCTTTGCGCGACCGCTATTTCAACCGCGAGTTGAGCTGGCTCGCCTTCAACCAGCGTGTGCTCGAAGAGGCTTGCAACCCGGCGCACCCGCTGCTGGAGCGACTCCGCTTCCTGTCGATCTCGGGCAACAACCTCGATGAGTTCTTCATGGTCCGCCTCGCCGGCCTCAAGGGCCAGCTGCTCGAAGGGGTCGATACGTTCTCGCCCGACGGGCTGACCGTCGCGCAGCAGGTCGAAGGCGCGACCAAGGGTGCTGACCGGCTGATGGCCGACCAGCAACGCGTCTGGGATCGGCTGCGCGACGAACTCGCCGCGGCGGGGATCGTCGTGCTCGAGGAGGGGGAGATTGAGGGCGCCGACGCCGAATGGCTCGAAATCTATTTTCGTGACCATATCTTCGCGGTGCTCACTCCGCAGGCGCTCGATCCCGCGCATCCCTTTCCGTTCATTCCCAATAAAGGGTTCAGCCTGCTGTTCGATCTGACCCGCCAGTCGGACGGGGAGCAGATCTTCGAACTGTTGATGGTGCCTGCCACCTTGCCGCGCTTTGTCCGTCTGCCCGGCGATGGCGCGCGCTATGTCGCGATCGAAACCCTCGTGCGGCGCTTCACCCATGTTCTCTTTCCCGGCTATGCGGTGAACGGGCAAGGCGCGCTCCGCGTCATCCGGGACAGCGATATCGAAGTCGAAGAAGAGGCCGAGGATCTGGTCCTCTACTTCCGCACCGCGATCAAGCGCCGCCGTCGCGGGCGGGTGATCCGGCTCGAGCTCGAAGGCGGGATGTCCTCATCCTTCGAGCCGCTGTGGAAGGATCAGATCGGCGGCGCCGACGCGTTCATCACGGAATCGGGCAATTTCCTCGGCATCGCCGATCTCGAGCAGCTGGTCGACGAAGATCGCCCCGATCTGAAATTCACGCCGTTCAGCCCGCGCTTTCCCGAGCGCATCCGCGAGCATGGCGGCGATTGCTTCGCTGCGATCCGCTCGAAGGACATCGTCGTCCATCATCCTTATGAGACGTTCGATGTGGTGCTCGCCTTTCTGCGCCAGGCGGCGATGGATCCCGACGTGCTTGCGATCAAGCAGACGCTCTACCGCGCGGGCAAGCAATCGGCGGTGATCCGCGCGCTGGTCGACGCCGCCGAGGCGGGGAAGTCGGTGACCGCCGTGGTCGAGCTCAAGGCGCGCTTCGACGAGGAGCAGAATCTGCTGTGGGCGTCGCAGCTCGAACGCGCCGGCGTGCAGGTGGTCTATGGCTTCATCGACTGGAAGACCCACGCAAAGGTCTCGATGGTGGTGCGCCGCGAAGCCGAAGGACATCGCTCCTACTGCCATTTCGGCACCGGCAACTATCATCCGATCACGGCGCGGATCTACACCGACCTCAGTTTCTTCACCGCCGATCCCCGGCTGGCCCGCGATGCCGCGCAGCTGTTCAACTACATCACCGGCTATGTCGAGCCGAGCGATCTCGATCAACTGACCATTTCGCCGCATGGCATGCGCGAGGAGCTGAGCGCGCTGATCGACGCCGAGATCGACCATGCCCGCGCGGGCCGCGATGCGGCGATCTGGGCGAAGATGAACTCGCTGGTCGATCCCGCGATCATCGAGAAGCTCTACCGCGCGAGCGCGGCTGGGGTGGAGATCGATCTGGTGATACGCGGGATCTGCTGTCTGCGGCCGGGGGTGCCGGGCCTGTCCGACAATATCCGCGTCAAATCGGTGGTCGGGCGCTTCCTCGAACATAGCCGGGTGGTGTGCTTCGGCAACGGCGCGGCGCTGCCCAACCGCAAGGCCAAGGTGCTGATCAGTTCCGCCGACTGGATGCCGCGCAACTTCGACCGGCGGGTCGAATATCTGCTTCCGATCGAAAATCCGACCGTTCACGCGCAGATCCTCGATCAGGTCATGGTCGCCAACCTGATCGACGACGAGCAGAGCTGGCGGCTGATGCCCGACGGAAGCTATGAGCGGATCAAGCCCGGCCCCCGCCCATTCAACCTCCACCGCTATTTCATGACCAACCCCTCGCTTTCGGGCCGCGGCGCCGCGCTGCGTAAGAGCGGGCAGGTCCCGAAATTGTCGCTGCGGCGAGGCAGCTGACCGGCGTCAGCGCGGAGCGGAGCGCGGCAGCCAGCGGCGGGCGATCCCCACCCACAGCATCGCCAGCCCGAAGCCTGCGATCACGTCGCTGGGCCAGTGGACCGCCAGAGCGATCCGGCTCCAGCCGATCGCGCCGCCCATCAGCAGCGCGAGCGGCAGCAGCGTCCGGCTGCGTGCGGGCAGCAGCATGGCAAGCGCCAGCCACGTCAGCATCGTGCCGGCGCTGTGCGAGCTGGGGAAGCTGTAGGAGGTGACGGTCGCGAGCCGATCGGGCGATGGCGGACGACCGCGCTCGAACAGGAGCTTAGCGGCCTCAACGATCAGCCGGCCGCTCCCAATCGTCAGCAGCAGCCATAGCGCTTGGCCGCCACGCTTCCGCCATAACAGCCATCCGACCACGGCCAATCCCAGCGGCCCCAGCACCGCAAGGCCCCCAAGATGGGTGAACCATCCGACCGGCCTGACCCATGCGCTGCCGGGATCGAGCCGCAGCGCATCGAATATCTCTTGGTCGATCGGCGCGCCAAATCGCCAGAGCAGCGCGCCAGCGACGAACAGCAACAGGCCGGTGACGGGCAGCAACAGCGCCGCTCTGGATTTTGCCATGTGCGACGGCGTGGCATGGACGGGGAGGGCGGGCAAGCCCGACACCCGAGCCGCCCCTGTCGCGGCGATCGGCCGCTTGATTCCGGCGACGTGGAAAATCCTGGGCGCCGCAACGCCGGGATATGGCAAAACGATAGGATATTGCCGGTAAGCCAGAGGAGCAGGATCATGTCAGACGACGACCGCAAGGACGATGTGGGCGTTTCGCGCCGAGGCTTCGTCGCCGCTGCGGGCACGGTCGCAGCATCGCTCGCTACGGGTGCGGCGGCGTCGGATGTGCCGGCGGCGCGGGCCGCGGGACGCTTTGCCGGAAAGGTCGCCTGGATCACCGGCGGCGCACGGGGGCAAGGGCGCAGCCATGCGCAGCGGCTCGCGGCCGAGGGAGCGGATATCATCGTCAGCGACAGCCTGACCCCGGTCGCGACGCTCGATTACCCGCTCGCCACCCAGGCCGATCTCGACGAAACCGCGGCAATGGTCCGCGCGGCCGGTCGCCGGGTGCTCGCGCTCAAATCCGATGTGCGCGATCCGGCGGCGGCGCAAGCGGTCGCCGATCAGGGTGCGAAGGCGTTCGGCAAGATCGACCTGCTCGTCGCCAATGCCGGCATCTACGCCACATCGCCGATCGCCACGATGAGCGACGCGATGTTTGACGACCTCATTCGCACCAATCTCTTCGGCGTTTTTCATAGCCTTCGCGCGGTGATGCCGGGGATGATCGGACGGCGTTTCGGCCGGATCGTGGTCACCTCCTCGCTCGCAGGTCGCAGCGGCCTGGCCAACAGCGCCGCCTATTGCGCCTCGAAATGGGGCGTGATCGGCATGGTCAAGGCGGCGGCGCTCGAGGTCGCGAAGCAGAACATCACCGTCAATCTCGTCTGTCCGACCTCGGTCAACACCCCGCTGGTCAATCATCCTCGCGCGTGGGCGCGTGCGCTGCCCGGCGATCCCGCTCCCGATCAGGCGAAATTTGAAGCGAAGATGCGCGCCAACCCGTTCGCGCCGCAGGGCGTGCCCTGGGTCGAGCCGTCCGACGTCAGCGACAGCGTGCTGTTCCTGCTGTCCGAAGAAGCGCGCCACATCACCGGATCGGCCCTCGACGTCGCGGCGGGCAGCATGGCGGGCAACAGCGCCTGAGCGAGTGGCCGCTACACGAGGCGGTTCCTGCATGGCGGAGCGCTGCTTGCGGTGATAGGCCGGAGGCGATGACGCCCGATGCGAGACGTCACGCGCAAATGAAGAGGGGACGATGATGAAAACGCCTGTCGGGTCGATCAGCCGCCGCGAATTCCTCGGCCGATCGGCGGGCGTGGTTGTGCTGGGGATGGCGCCGTCGGGGGCTCGGGCAGCCTCGGCGGAGCCGGCTCTCACGATGGCGATCCTGGAGCGGAGCCTTGCTGCCGCGCGATTCCCCGGGGCAGTCGCGGCACTGGGCGGTGATTTCGATGAACCGACCTTCGTGAGCCGCGGCGTCATTGCGTTCGATTCCGATCGGCTTGCAGGCCCCGACACGCTTTGGCGCATCTTTTCGATGACCAAACCCGTCACCGGCATGGCGGCGATGCTGCTGATCGGTGAGGGACGGCTGCGGCTCGACCAGCCGGTCGCCGAGTTTATTCCGGCCTTTGGCGATCTGCGCGTGCTCACCGACCCGGCCGGGTTACAGTCGCGGCCAGCGAAGGTAAAGCTGACGGTGCGCCATCTGCTGACCCACACGGGCGGCTTCGGCTACGCTGGACAGATGCCGGAGCCGCTGACCGCAGCCTATCTTCGCCTCGGCCTGAATCCGGGGCGCGGCGGGGAGGCCGGGCCGTCGTCCAGCCCGCCCATCGCGCCGAGCCTCGCCGAGTTCGCCGATCGGCTGGCGACGTTGCCGCTGCTGTCGGAGCCCGGCGCGCGCTGGAATTATTCGCTCGGGATCGACCTGCTCGGCCGCGTCATCGAGATCGCCTCGGGCCAGCCGTTCGATCTCTTCCTGCAGCAGCGCTTCTTCGATCCGCTGGAGATGCGCAGCACCGGGTTCGCCGTATCGACCCACGACGCGGCGCAACTCGCCGGCAACTACCGTCGCGATGGCGACAAGCTGGCTCTGGTCGATCCGGGGCCAACCTCGGTCTTTCTGGAGAAGCCGCCATTTCCTTTTGGCGGCAGCGGGCTCGTCTCGACTGCGCGCGACTATGACCATTTCCTGGCGATGCTCGCCCATAAAGGCATCTACAAGGGGCGTCGGATCATGCCGGCGGATGTCGTGGCGGCCGGCCTGTCCAATCTGCTGCCCGCGGGGGTCGATTTTCAGCCTTATCGCGCGTTGATGCGTATCGATACCGACGGATTCGGCGCGGGAGGCTCGGTGACTCTGTCAGGGCCTGGCGCCGGTGAATATGGCTGGTCGGGACTTGCGGGCACGGTCGCCCGTGTGAGTCCGGAACGCGGATGGCGCGGGGCCGGATATATCAACGTGATCAACGAATATGGCTTGCTGGCGAGCTTGCCGCCCGCCTTCAGGCAGGATTCGGAGATCGCCTGACGGCGATGGGGGAGCCGGCGCGAGGCCGGCTCCCGTTCGATCAGAAGCGGACGCCGAAGCCGGCCACGAGCTGATTGCGGCTGAGATCAGCCTCGTAGTTCGAGTAGCGATACTCGATCTTGGCGAAGGTGTTGCCGGTGACCGCATGCTCATAGCCTGCGCCGAAGCGGACGCCGTCGCCATTGCTGCCGCCGAGGCCGTCGACCTCGAGGCGGGCGTTGGTGTAGCCGGCCTTCGCGTAGAGCAGGCCCGAGCCGACCACCGCGCCGACGCGCGCGCCGACATAGAGGTCACGATCGGTCTCGATATCGGGGCCGACCAGCTTGACCTTCGAGGTCGAGTCGGTGGCGTCGGCTTCGACGCCGAGCACCAGGCCGCCAACGGCGAAATCATAACCGACGCCGACGCCGTAGAGCAGCCCGTCAGGATTCTTCAGACCGGACACGCCGACATTGTCGTAGCCGATCAGGCCTTCGACGCGAAAGCCGGTGAAGCTGGGGGTGTCCTGCGCCATTGCGGGCGCGGCGATGCCGGCGGCAACGATCGCCGCCAGAGCAATCTTCTTCATGTTTTTTCCCTTTCAGACCCGCGAAGATCCCGCGGGCGGAGCGCCTAATAACGTGCGCCGCGCGGGTGGCAAGCGGACTTCGGCAGATAAATCAGTTGAATAGCCGGTCTGTTGCGCTGGCGACACAGTGCCGGCGCTCTTTTGCGGCGCCGATTTGTTGTGGCAGCTCGGCCCCCGGTTCCCTCCCGCGCTCCTCGTGGGGTTGCGTCGAGACCGGTTTTAGCGTGCATAAATGGCGTTTTACCGCGTTTGATCCGCCGCTGAAATCGGCTACATGCGAGCGATATGTCAGCCATCTCGATGTTTCGTCGCGCCCGCAGTCCCGCGCCTGGCCACGCCCGCATGGGAATCATCGATATCGGATCAAACTCTATCCGCCTCGTCATCTATGACGGCCCGGCGCGCATTCCCGCCGCGCTGTTCAACGAGAAGGTGATGGCGGGACTCGGCAAGGGCGTGTCGCGCGACGGCACGCTCGATGCCGAGGCGATGGAGCGCGCGATCGCGTCGCTCGGCCGTTTCAAACGCCTCGCAGAGCAGATGGGCGTCCCCCGCCCGCGCACCGTCGCGACCGCCGCAGTGCGCGAAGCCGCGAACGGCCGGATGTTCATCGATCGCGTTCTGGATCTCGGCCTGCCGATCGAGCTGCTCTCGGGCGATGACGAGGCGCGCATGGCCGGGCTCGGCGTGATCGCCTCAATCCCGGAGGCGAACGGCATCGTCGGCGATCTTGGCGGGGGCAGCCTCGAACTGGCGCGCGTCGTCGACGGCGAAGTGCGCGAAACGAGTTCCTTTCCATTCGGCGTGCTGCGCATCGGCGCGGTCAAGCAGCAGGGGCCCCGCGCGCTCGCCGCGCTCGTCGCCAAGACCTTTAAGAAAAGCGGCTGGGCAGGGAAGGGCGCCAGCCTGCCCTTCTACATGGTCGGCGGATCGTGGCGCTCGCTTGCGCGGCTCGACATGCACCTCACCCAATATCCGCTCCCGATCGTCCATCATTATTGGATGCCTCCCGAAAATGCGCAGCATCTCGTGCGGGTGCTGGCGCATCTCGATCGCAAGCGGCTGCGCGACGTGGTTGGCCTTTCGGGCGCGCGCATCCCCACCTTGTCGCACGCCGCGTCGCTGCTCAGCCAGGTCGTCCGCCAGCTTGGATCGAGCGAGCTGATCGTCTCGGCTTACGGCTTGCGTGAGGGACTGCTCTACGACGACCTCAGCGAATATCAGCGCGCGCAGGATCCGCTGATCGCCTCGGCGCGCGAGGAAGGGGCGCGGCAGGGCCGCTTCCCTGAGCATGGCGATCTGCTCGAACGCTGGCTCGCTCCGCTGTTCGAGAATGAGAGCCCGGCCGACGCGCGCGTCCGGCACGCCACCTGCCTGCTCGCCGATGTCGGCTGGCGCGCGCACCCCGAATTCCGCGCCGAGCGCGGCGTGGAAACCGCGCTCCACGGCAATTGGGTCGGCATCGACTCGCGCGGCCGCGGTATGATGGCGCACGCGCTCTGGACGAGCTTCGGCGGGCAGGACGCGGTGCCGGTGATCAGCAGCATCTGCTCGCCGCTCGAGATTCTCACCGCCGAACGCTGGGGCTATGCGCTGCGCCTCGGGCAGCGCTTCTCGGGCGGTGTCGCCGACGCGCTCGTGGGCAGTCGCCTCGCGCTGACGCCCGGCGCGCTTGAGTTGCACGTCGAGCGCGACAACGCGATCCTGTACGGCGAGGCGGTCGAACGGCGGCACAGGATACTCGCGGCCGCGTTCGCGACCGAGCCGAGGCTGATCGTCGGCTAGGCCGGGTGGAGCCCCCATGCGACGTTGCGCCGCCGCGAAGGCCCCCGCCGCCGACAGGATGCAATGATACCAACAGGTCTCGGCACTAGGACGTGAACCCAGCGGCTGTTAATCCCTCACGGTGAGGCACCATGCGAACAACAGTGTCGATCCCAAACCGAGCACGCTTCTCACGCTGTGAAGTTTACCCCAGGTGAGCAGCAATGTCCGGATTTCCGGTTCCGCTTGGTCAGGTCGAATGGCTTTCAGCCGTCTGTTCGTCGGCATGATTGCCAACAGAGTAAACGGCCAATTGGCGAGCAGCGCCACGCTGCCCGCGATCCAGAGCCAATCGCGTGAAAAATACCATGCACCCAAGCCGCAAACGCCGCCAATGATGGCTAGGCCCGACTGGATCGGCAGTGCTTTGGCATAACTCGGCTGCCATTGCGCGAGCAACGGGCCATCTTCCAGCTGCAGCCGGGCGGGATGTTCGACCAAGGTGATGTATCCTGCTGCTCCGGTGAAGAATGCGGCGGCGATCAGCGCGACGATTGGTAGCAGCGTCATAGATTTGCCTCACTATCAGCGGGAAGATGCGAAAAACACAGCCAGCATCTCCCCACGCAAGTTAGGTAAACGCCGCGGCTGAGAAGAACCCGTGAGACGGGCGCAGGAGCTACCGACCTGCCACTCTATTTTCGGCAGTCGCAGGATATCCAGAGAGGGGCCATTTTTCAAGCTAAGGCCGCTACGACGCGATGCCATCGTAGCTTCCGCATCGCGCTAAACCCTGATTCAGAAGCGGCATGAGCCGATATAATCTAACCGGCTTCGAATGGCGCGTGATTGAGCCGCTGCCGCCCAACAATCTCGGACGCGGTCGAGGCGGGCTCACCCGTCCCGACCTTCCGCGCACCAGGCGGATGACGCGCCGAAGCAATAATTTATCTTCGATACTTTGAAATGGCAAAATACAGCGCTACATAATTGAGAAATCGAATCGTGGGGCCTAAGAACATGCGTGAGCAGTTGCGGGAACATATCGAGTCGAGGATCTCCGCGGCCGAACCGGATAGTTCTCCGTTTCCTCACATGATCATCGAGAATTTCTTCCCGGAAGAAATTTACCAAAAGCTGATTGATTTCAATCCCTTCCACCAAAATGCAGGTGTTGAATGGATGGGCAAGAAAGCGTCTGCAGATGTGGCCTCTGCAACGCCTTATTATGCCCGCAAGCAGATTAATTTTCACGCTGGCCAAAAATTCAATGCGCCCGAGGAGCAGCAGGCTTTCTGGAATGACCTGAAGGGCATTTTTCTCGACGATGACTGGTTTCCCGCGCTGGTGGCGAAAAAATTTCCGGAAATATTTCGATATCGCTTCGGCGACCTAATGGACGAACCCGACGTTTTCAGTTTGTTCAGACGTGAGCTGTTTCTGCAGCGTCATGAACCTGGCTATTATATTGGTCCACACACGGATGTGCCGACACGCGTATTCACGTGCATCTTTTCACTCGCCCGAGAGGAGGGCTGGGAGCAATACGGGACTGAGTTGCTCGCTCCCAAGGATCGGCTCGATCGCTGCTGGGGTAACGATCACTATAGTTACGATCGATTCCAGGTGAAAAAAATTGCGCCTTATAAGCCGAACAATTTCTTGCTTTTTCATAAGACCAGGCAGTCATTCCATTCGGTGACATCAATCACCGACCAGGTCCCAGATCAGCGCTATGGAATGCAGTTCCAATTCTATGAGCCGACGAACGGATTATTCAACGACCTGTCGGCTCCGCAGATCATGCATATCATTCGACCGAGCCGAGGCGCTTTGGGGCCCAGCGCGCTCGCTAAGAAGGTTGCGAAGAAACTGCTCCATGCCGTTCGGTAGGCTCATGCGCTCAGTTATCCGTTAGCTGTGCGAAAGCAGGTTGCGCGCGTGAGATCGCACTGCCGTTGAAGTTCTACCAACTATGGGGAAAGCATCTCGGGTTACCTGCGGAGACATATCCGCTCTGGAGATGAGCCGCTATTTTTTCTGCCTCGCCGCCGAGAACTGCATTGTGGGTTGCGTCAGGCAAACTCGCTCCGTCAATCTCCGCTGATCGCCGACATCACCATCTTGCCGTTGCGCACGCTGAACGCCAGCCGTCCCTCGACCAGCGCGAGCGCGTCCTTGCCGAAGATGTCGTTGCGCCAGCCTTGGAGCATGGGCAGGTCGCGCACGCCCGCCGCGAGCAGCTCGAGATCGTCGGCGCGGGCGATCAGCCGGGGGGCGACGTCGGCGTCGCGCGAGCGCACCTTGAGCAGCAGTTTGAGCAGGTCGGCGATCAGCGCGCCTTCCTTGCCGAGGCCCGGCTTGCGATCCTCGCGCGGCGGCATTTCGGCCTCGTCGAGCGGCCGGGCGTCGGCGATCGCGGCCATCAGCCGCGCGCCGATATCGTTCTGCGCCCAGCTCGGCGACAGCCCGCGCACACGCGCAAGATCGGCCTGCTCGCGCGGCGGATGCGAGGCGATGTCTGCAATCGTCTCGTCCTTGGCGATCCGGCCGCGCGGCAGATTCTTCGACCGCGCCTCGCGCTCGCGCCACGCCGCAATCGCCTTGAGGCGGCCCAGCACCTCGGGCTTGCGGCTCGGCAGGCGGATGCGGGTCCAGGCCAGCTCGGGAAGATTGGCGTAGCTGGCGGGATCGCCGAGCCGCTCCATCTCATTGTCGAGCCAGCCGCCGCGCCCGGTCTTGCGAAGCTTCTCGAGCATCCGCGGAAACAGTTCGGCCAGATAGGTGACGTCGCCGATCGCATAATCGATCTGGCGCTTGTCGAGCGGGCGGCGCGCCCAGTCGGTGAAGCGCGCGCCCTTGTCGAGCTTGGCGCCGAGCATCGTCTCGACGAGGTTCGAATAGCCGATCTGTTCGCCGAGACCCATCGCCATCGCCGCGACCTGGGTATCAAACAGCGGATAGGGTGTCTTGCCGGTCAGGTTGTGGACGATTTCGAGATCCTGCCCGCCGGCGTGGAACACCTTGAGCACTTCGTCATTCTCGACGAGCAGGTCGAGCAGCGGCGTGAGATCGATATCCCTGGCCTTGGGGTCGATCGCGGCCGCCTCCTTGCCGTCGGCTATCTGGATCAGGCACAGCTCGGGCCAATAGGTGCTTTCGCGCATGAATTCGGTGTCGACGGTCACGAAGGCCGACTGGGAGAGGCGGGAACAGAGGCCGGCAAGCGTCGCGCTGTCGCTAATCAACGGGTGAATGTGCATCCGCACGTGAATAGCTCCGTTACGACGCTTGACAAGCACTGCGCGCCCGCGCGAAGCGCTCCGCTCGCAAAATCACCTGAAAGTCGAATCCCGATGCACGCCTATCGCACCCATCATTGCGGCCAGCTCCGCGCCGCCGAAGTCGGATCGCGGGTGCGCCTGTCGGGCTGGGTACATCGCAAGCGCGACCACGGCAATCTGCTGTTCGTCGACCTGCGCGATCATCATGGGCTGACCCAGATCGTCACCGACATCGAGTCGGAGGCGTTCAGGCAGCTCGAGCGGCTGCGGGTGGAATCGGTCGTGACGATCACCGGCGACGTGGTCGCGCGGGCGGGCGAGGCGGTCAATCCCAACCTTGCGACGGGCGAGATCGAGGTGCGCGCGCGGGAGGTGTCGGTCCAGTCGGCAGCGCAGGAACTGCCGTTGCCGGTCGCGGGCGAGGCCGATTATCCCGAGGATATCCGGCTGCGCTATCGCTTTCTCGATCTGCGCCGCGATCGCATTCACGCCAATATCGTACTGCGTTCGAACGTAATCGCGTCGATCCGGCAGCGCATGATCGCGCAGGGCTTCACCGAATATCAGACCCCGATCCTGACCGCGTCGAGCCCCGAGGGCGCGCGCGACTATCTCGTCCCGAGCCGCGTCCATCCGGGCAAATTCTATGCGCTGCCGCAGGCGCCGCAGATGTTCAAGCAGCTGCTGATGGTCGCTGGCTTCGACCGTTATTTCCAGATCGCACCCTGCTTCCGTGATGAGGACGCCCGCGCCGATCGCTCGCCGGGTGAATTTTATCAGCTCGATTTCGAGATGAGCTTCGTCACGCAGGAGGACGTGTTCGCGGCGATCGAGCCGGTGCTCCATGGCGTGTTCGAGGAATTCGCGAATGGCCGCGCGGTTACGCCCGCGCCTTTCCCGCGGATCGCCTATCGGGATGCGATGCTGCGCTATGGGTCAGACAAGCCCGACCTGCGCAACCCGCTCGAGATCACCGACGTTACGGGGCATTTCGCCGGCTCTGGCTTCGGCCTGTTCGCGCGGATCGTCGAGGGCGGCGGCGTCGTCCGCGCGATCCCCGCTCCGGGCGCCGGCGCGAAAAGCCGCAAATTTTTCGACGACATGAACGATTGGGCGCGAGCGCAGGGGCATGCCGGCCTCGGCTATATCAACATCAAGGGCGGTGAAGCGGGCGGCCCAATCGCCAAGAATCATGGCGAAGCGGCGACCGCGGAGCTGATCGCCGCGCTCGGCCTCGGTTCCGATGACGGCGTATTCTTCGCGGCAGGCAAGGAACTGGCCACCGCCAAGCTTGCGGGCGCCGCGCGCACGCGGGTCGGCGAAGAGCTGGGCCTGATCGAGCAGGGGGTTTTCAAATTCTGCTGGGTCGTCGATTTTCCGATGTTCGAATATGACGAGGATGCGAAGAAGGTCGACTTCAGCCACAACCCCTTTTCGATGCCGCAAGGCGAACTCGAGGCGCTGGAGACCCAGGATCCGCTCGATATCCTCGCCTATCAATATGATATCGTCTGCAACGGGGTCGAGCTGTCGTCGGGCGCGATCCGGAATCACAAGCTCGAGGTGATGTACAAGGCGTTCGAGATCGCGGGTTATACACAGGACCAGGTCGATGAGAATTTCTCGGGCATGATCAACGCCTTCAAATATGGCGCGCCGCCACACGGCGGTTCGGCCCCCGGCATCGATCGCATCGTCATGCTGCTCGCCGACGAGCCCAATATCCGCGAGGTGGTGCTCTTCCCGATGAACCAGAAGGCCGAGGACCTGATGATGGGGGCGCCCTCGGCGGTCAGCCTCAAGCAGCTCCGCGAACTCAACATCCGAATCGTCGAACCGCAGAAGGGCTGACAGCAAAGCCGTGATCTGTCTCATAGTTGGACGGCGCCGCAGCTATTAAGCATCTCCCGCGCTTAATGGGCCGTTCCTCGAGGATTATAGGAACGCACGGGTAGGGAGTTGCGTAGGTTGCCTATCAATCTGGCGGATTACGAGCGGGGGGCGGCATTCGACGGCGACTATGACGCCGCGCTCGCCGATGTGCAGCAGCGCCTGTCGCGCCTGCAGGTCGCGCATGTCGTGTGCGGGCTGCGCAGCATGATCCTGTTCGAGGGTTGGGATGCGGCAGGCAAGGGCGGCACCATCCAGCGGCTGACCAGCGGATGGGATCCGCGCCATTTCCATGTCTGGCCGATCGGCGCGCCGACCGAGGAGGAGCGCGGCCGGCATTTCCTCTGGCGCTTCTGGCAGAAGCTGCCGGGCAAGGGGAAGATCGCGGTGTTCGATCGGACCTGGTACGGCCGGGTGCTGGTCGAGCGGGTCGAGGCCTATGCGAGCGAGCGCTGCTGGCGGCGCGCTTATGACGAGATCAACGAGTTCGAGGCGCAGCAGCAGGCCGACGGCGTGCATATCGTCAAGATCTTCCTCCATGTCACCCAGAAGGAGCAGGACCGGCGGCTGGCCGCGCGTCTCGAGCATCCATGGAAGCGGTGGAAGGTGACGCCTGAGGATTTCCGCAACCGCGCACGGCGGGCGGATTATATCGACGCGATCAATGACATGTTCCGCGAGACCGATACGCGCTGGGCGCCGTGGCAGGTGATCGACGGCGACCATAAGAAGGCCGCCCGCATCGCTGCACTCACCCATATCGCCGACGCGTTGGAGCGGGTGGTGCCGGTCAAGCCGCCCGAACTCGATCCCGATTTCGCCCGCTATGCCGCCAGCCAGCTGGGTGTCTCAAAAAAGCCCTGAATTCGGGGGGCGAAACCGTTTCTCGCCCTTGCGGTTATGACGCCTTTGTTGCAGCATCTTTCCGCGGTCGCAATGTCGGTCGCTAGGGCTGGCATGCTCCGTCGTGCCGCAAATAGATAATTAGGTAGGGGATGAAGGCATGAATAAACAGGAGCTTATCGGCACAGTTGCCGAGAACACCGGCATGACCAAGAATGACGCTTCGAAGGCGGTCGAGGCGGTGTTCGATTCGATCACATCGCAGCTGAAGGGTGGCGACGAAGTCCGGCTCGTCGGCTTCGGCACCTTCTCGGTGAGCCGGCGCAAGGCGTCAACCGGCCGCAACCCTCGCACCGGCGAGCCCATGAAGATCAACGCGTCGAGCCAACCCAAGTTCAAGCCGGGCAAGGGCCTGAAGGACGCCGTCAACTGATTGATCGAGGGGCCGGAGCGCTATCCGGCCTCTCGCAATTGAAGCTGTCGCGCCCCGGGGCGCCCGGGCGTCGCTTTTTGTCTGGACAGCGCCGGCAACCCGCCCTATCCGCTCACCCCGGCCGCGGGGCACGCCCCGCCTGTCCGATCAGAGTGGGCGCATAGCTCAGTGGTAGAGCACTGTGTTCACACCGCAGGGGTCGCAGGTTCAAACCCTGCTGCGCCCACCACTCTGAACCTCGACACGCCCCTGTTCAGCAAGACTATCCCGGCGCCGAACAGGGCGATCGCATCGATCCCGACAGACCTACTTCGGTGACTCCGCATCAGGATCGCGGCGGCCATCCACCGCGACGATCTCTCCGTCCTCCTTGGCGTAGCTGGCCGGCCTTGTGTCGAGCAGGTCGAGGACCAGTTCCGAGGGCCGGCACAGCCGAGCACCTTTCGGGGTTATGACGATCGGGCGGTTTACGAGGATAGGGTGGGCGACCATCGCATCGAGGATGGCGTCCTCGGACATGCCGCCATCGAGCAGGCCCAGTTCCGCGGCTGGCGTTCCCTTGTCGCGCAGCACGTCCCGGGCGGACAGCCCGAGCGCTGCGAGCAGGTCGCGCAGTTGAGCCGGATTCCAGCCGACCTTGCGATATTCGACGATCTCGGGGGCGTAGCCTGCGGCAAGGATCATCCCAAGCGCGTTGCGCGAGGTTCCACAATCCGGATTGTGATAGATGGTGATGGGAAAAGCGTCGCTCATCGCCGGACCTCCTCTTGGAACAGCCATTCGAAAAAGCCGACACCGGCCACCGCGCCAGCGACTTGTCCCATGATGAACATGGGAATCGACGACGGCGCTATCCCGGCGAAGCTGTCGGACAGGCTGCGCGCGATCGTGACGGCAGGGTTCGCGAACGATGTGGACGCCGTGAACCAATAGGCCGCAGTGATGTAGAGCCCCACCGCGATCGGCGTGAACTCGGCGCGCACGCGGTTGGTACCGGCGATCGTTCCAATAAGGCCGAAGGTGGCGACGAACTCGGAGAAGCCCTGTCCGCCGCCAGCGCGCAGCTTGGTCGAGATCTGCAGCATCGGCTCGGCAAACATGGCGTGCGCGGCCCACACCCCCAATATCGCCCCGGCGAACTGCGCCGCCATATACAGAGCGGCGGTCGGGATGCTGACGTCGTGCCTGTGCGCGGCGGCAAGCGTGACGACGGGATTGAAATGCGCGCCCGACACCTGGCCGAAGATGTGGATCAGCACCACCAGCCCGGCGCCGGTCGCTATCGTGTTGCCGAGCAGTGCGATAGCCTCGTTGCTCGCCGAAAGGCGCTGGCCCATGATGCCCGAGCCGACGACGATGGCGAGAAGCATCGCCGTGCCGATGCACTCGGCGGCGAGCGCGCGGCGCGGCGTCACGGATTGGGACAGCATCGTTCTACGACATCGCCGAGCGGTGCGCAGAACTCGGGCCGTCCGCCGCAGCAGTCGGCGACCAGGAAGCCGAGCAGCCTGCGCATGCCATCATAATCGGCCGAATAGATGATCGATCGTCCTGAACGATGCGATCGGATCAGCCTCGCTTGGCTGAGAATCGCGAGGTGCGAAGAGAGGCTGTTCGGCAGTGCGCCGACTTCACGGGCGATCGCCCCGGCGGCCATCCCCTCATGTCCCGCCTCCACGAGCAGGCGGAACACCGCCAGCCTATGCACATTGGCAAGCGCGCCGAGTGCGCTCGCCGCTTCCGATATCTGCATCATGTCCTCGCAGGGCGTGCGGGTGAATTTCGATTATTCGAATATATCCGAATAATCGAAATATTCAATCCTGCGTCTCCTCTGACCGCTTGATGCGCGTGCGATGGCGCCGGGGTCGACATCGGGCCGGAAAAGTTTCAGGACGAGCCGCCTTCCAGGCGGCCGCGTCGACCGCTTCGGCTGGCGATCAGTAGGATGGGTAAGGAAATATGCCCGGGCGTTACGTCGTTGCCAGTGAAAAGGATCGGCTCGGCGGCGGGTGCCGGCTGCAAAGCGCGCCTGGGCGATCGGTCGTGCGGGCCCGGCCATGACGGGGCCGGGCGCTCTTGTCCTTTCGCTGCTGATGCTGGCGGGACTGCTGCTCTCGGCGGGCGGCCTTTGGCTGATCGCCAACGGAGGAGACCGCAAGCGTGCGCTGCTGATGCTCGCGGCCGGACTGGTGATGTTCGGCAATGTCGCGATCTGGACGCTGCCGCCCGGTTGACGGCGGCAGCGCTTCCGCGGATTTCGACGCTAAGAACCCTTTCTCTTCCATGATTTCCAAGTCGCGCCAGATTCCATCTGGCTCGAAATCGCGCTAGCGGTCGCCCGAGAGGCGCATGTCGAGATAACCGTCGACCGACCTCATCAGCTGCGGCATCTCGTCGGCGAAGAAGTGGTTCGCGCCGGGGATCACGTCGTGATGGATCGTGATGTGGCGCTGCGTCCGCAACTTGTCGACGAGCTTCTGCACCGCGCTCGGCGTCACCACTTCATCGGCGTCGCCCTGGATGATGATCCCCGAGGAGGGGCAGGGCGCGAGGAAGGTGAAGTCATACATGTTGGCGGGCGGCGCGATTGAGATGAAGCCCTTGATCTCGGGCCGGCGCATCAGCAGCTGCATCCCGATCCACGCGCCGAAGCTGAACCCCGCGATCCACGTGGTCTGCGCCTCGGGATGGATCGACTGGACCCAGTCGAGCGCCGACGCTGCGTCGGAAAGCTCACCGACGCCGTTGTCGAAGGTGCCCTGGCTCTTGCCCACGCCGCGAAAGTTGAAGCGCAGCGTCGCGAAGCCGCGGCGCACGAAGGTCTGATAAAGCGACTGGACAATCCGGTTGTTCATCGTGCCGCCGCCCTGCGGGTGCGGATGAAGGATCATTGCCACGGGTGCGCGCGGGCGCGGCCCTGGATTGAAGCGCCCTTCGAGACGGCCTTCCGGACCGGGGAAAATGACTTCGGGCATCGATGTCCTTCTGATGTGCCTGGACGCGCCGCGCCGGATGGCGCACCGCGGATCGAGAGCCTATATAAGAGTGGGCGCTTCCGGCGCAATCAATTGGAGCATCTCGGCGTTTGAGCATGACGCGTCTTTATCTCGATCATGCTGCGACCACCCCGCTGCTGCCGGCGGCGCGGACGGCGATGGCGGAAGGGCTGGAACGCTGGGCCAACCCATCGTCGCCCCATGCCGAAGGTCGCGCCGCGCGTGCAGCGCTCGAGCAGGCGCGGACGCGGATCGCGGCGGCGCTCGGTTTCAACGGCGCGATCATCTTCACCAGCGGCGCGACCGAGGCGATCGAGATCGTGCTGCGCGGTGCGAAGGCGCGGACGCACCTGGTCTCCGCGGCGGAGCATGACGCGGTGCGCCGCGCGGCCGGAAACGCCGCGACCTTGCCGGTTACCGCGGACGGCGTCGTCGAGCCGGTAACGGCCGCCAAGCCGGGTTCGCTCGTCGCGATCCAGGCGGTCAACAACGAAACCGGGGTGATCCAGCCGCTCGGTGAGCGGATCGCCAGCGTCCGGGAAAGTGGCGGACTGTTCCTCGCCGATTGTGCGCAGTCGGCCGGGAAATTGCCGCTGCCCGACGCAGATTTCATCGCCGTGTCGGCGCACAAGCTGGGCGGGCCGCCCGGCATCGGCGCGCTGCTGGTGCGCGACCTCGCGACCCTGAACCCGACGGGCGGGCAGGAGCAGGGCTATCGCGGCGGCACCGAAAATCTTCCCGCAGCGCTGGGATTCGCGGCCGCCGTCGAGGCGGGCGCCGACTGGCTCGATCGCGCGCGCCTGCTGCGCGCCCGGCTGGACGCCGCCATTCGCGAGGGCGGCGGGACCGTCGTTGCCGAGACGGTCGAACGCTTAGCCACGATCGGCAGCTACCGGATGCCGGGCGTCGCCGCGACGAGCCAGCTGATCCGCTTCGATCTTGCAGGCATCGCGGTCTCGGCCGGCAGCGCCTGTTCCTCGGGCAGCCTCAAGCCCAGCCATGTCCTCGCCGCGATGGGCTGGGAAGAGGAGGCCGCGCGCGAGGTCATCCGCATCAGTTTTGGACCCGATACGAACGACGCCGATGTCGACCGCGTCGTCGCACAATGGCTTGCGCTCGCGGCTTCGATGCGGGGACAGCAAAAGGAGAGGGCGGCATGATCTACCTCGACTATCAGGCAACCACACCCCTGGCGCACGAGGCGCGCAGCGCGATGCTGCCATGGCTCGATGAAAAGTTCGGCAATCCGCATTCGCCGCATCGGCTCGGGCGCGAAGCGGCGGCGGCGGTCGAGGTCGCACGCGAGCAGGTCGCCGCGCTGTGTCCACCCGGCGGCCAACTCGCCTTCACCGGTGGCGCGACCGAGGCGCTCAACTGGGCGGTCAAGGGCAGCCGGGGCCCGATCGTCACGCTGGCGACCGAGCATGCGGCGGTGCTCGACAGCGTCCGTGCGGTCGGCCAGGCGGGGCGCGAGGTCCAGATCCTGCCGGTCGGTAGCGACGGGCTGGTCGATCTCGATCGCGCGCGCGCGGCCATCCGCCCGGGAACCGGCCTCGTCGCGGCGATGCTCGTCAACAATGAGATCGGCGTGATCCAGCCGGTCGCCGAGCTAGCGGAGCTCGCGCACGCGCACGGCGCATTGTTTCTCTGCGACGCGGTGCAGGGCTATGGGCGTCTTCCGATCCCGGACAATTGCGATCTGGTCGCGATCGCCGCCCACAAAATTCATGGACCCAAAGGCGTCGGCGCGCTGTGGATTCGCGACGGCGTCAGCCTCGAGCCCTTGCTGCACGGCGGTGGACAGGAAGCGCCCGGTCGATCGGGCACGCTCGCGCCGATGCTGTGCGTCGGTTTCGGGGCGGCGGCGGCGCTGATGCGTGACCGTATCGAGATCGACAAGATCCATGTCGACCATCTCTGGCGGATCGCGACCGAACGGCTCGGCCCCGAATGGACGATCAACGGGTCGTTCGCCCATCGTTATCACGGCAACCTCAATCTCCATTGCGACGGCGTCGATGCCGCGCGGCTGATATCGAATACGCGTGAGCTGGCTTTTTCGGCGGGATCGGCCTGCGCGAGCGGCTCGGGACGGCCAAGCCACGTCCTCAAGGCGATCGGTCTCAGCGACGCCGAGGCGCGCTCGAGCATTCGGCTCGGCTTCGGCCGCTATACCACCGATGACGAGATCGAACGCGCGGCGACATTGCTGCTGGCGGCGGCCGAGCGACAGCTTATGTGGGCGGTATGACCAAGGTGATCTTCATTTCCGCCGATGGCGAAAAGCGCAGCGAGGTCGATGCCGCGCCCGGCCAGCGGCTGCTGGAAGTAGCGCAGTCCGATGGACAGCCGCTCGAGGGAACCTGCGAGGGCCAGATGGCGTGCTCGACCTGCCATGTCATCGTCGATCCCGCCGATTTCGCGCGGCTGCCGCGCGCGTCGGAGATGGAGGAGGATCTGCTCGATCTCGCCAGCCATGTGAGTCGCACCTCGCGGCTGGCGTGCCAGATCCGGCTCGACGGCGCGTTGTCCTCGCTCACGGTGCGGATGCCGGGCGCTTCGCGCAACATGCAGGGACGGTGACGCGCGATCCCGAATCCGCGGGGATCGCGGCCCGGCTTGCATCACCGCCCGGCTTCCCCCATATGCGCCGCGGGAGTCGGGCGGACGGTGCCGTCGCCAACCCGGTCAGATCCGGAAGGAAGCAGCCGCAACGATTTCGTGTCGGGTCGTTCCGGCTCCCACCCAATCGGCCATGTCGCCAATTTGAAAACGACAAGCGGGTCTTCGCCCGGTAAGCTCGGTCCATGTCCGAATCCACCGCTCCCTATCGCGTCCTCGCGCGCAAATACCGGCCGCAGAATTTCCGCGAACTGATCGGCCAGGACGCGATGGTGACGACGCTCGCTAACGCCATCCGGCGTGAGCGGCTGGCGCACGCCTTCCTACTGACCGGCGTCCGGGGCGTCGGCAAGACCTCGACCGCGCGGCTGATCGCCAAGGCGCTGAACTGCATCGGGCCGGACGGCCGGGGTGGTCCGACCATCGACCCGTGCGGGACCTGCGAGCCTTGTGTCGCGATCGCCGAGGGCCGTCACATCGATGTCGTTGAAATGGACGCGGCGAGCCACACCGGCATCGACGATGTGCGCGAGATCATCGAGGCGGTGCGCTACGCCTCGGTTTCGGCGCGGTACAAGATCTACATCATCGACGAAGTCCATATGCTGTCGAAGCCGGCCTTCAACGGTCTGCTCAAGACGCTCGAGGAGCCACCCGCGCATGTGAAATTCCTGTTCGCCACCACCGAGGTGAACAAGGTGCCAATCACCGTGCTGTCGCGCTGCCAGCGTTTCGATCTGCGCCGCATTCCGGCCGATAAGCTCGCCGATCATTTCACCCATGTCGTTGCGGCCGAAGGAGTCGAAGCCGAGCCCGAGGCGCTCGCCCTGATCGCGCGCGCGGCCGAGGGCTCCGCACGTGATGGGCTTTCGATTCTTGATCAGGCGATCGCGCACGGCTCGGGCCGCGTCGAGGCCGCGCAGGTGCGTGACATGCTGGGGCTGAGCGACCGGGGTGCCATCCGCGGGCTGTTCGGCGAGTTGCTCAAGGGCGATGCGGCGGGGGTGCTTGCCGCGATCCGCGCGCAATATGATCTGGGGGTCGAGCCCGCGGCGATGCTTCAGGGTTTGCTCGAGGCGTGCCACGGGGTCACCCGCGCCAAAGTGGCGGGCGCAGACGATCCCGCGCTCTCGGCCGAGGAGCGCGAGGCCTATGCCGATTGGTCGAGCAAGCTCGGTTTTGCTACGCTGCACCGGCTTTGGCAGTTGCTGCTCAAGGGGCATGGCGAGGTGCAGAGTGCCACGATGCCGATCGAGGCCGCCGAGATGGCGCTGCTGCGCGTGGTGCACGCAAGTCAGTTGCCCGATCCGGGCGAGCTGGTGCGCAGGCTGGCCGCTGGCGAGCTGACGGCCGCTTCTGCTCCCGCGGCGCCGGCCGCTGCGGCCGATCCGCAGACCGCCTTGCTCGCGTTGCCTACGAGCGCGGAGGGCATCCATGCGATGCTGCTGGGCGAAAATGCGCTGCTCGCCCAGCTCTTCCACGATTATGCCGCTATCGTCCGGCTCGACAGCACCGAACTTGTGATCGGAGCGCATTCCCGGCTTCCGGCCAGTTTTGCCACCGATCTCGGGAATATTCTACGCAAGCTGACCGGCCGTTCCTGGACGATCAGCTTGTCGGATCAGTCGGGCAAGGCGTCGCTGCTCGCTCGCCAGCGCGCCGAGCAGGAGGCGGCGCGCGCCGCCATTCTTGAATCGCCGCTCGTAAAGGCCGCGTTACAGGCCTTTCCCGATGCCGAGCTGATCGACTACAGCGCCCCCGAACCACGGAGTCTTGCATCATGAAAAGCCTCGAGGAAATGATCGCCGCTGCCCAGAACGCCGCGCAGACGATCCAGGCCCAGATGGAACAGGCTCAGGCAGGCCTCGATAAGCTCGAGATCGAAGGCGCGTCGGGGGGCGGGCTGGTCAAGATCCGCGCGACGGCCAAAGGACGGATACTCGGCGTGTCGATCGACGATTCGCTGATGGTGCCGGCCGAAAAACAGATGCTCGAGGATCTCATCGCCGCCGCGCTCAACGATTGCCGCGCCAAAGCCGATGCCGCCTCGAACGCCGAGATGCAGAAGATGACCCAGGGCCTGCCGCTGCCGCCGGGCTTCAAGCTTCCCTTCGGCTGAGTGCAGCTTCGGCGCTACAAGCAGCTGTCCAGTCCATATTGCCGCACTTGGCCAATCCGGCGCTGGATCCGATCGCCATAGCGGCGCGTGAAGCCGGTAGGCGCGATCGCCTGGCGCTTTTTGGGCTGCGGGAGCACCGCCGCGATCCTCGCGGCTTCGGCGCGGGTCAGGCGGGATGCGTCATGCCGGAAATAGCGCATTGCGCCGGCGTTGGCGCCGTAGGTGCCGAGCCCCGTTTCGGCGATATTGAGATAAACCTCCATGATCCGGCGCTTGGACCAGAGTGTTTCGATCAGCAGGGTGAACCAGGCTTCGAGCGCCTTGCGCGCATATCCGCCATTCTGCCACAGAAACGCATTCTTCGCCGTCTGCTGGCTGATCGTCGAGCCGCCGCGAAGGCGTCGCTCTCCTTGCAGATTGCTTTGGAGCGCCTTGCCGATTGCCCTGAAATCAAAGCCGTGATGCGAACAGAAATTGCCGTCCTCGGCGGCGATCGCGGCGCGCGCCATATTGGGCGACATCGCATCGAGCGACATCCAATCCTTGACGATGCCCCGACCGTCCGTCGCGTTGGCGATCATCGTCGCGGTAATCGGCGGCGGGACGAAACGATAGATCACGACCCACAGGATCGATCCAGCGGTGACGATCAAAAATGCGCGTAACAACCATCTCAGGGCGCGGCGGACGAAGGTCGCTTTGGTCATGGGTCTCGCATTAACAATGCCTCGCCCCGCCGATAAGAGCTATTGATGCGGCGAAGCAATGACCGAAATGCGCCAGGGAGAAACTGCATGATCCATCGCCTCGCCGCGCTTTCGCTCGTCCTCGCGCTATCACCAGCGGCAGTCGCGAAGATGCGCGACTATTGCCCCGATCGGCCGGGGTTGGGCACACCGAGCTGCACGATCGACAAGGGCCATGCGTCGCTTGAACTGGGATTGGCCGACTGGACGCTCGACCGCACCCGTGCCGAGCGCGACGAACAGCTGGTCCTCGGCGATCTGCTGCTGCGCTATGGGGTGGGCGATAGCACCGAGCTCCAGCTCGGCTGGACCAGCTTCGGCCGTCAGTGGAACCGCGACCGCATGACCGGCGCGCGCTCCCGCCGCAGCGCGGCGGGCGATGCGACTATCGCGTTGCGGCACAATCTGCGCCATCCCGACGGAGCAGGGTTTTCGATCGCGCTGATGCCCTATGCGACGCTGCCGCTCGGCGGGTCTCCAATTGGCGCGGGCGACTGGGCGGCGGGGCTGAAGGCACCGTTCTCCTGGCAGCTGGACGAGCGCTTCGGCCTGGCGCTGACGCCCGAAATAGACGCGGCGGCGGACGGCGACCGCGAGGGCCGCCATCTGGCCTATGGCGCGGTGGCGGGCCTTGCCGCGAAGCTCAGCGATGCGCTGTCGACAAGCATCGAATATCGGCTGACGCGCGACGATGATCCCTCGGGTCATATGACGATCGGCCTGGCAGGGCTGTCGGTAGCCTGGCAGCCGCGCGATAATCTCCAGTTCGATGCCGGCGTCAACGGCGGGCTCGGCCGCCAAGCGCCCGATGTCGAACTCTATCTGGGCGTTTCGCGGCGCTTCTAAGCGGTCGCGAGCGCCGCAGGCTTGATTAGCCGACGATGCGCCGTCATGTCGCGATCATGTTGTACGGTGAGGGATTGGGGCTGCCGCCCGCGATATTCGACGAGCCGCTCCGCATTGCTGCGGCGGTGGTGCCGCGGTGGGATCCGGAGATCCTATGTTCCGAGCGCGTAGCGCCGAGCGAACTGCTCGAGATTCTCCGTTACAGGGCTCCCTCGAAATACACCGCGCCTGAGATCCGGTTCAGCGCTCCGCAACCGTTGTTTGTGAGGGGCGGCAGCTTCACCGTGCTCGCCGAACGCGTGGGTGTGATTCCAGAATCGACCTATCTGTTCGGCGACTATGCCTGGAAAGACCTGTTCAGCTCGGTCGCCGTGGTGGAGACCGCGCCCGATCGCGCGCTCCTGGTTGCGGCCAACGCCGCGTGGAACAATTATTATCACTGGCTGCTCCAGTGCGTTGGCGCGGTGCTCGTCGGCCAGGCGCATCTGGGACGCGACTTCGCCGTGGTCGTGCCGCCCCTTGGCCCGGCTTGGCGCGAAACACTCCGCCTCGCCGGGATCGACGATACCCGCGTCCGGGAGTTGCCCGCAACGGCCGCGTTGGCGGCGGATCGAGGAGTTTACAGCAATCTCAGCTCGGGGGCCTTCGCTTTCCTGCCGCACCCCGCGCTGGTGGCAGCGTTCGATATGATGGCCGGCCGCCCGCCGCGATCGCGCTATGCGGGCCGGAAGGTCTTTGTCTCGCGCGCCGATGCGCACAAACGCCAGATGGTCAATGAACCGGCCCTGGCCGAAGCGCTGGAAGCGACCGGGTTCGAAACGGTACAGTGCGGGGCATTATCACCGTCGGAGCAGATAGCGCTGTTCCGCGACGCGGCGCTGGTCGTGGCTCCTCACGGCGCGGCGCTTACCAACCTTCTATTTGCACGGCCGGGAAGCGACGGACCGATCGTCGTCGAACTCCATCAGGAAAATTACATCCATCAAGCCTATCTGAAGCTCTGTCAGGTCAAACGGCTGCGTTATGCGGGGCTGGTCAATCCGATCGTCGATCCCGGGGCGGACGGCCGCCATGACTCCACCTGGGAAGCTGATATCCCGGCGATCCTGGGGCTATTGTCCCGTTTATGAAATAGGCGCCGCCCGTATCGGCGGCGCCTCATATCGGCATCAGAGCGCTGGCAACAGCCGCTTTTCGCCGGCGATGCGCATCATCGCCTTTTGCAGCTTGTCGAAGGCCCGCACCTCGATCTGGCGGACTCGCTCGCGGCTCACGCCATAGACCTGGCTCAGTTCCTCGAGCGTCTTGGGCTCGTCGACCAGCCGCCGTTCGACCAGGATATGCTTCTCACGGTCGTTGAGTGCAGCCAGCGCTTCGTTGAGCATGTTGTGACGCACGCTCTTTTCCTCGGCGTCGGCAATGCGCTCGTCCTGCAGCGCGCTCTGATCGACCAGCAAATCCTGCCACTCGCCTTCGCCATCCTCGCGCATCGAGACGTTGAGCGACGCATCGCCGCCCATCGACATGCGGCGATTCATGCTCGTTACCTCTTCCTCGGACACGCCGAGGTCGGTCGCGATCTTGCGCAGATCCTCGGGCTTGAGGTCGCCGTCCTCGAATGCGTCGAGCTTGGCTTTCATCCGGCGCAGGTTGAAGAACAATTTCTTCTGCGCCGCGGTGGTGCCCATCTTCACGAGGCTCCACGACCGCAGGATATATTCCTGGATCGAGGCCTTGATCCACCACATCGCATAGGTGGCGAGGCGGAAGCCGCGATCGGGCTCGAACTTCTTCACGCCCTGCATCAATCCGATATTGCCTTCGGAGATCAGCTCGCTCGCAGGCAGGCCATAGCCGCGATAGCCCATCGCGATCTTCGCCACGAGGCGCAGGTGCGACGTGACGAGCCGCGTCGCGGCTTCGGGATCGCCATGCTCCTGGAAACGCTTGGCGAGCATATATTCCTCTTCCGCCGTCAACAGCGGAAATTTCCGGATCTCGGCCAGATAGCGGTTGAGGCTTTGCTCCCCGCCCAGTGCGGGAATCGTGGCGGGCACGTTCTTACCGCTTGCCATGATCGATCTACTCCCATCTCGATGCCTTGAGTGAGCATCGGAACCATTGAAAAGTCGATACGGAGAATCATCCCGTACCGTTCTGTAACATCTATATCATCTAATTTTTCAAAACGCTGAACAAATCGTGCATATCCCGCGGAATTTCGCTTTGGAAACATAAAGGCGCGCTTGTCACGGGGTGGATAAAGCCCAGATAGGCCGCGTGCAGCGCCTGCCGCTTGAAACTCAAACGGCTGAGCAACTCGCGGTGTTCCGGCCGGCTGCGGCCGTAGACCGGATCGCCCAGCAGTGGATGGCCGATCGACGCCATATGGACGCGCACCTGATGGGTCCGGCCGGTTTCGAGGCGGCATTCGACCAGCGCCGCGCTCCGCAGCCGCTCGAGCGTGCGATAATGGGTGACGGCGCGCTTGCCGCGCCCGCTCTCGACGATCGCGATCTTCTTGCGGTTCGCCGTCGAGCGCGCGAGCGGCGCGTCGATCGTTCCTTCGGCGGGACGGGGAAGGCCCGCGACGATCGCCAAATAGCGCCGGTCGATGCTGTGCCGGGCAAACTGGGCCGCCAGCCCGACATGCGCCGGATCGGTCTTGGCCGCGACCATCAGACCCGACGTGTCCTTGTCGATGCGGTGAACGATGCCGGGGCGCTCGACTCCGCCGATGCCCGAAAGGCTGCCGCGACAATGGTGCAGCAGCGCATTGACCAGCGTGCCGTCGAGATTGCCCGCCGCCGGATGAACCACCAGCCCGGCCGGCTTGTCGATCACGATCAGGTGCTCGTCCTCATAGGCGATGACGAGCGGAATGTCCTGCGCGGCGTTGTGCGCGGGGCTGGGGTCGGGCACCGTCACCGCGAAGGCTGCGCCCGGAGCCACTTTCATGGCGGGATCGCGCGCGAGCGCGCCGCCAGCGGCCATGACCTGCCCCGACGATATCAGCGCCTTCAGCCGCTCGCGCGACAGCAGGGGCAGGGCGGCCGCCAGCGCGCGGTCGAGCCGCCATCCCTCCGCGCTCGGAGGCACGATCGCCTGCAATGTCGATTTTCCCCCGATCATCCTGTACCGATGTGGCGATGTCGCTGATGATATCAAGCCCGTTGCTCGACGAAATGATGAGGGCGGCCGGCGAGAGCCCCGGGCGCGAGATTTGCGGGCTTTTGCTCGGTCATGGCGATCGGGTGGAGAAGGTGGTTCGGTGTGCGAACGTCGCGGCGGATCCGCGCGACAGTTTCGAGATCGATCCCGTGGCGTTGATCGCGGCCCACCGCGCGGCCCGGAGCGGCGGGCCGGCGCCGATCGGCCATTATCACTCACATCCGCGTGGTTCGGCGGAGCCATCTGCGCGCGACGCCGCGGCGGCCGAGCCGGGCAGCTACTGGATCATCATCGCGGGCGCCGAACTCAGATGCTGGCGCGCGGCGACGGAAGGAGCCTTCGAAGCGGTGTCCATCGTTACGCCGGATAATCGCTGATTGCCTAACCGCCGCCCGCTTGCCAAAAGACCCGACCTGTATTGCCGCACTGAGGAATATCCTGATGGTCAATCGTTCGGCCGAGTTTGCGAGCCTGCTCTGTTCGCGGCTGTGCCACGATCTCCTGTCTCCGGTCGGCGCGCTCAACAACGGCATCGAGCTTCTGGCGGACGAAACCGATCCGGAAATGCGCGCGCGCTGCATGGAGTTGCTGGCCGACAGCGCACGAGCCTCGGCCAATAAACTGAAATTCTTTCGGCTGGCCTTTGGCGCGGCCGGCGGCTTCGGCGAAATGGTCGATACGCGTGAGGCTCGGGCCGCGATCGAAGGGCTGCACGGCCAGGACGGCAAGGTGAAGCTCGGCTGGATGGTGGAGGCGCCGGCGCTGCCCAAGATCGGCATCAAAGTGCTGCTCAATCTCGCGCTGATCGCCGGCGACGCGCTGGTTCGCGGCGGCCAACTCGATATCGCCGCTGAGGCCGGGGAGATCGTGATCCGCGCAGAAGGGCCGCGCCTTGTGCTCGATCCCGAGCTGCGCAACGCGCTGCTGGGGGAGGCCGACCCGGATTTGCTCAGCCCGCGCGCGGCGGCCTCCTGGCTCGTTCATATATTGGTCGCCGACTATGGCGGCACGGTACAGATATCGCAGCCGGCCGACGGGGTCTTGATGATGGGCGCGAACCTTCCCGGCTAACGCCTGCCGGGGTGGGGGCCGGGGCCGTCGCGTTTCCACCGCCAATTCTTCCGGCGCTGATCCGTATACCAGCTTTTAACCATCCAGGTGCCATCACTCCCCCGAATATTCGCATCGGGAAGGATGAGATGGACGATCTGCTCGGCGATTTCGTCGCGGAAACCCGCGAGACGCTCGAAGCCCTCACGGGCGAGATCGTCGCGTGGGAAGCCGCGCCCGACGATCGCGCGCGTCTCGATTCGATTTTCCGCTTCGTCCATACGGTCAAGGGAAGCTGCGGTTTCCTCGATCTGCCGCGGCTCGAACGACTGAGCCACGCGGCCGAGGATGTGCTGGCCGACGTGCGCGGCGACCGGCGTAAGCCCGATGCGCAGCTGGTCAGTGCGGTTCTCGCGGTGATCGACCGTATCGCCGAACTGGCCGATGCGATCGAAAGCGGAACCGCGATCGCCGACAGCGACGAGCACCTCATCGCGGCGCTCCAGCCTGGCGCTGCGGAGGCCGCGGCCACGGGCGCGCCCCAGCCGGCCGCGGAGCCGGTTCAACCGGCCGAGCAGCAAGGCGGCGGTTCTGCGTCGTCGGCGCGCGCCGTGTCGCGCACCATCCGGCTTCCGGTGGACTTGCTTGACCGGATGATGGCGGGTGTTTCGGACATGGTGCTGGCGCGCAACGAACTCGCCCGCCGCCTGCGGGACAGCGGAGCGGAGTCGGCCACCGACGTCGCGTTCGAGCGGCTCTCGATTTGCGTCGCCGAGATGCGCGACGCGATCACCCGCACGCGCATGGCGCGGGTCGAGAATCTTTTTACCGCGTTGCCGCGTATGGTGCGCGATATCTCGGCCGAGTTGGGCAAGCTGGTGCAGCTTGAAATCGACGGCGGCGATGTCGAGCTCGATCGCGAAATGATCGAGATGATCCGTGACCCGCTGACGCACATCGTCCGCAACGCGATCGATCATGGCATAGAACCGCCCGAGGCGCGCATCCTGGCCGGCAAGCCGAAGACGGGACGTCTGCACGTCAGCGCTCGGCAGGTCGGCAACCAGATCCTGATCGAGGTGATCGACGATGGGCGCGGCATCGACGCCGATCGCATCGTCCAGAAGGCACTCGCGGTCGGGCTGATCAACCAGGACCGCGCCGCCTCGCTGAGCTGGGAGCGCAAGCTCGAGCTGATCTTCGAACCCGGCCTGTCGACGGCGCAGCAGGTCACCGCCATTTCGGGCCGAGGCGTCGGGATGGACGTGGTGCGCGCCAATGTCGAACGGATCGGCGGGCTGGTCGACATCGACAGCCGCCCCGGCCAGGGTCTGCGCCTGACGCTGCGCGTTCCGCTGACCCTCACCATCATACCGGCGCTCACGATCAGCGGCGGCGGCCAGCATTTCGCCATTCCCCGCTCGGCGATCGACGAGATCGTGCGGATCGGCGGCGAGACGGTCAAGATGGGCACGCTCGGCGGCGCCGATATCGTGTTCATCCGAGGCACGCGCCTGCCGGTGGTCTCGCTCGGCGACGTGATCGGCCTCGAAGCGCGGGGCAATCAAACCAATCTCGTGGTGCTCAAGCTTTCTGGCGGCGCGCGTTACGCGCTCGCGGTCGAGGCGGTCCACGATCATGAGGAGCTTGTCGTCAAACCCGCAGCGCCGGTCGTCATGGCCTGCGGGATTTATGGCGGCACGACCTTGCCCGACAACAGCCGGCCGATGCTGCTGCTCGACGTTGCAGGAGTCGCCGAGAAGGCGGGAGTAGGCCGCGACGACAAGAATGCGGACGCAGCGCCCGAAGAAGCCGAGGAAATCGTACAGGATGACAGCGCGGTTCCGGTGCTGCTGTTCCGTGACCTCGACGGGATCGAACGTGGCATCCCCTTGGCGCTCGTCGAGCGGATCGAGGACTGCTTCGCCAGCGCGATCAGCCGCACGGCGGGGCGCATTCGATTGAACATCGACGGCCGGCTGGTGCCGCTGATCTCGTGCGGAGCGCCGATTCCCGATATGAAAGCGCGCGTGCTCCGCATGCGCGATGGCGATGAGGAGATCGCCTACGCGATCGAGACCGTCATCGATATTGTGCCGATTCCGATCGTTCTGCAGCGCTCGACCGAGCCGGGCCCGGTCGCGGGCGTCATGCTCATCGAAGAGCGGCCGATCGAGTTTCTCGACCCCTTCTGGCTGTTTGCACAGGGAAGTGGCGCGAGCCCTGCGGCACTCGACCGTCCTATCTGCCTGTTGTCCGACGGTGATCCCTGGACCCGCCAGGTGCTCGCGCCGCTGGTCGAAAGCGCCGGTTATCAGGTGGTCTACGATACCGAGGCCTCCCAGACCACAGCCGATCTGGTGATCCTGTCCGATGCTTCGCCGGTTCGGTCGATCGAGGGCAGCAGGGTAGTGAGACTGCGCGCCACTGCAGAAGAGCGCGGCGCCTCGCCCGAAAGCCTGTGGCGCTATGATCGCGCAGGGCTCACGGCGGAATTGCGCAAGCACTGGAACGAGCGGAGCGCCTGACGATGCAAGATCTTTATCTCATAGTCGAAGTGGCCGGCCAGCGTGCCGTGCTGCCCGCCTCGATCGTCGAGTCGGTGGTCGAGGTGGAGGAAGTCGCACCGGTGCCTTGCGCGCCTGCGCATGTCTTCGGCCTCTTCGCGTTGCGCAGCCGGGTGTTGACGGTGATCGATACGATCGCGGCGCTCGGTGGCGAACGCAGCAGCGTCGGGGAGAAGCAAGCTGTGATCGTAACCGTGGACGGCCATCTTTACGGCCTGCTTGTCGACAATGTCGACGATGTGGTGGCGATCGAAGGTGGCCCTGCGCAGCCGCGCGCGCTGCTCTCGCCCGGCTGGACCAGATTCTCCAGGGGCGTGCTTGAACATGACGGGCAGCCGTTGTTGCTGATCGACGTTCCCGCCCTGATTGCAGGGCCACTCGACATGGCAGCCTGAACCCCCGTTAACGCGGCGCTTACCGGTGCCGCATTACAAGTGCCCCCATGCTTAAGCAAAACGGAAGACCGTGATGAAGACCTGCCTCGTGGTTGACGACTCAAAGGTGATCCGAAAGGTCGCTCGTCACATTTTGGAAGCCCTCCACTTCAATGTCGAAGAGGCTGGGGACGGGCGGGAGGCGCTGGACCGCTGCCAGGCCGGCGAGGTGCCCGACGTAATCCTGCTCGATTGGAACATGCCGGTGATGAGCGGCATGGAATTCCTGCGCTCGCTGGGCACGTCGGGAATCCCCAACCGCCCCAAGGTTGTGTTCTGCACGACCGAAAACGACGTGGCGCATATTCGCGCCGCGATCGATGCTGGCGCCGACGAATATATGATGAAGCCATTCGATCGTGAGACGCTCGAAAGCAAGTTGCAGCTCGTCGGCGTTGCCTGATCCATGGGGCGGGTGGGCCTTAGCGGCAGCGTCCGCCGGGGGGCGACCGGCGCCGCCCGGCCGGCGATCCGCCCCATCCGCGTCCTGCTGGTCGACGATTCGCTGGTTGCCAGGACGGTCCTTGCGCGCCTGCTGGAGGGGCGTCCTGAATTTGAGATAGCTGGAGCCGCGCCTACCGCCGACCAGGCGATCAATTTCCTGGCAAACCATCAGATCGACATCGTCGTGCTCGATGTCGAAATGCCGGGAAAGGACGGTCTCACTGCGCTCCCCGAAATTCTCGAGGCCAGTCACGGAGCGCGCGTCCTGATCGTGTCCTCGGCGGCGGAGACTGGGGCCTCGGCCACGGTCCGTGCGCTGACGCTGGGCGCGGCGGATACCCTGCTCAAACCGATGGCCGGCAATTTCGCTGGCGAGTTTGCGCATAAGTTCGTCGATGCCTTGCTGCGTATCGGCCACGCCAAGAACCGGGTCGAAAAAAGCGACGCCGTTACGCGGGAGTCGGCGGCGCGGCCCGCGGTTGCGGCGCCGATCGTGGCGCTGCGGCCCGCCAAGACCGGCGCTATCGGCTGTCTCGCCATCGGCGCGTCGACCGGCGGGCTGCACGCGCTTTCCGCCTTCTTCCGGAAGCTGCCACCCGCGTTCACCGCGCCGATCCTGATCACGCAACATCTTCCACCCCCTTTCATGCCCTATTTTGCGGCGCAATTGCGCGACATCGCCGGCCGGCCGACCGCGGTCGCAACCGAGGGGATGGCGCTGGTTCCGGGGCATATGCTGGTCGCCCCAGGCGAAGGTCATATCCGTCTGGCGCGCAAGGGATCGCAAGTCGTCGTCCGGCTCGATTCGGGCCCCGCCCCGAGCCGCTGCATGCCGTCGGTCGACCCGATGTTCGAGGCCGTTGCGGATATTTATGGCGTCGAGGGCGTGGGCGTGGTGCTCACCGGCATGGGCCGTGACGGCACGCTTGGCGCCGAAGCCATGGTCCGCAGCGGCGCCGAGATTCTGGCGCAGGATTCGGGAACGTCGGTGGTTTGGGGAATGCCCGGATCGGTCGCCCAGGCGGGGCTCGCGTCGTTGGTGATGCCACCGGAAGATCTGGCGCGCCATGTCTGTGTGCGCGCCGGTGCGCCATGGAAGTAAGCCCTCGGTCCGCGAGCATCATCGCGCGCCTGTTCGAACAGGCGACCGGGCAGGTGCTGTCGCAGGACCGCCTTTGGCGAATTGCGGCGACGCTTACGCCCTTTTGCCGCGCGCGCGGCATCGCCAGCTTCGATCAGCTCGCCGCCACGCTCGAACGAGGCACCACCCCGGAATTGTCGCTCGATGTGATCGACGCGCTGCTCAACAACGAGACCAGCTTCTTTCGTGATGAGCTGGTGTTCGAGCACATCGCCAACCGCGTCCTGCCGCAGCTCGCCGCTGCCCGTCGGCGCGAGAAGCGGCTGCGGATCTGGTCGGCAGCCTGCTCGACGGGCCAGGAAGCCTTTTCGCTGGCGATTATCCTCGCCCAGCAGCGCGAGCGCTGGGCGGATTGGAATATCGAGATATTGGCGACCGATATTTCGCGCTCGGCGGTCATGCGCGCGCGCCGGGGCCTGTACACCCAGTTCGAGGTCCAGCGCGGTCTGCCCATTCAACACCTGGTCGACTGGTTCCAGCCGGTGCTCGATCAAGGCTGGCGCGCCAAGCCGCAGCTCATGTCGATGATCAGCTTCGGACGCCACAACCTGCTTGGTCCTCCGCCCGCGGGAGGTCGGTTCGACCTGATCCTGTGCCGCAACGCCCTGATCTATTTCGCCCCCGAGCGACGGCATCAGATGCTCGAGGGACTCTCGCTTGCGATCGCCGCCGATGGCGTGCTGATGCTCGGCGCCGGCGAGACCGCACTCGGCAATTCGCGGCGCTTCATCAACGATCCTATGATGCAGAACATCTATCGTCCGGCCGGCCATGCAGGAGCCGCGGAGGCTGCCGCCTGATATTTGCCGCGTTGCGCGGGCTGCACCAGCCTGTCTATGGAGCGGTCATGAGCGACATCATCGACTGTCCATCGCCCAATCATGATGAGCGCGCTCTCCCGGTCTCGATGCTCGTGCTGCACTATACCGGGATGCAGGACGCGGCATCGGCGATTACGCGGCTGACCGATGCGCAAGCGAAGGTGTCCAGCCATTATCTGGTCGCGGAGGATGGCCAGCTGTTGCGGCTAGTGCCCGAGGAACGCCGCGCCTGGCACGCCGGCAAATCCCGCTGGCGCGGGATTTCGGACGTCAACTCGGCGAGCATCGGCATCGAGCTGGTCAATCCGGGCCACGAGTTCGGCTATCGCCCCTTTCCCGCGGCGCAGATGGACGCGTTGGTGCCGCTGATAGCGGATATCGTCGCGCGCCACGGGATCGAGCCGGCCAATGTGGTCGGTCATTCCGACGTAGCCCCCGCGCGGAAGCGGGATCCCGGCGAACTGTTCGACTGGCCGCTGCTCGGCAAGCTCGGTCTCGCGCTCAAGCGGCCGCGGCACGGCCTCGCCGATCCGCATTGGACGCCGGGCGGCTTCCTCCTCGCGCTTGAGCGCTTCGGCTATGACGTCAGCGACGGGCCGGCGGCCGTCGCCGCGTTCCAGCGGCGTTTCCGCCCCGAGATGATCGACGGGATCGCCGATGGCGAGACCCGCGCGATCCTGCTTCGGCTGCTGCTCCATCGCGAAGGCGACGGACTGCTTGAGCCCGGGCCCAAAGCATCCTAACTAGGCGACGCCAGAGGGTCGGGCGATCGCTGCGCATCGTTTATGCGGTGCGGGGAGGAAAGTCCGGGCTCCAAGGAGTGACGGTGCCGGGTAACGCCCGGCGGGGGCGACCCCAGGGACAGTGCCACAGAAAGCAGACCGCCCGGCGGACCCGCCCAGGATTTCCTCGCGGGTTCCGGGTAAGGTCGAAAGGGTGCGGCAAGAGCGCACCGCGGGCCCGGCAACGGGAACGGCATGGTAAACCCCACCGGGAGCAAGATCGAATAGGGACGGCGCATGGGCTACTCCGCCCGGTCGTCCGGGTTGATTGCTGGAGGCCGGGCGCGAGCCCGGTCCTAGAGGAATGATCGCCCATCCGGCGGGGGACCCTCCCGCCGGTGGACAAAACCCGGCTTACAGACCCTCTGGCCCACCCTCTCAATGGGCGGCTGTGAAGCGCGTCCAACGGAGACTAGCTGTGATATGGAGAGTGCCGATGCAAGACGGCACTTTTCTCTCACCTGGTCACCAGCGCGAAACCGATGGCCAGCTCGCTTATGATGCCCGAGTTGGCCAGGGAGCGGTGTCATGACGAGCAAATTCCTGTTCAACGGCTTCAATGCCTCTCCCTTTCTGGGCGCGCCGGTCCCGTTGCCCGAGCAGATCGAAGCGGCCGCCGCAGCCGGCTTCGACCTTGTCGCCTTCGACCGGTTCTCGCTCGAGCGATTCGAGGCCGATGGCGGCGTTATGAGTCACCTTCTGCGCCGACTCGAACGGTCTGGCATCGGCTGCGGAGCGATCACCGCGGCTGCCGCGCTCGGCGATGGCAGCGACACCGATACGGCGTTGCGCAAGGCGGCAGCCTGGGCCGAGAGCCTCGGCGTGGCGCTGGTGCAGATCAACGTCGTCGCTGAACCGCCCGCCCAGGCGGCGGCGCTCGAAGTGGCGTGCTCGGCGGTCGACGGCAAGGCGCGGCTCGCCATTGAATATCTTCCCTTCACCCCGCTGGCTCGCGTGGGCGACACGGTCGAGCTCGCGCGGAAGGTCGGCTTCGAGCGCGCCGGCGTGCTGATCGATATCTGGCATCATGAGCGCGGGCCCGACGATTGGGACGCGTTGGCCCGCGTGCCGCCCGAGGCGGTCGCCTATGTTGAGTTCGATGACGCCTTGCCGCTCGAGCGGACCGATCTCGGTTTCGAGACATTGTCCCGTCGCACCTTCCCCGGCGATGGTGTGTTCGACTGCAGGCGTTTTGCCGATGCGATGCGCGCCATCGGCGCAGCCGGACTTATCAGCATCGAAGTGCTCAGCGCCGCGTGGCGGGGCGACGATTTCACCGCATTCGCGCGCACATGCCTGGCCAAGAGCCGGCCTTATTGGACCTAGCTGGGCAGGTCTGTCGCCAATCGAGATTATCGCTGCTCCGCCATAGCGCGCGCGAAGGCCGCCGCGAGCCGTTCGTATACGCTTTGATGACCGGCGGGCAGCGGCGTGCCAAGATGAATGGTGCGCAGCTCGGCCATGAAATCTTCGAGCATAGGTCCGCCGCCTTCCTCGAGCAGTTTCTGCCGGATCGCGAAGGCGGGGGTGGTCGGCAGGTGGCGGCGGCCCCAGGCGCCCATCTGAACGAGCAAGGGCAGGAGCTCGATCCCCATTTCGGTCAGGCTGTAGACCGCCTTCTGCTTGTGCGTGGGATCTCCATCGCGCGTCAACACGCCGGCCGCCATCAGCCGTTTGAGCCGGTCGGCCAATATGTTCGATGCGATGCCCTCTTCCGAATGGGCGAGCAACTCCCTGAAGTGGCGCCGATTGCCGAACATGATGTCGCGGATGACGATCAGGCTCCAGCGGTCGCCGAGCACTTCGAGCGTAAGATTGATCGGGCAGGAAGAGCGCGCTGTTTCCATGGCCGCTTGCATATAGCAACCACTTGCGCTATTCCGCAACTGGTTGTAAAACGCAATCAGTGGAGATGGCCATGTCCAGAATATGTGTCGCGGGTTTCTCGTTGTCGGTCGACGGCTTTGGGGCCGGCCCTGATCAAAGCCTCGAAAATCCGTTGGGAAGGCGTGGTGAGGAATTGCATCATTGGGCCTTTCCGACAAAAAGCTTTCGCACGATGTTCGGCGAGCCCGGCGGCTCGGAAGGGGTCGATGACGATTATGCCCGCCGGTCGATGGCGGGCTTCGGCGCGTTCATCCTGGGCCGCAACATGTTCGGCCCGGTCCGGGGCCCTTGGCCCGACGCGAATTGGAAGGGTTGGTGGGGCGACAATCCGCCCTACCATGCACCGACCTTCGTCCTGACTCATCATCCCCGTGATCCGATCGTGATGGAGGGTGGGACAACCTTCCATTTTGTGAGCGACGGGATCGAGGCGGCGCTCGATCGTGCGAGGAAGGCTGCCGGGGGACTCGACATCAAGATCGGCGGCGGGGTCGAGACGGTGCGTCAATATCTGCGCGCCGGCCTGATCGACGAGCTCCATTTCGCAATCGCCCCGATTGTGCTCGGACGTGGGGAAGCGATGTTCGCCGGGATCGACCTGCCTGCCTTGGGTTACCGGGTCGTCGAACATGCCGCGACCGAGCATGCGACCCATCTCGTGCTCAGCCGATAGGAGTCCCCATGTCCCTGATCCTGTACCAGCACCCGCTCTCCTCCTATGTGCAGAAGGTGAAAACCGCCTTTTACGAAAAGAATGTGCCTTTCGAGGCGAAGCTGCTTGACGGCGGCATGCCAGTGGCGGGCGAGTTCGCGGCGCTCTGGCCGATCGGCCGCTTTCCGGTGGTCGATCATGATGGCGACCTGATCTTCGAGGCGACCAGCATCATTGATTATCTCGATGCACGCTTCCCTGATACCCCGCGGCTGATTCCCGCGGATCCGATGCGGGCGGTCGAGGTCCGGATGTGGGATCGCTTCTTCGACAATTATGTCAGTTATCCGCAACAGCGGCTCGTCTTTCTAGCGATCGGCCGCGAGCCCGACGATGGAGAGGGCGGGGCGAAGTGGAAGAGCGCGCTCGAAACCGCCTACGCCTTGCTTGACCGCCGCCTGGAGGGACGGGTCTGGGCGGCGGGCGATTTCAGCCTTGCCGACTGCGCCGCAGCCCCGGCGCTTCTCTATGCGGATTGGAGCTGGGCCATTCCCCCACGCTTCGAAGCGCTGCGCGCCTATCGCCAGCGGCTGCTCGCACGGCCGTCCTATGCCCGCGCTCTCGACGAGGCGCGCCCCTACCGGCACATGTTCCCGCTAGGGGCGCCCGTCGATCGCGACTGATGCTTTAGTTCTTCACGAGCTGGCCGCGCACCGCTCCTCCTGGAAAAGTGGCGTTGTGGATGTTGACATAATAGTCGCCGGGCTTGGCGACGATCGCCGTCGCCTTGTCGGCGGGGATGGCGATGCAATGTTCACCGGCGGCGAGCTCAGTCAACGGAACGAACACCGGGCCGCTGACCCCCGCCGCTCCACTGTGGATATGCGCCATCGTCGGCGCATCGATGGACGCGGATGTCAGCGTATAGCAAAGCTGACCCTGTCCCGGTACGAGCCGTGCCGCAAAGCTGCCGCTGCCGTCGGGATCGCCCTGGGCGGCGGTGCCTTTGGCGTCGACCTCATTGGCCCCGTTCAGGGTCGCGGAGAGCTTGACGCCGCCATGGTGCGCAGCGTGGTCGGCGGCGATCGCCGGTGTCTCGGCTGCAGCGAGCAGCATGGTGAGCGCGAACGAGGCAGCGGCGAAGCGCGCTGGTGAAAAACAAGCAGACATGTGTCTCTCCTCCGTGGTTGGGATCGCTCGAGGCGACCGTTCCCCCCATCGGAGGGATAGCATAGCGGGTAAAAGCTGCGAAGCGCTCGCTGCGCGGTCATTCGACGGTGATCGTGCCCTTCATGCCGAAACCCGAGTGCAGGAAATGCGTGCATTTGACCTTGTAGCTACCGACCGCCGGTACAAGGCGGATGTCGCGTGCGGCGCCGTTGTCGAGTTCGACCTTGCCGTTGGTGAGGCCCGCAGTGTCGCCCGGAGCGATCCGCGCCGCGGAGAAGAAGGCGGGGGCCGAGAAGTTATGGCCGCCCGATCCCCGGTTGACGAAATGCAGCCGATAGGCGTGGCCCTGACGGAAGTGGAGATCGGCAGGTTTGAACGCGAAGTTCGACAGCTCGATTTCGACCGGCTCGGCACGGCTCCAATCAGCGTCGGCGGCCAGCGCGGCGCAACCCCAGCCGATCAGCGAGCCTGCCAGCAGAACAGCAGCGCGAAGCACCCTCATCACACTCTCCTCGGCCAGATGAGGGCATAGTAGCATGATCGGCGAAGAGGCGCATCCATTGCCTGCTTAGGGTGCCGGCGCCGCGCGAGAAATCCCGGGCGGCACCGGCATCTGCCGCCGCCGCGGCAGCGCCTCGGGCATTTCTGCCGCGATAAAGGCGAGGAGTGCCTCGCGCACATCGCAGCGCAGGTCGAATGCGGTCGATGCGTCGCGCGCCGTCACGAGCACGCGCAGCTCGACCGTCTCCTCCTTCGCATCGGTTACCTGGAGATTCCAGAATCGCCGATCCCAGAGCGGATTCTGCGAGACGATCTCCTCGGTCTTGGCCCGGATGCGCGCCACGTCGGCGGCATGATCGAGATAGAGCAACACCGATCCCGTCAACTGGGAGGTCGTGCGGGTCCAGTTCTGGAAGCTTTGCTCGAGGAACTTGGCCACCGGCACGATCAGCCGGCGATCATCCCAGATCCGCACGATGACGTAGGTCAGCCTAATCTCTTCGACTCGGCCCCATTCGCCATCGATGATCAACACGTCGTCGATGCGGATTGGTTCGGAAAAGGCGAGCTGCAGGCCCGCGATGAGATTCTTGAGCGCGGGTTGCGCGGCCGCGCCGACCGCCAGTCCGGCGAGCCCCGCCGAGGCGATCAGCGTCACGCCGATGCTGCGAATGCCGGGAATGCTCAGCAGCATCATGCAAATGGTGAGGAACAGGATGGTGAACATCGCGATCCGGGTGAGGATCGCGATCCGCGTGCGCCGGCGTCGCGCGCGCAGGTTGTCGGCGACGCTGATGTCATGGCGGACCGCCATCACATCGCTCACCGCATAGACCAGCGCGATGGCGAGCCAGCCGATCAGGCCTGGGAGGACGAAGCCGGTCGCCTGCTCCCAGATCGCAAGCGCCCAGGGCGCCAGTGGCAGCCCCCGCTGAACGAGGCTCAGCGCCACCGCGACGACGATCCAGCGCATGGGTGCGGCGACCCGCGCGAGGATCAGATCGTCGGTGTTGCTCGCCGTGCGCGCGGCGAGCCGGCGCAGCAGGAGCAGCCCGCCGCGATGGACGAGCAGCGCCCCTGCGGTCGCGATTGACAACAGCAGCGCCGTCTCGAGCACATCCACCAATTCCGGGGTGATCCAAGGAAGTTCTGGCATATCGGCTGTCATGGCGGCGCAACGTCGCGCCGATGCGGCTGTTCCGCGGCCGACGGCCGGGCATCGCTTGATTTGGGGGCAGGGCGGCCTATCTTCCCGATCAGCGGAGGACGACATGGCTCAGGAAATCGCGACTTTGGCCGGCGGCTGCTTCTGGTGCGTGGAAGCGGTGTTCGACGACGTTATCGGAGTCAGCTCGGTTGAGAGCGGCTATATCGGCGGTCACGTCTCCAATCCGAGCTACAAGCAGGTCTGTGGCGGCGATACCGGCCATGCCGAAGCGATACGGATCAGCTTCGACCCGGATGTGATCAGCTATGGCGAACTGCTCGACATCTTCTTCCACGTCCACGATCCGACGCAGCTCAATCGGCAGGGCAATGATGTCGGCACGCAATATCGCTCGGCGATCTTCCCCCATTCGCCGGCGCAGGCGGCAGCCGCCCGCGCCGCGATCGAGCGCGCCCAGGCGGATTGGCCCCAGCCGATCGTCACCACGATCGAGCCCGACGCGCCCTGGTACCCGGCCGAGGGTTACCACCAGGAATATTTCGCGCGCGAAGGCCAGAATAACGGCTATTGCGTCATGGTCGTGGCGCCCAAGCTCGCCAAATTCCGCAAAAGCTATGCCGCACGGCTGAAGGATAAGGCGGCGGTCTGAAGTCGATATTGCCGTGCGCTGTGGAGGACGTCTTCAGTCGCGCGGCGCGGCGGCCCGCCTTAGCCGGTCGTTGATCGCCAGTCCCAGATCCTGCTCCGGAATCGGCGCCACCGCGATTGCCGCAGCGTCGGATGCGTCGGCCACGTGCAGAAGATCGAACAACCGCGCCGCAGCCTGCGCGAGATTGCCGTGCTCGGACAGGTTCGCGTCGCCGCGCACCGCGCCGAACCCGATCAGGAATTCACCAGGCCGGGCCTGCTGTGCGCCGAGGCGCAACGGTTTGGTGGGCGCATAATGGCTCAGCATCTGGCCTGGGGCTTCGATGGCCCCCATATCGCAGCTATCGACGGGCACGCCCGCCACGCTCCGAAGCATTTCAACGGTGATGCTGCCCGGGCGCAGCAGTCGCAGGCGATCGCCCTCGACCGCGACGATCGTCGATTCAAGCCCCACCTCGGTAGGCCCGCCGTCGAGGACCAGTTCGATACGTCCCTCGAGCGATTGTGCGACGTGTTCGGCGCGGGTGGCGCTGATCGCGCCGCTCGCGTTGGCCGACGGCGCGGCGAGCGGGCCGCCGGTCGCCGTGATCAACGCGCGCATCACCCGATGCGCGGGCGCGCGGACGGCGACGGTCGGTAGCCCCGCGGTGACCAGAGGGGCGATCGGCGCATGTGGCGCGATCGGCAGCACCATCGTCAGGGGCCCCGGCCAGAAGGCGGTGGCGAGGCGATGCGCCAGCCGCGAAAAGCAAGCGACGGTTTCGGCCATCGCCATGCCGTCGACATGAACGATCAACGGATTGAAGCTCGGCCGGCCTTTCGCAGCATAGATCGCCGCCACGGCCTCGCCCGCACGCGCATCGCCGGCAAGGCCATATACCGTCTCGGTGGGCACCGCGACCGGAAGCCCGCGTCCGATCAGCGCCGCGGCCTGCGCGATGCCGATCTCGTCGGCGGGGATGATACGCGTATGGGTCACGCCCGCCCGCTATAGCCGGGGCAAGGCCAGGGCAAGCGGCTCGCGCCGCTTAGCGTCCGACCTGTTCGAGCAGTTCGGCGGGATCGAGGTGAAGCCGGCGCATGTTGCGCAGAATACGCGGCCATTCGTCGCGCAGGAAGCTGTCGCGTGCCGCGTGGCGCAGACGAGCCGAGGCGCCCTCGGCGACGAACATCCCGACCCCGCGCTTCACCGCGACGAAGCCCTCGTCCTGGAAACCCTGATAGGCCTTGGCGGCGGTTAGCGGATTCGCGCCATGCTGCGCAGCGAAGGCGCGCACCGAAGGAAGCGCATCGCCATCGCCATAGGTGCCGTCGAGGATCGATTCGGCGATCACATCGCGAAGGCGGAGATAGACGGGGCGATCCTGACTGCTCATGGCGTCACACTGTGCTAACACAGCACGGCGCGTCAATGGCAATCAGCCTTTCCATGTCGAAACGACAGCTTCATAGGCAGGGCGGGGCCGTTCCTCGAGCGGGCGCGACGGCGAACCCAGAAAGACAAATCCTGCAATGCGGTCGCTCGGCGCGCCGCCGAGCGAGGCCAGCACCTCGGCGCTGTAAGCCGGCCAACCGGTCAGCCAGCAGCCGACAAAGCCTTCCGCATGCGTTGCGATCAGCAGGTTCATACAGACGGCGCCGGCCGACAGCTGCTGTTCCCACAGCGGGATCTTGCTGTTTTCGGTCGGCGTGGACAGCACCGCCACCAGCGTCGGCGCCTGGTGCGCGAACTGCTCCATCGATTCGAGTTCGAGCCGGCCCGCCTGCGGCTTTTCCGCCAGATAGGCCTGTTTGAGCAGATCGGCGAACGCCTCCCTTTGATCGGTCTCGAACAGGACGAAGCGCCACGGATTGAGCTTGCCATGATCGGGCGTTCGCATCGCCGCCTGCAATATCCGGCGCAGTTGCGACGGATCGGGGCCGGGGGCCACCATGTCACGCGGCTTGGCGGAGCGGCGCGTGGAGAGCAAGGCCGCAGCGGACGAAAGATCGTTGAACATGCCCGGCTTCCTAGCGCATCAACAATCGGCTTCACAGCGCCGGATTCCTTGTTACTGTTTACATCCATGAAGGTTGTGCGCGCCCGTGCAGGCGTCGTGCGCCGCGAACCATAGAAAGCAGTTCATGGTCAATCCCGACGCTGATGCGACGACCGAGCGCGGCAGCGCCCACATAAGCCGATCCGACGGCGACACATGGTTCGGGCATCCCCGGCAGCTTGCCAGGCTTTTCTCAACCGAGGCGATGGAGCGCTTCGGCTTTTATGGAATGAGGGCGCTGCTCACCCTCTATCTTTCCCAACATTTCCTGTTCAGCGATCAGACCACCAATGGGCTTTATGGCGGTTTCACCGCGCTGGTCTATCTGACGCCGCTGATCGGCGGGCTGCTTGCCGATCGCTATCTCGGCTCCAAGAAATCGGTGAAGTTCGGGGCGATCCTGATGTCGCTGGGCTATCTGGTGCTGTGCTTCGGCGGCCCTACCGCCAAGCCCTATGCGACGATCGACGGCGCACGCTACGAGGTGACGATCGACAATGCCAAGCAGCAATATGTCATCCACGGCGGACGCAAGCTTGCGATCAAGGGCCAGGAAGACGGCTCCGTCCAGCTTGTCGCCCCCGATGGCGTGATCGAACGGACGATCGCGAAGGGCGGCTTCAAGGCGGACGCCGACCGTGACCAGTTCTACACGATGCTGATGCTCGTGGCGCTGACGATGGTCACCGTCGGAAACGGCTTCTTCAAACCTAACATATCGACGATCGTCGGCGCGCTCTATCCGGTCGGGGATCGCAGGCGCGACGCTGGCTTCACCATCTTCTACATGGGGATCAACCTCGGCTCGCTCTTCTCGCAGATTCTTTGTCCCTTCCTCGCCGTGGCGGTCGGCTGGTGGGCGGGCTTCGGCCTTGCCGCGATCGGGATGATGATCAGCTGGGGGCTGATCCAGTTCGCGGGGGACAAGCTTGCAGGCTATGGCGATCCACCGCCGGGACAGATCAAGGACCGCTCGCTGCTGATCTATGTCGGCGCGGTCTGCGTGATCCCGGTCGGCTGGTTCCTGTTCGTCAACCTGATGGATAGCGCCGGCGCGGCGGCGGGTAGCGGGATCATCGGCTATCTGTTGGCGCTGCCGATCATGGGCAAGGTGCTGTTCTTCACCTTTCTGGCCTCGGTGATCTTCATCCCGCTATGGGCGTGGAAGGCCGGCAACAGGGCGGAGTTCCAGATGATGATCGCCGCGATCGTGCTGATCATCTTCAACGTGGTGTTCTGGACGCTGTTCGAACAGGCCGGATCGTCGCTCACGCTGTTCGCTGATCGCAACACGGATTTGACGCTGTTCGGCGGCTATCAGATGACCGCGGGGCAAACCCAGTTCTTCAACGCCTTTTTCATCGTCGTGCTGGCGCCGCTCGCCTCGCTGATGTGGAACGCGCTCGGACGGCGCGGGCTCGAGCCGTCGATCCCGATCAAGTTCGCGATCGCGCTGGCGGGGGTCGGCCTCGGCTTTCTCGCGCTGGTGTGGGGCACGGCCTATGCCGGCCCCGATTATAAGGTCGCGGTCTGGTGGCTCGCGCTGCTCTATCTGATCCATTCGATGGCCGAGCTGTGCATTTCGCCGGTCGGCCTCTCGATGATCACCAAATTGTCGATCGCGCGCGTGGTGGGGCTGATGATGGGGCTTTGGTTCCTTTCGATCAGCTGCGCGCAATATGTCGCCGGGATTGTCGCGCAGGTGGCGAGCGTGGAGACGGTGGGGGGCCAGGTCACGAACCTCAAGGTCAGCCTCGAGACCTATGCCGGGGTTTTCCAGACGATCGGGTTGGCGTCGATCGGTATCGGGGTCGCGCTCCTTCTGGTTTCTCCGTCGATCAAGAGGTGGATGCACGGTGTCCAATAAGCTCATGCTGAGCATCGCGCTGGCCTTTGCATTGACGGCCTGTACAGGCGGCGGCCCGGCCCAATCGGCATCCTCCGATGCGCCCCCGCCCGGCAGGGGCAAGGGGTTCAACCATGACCCTTTTCCGTCGACCTATCGGGCCTATCCCGGGGTTCTGACCGCGATCGTTCATGCGACCGTCTATGACGGCGAGGGCGGGCGGATCGAGGACGGGACGCTGCTGCTCGCCGACGGCAAGGTGAAAGCTGTCGGCGGGCCCGATCTGCCGGTGCCTGCGGGCGCGACGGTGATCGAAGGCAAGGGCAAGTGGGTGACGCCCGGCGTTATCGATGTGCACAGCCATCTCGGCGACTATCCCTCACCGCAGGTCAAGGCGCTGTCGGACGGCAACGAGATGACCAACCCGGTGACCGCCGATGTCTGGGCCGAACACAGCGTCTGGCCGCAGGATCCAGGCTTCAGCCGCGCGCTCGCCAATGGCGGTGTGACGACGTTGCAGATCCTGCCGGGATCGGCCAACCTGTTCGGCGGCCGCTCGGTCACGCTCAAGAATGTCTATGCGCGTACGATGCAGGGGATGAAGTTCCCGGGGGCCCCCTACGGGCTCAAAATGGCGTGCGGAGAGAATCCCAAGCGCGTCTACGGCGCCAAGAACCGCGAGCCATCGACGCGGATGGGGAATATCGCGGTCGATCGCCAGACCTGGATGAAGGCGGTCGAATATCGGCGCAAATGGCAGAAATATGAGGAGAAGGGTGGAGAGCCGCCGGCGCGCGACGTTGCGATGGAGACGCTTATGGGCGTGCTCGACGGCGAGATCCTCGTCCATAATCATTGTTACCGCGCCGACGAGATGGCCGTCGTCCTGGATATGGCGAGGGAGTTCGGCTACCATGTCACCGCCTTCCATCACGCGGTCGAAGCCTACAAGATCGCCGACCTGCTCAAGGCCGACGGCACCTGCGCCGCGGTGTGGGCCGATTGGTACGGCTTCAAGATGGAAAGCTATGACGGCATCCCGGAAAATCTCGCGATCCTGCAGAAGGCGGGAGCCTGCGTGATGATTCACTCGGACGACCAGAATGGCATCCAGCGCCTCAACCAGGGGGTAGCGAAAGGTCTTGCCGCAGGCCGCCGCGCCGGCATCGCCATCCCCGACGAGGTCGCGTGGGAGTGGCTCGCGATCAATCCCGCCCGCGCGCTCGGTATTGCCGACAAGACCGGCAGCCTCAAACCCGGCAAGATGGGCGACGTGGTGCTGTGGAACGGCAATCCTTTCAGCGTCTACACCCGCCCCGAAAAGGTCTGGATCGACGGGGCGATGCTCTACGACGCCCTCGATCCGAAGCTGCGGCCGGTCAGCGATTTCGAGCTCGGCCAGCCCGGCGAGGGAGATGTGAAATGATCGCCTTCGCTTCAGACGCGATATCCAAGGATTCGCCTTTGCCCAGGCGAACCGTTCGACTTTGCCCCGTGCGTGCGGGCTTTCTATGCGTGGCCTTGCTCGCCGCTCCCTTGTCCGCCGAGACGATCGCGATCACCGGCGGTACTGTGGCCATCGGCGACGGGTCGGCGCCGATCCCGAACGGCACCGTCGTCATCGCCGATGGCCGCATTCTCGCCGCGGGCGCGCATGTCGCGGCGCCCCCCGGCGCGCGGCGGATCGATGCCGAGGGAAAATGGGTGTCGCCCGGGATCGTCGCCGGGATCAGCACGCTGGGCCTGCTCGACGGTTATGGCATGCCCGAAACCAACGATTCGACCGCGGAAAAGTCACCCTTTTCCGCAGCGATCGATGTCGCCCCCGCGATCGATCCGGCCGGCCAGCGCGTTGCGATCGAGCGGTCGGCGGGCGTCACTCGCGCTTTCGTGATGCCGGTAGCGGGCAACACCATGTTCGCAGGGCAGGGGGCGGTGATCGATCTCGGGGCGGATGGCGATCCGGTCACCCGTCCGCGCGCCTTCCAATATGTCGAGCTGGGCGAGGACGGCGCTGCGCCCGGCGGAGGTAGCCGCCCTGCGGCGCATGCGCTGCTGCGCGCCGCGCTCGCCGCGGCCGCCAATCCCGGCTCGGCCGGGATCGCGGGCAAGGATTCGCTGATTACGCGGCAGGATGCCGAGGCGCTGGTCCCGGTGATCCGCGGCACGATGCCGCTGCTCGTCCATGTCGAGCGCGCTGCCGACATCCGGGCGGCGCTTGGGCTGAAGGCCGCCTATCCGGCGCTTAGGCTGGTGCTCGTCGGGGCCAGCGAGGGTTGGCTGGTGGCGGACCGGATCGCTGCTGCGCACGTACCGGTGATCGCGGCGGCGCTGCTCGACCTGCCCGAGAAGTTTGAAAATCTTGCCGCGACCCAGTCGAATGTCGGGCGAATGGTGCGCGCTGGAGTCAGCGTGGCGATTTCGAACATCGACATCTCCGAAGGGCCTTATGAGTCCTATCTCACGCAATATGCGGGCAATCTCGTCGCGCTGACCCGGGTGCCTGGAGCGCAAGGGCTGGGCTGGGGCGCCGCCTTTGCCACGATCACCTCGAAGCCCGCCGCGGCGATCGGCATGGATGGCGAGATCGGTTCGCTGCGGCCCGGCCGCCGCGCCGACGTCGTGATCTGGGACGGGGATCCGCTTGAGCTCGCCTCGGCCCCGACGGCGATCCTCGTCGACGGCGCGGCCCAGCCGATGACGAGCCGCCAGACCCGGCTGCGCGATCGCTATCTCGACCCCGTCGAGAAGGCGCTGCCCAAGGCCTATGAGCGGTAGCATTGCCCCTTTCCGGCCAAGGCGGGGGGCGGCGCTATAGCACTTGAGCACGCGAGAAAATCGGCGCATCTAGCGGCAGATTTTCGGTTGAGGACGGCTGATGGCGCGTAGATATTTCGGGACCGACGGCATCCGCGGCCGCACCAATGAAAGCCCGATGACCGCCGAAATAGCAATGAAGGTGGGCCAGGCGGCGGGCGCACACTTCGTGCGCGGCGAGCACCGCCACCGCGTCGTAATCGGCAAGGATACGCGCCTGTCGGGATATATGATGGAGTCGGCATTGGTCGCCGGTTTCACCAGCGTCGGAATGGACGTCGTTCTGCTCGGTCCGATGCCGACGCCGGCGGTCGCGATGCTGACCCGCTCGATGCGCGCCGATCTTGGCGTGATGATCTCGGCAAGCCACAATATGTTCGCGGACAACGGCATCAAGCTGTTCGGTCCCGACGGATATAAGCTGTCGGACGACGACGAAGCGGCGATCGAGGCGCGCCTCGACAAGCCGGTGCGGCTCGCCGCTTCGGCCGATATCGGTCGCGCCCGCCGCGTCGAGGATGCGCGCGGCCGCTATGTCCACGCGGTGAAATCGAGCTTCCCCGAGCATCTGCGCCTCGATGGTCTGCGCATCGTCGTGGACTGCGCGCATGGCGCGGCCTATGAGGTCGCCCCCTCGGCGCTCTGGGAGCTCGGCGCCGATGTGATCTCGATCGGGGTTAACCCCAACGGCATCAACATCAACGACAAATGCGGCTCCACCGACACGAAGGCGCTGCAGGACAAGGTGCGCGAGACACGCGCCGATATCGGCATCGCGCTCGATGGCGATGCGGATCGGCTGATCATCGTCGACGATCATGCCAAGGTGGTTGACGGCGATCAGCTGATGGCGCTGGTTGCGACGGGCGCCCAGGGGCGCGGCGAGCTGCGCGGGGGCGGGATCGTCGCGACGGTGATGTCGAATCTCGGGCTCGAGCGCTTCCTGGCGGGTCACGATCTCCGCCTCCACCGCACCCAGGTCGGCGATCGCTACGTGGTCGAGGCGATGCGCGCCGAAGGGTTCAACATCGGTGGCGAGCAGTCGGGGCATATCGTCATGACCGATCACGCGACCACCGGCGACGGGCTGATCGCGGCGTTGCAGGTGCTTGCGCGGCTCGTCGAAAGCGGCAAGCCCGCCCATGAGCTGCTCCACCTGTTCGATCCCTTGCCCCAGCTGCTCAAGAACGTCCGCTTCGCCGGTGGCGAGCCGCTCAGGGACGACAAGGTGCTCGCCGCGATCTCCGACGCCGAGCGGAAGCTGGACGGCACCGGGCGTCTCGTCATTCGCAAATCGGGCACCGAACCACTGATCCGCGTGATGGCCGAGGGCGAAGATCCCAAGCTCGTCGAGACGATGGTCAACCAGATTTGCGAGGCGGTGCGCAAGGCGGCGTGAGCAGCGCGCGCATCCTCATCATAGCCGGCTCCGATTCGGGTGGCGGGGCGGGGATCCAGGCCGACATCAAAACGGTGACCCTGCTTGGCGGTCATGCGATGACCGCGATCACGGCGATCACCGCGCAAAACACGCTAGGGGTGGATGCGGTGCATCCGATACCGGCCGAGATGGTCATCGCGCAGATCGACGCGGTCGCTTCGGATATCGGAATTGACGCCATCAAGATCGGCATGATCGGATCGGCAACGATCGCCGCGACCGTCGCCGACCGCCTCGACCGCCCCGATCTCGCAGACCTGCCGCTGGTCTTCGACCCGGTAATGATCGCGACCAGCGGCAGCCGGCTTGCCAGCCAGGAAGCGATCACCGCCTTCGCTCGGCTGCTGCGCCGGGCCACGGTATCGACGCCTAATCTCGACGAACTGGAGGTTCTGTGCGGCGCGGCGCCAGTCCCAATCCGGTCTCGGTCGCAACACAAGCCGCTACCCTCCCGGCGAGGAGGCACCATCGCCGACATGGCCGGACAGCTGATCGCGGCGACCGGCGGAGGCGCTATTCTCGCCACAGGGATCCGTCTGCCGCTCGATCGGCTCGGCGACATGCTCGTCACGGCCGCGGCGCGGCCGGTGCTTTGGGAGGGCGACCGGATCGATACGATCCACGATCACGGCACCGGCTGCACGCTGGCCAGCGCGATCGCGACCGGCCTTGGGCAGGGCATGGCGCTGCCCGACGCGATCTTGCGGGCCAGGGCGTTCGTGCGCGCAGCGCTGCTCGCCGCTCCCGGTCTCGGCGGCGGCCATGGCCCGATGGGCTATCACTTGCCTCCCGGCCAAGGCTGATGGTTCCGCCTGCGATTGACGCCGGGCGATAAACATGGTGTTCCTCTGCCATGAACTGGCTCGCCGGCTGGGACTTTCCCTCACAAACTTCGCCCGCGTTGCCCGTCGTCGTCAGTCAGCTCATCTTCGCATTGCTCGTCTCGATCGCGATGATCGTGCTGCGGATGGCGATCGACACGGTCGCGCCAGGAGCCGGACCGCTGGCGCTGATCTATCCAGCGGTCACGCTCGCCACCTTGTTCGGACGCTGGCTTGCGGGTTTGCTGACCCTCGTCGCGACCATGGCCTACACCGTCATCTTCCTGATGATGAGCCCGGACGGCCTGACCCTCATGCATGACTCGGATGGTCCGCGGGTGGTGGTCAACAGCATCGTTCTGCTCGGTATGATCGTGCTGCTCGAGATCTTCCGAAGGGCGATCGCGCAAGCCAATGCCGAGCGCGACCGCCAGATTGAGCGCGGCGAGCTGCTGCTCCGCGAGCTCGACCACCGAATGAAGAATAATTTCGCTGCGGTGGCGAGCCTGCTCCAAATGCAAGGCCAGCGCGCGACCGACCCCGTGCTCCGCGCCGAACTTGCCAGTGCGCTCAGCCGGGTCGAGAGCATCGCGACCGCACATCGCTTCCTGTACCGGGGGGGAGCGCCCGCCGGAAAGATCGATATGGCGGACTATCTGCGCGAATTGTGCGGCGCGCTGGAAACCGCGCTGCTGTCGTCCGAGCGGGTCAGGCTGCGCTGTACCGCCGAATCGGTGATGTTCGATCGCGATCGCGCCGCGCTTGTCGGCCTTATCGTCAACGAGTTGGTCACCAACGCCGCGCGTCACGCCTTCGCCGACGAGCGCGCCGGCACGATCACCGTGGCTTTCCGGGCGGTGGACGACGGCCATGAACTCGCGGTCGAAGACGATGGCTGCGGCTTGCCGGATCAACCGTCTGGCGGCGGCCTCGGAAGGCGGCTGATCACCGCGTTCGTCGGGGAAGCGCAGGGCGAGCTTGTGACCGAAAGCTCGCACGCCGGCACCCGCTGCACCGTCCGGCTTCGTTCGGTTACTCCGGATGGAAATCGATCGTTGTGACGACCCGGACCTTCTGGAGCGGCGGGTCGTTACCCGAACGATCGGCGTCGCGTGCGGCGATCGAGAAATAGCTGTGGGTCGCCCGCTTGATCGCACCGACGCTGGTGCCCGAATCCTTGACGAGCTGCTCGGCGGCGGCGCATGCGTCCTTGGTCACCACGGCAATCATTGAAGGTTTGATGTCGTTGAGCTTGGCGAAGCTATAGACGATTCCCGGTCCGTCCTCTCGCAAACGATCTTTAATGGAGCCTTCAATGAACCAGCCGCTTTCCGCCGAAACCATCGCCATCGTCAAATCGACCGCCCCGGCGCTCCAGCAGCACGGTGTGGCAATCACCACCCGCATGTATGAGCGGCTGTTCGTCGATCCGGCGATCAAGGCACTGTTCGATCAGGCGGCGCAGGAATCGGGCGACCAGCCGAAACGGCTCGCCGCAGCGATCCTCGCTTACGCCAAGAATGTCGACAATCTCGCGGCGCTCAGCCAGGCGGTAGGCCGGATGGCCGAGCGCCATGTCGACACCGGCGTAAAGCCCGAACATTATCCCGCCGTGGCCAATGCGTTGCTGCCGGCGATCAAGGATGTCCTGGGCGACGCTGTCGACCAGCGGGCGCTCGAAGCCTGGGGTGAGGCCTATTGGTTCCTGGCCGATATCCTGATCGGCGCGGAACGTGACAGATATGCGGCGCAGGCGGCCCGACCCTGACGCCCCGGATTCCAGACTGCATCAGGTCGCGCCGGTTGGCGGGGCGACGCAAGCCAGACAGAAAAGGCCGCCCGGATCGTCCGGACGGCCTTTTTCTCAACACGGATCGAAAAGCTCAGGCCTCGTCGGCGGCCGGCTCCTCGATGACCTCGGCCGCGATCTCGCCCGGTTCCGCGTTCGGATCATAGTCCTCGGTGAAACCGGCCTCGTCGCGTTCGAACATAGACGCCATCACGTCGACACCCTGCGCTTGCAGTTCGGCCTCCTCGGGCGAGCGAGCGACGTTGACCTTGATGCTGCGGCTGACTTCTGCGTGCAGCACGACCTTCACCTCGTGAACGCCGATCGTCTTGATCGGGCGGCCGAGCACGATTGCCGATTTGGCGACCTTGACGCCGTCCTCGGCCAGCGCCTCGGCGACGTCGCGGGCGGAAACCGAACCGTAGAGCTGGCCCGTGTTCGAAGCCTGACGGATCAGGACGATCGACTTGCCGTCGATTCCGCCGGCTTCCTTTTCGGCGTTGACGCGGCGATTGGCGTTGTCGGCCTCGATCTGGGCGCGGTTCGCCTCGAAGACCTTCTTATTGGCCTCGTTGGCGCGCAGCGCCTTTTTGCGCGGCAGCAGATAGTTGCGTGCGAAGCCGGCCTTGACCGAGACGACGTCGCCGATCTGGCCCAGCTTCTCAACGCGTTCGAGCAGGATCACGTCCATGGTGGCGGTCCTCCCTTCTTACTTGACGATGTAGGGAAGCAGCCCGATGTGACGGGCGCGCTTGATCGCCTTGGCGAGTTCGCGCTGCTTCTTGGCGGATACCGCGGTAATGCGGCTCGGGACGATCTTGCCGCGCTCGGACACGAAGCCCTGAAGCAGACGGACGTCCTTGAAATCGATCTTGGGAGCGTCCTTCGCGGAGAAGGGGCAGCTCTTGCGGCGGCGGAAGAATGCGCGTGCCATGTCTCTCTATCTCCTTACGCGAATTCGCGATCTTCGCGGCGCGGGCGGTCGCCCCGGTCGCCGCGGCCATCACGATCGCCACGGCGGCCATCGCGCTCGTTGCGTTCGCTGCGGCGCATCATCGCGGACGGACCCTGCTCGAGCTCGTCGACACGGATCGTCATGTAGCGGATCACATCTTCGTTGATCGCGGTCTGGCGCTCGAGCTCCGCGACGACGCCCGCTGGGCCGTCGATCTGGAGCATCACATAATGCGCCTTGCGGTTCTTGGCGATCCGGTAGGCGAGGCTGCGTAGCCCCCAGGTCTCGGTCTTGACGACCTTGCCATTGCCTTCCTCGACGATCTTGGTGGCGGTTTCCGCCAGCGCGTCGACCTGGGCCTGAGCCAGATCCTGACGCGCGAGAAACACATGCTCGTAGAGAGCCATGCTCGCGTCTTCCTTCATTTGGCCGATCGCTGACGCCGTGCCGATCACGGAGCCCCTCCGGCTGTCTTCCAAAATGAGCAGGGGCGGAGAGACAGGCTCTCCACCCCGACTGCGGGCGCCTATGGCGGATATGGCGGGCGAAAGCAAGCCAAGATGCTTGCGTCGGGCGCGGCATTTTCCTAGGGGCGCACGCCAGATCGTGGGGAGCCGTCGATGCGAGCATTCATCTTTCCAGGCCAAGGTAGCCAGGCCGTCGGCATGGGCCAGGCGCTTGCCGCGGCGAGCAGCGTCGCGCGCGAGGTGTTCCAGGAGGTCGACGACGCGCTTGGGCAGAATCTGTTCAAGTTGATGGTCGAAGGTCCCGCGGACGAGCTGATGCTTACCGAGAACGCCCAGCCCGCGATCATGGCCAATGCGATCGCCACCTGGCGCGTCCTCCAAAAGGAGGGCAATGTCAGTCTGGCCGACAAGGCGGCGTTCGTGGCGGGCCACAGCCTCGGCGAATATAGCGCGCTGTGCGCGGCCGATGCGATCGATCTCGCCACGACCGCCCGGCTGCTCAAGCTGCGCGGCCGTTCGATGCAGGCGGCCGTGCCGGTCGGCGTCGGTGCGATGGCGGTGTTTCTCGGCCTCGATTTTGACGGCGCCCGCGCGGTCGCGGAGGAGGCTGCGCAAGGCGAGATATGCGAGGCGGCGAACGACAACAGCAATCGACAGGTGGTCGTTTCGGGGCATAAGGCCGCGGTCGAGCGGGCGATTGAGATCGCCAAGGCCAAGGGGGCGAAGCGCGCTTTGCTGCTGCCGGTATCGGCGCCGTTTCACTGCTCGCTGATGCAGCCCGCCGCCGAGGCCATGGCCGAGGCGCTTGGCCAGATTGTGGTGCAGAGCCCGTTGGTGCCGGTCTACGCCAATGTCACCGCGGCGCCCGTCGCGGCGGCGCAGGAGATCGTCAGGCTGCTGGTCGAGCAGGTCACCGGCACGGTCCGGTGGCGCGAAAGCGTCGCGGCAATGGCCGAGGCGGGGGTCGAGCAGTTCGTCGAGTTCGGCGGCAAGGTGGTGGGCCCGATGGTCAAGGACATCACCGATCGGGCGACCGCGACGAGCGTGGTGGGAATGGCTGACATCGAGGCGCTTGCGGCAAGTCTTTAGCACGCTAATCCGTCGTGACGGCGCAGGCTGGCATCTCAAGAGGCCAGGGCGCGGCCCAGGCCCGAGATCCCGGCCTTCGCGAGGATGACGCTTGGAGGAGAGTAGGAAATATGTTCGATCTTTCAGGCATGACCGCGCTGGTCACCGGCGCGAGCGGCGGAATCGGTTCGGCGATAGCGAAGGCGCTCGCGGCGCAGGGAGCGAAGGTCGCCCTGTCGGGCACGCGCGAAGACGCACTCAAGGCGGTCGCGGCTGACATCGGCGGCGACGTTGTTATCCTGCCGTGCAATCTCGGGGACGCCGAAGCCGTCGACGGGTTGATCCCGCGCGCCGTCGAGGCGTTGGGCGGCAAGCTCGACATCCTCGTCAACAACGCGGGCGTCACCCGCGACAACCTGATCATGCGGATGAAAGACGAGGAATGGGATCAAGTGATCTCGGTCAACCTCGAGGCCGCCTTCCGTCTGATCCGCGCCGCCGCCAGGCCGATGATGAAGGCGCGCTTCGGCCGGATCGTGACGATCACCTCGATCGTCGGCACCACCGGCAATCCGGGCCAGGCCAATTATGCTGCGTCGAAGGCGGGCCTGGTCGGCATGTCGAAGGCGCTGGCGCAGGAACTGGCGAGCCGCCAGATCACCGTCAACTGCGTGGCGCCGGGCTTCATCGCCTCGGCGATGACCGACGTCCTGCCCGAGGCGCAGAAAGACGCGTTGTTGGGCAAGATTCCCGCGGGCAAGCTCGGCGAGGGGGGCGACATCGCCGCGGCGGTCGTCTATCTCGCGAGCGCGGAGGCGTCTTACGTTACCGGGCAAACCCTGCACGTGAACGGCGGCATGGCGATGATCTGAGCCGCCTGCCGCAACGCAACCCTATTTCCCGTCATCAAAGCAAGCTTGCAAGCATAGTCTGCCCTCGTTAGGGCAGGCGAAGAGACCCCAAGGAAGGTTTAGAATATGAGCGAGACCGCCGAGCGCGTTAAGAAGATCGTTGTCGAGCATCTGGGCGTCGAGGCCGAGAAGGTCACCGAGGAAGCCAGCTTCATCGACGATCTGGGCGCGGACAGCCTCGACATCGTCGAATTGGTCATGGCCTTCGAAGAGGAATTCGGTGTCGAAATTCCCGACGATGCGGCCGAGAAGATTGCGACCGTCAAGGACGCGATCAGCTATATCGAGAGCCACAAGGGCTGATCGTCCCGCCCGCCGGCCGTTGCGCGACCGGGGCAGGTGACAGAGCCGAGGCTTACCAGCGGCTCCCCGACCCCGGTCTTCCGATGGGACGGGGGGCCGTTTTGCCGTTCAAGACGAATTACAGGAGGATGCCATGCGCCGCGTGGTGGTAACCGGACTGGGGCTCGTGACGCCGCTTGGCGCGGAGGTCGAGATCGCCTGGGCGAATATCTTGGCGAGCAAGTCGGGCGCCGCACGGATCACCCGCTTCGACCCGAGCGATCAGGCTTGCACGATCGCCTGCGAGGTCAAGCCCGCTGATCATCCCTATGGCTTCGACGCGGGCAAGCGTGTCGATCATAAGGTGCAGCGCCAGGTGGATCCTTTCATTGTCTACGGGATCGATGCCGCGGGCCAGGCGCTCGAGGACGCCGGGCTCACCGACATGAGCGAGGAGCTCAGCTATCGCGCGGGCCTGTCGATCGGCTCGGGCATCGGCGGCCTGCCGGGCATCGAGAGCGAATCGATTGTGCTCTACGAAAAGGGGCCGCGCCGCGTCTCCCCGCATTTCGTCCATGGCCGGCTGATCAACCTGATTTCCGGGCAAGTCTCGATCAAATATGGCCTGCGCGGCCCGAACCACGCGGTCGTCACGGCCTGCTCGACCGGCGCGCATGCGATCGGAGACGCCGCGCGGATGATCGCGATGGACGACGCCGACATCATGGTCGCGGGCGGCGCCGAGGGTGCGATCTGCCCGCTCGGGATCGCCGGCTTCGCGCAGGCGCGCGCCTTGTCGACCGCCTATAATGACAACCCGGAAAAAGCTTCACGCCCATATGACAAGGGCCGCGACGGCTTCGTGATGGGAGAAGGCGCCGGCATCGTCGTGCTCGAGGAATATGAGCATGCCAAGGCCCGTGGCGCGAAGATATATGCCGAAGTGATCGGCTACGGGCTGTCGGGCGACGCCTATCACGTCACCGCGCCGCATCCCGAAGGGTCGGGCGCCTATCGCTCGATGGCGATGGCGCTCAGGAAGTCCGGCCTTGAGCCTTCGGACATCGATTATATCAATGCGCACGGCACCTCGACCCCGCTTGGCGACGAGCTTGAGGCCGGGGCGGTGCGCCGGCTGTTCGGCGACGCGCTCAAGACCGTGTCGATGAGCTCGACCAAGTCGGCGATAGGGCATCTGCTGGGCGGGGCCGGGGCGGTCGAATCCATCTTCTGCATTCTTGCGATGCGCGATCAGATCGTGCCGCCAACGCTCAATCTCGAAAACCCCAGCGACGGCCTCGAAGACTTCGACCTCGTTCCGCTGGTGGCGAAGAAGCGCAAGGTCAAGGCGGTGCTCAACAACAGCTTCGGCTTTGGCGGCACCAACGCCAGCCTGATCATGCGCGCAGTCGAGGATTGAGCCGCCGGAGGAAGCCCTCGGTGATCCGTCGTCTGATCGCATTATTGTGCGTCATCGCGCTCCTGGCGGGCGGCGCGGCTCTATGGATCTCGCGCGACTGGTGGGGCGAGGGTCCGCTCGACCAGGAAGTCAGCATCCGGATCGCCAAAGGCGACACGCTCGCCTCGGCGGCGCGCACGCTTGAAAAGGCGGGGGCGATCCGCTCGACCACCAACTTCCTGCGCTTCGCCCGGCGCTTCGGCTCAAACGATCCGATCCGCGCGGGCGAGTTCGACATTCCGGCGCACGCCAGCGGGCGACAAATCCTCGACGTCCTTCAACATGGCAAGCCGATCCAGCATCTGGTGACGATCCCTGAAGGCATGCCTTCGATCCTCGTCTATGAACGGCTGCTCGCCGAGCCGCAGCTCACCGGCACGATCGACATACCCGCCGAGGGATCGGTGCTTCCCGACAGCTACAGCTTCGAGGCCGGTGAGCCGCGCGCCGCGGTGCTCGCACGGATGCAGACCGCGATGCGCACCGCACTCGACGACGCCTGGGCGGCGCGCAAGCCCACGACGCCGGTCCGCTCCAAGCGCGAGGCGCTGATCCTCGCCTCGGTCGTCGAGAAGGAGACCGCGCTGCCGTCCGAGCGCCCGATGGTCGCGGCGGTCTATTCGAACCGGATCCGCGAGGGGATGAAGCTCCAGGCCGATCCCACCGTGATCTATCCGATCACCAAAGGCAAACCGCTCGGCCGACGGATCCGGCAATCCGAACTGCGCGCGGTCAACGGCTACAACACCTATGCGTCGGCGGGGCTGCCCCAGGGGCCGATCGCCAATCCCAGCCTGGCCGCGATCGAGGCTGTGCTCGATCCTGCCAAGAGTCCGGCGCTCTATTTCGTCGCAAACGGCAAGGGCGGCCATGTCTTCGCCAACACCCTTGCCGAGCACAACGCCAATGTGCAGCGTTTCTACGCGATCCGCCGCGCGCGCGGAGAAATGTAGCCGACCGCAGTAGCCAAGTGCGCGGACCGCACGGGCTGGCTTTAGCGCAGCCAGCCCTTCTTCTTCGCCTGGCCGGCGAACCACAGCTGGAACACCGCCATGAAGATGATGAAGGCGGGGAAAATCGCGGCGCTCCAGCCCATGATTTCGTGGATCTTCGCCACGCCGAAGCTGTGCCCGAACTGGACGATCACGGCGGCGAGCGAAATCAGATAGAGCGGCTGCGCCCAGGCGCGGCGGAGCAAGAGCGCGAGCGTGCCGAACAGGCCGCTCCACACCGCGGCGCCGTAGACCCACCACAGCCATGTCGGCATGCCTTTGATGCAGTCGGCGGCAGGTTTGCCCATCTCCGCCGCCATCTTGTCGTAGGGCGTGGTGAGCTGGCTGTAGAAGGCGAAGATGCCGGCCGCCCCCCAGAGCAGCAGCACAATCCCCAAGATCCAATACCAGGCGGGCGGGCGAAGCTCTTCGTTCATGGTCGTTCTCCCCTTTTCGTTGTCAGCGGGCGGCTTGAAGACGCGCGGACGTAGGACGATCCTACAGGCCGTCGATCAGCTAAGCAGGCCCTCCGTTTTCGCCCAGCAGGCAAAGCCCACCTCGGCGACCGCGATCGCCGCGATTGCGGCCGGGAAGATCGCCGAGCCTCCGCCGGAGCGCGACGCGCCCCGATAGACCAGGAAGAACCAGCCGAACTGGACGATCACCCCGAGCAGCGAGGCAACGAACAGTGGGCCCGCCGCGAGCGAGCGCACGAGCAACGCGGCTGATCCGACCAGCCCAGCACCGACCGCGATCGCATAGGCGAGCTTGGCCGTCGCGGGCATGGCAAGCCAGGCATCGCGCCGGGCTTCGGGAAGTTTCGCGATTTTGTCGGGGCTGGCGGTGAGCTGACCGATGCAGGCGGCGCAGCCAATGGCGTTCCAGATCAACAGGACGGCCGAGACGATCCAGTAGCAGACAGGAACCACCGCGATCTCTCCCTAATCGCCAACTTGGCGGGGAAGATGCGCCGCTTTACCCGTAATGACAATCACCCCGCTGCTAAACTCGCAGTCCCACCGTTTCGTCGAGCCCGAGCGCGATGTTGAGGTTTTGAACGGCGGCTCCGGCGGCGCCCTTGCCGAGATTGTCGAGCGCTGCGATCAGGCGCGCCTGACCGACCTTCTCGTCGGCATAGACGAACAGATCGAGGCGGTCGGTGCCGGCCGCCTGCTCGATCGTGAGGAAAGATGGATTTTCATGCGCGACCCCGACGACCCGGCTGCCGCGATAGGCCTCTGCCAGCGCATCGCGCAGCGCGGCTCCGCTCGGGCGGCCAGGCAGCAGGTGGAGATGCAGCGGCACCTCGACCAGCATGCCCCGATAGGTTCGCGCGACGCTTGGGAAGAAGATCGGCGGATGCACGAGGCCAGCATGTTTCTGCATCTCGGGCACATGTTTATGGCCTAGCCCGAGCGCATAGGCGCGGAACGCGGTGTCGGTCGCTTCGGGCGATTGTGTGTCCTCGAACATCGCGATCATCGCCTTGCCGCCGCCCGAATAGCCCGAGATAGCGTTGGTCGAAATCGGGGTGTCGGCGGGCAGCAAGCCGGCGCGCACCAGCGGAGCCACCAGCGCAAGGAATCCCGTCGGATAGCAGCCGGGATTCGAGATGCGCCTCGCGGCGCCCAACGCCTTGCGCTGGCCGGGTTCGAGCTCGGCAAACCCATAGGCCCAGCCCGGAGCCGTGCGGTGCGCGGTCGAGGCGTCGATCACCCGCACCTGCGGATTGTCGATCAGCGCCACCGCTTCGCGCGCGGCGTCGTCGGGCAGGCACAGGATAACCGCATCGGCGGTATTGAGCGCCTCGGCGCGTGCCGAAGCGTCCTTGCGCCGAGACGCGTCGATCGTGATCAGTTCGATGTCGCCGCGCCCGGCGAGCCGATCGCCGATTTCGAGGCCGGTGGTGCCCGCGGCACCGTCGATGAAGACCCGGAAGGTCACGCCATTATTCTCCGCCGGCCCAGGATCGGCCGTTCATGATGATGAGCAAGGCGGGCCACGACGTCGGCGAGAGGCTCGACCACCACGCTCATCCAGTGCGCATTGGCATGGATCAGCCTGGCCTCGTCCACCATCAGCCCGACATGGCCCGGAAAGCTGATAATGTCTCCGCGTCGAAGCGGAGTGTCCTCGGGCACGGTTTCGCCGAGGCTCTTGCGCTGCATGTCGGTATCGCGCGGCGCGGCGATTCCGATCGCGCCCAGCGCCACCTGCACCAGCCCCGAGCAATCGATCCCGCCCGCGCCTCGGCCCCCCCACAGATAGGGCGCGCCCAGGAACAGTTCGGCGATGGCGACTGCGTCCTCCGCATGGTGATCGATCGGCGTGACATGGCGGACATGGACGAAACCCGCCGCAGTCTCGACGAAGCCGTCATGCGCGACGCCGGCGAGGCAGGCGCCGAAGGGCAGCGTGCCGACTGCGGGGGACTTAATCGAAGCGTCCGCAAAAAGGAGCGCCTCGCGCACTGCGACACGATGGCTTGGCTGGACGGGCAAGCCGAGCGCCCTCGCCGCGACATAGCCGACATAATGGTCATGGCGCGAATAGCCCCATGCCCAGCTTCCCGCGAGATCAAGCACGGCGAAATCCTCGCCGGGCAACAACTGGGACACGGCTTCGGCATCTTCGCGGGCGGCGCAGCGCATCATCGTGCTCGCGGTGGCGGCCCGGCAAAGCGGAGCGGCATAATGGGGAGCAAACAGCGTGCCCGCCAATGCAAGATCGGCGATATCGGGCCGAAAGGCGTTGATCCGCGCGTCGAGCGTGCGGCTGGGGCCATCGAGACGAAAGGCTGCCGCGGGCGGGCGGCTGCCTGAGGAAAAGTCAGCCGCGCAGTTTCTCGAGATCGATGGACTTTCCGAACGCATCGAGGAAGGCGGCCCCCTTATCGGTCTTGCCGACGAAGATATTGCGACGGTCGTTATCGTCACGCTCACGGCGCAGATAGCCGAGCGAGCCCAGGGTGTTCAAGGCGCGCGTGATAACTGGTTTCGAGACACCGAGCTGTTGCGCGAGGCCCCGGACGGTATGCGGCCCGGGTGTGATATAGCTGATCAGCAAAAGCGCCATCTGCCGGTTGGTGAGGTCAGGCTGTCCTGATCGGACATAGGCGACCAGAGCCCTCATCCACTGCGAAAGCTGATTGTCCGCCATTTTATACGCACCCTTCGAACTGTCTTCCCGCAGGAGTTGCGATATCCCGAGAGGACAACACGCACCGCAGCATTTCGTTTCACAGGGCGATATATCTTTTATTATTTTGTCGCCGAAATCCGGCGTCTGGTCTCATGCCGTAACGAATCGGGCCTGAAGCAGGGCAAAGGCAGCGCGCATCCCCAGCGCATCCCCGCCTTTTGGCCGTCCCGGCTTGGCGGAAGGTCGCCAGGCGAACGTGTCGAGGTGCGCCCAGGGAATGCCCTCGGGCACGAAGCGTTGGAGAAACAGCGCCGCGGTGACCGCGCCGGCCATCCCGCCTTCACCGGCATTGTTGATGTCGGCGGCGGTGGACTTGAGCATCTCCCCATAATCAGCCCATAGGGGAAGCCGCCAAAGCGGGTCCGAAACGGCTTGCGCCGCAGCGGCGAAATCGGCGGCGAGCGCGTCGTCATTGGCGAACAGCGCGGGAAGGTCGGGGCCCAGCGCGGTGCGCGCGGCCCCCGTCAGCGTCGCGAAGTCGAGGATCAGCGCCGGCTTCTCCTCGCCCGCTCGCGCCAGGGCGTCGCCGAGCAGCAGCCGGCCTTCGGCATCGGTATTGCCTATTTCCACGGATAGGCCCTTGCGGCTGCGCAGAATGTCCCCCGGCCGGAAGGCGTTGCCTGCAACTGCGTTTTCGGCCGCCGGGATGAGCAGATGGAGCCGGACCGGCAGCCGCGCGCCCATCACCAGGCGGGCCAACCCCAGCGCATGCGCCGCGCCCCCCATATCCTTCTTCATGAGGAGCATCGCCGACGAGGGCTTGAGATCGAGCCCGCCGGAGTCAAAGCACACTCCCTTGCCGACGATCGCCAGGCGTGGGTGCTGGGGATGGCCCCATTCGAGTTCGATCAGCCGCGGCGCGCGGTCGCGCACCGCGGCGCGGCCGACCGCGGCGATCATCGGATAGCCCTGCTCCAGTGCATCGCCCTGGGTGATCCGCACCTCGGCCTCGAAGCCCCTGGCGACCCCCTCGACGGCGGCGGCGAGTTCGGCCGGGCCCATATCGGCCGCTGGGGTGTCGACAAGATCGCGGACGAGCGCAACCGCTTCGGCAAGCGCCACCGCGGGCCCGATGGCGGCGGGATCCTTCGTCAGCAGCACGCGTGCGGGCAGCGGCTCGGGTTTGGAGAGATAATGATCGAAGCGGTGATGCGCGAGCAGCCAGCCCAGCATATTCTCTCCAGCGGCCTCGCCCTCGAGCCGATAAGTTCCGGCCGGAAGCTTCTGCGCCACCGCGGCGAGATCCCACGGCCCGTTCTTCTTGTCGGCGCCGAACACCGCCGACCAGGCCCCGTCCTTGCCTCCCGGCACGATCAGCAGCTCATTCGGCTTGGCCTTGAACTGTCCCGCCGCCGCCAGCGTTCGGACCTGGGGCGGCTGGGCCCTCAACCAAGCCTCGAACCCGTCGGCGGCGATCGCGGAGAGGCTGTGAGCGGGCTCGCCCCGGTCGGGCAGGATGAGGCTGGCAAAATCGGTCATGTGCTTCTCTAAGCATCCGCAGGGGTCAAGCGGAAGCCCCGGATGAACGGCCGTGATTCCGCCGTTGGCGATGCCACCCCCCGCAAGCCGACGGAATCAGCGCTCCAGCAGGAGGTGCATCCGCGCGGTCGCGATCGGCTTGGTGCGGTCGTCCTGCCAGCAGACCGCGCTCGCATTGACGATGCGTTTGCCGATCCGGACGATCTGCGCCACCGCATGGGTGTCGGTCGAGAGGCCGCCGCGCAGATAATCGACCGCGACGTTTATCGGCTTGAACTTGGGCGGGCCGCTATCGCGAAACTCCTGGGTCAACGCCTCATAGCACGACATTTCGAGCAGGCCCGCGATGACGCCGCCGTGGAGGAAGCCCGGCCGCCCCTCGATCTGGCTTCGCCAGCCGATCGTGAGAATCGGTTCCCCGGTCGCGCTGTTCCGGCGCGCGCCGATGAAATCGGCATAAGCGGATTTGATCTCCATCAGTCGGCCGTGAAATAAAAGCTGGACATCGAGGTGGCGACCGGGTCCGCCGGATCGCCATCATGCGCGTCGCACCGCACGAACGCGATGTTGCGCGTCACCCGGTAGCAGGTCGCCCGCGCGGTGATCGTGCGGCCGGGCGGCGCCGCGCGGAAATAATCGACCCGCAGGTCGAGCGTGGCCATGTGCGGGCGGTGCCCTATCTTGGCGATGATCGCTACCCCGGACACGGAATCGATCAGCGAGATGATGGGGCCGGAAGCGAGCACCCCATGGGCGGATGTCATGGCCAAGCGGGGGTCATAGTCGAAGGCGAGTTCAGCCCAATCCGCGCCATGATCGATATAGCGCAGCCCCAGTTCGGCGGCGTGGCCGCTCAGTGGCTGCAGCATCTCGAGAGCAAGTCTATCCTTCATCGCTGCGGGGATAGGCGGTTGTGGCGCGCGCGCACAAGCCTCAAATGGTCGTCTGGGAACCGAGCTCGACCACACGGTTCGGGGGGATTTGGAAGAAGTCGGTCGGATCGGATGCGTTACGGTATAGGAAGATGAAAAGGAGATCCTGCCAGAAAGGCATGCCGCTGTGCTTCGACGGGCGCAACGTCGACCGGCCGATGAAATAGCTTGTCTGCATCGGCTCGAGCTTGTTGCCCCCGTCACCGAGCGCATAGGCCAGATCGCGCGGGACGTCAGGGGTTTCCATGAACCCGTAGCTGAGCACCGCGCGCGTGAAATTCTCGTCGATATTGTTTAGTTCGAGCCGGTCGACGGCGCTGACGCTGGGCGCGTTCACGGTCTTGATGGTGAGCGCGAGATTGCGTTCGTGCAAGATCTTGTTGTGCTTCAGATTGTGGAGCAACGCGCTCGGAGCAGCCGTCATGTCCGACGAGAGGAAGATCGCCAGGCCGGGCACACGTTCGGGCGGCCTCGTGCGAAGAATGCGCGCCAGTTCGTCGAGCGCGATCGCCTGGCTCTGGTCGATCGCGAGCAGAAGCCGGCGCCCGCGGACCCAGGTGGCGATGATCAACCCCACTCCGATCGCCACCACCAGCGGCGCCCAACCGCCTTCGGCTATCCGCAAGATATTCGCGCCGAAGAAGAACAGGTCGAGCATCAGCAATGGCGCGATCACCGCGAGCGTGAGCGGCAAACTCCAGCCCCAGGTCCGCCGCACGACGACGAAGCCGAGGCATGTCGTCACCACCATCGTCCCGGTCACCGCGATGCCATAGGCGGCCGCCATCGCCGACGAAGAGCCGAAACCGAACACCAGGATCATCACGCCGACGAAGAGGAGAAGGGTGATCGCGGGCAGGTAGATCTGCCCGGCGGCGTGGGCCGATGTCTGGCGGATCTTGAGGCGAGGCAGCAGGCCGAGCTGGATCGCCTGCTGGGTGAGCGAATAGGCCCCGGTGATGACGGCCTGGCTCGCGATGACGGTGGCCAGCGTCGCCAGCAGCACCAATGGAATGCGTACCGCCCCCGGCGCCATCAGGAAGAACCAGTCCTGGTTGGTGAACTCGACGCCGCGCGCGGCAGCGACCTCGAGGCGGTGCAGCGCGAAGGCGCCTTGTCCAAGATAGTTGAGCGCAAGCGCCGGGAAGACAATCACCAGCCAGCCGATACGGATCGGCTTGGCGCCGAAATGCCCCATGTCGGCGGTAAGCGCCTCGGCTCCCGTGACTGTCAGAAACACGGCGCCCATCACGAACAGCCCGGCCACGCCATGATTGGTCATGAACAGCACGCCGTTGTGGGGAAGAAAGGCGGCGAGGATCGCGGGCTGGTCGGCGATGTGGACCGAGCCGATCACGGCGATGGTGATGAACCAGATCAGGCAGACCGGCCCGAACAGCTTTGCGACCACCGCGGTGCCATGCGCCTGCATCAGGAACAGCCCGATCATGATCGCGGAGGTGATCAGGACGATCTCGCCACGCGATATCGCATGTTCGAGCCCGGGGATGGTCTGCAAGCCTTCGACCGCGGACAGCACCGACAACGCCGGGGTTATGACGCCGTCCCCATAGAACAGCGCCGCGCCGGCGGCGCCCAGCACGAGCACCAGCATCCGCCGCTTGCGCGTCGAGCGGTGAGCGAGCGCCATCAGCGCAAGCACCCCGCCTTCGCCATTGTTGTCGGCGCGCATCAGGAACAGCACATATTTGCAGGTGACGACGAGAATCAGCGCCCACAAGGCAAGGCTGAGCACACCCAATATCTCGCCGGCGACGATGCCGTCGGCGGCGGCCTGGCCGAGCGCCTCGCGAAACGCGTAGATCGGGCTGGTTCCGATATCGCCGAACACCACGCCGAGCGCCCCGAGCGTCAGCGCCGCCATCCCGTCGCCGCGCCGGCGGCTGGGCGGCTCCGCCGTCCCGTTTTCTGCTTCGTCACTCTGCATTCAAGCAGGCCCTCGATCGCGATCGGGCGGCGGATTAAGCCTGTCGCCGAAAGAATGCACGCGAAATGTCGCTGCGATGCGGCATTGTTTGCGTGGGGAGGGCAATCGGGCTAAAGACGGTTTCGAACTGCCTCGGCGGCGCGTCCGAATCGACGTTGTCTCCGGGGCTTCTCTGTTTCCCGTGCCCCCGGAGGCCCGACCAAGATGACCCGCCGCCGCCAAATCTACGAAGGCAAGGCCAAGATATTGTACGAGGGCCCCGAGCCCGGCACGCTGATCCAATATTTCAAGGATGACGCCACCGCCTTCAATGCCCAGAAGAAGGGCACGATCAACGGCAAGGGCGTTCTCAACAACCGCATTTCCGAGCACATCTTCACGATGCTCGGAATGATCGGGGTGCCGACCCATTTCATCCGCCGCCTCAACATGCGCGAGCAGCTGATCCGGCAGGTCGAGATCGTGCCGATCGAGGTGGTCGTGCGCAACGTCGCCGCCGGTTCGCTGGTCAAGCGCCTGGGGATCGAGGAAGGCACCCAGCTGCCCCGGACGATCATCGAATATTATTATAAGGACGACGCGCTGGGGGATCCCATGGTCGCCGACGAGCATATCGCGTGCTTCGGCTGGGCGAGCCAGGAAGAGATGCACGATATCGCCGACATGGCAATCCGGGTGAACGATTTCATGTGCGGGCTGTTTGCCGGAATCGGCATTCGCCTCGTCGATTTCAAGCTCGAGTTCGGCCGCTTCTGGGACAATGATTTCAGCCGCGTCATTCTCGCCGACGAGATCAGCCCCGATGGCTGCCGCCTATGGGACATGGCGACCGGCGAAAAGCTCGACAAGGACCGCTTCCGCCAAGATCTCGGCGGCGAGGTGGAGGCTTATCAGGAGATCGCGCGACGGCTCGGGCTGATGCCCGACGGCGATAATATGATCCTCGACCTGGAAACGCACCGAAAGAATCGCGGTAAGTAAATCAATAGCTTAGGTGGAGTTCGCTTAGACGGTACAGTAACGCTTTCCGGTTTGCCGCAATCCTGCCGCATTTGATCGCATCGCCATTTACAACCGTGGCGCTAGACATATGTTGGCGACGAACCCGGGGCGAGGCCGCCTCGAGTCGACGAGGAGGACCGAAGCATGGCGACGTCCCGTTTCGAACACCCGTCTGCCGAGCCGGTTACGTTGCTGTTGCCCGATCTCGATTGCGAAGGGACCGGCTATTGGCAGTATAATTGGGCCCGGACGCGGATCGACTGTCGCGAGGTCGATCTCGGCCTGGCCGGCGCTCCCGATCGCAACAGCTGGGTAACGCGGCTTGATCATGCGCTGCGGCGCGTAGAAGCGCCGGTCATCCTGGTCGGTCACGGCGCGGGCGCGCTCGCTATCGCCGCTTGGTCCGGACTGATGAGCAATGAAAATGAGGGCAGTGTCGCCGGCGCACTGCTGATCGCGCCGAGCGATCCGGCGTTGCCTCGCGCGGATCGGCGGCTGCGATGCTTCGCCCCCTTGCCCAGCACAATCTTTTCCTTTCCGGCGCTGGTGATCGCCAGCGAAGATGATTCAGCGATCGCGGCCGATCGGGCGTTCAGTCTGGCGCGGCAATGGGGGGCCGGCTTTGCTCGGTTCGGCCATTGCGGCCATTTCACGCCCGCCGACGGGCTAGGCTGGTGGCCTGAAGGAGAAGAATTGCTCGATCGCTTCATCGAACTGGTCGGGCCTGGCCATGGCCGCACGGTCAGCCGGCTCGACACCGTCGCCTTTGGCGGAAAGGGTCGCGACCCGGCTCCGCCAGCCCTGTTCCGTCCCTAGGACGGTTCGCGCCCCGTCCGTTCCATCTCCGGGGAACGGGCGGGGTTGCTTGCCGAGTGACGCTGCCGAGTTCCGGTGTCGCGCCGACGCGCATTTCATTCCCGCGAAGTTAAACTGTCGGCTCGGCAAAATATTCCGGTTTGGCGTGCGCTTGCCGCCGGCTTTATGGGATCGCCCATAATGGCCGATGGCCTGTTTTTTTGAAGGGAATGATCGTTATGAGCAGCCGGACGGAAGCGGTAAAGGTCGCGCCGAACGATGCTTTCAACATTCAGACGGTGCTCTGGGTGAAGCATTGGAACGAGCATCTGTTCAGCTTTGCCGTCGATCGTCCCGCTTCGCTGCGCTTTCGCTCGGGCGAGTTCGTGATGCTGGGCCTGCCCACCGAGACCCGTCCTTTGCTGCGCGCTTATTCGATCGCCAGCCCGTCTTATGCCGACGAACTCGAATTTCTGTCGATCGCGGTCACCGATGGGCCGCTGACCTCGCGGCTGCGTCAGATTATCGCCGGCGACGAGATCTATCTCGCCCGAAAAACCACCGGCACCCTCGTTGCCGACGCGCTTACCCCCGGTAAGCGCCTGTTTTTGCTGGCGACCGGTACCGGCCTCGCGCCGTTCTTGTCCGTCATGCGCGATCCCGATATCTATGAGCGCTACGAACAGGTGGTTATCGTCCACAGCGTCCGTCGGGTCAGCGATCTCGCGTTCCACGAGCTGCTCGAAAGCCGGCTGGCCGGCGATCCGCTGGTCGAGGAGGAGGCCGCCGCCAAGTTCCGCTACATCCCGACCGTCACCCGCGAGCCGTTCGGGCGGCAGGAGCGGATCACCACGCTGATGGAGAATGGCGGCCTGTTCGCGGGGGTCGATGGCGAGCCGAAGCTCGATCCGGCGAACGACCGGGTGATGATGTGCGGCAGCATGGACATGATCCGCGACTGCTCGGCGATCCTCGAGCGCGCAGGATTCGAGGAGGGTTCGAACGCGAAGCCCGCGGACTTCGTCATCGAAAAGGCGTTCGTCGGCTGATTGCCCGGCTGACGGCCCTTCCCGGATCTTGATGGTCCGCAGGACCGGGCTCGCTGACGGCCCGATCAGCGCTTCGGCGCGAGCAGGATATCCAGCCAGGCGGGGCCGCTGCTGATGCGATCGAGGCGCGGGTAGCGATTGCCTCCGAAATAGGGAATCGTCACCGTTCGATAAAGATCTCCGCGGCGGACCAGCAGGTCGATCGGCCGGCGGGTGGTCGCGGCGCTGGCGATCCGATCGTTCAGCCTTGCGCTATCGAAGCTTTCACCGTCCAGCGCGACGAGTATATCGCCGTTGGTGAGGCCGGCTGCGAAGGCGGGGCTGTCCCAGATCACCTGATCGATGCTCTTGTCGGCGGTGTCGATCACCAGCCCGAGCGAGTAGCTGAAATCGGCATTGTGACGCCGGCGCTGTTCGGTCGTCCAATAGCCCGTAGGCTTGTCGGCATAGACGAGGCGATAGCCCCCGCGCTCCAGCCAGCCGAGCGGCGCGTGGGGCTGAGCCTGCTCGACCCTGCTGCGGAGGAAGCCTGCCCAGTCATGGGGCGCGATCGCCTGAAGAGTCCGGACCACGTCGTCGAACTGGTAGGTCAGGGTTCCCCGGTCGCCATCGCGCATGCCGAAGAAGGCGGACGCGAAGTCATCGAGCGACCGGCGGCCGCCGGTCAGCGCGCGCAGTTGCATGTCGACGTCGAACCAGATCAGCATCCCCTCATTATAATAATCCTCGGAACGCTGAAGGCTGGTCCAGGGCTGGGGGCGCCGCGCTGCGATGATCGGATCATTGGTGGTGTCGATCAGCGGCCGCCACCGCCGCCCCGGCCGCTTGTCCAGCGACGCCGCGATCATCGCGAGACCGGCCAGCGTGTCCTCCGCCGACACCAGCCCCGATCGCGCCTGAAGAACGTAACCCCAATATTGGGTCTGCCCCTCATAGACCCACAGCAGGGAATTGCGCATCGGCACGCTGTAGTCCGGCGTGTAGAGATCGGCGCCGCGCCGGTATTTGCCGTTCCAGCTATGGATATATTCGTGGGGCAGCAGGTTGCGCCGCGCAGTTTCGTCGCCCCAGCGCGTGAAATAGCCCGGTTCGACCCCGTTCTCGCTCGACTGCTGATGCTCGAGGCCGATCCCGCCCAGCCGGTTGCTGATCGACAGCAGGAAGTCATAATGGTCATAATGCTCGGCGCCGAACAGCCTGGTCGCCTGATCGACCAGCCGGCGATGCGCTTCGAGCTGGGTGTCGCTCGCGATCAGCTCCTCGGGGCGGTCGGCGGCGATGTTGAGCTGCACCTTCGGGCTGAGCTGGACCTTGCGGAAATAGCGCCCCGCCAGCAGGGGGCTGTCGACGAGCGTCTCGAAGTCGATCGGCCGGAACGCGATCGAACTGCCCGTAGCCGAGGGCAGCCGGTCGAGCGCGGTGCCGTAGCCCCAGCCGGCGGGAAGGATCACCCTTGGGGCGACCATGATCCGCCGGGCGAAATAGCCCGCCGGATAGAAGGCGACGAGGTTCCACTGCAGGCTGAGCATCTCGCCCGTCATCACCACGCGACCTTGGGAAGCGGCGACCGGCGACACATAGTCGAAGGTGAGATCGACCGCGGACGCGCCCTCGGGCACGTCGATCTGTATCGCATAGACGTTGATCGGATCTCGCCGCCAGGCGAGCGTTTGATTGTCGGCGGTGATCAGAAGGTTGGCGATGTCGTCGATCGGCCCGCGCGGCGCGTGGTTGCCTGGAAGCCATTGCGGATAAAGCACATAGAGCCTGCCCGCGCCGGCGACCGGAATCCGCTCCCTCACGCGGAAGATGCCGCGAGCAACGTCGGTCGCATCTACGGCGAGGTCGATCGTGCCCGGATAGGCGATGTCTTGGGCCGCCGGCACCAGGCGTTCGATCGGCAGCGGCTGCGGCCAGCTTTTGTCTGCGAGGGTGGGAGAGGCCGGAGTCAGCGCGGCCAGGACGAGCAGGGGGAGGCAACGCATTGGGCGGATGGGTCCGTTGTGATTATGACCGGACCATGCCGCCTTATGCCGTGTCCGTCACCCCCTCTCGCATCGAGGCGGGGTCACGATCAGCCGCAGGTCGAGCGGTGACGATCGATGCGGATCTCGTCGGTCGCCGGCCACGCCTGGTGCTCCGCCCACCATTTGATGCCACCGGCGATGCTCCGCCGCAGCGACCGGATGTAAGCCCGGAAAGTAGTGGAATGACTATGGGTATTTATCTGTTGCATGGTCGTCTCCATCGTCAGGACGACTCGATAAATATGGGCATTCCTTTGATAATGCCAATCGGTTATCGATGACCTTAAATAAGGTGAGTTTATCGATATGGCGCGGCAGATTCCTCCGTTGAGCGCGGTCAGGGTGTTCGAGGCGGCAGCCCGTCACCTGAACTTCACGCGCGCTGCCGAGGAGCTGGCGATGACCCAGGCGGCCGTCAGCTATCAGGTCAGGATGATCGAGGACCGGCTCGGCGCCAGCCTGTTCGTGCGCACCGGGCGCCGTGTCTCGCTGAGTCCCGCGGGGCAACGGCTTGCGCCGCAGATATCGGCGGCGTTCGACATGCTGGACGAAGCGTTCGCCAAGGTGCGCGAGGCCGAGAGCGGCGTGCTGACGATCAGCGCCGCGCCGGGGATCGCGGCGAGCTGGCTCGGCCCGCGCCTCGCCCGCTTTCAGATGGCTAAGGCAGATATCGCGATCCGCCTTCTCGCCACTGGCGACCTGGCCGATTTCGTCCATGACGGCGTCGACGTCGCGATCCGCATCGGCCGGGGCGACTGGCCGGGGCTGCGCGCGGTCGAAATGTTCCCGGCTGATTTTACGCCGATGTGCAGTCCGGCCTTTGTCGAACGGGTGGGTCCGTTTGAGCATCCACGGCAGCTGCTGGATGTGCTCCGGCTAAACTCGGACGATATCTGGTGGCGGGCCTGGTTCGATCAGGTCGGCGTTGCGGTCCCCGAGGATTTCGGCCGATATTCGCTTCATGTCGATTCGCAGGTGATCGAGGGTATGGCGGCGATCGCGGGGGAAGGGCTAGCGATGCTGACGCCGCGTTTCTGGCCGTTCGAACTGGCGACCGGCCGCCTCGTCCAGCTTTTCCCGCACGTCGGCGTCAGCGGAAGCTTCTGGCTGGTCTGTCCCGAGCATCGCTACAACAGCGCGAAGGTGAAGGCTTTCCGCGAGTGGCTGATGGCGGAAACCATCGCTCCCTAGATCCTCGCCGCCACAATGCCGACGAAGATCAAGAAGTTTCCCGCCGCGACCTTTTCCCGCTAGAGCTTCGCCATGACCGATATCGCCGAGCTGCCCGACGACAGCATCCGCAACACCCCTTTTGATAGCGCCCTGTCCGACCGCTACCTGGTCTATGCGCTGTCCACCATCACGGCGCGCTCGCTGCCTGATGTGCGCGACGGGCTGAAACCGGTTCACCGCCGGCTGCTCTGGGCGATGCGGCTGCTCAAGCTCGATCCTGCATCGGGATACAAGAAATGCGCGCGCGTCGTCGGCGACGTGATCGGCAAATATCATCCGCACGGCGACCAGTCGGTCTATGACGCCATGGTTCGCCTCGCGCAGACCTTCTCGCTGCGCTACCCGCTGGTCGACGGCCAGGGCAATTTCGGCAATGTCGACGGTGATAACGCCGCGGCCATGCGTTACACCGAAGCCCGGCTGACGCCGGCGGCGGGCGAGTTGATGGCCGGGCTCGACGAGGGCACGGTCGACTTCCGGCCGACGTATAATGGCGAGGAAGAGGAGCCCGAGATTTTTCCGGGGCTCTTCCCCAACCTGCTCGCCAATGGCGCGAGCGGGATCGCCGTCGGCATGGCGACCTCGATCCCGCCGCATAACGTCGCCGAACTGATCGACGCCGCGGTCTTCCTCATCGACAGGCCCGAAGCCGCCTCCGCGGAGCTGATGCAGTTCGTCCGGGGGCCGGACTTCCCGACGGGGGGCGTGTTAGTCGATAGCGCCACGACGATTGCTGAGGCTTATGCCAGCGGCCGCGGCGCTTTCCGCGTGCGCGCGCTGATCGAAAAGGTCGACGAAAAAGGCGGCGGATGGCACCTCGTCGTTCAGCAGATTCCCTACCAGGTTCAGAAGTCGAAGCTGATCGAACAGATCGCCGCGCTGATCAACGACAAGAAATTGCCGATTCTCGCCGATGTCCGCGACGAGAGCGACGAGGAGATCCGGATCGTCCTCGAGCCGCGCAGCCGGACCGTCGACGCCGGGATGCTGATCGACAGCCTCTTCCGGCTGACCGATCTGGAGGTGCGGGTGCCGCTCAACCTCAACGTGCTCGATGCGAACCGCACCCCTGGGGTGATGAGCCTCAAGGCTGCGCTCGCCGCCTGGCTCGCGCATCAGTTCGACGTGCTCGTGCGCCGCTCCAGGCATCGGCTTGCCAAGATCGCCGACCGCATCGAACTGCTTGACGGCTATCTGGTCGCCTATCTCAACCTCGACCGCGTGATCCAGATCATCCGTGAAGAGGACGAACCCAAGCCGGTGATGATCGCAGAGTTCGCGCTGACCGACCGGCAGGCCGAGGCGATCCTCAACATGCGGCTGCGCAGCCTGCGTCGCCTCGAGGAATTCGAGATCAAGAAGGAGCGCGACGCGCTGGACGCCGAGGGCAAGGGGCTTGAGGCGCTGATCGAGAGCCCCGCGCGCCAGCGCACGCGGATGAAGCGCGACCTGACCGCGTTGCGCGAGCGCTATGGGCCCGAAACCGCACTCGGCGCGCGGCGCACCACCCTCTCCGAGGCGGGGCCGGCGCGCGAGATCCCGCTCGAGGCGATGATCGAGCGCGAGCCGGTGACGGTGATCCTGTCGCAGCGCGGCTGGATCCGCGCGATGAAAGGCCATGTCGACGACGCGGCGCTAGCCGCGGTGAAGTTCAAGGAGGGCGATGGTCCCGATCATGCGATCCGGGCGCAGACCACCGACCGCATCCTCCTCGCGACCGATCAGGGACGCTTCTACACGCTGCCGGCGGATCGGCTCCCCGGCGGGCGGGGTTTCGGCGAACCGGTGCGGCTGTTCGCCGAGATCGAGGGCGATGCGCGGATTGCAGCGATGCTGGTCGCGCGGCCGGGCGCCGAGCTGCTGCTCGCCTCGGCCGACGGGCGGGGCTTCGTGGTCGATATGGGCGAGGTCGCCGCCGAGACGCGCAAGGGCAAGCAGGTCGTCAACCTGCGCGACGGCATAAAGCTCAAAGTGGTGCGGCCGGTGGCGCCCGACGACGACTATGTCGCCGCGATCGGCGACAATCGCAAGATGGTGGTTTTCCCGCTGAGCGAGCTGCCGCGCATGGCGCGCGGGCAGGGGGTGACCATCCAGCGCTACAAGGATGGCGGCCTCTCGGACGCCATCAGCTTCCGGCTCGAGGACGGGCTGAGTTGGACGATGGGCGGCGAGAGCGGAAGAACCCGCACCGAAGCCGACCTCAGCTTGTGGCGCGCCGCGCGAGGGGCTGCGGGTCGCATGCCTCCGGTTGGCTTCCCACGCGACAATCGTTTCGGATAATCAAAGCCTTAAGCTGGTCGCAACAGTGCGTTAACCCGTCGCTGCTAATGCCGATGAACCATGCGGGCGGCGAAAACCGAGATCATTGCACCCAACGGCCAGCTCGGCGACGAGTCCGAGTGGCCGAAGCACATGCTACCTGCCGCACTTCAGGAGATGCTCGACACGCCCCGTGTCATCCAGCGCCAGGAGTTTATCGACAGCCTGCCGATCGCTGTAGCAGTTGTCTGCTTGATCGACGACAAACTGGCGATAACCGCGCGTAACAGCGCATTTTTCGAGCTTTGTGAACGCGGCGGGGTCGTTCCCTACGGCGATGCCGAGCGCCATTTCTGCAGGGGCCTGGATCTTCCCTTGGCCCCGGCGCTGAGGGATTTCCTCGATTCCGACGAAGGCGAGCGATCGTTTGACATGGAGGAAGGCGACGGCATCAGCGGGCGTCATTTCGCCATCCGCCTGTCGCGGCTCCGCACCACCGATTCGCCCTTGCCGCGATGCGTGCTGTCGCTGATGGACCGGACCCAGCAAGTCGAAGGCGAGCGTTCGTTACGCTCGCAGATGCTCCGCGACAGCCTGACCGGCCTCCCCAACCGGGCCGCCTTCGCCGAGCAGGTCGAGACGGCAATGGACAATTTCGCGAACGAAGGTCGCCAGTTCGCGGTGCTGTTGATCGATCTCACCCGTTTCAGCCGCGTCAACGAAGGCGTCGGCTCGCTTGCCGGCGACGAACTGATCATCACGGTGGCGCGCCGGCTGATCTCCGCGTTGCGGGCGGGCGATATGCTTGCGCGGCTCGCGGGAGACGAGTTCGCCGTATTGCTCAATATCGCCGACGACGCTTCGGAAGCAATGCGCGCTGCGCGTCGTATGCAGGCCTGCCTCGCCACGCCGATCCGGCTGGGCGATCTGGAAATCAAGATCGACTGCGCCGTTGGCGTCGCGATGATGGCGTCGCCGATCGAGGCTGCCGAGGATCTGATCCGCAACGCGCAGTTCGCGATGAAGCGCGCCAAGCATTCGGGGCATGCCGAGATCTTCCAGGCGGGCGACAGCGCCGCCGCGCGCGAGCGCTTCAGTCTCGAAACCGAACTGCGTCGCGCGATCGAGCGCGATCAGCTCCAGCTGGCTTTCCAGCCTCTGATTGATCTGCGCGATGGAAGCGTGAGCGGCTTTGAAGCGCTCGCCCGCTGGGAACATCCCGAAAAGGGTTCGATCTCGCCGGTCGAGTTCATCCCGGTCGCGGAGGAATCCGGGCTGATCGTGCCGCTTGGCCGCTGGGCGCTGCGCGCCGCCACGCGTACGCTCGCCGAATGGGATCGCAAGGCGGGCTCGCCGCTGCCCGTCCATATGGCGGTGAACGTCTCGGCGGTGCAGTTCCACCGCGACGACGTCGTCTCTGCGATCAACGCGGCGCTGGTCGAAAGCGGGATCGCGGGCAATCGTCTTAAGATCGAATTGACCGAGAGCTGCATCGTGGCCGATCCCGACGGCATCGCCCGGGTGCTGCGGGCCATCCATGATCTCGACGTGCTGATCGCCATGGATGATTTCGGAACGGGCTATTCGAGCCTGGCCTATCTTCAGCGGCTGCCGATCGACGTGCTCAAAATTGACCGGAGCTTCATCGCGCCGATGCTCGAGGATCGGGATTCGGTCGCGATCGTGCGCGCGGTGCTCGGTCTGGCTTCGGCGCTTGGCATGACCACCACCGCCGAGGGCGTCGAGACCCGGGATCATGCCGACACGCTCGCCGCGCTCGGCTGCGAGGTGGCGCAGGGCTATCATTTCTCGCGTCCGCTGCCACCCGACGCCGCTTATGACTATCTGATGGCGCGCAAAGCCTGATCAACTTCCTCGGCGGCGATCGCGGCGACGCGATCGGATCCGGGGAAATCCTCGCCTATCCAGCGCCGCTCGATCGCCTGCAGCGTAGCGGCAACCACGGGGCCCGCCGACAGACCCATCGCGATGAGATCGCCGCCGCCCACGGCGAGCTGGGGGCGGCGCCATTCGTCGAGCTGCCCGAAGTGCGCAACGTCGAGCTCGCCGTCGCGCCGCAGAAGGATATCGGCCGCGACCTCGGGCCCGAAACGGTAGGCGAGTTCGCGCCAGGGAGCGTCGCCGCCGCACGCCGCCTGTTCCAATCGTCGCACGGCGGCCTTCGAAAGCTTGAGCCGCCGTCCGACCAGCGCAGCGCTTGCGCCATCCAGCGGCAGCAGCGCACCCAGCCGCCGGAGCGGATCCGCAGAGACGCCTACCGTCTGTTCGCGCGCAATCAGCCGTTCGAGCCGCTGTACCCCAGCATCGTCGATTTCGGGCAGAATTGGGCGAAATATGGCGTTGCTCCACATCAGCCTTACGGTCGGTCCGGGATCACGGCCGCCGAGCAGCTTGAGCAGTTCGTCGGCGATACGTTCGCGGGAAAGCGCCATCAGGTCGTTGGCGCGCGCGACGCAGGCCGCCAGCGCCGCGCGATCGGGCGCGCCGCGGCCGAAGCGCTCGTGGAAGCGAAACAGGCGCAGGATCCGCAGATGATCCTCGGCAATGCGCTGCAGCGGATCGCCGATGAAGCGGACGAGACCGTGCTCGAGATCGCTGAGCCCCCCGAAATAGTCGTGGATCTGGCCGGTCACGGGGTCGGCCGACAGCGCGTTGATGGTGAAGTCCCGCCGGGCCGCATCCTCGCGCCACTCATCGGTGAAGGCGACGATCGCATGCCTGCCGTCGGTCGCGAGGTCGCGCCGCAGCGTGGTGATTTCGACCGGCCCGGACGGGAGCAGCGCGGTGACGGTGCCATGGGCGATGCCGGTGGGGATGACCTTGAAGCCGGCCGCCAGAATCCGGCGGCTGCTCTCTTCGGGAAGCAGCCGGGTGGCGCAATCGATGTCCTTGACCGGCAACCCCAGCAGCGTGTCGCGGACGGCTCCGCCCACGAAGCGAACCATGCCGTGTTCCGCGTCCAGGGCGGTCAGCAGGCTGTCGAGCCCGCGGTTGCCCCGCCAGTCCGCGGGCGGCAGCGATGTCATGCCGGAAAGCCGATCGCGCTGCGCAGGCGCGGCGCAAGATCGACGATCAGTCCGGCGGTCACCCCCCAGATGCGCTGATCGGGCCAGTCGATCTCAAAAAATTGCCGCCGGCTTCCTTCGAACATCGTCGATCGGCGCAGATGGTTGGCCTCGGCGAGAAGATGGGCGAGCGGAACTTCGAACAGTGCGTCGACCTCGGCTTCGTGCGGCCGCAGGTCGAGCCCGTCGGGTATGACGCCGATCACAGGGGTGATCAGAAATCCCGAGCGTGTCGCATAGGGGCGCGCGGTGCCGACGACCTCGACCGCCGTGGCCGGAAGCGCCACTTCCTCCCACGCCTCGCGCAGCGCCGCCGCGACCGGTCCGTCATCGCCCGGATCGACCCGCCCGCCCGGGAAGGCGACTTGCCCGGCATGCGCGCGCAGCCCGGCGTGGCGAACAGTCAGCAGCACCCGGGGCGGCGCTGCGTCGATGACCGGGACGAGCACGGCAGCCGGGGTGAGCGCTGCGATATCCTCGACCAGCTCATCATGGTGTCCGGCGGCGGCCTCGTCCGGATAGGCGGCGAGGCTGCGGCGCAGCCGTTCGGCAAGCGGCGTCATCCTGCGTCGAGCGCGAAGAAACGGCCTTCGCTCCAAATGCCCGGCGGGTCGCTCTCCTCGCCGAGCGCAAGGTTGACCAGTTCATAATAGACCGGCCGCGCAATCAAGGCGTCGAGCCCCTTGCGCACCCCGACATAAGGATGCGGGCCCTCGCGACGCTCGACGATGCGGATCGGGTGGTTGGCATCAGCGACGATAAGCTCGCCGGTGTTGAGCCGAAAGCCGATCCGGCGCTGCTTGCCTTCGCCCTCGCTCTTCATTTCGACGGCGAGAAAGGGCGCGTCATCGACCGCGATCGAGAGCTTTTCGACGGGGGTCACCAGCACATAGCCGCCGTCGGCCTCTCGCCGTAGGATCGTGGCGAAGAGTCGCACCATCGCCGGCCGGCCGATCGGCGCACCCTGATGATACCAGGTGCCGTCGCTGGCGATGCGCATTTCGCTGTCGCCGCAATGCTCGGGATTCCATGACTCGACCGGCGGCCGGCGATTGTCCGAAGCGAGGGTGGCGATGTCGCTCAGCGACAGGCCGGCAAGATCGCGTGGCGGGTGGCTCTCGGGCATCACGGCGATGTGCCGTCAATCGCGGCCCTGCACAAGAGCCGCGGCGCGCCGGGGCTCCAACACGGCGTGGCTGGGAAGCGCCTGGCCGGGTCGCAGCCTCGCGAGCAGCCTGTCTCGTTCGACCGGGCCCGGCAATATCCATCCGCGGGTGTGATCCGCGGTGAAGCCGAAGAAGCGTTCATAGTAGATCGCATCGCCAATCAGCATCAGCGGCTCGCAACCGGCGGCGTCGGCGCTGGCCAGCGTCGCTTCCATTAGTTCGCGTCCGATTCCGCGGCGCTGGTGGTCTGGATGAACGGCCACCGGTCCCACCAGGATCAGCGGGGCCACCGTGCCATCCTCGGCGGTCAGTTGCACCGGCCAGCACTGAATCGTGCCGACCAGCGCGCCATCTTCGAGTGCCGCGAAGCTAAGCCGCTCGATCGCGTTCACGCCGGCGCGGAGCCGATAGGCGGTGCGCTGGCGGCGGTCGGCGCCGAAGGCCAGATCGAGCAGAGCCTCGACGTCCGGGGGGGCGACCGAGGTGAGGGGAACGAGCAGGCTCAATGGAAGCGAAGGTCCTTGCCGGATGGGAGGGGCGCCTTTAACTTTTTGCGGATGAATGTGAAACAAATTCGCGTGACGGCCCGATGAAGCTGTTCGATGCCGACTGGGCGCCCAGTCCGCGGCGCGTGCGGGTGTTTCTTGCAGAGAAGCGGATCGAGGTCGAGCGCGTCCGGGTCGACATCGGCGGCGGCGAGCATCTTCAGCCTCCCTATAGCGAGGTCAATCGGCAACGGCAGATGCCGGTCCTGCTGCTCGACGATGGCACGCTGATCGACGATTCGCTCGGCATATGCCGGTATTTCGAGGCGCTTCATCCCGATCCGCCTCTGTTCGGTGCGACGCCGCGCCAGATCGGACTCGTCGAATCCTGGCTGCGGCGGATCGAGCATGACTGCTTTCAGGCGGTGGTGCTCGCCTTTCGCAACAAGGTGCGGAGCTTCGCGGGTCGTGCGGTCAGCGGGGAATGGCCCCCGATCGCGCAGATCCCCGAACTGGTGGAGCGAGGCCGCTGCATGTGGAACGCCTTTGCCGATGTGCTCGAAACGCACCTTTCCGAGCATGAACATGTCGCGGGGGAGGGCTTCTCGATGGCCGACATCGCGGCAATGGTCGCGATCGACTTCGGAATCGCGACCCGGCTGCCCGACCCGCGCGAGGGCCGTCCATCGATGGCGCGGTGGCACGCATTGGTCTCGGCGCGCCCTTCGGCGGACGCATGACGTCTTTTTCCCCAGTTTCTGTGGATAGGCTGTGGATAAGCTGGGGATAGTCGCCTGCACGGGCACCACCCGCCGGGTTCGGCCGCGGCTTGCCCGATTTTCGGGCAGCGTTTATCGCAGCGCGTGATGACACCCGAATTCGGCGCCAGCAGAACCGCGATCGTCACCGGCGCCGCCAAGCGGATCGGCGCCGAGATCGCGTGCGCGCTCGCCGCCGACGGATGGGACGTGCTGATCCACTACCGTCATTCGGCGCGCGAGGCGGAGGCGCTGGCCGCAAGGCTTCCCCGCGCGGCGACCGTTGCTGCCGATCTCGCGACCGAGGAGGGGGTCGCGCGGGTGATAGCTGCGCTCGACGGCAGGCCGCCGCCAGGGTTGCTCGTCAACAGCGCATCCACCTTCCGCTATGATGCGCTCGACGACTTTTCGGTCGAAGGCTGGGACAGGCACATGGCCGCCAATGTGCGCGGCCCTGCGCTGCTGTCGCGCGCCTTTGCGGCCAGGGTGCCCCAGGGCGCCGGCGGGCTGATCGTCAATATGCTCGACGCCAAGCTGTCGCAGCCCAATCCCGATTTTTTTTCCTACACCATATCCAAGATGGCGTTCGCCGGGCTCGGCGAACTGCTTGCGCGCAGCCTTGCTGGACGCGGAATAAGGGTCAACGCGATTGCGCCCTCGGTGACGCTCGTCTCGGGACCGCAAAGCCGCGAGAATTTCGAACGCGTGCACGCGATGAACGCGCTTCGGCGCGGCATTGACGTAGCCGAAATCGTGGCGGCTTTGCGTTTCATCATTGCCGTGCCGACGCTGACGGGGCAGACGATCACGCTCGATGGCGGGCAGCGCTTTCTAGGCTTGCCCCGCGACGTCCAGTTCATGGAGCCCTGATGGATCCCGCCACGCTCGACGGCCTCGTGCCCGAACACCTTGCGCCCTGCACCCGGCGCATCGTGCTGCGGGATTTCGCCCTGCCGGTCGATATCGGCTTCCATGATTTCGAGGTGGGGAACCCGCAGCGCGTGTTCGTCACCGTCGAAGTCTGGCTCGACGAGGCGAGCTTTGCGGCACGTGATGATGTCGGGGCGGCGTGGGATTATGATTTCCTGCGCAGCGAAATCCTCCGGCTGGTGGCCGGCAAGCGTTACAATCTGCAGGAAATGCTGGTGCGCGACATTTACACACTGGTTGCCGCCCGCGCGGGCGTCCGCGAGCTTCGGGTCGCGGTCAGCAAGCCCGACGTTTATCCCGATTGCGCCGCGGTCGGCGTCGAGCTCTCCTCCTTCTAAAACTTTTCGCCGCATTTGCGGCACTCGTCGTCGCCTGTCAGCGCGCAATGGTCCGCCCGCACTCGCCCAGCGCCTCCCGCACGAAGCGGTAGTCCTCACGCACCGCAGCGGCGTCGCTTTCCGACAAGGCTGCCACGCTGTGATCGGGCAATTGCGCCGGCAGGAAACAGGCGAGGCGATACCATAGCAGCGTGTCGCGCGCGGGGGCCCGTGCGCTGTCGTCCACCATTTCGCCCAGCGCAACCGCCCATTGCGGCTGCTCGGCAGGCCTGCGCAGAATCGAGAGCGAGATCGGCCGGTTGTCCCGCGTGGCGAGAAATATCTGGGATTCGCTTTCGCCGGGTATCGCGCCCGGAACATGGAAGGCGTTGCCGATTCCCGTGATCTGGGGGGGAGACGTCGGCGCCACCGCCTCGTTCAGAATCGCGCGCAGCCGCGCCTCGTTCGCTTGCGTCCAATCGAGCTGAGAATAAGGCGAGGTGAGGCGGACTTCCTGAGGGCGCCCGACGACCCGCTCGGCGAGTACGATAAACCGCTCCTTTTTAAGCTTGGGCGCCCGCCCGCCCGCGTCGAGCGGAACGTCGGCGATATAGCTGATCATCCCCGGCAATCCATCGGCGCCGCGCAGCAGCATCGCGGTATTCGCCTGGATCAGGAAACGCGCCTTGCCCGTCGCGAGACCCGGCGCCAGTTCGCCCTTGAGCCGCTCGGCCTGGACCACCGTCACGCCGGCGACAAGCGGCGAAGGCAGGGTCAAATCGGCCAGATCGGCGTAAGAAAGTCCATGGATTTCAGAGCTTTCCACGCCCGCAGTGGAGGCGGTGGCGGTCTGCGCCATTGCCCCGGCGGCCGACATGTTAATAACTGATAAAGCAATAACCGTGCCAATAAAACCTGTCCGGAGACGGTCAGCCTTGGGTGGCATGGGGCGAAATCCTCATTTCCGGTCGATCGCCTTCCTTCTTAGCCGCGGAGGAGGGGAGGGGCTATGCCCGAAAACCACAAACTTCTTGGTGTTTGGGTTATTGCGTCAATCGAACTGTCGCGATAAGGACACACCTCCGCTAAATATCAAAACATGTTCTGGCGGGTGTGGGGCCGGGCGCCGATGCAGTGTCATGGGTTCGCCAGCCGGCACGTTTTGCAGGCTTATGGATTGGAGGGAGTGTCGTTCCTTAATGGCTTATGCTGATCAATCGATGAGCACCCGCAAGGCGGTGGCGATCGGGCTGGTGATCTTGCTGCACGCGATCATCGGATACGCCTTCGTGACCGGGCTTGCGTATAACGTCGTCAAGAAGGTCGCGCGCGACCTCAAGACGTTCGACGTTGAAGAAGAGGCGCCTCCGCCTCCCGACAAGCCGCCGCCCCCGCCGCCTGAAACCAAGATCGAGCCGCCGCCCGTGGTCGCGCCGCCGCCGATCGTTCAGGTCGCTCCCACCGTCGCTCCGCCGATCGTCTCGGTTCCGGTTGCTCCGCCGCCGGTGATCCATCAGACGGCGCCGGTCGCACCGCAGGTGAGTCAGGCTGTTCGAGTCACGCCCAAGGGTAATTTTCAGAGCCTGATGTCCACCGACGATTATCCGTCGGCTTCTCTTCGTGCCAACGAAGAAGGAACGGTGGCTTACCGGCTCGACGTTGGTACCGACGGCAAGGTAACCGCTTGTACCGTCACTTCGAGCAGCGGGTTCCCGCGTCTTGACCAGACCGCATGCACGTTGCTGCAGCGCCGCGCCCGGTTCAACATCGGGAAGGATGCAGCAGGAAATCCGGTGACGGGTGTTTATAACGGCCGGTTCACCTGGAAAATTCCGAAGGATTGATGCTCCTTGGGCCGGTCCCTGTGGGCCGGCCCTTCCCTTGACTTGAGACCGACAGATTCAGAGAAGGAAATTCAGTTTATGGCTACTCCCGCAGCCGCAGGTTCCAATCCCTATGGCCTCATGGCCGCGCTTGAGCAGGGCGGAACGATTGCTTGGACCGTCTTCATCATCCTGGTCGTGATGTCGGCGGCGTCCTGGTACATCATGTTCACCAAGCTGCTCGAACAGCAGAAGATTCTCAACCAGGGCAAGCGCGCCCGCGCCAGTTTCTGGGGCGCGCCGAGCCTGCGTGACGGCCAGGCGAAGCTCGAGAAGAATTCGGCCTACCGCCAGATCGTCGACGACGGCCTGATCGCGCAGGACCAGCACACCAAGCTGACCGATCCGGTCGATCAGCACGAGTGGTTGACCGGCTCGCTCGCGCGCAGCCAGGCGCTGATCAACTCGAAGCTCGGCAACGGCCTCGCGGTGCTTGCGACGGTTGGTTCGACCTCGCCGTTCATCGGTCTGTTCGGAACGGTTATCGGCATCTATCGCGCGCTGATCAAGATCGGCGCCGCCGGTCAGGCCTCGATCGACGCGGTCGCCGGCCCCGTCGGTGAAGCGCTGATCATGACCGCGCTCGGCCTCGCCGTGGCGGTTCCGGCGGTGCTCGGCTACAACTGGCTGATCCGCCGCAACAAGGTCGTCGCCGAGCAGCTTTCGGCGTTCGCGACCGACCTGCACGGCTATATGGTGTCGGCCGGTGCGGTGAAGCCCGCCGTTTCGGTCAAGGCCGCCCCGGCTCCCGCCGTCAAGAAATAAGCGGCTGACGGACGGAGGCGGGCGCTCGGCGTCCGCCTCGTTCGCTGATAAGAATGGCCTGGACCGGGCGGTCGCCGCTCCTCCGATGCGCCGAGCAAGTAGATAGGATTTGTGCCGATGGCCATGAGTGCGGGCCCCGCTGAAAACGATGCCCCGATGTCGGACATCAACACGACGCCGCTCGTCGACGTCATGCTGGTGCTCCTGATCATCTTTCTGATCACCGTTCCCGTCGTGATCCAGACGGTCCCGGTCAAACTGCCGAACGTGGTGTTCGAGCCCACAACCACCAAGCCCGAAAATGTCGCGCTGTCGGTCCGCGGCGCCAAGGACGGCTCGTGCGAGGTCTATTGGGGCCAGACGCGCGTAAACGCGCAGGAGCTGATCGACCGCGCGGTCGTGAAGCTCAAGAAAGAGATCGACCGCCAGGGCGGTCCCAACGCTCCCGGACTCGAGCTTCCCGAAGTCCATATTCGCGGTGACGTCAACACGCCCTATCGTTGCATCGGTGGCGCGGTGTTCAATATGCAGCGCGCCGGGTTCACCCGCGTCGGCTTCATTTCGGAGCCGCCTGCAGGCATGGTCCACGAGCGCTTCTGATCCCGCTTTCGAGGAGTTTTAGTCATGGCAATGGCCGCAAGTACCACCGAAGGCGAGCCCATGATGGACATCAACACCACGCCGTTGATCGACGTGATGTTGGTGTTGCTGATCATGTTCATCATCACCATCCCCATCCAGACCCACGCGGTGAAGCTGGACCTGCCGCAGGATCAGCAGAACAGCCCGCCGCCGCCGGTCGATCCGGTGAAGAACAAGGTGGTGATCACGCCCGACGGCAAGATCCTGTGGAACGGCAGCCCGATCGACAAGATCCAGCTGCGCCAGTATCTCGACATCACCCAGACGATGAACCCGATCCCCGAGCTCCACCTCGAGCCCGACCCGCAGGCGCGCTACGTCCTCGTCGACGAAGTGCTCGCGGTGACCAAGCGGGCGCAGGTCGAGAAGATGGGCTTTGTCGGCAACGAGAAATACGGCGGGGCTTTCTGAGGCTCGCTGCTATCGTTGAATAAAAGGGCGGCTCGCGGGCCGCCCTTTTTGATTCTCGCCTTCTTCGAAGGAGAGGGCGCGCGAGGCTGGACGATTATCCCAGCCGGGCGAACTCGCGCAGCGGCGTTTCCGGCCGCGCGCCGAAATGCGAGATGATTTCGGCGGCCGCCAGCCCGGCGATGCGGGCGCACTCCGCGAGCGGCAAATCGCAGGTCAATCCATAGAGGAAGCCCGCGGCATAGAGGTCGCCCGCCCCGGTCGTGTCGATGACGCGTTCGATCGGCGCGGCCGGACTCGCGATCCGCTCGCCGCCCTGCGTGACCACCGAGCCGCGCGGACCGAGCGTCACCGCGGCCAGATCGACCAGGGCGGCGACGCGATCGAGCGCCGCATCGAAGTCGTCGCTCTCGAACAGCGCGAGCAGTTCGGATTCGTTGGCGAACAATATGTCGACCCGGTTGGCGACCAGATCGAGGAAGCCGTCGCGATGGCGCTCGACGCAGAAGGCGTCGGAGAGCGACAGCGCCACCTTGCGCCCGGCGGCGTGGGCGATGTCGGCGGCGCGGTGAAACGCCTCCTTCGCGTGCGGCTCGTCGTAGAGATATCCTTCGAGATAGGTGATCTTCGCAGCGGCGACGAGCGGCTCGTCGATATCGTCGGCCGTCAGGTTCACGCATGCGCCGAGATAGGTGTTCATCGTCCGCTCGGCATCCGAGGTCACGAAGATGATGCAGCGCGCCGTCGCCGGCCCCTCCGACGCCATCGCGGTGGTGAAGCGCACGCCCGCGGCGAGCAGATCGTGGCGATAGGCGGCCCCGAGATCGTCATCGCGCAGCTTGCCGATATAGCCGCAGCGCGCGCCCAGCGATCCGAGCCCCGCGATCGTGTTGCCCGCCGATCCGCCCGAAGCCCGCGTCGCCGGCCCCATCGCGGCATAAAGCCGCTCGGCGGTCGGCTCGTCGATCAAGGTCATCGTACCTTTGGCAAGCGCATGCTGTTCGAGAAAGTCATCTTCCGCATGTGCGATCAGGTCGATGATCGCATTGCCGATCCCGACGACGTCGAGGGTCGCTTCCGTCATGATATGCCCCTTTGGCGGGCTGGTGCGCCCGTGGAAAAACTGGCAAAAGCCGCCTGCTCCCATGCCGCGCGCGGCGCATACCCGCAAGTCCGGACCGATCGATGCCCGCCCAACTCGACGAACTCGATGAACTTCTGCGCCGCGCGCGCGCCTGGCTGGCCGATGGCCATGCGGTGGCGATCGCGACGGTGATCGAGACCTGGGGCTCGGCGCCGCGCCGACGGGGGGCGCATGCCATCATCCGCAGCGACGGGCGATTCGAGGGGTCGGTGAGCGGCGGTTGCGTCGAAGGCGACGTGATCGTCGCCGCGCAGGCGCTGGCCGCCAAGGGCGGGGGCTTCGATCGGCGCGACTATGGTGTGCAGGACGAGAACGCCTGGAGCTTCGGGCTCGCATGCGGCGGGCGCATATCGGTGCTGATCCAAACGATCGATCCGGCCCATTTCCCGCCTGCCCTGATCGACGCGATCATCGAGCGGCGCGGACAGGGGCGCGCGGCGCCGGTGGTGACCGATCTCGCGACGGGGAGCAGCCGGCTCGGCGCCGAAGAAGGGGCGGGTCTTTTCCTCAACGTCTATCCGCCGCCGCTCAGGATGATGATCGTCGGTGCGGTCCATGTCAGCCAGAGCCTGGTACCGCTGGCCCGGCAACTCGGCTACCGCGTTCACCTCGTCGACCCCCGCGACAGCTTCGCCGCGGCCGATCGTTTCGCCGATATCGAGGTCGACGCGCGCTGGCCCGACGAGGCCTTTGCCGAGTGGCGGCCCGATAGCGGCGCCGCGGTGATCACCCTGACGCACGATCCGAAGATCGACGATCCCGCGCTCGCCGCCGCGCTGCGCAGCGACGCCTTCTACATTGCGGCGCTCGGATCGCGCCGCACGCATGCTGCGCGCCTCGAGCGGCTTGCTGCGGCGGGCTTCTCCGAACAGGCGCTTGCCCGGATCGACGGGCCGGCGGGGCTTGCGATCGGCGCGGCGACCCCGGCCGAAATCGCATTGTCGATCTTGGCGGGGGCGACCGCCGCGTTGCGCGGCGCATGACGGTTGGCGCCGTCCTGCTCGCCGCAGGCGGCGCGCGGCGGATGGGCGAGGACAAGCTGCTGGCCGAGCTTGGCGGCAAGCCCATGTTGCTGCACGCGTTCGATGCGATCGCCGACGCCGGGCTCGAAGGGCCGATCGTCGCGGTCGCACCCGGCAGCGCCGCCGCCCGGCTGTTGGCGGGAAGGGCTGCGCTGATCGAGGTCGCCGATCATGGGCTCGGCATGGGCGCTTCGCTGGCGGCGGCGATCCGCGCGGTTCCGCCGGATTGGAGCGCGGCGCTCATTTGCTTGGGCGATATGCCGTTCGTTCGAGCGTCCACCTTGACCGCGCTCGCGCGCACCGGATCGGCGACGGGCGTCGCCCGGCCTTGTTTCTCAGGCCGGCCCGGCAACCCGGTGCTGTGGGCGCGCGAGCATTTCGCCGCGCTGGCCGCGCTGCGAGGCGACGAGGGCGGCCGGGCGCTACTGGGCGGACAGGCGGTGCGGCTGGTCGAGTGCGATGACCCCGGGATCGCGATCGACATCGATACGCCGCAAGCGCTGGCCGCGGCGCGGCGGCGCTTTCCCCTCGCCCCACGGCAAGCCGGCTCAGAGGGACCGTAGCGCGCGGGCGGGCCGCACCGACAGCGCGGGCAACGCCCCGAGCAGGCCGATGCCGAGCGTCGCGATCGCGCCCAGACCGAGCGTCGCCAGCACCAGCGTCCAGTCGGGCGCCCAGCGCAGCTCGAAGATGTGGACCACGATGTACCAGCCCGCTGCGGCGCCCATTGCCAGCGCAAGGCCCGCAACGATCGCCGCCAACAGCGCATATTCGATCGCCTGCGCCGCGAGGATCTGCCCGCGTCGCGCGCCGAGCAGCTTGAGCAGCACCGCATCGTAGAGCCGCGCACGGCGCGAGGCCGCGATCGCGCCGGTCAGCACGGCAACCCCCGCCGCGAGCGTGACCGAAGCCGCGGCGCGAATGGCGGTGGCGAGCTGGCCGAAGATGGTCGAGATCTGGCCGACGACATCCTTGACGCGGATCAGCGACACCGAGGGAAAGGCGGCGATCACGGCGCGGTTCACGGCCGCCTCGCGCGCCTCGGGCAGCGCGACGGTCGCCATATAGCTGTGCGGTGCGGCTTCGAGCGTGCCCGGCGCGAAGACGATACCGAAATTGAAGCCCATCGACTCCCAGTTCACCCGGCGAATCGAGCCGACCCGGGCGTCGATCTCGACCCCCAGCACCGACAGCGTCATCGCGTCGCCCGGCTTGAGATCCAGCGCCTTGGCGGCCTGCTCCTCGATCGAGACGAGCGGGGGGCCGGCATAATTGGCGGGCCACCATTTACCTGCCACGATCTCATTGCCCGGCGGGAGCGTTGTCGCATAGGTCAGCCCGCGATCTCCGTTCAGGATCCAGGCGCCCTTGGGAAGCGGCTTCATGTCGGCGACGCGAATCCCGCGCACGGCGACCACCGATCCGCGCAACGAGGGCACGCTCTCGATCTTCGCCTCTGGAGCCCGGCTGTGCACCACCGCGCGGAACCGATCGAGCCCGTCGACGGGGATATCGAGCGTGAAGAAGGTGGGAGCGATCGCGGGAACCGTCCGCTCGATCTGGCTGGCGAGGTTCGACTGGAGCACCGCGAGCATTACGAACAGCGTCAGCCCGAGGCCGAGCGCCACGATCAGGCGATCGGTCTGCGCCGCGGGCCGATGCAGATTGGCGATGGCGAGGCGCAGCAGCGGGCGCCGCGGGCGGGGCAGCGCGCGCGCTCCGCGCCGAACCAGCCAGCCGATCGCGCCGAGCAGCGCGAACAGCGCGACGGTCGCCGCGAGAAAGCCCGCGCTGAGCCAGGGCTCGCGGGCGGTGCCGACAGCCAGCGCGGCGATTCCGAACGCGGCGGCGGCCATCGCCAGCAGCACGCGCCAGCTTGGCAGGCCGAAGGGTTCGATCCGCGCGCGGAAGATCGCGGCGGGACTGATCTGGCCGGCGCGGGCGAGCGGCGCAAGGCTGAACAGCAGGCCCGCCAGCAAGCCGTAAGCGGCGCTTATGAGCAACGGCAGCGGATAGAGTGCGAAGCGGGGCTCGACCGGGAGCGCATCGCCCGCAATGGCCGCGACGACCAGCGGCGCCATCGCCCCGAGCGCAAGCCCGGCAAGGATTGCCCCTGCCGAGACGATCGCGATCTGGATCAGGTAGATCCGGAAGATGGTGCGCGAGGAAGCGCCCAATATCTTGAGCGTCGCGATGCCCGGGCGGCGCTGGTCGAGCCAGGAGGATACGCCGTTGCCGACCCCGATTCCGGCGACGATCAGCGCGGTCAGCCCGACCAGGATCAGGAACTGGCTGAGCTGTTCGATGAAGCGCCGCAAGCCTCGCGCGGCGTTGGTGCGGTCGCTGATCTCCCAATTGGCGTCGTGGAAGCGCTGGTCGAGCCGCTCGGCGATGACATGGGCATCGGCTCCCGCGGGCAGGCGGATGCGATAGCGCGCGGTGTAAAGGCTGCCGGGCTGGACGAGCCGGGTCGCGGCGAGCCCCTCGTCCGACACCAGGATGGTGGGGCCGAGCGCGAAGCCTTCGCCGACCCGATCGGGCTCGTCGGCGATCAGCCCGATCACGCGCAGCCGCGCCTCGCCGACCCGAAAGCGATCGCCTACGCGCAGCGACAGCCGTTCGGCGAGCGCGGGGGCAATCGCCGCATCGAGCCCCGCCGGGCGATCCGCCAGCGCGCCGGGCATCAGCCCGAACCTGCCATAAAGCGGCCAGTTGGCGGCGACCCCCTTGAGCTCGGCGAGCAGCGAGGCGGCGCCATCGGCGCGCGACGCCATCGCGCGCATCCGGATCGTCGCCGAAACATCGCCGAGCCGGGCGAACGCCGCGCGCTCCTGAGGGCTCGCGACGCGCTGCGCGACGCGCATTTCGATATCGCCGCCCAATATTTCGCGGCCGCGCGCATCGAGTTCGGCGGTGATCGCGCTACCGAGGCTGCCGACCCCGGCGAGCCCGGCGACGCCGAGAAACAGGCACAGGATCAGCAGGCGCAGCCCGCGCATTCCGCCGCGCATGTCGCGCAGGGCCAGCGCCCAGGCGGTCCTCATGCCGCGCGTCTGTCCGAGACGATCTGCCCGTCGCGCATCTCGACGATCCGCGCGCAGCGCCGCGCGAGTTCGGGATCATGCGTGATCACCAGCAGGGTCGCGCCGGTCTGGCGCTGACGCTCGAACAGCAAATCCATGATCGCAGCACCGGTCTCGGCGTCGAGGTTGCCGGTCGGCTCGTCGGCGAACAGGATCGCGGGGCGCGGCGCGGTGGCGCGCGCGATCGCGACGCGCTGCTGCTCGCCGCCCGAAAGCTGCGCCGGATAATGATCGAGCCGATGGCCGAGACCGACCGCCTCGAGCTCGGCTTGCGCCCGCGCGAACGCCTCGGTTTCTCCGGCGAGTTCGAGCGGCACCGCGACATTCTCCTGAGCGGTCATCGTCGGCAGCAGATGAAAGGCCTGGAGTATGATGCCGATCCGGCCGCGCCGCGCGGTCGCCAGCGCATCCTCGCCAAGGCGGGCGAAGTCGAGGCCCGCGACCTCGATACGCCCCGCGTCGGCGCGCTCCAGCCCCGACAGGATGGCCATTAGCGAGGATTTACCCGATCCCGACGGGCCCAACAGCGCCACCGTCTCGGCGGGCGCGATCGCAAGATCGATGCCCTTGAGGATATCGGTCCGCGCGGCCCCCTTGCCCAGCGCAAGCCGGATGGCGCTGGCGTCGATGATGGAGGCTGTCATGCGGGCGGGACGATCCTTGGATGTTGCTGTGCCGCAACATGAGGATTGCAACGCCCGGTATCAATGGGGGTGGCGCGATTGATTGCCGCCGCCCTGCCGGCCCCAGCCGCTCAGGCGGCTTTCGGCCCCTCCGCTGCAATCCGCTGGAGCTCGGGCAAGGCGAGATCGAGCGCGCTCTGCTGATGGTCGTCGCAGCGCGGCATGCGATTCCACGCGTCGAGCGCGGCGATCTTGTAGGCCTCGGCCAGCGTCGGATAGTTGAAGGTGTTCTCGACGAAATAGTCGAGCGTGCCGCCGAGATTGAGCACCGCCTGGCCGATATGGATCAGCTCGGTCGCGCTTTCGCCGATGATATGGACCCCGAGCAGGCGGCGATCCCCGAGCGCGAAGATCATCTTCATCATGCCGGCCTGCATCCCCATGATATGCCCGCGCGAGGTCTCGCGGAAGCGGGCGACGCCGCATTCATAGGGGATGCCGCGCTCGCGAACCTCCTGTTCCGAGAGGCCCACGGTCGAGATTTCGGGAACCGCATAGATGCCATAAGGGAAATAGGCCGGGGCGGGGGGCATCGGCGCGCCGAACGCGTGGCATGCGGCGATGCGGCCCTGTTCCATCGAGGTCGAGGCGAGGCTCGGAAAGCCGATCACGTCGCCGGCGGCATAGATGTGGGGAATCGCGGTCTGGAGCGTGACCGGATCGACCGTGAGCCGGCCGCGGCTGTCGGCCTCGAGCCCGCAATGTTCCAGGCCGAGCGCCGCGGTGGCGCCGATCCGGCCCGCCGCGTACAGCAGCATTTCCGAGCGGATGCGGCGGCCGTCCTCGAGCACCGAGATCGCCCAGCCCTGGCCGTCGACCTCGACCCGGTCGAGCTTCGCGCCGAGCCGGATCGCCATGCCGCGGTCGCGCAGCTGGTGGACGAAGTCATCGATGATCTCGCGGTCGACGAAGTCAAGGAAGGTGTCGCGCGGCTCGATCAGGGTGACGGGCACGTCGAGCGCCGAGAAGATCGTGGCATATTCGATGCCGATCACGCCGGCGCCGATCACCGTGAGGCTGCGCGGCACCCGCGGCTCGCCGATCAACGCATCGCTGTCGAGGATGTTGGTGTCGTTGAAGGGGATCGAGGAGGGGCGATAGGGCATCGTGCCCACCGCGATCAGCACGCGCTCGGCCTCGAAGATATGAACGTCGCCCTTGGGGCAGGTGACGGCGATTTCATGCGGCCCACGGAATTGCGCGGCGCCCTCGATGGTGCGGACGCCGTTGCGGGTGAACTGATGCTCGAGCACGTCGATCTCATGCTCGAGCGTCATCCGCAGGCGGGCATTGAGATCCTTGCCTTCGATGTCTTTCTTGACGCGATAGGAACGGCCGTAAAAGCCGCGCTCGCGCCAGCCGCTGAGGTTGAGCACGGTTTCGCGCAGCGTCTTGGACGGGATGGTGCCGGTGTGCACCGAAACCCCGCCGACCCGGTAGCGGTTCTCGACGACCAGCGTCGATTTTCCCAGCTTGGCGGCCTGAATGGCGGCGCGGCGCCCGGCCGGCCCGCTGCCTATCACGATCAGTTCGTAGCGCATCGCATCCCCCGGTTCACCCGCTTCCACGAGTTCAACGCTTCGTTCTGCTCCCACACCCGGAAAGATAGGGTTAACACGAACATCCGGAACCGAACAGGCCGATACGACCTTGGTAAAGGGGAGCGCCGCGCGACCGGCGAGCAACAGCAGCGGCAAGTTTCATTTTCGCGAACAGCCGAGGCTATGAGCGGGCGGGCGCCCGTTGCGACAGGTACGCAGAAGCTCCGGGTGCATGATGACATCGTCATCGTTACCCGCACCACGAAACACCTCCTGCCGTTCGGCGTGGCGGTAGCGTTGCCGGAAGACGCGGCGCGGTGATCTCGATCTCATTCTCGGACTTCACGAAGGGGCATTGAACCCCTTCGCTCCGTCACCTACCCCTGCGCGCTCCCTTGAAGGGGAGGGGGTTAGGCTTTGATTCGGGGCCGGGCGCCGCCTTTCTTGGGGCGCTTCGGCGCGGCGGGGACGATCTCGAAGGACAGCGCGTCGTCCTTCAGCTTGACCTTGACCTCGCCGCCATGGACCAGCTTGCCGAACAGCAGTTCCTCGGCCAGCGGCTGCTTGATCTTTTCCTGTATCAGGCGGCCCATCGGCCGGGCGCCGTAGAGCTTGTCATAGCCCTTGGCGGTCAGCCAGGTCTTGGCCTCGTCGTCGAGGCTGATGTGCACCTCGCGGTCGGCCAGCTGGAGTTCGAGCTGGAGGATGAACTTCTCGACCACGCGCGCGACGACCTCGGCCGGCAGGTAGCCGAAGGGGACGATCGCATCGAGACGGTTGCGGAACTCGGGCGTGAACATCTTCTTGACCGCTTCCTCATCCTCGCCCTCGCGCGTGAGCGTGCCGAAACCGAGGGTCTCGCGCGCCATGTCGGACGCGCCGGCATTGGTCGTCATGATCAGGATGGTGTTGCGGAAATCGACGGTCTTGCCGTGATGATCGGTCAGCTTTCCGTTGTCCATCACCTGGAGCAGGATGTTGAACAGGTCGGGATGCGCCTTCTCGATCTCGTCGAGCAACAGCACGCAGTGCGGATGCTGATCGACCGCGTCGGTCAGCAGGCCGCCCTGATCGTAGCCGACATAGCCCGGAGGCGCGCCGATCAGCCGGCTGACCGAATGGCGCTCCATATATTCGGACATGTCGAAGCGCTGGAGCGGGATGCCGAGGATCGACGCCAGCTGGCGCGCGACCTCGGTCTTGCCGACGCCGGTCGGCCCAGAGAAGAGATAGTTGCCGATCGGCTTGTCGGGATCGCGCAGGCCCGCGCGGCTGAGCTTGATCGCCGAGGACAGCACCTGGATCGCCTTGTCCTGGCCGAACACCACGCGCTTGAGATCGGTGTCGAGCGTGCCCAGCACCTTCTTGTCGTCGGTCGAGACCGATTTCGGCGGGATGCGCGCCATCGTCGCGATCACCGCCTCGATCTCCTTGGGGGTGATCAGCTTCTTGCGCTTGGCCGGCGGCACCAGCATCTGCGACGCGCCGACCTCGTCGATCACGTCGATCGCCTTGTCGGGCTGCTTGCGGTCGCTGATGTAGCGCGACGACAGCTCGACCGCGGCCTTGATCGCGTCGGGAGTATATTTGACCTGGTGATGCTCTTCGAAGGCCGAGCGCAGGCCGGTGATGATCTTGATCGTGTCCTCGATCGTCGGCTCGTTCACATCGATCTTCTGAAAGCGCCGCAGCAGCGCGCGGTCCTTCTCGAAATGGTTGCGGAACTCCTTGTAGGTGGTCGAGCCGATGCAGCGGATCGTGCCGCCCGAAAGCGCCGGCTTAAGCAGGTTCGACGCGTCCATCGCCCCGCCCGAGGTGGCGCCCGCGCCGATCACGGTGTGGATCTCGTCGATGAACAGCACCGCATGGGGCAGTTTTTCGAGCTCGGTGACGACCTGCTTGAGCCGCTCTTCGAAATCGCCGCGATAGCGCGTTCCGGCGAGCAGCGCGCCCATGTCGAGCGAGTAGATCACCGCCGGCAGCAGCACCTCGGGCACGTCGCCCTCGACGATCTTGCGGGCCAGCCCCTCGGCGATCGCGGTCTTGCCGACGCCGGGATCGCCGACATAGAGCGGGTTGTTCTTCGAGCGGCGGCACAGGATCTGCACCGTGCGGTCGACCTCGGGGCCCCGACCGATCAGTGGATCGACCTTGCCGATCTTGGCCTTCTCGTTGAGATTGACGCAGAATTGCTTGAGCGCGCTCTCACCCTTCTTACCATCGGGTTTCGCCTGGCTCTTTTCTTCTTCGGCCCCCTTCACTTCGCGCTGCTCCGTGGGTTGGCCGGCCTTGCCGACACCGTGGCTGATGAAGCTGACCGCGTCGAGGCGGCTCATATCCTGTTGCTGCAGGAAGAAAACGGCATAGCTCTCGCGCTCGCTGAACAGCGCGACCAGCACGTTGCCGCCGGTCACCTCCTCGCGGCCCGAGGACTGGACGTGGAGGATCGCGCGCTGGACGACGCGCTGGAACCCGCTGGTCGGCGAGGGATCGGTCTCCCCTTCGACCTTGAGCGCGTCGAGCTCGGTATCGAGATAGTTGGTGACCGCGTTGCGCAGCTCGGACAGGTCGACGCCGCACGCCGTCATCACCTTCGAGGCGTGCTCGTCGGCGATCAGCGCGAGCAGCAGATGCTCGAGCGTCGCATATTCGTGGCGGCGGCTGCTGGCCGCGCTCAGCGCGTTATGCAGCGTCTGTTCGAGTTCCCGGGCGAAGGAAGGCATAGTCTGTTACTCCGTGCGGCATGAGCCGAGCCATGCCGGTAGCCCATATGTCGGGTGCCAAAGGCCGTTCATCAAGAACCAGCCTCCTGCCGGAGCCGAGCGTGCGCCGCTCTCCGGCTGGCGCGCCTTCATCGCTTGAATAGGCTTTCGGCGGTTGCCCGATGGTTAACGGCGTTGTGTATTCTTGTGCGGCAGCGCGCGATCTCGGCTTCGAGCGCGGCGACGCGCTGCTCAAGTTCGTCGACCGACAGATGATCGATATCCTGCCGGATGAGCTGTTTCACCGGATCGTCGGGGCGCTTCGCGAAAAGATCGTCGGGCTCCATGGGCACAGCGTTGACCCGAGCGGGCCGCATGTCAATAAACCCTTTGTCTGATCCGGCCGGGGCGGCACGAAAAAAGGGGGTAAAATGGCCGAAATTCCTGACTGGATGACCGCCATAGATCCGAGCGGCGCCGGCGGCCCGGAGCTGTTGCAGCCCGTTCGGAGGCCGGTTCCGCGGCCTGGGCCCGGCCAGCTGCTGATTCGCGTAGCCGCCGCAGGGGTCAACCGGCCCGATCTCGCGCAGCGCGCGGGCAGCTATCCGCCGCCGCCCGGTGCGCCAACGATTCTCGGCCTCGAACTGGCGGGGAAGGTGGTCGCGCTCGGCGAGGGGGCCTTGCCCGCGCTGCTCGGCCAGCCGGTGTGCGCGCTGGTGGCGGGCGGAGGCTATGCCGAATATGCGGTGGCCGACGCGGGGCTCTGCCTGCCAGTACCTAACACGCTGTCGATGATCGAGGCCGCGGCGATCCCCGAAACGCTGTTCACCGTGTGGAGTAACCTGTTCGAGCGCGCCTTTGTGCAGCCCGGCGATCGCGTGCTTGTCCATGGCGGCACCAGCGGGATCGGGACGATGGCGATCCTGCTCGGACGGATCTTCGAGCTGGAGACGATCGTCACCGCCGGCTCTGCGGAGAAGTGCGCCGCCGCGATCGGGCTCGGCGCGGCGCACGCGATCAATTACCGAGCGCAGGACTATGTCGAGGAGGTCCGGCGGATCACCGGCGGAGCAGGGGTCCAGGCCGTGCTCGACATGGTCGGCGGCGCCTATCTGCCGCGCAATATCGATTGCCTCGCCGAAGACGGGCGCCACGTCTCGATCGCGGTGCTCGGCGGCGCCCGCGCCGAAATCCCGATCTGGAAGATCATGCAGAAGCGGCTCACGCTGACCGGCTCGACGCTGCGGCCGCGCAGCGTCGAGTTCAAGGCGCTGGTCGCCGACGAAATCAGCGCGGCGGTGTGGCCGTATGTCGAGGAGGGGCGGCTCAAGCCCGTGATCGACACCACCTTCCCGCTCGCGCGCGCCGCCGACGCACATCGGCGGCTCGACGAGGATCATATCGGCAAGGTCGTGCTGGTGGTGGGCGACGTCGGCTGACCCGGGCCGGACGGGCGCGTCGCTCCGGCCCGCCCGCGGGCGTCCCCGGGGCGACGCATGGCCCGGCTTCAGGTCCGCTTATTTGTCCAGCGACTTGGCATGGTCGAGATGCTTCTGCACGATTGGGGCGATCGCCGCGGCGGCGGTCTTGAGCGACGGCGTATCACCATGTTCGGCATAGTCGCGCATCAGCGCGAGCGCGTCCTGATGCGCATCGACCTGGTCGTCGATATAGGCTTCGTCGAAATCGGCTCCGCTTTTCTTGCCGAGATCGGCGAGCTTGGCGTTCTGATCGTCGGTGAGGGTGGGATCGGGCGTGATCGCGGGGCTCGCCTCGGCTGCGGCGGCCTTGATCTTGCTGGTCGACTCGCTGTGCGCGGTGATCATCTCGTCGGCGAAATCCTTGACCTGCTTGGAGCTGCCATTTTTGAGCGCGAGCTTGGCGGCGGCGATTTCGAACGCATCGGATTTGCCCGCGATGTTGGCGAACTCCTGTCCGGTCGGGGTGGCGCTGAGCGCCTGTTTGACATCGACCATGGCGTTGGAGGCCATTGCCCCCGCGGCTTCGGCGGTCTCGCTTGCGCTGTTCGCGGCAGCATCGGCGGTCTGCTCGGTTTTCTTGCAGCCGCCGACGCTCAGCGCCAGCACGCCGGCCGACGCGATCAGGATAAGTTTTTTCATGCAGTCTCTCCTCCTTGGAGCCGCAGCTAACGATCGACCTGCGCTGGCGTTCCGGCGCGCGCTCGGGATCAGGCGGCGTCGCGGCGCGTGAAAGCGAAACGATCGCGGATGCGCCGGTTGAAGAATTGCCCTTTCGACCGGGCTGCGCGCAGCGCGGCGACGATCGCCGCCGGCACGTCATGATAGCTGTAGCGCCGGCCGGTCACGAATTCGACATCGAGCCGGCGCAGATCGGCGTCATAATCGAAGCGGCGGATCACTGACGATGGCATAGCGCGAAAACGCTTCGGGGGCGGCAGGGCTCCCCATCGCCATATCCAAGGCGGCCATATCCAAGGCGGCGGCGCCGCGCGGGAGCCTAGACGAACAGGTCGATCCGCTCAGCGTCGGGCAGCACGCTTCCGGCCAGCAGCGTGCGGTGGCAGCACGCCGGATCACGTTCGAAGCAGAGCAGAGCGGTCGGCCGCTCGCGCGCGAGCGCGATGAGCTGGGCGGCCTGGGCGAGCGCTTCAGGCAGTTCGAGCTGCCCGGCGTAGATTCGCTTCAGGGCCGCAAGATCGTGCCTGCGTGCGGCTTCGCGGCCCTCGGCGGGGGTGCCGAGCGCTTTCAGGCTGACATAGTCGATCCCCGCATCGCGCAGCCCCGCCGCGAGGATATTCTTCGAGAAGCCCGGCCGGCGGGATAGCGGCACCGCGCGGACATCGGCCAGCAACTCGATCCCCGCGCCTTCGAGCCGCGCGACCAGTTCGGCCTGGGTCGCACCTTCATAGCCGATCGTGAAGATCCGGAACGGATCCTCCCGATCAGCTCTTGCCGCTGCGATTGGCATAAAGCAGCGCGGCGACGATCGCTGCCGAGCCGACACCGATCGCGGCGCCGACTACCGCGGTCTTCTTCGTGATCTTCGGAACCGACCTGCCCTTCTTCGCGCTCGCCTCGATCGCTTCGGGGGCTGGGGTGCTGCTGTCGTCCAACGCGTTCTTCTCCTGCTCTTCGGCCGCCACCTTCGGCGCTAACGACCCGGAAAGGCAAGCATGTCCTCGTCGAGTCGTTGCGGCGCCGTGGCGGACGGCGATGGACTCCCGTCATATTCGCGCGCCGGCGCAAATGCCATCGATCCGCTCTTCAAACCGGGCACCCGCCGCGATGTTCCGCCGCCGCGGATGCGCGCGTCAGGCGAGCGTGTTCCACAGCAGCTTGGCGGTGAGCGCGAGCGAGATCATGACCAGCAGCGGGCGGATCACCTTTGCGCCGAAGCGCATCGCGGTGTGCGAACCCATCCACCCGCCGCCCGCCGATCCGATCGCCATGCACAGGCCGAGCAGGATGATGGCATGCCCGCCGAGCAGGAACACGATCAGGCTGCCGAGGTTGCTCGCGAAATTGAACGCCTTGGAATGCGCGGTCGCCCGGATCAGGCCGAGCCCGCGCAGCGACACCAGCGTGGCGGCGAAGAAGCTGCCCGTGCCGGGCCCGAAAAAGCCGTCGTAGAAACCGATCGCGCCGCCGACTGGAAGATAGAGCCGGGCGCTCAACCGATGATGGGCGTCCTCGTCGGACATGCGCGGGCTGAGCAGCACATAGCCGGCGACCGCGACCAGCAGCACCGGGACGATCAGATCGAGCAGGCCGGTCCTGATCGATTGCACCACATGCGCGCCGAGCGCCGACAACAGCAGGATCAGCACGACCTGCGGCGCATAGCGGCGCCAGTCGATCATGCCGCGCGCCGAGAAATTAAGCGTCGCGACACCCGAGCTGAAGCTCGACTGGAGCTTGTTGGTGGCGAGCGCGGCGATCGGCGGCAGCCCCGCCGAAAGCATCGCCGGGAGGGTCAGCAGCCCGCCGCCGCCGGCAATCGCGTCGATGAAGCCCGCCACGAACGCGATCGCGGTGAGCAGGACATAGACATCCGGGCCGAAATCCATGGCCGCCGCCGTGCCCGAGCTTCCCGCGCCTTGCAAGCCTTGGCACTGCCGGGCGGGGGCGATATGGCGCGCGGCCATGACCGAACCCCGCTTTCAGTTCTCGATCGCCGCTACCGACGGCAAGGCGCGCACCGGCGCGATCCGGATGCGGCGCGGCGAAATCCGCACCCCGGCCTTCATGCCGGTGGGAACCGCGGCGACCGTCAAGGCGATGAAGCCCGCCGACGTGCGCGCCAGCGGCGCCGACATCATCCTCGGCAACACCTATCATCTGATGTTGCGCCCCGGCGCCGAGCGGGTCGCCCGGCTCGGCGGGCTCCACCGCTTCATGCGCTGGGACCGCCCGATCCTCACCGACAGCGGCGGCTATCAGGTAATGAGCTTGTCGGCGCTGACCCGGCGGAGCGAAGAGGGGGTGGCCTTCAAGAGCCACCTCGACGGCTCGGCGCACATGCTGAGCCCCGAACGTTCGATCGAGATCCAGCGGCTGCTCGGCTCGGATATCGTCATGGCCTTTGACGAGCTGGTGCCGACCACGGCCACCGTGCAGCTCCAGGCCGAGGCGATGGAGCGATCGATGCGCTGGGCGAAGCGTTCGCGCGCGGCGTTCGACGCGGGCGGCGAGCATGCCGAACGCGCCGCGTTGTTCGGCATCCAGCAGGGCGCGCTCGACGAAAAGCTGCGCAAGGTTTCGGCCGACGCGCTGCTCGACATCGTTTTCGACGGCTATGCGGTCGGCGGGCTCGCGGTGGGCGAGGGGCAGGAGGCGATGTTCGCCACGCTCGATTTCGCGCCGGGCCAGCTCGATCCCGCCAAGCCCCGCTACCTGATGGGGGTCGGCAAGCCCGACGACATCGTCGGCGCGGTCGAGCGCGGCATTGACATGTTCGACTGCGTGCTGCCGACGCGTTCGGGCCGCAACGGCCAGGCCTTCACCCGCGCCGGCCCGATCAACCTGCGCAACGCGAAGTTCGGCGAGGACGAACGCCCGCTCGACCCAAGCTGCGCCTGCCCGGTCTGCGCGCAATTCAGCCGGGCCTATATCCACCACCTGATCCGCGCGGGCGAGATCCTCGGCGCGATGCTGATGACCGAGCATAATCTCGGTTTCTATCAGGCGCTGATGGCCGACCTGCGCGCGGCGATCGCCGAGGGCCGGCTGACGGCGTTCGCCAACGCCTTCCGCGCCGCCTATCGCGGCGAAAATATGGTGAATGATTAGCGAAGCCGAGCTTAACCGAATCCCAACGCATATCCGGCATAAGTCATTCCCAGGACGGGAGAAAATCCCGAACCTTGTATCAGTAGTTTTGCGTACCAGGCCTCCGGGGGCGGCTCCTGCCGCCTCCGGATCCGGCGCGCCACGGCCCCTTCGCGCGCCGCCGGCCCGGGCCGGGAAGCGCCCGATCAGCTCGGCGGGGCGATAGTCAGATGGCGCAGATGCTAATGCCTTACACCGCCGCCATATCGCGACGCATTAAAAAGCCCGCCACCGGAGGGTAGCGGGCCTTTTGAAATGGTGGGCGTGGCAAGGATTGAACTTGCGACCCCTGCGATGTCAACACAGTGCTCTACCACTGAGCTACACGCCCAACGCGGGGCTCCCTAGCGGAGGCTCGGCGGGCACGCAAGCCCGGCGAAAGTCTTTTTCATGACGCTCGAAATCGTCCGTGGGGATCGTGCGAAGCATGGGCTGCGCCGCCCGCTCAATTGCCTGTCGCGGTGCCGACCTGGAACATGCGGTCGACCTCGAGCACCAGGTCGCGCAGATGGAAGGGCTTGGAAAGAACCTTCGCGTCGGGCGGCGTCGCGCCAGCCTTGAGGGTGACCGCTGCGAAGCCGGTGATGAACATCACGCGCATATTGGGCGCGATCACATTGGCGCGCTGCGCAAGTTCGATGCCGTCCATCTCGGGCATGACGATGTCGGTCAGCAGCAGATCGAAGCTTTCTGTCTGGAGCAGCGGGAGCGCGGCGGTGCCGCGGTCGACGCTCTTCACCGAATAACCGGTGCGTTCGAGCGCGCGGGCCAGATACTCGCGCATCGAGTCGTCGTCTTCGGCCAAAAGTATCCGGATCATAGTTTTTGGTCGCATCCCGCAGGGCATCATGCCGTCAGCACCCATCTTTATGCGCCAATCGCTTAACAAATTCCAGCCGGGCCTCAAAAAACGCTGCCGGCACAGCCGATGCGTCGAGCGCGGTTGCGCTGGGCGCGGCGCGTGCCTAGCAAGGTGGGATGCCCAATGGCGCCCCCTTCCTGATCCTGGGCCCGCCAACGCCGCAAACTCCCGTGTTGCTGGCGGTGCCGCATGCCGGCCGCGATTATCCGGCCGGGCTGACGGCGCGGGCGCGCGTGCCGGTCGAGCAGCTGCAGGCGCTCGAGGACCGTCATGCCGACCGGCTGGTTGAGCAGGCGGTGGCCGGCGGCGCGACGGCGATCGTCGCCCGGATCGCGCGCGCGGCGATCGATCTCAATCGCGACCCGCGCGAGATCGATCCGGCGATGATCGACGGATCGGTGGCGGCGGAGCGCCTGTTGCAGAGCGCCAAGGTGCGGGCTGGATTGGGCTTGTTCCCGCGCCGGCTGCCCGCGAGCGGCGAATTGTGGCGGGGCCGTCTCGGCATGGAGGAGGCGACGCGCCGTCTCGCGGAGGCGCACGGACCCTATCACCGGGCGATTGCCGAGCGGATCGATGCGATCCGTGCGGTGTTCGGGGTTGCGGTGCTGATCGACTGCCATTCGATGCCGCCCTTGCCGTCGCGCCAGCCGGGCGGTCCGGTGCGGATCGTGCTCGGCGACCGCTTCGGCGCAGGCGCGGCCGGCTCGGTGATCGACACCGCGATGGCCACGATCGAGGAAGTTGGGCTGCGCGCCGCGCGGAACCATCCTTATGCCGGGGGCTATACGATCGACCGGCACGGCCGCCCGCGCCGGCAGGTCCACGCCTTCCAGATCGAATATGACCGGTCGCTCTACCTCGATGCCACGCTCGACGCGCCGGGCCCCGGCCTCGAGGCATGTGCGCAGCTGCTGGCGACGATCGCGTCGCGCATCGGAGATATGTTGGGTCGCGAGACGCCCGGTCTCCCCATCGCGGCCGAATAGGCTGCCTTGAAGGAACGGCCTCGGGCTTTCGCGCGAGGTTGCCCTAAAAAAGAACCACCTCGTGCTTTCGCACGAGGTGGCCAAGGTTCAGGGAGGAACGCATCCCGAAGGATGCGTAGTACGGGACCGCGAAAGGGGGGCACGGCCGCCGCACATCAGCAAGATAGGCCGCTTGCCCCGACGTTTCAAGAAGCGTTCGCCGCCATCGGGAAAATTCCTTAGGGCAAGCGTCATTCTTCCCGTCCGCCGGGAGGTTCGGCCGCTCCTCAGGCGGGGACAGCCTGCTGGACCGGCGGCGCCTTGCCCTGCTGCATCTGCATCGCGAACACGTCGCGAATCAGCGCCAGCGAGAAAAGATGCGCATGGATCAGCGGCAGAAGCCCGCTCTGGACCATCTTGCGCAGCACATCGCCGCGCAATTCCTTGAGGCGTTCTTCGGAGATGATCTGGAAGCCGCGATAGACGAAGGGTTGCCCGCCTTCGAGGTCGATCGTCACCTCGCCGTCGATCAGCAGCTTGTTCTGAATCAGCTCCTCGACGAACATGCCGGTGCGCATCCCGGCCTGTTCGAACTGTTCGCAAAAGGCGAGGGTGTTCTTGGTCGCCTCGGCGGGTTCGCTGCCCTCGAACAGCGGCATGCCGTCCTCGAACTCTCCCAGCACGCCCGCGCTGTTGTCGAAGCACAGCGAGAGATCCTCGCTGTCCTGACGCAGCCGCGCCAGCATGAAAGGATAGCGGCGGACATAGGCCGGTATATAGAGGTCGCGCGTCGGAACGCCGGTTTCATCGGTGAAGACGTTGACGCCCTCGTTGAGGCCGAACAGCGCGAGCGGGACCGGCTGCGCCCCCGCCGAAAAGACGATCGGATAAAAACGCTGGGCGAGGATGAATTCCTCGACGGTCAGCGGCACGGCATGGGCGTTCGCGAAGAACGGCGCATGGTCCAGCGGCTTTGCCTTCCAGCTGGCGTGCAGCTGGCTCGAAAGCGGCTGAAGCTCATTATAGAACAGCGGCAGGCCGTTGGCCGGGGCGCTCGCCATGGGGTATCTCCTGAAAACAGTGTTTGGATCGGGTGGGCCGCGCGACCCGGATGATGCGCCGGGGGTCTATTTATCCTGGCCCGCGGAAGCAAGCGGAACAAGCTTTCCGGGGTTCATGATGCCGAGCGGATCGAGCGCCTGCTTGATCGCGCGCAACGCCCGTAAACGGACGGGATCGGTGAGCCGTTCGAACTCGGCGAGCTTGGCCTGCCCGATGCCATGCTCGGCGGAAAGCGATCCGCCCGCGGCGGCGACCAGATCGTGGACCATCGCGCTCGCCGCTTCGCCATGTTCGGCGATCCAGCGATCGCGGTCGGCGCTTTCGGGCGGCAGCAGGTTGAAATGGATGTTGCCGTCGCCGAGATGGCCGAAGGCGATGATCCGCGCCCCTGCGAACCGCCCTTCGATCCGCTCGCGTTCGCGCTCGAGAAAGGCGGGCATGTCCGACACCGGTACCGAAATATCATGCTTGAGCGATGGCCCGTCAATCTTCTCGGCCTCGGAAATCGATTCGCGCAACGCCCAGAGCGCCTCGGCCTGCGCCTCGCTCGACGCGATGGTGGCGTCGAGCACCAGCCCGGCCTCGATCGCTTCGGCAAGCGCCTGCTCGAGCGCCTCCACCGGATCAGGCCCTCCATGCGTGCCCACCGCTTCGATCAGCACATTCCAGGCGCAGCGAGTGTCGATCGGCCGGCGCGCGCCCGGGATGTTGGCGAGCACCAGCGCCAGCGCGTCGGCCGGCACCAGCTCGAAGCTCTCGACCGCTTCGCCGGTGCGTTCCTCGAGCCGGCGCAGCAGGGTAAGCGCGGCCTGCGGATCGGCGAGCCCCGCCCAGGCGACCGCGCGCGAAGCCGCCGCCGGCACGAGTCGCAGCGCCGCCGCGGTGACGATCCCCAGCGTGCCCTCCGCGCCGGTCAGCAGCTGGCGCAGATCATAGCCGCGATTGTCCTTGCGGAGCGTGGCCAGCCCGTCGAACAGCGATCCGTCCGGCAGCACGGCTTCGATGCCCAGCACCAGCGCCCGCATTGGTCCGAACCGCAGCACCTGCGTTCCCCCCGCATTGGTGGAGACCAGCCCGCCGATCGTCGCCGAGCCCTTGGCGGCGAGCGACAGCGGGAACCGGCGGCCGATCGCGGCGGCGGCGGCGTGCAGGTCGGAGAGGATCACGCCGGCTTCGGCTATCACCGCATTGTCGGCGGCCGAGATCGCACGAACATGGTTCATCCGGCGCAGCGACAGCAGCAGCGCGGACCCGTCGACGGGCGGCGTCGCCCCTGCGACGGTGCCGGTGTTACCGCCTTGCGGCACCAGCGCCACACGCGCTTCGGCCGCCAGCCGGACGATCTCGCCAACCTGGCCAGGGTTGGCGGGGGCAAGCAGCGCGGCGCTTTTCCCGTGATAACGCCCCCGCCAATCGGACAGCCAGGGCGCGAGCAGGTCGGGGTCGGTGATAAAGCCCTGCGGTCCCAGCAGTGCCGCCAGCCGACCGAGCAAGGATGCCTCAGGAAAGTTAAGGTCCGTCATGACGGGAACATAATGCAGGGCTCAGGCGATTGGCCAGTTAATCCGAGGTTCAAGAAATTGCGCGGAGAAGCGACGGGTTTAAGGTCAGCGTAGGTCGGGACGGGGCCTGCAAAGGGTGGATTACAATCGTGAGGCTGGGCCGATTGCCGCGATCGTTGGGCGTTGGCGTTCCCGTGGCGTTGCTGGTGATGGCTGGCGCGGCGGCGCTGGCCGGCGCCGACGCGCATAAGCTCGAGCTGGCGCAAGTCACGATTCAGCAGTCGGTGATCGTGCGGGTGCCGCGCCACATGGTCGTCAAGCCCCTCAAATGGAAATCGAAGAAGGGTCCGCAATGCGTGAGCATGGCGGCGATCGCGGGGGCGGCGGTGGTCGCGGCCGACGCCATAGATTTGGCGCTCAAGGGCGGTCAGCGTCTGCGCGCCGAATTCTCCTCGCGTTGCCCGGCGCTCGATTATTATTCCGGATTCTACATATTGCCGACCGAGGACGGCAAGATCTGCGCCGATCGCGATATGATCCGCACCCGCTCGGGCGGCCAGTGCGAGATCGAACGATTCAGAAAGCTCGTGCCCGTCGATTAACGCGGCGGCATGGCCCATTCGCCTTGACAAAAAGCGGCTTCGCGCCCAAGCGGCGCTCGAAACGGCGCTTCGTGCCGTCCATTTCCGGATTCATTATGTCGTTTGCCGATCTCGGCCTTTCCGATGAACTTCTCCGCGCCGTAACGGAGGCGGGCTATACCGAGCCGACGCCGATCCAGACGCAGGCGATTCCGTCTGTCCTGATGATGAAGGACCTGATCGGGATCGCGCAGACCGGGACGGGCAAGACCGCCAGCTTCGTCCTGCCGATGATCGACATCCTCGCCCATGGCCGCAGCCGCGCGCGCATGCCGCGCTCGCTGATCCTCGAGCCGACCCGCGAGCTTGCGGCGCAGGTGGCCGAGAATTTCGAAAAATACGGTAAATATCATAAGCTTAGCATGGCCTTGCTAATAGGCGGCGTGAACATGGGCGAACAGGTCGCGGCGCTTGAAAAGGGTGTCGACGTCCTGATCGCGACTCCGGGCCGGCTGATGGACCTGTTTCAGCGCGGCAAGATACTGCTGACCGGCTGCAGCCTGCTGGTGATCGACGAGGCGGACCGGATGCTCGACATGGGGTTCATCCCTGACATCGAGGAGATCTGCACCAAGCTCCCCTCCCAACGCCAGACCTTGCTCTTCTCGGCGACGATGCCCGCACCGATCAAGAAGCTTGCCGACAAATTCCTGTCGAGCCCGAAGCAGATCGAAGTGTCGCGGCCGGCGAGCGCGAATCTTTCGATCGAGCAGGCGATCGTCGCAACTTCGAGCCGCGCCAAGCGCGACACGTTGCGCGAACTGCTCCGCGCCGAGGACGTCACCACCGCGATCATCTTCTCGAACCGCAAGACGACCGTCCGCGACCTCGCCCAGAGCCTCGGCCGTTATGGCTTCAAGGCGGGCCAGATCCATGGTGACATGGAGCAGCCCGAGCGGCTGCGCGAACTCGACCGGTTCAAAAGCGGCGAGATCAACATCCTCGTCGCCTCCGATGTCGCCGCCCGCGGGCTCGACATCAAGGGCGTGAGCCATGTGTTCAACTTCGACGTGCCGTGGCACCCCGATGATTATGTCCACCGCATCGGCCGCACCGGCCGGGGCGGGGCGACGGGCAAGGCGATCACGCTGGTCACCCCCGAGGATGCCGAGGCGATCGAGGCGATCGAGAAGCTGACCAGCCACAAGATCGCACGCACCGCGGCGGCCGGGCAGGCGGTTCGCGCCGAGCCCGAGCCGAGCGCGGCGGACGAGGCGGCCGAGGCCTCGCCGGCGCGCGGCCGGCAACGTCGCGGACGCGGCGAAGCTGAAGCGCCGCAGCGCCGTGGGCGCGAGCAGGCGGCGCAGCGGCCGGCGCGCGACAGCAGCGAACGCCGCCCCGAGAGCCGCGGGCCACGGCGCGACGAGCGCGACGACGGTCCCGATGAGGGGTGGAACGGCCCGGTGCCGAGCTTTCTCGAGGTTCGGCTGGGAAGCTGAGCCGGTCAGGCGTCGCGGCCGGTGGTCGCGTCCCAGAGACGACGGAATTTTCGCCGCCAGCGGCCGCGGTTGCGTTCGCGGCGCTGACGGCGGCGTTCGCGGATCGTCTCGAACAGCTGGCGGGTGCCGCGCCGCAGGAAGCCCCGGAACAGTCCGCGATTCGACAACGGTTCCCAGCGTTCGTCGACCGATTCGGGATCGAGCAGCCCGCTCGCGCCGATCGCCAGCGTCGTATCGCCCCACTCGCCAGGCTCGAACGGGACCAGCGTCTTGCCCTCGCCGCGCAGGCACTCGACCGCGCCGATCAGCGAACCGATTCGATCATGAGCCTCGCGCAGTATTTCCGGCCGTGTGCCGAGATGTTCGGCCATCAACGTCTCGCGCAGCTGCCGGATCGCCGGGTCGGGAGCCTCGCCATCTTCGCTTTCGAGCGAGATGTCGCATTCGCTGTCGAGTCCCATCGAGCGATTGTTCATGTTCGACGAGCCGACACGGAGGATCATGTCGTCGACGATCATCAGCTTGGAATGGACATAGATCGGTTTGCCCGCGGCGGTGACCGGCGTATAGATTTGGAAACGATCATGCTTGTCGAGTTCGGCGAGCGCGAAGAACAGCGCCGCGCGCGCGCTGCCCATCACCGCTTCCTGCAGCCAGCCGTCGGCGCTGATCGGATTGACGATGACCACTTCGGGGCCGTTCTTTTCGGTCAGCCGCCGGGCAAGCGCCTCGGCGATGCGACGCGATGCGAAATATTGGTTGTCGGCGTAGATGAAGCGCCTCGCGCGCTCGATCATGTCGACATAAAGCTGCTCGATCTCGCGAATTTCGTCGATCCCGTCGCCTTTGGGAACGGTGCGGGCGATCGCGACCATCCGATCGCGGAACAGCGGCTCGACATGCGTGGGCCAGGCGTCGGTGTGGCGTGTGGGGGAGGGCAGCTCGCGACGAGTCGCCCGCCGCCATCGGTCGCGCGCCAGCATGCCAAGCGCGGCGGCGGCGTCGCCCTCGATCATGCCCGCGGTGTCATGCCACGGCATATAGGGCTTCCCGCCCGGCAGTCGGCGGCGCGGGTCGCCGTCGCGATGCTCACAGGTGTCCCAGCGGTCCGACGTCATGTCGATGCCGCCGCACATTGCGAGGCTGTCGTCGATGACAAGGATCTTCTGGTGATGCGTGGCGCCGATCGGATGGCTGCTGTCGAACCGGATCGACACATGCCGGGTCAGCCGCCAGCGCGCGAGGGTGAAGATCGAAAGGCCCCGCAGCAGCATCTTGAAGAAGCCCATATTCCAGATCAGCAGATGGATCCGCAGATCGGGCCGTTGCCGCGCCAGCCACGGGATGAACTGGGCGAGGCCATTGGGCGATTCGCCATCGCCGTCGTCGGGATCGAGCAGGATGCGGGGATCGACATCCCAGCCCACCAGGATGATTTGCTCGCGGGCCTGGAGCATCGCGTCACGCGCGATGCGGAAATAGTCGGCGGCGTCGATGATGACGGTGGCCTTTGAGGCTTGTTCGATCCGCCAGCTGTTGGATCCCGTCCGGAAGATGTGGTTCGGCATGCCCGCCCGTTGTTCCAAGCCTGATTTTGGCCCCGTAACGGACCTAACGCCCTGCCGGTCATTTCGTTGCGGCCGGCGCCGTTCGGATATCGGCCACTATTCCGCCGGGGGAAAGAAGGTCATGACGATAATCACAGTCTGGCAGGGCGGGAAAGGCTACGCCGTGCGGGGCCAGTGACTTGACGTAGGCTGTTCGCGGTTGGGAGAGCCGGTCCATGACAAACGACATTCGCCCCGACGATCTCAAGGCCAGCCTGGGGCGCGTACCGCCCGCGGAAGCGGCGGACCACGCGCGCATCGTGCTCGAGTCGGGCGGCGCCATCGACGATATCCTGCGGAATATCTCCTCGAGCTATTTTCGCCTGCGCCGCGGGATGGCGGCGATCGCGCTGCTGCTCCCGCCCGTGCTCTGGCTGGGCGGCGGAATCGGCCACCTCCAAGGTTCGATGAGCGCCTATTATCATACCAATATGGGCGACGTGTTCGTCGGCGCGCTTTGGGCGCTGGGAAGCTTCCTCTTCTTCTACCGGGGATATTCGACCGCCGAGAACAGGACGCTCAACGCCGCCGGCGTGGCCGCCATCGTCATCGCTCTGGCGCCGACCGACTGGCCGGTGGGGCCGGGGACCGCGACCAGCGTCACCGGCTATGTCCATGGAACGAGCGCGGTGCTGTTCTTCGTGCTGATCGCTTATGTCGCCATATTCAGGGCGAAGGACACCGTCGAGGCGCTCGCCGATGAACAGGCGCGCGCGAGGTTCGTCGCCACCTATCGCACCCTCGGCGCGGCGATGGTGGGCCTGCCGCTGTTCATTGTCTTCGCGCACTTCCACTTTCCCGACTATCCGTCCTGGATGTTCCTGCTCGAGGCCGCGGGGGTCTATGTCTTTTCGTCCTTCTGGCTGGTCAAGAGCCGCGAGATCGCACGGATAGAGGCGCAGAGCCGGCCTGGCGCCTAGGCAAGCCTTCCTTACCGCCGAGATTGCGCTTCTCGCGCAACGGCCAAAGCACTGGGGGAGACGTAAGAAGCATCGTGCGCGAAAGGCAGCGCTGCGCCAGCCGCCAGCGCGTCCAGAACCGACCCAAAGTCAGTCCGGCAACGGAAGCCCAACATGCGCTCAGCCCGACTCGAGTCATAGATTCGGGCTATGCTGCGGGGCAGGCGCCAGCCGCGCGACGCGTACAATGCGCGGGCGTTGGGAAAACGATCGGCGACGACAGCCGCTGCGTCTTCCTTCAGCGCGGTTAGATCGTCGCGCGTAAACGGCGACGGCGCGGATGCGATCAGCACTTCGAACCCGAGACGCGGAGCCTGATCGAGCGCGGCGATATGGATATCGGCAGCGTCTTCCACCGTAAGGCGGCGGTTGAGCAGTTCGTTCGCCTTCATGTTTTCGCCAGACAGCTCGGCGTGGGTGTCATCCTCTTCGGGAAAAAACCGGGCGGTGCGCAAGACAACGCAGTTCAGCCCATGCTCGATGTGATGCAGCCGGCAGAGCGCTTCCGCTGCAAGCTTGGTCGCCCCGTAGATATTCCTCGGCTCCAAGGGGCCCGACTGTTCGTCGAGCCATACCGCGCTGTGACCAAGTTCTTCCCGGATCGCGTGCGAGATCATCAACGAAGTGGTGGATGTAAACACGAAGCGGTCGTGACCCGCACGCGCCGCCGCCTGCAGCAGATTGAGGGTGCCGGTGACGTTGACGTCGACGAAAGCTTGGGCGGAAAAATGAACTATGTCGGGCTTATGGAGGGCGCCAGCATGGATCACTGCCTCGATTGCGCTTTTCGTGAAGGTGCTGTCCACCAGCGCGGGGTCAGCCACCGAACCGAGGACGTCGGTATACAAGCCCGGTGCAATGTCCAAGCCGGTGACCTGGTGCCCGAGCGCTATGAGCCGTGGGGCGAGAACGCGGCCAAGCCAACCCGACGAGCCGGTCAGAAGGATGCGCATTCGGGCTCTGCTCGATCTGGTCTACACGACGCTGGCGGCGAGGCTGCCATGTCGGGTTGATCCGCTGTCGCTCGAAGACACTCAATCGCGCTGGCGCGCCAGATGCGCGGCGGCAAGCGTCTTCGCATAGGGCCAAATGAGCGGCAAGGTCTCGTGCCGGCCTCAACGCCCAGCCAGCGAATTTTCGGATTAGGGGTAGCAACTGGGAGAGGCTAGTTTCCTCTCAACCAACTGACTTTATGCGGTATTTGGCGCACCCGAAGGGATTCGAACCCCTGGCCTCTGCCTTCGGAGGGCAGCGCTCTATCCAGCTGAGCTACGGGTGCCTGCGGTGCGCTTAGCAAAGCGATCGGGCGCGGGCTAGAGCGATTCCGCGCCCGACGCGATATCGCGCGGGCTCAGCGAGGCGCGCCGCTGATCGGCTGGAACTTGCCGAGGCCGCAGCTGGCGCCGCGGGACAGCGGCGGGCTTTGCAGCACGGTGATGATGTCGACCGAGCAGAGCTGCGACAGCGAGGTCTTGTAGGAGAATTTCTCCTCGAAGCCGAGCTGGGGGCAGCTTTGCGGCAGGACGTTGCGATAGACCTTGTTGCCGTTCATGTAGAAGTCGATCGTGCGGTCGTCCCGGACGCGGGTGTTCTGGATCGACCGGAGCGGGACGCAGTCGACCGGCTTGCCGTCCGGCTTGATCTTCGCCTCCTGCTCGGGTTTCAACGGGCGGGCGTCGGCCGTCATGCCGAGCGCCGCCGCCATCAATGCGATCGCGCCTGCGAGTGTACGGGTCATTGCCATCTCCTCTCGCCGCCCTTCGCCGCTGCGGTGGGCCGGCGGCGATGATACTCCCTCCCGGCCCGGCGGCCAAGCGCTTGGCGAGGTTTCAGGCGGGCGGGGGCGTCTTGGGCTTGTAGGCGCACAGGTCGATCACCGGGCAGCGCCAGCATTCGGGTTTGCGCGCCTTGCAGACATAGCGGCCGTGCAGGATCAGCCAGTGATGCGCGTGCGCGCGGAACGGCTGGGGGGTGACCCTCTCGAGCTTGAGTTCGACCTGGAGCACATTTTTGCCGGGCGCGAGTCCGGTGCGGTTCGAGACGCGGAAGATATGTGTATCGACCGCGATCGTCTCGGCCCCGAAGGCGACGTTCATCACGACATTGGCGGTCTTGCGCCCGACCCCAGGGAGTTGCTCGAGCGCCTCGCGGCTTTGCGGCACCTCGCCGCCATAGCGATCGACCAGTATCTGCGAGAGCGCGATGACGTTCCTGGCCTTGGTGTTGAACAGCCCGATCGTCTTGATGTGCTGCTTGAGCCCCGCCTCGCCGAGCTCGAGCATCTGCTGGGGGGTCGTCACCTTCGCGAACAGCGGGCCGGTGGCCTTGTTGACCCCGATGTCGGTCGCCTGCGCCGAGAGCGCGACCGCGACCAGCAGCGTATAGGGATTCAGATAGTTGAGCTCGGTTTCGGGCGCCGGATCATTTTCCGCGAGCCGGCGGTAGAACTCGAAGATGTCCGCCTTCTTCACAGGCCGAGAACGTCGCCCATCGCGTAGCGCCCGGCGGGGCGGCCCTTCATCCACAGGCACGCCTTGACCGCGCCGCGCGCGAAGATCGCGCGGTTCTCGGCGCGGTGGCCCAGCTCGACCCGCTCGCTCTCGCCCGCGAACACCACCATATGGTCGCCGGCCACCGATCCGCCGCGCAACGACGCATAGCCGATGGTGCCCCGCTCGCGCGGCTTGTCGTTGCCATGGCCGATCCGGTCGTAGCGGCTCAGCTCCTGCAGCGTTGATCCGCGCCCTTCGGCCGCCGCGGCGCCGAGCAGCAGTGCGGTGCCCGACGGCGCGTCGACCTTGTGGCGATGATGCATCTCGACGATCTCGACGTCCCAGTCCTCGCCCAGCCGCGCCGCGGCCTCGCGGACGAGATGGGCGAGCAGGTTGACGCCCAGCGAGGTATTCGCCGACTGGAGCACGGGGAGACCCTGCGCGGCGGCGTCGTCGATCAGCTTGTGATGTTCGGGTTTGAGCCCCGTGGTGCCGATGACCAGCGGCACCCCGGCCGCGAGCGCGGCTTCGAGATGCCCGGCGAGCGCGGCGGGCGCCGAGAAATCGACCAGCACCTCGCTGGCGGCGGCGAGCGTGGCGGGCGTCGCATGGGGGCCATGGATCGCACCGCCCTGATCGACCCCGCCCGAGATCGTGCCGCCCATCTCGGCTGCGATATCGGCGATCGCGCGGCCCATCCGCCCGCCCGCGCCCAATATGCCGATCACCGCCATGTTCATGCCCCATCGTCCAAGCTCGGCGCTTCATGGCCGCGCGGACGATGCGACGCAAGAGAAAGGGAGGGATCGCATAGTGCCGATTGAGCTTGAAACCGGCGGGTCCAATCCGCAGGCTGCAGGGCGATCAGTGGGAAAAGGAATGATCAACGAGCGCACGACAATAGCCCGAATCGACCTCGTTCCGTTGAACCTCGGATTCCCGGCTTGGGGCTTTTGACAGAGCAGGATAGGCAACCGCCTGTGAGCTGTTAGTTTGGCACAATGGCAAATGAAATGAGGCACATCGTCATCCTCACCGGCGCTGGCGTGTCCGCCGAAAGCGGGCTCGACACCTTTCGCGGCCCCGGCGGGCTGTGGGAAGGCCATCGCGTCGAGGACATCTGCACCCCCGAGGCGCTGGCGCGGAACCGCGGCCTCGTGCTCGATTTCTACGACCAGCGCCGCGCGGCGCTCGGGACAGTGGCTCCCAATGCCGCGCATGAGGCGCTCGCGCGGCTCGATCGCGCGTGGACGGGCGACTTGCTGATCGTGACGCAGAATGTCGACGATCTCCATGAACGCGCGGGCGCGCAGCGGCTGCTGCACATGCATGGCGAGCTGATGTCGTCGCTGTGCGAAGGCTGCGGGGCGCGGGCGGGGTTCGGGGGAGCGATGCTCGACGACGCCGAATGCGGCGCGTGCGGCACCGCCGATGCGCTCCGTCCCGACATCGTCTTCTTCGGCGAGATGCCGTACCAAATGGATCGCATCGAAGAGGCCCTGCGTCGTGCCGACCTGTTCGTGTCGATCGGCACTTCGGGCGCGGTCTATCCGGCCGCGGGCTTCGTGCAATCGGCCCGCCACCACGGCGCGCGGACGCTCGAACTCAACCTCGAGCCTTCGGCCGGAAGCTATTTTTTCGACGAGAGCCGGATGGGTCCGGCAAGCCTTCTGGTGCCCGAATGGGTGGACGAGATGATGGCCATCTGACCAAGGCCGCGGTCACTCCACCCAGTCGAGCCCGATCTCGCGGTAGAGCCCGCGGTCCTCACCCCATTTTTCGGCGACCTTGACGTGAAGGAAGAGGTGAACCTTGCGGTCGAGCAGCCGTTCGAGCTCCTCGCGCGAGCGTGAGCCGATCTCCTTCAGCCGTGCGCCGCGCTTGCCGAGAACGATCGCCTTCTGGGTATCGCGCGCGACCAGGATCTGCTGGTGGATCGCGACCGAGCCGTCGCGGCGCTCCTCATATTTCTCGGTCTCGACCGCCGAATCATAGGGCAGCTCCGCATGGAGCTGGAGAAATAGCTGCTCGCGCGTCACCTCGGCGGCGAGCATCCGGTCGGTGGCGTCCGAGACCTGTTCTTCGGGGAAATGCCATGGCCCCTCGGGCATGCGCGCGGCGAGCGCGCGGCGCAGATCCTCGACCCCGTCGCCGGTGCTCGCCGACAGCATGAAGATCGCCTCGGGCGCGAGCTTGTCCTGCAGGCGGACCGCTAGATCGAGCAGGCTTTCCTTGGCGCAGATATCGACCTTGTTGAGCACCAGCAGCTTGGGCTCGCGCCGCGCGGCAAGCGTGTCGAGAAGCTCGGCGATGCGGTGGGTGATGCCGGTCTTGGCGTCGATCACCAGTGCGATCAGATCGGCATCCTGCGCGCCGCTCCAGGCCGCTGCGACCATCGCGCGGTCGAGCCGGCGGCGCGGCGCGAAGATGCCGGGGGTGTCGACCAGCAGGATCTGGCTCTCGCCGGCGATGGCGACGCCGATCAGGCGAGTGCGCGTGGTCTGTGCCTTGGGGCTGACGATCGCCACCTTCTGGCCGACCAGCGCATTGACGAGGGTGGACTTGCCGGCATTGGGGGCGCCGACCACGGCCACGAAGCCGCAACGTTCGGTCATGACAATTTCTCCAGCAGCGCCTTGGCCGCGGCGGTTTCGGCTTCCTGCTTCGAGCTGCCCTCGGCGCTCGCCTCGGCTTTGCCGGGAATAGTGACGGTGACGGAGAAGCGCGGGGCGTGATGGGGGCCGCTGCGGCCGCCCATCGTATAGACGGGCGGGCGGCAGCGATGCGCGGCGGCCCATTCCTGGAGCGCCGACTTGGGATGCTTGGGCGCCTGCGTCTGGCTGGCGACCCGATCCGCCCAGGCGCGGCGGACGAACGCCTGCGCGACCGGGAGTCCGCCTTCGATGAACAGCGCGCCGATCAGCGCTTCGACCACGTCGCCGAGCACGTTGTCGCTGTCGGCCGCGCCGTCGTCGCGCGCCTGTTTTCCCAGCCTGAGATAGGTGACGATGTCGATCTCGCGCGCGACCTCGGCGCAGGTTTCGCGGCTGACGATCGCGTTGAGCCGGCGCGAGAGCTTGCCCTCGGGCTCGTCGGGGAACAGCGCATAGAGCCAGTCCGCGGCGACGAGGCCGAGCACCCGGTCGCCGAGAAATTCGAGCCGCTCATAATCGGCGGGCCCGTGGCTGCCATGGGTCAGCGCGCGCGCGAACAACGCCGGATCTTGAGGGGCATGGCCGAGGGTGGATTCGATCCAGGCGCGGAACGCGTCGTCATTCATGGCGGGCGCTCCTAGCCTATCGCGGGGATTGCGTCACCTCCGGCGCAAGGGCAGGATCGCGCGATGGGCGAGGTCGTCAATCTCAATCGGGCGCGCAAGGCGAAGGCGAAGCTCGAATCGCGCGCTATCGCGGAGGCAAACCGGGCGAAATTTGGTCGCTCCAAGGCGGCGAAGCAACGCGAACAAGCGGAGAAGGCGCGGGCCGAGAAGCTGCTCGATGGGGCCAGGCTGGACGATTAGCGGCGTTGGATAGCGGGTCGCGTCAGCGCGCCACCGTCATCAGCACGGTCAGCGTCGCGGCAAAACCGCCCCACAGCAGCGTCGCCGATCCGACGAAGCGTAGCAGCGCGCGGCGGCGCTGGGGCTGGTCGGTGATGAAGCCTTCGGCGGTGCGCTCGGCGAGCATCTGCTGGAGGGCATGGGCAGGCGAAGGAACATGTTCGACCGCATCGGCGGTCAGGGCGACGACCTTAGCCTTGGCGCGACGCTCGCGAAACGGAGCCGTCTCTGCCGTCGATTGGTGCTTGAACAATGCCATGATCGCCTCCTGCCCGCGCATGATGCGGCCGGCAGCGTTAACAGACTCTAAAGATCAGCCGATCTGTTCCCACGCCTCGACGATTCCGGCGAGCAGGTCGCGCGCCTGCGTCACCATCTCCGGGCTGTTGTCGCGTCCGCCCTGCAGGACAAGCCGGCGCGCCTCGCGATAGACCCGCGCGAGATTGACCGCGAGCTCGCCGCCATTTTTGAAATCGAGGCTGGTTTCGAGCGCGATCAGCACCGTCGAGGCCCGCGACTGCTTCTCGATCGTCTTGGCCCGGTTGCCGGCCCGCTGCGCGGCCAGCATGATCTCGAGCGCTTTCATCAGCTCTTCGAACAGGATGCCGATCAGCCGATGCGGCGAGGCGCCCTCGATCCGGCTTTCCAGATCGACCGCCTGGTAGCGCATCTTCGCGCCGCCCATGGCGCCATAGCCATTGCTCATGAACATATCTTATCCCTCTTGCACACGGGGGTTGGAATCAGTTGCCGCTGTCGTTGGTCCACAGCTTGATCTGCTGGCTGAGGTAGCTCTGCGTGGAGCTGTAGGCGAACAGCGCGCTCTGCATCCGGGTGAACTGGGTGCTTAGCTGTGCGCGATAGGCGGTATCCTTCGCGCTCAGCTTCTCGCGCGCGTCGGCGATCGAAGCCTTCTCGTTCTCGAGCTTCTTCTGCGACGACGTGAGCGGGCCGGCGGTGGCGGTGAGGTCGTTCTTGATCGCATCGAGCGCGCCCTGCAGGCCCAGGTCGATCGTGATCTTGGCGCTGCTGACCGCGCCGAGCACATCGAACGAAAGGCCGGCTGCGGGCGACACATAGGAGGCGGTGACCCCGGTCGGTCCGAGCGGCAGCGTGTAGCCGCCATCCAGCGTCGCCGCCGCGTTGGTGGTGCCGTTGCCCGGCGTCGCGTTGGTGACGGTGTAGATGCCGCCCTTGACCTTGCCGACCGCGCTGGTGAGCTTGATCAGCGCATTGTCGCTGCGCTGGCCCGGATTGAACATGGCCTCGATCGCGTCGGGCTTGGCGGTCATTGCGGCCGAAAGCTTGGCGTTGTCGAGGCTGAGCGTGCCGTCGCGGTTGGTCGAGACGCCGATCTCGGCGAGGGTGGTCGGGCTGCCGTCCGTCGCATAGGTGAGCTTGGTCGAGGTGAGAGCGCCCAGCCGTTGCGCAAGCGAGCGGACGCCCGCGTCGCCGCGCAGCGAGCCGGTGGTGCCGGTCATCGAGGTCAGCGTCGACTTCATCTCGTTATAGGCCGACACGAAATCGCTGACCGCCTGCTTGATCGCGTCGGTCGGCTGGCTTGAACCGATCGTGACGGTGGTTCCGGGCGCGGCCGAGAGGAGATCGATCTTCACGCCCTCGATAACGTCGGTGAAGCTGTTGTTGGACCGGCTCACTGTGACGCCGTCGACGGTAAGCTCGGCATTGCGCGCTTCCTGCTGGAAGGTCAGGCCGGTGATGTTGTCGGGATCATAGCTGGCGGGGTCATAGGTGAAGCGCCCGATTCCGGCGGCGTCGCCGCTCGCCATCGTGAGCGAAAAAGCGTTGGCTGCCCCGGTCGCGCCCTTGACCACCAGCCGCGTGCCGGTTGAATCGACCACGGTGCTGGCGGTCACGCCCAATCCTGCGTCCTTGATCGCCTTGGCGAGCCCGGCGAGCGAATTGTTGGTCGAGTCGATCGTGATGGTCTTGGTCTGGCTGCCGACGGTAAGGGTCAGCGTGCCTTCGCCCACCGGGCTCGACGCGCCGGCGAGCGGCGCTGCGACCAGGGTCTGGGCGGTTGCGAGCTGGCCGACCTTGATGCTGGCGGACAGGCCACTGAGGCGCGCGCCCGCGACGGCGCTCACCGACAGGATCGAGCCGTTGGAGCTGGTCGGCTGGGTGTAGAGCGTTCCGCCGGATATCAGCGTCGACAGCGATGAGGAAAAGGTCGTGATCGAATTGATCGCGGTGGCGAGGTCCGAAATCCTGCTCGTATTCGCGGTCTCGCGGGTCGTCAGCGCCTTCTGCTTGTCGGCGCTGGCGGCGGTGGCGAGCTGGTCGACCAGCGAACTGGTGTCGATGCTCGACGCGCCGAGCGCTGTGAGAATGGAAGAGCCGACCGACGTAACCATGAAACCACCACCTCGCTGCTGCCGGTAACGGCGCATCGTGCATGGTGTTTAGGCCTGCAAATCCTTTAATTTCCCTAACGGGGGTCCGCGTAAGTCCTTTTGGCGGCCCGCGACCGCGGCTTGCAGATCAGAGCAGGACTTCGGCGACCTTGCCGGCATAGGCGTCCTGGGGTTTCTGACCGAACAGCCGGCGGATCGGAACCGCGAAGCTCGACGCGCCCAGCCAGATCCGTGCGTGATCGGCGTCGAGACGCAGCACCGTCAAATTGGGATCCTCACGGCCGCGCTCATACCAAGCAGCGATATTACGGTTCCAGAACCGATCGATCACGCGGGAATCGCGTTCGACGGACAGAACGCCGTGCAGGGAGGCGAATAGGTCATGCCCCTTGGCGGTGAAGCTCGCGATAGCCTGGTGCCGGTCGCGCCCATCCATCACATGCTCGGCGAGCGCGCTGTTGGCCGAGGTGAAGAACCACAGCGGGGAACGGCCATGATCGAAGAAGGCGGTCATCGGCTGGCTCTTGCCGTCGCCGACCCCGTCCAGACCGAGCATGACAAACGGGCTGCCGCCGAGCTCATTCCAGAATTTTCTTTCGATTTCAGCTTCGTCGGCCATCGTCCGTCTCCTTGAATCGCATTGTACAAACGCGCGACCATCCCATAGGGTTCGACCGTTACGGCACCGTTCGGACAACGGAATATCGGGCAGGCGGGAACGAACGGCCGGCCTGCAAGTTCCCTTTCCGGCGAGCGGCGGAGTGGTCTTCATGATGATGCCTGATGGCATTTCCGACGAGGGAATGGATGGAATGACGCGGCGAACGGTCTTGACCGCCGGGGCGGCCGCTGCGGCGACGCTGACGACCCCATCCGCGGCGGCGGAACCCGCCGCGCGGCCGGCGGCGGCTCCGGCGCGAATGCCGGTGCGGCTGAAGGTGAATGGCCGGGAACAGGGCCTGTCGCTCGATCCGCGAACCACGCTGCTCGATGCGCTCCGCGAGCATCTGCATCTCACCGGCACCAAGAAGGGCTGCGATCACGGCCAGTGCGGCGCCTGTACGGTGATGGTCGAGGGGAGGCGGATCAACTCCTGCCTTACGCTGGCGGTGATGCACGACGGCGAGAGCGTGACCACGATCGAGGGCATCGGCACGCCCGGCGATCTCCATCCGATGCAGAAGGCTTTCATCGCGCATGACGGCTATCAGTGTGGCTATTGCACGCCGGGCCAGATCTGCTCGGCGGTGGCGATGCTGAAGGAGATCGAGCAGGGTGCGCCCAGCCATGTCACCGCCGACCTGATGGAGGTCGAGTTTTCGGACGCCGAGATCCGCGAGCGGATGAGCGGGAATATCTGCCGGTGCGCCGCCTATCCCAACATCGTCGCCGCGATCCGCGACGTTGCGGGGCGGCGCGCATGAGGGCCTTCAGCTATGAGCGGGCCACCGATCCCCAGGCGGCGGCGCGGGCGGCGGCGGAACATCCCGGCGCGCGTTTTATCGCCGGCGGGACCAATCTGCTCGATCTGATGAAGCTGCAGATCGAGACGCCCGATCATCTGATCGACGTCAACCATCTCGGGCTTGATCGGATCGAGAAGACCGATGCGGGCGGCCTCAGGATCGGGGCGCTGGTGCGGAATAGCGATCTTGCCGCCGACAAGCGCGTGCGGCGCGATTATGCGGTGCTGTCGCGCGCGCTCGTCGCCGGCGCATCGGCTCAGTTGCGCAACAAGGCGACGACGGCGGGCAACCTGCTCCAGCGCACTCGCTGCCCCTATTTTTACGACACCACGAAACCATGCAACAAGCGCAAGCCCGGCTCGGGCTGTGCGGCGATGCATGGGATCAATCGCGGATTGGCGGTCCTCGGAATCAGCGACCATTGCATCGCCACCCATCCGTCGGACATGGCGGTGGCGATGCGACTGCTCGATGCGGTGGTCGAGACGGTCGACCCTGCCGGGCGGACGCGGGCGATTCCGATCGCCGATTTCCACCGCCTGCCTGGCGATACTCCCCACGTCGAAACCGCGCTGACCCACGGGGAACTGATCACGGCCGTCGTGCTGCCGCCGCCGCCCGGCGGCAGGCACGTCTATCGCAAGGTGCGGGATCGCGCCTCCTATGCTTTCGCATTGGTGTCGGTCGCCGCGGTGATCGGGCCCGAGGGGCAGCGCTTCGCTTTCGGCGGCGTCGCCCCCAAGCCGTGGCGGGTGGCGGCCGCCGAAAAGCTCAGCGGCGCCGATGCGATCGCGGCGTCGGCGACGCTCGGGGCGAAGCCGACCGAGCAAAACGCGTTCAAACTGACGCTGCTGCGCCGAACGCTCGGCGCAGTTCTTTCGGAGGCTGCGGCATGAGCATGAGGTTCGACAGCCCGGCCGGACCCAATGCGATCGACGCAGGCCGCATCGTGGGCCAGCCGGTCGATCGTATCGACGGTCCGCTCAAGGTCAGCGGCGCGGCGCCCTACGCCTATGAACGTCACGACGTCGCTCCCGACGCGGCTTATGGCTGGATCGTGGGTTCGGCGATTGCGACCGGGCGGATCCGCTCGATCGACAGCCGCGAGGCCGAAGCTGCGCCCGGCGTCCTCGCGATCGTGACGGCGGCCAATGCCGGACCGCTTAAGAAGTCCGAATCGAACACCGCCCATCTGCTGGCCGGCCCCCGGATCGAGCATTATGACCAGGCGGTCGCGCTCGTCGTGGCCGAGACGCTCGAACAGGCGCGCGACGCGGCGCGACGGCTGCGGATCGACTATGCGCTGGGCGAGGGGCGCTTCGATCTCGCCGCCAGCCGCAAGCGCGCGCGCCCGGCTTCGCCGGGCTTCGGCGGGCGGGGTACCAGCCAGGTCGGCGATTTCGACGGCGCCTTCGCCCGCGCCGCGATCAAAATCGACCAACTTTATACGACCCCCGATCAAAGCCACATGATGATGGAGCCGCACGCGACCACCGCCGCATGGTCAGGCGACAAGCTCACATTGTGGACCTCGAACCAGATGATCGCCTGGGGCGTGCGCGACATGGCGGTGACGCTGGGCATTCCGCAACAGAATGTCCGCATCGTCTCGCCCTATATCGGAGGCGGGTTCGGCGCCAAATTGTGGATCCGGGCCGATGCGGTTCTCGCGGCGCTGGGCGCGCGGGCGATCGGACGGCCGGTCAAGGTGGCGCTTGCGAGGCCGCAGATCCCTAACAACAGCGTACACCGTCCTGCAACGATCCAGCGGGTCCGCATCGGCGCCGGCAAGGACGGGGTGATCGAGGCGATCGCGCATGAGAGCTGGTCGGGCGATCTACCCGGCGGCGGCCCCGAGACCGCGGCCTTGCAGACTCGCCTGCTCTATCGCGGCGAGCACCGAATGATCGCGCATTATCTGGGCGAGCTCGACCTGCCCGAGGGCAATGCGATGCGCGCGCCCGGCGAGGCAGTGGGGTTGCTCGCGCTCGAAGTCGCCATGGACGAGCTGGCCGAGAAGCTCGCGATCGACCCCGTCGAGCTGCGGATCCGCAACGACGTCCAATATGATCCGGAGAAGGGGCCTGGCCGGCCCTTCTCGAGCCGGAAGTTCGTCGAATGCCTGCGGATCGGCGCCGAGCGCTTCCATTGGTCGCAGCGCAATCCCGTGCCCGGCGCGGTGCGCGACGGGCGCTGGTTGATCGGGCTGGGCATGGCGGCCGCCTTCCGCAACAACGTCACCACCACCTCGGCCGCGCGGGCGCGGGTCGACGAGCGGGGAATGGTCACGATCGAGACCGACATGACCGATATCGGCACCGGCAGCTACACGATCATCGCGCAGACGGCAGCGGAGACGATGGGCGTCCCGATCGAGCAGGTTTCCGTGCATCTCGGCGACAGCGATTTCCCCGCCTCGGCTGGCTCGGGCGGCCAGTGGGGCGCGAACAGCTCGACCGCGGGCGTCTATGCCGCGTGCATGGCACTGCGCGCGGCCGTGGCGCAAAAGGCGGGCTTCAACGCTGCGGACGCCCGGTTCGAGGACGGCCATGTCGTCGCCGGCAACCGCCGGATCCGGCTCGGCGACGCAGCAGGTCCCGACGGGCTCAGCGTCGAGGACAAGATCGAGTTCGGCGATCTCGCCAAACGCTATGCCCAGGCGACCTTCGGCGCGCATTTCTGCGAAGTGGGTGTCGACGCCGCGACGGGCGAGGTCCGCATCCGCCGCCAGGGCGGCGCCTTCGCGGCGGGCCGCATCCTCAACCCCAAATCGGCGCGCAGCCAGGTGATCGGCGCGATGACGATGGGGGTCGGCGCAGCGCTGATGGAGGAGCTGCTGGTCGACAGGCGTTTCGGCTATTTCGTCAACCATGACCTCGCCGAATATCATGTGCCGGTCCATGCCGACATTCCCGAGCAGGACGTGTTCTTCGTCGACGAGCTCGACGACAAGTCATCGCCGATGAAGGCCAAGGGCGTGGGCGAGCTCGGCATCTGCGGCGCGGGCGCGGCGGTGGCCAATGCGATCTACAATGCGACCGGGATTCGCCTGCGCGACTATCCGATGACGCTCGACAAGCTGATCGATCGGCTGCCGCCGATGCTGTAGAAGCTGGCGGCGCGACTATCGACGTCCGGTGCGGCCTGCCTTCAGAAGGCTGGACCGACCGGCGCACCGAACAGGTCATGCTCGTCGGCATCCTCGATCTCGACCCGGACGATATCGCCCTGCGCCAGTGCCGCTGCGTCGCGGAGGTGGACTTCGCCGTCGATCTCGGGCGCGTCGGCCTTCGAACGCCCGGTCGCGCCGCCTTCGCCGTCGGCGACGTCGATGATCACCTCGAGCGTGCGGCCGATCTTAGCCGCGAGCTTGGCCGCGGAGATGGCGGCGGTCTTCGCCATGATCCGCGCGTAGCGCTCTTCCTTGATCTCGTCGGGCACCGCATCGGGCAGGGCGTTGGCCGCGGCCCCCGCCACCGGCTCGAAACGGAAGGCGCCGACCCGATCGAGTTGCGCCTCGTCGAGCCAGTCGAGCAGATATTGGAAATCCTCCTCGGTCTCGCCGGGGAAGCCGACCACGAAGGACGAGCGGATGGCGATGTCGGGGCAGATCGCCCGCCATGCCGCGAGGCGTTCGAGCACTTTCGCATCGTTGGCAGGACGCTTCATCGCCTTCAGCACGCGGGGGCTGGCGTGTTGGAAGGGAATGTCGAGATAGGGCAGCACGATCCCCTCCGCCATCAGGGGGATGACCTGATCGACATGCGGATAGGGATAGACATAATGGAGGCGGACCCATGCGCCGAGGTCGCCCAGCGCGCGCGCCAGATCGGTCATATGCGCGCGCACCTCGCCGCCGCCCTTGAGCGGATAGCTGGTGTGGCGCAGGTCGAGCCCATAGGCCGATGTGTCCTGGCTGATCACGAGCAGTTCGCGCGTGCCCGCCGCGACCAGCTTCTCGGCTTCGCGCAGGATCGCGTCGGGCCTGCGGCTGACGAGGTCGCCGCGGATCGAGGGAATGATGCAGAAACTGCACCGGTGGTTGCAGCCCTCCGAGATCTTCAGATAGCTGTAATGGCGCGGGGTCAGCTTGAGGCCGGCCTCGGGGACCAGATCGAGATAGGGCGACGGCGGCACCGGCGCGGCATCGTGGACCGCGCCGACCACGGCCTCATATTGATGCGCGCCGGTCACCGCCAGCACGGCGGGGAAGCGCTCGCGGATCCTGTCGGCCTCGTCGCCCATGCAGCCGGTGACGATGACGCGGCCATTTTCGGCGATCGCCTCGCCGATCGCTTCGAGGCTCTCCTCCTTGGCGCTGTCGAGAAACCCGCAGGTGTTGACCAGAACGACGTCGGCGTCGGCATAATCGGCGGACAGGCCATAGCCATCGGCGCGCAGCTTGGTGAGAATGCGTTCGCTGTCGACCAGATTCTTGGGACAGCCGAGCGACACCATGCCGATTTTCGGCGGGGAAGGGAGTTCAATTGCCATGGAGCGCGCGCACATAAGCGCTTTCGGTGGAAATTGCGAGCCTCGGCGTCAGCCACGCGGCGCTTCGACGCCGCCGCGCAGCGGTTCGATGCCCCGCCGTATAAGCGAACGATCTAAGGCATGATGTTTTAAACATCATAGTTACAAGTTAATAATAATATGCTAAGGGGATAACCATGATCACTTCGGCACAGATGCGGGCCGCACGCGCGCTGCTCGGGATCGACCAGCGCCAACTCGCCGAACTGGCGGGCGTGTCGCTTCCGACCGTCCAGCGGATGGAGGCGAGCGAAGGCACCGTGCGGGGGGTGATCGACACTCTCACCAAGATCGTCGAGGCATTCGATGCCGCCGGCGTCGAACTGATCGGGGACAATATCAAGAGCGCGGGCCAAGGGCGCGGAGTACGGTTTAAGGCTGCCGGGACAGTGATGGACAAGGCGGGCTGATCATGCCGGAGGAGCGCCGATGAGCCGGGCAGCGCAAGTCTCCAGTCCCAGCTTCCGTGAGCTGTTCACGCCCAAGCTGGTCACCATCCTGCGCGATCGCTACCGGCTGCCGGACTTCAAGGCCGATATGGTGGCGGGTCTGACCGTGGCGATCGTGGCGCTGCCGCTGTCGATGGCGATCGCGATTGCCTCGGGCGTGACGCCTGACCGCGGCCTCTACACTGCGATTGTCGGCGGCTTCATGGTCTCGGCGCTCGGCGGGAGCCGCTTTCAGATCGGCGGGCCGGCCGGGGCGTTCATCATCCTCGTCTCCGCGACGGTGGCGCAGCATGGGCTCGACGGGCTGATCCTCGCCACCTTGCTGTCGGGCCTCATCCTGATGGCGGCAGGCTTTCTTCGGCTCGGCACCTATATCAAATATATCCCCTATCCCGTGACGGTCGGCTTTACTTCGGCGATCGCCGTCGTGATCTTCGTCAGCCAGATCAAAGAACTGCTTGGCCTGACTCTCGATGGTGCGGAGCCTGCGGCCGTGCTGCCCAAGCTCCGCGCGCTGGGGGCCGCGCTGCCCACATTCAACGCGGCTGCGGTCGCGATCACGCTTGCCACCATCCTGACGATCGTCGCCGTCCGCCGCTTCCGGCCGCGCTGGCCGGCGTTCCTCATCGGCATCGCCGCGGCCGCGCTTGTCGGCCGCCTGGCCGGGCTGGACATCGACACGATCGGCAGCCGCTTCGGAGGCATTCCACAATCGCTGCCAATGCCGAATCTTCCCGCGCTGGGCGTGGAAAAGATCGTGGCGGTGCTGCCATCGGCGCTCGCCTTCGCGCTGCTCGGCAGCATCGAAAGCCTGCTGTCGGCGGTCGTAGCCGATAGCATGACGGGCCGTCGGCATCGGTCGAGTGCCGAACTTGTGGCCCAGGGCGCCGCCAACATCGCTTCGTCGCTGTTCGGCGGCATTTGCGTAACGGGAACGATCGCGCGTACCGCCACCAATGTCCGTGCGGGCGCGCGCGGCCCGGTGGCGGGGATGATGCATGCGGTCTTCCTGCTGCTCTTCCTCCTGATCGCGGCGCCGCTCGCCAGCTATATTCCGCTTGCCGCGCTGGCAGGTGTTCTCGCGGTAGTTTGCTGGAACATGGCCGAGAAGCGCGAATTCGTCGCGCTGCTTCGGGCATCGCGCGGCGACGCGGTCGTGCTGCTGACGACCTTCCTGTTGGTCGTTTTCCGCGATCTCACCGAAGGCATCGTGATCGGCTTCGGACTGGGCGTGCTGCTCTTTCTCCATCGCATGGCCCAGAATCTTGAGATCGAGCATGCGCCAGCGCTGATCGAAGAAGATCGGGCCGACAGCGGAAAGGGCGACCAGGCGGCTTACGATGCCGAGCTTGCCGCCGATCGCGACATCGTCGTCTTCAGGATCTCCGGGGCGTTCTTCTTCGGTGCCGCGGCGACGGTCGGCGCCGCGCTCGACCGGATCGGCGTGCATCCCAAGACCTATGTGATCGACTTTTCGGAGGTGCCCATCCTCGATTCCACCGCCGCCGCGACAATCAGCGGCTTCGCCCGCAAGGCGCATCGTCAGGGTGCGAGCCTCTATCTCACCGGCACGCGCCCGCCCATCAGGCGCGAACTTTTCGCCCATGGCGTGCGGCCGCCCTATGGCCGGTTCAAGGCAAGCATCGCCAAGGCGATCGCAGCGGCCCGACACGAAACGGGCTCGCTCAGCTCCGCGCGGGGAGATAGGTCAGCGGATTGACCGGCTTGCGGCCGTTGCGGATCTCGAAGTGGAGCTGGGGCTCCTCGCTGTACGGGCTGGCGCCGCTGCGCGCGATCGTCTGGCCGCGCACGACTTTCTGTCCGCGCGTCACGGTGATGCTGTCGGCATAGCCATAAGCGCTGATCCAGCCATCCCCATGACGGAGCAGGATCAGCGTGCCATAAGCCGGGATATCCCGCCCGACATAGGCGACCACGCCGTCGGCCGCAGCGGAGATGGGGCTGCCGCGCGCGATGGCGATATTGATGCCATCATTCTGCTGCCCTCCCGCATAACGGCCGAAGCCGCGCAGCACCTGACCGCGCACCGGCCAATCGAATTGCCCCGCGAAACGAGAGGGCTCGGCCACCGCGACCGTGGGCGGCATCACCCTCGGGGTGACGACCGGCGGCTTGGGCGTTTCGCGGCTCGCCAGTGCGGGCTCGGAGCCGGTGATCAGATCCTCGATGTCGAGCCGGAACGCGGCGGCGCGCTGGTTGGCGCTCATCCCCGCCACCTCCTGCCGGCTGGGCAGCATCAGCCGCTGCCCCTCGCGCAGGATATAGGGCTCCTCGATTTGGTTGAGCTGGGCGATCCTCGTCCATTCGACGCCATAGGCGCGCGAGATCGCGATGCCGGTCTCGCCCTTGCCGACGCGATGATAGCGCCCGCCGGGGATTTTCAGCTTCTGGCCCGCCACGATCTTGAACGGCGGTCGGATCCGGTTGACCCGCGCGATCGCCTCGGACGCCGCGCCGGTCCGGTCCGAAATCCGACGCAGGCTGTCGCCTGGCCGAACCACATAGGTCGATGGCGCGACCTCGATCGCCGAAGGCGTGACCATCTTCACCTGCCATGCGGGCGGCGCCGGAGCCGGGGCGGCTTCGGATACTGGCGGCGGCGGTGGGGGTGGCGGCGATTCCGGGACCGCGGACGGCGCGGCCGCCGGTACGGGCGATGCCGGCGTTTGCTCCTTTAGCCGCTCGCGCCGCGGCGCAGGGCTCGCGCCACGCGATTCGGCGCGCGGGGGCGCGGGAATGCACGCGGATGTGAGGAGCAGCGCGATCAGCATCGGCACGATCGGGCGACGGGTCTGCAAGGCCATGTCGATCTGTTAGCAGTCTTGGCGGGCGATGCCACCCCACGCGCTGCGCCGCACTATCGAAGCCGGGTCTATTCGACGATGTCGCGCAAGGCCTTATCGGCGGTCTGACGTTTGCGCTCGGCTTCGCTTTTGAGCAGCCGCTCGGCCATCGCCCGCCATGCCGCCTCCGCCCTCAGGCAGCGTTCGCGCACATTGGCGAGCTTGGCTTCGTCGGCCTGTTGAGCGCTTTCCATGGCGCGGGCGAGGTAGAATTCGCTGGTGGCGGACATGGTCGATTGCTCCGGGGCGTGCTGAATGAAACTTCGTCAGTCGAGCATTTCGGCAACGAGACGCTGTAAATCCCGCCGGGAGAGCGTGCCGTCGGCTGGGGGCAGTTTGGGCCGGAAAAGGGCGCGCACAGCGCGAAAACGGTAACGATTGAAATAGGTATTGAAGTGCATGATATCCTTGGCGCGCTGGAACGGGCGCGCATGTATATTATAAAGATAGGGTGCTAATGAAGGCCGCCGCCCGGGCGGGCCGCCGCGCAAGATGATCTGGCGCGGCCTTCCACGACCGGGCGGGCCGCCGGCAAGCGAAGATTTCTTCGATGGCCATCGAGGAGCAAAAGGCTCTCCATGGCCAAGACGTCACGCCGACTGGAGATTGACTGCGGACTGTTTACCGCGACGGTCGGTCTCGATTTCGTAGCTGACGCGTTGATCCTTGTTGAGGGTCGCCATTCCGGCGCGCTCGACGGCGCTGATGTGGACGAAGCTGTCATCGCCGCCATCTTCCGGCGCGATGAAGCCGTAACCCTTGTCGGCATTGAAGAATTTGACGGTGCCGATCGGCATAAAGCATTCCTTTCACGAAACATTATGACCCGCCGGCGAGCGTGCTGGCGGAGCGTGAGCGCGGGGAAAGGAAGATCAGCCCGAAGGCATCAAATTCCGTCGCAGGCGACGTTAGCACCTGTAATATGGGCCTAACATGCCTGCGAGTCAATGTCGGACAGCCGCCGAAGCGCTTCGGCGAGCAGGCGATTGCCGATTGAGCCGTAGAATTGGCAGATCGAAACCAGCGTCCGCGGGGCAAGCCGAAGCCGGCAGGCGGCGTCGGTCAAAAAGGACAGTCCTGCGGTGTCGCCGTCGGCCAGCAGAATATCCCGGCGCAGCGACGGCTCGGCGTGAATCGACCCCGAGCAATGGAGCAGGCAAGCGCCGATCCGCCCGATCGCCCTGAGCCGCACATCGTCCTCGCCCTCAACCCCGATCATCGCTTCGACCAGACGGAGCTTGTTCGGCGTGTTGCGCAACCGGGCGAAGGATCGCGGCTCGTGGCTCAGGCTGCCGAGGCACAAGGCGGTTTCGTCGATCAGGAGCGACAGGAAGCGGTCGAGTTCGCGCAGCCGGTTACCGACCATCCGGCTGTGTGACGAGCCGGGCAAGCCCTTGCCGGGCTGGGCTCGATGCTGGGCGTGGCGCACGATGAACGCGCACCCCACGGCGAGCGTGGCGTGCGCGCGCGCCAGCGCCTGCCGATCGCCGGCGCGCGGCGCGCTAACAGCTTCAGGCGCAGCGGCCGCGGCGACCGGCCCGGGCGGAAGCCGGCGGTCGGCGGAAGAATGATCGATATACATGTCGGTGCTCCCAGTGCGAGCGGGAGCACGAGGTCTCTCAGCCATCGGAGCTTGCGGAGACAATGCCGAGGGTCCGCGACACATATCCTATCGCGGCCCGGCCGTCCACGCCGAGGGAGTCCGCTCTTCGCCGGCCTTGCGTCGCGCGTCTAGGCGTTCCGATACCAGTCGCGTGCCGCCGCGAGGCCGGCATGGTGCGTCATGTCGCAATGAAGCGGCGTGACCGTCACCCATCCATCGGCGGCGGATTCGAGGTCGGTGCTGTGGGCAGGCGTGTGCGGCATGCCGGCGAGCTTGAGCCAGTAATAGTCGAAGCCGCGCGGATCGGTGCCTTGCAGAATTTCGGTCCGGCCATAGTCGCGCAGGCCCTGCGGCACGACGCGGATTCCGGGCACGTCGTCCGGACCGCATGCGGGAAAATTGATGTTGAACAGCGTGCGCGAATGCCAGGCGGCGTCGAGCAACGGGCGTAGCGCGCGCTCGCCCCACGCCTCGGCTGCGGCAAAGCTTACATTCTCGCCCGCGCCTTCGCCCGGGTAGACCTGGCTCAGCGCCACCGATCGCACCCCCGCCAGCGCGCCTTCCATCGCGGCCGAAACCGTTCCCGAATAGCCGACATCCTCCCCCAGATTGGCGCCGCGATTGACGCCCGAGAGGATCAGGTCGGGCGGCGCGTCCTTCATGATCAGCGTCAGCGCCATCATGACCGCGTCGGTGGGCGTCCCCGACACCGCATAGCGGCGCGCGTCGATCTGACGCAGCCGCAGAGGGCGGGTCAGGGTGAGCGAACGGCCCGCGCCCGACTGCTCGTCGGCGGGCGCAACGATGGTGACGTCGTCGGAGATGGCACGTGCGATCCGCTCGAGCACCGCCAGGCCCGGCGCGTTGACGCCGTCGTCGTTGCTGAGGAGGATTCTCATGCCGGGCGCAACGTGTCGATTCCGCCCATATAGGACCGCAAGGCCTGGGGAATGCGCACCGATCCGTCGGCCTGCTGATAATTTTCGAGCACCGCGACGAGCGTGCGGCCGACCGCGAGGCCCGATCCGTTGAGCGTATGGACGAAGCGCGTGCCCTTGGTTTCGCCGGCGGGACGATAGCGCGCGTTCATCCGCCGCGCCTGGAAATCGCCGCAGTTGGAAACGCTGCTGATCTCGCGGTAACGGCCCTGGCCAGGCAGCCACACCTCAAGGTCATAGGTCTTGCGCGCGCCGAAGCCCATGTCGCCGGTGCACAACAGGACGCGCCGATAGGGCAGGCCGAGTTCCTCGAGGATCGCTTCGGCCGCCTTCGTCATCGCTTCATGGACCGCGCCGGACTGCTCGGGCGTGGTGATCGCGACCAGCTCGACTTTCTCGAACTGGTGCTGACGGATCAGGCCGCGCGTATCGCGTCCCGCGGCCCCCGCCTCGGAACGGAAGCACGGCGTGAGCGCGGTCAGCCGGATCGGCAGCTCGGCCTCGGCGAGGATCTGCTCGCGCACCATGTTGGTCAGGCTGACCTCCGCGGTCGGGATCAGCCAGCGGCCGTCGGTGGTGCGGAACAGATCCTCGGCGAATTTCGGAAGCTGGCCGGTGCCGAACATAGCAGCGTCGTGGACGAGCAGCGGCGGAATCACCTCGGTGAAGCCCGCGGCGGTCTGGCGATCGAGCATGAAGGCGCCCAGCGCGCGCTGCAGTCGGGCGAGGCCGGCCTTGAGCACCGCGAAGCGCGCGCCCGAAATCAGCGCCGCCGTTTCGAAGTCGAGCCCAAGCGGCCCCGCGAAATCGGGATGCTCGCGCGGCTCGAAATCGAACGTCGGCGGGGCCCCCCAGCGGTGCTGCTCGACATTGTCATCCTCATCGGCGCCCGTGGGCGCGTCGTCGGCCGGAAGATTGGGGAGCGTGGCGAGCGCGGCCTCGAGCTCGGCGTCGATCTTGCCGCCTTCGGCTTCGAGCGCGGGCATCTTCTCCTTGATCGTCGCGACCTCGGCCATCAAGCTGGCGGCGGCAGCCTCGTCCTTCTGCGCCTTGGCCTGGCCGATCGCCTTCGACGCCTCGTTGCGGCGCGCCTGCGCGGTCTGCAGCGCGGTGGTGATGGCGCGGCGGCGTTCGTCGAGCGCCAGCAGTTGCGCGGCGGCGGCGGGCGCGCCGCGGCGGGCAAGCGCCGCATCAAACGCGGCCGGGTCTTCGCGGATTAGGCGGATATCGTGCATTGCCGCCCTATGGCGGCGAAGCGCTGCGCACGCAACCGGCCTCCAACGGCCGGAGGCTATCTATGTTGCATCGGCCGATACCGGAAAATGGTCGCTTTGCCTCGCTCGAAGTGCGGCTGATCGAAATCGCCTGGAACTCAACCGCGCCCTTGTGCGTCAATTTACCGAAGTTAACCGGACCGAGGAGTATGGATGTGACTTTGAGAGCTGCTTTCCTGGCTACCGCACTGTTGACGGCGAGCGCGGCCGCGCCGGCTTTCGCCCAGGCGCCCGCATCGGCGCCGGCCGCTGCCAAGGCGAATGTGACGGCCGGGGCGGCGGTGATGGACGCCAAGGGCGGCGCTGTTGGGACGATCGCGTCGGTCAGTGGCGATATCGCGGTAATCGATACGGGCGCGGTCAAGGCGAGCGTGCCGACCTCCGCTTTTGCCCAAAGCGACAAGGGCCTGCTGATCGGCATGACCAAGACCGAGCTCGAAGCCGCGGCCAAGGGCGCGGCGGCGAGCCAGCAGCAGCAGTTCCTGGCTTCGCTCAAGCCGGGTACGGCGGTCACCGACCAAAACGGCGGCGCGGTCGGCACGATCGAGTCGGTCGAAGGCGATCTGGTGACGGTCGCGACGCCCAATGTGAAGGCCAAACTGCCCAAGAGCGCGATCGCGCAGGGGCCGAACGGCGCCGTGATCGGCATGACCCAAGCGCAGCTCGAGGCTGCGGCAAAGGGCAGCACGCCGCCCACCGGCTGATCAGCGGCGAACGACAATCCCCAAGATTCTGCGCCCGCGCACAGGTTCAACGCTTGTGCGCGGGCGTGGCCCTGTCTATAGCCCGCCGCGGCGAACATAGCGGCGGCCGAAACATCGGTGGCGCGGTTCGAAGGCAGGGCGGAGAGTCGAATGGCATCGTCGCTGAGTGGCGTATTTGATGGTCGGGAACCGGTGAACGTGTCAGCGGCTGATCTCGATGGGTATCGACCTTCGCCCAACGAACCTTTCATGAACGATCGGCAGATAGCCTATTTCAAGGCCAAGCTGCTCAATTGGAAAGAATCGATTCTCAAAGAATCGGCTGGCACTCTTCAGCAACTCCAGATCGATTCGTTGCGCGAGCCCGATCTTACCGATCGCGCCTCGAGCGAAACCGACTGGTCGATCGAGCTGCGCACCCGAGACCGTCAGCGTAAACTGATCTCGAAGATCGACGCGGCGCTGCGCCGGATCGAGGAAGGCGAATATGGCTATTGCGAGGTGACCGGCGAACCCATTTCGTTAGGGCGCCTCGAAGCCCGCCCGATCGCGACGATGACGGTCGAGGCGCAGGAACGCCACGAACGCAACGAGAAAGTCTCCCGCGAAGAATAGGGCTTCTGCTTGGGCTGCGCGGCTTTGCTGCCCAGTCCTCTGATGCCCGCCGGACCGGGCCGCCAGGGGCGGCGAAGTGATCGCCCGGAGCAGCCTGAATTACGCGATGATGTCGGGGATCAGCATATCCTCGAGCATCGCGATCTCATCCTTGAGACGCAGCTTGCGCTTCTTGATGCGAGCGATCTGAAGCTGGTCCATGGCCGGCGCGGTGAGCAGAGCTTCGACCGCGGCCTCGAGATCGCCATGCTCCTGCCGAAGGAGTTCGATTCGTCGCGCCACAACCTCGCTATCCAATCGACTCGCTCCAACCTGACTCTAGGCGCAACGATTCTAACGACAGAGCGGGCGTGCGCTCAAGCCCATTGGGGTCGGCGCAGAAGCCGCCTCTCCCTCCTGTTTTCGGCGCGTCGCGCCAAATCGTGCCCAACCTGCGATCCAACCTCCTTTTTCCTACAGACAGCGGGTCCGAATCATGATTTATTCGCCAGCCCAGTCGGAAAAGAAGGAGACATCCTAGATGTTGACTAGCCATTCTTCCGCAATGCTCGCCAAGCATGCAGGCATCGAAGCTCGCATCGCGGCGGAATTCCGAAGGCCCGCGCCTGACACGGTGCTGATCAGCCAACTCAAGAAGCAGAAACTGAAGATCAAAGAGGCGCTCGCCCGTCTTTGATCCTGGACGTGCCTCGCCCTGGTCTGTCGCAGATCGTATCAGCCTGCGGCCCCGGCGAGGGCGTTACGCCTCGATAAGAGCCTGATTCACCTCTTCGGCGGGAGCCAAAAGCTTCCTCCAAGAGGTTCAGGCTCTTGGTCGTGTTCAGTCGATTTTCAGACCGGGGCGGCGGAATATTCCAATCGTGGCGGCTGGCGGCTTTGGCTCGGGAGGGCGGGCGGCGACCTGCTGCCGCGCCTGCCGCGGATCGATCGCCTCACTGAAGTGGACCCCGATTCGTCCTTCCCGGGCCCACATGACTTTGCCTTCGATCGCACCCAGGTTGCGTAGCGCGATCTCGACGGCGGCCCCGGCCTCGAGGCGTGCCTGACACTCGGCCATCAAGCCGGTCGAAGAAAGGTTGCGCACGCGGATGGGCAGCGGCTCGCCATGTTCACCGGCAAGCCTGACCGTGCCCATCAGGAGCACGCTGTCGCGGGGACGCGCCCGCTTTCCCTGAACCGAACTCTGTTCGATCGCTTCGGACATGCACCCACTTCGCCTGACCCAGATCGCCGGGATCATAATTAGAGGCGATTTAAGAAGCAGTTAAGCAGCTATGCCGCTGCAACCCAAGGCGCGCCTCTTAGCGTTCGATGCACATCGCGATGCCCATGCCGCCGCCGATGCAGAGCGTCGCAAGACCCTTTCGGGCATCGCGCCGCGCCATTTCGTAGAGCAGCGTGGTGAGCACGCGCGCGCCCGATGCGCCAATCGGATGCCCGATCGCGATGGCGCCACCATTGACGTTGACGATGCCGCCGTCCCAGCCGAGCTCCTTGCCGACCGCGAGCGCCTGGGCGGCGAATGCCTCATTGGCTTCGATCAGATCGAGGTCGGACAGTTTCCAGCCCGCCTTTTCGAGCGCCAGCCTGCTCGCAGGGGCGGGACCGATTCCCATGATCGACGGATCAACCCCGCAGCTCGCCCAACTCGCTATGCGTCCCAATATAGGACGGCCGCGTTTGGCCGCGTCGTCGGCGGACATCAGCACCAGCGCGGCCGCGCCGTCGTTGAGGCCGCTCGCGTTGCCCGCGGTGACGCTGCCGTCCTTTCGAAAGGCGGGCTTGAGCCCTGCGAGCGCCTCGAGCGTCGCGCCGATACGGATATATTCGTCCTGGTCGATGACGGTGTCGCCCTTCCGCCCCTTGACGGTAACGGGAGCGATCTCGTCCTTGAAACGTCCCGCCGACTGCGCGGCCTCGGCCTTGTTCTGGCTCGCCACCGAGAAATCGTCCTGATCGGCGCGGCTGATTTGGTATTTCTCGGCGAGGTTCTCGGCGGTGATGCCCATATGATAGCCGTTGAACGCATCGGTGAGCCCGTCGACGATCATCGTATCGACAAGCGAGGCATTACCCATCTTGGTGCCAGCGCGGAGATGCTGCGCATGGGCCGAGCGCGACATATTCTCCTGGCCGCCGGCGACGACGATCCGCGCATCGCCGCAACGAATCGACTGCGCCGCAAGCGCCACGGCGCGGAGTCCGGAGCCGCAGACCTGATTGATGCCGAACGCGGTCGCTTCCTTGGGAATGCCCGCGCTCATCGCCGCCTGGCGCGCCGGGTTCTGGCCCAGTCCCGCGGTCAGAACCTGCCCGAGGATCGCTTCCTGCACCTCGGCGCCATCGACACCTGCCTGCGCCAGCGCCGCTTCGATCGCGACGCGGCCGAGATCTTGCGCGGGTGTGCCGGCAAAGGCGCCGAGAAAGCTTCCCACGGCGGTGCGCTTGGCGCCTGTGATGACGATGTCGGTCATGATGGTTCCTCTTATATGCTGCACCCGCGAAGGCGAGGCCGGGCAAAGCTGCGCCGATTCGGTCTATGCTCTCGAACGCCGCCCTATCAGATGCCTCGCAGCTGCAAAAGCCATGCGGCAAGGGTGGACCAGAGCGAGTCCGGGGCCCGGCGTCCGACAATCATCCCGACATGGCCTTCGGCGAGCAGCACGCGCTCGCCGCCGGACCAGGCGCTCGCCGCGGGTGTGATGCGATCGGTCGTCGAGATGATGTTGAGGATCGGCATGGTGAGCGAGGCCGGGTCGATCGCGCGTCCCGCGACATGCCAGCCCCCGTCGCCGGTCATCTTCGCTGCGATCAGATCCTCCATCAACTCGCGGCCTGCTGCGAAGGTCAGCGGCGGGCCGCCATTGGCCCAGTCTTCCACCGCGATATAATTCTGGCCCTCGGGCCCGGCCGGATCCTTGCCCGCGAATTGTTCGAACTTGCCGATGGTGCGGGCGGGATCGATCCTCCAAAAGATTTGCTGCAGAACTTCCGCAGGCAATAAGCCGAGCGAGCGGGCGACGGGTTCGGCCGATCTCCACAGCGTGAGCAGGTCATTCTGCGTTTGCGAAGAAAAGCTCGTAAAATGCCAGGGTGCGGCGATCAGGATCAGCGCCTTGGGCGGCCGCAAGCTCGCGGCGGCGATGCTCATCGTCCCGCCGAGGCAGTAACCGGCCAACGCCGCGTCGCTGCCGAGCAGATCGAGTGCGGGGATCAGATAGCGCTCGATATGGCCGCCGATATCGAGATCGGCCTCCTCGGAACCGGGCGTTCCCCAGTCGAGCAGGACAGGCTGCAGTCCGCGTGCGGCCAGCGCGCGCATCATGGAATTGCGCAGGCTCAGGTCGAGGATCTCGGAACCGTTGATCAGCGAAGGCACGAACAGCACCGGCCGCCCCCCGGAGGCGAAGCTGCGCAGCGAAACCCGCCCGATGCGGCCCGCAATCGCCGCTTCGGGCGGCCGGGCGGGCCGCGCCGCCTGCTGATAGGATTTGAGGCCGGCCAAGGCGGCGCGCGCGCGCGCGGGATCGCCCGCGGTTTCGTTGCGCAGCATTTCGAGGAACAGGGGCAGCGGCCGCGGTCTGTGTTGCGGCGCGGAAAGATTTGGTGTTATGCTGGAACTGCATCTTGGCGGCAGGTGGGGTATCATGGCGAAATCATCGGACAGCTCGGGCACGGTCATCATCAAGAAATACGCCAACCGCCGGCTCTATAACACCGAAACTTCGAGCTACATCACGCTCGACCATCTGGCGGCGATGACGCGCGAAGGCCGCGACTTCAAGGTGATCGACGCGAAAACCGAAGACGACATCACACATAATGTCCTCACCCAGATCATCATGGAGGAGGAGACCCGCGGGCAGACGATGCTGCCGGTCAACTTCCTGCGCCAGTTGATTGCCCTCTATGGCGATTCGATGCAATCGATGGTGCCGCAATATCTCGAGGCGTCGATGGACGCGTTCCGCCGCAATCAGACCCAGTTCCGCCAGGCGATGGAGGGAGCCTTTGCCGGCGGGCCCTTCGCCGAAATCGCCAAGCGCAACATGGACATGTTCGAAGCTGCGGCCAGCGCGTTCAAGCCGCCTGTCCGCCCGGGCGGCGCGGAGAAGCCCCAGCCGACTCCCAATGCTTCGCCGCGCACCGAGGTCGAGGCGCTCAAGGCGCAGCTTGCCGCGATGCAGGAACAGATCGACAAGCTGAAATAGCGCTCGGCGGATCGCGCGGCGTGCGATCAGATTATGGGTGGCCGACCATCGCGCTCGCCGCGCTGGCGGCGCTGTCGCTGGCGGCTGACTGGCGTCGGTACCGGGCGCTGACGGTGGATCGGAGCCGGTCGCGGACGGGGTGGGCGCCTTGGCCGCTGATCACCGTGCTGGCGTTGATCGCAACAGCCTTTTGCGCGGCGGCGTGGCTGCGCGACGGCTGAGGCGCGCGCGTCAGCCGGTCAGAGGCAGGCTTCGAGCAACGGCTGGTCGAAGCCGAATTGGCGGGCCTTTTCGAGCGAATAGGGGCGCAACCCGGCGGCGATATATTCGCCGACGATCTTACCCTCGGCATCCTCGGCATGATATTCGAACTTGAACAGCTCCTGCGTGATGATCACGGGACCTTCCATGCCGATCACCTCGGTGATGCTGGTCACGCGGCGCGAACCGTCGCGCAGGCGCTTGACCTGAACGATGAGGTCGACCGAGTCCGCGATCTGCTTGGAGATCGCTTCCTTCGGAACCTTGATGTCCGACATCATCACCATATTTTCCATACGCGCGAGCGCCTCGCGCGGACTGTTCGAGTGCAGCGTGCACATCGATCCGTCATGGCCGGTGTTCATTGCGGCAAGCATGTCGAAGCATTCCGGGCCGCGAATTTCGCCCAGGATGATCCGGTCGGGCCGCATGCGCAGCGCGTTGACGACGAGATCGCGGATAGAGATCGCGCCTTGACCCTCCAGGTTGGCGGGGCGGGTTTCGAGCGGCAGCCAGTGCGGCTGCTGCAGCCGGAGTTCGGCCGCATCTTCGATGGTGATCACGCGTTCGCCCGGATCGATCATTTTCGACAGCGCATTGAGCATCGTCGTCTTGCCCGAGCCGGTGCCGCCCGAGATGATGATGTTGAACCGGCTTGCGCCTGCAATCTTTAGCATCGTCGACATCTGCTCGCTCATCGAGCCGCCGCGGGCCATGATGTCGAGGGTAATCGGCTTGGCCGAGAATTTGCGGATCGAAATCGCGGTGCCGCGCAACGACAGCGGCGGCACGATCACATTGACGCGGCTGCCGTCGGCGAGCCGGGCGTCGGCGAGCGGGGTGGTCTGGTCGACGCGGCGGCCGACCTTCGAGACGATGCGCTGGGCGATCTGGAACAGATGCTCCTCGTCGCGGAAATTGATCTTGGCGAGTTCGAGCTTGCCCTTGCGCTCGACATAGGTCTGGTCGGGACCGTTGACCATGATGTCGGTGATCAGCGGGTCGCCCAGCAATTCCTCGAGCGGACCGAGGCCGAGCAACTCGTCGACGAGCACTTTCTCGAGCGCGAATTGTTCGCGCCGGTTGAGCGTGATGCGCAGTTCGGCGAGCACTTCGCCGATGATCGGGCGGAATTCCTCGGCGAGCTCGTCCTTGCTGAGCGAGGCCGCCGCTTCGGGGTCGACCCGTTCGAGCAGCCGCGGCAATACCTGTTCCTTGATCTTGTGGATCGAGGCTTCGAAGCCCTCGACCTTGGACCGGCCGGCCTCGCCCGACGCGGCCTCGCGGACCGCGAGCCGCGCCATGGCGTCGGCATGTTTGGGCAGTTCGATCTGGCTCTCGTCGATCGCGATCGGTTCGTCGAAGCTCGGCATCCCAGCGAACGGATCGGCGCTATCGGGGGTCAATCCAAGCTCGATCGGCGGAAATTGAAGGCCGCCTGTCAACAGTCCGGGGGCGCTGTCGCCTTGCATCGGCCGGGCCACGCCGAAAGCAGGCTTGGCCCCGTGTGTCATTGCTCCACGCTTGCCGAATGCACTCATCGCAGACTCACCCCAGGCGGTCAGAACCTCGACCGAACGACGATGCTGTAACGATAAAGCCCTCAGAAACGGTTAACTCGGCGCGCACCCCTCGGGGAAACGGGTCGTCAGGCGAAGTCGCCGACCGTGATCATGTCGGGATCGGCGAAACCCTGCAGCTTGAACGCCTCGAGCGGCTGCGACGAGCCGGTGTCGTAGAAGACATAGCTGTCATTGCCGACCCGAAGTGCCGCGATGTCGAGATAACCGCCCTGAGCGTTCAGCATCTGCTGCGCCACGGCGGCGGCGGCGGAGAAGCTGTCGAAGCTGCCGCCATGCAGGACCATGCTCGGCAGCCCGAACCCCATGTGGATCAGGTCGATCCCATCGACGAAATCGGTGATCAGGTCGGTCGCACCCGCCTGGGCCCCGCTCGTGACGAACAGCGCGTCCCCGCCTGCGAAATCGAAGCGGTCATTGTCGGGGCCGCCGGTCAGCGCGTCGATGCCTATGCCGCCCGATAGCTGGTCCGACCCCAGATCGCCCGAAAGGATGTCATTGCCCGCGCCGCCCGAGATGTTGTCGCCGCCCTGGCCGCCCCGCAGCGAATCATTGCCTTCGCCACCGTCGATCAAATCGTTGCCGAGATTGCCGTTGATGCTGTCATTGCCGCCGCCGCCGCTGATATTGTCGTTGCCCTGGCCGCCCTGGATCCGATCTGATCCGCTGCCGCCGTCGAGCAGGTCGTCGCCGGCGTTGCCCTGCAGATAATCGCCGCCCGCCCCGCCACTGATGCTGTCGGCGCCGTCGCCGGTCACCGCGGTGGTCCCCGCACCGTAGAGATGGTCGTTGCTGCTCCCGCCGGTGATCTGGTCAGCGCCCGCGCCGGCCAGCACGACGTCGCCATTGTCGTTGGCGACGATGCTGTCGGCGCCGCTGCCGGTGACGACCGTGTCGATGCGCGTGCCATAGGCGATCGCGATATTGTTGGTCAGGCCCGCGGCGCTGCTGAATGCGCCGTCATGGAGATCGACCGTGGAGGTGGTGGCGAAGCCCGAAAGATCGAGGCTGTTGTTCGTCCCCTTGTCCCACAAGGTGACGACCGGGTGGAGATTCTGGGAGAAGTCGAAGAATTTGCCGATGCTGCCCTGAATATTGCTGTGGAAGCCGAAGACCTGCCCACCCGACAATGGGGTGTTGACCGGAGCGCCATAGATGCGCTGGATCGCCAGGATATCGAGAGGCATCCAGGTCGTGGGCGACCGGCCGTAGAACAGATTATTGTCGCCCCGCGAAACGCCCCAGTCCGCGGCTTGATCGTTATAGGACATCACGGTCCACGCCCGGTTATCGAACGCCGTGTAGACGTTCGCGTCGACGTCGCCCTCATTATAGGGTCCGCCATGGCCCAAGCCGAGGACATGGCCCCATTCGTGGATGAGCACGGTGTACGGATAGCCGCCATAGTTGGAAAGGCTCGTGCCCAGCGGTCCGAAAGTCGCCACGCTGGTGTCGATGTCGATCGAGCCGGCCGTGGCGACGCCGAGCTGATGGGTGCCGGTGGCTGCGGCCGTGGCCGTCTGACCCCCCGAGGCGCTGTCGTCGGTCGAGCGCCGCAGCACCACCTGCGCGGACTGCCGCGGAGCCTGGACGAAGCTGACATTGGCGACCGCCGACCAGAGCTCGGCGGTCGCGACAAAGGCGGCCTTCTCAGCGGCGGTCCAGTTCGACGCGAGGTCGAACGCGTAGCTGATGGTCGCGCCGGTTCCCGAGGTCGCGGGACCGAATTTGGCGGAGTAGTTGTACCCCGCGCTCCCATCATAGGTGGGCGGGGAATCATAGTTCCAGGTGCCGTAGCTGATTGGCGCGACGACTCCGGTCGCGTCGACCCCGCTGATGAAGGTCACCTCTTGGTCTTGAATCGCCGTAATTGAAGTCATGCCGCCGCGCCCCCCGCGGCACAGTCTCCACTCTCGCACTTGAGATTCAAGATCATTTTGGTCCAGATCAGATCGGAAACACCGAGTTTACGCGAGCGTTCCTTAACGAAGGCTTGAACGATCGTGATGCCGACGGTCCCGTGCACTGATCGCGGAAATAGCAACAAAAAGGTTGCATATCGTCCGAACGCCCTTAGATATGCAACCAGGAGGTTGCGAATATGACCGATCAAATCGAACGCACGATCGACCTCGCGGCGCCGATCACGCGGGTGTGGCAGGCGCTGACCGATCATGAGCAGTTCGGACACTGGTTCCGAGTCGCGCTCGAAGGACCTTTTGTGCCCGGCGAATTAACCATCGGCCGGATCACCCATCCGGGCTATGAGCATATCCGCTGGACGGCGCGCACCGTTGCGCTGGAGGAGCCGCACCGCTTCGCTTTCACATGGCATCCCTACGCGATCGACCCCGACACCGATTATTCGAAGGAGGAGCCGACTCTGGTCGAGTTCCGCCTGGAGCCCAGGGGGACGGGGACTCACCTCACCGTGACCGAATCAGGCTTCGACCGCATTCCCGCGCATCGCCGCGACGAAGCGTTGCGGATGAACGGGCAGGGCTGGACCGCGCAGGTCGAGAATATCCGCGCCTATGTCGATCGCTGATCCGCGGACGCCTGATCCCGCGCCGATCTTCGCCGCGCTCGGCGACCGCACGCGGCTGGCGCTGCTGATGCGGCTGAGCGATGGCGGAATGCGATCGATACGGGCGTTGTCCGCCGACATCAGCCTGACCCGCCAGGCGGTGACCAAGCATTTGCGTGTGCTCGAGCAGGCGGGCCTCGTCGACAATGTGCGCGAAGGACGCGAAAGCCGCTTCGCGTGCCGGCCCGAGGGCCTAGGCGCTGCGCGGGCCTATCTCGACGAGGTCGCGGCGCAATGGGACGATACGCTGTCGCGGCTCAAGGCCTTCGTCGAAATGTGAGAAGCGCAAAGAAAAAGCCCGGCTCGCGCTGCGGACCGGGCCTTTCCGTGAAGATGGAGGGAAGGGGGATCAGGCTTCGCTGGCCTGCTCCGCCAGCACCGTCAGGCCCTTTTCGTTGACCTCGGCGAAACCGCCCTCGACATGAATGCGCGCGGCGACCGTGTTCGGCCCCGAATAGATCGACAACTCGCCCGAGCGGACCACCGACATGAAGGGCGCGTGGCCCGCCAGAACGCCGAAGTCCCCCTCGGTGCCGGGAACCACCACCATATAGACCTGCTCCGAGCGGAGCAGCTTTTCGGGGGTGACGAGTTCGAAATGCAGGTCTGCCATGATCAATCCTGTTTCGCCTGAAGGGCAAGGTCGAACGCCGCAACGGCCTTTTCGAACTTGTCCCGGCAGCCGCTGTTGCAGAAGCCGACGACCGCGCCCCGATAAAGCGTCAGCGAATCCGCCGCGATCGGATCACCCGACCAGGGGCAACTCTCGTTGACCGCGTCCTCAAGGCGCAGTTTGGTCGGCATCAGGCCGCTTCGGCGGCCAGCTTCTTGGCCTTCTCGACGACCTCGTCGATGCCGCCGACCATGTAGAAGGCAGCCTCGGGCAGATGGTCATATTCGCCTTCCACCACCGCCTTGAACGACTTCACGGTGTCCTCGATCGCGACGAACTTGCCGGCGATGCCGGTGAAGACCTCGGCGACGTGGAACGGCTGCGACAGGAAGCGCTGGATCTTGCGGGCGCGCTGCACGGTCAGCTTATCCTCTTCGGAAAGCTCGTCCATGCCGAGGATCGCGATGATGTCCTGGAGCGACTTGTACTTCTGCAGCGTCTCCTGGACCGCGCGGGCGGTCTCATAATGCTCCTGGCCGACGATGCGCGGCTCGAGCATGCGCGAGGTCGAGTCGAGCGGGTCGACCGCCGGGTAGATGCCGAGCTCGGAGATTGCGCGGTTGAGGTTGGTCGTCGCGTCGAGGTGGGCGAAGGATGTGGCCGGCGCCGGATCGGTAAGATCGTCGGCGGGCACGTAGATCGCCTGCACCGACGTGATCGAACCCTTGTTGGTCGAGGTGATGCGCTCCTGCAGCGCGCCCATGTCGGTCGACAGGGTCGGCTGATAGCCCACCGCCGAAGGAATGCGGCCGAGCAGCGCCGACACTTCCGAACCCGCCTGGGTGAAGCGGAAGATGTTGTCGACGAAGAACAGCACGTCCTGGCCTTCCTGGTCGCGGAAATATTCGGCGATCGTCAGACCCGACAGGGCGACGCGGGCACGGGCGCCCGGCGGCTCGTTCATCTGGCCGAACACCAGCGCGACCTTCGAGCCCTCGCTCGTTGGATTGCCGTCGGCGTCCTTGGCGATGACGCCTGCGTCGAGGAACTCGTGATAGAGATCATTGCCCTCGCGGGTCCGCTCGCCGACGCCCGCGAACACCGAGGTGCCGCCATGGCCCTTGGCGATGTTGTTGATCAGCTCCTGGATCAGCACGGTCTTGCCGACGCCGGCGCCGCCGAACAGGCCGATCTTGCCGCCCTTCGCATAAGGCGCGAGCAGGTCGATCACCTTGATGCCGGTGACGAGGATGCTGGCTTCGGTCGACTGGTCGACGAACAGCGGGGCTTCGGCGTGGATCGGGGCGGTCTGCTCGGCGTTGACCGGGCCGCGCTCGTCGATCGGCTCGCCGATCACGTTGAGGATGCGTCCCAGCGTCTTCGGGCCGACCGGCACGCGGATCTGCGAGCCGGTGTCGGTGACTTCCTGGCCGCGGGTGAGGCCCTCGGTCGAGTCCATCGCGATCGTGCGGACGGTGTTCTCGCCGAGATGCTGCGCGACTTCGAGGACCAGGCGGTTGTCGCCATTCTTAGTCTCGAGCGCGTTCAGAATCGCCGGCAGCGTGCCGCCATCGAAGCTCACGTCGACGACGGCGCCGATGACCTGACTGATCCGGCCGACATTGTTGGTGGTCGTAGCCATGATGTTTCCCTTGCCTGCCTGTTCTTTGCTACAGCGCTTCGGCGCCAGCGATGATTTCAATAAGTTCGGTGGTGATCGCGGCCTGACGGGTCCGGTTATACTGGATCGTCAGCTTGTTGATCATCTCGCCCGCGTTGCGGGTGGCGTTGTCCATCGCGGTCATGCGGCTGCCCTGCTCGGAGGCCGCATTTTCGAGCATCGCGCGGAACAATTGGATCGCCACGTTGCGCGGCAGCAGCTCGGCGAGGATCGCTTCCTCATCGGGCTCATATTCGACCGCGGCCGAGGCACCGGCCGCCGCCACGCCGTTGGTTGAAGCCAGCGGCACCGGGATGATCTGGATCTCGGTGGGATCCTGCACCAGCGCCGACTGGAACTTGGCGAAGAACAGATGCGCCACGTCGAACTCGCCCGCCGCATAGCGGCCGATCAGGTCCTCGGCGACGACATGCGCGTCGGAGAAGGCGACATTCTTGATATGGGTCTGATCGACCTGGTGGCAGATCTTGCCCGGATAGAGCCGTGCAATGACCGCGCGACCCTTTTTGCCGATCAGGTAGAACTTTACCGTCTTGCCCTGCGCGATCAGGCTCTCGGCCGTCTTGCGCGCGGCGCGCACGATATTGGTGTTGAAGGCGCCGGCCAGGCCGCGCTCGGAGGTCGCCACCACGAGTAGGTGGACCTGATCGCTGCCGGTGCCCGCCAACAGCTTCGGCGACTGCGGGCCGACGGTGACCTTCGAGGCGAGGCTGGCCATCACCGCGTTGAGCCGCTCGGCATAAGGCCGGCCGGCTTCGGCGGCCATCTGCGCACGGCGCAGCTTCGCCGCGGCGACCATCTTCATCGCCTTGGTGATCTTCTGGGTCGACTTCACCGAGGTGATGCGGACCTTGAGGCTCTTCAGACTGGGCATGTAATGTCCGTCTTTCCTTGATCGTCATCCCAGCGAGGCCGGGATCTCATTTCTCTTCGTTGCGAGAAGGTAGTGAGGTTGCGAGAAGGTAGTGAGATTCCAGCTTTCGTTGGAATGACGGCTACTTACGCGAAGGTCTTCACAAAGGCTTCCAGCGCCGACTTGAGCGCCGCGGTGCTTTCCGCCGACAGATCCTTGCTGTCCCGGATCGCGGTGAGAACATCGGCATGCCTCGACCGCATCTCAGCGAGGAAACCGGCCTCGAAACGGGTCACGGCGTTGGCGGGGATGCCGTCGAGATAGCCGTTCACGCCGGCGAAGATCGACGCGACCTGCTCCTCGAACGGCAGCGGCTGGAACTGCGGCTGCTTGAGCAGCTCGGTGAGGCGCGCGCCGCGGTTGAGCAGCTTCTGGGTCGAGGCATCGAGATCCGAACCGAACTGGGCGAAGGCGGCCATCTCGCGATACTGGGCGAGCTCGAGCTTGATCGAACCGGCGACCTTCTTCATCGCCTTGGTCTGCGCGGCCGAACCGACGCGGCTGACCGAGAGGCCGACGTTGATGGCGGGACGGACGCCCTGGTAGAAGAGGTCGGTCTCGAGGAAGATCTGGCCGTCGGTGATCGAGATCACGTTGGTCGGGATATAGGCCGACACGTCGCCCGCCTGGGTCTCGATGATCGGCAGCGCGGTGAGCGAGCCGTTGCCGTTGGCGTCGTTGAGCTTGGCGGCGCGCTCGAGCAGGCGGCTGTGCAGGTAGAACACGTCGCCGGGATAGGCCTCGCGGCCGGGCGGGCGGCGCAGCAGCAGCGACATCTGGCGATACGCGACCGCCTGCTTCGACAGATCGTCATACACGATCAGCGCGTGCATGCCGTTGTCGCGGAAATATTCGCCCATCGCGACGCCGGTGTAGGGCGCGAGATACTGGAGCGGGGCCGGATCCGATGCGGTCGCGGCGACCACGATCGAATATTCCATTGCGCCGTTCTCTTCGAGCGTGCGGACGAGCTGAGCGACGGTGGAGCGCTTCTGGCCGATCGCGACATAGACGCAGTAGAGCTTCTTGCTCTCATCGTCGCCGGCGTTGGCGGCCTTCTGATTGATGAAGGTGTCGATCGCGACGGCCGACTTGCCGGTCTGGCGGTCGCCGATGATCAGCTCGCGCTGGCCGCGGCCGACGGGAACGAGCGCGTCGAGCGCCTTGAGGCCGGTCTGCACAGGCTCGTGCACCGACTTCCTCGGGATGATGCCCGGCGCCTTGACCTCGACGCGGCTGCGCAACTCCGAGACGATCGGGCCCTTGCCGTCGATCGGATTGCCGAGACCGTCGACCACGCGGCCGAGCAGGCCCTTGCCGACCGGCACGTCCACGATCGTGCCGGTGCGCTTGACGACGTCGCCTTCCTTGATCTGGCTGTCCGAGCCGAAGATCACGACACCGACATTGTCGGCCTCGAGGTTGAGCGCCATCCCCTTGATGCCGTTGGAGAACTCGACCATCTCACCGGCCTGGACATTGTCGAGGCCGTGGATGCGGGCGATGCCGTCGCCGACCGACAGCACCTGTCCGACCTCGGAGACCTGCGCTTCGGTGCCGAAGCTGGCGATCTGGTCGCGGATGACCTTGGAGATTTCTGCGGCGCGGATGTCCATGTTCAGCCTTTCATCGCAATCGCGAGAGTGTTCAGTTTGGAGCGGATGGAGCTATCGATCTGGCGCGAGCCGACCTTGACGATCAGTCCGCCGAGGATCGAGGGGTCCACGGTGAGGTCGACCGCGACATCGCGGGCGAGCTGGGTCTTGAGCTTGGCCTTGAGCGCTTCGACCTGATCGTCCGAGAGCGGATGAGCCGAGACGACTTCGGCGGTGGTTTCGCCGCGATGCGCGGCGGTGAGCTGGCCATAGGCGCGGATGACGGCGCCGAGCTGCGCGAGGCGGCGATTCTGGGCCAGCACGCCGAGGAACTTGGCAGTGAGCGGATCGAGGCCGAGGCTGGCCGCAGTCGCGGCCACCGCTTTGGTCGCTTGGTCGCGCGAAACCAGCGGGCTGGTCGTGAGGCGGCGCAGATCGTCCGATTCGGCCAGGGCCCTCTTCAGTATCTGGAGGCTCGCCGCAACGGCGTCGATCACCTTCTCGTCGCGGGCGAGCCCGAAGAGTGCGGACGCGTAACGTCCGCTGAGGCTAGCCTGAATACCGCCGGAATTCTCCACGCGCGTCTCGTCCCCCAAATGGATTTGGCCCCATGCGAAAAAGGGGGCGCCAATCGGCGTCCCCGCATGGGTCGCGGGCCGGTTAGCAGGGGTATCCCGATGATGCAAGGCGGTGCGGACCAAAAGATACCGTATCGCAGCAAGCCGGTACGGCACGAAGAATCAAGAAGCCGGACCGTCGCCGGCCCGGCTTCCTGCGATCCGACGATCGGCCGCGGCGTTACGCGGCAGCCTTCGAGGGCTCGGCGTCGATCACCGGCCGGGGCTCGACCCCGTCGATGGCGATGCGGCGCGGCTTCTTGTGCTCGGGAATCTCGCGCACAAGCTCGACGTTGAGCAGGCCGTTCTCATAGCCGGCGTTGGTCACCTTGATCGTATCGGCGAGCTGGAAGCGGCGTTCGAACGCGCGCTTGGCGATGCCACGATGGAGATATTCGCGCTTGTCGCCATCGGCGGACTCGCCGCCGCGGCCGACGATGATCAGCACATTGTCCTGCACCGTGACGTCGATTTCGTCGCGGGTGAAGCCGGCGAGCGCCATCTGGATGCGATAGGCGCCGTCGCCCGTCTTTTCGATGTTGTAAGGCGGATAGCTGTCGGTTTCGCCGCGCGTGAAATCGACGAGGCGGTTGAGGTTTTCGAAGCCCACCGACGAGCGGAGGAGGGGAGCGAAATCGAGACTGCGCATGGATCATTTCCTTTAACAAGCGATGTTGACCATGAAGGCCCGCGGAACTTCCGCCGGGCCATGCCGAACCATCCCATCTGGCGACGGTCGACGCAGGCGAGATAGTAAGGTGTCCTGCGGCTTCAAGGGGTTCGTTGACTGTCGTGGCGCGCCCGCCTAACCGGAGGCGATGGTTGCCTATCTCGAATTCGAAAAGCCGATCGCCGAACTCCAAGCGCGCATCGCCGAGCTGCGTTCGACGGCCGACGCCGGGTCGCTGGATATCGACAGCGAGGTCTCCAAGCTCGAGGCCAAATCGGAGAAATTGCTCCGCGACACCTATGGTAAGCTCACGCCATGGCAGAAGACCCAGGTTGCGCGCCATCCGGACCGGCCGCACTTCAAGGATTATGTGGCCGGCTTCATCGATGATTTCATGCCGCTCGCGGGCGATCGCGCCTTTGCCGACGACCAGGCCATCATCGGCGGGCTCGGCCGGCTCCGCGGCCGCAGGGTGGTGGTGATCGGGCACGAGAAGGGCGACGACACCGCTTCGCGGCTCAGGCACAATTTCGGGATGGCGAAGCCCGAAGGCTATCGCAAGGCGATCCGGCTGATGCAGCTGGCCGACCGGTTCGGGCTGCCGGTGGTGAGCCTGGTCGACACATCGGGCGCCTTTCCCGGCGTGCAGGCCGAGGAGCGCGGCCAGGCCGAGGCGATCGCCCGCTCGACCGAACAATGCCTCGCGCTCGGCGTGCCGATGGTCGCGGCGATCGTCGGGGAGGGCGGATCGGGCGGCGCGATCGCGGTCGCGGCCGCGAACAAGGTGCTGATGTTCGAGCATGCGGTCTATTCGGTGATCTCGCCCGAGGGCTGCGCGTCGATCCTGTGGCGCACCGGCGACAAGGCCGCCGAGGCCGCCGAGGCGATGAAGGTCACCGCGGCCGATCTCCAGCGGTTGGGGGTCGTGGACCGGGTCGTGCCCGAGCCGATGGGCGGTGCGCATCGCGATCCGGAAGCGGCGATAGCCGCGCTCGCCGCCGCCCTCGGCGAGGAACTCGACAAGCTGGCCGGCAAAAAACCCGCGACGATCCGGGCGGCGCGTCGCGACAAGTTCCTCGCGCTCGGCTGATCGGGCGCGCAAAGCCTTGTTCCCGCCGACGCCCCCGGGAAGCTCATAACGGAACCGTTCAGCTTTGGCGTGCTTTATGCCTCTTCGGAGAATTGCATGAAGACAATATTGCTTTCGGCCTGCCTCGCGTTCGCGGTCGCGCCTTCCGCCGCCTTCGCCCAGGCGCAGGCGATTTCGGCGACCGACAAGCGCGCCGGCGCCGAGGCACATCCGCAGCTGGTAACCCAGTTCGGAGGAGCGATGCAGGGGCCCGCGGCCGACTATGTCGCGCGGGTGGGGCGCAGGATCGCGGTCCAGTCGGGGCTGTCCAATTCTGAACGGGACTTCACCGTCACGCTGCTCGATTCGCCGGTCAACAATGCCTTCGCGATCCCCGGCGGCTATGTCTATGTGACCCGCGGGCTGCTTGCGCTGATGAACGACGAGGCCGAACTCGCCTCGGTGCTCGGCCATGAGATCGGCCATGTTGCCGCCCGGCACGCGGCCAAACGGCAGCGGACGGCCACGATCACCCAGGTGCTCGCCGGGATCGTCGGCGCGGTCGCGGGCGATTCGGGGCTCGGCAGTCTTGTCGGGCGGGGCGCCGGGGTCGGCGCCGACCTGATCACCAAGGGCTTTTCGCGGACCCAGGAATATCAGGCCGACGATCTCGGCGTCCGCTACCTCGCCGGCGCAGGCTATGATCCGGTCGCATCGTCCGACATGCTCGCGATTCTCGGCGAGCAGGAGGCGTTCGACGCGCAATTGACCGGCAAGAACAATGCCTTGCCGAGCTGGGCGAGCACCCATCCCAATTCGAAGGACCGCGTGACGCGCGCGCGGGGCAAGGCGCAGGCGACCGGCTCGGCCGGCCGCGGCGCGCGCAATCGTGACGCCCTGCTCGACGCGGTCGACGGCCTGACATGGGGCGACGATCCCGCGAAGGGATTTGCCGAGGGGCAGGAGTTCAAGCTCCCCTCCGAGCGCCTCGCCTTCACGGTGCCGCGCGGGTATAGCCTCAACAATGCCGACGACGCGGTGACGATCAGCGGCGCGGGCGGCCAGGCGAGCTTCACCGGCGGCCCCGTCGGCGCGGGCGGGCTGGACGACTATGTCGGGCAGGTCTTCGCCCGTCTCAGCCGCGACATCCGATACGGCTCGATCTCGACGGGACGCGCCAACGGCATGGACATGCGCTACGCGTTCGGCGAGGCCCGCAGCAGCGCGGGGCCGCTCGATGTCGGGGTGTTCGCGTATCGCCCGGACGGCGGCGCGACCGCGTATAGCTTCGTGACGCTGACCCGATCGGGCAGGGGGATTGGCCCGTTCGCGCCGCTCGTCGAAAGCGTCCGGCGCATTCCGGCGGCCGAGGCGGCCGCCGTCCGTCCGCTGCGGATCAAGGTGCTACGAGTCAAGGCGGGAGAAACGCCCCAAACCTTCGCGCGCATGATGGCTTTCCCCGACAATCCGCTCGACCGTTTCCTGGTCCTGAACGGTCTCACGCGCGGCGCCGTGCTGCGGCCGGGCGACCGGGTGAAGGTGATCCTCCGCCGCTAGGGATTTCGAGCCAGATGGAATCAGGGCGACTCGGAAACCACGGAAAAGAAGGGAATCCCAGCGTCGTTCCGGTTCAATTTGAACCAGAGTGACGCTGGATCAGCGCGCTTTCCACGTCAGCAGCGACGACGCGGCATAGTTCCAGACGGCGCCGATGGTGGCGCCGGCGATGCCGGCGACCCACCATTTGGCGTGCTGACCGAACATGAGCGCCCCCACCCCGATATTGGCGAGCGCGCCAGCGCCGCAGATCAGGTAGAAGGACAGCAGCCCGCGCACCATCGCCCAGCCATGAAGCCGCTGGCTCGAATAGGTGATCGCATTGTTGAGGGTGAAATTGAACGCGATCGCGATCAGCACCGCAATCGTCTGCGATGTCTCGAAATTCCCGGTTGCGCCCAGCGTCGCCCTGAGGACGAGGAGGTGAACCAGCAGGCCGACCGTGCCGACCATCATGAAAAGGACAAAGCGCGTCGGGAGAAATCGGCCGATCGTCTTGTCGACGAAGAAGGCGAGCAGATCGGTCAAGATTTTGAGGCCCATTTTGCTGTCGCCGCTGTTGCGGCTGCGGAAATGATAGGGATGTTCGGCCACGCGAAGCTTTCCTTTGGCGCTGACCAGAATGTCGAGAACGATCTTGAAGCCGATGCCCGACAGGTCGGGGCACAGGCGAACCAGCTGTTCGCGGCGTATCGCGAAGAACCCGCTCATCGGATCGCTACACTGCGTGCGCATCAGCGAATTGGTGAAGCGGGTGACCATCAGGCTTCCCTTGAGCCGCTTCGCGCTCAGCCCGTCGGCCGCCCCGCCCCGCGCATATCGCGTGCCGATCACCATGTCCGCCTGGTCGTCGGCGATCATGCGGAACATCGGGGCGAGTTGCGTTTCGTCGTGCTGCATGTCGCCGTCGATCACGGCGACTACCTGGGCGGCGGAGCTCATCGCGCCTTCGATAACCGCCGACGCCAGGCCCCTGCGGTTGAAGCGTTTGATCGCCCGGACCTCGCGATGACGCGACGCGAGTTCGTCGATCAACGCGATCGTGCCGTCGGTCGAACCATCGTCGACGAAGATCGCTTCCCAGCGGATCCCGGCGAGCGCGGCGGTGAGCGAATGATACATTGCGAGGATGTTGCCGGCTTCGTTCAAGACCGGCACCACCACCGCGAGTTGCAGTTCCGACGCCCGAAGCTCCGGAGATTCTGCGATCAAGCCGAGATCGGCTGCCATGTGCCCCCTATCACAACCTCATCGGTCCGACTTCCAGCATGTTCGTGCCCCCGAACGGAAAGCGTTATCCCCCACTTTGGCGCACTAGTCCAGAATAGGGCGCGCAAGCCGGGGAACTTCTTGACGCCCAACCATGGGTTTGATCATGCTGCGCGTCACAATTCCCGATAGAATAGCGTGCGAAATAGCTCCAATTTGGTTGCATTTGCTTGCGGACAAGAAAATTGGCGTATCATGTGAGGGCCGATGACCGACACCAGTTTGCCAAACAGCGCAGAAACCGCCGAACTGGTTGGGAGCGTCGCGGGGGAAGTCTCGAACGGCGCGGCTTCTGGCCGGAAGGCGCAATCATATGAGCGAGACTGGCTGGCTTTTTCGGCGATCCTGCTGATCGGCGCCGTGCTGCGCTTTTACCAGTTGGGGGCGCCGTCGCTGTGGAACGACGAGATCTTCAGCTGGTATTTCCAGAAGCAGGGGCTGCATTTCCTGTGGAGCGAGGGGCTCGTGCTCGAGCCGACGCCCCCGCTCTATTACGGACTCTTGGCGCTCTGGACCTCGCTCGCCGGGGACTCTGAGGCGGGCCTACGCTCGCTTTCGGTCATCGCGAGCTTGCTGACGATCTTTGTGGTGTGGCGGGTGGGGCGCGAGCTCTTCACCGATCGGCGCCATGGCTGGCTCGCGGCTTTGATCTTCGCCTTGGCGCCGACCAGCATCTACTATGCGCAGGAAGCGAGGACTTATGCGCTGGTGGGCCTCTCGCTGGCGGCGGCGATGTGGGGCCAGGCGCGCTTCCTGCGCGCGGATGCGAGCGTCAAGGCGCTCGCCGGCTATGTGGTCGCGGCCGCTTTGGCGCTCTATTTTCACATTACCGCGGTGCTGTTCGTGGTCGGCGCGAATATCGTGATGCTGGCGGGCCTGCTGACGGCGGACGGGATGGTCACGAAGCGGCATTTCCGGCGCTGGGTGATCGCCAACGCGATCCTGTTCGTGCTCGCCCTTCCGCTCGGCGTGGTGATTGCATCGCCGACGGTGGCGCAGGACATCGCGCATATGGATCCGTTGAGTCCCCATCTCGCGCTATTCTCGCTGGCCCAGACGCTGACCGGCCGTGAAGTGCCGGGACGCTATGCGGGTTACGCGATCAGCCTGATCTTCTCGGCGAGCCTGGTCTCTGCGCTGCTCGCGCCGAGCCTGTGGCGGCAAAAACGGGCGATGGGCATGCTCCTGATCCTGCCGTTGAGCTTCGTGCTGCTCGCGGTCCTGCTGAGCTTGCGCCAACCCGTGCTGGTCCCCCGTGTCTTATCCTGGTTGTGGATTCCGCTCAGCCTGCTGGTCGCGCACTGCCTGATCGAGGGGGCGAGGCGCATCTGGCTGGCCGCCGCCATCTTCCTGCTGTTCGCGGTCGGGATCACCCACCATATCCTCTGGCGCGGCTGGAACAATGATGACTGGCGAGGGGTGCTGGCCCGAGTCGAGCCGGATCTGCGCCGCGCCGATGTCGTGGTGCTGGGCAAGGAGACGTTGGCGCCCGGCCTTGGCTATTACGCGCCGGACGCCCGCCCGGCCTATCGTGGCGTTCGCGTGCTGGCAGGTCCGGGTTGGACGACGGTGATGAACAGCTTCATTCCGAAGCGGCTCGGCCTTCCCACGATCGCGGGACGGGAGCTCGCGGCAATCCTGGCGGCAGGACAGCACGTCACGCTGATCGCGCGGGGCGAGGACATCCCCGTGCTCGACGCATGGGAATCGCGCCTGCCGCCGCCCCGTTCGCGGTTCGACAGTGTTTGTGGCGGCGATATCTGTTTCCGCGTGCTGGTCTGGTAAACCGGCAAAGCGCCACAGGCGCTAAAAGGCAAAGGGCGGCGGATATGCATCCGCCGCCCCTCTGGAGCCAGCCTTCAGCCTAAAGGCTGTGCTTAACTGGCCTTCATGTTGTTCGACACGTTGCCGAAGGTGTTCTTGAGCGAATTGCCGAGGCTCGTCATCGCGGTGATCGCGGCGACGGCGATGAGGGCGGCGATCAGGCCATATTCGATAGCCGTGGCGCCCTTGTTGTTCTTCAGCAGCTTTGCAATGAACTTCATAACTCTACTCCCACTACCCGGTGACGGGGTGATTTGGCCCGGCTGGCCTCCTCGCGTCGGGCCAACGGTTACACTTTAAACAGTGAGTCCCTGTCAAAAGGTTAACGCCAAGAAGTTCGCGGTTCAGACCTTCGCGACGCGATCGGCGATGGCGTCCCAGCGCTCTTTCACCGAATCACCCAGAACGGCCACGCCGCCCATGAGCGCCAGAAAGACGAGGGAGAGAATCAGCCCATATTCCACGGCCGATGCGCCCTTCTGATCGTTAAACAGGGAATGAAAGCAATCCTGTTTCCGGTCGCTCTTCATAGGAAATCCCCTGTAGCGGCGGGACCTGTCCCATATCGCTTTGATCTGCAGGAGCTTATTTCGTAGCCGTCCCAGCTTAAGAATCTCCTAAGGACGTTGCCCATGGACATGGAAAGGCCGCTGATCGTCGTGGCGGCGGCGTTGATCGATGCGGACGGCCGGCTTCTCGTCCAGCAGCGCCCCGCGGGCAAGGCGATGGCCGGCCTGTGGGAGTTTCCCGGCGGCAAGGTGGAGGAGGGGGAACTGCCCGAAGCCGCGCTGATCCGCGAGCTGCGCGAGGAACTGGCCATCGACGTGCAACAGGCCTGTCTGGCGCCGGCCTGTTTCGCGAGCGAAGCGCTCGGCGCACGGCACATGATCCTGCTGTTGTATATCTGCCGCAAATGGCAGGGCGTGCCGCAGCCGATCGAGGCGGCCGCGCTCAAATGGGTGCGGGTGCTCGACCTGCACGACCTGCCGATGCCGCCCGCCGACCGGCCCCTGATCGGTCTTCTCGACGCGCTGGTCTGATCGGCGCGAGCTGCGTCAGGAACGGCCGGCGAACAGCCGATCGATCCGGCCGCCCGGCAGCATCCAGATCAGCGAAACCGCGAAGGTGCACAGGATGCTCACCCCGCTGTGGATGAAGGCGAAAGCGAGCCCGGCAGCATAGATGCACAGCGAGGCGACCGCCTTGCGCTGCTGGATGCGATGCTGTGCGCGCGTGTCTTCGAGGCTCGCATTGCATAGCGCTTCGGCCTCGAGCCAGGGATAGACCAGCGCGGGCAGCAGCAGGGTCAGCAAATAGGTCGCGGTCGGGATCGCTTCGTCCGGATGCTCGCCCCACCACGCGGTGCCGAACGGAATGAGCGAAACGCAGAACAGCCACAGCAGGTTTGCCCAGCGCAGCGTGTTGGTCGACACCGTCGCGGTGTCGAGCAGGCGATGATGGTTGACCCAATAGACGCCGACTTGGATGAAGCTGAGCGCATAGGCGAGCATCACCGGCCACAAATGCAGCAGCGCCGAAAGCGTGGGCCGCGCGGGCGGCCGCAGCTCGAGCACCATGATCGTGATGATGATCGCGATAACCCCATCCGAAAAGGCTTCGATCCTGCCGGTTTCCGAAGGCGGGCTGGTTTCTTCCATCGGCGATTCATGCCGGGCGAAACCGGGACTGTCCAGATGGCCGCCATCATCCGCTGACCATGTTGACGAAGGCTTAGCCTTTTTCCCCTAGATGGTGTCGATCGGAAGGAGCCGTGATGCTTCAGCTCAGCTATATCAGTACCGCGCGCGCCGGCCTGACCGAAGCCGACATCGCCCGCATTCTAGGATCAGCGCGCCGCAACAACGCACAGTGCAGGATCACCGGCATGCTGATCCATGACGGCTGGCGCTTCCTCCAGGCGCTAGAAGGAGACGCCGATTCGGTCGAGGCGGCCTTCGCCCGGATCTGCGCGGACGCCCGCCATCACGCGGTGGCCGTCCTCAGCCGGAAAGCCGTCGCGGTTCGCGAGTTCGGCGATTGGGCGATGGCGTGTCACATGGTTGGCGAGACCGGCGATATCGGCTCGATGGCGGCCACGATCGATGCGCTGACCGAACCGCTTCCCGACGCCCGTACGCGCGACCTTTTCCGAAGCTTCGCGCGCGTCGAGCGTCGCGCCGCCTGAGCCTTATTCGGGTTTTTCGAACGCCACCGAGATTTGTAGCGATACCGGATCGGGCACGAGCGGGATGCCGTAGCTCACGCCGAAGTCGCTGCGCTTGATGACCGTGGTCGCGTCGAAGCCGATCGTCCGCTTGCCCATCATCGTGCCCGCGCCGACGAAGACCGCGTCGAGCGTCACGGGCCGGGTGATCCCCTTGATCGTCAGGTTACCCGTGATCCGGGCCTTCTTGCCGCTCGGGCGGATCGAGGTCGACTCGAAGCGGGCCGAGGGATATTTGGCCGCGTCGAAGAAATCAGCGCCTTTCAGATGCTTGTCGAGTTCGCCCGACGTGGTGGTGATCCCGCTCATCGGAATATCGACCGATAGTCGCGCTTTCGCTGGCTGTTTGGGATCAATCTCGAGCGATCCGGTCGGCGATGCGAAGATCCCGCGATAGGTGCTGAAGCCGAGATGGTTGACCGTGAAGACGATCTGGCTGTGAGCCGGATCGACGCTGTAAGTTCCCGCCGAGATGCGGCGGACATCCGAGATTCCAGGCGGCGTCTTGGGCATGTCCTGAGCGGCGAGCGGCCCGGCCGCTGCGATCGACAAGCCTGCGAGCAGGACGGACAGGCGCTTCATTCTCTTCTCCCGACAGAATCAGAGCGGCAGGCTTGCGCCCGCCGCCCCGTTTCAACAAGCAAAGCGATCGAAACGTTGCGTTTCGGTATCGACCCCGATCAATTTTTCGCCTTGTCGACCAGCTTGTTCTTGCCGATCCACGGCATCATCGCGCGGAGCTCGGCGCCGACCTTCTCGATCGGATGTTCGGCGGCGAGTTTGCGGCTGGCCTTGAGCTCGGGCTGGCCAGCGCGGTTGTCGAGTACGAAGCGCTTGACGAACTTGCCCTTCTGGATGTCGTCGAGCACGCGCTTCATCTCGGCCTTGGTCTCGGCGGTGATAATCCGCGGCCCGGTGTGGATGTCGCCATATTCGGCGGTGTTCGAGATCGAGTAGCGCATGTTGGCGATGCCGCCCTCATACATCAGGTCGACGATCAGCTTCACTTCGTGGAGGCATTCGAAATAGGCCATCTCAGGCGCATAGCCGGCCTCCGTCAGCGTTTCGAAACCCGCCATGATCAGGTGGCTGAGGCCCCCGCACAGCACGGCCTGTTCGCCGAACAGGTCGGTCTCGCACTCTTCCTTGAAGGTCGTCTCGATCACGCCCGAGCGGCCGCCGCCGATCGCCGAGGCGTAGGAGAGCGCGACATCCTGCGCATTGCCGCTCGCGTCCTGATGGATCGCGATCAGGCAGGGAACACCGCCGCCGCGCTGATATTCGGCGCGGACGGTGTGGCCGGGGCCCTTGGGCGCGATCATGAACACATCGATGTCGGCGCGCGGCTCGATCAGCCCGAAATGGACGTTGAGGCCATGCGCGAAGGCGAGCGCTGCGCCCGGCTTGAGATTGTCCCTGAGATCGTCGGCATAGATGCCGGCCTGATGCTCGTCGGGCGCCAGTACCATGATGATGTCGGCCCATTTGGCGGCGTCGACGTTCGACAACACCTTGAAGCCGGCGCCTTCGGCCTTCTGCGCGGTGGCCGAGCCGGGGCGCAGCGCGATTGCGACATCCGCGACGCCGGAATCGCGCAGGTTCTGGGCATGGGCATGGCCTTGGCTGCCATAGCCGACGATGGCCACCTTCTTGGTCTTGATCAGACCGATATCGGCATCACGATCATAATAGACGCGCATTGCATGTTTCCCTGTGGCGCGGCCGGACAATCTGATGCGAACGGCCGTGTGGTTGAAATTCGGTGGGGGCCCCGTAACGGGCGCGAACGCGTCCGTCGACCCTGCTTTATCGCGAGCCCGCTAAAGCGCCTCTTTGCCCCGTGCGATCGCCGCGACGCCGGTCCTGGCCACCTCGACCAGGCCGACCTCGCGCATCAGCTCGAGGAATTTGTCGATCTTGTCGGTTCCGCCGGTCACTTCGAACACGAAGCTCGAGATCGTCGAATCGACCACGCGCGCGCGATAAACCTCGGCCAGACGCAGCGCCTCGATGCGGTGATCGCCAACCCCGGCGACCTTCACCAGCGCCAGTTCGCGCTCGACATGCGGCCCGAGCGCGGTGAGATCGGTGACCTTATGGACGGGTATCATCCGGTCGAGCTGCGCGACCACCTGGTCGATCACCTCGGGCGTGCCGGTGGTGACGATCGTGATCCGGCTGATCTTCTCGTCTTCGGTGACGTCGGCCACCGTGAGGCTGTCGATGTTATAGCCGCGCGCCGAAAACAGGCCGGCGATCCGGGCGAGAATTCCCGATTCATTGTCGACGGTCACGGACAGCGTGTGCCGTTCGGTGGCTTCCTGCTTGATATGCATGGGTCTTTTCTCTGGTCGAAGGAAGGGGAAGGGGCGGGAAGGGTCAGACGAGGGCCTTGGCCTCGTCGTCCATCTCGCCGACCACCTCGTCGGCTTCCAGGATCATCTCGGTATGGGCGGCCCCGCTCGGAATCATCGGGAAGCAATTGGCCAGCTTCGCGACCCGGCAATCGACGATCACCGGCCCGTCATGAGCGAGCATCGCCGCGATCCCGGCGTCGAGATCGACGGGATCCTCGATCCGAATGCCCTTCCAGCCATAGGCTTCGGCCAGCTTGACAAAATCTGGTAGAGCATCGCTGTAAGACTCTGAATATCGGCCAGAATAGGTCAAGTCCTGCCATTGCCGGACCATGCCCATATATTCGTTGTTGAGGATGAAGATCTTGACCGGCAGCCGATATTGGGTGGCGGTGCCGAGCTCCTGGATGTTCATCTGGATCGAGGCCTCGCCGGCGATGTCGATCACCAGCGCGTTGGGATTGCCGAGCTGCGCGCCGATCGCGGCGGGCAGGCCATAGCCCATCGTGCCGAGGCCGCCCGAGGTGAGCCACTTGTTCGGCCCTTCGAAGCCGAAATGCTGGGCCGCCCACATCTGGTGCTGGCCGACCTCGGTGGTGATGATCGGCTTCAGGGCATGGGTCGCCTCCCACAGCCGCCGGATCGCGTGCTGCGGCATGATCTCCTTGGTCGAAGCAGGGTATTTCAGGCTCTTACGGGCGCGCCACGCGTCGATCTGGGCGCGCCAGGGCTTCAGGTCCTGCGCCGGATGCTGTCGCGCTTTCCACAGCTTGACCATATCCTCGATCGCACGGCCGACATCGCCGACGATGCCGAGATCGACGCGCACCGTTTTATTGATCGACGAGCGGTCGATATCGACGTGGATCTTCTTCGAGTGCGGCGCGAACGCATCGAGCCGGCCCGTCACGCGATCGTCGAAGCGTGCGCCGAGGCAGACGATCAGGTCCGCGCGGTTCATCGCCATATTGGCTTCATAGGTCCCGTGCATGCCGAGCATGCCGAGCCACTGCGGATGCGAGGCGGGGAAGGCGCCGAGCCCCATCAGCGTGGAGGTCACCGGCGCGCCCGTGACGCGCGCCAGTTCGCGCAGGATCTGGCTCGCCAGCGGGCCGGAATTGATGATGCCGCCGCCGGTATAGAGGATCGGGCGTTCGGCCGCAGCGATCATCTCCACGGCGGTTTCGATCAGCGCGGCGTCCGCCTTGACCTGCGGGCGATAGCCCTTGTGCGGCAGCGCCTGCAGACTCGGCTTGCGATAGGGGGCGGTCGCCACCTGGACGTCCTTGGGCAAATCGACCACCACCGGCCCCGGCCGCCCCGAGGTCGCGATATGAAAGGCTTCGTGGATTACGTCGCCCAGCTTGGCGGGATCCTTCACGAGATAATTATGCTTGGTGCAGTGGCGTGTGATGCCGACCGTGTCGCACTCCTGAAAGGCGTCCGTGCCGATCAACGGAGTGCCGACCTGGCCGGTGAGCACCACCAGCGGGATCGAATCCATCAAAGCATCGGCGATGCCGGTCACCGCGTTGGTCGCGCCGGGGCCCGATGTCACCAGCGCGACGCCGGGCTTGCCGGTCGAGCGCGCATAGCCCTCGGCGGCGTGGACCGCGCCGGCTTCGTGGCGCACTAGGATATGGCGGATGCGCTTCTGCTTGAAGATCGCGTCATAGATCGGGAGCACCGCCCCGCCCGGATAGCCGAACACGACCTCGACGCCGAGGTCCGTCAGCGCCTGCAACAATATGTCGGCTCCGGTCATCTCGGTCGTCATGATCATGTCCTCTTGCGCGCTCGGCGCCCGTTTGGCGAAGCCGCGTGCCCTATAGGTAATAAACTACCCTGTCAACGCCATTGAACGTAATTTAATTGCTATTTTGGCTGTTTGGTTGTCATCCAATTGCGTGTCATGGCGATTCCAATCGAGAGGCGGCTGATGGCGAAACCATGTATATTGCCGTTTCGCATATTGGCGCGTCGCCGCCTTCGCGCGTTCGATCATGGTAACACGATCGATGCGGCCATCGCACCAGTCGCCGATCTCGCGCACGCCGATCGCGCGCATGGCCGGTAGCGCGGGATCGAGGCTCCGCGCGCGTAACGCCTCTACTTCCTCGATCGCGCCTTGCTCCAGCATAGTCTCGAACCGGCTGTCGCAGCGGGCGCGCAGCCAATCCCGTGGCGGTAGTATAATCGCCGCCGCGAGAGATATCTCCTTCGAGATTCCACCTGTAAGGTTTTGTTTCCAATATTCTATCGACTTTCCGGTGGAGCGGATCACCTCGAGCGCGCGAGCGATGCGGGTGGTGTCGGTGGGCCTGAGATGCGCGGACGCCGGATCGGCCGCAAGGAGTGCGGCGTAGGCCCTGTCAACCGGCATCGCCCGCACGGCCGCCCGGATATCGGGATCGATTTCGGGGATCGGCGCGATGCCGAAGATCAACGTCCGTAAATAGAGGCCGGTGCCGCCGACCAGGATCGGGAGCCGGCCGGAGGCATGAGCCTCGACAATCTCGCGCCGGGCGTCCGCGGACCAGCCGGCGGCAGTGCAGGCCGATGTCGCGTCGCGATAGCCGAACAGCCGGTGGGGCGCACGCGCGGTTTCGGACGCATCGGGGCGCGCGGTCAGAACGCGCAGATCGGCATAGACCTGGCTCGCATCGGCATTGATCACGACGCCATTGGCGATTTCGGCGAGCTGCACCGCCAATGCGGACTTGCCGCTGGCGGTCGGCCCCGCGATAAGCGCGACCGGATTTTTTGACGGGGAGACGCTCTTGTTCATCGCGACGCTGATAGCATCGGACCGGCTGGAGGCGGGGGATATTTCGGCGGCCGCCGATCGCATTGCTGCCGTGGGCGTCGCGCCGGGGCGGTCGGCCTGGATCGAACAAGGTGCCGCCTGCGATCTTGCCTTTGACGGCGATCCGGTCGCGGCCAGGGCGGCGCTCGAGGGCGCGCTCGCCAGGGTCGATGTGGTGGTCCAGCGCGAAGCCGATCGTCGCCGCCATATGCTCGTCGCCGACATGGATTCGACGATGATCACGATCGAATGCATCGATGAGCTTGCGGACTATGCCGGAATCAAGCCGCAGATCGCCGAGATCACCGAGCGCGCCATGCGGGGCGAGCTCGATTTCGAAGGGGCGCTGGACGCGCGGGTCGCGCTGCTCAAGGGACTCGACGCGGCGGTGATCGAGCGGTGCCATATCGAGCGGGTGGTGATCATGGCGGGCGCTTATGAGCTGGTCCGGACGATGCGCGCCCATGGCTGCGACTGCTATCTTGTTTCGGGCGGCTTCACGCTGTTCGCCGATCGGGTGGCGGCCGAGATCGGGTTCACGCGCGCGCTTTCGAACATTCTCGAATTCGCTGATGGCAAGCTCGCGGGAACGGTGGCGCGGCCGATCGTCGGCGCGGCCGCCAAACGCGAGACGCTGCTGGCCGAAGCCGCGGCGCACGGGCTGGATCCGGCGCAGTGCCTCGCGGTGGGCGACGGCGCCAACGATATCCCGATGATCGAGGCGGCGGGGCTGGGCGTCGCCTATCACGCCAAGCCGAAGACCGCCGCCGCCGCCGCCGCGCGGATCGACCATTGCGACCTGACGGCGCTGCTCTTCGCGCAGGGTTATGCCCGCAAAGATTGGGTGATAACGCTTTAATTAAAACATCTTATCCGGCATATCGGATGCCGGTCCGAGCTATTCGCGCGTCATATCCGAAGCGATGGCACCAAGCGCGAAGGCGACGGCGCTTTCGCGCCGGTCGAAGCTGATCCGGATGCTGCCTTCGCTGATCTCGCTGACATGCGCCATGATCGATCCGGCATGGGGATGGCGGAGTTCGACAGCGGTCCCGAGCGCCGGAGGGTGGGCGATGTCGAGCCGCGCGCCCTGTCCCGAAACATCGCGCAGCGCCACCGATTGGGCGCCGCTGTCGGTGAGCAGCACGCAAACCTGACGACGACGCCAGCGGCTGGCCATCGCCACCGGCCGATCAAAATGCTGCCAAACCGTCATTCACGCCACCCGCAACTGATTTTCGCGACTTTTGTCGCCGGAAAACACGAAGATAGCGTTAAAGATCCGATCCGATTCGGGATCAGGGCGCGATCGGGAAACAGGCGGTGCCCGCGGCCTGGACGGCCGAGCACGCCTGGTTGGCGCCCGCGCGCGAGGCCAGCGGGCCCGCGCGCAGCCGCGTGAATTTCCCCGCCATGGTGTAGCTGGGGTTGAGCCCCCCCACCGCGGGCACCTTGCCGGACAGGATCGTCCAGGCGGTTTTGGCGGCGTCCGCGCTCGAAAAGGCGCCAAGCTGGATCTTCCACCCGCCGCCCGCCGCGGCGAGCAAGCCCGTCGGAGCGGCGGCCTTTGGCGCGGGCCGGGCTGGGCTGGCGATTTTTGCGGGCGCAGGCGGAGCCGGCGGCGCAACCGCCGCCGCTGGGGCGGAAGGCGGGACTGTGGCCGGGGCGGCGGGCTGGTGCGCGCGCTGAACCAGCAGCGTCGGCGTCTTCCCGGTGGTGCCCGTCTCCGCACGCTGCTGCGCCGAACGTTCCATTTCGCGCGCGAGGGCGAGGCCGGCCTGGCGCTGTTGCTCGGGGATCAGCTGGTCCATCTGCGCGAGGCTCACCGTCGCCGCGCCGATCCCGCCGGCCTTGGCGCGGCTCATCAGCGCATAGGCGCGCGCCCAGTCCTTAGGGAGGGGGTCGCCGTTGAAATAAGCGGTTCCCACGACATATTGCGCGCGGGGCTCGCCCTGTTCGGCGGCTTTCTTGAGCCAGCCCATCGCCTCTTCGCGCTGGCCATTCTGGAAAAGCTGGAGCCCGAGCATCGCCTGCGCCTGCTCATGGCCCAGCGCGGCCGCCCTGCGATACCAGTCGAGCGCGGCCGCCGGGTCGGCCGGCACGCCGCGTCCGAACTTATATGCCTGGCCGAGATTATATTGGGCGTCCGGTTCGCCGGCCGCCGCCAGCCCGCGCCATTCGGCCACGGCCTTGGCGTAATCGCCCGCATTCCAGGCGTCCACGCCGTCCTTGACGGTCGCGATCGCCGGTGTCGTCATCGCCACGGCCAACAGCGCACAGCCGCAGAACAAGCTTCTCATCCTCACCCGCCCCCAAAAATTCGGCACGTCATGCCGATTGATAGCGCGTCGGACCCGATCCGCGATAGCCCCATCCCCGCGACGCTCGACAATTGTCGTTAACCAAAGCTTAGCGGGAGCGGTGGCAATCCAAACCTGAACAGATGCGACTCCACGATGCGAGGATGGCGGTGATGAAGGGCTGGATCGGATTGGCGGCGACGGCGGCTTTGTTGCTGGCGAACCCGGCATGGACGGGCGCTGCGGGGCAGGCGGCGAAGCGCACGGCGGCTCCCGACGACAGCAGGCAGGCGGCGCAGCTTGCAGCTTCGGCGCGGGCCGCGCTCGCCAGGGGAGATGCCCCAGCTGCGATCGGTTATGCCGAGGCGGCGGCCGCGGCGCTGCCGAACGACGCCGCGAACCGGATCCTGCTCGGACGCGCCTATCTGACGGCCGGGCGGTTCCGTTCGGCGGAAATGGCGTTCGGCGACGCGCTCACGCTCGATCCTGCGGCCGGGGCCGCGGTCAGCCGGGCGTTGGCCCAGATCGCGCTCGGACGCGGCGAAGCGGCGCTGGCCTCGCTCGATCAGGCCAAGGACAAGGCTTCGGAAGCCGATATCGGTCTCGCGCTGGCGCTGCTCGGCCGCGCCGACGAGGCCCGCGAGCGGCTGACCCATGCGGCGCGCGCAGCGGGAGCCGATGCGCGCAGCAGACTCAATCTCGCTTTCGCTTATGCGCTGGAGGGCCGTTGGAACGAGGCGGCGGCCATCGCCGCGCAGGATATTCCCGCCGACCGGCTGGGCGATCGCCTGCGCCGCTGGGCGATGATCGCCCAGTTGAAGGGCGACCCGGCCATGCAGGTTGGCGCGCTGCTCGGCGTGCTTCCGGCGGTCGATCAGGGGCAGCCCGCAGCGCTAGCGCTCGCCGCGCCCCAGCCGGCGCGTGAAGACCCTCCGTTGATCGCCGACGCGGCGGCGCCGCCGTCGGCGCCGCCGTTCGTCATGCTCGCGCCGCCCGTGGTAGTGCCATCGCCGGTCGCGGTCGCGGTCGCGAGGCCGTCGGAGGATGGGCCGCGAGCGCCGGTCCGGCCTGGTCCAGCGCCGGCCGACCCGCGGATCCAGGTTGCGCGGCTGGACCCTGCGCCGAAACAGAAGAGCCAAGCCGAGTCGTCCCGTGCCGCCCCCGGCAATGGCGGACCGCCGGTTTCCCCGGTGCCCGCAGGACCGGCCCCACAGCGCGCTGTTCAGATCGCCGGAGGCGGCAAATGGGTGGTGCAGCTCGGCGCTTTCTTTTCGCTCAAGCGCAGCGAGGCGGCCTGGACGCGGCTTAGCACCAAGGCTGCATTTCTGAGCGATTACCCGCCAAGCGCTTCGGCGTTGCACCGGAGCAACGGCCGGCTCTACCGGCTTTCGGTCGGCGGCTTCGCCACGCGTGCCGACGCCGTCCGGCTGTGCGTCCGGATCAAGGCTAATGGCGGCGCGTGCTTTGTTCGCGCGGCTTCGGGCGAGCGGCCGATGCAGTGGGTGTTGGGCGGCCGGAGCGTCCAGCCCGCCTGACGCGGCGCGACGGCGTCGGGAAATCCGGGCTAGCCCAGCGCCACGCCGCCCTTGATCGTGCGGAGCACCTTGCCCTGAACGGGGAGTCCGTCGAACGGGGTGTTGCCCGCCTGGGACGCCATGCGATCCGAATCGATCCGCCATGGCGCGTCGGGATCGAACAGCACCAGATCGGCTTCGCCGCCAACGGCGAGCGTTCCCCCCGGCAGGCCGAGCAGTTGCGCTGGAGCCGCCGACAGCAGCGCGATCAGCCGCGGCAGATCGATCAGCCCGTCGCGCACCAGCGCCAGCGACAGCGTCAGCAGCGTCTCCGCGCCCGACATCCCCGCCTCGGCATCGGCGAAGGGCAGGCGTTTGGCCTCGGGTCCCTGGGGGTCGTGGCTCGAACAGATCAGATCGATCGTGCCGTCGGCCACGGCGGCGAGCGCGGCGCGCCGATCCTCCTCGCCGCGCAGCGGCGGCGAGAGGCGCGCGAAGGTGCGGAAGCCGCCCAGCGCGACGTCTGAGAGCAGCAGATGTGCGGGGCTGATCCCGCAGCTCACCGGCAGCCCGCGCCGCTTCGCATCGCGCACCAGATCGAAGGCGCGCGCGGTCGAGAGTTGGCGGAAGTGGACCCGGGCGCCGCTCCGTTCGGCCAGCAGGATGTCCCGCGCGACGGCCATCGCCTCGGCGACGGCGGGGGCGGCGGGCAGGCCCATCCGCGTCGCGAACTCGCCCTCGGTCGCGGCGGCTCCCGCGGTGAGCCCGCCATCCTCGGCATGGCTGATCACGAGCATGCCGAGTGCATGCGCATAGCTGAGCAGCCGGTGCATCACGCCCGAATCGGCGATCCAGCCTCGCCCGGTTGCGACGCCGCAGGCGCCGCCCGCTTTCATCAGGCCGATCTCGGCGAGCTCTTCGCCGCGGAGCCCCTTGGTCGCGGCCGCGAGCGGATGAATCCAAACGTCGGGCTTCCCCGCCGCGGCCGCGCGCTGCACCAGCGCGGCATGGTCGAGCGGCGGCGACTGATCGGGCATCAGCACGGCGCGGGTGATCCCGCCGGCCGTGAAGGCGGGCATGTCGATCGCGAAGATGCCGAGGTCGACGAGGCCGGGCGCGACATGCGCGCCGTTCGCGTCGATCGTCTCGACTCCCGGGGCGATTTCGAAGCGGCCGACCGCGGCGATATGGCGATCGCGAATCAGCACGCCGCCCGCGGTGATGGTGCCGGCGAGCGGATCGACCAGCTTCGCGTTGATGATGGCGAGCGGCGCGGTCATGCCCAGCCCTCGATGCCGCGGCGGCTACGGGTAAGCACATCAAGGCAGGCCATGCGCACCGCCACGCCCATCTCGACCTGCTCGGTGATCGCCGAGCGGCTGGGATGGTCGGCGACGCTGCTGCTGATCTCGACGCCGCGGTTCATCGGGCCCGGATGCATGACCAGCGCGTCGGGAGCAGCCCGGTCGAGGCGATCGGGGGTCAGCCCGTAAAGCGCGTGATATTCGCGCGGCGAGGGGAGATAGGCGCCGTCCATCCGCTCGCTTTGCAGGCGGAGCATCATCACCACGTCGGCGCCGTCTAGCCCCGCGTCCAAATCGGTGAAGGGGGTCGCCCCGAGGCGCTCGATTGCGGCCGGCATCAGCGTCGGCGGCGCTACGACCCGGACTTCGGCGCCCAGCGCGGTCAGCGCGAGGATGTTCGAGCGCGCGACCCGGCTGTGGAGGACGTCGCCGCAGATCGCGACCGTCAGCCCCGCGATCCGGCCCTTGCGCCGCCGGATGGTGAGCGCGTCGAGCAGCGCCTGGGTCGGATGTTCGTGGCGGCCGTCGCCCGCGTTGAGCACCGGGCAATCGACCTTGTCGGCGATCAGTTGAACCGCGCCCGACGAAGGGTGCCGGATCACGATCATGTCGGCGCGCATCGCATTGAGCGTGACCGCGGTGTCGATCAGTGTCTCGCCCTTTTTCACGCTCGACTGCGCGGCGTTCATGTTCACCACATCGGCGCCGAGCCGTTTGCCTGCGATCTCGAACGACAGCAGCGTGCGCGTCGAATTCTCGAAGAACGCGTTGATCAGCGTAAGCCCCGACAGCCGGTCGTCATGCTTGGTGGTGGCGCGATTCAGCGTGATCCACTGCTCCGCCTCGTCGAGCAGGAACAGGATTTCGTGCGGCTGAAGTCCGAAGATGCCGGTCAGGTGACGATGCGGAAAGGGCGAAGGCATTAAAGCCGCGCCATAGACGGGTGCGCGGGGAAGCTCAAGCGGCTCAGATCATCGCGTCGATCGCGCCCTGCAGGATATAGGCGGCGGCCAGCTTGTCGACGAGTTCGGCGCGGCGGGCGCGGCTGGCGTCGGCGTCGAGCAGCGTGCGGGTAACCGCTTGGGTCGACCAGCGCTCGTCCCATAACAGGATCGGCAGGCCGAACCCCTCGACGTTGCGGGCGAAGGCGCGCACCGATTGGGTGCGCGGACTGTCGCTGCCATCGAGATTGAGCGGCAGACCGATCACGAGCCCCGTCACCGATTGGGCAACCACGATCGCGCGTAGCTTCGCCGCGTCGACGCTGAACTTTGAGCGCAGGATCGTCTCGGCTGGGCTGGCGATCGTCCAACCGGCGTCGCACAGCGCGATCCCGATCGTCCTGGTGCCGACATCGAGGCCCGCGAGCCGGCCGCGCGCGGGCAGCGCCCCGCGAAAATCCAACGTGGAAGTCGAGATCACCGGAACAGGAACGCCCTTGTCCGGGCCTCGGCATCGGCCCGGATGTTCGACCAGAACAGCGCATAGTCGAACACATGATAATTGTTGCCGGGCATCACGAAGCGTTCGAAGCCCCGGGGAGGAGCGCCGATTAGCAGCAGCCCCGATGGATCGCATCGCGCCGGTACGGTTCCGGGCCGGATCTCGGCCCCCAGGAAATCTTCGGTCGGCACCAGCGAGCCAATATTGGCAGCGGGCAGCGCGGCGGTGCCGGGCGCCCCGGTTATCGGATTGACGCACAGCATCGTCGTGCCTCGCCGCGGCTTACCGGTGAGCCCGGTCGACTCGTCGAAGATCTCGTGGATCAACCGCGGCTCGGCCGGTTCGGCGAAGCTCTGCCAGGACAATATGCACCCCGCCTGGCGCGGCCCCTTGCAGGCGGGCAGGCCGAGCGCGGGGATGTCGGCCTCGACCGAGATCGGCCAGCCGATCAGGTAGGCGGCGACGATCCGGCGTGCGACGGGCTTATTTGCCACGCGTTCCTGCATCAGCCGCATCAGATGGAGCGTGCCCTGGCTGTGGCCGGCCAGAATGATCGGCCGTGATGCGGGGATCTGGGCGACGAAGGCGTCGAAAGCGTGCCGGACATCGCCATAAGCGAGATCCAGCGCTTGATCCGACTCGGCCGATTTGGCGAGGAACGCGCCGAGCGTCGCCGATCGATAACGCGGCGCCCAGATTGCGCCGATCCGGTTGAAGGCGCTTGCTTCGCTGGAAGCGAACACGCGCAGCCACTTGCGCGAGTCGGCGTTGTCGAGCGGCGCGTTCCAGCCGGATTTGTTATAATAGGTGGTCGGGGGCACGTAGAAGACAGCCGCCTCGCTCCGCCCGCCCTGCGCTTCGCCGGGCGGCCTCCATCGCGCAGGATCGTCGGGCAGATCGGGCCGCGACAGCCATGCGCTGGCGCTGCCATAATCCGGCGCAGCGCCCGCCGCCGCCGCGTCGAAGCGCGAGGACGGCACGAAGGCGAGGCGAAAAAGCTGGTCCTGAAACAGGTTCCAGCCGATGCCGGCAACCAAGGTCAGCACGATCAACCCCACAATGATGTAGAGGAAACGGCGAGCGAGCAACATCAGCTCCCATTGTGCAGTGCAGCATAATTATATCGTCCGCAAGTGCGTAGCGGGCAATCGCGCTTGCGTCCAATGCCTCGCTTCCCGGATACACGCTGCGTCATCGGAAAATCGCGCTGGTCGAGGATTTTAAAAGCTTGCTGCACTGGCGAAATCGCCGCGCTATCCCCATCATAGCGCGATGACCCAGACCGACCCTAGCGCGATCGTCTCCATCTCCGGGCTCGAAAAAACCTACAAAGGCGGCCATCGCGCGCTCAAGCGGGTCGATCTCGACATCCGCCGAGGCGAGATATTCGCGCTGTTGGGCCCCAACGGCGCCGGCAAGACCACGCTGATCGGAATCGTCTGCGGCCTCGTCCGGCAGACGGCCGGAACGGTGATCGCCGACGGGCATGATATCGGGAGAGATTATCGCGCCGCGCGTTCCCGGATTGGCCTCGTGCCGCAGGAATTGTCGACCGACATGTTCGGGACGGTGATCGATTCGGTCCGGTTCAGCCGCGGTCTGTTCGGCAAGCCGCCCAATCCCGCGCACATCGAACGCGTGCTCCGCGACCTCTCGCTGTGGGACAAGCGCGACAGCAAGATCGGTGCGCTCTCGGGCGGGATGAAGCGCCGTGTGCTGATCGCCAAGGCGCTCTCGCACGAGCCCACGATCCTGTTCCTCGACGAGCCGACCGCGGGCGTCGACGTCGAGTTGCGCCGTGACATGTGGGAAATGGTGCGGCATCTGCGCGACCAGGGTGTGACGATCATCCTCACCACCCATTATATCGAAGAAGCCGAGGACATGGCCGACCGCATCGGCGTGATCGACCGCGGCGAGATCATCCTGGTCGAAGAAAAGCACGCTCTGATGCGCAAGCTTGGACGGGTCCGCGTGACGATCGGGCTGCGTGAGCCGCTCGATATCCTCCCGCCGGCGCTCGCCGACGACCGGCTGACGCTCGCCGACGACGGCGAGGCGCTGGTGCTCACCTTGTCGGGCGACAGCGGCGATACCGATGCGGGGGCCGCCGATCTTGTCAAACGGCTGAGCGCCGCCGGTATCGACTTTCGCTCGATCGAAACAAGCCGGTCCTCGCTCGAGGATATTTTCGTCGATCTGGTGGGGAGGAAGCCGTGAACCTGCACGCGGTACGCGCGATCTATACGTTCGAGCTGGGCCGTTCGCTGCGGACCCTGCTCCAGAGTCTCGCCGCGCCGGTGATATCGACCTCGCTCTATTTCATCGTATTCGGATCGGCGATCGGCGGCCGGATCCAGACGATCGACGGCGTCTCCTATGGCGCCTTCATCGTGCCAGGGCTGATCCTGCTCGCCCTGCTCACCGAAAGCGTTTCCAACGCTTCGTTCGGCATTTATCTGCCGCGCTTCACCGGCACGATCTACGAATTGCTGTCCGCGCCGGTGTCAGCGTTCGAGGCGCTGATGGGCTATGTCGGCGCGGCGGCGACCAAATCGGTGGTGCTCGGCCTGATCATCCTCGCTACCGCACGGTTTTTCGTGCCGTTCGAGATATTGCATCCGGTCTGGGCGGCGGGATTTCTCGTGCTGATCTCGATCAGTTTCAGCCTGTTCGGATTCATCCTGGGCTTATGGGCCGATGGTTTCGAGAAGCTTCAGGTGGTTCCGATTATGATCATCACCCCGCTCACATTCCTGGGCGGCACTTTCTATTCGATCGCGATGCTGCCGCCGTCGTGGCAGGCGGTCACGATGTTCAACCCGATCGTCTATCTGGTGAACGGCTTCCGCTGGGCGTTCTACGGCCAGTCGGATGTCGGCGTGGCGGTGAGCCTCGGGATGATCGTCTTGTTCATGGCGGTCTGCGTCGCGATCATCAGCTGGATCTTCAAGACCGGTTGGCGGCTGCGCAGCTGATTGCTGGCGGAGCACGGCGCACAGCGCGCTTGAAGCCACGGCTCGCCGATGCTAGCCGCCCGCCCATGTCAGTCGATGCCGCTACCGTCCGCAGAATCGCGAGCCTCGCCCGGGTTGCCGTCACCGACGGCGATGTCGATGCGATGGTTCCCGAGCTCAACAATATCCTCGGTTGGATCGAGCAGCTCAGCGAGGTCGACACCGACGGTGTCGCGCCGCTGGCTGCGGTGATCCCGAACCATCAGCGCCTGCGCGCCGATGTCGTCACCGACGGCGGCATCCGTGACAAGGTGCTCGCCAACGCCCCGCAGGCCGAACATGGCTTCTTCGCCGTTCCCAAGGTGATCGAATAATGGCCGACATCACCGACCTGGGCGTCGCGGCGATCCGCGACGGCTTTCGCGCCGGCGACTTTTCGGCGCGCGAAGTGGCCGATGCGTTCAACGCCGCCGTGACGGCGGGCAGGGCGCTCAACGCCTTCATCATCGAGACCCCCGATCATGCGATCGCGGCGGCCGCGGCCGCGGACAGGGCGCGCGGAGCCGGCGAGCTGCTGCCGCTCTCGGGCGTGCCGCTCGGCATCAAGGATCTGTTCTGCACCGCGGGCTACCAGACCACGGCGGCGAGCAACATACTCGGCGGTTTCATTCCGCCTTATGAGTCGACCGTGACCGCCAAGCTGTTCGCCGCGGGCGCCGGGATGCTCGGCAAGCTCAACATGGATCAGTTCGCGATGGGCTCGTCGAACGAGACCAGCGCTTTCGGCAATGTGATTTCGCCCTGGCGTCGCGACGATGGCGGCAACGCGCCGCTTGCGCCGGGCGGATCGTCGGGCGGATCGTCGGCTGCGATCGCCGCGCGGATGGCCCCGGCCGCCACCGGAACCGATACCGGCGGTTCGATCCGCCAGCCCGCCGCCTTCACCGGAATCGCCGGGATCAAGCCGACCTACGGCCGCTGCTCACGCTTCGGCATCGTCGCCTTCGCATCCTCGCTCGACCAGGCCGGCGCGATGGCGCGGAACGTGCGGGACAGCGCGATCCTGCTCGAAGCGATGTCGGGCTTCGACCCGCGCGATTCGACTTCGCTTGATATCCCGGTGCCGCGTTGGGAGGATGGTTTATCCAGCGATCTCAAAGGGAAGAGGGTCGGTATTCCCAAGGAATATCGCGTCGATGCGATGCCCGCGGAGATCGACACGCTCTGGCAGAAAGGTATCGAATGGCTGCGCGACGCCGGCGCCGAGATCGTCGACGTGTCGCTGCCGCACACGCGCTATGCGCTGCCGACCTATTATATCATCGCGCCGGCGGAGGCTTCGTCGAACCTCGCGCGTTATGACGGGGTGCGCTACGGCCTGCGCGACCTGCCCGACGGCGCCAATCTCCAGGACATGTACGCCGCTACCCGCGCCAAGGGCTTCGGCCCCGAGGTCAAGCGGCGCATCCTGATCGGCACCTATGTGCTCTCGGCCGGCTTCTACGACGCTTATTACACCAAGGCGCAGAAGGTCCGCGCGCTGATCGCCCAGGATTTCGAAAGGGCGTTCGAGACGGTCGACGTGCTGCTGACCCCGACGGCCCCGTCGGCCGCGTTCGCGCTCGGCGAGAAGAGCGCCGATCCGCTCGAGATGTATCTCAACGACGTGTTCACCGTACCGGCGAGCCTCGCCGGCCTGCCGGCCATGTCGGTGCCCGCCGGGCGCGACGCCAAGGGCCTGCCGCTGGGCCTGCAGATCATCGGACGGCCGCTCGACGAGCAGGGCGTGCTGAACGCTGGGCTCGCGATCGAGGAACGCGCGGGCTTCGCCGCGCGGCCGCAGAATTGGTGGGCGAAATGAGCAGCTATCGTATCCAGGGCGCCACGGGCGAGTGGGAGGTCGTGATCGGCCTCGAAGTCCATGCCCAGATCGTCTCCAACGCCAAGCTCTTCTCGGGCGCGTCGGCGACCTTCGGGGCGGAGCCCAACGCCAATGTCTCGCTGGTCGATGCGGCGATGCCCGGCATGCTGCCCGTGCCAAACGAGGAATGCATCCGTCAGGCGGTCAAGACCGGCATGGCGCTCAATGCCGAGATCCATCGCTGGTCACGCTTCGATCGCAAGAATTATTTCTATGCCGATCTTCCGCAGGGTTACCAGATCTCGCAGCTCTACCATCCGCTGGTAGGCGAAGGCGCGATCACGATCGATGCGGACGAGAAGGCGGGGATTGCCGCGCCCAGGACGATCGGCATCGAGCGGCTCCATGTCGAGCAGGACGCGGGCAAGCTGATGCACGATCAGCATCCGACGCGTTCCTATGTCGACCTCAACCGATCGGGGGTCGCGCTGATGGAGATCGTCTCGCGTCCGGACATGCGTTCTCCGGCCGAGGCAGGCGCCTATCTGCGCAAGCTCCGGTCGATCCTGCGCTATGTCGGCAGCTGCGACGGCAATATGGAAGAAGGCTCGATGCGGGCCGACGTCAACGTGTCGGTGCGCCGGCCGGGCGAGCCGCTCGGCACGCGGACCGAGACCAAGAACGTCAATTCGATCCGCTTTGTGATGGCCGCGATTGAGGGCGAGGCGAACCGCCAGGTCGACGTGATCGAGGGCGGGGGCAGGATCGTCCAGGAAACCCGTCTCTACGATCCGGATCGCAACGAGACCCGCTCGATGCGCTCGAAGGAAGATGCGCATGACTATCGCTATTTCCCCGATCCGGATCTGCTTCCGCTCGAACTGACCGAGGAATTCGTCGCAGCCTGCGCGGCCGAGCTGCCCGAGCTGCCCGACGCCAAGCGCGCCCGCTACGAGGGCCCGCTCGGGCTGCCCGCCTATAATGCGGCGGTGATCACCGCCGACGTCGAGACGGCGCGGTGGTTCGAGGCGCTGGTGGATGCGACCGGCAAGCCGGCGGGCGAGGTCGGCCGCGCGGCGTCCAACTGGCTGATTTCGGACCTGTTCGGTGCGCTCAACCGGATCGGCAAGACGATCGATCAAAGCCCGGTCAGCCCGCGGCAGGGCGCCGAACTGCTCGGCCTGGTCGCCGATGGCACGCTGTCTGGCACGCTGGCCAAACAGGTGTTCGAGATCATGGTCGACACCGGCGAGGATCCGGGCAGGATCGTCGAGGAGCGCGGGCTCAAGCAGACCAGCGACACCGGCGCGATCGAGGCGGTGATCGCCGAGGTGATGGCCGCCAATGCCGACAAGGTCGCCGAATATCGCGGCGGCAAGGATAAGCTGTTCGGCTTCTTCGTGGGTCAGACGATGAAGGCGATGGGCGGCAAGGGCAATCCCGCGGTGGTCAACGAACTGCTCAAGAAGGCGTTGGGCTAAGGCTTTTTCCGGCCCGTCCTTCCGGTGGAGGCCGGAATCGCGGGAGATGGGCAAGACGCTTCCCTCCCGAGATCCGGCCTTCGCCGGGATGACGTTGGGTCGAGCGCCCGGGGCCCCGAGGCGAACCCCCAATTTCGCGGGCAAAGCTCGCCTTGCCCTGCGGCCCGATGCTGGTATAGAGCCCGCCGACCGGCGGTCCTTGTTTGCGGGCGTGGCGGAACTGGTAGACGCGCTGGATTTAGGTTCCAGTATCGCAAGATGTGGGGGTTCGAGTCCCTTCGCCCGCACCAGCTTCGCCCAGCAGCGCGGGCGGGGGCCCTAAAAGATTTCTCGAGATAGAGGTTGGTAAGACCGATGCAGACTGTCGAAACGCTCAATGAGGGCCTCAAGCGCGCCTATGCGGTGACGATCCCCGCCAATGATGTCGCCAAGCGCGTCGAGGCCGAGATCAAATCGATCGCGCCGCAGATTCGCATGCCCGGTTTCCGTCCCGGCAAGGTGCCGGCCAATCTGGTCAAGAAGATGCACGGCCCTGCGATCGAGCAGGATGCGCTCAGCAAGACGGTGCAGGACGGCGTCCAGCAGTTGCTCGCCGAGCAGAAGCTCCGCCCGGCGATGCAGCCTTCGGTCGAACTCGACGAGGGCTATGAGCCCGGCAAGGACGTTGCCCTCAAGATCGAACTCGAAATCTTGCCTGACGTCCCGCCGCCGGCGATCGACGGGCTCAAGCTCGAACGGCTGAGCGTCGCCGCCGCCGATGACGAGATCGAGGCGCAGATGCAGCGCATTGCCGGCCAACAAAAGCAGTATGATGACGCGATGGACGGCCATCCCGCCGTCGAGGGCGACCTGGTGGTGATGGACTATGCGGGCTCGGTCGACGGCGTCGCTTTCGAAGGCGGCACCGGCGAGGGCATGTCGGTCGAGCTCGGTTCGGGCCGGTTGATCCCCGGTTTCGAGCAACAGCTCGAGGGCGTGAAGAAGGGCGAGGCGCGCACGCTCAACGTCACCTTCCCCGAAGATTATGGCGAGAAGTCGCTGGCCGGCAAGGCGGCGGTGTTCGAGGTGACGGTGACCGACGTCCGCGTGCCGCGCGAGGCCAAGGTCGATGAGGATTTCGCCAAGTCGCTGGGCCTGCAGGGGCTCGACCAGCTCCGCGAACTGCTCAAGGGCCAGATCGAGCAGGAGCTCAACGGCCTGACCCGCACCCATATGAAGCGCAAGCTGCTCGATCAGCTCGCGGCGAGCCACAGCTTCCCCGTGCCGCCGTCGATGGTCGAAGCGGAGTTTCAGCAGATCTGGGCGCAGCTCGAGCATGAGGCGAGCCACGAGGAGGATCCTGAAGCCGCGCGCGCCGAGATGGAGAAGGATCGCGCCGATTATCAGGCGATCGCCGAACGCCGCGTTCGTCTGGGGCTGCTGCTGTCGGAGATCGGCCAGCAAAACGGCGTCGAGGTCAGCCAGCAGGAGATGCAGCGCCTGATCCTTCAAGCCGCGCAGCAATATAATCCGAAGGACCGCGAGCGCTTCATCCAATATGTCCAGCAGGATCCGATGGCGGCCGCGCAGCTTCGCGCGCCGCTCTACGAGGACAAGGTCGTCGATTTCCTGTTCGGCAAGGCCGAGATCAGCGATCGCGCCGTGAGCCGCGAGGAACTGGAGGCGGCGATCGAGGCCGACGACGACACGATCGGCAAGGGGCATGTCCACGGCCCGGGTTGCGGCCATGACCACGATCATGACCATGACCACGGCCATTCCGAAGCCAAGCCCGCCAAGAAGGTTGCGGCGAAGAAAGCCGGTGCCAAAGCCTCCGACGACGCGCCCGCCGAGGAGAAGCCCGCGGTGAAGGCCGCCGCCAAGAAGGTGAAGGCCGAGGAAGGCGAGGCCCCGGCGCCCAAGAGGCCCGCTGCGAAGAAGGCGCCGACTGCGGCCGCGTCCGACGAAGCGGCTCCGGCGCCGGCCAAGAAGGCCCCGGCGAAGAAAAAGGCCGCTACCGCCGAATAATCGGACAATGGCGTGAAACCGAAAGGCCGGGCAGCGATGTCCGGCCTTTCTGCTATATCCGACGGACTATACGAATGGCGGCCTGCTTAACCATATGAGGCTCTTGAAACCCCCGCGCCAAAGGCCGATGTTGGCGGTTCAAGCAAAGCACGAAGGACCGAGACACCCCATGCAGAATCCGTTTGAAACCGGCCAGTTCCTCAATCCGGAAACGGGCGCGCTGGTGCCGGTCGTGATCGAGCAGTCGAACCGCGGCGAGCGCAGCTTCGACATCTATTCGCGCCTGCTGCGCGAGAGGATCATTTTCGTGACCGGCCAGGTCGAGGACCATATGGCCTCGCTGATCACCGCCCAATTGTTGTTCCTCGAATCGGAAAATCCGAAGAAGGACATCTTCATGTATATCAACTCGCCGGGCGGCGTGGTGACGGCGGGTCTCGCGATCCACGACACGATGCAATATATCCGTCCGCGGGTCGGCACGGTGTGCATCGGCCAGGCGGCGTCGATGGGCAGCTTCCTGCTCGCGGCGGGCGAGCCGGGCATGCGCGTCGCGCTGACCAACAGCCGGATCATGATCCACCAGCCTTCGGGCGGGGCGCAGGGCATGGCGGCCGACATCGAGATCCAGGCGCGCGAAATCCTGCGGATGCGGCACCGGCTCAATTCGCTCTATGCCCAATATACCAAGCAGCCGATTGAGGCGATCGAATCGGCGATGGATCGCGACAAGTTCCTCGAGGCTGACGAGGCCAAGGCGTTCGGCCTGATCGACGAGGTGTTCGACAAGCGCCCCACGCCTGCCGACGAGGTGATGGCCGCCTGAACGGCTCGGCGTCCCGACCTTTGGCGCGCTCTCGCTCGCAAGGGCGGCGCGCGCCTTTGTCTTACGGACCGCGGCAATGCTGCGATTGGGCCGAGTTGCCGGGTTCGCGGCCGGCGCTTGTGTCGCGAAATCAGCACCCCATATCGCTTTCGTCCGCGATATCGATCACGGCTTCTTAAGAAGGTTGTGGGATGGGACGGGACGTGTTTAGGATAAGAGCGATCCCCAGTGGAGTCAGGATCTAGTTTATGACCAAGTTGACCGGCGGCGACTCGAAGAGCACTTTATACTGCTCCTTCTGCGGGAAGTCGCAGCATGAGGTTCGCAAGCTGATCGCTGGCCCGACGGTGTTCATCTGCGACGAATGTGTCGAACTCTGCAACGATATCATCCGCGAAGAGACCAAGGGCGCGCTCGTCAGCAAGAAGGACGGCGGCGTTCCTACGCCGCACGAGATTTGCGAGCATCTTGATCAATATGTGATCGGACAGTCCAAGGCCAAGCGGGTGCTTTCGGTCGCGGTCCACAATCATTACAAGCGGCTCAACCATGGAGCCAAGGGCGCCGACGTCGAACTGGCGAAGTCGAACATCCTTCTGGTCGGACCCACCGGCTCGGGCAAGACCCTGCTCGCGCAGACGATGGCGCGGCTGCTCGACGTGCCCTTCACCATGGCCGACGCGACGACGCTGACCGAAGCCGGCTATGTCGGCGAGGATGTCGAGAATATCATCCTGAAGCTGCTCCAGGCTTCGGACTATAATGTCGAGCGGGCGCAGCGCGGGATCGTCTATATCGACGAGATCGACAAGATCAGCCGCAAGGCCGACAATCCATCGATCACGCGCGACGTATCGGGTGAAGGTGTTCAGCAGGCGCTGCTCAAGCTGATGGAAGGCACCACCGCTTCGGTGCCGCCGCAGGGCGGGCGCAAGCATCCCCAGCAGGAGTTCCTGCAGGTCGACACCACCAATATCCTGTTCATCTGCGGCGGCGCCTTTGCCGGGCTCGAGAAGATCATCGGCGATCGCCTGCAGGGCAAATCGATCGGCTTCGGCGCCTATGTGGCCGCCCCTGAGGAGCGCCGCACCGGCGAGACGCTCCAGCAGTGCGAGCCCGAGGATCTGCTCAAGTTCGGCCTCATCCCCGAATTTGTCGGTCGTCTGCCCGTCATCGCGACGCTGATGGACCTGGACGAGACCGCGCTGGTCGAGATTTTGTCCGCGCCGAAGAACGCGCTGGTCAAGCAATATCAGAAGCTGTTCGAGATGGAGGGCGTCAAGCTCGGCTTCACGGATGAGGCCCTGGTCGCGGTTGCCCGCAAGGCGATCACCCGCAAGACGGGCGCGCGCGGCTTGCGTTCCATTCTGGAAGGCTTGCTGCTCGACACGATGTTCGACCTGCCTTCGATGGACGGCGTCGATGAGATCATCGTCGACAAGGACGTGGTGGAGGGACGCAAGGATCCGGTCCGGGTCTTCTCGAAGAAAAGCAAGGAAAAGGCCGGCGGCGACGCGGCCTGACCCAAACGCCTTCGATCGCGTCGCTCCGGCGGAACCCGAGCCGCCGGTTGGCGCAGCGTGCTAATGTATAGACATATCTCGTAACGACCCGGCCCCGCCTGGGGCTACGGATTCGGCTGCAACCCCAAGGTCCGGGCCGCCGCGTCGAAGCGGGCCTGCTGGGTCTTGTCGCCGCTGAACGCGGTTTTGGCTTTGGCCAGAGCCTCGCGGGCACCCGCCGCGTCGTTGAGCATCACGCGCGATCGCATCAGCATGATCCAGCGATCGGCATCCTTTGGATTCTGCTCGAGCCGGGCGGCCAGGCGCGCGACCATGCCGCGCGCCATTTCGTCCTGCTGGGCGGGCGTCATGGCGGTCGCCGCCTTGAGATCGGTCGCAGTGGGACCCGGAATCCCGCCGGTCGCGACGCTGTCGACACTTGCTATCGATGATGGCGCGACAGGTGCAGGGATGCGGTCCGCGACGTCGATATTGTACTGCGACGATATCCGCGTGACGAGATCCCGCACGGGCCGTTGCCACGGCGCGTCGGGCGGGCTGTCGCGCAGCACGCCGAGCAGATCGTTGACCGCACCCTCATGGTCTCCGTCGGCGTCCTTCTTGACCGCCAGGAAATAGCGCGCGCGGAAATCCTTCGGGTCGAGCGCCAGCGCCTTGCGGAACGAGGCCAAGGCATCGGGCGTCACGCCCCCAGGGCCGCTCAGCAGCTGCGCCTCGCCGAGCGCCGACCAATAGACGGGATTGTTAGGGGAAAGCGCGGCGGCCTTCGCATAGGCCTTGGCGGCGTCCGCGTAGCGGCCGACATCATAATATGCGAGGCCCAGCAGGTTCCATCCTTGGTGATCATCGGGATTGGCCGCCAGCTTCTTTTCCAGCCCGCCGATCATCGCGCCGACATCGGCGACGGGACCAGCGGCCGCGGGCGCTGGCCCGGGGTCTCCCGCGCGCGAACGCAGTACCGCAATCGCGACCGCTGCGGTCGCGATCAACGCCGCCAGGATCAGCGCCACCCGCGCGAACGGCAACGGAAATCCCTTGTTAGCGGCTTTATCGTTCGTCACATTTCTCTCCGGAATTGAACGTAATAGGCTTTGATATCGAATTGAAACGAATGTCTAGCGGAACGCGTCGAAGCTGATAGAGTAGCGTTGGGGCAGACATCGAGAGCTCGATTGGTCGCAGGGGCGACCGGGGCCGCCGGTGTCATATCGGGCCGCTCGCTCGGCGGCGATAAACGGGGCAGGGGGGAATCAGTGGCCGATACCTACCGGATCGCCATCGTTGGTTCGGGGCCGGCGGGGCTGAGCGCTGCATCGCATGCGGCGGGGCTGGGGCTGTCGCATATCCTGCTCGAAAAGACCGACCATCTGTCGGACACGATCTTCAAATATCAGAAGGGCAAGCATGTGATGGCCACGCCGAGCCAGCTCGTGCTGCGCGCGGACATCGAATTCGACGCCGGTAAGCGCGAGAAGATTCTCGGCACCTGGGACGAGCAGACCGCGGCGAACAAGGTCAATGTCCGGCTGAAGAGCGAGGTCAAGACGATCGAGGGCGTGAAGGGCGACTTCACCCTGACGCTGACCGACAAGACCCAGATCAAGGCCGAGAATATCATCCTGGCGATCGGTACCCAGGGCAATCCGAACCTGTTGCGCTGCCCCGGCGCGGACGCCGGGCATCTCCAGCTTCAATATCAGCTCGACGATCCAGGCGAATATGTCGACGAACATATCATGGTGGTCGGCGCGGGCGACGCCGGTATCGAGAACGCGCTCGGCCTCGCCGCCGATGTGGCGCAGGGCAATGTCGTCACGATCATCAACCGCACCGCCGATTTCAGCCGCGCCAAGAGCGCCAACGTCAAGCTGCTGATGCAGGCGAGCGACGAAGGGCGCATGAACATCATCACCGATGCGTCGCCCAACCGGATCGAGCCCGGCGCGATCATCCTCGACACCCGCGACGGCGAGGCGCGGATCAAGTGCGATCGCGTGATCGCGCGCATGGGCTCGGCCGCTCCGCGCAAGTTCATCGAGGAATGCGGCATCGAGTTCACCAGTGCCGACCGCGAGGCTTTCCCGAAACTGTCTCCGCAGTTCGAGACCACCAATCCCGGCATTTACGTGATCGGCGCACTGGCGGGCTATCCGCTGATCAAGCATTGCATGAACCAGGGCTACGACATCGTCGAGTTCATCAACGGCAACCTCGCGCTCAAGCCCGCCGACGAGCCGATCCTGGAAGGCAAGTTCGTCAACCTGCCGCAGAAGAAGTCGGTCGACGAGTGGCTAGAATTCATCCGCACCAACGTCACCATCCTCAACGATCTGTCGCCGTTGCAGATGCGCGAGTTCATGCTCGATTCCGATGTGCGCGCCTACCGCAAGAACGACATCATCTTCGAGAAGAACGCGCCCGGATCGTCGCTGTTCTGCATTGCCCAGGGATCGGTGGACATTCCGCTGCCCGACGGCCGCTCGACCGGCATCGTCATCCCCGAAGGATCGATTTTCGGTGAGGTCGGCCTGGTGTCGGGCCGGCGCCGCGGCTCGACCATCCGCTCGATCGCCGACACGATCGTCGTCGAGATTCCGCGCAATGCCATCCTGAAGCTCATGGCTTCGGTGCCCGGCGTCAAGCGCGCCGTCACCCGCATCTCGATCGAGCGTCAGCTGCTCCAGATGTGGCAGTCGGGCCTCCAACCCTCTGACCTCGCCGAGGTGATCGAGAGCGCCGAGATCAAGGGCGTGCGCGCCGGCGAGGCGATCTTCCGCGAAGGCGAGGAGGGCAGCGACGTCTATGTGATCCGCTCGGGATCGGTGGTCGTCGAGAAGACGATCGGCGGCAAGCCGGTGTTCCTTTCCTATGTTCCCGCAGGCAATTATGTCGGCGAGCTTGAGCTGTTCGATAACGGCATCCGTAAGCAGACAGTGCGCGCGGCGGTCAAATCGGAGGTGATCAAGCTCGACGGCCAGGCATTTCGCCGCCTGCTCGAGGCCAAGCCCGACTTTTTTTCGAAGGCCAAGGCGGCGATGGGCGAGCGCGAGGATCTCGCCTCGTTCATCGAAGCCAAGAAGGACAGCTTCGCGACGGTGGTCGACATGTATTCGTCGGTCGCGAACTTCCTGGTCGACAATGGCGTCGGCGAGGCGACCGATGTTCTGCTGATCGACGAGAATCTGTGCGTCGGCTGCGACAATTGCGAAAAGGCGTGTGCCGACAGCCACGAAGGCATCTCGCGGCTGGATCGCGAGGCGGGGCGCACCTTCGCGCATCTCCACGTGCCGACCAGCTGCCGGCATTGCGAGCATCCCCACTGCATGGCCGACTGCCCCCCGACCGCGATCCACCGCGGCCAGGACGGCGAGGTCTATATCGACGATACCTGCATCGGCTGCGGCAATTGCCAGCGCAACTGTCCTTATGGCGTGATCCGAATGGAGAAGGAGCCGCCGAAGAAGCCCAGCCTATGGCGATGGTTCCTGTTCGGGCAAGGCCCGGGGCCGGGCGAGCCCAGTCATGAATGGGCCTATGCCCATGCAGGCGGGGTTGAGAAGGCCAAGCGCGCGGTGAAATGCGACATGTGCTCGGGAATTGAAGGCGGACCGAGCTGCGTCCGAGCCTGTCCGACCGGCGCGGCGATCCGGGTCGCCCCCGAGGAATTCCTCACCGTGGCCAGGCTGCAGCGGGACGACGCCTGATGGCCAGCAAATCGCTTCGCCGCGCGACCACCGGCCGCGAGCGCGCCTCCGAGCATGAAGGATTTCTGCGCCACCAGAGCTATAAATGGCTCAAGATCGCGCTTGGCGTCTCGATCGTCGCGTTGCTCGTCTACGCGTTCAACGATGTCCAGCCCAAGCCCAATGGCGGCAGTATCTATGGCTATGTCACAGGAACGATCGGCGCGCTGCTGATCCTGTGGCTGACGATGCTCGGCGTCCGCAAGCGCGCGATAAGCCCAGGACGCTGGTCGCTCAAGAGCTGGACGTCGGCGCATGTCTATCTGGGCCTGTCGCTGATCGTGATCGCGACGCTGCACACCGGCTTCGATCTGGGCTGGAACATCCACACCCTCGCTTATGTGCTGATGATGCTGGTGATCGGATCGGGCGTCTTCGGGATCGCCGCTTATGCGTCGCTGCCCCAGGCGCTGTCAGCCAATCGCGGCGAGACCACCCAGATCCAGATGCTCGACAATCTGCGGATGCTCGACCGGCAGCTCAACGAGGCGGCCCAGCCGATCGACGCCGATAGCGCGGCGATCGTCCGCATGGCGCTCGACGACGATCCGTTCGGTGGCGGGCTGATCGCGCGGCTCACCGGCCGCTATCCAAAATGCGGAACCCGCGCAGCGCTCGCCGCGGTGCGCGGGCATCCGTCGCGCGCCGAGGCCCAGGTCGATCCGCTCGACCATGTCGAGATATTGCTCGAACGCAAACGCTCGTCGCTCGCGCGCATCCGCAAGCATTTGCGGCTCAGGGCGCTGCTGGAGATCTGGCTGTACATTCATGTGCCGCTGACCTTCGCCCTGATAGCGGCGCTGCTCGTCCATATCGTCGCCGTCTTCTATTATTGGTGAGAACGCGCAGATGAGCTTCATTGTTCGCACGGTAGCGCGTACCGCCGACGGGCGGGACATCGTTCGCCCCAAAAGCTTCGACAAGGCCGAACTGAGCATCGGCCGCAGCCCGTCGAGCGACATCCACCTGCCCGACCTAGCGGTGACCCTCAACCATGCCGCGATCCGGACGGCGGCAGCGGGACAGGTCGAGATCGTCGCCACAGCGGGGCTTCCCCTCGTGGTCGATGGTAGATCGACCGAGCATGAGCGGATTTCGGCGGCGCAAGGGGCCAATGTCAGGATCGGCAGCCACTCGCTGACGATCGAGGCGGGCGAGGGCGATGAAAAGGGCGCGGTCGTCATCACGGTCGAGCGCGTCGGCGCGATCTCGAACGCATCCGAGGAGAAGGAGGAGGCGCATGTCTTCTCGCTGTCGTCGGTGCTGCCGGGCAAGCGGCCGCTCGCCTGGGCGCTGGCGTTGCTGGTGCTCGCGCTCTTCCTGGTTTGGCCGCTGGTCTCGATCCACACCCAGCCGACCGACCAGACTCGCAAGGTGGCGTTCCACGCCGATGAGCTGTGGACTTCGGGCAAGTTGTCGCAGGCCCATAAGAGCCTCGAGAATAATTGCCAGGCCTGCCATGTGAAGGCCGGACAATCGGTGCGCGACACCGCGTGCGTGGCCTGCCACACGAAGGTCCACGATCACGCCGATCCGAAGAAGCTCGCCGCGGCGAAGGGTTCGCCGGGAATCGTCGGCGGCACCAAGCAATTGGTCGGGGGGCTGTTCGGCATCCAGCCAGGACGCTGCGTCGAATGCCATACCGAGCATCAGGGCGCGACCGCGATGCCCGTCACCGACGAGCGCTTCTGCACCAATTGTCATAGTGACATGAGCAAGCGGATCGACACGGCGCTCAAAAACGCACGGGATTTCGGCGATAATCACCCGCAGTTCGAACCGGAAATCCGCTTCGCCGGCGCAAACGGGATTCCGATGTTCCGTCGCGTTTCGCTCGACGCCAACCCCAAGGAGTTCAACGGGCTCAAATTCCCGCATGACCTCCATCTTTCAACCAGCAACGGCGTGGCTCAGATGGCCAAGACGCTCGGCAAGGGCGAGGGCTATGGCGCGCCGCTCGCATGCGCCAATTGCCACACCCGTGACGCGACAGGGACCAGCTTCGCGCCGGTCAGGATGGAGCCCGCTTGCGGCGCCTGCCATTCGCTCGCTTTCGACCAGGTGGGGGGCACGATCCGCACGCTGCGTCATGGCGATCCCGCGCAGGTGGTGGCCGATATCCGCGCCTTCTATCGCGCCGGCGCCCCGCGCTCGGGAGCGTTCCAGGGGATGGAACGGCGGCGGCCCGGCGATTTCCCGTCATCGGGCCAGCGGATCAATTTCGCCCAGACCAGCGCGATGCACATCGGCAATGCCGATCAGGCGATCCGCGCGGTCTTCTCGAAGGGCGGCGCCTGTTACGACTGCCACACGGTCCGCGCGACCGGCAATCCGACCACGCCGTTCGCGGTGACCCCGGTGTCGCTGGCGCGGCGCTACATGGCCAAGGGATGGTTCGATCATGCCGCGCACGACACCGAAAGCTGCGCGAGCTGCCACGCGGTGAAGGGGTCGCACTTCTCGGCCGACGTCAACCTGCCGAAGCTTGCGCGCTGCCAGCAATGCCATGGCGGCCAGGACGCGCATAAAGAGGTGCCGTCATCCTGCGCGATGTGCCACGACTACCACCGGACCGGTTTCGCGCCGCTGATGGTCCGCGACAGCCGGGTGCGCGGCAAGAAGGTCGAGCATATCCTGGAGAAATCGATGAAGGAGGCAGGGGGCGGCGTTTAACGTCGAGTTTACCGCTTTTTGTTACGGCGCTGTGGAGAAGATCACAGCGGTGAAGAGCGGCACATGATGAGCTATACACGCGTTGGGGTTGTGCCGGTCTTCGAACCGGTGGAGTGAGGGACTAAGCCATGCTGATCGCGCAGCTGACGGACCTGCATATTGGCTTCGATCTCGAGAATCCCGACGAGCTTAATTTTGGGCGCGTCGCTTCGGCGATCGACTATGTGAAAAGCCTCTCGGTGGTGCCCGATCGGTTGATGCTGACGGGCGATCTTGCTGATCATGGCGATGCTGCGAGCTACAAGCGGCTCAGGGGCCTGATCGAAAGTTGCCCCTTCCCGGTCAATCTATGCGCCGGCAATCATGACGATCGTTGGACGATGAAGCGGGTATTTCCCGATCTGCCGATCGAGGAGGGCTTCGTCCAATATGTGATCGACGAGCGCGAGGTTCGCATCATCGTGCTCGACACGCTCGATCCGGGCCATCATGGCGGAGCTTTCTGCCATCGCCGCGCGGGCTGGCTGAAGGCGCGGCTCGCCGAGACGCCGACCAAGCCGGTCCTGATCGTCCTGCATCATCCCCCGATCGAAACGGGAATTCCCTGGATGACCGCGCACGCGGCTGAACCCTGGGTGGTGATGCTCGACAAGGCGATTGGAAGCCATCCCAACGTCACGATGATATCGGGCCATATCCACCGGTCGATCACCACCCAGTGGCGCGGACGCATGCTGGCGGTGGCGCCGTCGACCGCTCCCCAGGTGGCGCTCGATCTTGCGCCGATGGATCCCGCCACTCCCGACGAACGCCCGATGATCGTCGCCGAACAGCCGGGCGTCGCGTTGCATTTGTGGACCGGTGAATCCTTCGTCACCCATCATGCACAGGTCGGCGCGCCCGACGTGCTCGCACGCTACGACCGCAATCTCCAGCCGCTCGTTAAGGCGCTCGTCGAGGAGCATGAGACGACAGCGCGCGGCGCTGCAGCCGCCTGACACTGGGCCTGCCGGCGGACCGGGCCGGCCTATCTTGCGAATATTTGGGAATCTTCGCGCTGCTCGCCAAGAGTGGATCGCGTTCAATCAATGGTAAATCTTTGAAAGATAAGGGAGCGCCCTGTCTGGCACGGTGCGTGCAACCTGCCTGGCATGCGGGCGCGTGGCCCGCTTCGTACAGGAACAGGCCAAATGCAAAGCTCGCCCTCTCTCTTCAGCCGCCACGACACTTTCTTTGGTGTGTGCGAAGGCCTCGGCCAGGATTTCGGTTTCAACCCCAATTATCTTCGGGTGGCGTTTGCGGTGTCCCTGCTGCTGAGCCCGCTTGCCGTGCTGGGCGTCTATGGAGCGCTCGGAGCCGTCGTGGCGCTTTCGCGTTGGCTTGTGCCTGCACGCCAGCTTCGGAAGCTAGGGGTAGCGGCGCCCGCCCCAATGGCGCTGCACCACAGCGATGAGGAGCCTGTCGCGCTGGCGATCGCCGCATGATCGGGTCCGCCACCGACCGTCCGGCCGTCAGCGCTTCCGGACGAACTCGGCGCGGAGCACCAGTCCCTTGATTCCCTCATAGCGGCAGTCGATCTCCTGATCGTCGCCGGTCAAGCGGATCGAACGGATCACTGTCCCGCGTTTGATGGTCTGCGTCGTGCCCTTGACCTTGAGATCCTTTATGAGGGTCACACTATCGCCGTCGGACAATAGATTGCCGACCGAATCGCGGACCTCCACCCCCGGCGCGGCACTATCGGCCGCGCCGGTGGCGGCGTCGGCGGCACTGATCCATTCGCCGCTCGCTTCGTCATACACATAGTCTTCGCCGCTCACCGTCGTCGCTCCTCTTCAGCCGTGCCGTGCCAGGATACCGCCGCGCTGCGCCTTGGCCCAGGTCGAGCGGCCGGTCAGGAAGGCGATCCATCCCCAGGCCGCGCCCAGGTGACGCAACAGCTGAAAGCTGAACGGCTCGATCAGCGAGGTAATAAGCACGCGGCCCCAACCTTCGGGCAACATGCCTCCCGACCAGCGGCGATAGAGCAGGATCGACCAGCAATGGAAAGCGAGATCGATCACGATCTTCGCGAGCATCACCAGCAGGATCGGCCCGACCAACCATAAGCGACCCGAGGCCAGGAACGCGATCAGCAGGCCGAAGGCGGCGAGCCCATATAATGGCTGCACCGTATCGAGCGCCTTGACGGGGAGCATCATCGTTCCGAGCCTGCCGAACCGCGGATTGCCGACCATGTCGCGGTTCCAATATTGGGTCTGGAGAAAGCCGCCGAACCAGCGGCGGCGCTGGCGCAGAAATGGCATGGTCCGTCCCGGCGCGTCGGTCTGGGCGCGCGCCTCGCCGACCACGCGTATCTTCCAGCCGAGCGCATGATCCACCGACCAGCGATGCAGGCGATGGATCAGCTCATAGTCCTCGACCAGGCATTCGGCGTCGAAGCCGCCGACCGCGACCACGGCCTCGCGCCGGAAGCCGGCAAAAGCCCCCGAGATCAGCAACAGCCCGTCGATGCGCATCCAGGCGAAGCGCGAGATGAAATTGCGGACATATTCGTAGGTCTGAAACCATTGGAACAGGCGCCCGGCGGCGCTGGTGTCGCAGATCGGGCGCAGCAGCCCGGTCGCGGCGACAAGGCTGGGCTCGCAACCAAAGGCGGCGCGCATCGCCGCGATTGCATCAGGCGCCAGGATCGTGTCGGCATCGACCGTCAGCACGATGTCGCATTCGGCGTTCTCAAGGGCGGCGTTGAGCGCGCGTGCCTTGCCGCCATGCGGCAGGCGCAGCCACCACAGCGACGCGATCGCCGGCGAGACCGCGATCGCGCCGATCGGCGGCGTCGCTATCCCAAACGCCGCGGCGAGGGCCTGCGGGGTTGCGTCGGTCGAGCCATCGTCGGCGATGACGATCAGGTCGGGCGGGTCGCTCTGGCCGAGCAGCGCCGAAACCGTGGCCTCGAGCACCGGCGCTTCATTATGGGCGGCGAGCAGGACAGCCAGCGAGGGGCGGGGACCCGCCGCCGCGGACGGTGCGGCGCTGCGCCGCAGCGGCAGCGATTGCACGCCGACGAACGCCAGCAGAGCGGTGTCGTAGCCGATATAGGCCAGCCCCACCGACCAGGCGAGGATGCCGTTCGCCTGCCACGCCTGGGCCAGCAGCAGCGCCAGCACGATCAGCGCGCCGCCGTGCAGCAGCACAGCCGCCGCGGTGACCGGCGGCCGGTTGAGACGCGGCGAGGCCGCGTTGAAGCGCGCTTCGAGCGAGCGGGAGGGGGTCATCCTTACCGGCGATCCTGATTTGACGTTGCGCTGGCGAACCGACTGGCAACCGCGCCGTTCGGCCCTATATCGAAAAACCGACGACCCGCAACGACCCTGACTCCGGATTGCGCCATGCCCGATGAACCGAAACTGATGCCCCGCTACACTCTTCCCGCGATCGTCGCCCATTGGGCGATCGCCGTGCTGATCATCCTCAACATCGCGATCGGGCTGCTGGCCGAACAGCTGCCCGAAGCGCAGATCCGGTTCGCGATCGACACCCACAAGTCGATCGGGGTCACCGTTCTCGGGCTCGTTCTGCTACGCGTCCTCTGGCGGCTGTCGCACCGCCCTCCGCCCTTTTCGGCCGGCATGGCGGCCTGGGAGCGTGTTCTGGCGCATGTCGCGCATTTCGGATTATATGCGCTGATGCTGTGGATGCCGATCACCGGCTGGCTCCACGACAGCGCCTGGAAGGCTGCGCCCGAAATTCCGATGCGCTGGTTCGGACTGTTCGAATGGCCGCGCATCGGCCTCGTCATGGCCCAGCCCGAGCAGCAGAAGGAATATCTCCACGGCCTGTTCGGTGCGATGCACGCGGTTGGCGGCTATGCGCTGATCGCCGTGCTGCTGATCCACGTCGCCGGCGCGCTCAAGCATCAGTTCGTCGACGGGGAGCCGCAATTCCGCCGAATGTGGCCGGGCAGGGACCGAGGGAGGTTACAATAGCGGCGTCCATGCGTTAGGCGCATCGGACATGGAGAGCAAACCGGGAGGCATAGGCTCAGCGATGTCGATATTGGACAGTGACGAGGAAAGGATCCTAGGCGCGGGCATCGAGAAGATCGAAGTGCCCGAGGATGTCCAGGACGCGATCCGCACGCTGATCCGCTGGTCGGGCGACGATCCGCTCCGCGAAGGCCTGCGTGACACGCCGTCGCGCGTGGGTCGCGCCTGGAAGGAATATTGCCAGGGCTATGAGGAAGACCCGTCGCTGCATCTCAGCCGCACCTTCGAGGAGGTCGGGGGCTATGACGAGATCGTGCTGCTCAAGGACATCCCCTTCCAGTCGCATTGCGAACATCACCTCGCGCCGATCATCGGCCATGCCCATATCGCCTATCTGCCCTATCGGCGCGTGGTCGGGATATCGAAGCTCGCGCGCGTGCTCCATGGCTTTGCACGGCGGCTGCAGATCCAGGAACGGCTGACCGCCGAGGTCGCGGATTGCATCTGGACCCATCTCGAGCCCGCCGGCGTCGCCGTGGTGATCCAGGCCAGCCACAGCTGCATGACCGCGCGCGGGGTGCGCACGCCGGGGGTCGGCATGACGACGAGCCGGATGATGGGCGTGTTCCGCGAGGATGAGCGCAGCCGCAAGGAGGTGCTGAGCCTGATGGGGCTCGGCTGACGGAGATGAAACGATGAGACTCGGATTTCTGCTGGCCGCCGTCGCATTGCCCGGTGTCATGCTGGCCGCCGCCGCGCCGGCCGCGACCAAGGCTGTGCCGTCCCGATCGGCCACGCCGGCTGCACCCGAGCCGATGGCGCTGAGCCCGGGCGCGAAGCGGATCAACCTCTCGCCCGAGGGGCGCGCCATAGCGAGCAAGATTATGGGCGCCCCCGATCCGCGCCTGCCGCAGCTCCAGGCTGAGATGGCGACTCTTCGCCAGGAGAAGCTCCAGTTCATTGCGGGGCCGACGGTCGATGTCGCCAAACTCGAGCCGCTGCTCCGCCGTGAAGAGGCGCTCCAGGCGGAGTTCCGCACCAAGCAGAATGACCGGTTGATCGCGTTGCTGAAGGCGCTTCCCGATCCGGACCGGCTCGCGCTGCTGCAAACGCTCGCCAATCCGCCCAAGCCGCAAAGTTCGAAGCCGGTCGACACCGGCCGCTGAGCCGCGCGTGCCCCTCGCGTCGATCCGCAAAATTGTTGTACGGGGATGCAACAAAGCCTCTTTGTCCGCCGTATCGTCCGATATATGCGAGGTCGCCTCAGGCTGACCGCAAAGTGGGGACGGACAGGATCAGATGAATGCTCAGCCGCCTGCACGTGGGCAGCACCTGTTGCTGGCCGACCGCCGTTTCGCGACCGGTTCGAGCTGGTTCGCCCGGTTGCTCTCGCCTGGTTTTCGGCGCCTGCTCGACACGATCGACCGCGGCCTTGAGGAAGGGGCGATCGAGGCCACGCTGCCCGACGGCACCTTCCGCATTCTCGGCGGGCGGAAGCCGGGGCCGGTCGCGATCATCGAGCTCAGGAACTGGCGTCCGCTGATCAGGCTGGTCACGACCGGGTCGGTGGGCTGGTATCGCAGCTGGGCCGAGGGCGAATGGACCAGTCCCGACCCGGTTCCGATCTTCGATCTGTTCATGCGCAACCGCCATCCGCTTGGCGAGCTTGGCCGGGCGCAGGGACCGCTGCGCTTCTTCAACCTGATCTGGCACGCCTTCCGCCGAAACAGCCGCGCCAATGCGCGCCGGAACATCGCGTTCCACTATGATCTCGGCAATGATTTCTACGAAATGTGGCTCGATCGGACGATGAGCTATTCGTCGGCGTTGTTCGACGAGCCGATCAGCCGGACGGAGCCGCTCGAGGCGGCGCAACATCGCAAGATCACGGCCTTGCTCGACCGGCTCGATCTCAAGCCGGGCTCGACCCTGCTTGAGATTGGCTGCGGCTGGGGCGGCCTTGCTGAGGTCGCCGCAGCCGAATATGGCGCCGAGGTGACGGGGGTCACCCTCTCGGTCGAGCAGAAGGCCTGGGCTGATGCGCGCATCGCGCGTGCGGGGCTTTCCGACAAGGCGCGCTTCGAGATCTGTGATTATCGCGACGTTCCCGAAGGTTTTGACGCGGTCGCGAGCGTCGAAATGGTCGAAGCCGTCGGCGAGAAATATTGGCCGGTCTATATGGAGGCGATCGCCAAGGCGCTCAAGCCGGGCGGCAAGGCGGCGATCCAGTATATCGAGATCGATGACAGCGTGTTCGAAAGCTATCGCACCGACGCCGATTTCATTCAGACCTATATCTTCCCCGGCGGCATGCTCATCTCGGAAAGCCGTTTTCGCGCGGCCGCCGAAAAGGCGGGGCTGCGCTGGGGAACGGTCGACCGCTTCGGCTTGCATTATGCCGAGACATTGCGCCGTTGGCGCGAGAGCTTCGACCAGGCGGTGGCGGAGGGCCGGCTTCCGCAAGGCTTCGATCAGGCGTTCGTCAAGCTGTGGCGCTTCTATCTGATGTATTGCGAAGGCGGTTTTTCAGGCGGGGGCATCGATGTCGCGCAGGTGTCGCTGGTCAAGGCGTAGAGCGAGCCGCGCGATCAGTCTTCCACCCGCATCCGGTGGCCGGTCGCGAAGCCATCGGTGACAAGCCGGACGATCGCCTCGCCCGCCGCCGCGGGATCCTTGAGCGAGGCCTGATCCTCCCCTGGATAAGCCTTGGCGCGCATCTTCGTGGCGGTCGCGCCCGGATCGACCACTGCCACCTTGATCTGGCTGATGTTGGCTACTTCCTGGCCATAAGCGAGCACCAGATTGTCCAGCGCAGCCTTCGACGCGCCATAGGCACCCCAATAAGGACGCGGCTGCTGACCGATCCGGCTCGTCACGGCAATGACCGCGGCGTCCGCCGAAGCGCGCAGCAGAGGATCGAAAGCGGCCAGAAGCTGCTGTTGCGCCATCAGGTTGAGCGTCAGCAGCCGTGCGAACTCCTTGCCGTCGATCGCGGCGACCGGTGCGAGCGTCCCCAGCATCGCCGCATTGAGGACGAGCAGGTCGAGCGCGTCCCAGCGGCCGGCGATCGCCTCGGCCAATCGCGCGATGCTGCCATCTTCCGCCAGATCGAGCGGGGCGATGGTGGCGCTCCCGCCCGCGGCGTGGATGCGATCCTCGACCTCCTCGAGGCCGCCGACGGTGCGCGCGGTGAGGACGACGTGCGCTCCGGCCTTGGCCAGCGCCTCCGCTGCGGCGGCGCCGATCCCGCGCGATGCGCCGGTGACGAGCGCCAGCTTGCCGGAAAGTGAGGTGGCCATGTTTTTCGCTCTTTTGCGGGGATCAGGCGACGACGCGTTCGCCGTGGAGCGCTAGCTGATCGGTGGGAGTCAGATCTTCCTGATCGGTCAGATGGGTCGGATAGTCGCCGGTGAAGCAGGCGTCGCAATAGCGGGGCGCGCGCGCATCGCGGTTGTCTTCGCCCAGCGCCTTGTAGAGGCCGTCGATCGACAGAAAGGCGAGGGTGTCGGCGCCAATATAGGCGGCCATCTCGGCGACGTTCATCTGTGCGGCGAGCAGCTTGGCGCGCTCGGGCGTGTCCACCCCATAGAAGCAGCTGTGGCGCGTCGGGGGGCTTGCGATGCGCAGATGGACCTCGCGCGCTCCGGCGTCGCGCAGCATCTGCAGGATCTTCACGCTCGTCGTGCCGCGCACGATCGAATCATCGATCAGCACGACGCGCTGGCCGTCGATCAACGCTCGGTTGGCGTTATGCTTGAGCTTGACGCCGAGATGCCGGACTTGGTCGCCGGGCTGGATGAAGGTGCGGCCGACATAATGCGAACGGATGATGCCGAGCTCGAAAGGTATGCCCGACTCCTGCGCATAGCCGATCGCGGCGGGCGTCCCCGAGTCGGGAACCGGGATCACCAGATCGGCCTCGACCGGGCTTTCGATCGCAAGCTGCGCGCCGATCCGCTTGCGCACCGAATAGACCGAGGAGCCTTCGACGATCGAATCGGGTCGCGAGAAATAGACATGCTCGAAGATGCAGGGGCGCGGACGCATCTCGGCGAACGGGCGGATCGAACGGAGACCGCTCTCCGAGACGATCACCAGCTCGCCGGGATCGATCTGGCGGATGAAGGTCGCCCCGACGACGTCGAGCGCGACCGTCTCCGACGCGAAGATATAGGCGTCGCCGACCTGGCCGAGCACCAACGGGCGGATGCCGAGCGGATCGCGGCAGGCGATCATGCCTTCGGGAGTCATGCAGATCAGCGAATAGGCGCCCTCGACCTGCTTGAGCGCGTCGATGAAACGATCGAGCAAGGTGCGATATTTGGACATCGCGACGAGATGGATGATCGTTTCGGTATCACTTGTCGACTGGAAGATCGATCCCGCCCGGACAAGCTCGCGCTTGAGCTTCATCGCGTTGGAGATGTTGCCGTTATGGGCGATGGCGAAGCCGCCCGACGACAGTTCCGCGAACAGCGGCTGGACGTTGCGCAGCGCGGTTTCGCCCGTGGTCGAATAGCGGACATGGCCGCAAGCCACCCGCCCGGGAAGCCCGCGAATCACCTCATCCTTGTCGAAATTGCCAGCGACATGCCCCATGGCGCGGTGGGTGTGGAAGGCATGGCCGTCCCAGCTGGTGATGCCGGCCGCCTCCTGCCCGCGATGCTGCAGAGCGTGCAGGCCGAGCGCGACCATGGCCGCGGCGGTCTCCGCGTCCCAAATCCCGAAAATGCCGCACTCTTCGCGCAGCTTGTCATCATCAAACGGATGCGTGGTGAGCATCGCGAATCCCATCGCGGTGGCCGATGCGCTGCATATAGTGGCGAGACTCGGCCTTGTCGCCCCACCGTCACAATATTTGTGCGACCTGCGTCGAAATAAGCCGGGCGCTTGCCTGGACGGCGACTTTCGCGCATCGCGCAGCCATGGACCAGGATCGCGAACAGGGCAGCGCGCTCGATCCGCGCTATGACGCCGCCGGGTTGATCACCGCGGTGGTCACCGATCATCGCTCGGGTGACGTGCTGATGGTGGCGCACATGAATGCCGAGGCGTTGGCTGCGACGCTGGCACATGGCGAGGCGACCTTTTTCTCGCGGTCGCGCGGGCGGCTGTGGAAGAAGGGCGAGACGAGCGGCCATGTCATGCGCGTGATCGAAGCGCGGATAGACTGCGACCAGGATGCGGTCTGGTTGCGCTGCGAGCCCGCGGGGCCGGCTTGTCACACCGGCGAACCGAGCTGCTTCTACCGGCGGATCGAAGCCGACAGCGCCAGCCTCGCCCGGGTCGACGCGCCGGGGCGTTAACCCGAAAACTCATACTAAAAGCCAACCGATTGCGGGTATATACGGATGTAGCCGGCTGCAAGGTGCACTAGACTATCAGCCCCGGGGGAGGGTTGTGCAGTGGTTGCCAGGGACTGTATATCGACGTTTCCGCTCGCGCGCTGCGAAACGGAGACTTTTGGCATTGCCGAGCTTTGCAAGGAATTCGGCGTAACCGCGCGAGCGCTGCGCTTCTACGAGGAAGAGGGGCTGGTGTCGCCGCGGCGCGAGGGCGCCGTTCGGGTCTATTCACGCCGTGACCGTGCGCGGCTTGTCTGGATCCTGCGCGGAAGGAGCCTCGGCTTCAGCCTCGACGAAATCGGCGAGCTGCTCGATCTATATGATCTGGGCGACGGGCGCGTCCAACAGCGTGCGATGACCGTCCGGCGATGTCGCGAGCACGCCGAGCGACTGCGCCACGAGCTCGATGAGATCCGCGACAGGATCGAGCAGCTCACCGCATTCGCCGACCGGTTGGAGCAAGGCCGGTAGCGGGGCACGATCGCGCCGATCTGGTTCATAAACCCCGAAAATTAACCCTTTTTTTGTTTTTTGAAGCTGGCCGGCTGTGTCATCTAGGGGGGAATGGATCAGGGCCCAAAAGAGATTCGGCTGCGCGGCCGGCTGGTGAACGGCCTTTATACCGAGGCGATGTTGCTCGCCGACGAGGCACGCGCCTATTTCGACCGGCAGGGGCGCGAAGACCGGGAGGGGCTCGATCCCGTGTCGCGGGTGTCGCTCAGCTGCGAGTCGCTCAAAGTCACGACCCGGCTGATGCATGTGCTTGCCTGGCTGCTGACCGAACGCGCGATCGAGCTCGGCCAGATGGATCCGGAAACGGCGTCCGCGTCGGCCCGGCGGCTCGGCGAAGCGCCGGTCAGCGACGCGGCGTCGGTCGAAGGCCTGCCCGCGGCGGCGCTGGCGCTGGTCGACGCCAGCCAGGAGCTCTACGGCCGAGTGCGTCGCCTTCAGGAGGAGGCACCCGTCCCGAGCGCCATCGTCAGCCCGGCGCTCAGCCTGCTCGATCGTCTCGAACGAGCGTTCTGAATGATGCTGCAGGCACAGCCCGATGCGGGCGGCCCGCCTGCGGGGAGCGCGATCGATGCCAACTGGCGCTAAGCTTGCCGTCACGAGCATATCCGATATTGCCCGCCTCGCCGGCGTGTCGGCGTCGACGGTCTCGCGGGCGCTGTCCGGCAGCACGATGATCAGCGTCGCCACGCGGGCGCGGATCAACGATCTGGCGCGCGAGCATGGCTTTCAGCTCAATCAGATGGCGCGCAACTTGCGCCTCCGACGAACCAACGCGATTGGCGTCGTCCTGCCGCTGGGCCGCGCTATGGGCCAGCTGGTTTCGGACCCCTTCTTCCTGACGATGCTCGGCCATCTCGCCGACGGTATCACGGTGCGGGGCTATGACGTCCTTATTGCGCGGATCGTGCAGGACGAGCCCGACTGGCTTGAGGTGCTGGCCAGCTCAGGGCGGGTCGACGGGTTGATCCTGATCGGTCAGTCGACCGAGCAAGCGGCGATCGAGCGCGTTGCGACGAACTACAGGCCGATGGTGGTGTGGGGCGAATATCGCGAGGGACAGGGCTATTGTTCGGTGGGAACCGACAATGTCGCCGGCGGCGCGATGGCCAGCCGCCATTTGCTCGGCTCGGGCAGGAAGCGGCTGCTGTTCGCGGGCGACCCCGATATCCCGGAGATCCGGGCGCGTCATGCCGGTTTTCTCGCGGCGCACCGCGAGGTGGGGATCGAGCCCCACCATGTGTTGGCGACGCCGCTGAGCCCGGAGGGCGCCTATCGCCGGCTGTCAGACTATCTCGCCGCCAATGAACCTCCCGACGGCATCGTCGCGGCATCCGATGTGGTCGCGGCGGCGGCGATCCGGGCGTTGGGCGAGCGCGGGCTGTCGGTGCCCGACGCGGTGTCGGTGGTCGGCTATGATGATGTCCCGATGGCCGCGCAACTGACCCCGCGGCTCACCACCGTCAGGCAGGATCTGCGGCGCGGGGCGGAGGAACTGGTCGACCGGCTGTTCCGGAGACTGGACGGCGACGCTTGCGATTCGCATATCTTGCCCGCCGAACTGGTGGTCCGCGGGTCGGCGCCCTGATCAGCGGGAGCGCTTCCAGGTTAGCACGCGCCACAGATACCAGCCGCCCAGCGCGAGCAGCAGCAGGGTGGAGGCGAGGCCCAGCCAAGCCTCCATTTCCGCGAAGCGGGTGCCGAGGATCCAGCCGCCAATGGCAAGCATGGTCGACCAGCCGAGCGTTCCGATCGAGGACCACAGCATGAAAGGCAGGACGCGCATGCGCATCAGCCCGGCAGGCACCGAGACGAGCGAGCGGATCGTCGGCAGCATCCGGCCGATGCACACGAACAGATAGCCATGCCGCGAGAACCAGCGTTCGCCGCGATCGACTTCGGCCCAATCCATCGTCAGCCAGCGGCCGTGGCGTTCGATCAGCGGCCGGAGACGGTCGATGCCGAGCCCCCTCGCGACGGCGTACCAGACGAGGTTGCCCAGCATCGCGCCGCCCGTCCCCGCCAGAATCGCGCCCGACAGCGACATCGAGCCCTTGGCCGCCTGGAGCCCCGCGAGCGACATGATCACCTCGGACGGGATGGGCGGAAAAACCGTCTCGCCGAACATCAGCAAGAACACGCCGAGATAGCCGCCCTCGGCGATCATCGCCTGCACCCATTCGGTCATGCGGTTGTCTCCCTCACGCCAGCTTGGCCTCGATCGCTTGCCATATCAGCGCGGGGGTGTCGGTTCCGTTGAAATTGTCGATCGCGACAATGCCCGTCGGTGAAGTGACGTTAATTTCGGTCAGATGCCCCGCAATCACATCTATTCCGACGAACAGCAACCCGCGCGCGGCAAGGTCGGGACCCAGCGCCTCGCAGATCTCGATCTCGCGCGGTGACAGCTCGGTCGCGTCAGCGCGTCCGCCCGCCGCGAGATTGGACCGGATCTCGCCGGCCTTGGGCAGCCGGTTGATCGCACCCGCGACCTGGCCGTCGACCAGCACGATGCGCTTGTCCCCCTTGGCGACGTCGGGGAGGAAGGCCTGGACCATGAACGGCTCGCGCCACACCTGGCCGAACAATTCGGTGAGCGCGGCCAGATTGGCATCGTTTCGGCCGACATGAAAGACGGCGGACCCGGCGTTTCCGTAGAGCGGCTTCACCACCACTTCGCCATGCTCGGCGTGGAAGGCGCGGGCGTCATCGAGCCGCCGCGTGATCATCGTGGGCGGCATGAAGCGCGCATAGTCGAGCACGAACAGCTTCTCGGGCGCATTGCGCACCGACGCGGGATCGTTGACCACCAGCGTGCGCGTCTGGATGCGCTCGAGCAGGTGCGTGGCGGTGATATAGGCGAGATCGAACGGCGGGTCCTGGCGCATCAGCACCACGTCGACGTCCTCGGCTAGATCAAGGACCACCGGCTCCCCCAGTTCGAAATGATTGCCCGCGACGCGCTGCAGCCGGACAATCGGCCGCGCGGGAGCGCTCACGCGGCCGTCGCGATAGCAGAGCTCGCCCGCCGGATAGTGCCACAGCCGATGTCCCCGGGCGATCGCGCCAAGCATGATCGCGAAGGTCGAATCGCCCGCGATGTTGATCGTCTCCAGCGGATCCATCTGGACGGCGACATTGAGCGACATGGTTTTGGGCTCCGGCAATGGGAGGGGCAATTAAGGCTGTTCGCGAACGTCTAGGGGTGACGCGCGCGTTTGTCATCCATGCCAGACATTCTTGAGGTGGATCGGAATGCGCCAGGGGCGCACCAGCATCACGTCGATCCTTATGCTTTCGGCGCCCGCGCCATAGCGTGCCGTCAGCGCCTGGGCGGCGGCGGCCACCCGGCGGAGCCGATATTCGTCGATCGCCAGCGCCAGCGCAGCCGCGTCGCCGCGCGTCTTGACCTCGACGAAGGCGAGCGTCCGGCCGCGGCGGGCGACGAGATCCACCTCGCCGCGGCCGGTGCGCACCCTGGCGCCGACGATCCGCCAGCCCTGGAGACGCAGCCACCACGCCGCCAGGCGCTCGCCGCTGCGCCCTTGCTGCTCGGCGGCCTGGCGGGTCAATCGCCGTCCTTGATCGTCATGGCGCGCGCATAAAGATCGCGCCGGTTGAGGCCGGTCGCCTTGGCGACTTCGCCCGCGGCCTTGGCGGCGGGCAGATGCGCGAGCGCGGCGCGCAACAGCGCATCGGCGTCCTCGAGGGTGGCGGCCGGGGAAGGCCCGGGTGGGCCGACGACCACTACGATTTCGCCCTTGGGCGGGCTTTCGGCATAGCGGGCGGCGAGCGCCGAGAGCGAAGCGGTGATCGCTTCTTCGAACGTCTTGCTGATCTCGCGCACCACCGCGGCGTCGCGATCACCGAGCCCATCCGCGAGCGCCGCCAGGGTGGCGCCGAGCCGCGGTCCCGATTCGTAGAGGATCAGCGTTGCGCGGATCGCGGCGACTTCGGCGATCGCCTCCTGTCGCGCCTTTTCTTTCGCTGGAAGAAAACCGAGAAAGAAGAAGCGATCGGTGGGCAGTCCGGCGAGGGTGAGCGCGGCGATGGCGGCGCACGGCCCCGGGATCGTGGTCACCGCGATCCCCGCTGCGCGCGCATCGCGCACCAGCTTGTAGCCGGGATCGGAAACCAGCGGAGTCCCCGCGTCGGACACCAGCGCCACCGCCTCGGTCGCCATACGGGCGAGCAGCGCGGGGCGCACGCGATCGGCATTATGATCGTGATAGGGCGTCATCGGTTTCTTCACGCCGACGCGCTGAAGCAGCTTGGCGGTGACGCGGCTGTCCTCGACCGCGATCGCCGCCGCGCGCGCCAGCACCGAAGCGGCGCGGGGCGACAGGTCGCCCAAGTTGCCGATCGGGGTGGCTACGATATAGAGGCCCGGGGAGAGCGGCGCTCCGGACGCTTCGGCGTCTGCGTCGCCGGTATCGGCAAAAACGTTCATAAGGCAGGATAGATGGCAGAGGCTCCCGCGTACAGGCAATCGCGATATGCGCTTTTCAAATGGGCGGCGCTGGGCTTGTCGATGCTTCTGGCAAGCTGCGGCGGCATGATCCCCAAGGGGCGGCCCGGGCCGGCGGCCCCGCCACCATCGGAGGAAAAGCGAGAGCAGGGGACGCTCCCGCAAGAGGCGCGGCTCCGCGTCGCCCTGCTCGTCCCCTTGACCGGATCCAACGCGGCAGTCGGCCAGTCGATCGCCAACGCTGCGGCGATGGCGCTGATCGATACGGGCAACAAGTCGATTCGCATGACAACCTACGACACCGGGCCAGGCGCCGCCGCTGCGGCTGCGCGCGCCCTTTCCGACGGCAACGGGCTCTTCCTCGGCCCGCTGCTTTCGGAGGACGCCGCCGCGGTGGCGCCCGCTGCGCGCAAGGCGGGCGTACCGGTGATCTCCTATTCGAACGATGCGTCGGTCGCGGGCAATGGCGTGTTCGTGATGGGCTTCTCGCCGGCTCAGTCGATCGACCGGGTCGTGCGCTACGCCAAAGGGCAGGGTGTGCACCGCTTCGCGGCGCTTGTGCCGAACGGCCTCTATGGCCGCAATGCGTCGACCGCAATGATCCGATCGGTCGAGAATGCGGGCGGGACGCTGGTGGCGATGAAAGGCTATGAACGCAACGCCAAGGCGCTCGAGCGCGCGGTCGCCGAGCTCGGCCGCAACCAAGCCTATGAAGGCGTGCTGATTGCCGATAATGCGCGGCTGGCGATCACGGCAGCGCCGTTGATCCGCAAAAGCTCGAGCCCGCAGGCGCGCATATTGGGCACCGAGCTGTGGGCGGCCGAGCCCGGCGCGCTCAAGGTCGCCGCACTGGGCGGCTCATGGTTCGCGAGCGTGTCAGACGCCCGTTATCGCCAGCTCGCGGCTGCGTATCGCCGCCAGTTCGGCAAGGCGCCCTTCCGGCTTGCCAGCCTCGGCTATGACTCGATGCTGCTGGTGATCAAGATTGCGCGCGACTGGGACGCCCGCGCGCGCTTTCCCGCCGATCGCCTGCGCGACGAGGATGGTTTCGTGGGCGTCGACGGCGCATTCCGTTTCGGCGCCAACGGGGTCGCGCAACGCGCGCTCGAGGTGGATGAGGCGAACCCGGCCGGGGTGCGGACGGTGTCGCCGGCGCCGGCGAGCTTCAAGGAATAGCCCCTCGGCGGGGCGGTTCGCAAACGCTATCCGGCCTTGGCCGGTCCGTCCGGCGCGCCGGCGGGCTCGCCGAGCCCAGGTTGCCGCGCGAGGAATTCGTCGAGCGCCTGCGTGACAATCTGTTGCGCCGAGCGATGGCTCGCCTGCTTCGCGGCGCGCAGCCGCTGGTGGCGCTCGGGCTCGATGCGCAGGGTGAAGGCGATCCGTGCCTTGCGAGACTCGGCCGCCTCTTCACCATGTTGCGCAGGCGTCGTCAGGGTGCGCGCGATGCGGTCCTGCATCTGCCTGACGACCAGCGTCAGCGGAACGGGCTCTGCGTTGCGCGCCACGGGAATCTTGCGGCTCGGCTGAGCCGGCGCGTCGATCATGTCCTTCTGCAGCGACACCGGCAGCGGCGCGATCGCCGTCACTGGCATATAGGCGCGGCGCACGGCCGGCCGGGCGTCTCCCTTGCGAGCGAGCAGGCCCGGGGTTAGCGAAGCGATCGGCTTTGCTTCGAGCATCGGCCCCTCCTATTGCGCGGCGATGCGACGACCGAAGTTCCCGCCCGCCCAGTTGCCCATGCCCGTGATGACGGTGCGGCGGAAGTTGCGGTCGAGCCGGTCGGCGATATAGCTCCACAGCTGTTCGATTTCCGCGGCGGACCGGCCGCCGGGATTGACCTCCATCACGGTGCGGCCATCGATCATCGACGAAGCGAATTCGGTGCGCTGGTGGATGGTGATCGGCGCCACCGTTCCGTGCTGCGACAGCGCGATCGCGGCTTCCGAGGTGATCCGGGCCTTGGGCGTGCCGGCGTTGATGACGAAGATCAGCGGCTTGTTCGCGCGCTCGCACAGGTCGACGGTGGCGCCGGCCGCGCGCAGATCGTGGGGGCTCGGGCGGCTCGGGACGATGACGAGGTCGGACACGGTCACGACATTCTGGACCGTCAGGGTGATCGAAGGCGGTGTATCGATCACCGCCAGCTTGAAGCCCTGCTCGCGCAGCGCGTCGAGATCGGTGGCGAGGCGGGCGACCGTCGTCGACGCGAAGGCCGGCTGGTCGCTCTTGCGCTCGTTCCACCAGTCGGAAAGCGAGGCCTGCGGGTCGATGTCGACCAGCACGACCGGACCCGCGCCGGCGCGGGCCGCCTGGACCGCAAGATGCCCCGAAAGCGTGGTCTTACCGGATCCGCCCTTTTGTGATGCCACGGCCAATACGCGCACGGTGTTCCCCTGTATCGAGCAATGTCACAGCAGGGTTGACACGGCGCCCCTAAGCTTTGGTTGCGTTGTTCGGTTAACCGGGGATTCACCGGCGGCCGGTCGGGATATTCAGACGGCTACCACCTCAGCGAGGATCGCGTCGAGCAGCAGCATTCCCGTCTCGCTTACCTGGAGCCGCATCCCGTCGAGTTGGAGCAGCCCCTGATCGGCAAGCGTGCGCACGGCGGAGGCATCGACCAGCCGGTCGGCGTCGACCCCGCTGAGCGCCGCGATTCGGTTCAGATCGACGCCTTCGTTGAGGCGCAGCCCCATCAGCAACGCTTCCTGCGCGCACGCGCCGGGGCTCAGTGTCTCTTCGAGCTCGATGCCGTGGCCGTTGGCGCGGACCCGCGCGAGCCAGTTCTCGGGTTTCTTGCGGCGGGCGGTCGCCACCCCCTTGCGACGGCCATGCGCGCCAGGGCCGACCCCTGCATAGGGGCGATAGCGCCAATAGGCGAGATTGTGCCGGCTTTCGGCGCCGGGGCGCGCATGGTTGGAAATTTCATAGGCTGGCAGGCCGGCCGCGGCCGTCTGCGCGCGGGTCAGTTCGAACAGCTCCGCCGCGCGATCGGGATCGAGCGGCGTCAGCTCGCCCTTGGCGAGACGGGCGGCGAAGCGGGTGCCCGGTTCGATCGTAAGCTGGTAGAGCGACAGATGCTCGGTCCCGAAGGACAAGGCGCGCGCCAGCTCGGCCTCCCAGGCGGCGGGCGTCTGTTCGGGACGCGCGTAGATCAGGTCGAAACTGACGCGGCCGAACGCGCGCTGGGCGGTCTCGAGCGCGGCCAGGCCTTCGGAGACGCCATGCGCGCGGCCGAGGTCGTGGAGCGCGGCGTCGTCGAGCGCCTGCAGGCCCAGCGATATGCGGTTGACGCCCGCTCGGGCGAGATCCTCGAAACGCGCGGCCTCGACCGAGGAGGGGTTGGCCTCGAGCGTGATCTCGATGTCGTCCGAGGCGTGCCAATATTCCCTTGCAGCAGCGATCAGCGCCGCGACCGTCCGGGGCGGCATCAGCGAAGGCGTGCCGCCGCCGAAGAAGATCGATCCTAGCCGGCGGCCGGGAAGCTGCTCGGCCTCATAAGCGAGATCGGCGAGCAGAGCGCTTCGCCATTCGGTCTGGTCGACCGTCTCGCGGACATGGCTGTTGAAGTCGCAATAGGGGCATTTGGAGACACAGAAGGGCCAGTGGATATAGAGGGCCAGATCATTATCCCCCTCTCTTTCGCGCCAGAGAGGGGTGGTTTGGTTCAAGCTCAAAAAACCGCCTTCACCAGCTTCGCGAACGCGTCCGCGCGGTGGCTCATCGCATGCTTGGCCTCCGGCTCCATTTCGCCGAAGCTGAGGGTTTGCCCGAGCGGTTGGAACATCGCGTCATAGCCGAACCCCTTGGTTCCGCGCGGTGGCCAGATCAGCAAGCCGTCGACGCGCCCCTCGAAGCTTTCGACATGGCCGTCGGGCCAGGCGAGCGACAGCGCGCAGACGAAATGCGCGTCGCGGCCGGCCTCGGGGCCCCGCTCGGCGAGCCGGTCATGGACGCGGCGCATGCCCTCGCCGAAATCGCGACTGCCATCCCCGACCTCGGCCCAACGCGCCGAGAAGATGCCGGGTTCGCCGCCGAGCGCCTCGACGCACAGGCCGCTGTCGTCGGCCAGCGCCGGTAGTCCGGTTAAATCGGCGGAAAATCGTGCCTTGAGCTCGGCATTGGTGATGAAGCTTGTCCCCGTCTCCTCGGGCTCGGGCACGCCGAGCGTCCCGGCTGAAACCGTCTCGATCCCGAACGGCGCGAGCAGCGCGCCGATTTCCCGCAGCTTGCCCTTGTTGTGGCTGGCGATCACCAGCTTGCCCGGGGCGAGCTTGCGATGAGGGATTTCGACGGCCTCGCTCATCGTCCGGCAGCCTTTCGCTGGGCAGCGAAGATCTCGCCGCAGCCGATGCGGGCCAGGCGAAGCAGCCTCAGCAATGCTTCCTCGTCATAGGTCGCGCCCTCCGCTGTCGCCTGCGCCTCGGCGATATTGCCATTGTCGAGCAGCACGAAATTGGCGTCGGCATGCGCGCCCGAATCCTCGATATAATCGAGATCGAGCACCGGCGTTCCCTGATGGATCCCGCAGGAGACCGCTGCCACCTGTGCGGTGATCGGATCCTCGGCGAGCAGTCCGCCGGCGATCAGCTTGTCGATCGCCAGCCTCAGCGCGACCCAGCCGCCCGATATTGCAGCGGTACGGGTACCGCCGTCGGCCTGAAGCACGTCGCAATCGATCGTGATCTGGCGCTCGCCGAGCTTCGTCATATCGACCACGGCGCGCAGCGAGCGGCCGATCAGCCGCTGGATTTCCTGGGTCCGCCCGGACTGCTTGCCCTTGGCCGCCTCGCGGCTGCCGCGGGTGTGGGTGGCACGTGGCAGCATGCCATATTCGGCGGTGACCCAGCCCTGACCCTTGCCGCGCAGGAAGGGAGGCACCCTTTCCTCGATCGAGGCGGTGACGAGCACCTTGGTGTCGCCGAAGCCGATCAGAACCGAACCCTCGGCATGAACGGTGAAGCCGGTCTCGATAGTGATCGCCCGCATCTGATCTGGGGCGCGGCCGGATGGGCGCATGGAGTTTCCTTCTTGCTATGAGCGGCGTCTCTTAGGAGCGGATGGGGAAAGTTGGAAGCCTGTTGAGCAAGGCCGATTGCTCCACTATCTCTTGCCAGGTGAACAGTCAGCCGGTTTCCGAACTGTCGATCCGGGCGCGCGAGGTGTTTCGCGTGGTCGTCGAAAGCTATCTCGGCTCTGGCGCGCCGGTCGGCTCGCGCACCATATCGAAGCTCGCCGGGCTCAATCTGTCGCCCGCCTCGATCCGCAACGTGATGCAGGATCTCGAAGAGCTCGGCCTGCTCGAGGCGCCGCATACCTCGGCGGGAAGGATGCCGACGCAGGTCGGGCTGCGGCTGTTCGTCGACGGTATGATGCAGACCGCCGAGCCCTCGGCCGAGGAACGGGCGGCGATCGAGGCGCGTGCGTCGCGTGCAAGCCCGGTCGAAGAGGCGCTTGTCCAGACGAGCGCCGTGCTGTCGGGGTTGTCCGCATGCGCCGGAATCGTGCTCGTGCCGCGCCACGAGCCCGTGCTGCGCCAGTTCAGCTTCGTGCCGCTGTCGCGCGAACAGGCGGTGGCGGTGATGGTGGGCCAGGACGGCAGCGTCGAAAACCGGGTGGTCGAGCTCCCCGCCGAACTTCCCCCCTCGGCGCTTGTCGAGGCAAGCAACTTCATCAGCGAGCGCTTTGCGGGCCTGACCCTCAGCGAGGCGCGCGCCCGGCTAGAAGCCGAGATCGGCGATGAGCGCGCGGCGCTCGACGCCGCAGCGGCGTCGCTAGTGACGCGGGGCCTTGCCGTCTGGTCGCGCGATGGCAGCGCGCGGCCCGTTCTGATCGTGCGCGGCCAGGCCAATTTGATCGAACCTTCGGCCGCCGACGATCTCGAGCGGGTCCGCCAGCTGCTTGACGAGATCGAGGGCAAGGAAGAGATTGCGCGGCTGCTCGAGCGCGCGCGGGCGGGGCAGGGGATGAAGATCTTCATCGGCTCCGAGAACAAGCTGTTCTCGCTGTCGGGATCCTCGGTAATCGCGGCACCCTACCGCGGCGGCGACGGTCGGGTCGTCGGCGTGGTGGGGGTGATCGGCCCGACCCGGCTCAATTATGCGCGGATCGTGCCGATGGTCGATTTCACCGCGCAGGCGCTGACGCGGATGATGGCCTGACGGATCGATTGTAACTTTCCGCCGGCCGGTGCGAACTATCGAATGTCGCGGCGTAGAGCGGAGATCAGTTGCTGTTATGTTGGCTGCCCTTGGACACCAGCGCTATCACCACGGGCTCGCTCAGCGGCTCCTCGAATTGGACGCCGAAGCGGTTGCCGTCGACCCAGCGCACGATGCCCGGAACCTCGAGGCTCTGGCGCTCGAGCAGCAACCTGCAGCCGATCGGCGGCGGCGGCGAGGCTGTGAGCATCGCCCCCCCCTGCGACACATCGAGCAGCACGCCGTTCGCCTCGCCATGCACCGAATAGAAGGTTGCGGCGAGCATGATGCGATGGCGGCCGTGTCGCCGGGTCTCCTCCATTTGCTGTTCGCCGGCAAAAGCCATCGGTCGCTCAAATCCAGAATCAGGTTCATTCCGAGGCGACAACCATGGCCGATTATCGCTAATAAATCGCTAAAATGCCGAGTATCCTGCATATTCATCCTCTGTTCGGCGAGAGCGAAGGAAGCAAGCGCGTGAGCGAGGCCGGCAACCCTATTGGAAAGCCTGGCGATCGGCCCGACGCTACGGAGTTGCGGGTCGATGACGCCGGACTCGTGAAGCGTCACCGGCTGTCGACGCGGCTGTGGCACTGGACCAACGCGTTCACCATCTTCGTGATGCTGATGAGCGGATTGATGATCTTCAACGCCCATCCCCGGCTCTACTGGGGGCAATATGGGGCCAATTTCGACCATGCCTGGCTGCAGATCGGTTCGGCCGGCGATCGCGGCCTGCTGATCGTGGGCGACCGCCGGATCGAAACGACAGGCGTGCTCGGCTTATGGAAGGATCCGGACGGTGTGATCAAGCGCCGGGCTTTTCCCTGGTGGGCGACGATCCCGTCGAGCTATAGCTTGGCCGATGCCCGGCTGTGGCATTTTTTCTTCGCCTGGGTGCTGGTGATTGCGGGGCTCGGCTATTGGCTGGTCAGTTTGGTCAACCGCCACATCCAGCGCGACCTGCTGCCGCATCGTGGCGAGCTCCACCCGCGCCACATCTGGCAGGATATCAGCGATCACGCCCGGTTGCGCTTCCCGACCGGCCGGGCCGCACTCCATTACAACATTCTTCAAAAGATCTCTTATCTGTCTGTTTTATTTATATTATTTCCCTTGATCGTGCTGACGGGGCTGACCATGTCGCCTGCGGTCGATGCGGCATGGCCCTGGCTGCTCGACCTGTTCGGCGGACGGCAATCGGCGCGCTCGATCCATTTTCTCTGCGCGTTCGGCGTCGCGCTCTTCATCCTTATTCATTTGCTGATGGTGCTGCTCGCCGGTCCGGTCAACGAGATAGGTTCGATGATCACCGGCTGGTTCCGCCTGCCGAAGGAGCGCGAGCGATGATCGCACCCGTGACGCGGCGAAGGTTGATCGGCTCGCTCGCCGCGGGCGCCGGCGGGCTGCTTCTGTCGGGGTGCGACCGGATCAACGCGCAGCCGGGGATACGGTCGCTGCTGCAAAGCGCCGAGCAGCTGACGATGCGGGCACAGCGGTCGATCGCCGATCGCAGCGCGCTGGCGCCCGAGTTCACTGCGACGGATATCTCGCCGGTCTTCCGTGCCAATGGGACGCGCCAGCCTGCCGGCCCCGGCTACGAAGCGCACCGGCTGGCCGGATTCGCCGACTGGCGGCTGACGGTCGACGGCCTCGTTGCGCGGCCCTTGTCACTGTCGCTCGCGCAGATCCGGGCGATGCCGCGACGGACCCAGATCACCCGTCACGACTGCGTCGAGGGCTGGAGCGCGATCGGCCAGTGGACCGGGGCGCCGCTCAAGCTGCTGCTCGACCAGGCCGGGCTGCGCGCGGCGGCGCGCTACCTGATCTTCCATTGCGCCGATCGCTACGGGCAAGCCGACTATTATGAGAGCATCGATTTGATCGACGCCTTCCACCCGCAGACGATCCTCGCCTGGGCGCTCAACGGCGGGCCGCTGCCGGTCGGCAACGGCGCCCCGCTCCGCCTGCGCGTCGAACGCCAGCTCGGCTACAAGCACGCCAAATATGTCCAGCGGATCGAGGCCGTCGACAGCCTGGCCGGGCAAGGCCTGGGCAAGGGCGGCTATTGGGAAGATTATCACGATTATGCCTGGTATGCGGGGATTTAGGGTCCGATTCCCCGCTGCACGCGAAGCCCGGCTCACCCCTCGCCGGCCGATGTTCGGGCCGTGCGCGCTTCGATCAGGCTGAACACCCCGACCCCGCCGATCACCAGCAGCGTTCCCAAAGCTTCTGCCGCGCCGAAAGGCTCGTCGAGAACCACGACCGCCAGCGCGATCGTGACGATCGGGCTCAGGGTCGAGACGATCGCGGTGCCCTGTGCGCCGATGCGCGCGGTGCCGGCCGACATCAGGAAGCTCGGCACGATCGTCGCGAACAATGCGAGGGCGACGATCAGCGGCCACGCGCGCGGCGGCAGGACGAGCGCCGAAACGCTATGGGTCAGCGCGAAATGGAGCAGGACGGCCGCGCCCGCGCCGCCCATCGCGACCGCGGTGAACAACGAAGGGCCGCACCGCACGATCATTTCGCGCGCCAGCAACTGGTAAAGCGCGAAGCTGGCGGCAGCGGCCAGAACGAGGCCGCAGCCCGTCAATATCGCGGGTGTCAGGGGTGCGGGCGCGAGGCCGAAGATCACCACCAGCCCCGCATAGCTCAACCCTGCGCCGACGATGGCGTGCGCGCGTAGCGGATGGCCGAGCAACAGGCGGCCGAACAGCAGCACCAGGAACGGATAGGTGAACAGGATCAGGCGTTCGGTCTGTGCCGCGATGTGCTGCAAGCCTTCGAAGTCGAGCCATGATGAAATATAATAGCCCAGCATGCCGACCAGCGCGGCGAGTGACAGGCTCCGCTGGTCCGGCCGTGATGCGATCGGGCGGCGGCGCCATTCCGCGACGCCTACCGTCAGGAAAACCGGCAAGGAAAACAGCATGCGCAGCGCGAGCAGCGTGGTCGTGTCGACATGATGGACGTAGATGAGCTTGATCAGCACGCCCTTGACCGCGAACAGCATCGCGCCGGTCGCCGACAGGATGAAACCGGCCAGCCGCCATCGGTTGGTGGGTGAAAGGATATTAGGCATGACCATGACCGCTCGCTTCGGCGAGAAGAGAGCCCAAAAGACAGGATGATGAGGAGCGCGAGGGTTCGCCGCCCCGGCGCTCTGCCGGAGCGACGATGGCGATTCAGCTCGCCTGCGCGTCGAGCGGCGCCTTGCCGCGCTTGACCATCATCTTGTTGAGCGCGTTCACATAGGCTTTGGCCGAAGCGACCATTGTATCCTGGTGCGCACCGCGGCCCCGCGTCGTCCGGCCATTTTCGGAGAGCAGCACCGACACCTCGGCCTGCGCGTCGGTGCCGCCGGTGACGGCGTGAACCTCGTAGCGCTCGAGCGCCGAACTTTCGTGCGGCACGATCATCCGGATCGCGTTGAACAGCGCATCGACCGGGCCGTTGCCGCGCGAGGTGACCGTTTTCTCCTCGCCGTTGACCTCGAGCGTCAGGATCGCGCGCTGCGGGCCGTTCGACCCGCAATAAATCTCGACCTCCTTGACCTGGATCGCGTCGTGCCCGCGCAGCACCTCGTCGTCGACCAGCGCGACGATATCCTCATCATAGACCGCTTTCTTGGCGTCGGCGAGCTGCTTGAAGCGGCCGAACGCGTCCTGGAACGCATTGTCGCCCAGCGAATAGCCGAGCTCCTCGAGCTTCTGCCGAAAGGCTGCGCGGCCCGAATGCTTGCCCATCACCAGGCTGCTCTGGGTCAGGCCGACGCTTTCCGGGGTCATGATCTCATAGGTCGAGCTGTCCTTGATCATGCCGTCCTGGTGGATACCGCTTTCGTGCGCGAAGGCGTTGGCGCCGACGATCGCCTTGTTCGGCTGCACCTGAAAGCCCGTGATCCCGGAGATCAGCCGCGACGCTCGGGTGATCTCGGTGGAGACGATATTGGTGGCGACCGGCATCACGTCGTGCCGCACCTTGAGCGCCATCGCGATTTCCTCGACGGCCGCGTTGCCCGCGCGTTCGCCGATGCCGTTGATCGTGGATTCGACCTGCCCGGCGCCGGCCATCACCGCCGCCAGCGTGTTGGCGACCGCGAGGCCCAGATCATTGTGGCAATGGGTCGAGAAGGTCGCGAGATCGGCATTGGGCACGCGGCCGATCATGTCGCGGAACATCGCGCCATAGGTTTCGGGGGTCGCATAACCGACCGTGTCGGGCAGGTTGATCGTGCGCGCGCCGGCGGCGATCGCGGTCTCGATCGCACGCGCCAGGAAATCGGGGTCGCTGCGGGTCGCGTCCTCGGCCGACCACTCGACGTCCGGGCACAGGTCGCGCGCGAGCCGGACGGTGCGGTCGATCGCCTCCAGCACTTCCTCGGGGGTCTTGTTGAGCTTGACTCGCATGTGCAGCGGCGAGGTGGCGATGAAGGTGTGAATGCGCGGGGCGGCGGCATGCTGGACGGCCTCCCACGCGCGCTCGATGTCGGCCGCGGCCGCGCGCGCGAGGCTGGCGACGGTCGCGCGCCGGCACTGACGCGCGACTTCAGACACAGCCTCGAAATCGCCTGGCGAGGCGATCGCGAAGCCGGCCTCGATAATGTCGACGCCCATCGTCTCCAACTGGGCCGCGACCTGCAGTTTTTCCTCGAGGTTCATCGAACAGCCCGGAGACTGTTCGCCATCGCGCAAGGTGGTGTCGAAAATCTTGATAATCTTGGTCACGGAACCTGCTCCTGCTGCAGGGTGGTCATATCGGGCTGATCTGGACCCTTAGACGCCGTGGCTTGCCGGGCCTCTCGACCCCAAGCGAAATCGCGCGCCTAAGGGCGCGTAAGTCGAAGCAGGAAGAGGGCGATGTGCCGCGTCATTGCACCGCGCTGATACATCGAACCAGCTTTGCAAGTCCATAGGCTAATCGTTCGAGCGGTTTTTCGGGCGCAGCGCGTCGGCCAGCGAGACGGTGGCGCTGCCGCGCCGGGCGGGGCTCGGTTGGTCGGGTCCCGGTGACCAGCCGGTGAGATAGACCAGTTCGAAGCGCTCGCGCAGTCGGCCGTCGGGCCCTGCCGCCGCGGCGAATTGCGACAGGATGGCGCTGAGCCATGCCCGGCCCGGCGCCGCGCGCGATCGCTGGGCAAGGACGTTGGTCGCCGCCATGCCGCGCAGATCGTGCATCAGCCTGATCGGATCGCCATAGCCGACCTCGAGCCGATCGCCGTCGGCGACGTGGAGCACGAAGCCGGCGCGCGACAGCAGATCGCCAGCAGCGCGCACGTCGATCTGCGGATGAATGCGGGGCGCTGCGCCGCCGCTCGCCGCGCTGTCGGCGGCGAGCATCGCCGATTTGAGCCAGGCGAGACTGCCCGCGCCGGCGAACGCGCCGAGGAACAGCCCGTCGGGCCGCAATATGCGCCGAATCAGCGCCAGCGCGCCCGGCAGATCGTTGACGCTGTCGAGCACGCCGACCGAGACCACCAGATCGAACGCCGCGTCGGCGAAGGGCAGGCGATCCTCGTCGCACTGGACGCCTTGGCTCATCCGCGCGAAGCCGAAACCCGCGTCGGCGCTGACGAGCCGGCGCCCGGGGGCGGCGAAACGCGCCGCAAGGCCGCCGTCATGGCTGCCGAGCAGCAGCATCCGTTCGAAGGGGCGGGTCACGAACGCAAGCCGATCGGCGAGCTCATCGGCCATATGCTCGATCAGGAAGGCATGATCCGCGAACCGATGCGCCGCCCGGTCGCGCCGAAGGCGGCGCAGACGCCGCTCGAAAATATCGGGCTGATCCATCGCGCGCGCTTGTGCCGCCGGGACGCTTGCATGACAAGCCGTGCGCTTGCATCACGGTGAGAACCATGAGGCTGGGGCGGATCATTCGGACGCTGATCGGCGCGGGCGTGAATTTCGCGCTGCCGCCGCGTTGTCCGGGCTGCGGCGTGATCACGCCGCAAGTCGATCAGTTCTGCCTCGACTGCTGGTCGGCGCTCGCCTTTCTCGGCGACCCGCAATGTCTGCGCTGCGGCGTTCCGTTCGATGTTGATCCCGGCCTGGGCGCGGTGTGCGGCGCCTGCCACGCCGACCCGCCGCCGATTGACGCGATGCGTGCGGCGGTCGCCTATGGCCCGATCGCGCGTGCGCTCGCGCTCAAGCTCAAATATGGACGGCGGCCAGGCATCGCGCGGACGATGGCCCGGCAAATGCAGCGCCATCTTCCGGCGGATGATGGGGAATGGCTGGTGGTGCCGGTGCCCTTGCACCGCTGGCGCATCTGGACGCGCGGCTATAATCAGGCTGCGCTGATGGCGCGCGCGGTGGTCCGCGGTTCGGCGCACCGACTCGCGCTCGAAGCGCTGGTGCGCACGCGCGCGACTCCGCTGCTGCGCGGACTTGGGCCGGACCGGCGCGCCAAGGCGGTCCGGGGCGCGTTCGCCGTGCGCGACCGGCGGGTGGTGGCGGGGCGTGCTGTCCTGCTGATCGACGACATCTATACGACCGGCGCGACCGTCAACGCCTGCGCGCGGGCGCTGAAGCGCGCGGGCGCAGAGCGGGTTGAGGTGCTGTGCTGGGCGCGGGTGGTGCCGGAGCCGGGCGTCGCGCATTGACTTTCGGGCGATCCGACAACATTTCGATCGCCGAGAAGGACAAGTTGCATGCCCAAGGTTGAAATCTACACCAAGGCTTTCTGCCCCTATTGCTCGCGCGCCAAGGCGCTGCTCGAGATCAAGGGGGTGGCGTTCGACGAATATGACATCGGCATGGACAGGGCAAAGCGCACCGAGATGCTCGAACGGTCGAACGGCGGCTATACCGTTCCGCAGATCTTCATCGACGATCGTCATGTCGGCGGCTGCGACGATATCTTCGCGCTCGATCGCGTGGGCCGGCTCGATCCGCTGCTGGCGGCGTGATGCGGATCGCCGTCTATCAGAGTCGCACGGGGATCGATCCCGCCGCCAACGCCGACGGTCTCGTCGCCGCGATCGGCACCGCGAAGGCGAGTGGCGCGGACATGCTGTTCACGCCTGAGATGTCCGGCCTGCTCGATCGCGATCGCCGTCGCGCGGCGGCCCATTTGCATGACGAGGCGGGCGATCCGGTGCTCGCCGAGGTCTGCGCCGCGGCGGGCCGGGCCGGTCTGTGGGTCAATCTCGGTTCGCTTGCGCTGGCCGGCGGCGCCGACGGGCGGCTGGTGAACCGCGGCTTCGTGATCGACGACCGCGGCGCGATCCGCGCGCGATATGACAAGATCCATCTGTTCGACGTCGATTTGCCGAGCGGGGAAAGCTGGCGAGAGTCGGCGGCCTATGCGCCGGGCGAGCGCAGCGTAATCGCCGCCACGCCGTGGGCGAAGATCGGCCTGTCGATCTGCTACGACATACGCTTCCCCGATCTGTACCGGGCGCTGAGCGACGCGGGCGCCGAACTATTGTCGATCCCCGCCGCCTTCACGGTTCCGACGGGGCGCGCGCACTGGCATGTGCTGCTCCGCGCGCGCGCCATCGAGGCCGGGGCGTTCGTCGTGGCAGCGGCGCAGTCGGGCGAGCATGAGGACGGCCGCGCCACATTCGGTCACTCGCTGGTGGTCGATCCATGGGGGCAGGTGCTGCTCGACATGGGCGAGGAGGAGGGCGTGGGGTTCGCCGATCTCGATATGGGGCGGCTGATCGACGTGCGTGCGCGCGTGCCCGCACTCAGGCACAGGCGTCCGATCGCACCGGTTGAGGTCAGCGCATGATCGTCTTCGATCTACATTGCAAAAACGCCAGCCATGTCTTTGAAATATGGTTCGGATCATCCTCGGACTATGAGGATCAGAAGGCGCGCGGGCTGATCTCCTGCCCTTATTGCGGATCGGTCGAGGTCGACAAGGCGGTGATGGCGCCGAACGTCGCGGCCAAAGCCAACAGCCGCAGAGATACGGCTGCGCCGGCAATGCCCGTCGCCGCCAATCAACCGTCGCCGCAGGAGTTCAAGGCGATGGTCGCTAAGCTCGCCGAGGTCCAGGCGAGGATGCTCGAAGGATCGGAGCATGTCGGCACCCGTTTCGCGGAGGAAGCACGCTCGATGCATATCGGCGAGCAGGAGGCGCGCCCGATCCACGGCCAGACCAGCGTCGAAGAGGCCAGGGCGCTGATCGAGGAGGGCGTGCCGGTCGCGCCGCTGCTGCTGCCCGTGCGCGGACCCAAAAGCGACCATTGAGCGGCCGGAATGACGAAACCGGCGCTTACGGTATCTGCGCTCTACCTGGGCCTTATCGGCCTGGCGCTGATATTCTTTCCGATACAGTTCGGCCGCGATGCCGTGCCGGCGGATGCTGCGCCCGAATTGCTTGCGTTGCTACGGCTTCTCGGCGGACCGTTTCTCGGCATTGCCGCGCTTAACTGGCTGTCGAGAAATGCCGAGCCCGCCACGCTCCGTATCGTAATGTGCGCGAACATCGTCGGTTTCGGAGCCGTCACGGCGAACGACATTTGGGGCGTCGCCGGTGGCGAGGCGCGGGACATCGCGAAGCTATTTTTGGTTATCCATCTGCTCTTCACATCGGCCTTTGTGGCGGCAGTTCGCGGCGTTAAGGTCTGAGGTTCGCAATTCGTCCGGAGCGGATGACGGCAAGCGGGGCATCAGGCGTTTCGATACCCAAACATGCCCTTACCGGTTCAGATGAACTGAGCGGTAATAGTCAGCTTGCCGATTTTAGCCTGGATTATTGGTGCCCCGGGAGAGACTCGAACTCCCGACCTGCGGTTTAGGAAACCGTTGCTCTGTCCTGCTGAGCTACCGGGGCGAGCCGGTTATTGGAGCGGGTGAAGGGAATCGAACCCTCGTCGTAAGCTTGGGAAGCTTCTGCTCTGCCATTGAGCTACACCCGCAAGCGACGGGAAATGCATGATTTCTCTGTCGCGTCTCCGCGCCGGACAGGGATCCGTCGCAGCGATGCGCTCCGCGATTGCCACAAGGTGATCGGCCGGTCAACGTGCTGTCGCCGCGCTCGCCATTCTGCTAGGGGCCGGGCATGACCAAGGACTCCAGGACCGGCGCGCGTGATCTGCGCTCCGCCATCATCCGCGGCGCCAAAGGGCACTGCCCCGCCTGCGGCGAAGCCGCGCTGTTCGGGCGCTTTCTCAAGCCCGTCGCGCATTGCCCCGCCTGCGGGCAGAACTGGACGCTGCAGCGCGCCGACGATCTGCCCGCTTATCTCGTGGTGCTGATTCTCGGCCACCTGCTGGTGCCGTTCGTGGTCTCCGCCAACCTGCGGTTCGACATGCCGATGTGGGTGCAGATGGCGTTGTGGCCGACGATAGCGCTGATCCTGGCGATGGTGATGATCCAGCCCGCGAAGGGCGCTGTGATAGCGCTGCAATGGGCGCGGCGAATGCACGGCTTCGAGGGTGAGCGTTGAGCGGACCGGCGCGGAGGCAGCCATAGGCCTGCGATGATATTCCGAGGACTCTTGTGGCGTTTGGCGATCCTGCTGCTGTTGCCGCCGATCGGTGGCGCGGCTGCGCAGGCCGCGCATATCCGCGCCGAGCTGGCGGCCGAGACGCTGCGCCCTGCGGCGGGAAGCCGGGTGACGCTGGCGCTCAGTATGACTCCCGAGGCTGGCTGGCACGGCTATTGGCTCAATCCCGGCGATGCCGGCGCGCCCACGGAAATCGCCTGGACGTTGCCCGATGGCGTCGCGGTCGGCCCGCTGCGCTATCCGGTGCCGCAACGCCTGATCGTCCAGGGGCTGATGAACTATGTCTATGAGCGACCTTATGCGCTGCTGATGACGCTCGACGTTCCGGCGGGCTTGGCGGCGGGAACGCGGCTGCAGATTGCGGGCAAGGCGCGTTGGCTGGCCTGTTCGCCGTCGATCTGCGTGCCCGAGCAGGGGCCGATCTCGATCGGCCTGGTGGTGGGCGACGGCGCGGTTTCTCCGGCGATGCGCGAGCGGTTCGACGGCTGGCGGGCGCGGTTGCCATTGCCGCTTGGGCAGGCGGCGAGCTTCGAGCGGCGCGGCGGAACGATTCGTGTCGCCATTCCCTTCCCGCGCGCCCGCGCGGTGTCCGACCCCTATTTCTATCCGGCGACCGATCATGTGATCGATTATGGCGCGCCGCAGGCGATCAGCCGCGCCGGGGATCGGCTGATCATCGAGGCGAAGGCGACGGAAGGCGCGCCGCATCCTCCGACGCTTGACGGCGTGATCGCGATCGGGAGCGAACGAGGGCTCGCCGTCGCAGCGCGTCCCGGCGCCGTCCCGGCGGCAGGAGCCCCGATCGCCGGGCCGGATCCGGCAGCGAGCCGGGCGGTAATCGGCCTGTTCCTGCTCGCCTTCGCCGGCGCTGTGCTCGGCGGCGTCCTGCTCAATGCGATGCCCTGCGTTTTCCCGATCCTCAGCCTCAAGGCGCTGAGCCTCGCGCGCAGCGGCGAAACCGATCGGCAGGCGCGCGGCGAGGCGCTCGCCTATTGCGGCGGCGTCGTGCTGTGCTGCCTCGCGCTCGGCGTGCTGCTGCTCGCGCTGCGTGCGACCGGCCAGGTGGCGGGCTGGGGCTTCCAGCTTCAGGATCCGCGCATGGTCATGCTGCTGCTGCTGCTGGTCGTGGCGATCAGCCTCAACCTCGCGGGCCTGTTCGAGCTGGGCACGATCGGCGTCGGCGGCGCGCTGACGCAGGGCGGCGGGACGGCGGCGGCCTTCTGGACCGGGGTGCTCGCCGCGCTGATCGCCACGCCATGCAGCGGTCCGTTCATGGCCGGGGCGATGGGAACGGCGCTGTTGCTGCCACCGGTCGCCGCGCTCGCGGTGTTTGCCGGCCTCGGCCTCGGCCTTGGGCTGCCGTTTCTGTTGATCGGCTTCGTGCCGCGCCTTCGGCGTCTGCTGCCCCGGCCCGGGGCGTGGATGGAAAGGCTGCGGCGGATCCTGTCGGTGCCGATGTTCGTGACCGCTCTTGGGCTGTCATGGATCCTGGGACGCCAGGCCGGGGTGGATCATCTGATGCTCGGGCTAAGCGCGGCGTTGCTGCTTGGCCTGGCGCTGTGGTGGGTCGGGGCGCGGCAGGCGCATGGGCGGCGCTACAGCTGGGCCCCGGTGGGGCCGGCGATCGCGGTGGCGGCGGGGCTGATGCTGGCGCTGCCCGCTACAAGCTCGGCGCCTGGTGCACGCGAGGCGGCCAGGGGCGAGGCCGAGTCCTTCAGCGAGGCGCGGCTCGCGGCGCTGCGGGCGCAGCGACAGCCGGTGTTCGTCTATTTCACTGCCGACTGGTGCCTGACCTGCAAGGTCAACGAGCGAACCGCGATCGAACGCCAGACTGTTCGTGACGCCTTCGCCAAGGCCGGGGTCACGACAATGGTGGGAGACTGGACCAACGGCGACCCCGTGATCGGCCGTTTTCTCGAAGCGCAGGGGCGGTCCGGCGTGCCGCTCTATCTGTTCTATCACCGCGACGGACAAGTGGAGACCTTGCCGCAGCTGTTGACGCCCGGCCTGCTCGCCGACCTCGCGCGCTGAACGATCAGGCGGCGAGCTGGAGCTGGTTCCGCCCGCCATGTTTGGCGGCGTAAAGCGCGCGGTCGGCCTCGGCGACGAGGCCAGCGGCGTTCTGACCCTCGCGATGCCGCGCGAGGCCCATGCTGACCGTGACATGCACCTGGATATCGCTGACGGCGCCGACCAGCCGCGCCGGAAGCGCGAAGGATGCGCCCGCGATCGTCGCGATAATCCGTTCGGCGGTGGCGATTGAGGCATCGCCGTCGACATTGTCGAGCAGCATCGCAAATTCCTCGCCGCCGACCCGCGCGAGCATATCGCTGTCGCGGAGTTTGGCCGATGCTTCAGCCGCGATCCCGCGCAACACCTCATCACCGGCCGGATGGCCATAACTGTCGTTGATGCGCTTGAAATGATCGACGTCGAACAGCGCGAGGGTGATCACGCCGTCTTGTTCGATCCGGGCGTCGAGGCGTTCGAAGAAGGCGCGGCGGTTGGGCAGGCCGGTCAGTTCGTCGGTACGGGCGGCCAGCTCGCTCTTCTCGGCGGCGCGCTGCGCCCTTCTCTCGCTTTCACGCAGCTGCGCGTCGAGCAGCTTGCGCGCCGTTACGTCGCGGGCGATCCCTCCGAGGATGGCGCGGCCGCACGAGTCCACCGAACGGAACATGCTGACTTCGATATCGCGGGGAATGCCGATCGCGTCGACGATCGTCGCGGTGAAGTCGATATCGTTGAGCTCGCCCGAACGAAGGCTAAGAAATTGCCTTGCGACCGCCGACCTATTCTCCTTGCTGGATAGCTCGAGGAGCCCGCGTTTGCCGAGAGCGGTCGCGATGCTGCGCCCGGTGATGGTCTGATAGGAGGCGCCGAGATAGGCCCATCGGCCATTCTCTTCGACGCGAAACAAGAGCTCGTCGATCCGTTCGGCAATGGTGCGCAGGCTGCCCAGGTGGCGCATGGCGTCGGCGGCGAGCCGATCGCGCTCGTCGAGCAGCGCGGCGAGCGGCAGGGCGCACAGGAACATCACGGCCGTGAAGAGCTGGAGGATATAGCCGCGCTCGATCGCGGATATCGGCATCGTCGCGAAGGGCCCGCTGCCGCGGATCATGTAGAAGCTGCCGATCGAGGCAATGATCACGACCGACGCCGCCGCGCCCGACGCGCGCAGGTGGAAGGTCGCGACCAGGAGGGCCGGCACGACCAGGAAGCTGATCGAATAGGAGGATTGCTGGAACACCAAGGTGCTCACGGCTCCGACAAGGCCGAGCATCGCCGCGCACCGGAACAGCTGGTCACTACTGATGCTGCGGATCCGGCCCGCCAGTCCGTCGCGGTGCAGGATCAGCAGCAGGGGCGTGACGATCATCAGTCCGCACGCGTGCGAGGCCATCCAATTCAGCGCCGGATGCCACCAGGGCGCGCCTTTGGCCGCTGTGAACAACAGGCCGATCGCCAGCGACGACGGAATGCACGCGAGCGCTACCGCCAGCCCGAAGCGGAAAATGTTGGCCGGCGCTTCGAACATCTGACCGGTCCGCGCCAGACGCGCGATCAGCCAGGCCGCGAAGACGGCCTCGCCGACGCTCGCGATCGGAATGCCGATCATGAGCATGACGGGAAGGCCGATCTTCAACAGAAGCGACGCGATCGTTACCGCGGCGACATAGGCGAGGCGGATCGGCCCCTTCTCGATCAACAGGACGGCTGTGAGGATCGCGTTGGCGGGCCACACCGCGGCCAAGCCGCCATCGTTCCGTGTGAAAGCCAGGCTGAGCATCGCGCAGGCGCTCCATATCAGCGCGACGAGCAATGGTTTCCACAGCACATGCGTGATCGGCCGAAACATTCACAATCCTCGCAACCTCTCCAACGCGCTTGTTGGAAAGCTGTAAACAAGAAATGAATCTCGCCCAATTCCCGCCGAAAATGCGACCAGAGGATGAGCGGTCGGGAAAATGCTCGGGCTTGATCGAACGGGGAGGATCGCTCATGGCCGCTCCATGGACATAGCTTCGCCCTGCAACGGCGTCTGCCGGATCGATCCGGCTACCGGCTATTGCCGCGGATGCTTGCGAACGATCGACGAGATCGCCGCTTGGGGTTCGGCGGACGATCGCAGGAAACGAGCAATCCTCGGCGCGCTGGCCGGGCGCACCGTCAGGAAAGATTGAGGACCGGCCGGCCGCGTTCGATCGCGGCGGTAGCGAGCGTCGAGATTGCGCCGCCTGGCGCAGTCACCTGATCTACTCCCCGGAAGCTGGTCCGCCACAAGGTCGGCGTCAGCTCGCAAATCGCGTAGCCGCGGCGATCGCTCGAATATTTGAGGAAGGGGTTATGGCGTCGGATCTGCTCGGCAGCCGCCGCCTTGATCCAGCCATTTCCCCCCGAGCTGATCGAGGTCGTCACCAGTTCGACCGCCACGGCCTCACCCTGGCCGGCGTTGCGGCGCAGTTCGCCGGCGAAGTTCTGATGCTCGTCGCCAGTCATGACGACGACATTGCCCAATCCTTCGAAGCCGGCGAGCATCCGCTCGCGCGCGACATCATATCCGCCCCAGCTATCCATGTTGCGGATCTTCGCGGCTTCCTCGCTCGATCGGCGGTCGAGCGGCATCATCATCACTTGTTGGGCGATCAGGTTCCATCGGGTGTCGTGCGCGCGCAGCCCCTTGGCGAGCCAGGCCTCCTGCGCGGTCCCCAGCACCGTGGCGCGCGCATCGGCGACGCCGGGGCAGGTCGGCTCGAAGCTGCCGTGACAGGGCTGCGGGCTGCGATATTGCCGGGTGTCGAGAAAATGCGCGTCGAGCAAGTCGCCGAAGCGGGTGCGGCGATAGAGCTGCATCGCGCCCGCGTTCGGCATCGAGGCCTTCCGCAGCGGCATATGCTCATAATAGGCCTGCATCGCCGCCGCGCGTCGGAACGCGAACAGCGCGGGATCGGGTTGGTATGGGCTGACCGCGGCGGTCCAGTTGTCGACGATCTCATGATCGTCGAAGGTCGTGAACCAGGGAGCGGCGATATGCGCGGCCTGCAGGTCGGGATCCATCTTATATTGGGCATAGCGCCGGCGATAATCGCCGATCGTGTAGCAGTCGGCGCCGACATGATCGCGAACATGGACGCGCGGCGACCCATCGCGATCATAATTCACCTGCCGAGCGCGCTCCTCATAGATGTAATCGCCATAATGCCAGACGAACGCCACATCCTCCTGCGCGAGATGGGCGTAAGCGGTGTAGAGCCCGTCCTCATAAGCCTGGCACCCCGCCACGCCGAAGCGGATGCGCTCGAGCGGCTTGCCGGGTAGCGGCGTCGTCCGCGCGCGGCCCAGCACGGTCTTCTCCCGGCCGACGGTGAAGCGATACCAATAGGGGCGGTCGGGCTCGAGTCCGGACAGCTCGACATGGACCGAATGGCCGAGCTCCGGCCAGGCGGTGGCGGCGCCCTTCTGCACCACGCGCTGCATCGCGTCGTCGTCATAGACGGCCCAGTCGACCGCGATCGGCGCGGTGGGCATACCGCCATGCTCGTCGAACGGATCGGGGCAGAGCCGCGTCCAGATGACGAAGCCGTCAGGGCCTGGATCGCCCGAGGCAATGCCGAGCCGGAATGGAAAAGCCGTGAACAGCTGTTGGGCGCGGAGGATGGCGGGGGCGGCGATCAGGCACGCGCCCGCGCCGGCGAGGAGATCGCGGCGGGAAAACATGGACATGGCCTGCGCCTCCAGCGTTGCAGCCTTATGACGCCCGCGCACGCGCCGAGGCAAGCCCCAGCCAGCGCGCTGTCGGGATGTGACGGCGCAAGACCAGTCTTTCGAGCAACAGCATCAGCGCCAGCGTGGCGCCGAACATCGGGAAGAGCAGGCCGAGCATGAGGATGAGCCCGATCATCAGCGGGCCGAATCGCGGCCGGCCCAGCGGCAGCGGCGCACCGAGCAGGCCGGTCGGCTTGCGTCGCCACCACATCACCGCTCCGGTCGCGGCGGTCACGAATAACCCGCCCGCGGCGATCAGGCCGAGCAGCTGGTTGGCGAGCCCGAACAACTGCCCCTCATGCACGGCGACGCCATAGCCGACCGCCCGGTCGATCCAATGACGTTCGCCGAAATCCCTGCGCGCGAGCACCGCGCCGGTCACGCCGTCGAGGCGAAGGCTGGTGCGGAGTGGGCGATCGGCGCTGTCGGACCGAACCGTCCAGAGATCGTCATGCCCGGTCGGCGCGATCAGCACCGGCGGCGCGAGGGCGAGCGGAGCGACGGTCGCTACGATGCGGTCGAGCCGGGCGTAGTCGAGCGGGGAAGGGCTGGCGGCCATCGCGCCATGTTCGGCGTGCTCACCCATCGCCGGCGCGACACGGAGCCGCGACGAGGTCGGCCAGTCCTGCGGCCCATCGATCGCACCGGTGACGCTTCGCATGTCCTTGAGGTAGCCGCCCCAGACATTCGCCCAGGGCAGCCCGGTGAGGATCAGCCCCAGCGCGAGCGCGGATATCCAGATCGCGGTTACGGCGTGGAGGTCGCGCCAAAAGACGCGGCGCCCAAGTCCGAGGCGCGGCCACAACACGCCGCCGAGCCCTGTCGCCGCGCGCGGCCACCACAGATAGACTCCGGTCAGGATCATGACGATCGCCCAGCAGGCCGCGGTCTCGACGATCCAGCTGCCGGCATCTCCGAGCAGCAGTTCGCCGTGCAGGCGGGAGATCAGGGGCATCAGCCGATCCGATTCGCCGACCCTCTTGAGGACCGCGAGGGTTTGGGGATGGATGTAGACGCGCTGGTCTTGGCCCGCCGTTCCGACCACGACCTGGACCGCCTGCGCCGGCGTGTCGGGAAGCTGATAGAAGCGCAGCGTCGCGCCTGGCACCGCCGCTACCGCGGCCTGCGCGATCCGTTCGGCGCTCGCGCGTGGCCCTTCGCCCGCGACCATGGCGTAGCGGCTGTCGATGAGCGCTTCAATCTGGGGCCGCCACAGATAGGTCGCGCCGGTCAACGAGAGCCACAGGACGAGCGGCATGCAGAACAACCCCGCATAGAAATGCCAGCGCCAGACGGCATTGTACCAGCGGCTGCCCGGGAGCTTGACGCTCACAGCGTCCACCCCGCCTCGACCACGAAGGTGCGTTGCGGATAGGGATGGAACACCCAGGCCTTGTCGTTGGTGAGATTGTTGACCCCGCCCGAGATGCGCAGCCCGGCGCCGATGCGGTGCGTGATCTTTGCGTCGATCTGCAGCAGCTCGGAGGTGTAGCCGTAGGTGTCTCCGCGCTGCACGCCGTCGATATCGCTGTTGGGCCGGCTCGCATAGCGTCCTCCGAGCGAAAGGTCGGTGGCTTGGTCGATCCGGTACCGCAGATTGGCGTTGATCCGCCAGCGCGGGATGCGCGGGAACTGCACCCCTTGCGAGGCCGGATCGGCGCGATTCTTCACCGTGATCGCGTCGATCCAGGCGGCGTTGGCGTCGAGATCGAGCCCTTCGATCGGCCAGTCTTGCGCCTCGACGATCAGCTCGGTGCCATATTGACGGGTGGCATCGATATTCTTGAAGGTCAGGTTCGAAACGCCATTCTGGTTGAAACCCAGATAGTTGAAAATAGTATTTCGTACATATTGGTAAAAGATGCTGCCGGTGATCGCGGCTGGCCCGAAGCGGTGGCGCAGCAGCAGATTCGCGTCACGGCTGCGCTCGGGCTTGAGAGCCGGGTCGAAGCTGTCGGGATTGAACGAGCCATCGCCGTTGAGCGTCCCTTGATAAAGCTCGCCGACCGTCGGGAAGCGGGTCGCGGTGGCGAGGCTCAGCTCGGCCGCCCAGTCGGGCGCGAAGGCCCAGCGCGCGGAAAGCTTGGGATCGACGCTGTGATCGCGCCGCGGGGCGTAGCGCGTGCTGCCGCGTGCGCCGATCAATCCGCCGTCATAGGCGCGCCAGAAGTCGGCGCGAAGGCCGGGTGTAACGGTCAGGCCGTCGCCGAGCCCGATTTCATCCTCGGCGAACAAGCCGATCATCCGGCTCTTGCCGAAGGTGCGGTTGACGAAGTTGCGGCCGGCCGCTTCGCGCCAGCGGCCCGTGCCGTACAGCGCCTGATCGGTCCGATAGCGATTGGCGTTGATCCCGAAGGCGATCGCGTGCGCGCCGATCGTGCGCGTGGCGTTCAGGTCGAGCGTGTACCAACCGGTCGGCCCTTGTTCGATCAGGAGGCCCGGGCCGTCGCCGATGCCTGCGAGATAGCCGTTCGAACGGCGCATCGTCTGCCGGTCGAACTGCACTGTGGACAGATTGGCGTTGATGACGAAACCGAACAACGGCGCGCCGATCCTGAGGCCGCCCAGCCATTCGTCCTTGGCGGCGATGCCGAGATTGAAGCTGTTCGCCGGGTTGAGCAGATAGGCGACCCCGTCCAGCAACACCCGGCCGCCGTTCACGGCCGATCCGTAGAATGGCCGGCCGCTCGCATCGCGCAAATAGGTCCGGGGGTCGAGCTGGCGCTCGACATTCCACCAATAGGTGAACAGCGCCTCGACATGAACGTCGCCGCTGTCGAAGCGAAGCTGGGCGCGTGCCTGATCCTGCCGCGTATGGCCGGTGGCATAGTCGCCAGCGACCGGAGTCCTGATGATCAGGCCGGGATCGATCGCGCCCCCGCTTATCGGCGTGGCGGGGCTGCCGGGTGTCGCGGGCGCGAGCTGGTAGAACTGCATCGGCTGGACATTATTCTCGAGCCGCCGGCCGGAGATCCGCATCGAGAAGGGGCCGTCCTTCTGCCTGAAGCCAAAGCCGACTTCGGCCGATCCACCCCACAGGCTCTCCTGCGTGCGATATTGACGATAGGGCTGGATGAAGCCTTGCACCGTGCCGAACGCTTCGGTCCGCTCGGGCGCGCGCGTGGTGATGTTGACGACCCCTCCCATCGAATTGCCCGGATAGCGCGCCGAATACGGACCGTAGACCACATCGAACTGGCGCACTTCGCTCGGGCTCACCACCCCCCAGGCGGGCGGAAAGGCGAAGCTGTTGCCGAGGAAGTTCGAAACGGTGAAGCCGTCGACCATCACCAGCGCGCGCGCGCTCTGGGTGCTATGGGTGCCGCGGAAGCCGGGCACCGCATTATTGTCGCCGATGAAGCGGGTGCGCACGAAGAAATCGGGCGCATATTTGATCAGATCCTCGACGTTGACGGCGTTGACGGCGTCGAACTGCTTCTCGTCCAGGCTGATCGACAGCCCGCGCGGCTCGAGGCTGATCGGCCGATCGCGCTGGCCGATCACCAGGATGTTGTCGGGCAGGTCTGCGGCATGGGCCGCGGTTGCAGCCAAGGGAATAGCGGCGAGCGACGCGAACAGGCGGCGCGAAACGATGAATGGCATGAGAACACCTCGGGTGCATGAAGCGAGGGCCGCAGGCGAGCGGCAACGGATCATGCGACGAGGGGCGGTGCTCGCAGCGGCGGCCGAATCCGGGCTCGGCTCCCATGCGGGGCTGTCGAACCGCGGCGCAGGCCCGATGCGACGACGAAAGCGATCGCGATCGCCAGAAGGATCGGATCGGTCGCCGCCTGGGCGGCATGGCCCAGCGCGGAAAAGGCGCAGGGCGCATCGGCGCGGGCCTTACCATGCTCCTGGTCGCGATCCTGGCCGGGCAGCGCGATCGTCACGCTCTTGCCCGCCACGCCACTGCACAGCTCGATGGTGATCCCCGTGGGCGAGGCGCTGGCCATGTAGCCGGTGGGCATCACCGCGCGCACTGACAGCGCAAGCGCGGCTATCAGCAACGCGATCACGGCATGGCGGCGCAGGACGGTGCGGAGGCCCTTCATCGCGGCGGCTGTTAGACGGTGCGGGTCGCCGGCACAATCATGTTCGACTGCCGGCGATCAGTGCGGCTCGCCGTCCTCGCCGCGATATTTGAGTTCCAGATAGCGTCCCTGTGTCGCGAGCTTGTCGAGATCGCCGCTCACCAGTTGCTCGCTCATCCGGAGCAATTCCTCATCGACGACGCGAAGCCCCTCGACAAGCTGCTTATCCGGCGAGCTGCCATTGCGCGTCTCGCGACGCATCCGCTCGGGCACGCGCTTATAGCCCTCCACCAATTCCGGCAGCTCCTCGGCCATCAGCTTTCGGAACTCATAGGCCGCAGGTTCGCGCGGATCGAGCGTCGCGAGCTGCGGGCCGATCGCCTCGAGCTTGATGCCGATATCGTCGGCGAGCCGCTGCGCGGGGGCGGGCAGGGCGGGGCGCTGCGCTTCGAGCCAGCGTTCGGTCTGTCGCGGGAGCAGCGGAAGATCGCTCTTCGCCATCTGCTGCGGGGTGGGTTCGGGCGCCTGCGGCCAGCCCAGAATGCCGAAAAAGACGATCGCCATCGCCACCAGCATCAGGAAGAAGCCGCCGATGCCGAGCGGGGTGACAAAGGTGCCGACCAGTCCTCCCGCAAGCATCACCGCGAGCACCGCAAAGAACGCGTATTTGAGTCGGCGGAAAAAGCCGACCACGCGCCGGCGATGCGCTTTGATCTGGCGCGGCGAGGTTTGCGCGCGCACCCGTTCGAGGATCGCCTCGGCGCGTTCGATCGTGGCGCGGCTGTCGGCCATGACAGCCTATTCCAGCGCGCGGAAGGGCTCGGCCTGGCCCTGGGCCGCGCCTTCGGCGCGCGCGATATAGCCGCGCGACTTCTCGACCTCGGTGGTGAGCGTGCCGACCGTCTGCTTCATCGACGACAGCGCCTCGACCTTGAAGCGATCGATCGCGTCCATCGTATCGTAAATATTCTGGAAGGCGCGCTGCAACGTTTCCACCGGAATGGTCGAGGAAGCCGCCTGCTTATGGATCTCGCCGGTCTGGTTCTTGAGCATCGCACCCGTCGATTCGATCATGTTCGCGGTCGTGGTGTTGAGCGCGGTGATCTGCTCGAGCACGAGCTTCTGATTGGTCAGCGCCTGCGCCACGGTGACAGCCGTGCGCAGCGCCGAGACTGTCGTGGTCGAGGCGCGGTCAACGCCTTTCACCAGCTCGACATTGTTCTTCTTGACCAGATCGAGCGCAAGATAACCCTGCACCGTCACCGCCATCTGGGTGAGCAAGTCCTGGGTGCGCTGGCGGACGTAGAAGAGCGCGGTCTCCCGGATCGCCTTAGCCTTCTCGGGCTCGCTGCTGTCGAGTTCGAGCGCCTTGCCTTCGAGCCGCTCGTCGAGCGTCTTGGACAGATGGATCATCTGTTCGAGCCGGCCCATCGCCGCCCAGAGATTCTGGCGCTCCACATCGATGGCGGCATTGTCCTTGATCAGTTCGTCCTTGCCCGAGGCGAGGCTGCGCAGGATCGAGGCGATATGGCTCTGCGCCGACCGATAGCTGTCGAAATAATCGCGCATCTTGCTGCCGAAAGGGATGATGCCGAACAGCTTCTTGCGCGCGAAGAGATCGCCCTTGCTGCCCGGATCGAGATCCTCGATCGTGCGGCGCAGCTGGGCAAGATCGGCCCCAACCCCCGTGTCCGCATCGATCGCGCGAACCGGGCGATCGAGAAAGCGGTTCGACTGTCCGGCCGCCTCGGCAATCTCGCGGCGGCCCATATTGCTGATCGAATCGACGCGCTTGCCGAATTCGGGGCTGTTGACGTCCTGCGCGACGAGCTCCGCGATGAAACCGTCGACCTTTTCGTCGAGCTTGCTGCGCTGCTCGTCCGCGAGAGGAACGAGACCCGCCGCCTTATCCGGTGCAAGCACCTTCACCGGAGCCGGCGCCTCGAGCACCAGATCAGGCTGTTCGGTCGTCGTCATGCTGGCCATCGGCCGCGTCTCCCTATGCTTTGCTCGGGGAAGATGGCGGCAAGAGGTGCATTGTTCAAGCGATACGGTCCCGTGCGCTGCCCTCTGGGAAGATTAAGAAAAACGCAATGAATGCAAAAAATGCAACCGTGCTTGCTGCATCAACATTTGCCTGCTGCGGCGCAGCGGTGCAGAAGGAGCGGGCCTTTCAGGCATCCTCTCCTAATGACTTAAGGGTCGGTTCCAACGAACCGGCCCCTTTTTTTTGCTCGCAATGGCCGCATGGCGTCGGGATGGACCTTACGCAAACGCGGCTCGTTCCGGCGCGGGCCCTTGTTGCTGTGCGCCATTTCGGCTATGCGCGCGCCAAAATCCCCTCCTATCAGGATCACCATATCATGAGCCTCCGTAACGTGGCGATCATTGCGCACGTCGATCACGGCAAGACTACCCTGGTCGACCAGCTGTTCCGCCAGTCGGGCACTTTCCGTGACAACCAGCGCGTCGAGGAACGCGCGATGGATTCGAACGACCTCGAAAAGGAGCGCGGGATCACCATTTTGGCGAAGTGCACCTCGGTGGAGTGGGAAGGCACGCGCATCAATATCGTCGATACGCCGGGCCACGCCGATTTCGGGGGCGAGGTCGAGCGGATCCTGTCGATGGTCGACGGCGTCATTCTGCTCGTCGATTCCTCCGAAGGCGCGATGCCGCAGACCAAGTTCGTCACCGGCAAGGCGCTGGCGCTGGGGCTCCGCCCGATCGTGGTGGTCAACAAGATCGACCGTCCCGACGAACGCACGCAGGAAGTGCTCGACGAGGTGTTCGATCTGTTCGTCTCGCTCGAGGCGACCGACGAGCAGCTCGACTTCCCGGTGCTGTTCGCCAGCGGCCGCAATGGTTATGCCAGCGAAGACGCGTCGGCGCGATCCGGAACGCTGGCGCCTCTGTTCCAGAAGATCGTGGACCATGTCCCCGCTCCCAAGTCCGACCCCGATGGGCCATTCAAATTCCTGGTGACGCTGCTCGACCGCGACAATTTCCTCGGCCGCATTCTCACGGGCCTGGTCCAGAGCGGATCGGTCAAGACCAACATGCCGATCCACGCGCTCGATCCGGACGGCAACGTCGTCGAAACCGGCCGGGCCTCGAAGATCATGGCGTTCCGCGGGCTCGAACGGGTTCCCGTCGAGGAAGCGATGGCCGGCGACATCATCTCGATCGCGGGGCTTACCGTCGCAACCGTCGCCAACACGATCGCGGACCCAAGCGTGAGCGATCCCCTGCATGCACAGCCGATCGATCCGCCGACGCTGTCGATGCGCTTCGCGGTGAACGATAGCCCGATGGCCGGCCGCGAAGGATCCAAGGTGACGAGCCGCATGATCCGCGACCGGCTGTTCCGCGAGGCCGAATCGAACGTAGCGATTCGCGTCACCGAGAGCGCCGACAAGGACAGCTATGAAGTCGCGGGCCGTGGCGAACTGCAGCTTGGCGTGCTGATCGAAACGATGCGCCGCGAGGGGTTCGAACTCAGCATCAGCCGTCCCCGCGTGCTGTTCCGCGAAGGCGAAGACGGCGGCCGCGAGGAGCCTTACGAGACGGTCGTGATCGACGTCGACGAGGAATATTCGGGCACCGTCGTCGAGAAGATGGCGCAGCGCAAGGCCGAGATGACCGATATGCGCCCCTCGGGCGGCGGCAAAACGCGGATCACCTTCTCCGCGCCGTCGCGCGGGCTGATCGGCTATCATGGCGAGTTCCTGTCGGACACGCGCGGCACCGGCATCATGAACCGGCTGTTCGAAAAATATGGCCCGCATAAGGGCAATATCGAAGGGCGAAAAAATGGCGTGCTGATCTCCAACGGGGCGGGCGAGGCGAACGCCTATGCGCTCGGCCCGCTCGAGGAACGCGGCGTGCTGATGGTCGCTCCCGGCGAGGCGCTCTACGAGGGGATGATCGTCGGCGAGAATGCGAAGACCGACGATCTCGAAGTCAATCCGATGAAGGCCAAGCAGCTCACCAACTTCCGCGCCTCGGGCGGCAAGGACGACGCGATCCGCCTGACCCCGCCGCGCCGGCTGACGCTCGAGCAGGCAATCGCCTATATCGACGACGACGAGCTGGTCGAGGTCACTCCCAAGTCGATCCGCCTGCGCAAGCGCCACCTCGACCCGCACGAGCGCAAGCGCGCGAGCCGGGCGAAGGCGGCGTAAAAGGTCTGCCTCGTCGCCCCGGCCTTCGGCCGGGGCCGCCGCGTCAGTCGAACAGGTCTTCCAGAAACGACTTCTTGCGCTTGTGGCGGTAGCGGTCGTCATGGCCGTAATATGGTTGCGGCGGCGCGTGGGGCTGGCCGCGCGGCGCGGGCGGCGGCGCGCTTTCAATGGCAGAGCGTTCGATGATCTTGTCGAGCTCGCCGCGGTCGAGCCAGACGCCACGGCATTGCGGGCAATAATCGATCTCGACGTTCTGGCGCGAACTCATCGTCAGGGGCACCGCGCAGACCGGACAGTTCATGTTGGGATGGGTCATCTTCATCATTCTCCCTCGGTACGCGCCCGGCGTGTGAGGAAGAGGGACCCCGCAGCACCGAGCATGCTCGATGCGGTCCGACATCACGATCGGCTTTCGATCGCCAGAGGGGCCCGGCCCGCGGCGTGAAGATAGGTTGCGCTGCCGGGTCGGCAAGAGTTTGCGCGCCGAGACGGCTTTGGCCGCGGTTGGTCTGAAGCTTTGATCAGCGCGGCAGTTCGGTCTTGCCCATCAGTTGCAAGTCGACCGCGCGGGCGCATTGGCGTCCCTCACGGATCGCCCACACCACGAGGCTCTGACCGCGGCGCATGTCTCCGCAGGCGAAGATAGCGGGATCGCTGGTGACATAGGCGTTGGTGTCGGCCGCGACATTGCCGCGCGCATCGAGCGCGACACCCGCCTGCTCGATCAGTCCGGCGCTGTTGGGCCCCACGAAGCCCATCGCCAGCAGGACCAGATCGGCCTTGAGCGTGAATTCGGTGCCCGGCATCTCGCGCATCTTGCCCTCGACCCACTCGACGCGCACGCATTCGAGCGCCTGGAGCTGGCCATTGGCGCCGAGCGCCCGTTTGGTGACCACCGACCAGTCGCGATCGCAGCCTTCCTCATGGCTCGACGAGGAACGCAGCTTGAGCGGCCAGTGCGGCCACGACAGCGCCTTGGCTTCCTTTTCGGGAGGACGGGGCATGATCTCGAGCTGGGTGACCGAGGCGGCTCCCTGGCGATTCGACGTGCCGACGCAATCCGATCCGGTGTCGCCGCCGCCGATCACGACGACATGCCTTCCGGTCGCAGTCAGCGAGCCGCGCGGCGCAGCGCGAAGCTCGTCGTCGCCGGCGTTGCGCTTGTTCTGCTGGGTCAGGAACTCCATCGCAAAACGGACCCCCGCCAGCTCGAAGCCCGGAATTTCCAGCGGACGGGGCTTTTCTGCGCCGCCCGCGAGCACCACCGCGTCGAAATTCCCGCGCAACGAGTCGAGCGACACTTGGACGCCGACTTCGGTGCTCGTCCGGTAGGTGACCCCCTCGGCTTCCATCTGCACCAGCCGGCGGTTGATCAGGTGCTTTTCCATCTTGAAGTCGGGAATGCCATAGCGGAGCAGCCCGCCCATCCGGTCGTTCTTCTCGAACAGGGTGACGCTGTGCCCGGCCCGGGCGAGTTGCTGGGCGCAGGCCATTCCCGCCGGGCCCGATCCGACCACCGCGACCGACTTGCCGGTCTTGCGCGCGGGGAGTTGGGGCTGAATCCAGCCTTCCTGCCACCCGCGATCGATGATCGCACATTCGATCGATTTGATCGTGACGGGCGAATCCTGAATGTTGAGCGTGCACGCCGCCTCGCAGGGCGCGGGGCATATGCGGCCGGTGAACTCCGGGAAATTATTTGTGGAATGAAGCACTTCGAGTGCGTTCTTCCAATCGGATTCATAGACGAGATGGTTCCAGTCCGGGATGATGTTGTTCACCGGACAGCCATTGTGACAGAAGGGGATGCCGCAATTCATGCAGCGCGCGGCCTGGTCGCGCAGCTCCTGGTCCGCCATCGGCACGACGAACTCATTCCAGTTCTTGAGCCGCTCGGCCGGCTTGAGATAGCCGCGATCCTTGCGCTCGATTTCGAGAAACCCGGTTGCCTTGCCCATATTATTCTCCGGTCATTCCGCGGCGACGGTAACGGCAGCGAGGCGTTCGGCCTCGAGCTGCTGCAGCGCGCGGCGATAATCGCGTGGCATCACCTTTACGAAGCGGCCGAGCGTGGTCGGCCAATCGTCGAGCAGGGCGCGCGCCTGCGCGCTGCCGGTATGGAGGTGGTGCCGTTCGAGCAGGATGCGAAGCCGCTCGGCGTCGTGGCGCAGCATGTCGCCCATGCCATAATCCTCGACGCTTAGCGGGCGCTGTTGCGGGCGCCCGGGGCTTTCGAAATCGACCGCCTCGCGTATCGGCTCGACATCAACCATGGCCGGGTTGCAGCGGTCGCGAAAGCGGCCGTCCACATCATAGACATAGGCCACGCCGCCTGACATGCCGGCGGCGAAGTTCCGCCCGGTCTGGCCAAGCACGGCGACGACGCCGCCTGTCATATATTCGCAGCCATGATCGCCCGTGCCCTCGACGACTGCGATCGCTCCGGAATTGCGCACGGCGAAGCGCTCACCGGCCACGCCCTGGAAATAGGCCTCACCCGCGATTGCGCCATAGAGGACGGTATTGCCGACGATGATGTTCTCGAGCGGATCGCGTCGTACATGGCTGGGCTGGCGGACGATTACGCGGCCGCCGGACAGTCCCTTGCCGACATAGTCGTTGGCGTCGCCGGTCAGCTCGAGCGTCACGCCATGGGCCAGGAAGGCGCCGAAGCTCTGCCCGGCGACCCCCGTCAGCCGCACGGTGATGCTGTTCTCGGGCAGGCCGGCATGGCCATGGCGGCGGGCGACCTCGCCGGACAGCATCGCACCGACGGTGCGGTTGACGTTGACGACCGGCCGCTCGATCACCACTGGCGCGCCGCGATCGAGGGCGGGCGCCGCGGCGGCGATCAGCTCATTGTCGAGCGCGGCGTCGAGGCCGTGGTCCTGCAGCGCCGAATGATGGAGCGTGTTGCCCATCGCGGGCGCCGCCTGGTGAAGCAGCCGGCTGAGATCGACCCCATGCGCCTTCCAATGATCGAGCGCCTTGCGCATATCGAGCCGGTCGACGCGGCCCACCATCTCCTGCAAGGTGCGGAAGCCCATTTCCGCCATGATCTGGCGCAGCTCCTCGGCGACGAAAAAGAAATAGTTGATCACATGCTCGGGCTGGCCGCTGAACCGCGCGCGCAGCACGGGGTCCTGGGTGGCCACGCCGACCGGGCAGGTATTGAGATGGCATTTGCGCATCATGATGCAGCCGGCGGCGATCAGCGGCGCGGTCGCGAAGCCGAATTCGTCGGCGCCGAGCAGCGCGCCGATCGCGACGTCACGCCCGGTGCGAAGGCCGCCATCGACCTGCACCGCGATACGGCTGCGCAGCCCGTTGAGCAGCAAGGTCTGCTGCGTTTCGGCGAGGCCAATTTCCCACGGGCTTCCGGCATGGGTCAGCGAGGTCAGCGGCGAGGCACCGGTGCCGCCTTCATAGCCCGAGATCGTGACATGATCGGCGCGCGCCTTCGAGACGCCGGCGGCGACCGTGCCGACGCCGACTTCGGATACCAGCTTGACCGAGATCCGGGCGCCGGCGTTGACGTTCTTGAGATCGTGGATCAGCTGCGCCAGATCCTCGATCGAATAGATGTCGTGGTGCGGCGGCGGCGAGATCAGGCCGACGCCGGGGGTCGAGTGACGCACCTTGGCGATATTCTTGTCGACCTTGTCGCCGGGCAGCTGGCCGCCTTCGCCGGGCTTTGCACCCTGGGCCATCTTGATCTGGATATCGTCTGCATTGACCAGATATTCGGCGGTGACGCCGAAGCGGCCCGAGGCGACCTGCTTGATCGCCGAACGCATCGAATCGCCGTTGGGGAGGGGCACGAAGCGGTCCGGCTCCTCGCCGCCCTCACCGGTGTTCGAGCGCCCGCCGATGCGGTTCATCGCCACCGCGAGCGTCGAATGCGCCTCGCGCGAGATCGAGCCGAAGCTCATCGCGCCGGTGGCGAAGCGCTTGACGATCTCGGAAGCCGGCTCGACCTCGCCGATGTCGATCGGACGCTCGGCCGGCTTGAGCCGCATCAGGCCGCGGATCGTGAGGAGCCGCGCGCTCTGCTCGTTGATCGAGCGGGCGAACTCGGCGTAACGATCCTGACTGTTGCCGCGCACCGCGTGCTGGAGCGACGCGACGCTTTCGGGCGTCCAGGCATGCTCTTCGCCGCGGATGCGATAGCCATAGATGCCGCCGACATCGAGCATGTTGCGATAGATCGGATTGTCGCCGTAGGCCGCGGCGTGACGACGGACGGTTTCCTCAGCGACCTCGTCGAGTCCGATACCCTCGATGGTGGTTGCGGTGCCGGTGAAATATTGGTCGATAAACGCGGTCGACAGGCCGATCGCATCGAAGATCTGCGCGCCGCAATAGCTCTGATAGGTGGAGATGCCCATTTTGGACATCACCTTGAGGATGCCCTTGCCGACCGCCTTGATGTAATTCTTCTGCACCTCCTGCGTCGACAGGGGCAGCGCCTGTCGCACCCGGATTTCCTCGAGCGTGTCGAAGGCCAGATAGGGATTGATCGCCTCGGCACCGTAGCCGGCGAGAACGCAGAAATGATGGACCTCGCGCGCTTCACCGGTCTCGACGACCAGCCCGGTCTGCATGCGCAGCCCTTGCTTGACGAGATGGTGATGGACCGCGGCAGTCGCCAGCAGCGCCGGCATCGCGATGCGGTTGGCGTCCTGTGCACGGTCGGACAGGATCAGGATGTTCTTGTCGGCCAGCACCGCCTCGGTCGCCGCCCAGCACATTTCCTTGATCGCGCCGCGCAGCCCGGCAGCGCCGCTCGCGGCGTCCCAGCTGGTGTCGATCGTCTCGGTGCGGAACGCGCCGTCGAGTTGGGCCTCGGCCGAGCGGATCTTGGCGAGGTCGGTGTTGGTGAGGATCGGCTGGTCGACCTCGAGCCGCTTATGGGTGCCCGCCTGCCGGCCGAGCAGGTTGGGACGGGGGCCGATCATCGACACAAGCGACATCACCAGCTCCTCGCGGATCGGATCGATCGGCGGATTGGTGACCTGCGCGAAGTTCTGCTTGAAATAGTCGTACAGCAGGCGCGATTTGCTCGACAGCACCGCGATCGGCGTATCGGTGCCCATTGATCCGATCGGATCCTCGGCGTTGCGCGCCATCGGCTCGAGGAATTTGCCGATATCCTCCTGCGTATAACCGAAGGCCTGCTGGCGATCGAGCAGTGCCTGCGGATCGTTCGGGAGAGCAAGGCTTTCGGCCGTCTCGAGGGCTTCGAGATCCTTGAGCTTATACTGCGCGGCCTCAAGCCATCTGGCATAGGGTTTGGCTTCGGCGAGGCTCGCCTTGATCTCCTCGTCCTCGATGATGCGTCCCTGCTCCATGTCGATCAGCAGCATCTTGCCGGGCTGCAGCCGCCATTTGCGGACGATATTCTCTTCCGCGAACGGCAGCACGCCCGATTCCGACGCCATCACGACATGGCCGTCGTCGGTCACACAGAACCGCGCAGGCCGCAGGCCGTTGCGATCGAGCGTCGCGCCGATCTGGCGGCCGTCGGTGAAGGCGACCGCGGCCGGTCCGTCCCACGGTTCCATCAATGCGGCATGATATTCGTAGAAGGCCTTGCGCGCGGGATCCATCAGAGGATTGCCGGCCCATGCCTCGGGGATCAGCATCATGACTGCATGGGCGAGCGAATAGCCCCCGGCAAGGAGCAGCTCGAGCGCATTGTCGAGGCAGGCAGTATCCGACTGGCCGTGCGGAATGATCGGCCAGATCTTGTCGAGATCCGCCCCGAGCAGCTCGGATTCCATTGTCCGGCGCCGCGCATTCATCCAGTTGACGTTGCCGCGCACCGTGTTGATCTCGCCGTTATGGGCGATGAAGCGGTAGGGGTGCGCGAGCTTCCAGCTGGGGAAGGTGTTGGTCGAGAAGCGCTGATGGACCAGCGCGATCGCGGACGTGGTCAGCGGATCGCCAAGGTCGCGATAGAAGCTGCCGACCTGCCTCGCCAGCAGCAGGCCCTTGTACACCACCGTGCGGCTCGAGCAGGAGGGCATGTAAAGCGAGGCCAGGTCGGGCAGATCATGCTTCCGCGCGAGCTCCGCCAGCGGATTCTGGGTCTGCTTGCGGATCACGAGCAGCTTGCGTTCGAACGCATCCTGATCGGCGCAATCCTCGCCGCGAGCGATGATCGCCTGACGGATGACCGGCATTTCGTCGAGCACCGCTTGGCCGAGGCCTTGGAGGTCGATCGGCACCTCGCGCCAGCCGACCAACGCCTGGCCTTCCTTCACGATCAGCCGTTCGAAATGCGAGACCGCGAAATTGCGCGCCGCCTCGTCGCGCGGCAGGAAACACATGGCGACGCCGTAATCGCCCGGCGGCGGCAGTATCAGCCCCGCCTGATTCGCCCATGCGCGCAGCAGGCCGTCGGGAATCTGGATCAGGATGCCGGCGCCGTCCCCCAGCAGCGGATCGGCGCCCACGGCGCCGCGATGATCGATCTTGAGGAGGATTTCCAGACCGTGCTGGACGACTGCATTGGACCTTTCGCCGCGGATATTCGCGATAAAGCCTACGCCGCACGAATCATGCTCGTTGCGCGAATCGTACAAACCCTGATTCTGCGGATAGGTCATCCCGCGCTCGAGCCTCCCCCGAAAAATAGCTGGCGCCCCGCCGGGCGTTTGGCGAGGCTGCTATACGGAAGTCGTCGTCGCGTGAACCCCACAAAGACGCGAGGGGCCCAAAGTACAGCTTTCAATGCGCTCCGCCGCCGATGCAGTTAAGATCGAGCGCCCGTTATGCGGGATTCGGCCGACATGCGTGTTGACGCCTGCACACGGCGCCGCGACAAACGCGCGCAGGATGGGGAGAAAAGGAATGGCCAGAAACGCGATTGTGACGGGCGCAGCCGGAACGCTCGGCCGAGCCGTGGTGATGGAGTTGGCGCGCCAGGGTTATGCGGTGACAGGGATCGATTTGGCGCCCGAGGCCGAGATCGAGGGGCTCACCTCCTATAACGGCGGGGTGAACCTTGCCGACGCCGCGGCCGTCGACGGGGTGTTTGCGCGGCTGGAGGGAGAAAGGGACGGCTTGCACGCACTGGTCAACGCCGCGGGCGGCTTTCAGTGGCAGACGCTTGAGGATGGAAGCGCCGATATGTGGGGCAGGATGTTCGAGATGAACCTGCGCACAGCGGTGGTCTGCACCCGCGCGGCGTTGCCGCTGCTTCGCCGCGGAGGCGGCGCGATCGTCAATATCGGTGCGGCTGGGGCCGTGCGAGCCGCTGCCGGGATGGGGGCTTATGCCGCCAGCAAGGCCGGGATCGCCAAGCTTACCGAGAGCCTCGCCGAGGAGGAGAAGGATCGCGGGGTCCGCGTGAACGCGGTTCTGCCATCGATCATCGACACGCCGGTCAACCGCGCCGACATGCCCGACGCCGATTTTGCGCGCTGGGTGCAGCCGTCCGCGCTGGCCGGCATCATAGCCTTCCTGTTGTCCGACGGCGCCGCTGCGATAACCGGCGCCTTGATCCCGGTCACGGGACGCTGCTGAGCATGGTCTGACGAGGGATTCTCCCGGATTCCTGCCGCGACACAAGCGGCGGCCCGGTTTGGCAGCCCCAATTGCGTGAGCCGCGGTTCGGTGAGCGCAGCCGGTGGAGAAGCGTATGTACAAGATTGAATTTGACGACAAGGCGAAGCTTCTGACGCTGACCCATTGGGGTTTTTGGGATGTCGATCTGGTTCGCACCTACACTGCCGAACTGGCGGCAGTGATGAGCAACCTACGCTTGCGCGTGCGCAACTTTAACGTTCTGGTCGACAATCGCGATTTCCCGGTCCAGTCGGCCGAGGTGCTCGAGGCGTTTGGCGCCGTCATGGCGGAATTGCAGCGCCCCGTCGGACGAACGGCGATCCTCACGTCCAACGTGCTGAGCAAGTTGCAGACAAAGCGGCTCGCGGCGGCTGAATCGGTGCAGATATTCTTTGACGAGCAACAGGCACGAGCGTGGGTCGCCTAGAGACGGAATCCACCAGCGGAACACAGACCGTCAAAACCAAGACCTCTCAGGACGCAGTTCTCAGGGATGGCGGCAATTTCATCTTGGTGGAGCAGAAAAACGCCTTTGAGGCCGTGGTGATCGATTTCCTCAGCCGCGGCTGAACGCCGCATGAGGTCGCGTCCCCCGGCAAGCTGACCCTTCATGCGCCAGAGGCGATCAGCTCCGCCGCGCGTTCGCCGAGCATGAGCGCCATCGCCGTGGTGTTGCCGTTGACCAGCAGCGGCGCCACCGAAGTGTCGGCGATACGCAGCCCGTCGACGCCCCGGACCCGCAAGGCGGTGTCGACCACCGCGTCGTCGTCGCTGCCCATCCGGCAGCTGCCAGCCATATGATAATAGCTCTGCGCGTGCTGCCGGATATGCTCGGCGAGCGCGGCATGGCCGATGATTTGCGCACCGGCGCCGATCTCGGTTGCGATCTCGCCCGCGATCCTGTGGTTTCTGAGCAATGCTCGCATAGCGGTGGTGGCGATGGTCAGCAGCTCAAGATCGCGATGATCGCTGAAATGGCCGGAGCGGATCAGCGGCGGCGCTTCCGGATCGGCCGATCGGAGCGCTATCGAGCCCCGGCTCCACGGGCGACCCTGGTTGATCATCAGCGTGAAACCGCGCGCTGTAGGAAGCAGTCCGCGCCAGCCGCTGCCTGCGCCGGGCAGGCCGGCGCCTAATATCACCTGGGTATCTGCGATCTCGGACAACGGATCGGCTCGGAACAGGCCGCCGGCGGGACACAGCAGACCGGCGAGCATGCCGCGGCGTTGCAGGGCATATTGGGCGAACGCCGCCGCTGCGCGCGCGGGGTGACGATATTCATAGGCCGTGATCGGCGCCGCGAGCGCATATTGGAGCGTATAAGCGATATGGTTCTGGACGTTGAGTCCGACGTCGGGCGAGTTCGCGCGCACCGCTATGCCGTGGCGGGACAAGGCGTCGGCCGGGCCGATGCCAGCGAGCAGCAACAATTGGGCGGTGTTGATGCAGCCGGCGGCCAGCACCACCTCGGCATCGGCGCGGGCCTCGTGCAGCTTTCCGCGATAGACGAAGCGGACGCCGTCGATCCGTGCACCGCCGCCCGAAAGGCCGACCGCGCGCGCGCCCGTCAGGACGGTGAGCGCGCGACGATCGGCAAGCCCGCGCAGATAGGCGCCCCCCGCCGAGGAACGCCGCCCGCCGCCGATCGCGCGATCATAATAGCCGAAGCCCTCGGCGGCGTCGGCGTTGAGATCGTCGACAATGGGCAGCCCGGCCGCAGCAATCATGTCGAGAAAGGCCGAGGCGATCGGGAAATCCGCCGTTCCGCGCGTTATCGCGACCGGGCCCGTGCCGCCATGCCACGCATCCGGGCCGCGATCGCTTGACTCGGCGCGCTGAAAGAAGGGCAGCATATCGGCAAAGCCCCATCCTGCGCAGCCGGCCGTGTCGCGCCATCGGTCATAGTCGCGCGGATGGCCGCGCAGATACATCATCCCATTGATCGCGCTGCCGCCGCCGAGCAGGCGGCCGCCGTACCAGCTCGGTGAGCGGCCCTCGAGCGCCGCTTCGGGCTCGGTCCGGAAGCGCCAGGTATAGCGCGGGTGCCGCATGGTCAGCATCGTAGCGACAGGCACCGAGAGCAGCGGATGGCGATCGGACCCGCCGGCTTCGATCAGCAGGACGCGGCAGCCGGGAAGCAGCGAGAGACGCGCCGCCGCCGCGCAGCCGGCCGGCCCCGCCCCGACGATGATATAGTCATAGGTCGACCGGACGGACCCGGAGAATGCCATGCCGATCGCCGTCAGCCAGCTGTGCGCAATGCGGCGACGATCGCGCCATAAGCCGGCAGGCCCATGCGCGCCAGCAGCGCGGCGACCGTGCAGCAGGCGACGGCGACTACCGAAAGGGCCGCCCCAAGCTCGCCCGTGCCGCCGAACAGCCAGCGGTCGACGAGCGGGACTATCGCGGCCCCCACCGACAGGCCGATCAGGCTGTTCACCAACAGGAACATCGCGGCGTTGGTCGCCCGCACCTCGCTTGGGGTGGCCAATTGGATCGCCGCGATCGAGCAGCAGAAATAGCCGTTGAACAGGAAGGTGAGCGGTGTGAACAGCGCCATCACCAGCATGGGCGTCGGCATCAGCGGGGCCAGCGCGGCCGGCAATATGCTTGCGATGCTGATCAGCATCACCACGCGCATGTTGGCGTCGTGACGGCCCCGCCGGGCGAGCCGCTCGGCGTAGAGGCCGCCCGCGATCGATCCGGCGCTGCCGACCACGAGATAAGCGAGCCCCAGATAATTGGCCGCCTCGCCGGCGGTCATGCCGAAACGCCGGATCATCAGCGTGGGATACCAGCCGACCAGGCCGTAGCCCATGATGCCGAGGACGGTCGAATTGCCGTAGATCGACGCGAAGGCGCGAGGCTGCGCTGCGAGGTGCCTGAAGAGCACCGCCAGGCTGCCCCGCGAGACCGCAGGCCTTGGCGCTCGTCGAGGTTCGCGCGTCATCATTACCAGCGCCGCGACCGCCACGCCAGGCACAGAGACTGCGAGGAAGGCCGCCTGCCACGCGTGGAGGTGTCCCACGACCGGCAGAACGACATCGCCTTTGGCGGCGATTGCGTCGACCACAGACCCGCCCACCATCAGCGCCAGGCCGCTGCCGATGGTGATCCCGAGCGTGTAGATCGCCATCGCCCTCGCAAGCCTTTCGGGAGGGAAGGCGTCGCTCATCGACGAATGCGCCGCAGGTGAGAGTGCGGCTTCGCCGACACCGACGCCCATGCGGGCCGCGAAAAGATGCGGATAGCTGCCCGCGAAGCCGCAAAGCGCGGTGCAGACACTCCAGAACAGGATGCCGCACGCGATGATCCGCCTGCGGCTGATCCGGTCGGCAAGCAGCCCGATCGGGATGCCGATCACCGAATAGAGCAGCGCGAAGGCAAGCCCCTGCAACAGCCCCATCTGCAGATCGCTGATCGCCAAATCCCGTTTGATGGGTTCGACCATCAAACTCAGAATCTGGCGATCGACGAACGACAGGATATAGGCGGCGAGAAAGACGCCCAGCGCGAAGTTCGCGCTTCGCATGGATGCGCGCCGCGACGGACTCTCAGCCCGGGCGAACGGAGATAGTCGGGCGCCGTCTGCCACCGTCAGAACTTCTGGTTCACGGCGAGGTAGAAGACCCGGCCGCGCGGATCGTGAACGATCGGGTCATAGCCAAGATTGAGCTGCGCGACGGGCGGATCCTTGTCGGCGACGTTGATCACGCCGAAGGTGAAACTGCTTGCCCCGCTACCCACCAGATCCTCGAGCGTCAGCACATATTGCAGGTCGAAAGTGTTGAACGACTTGATGTGGTTGTTGGTGATGCCCGTGCGATCGTTGGTGTAGCTGCTGACATAATGGCCAAGCGCGTTGACGGCATGCATGCCCGAGGACCAGCCGAGCCCATATTCCACCCGGTCGCGCGGCAGCGAGCGGCCCAGATTGTTGAAATTGACGCTGCCGGCGCCGTCGATCACGGCGCCCCCTGGCGACAGCTGGATGCGGTAGTTGATGATATGGTTCCATGCGGCGTTCGCCTCGAGCCGTCCGATACCGGTGTCGACCGAATAATGGCCGCTGATATCCAGGCCCTTGGTGCGCACCGAGGAAGCGTTGATAAAGTTGATCCGCACGAGCTGGAGCGCGCCGGTGGCATCGCGCTGGATGCGCTGCTGGGCCGGCGTGTCGGTCAGGCCGGCCGCGGTGTCGGCCCGGGCCTGGTTGATGATCGGCTGAGGATTCTCCTTCACGATCAAGTCCTTGTACTTGAACGAATAGAAGTCGGCGGACAGCTCCAGCCCGGGCACCGGCTTCACAGTGCCGCCAAGATTATAGTTGGTCGACTTTTCGGGGCGAAGGTTGGGATTGCCCCGTGCCTGGGTGTTGACGAACAGGAACACCCCTCCGTCGCTGACCGAGGGCTGCGAGCTTTGCACGGCCACGCTTTGGTATATCGACGGTGCGCGGAAGGCACGTCCGTAAGAGCCCCGGAACGACAGCCAGTCGGCGGGCCGCATGAGCAGCGCGAATTTCGGGCTGAAATTGCCGAAGCTCGACTCATATTTCTCGTAGCGGCCCGAAATTTGCGCTTCGAACAGGTCGCCATAGGGCAGGCGAACTTCGCCAAAAACCGAATAGACCTTCTGCCGGCCCGAAAAATCCGGCGCCTGACCCAGTGTGATCAGCTCCCCCGCATTGACCAGGTCGCTCCAGTTGTGGCGGAAATAGCTGTTCCTGTACTGGACGCCGAGCGCGCCGGCCGCGGTGCCGCCGCTATAGGTGAACAGGTCGCCGCTCGTTACCGCCTCGATCGTCGCTAGCGAGCTTTTGGCGCGCAGGTCGGTGGTGCCGAACAGGCTGGCGATCAGCTCGGGGCTGTTGGCGCTCGCGGGATTGAGCTGCGACGAGCCGAACACGTTGACATAGCTGCAGCTCCCCACGCCCGGCACCCCGGTCGCCGGGTTGCAGTTGGGCCCGCCGAGTCCGCGCAGCGCGTTTTGAAAACGCGACGAAATCGTATCCGCCTTGTCGTAGAGCGCGGTCTGTTGGCTGAAGGTGCTCGCGACGCTCCAGGTCCATCCCTGGGCGAGTTGGCCGTCGAGCGCAGCCGCCAGCCGGAAGGTGTTGTAGCGGTTGGTCGTGATGGTCGGTCCATAACTCGACCCGCGCAGCCGCCCGCGAAACAGCACGTCCTCGCCGAACGGATTATAGGGGTTGCTCGCGGGTACCACCGGGCTGATCGACAGGATCGGGAATGACGGCGACGAAGTCGTTTTGCTGTTCGTATAAGCGTAGGCGCCTTCAAGATTGAGATGGGTGGTGTCGTTCAACGCCACGTTATAGGATGCGAAGCCCTGCGCGCGCTCCTCCTTGGGTATGATGTCGTAGAAGCCCGAAAAGTCGAAGCGGCAGAAGGTATCGGTCGCCGAGTTCCGGTAACTGTCGGGAAAGGCCGCGTTGGTGCAGTCGGGATCGGGAACGAAGCGCTTCTGGCTCGGCAAGAAGAAGGAGCCGGGCTGGCCGTAGCTGGAGACCGAATGCCAGGTCGGCCGGCCGAAGGTCTTCGCCTGGGTGAAGCGGCGCTCGGTGGTCGCGAGCCGAGTGCTCGAATAATAGGACCCGGCAATCACGAGGTCTCCGCCGCCCAGTTCGAAGCCGGCGATGCCCTCGAGATCATATTGGCGCGCGCCGTCGATGAAGTTGATGCGCCCGGTGAATTCGGGTCGATCGACCTTGCGGCGGGTTATGAAGTTAATCACGCCGGCGACCGCGTCCGAGCCATAGGTCGCGGCGCCGCCGTCCTTGACGGTCTCGACCCGCTGGACCGAGATGAGCGGAACCAGTGAATTGATGTCGACGAAGGTGCTGCCGTCGGCGGAGGCCAGCGCGCTCAGCGTCTGGCGCCGGCCATTGATGAGCACCAGCGTCGATCCGAGGCCGAGGTTGCGCAGATTGAACTGTGCGGTGCCGGCCGTGAGCACCTGATTGAGCGAGTCCACCTGCGCTTCGGAGCCCGCATTGGCCGGTAGCGCCCGGACTAGTTCGGACGCGTTCACGATGGCGCGCGTCTGAAGCGCTTTGCTGTCGAGCACGTCGGTGGGTGAGGGCGTCGATGACTGGCGGATGAGCGACCCGGTAACGACGATGTCGCCGCCCTGTTGCTCCTCGCTTCCCGATTGCGTCGTCGGCGCGGCCGTCTGTGCACCGGCGGCCGTGGCCATGAGCGCCAGGGCCGACCAGGCGACGGTCGCACGCAAGGGCATGTGCTTGTTTCCCATTTTCCCCTCCTGTTTCGCGCCCGCGCTCGGGGCGGGTCGCGCTGTTGTATCTGATGGAACCCGAACGATAAGGAACGCTACGCACCGGTGAAGACAGGTTGCTCCTCGATCATGCCGCGGCGGCCAGGTCGACCCGGCCGGAATGGCTGCCGGCGAGCCGTGCCCCGTCGCCGAGCGCCAGCTTTTCCCGCAACGTCCCGGGCCGGTAGGCCGTCTTGTACAGGCCGCGCTCCTGAAGCCGCGGAACGACGAGGTCGATGAAATCCTCGAACGACCGGGGCATCAGCAGCCGCGCGAGGTTGAAGCCGTCGATATCGGTGTCGCGCATCCATCCGGCCATCTCGTCGACGACATGCTCGACGTCGCCGACGATCAGCAGGTTACGTCCCGACAGGGACATCTGCTCCGCCACCTCGCGCACGCTATAGGCCCGGCCTCCACGGCGGGTGAGGTTTTCCATCAGGGTGCGATTGGCGTCGGTTTCCGAATATTCGATCTCGCCGTCGAGCGGATAGCGCGACAGGTCGACGCCCAACCCGCCGGAGGCATGGACCAGCGTCGCCTCCGCGCTCGCGGCGCGCCTATATTCTTCATGTTTCTCTCGAGCCTCGTCCGCGGTGCGGCCGACAATCACGGTGAGCCCGGCAAGGATGCGCGCCCGATGCGAAGAGCGCCCCTGCTCGCGCATCGCCCGACGGATGTCGGCCACCGCGGCGGCGAGCCCCGCGCGCGTCGTGCCGTTGACGAACATGCATTCGGCATGGCGGGCCGCAAAAAGCTTGCCCCGGCCCGAGGATCCCGCCTGGAACAGCACAGGGGTGCGTTGCGGCGACGGTTCGCACAAGTGCATGCCGCTCATCGAGAGATGCGCGCCCTGGTAGCTCACCTCGTGCACCCTGGCCGGATCGGCATAGACGCGATTGGCGCGGTCGCGCGTGACCGCTTCGGGCTCCCAGGATTGCTCCCACAGCCGATAGACGATCTCCATGAAGTCGTCGCCATAATCGTAGCGCGCGTCGTGCGCCGGCATTTCGCGGCCCTGCGCGCGGGCGCCGCTCTCGAGGATGCCGGTGACGATGTTCCACCCGATCCGGCCGCCGGTCAGATGATCGAGCGTGGAAAGGCGCCGGGCGAACAGATAGGGCGTTTCGTAGAGCACGTTGCCGGTCACGGCGAAGCCGAGATGTTCGGTGACCGAGGCCATCGCACCGATGAGCGCAAAGGGATCGTTCATAGGGACCTGGACGCCGGCGCGAACCGCAGCGTCCTTCGATCCGCCGTAAACGTCGTACACCCCGATCGTATCGGCGAGGAAGATCATGTCGAACAGGCCGCGCTCGAGCAGCCGGGCATAGTCGGTCCAGTAGGACAGGCGGTGGAAATCGAGCGACCGGTCGTCCTGGTGAGTCCACATGCCCTGCGCCAGGAAGCTCGGGCAGAAGCAGTCGAGCGCGCCGAGGATGATCTCCTTGTCCTGGGTCATTTTGTCGCCTCCAGATCCTTCGAGCATCGATCGGCCGCGTCAGACCGGCGGCATGGGGCGCACCGGATCCTGCCCGTCCCAATCCTGCGCAGCGGCAAGAACATGCGCGTACATCGCCTGGCGCGACGGCGTATGTTCGAGCAACTCGAGATAGGCGCCGGGGTGGTCCGGATGGTCGAAATAGGAGAAGCGCCCGCGCGGCGTCTCGCCCTCGAAGACCATCTCATAGTCCGCCGCCGCGAGGACCGGCAGCATCGCCGGATAGTCGGCGGTGCGCTGGCAGCTATGATGGAAGCGCTCGCGCTCGGCGCACCCGGCGAGAAAATCGTTCCAGATCGAGGGCGCGGCGTTGGTCTGGTGCATCATCTCGAATTCGAGGCCGTTGCAGTTCGCGAACGCCACGATCAGTTCGGCGTCGCATGCCGCGCCGCGATAACGGGCCGACAACTTGCCGTGTGGAAGCACGAACCACGGGCCCACGCCAAGGTTTCGGCTGAAATGGTCGAGGCTCGCCTCCATGTCACGCGTTGCGAACGCGATCTGTGAGATTCGTCCGAGAGATCGGGTCAGCATCCTCTCCTCGCTCTTCGCGATGGTCGGGTGGAGATTTGTCTCCGCAGACGCCCAAGTCCAATATAGAGTCATGCTGCGCCGTATCTCGAATTGAGATAGAGAGGCCCGGGTTTCGAGGGCGCCAGGGAGAAGGGCGATGCCGTTTCGCCGGCTTAGATATTTCGTCGCGGTGGCCGAGCGGCGAAGCTTCAGCAAGGCGGCCGCGGATCTCAATATCGCGCAATCCGCGCTTTCCCGCCACGTGGCCGATCTCGAGGCGTCGATTGGAGCGCTGCTGCTCGAGCGATCCTCGAAGGGAATCCACCTGACCTCGGTGGGCCGGGTGCTGTTCGACGATGCGGGCCGGCTGCTGGCCCAGCTCGACTCGGCTTATGACAATGCGCGGCTCGCTGCGGCCGGCTCGGCGGGCAAGCTGATGATCGGTCTCAACGAACTCGCGGTTCGCAACCCGATCATCACCGGCGGGATCGTCCAGTTCCTGGGCACGCATCCGCGCGTCGATCTCAAGCTTCGTGCGATGTCGTCGGTCGAGCAAATCGCCAACCTGCGCGATCGCAAGATCGACGCGGGCTTCATGATCGAGCGCTCGACCGCGGTTTCCGAGCTCGATCATCTGCCGATCGCCTTCGATCGCTTCGTACTGGCGGTGGCGCGCAGTCATCCGCTCGCGGCGCGCAGGAGTGTCGCGGTCGATGATCTGCGCGACCTGTCCTTCGTCTCGATCGCGCTGGATCGTCACTGGCTCGCCCAATCGAGGCTGCTCGCCGAATGCCGGGCAAACGGCTTTCATCTGCGCGTGGCGTGCGAGGTGGATTCTGAACAGCTGCAGCTTGCGCTCGTCGCCGAGGGGGTCGGCGTCGGTTTCGTCAATGAATCGGTCCGGCACGCGCTGCCCAGGGGGGTAGTGTTGCTCAAGGTCCGGGAGCTCAAGGTCGGCCTGCAGCTTGATCTGGTCTGGCTGCGCAACCAGAAAAACGATCTGCTCGAGGATTTCGCCGCGTGCATCGACCGGGCCGGTCGCGCGGGTCAGGCCGCTCCGTCACCCGCGCGCGCGTTGAGCCGGTAGCCGACGGCGAGTTCGTTGACGATCAGCCGTGGCCGAGCCGGATCGACCTCCAGCTTCTGACGGTTTCAGGCTTCCCGGTTGGTCGCAGAGGCCGGCGGCTGCCGCCGTCTGGCGCTGAGCGCCCGAACGCGTTCCATGTGCAGATTGGCGAGCCCCAGATGGGCGCGGGCCGCCTTCATGTCGTTACAGGATAGGCCCAAATCCAGCTCCTGGGTCGCGCGTGCCGCATGATATCCTGCGGTCAATTCAGCTTCCATGGCGTGCTTCTCTCGTCGGGCGGCAAATGTGCAGGCCCGATCCCATTCTATGGACGAGTTTTGTGAAAATTCGGCGATAGCGAGAAGAGCGACGCCGGCCGATGCCGAAGCTAGACGAGCAGAAGGATGCCTACCACCAGCGTCACCAGGGTCGCGCTGGCCATCAGTGCGAGGGCGCCCAAGGCTGCTCGCTGCTCCGGCTTCATTTGACATTCCTTCCGCTCCATTCCTCCGCTTCTGTAGGACGGACCGATGAACAAACCCTTTGCGCATCAAGATTTTGATCTGCCCCACCGAGTGGACCGATTGCTTTGTTAATGGATTAAGCCATTGCTGCCATATTCGTCTGGCGCTGCGGCACCTTGGCGCGACACCGAGACTTATGAGCCGGGGCAGTTCGTTACCGATGCCGGCTCGATGTGGTACGCCAACCGCAAGACCACGATACGTACATCGCCAGCACGGACAATGCTGGCGGCACCCAGGCCGGGGCTGGATCGAGCTGACCAGCGCCGGGATCGTCACCCATAGCCTGCCGTGGCCGCAGGGAACGGATTGGAAGAACTTCCTTTCAAGGCATCGGGGATGATGGCTGGAAGGGGTGGTTAGGCGGCGTGGACAAATTCAGCGAAGCGTTTCTACGCTCACTAGCTTGAGGTCGCCGTCGAAGGGCTCGACGTATGCGCAGATGTTGTCCGAGAACTCGTCCATCAGATTGAGCCCTTCGGGATCATAGTCGTTTTCGGCGACCAGCCTCAGTTTGCCGTCCACAAAGGTGCAACTGACATTGTGTTCGTGCGGATAGTGAAGCCGAAACGCTTCGGTGATGTCGCGCGCCGCTTCGTCTCCCGCTGCGGCGGGAACATCATGGCATTCCAAAGTGATGCGATACATGTGTCGATGCTCCGGGTTTTGCGAACCTATCGGGAAACAGGGCTGACGGGGAAGCCGAAATGATTGACGAGGCGAGCGGGGATTGATTCAAGGCTGCTTTTTGGAGGCAGGCTTGAGCAGGGGCGATCTCACTGAAGCAGAATGGCGCATACTGAAGGGCCTGTTGCCCATCGTGCCTGAAAACCGTGGCCGAGGCCGTCCGCCTGAGCAGAACCGCTCGATCATCAATGGCATCCTTTGGCGGCTCCGCTGCGGCGCTCCGTGGCGCGACCTTCCGCCCAAATATGGCAGTTGGAACACGATCTACCGCCGGTTCCGGCGCTGGAGCGAGGCGGGGGTCTGGGAGACCGTTGCCGTGACGCTGGCCGAGGTCATGGCGGACAGCGGCCATTACAGCATCGACAGTACCACCGTTCGCGCCCACGTTTCGGCAGCGGGCGGAAAAGGGGGACTCATCGACGCGCTCTTGGCCGCTCGCGGGGCGGGTTCACCAGTAAGCTTCACTGCCTGGCTGATGCCCTCGGACGACCGCTCGCGTTCCATCTGACGGTCGGTGAAGCGGCGGACTGCAAGGCCTATGATGCGCTCATAGGTTTGCCCGAGCGCGCACCTGACGCTTTGCTCGCCGACAAGGGCTACGACGCCGACGCAATCCGTGCCAACCTTGCTCAACGGAAGATCGAGGCCGTCATTCCCGGCCGGTCAAACCGCCGCGTGAAAATCGAGCATGATCGGGCGCTCTACAAGCAGCGCAATCGCATCGAGCGCATGTTCGGACAGCTCAAGATCAACCGCGCCATCGCCACCCGATACGATCAACTGGCCAACAGCTTCCTCGGAATGGTCCATCTCGCCGCCGCCAGATACTGGCTCAAATTTGTCCACGCCGCCTAGTAGAGGTTCGTTTTCACCTAACCTTAAGATCGAAAGCATATCGGATGCGTCATCTTGTTGGGGGTAGCGATGACACCTGTTCAAAGTGCATGCGTTAACACCGTGGTTCCCTTGATTTTTGGGATCGCGGGCTTTTTGCGCCTTGGTCGGTTTGATTGGACATTAGCAATCGTCCTCGCCGTTGTGATTCCCCTCGCATTTATTTGGTCTCTACAGCGTGCTCGTTTTGAGCAGAAGTATGGAAAGCTCAAGGTCAATAGCGTGCTATTCGGTCGAAAAAGATAGCGTCCGCCTCCGGGGCACGAGCCATCATTGCCGACTCGCTCTCGCTCCGGCAGTCTCGTCCTGTGTGCAATCTCTGCCGCCTCAAGAACGTCGAGCGCTGGGAGATCGCCCAGGCCATGGGCGCCGACGCGGCTTGGCGTCACGACCTAGGGGTAACGAAGGATTACGCCGCGCTAGGTGGCCCTGGGTACGTCGTCCGGCGGGACGCCCGGAGCCAAGCCGGCCCAGGCGTCCCGATCGCCTACTGAGCGTGATCGCTCGACGAGATCGGCGTCAGCAGCGGCGAGGTGCCCTGGCTGGCTGAAGTCCCACCGCGACGACAGTCCCGAGCGTGGCTGCGGTATTACCCGAGCCTTCCTGGCGATGCTTGCCCTCGATCGTGACGCGCTTTCCGCCCAGCTCGATCCACTGCGGCGCAAGATCCATCTTGGCGGATTTGCCGAAGGCACCCTTGCCAGTGCGCCACGCGATCTTGCCTTGCCCGCGGGTGCCTTTGGGAATGACGATGTAGCCATTCATCATCACGTCATAGACCGTGCTGATTGTGAAAACGTCGCCCTCCCTCATGGATTTGGAAGAGACTCGCTGTTCGGCGTAACCGTCAGCTCGGTATTGGCAGGAAGCGTTCAGACGCTCGGCTGCTCCATTGGAGCAGTCGGAACGGCGGCAACGGCGTTTTGCACGCTGGCAACCTGCGCACAGACAGGTGCGGCGAATGCCAGCAGCGTTGCTGGCGATTTGAAGGAAATGTGATCCAATTCGGATCTAAAGACAGCAGCCGCCCACCGGCGAATGGCTAGGGGAGATGGGTGCGAGGGGTGGTGAGCCCGCCGAGAGCGCTTGTGCGTTGACCGCGCAAGGAGAACTGACATGCCCGGCAAACCACGCACCACGACTGACCCGGCCGACGATCGGAAGCCCGATGTTGACCCCGATCCCGATGGTACCGAGCTGCCCGACGATCCAGTTGAGGCGATCGAGGAAACCGGAGAGCCTTCGGGGGGCAACTTCGCCTAGTGAGGCACTCCATGTCGTTGCAGGCGATCGGCGCTCTTGTGCTCAGCGTTCACCATGCCTCGATCGTCACGCTGCAAGCGACGCCAGCGTATAAGCTGATAGAAAACCAGATGCTCCCGCAGAATTGCGCGCACAGCCTCCGGTCGTGTCGGCCTCTCGGGCCGCTCCTCGATCCAAGCGTCGAGTGCTATCAGCCGCACATTATTACTTCCTGCCCCCGCTTCGGCGGGGGTTTTTGTTTCGATATCTGGACAGGCAGCGGTTTTGGACACCGGATTGGATACCGTGCCACAATATTCCCTCGAATTGTTTGAAATCGCTGGTGACCCCTACGGGACTCGAACCCGTGTTTTCGCCGTGAGAGGGCGACGTCCTAGACCGCTAGACGAAGGGGCCGTTGCAGCGGAGCGGCGTCCTTATGGGGCGGTTCGGGGCAAGTCAAGACGGATAGGCAACCCTGACGCCTGCGCTGCGTTGGAGCGGCCATGATCCATCATGTCTCGCTCGGCGCCGGCGACATTGCGCGCGCGCAACAGTTTTACGACCCTCTGATGCGGCTGGTGGGGTTCCGGCGCGTAAAGCTCGATTCCTGGGGTGTCCATTATGGCACGGGGGACATTTTGTTCAGCTTGTTAAGGCCCGACGATGGCGGCGCCGCGACCGCGGGCAACGGCGTGCATGTCGCTTTTGCGGCGGGCGATCGCGCGATCGTCGACCAATTTCATGCGCAGGCGCTCCAGCTCGGCGGGATCGATGGGGGGCGGCCCGGCATCCGCCCGGACTATGACGCGCATTATTATGCCTGCTTCGTCGCCGACCCGTTCGGTAACAAGATCGAGGTGGTCACCTTTGCCGCGGGATGAGCGCTGGGTGCGTCTCCGGATCGGGAAAATACGCAATGGCCTCTCGCCAGCATGCCGCTAAAGGGGGTGTATGCAGCGCGACATCGCTCGACAGGATGAGGCCAATAGTCTGATTGCCCTTCATGGCGATGCAGCTATCTCGGCGCTTGTCGGCAGGATCTCCGACGCCGTGCGCAAATGCGATGATCAGGCGGTGCGGGAGCTCGATCATGTCCTGCAACTCGTCGAGGCGCGGCTCGAGCGGCCGTGGCGGCTGGTGCGCATCGCCGATCCCGACCGCGTCTAGGCCGATTGAGCTGGGCTGAAAGCCCCCTAGAGATAGCCGTCACCGCGCAGGCTTCGGAAGCCGCTGCGCCCGATGATGATGTGATCGTGCAGGCGGATTTCGAACAGGCGCGCGGCCTCGGCGACCGCGCGGGTGGCCTCGAGGTCGCTGCGGCTGGGCTCGGGATCGCCCGAAGGATGGTTGTGCGTCATGATCAGTCCGGTCGCGCCGAGCGCCAGCGCGCGGCGCACGATTTCCCGCGGAAAGATATCGACCCGCGTGATCGTTCCGCGTCCCGCGAGCTCTTCCGCCAGAAGGCGGTTCTTGGCGTCGAGATAGAGGACGCGAACCTGCTCCGCCGGCTCATGCGCCATGCTGACGAACAGATAGTCGAGCACGGCGCGCGTATCGGGCAACACCGGACGGCTGAGCAATTCGGCGCGCAGCAGTTCGTCGATCAGGGGCCGCACGGCAAGCAGCAGTTCGACGAGCGACTGGTCATCGGCGAGGTACGCGGCGATTGCGGCGCGGTCCGCTCCCAGCAGTCGGGGTAGGCTGCCGAAGCTCGCGATCAATCTGGGAACGATGCGCCGCGCCGCCGTTTCGCCGCGGAGCGGTGCGATCAGCCTGACGAGGAGCTGTTCGCCCTTCGCCGATGCGCGCGGCGGGCAGCAAGGAGCGGCGGCGGTGAGCTCGACGTCATCATATTCGCGCAGCCCCAGGATGCCGGCACCGGCATCCGCCGCGCAAGGCCGGTTCTGCCCGTCTCTCGCAACGCGGTGCCGCATGAGGAGGCGGAGCCTTTCGAGAAAGGCTCCTTCCGCGCGCGGGCTGCGGGCATTGCCAGGCCGACGACCTTCGAAGGCTAATGTTTCAGCGCGATGATCAGCGTAGAGAGCGCCGACAGCCCCGACAACAATATGCCCGTCGCTAGCGCAAGGCCAATGATCAGGCCGATCATCCATCCTGCGCGCTGCAGAACCGACAGATTGTTGTGCGGACGGGAGTCGGTCGCGAAAGGCAACGCGAAGCGACCGCCTCTCTGAACGGAGAAGTGCGACTGCTCGTCGTGAAGCTCTTTGCCAGATGGCGCATGTCCCCCAAACCCGTCCCCGCCTGAGGGTTCGAGAGTGGCAAGACCGGGCAATAAGGCTAGGTCCGGCGATTGGGGGCCCAATTGCGGCGAGGCGTGGAAAGCCCCGCCAGCCTCCAGGATTTGGGCTGCTTCGACCCGCGTGCTGACGCCGAGGACACGCATCGCCTCCTTGATCCGCTTGTCGACCGTGTGGGCGGAAATGCCGAACTGCTGCGCGATCTGCTTCGACGATCGATGCTCGAGCACCAGCCGCAAATAGCTGCGCTGACTCTCCGTCAGCCTGTCGATCCGATCCGCGTCCATCATACTGGAATCTAGCGAGTTCCGGATCGACAGGCCATCGTAGAATCGCGGCCGCGGAGAGCGCCGTCAGGCGGCGGCGCGCTCCCGCTCCTTCATCTCCTGATTGAGCATCTCGGCAAGCAGGAAGGCCAGCTCGATGCTCTGCCCGGCGTTCAGGCGGGGGTCGCAATGGGTGTGATAACGGTCGGCAAGATTCTCGTCGGTCACCGCCATTGCCCCGCCGGTGCATTCGGTCACGTTCTGGCCGGTCATCTCGGCATGGATGCCGCCACCATGGGTGCCCTCGGCGCGATGGACCGCGAAGAAGCCGCGGACCTCGGCCAGGATGCGGTCGAACGGGCGCGTCTTATAGCCGTTGGGAGCCTTGATGACATTGCCGTGCATCGGATCGCACGACCATATCACCGGGCGACCCTCGCGCTTGATCGCGCGGACCAAGGCGGGAAGATGCTTCTCGATCTTGTCATGGCCGTAACGGGTGATCAGCGTGATCCTGCCGGGTTGCCGCGCCGGATCGAGCGTATCGAGCAGCCGCAGGAGCGTGTCGGGCTCGAGGCTGGGCCCGCATTTCAAACCGATCGGATTGCCGATACCGCGCAGGAACTCGACATGCGCCGATCCTTCGAAGCGGGTGCGATCGCCGATCCACAGGAAATGCGCCGAACAGTCATAATATTGACCGGTCAAGCTGTCCTCGCGTGTCAAAGCCTGCTCATAGGGGAGCAGCAGCGCTTCGTGGCTCGTGTAGAATTGGGTTCCCTTGAGCTGCGGCACCGTTTCCGGGTTGATCCCGCAGGCGGCCATGAAGTCGAGCGCGTCGCCGATTCGGCTCGCCACCTCGCCATATTGCGCGGCCCAGGGGCTGCGGCCCATGAAGTCGAGTGTCCAGGCATGGACCTGATGGAGATTGGCATAGCCGCCATTGGCGAAAGCGCGCAGCAGATTGAGCGTGGCCGCCGACTGGCTGTAGGCGCGGATCATCCGCCGCGGATCGGGAGCGCGCCCCGCGGCTTCGAAGGCGATATCGTTGATGATGTCGCCGCGATAGCTCGGCAGCTCGACACCGCCAATCTCCTCGGTCCCCGCCGAGCGCGGCTTGGCGAACTGCCCGGCCATGCGTCCCAGCTTCACCACGGGGAGCTTGGAAGCATAAGTCAGCACAACCGCCATCTGGAGGATGACGCGGAAGGTGTCGCGGATATTGTTCGGATGGAACTCGGCGAAGCTTTCGGCACAATCGCCGCCCTGGAGCAGGAACGCCTTCCCCGCGGCGACCTGCGCAAGCGCACTTGTCAGCTCGCGCGCTTCGCCTGCGAACACCAGCGGCGGATAGCCCGAAAGCTCCTGCTCGGCAGCGGCAAGCGCAACCGCATCGGGATAATCCGGCATCTGCACCGCGGTATGTTGGCGCCAGGTCGAGGGCGTCCAGTTCGTCACCATTCCAGTCCTATTCTCATTTCGGGCGCTCCCCATGCGCGCGGGGGCGCGGAAACGCAAGCGAGGGTGGCTTTCGGCCTTGCAAGATTGGGTTGGGGTTGGGCTCGGCCTCAGGCCGCGGCCGCGCGTCTCCGCCGCATATAGAAATCCGCAAACAGGCCGAGCAGTACGACGCTGGCGATGCACAATCCGATATAGGCCGCGTGAGTGGGCATGAATTCGATCCAGAGAAAGCCCGCCACGTAGCTGAGCGCGACCGACGCCACGAAGGTCTGCAGCGAATTGGATCCGATCACGGCGCACTGGCGCATGAACCATAGCCGCTGGAGCGGCGGCCACATCCACAGCAGGCTCATCATCAGCCAACACACCGATAACGCGTGCGCCACGCGAATGGGGCCGATCCGGATCTTGCTCTGGTAGAGCACCTCGAACGAGAACCAGCCCTGCGCCAGAAACAATATGGTCAGACCTGCGAAGAGAAGCGCCGGCGGGACAAGCCAGCGCCAATCGCCTTCGGCGCGCCGCTCCAGGCGGGCCAGCAGGCGATGGCGGCCGGCGGCCATCGCGCCGAAGAACAGCAGCTGCCACGACGCCGGATTGAAGTTCCAACGCCAGTCGCCGACCGGCGAGCCGCCGATGATGTTGAACCAGGCATGCTCGTGCGCGAACCAGTAAAGCGCCGCCGAGGCGGCGAGCGCCAGCAACACATGCACGCGCAGCAGCAGTGCGAAGAGCGGGGCGGTCGCCAGCAGCACCATATAGGTGACCAGGATCTCCAGGCAGTAGGGCTGCACGTAGAGGATGAGGAAATCGACGATGGTGGCGGGTCCGCCGGCGATGAACCAGCTGTAGAAACTCAAACGGGCCAGATCGTTCGAGAACAGGCACAATGGCAGCAGCGCGAGGAACAGGACCAGATTGTAGAGATAGAGCTTGCCCGCGCGAACCCAGACCTTGCCGGCGAAACCCCGCACGGTCACGTCCCGGTCGGCGCGCAGATATACCGCGCCGACCAGATATCCGGAGAGCAGGAAGAAGATCTCAGCCGCGCTGGAAAACCCCCACAGGGTCAGCGTCGGGAACTGCATCCCGACCATATGCATTCGGTCGGTGAAGCCGGTGATATGGTTGATGGTGATCGTGATCAGCGCGAGGCCGCGCAGGATATCGATGCTGGCGTCGCGCCGGCTTGAAGGTACGGCGGGGGGCTTGCTGGAATCGTAGGAGGTCACGGAGCGCGGCTTAGCCTAGGCATGGGAAATTACAATCTGGCGGCGGCGCACATCTCCGTTCATTGATCCTGAAGGGCCGACGCCCATATATGATTCGAGCGACGCGCCCGCGAGGCGCCTCTACCGGAGACTGCATGACTGAGACCCTGCCCGTATTGCCGCTGCGCGACATTGTCGTCTTTCCGCACATGATTGTTCCGCTTTTCGTCGGGCGCGAGAAATCGGTGGCTGCGCTGGAAAGCGCGATGGCCGCCGACAAGTCGATCTTTCTGGTTGCGCAGCTCGATCCCGCCGAAGACGACCCCGACCGCGATGCGCTCTATGATCTGGGCGTGGTCGCGAGCGTGCTCCAGCTGCTGAAGCTGCCCGATGGCACGGTCCGCGTGCTGGTCGAGGGCAAGCAGCGCGCGCGACTCGAGGATCTGCATGGCGAAGAGGCGCATCTGAGCGCGACGATCGAGCTTATCGAGGATGTCGCCGCGGAGGGCGCCGAAGTCTCCGCGCTGATGCGCTCGGTGATCGATCAGTTCGAAAATTATGCGCGGCTCAACAAGAAGCTGCCGGCGGAAACCTCGGTTCAGCTGGGCCAGATCGACGAGGCTTCCAAGCTCGCCGATGCGGTCGCCGCGAATATCTCGATCAAGGTCGCCGACAAGCAGGCGCTGCTGATCGAGCTCGATCCGGCGAAGCGTCTCGAGATGGCTTTTGCGCTGATGGAGGGCGAACTCGGCGTGCTGCAGGTCGAAAAGAAGATCCGCAGCAGGGTCAAGCGCCAGATGGAGAAGACCCAGCGCGAATATTATCTCAACGAGCAGCTCAAGGCGATCCAGCGCGAGCTCGGCAATGGCGAAGGCGAGGAAGGCGGCGACGAACTCGCCGAACTCGCCGCCAAGATCGCTAAACTCAAACTGTCGAAGGAAGCGCGGGGCAAGGCCAATGCCGAGCTGAAGAAGCTGCGGACGATGGCGCCGATGTCGGCCGAGGCCACGGTCGTGCGCAATTATCTCGACGTCCTGCTGGGCCTTCCCTGGGGCAAGAAATCGAAGCTCAAAAAAGATATCGCGGCCGCCCAGGCGGTGCTCGACGCCGATCATCACGGGCTGGAGAAGGTCAAGGACCGGATCGTCGAATATCTTGCGGTCCAGGCGCGCACCAACAAGCTGAAAGGGCCGATCCTGTGCCTCGTCGGCCCCCCCGGCGTTGGCAAGACGTCGCTCGGCCGTTCGATAGCGAAGGCCACGGGGCGCGAGTTCGTGCGCCAGTCGCTGGGCGGCGTCCGCGACGAGGCGGAGATCCGCGGCCACCGGCGGACCTATATCGGCTCGCTGCCGGGCAAGATCGTCACCAATCTCAAAAAGGCCGGAACCTCCAATCCGCTGTTCCTGCTCGACGAGATCGACAAGCTGGGCCAGGATTTCCGCGGCGATCCCGCGTCGGCGCTGCTCGAGGTGCTCGATCCCGAACAGAATAGCCGCTTTCAGGATCATTATCTCGAGATCGATGTCGATCTGTCCGACGTGATGTTCGTGTGCACGGCCAACAGCCTGAACCTTCCGCAGCCGTTGCTCGACCGGATGGAGATCATCCGCCTCGAAGGCTATACCGAGGACGAGAAGGTCGAGATCGCCAAGGCGCATCTGCTCGAGAAGCAGATCGAGGCGCATGGGCTCAAGCCGGGCGAGTTCGAACTGACCGATACCGGCCTGCGCGATCTTATCCGCTATTATACGCGCGAGGCCGGCGTCCGCACGCTCGAGCGCGAGATCGCCAAGCTGGCGCGGAAGAGCTTGCGCCGCATCCTGGAGGCGAAGGAGGCGACGGTCGTCGTCACGCCCGAGAATCTCGCGGATTTCGCGGGCGTCCGCAAATATCGTTTCGGCGTAGGCGAGGAAGAGGATCAGGTCGGCGCTGTGACCGGTCTCGCCTGGACCGAGGTGGGCGGCGAGCTGCTCACCATCGAGGCGGTGACCGTGCCCGGCAAGGGCGCAATCAACACGACGGGCAAGCTGGGCGACGTCATGAAGGAGAGCGTCCAGGCGGCGTTCAGCTTCGTCAAAGCGCGCGCGCCGGCTTATGGAATCAAGCCGAGCCTGATCGCGCGCAAAGACATCCATATCCACCTGCCCGAAGGCGCGGTGCCCAAGGACGGCCCCTCGGCCGGCATCGGCATCACCACCGCGATCGTCTCGACCTTCACCGGCGTGCCGGTGCGCAGGGATGTCGCCATGACCGGCGAGGTGACGCTGCGCGGCCGTGTCCTGCCGATCGGAGGGCTCAAGGAGAAGCTGCTCGCGGCGCTTCGCGGGGGGATCACCACTGTGCTGATCCCCAAGGATAACGAGAAGGATCTCGTCGAACTTCCCGCCAACATCCGCGAAGGTTTGAAGATCGTGCCGGTCGGCCATGTCGACGAAGTACTGGCGCTGGCGCTGGCGGGCGACCTCACGGCAATCGACTGGACCGAGGCCGATGAGCTGGCGACGACGCTCAAGGGCGCGACCGCTCCGGACGGCGGCGAGATGCCGGTACGGCATTGAAGCCGGCTGCGGGTTGAAAAAGGGCCGGGCGGCGACGTCCGGCCCTTTTTTTGGAGGTCGCTCAGCGTTGGGCGGACAGGGTGTTTAATCGTGTCCGGTCGTGCTGGCGGACGCCGAACGCCAGGACGATCCATAAGGGATAACTCCAGAGGGCCACGGCGCTGGAAGAGGCAAAGGGCGAGATCTGGGGCAACAAGGGGGCGAGGTGGCCGATTAGGCTGACGCCTTGTATCGCCCCAAGCCAGAGCGGCCAGAATTTGCGCGACCGCAGCGCAATCAGGCTTATCAGCAGAAAAAGACAGATATCCACCGCTGCGACAGCGCTTTCGACCTGACGAAAGTAGTTTTCTGAAGGGCTCCCCACCAAAACGGTCAGGTAAGAAACGAGAAGCGTGCCGGCTGCGGCGAGTCGCTCTTCCCAGCCACCGCGCCGGAACGCGTAGATCGCGACCGCCCACATGAGGACGCCGTAGAGCATCGGACGGATGACTGTGAAATCCATCTCTCAATCCGCTACGGACTTGTCATTCTGTCGTTCGCGCTGGCCTCTGTGAATCGCGAATCCCAGCACAATCAGCATCAGATACATCCAGAGCGCGACGGCGCTGCCATAAGCCCACGGAATGATATGGGGAACATAGGGGGCAAAATGCGCCAAGGTGCTCAGCACTTGCATCGCGGTCAACCAAAGCGGCCAAAATTTCCTTGATCGCAGCGAAATCCACAAGAGCAGCAGGGATAACGCGACATCGATGATCGCGATCGGCAGCTCAACATGGGTAAAACGCGTTGCGAACGGGCTGACGACCAGCAAGGTCAAATAGGAATTGAGAAACATGCCCAGCGCGGCGATCCGCTCCTCTGTGCCACCTCGCCGAAGAGCATAGATGCATATCGCCCATAGCAGCGTGCCGAAAACGAGAGGACGGATCACCCCTTAAGCATCACGTGCCCCCTCGGCCCGTCAAGGGGTGATCCGAACATGTTTAGGCAGCGCGGACTCGTCTCACATCGTCTCCGGTGTCGATCGGCAGCGCGGGTTTGTCCCCACCAGCCACCACCGGCAGCTTGAACTTGCGCTGCACCACGGCAAGCTCGCGATGCCCGTCTACGACTTGTCCGCGCGCGGTGACGATGGTCGAGAGCGAGTTGTAAAAGTGGGCGAACGCATCCTGCGCCACCTCCAGCGCGAAATTGCCGTCGAGCCGGGCCTGCGGCAGCTCCGCCGCGAGCAGGGCGCCGTGCTTGGCCGCGAGATCGAGCGCCCGTTCATATTGGTCGAGAGCGGCAAAGACGCGCAGCGTCGCTTCATCACGATTCTTGGACATAAGTTTCCCCTATGCGCCGGGACGGGCGCTTCCGATCTGTTGATGGAAATCCCTAGCGCTTGAGCGCCAGGATGATGTTCGACAAAGCGGCGAAGCCCGACAGTAAAGCGCCGGCGCCCAGACCCATTCCAAAGATCAATATCGCGATCCAGAAGAGGCGTTGGGCAATCGACAGGTCATTGCGAGGCTTCCCCTTGGTAGGGATGGGCAGCGGGAAGTCGATCAACTGAACTTCGCTATAGGTTCTGTACGGCATTTGGTCTTCGCGAAGTGCGCTCATCACATCCTGCGGTCTATCACCGACCGTCGCCGGTGAGCGCATCATGGGCTCATCGGGTCGAGACGCAACGGGGCGTGGTTGACTAGTCAACCGCTGACTAGCCCCCTCCTGCTCATAGGCTTCGAGCAACCGCGCCGCTTCCAGGCGGCTCGCGACCCCCAGGGTCTGAATCGCGCTGCGGAAATGATTGTCGACCGTCATGGGAGAAATGCCCAACTCCCGGCCGATCTCCTTGGATTGCATATGCCGCAGCACGAGGCGCAGGCAATCACGCTGCCTCGCGGTCAACTTGCTGATAGCCTCGTACCCCATGGGCCCAAAATTACCGTATCAGCGGCTCAAGTCGATGTTAATCTTGTACCAGCTTCGGCTCGGGATGGCACGGCCCCTGTCGCGGTTCGAAACAAGCGGCGGGAATCAGGCATCCGGATAGCGGATCGCCAGCACCTCCTGCTCGCGAATGCCGCCGGGCAGCGCCACGCGCCGGACATCGCCCACGGCGGCGCCCTTGAGCGCGTGGGCCAGAGGGGATCGCCAGCTGATCTTGCCCTGACTCGCGTCGGCCTCGTCCTCCCCCACCAGGGTCACCGTCCGTTCGACATCGTCTTCGTCGACGATCGTCACTGTCGCTCCGAAGAAGACACGGCTGCGATCGGCCTGAAGCGTCGGATCGACGATCTTGGCTGCCTTCATCCGCAGCGATAGGCGCCCCAGCTCGCGATCGATCTCGCGCAGCTTCTTGCGGCCATAGATATAGTCGCCATTTTCGGAACGATCGCCATTGCCCGCGGCCCAGCTGATCACCTCGACGAGCGCGGGCCGCTCCCTGGAGAACAACGTCTCGTACCGCTCGCGCATCGCCGCGAAACCGGCCGGGGTGATGTAGTTGGGACGTCCATCGCTCATGCTGCGCGGCCTCGCCGCTGATTGAGAACCTCATAGGCCATGACCGCCGTCGCCACGGCAGCGTTGAGGCTGTCCGCGCGGCCCAGCATCGGGATCTTGACCAGCAGATCGCATTCGGCCTCATAAGCGGACGGCAGGCCCTGGGCTTCGTTGCCGACCAGAATGAAGGTCGGCACGGCATAGCGGGGCTTCTGATAATCCTGATCGGCGTTGAGGCTCGTTCCGACCAATTGGCCGGGCGCCGTGCGGAGCCAGGCGAGAAACTCGGGCCAGCGCGCGGTGGCGATGCGCTGCGTGAACAGCGCGCCCATGGTGGCGCGAACCGACTCGACCGAGAAGGGGTCGACGCAGTCGTCGACGAGGATCAGCCCGCCCGCTCCGACGGCGTCACCGGTGCGCAGGATCGTGCCCAGATTGCCGGGGTCGCGCAGCGACTGGGCGACGATCCAGATATCGGCCGAATCGCGGTCGAGCCGGTCAAGCGCGGTATCGAACTCGCGATACACGCCGATTACCGTCTGAGGATTTTCCTTGCCCGACAATTTGGCGAGGATGTCGCGGCCGGTCTCGATTGCCTCACCCCCCTGGGCCTCCACCTGTTCGATGAGCCGGGCCGTCAGGGGATGGTCGGCGCCCTCCCGGGAGAAGAAGATATATTCCGGCAAGATCGCGCTGTCGGCGGCTTCGGTCAGGATGCGGAGCCCTTCGGCGAGAAACAGTCCCTCGTCGCGACGATGACGCTTCTCGCGGAGCGAGCGCACGCGCTTGATCAGGGGATTGGAAAAGGCGGTGATCTGGCGGGGCAGGGGGGCTTCTTTCGACAGGAGGCGGCTTGCGCAGCGAAGCCGGCTTTATAGCAGGTGATCGGCGACTTGTTCCGTCCGACTTTGCAGACGGAGAATCGGCTATTCTTCGCCGAATTTGGCTTCCACGAGCTCGACGAGCGCCGCGAGCGCCCGTTCGGCGCCGTCGCCGCTGGCCGAGATGACGACGCTGTCGCCCTTGGCCGCGCCGAGCATCATCAACCCCATGATCGACGTGCCAGCCACCTTCGAACCATCCTTCTCGACCTCGACATCGGCGCTGTGCGCGCTTGCCAAGGTGACGAACTTCGCGCTGGCGCGGGCGTGCAGGCCACGGATGTTGGTAATCTGGACTTCACGCTGAAGCAGCGTCATGCAGCAGCCTCTCCCAAGACCTCGGACGCGACCGATATATATTTTCGCCCCGCATCGCGCGCAGCGCCGACCGCAGCCTTGATCTTCATCATCTTGCGCGCGCCTTCAAGCCTGATCAGCATCGGCAGGTTGATTCCCGCAATTACCTCGATCCGTCCCGGTTCCATCAGCGAGATGGCGAGATTCGAAGGCGTGCCTCCGAACAGATCGGTCAGCAGGATCACCCCCGAGCCGTCGTCGACCGCCTTCACCGCGCGCGCGATATCCGCACGCCGGCCCTCCATATCGTCATCCGGCCCGATACAGATCGCTTCGATCGCGGTCTGCGGTCCGACGACATGTTCCATCGCGGTTACGAACTCGGCCGCCAACCGACCATGAGTAACGAGCACCAATCCGATCATTCGATCAACAATCCAGTGGTCATGATCCTATGCCTGGCCCAGGTGCTCTCCGACGTCCGGCTTCGGTTGAGCCAGATCGCGGTGACGAACCGTGGGCGAAAATCCCGCTTCGCGCAACCGGCTTGCGAGCAATTCGGCGAAATGGACCGAGCGATGTTTGCCTCCCGTGCAGCCGATGGCGATCGTGACGTAGTTTTTTCCCTCGGCTTCGTAACGCGGCAGCAGCAGCAGGACGAGCTGCTCGATGCGTTCGCTGGCCTCGGCGAAGGCAGGGTCACCGGCAATATAGGCGGCGACCTCGGGATCGAGCCCGCTCCGCGGCTTCAGCGCGGGAATCCAGTGGGGATTGCGCAGGAAACGCATATCGAACACCAGGTCGGCGTCGCGCGGCACACCGCGTGCGAACGCGAAGGACATCACCGTCAGGGTCGCGCTGCCCGGAGCGGGATCTCCAAAGCGCCGGCGAAGCAGCGCCTGCAGCTCGTTGGTGGAGCGGTCCGTCGTCTCGACCAGCTCGTCAGCCGCCGCGCGCAGCGGCGCGAGAAGCCCGCGCTCATAGGTTATGCCATCCTCGATCGGCCGATCCTGCGCCAGCGGATGGCGGCTCCGTGTCTCGGAATATCGGCGAGTGATCTCGGCGTCCGAGCAGTCGAGGAACAGGATCGCGGCATTGCGGCCCTCGTCCCTCAGCGACCCGGCCCGATCAATGATTCGCCGGCTTTCGAACGCGCGCGTCCGGCTGTCGATGCCGATCGCGAGCGGCCGGTCGTCGTCGCGGCTGCCTTCAGGGGGGCCGGCCGCCAGCAGCCGGTCGAGCAGCGACAGGGGCAGATTGTCGACTGTCTCCCAGCCCATGTCCTCTAGCGCCTTCAACGCGGTCTTTTTCCCCGCACCAGACATGCCGGTGACGAACAATATGCGCCGCGGCCCGGTTTCCCTGGTCATGGCCGTCCCGACAGGTGCATCAGCCGTAGCGCCTGCTCGACCTTGATCGGCGCGGACGCCTCGAACGCCGCAAGCGCGAGCGTCGGAATCCCAATCCCGCGGATCCCGGTCGTCGGCAGCGGCTCGTCGGGCAGCCGGACGGGGGGGGCGTCAAGATCGACCAGCAGCGCCACCGGCCCTTCCCCGGAGAAGGCCATATCGGCGATCCCGACCCCACGGACCTCGATGCGGCCAGCGATGGTAGCCGGCGCGCTGGCGTAGAGCACCCCGTCGCGCGGTTCGAGCAGGGTATAGTCGTCGGCGACGAGCAAAGCACCGCGATCGATCAGCCGCAGCGCAAGATCTGATTTGCCGCTTCCCGAGCGCCCCGCCAGCAGGACCACGCGTCCATCGATCAGCACGCTGCTCGCATGGATCGGGCGGTCGGCCATCTCAGCGACTCCATGCCGGCAAACGGATCACGAACTTGGCCCCCGAGGGAGCGTTGTCACGATCGGTCGCGACGATCGTGCCATTATGGCCCTCGACGATGGCTTTGGCTATGGCGAGGCCCAGCCCGCTGTGCCGGCCGAACTGCTCCTCATCCGGGCGATCGCTGTGGAAGCGGTTGAAGATCGCCTCGCGCGCTTCGGGAGGCACGCCAGGCCCTTCATCTTCCACCCGGATCACCACGTCGTCGCCGTCGCGCGTCGCCGCGACCTGGACGAGGCCAGCCGGCGGCGAGAAGGAAACCGCATTCTCGACCAGATTTTCGACCACCCGGGTCAACCGGGACCCGTCGCCGAACACGACGGCGGTGCCGCGATGGGGTCTGGCGAAGGCGACGCGGACGTTGCCGTTGCGGCCGCGCTCCTCGCGTGTTGCGAGCAGGCCCTCGATCATCGTTCCGAGATCGATCGATTCAAAACGCGCACGTGCCAGCTCGGCGTCGACCCGCGAGGCCTCGGCGATATCGGTGATCAGCCGGTCCAGCCGCCCGACATCGTCGCGAATGACGTCGATGAGCTGCTTCTGAAGCGCCGGGTCGCCGACCAGGCCAAGGCTGTCCACCGCCGACCGCAACGATGCCAACGGGTTTTTGAGCTCGTGGGTGACATCGGCGGCGAAAGCCTCGGTCGCGTCGATACGCTGCCGTATCGCGAGGCTCATGTCCGAAAGCGCGCGCGCCAGCGTGCCGATCTCGTCGCGCCGATCAGGCAGGCGTGGAACCTGCACCTCGCGCGCACGCCCCAGCCGGACGCGGTGGGCGGCGAGGGCGAGCCGCCGCAGCGGCCGGACGATCGTCCGCGCGAGAAAAAGCGACAGGCTGACCGAAACCAGCACCACCACCAGCAGGACCAGCCCCAGCCGCAGTCGTTCGGCGCGGACGATGCGCGTGATGTCGCGCTGATTCTCGGTCGAAAGCAGCACCTCGCCGCCGCCCGTCGGGTCGCGGATGTCGATGGAGGCGAGAATCATCGGCGTCCGGTCCGGCGCGCGCTGGACGTCGGTGACGATGTCGCGGCTCCGCACCGCCTGGAGGGCCTGGGGCCACGCGGCGAGCGTGTCGAGGGTGGGTTCGTGAAATTGCTGCGGGTGATCGGCGCCGACGATCACGTCGATCACGCGGTCGAGGAAGCGCGCCACGCGCTTCTGCCAGTCCTCCTGCGCCGGATCGCGCAGCTGATAGGTGGGGCCCGCGATCGACCAGCTGTCGAAGACACGCGGTGCCGCAGCGGCGCGCCTCGCGGGCGAAGCATAGCGATAGACGCGCAGCCGAGTATCGGTGAGCGTGCCGAACTTGGCGAGCAGCCGGGGCCGATCCGCCGCGGGCGCCGCCGCATAGGCCTCGGCGATCAGCCGGACCTGGGTCGCGGTCTCCTCGAGTCGGGCGTCGATCAGCTGCGCCCGGTAGCTGTCGAGATAGAAGAAGCCGCCCGCCAGCATCGCGAGCGCGAAGATGTTGACCGCCAGAATGCGGGTCGTGAGCGAGGTCCGTGCCGCGGCCTCGGGCGTCCCGAGGGCGCTGTCATTCCTCGGCAAAGCGGTAGCCCACACCATACAGCGTCTCGATCGCCTTGAACTCGGAATCGACCTGGCGGAATTTGCGGCGCAGGCGTTTGATGTGGCTGTCGATCGTGCGGTCGTCGACATAGACGTCGTCCTGATAGGCGGTATCCATCAACTGATCGCGGGATTTGACAAAGCCGGGGCGCTGCGCGAGCGCCTCGAGGATCAGGAACTCGGTCACGGTCAAGGTCACATCGTGCCCGTTCCACTGCACGCGATGGCGGGCCGGATCCATTTCCAGCCGCCCGCGGAGGATCTTTTCGGCGGGCGGCGCGTCCGAAAGAGCCTCTTCGTCGGCGCGGGCTTCGGTGCGCCGCAATATCGCGCGGATGCGCGCGATCAGCAGCCGTTGTGAAAAGGGCTTCGTAATATAATCATCCGCGCCCATCGCGAGGCCCAGCGCTTCGTCGAGCTCATCGTCCTTGGATGTGAGGAAGATCGTCGGAATGCTGCTCTTCTCGCGAAGCCGCCGCAGCAATTCCATCCCGTCCATGCGCGGCATCTTGATGTCAAGCACGGCAAGATCCGGCGGATTCTCGAGCAGCGCTTTCAGCGCGGCTTCTCCGTCGGAATAGACCCGCACGGTGAATCCCTCCGACTGGAGCGCGATCGAAACCGAGGTCAGGATATTGCGATCATCGTCGACGAGCGCGATGGTGGACGACATTGGACCGGATGGCCTCCGCTGTTTCTTGGAATTGAGTTGGCCTGCGCGTCGAGGTCCGTTGATTGGACCGCCTGCGTAGCGCAGCCCTTATGCTCGTTCAACTATACTGCTATTCTACGCATGCCCTTTACGATCCGCGGCTTTGAATCTATGCGGCTGGCAGGAGACAAAGGCGCGGCTGGTGCCCTGAGGATACAGGAGTGGCCGGTACGCGCCCAATCATTAGGAGGGTGGCTCCCCAAAAGGGGCTTCACTCATACTAGGAGACACATGTGCCTCAGCTCACGCCCGCTTTCGGCCTTGATAAACAGGGTCTCGACGTCGCAGCCAAACTCCATTGGAATCTCGGCACCGCGCCGTTGGTCGAACTGGCGATACGGCGTGATGAAGGACTACTCGCCAAGGAGGGGCCCTTCGTCGTCAAAACTGGGGCGCACACCGGACGCTCGGCCAACGACAAGTTCATCGTGCGCGATGCCGAGACCGAGAACAGCGTGTGGTGGGGCAAAACCAACAAGGGGATGACGCCCGATCATTTCGCGGCTCTGAAAGCCGATTTCCTGGCGCACCTGAAAAGCAAGGACACCCTGTTCGTCCAAGACCTGTTCGGTGGCTCGCAGCCGGCGCACCGTGTGAATGTCCGGGTGATTACCGAACTGGCTTGGCATAGCCTGTTCATCCGAACCTTGCTCGTTCGTCCCGAAGTCGCCGAGCTTGCCGGCTTCCATCCCGAATTCACGATCATCGACCTGCCCACCTTCGCCGCCGATCCGGCGCGGCATGGCACGCGCGGCGGGACGGTGATCGCGGTGAACTTCACCGAGAAGCTGATCCTGATCGGCGGCACGCGTTACGCCGGCGAGATGAAGAAGTCGGTGTTCGGCATCCTCAACTACAAGCTCCCGTTGGCGGGCGTCATGCCGATGCACTGCTCGGCCAATATCGGTCCGAAGGGCGATACCGCCATCTTTTTCGGCCTTTCGGGAACCGGCAAGACGACCCTATCCGCCGATGCGAGCCGCACCCTGATCGGCGACGACGAGCATGGCTGGTCGGACGAAGCGGTTTTCAATTTCGAAGGCGGTTGCTATGCCAAGATGATCCGGCTGTCGCCCGAGGCCGAGCCGGAGATCTACGCGACGACCCAGCGTTTCGGCACCGTGCTCGAAAATGTCGTGATCGATCCGGAAACGCGCGAGATCGATCTGGACGACGACAGCCTTGCAGAAAACAGCCGTGGCTCTTACCCGATCCATTTCATTCCCAATGCTTCAGAGAAGAATTTGGGGCCGGTTCCCAAGAACCTCATCTTTCTCACCGCCGACGCTTATGGCGTGCTTCCCCCGATCGCGAAGCTGAGCCCCGACCAGGCGATGTACCATTTTCTATCGGGCTATACCGCCCGTGTCGCGGGTACCGAGATCGGCGTTACCGAACCATCCGCAACCTTCTCCACCTGCTTCGGCGCGCCGTTCATGCCGCGTCATCCGTCGGTCTACGGCAATCTGCTGAAGGAACGGATCGCCAAGGGCGGCGTCGACTGCTGGCTCGTCAATACGGGATGGACGGGCGGCCAATATGGTGTGGGCCATCGCATGCCGATCAAGGTGACCCGCGCGCTGCTCAACGCCGCGCTCGACGGCAGCCTGAATGACGCCGAGTTCCGGGTCGATCCCAATTTCGGCTTCAAGGTGCCGGTGGCGGTGCGCGGCGTCGAGGGCACTATTCTCAACCCGCGCGAGACCTGGCCCGATGCCGCGGCCTATGACGCGACCGCGCAGAAGCTTGTCAGCCAGTTCATCGAGAATTTCGCGCAGTTCGCAGATCATGTCGACGAAAGCGTTCGCCAGGCCGCGCCGAAGGCTGCCTGATCAATCTCGCGACGGCCTGCCGAGCCGTCGAGGGCGCTCCGCTACAGCGGGGCGCCCTTTTTCGTGGCAAGTGCGCCGGCGCCGGTCGGCGGGGCCTTCCTCCGGGCGCGCGCCGATTCGCTTCGGACACCGAATTTTTACCACGATCGCACTACCGAAAATTAAGAGGAGAACGACTAATTCGGGAGGATAGTTTCATGAGCGGGGGCCATGTACCAATCGAAGCCACTATCGTCCGCGGGCCGTAAGAGCTGGAGCCTGGACTCGTTATTCGGCCGCGCCGTTCGGCCGGCCGCTGATCCGCAAGCGGCGGTCCCCGCTGAGGCCCCGCCGTCGGCCAATGATCTTTTTTCGCGTGTCGGGGCATTTCTGCGAACGAACCGGCTCGATCCGACCCCGATCAACTATGATCTCGCCTATCACTATCTGAGCGGCAACGACCCGGCGCTTGCGTCGGCGGTCGATGCGGCGATCGCCCGCGATGGCGTGCTGCACCCGGCCACGATAGAGCAGATCGTCGAGGCGGCCTCGAACCAGCTTTCGGCCGAACTGATCGGGAAGCTAATTGATCAGGCGCATCAGAGCGTCGTTCTCGCTGCCAGCCTTGTGGGCCAGTCGCGCCACGACGCCAGTTCTTATGGCAGCGCCCTCGATCGCGGCGTGGCGGCGCTGGGGGCCGGCGGCGAGTCCGCCGGCCGGGCGCTCGAGCTGATGGTCGAGCTAACCAAGACGATGATCGACAAGACTCAGCAGGCCGAACGCCGCCTCGCCGACATGGATGAGCAGATGGCCTCCCTGCAGGGCGATCTGGTCGAGGCGCAGACCGTCGCGGAAACCGACCCCCTGACGGGGCTGGCCAATCGCCGGGCGTTCCAGTCGCGTCTGGCCGGCGCGCTCGCACAGGCGCTCGCCGAGAATTACCCCTTGTCGGTTGCGTTCTGCGATATCGACAACTTCAAGCTGATCAACGACCTGCACGGTCACGACACCGGCGATCGTGTGCTGAAGATGGTTGCGGAGGCGCTGGCCGAGGGCGTCGGGGAGGATGCTTATGTCGGTCGCTTCGGAGGCGAGGAGTTCCTCATATTGTTCGACGGCATCATGTCGCGCCGCGCGGCGATGCGGGTCGATGAAATCCGCGATGAACTCTCGGGACGCCATCTGGTGTCGAAGACCACCGGCGAGCCGCTAGGCACGGTGACCTTCTCGGCCGGCATCGCCCAGCTTCAGCCGGGCGAGGGGGGAGACGACATGCTCCGGCGCGCCGACGAAGCCTTGTACTGCGCCAAGAGCGGCGGCCGAAACCGCGTGGTCATCCACGGCGACGACTGAACCGCGCCGGCGCGGTTGCCGCGCGGCTGACGACGTTTGCGGCATCGCCACGAAAAAGGGACGGGCGGGCTGGTTATCCCGCGGCTCTCGACATATATGGCCTCGAATCCTTCACCACCTCGCGGGGATTCGACTACATGGACATCAGCCTCGGCCTTACCTTCGACGACGTGCTCCTCCGGCCCGGCGAATCCGAAGTGTTGCCGAGCCAGGCCGATACCTCGACCCATGTTACCAAAGCAATCCGGCTCAATATTCCGATCCTGTCCTCGGCCATGGATACCGTGACCGAGGCGGATATGGCGATCGTGATGGCGCAGCTCGGTGGGCTGGGCGTGCTTCATCGCAACCTAACCGTCGAAGAGCAGGCGGCGGCCGTACGCGCGGTCAAGCGTTTCGAATCGGGCATGGTCGTCAACCCGATCACGATGCATCCCGAGCAGACGCTGGCCGATGCGCTCGAGTTGATGGCGCGCCACAAGATTTCGGGCATTCCGATTGTCGAGGCCGACGGCAAGCTCCGCGGAATATTGACCAATCGTGACGTGCGCTTCGCGGAAAACCCCGGCCAGCCGGTTTCCGAACTGATGACCCGCCAGAATCTGGCGGTCGTCAGGACCGGCGTGTCGCAGGAGGAGGCGCGGCGTACGCTGCACCAGCGCCGCATCGAAAAGCTGCTGGTGGTCGACGATGATTACCGATGCGTGGGACTGATCACCGTCAAGGACATCGAGAAGGCGGTCAATTATCCATCGGCGACCAAGGACGCCAGCGGCCGCCTGCGCGTCGCCGCGGCGACAACCGTTGGAGACAAGGGCTTCGAGCGCACCGAGGCGCTTATCGACGCCGAGTGCGACCTGATCGTCATCGATACCGCGCACGGCCATAATCGCGATGTCGCGCGCGCGGTCGAGCGGGTGAAGCGGATATCCAATTCGGTGCAGGTGATCGCCGGCAACGTCGCCACCGCCGAAGCGACGCGGGCGCTGATCGGCGCGGGCGCGGACGGTATCAAGGTCGGCATCGGGCCGGGCTCGATCTGCACCACCCGGGTCGTGGCCGGCGTCGGTGTGCCGCAGCTCACCGCGGTGATGGAATCGGCGGAAGAGGCGGCCAAGTCGGGCGTACCCGTCATCGCGGACGGCGGCCTCAGAACCTCGGGCGATCTCGCCAAGGCGCTAGCCGCTGGCGCGAGCTCGGTGATGGTCGGCTCGCTGCTTGCCGGCACCGAAGAGGCTCCCGGCGAGACCTTCCTCTACCAGGGGCGCGCCTATAAGAGCTATCGCGGCATGGGTTCGGTCGGCGCCATGGCGCGGGGGTCGGCGGACCGCTACTTCCAGCAGGACATCAAGGACCAGATGAAGCTGGTCCCCGAAGGCATTGAGGGCCAAGTGCCCTATAAGGGTCCTGCCCGCGACGTGATCCATCAGCTGGTCGGCGGCGTGAAGGCGGCGATGGGCTATACCGGCGCGGGGACGATCCAGGATCTTCAGCAGCGCGCGAGCTTTGTCCGCATCACCAATGCGGGCCTTAAGGAAAGCCATGTCCACGACGTGTCGATCACCCGTGAGGCGCCCAACTACCCGACGCGGTAAGGCATGACGCCGGGCGCGCGCGCGCAGGCGGCGATCGAGCTGCTCGACGAAATCATCGCCGCCGCCCGTGATCGCGGCGCGGCGGCGGACACGTTGATCGCCCGTTATTTCAAGAACCGGCGCTATGCGGGATCGAAGGACCGTCGCGCGATCCGCGATCTGGTCTATCGTGCCATCCGGCGGACCGGCGACCTTCCGGCGAGCGGGCGGGCGGCGCTGATAGGGCTGGCGCGCGAAGATGCCGACCTGGCGAACGCCTTTGACGGTTCTCCGCATGCGCCGCGTCCGATCGCGCCGGCAGAGCCCGCCAGCGAGACCGGCTCGCTGCCCGCCTGGCTTGCCGAGCGGATCGACCCGGCGGAGCATTTGGCGCTGCTCGAACGCGCCCCGCTCGACGTTCGGGTCAATAGCCGCAAGATCGACCGCGCCGGCGCTGTGGCGATGTTGGCTGATGCCGTCCCGACCCCCTTTGCACCGCACGGCCTGCGCCTGCCCGAGGGAAGCGCTGTCGAGGCGAGTCGGGCCTGGACCGAGGGGCTGATCGAGATTCAGGACGAGGGCAGCCAGCTGATCGCGCTGGCCACGCAGGCGCGGGCCGGGATGACCATACTCGATCTATGCGCAGGGGCGGGCGGGAAAACCCTGGCTCTTGCCGACGCGATGGCGGGCGAGGGGCGGCTGATCGCAAGCGACACGAATCGGGCGCGGCTTTCGCGGCTCGCGCCCCGCGCCGCACGCGCGAACGCCGCCTTCATCGAATCCAGGTTGCTCGACCCCGGCCGCGAAGCCGAGTCGCTGGCCGACCTCGCCGGCGCTTGCGATGTCGTGTTGGTCGACGCGCCCTGCTCGGGGACCGGCACCTGGCGCCGCAATCCCGAGGCGCGCTGGCGGCTGACCCCCGATCGGCTGCGCGAACTGGTCGATATCCAGCGTCGCTTGCTCGGCATCGCGGCACAGCTGGTCGCGCCCGGCGGAGCGCTGGTCTATGCCGTCTGCTCGCTGCTCGAGGAGGAGGGCGCTTTGCAGGCGGGCCACTTTCTTACGGATTCCCCCGCTTTCGAAGCCGAAAAGGATCTGTTCACACCCGGCTGCTATCGTGGCTCAGGCAAGCTGCTGAGTCCGGCGCGCGATGGCACCGACGGCTTTTTCGTCGCCAGGTTCCGCCGCTCATGATAGAAGGCCGCTTTGCCCATGTGGTGGAGATGTTGATGCGCGTTTCGCCTGTTGCGATTGCCTTGTCGCTTACTTTGTTGGCGGTTTCGAGCGGGGTGAATGGCCAGAAGGCCGACGATCAGATCAATCCGAGGTCGATGGCGCTGCTTGCCGAGGGGCAGTCGGCGTTGAAAGCCGGCAACCTGGCTGCGGCGAACGACGTGCTTGAAACGGCGCTGGCAATCGATCCGCGCAACCGCGCCGCGTTCGTGGCGCTGGGCCGGGTCGCGCAGGCACAGCAGCTTCCCGGCAAGGCGATCCGCATGTATTTCGAGGCGCTGTCGCTCGAACCCAACGACGTCAACGCCCTGTCGGCGCAGGGCGAAGCGATGGTTCAGAAGGGAGCGGTGGAGCGCGCGCGCGCCAATCTCGCCCGTGTGAAAACGCTCTGCAAGGCCGATTGCGCGCCGGCCATCCAACTCGCCGCCGCGATCGCCAAAGGGCCGCCGGCAGCGATTGTCGCCGCGCAGAATAGCGACAAGGCCCCGCCCAAGGGCGAAGAGAAGAGTAGCGCGGGGCAGAAATAACCGCGATCGCACCGGCGGTGCCCGGCCTTCAACCAGCTTCCAGCACGCGCCCGAGTGCGACGAACTCCTCGACGGAAAGCGTTTCCGCGCGCCGTTCCGGGTCGATATCGACCGCCGCGAGCGCCGCGACGGCGCCGCGAACACCTTTGAGACTCTGACGCAGCATCTTGCGCCGCTGACCGAACGCCGCGGCGGTCAGCGCCTCGATGGTGCCGACCGAAACTCCAGCCGGCTGGTCTGCCGGTACGACGTGCACCACGGCCGACATCACCTTGGGCGGGGGCACGAACGCCGACCGGTGGACGTTCATCGCGATCGACGCACGCGCGCGCCACTGCGCGAGCACGGCGAGCCGCCCGTAAGCCGCGGAGCCCGGCTTCGCGACGATCCGTTCGGCCACCTCCTTCTGGAACATCAGCGTCAAGGTTCGCCACCAGGGCGGCCACGAATCGAGCGTCATCCAGCGTACGAACAGCGCGGTGCCGACATTATAAGGGAGGTTCGACGCTATATGCGCCCCGTCGCCCGCTTCGAGCCGCTCGTCGATCCGCATCGCATCGGCGCATATCACCCGCAGTTGTCCCTCGAAGGCCGCGTTGAGCTCATCGAGAGCGGCGAGGCAGCGCTGGTCGCGCTCGACTGCGACGACCGAGGCGCCTGCGCCGAGCAGCGCGCGGGTCAGCCCGCCAGGGCCAGGGCCCACTTCATAGACCGTCGCGCCCTCCAGCGGCCCCGGAATGCGCGCGATCCGGTCGAGCAGCTGCCCGTCGAGCAGGAAGTTCTGGCCGAGCGCTTTGTTCGCGCTGAGGCCGTGCCGTGCGATCACATCGCGCAGCGGCGGCAAATCCGGCATGACGCGGCTCATGCGTAGATAAGGCGGTTCCGCGCGGCGTCGGCGGCGAGTGCGATTGCCGCGATCATGGCGCCCGGATTGGCCTTGTTCTGGCCGGCAATTCCGAACGCTGTGCCATGATCCGGCGCGGTGCGGACGATCGGCAGTCCGAGCGTCATATTGACGCCCTCGTCGAAATGGAGCGTCTTCAGCGGAATTAGCGCCTGATCGTGATAGAGGCAGAGCGCGCAATCATATTGCGCCCGTGCGCGAGCGTGAAACATCGTGTCGGCGGCGAGCGGGCCGATAATATCGATGCCCTCGGCCCGCAAGATCTCGATTGCGGGGAGGATGAGGTCGATCTCCTCGCGCCCGATCGCGCCCTGTTCGCCCGCATGCGGGTTGAAACCCGCGATCGCGAGGCGCGGTCGCTCTATCCCGAAGTTTCGCGCGAGACCCCGATCGGTCGCCCGGGCCTTGGCGACGATCAGATCAACCGTGACATAATCGGCCACCTCGCGCAGCGGGATATGGGTCGTTATTGGAACCGCGCGCAAGGTCGGGCCTGCCAGCAGCATCACCGCGTTGGCTGAGGCGATGCCGCAACGCTCCGCGATGAACTCGGTCTGCCCCGGATGGGTGAAGCCGATCGCATAGAGCTGCTTCTTGGCGATCGGGGCGGTGACCAGCCCACCGACCATCGGCGAGCGGGCGAGCCCGGCAGCCAGCTCGAGCGAGTCGAGCGCGCAGCGTGCACCGGCCAGATCGGGCTCGCCGGGGACGATCGGGCCGGTGTCCTCGATTTGGATCAGCGGCAGCGCTTCGGAGAAGCAGGCAATGGTCTCGTCTGGACTGGTGATCCGTCCGATCGGTCCCGACCAGACCGCTTCGATCGAACGCCGGTCCCCGATCGCAAAGAAGGGGGCAAGACCATATTGCTCGCGCGCGTCCCAGGCCTTCGCCACGATCTCCGGGCCGATCCCCGCGGGATCGCCGAGCGCAACGGCGAGAGGGCTTACTCCCATCGCCTCATCGATATTCGATCACGGCGTCGCGGCGAAGATCGCGCAGATAGCGCTGCGCGCGCCGATTGACGCGTTCCTGCTCGATCTGCGACTGGATCTGCTCGAACGAAGGTCCCGAGGCCGGCTGGGGATCGTCGCGCCCGCACAGCACCAGCGAACGCACGCCGTCGGCGAGCGAGCCGAACGGCGGAGTGGCCTGGCCGACTTGCAGGTTGAGCATCAGATCCTGCAATTGCGGCGGAAGATCACGGATCTTCATCTGGTCGTTGTTGACCACGTCGGCGCCCACCGACGCCGCGACTTCGTTGGCCTTGCCGCAGCCCTGGAGCGACTGCAACGCCTTGGCGAAAGCCTCGACCTTGGGAGTCGCCTGCGCTTGAGTCATGCCCGGCGGAAAGCTCACGGTAAGCTGCTTCAACGAAAGTGTAGCGTCGCGAGGATCGGTGCCGAGCACTTGGCGCTTATCAAGCAGCAGAAGAATCGAATAGCCGCCAGGCACGGCGATCGGCTCGCTGATCTGCCGGGTTCCGAGGGTGGTGACGGCGGCAGCAAGCTGGTCGGGCAACTGCTCGGCGCGGACCCATCCGAGATCGCCGCCTACCGCCGCGGTCGAGGCCTCGGAGAATTGACGGGCATAGGCCTGGAAGGATGCGCCCTTGCGGATCTGATCGATGATGCGTTGCGCGTTGGCCTGGGCCTCGGGCATATTTTCCGGCGTCGACGAAAGGAAAATCTCGCCAACGTGATATTCGTTCGCGCCCTTTGCGGCGTTGAGCCGCTGGATGATCGCATTCACCTCTTCGTCGCTCACGGCAACGAACGGCTCGACCCGGCGGCTGAGCACCCGCCGCCACGCATTCTCGCCCTCGATCTGGCGCTTGATCGAAGCCTCCGATGAGCCCTGCTCACGTAGGAACTTGGCGAACTCCGGCGGGGATTTTCTGAAGTTGGCGGCGACCCGCTGGTAGGTCTGCTCGACCTCTTCCTTCGAAACCTCGATCTTCTGTGCCGCGGCCTCCTGGATCTGGAGCGTCTCGTCAATCAGGTTGCGCAGAACCTGCAGCCGCAGCCTTTCCCGCTCCTCGTCGGGAATACGGCCGCCGTTGGCCGCGATCACGAGCGCGAGCCGCTGGTCGATATCGGTCTGGGTGATGATCGTGCCGTTCACGATCGCGGTCGCGGTTCGGACGTTGGGATCGCGGTTGCCGAAGACGGTCATATCCTTGGGAAGGTTCAGCTCGCCGGAAACCTCTTCCTCGCCGGCCACGTTCTGGCCGGACAGCGGTGCCGACAGCGCCACAGCCCCAGCCAGCGCCATCGTGAGATACCTGCCCCTCCTCAATGTCATTCCGCGCACCTAGTCACATCCTCGAACCAAGAGATCGGGCGCTTGCTGACAGCCGCCCGCTGAATGAACGCTTAGCGGCCCAAATTCTTGAGCGCCAGCCGCAACAGGAAGGTATTGCCGCGCCGGGCATCGCCGATCGCGTCATATTCGCGGCGCCAGGTCACGCCGAGTTCGATGCAGTCGTCGTCATACAGGACGCCGAGCCGGTGGCGGACCGGCTGATAGCCGTCCGCCAGGGTGAGTGGATCTTCGTGGCGGCTCGTCAGATCGACCACGGTCGATCCGAAGATCGACCAGTATCGGGCGATTTGAATGCGCCCGCCGAGGCGGATCTCCTCGCGGTCGCGCAGGTCTTCGATGCTCGCGGCGATATCGCGATTGAGCTTGAGATACCCCACTGTCGCATAGGTCCTGCGGGTGCCGATCGTCGCGTCGACTTCGTTGCGACGGATTGCGAAATTATCCTTGTCGAGCCGGAACCGGTGGGTGATCTCGAGGAAGCGGCCATATTTCAGCGTGGTTCGGCCCACGATATCCGAAAGCCGGTCGGACAGGCCGGTGCCGACGGGAAGCAACGACGGCTTGTTGGACAGGCGATAGCTCTGCCCGATCACGGTGGTGAACGATATGCCCGGCACGTCGACCGACCATTCGGCGCCATAGGTGATCCGGCTGCCGTCTTCCCATCGATCGTAACCCGAGAAGCGGTTGAGCGCGAAAAGATTGGAGTCTTCGAGGTCGATCGAGCGAGCGTCCTCATTGGGAAGGCTCATGTTGCGCGTCTTCGGACTCGCGACGATCTGCACCCTTGGGGTGATTCGCTGCGAGCCGTTGAGGAAATTGCCGACGAACGGCCAGCGCATGTCCGCGGCCAGCGCCGCGATCCCGCGGCCGCTCCAACCCGGATCGCCGCGATAGACCACAGTGGCGGTTTGGCTGACCTGATCCGTGTGGTAGACGTCGCCGCGGCCATAGGCGGTGAGAGTGATTTCCTGGCCGAGCGGAGTGTAGCGGCGCAGATTCCACTCGACCGCGGCAAAGGCGCGCTGGGTGTCCTGTCCGCCGGTGCGGATCAGCGCCAGCGAATTCGCCTGAAGCTGGAGGGTGCCGCCGACCCAGGGATCGGTCAGCCGCAGCCGATAATCGATCGCGGGCAGTGCGATCGGCTGCTGGCCCTGGCTGTCGCCGGTCCGCAGCGTCTGCACCGCCCATCCCTTGATCGACAGATAGCTGTTCGCGCTGATGCGCTCCGCGGCGATCTGATTGCGGAGCCGATCGTCGCGCGAGATGTCGTATCGCCGGAGGAAGGTGCGGTCGGTCGTTGCGCGGATCGATCCCGAGACTGTCCAATAAGGGCCGTACTGAAATTGGCCGTTCGCATCGACATATCCGCGAATGTCGCGATTGGCGCTGGGCGCCGGCGCGCGGCCGGTGGTGGCCGAGAAACGCGAGCTGTAGGTCAGCATGCCGGTCGCCTGCCAGGCGCCGTGGCTGGTCAGCGCACGATACTGCGCCTCGATCGCGGGGAGCACTTCGGTGTAGATATGCGGTGTGACCGTGAGGTCGCGGTTCGGCGCAAGCTGGATATAATAAGGCAGCGCGAATTCGCCGCCGTTCACCCGCGAATATTGGATATTGGGGAGCAACAGGCCCGACTCGCCGCCGCCGCTGCCGTCGGGATGCGAAAGCCCCGGCAGCCACAGAATCGGCGCGCCGAGAAAGCTGATCCGCGCGCCGTCATAGCTGATGCGGTGCTTGGTCGGATCATGCACGACGCGCAGCGCGCTGATCTTCCAAATCGGCTCCTTGGGACAGCCGTGGCTGTCGAGGACCGCGCAGGGAGTGTAGACCGCTTTATCGAGCGTCGACACGCCGTTCACGCGCGCGCCGTGGATCGCGGCGAGCCGGCCGCCATCGTTAAGGACAAGCAGCAGATTTTCGATCACGCCGTCGCGCAGAGTGTCGGTCAGCTCGGCCGAGTCGGCATAGACGGTGTCGTTGCCCGAATTGACCACCGCGACATCGCCCTGCGCGGACACCTTGCCGGTCTTCTGATTCCATTCGACCTTGTCGGCGCGCAGACGGTCGCCGCGCCGCATCATCCGGACATTGCCCGTCGCGGTGACGATCTCCCCCTCGCTGTCGTAGGATAGCGTGTCGGCGGCGAACGTCACCTCGGTTTCATTGGAAGGCGTGGGCGCGTCGCCCTGCAGCGTCGCGCCGCCGACGGGCGCCGTGCCCTGCGCAAGAAGCGGCGTACCCGCGCACAGCAAGGGGAGGGTGGTCGCCAGCAGGAAATGGTTCGGCTTCTTCACACAACCCCACATGATGGGCGCGAACCGGTTGCCCGGTCGATCGCGTCCGCGCCGCCTATCGCACCCGGGGCTTAGCTGCAATCCTCTGCCACGCCAACGCCATCAGACCGTTGCGGCGCGGTAATCGTCACCCTAGATGGATGGAGACACCAATTAAGGAACCTCCATCGATGCGCATCCTCTTTGCCGATCAACGGCCGGCCACGGCTCACGCGCTCGCGGTGGTGGTCGCGCCGGCGACCTTGAGCGGCGCGGGCTTGGCCAACTTGCCCGAGGCCGCCCAGGCGCTCGCCCGTGCGGCGGCGACGGGCCATCGCTTCGATGGCGAAAACGGCGCCGTGGTCGAGTTTTTCGGCGAGATCGATGCGGCGTACCGGCGGGTGTTGCTGGCGGGGATCGGCAGCAAGAACGACTATGAGCGCGCGGGAGCGGCGTTGGCCGCCCGGCTGCTGACGTCGGGAGAGAAGACCCTGGTGGTCGATATTTCGGCCGTGGCCGGTGGCAAGCCCGCCGAAGCGGCCGTGTCGCTTGCGCTCGGAGCGGTGCTGCGCAGCTGGCGTCATGACATCTACCGGACCAAGCTCGAGGCGAAGCAGCGCCCGTCGCTTGAGGAGATCGTGATCGTGGGCGGCGGCGCCGAGGCCGCTACCTTGTGGGTCGCACGCGAGGCGGTGGCCGAGGGGGTGATGTTCACCCGAACGCTGATCACCGAACCGGCCAATATCCTCTATCCCGAAAGCTTCGTCGAACGCTGCCGCCCGCTCGCTGAGCTGGGTGTGACGATCGAGGTGCTGGATCGCGATGCGATGGCCGCCCTCGGCATGGGGGCGTTGCTCGGCGTCGCCCAGGGCTCTGCCCGCGAACCCCGCCTGCTGGTGATGCGCTGGAACGGCGCCGACGGCGGCGAGCCGCCGGTCGCGCTGGTCGGAAAAGGGGTGACCTTCGACACCGGCGGCGTCTCGCTCAAGCCGGCGGCCGGCATGGAGGACATGAAGTGGGATATGGGCGGCGCGGGGGCGGTCGCAGGCACCATGAAAGCGCTCGCCCTGCGCAAGGCGAAGGCCAATGTGATCGGCGTGTGCGGCTTGGTCGAGAACATGCCCGACGGCAACGCCCAGCGGCCCGGCGACGTCGTGACTTCGATGTCGGGCCAGACGATCGAGGTGATCAACACCGACGCCGAGGGTCGGCTCGTCCTCTGTGATATGCTCACCTGGGTGCAGAAAACCCACGGATGCAAGACGATTGTCGATCTTGCTACCCTCACCGGGGCGATGATCGTGTCGCTGGGTTACGAATATGGCGGGATGTTCGCCAATGACGATGAGCTGGCGGGCCAGCTCGAGGCAGCCGGCAAGGCCGTGGGCGACAAGCTGTGGCGGATGCCGCTGGGCGACGCTTATGACAAGCTGATCGACTCGCCGATCGCCGACATGAAGAATGTCGGACCCCGCGAGGGCGGATCGATCACCGCCGCGCAGTTCATAAAGCGCTTCATCGACGACGGCGTCCGCTGGGCGCACCTCGACATCGCCGGCATGGTCTGGGCCTCGAAGCCCGGGGCGACCTGGGACAAGGGCGCGACCGGCTACGGGGTGCGCCTGCTCGATCGCTTCATCGCCGACACGGCCGAGAAATAGGACGACTACCAGGTCCGGGCAATGCTCAAACCGGTGTCCACGGCCGCCGGCTCGCCACATTGCCTGCCGAATGGTTGCAAAATCGGCGATCGCGGTTGTGGCGATGGCGCTTGGATCGCCCCCCTCTGCCGACTATAGTCCGGGCATCAGGAGATGTGGCGGTCGGCCGATCGCGTCTCATGCGGAGTGAACCTCCATGCCCGACAGCTTGGATCCTCTGATATTGGCGCGGATCCAGTTCGCCTTCACCGTCAGCTTTCATTTCATATTCCCGTCCTTTTCGATCGGGCTGGCCAGCTATCTGATGGTGCTCGAAGGCCTGTGGCTGCGGACGGGGAGGGCGGTTTACCTCGCGCTGTACCGCTATTGGCTCAAGATATTCGCCATCGCCTTCGCGATGGGCGTGGTTTCGGGCATCGTGATGTCCTACCAGTTCGGCACCAACTGGTCGGTGTTCAGCGACCGGGCCGGCCCGATCGTCGGTCCGCTGATGGCCTATGAGGTGCTGACGGCCTTCTTCCTTGAGGCCGGATTCCTCGGCGTGATGCTGTTCGGAATGAACAAGGTCGGCAAGGAGCTCCACTTCGCCGCCACCTGTGCGGTTGCGGTCGGCACGTTCATCTCCGCCTTCTGGATCCTGTCGGTCAACAGCTGGATGCAAACGCCGACCGGCTATGAGATCGGCGCCAACGGCCAGTTCGTGCCGGGCCCGAGCTGGATCGCGATCATCTTCAATCCCAGTTTCCCTTATCGCCTGGTCCATACCGTGATCGCAGCCTATCTGACGACGGCGCTGGTGGTGGGCGCGGTCGGCGCCTGGCATCTGCTCCGCGACCGGCACGATGCGGGCGCGCGGACGATGTTCTCCATGGCGATGTGGATGGCGGCGCTGGTCGCCCCGGTCCAAATTGTGGCAGGCGACATGCACGGACTGAACACGCTCGAGCACCAGCCAGCAAAGATCATGGCGATGGAAGGCCATTACCGGAGCCATCCGGCGGGAGCGCCGCTGATTTTGTTCGGCGTTCCGAACCCGGCTGAAAAACGCGTCGACTATGCGGTCGAGATTCCGAAGCTTTCCTCGCTGATCCTCAAACATGATCTCGACGCGCCGCTGGCGGGGCTCGACACCGTGCCCGACGATCGCGAACCTCCTGTCGCAATAGTCTTCTGGTCGTTCCGGTTGATGGTGGGCATCGGCCTTGCGATCCTGGCGCTCGGCCTGTTCAGCCTGGCCGCACGCCTGCGCGGCCGCCTCTACGACTGGAGGCTGCTGCACCGGCTGGCGCTGCTGCTCGGGCCCATGGGATTCGTCGCGGTGATCGCCGGCTGGGTCACCACCGAGGTCGGGCGCCAGCCCTTCACCATATACGGATTGCTTAGGACGGCCGATTCCGTTTCGCCGCTGGCGGCGCCGGCGGTCGGCGCCTCGCTGGTGGCGTTCGTCATCGTCTATTTCGCGGTTTTTGGTGCAGGCGTCTGGTATATCCTGCGGCTGATGGCGAAGCCCCCGCGTGACGTGACAGAGGAGGAACCGGCCGCCGATGGCCCGATCCGCACCGCGGGCATCACGCCGGCGCCGGGGATGGAGGGAGGCGGGTCATGATCGCCATCGATCTTCCCGTCGTCTGGGCGGGGATCATTGCTTTCGCCGTCGGCGCCTATGTGGTGATGGACGGCTTCGATCTGGGGATCGGCATGCTGTTCCCGCTGTTCAAGGTCGGCGGCGAACGCGATCGGGCGATGAACAGCATCGCGCCGGTGTGGGACGGCAACGAGACATGGCTCGTTCTCGGCGGCGGCGGGCTGATGGCGGCCTTTCCGCTGGCCTATGCGATCGTCCTGCCCGCGCTCTATGCGCCGCTCATCGCGATGCTGCTCGGCCTGGTCTTCCGTGGTGTCGCGTTCGAATTCCGATGGCGCGATCCTGCGCACCGCGCATTCTGGGACATGGCTTTCTGCGGCGGATCGCTTGTCGCGACGATCGCCCAGGGCGTGACGCTCGGGGCGTTGCTGCAAGGGATCGACGTCGAGGGGCGCGCCTATGCCGGCGGCTGGTGGGACTGGCTGACGCCCTTCTCGCTGCTCACCGGGGCAAGCCTTGTTGTCGGCTACGCGCTGCTCGGCTCGGGCTGGCTGATCTGGAAGACCACGGGCGCGCTGCAAGCCGACGCGCGCAGGGTTGCGCGGCCGCTCACCGTGGCGCTGCTGGTCGCGCTGGCGGCCGTGAGCATCTACACGCCTTTCCTCGAAGGTCGCTATTATCAGCGCTGGTTCGATTATCCCGGCTGGCTGCTGACGGCACCGGTTCCGCTCCTGGTCGCGGGGGCCGGCTTCTGGTTGTGGCGTTCGATCGGCGGGTCGCGCGACGGCATGCCTTTTCTGCTGACGCTGGCCTTGTTCGGCTTATCGATGATGGGCTTGGCGATCTCGATCTGGCCCGACGCAGTCCCGGGCCGCGTGAGCATATGGGCCGCGGCCGCGCCCGAGCGCAGCCAGATGTTCATGCTGGCCGGCGCTGCGGTGCTGGTGCCGGTGATCCTAGCTTATACCGTCTGGGCCTATTGGGTGTTCCGCGGCAAGGTCGATGAAACCGGCTATCACTGAACCCGGCCCCTGGTGGAAAAGGCTCGCCTGGTTCGCCGCAATCTGGGCGGCTAGCGTGGCCGCGGTGGGCGTGGTCGCCGCAGCGTTGCGCTGGTGGGTCGGCGGCTGAAGTCAGAAGGTCTGCCGCGCACCGACGAGCACGCTGCGCCCGATCCTGGTGCCAACAGGGCCGACCTGAAGCCTGCTGCTTACCGTACCTAATTCGGCATGATGGCGGTGCAGCAGGTTCGCACCGGTCAGCGACAGCTCGAGCGTGTCTGTCACCGACCAGCCGAGCCGGGCCCCCAGCTCGGTATAGGCCGGCGAGGCCGGCGCGGGCAGCGCGCCGATCCGGCGAAGATCGAGATCCAGTGCGACATTCGAGGTGATGTTCATCGCGGAGCGCAGCGAGAGCTGGTATTTGGGATCGTCGCCCGCGATCTGGAGACCGCCGAAGCGACCGCTGCCCTGCTTGAAACGCAGATCCTTATGAAGCCAGTTGGCGCCGAACGTCAGACGCCACCACTCAAGCATGTGATAGTTCGCCCAGAATTCGACGCCGTAGGTCTCGCCCTCCATCCGGTTTGCGAACATGAGCGGCAGGCGCCCGTTGGTGAACTCCGCGCTCCGCAGGTTGGGGTAAACATTGTAGAAGGCCGACAGCGACAACGAGAGATCCGCGAGCGGCTGCCCGCGATAGCCGATCTCATAGGCGTCGACCTTCACGGGCTGCATCGTTCCGCCGAGCAGGGTGACCGTCGACCCGACCCCTTGTTTGATGTCGCGATCGAGGCGGGAGGGCACGCGGATCGCGCGCGACGCAGCCGCCCAGAGCAGCGCGCTGTCGCTGATGGTCCAGGCCAGACGAATACTCGGCATCGGTTCGAGCCCGGTATAGGGCTCGCGCTCGAGCTTCAGACCCGCGATCAGCTTGAGCTTGCCGGTAAGCGCGATGCTGTCCTGGACAAAGACATTCCACAGCGTCAGCGTGCGGCTCGGGGGCACGAACGACACGATCTGCGTCGCGGAGATGATCGTTGGAAAATCATCCTTCATGGCGCGATAGCCGCCGCCCGTCACGATCTCATGGCGGCCGAGCGTGACGTTATATTGACCTTGCAGATCGTAGGTATCGAGATGGTTGGAGAAGCGGCCGGGCACCGCGAACTGGACATGATCATAATAGGCCTGCGCCTGGACACTTGATCCGTAGCCCAGAGGATGCGTCCATCGCGCCAGCACGTTGTGCCCCGATATCGACTGGTCAGCGTTGGTCAGCTGCTGCTCGGAGCCGTCGTAGATATCGCCCTGGACCGTTACCAGATCCTGCGCTGCGTCCCAATCGAGGCGGAAGCCCCCCTGCACCTTGTGCCAGCTGTCGCGCGCCTTCGCTCCGGTGCCGGTGAGATCGTCGTCGTCGACGTCGAAAGCTGTGACATAGGCACGATAATGAACATTGTCGGCCAGTTTGCCGCCATATTGGATCGTGCCCCGCCGTTCACGATTGCCCGCGGCGCCGCTTAGCACCAGCCCCTGCGTCTCGCCGGAAGCACGAGTGATGATGTTGATCACGCCATTGACCGCGTTGGCGCCCCACAGGGTTCCAGCCGGGCCGCTGATCACCTCGATCCGGTCGATCGTTTCCCCCGGCACTTCCTGGAGATTCCAGTTCACCGTCGATGAGAAGGGGGTGTAAACGCTGCGTCCGTCGACCAGGACCAGCAGCTTGTCGGCGGCTGATCCGTTGAACCCGCGGGCCGAGATCGCATAGCGGCTCGCGGTGATCTGCGCGACCTGAAGGTTCGGTGCGAGGCGCAGCATTTCGGGCAGGCTCACCGCGCCCGAGCGGACAATATCGTCATGCGTGATGACGTAGATCGCTGCGGCCGCCCCGCTCAGCGGTTCATCGCGTTTCGAAACCGAGGAGACCTTGATGTCGCTCAGTTCCTCGATCGACAGCGAGGCGAGGTCGCGTGCGGCCAACGGCTGCCGGGTCTGGGCTGCATGCGCGGCGCCGGCGAGCAGCGGCAGGCCGATCGAAACGGCAAAGAGCGGCGAGCGCCTGCGGGCCGACACCGCCCACCGTTTTCCAGCCGCACCCGCCATATATTCCCCTCACTGCGAGCCGCGCCCTGACGCGGCAGCGGATATATATCTGGAAATCCTTATCCTTAAAAGACTTAGGATTACGCCGACAGAACAATGCTGCGTCTTACGCGTTCGCGCTGGGGAACCCTATCCGGTAGAAATGCGGGGTAGTCGGGCGGGTATCTCGATCGTCGATCGCCTTCTCCGGGTTGTCGATCGGCGTCGTGCCCCCTCGGCACGATCGGGCGAAGCTGTCATTGCTTTTCCTCTGACGCGAGCGAAAACGAAGGAGGTCGATTTGCGGCCAATATGTCTGGACCATCTGTCGTTGAGCGACCTCACCGCGCTGGAGCTGATCGAGGTGGCGGCCGAGCTTGGCTGCGCGGCGGTCAGTCTGTTCGTCACGCCGTTGCCGCTCGGGCCTTATCGCGATCTCGTAAACGACGCCGCGGCTAAGGTGGAAGTCATGCATGCACTGCGCAGCTCCGGGCTGGCGGTCGGCATCGTCGAGCCTTTCATGCTGGATCAGGCGATCGACTGGAACCTGTTGCAGCGGACGGCCGCGCTGACCGCCGAGCTCGGCGGTACCATCAACACCCTTTGCTTCGATAAGGATCGCGGACGGCTCGAGGCATCGCTGTCCCGGCTCGCCGAAATATCGCGGGCCGAAGGCGCCAGGATGGTGATCGAAGGATTCACCCTCTCGACGGCGCGGACCGTCGCCGACGCGCTGCAGTTAGCCGCGATCGCCGGCGATGACGTCGGGCTCACCATCGATACCCTGCACCTGAAACGCACCGGCGGCAGTTGGGCCGATTTCGCGGCGGTCCCGCCCGAACGCATCGTCCATGTGCAGCTCGACGACGGACCGCTCGTCGCACCGGCCGACCTGTATCTGGAGGCGACGCGGGAACGGCTTCCTCCCGGCCAGGGAGAGTTCGATCTCGCCAGCCTGATCCCGCTGATCCCGGCGACCGCCCGTATCGCGATTGAAGCGCCGTTCCGTGCGCCGAGCGGCGCGACGCCGCTCGACCGCGGCCGGGTTATCGTGGAAGCGACCCGCAAATTGCTCGGCTGATCGGCGTCGGCCAGAGTGCCGTCGCCAGCGCGGCATAAATTCCCTGGATTTGCATTCCCGAACCCCGTCCCAGGTCGGGTTCACCTGTAACGAGCCGCTCCAATGAAGGAAGGCGTAGTTCGTTTTCCAAAGGCGGTCGGCCCGGGGTCGGAACCCCGGGCCCTGCCGTCACGCAGCCTTGCCGTTGACGGGAATGCGGCGAACATTCTCATTCGCCGCCTCCGTCTTGGGCAAGGTGACAGTCAGCACGCCGTTCTTGAAGGTCGCATCCGCCTTGTCGCGGTCGATGCCCCTGGGTAGGCCGATCCGCCGCTCGAACCGGCCATAGCTGCGTTCCGAATAACCGCGATCCCGGTCTTCGACCTCGGATCGCTTCTCGCCGCGCAGCGTCATCACCCCGTCCTCGACGGTGATCTCGACATCCTTCTGGTCGAGACCCGGCAGTTCTACGGTGACACGGATTTCCTTGTCGTCCTCTCCGAGCTCGAGATGCGGCCAGCCGACGCTGCGATCGAACCCGGCCATCGCCGGCGCGCCGAAGCCGCGGAAGACATCGTCGAACAGCCGGTTCACTTCGCGATGAAGCGAAAGCAGCGGATGGGAAGCAGCGTTGCGGTCGCGCTCGGCACTGACCGGATACGGGAGCCGGTTTTCCTGCCGGCTCCAGGGTATGAGATCACGAAAAGCCATGACTATCATCTCCTTGCTTGGCTGGAAGTGGGACTCGCCGGCCCTCGGCAGCGGGAGGCACCGGCAGGCAGGCCGGTCAGGCCGCTTCGTGAGTCTCCTTTTTCGGCGCCTCTATCTGATCATTGGCAGCGCCGCTGCCTTTGATCTCGATACGGCGTGGCTTCATCGTCTCGGGAACGACCCGCTTGAGCGCAATGCTCAAGAGACCGTTTTCGAAGCGCGCATCGCCCGTTTCGATGAAGTCGGCAAGTTGGAAGCGCCGCTCGAACGCGCGTGCCGCGATGCCGCGGTGGAGATACTCCCGCTGGCCGTCGTCCCCGGCGCTCGTGCCGGTGACGGTGAGCTGATTCTCCTGCGCCACGACCTCGATATCCTCGGGTCGGAAGCCGGCCACAGCGAGCGTGATCCGATAGCTATCGTCGCCGTCCTTCACGATATCGAAGGGCGGATAACCATCGTCGCCCCGCATGCCGGTCTCGAGCAGATCGAACAGACGATCGAAGCCGACCGTGGAACGCCGATACGGTGCAAAATCAAAGTTGGTTCTCATTGCCAAATCCTCCTTGCGAGCAATCTGGGCATGAGATGCGCCGGTATGGGAGAGCCGGCGCCCTCTATGTCCAACCGGACCCGGAATTGGCGTCCGGTGATGAAAATTTAGGAAGCGTCTCCCGCGCTTCAAGGGGGATTTGTCCTGCTCGTTCTGCGCTTTTTTAACGCGCGCCGACCGTCCGCCTTTCAGCTTCTTGACTGAGAAGCGGGCAGTCGGCGGATGTTCTGCTCAGGCTGCCGCTGGCACGCTATCGACATATTCTGCCAGTTGCTCCTTGAGCGATCTCTGAAATGCGGGTCGCGCTTCGCAGCGCTTGAGGTAGGCATCGACGGCAGGATGCAGCGCGACCAGATCCGTGTGGCGGATCAGCCTCAACACTGTCGCCATGAGGATGTCAGCCGCTGTGAATCGGCCCATAAGGAACTCCCGTCCTTCGAGCTGACCATTCAGCACGGCAAGCCGGTCGCGCACCGACGCGACCACCGCCGGCCGACGGAGCTTCGCCCACTCTTCCTCGCGATGCTGAAAGTCGAGTGAGAGGAGAGTGTCGATCGGCGGCTCGACAGTGTTTAACGCCGCGTACATCCAGACAATGGTCCTTGCACGGTCGGCCTCATCGGCTGGCAACAGCGCTTCGCTCCCCTCCGCGATCAGCTGGACGATCGCTCCGGACTCGAACAGCTCGAGCCCGCCAGCCGCGAACGCCGGCACCATCCCGAATGGCTGTTTCCGACGATAGGTTGCGGCCTTTCGGACTGCAGGGTCGATCAATTCGACAGTATAGGGCAGGCCCGCCTCGTCTAGCGCCCAGCGCACCCGCAAATCGCGAACAAGGCCCTGGGCAAAGGGCGGGATCGAACTGAACCCAGTAACGGTATAGTCATTCATCGTACATCTCCTCTTCTCGAAAGTTCGCGGGACGCGTCGCGCGCCTCAATATTCGTCATGCAGCCGCACCCAGCTCATCGTGCCGCCGGTCTCGTTACGCCCCTGGGGTGTGAGGTCGAGCCAGTTGAATGCCCCGATCAGCAGCTCGGCGCCGCGGTGATAGGTCGAGTAGGTGTGGAAGATGTTGTCTTCGCCGTCCCGGACGAACACGCTCGCGCCGAACATGTCCGGACTGTTCTTGATCTCGGCGGCGCCGTAGTTGTAGAGCGCGCGGCCGGCTGCACGGTCCTCGGATTTAAACGACACACCGAAATCATAGTTGAAGTCGCTGGCCTCTGCGGAGACCCAAGGGAAAGTCCAGCCCAACCGCTGCCTGACCCGCTCAATGCGCTCGATGGGCGCTCGCGCAACGGCGGCGAACGACAGATCGGCCTGTTCGAAATGCTGCCTGGCCGCGTCCACATGATCGGCGATCAGCGAACAGCCGCTGCAGACATGATCGGAGCCCGGCGTCAGCATGAAATGATAGATCGCAAGCTGGCTGCGACCATCGAACAGGTTGCCGAGCGACACCTCGCCGTCGGGCCCTTCGAACACATAGGACTTCTCGAGCCGAACCCACGGAAGCTGCCGTCGCTGTGCGCGTAGGGCGTCGAGCTCGTGTGTCATTGCGCGCTCCCTGGCGAGAAGCGCCTTGCGGGCTTCAAGCCACTCATCGCGCGAGACGACGGGATGCTGGGCTATCATGGTCATCGTCATTGTCGGTCTCCTTTTTGTTGCCGTCAGGAGCGTGTGCTGAACCCGCAAAGCTTGAGCCAAGGGGGGAGATGAAACAGGCTCATCAGCAGGTACATCGCGGGCATGCCGCTGATCGGCGACATGCCCAAGCCGGCGGAACAGAGCGTCAGCGGGCTTGGATCGCTTGCCGTAATCCACGCCATTGCGGCAAATGTCGGGGAAGCCGCGAGGGCGAGCCGTCCGGTCGCGCCGCGCCTGCTGAACACTCTTGCGTTCCACCATCTCGCTACCGAGTTAATCATTCGCTTGCTCCGGATCGGTCCGTTCGATCTAGGCTGAAGAGGGAAGGGGTGAGAGTGACAACTGTGGCGGGATTTCGATGGACTCGCTGATCACGGCCGCGGCCCGTGCGCTCGCGGCTGGCGATCCGCTCGCGGCGCTGAAGCGGGTCGCGTTGCGCGACGATCCTCCAGCGCTGGCGCTGCGGGGCATCGCGATGGCCCAGCTTGGAGACCTAGCGCGGGCGAGAGAATTGCTGCGGAAGGCCGGGCGCGCCTTTGGCGGCAAGGAGGCGGCAGCGCGCGCACGCTGCGCGGTCGCAGAGGCTGAGATCGCCCTCGTCTCGCGGGACCTTGGCGGGTCGACGCAGCCGCTGAGCGCGGCGCGGGCGACGCTCGCGGCCCGCGGTGACCACGCGAACGCCGCACATGCTGGCACGCTCGTAGCGAGGCGCCTGCTCCTGATCGGGCGTCTCGACGAAGCCGAGCGCGTGCTGGAGGAACTCGACCTCAGGGTGCTTCCGCCAGCGTCCCAGGCCAGCTACTGGCTGGTGGCCGCGGGCATCGCGATGCGCCGCATCCGCGCAGGCGCGGCCCGCGCGATGCTTGAGCGGGCCCAACACGCAGCGTCCGAAGCTGCGATCCCGGCCCTGACCGCCGAGGTCGAGCGAGTCTCGCGCACGCTTGCTGCGCCCGCCGCGCGCTTGATCGCTCGCGATGGCGAGCGGATGCTCGGGCTCGATGATATCGAGGCGCTGATCGGCTCGGATTCGCTCGTGATCGATGCCTGCCGCAACCTCGTGCGTGCCGGAACGATAGTCGTTCCGCTCGCCGGCCGCCCGGTTCTGTTCGCGCTGGTTCGCGCGCTGGCTGAGGCGTGGCCTGCGGACGTATCGCGGGAAATGCTGCTCGCGCGCGCCTTTGGTGCGCGGCAGGCCGACGAGTCCCATCGCGCACGATTGCGGGTCGAGATCGGTCGCCTGCGCAAGGTGCTGGGCCTACTTGCCGACGTAAGAGCAACCACCCGCGGTTTCGTCCTGGAACCGCATGGTGGGCGAACGGTCGCAGTGCTCGCGCCCCCGCATGAAGGAGATCATGCCGAGGTTCTCGCTCTGCTCGCCGACGGTGAAGCCTGGTCGAGCTCGGCGCTGGCGCTCGCGCTCGACGTCAGCGCACGCACCGCCCAGCGCGCGCTCCAAGCCTTGGCCGACGAGGGCAAGATCGAGTCGTTCGGCCGTGGCCGCGCATGCCGATGGTTGACGCGGCAGGTGCCGGGTTTCCCGACAAGCTTGTTACTCCCTGCGCCGCTGGCGATACGGTAAAGTCGTGCCCATGAAACAGGCCCAAGCCGAAATTCTCCGCGAATATGGCCCCTTTCCGGAGGTCACCGACGTCGCGGGGGTCAGTTTCGACGGGCAACGAATATGGTTCGCCTCCGGCGACCGGCTGAACGCGCTCGACCCCGAGAGCGGGGAAATCGTCGGCTGGCTCGACATCGTCGCTGACGCGGGAACAGCCTTCGACGGAACGCACCTGTTTCAGATCGCTGAAGCCGTGATCCGCAAGATCGATCCCAAGACTGGCCAGGTAGTCGGCGAGATTGCGACACCCGGCGAAGGCGGGGCTTCAGGGCTCGCCTGGTCCGAAGGGACGTTGTGGGTTGGCAAGCATCGCGGCCGGAAGATTCATCAGGTCGATCCCGATACCGGAATCATACTCCGCACGCTCGACTCCGACCGCTTTGTTACCGGCGTCACTTGGGTCGATGGCGAGCTCTGGCACGCGACCTGGCAGGACGAGACGAGCGATGTCAGGCGTATCGATGCCGAAACCGGCGAGGTGCTGGAACGCCTCGAAATGCCTCCGGGAGCCGGCGTATCCGGCCTCGAATCAGACGGCCGTGACCGCTTCTACTGCGGTGGTGGACCTAGTGGAAAGGTGAGAGCCATCCGACGGCCAGACAGCGACGACGACGCCTGATTGGCCGACGTCGGCACGCAGAAGCCTACGCTCCTAACGTCACGAGGCCCGAGGTTGTTACCCATGTCTTAGGTACGGTCTGCCACCCATGCAGGACTGGACAAACGCGCCTTAGCCCCGCCCCTCCGGTTTCGCACGCCCGCAGAACTTGCTAGTCAAAGGGCATGGCGCTTTACCACCCCTTGGCTGCGCTGGCCGCGCTCGCCCTTTCCTGTCCCGCTACGGCGCGGACCGCATCGCCCGATCCCGCGCGCCTCAAGGCGACGGTCGAGAAGCTTGTCAGCTTCGGCACCCGCCACACGCTTTCATCGACCACCGACAAGAAGCGCGGCATCGGCGCCGCCCGAACTTGGGCGAGCCAGGAGTTCACGCGGATCGGCAAGGGGTGCGGCGGCTGCCTCGCAGTCGAAAGCGTCGCTGATCGCTTCGCTGGACCGCGCGCGCCCGACGGCGTCGAAGTCGTGGACGTATTGGCCATCCAGGAAGGCCGCAGCGCCCCTGCCGATGTCGTGATCGTCGCCGGCCATATCGATAGCCGTATTTCCGATGTCATGAACAGCACCGGCGACGCGCCCGGTGCCAACGACAACGGCTCGGGCAGCGCCTTGGTGATCGAGACCGCACGCATCCTCTCAAAGGAGAAATTCGGCGCCACCATCGTCTACGCGCTGCTGTCGGGCGAGGAGCAGGGCCTGTGGGGCGGCAAGCTGCTCGCCGCCATCGCCACCAAGCGTGGCTGGAAGGTGCGCGCGATGCTCAACAACGACATTGTCGGCAGCACGATCGGCCAGGACGGCAGCGTCATGGCCGATCGTGTCCGCGTCTTCTCCGAAGGGGCGCGCATCTCGGAAGAGGCCAAGGCCGCCCTCACCCGCCGCGCGAACGGCGGCGAAGACGACGGCCCCTCGCGCGCGCTGGCGAAATATGTCGCCACCACCGCGAAGGCGCACAAGGATATCGGCCTCGACGTGCTCGCCGTGCGTCGCCCAGACCGCTTCGGACGCGGCGGCGACCATATGCCGATGCTGGAAGCCGGCTTCCCCGCCGTGCGCCTCTCGGTCGGCGTCGAGAATTATGACCGTCAGCACCAGGATCTGCGCACCGAGAATGGCCGCTTCTATGGCGACACCGTCGATGGGATGGATTTCCTCTATCTGGCGCGCGTGACCGCGCTCAATGTCGTCATGCTGTTCGATCTCGCCACCGCGCCCGCCGCGCCTGCGAGCGTCAGCCTCGACGGCGCGCTTTCCACCACGACTAGGGTGAGTTGGGATGCTGTTCCCGGCGCCACGGCCTATCGCGTCTACTGGCGGCGCGCCGACGCGCAGGACTGGGCTGGTAGTCGTGATGTGATCGGCGCGACCCAGACCACGCTCGACCTCATCGTCGATGACAATTTCATCGGCGTCGCCGCGCTCGGTCCCGATGACACCCAAAGCGTCGTAACCTTTGGCGGCATGGCTCCGAAGGATTAAGGCATATCGCTCCCCCCTCCGGAAAGGGTTGCGCAGACTTGGCAGCTTGTTGCCTGGTCGTCGCTGGGCGAGGGGTTGCGCCCGCCCCGCGAGAGCTCGGGCCGCCAACCGGCTTCCCCTCATCCAACTTTGCCTAGGTGTTTAGTCCCGTGGAGTGGTGATACGGGTCGATTTTGAATCGTTCAGGTTCTTCTGTCCAGCTGCGCGCGACATACTCGTATGAGCCCGATTGAAAGACGCGTTGCCTCGTTGGAAGCACACGCCGGGATGGCGGACGGCCATATCCCGGTGAACGAAATCCACATCATAGGGGTGGAGCCTGGCCTGATGGTCCCCGATACACGGGCGACGTGCTCATCAGGCGTATCGGGCGCCCCGGCGAAGGCGAGAAGATATTCCGCGATGATCTGGCCGGCGCGGGTGCGCCGATGCGCAGTTCGCAGCCCGATTATCAGTAGCCGTCCAGCAAGAGGAGCAATCGATATGCGGAATGATTTTGGTCGGCGCCTCGACGCGCTGGAAGCAGAGCGGACCAGAGCCCAGCGTTACTACGTGTTCCGTCCTCATGGGCAGACGTTCAAAGAGGCTTTGAGCCGCCGCAACGATGAGCGGATTCAGGACGAACTGCCTTCGCTGGCTCAATCGGAGGTCGATTTTCTCGCGTGGCAGGATTGTTCTCAAGCAAACCAATTCCCCAGCGCGTCCTAAATTGATCCATCCATTACGGATGAAAGTCGAGCAAAACGATTGCGTTAGCAAACCATGCCCGATTTACTGCCCGGCGATTTTCAGGGGGATTCTATGGTCAATTTCGTAACGGGCCCGAACGCTGTCGTTGACTTCACGCAGCTGGACCTGACCACGTTGCTGGATGGTGACATCACCTCTCGATCATCCTCGCGCCTCGTGCTCGATCTCGGCGGCGGCGAATTGGAGACCTTCACTGGATTCGGGTTCACCTATGACGGTTTCGGGGATCCGGCGGGTGGTACCATCACGGGCATCAAGGAGACCGAAGGCGGTCAGACGGTCGTCGAGATCACGGGAATGAGCACGCCCGTCGCTCAGTTTGTCGACTGGGTTCTCAGAGGTGCCAACTATGAGGCGCTGGATACGATCCTTGCTGGCAATGACAATATCTCCGGTGCGTCATTCGACGATTATTTGCTGGGCTTTGATGGCCATGACAATCTGTTTGGTGGCGGCGGCTCCGACACACTCGAAGGTGGTGATGGTAATGACCACCTGTTTGGACAGTCTGCCAGCGGCGGAGCCGATGGCGCCGATGAGATCTACGGCGATGAAGGTTCGGACTATATCCAGAGCAACGCCGGGAACGATTCTCTCGATGGCGGCGATGGCTCTGACCGCATCCAGGGCGGTAAGGACGACGACAGCATCCGGGGCGGGAATGATAACGACACCGTGAACGGAAACCTCGGGAACGACTCGATCGATGGTCAGCAGGGGAATGACTCGCTTCGTGGCGGCCAGGGGAACGACAGCATCAACGGCGGGATCGGCAATGACGTTCTGTCTGGTGATCTCGGCACCGACACGCTGACTGGCGGTGCCGACGCCGACATCTTCTCCTTTCTCGGCCAGGGCTCGACGATAGCCGGCGGGCCTGACCGCATCACCGACTTCGCTGATGGCACCGATCACATTTCTGTCGGATATTCGCCAGCGGCCGTGTTGGAAGGTGCCAGCCAAGCGAGTTTGAGCGCTGCCAGCACCGCGGCGCAACAGTTGTTTGACGGACACGCCGGAACCGCCGAAGTGGCGGTGGTTCAGGTCGGCAGCGATACCTATCTGTTCTACTCAAGCAATGGCGGTGCGACGGCGGATTCGGCCGTGCAAATTTTGAATATCTCCTCATCCGCCTTTACCGCGCAGGACTACATTTAGGCTCTCCCGGAGATGGGGGGGCGCTGGAGGTTTATGAGCAATTGGATAAAGCTTTTTGGGCTGGCACTCTTGACCGCTGCAACGGCGCTGTCCGCACAGCTGCCTACGATCACCGTACCGCTTTCGGTGCCTCCGCCACCAGCCCCGCCGCCCCTCAGTGCCCCTGCGGTCGCAGCAATCGTGCCGCCTCAAGTCGGGGGTTCTTTCGTGTATATCTATTCCTTTCTGGATGTTAGGCGGGAAGAGTTTTCTCCGAAAGTACTGCAGCAACTGGATGATGATCTCAAGGCGCGCTTTTCCGTTGCCCAAGTCCGAGTCAAGTCCCTGAGTTTCAGAAACAGCTCTACAGGGCAGTTCTATTCCACTGAGAACACTGGGAGCGGTTCAACCCTGATACCGGTGGAACGGACGATAAAAGAGAATGAAGCGGACGAGCATTCCGAGGGAGCTAACTTCCGCCTCATAATATTTCCATCAAATTTCACGGTGAGTGGAGCTTGGAGATTCTACGATATTCGCTGTTTGCTGATCGATGTTACTGATAACAGAACGCGATGGACCTATATTTACCATGGATCTCATCTCGTTATCTGGAAGGAAAGCGAGAATGCGGCCGCGCGATCCAAGAAAATCCTCGATGCTATGTTTGCTGATATGAGGGCTCGCGGCCTTTTGAACTGAGGCTGCTCTTGGACGGCCTTGATCGTGCGCTGGAGGCGCTTCGCAGCCTGTAAACGCTTGCTCTCGATATGCCGAGGCGAGAAGCGATTGCGGTAGGGCCGAGTCCCTCGATGTTCAAAGCTTGCGCGCGCCAGTTCGGGGCGATCCTTGGGTCGGCGGCGTGAAGCTGACGCCTGAGCAATATCGGTCCTATCAGCAGATGTCGGGGCAGCTCGGTTATGGCGCCATGGGCAATCTGGTCACCTCGCCCGAGTGGATGACGTTGCCCGACGATATGCGACAGGACGAGGTGTCGCGGGGCATGCGCAAGGCTCGCGCCGACGCGCGGGCGAGACTGGGGCTCGATTATAAGCGGCCAAAAGCCGCGCCGGTTTCCGATCTTCCGCCGGAATTCCAGCTCGACGAGCCGGTCGACGACCTTCCCCCGGGTTTCGTGTTGGAACCTCAACGCCGGAAAGGCCGTCAGTAATAATCCGCTCCCCAGTAACCCGGGCGCGTGCGGACGTCGACATCGCGCACGTTCTAGTCGATGGGGAAACCTCTGGCACGAGCCCGGATTGCCCGCATGCGGGCATCTCGGCGTGCCTCGACGCCTGGCATCAAGGTATCGGCCGCCTCCTGCGCCGCGCGCTGAATATGACGGAAAAGGTAGATCCTTTTTCCGCCATAGTTGAAAGCAACGTCATCGGGGTAGTCACACGCTATCCGCTTTCCATCGTGGACAATCCCAGCGCCGGGCGAGAGGACATTAAACGAGTATCGGATCTCGCCGACGCGGCGATCCCCGCTGCTCACGTGGCAGACCGCGTTCCGCATCTTGTTGACCAAATCCGTGATGTCGCGGCCCCAAGCTGGGTCAACATCGTCGCTGAATGCGATCCGCATTCCATCCTGGGCAGCCTTCTGTAGCAGATCATTGAGGAGAATCAGCACAAGAGTAAGGCCAGCCATGGCAACGGATGCTGGGCCGCGTTCCAGAATCTGGCTTTTTAGTAACTCATGGATATGGCCGAAGGATTCTTTGATCTCACCGTCGTCGATATTCGGGGTGTTCGATGGCGTGCGCGCCATTTCTACCTCCATGGGATTTTTCAGGCTGGGGGCCATTGGCCCGCCAAATCGCCCCGGCGGATTACGTAGCGATTATTTTATCAAACAGATGCAACTTTTGACCGAGCGGAAACTCAGCTTAAGCAACTGAAAAACAATGGCGCGCCGTGCAGGATAAACCTGATGAATATGAATCGCCGTTCCTACTACTCTAGCACCGTTTTAAACCGCCACTCATCGTCGTGAACCGCCGCACATAGTCCTAAGTGCTATGTGATGGAAAAGCTATGCACCGGACCTGAGTCGAGCTAGCCAGGGCGATCTTGGTCCGAGCGTAGGTCCGATGGATCGTTTCGATGCGATACGAGTGCTGCTTGCCGTCGTCGATGCGGGCAGTCTGTCGGCGGGCAGCCGCAAGCTGAACGCGCCGCTGCCGAGCGTCAGCCGCAAGGTCGCCGATCTGGAACGGCATCTCGGCACCAATCTCATCATCCGTACGAGCCGCAATCTTCAGCTTACCGACGCCGGTCGCGACTTCGTGACCGCGGCGCGGACTATCCTGGCGGAGCTCGAGGAGGCCGAGCGTCGCGCATCCGGCGAGTATCAGACGCCGCGGGGAACGCTGACGGTCACGATGCCGATGGAGTTCGGCAACCGCTACGTTCTGCCGATCGCGCTCGATTTCCTGAACGAGCATCCGGAAGTTTCTTTGAACCTGCTCTCGGCGGATCGCTCGCTGCATCTGGTGAACGAGCAGATCGACGTCGCCGTCCGGCTCGGCGAATTGGCCGACAGCTCGCTTTATGCGGTCAAGGCCGGCGAATTCCGTTTACTGACCTGCGCGAGTCCCGCCTATCTGGAACGACATGGTATGCCCCGGCATCCCGGCGAACTGCGCGATCATTGGGGCATATTGTTCAACAACCCCTCCTTTTTTTGGGGATTCGACATCGACGGGCAGCGGGTCGAGGCCGTCCCGCAATGCCGGATCGAAGTCAACACGGCTGCCAATTGCGTGGCGGCCGCGTTGCGCGGCGTCGGTATTGCCCGCTTGTTCGATTATCAGATCGCCGATGAACTTGCCTCGGGCGCGCTGGTGCCGGTCCTCGAAACCTATGGCGGCGAGCCGCAGCCCATCCACATCATCTATGCACGTCAGGGGCTGCTGGCGCTGAAGGTTCGCGCCTTCATCGACTGGGCGCTACCGCGGCTGCGGACGAGCTGCGGGAGCTATTCCGCAGCCGGACCCGTCAGCGAGCAGCGTCCCTGATTTCCTCAACGGTCTGTTCCGGGCTCTGGAGGTGAGGATAGTGGCCGATGCCGGGCAGCAGCGTGAACGCGCTGGCCGTCCGCTGCGCAAATTCGGCGCCCATCGCACTCTTGATATAGATGTCGCGTTCGCCCCAGATCAGCTTCACCGTCGTCCGGAGCCGCGCCAGGTTCGCCTCGAGATAGTCCTGATCGCGCGTGAAGTGGGAATAGTAATGGTAGAAGGCGGCCCCCGAGGTCATCTCGCCGTGCGCCCAGCCCCGGTACATGTCTTCCCGGAATTCCGGTGAAATTAGGAACCGGGCATCGCCTGCAAGTCCCCGGTGGAAGGCATGATCGATCACCTCCTCGCGGGTCTTGGTCAGATAGGCTCGCGCTCCGTCCGAAGTCGGCGCCGCCTTCAGGCCTTCGAGAGCCGGGAACATATATTGCGGCCGGTTGAACGGCGCGAAGTCGCCGACGATGACCCGCTTGGCGATGTCCGGTTCTTCGAGTGCCAGCAGGAGTGCCGGCAGTGCGCCGATGTCGGTGGCATAGATCGTGAGGGTTGAGCGATCGATGCGCGCCTTCCTGATATAAGCCTTCAGGATTCGCGCATAATCGCGCGGCGCATAGGCGAACCTGTCGACGGCCGGTCGCGACGACAGGCCGTATCCCGGCCAGTCGAAAGCGTGAACGTCATAGTCCTGCGCCAGTCCGGATGCGACGCCCTGCCAGGCACGGAGCGTTTCCGGGAAGCCGTGGAGAAGCAGCACGGTCCCCTTCGGACGGGGGCTGTGTACGACCATCCTGCGCAGCGTAATGTCCTTGTTGATCCTGAGAAAACCGATGGCCTCCTGTGATGCTGCCTCGGCCGCCGGCACCGACTGGGTTGCGAGCGGAGCAATCGGCGATCCGAGCGCCAGCGCGGCCGCCAGAAAGAGAGAGGTCGTCGACATGGCTGGGTTCCTTTCTGTCTCGCGCCCGTCAGACGATCAGGCGATCGATGCGCGCCTGTAGGCGCGGGCTGATCAACAGGATGGCAGGGATGACGATCGCATAGCTGACGGCCCATGCGCGCAGCCAGGCGAAGCCGAACCCGTCCGAAACGCCCCGATTGAGCGCGATCAGGGCGAGGGAAATGATACCGGTCGTGATGACGCCCATGGAGAGGGCAAATGCGACCTTGCGCTTGATATGCGTGTTCATGGGTTTCTCCTGTGATCGGAAGCGAAGTGCGTGATTGACGCTTCGAACCTGCAGGATCGGCTCACCGCTCGGTAGAACCCGATTGCGAGAGGCAGCCTCTCGATTCCGCTGGCTGCCGACCTTTCCCTCCCCCGCCTAGATCGCCCTTTATCGCAGTCACGGAAGCCATCGAGCAGCCCGCGACCTGCGTTTCACGCCAGTCGAAGGGAATTTGTCATGCAACACTCATTGGGAACCGCGCTCGTCACCGGCGCTTCGAGCGGGATCGGCGCGCTCTATGCGGACCGCCTCGCCCGGCAGGGCTATGACCTGATCCTGGTGGCGCGCAGCGCCGACCGGCTCGAGGGGGTCGCATCGGCGATCCGCGCCCAGACGGGCCGTTCAGTAGAGACCGTCGCGGCAGACCTTACTGTCGGCAGCGATATCGCCGTCGTCGCCGACGTCCTCGGTCAGGACCCGCGCATCGCCATGCTGGTCAACAATGCCGGCATCGGCGCAACCGCACCGCTGCTTGAATCCGACGCCCGGATGATGAGCGAGATGATCGCGCTCAACGTCGATGCGCTAATGCACCTGACTTATGCCGCGGTGCCCGCTTTCGTCGCGCGCAAGCGGGGAACGATCGTCAACATCGCGTCGATTGTCGCGATCACGCCCGAGACGCTCAACGGCGTCTACGGCGCGACCAAGGCTTTCGTGCTCGCCCTCAGCCAGAGCCTGCGCCACGAACTGGTCGGCACCGGCGTCCACGTACAAGTCGTCCTGCCAGGCGCAACCGCCACCGATTTCTGGGATGCAGCGGGCCTTCCCGTCCAGCATCTGCCGAGCGAGATCGTCATGCCGGCGGCAGCGCTGGTCGATGCCGCGCTCACCGGACTTTCGCGGAACGAGTTCGTCACCATCCCCGGGCTGCACGATGCCGGCCAGTGGGATGCCTACGAAGCGGCCCGGCAGGCCATGGCCGGCAACCTGTCCACCAACCGTCCCGCCGACCGCTACCTGGCCGGCTGAACCCATCGACAATCTACACCGGCAAGACCCACACTACCGGCGGGCGCGACGGCGCATCGCGCAGCTCCGACGGCAATCTCGACATCCGCCTGTCGTCGCCCGGATCGAACGGCCCCGGTGCCAATCCCGAGCAGCTTTTTGCCGCCGGCTGGTCAGCTTGCTTCCTCGGAGCGGTCGGGAAGGCCGCGGCCGAGCACAGGCTGAGCGTGCCCGCGGACGTCGCGGTCGACACCGAGGTCGACCTGGTCCTCGGCGACGACGGCTAATGCGCTGCGCGCTCGCCTGACCGTGCGTTTGCCGGGCATTGCTACCGATCTGGCTCGAACGTTCGTCGCGCGGGCGCATCAGCTGTGCCCCTATTCGAAGGCCACTCGCGGCAACATCGAGGTCGAACTCGGCGTCGCCTGACCACCTCCACCCCATGTCCGCCGGGCGCCGAGTATCGCTCGCGCCCGGCGGAGCATCCTAAAGGAATTCTGCCATGACCCCCACCATCAAGACCTTTCGTGCCATGGCCGCGGTCCTGCTGATCGCGACCGGCTCGATCGCGCCGGCACAGGTCCAAGTCCAAGGCGACATAGCGACACAATTTCTCCCGATCGCGAACGAGCCAGAACCCAAGCTCCACGTCGATCCACCGATCGCCGAGCCGCTCGCGAGAAGGGGAACCGCCATCATTCCCTATCGCACGGAGAACCTGCGCGTCCTGCCGATCTTCGGCGCCGGCGCCACCGACGTGTCGCCGCGTGCCGGTCACCTCCACGTCACGGTCGACGACCTGCCGTGGCACTGGGCTGACGCCGGCAACACCGGGTCGATCGTCGTCGCCGGTCTCCCCGCCGGCCCGCACAAGGTGCTGATCGAAATCGCCACGCCCGAACATCTGGTGATCGCCGGTCGGGCCGTGTCGTTCACCGTGCCCGATGTCGGCGGCCATCATCACTGAAGCGCCTGAACCCGACGGAGAAGAACGACCACCCAACGTATGGACCATGACCGCATCGCGCCGGGCGGCATGAAGGGGCGCGCAGGCGAACTACCAAGGTCGCATCGCCCCGGGGCGGCTCAGTAGGTCTTGAGCTTATCGTCAACGATCCGCACGACGTGGATGACGTTGGTCGAGCCGGGGGTCCGGAACGGGACCCCGGCGACCAGGATCACCTTGTCGCCGGCCGTGGCGAGGCCGTGGCGCAGGACCATGCGCTTGGCTTTGGCGACCATCTGCTCGAACGATTCGACGTCGCGCGTATGGACCGCGTGGACGCCCCACAGCAGGCCGAGCCGCCGGGCGGTGTCCTGCCGCGGGGTCAGCACCATGATCGGCACCGGGGGCCGCTCGCGCGCGACCCGCCGCGCGGTGGACCCCGACGAGGTGAAGCAGACGATCGCCTTGGCCGAGACGGTTGAGGCGATCGTCTTGGCGGCCTCCGCCAAGGCGTCGGCGGTGGTTGGATCGGGCCGGGTCACCGTGAAGTGGATGCGGTCGCCGTGCATCGGGTCGCCTTCCACCGAGGCCCCGATGGCGTTCATCATCGCGACCGCCTCGACCGGCCACCGGCCCGCCGCGCTTTCGGCGGAGAGCATGATCGCATCGGCCCCGTCGTAGATCGCGGTGGCGACGTCCGATACTTCGGCGCGGGTCGGCGAGGGCGAGTTGATCATCGATTCGAGCATTTGGGTGGCGACCACGACCGGCCGGCCCATCCGCCGAGCGACCTCGACGACCAGCTTTTGCAATGGTGGAACCATCTCGGGCGGCAGCTCGACGCCAAGGTCGCCGCGCGCTACCATCACGCCATCGCACCGCTCGACGATCTCGTTCAGCCGCTCGATCGCCGACGGCTTCTCGATCTTGGCGAGAAGCGAGGCACGCCCGCCGATCAGCTTGCGGGCTTCGGCCAAGTCTTCGGGCCGCTGGACGAACGACAGCGCGATCCAATCCACGCCGTGATCGACCGCGAAGGCAAGGTCGGAGCGGTCCTTGTCGGTTAGCGCGGGCATCGGCAGGACCACGTCGGGGACGTTCAGCCCCTTGTTGTCGGACAGGGCGCCGCCAACCTCAACCGACGTGACGATCCGGTCGGCGTCGTGATCGGTCACCCGCAGGACCAGCTTGCCGTCATCGAGCAGTAACCGCGCGCCGGGCTCGATCGCGGCGAAGATCTCGCGGTGCGGCAGCTCGACACGGGTGGTGTCGCCGGGCGCCGGATTGCGATCGAGGATCAGGCTCTGCCCAACTTCCAGGACAACCCGCCCGCCGGTGAATCGGCCGACGCGCAGCTTGGGCCCCTGGAGGTCGGCAAGGATCGTGCTGGGGCGCCCGAACCTCTTTTCGAGTGCGCGGACCGCCTCGATCAGGGCGATCTTGGAGAACTGATCGCCGTGGCTCATGTTGATCCGGAATGCGTCGGCACCGGCCTGGAACAGGCGCGCGATCATCTCAGTGGTGTCGCTGGCGGGGCCAAGCGTGGCCAGCACACGCACCTTGCGCGCGCGAGGCATTGGATCGAACGTCATCGTCGGCCTTCTCTTGTCGGCTCAGGCGTGAACCGCTGGACGCGCCTGGCTTTGACTTCCGCGACATAAAGCCGGCCGCGGCGATCGACCGCGATCAGATGCGGGGTGGTGACCTGGCCGGGGGCCTCCCCCGGTGCGGCGATCCGGCCCAGCAACAACAGGCTGATCCGATCGTAGACCAACAGCTCCGAATTGCCCCAGTCCGCCACGTAGAGATAGCGTTGCGCGCGATCGGCCGACACCGCCAGCCCGGAGGCGGTCTGCGCCGACGGGCGGTTGCGGTTGACGAACACCTGCTTCAGGTAACGCCCGGCGCGGGTGAAGACCTGGACCCGCTGGTTGTTGCGGTCGGAGACATAGACCAGCCCATCGCGGGCGACCTCGACCCCGTGGACCCCGTTGAACCCGGCGGGCCCGGGACCATCCTCGGGCGCGAAAGGCGCGCCTTTGGGGCGGAACGCCGGCGCCGGATCAGCCGGAGGGACCGCGCCGAACGCGCTCCACATACGTTTGAACCGGCCGGTCCGGCTGTCATAGACGACCACCCGGCGGTTGCCGTATCCGTCGGCGATATAGACCTCGTGCCGGACGTCGTCGATCACCAGGTCCCCCGGGGCGTTGAGGTTGCGGGTGTCGCCGTCGCCGCGGCTGGCGCCCTTGCGACCGAGCTGGCGCACCAACCGGTGCCGCGCGTCGAACTCGAGCAGCATGTCGTCGCCCGCACCAGCGGGCGGGCGCGCATTGCCTGCGATCCAGACGTGACCGCGCGCGTCCACCGCTAGGCTGTGCTCGGTATCGGGCCACTCATAGCCCGTGCCGGGTCCGCCCCAGCCCGATAGAAATGTCCCGTCGGGCGCGAACACCAGCACTGGCGGGGCGGCCCGCGCGCGGTCTTCGCCAACCAGCGAACGCGGCCGATGGAGGACGTAGACCCGGCCCTGGCGATCGACGTCGACCGCACTGACGTCGCCCAGACGCCACTGCGCGGGCAGCTTCATCCACTGGTCATCCACCTGGAACCGCGGCAGCTTTCCGTCGCCGGCGATGGCGCCCGACGGCGCAGAGCCACATGCCATCAGCACCGCCAGCGCGATGCGCGCGAAACGCCGCCGGCACTCAGCCTGCCGGCCGGGGGGTCGTACGGCGAAAGGGGCGGTGTTCCTCACAGGGCATGTCTCGATCGAAGGCCGCCCTTCATCTCCAGTTTGGGTCCGATGATCCACCGTGCCCTCAACCATGTCCCGCGTGGCGGGATGCGGATCGGCCTGGCGGAGCGCGCGATCCGCCAGGCCTGCCATCTTCTTACAGGGCGGCCCTGACCCCGACGGTGAAGTAACGGCCGACGATGTCGTAAGTGTTGCGGTTGGTCGGATAGGACAATCCGGGCTGCTGGCTGTTCGACCAAGTCGGCCCCTGCTTGTTGAACAGGTTATTGATCGTGCCGTAAAGCTCGAACTTGTGGCCGCCCGCGGTGGTGAGGCCTTGGGTGAGGTTGAGATCGACGTACCACACCGCGTCGACCTTGTTCTGGGCATAGACGAACTGCTTGGAGCGGGCGTAGGAGCCGATCATCCGCTCCTGAAAGCTGATAGTCGTCCCGCCGCTAGTGAAGGTCTGTTCGAACGTAGCCCGCCACTTCGGTTGGGGCAGGTTGTACTGCTCGAACACGAAGTCGTTGGTCCCGGCGAACTCGATGTTCGGCTGATCCGGGGCAAGTCGGCGCTCGAACGATAGCAGCCGCGTGGCGAGCGCCCGCAGGCTGAGATCGGCGCCCAGCACCTGCCGGCGATAGGCAGCCTCGAAGTCGATCCCTTCCGACTTGAAAGACGCGGCGTTGATGATCGGTGTTGCTACCGAGATCGGGGTGTTGTCAGGCGCGCGCGTGAAGTTGGCGCACAGGACATTGGCCGGGTTCTGGCGGCAGATGTCGTTGACCTGGGCCACGCCATAGGGGATGCCGATCGCGTTTCTAATCCTGATCCGGAAATAGTCCGCCGAGAAGCTCAGCCCCGGAATGAAGCTTGGGGTAAGCACGACGCCGCCCGTCAGGGTCTTGGCGATCTCGGGCGTCAGGTTCTTGTTGCCGGTAGTGATCTGGTAGACCTGCAGCGTGCGGTTGGTCAGATAATCGGTGATCGTCTGCAGCTGGGTCAAAGCCCCGGCGTTGAGCTCGAACAAGGTGGGCGCGCGGATATCGCGCGAGATCGTGCCGCGGAAGCGGATGTCGCTGATCGGCTGGTAAGTCAGCCCGACCTTCCAGGTGTTGACCGAGCCGCTGGTGCTGTAATGGGTGTGGCGACCCGCGGCGTTGAGGTCGAGCGACTGGCCGACCGGCGAATCCTTGAGCAGCGGCACGTCGAGCTCGCCGTAGATTTCCTTGACGGTGTAATCGCCCGACGCGGCCGCGACGTTGGTGCTGATGTACTTGAACACCGTCGGTCGGGTCACGCCGTTGACCGTGGTCGTCGGGATTCCGCGGATGCCGGTGAAATCGACCGGGACGGCGGGATCGCTGTTGCTGGTCTGGTCGAACGACTGCTTGCGGATTTCGGCGCCGATCGCGATCGACACCGGGCCCGCCCAGGTGTTGAAGATATCGCCCGAAACGTTGACATTGCCAAGGTCCATCCGGTTGACGTCGCGGAACCACGAGATGGTCTTCATGTAGCCGAGCGCGGCGGCGGTGGTGTTACCTGTCCCGAACATGTTGAGCGGCACGCACCCAGGGTAGAGGCCGGGGTTGGTGATCGCCACGCGGCAGACGATATTGTTCGAAGCGTCGCGGACCGCATCGGTCGCGGCGAACAGACGCGCGGTCTCGTTCTCCTCGACGAAGCTGCGATAGTTCGATTTGCCGTGGATGTAGTTGGCGTTCCACTTGAACCGGCCGTCGGCGAATGCCCCGTACAGACCTGCGGTGATCGTCAGACCGCGCGCGGTCTCCCCACTCTCGTCACCCGGGACATCGGCCGGGTCCCAGGTCTTGCCCAGCTTGACGCTCGGGCTCGAGCCGAACAGCGCGGTGCGCTGGACCGGGGTCAGGTTGAGGTAGGCGTTCTCGGGATAGATCACCGAGATGTTGTTGTTGCGGTTGGGGATCTGCCGGTCGTCGGTCGCGCTGCGGTTGTACGACAGCTGGACGTAACCGTGGAAGTTGTCGGTGAAGTCATAGCCCGCGCGGCCGAAGTATTGCTGGATCTTGCTGGGCGGGACCAGGTAGCAGCAGCTGGGCTTGATGATGGTCCCGTCGCCGCCGATCGAGAGGTTGGCAACGCCGGTCGGGATGCCGGGATTGAACGCGACGAGCGAGCCGTCCGAGGCGAATTGCTGCGGGACGCCTGCGATCGTGACCTGCTTGTTGTTGTTCGGGCCGCCATTGTAGAACGGCAGGCCGGTGAACGACGAGGTGTTGAGCCGGGTGTCCTCCGCGAAGTTGAACGGGTTGGCCGCGGTTCCGGTGCCGGTGCGGATGATCAGGCGGTTGATCTTCGGCCGGTCGCTGCGCAGCATCCCATATGATTGGAAGTACTCCACGCTGCCGATCACATGAAGACGATCGTCCAGCAGGGACGCGCCGGCGGCCGCGCCAATGCGGTAGTTGCCGTCGTCGCCGTAAGTCGAAACCCCCCGTTGAGCGAATGCCTTTAGGCCGGTGTAGTTCTTGTTGAGGACGAAGTTGACGACACCCGACACCGCGTCAGAGCCGTAAGCCGCGGAGGCGCCGCCGGTCACGACATCGACTCGCTCGACGAGCTGCTGCGGAATCAGGTTGGCGTCGGTGCCGCCGGCATTGCCGGTCGGGACGAGGCGCTCCCCGTCGAACAGCGTCAGGACGCGCGCCTGGCCAAGGCTGCGGAGATTCAGGTAGTTGCCGGTTCGCACCCGGTTGGAGGCGGTGAACGCGGTGTTCTGAGCGCTGGTCGAATTCTGGAACACGGGAAGCTGATTGAGTCCGTCGGCGATGCTCGCCGGGGCCTTGCGCGCAAGCGTATCCGTGGAGATGACCGTTACCGGGGTGGGTGCCGAGAACCCTGCCCGCGAGATGCGCGAGCCGGTCACGACGATCTCTCCGACATCGGCCTGCTCGACCGTTGCAGCGTCGGCCGACGCTGCATGCGGGGCCGCCTGAGCGCTCCCTTCCGACGCGGTCGGCGCCCCGTCGGGCACGGTTTGCGCGATGGCCGCCTGGTACAGCGTCACCGCGCTGATCGTGCTTAGCAAGCGAGCGACTGTCGAAAGATGCATTCAGGCCTCCTTATACCCGACGATGATTGCTCTCGTCCCTTATGGTGGTGGCTCATACATGGCTCCCGCCCGTGCGCGCAGCGATCTTGTCACGCTGTTCCGCATCGTGGGAACGTCCGTGCGCGATGCGCCGCGAGGCTACGCCCGAGGCCCGTCTACGCGTATGCGGTCGGCCGATGGGGTGCGCGCCGTGTCGTGGGCACGCTTCCGACGAATGTGAAAACCCTTGAGCCGGGGAGCCGTTGCTGTGATTTTTCGATGCGCCATCGCGATCCCGGCCGGCGGAACCCGGCCCGATTCGGCTGCGAACGGATAAGACGGCCGATGGGCATCTCGCGATACCAAACCCCGGTTCAGCCCGGCATAGGTCCGGCCCCTGCCGTGGCGTCGTGCGCCGCCGAAACCGAAGCCGGCGACGCCAAGGACGCCCGTGCGATCCTTCGCGACATTTTCGCTAGCGCGATCGAAGCGGTGCGCGGCGCCGACCTGATCCGCTCACGATCGTCGTTCGTGGGCAATGCCTGGACGTATGAGCATGGCGGAACCCGCATCGCGTGGCCCATTCCCACGGGCGGACGACTGCTGGTCGTCGGGGCGGGAAAAGCCGCCGCTTCGCTGGCACTCGGGCTCGAGCAGATCCTCGGCGAGCGCGTCGACGGCGGCGCGCTCGTGGTCAAGTACGGCCATGTCGAACCGCTAAAGCGCATCACCCAGTACGAGGGCGGCCATCCGGTGCCCGACGCGGCGGGCCTGGCCGGGACCGGCGCCGTCCTCCGGCTGCTCGAAGGACTGACGCCCGACGACAGGGTGTTCGTGGCCCTGACCGGCGGAGCATCGTCGCTGCTGCTCGCGCCAGCCGACGGCCTCAGCTTGGCGGACAAGGTGCAGGCCACCGAGGTGCTGCTCGCCTCCGGCGCCTCGATTTCGGAGATCAACACGATCCGCAAGCTGCTCTCCAAAGTGAAGGGCGGCGGCTTGTTGAGCGCGATCGGTCCGGCTCAGTCGATGACGCTGATGATTTCGGACGTGCCGATCAGCGATCCGGCGATGATCGGGTCCGGCCCGACCTGGGCCGACACGGTGGACGGCGAACAGGCGCTCGCGATTATCGACAAGTACCAGGTGGCGGGGCGGATGCCGCCCGCGATCGTCAAGCGGCTCGAGATGGCAACCGCCAATTGCGCCCGCGATAACGGGAGCGCGCGGCACCTGATCCTGGCGGAGAGCGCCGACGCCATCGACGCGGCCGCTGAGCGTGCCCGCGCGCTTGGCTTCGCGGTCTCGGTCGTCGACCGCCGGATGGAGGACGACACCCATTCTGCGGCCAGCCGCTTCGCCGTCGCGGTCCGAGCGGCGGCGCAGGCACGCGCGTGGGGCGGGCCTGCGACCATCCTGCTCGCCGGCGGCGAGACCACTCTTAAGGTGGTCGGCACCGGCAAGGGAGGTCGCAGCCAGGAATTCGCCTTGGTGACGGCGCTCGCCCTTGAGGGGACCGGGGGCGTGGCAATCCTGGCGGCGGGAACCGACGGCACTGACGGCCCAACGAATGCGGCGGGCGCGTTCGCCGACGGCGAGACCTGCGCCCGGGTGGCGCGCGTAGGGCTCGACCCGCGCGCATATCTCGCCAACAACGATTCCTACGGTCTGTTTTCGTCCCTAGGCGATCTACTCGTTACGGGGCCGACCGGCACCAACGTCATGGACCTCGTCGTAGCCCTGGTCGCTTGACGCATCACTCCGAAGAAAGGAAGCGCGTGGACATCGCATTCATCGGCACCGGCATCATGGGACGTCCCATGGCGAACCACCTTCAAGCCGCAGGACACCAGCTGCGGCTGGTCAGTCACCGCTCTCCGGCACCCGAGGAACTGGTCGCGGGCGGCGCGCAGGTCGCCCAGTCCGTCAGTGAAGCGGTAAGTGATGCCGATGCCGTTATCCTGATGCTGCCCGACACGCCCGATGTCGAACGCGTCCTGTTTGGTGACGAGAGCGTCATCTCCGCGCTTCGGGCCGACACGCTGGTGATCGACATGAGCTCGATCGATCCGTTGGCCACGAAGGCGTTCGCCGGGAAGGTCGCCGCGGCGGGGGGGCGCTTTTTGGATGCACCGGTCTCGGGCGGGGAAGTCGGTGCGAAGGCCGCCAGCCTGACGATCATGGTCGGCGGGTCGGAAGAGGATTACGCCCGGGCGATGCCTCTGTTCGAGAAAATGGGGAAAAACATCACCCGGATCGGCGAGGTAGGCAGCGGGCAGATCGCGAAAGTGGCCAACCAGATCATCGTCGCGCTCAACATCGAGGCGGTCGGCGAGGCGCTTTTGTTCGCCGCGAGGGCCGGGGCCGATCCGGCCAAAGTGCGCGAAGCGCTGATGGGCGGCTTTGCTGCGTCCCGGATTCTGGAAGTCCACGGCGAGAGGATGATCAAGCGGACCTTCGATCCCGGTTTCCGAATCGCGCTTCACCAGAAGGATCTGGGCCTGGCGCTCGGTACGGCCAAATCGCTCGGCCTCGCACTTCCGAACACGGCCCAGACCGCGCAACTGATGTCCGCCTGCATCGCCCACGGCGGGGCAGGGTGGGACCATTCCGCGCTGGTGAAAGCGCTCGAGCAGATGGCCGCGCATGAAATCGCGTAAACCTGCCGCGTCGCTCGCCCCTGTGACGTGCCGCGGTCAGGTACTGCGTTGCCCGTACCAAGTGGGGGTTGGCTTGGCTTACACAGCCTGAAGACGAATCCAGAGACTCGAACGGGGATATCAGATGCACGTCGGCTCCAGCACTGCTAACGGATCGGACCTGAGGACCACCGGTCAACAGGGCTACGACCTGCCCGATCTTCGTATGTTCGTGTTCGCGCTTTTCTTCGTCTTCGGCGGCATCACCAGCCTCAACGATGTCATCATCCCGAAGCTGAAGGAGCTGTTTTCGCTCAACTATACCCAGGCGTTGATGGTTCAGTCGGCGTTCTTCGCGGCGTACTTCTTCATCTCGCTGCCGGCCGCGGCGCTGGTCCGCCGGCTGGGCTATATGCGGACGGCGACGGTCGGGCTGATGGCGATGATGGCGGGCTGCCTGCTGTTCATTCCCGCCTCGGCATCGGCTACATTCGGGGTCTTCCTCGCTGCGCTGTTCGTGCTGGCGAGCGGAATCACGATCGTTCAGGTGGTCGCCAATCCGCTGATTTCGCTGCTGGGGCCGCCACGCACCGCGCACGCGCGGCTGACCTTTGCCCAGGCCTTCAATTCGCTGGGGACGACGGTGTTCCCTTATGTCGGCTCGGTGATCATCCTGGGCGGCCTGGCGAACACCAATGCGTCCCAGCTTTCGGGCGCGGCGCTCGACGCCTACCGCGCCGCCGAGACCCAGATGGTGGTACGCACGTATCTCGGGCTGGCCGCGGTGCTGGCGATCGTCGCGGCGGTGGTGTGGGGCCGGCGCAATCGCCTGAAGGAAGCCAGCGAGCCGTCGAAGGGAATGTTCGAGGCCTTCACGCTGCTTTCGCGGCCGCGCTTCGCGCTCGGCGCGGGGTCGATCTTCCTTTACGTCGGTGCGGAGGTCGCGGTCGGGTCGTTGATCGTCAATTACCTGATGAAAGCGGATGTCCTGGGTCTGTCGGCCGAGGCTGCCGGCAAGCACGTGCCATTCTATTGGGCCGGCGCGCTCTTTGGCCGCTTCGTCGGGGCCTATCTGCTCACCCGCGTTTCACCGGGCAAGGTGCTCGCGGGCGCCGCTAGCGGGGCGATCGCGCTCATCATAATCTCGGCCACCGGGACGGGTTCTGTGGCGGCGTGGTCATTGCTCGCGATCGGTCTGATGAACTCGATCATGTTCCCGACCATCTTCTCGCTCGCCAGCGAAGGGCTGGGCGTGCGGGCGGCCGAGGGATCGGGGGTTATCGCGACCGCGATCGTGGGCGGGGCGATCATTCCGCCCCTGACCGGCGCGCTGGCGGACGTTGCCGGATTGCAGGCCGCACTGGCGCTCCCGGCGGCGTGCTATGCGGCGATCGCGCTTTACGGCGTCTACGCTCGATGATCGCGCGTATCTTGCGATACGGAAAATGCGGCGTCGCGGCCGTGGACCGAGCGCTTCGCCGATCGCTATAAAGCTTGCGCAACGCTGGAGTTCCCATGGTCAAACTTGCCGCCAACTTGTCGATGATGTTCACCGAAATCCCTTTTGCTGAACGGTTCGCCGCCGCGGGCAAGGCCGGTTTTGACGCCGTCGAGTTCCTGTTCCCATACGAACTGTCCGAACAGGAGGTGGCAGCCGCGGCGCGCGACGCCGGGGTGGAAACAGTGATCTTCAACTTTCCGGCCGGCGACTGGGCGGGCGGAGAGCGCGGTCTCGGTGCCCTGGCGGGCCGGACGGAAGAGTTTCGCGCAGGGGTTCCGCGGGCGTTATCCTATGCCCGGGCGCTTGGCTGTCCGCGCCTGCACCTGATGGCCGGCAAGCCGACCGGCGACCATGACACTGCCCGCCGGACCCTGGTGGAGAACATCCGCTATGCCGCGGATGTCGTGAGCGCCGACGGAATCGACATTCTGCTCGAGCCGATCAACACCCGGGTCGATATTCCCGGCTATTTCTATGACACCACGCAAGCGGCGATGGCGGTGATCGAGGAGGTCGGGCGCTCGAACGTCAAGCTGCAGTATGACATCTACCACATGCAGATCATGGAAGGCGACCTTGCCCGCTCGATCGAGCGGCTGCTTCCCGCCATCGGCCACGTTCAGCTCGCCGATAATCCCGGCCGCGGCGAGCCGGGCACGGGCGAGATCAATTACGGCTGGCTGCTCGCCCGGCTGGACGCGCTGGGTTACGAAGGATGGGTCGGGTGCGAATATAAGCCGACCAACGACACGCTCGCGGGTCTGGCCTGGGCGCGGCCGTACCTGGGTTGAGGGTGCCCCGCTAACGCCCGCGAATCTCATCCGTCGCGGATCGAGATCGCTTCGAACGCGCCGAGAGGAGGCAGGGCGAACCACGTGTACCCTTGTGCGTCGCGCTCGCCAGCCGTGATCGCGGTTCGCGCGACCAGCAGGTCGATCGAGCGGGCCGCGCGCTTCAGGCCGAGCCGCAAGCCGGCGCACGCGACGGGCGCCTCGTAACGGTTGTTCCGCTGCCCCGAATAATTCACCAAGTGGACGATCCGGCGTTGCCGATCGGGCTGGCCCTGGACCGTCAGCTCGATCGGCCCGGTCCCCGCCAGGCGGACATCGGGCGCCGGGATGTAGCGCGCCAGTAAGGCCTCGAACAGGCGACGGTGGTCGGGCAGGCCCTCCCGACGATAGAGCATATCAGGAAGCCAGGGCAGATGGACCGCCTTGCCCTTGCCGAATGTGCCGGCGATCGCGCCGTAGCGCGCAGGCGCCACGTAGACAGCGTCCGCACTCTCCGGAAAACATAGCTCGGGCGGGCCGAACCGCTCGGGCGCGCGGAGCCGCAGGGCGGAGATCGCCCCGGCGCGCGGGTTCTGCGGGAAATAGGGACCGTCGTGCATCAGGAACACCGCGCCCGCCAGGTCGAGCTGCGAGCCCGCGGTGTCATACGACGCGCCGCGCAAGTGATCGAGCGGAGCGGCAGTTTGCGTGATCGGCATGGCGTGGATCGCGGGCGCCGGGCGGCGCTCGGCCCGTTCGTCGAACGCGGCGGTCTCGCCGGTAGTAATCAGCAGCCCGCCGCGCGTCACAAAGGCATCGAGCGCCTTCGCTTCGGCCGCGCTGACGATTGCGATGTTCGGCATGATGATGGCATCGAAGCCCGACAGATCGGCCGTGCCGTCCTGCACCCGGTCGTCGGTCACGATTTCGAACGGGATGCGCGCGTCGATCAGCGCGAGATAGGCGCCTTTGAAGCAGGCGTCGCGCAGTTTCTCTGTTGCGGTGACACCGGCCATCAGCTCGCTCTTGTGCGACATGTACAGGCCGACGCGCGAGGCCGGGCGCAAGTTCTCGTAGAATTCGGCGTTGGCGGCGTGCCATGCGAACAGGTTGCGGACCGCGGCTTGCGGTCGGCGGTCTTCCTGTTCGAGCGTGCCCAGCACATAGTAGTCGAGCGACCCACCGTTGGCGAGCAGCTGCGCCATGCGCAGCACCTGCGTGTCGCCGGTCTCCGGGATGCGGCGCCACATGAAATCGATGAAGTTGGCGCTGAGGCTGGTATAAGGCTTGCCACCACCATAGGAGCGCGAGAAACGCGCCTGCTCTCCGGCAAGATGGGGCCATTCTGGCTGCGGCCGCTTCATTTCGCGCGCGACTTCATAGCGGATCGCGTCGTGGCGGGGGCGTACCGCCATAACCACCGTTTCCGGGCGCGCGGTCTTGGCGGTCTCGTAGGTCAGGTCGCCGAGCTCAAGCACAGTGCGCTCCTGGAACAGGAGGTAATCCCGCCATGCCGGATCGGAGAAGTTTTGCTGCCTGGGCAGGTCGCGCCCGAACATGGCGTGAAAACGATCTCGGCAGTTGTTGCACACGCAGATTCCGTGATCGCGGAACGCATAATCGAAGTTGATGTAGCCGAACATGTTCACGAACATGCCGTCTATCGGGTAGCGCCGAAGCGACTCGGTGACGATCCGCTGGGCATAGTCGCGGTACCAGCCGCCGTTCACGCAGGCCTGATACGTCTCATAGTTCACCAGCGGCCCGCCCTCGCGGTTGCGTCGGAACCATTCTGGATGAGCCTGGTACGTCTTGAGGCTCGACTTGGACAGATCATAGCGTCCAATCAGTACGAGACCCTCGGCATGCGCCGCGTCTGCAAGTTCGCCGATGAAGTCCGATCGAAGATAGGGATTCTTGGTATGGAATTCGAGTTCAGTGGGATAAAAGGCGAAAATCCCACCAATGTTTGCGACAATGCCCGTCGCGCCGAACTCGCGAACTTCGCGAACGATGGTCCGCGGATCGCGGCGGGCGTCCGTCATACGCAGATTGGTCTGGACGTTTCGAAAAGGCTTGGTTGCCCATGACGGCGCGGGGCGCCCCGCGGCGGCGGTTGCCGCTGTAATGGGCAAACCACCGACCGCCATTCCCATGGCCGATGCTGCTCGCAAGACCTCCCGGCGGCTGGCGCTTATGGAGAAGGGACGGGTCATAGCTGCTCTGTCCACTCATCCATGGAAACCCTCGTAAATTTGACGCGTGTCGCCAGACCATTCCACTTTGCACGCGTTTTTCAATACGATCCGCGACCATCCCGCATCGTGGCATTCGAGGGCAGGCGAGTTGCATTAGTCGATCGCTCGCGCAGGACATGGTTGCGCTTCCGCAGGCGATGAGGCGGTCAATGCTCTCCGTGTGTGCATATGGGTACACGGGATGCCGCTTAGCTCCCCTAGCGACTAGCAAAGTGCTCGCTCGCTGCGGGTCGAGGAGGATAAAATGGACACCCCACCGCTGTATGTCGCGATTCCTCTGCTGCCGTCGGTTCGTGACCTGATAGCAAGACGGCGGCGCGCGCGTTTTAGCGAGGGCGAGGAAAGGCTCTCTACGGACGAGATCATTCGGTTGGCCCGGGGGGCCAGAGAGGTGATGATTTCCGGTCGCAATCGGTTCGACGCCGCTGCTCTCCGGGCACTGCCTGCATCGGTCGAGGTCTTGGCTACATATTCGGTCGGCTTTGACCATATCGATCTCGCGGCAGCCGCGGACAGAGGCATCGCAGTGCTGAATACGCCCGATGTGCTGACCGACGCCGTGGCTGAGACGGCAATGCTTCTTTGTCTCGGTGCTGCGCGACGGGCCACCGAAAGCATCACGCTCCTCCGCGACAATCGATGGTCCGGCTGGTCGCCGACGCAGCTTCCGGGTTTGCAGATCACCGGCCGCAGGATGGGCATCTATGGCATGGGAAGGATCGGACGGTGTATCGCGCGCCGGGCTGCGGCGTTCGAGATGCCGGTTCACTATCATGGGCGTCGCCGCCTTGACGCTGTTCTGGAAGGCAGCGCAATTTACCATGCAGACGAAGCTGACTTTCTCAGCCGCTGTGACGTGTTGGTGCTCGCCTGTGCCGCGGCGCCGGAGACCGAGCTATTCCTGAACGCAGAACGCATCGCGCGCCTGCCGCGCGATGCAATTGTCGTAAACATTGCACGGGGTTCGATCGTCGACGACGAGGCCCTGATCGCGGCGCTCGGCGCTGGCGAGATCTTCGCGGCGGGACTGGACGTGTTCAACAACGAACCAGACCTCGATCCCCGTTACCTAAAGCTCCCAAACGCGTTCCTGCTACCCCATATTGGCAGTTCTACCATTGACGCTAGATTGCAAATGGCCGCGATCCTGATCGACGGCCTCGAATCGTTGGAGGCGGGATTGAAGCCAGATAACCTGCTTACGCCCCATAACACCCAAGCGTGCCGAATCCGCTGATTGGATCAGCGATTCGACGCCTTCAAGGGCGTGAGGAAAATGGAATGGCCCACGCCCGCTTCCTCAAAAGCCTTGCCGCTTTGGTATGCGATGAAATGACCGTCGGGGGAGACCACCGGATTGGACACCTTGACGCGGCCATAGTCGAGCACGCGGGTCACGCGGCGATAGTCGCGACTATCGGGTGTCAGCGTCAGCCGGCAGATGTCAAGACCGGAGCGGTCGAACTGTCCACATTCGACCAGTTCCCAGCTTCCGTCCGGGCTGATTCCTTCGGGCTCCGAATACTCGCCTTCGAGCGGGGCGCGATAGCGGATCAGTTGCGGCCGATCGAGGCGAGCGCCCCATATGCCGGTGATGGTCGCGAACTGGAGCGCATCGATCTGATAGATCGGATGATAGCACGCATGGACAAGCTCGTGATCGTTGTCGCGGAAATCCTGCGCCTCGGGCGTGCAGTCCGCTTCCTCGCGACGGAATGCTTCGCGCACGTTCTCGAGGCGGGGCCCCTTTGCGTCAACGACAACCGTTCCCAGCATCACCGGACGTGAGGAGCCGGGCGTTGCGTCGCTGGCCATGACGAACGCGTGGCCCATCGCCGGGGTCCAGGCGACGAGGTTCGAGCGCCGCGAGACCGCAATGCCCTCGAAAACCGTGGGCCCGAGTTGAACCGGCGCTTTCGCAGCCGATTTGTCGAAGAACCACAGCTTGATCCCGGTCAGCCGGGTCCGCACGCGATCACCGTTGTTCTCCGCCGGACCCAGCAGGATCATGTTGCCGTCGGGAAGATAGTGCGCGCGCAGGAAGCCGACATGCGGAAAGTTTGCCGTCAGATTGCGCGTCCGCCCCGTGGCGACATCGTATTCGAAGACATCGCCGTAACTTTTGCCGAGAAAGGCGATCTTCCGTCCGTCAGCCGAGTATACCGGCCGCTCGCCAAAGCTGCTGATGCGGACCGTTCCTTCGGGCAGGCTGGCGAACGGGTCGCCGGTCCTGGTGCCGACCTCGAACGTCATCGGCTCGACCGCAGGGGTGTCGGCGGGCGGCTGTAGCACCGGGGCCTGAGCCTGAATCTGCTGGGCGGTCACGACCGAGGGCAGGCACAGGCAAATGACGAGCAGCGCGGCTCTGACAGTCGGGTACGAGCGAGGCATCTGACCTGATTCCTATGTGGGGAGGGAGGGAACTTGCCGCGGCCGGACACGCCAGCTTGGCGGCGCCGGGCTGGACGACCGCGATCCGGCGATAAGCCCGTCGCACTCGTAAACGCGCAGCGCGTCGGGGTCGGGGATCACCGCCTCCCCCGGGCACGATCCGGCGCGGCGCAGCGATGATGTCCGCCCTGCGGTCAAGCACGTCCTGGTCGGGCGGGGGTATGATCAGCGACATCCGCCCCCTTCTCTGCGGCATCATCGGCGGTTTCAGGCAGCGCGCGGCATGGTCCGGAGCGCGCGGCTGGGTATAGAATGGGCCGCGCGCGCTGGCGACGCTGCGATCCACCGCGCAGGCCAGTATCTCACGAAGTGGGATGGGGCGCCGGCCGAGGATGCAATCGACCGCCGCGGCGATAGAGACGTGCCATTATGGCGGCGGCCTAAGGCGCGCGTGTGACGGGTGTAGGCGGATGAAACCTTGGGAGAGGCGTGATCATGGACGGTTGGTCGGTTACCCGACGTAGCTTGCTGGCGGGAACCGCCGCGACCACGCTGTTGCAGGCCGGGTCCGGGGCGGCGGCTGCCGCCAAGCGGGGCCGCGGCCTCAAAGCGCCCGCGATCGCGTTCGCGAATCACGAGATTGCCGCCGCAGCCAAAGCTACCAAGACCCCGGAGCCGCAGGTCAGCTATCAACTCGACAGCAAGCTCGGCGCGGAGGGTTACCGCGTCTCGGGCGCTCCCAGCACCGCCCTCCGGATCACCGCCGGGGACGTGGCCGGGGCGATGTACGCCGGGTTGGACGTAGCCGAGGCGATCCGCCTGGGAACCCTGGCGCTGATCGCAGACGACAAGATCCACGAACCGTTCGTCCAGAAGCGGGGCCTCAAGTTCAATATTCCGCTCGACCTTCGGACACCGAGCTATTCGGACGGCAGCACCAGCGCCCGCGCCAATATCCCCGAAGTCTGGACGCGCAGCTTCTGGGCGACGTTCTTGGACGAGATGGCGCGCGACCGGTACAATGTCCTGACGCTGTGGAGCCTCCATCCCTTTCCCTCGATGGTAAAGGTGCCCGAATTCCCGGACGTGGCGCTCGACGATGTCTGGCGCAGCCGCAAGCCGCTCGGCCCCGAGCCGTTCGAGATCCGGGGCCTCAACGCGGTGCCGCCGGAGTATCTGGCCGATCACGAGATCGTCAAGACGATCACGATCGACCAGAAGATCGCGTTCTGGCGGGACGTGATGCAAATGGCGCAGGATCGCGGCGTCGCGGTCTATGTGTTCACCTGGAACGTGTTCACATATGGCGTCGGCGGCAAGTACGGGATCGACGACAGCATTACCAATCCGCAGACGATCGCCTATATGCGGGCCAGCGTCCGCGAACTGGTGACGACGTATCCGCTGCTCGCGGGGATCGGCATCACCGCGGGCGAGAACCTGCCGAGCGGCAATGCCAAGATCACGCAAGAACAGTGGCTGTGGCAAGCCTATGGCGAAGGGGTTCGCGATGCCTTGAAGAAGCAGCCGGGCAGGCGCGTCGAGATGATCCACCGCTTCCACGAAACCGAAGGCGGCGAGATCGAGCGCAACTGGAACGGCTATCCCGGCTATCCCGAGACGTTCACGTTCAGCTATAAATATTCGATCGCGCATATGTATTCGGCAGTCAACCCGCCGTTCATCGCGGAAGTCTTACCATATATCAGCGAGCGGCAGAAGACTTGGCTGACGGTCAGAAACGACGATATCTATTCGTTCCGCTGGGGCGATCCCGACTTCGCGCGCGAATATATCTTGAACATGCCGCCCCAGGACAAGCTGGTCGGCTTCTACATGGGCCCCGATGGATATTGCTGGGGTCGCGATTTCCTGGACAAGGCGACGGCGGGCCAGGATCTGGGCGAGGCCCGGCCACTGGTGATGCAGAAGCAGTGGTATTCGTTCAACATGTGGGGCCGCCTAGCGTTCGATCCCACGCTACCGAACGCGCATTTCGAGGCAATGCTTCGGGCGCGCTTCCCGACCGTGGATGCAAACACCTTGTTTGCCGCATCCTCTACCTCTTCAAAGATCATCCCGCAGGTCTCGCGCTGCTTCTGGAAGGATATCGACCTTACCTGGCTGCCGGAGGCATGCGCCTACACCCAAGAGCACGGGGTTCGCGGCACCCGTTTCTACACCGTGGTGGACTTCATGAACGGCGCGCCGATGCCGGGGACCGACATCCTTTCTATCCGCCGCTGGCGCTATCGGCTGCTCAACGCCCAGGCGGTCGACGGCACGACGCCGCTCGACTGCGCGGCGGCGCTGACCGGGCTGGCCGATACGACCGACCAGCTGGTCGACCGGATCGAGGCCCGCTCCCGGCCCGCCGCCGGGAGCGAACTGGCCAGCACGCTTGGCGACTATCGCGCCCTGGCGCATCTTGGCCGCTATTACGCCGAGAAGATTTCGGGCGCCTGCGACCTGGCGCTGGTCGACGCCAGCGGGCGGCCCGATCAGCGTGCAAGCGCGGTGGCCCATCTCACCGCCGCGCTCGATTCGTGGAAGCGCTATGCGGCGGTTCGCAACGGGCAATACCTGCCCAACTTCTATAACCGCATCGGCTGGGTCGATCTGGAGCAGCTTACCGCCTCGGCCGCCAAGGACATCGACATCGCCCAGTCGTGGGTGCCGGGCACGCTGACGTTCGATCCCAACGCGCCTGAATCGAGGTGGGACAAGATCATCCAGAAGCGGGTAAGTCGTGGGATTGCCAGCGGTGAGGGAGCCGCTCGCCTTGCCATTGTAGGACCTGACCCTGTCGGCTATGATGGATCGTTAAAAACAAGGTCACGGCAGTCACGGCAGTAACGCGAATACTTGGGAGGAGGAAACGCGATGTTGTTAGATGAAGAGGAGGGTCAACGCCTCGGTCAAGTCCAGTCGCTCGTCCGGGCCTTTGGCATCTTGGATGAGCTGGCCAAGCATGACGCCGGATGCACCCTGACTCAGGTCGCCGAAGCGACCAGTCTGCCGCGATCCACCGCGCACCGCCTGCTCACGACGATGAACGCGCTCGGCTATGTGGATTTCAATCCGTCGATCAACCGCTGGATGATCGGGCTGCAAGCCTTCTCGCTCGGCGCCACGTTCGTTCAGATGCGCGATCTGGGGCGGGTCGGCCGGCCGATCATGCGCTCGCTGATGTTTGACGCCGGCGAGACGGTCAATATCGCCATCGCGGACGTCGAGAATGTCACCTGCGTCGGCCAGGTGAAGCCGGTCAATGTCGAGCGCGCGATGGCCGTGCCGGGCCGGCATCTGCCGATGCACACCACCGCGTCGGGCAAAGTCCTACTCGCCTACCGGGAGGAACAGGCGCGCGACGCGTTCCTCAAATCGCACGATCTGCGCCGCTGCACCGCTTTGACGATCGTCGAGAAGAACGCGCTGGTCGCGCAGCTCGAGCAAGTTCGCGCGAACGGCTACGCGGTTGATGATCAGGAAAACGAGCTCGGCACGCGCTGCATCGCGGCCCCGGTCTTCGACCGTCATGGCAGGGTCCGCGCCTCGCTGTCGATCTCGGGCAGCATCAAGCGGATCCCGCAGGACCGGCTGCCGGCGCTGGTGCAAACCCTGGCGGCGGCGGCGCGGCGGATGACCTCGGACATCGGCGGCCTGCTGGCAGCATAGACCCGGTGCGATAGCTTCGTACACCGTTCCGTGACATACAGGCCGATGACCAGAGATACCGGCGCGAACATAGAGGTCGCGCAAGAAACGGCGCACCACAGCCTGCTGCGCGAAATGTTCGATGTCGCGATCCGCGCGGTATCGGCCGAGCTGGTCCTGCCCGGGCGGCTGCCCGACGCCGTGCCCGGCAAGACCCTGGTGCTGGGCGTCGGCAAGGCAGGCGCCGAAATGGCGCGCGTCGCCGGCCACCATATGACCGGGCGGATAGAGGGGATCGTTCTTACCCGTTATGGCCACGGCCGCCCGCCAGAGGAGATGCCGCCCGGTTTCACTTTGCTGGAGGCCGGCCATCCCCTGCCTGACGCCCGCGGGCTGGAGGCCACCAGCCTGATCGTCGAGGCGGTCCGCGCATTGGGCGAGGACGATCAGCTGCTGATGCTGGTTTCGGGAGGAACATCGGCGCTTCTGACGATGCCGGCCCCGTCGATCAGCCTGGCCGACAAGCAAGAGATCACCAGCGCGCTGTTGCGGTGCGGGGCGTCGATTTCGGAACTCAACTGCGTGCGGACTCACCTTTCCGCCATCAAAGGGGGACGTCTCGCGCTCGCGGCGGCGCCGGCCCGGGTGGTGACTTTGGCGTTCTCGGACATTCCCGGCGATGATCCAGCGCTGGTCGGCTCAGGACCGACCGTAGCCGACCGCACCAAGCTGGCGGATGCACGCCGCATCCTCGAGCTTTATGGCATAAGCGTGCCGGAGCACGTCGCGGCGGCGCTGCGGGACCCCGCCAACGAGACCCCCTTTGCAAGCGCGGACGCGCTCGCCCGCAGCGTGACGCGGGTGGTGGCGCGGTCGCGAAACGCGCTCGAAGCTGCGGGCGAGCTGGCTCGCTCGGCGGGCTACCAGCCGGTTTACCTAGGTGATGATCTCCAGGCCGATGCTGGCGATCTGGGCACGATTCACGCCGCGCTTGCCTTGCATCATGCAGGCAAGGGCGGGCGCTTCGCCTTGCTTTCGGGAGGCGAGACGACCGTCGTGGTCCGGAATCGGGAGGGCCGGGGCGGCCGCAACGGCGAGTATCTGCTTAGCCTGGCTTGCGGCCTTGACGGCGCGCGCGGGATCTACGCGCTGGCGGCCGACACCGACGGCATCGACGGCACTGAAGACAACGCCGGCGCGATCATTACACCTTCGACCTTGACCCGCGCCGGAAGGATCGGCGTTTCGGCCGGACAGGCGATACGCAACAACCAGTCGTACGAATTTTTCCGGGCGCTCGACGATCTGATCATCACCGGGCCCACCCGCACCAATGTCAACGATATCCGGATCGTCCTGATCGACCGCTGACAGCCGGAAAGCTGTGGGCCACGCCAAGATTTCCGGGATATGGGACAACCGCCGAGAGTGTCTTTCGCCCGCACCGGCTATCGGCCAGCATCGCGGTTTGGATGGGGCAGGAAGCGCGATGATTTGGTCTCAGAATTACGATCCGTTCGGGGCGACATGGATTTCGGCCCTGCTTGCCGCATTGCCGGTCGTGGTCATGCTCGGCTCGCTCGCATTCTTGCATCTGCGCGCCCATGTCGCGGCGTCGCTGGGCCTCGCCGCGGCACTGGTGGTGGCGATCGCCGGGTTCGGAATGCCGGTCCAGCTTGCGGTGTCGGCGGCAGGCTTCGGCGCCGCATACGGCCTGCTGCCGATCGGCTGGATCGTGCTCAACATCATCTTTCTGTATCAGCTGACCAATGAACACGGGCAGTTCGACGTGCTGCGCCGCTCGATCGCCGGGATCAGCGAGGACAGCCGTATCCAGCTACTGCTGATCGCGTTCTGCTTCGGCGCCTTTTTCGAAGGCGCGGCGGGTTTCGGCACTCCGGTCGCGGTGATCGGGGCGATGCTCATCGGGCTCGGTTTCACGCGCCTCCAGGCGGCGGGCCTGACCCTGATCGCCAACACCGCCCCGGTCGCGTTCGGCGCGCTGGGGACGCCGCTGGTGACGCTGGCGGCGGTGACCGGGCTGCCATTGATCGAGCTTTCGGCCATGGCCGGCCGTCAGATGGCGTTGTTCTGCCTGATCGTGCCGTTCTGGATGCTGGTCGCGTACTGCGGATGGCGGCGCACGATGGAAGTGTGGCCGGCGATTCTGGTTGCCGGCGCCACCTTCGCGCTCCTTCAATTGCTGATCTCGAACCTACATGGGCCGTGGCTGGCGGCGATCGGCGCGGCGTTGGGCTCGATCTTCGTCCTGATCGCCTTCCTGCAGATGTGGTCACCCAGGTCGGTTATGCACGTCAACCAAGCCCCTCTTTCCAAGGGCGATGAGCGCGTGCCTTCGACAACCGCCGCGGACCTCGAAAGCCACGAAGACGCGGTCGTCAAGGTTTCCGCTGCGGAAGCGACCCGCGGCTCGGCCGCTCGCGCGTGGATGCCGTGGCTGATCCTGACGATTGTGGTGTTCGTCTGGGGCCTGCCGTTCGTGAAGGCGGCGCTCGACGGTATCTTCAAGCCGATGTTCCCGATCCCCTGGCTTGACGGACTGGTCCAGCGCGTTCCCCCGGTGGTCGCCGCGGCAGAGCCGGAAAAGGCCGTCTATACGCTCAACATCCTATCGACGACCGGGTCGGGCATCTTCCTGGCGGCGATCATCAGCGGACTGCTGCTGGGATCGAGCCCACTCGCGCTGGCCCGCACCTATGCCAGGGCGTTCGTGCTGGTGATCCCGTCGCTGCTGACGATTTCGGCCATGTTGGCGCTTGGCTACGTCACCAGGTTCTCCGGCGTGGACGCCACCATGGGGCTCGCCTTCGCCGCGACCGGGCTGCTCTATCCGTTCTTCGGTACGATGCTGGGGTGGCTGGGGACCGCTGTCACCGGCTCCGACACCGCGTCCAACGTGCTGTTCGGCAGCCTGCAGAGGATCACGTCGGAACAACTCGGGCTCCCGCCGGTGCTGATGGCCGCCGCGAACAGCACGGGCGGCGTGATGGGCAAGATGGTCGATGCGCAAAGCATCGTCGTCGCCTCCACCGCGACGCGCTGGTTCGGGGCGGAAGGGAAGATCCTGCGGTACGTTTTCATACACAGCTTGGTGCTCGGCGTGCTGGTCGCGATCGAGGTGACGCTGTTCGCTTATGTGCCGGTGCTCAAATCGCTTGTTCCGGGATAGCCACCTTTGAACACCGGCCGTCCGCCGTCGCTTCAGCGCGGTTGAATAATGACCCCAACGAGGTTCAGGAGAGTATTATGCGCAAGTTCATCGTCGCGGCGTTGGTAATCGCCGCTCCCGCGAGTGTCGGGCAGACGGCCAGCGACCCCGCTTCGAACGGGTTTCAGTTCCGGCCCTATTCGGAAGTCGATACAGTCCTCGCCAAGCCGCAGCCGGGCCGAACCTTGAGCACCGCCATGGTCAGCGACCATCACGACAAGGGCTATTACGTCGAGTTCGTGCGGCGGTTCAACAGCGACAACGATGCCGAAGTTCACACCGAGTGGGCCGACCAGATCACGATCGTCGGCGGGGAGGGTGTGCTGACTTATGGAGGCACGGTTTCCAACCCGCGCAAGATGTCCGCGACGGAGATACGTGGCGACGGGCAGGTCGGCGCGACCACCAAGAAGCTCTCGGCCGGGGATTACATGCTGATCCCGCCGGGCCTGCCGCACACGTTCGACGCGGCACGCGGCAAGACGCTTACTTACGTGATCTTCAAGGTGCGTCCCTGACGCCGTGGCGCTGACGAACCCGGCTTGACGTCCAAGCCCCGCGGCGTCTCCCCCTCTGGCCGTGCGAGGCACCGTCGGATAATCCGATGGGGCCTTATCAGCCGGCCTCAGTGCGGCGCTTCGAAGTTGTGCAGGATCGGGGGCCGGGGATTGAACGGCACGCGGGTCGACCAAGGCGCGGACGGATCACTGCCGAGCCGGTGCCAGCGGCCCTGGGAGGCGATGATCACATCGCCGGGGTCGGCCACGAAGTACTTGTGACCCTCCAGCTTGATGCCGATCCGCCCTTCCATGACGAACCAGAATTCGGTCCAGCCAATATGGAAGTGCCCTTTGTAGCTGTCGGGCGGAACCGGCTCCCCCTTATTGCGCAAAATGTTGCACAAGAAGTGGTCGTCGCGCACGAACTTGCCGCCGTAAGGCCGGTCGGTGCCGTTGAACTCCTTCATGTAATCGAGATAGATCGGGTTGGTCTCCTCCTCGACCGGCTTGCCTGACCGTTCGGTCACCAGCACGAAGTCCATGCCGGGAATCGGGTCGGGCCGGACATCGGCGGGATAGATCGGGGTGGCGCCGTTCTGGCGGACTTCGAACCGCAGCGCCGGCGTAGCGCCGACGTTCTCCAGCGTGTACATGTTCCGGTAGGGGATGTTGACCATGAACCCTTTAGTGGCGACGAACGGCTCGCGCCCCTCGATCGCGACCCGGATCGATCCCTGCCAGACGATGAACACGATCCGGTCATCGGGCCACATCTTCATCTTGGTCTTGCGCCCCGGACTCATCGAGATGTAGTCCGCGATCTGGTCCTTGTTGCGCACCACGGGCTCGACCCAGTCGCCCGCGCCGCGATGGGCGGCAAGCATGGTGGACAGCTTAAGATGCGGCCGGTTGGGGGGCACATAAGGGGTCGCGGAAGAGGGTTTGGCGGCCCAGTATTGTTCCGGCATAGCCTCGGCCGTCACCTGGGGGCCGTCCTTGCCCAGGAACTGCGCCGCCGCGGGACTCGCCAGGACAACCAGCGAGGCCGCCAACCAATGCCTTGCTATCACGCGACTCTCTCCTTTAGTTGCACTCCTGCCGGCGATGGGGGTTAGGGGTCTAGCCGGCCACTAGCTCGCGCCCTGATCACCGTCCGCTTCGTGCCGGGCGGCGCGCAGGGATGCGCTCGATCCCGCCCGCGCCCCACACGGTCTGCGCCTCGGCCCTGGTGATGTAGTTGAGAAACATGGTCGCCTGGACCGGCGAGGGCGCGGCCTTCAGGATCGCGCCGTCGATGTCAATGTGCATCTCCAGGCTGTCGGGGATCCGCCCGACGACCTCGGCCCCGCTGGTCATCAGCGCCTCGCTAATGGCGCCGACGCCGAATGTGGCGTCTCCTCGCACGATCGCCTCGCCGACCATCCCCTTGGACGGTAGCGGACGCGCGCCCTTGAACTGGGGCCGGGCGAGCATCTTCGCAACAATCGTGCCCGACAAGCTCCCGGTCGCGGGGTCACTGAACGCGAGCGCCCCTGCGCTCCGCACGAAGCGGGTGAATTTTGTTTCGGTCGCGATGTCGGGGTGCGGGGTGCCCTCCTTGGCGACGACGCCGAACGCGACCCGGCCTACCGGCCGCCGGCTGTCGCGCGTCACGTCGGTTGCGAGTCCGTCGAGGTTAGTCACCGGCAGAAGCACCACATCGTCCGGCGCGCCGGACGCCACCGCCTCCGAGACGCTTTTGACGTTGCCGCCCTTGACGACGACTTCTTGCCCCGTCTGGGCAGTCCATTGCGCCGCAAGCTTGCGCAGAGGGGCGATCACAATGCCGGGGGACTGGACGGTGATCGGCCTGGCCAGAACCTGGCTGGCCAGCGTCTGAAAGGGGATCAGGGCGATAAAGGCAAGCGTGGCAGCTTGGCGGCGCATCGGGTATCTCACTTTTCGTAGTATCGGGGCCAGTCACACGAAGCGTTGCAGGCGGAAAGCCTGCAAGCTGGAACGTCTTGGACACTGCGATGCAGACGCCCCCCCCGGCGTCGCACCGCAGCATCCAAGTCCTGTCATGGGGTAACCCTATCCTGATCCGGCGGTCCCGCTTCAGGCGGAGGGGAAGAAGCCGGTCCGGTCACAGTGAGACCTTCACTCCCCCCACGAAGTAGGCACCCACCACGTCGTAGAACTGCGGGTAAGTGGGATATCCGCCGGTCGGCTGCTGATTGAGCCGCGGAGCGAAGTGGAAGTGATCGGTCAGGTTGCTGCCCGCAGCGAACAGCGTGACGGTCCGGCCACCGTCCAGCTTGAGGTCGTAGGAGATATTGGCGTTGAGGTACGCCGCTGCAGGCAGGTTGTTGTTGGTGATGAACACTGTCGCCTGGCGCGTATACTTCATCTTGCCGATATAGCGGACATCGAAGCCGAAGCTCAGCGGACCCTCGGTGAACTGGGTCGAGGCGGTGAACTTGTGCCGCGGCACGCCGTCCCCGCCACCCGCGACCGTGCCGTCGAGGCGGAGCGGCGCGGTAGTCGGCGAGGTGACACTGATCAACCGCGGCGTGTAATTGCCGATGAAGCGCAGGTCGAGACGCGCGGGCTCGTCGAACAGCACCGAACCAAGCGGCATACGGTAGCTGAGCTCGTAATCGAACCCGTGGGTCTTGAGCACGGCCTGGTTGAACGGCACCTGCGAGACCGAGGTCGGGAAGTTGCCCGTCCCGTTGGGCCCGCCCGTCTGCGACCGATCCGAGAAGGGGAACGGGCGAACGATGAACTGACAGAGCTGGTCTGTGCCGCCCGATCGTTCGCACAGCTGGTTGAGGTCTTCGGCGCCCAGGCTGCTGATCCGATCCTTGATCTTGATGTTGTAGTAATCCAGGCTGACGCTGAAGCCGGGGATGAAGCTCGGTTGCCAGACACCGCCGATGGTGATGGTGTCGCCCTTTTCTGGCTTCAGGAGCGGGTTTCCGCGTTGGAGCGAGATCGAGTTGGCATTGAGTCCGGTGTGAACGTCGTTGAACGTTCCGCGGGTGGCCGACGTGCCCGCGAACAGCTCGTTCAGGACCGGCGCGCGGATATCACGCGAGATCGTGCCGCGGAAGCGCAGTTCTTCGATCGGCGACCAACTGAAACCGCCCTTCCAGGACCAGATCCCGCCGCTCTGGCTGTAATCGGTATAGCGCGCGGCGGCGTTCACATCCAACGCTCGGAAGAAAGGCGTGTCGCGCAGGATCGGTATCGCGATTTCGCCGTAGGCCTCCTTGATGTCCTGGGTGCCGCCGGTCTTGCCCTGGTTGGTGGTGTTGAACTTCAGGTTGAACGGGTTGGTAGCGGCGCGCAGCCCGGTCAGGTCGATCGGCTGCGACGGATCGGTGTTGCTGGTGCCCTTAAGATACTGATGACGGTATTCGGCGCCGACCGCGATGTTGACCGGTCCGGCGGGCAGATCGAATATGGCGCCCGAGATGTTGGCCGCGAAATCGCTCTGTCGCGAGCGGATGCGGTACCGCGAGACGTCCTCGAAATAGGCATAGGAGGCCGCCGAGGGTGATCCGTTCCCGAACGGGTTCCAGGGCAGGCAGCCGGGGTAAGCGCCCGGGTGCGTGAGGGTCACGCGGCAGACGATGTCGCCTTGCGGACCGCGGACCGCGTCAAGCGCGGCGAACCATCGCGATTGCTCGAAGTTGCCGAACTGCTTCACCTTTAGGTCGGAGTCGCCATGCGATCCGGTCAGGGCCCAGTTGAAGTTGGCGATCTGGCCCTTCAATCCGGCCAGCAAGATCCCTGCCGAGGTCTGCTGATAGGCGCGCTTGGGGGTCTGGTCGCCTTCGGTGCGGGAGCCGACGAAGCTGTTCACGCCCTGGGCAAGCATCGCGTCGCGGAACGTGGTCGGCAGAAACGGGTTTTCCGCGAAGATCTGGAATGACAGCTTCTGAGTACCACCGGCGACCGTGGTGAACGCCGTATTGGCCCGCGAATAGCTGCCCTGGAGGAAGCCGGTGATGCCGCCGCCGAAGTCGTAGTCGGCGCGCGCGAAGGCCTGCCGGGTCTTCAGCTTGCTGGTCAAGCTGGTGCCGAACGTGACCGAGCTGTCCGCCCCGCCGACGTTGAGGTTCGACGAACCGGTCCGGGTGCCCAAATCGGCCAAATGATAGCCGCCACCCGGATCGAAGGTCGTGCCGTTGAGGGTGAAGGGCACCGTGACGCCGGCGGCGTTGCGCGCCGATGCGACCAGCGTGCCATATGTCGAGTCGCCGATGCGGACGTTGAAGGTCGGGGTGTAGGGATTGGCGGCGCAGCCGGCCGGGCAAGGCCGGGCCGGGTTGGCGCCGACATTCACCCAGCCGCCGGTGTAGTTGCCGCCATTGGGCCGCTCGCCGGGGTTGGGAATGCCGGGCTGGTAGAAATAATCGACGCTGGCCTCAAGATGCAGACGGTTGTCGAGGAAGGTCTTTCCGACGGCCAGCGCCGCTTTGACCTGGTGATCGTCGCCGCGGCTCGAGATGCCGTATTGCGCCGATCCCTTCACGCCTTCGAACTTGGTGTCGAGGATGAAGTTGACCACGCCGGCGACCGCGTCCGAACCATAGGCGGCCGATGCGCCGCCGGTCACCACATCGACGCGTTGGATCAGCGCCTGAGGGATGATGTTCGCATCTGTGGTGCCGAACGGGCTGGTCGGCGGCAAGCGCTGGCCGTCGAGCAGCAGAAGCGTCTCGATTTCGCCAAGGCTGCGCAAGTTGAGGTAATTGCCCGAGTTCTGCCGTCCGGCCTGGTTGGTAAAGGCGTTGGAGCTCGCGCCCGACGAGGCGAAGAACTGGGGCAGCGTCGCGAGACCCGCGGCGATGCTTTCGGGCGCCTTCTTGAGAAGCTCGGTGGCGCTGACGACGGTGACGGGAGTCGGGGCGCGATAACCGTTGGCGACGATGCGCGAGCCGGTGACGACAATGTCGCCTTTACCATCATCGTCAGACGCGCCGGCGGAGCGGGGCGGCGCGGCGTTGCTTGCGGACAGCGGCGCGGCCTGGGCAGTATTGTCGGTCGACGGCTGGCCGATCTCCTCGGCGGAAGCGGGCGGACCGGCGGGGATCGGAACGGTCTGGGCGCGGGCGCCGACCGGAACAAGAATTACCGTACTCAGCAAAAGTGCCGCGCGGGCGTTACGAAGCGCTGTCATATGGTCCTCCCCTAATTCCATCGAACGAGACCAGCCCTAAGTCCGTTGAACGAGACCAGTTTCTGCAGGCTTTATTCCTCGTCGGTCCGGCGACGCTGCTAGGGATCACGCAAGCGCGCTGTCAACGCGCCGGACCGCGGCATTCCACGATACGGAAAGGGTTCCGTATCCGTTGACTCGCCGCGGCAGAGCCATGACTGAACCGTCCAGATGGCTTGGGAGCGAGCCGTGGAGTTGCAGCAGTTGGTCGCGAGTACCGCCTTGGTCTATCCTGTCATCCGCAGCATTGGCGCGGCTCTGCGTGAGGCAGCGTCTTCGCGCGCGGCGGGGTGCTTGCGCCCATGACGATATCACGACGACTCATGTTATCGGCGTCCGCGGCATCGGCGGCGGTTGCGCTGCTCAGCAGCCGGGCGGCCGCGCAGCTGCAGGGCGCGCTTGGTCCCGACCGCGAGCCTGCGCCCAGCGGCGGCGTTCCGGACACCGAATGGCGACATTACGCCAACGACATGGCGAACACCCGCTACGCGCCCCTCGATCAGATCAACGGGGCCAACTTCAGTCAGCTCGAGCTCGCCTGGCGTTTCAAGACCGACACGCTCGGCCCGCGCAAGGAATACCAATTTCAAGCGACCCCGCTGCTGGCAAAGGGGCGGCTGTTCCTGACCGCCGGGTCGCGGCGCGACTGCATCGCCATCGACGCGGCCAGCGGCGAGCTGCTGTGGATGCACCGCCTGGATGAAGGGCAGCGCGCGCTCGATGCCCCGCGGCAGCTTTCAGGTCACGGCTGCTCCTACTGGACCGACGGCACGAAAGAGCGGATCCTCTACGTCACGACCGGCTACCGTCTGGTCTGCCTCGATGCCGCCACCGGATTGCGCGATCCGATGTTCGGGATCGACGGGATCGTCGACCTCAAGCAGAACATCGACCAGGATCTCGACCTCGAGACCGCGGATATCGGCCTGCACGCGACCCCGCTGGTGATCAAGGACGTCGTCGTGGTCGGCGCGGCGCACTCGGCCGGGAATGTCCCCAAAGTGCGCAACAACGTGAAGGGGTATGTCCGCGGCTTCGACATCGCGACCGGCAGGCGGCTGTGGATCTTCCACACCATCCCGCGCAAGGGCGAGTTCGGCTATGATAGCTGGGTCGGCGACGATGCCGAGAAAACCGGCAACGGCGGCGTCTGGGCGCAGATGTCGGCCGACGAGGAGCTTGGCCTGGTCTACCTCCCGGTCGAGCTGGCGACCGGCGATGAAGTCGGCATCTACCGCCGCGGCAACGCCCTGTTCGGCGAAGCAATCGTCGCGGTCGATTATCGGACCGGGGTGCGCCGCTGGCACTATCAAACCGCGCACCACGGCTTGTGGGACCGCGACCTCCCGTGCGCGCCGATCCTGTGCGACATCCCGCACAATGGGAGGACCGTAAAGGCGCTCGCCCAGCCGTCGAAGGCCGCGTTCCTTTATGTGCTCGATCGCACCAACGGCAAGCCGATCTGGCCGATCCGCGAGGTTCCGGTGCCCAAGGGCGACGTCCCGGGCGAATGGTATTCACCGACCCAGCCGGTGCCGTCCAAGCCGCCGCCTTACGATGCCCAGGGGGTCACGCCCGACACGATCATCGACTTCACGCCCGAGCTCCACCAGGAGGCCCTCGCGCTGATCAAGCGGTACAAGACCGGCGGGATATTCACCCCGCCGTCGCTGAGCACCGCGGCGAGTTACGGCACCCTCAGCCTGCCGGGCTACCAGGGCGGAACGAACTGGCCGGGCGGGTGCTACGATCCCGACAGCCACACCGTGTTCGTATACTCCAAGACCCAGGTCGATATCGGCGGGGTGGTCCGCAACACCGATCCCGAGATGTCCGATTTCGAGTATGTTCGCGGGATGGTCGGGGCATCGCCCCAGGTCCAGGAGGGCGAGCCCGGGACGTCAGGCGCCCCGCGTGCCGTCGCGCCGGCCAATCCGTCCGGGCCGAACCCACCGCAATCGGCTTCGCAGGCGGGCGCGGGTCCGCGGCCCGGCGTGATCACGGTCCGCGGCCTGCCGCTCGCCAAGCCGCCCTATGGGCGGATTACCGCGATCGACCTGAAAAAAGGCGATCATCGCTGGCAGATCGCGCACGGCGAAACGCCGGACAATATCCGCAATCATCCCGCGCTGAAGGGACTGAAGATCCCAAGGACCGGCCGCGACGGGATATTGGGGCCGCTGTGCACCAAGACCCTCGTCATTTGTGGCGAGGCGGGATTCTATACGGATCCCCTTAATGGACGCGGCGCGATGCTGCGCGCCTATAACAAGGCAACGGGTGAGGAACTCGGCCAGGTTTTCATGCCGGCTCCGCAAAGCGGATCGCCGATGACGTACATGCTTGGCGGCAAGCAATATATCGTGATCGCGATCGGCGGAGGCAACTATTCGGGCGAGCTGCTGGCATTCCGGCTACCAAAGGGCGCGTAGATGATGAGCAAGTTCAAGAGCGTGGGTTTGCGTATCGGGATCACGGGCGCGACGCTGGGTTTGGCTTCGCTCGCCTTGTCGGCGGGCGTTTATGCGCAAGGCGCCGGACGAACGGTCTGGAGCGGGGTTTACACCGCGGACCAGGCCGCGCGCGGCAAAGTCGCTTACGACGCGACGTGCGCCGCCTGTCATGGCGCCACGCTTGCCGGCAGCGATTCCGCGCCGGCGCTGGCAGGTGCGGGTTTCCTCGCCAACTGGGCCGGAACCAGTGCGGGCGACTTGTTCGAGCGCATCCACACCACGATGCCGGCGGGCGACCCGGGCAGCCTGGCGGGTCCCAAGGTGGTCGATATCGAAGCCTACTTGTTCCAGGCGAACGGATTCCCCGCGGGCAACACGCCTTTGCCCACGGCTGGCCAGGCCCTCGCCAATGTCCAGATCGTGGCGACCAAGTCGGCGGGCACGTAGGCGGCGTGTGGGGTGCCCGGCTCCCGCCCATGTCTTGAGCGCGTGATGTGGCCGGGCGGTTTGGCCCGGGAAATGGAGCAACGGCCCCTGATCGCCGGCCAGTGATCGTCGCGGGGTCGCCGCGGCGGTTTGAGCTTGAAAAGGAATTTTGATGCAGGTCCCCGTCTTTTCGACCCAGACGGCGCTGGCAGAGGACTGGGAGTCGGGGCGGTTTCTCGGCCGGATCGAGACGCCCGAAGGCCCCAGCCCGGTCCTGGTCGAAGGCGGGGTCGCCTATGACATGAGCCGCGTCGCCCCGACCGCTTCCGAGCTGGTCGAGCACGGTCTGCTCGACGCCTCGCGCGGGGCGGCGTTGGGACGCTTGCCCGATGTGATCGCCGGCGGGACAGGGCTTCTGAGCCCGATCGACCTGCAATGCGTCAAGGCGGCGGGCGTGACCTTCGCGATCTCTGCCATTGAGCGCGTCATCGAGGAACGGGCGCGCGGCGACGCCGGACGCGCCGCTGAAATCCGCGAGCGTTTCGAGAACCAGATCGGCGGCAGCATCCGTGGGCTGAAACCCGGTTCGCCCGAGGCCGCCAGCCTGAAGCAGGCGCTGATCGAGGATGGCCTGTGGTCGCAATATCTTGAGGTCGCGATCGGCCCCGACGCCGAGATGTTCTCGAAAGCGCCGGTGCTGTCCTCCGTCGGCTGGGGGGCTGAGGTCGGCATCCGGTCGGGCTCGACATGGAACAACCCCGAGCCGGAGATCGCGATCCTTGCCGACAGCAGCGGGCGGCCGGTCGGCGCGACGCTGGGCAACGACGTCAACTTGCGCGATATCGAAGGCCGTTCGGCGCTGCTCCTCGGCAAGGCGAAGGACGCCAACGCCTCGTGCGCGCTCGGCCCGCTGGTGCGGTTGTTCGACGACGGCTTCACGATGGAGGACGTGCGGCGCGCGCGGGTCGATCTGACCGTCGAAGGCGACGACGGGTTCGTCCTCAACGGCATGAGCTCGATGGACGAGATCAGCCGCGACCCGCTCGACCTGCTCGGCCAGGCAGCCGATGAGCATAATTTCCCGGACGGCTACATCGTGTTCCTGGGTACGATGTTCGCGCCGACTGACGATCGCGATATCCCCGGGCGCGGGTTCACGCACAAGCTGGGCGACCTGGTGACGATCTCCAGCCCGCGGATCGGCAAGCTCGTCAACCGGGTGACAACATCTAAACGGGCGCCGCCGTGGTCGCTCGGAATTGGGGGCCTGATGCGCAACCTCGCGCAGCGCGGCCTCCTGGAACAGAGAGACGGATCGTGAAACTGACCCATTTCATCGGCGGCGCCGAGGTTTCGGCGGACACACCTTTTGAGAGCATCAATCCGTCGAACACCGACGAGGTCGTCGCTTACTATCCGGCCGGCGGGGCGGGCGAGATGGACAGAGCCGTGTCGGCCGCCCAGGCGGCGTTCCCGGCCTGGTCGGGCGCGTCGCCCGAGCTGCGCTCCGACTTGCTCGACCGGGTCGGCGCGACGATCATGGCGCGTGCCGCCGCGCTCGGCGAATTGCTCGCGCGCGAGGAGGGCAAGACCCGCCCCGAAGGCATCGGCGAGGTGATGCGCGCGGCGCGCATCTTCAAGTATTTCGCCGGCGAGGCCATGCGCCGGCATGGCCAGACGCTGGAGTCGAGCCGCCCCGGATTGGAGGTGCAGGTCTGGCGTGAGGCGGTGGGCGTCTTTGGCCTGATCACGCCGTGGAACTTCCCGATCGCCATTCCCGCGTGGAAGACGGCGCCAGCGCTCGCGTTCGGCAACACCGTGGTCCTGAAGCCGGCCAATTCAACTCCGGCGATCGCCCACGCGCTCGCGGCGATCATCCATGACGAGGCCGCCAAGCTGAGCGCGCCCGGCGGCATTTTCAACCTGGTGCTTGGCCAAGGCGGGGCCGGTTCGGCCCTGGTCGATAATCCGGCTGTCAACGCGATCTCATTCACCGGCTCGCAGGCGGTCGGAACCAAGGTCGCGTCCGCGGCGGTGGCGCATCAGGCGCGGGTCCAGTTGGAAATGGGCGGCAAGAACCCGCTGGTGATCCTCGATGACGCCGACCTCGACACCGCGGTCCAGATCGCGCTTGACGGCGGCTTCTTCCAGACCGGCCAGCGCTGCACCGCGTCGTCGAGGGTGATCGTCGAGGAGAATATCCACGACCGGTTCGTCGCCGCGCTGGCAGAGCGTGCAAAGGCGCTCAAGGTCGGTCCCTCGCTCGATACGGCGACCCAGGTCGGCCCCGCCTCGTCGCAGGCGCAGTTCGAGCAGAACTTGCGCTATCTGGAGATTGCGATCTCCGAAGGCGGCAGGCTGGTTACGGGCGGTGATCGGCTGACGCTCGACACACCCGGCTATTTCATGAGCCCGGCCCTGGTCGCCGATACGGTCCCGGACATGCGCATCAACAACGAGGAAGTGTTCGGCCCGGTGGTTTCGACGGTGCGGGTCAAGAATTACGAGGAAGCGCTCGCGCTGGCCAACCAGGGGAGCTTCGGCCTTTCCGCCGGGATCGCGACCACCTCCCTCGCCCGCGCACAGCACTTCAAGCGCAACGTCCGCGCGGGCATGGTCATGGTCAACCTGCCGACCGCGGGCGTCGATTATCATGTCCCGTTCGGCGGAACCCGCGGATCATCCTACGGCCCGCGCGAGCAGGGGTTCGCGGCGGTCGAATTCTACACCCAGATGAAGAGCGTCTATCTTGGTCAGGCGTAGGCCGGCCGAGCGACACCCGAGCAACACTAGGCGAAAGGTCGGAAAACTGATGCTGAAGAACGTCGTCGCCGTGGCTCTCGCGCTCGCTGCTACCGCTGCGCAGGCCCAAGATCCCATCCCGCCGACAGCGGTCCTCCCCGACCCGGCGAGCATTCCCGTCCTTCTGCCCTCCGACCTTAAATGGACCGATAAGGGCGGCGGCCAGTGGCAGGCGCCGCTGTTCGGCGATCCGTCGAAGCCGGGCACTTACGCGATATTGATCCGCTGGCTGCCGGGGGGGATGAGCCGCCCGCACAAGCACTCCACCGATCGGTGGGCTTATGTTCTATCCGGAACCTGGTGGGTTTCGTCGAGCGCGCATTTCGACCCCGCGACCACCTATCCGGTCAAGGCGGGCACGTTCGCGACGCACATCGCGAACAAGGTCCACTGGGATGGGGCAAAGGACGAAGAGGCGCTCGTGATGGTCATCGGGACCGGCCCGATGACGACCACGCCGGTGCCCGACGAAGGGCCCAAGCGCTAGGAGGAGCCCCCCGTCCGGCGCTCGGCAAGACCGAGGGCGGCGCAGGCCCCTAATAAATGGATTAGACCCAGGAGAGATGCCCGTGATGAAGTACCGCGTCCGCTACCTGCTAATCATGCTGATCTTCGTGATCAGCACGGTGGTCTTTATCGATCGCAGCAACATCTCCATCGCCGGCACGTACATCGCGGCGGACTTCAATATCACCAAGCCGCAGCTCGGCTGGGTGTTTTCGGCGTTCCTGTTTGGGTACGCGGCCTTCCAAATCCCCGCCGGCTGGGTGGTGGGCAAGCTCGGCCCCCGCCGTACGCTGACATACGGACTGCTTTGGTGGAGCGCGCTGAGCGTCGCGACGGCGCTGGTGCCCTCGGACATGGAGCATTCGTTGTGGCTGCTGATCGCGGTCCGCTTCATCCTCGGTCTGGGCGAGGCGGTTGCCTATCCCTCGTCCAACCAGTTCATCGCCGCGTGGTTTCCGGCGGAGGAACGTGGCAAGGCCAACGGCTGGGTGTTCGGCGGGGTCGGCTTCGGCTCCGGCATCGCGCCGCCGCTGGTCGCCCTGGTCATCTACAATTATGGCTGGCACATGGTGTTCTATGTCTCAGCGGTGATTGGGCTGATCGTGGTCGCGATCTGGCACCGGGTGGCGCGGGACACGCCGGCCGAACATCCCGGCGTGACCGCTGAAGAGAAAGCCCACATACGGGCCGGAACCGCGCGCGAGCTCGCCGGCGCGATGCCGCCGGTGCCATGGGGGCGGATCTTCACCAGCCGCGTGGTATGGGGAACGACGCTCGCTTATGCGGCGTTCGGCTATGTCGCATTCATCTTCCACACCTGGTTCTTCATCTACCTCAAGGACGGGCGCGGACTCGATCTCAAGAGCAGCGCGCTTCTGGGTATGCTCCCCTTTATAGCCATGACCGTCTGCTGCCTGCTGGGCGGCGTCATCAGCGACTGGCTGGTAAAGCGTTCCGGGCAATATATCGGCCGGAGCGCGTTTGGCGCGGCGACGCTTTTCCTGTCGGCGATCTTCCTGATCATCGGCAGCCAAGCCGAGAACACGACCGCCGCGGCCCTGGTTCTGGCAGGCGGAGCCGGCGTGCTTTATCTGGGTCAGCCGACATATTGGGCGGTCGCGGCCGACTATGGCGGGCCTTACACCGCGGTCGTGTCGGGGATCATCAACACCTCGGGCCAGATCGCCGGCGCCGCGACCGCATCGCTGACGCCGCTGTTCGCGGAGCGGTTCGGGTGGGAGACCGCGTTCTACGTCGCCGCGGTCATCTGCCTAATCTGCACTGCCCCCTGGCTGATCGTCAACCCGAACCGCCGCCTGCATGGAAGCGACGGGCCGGGTCTGGCAGCGGCGGAGGCTTGAACCGGATCGGCGGTATTCGCAGGGGCGTAGAATGCGGCTGCGATAACGTCCGCTGCTGGCATCCCACCGGGCGGATCGGCCGCGACCGTGCGGCTCGCTCACCAGGTCCGGCGGCCGCCATCGGGCCACGACAAAAAAACAGGCCCGGCGACATGGTCACCGGGCCCTTGTTTGCAAAGATTGCTGCGTCAGCTTGCTTCGAAGCAATAGAACAGGCCGGAACCGCCGGTCTTCTCAAGCATCGGCTGGCCGCAGCCCGACGAGGCATGGGCCGAGTTCCATGAGGTGAAGTTGCGGTTGCCGTTCGGGCCTTTGCCGTCGTGATGACCGACCACTGCCGAGCCTTCACCGTTCTTGGTCCAGTTGCCACAGGTCGTGTCGGCACCGATACCCGGGCCCAAATAGCGGCCCGCGGTGTCCGATCCGGTCAGGATGTCGTGGCGGTTCGGGGTATCGCCCGCGCCGTTCACGACCGCGCCCTTTTCGGTCAGGAAATTGGCCTTGGTCAGCATGCGATTTCTTGAATCGTGCAGGTCTTCGATCGATTTGGCGATCGTCACCCCGGCGGCGTTGACCCACGGGCCGCGGCCGATGCGCGAGCGAGCATCGACCGGTGCCGGGCCGTTGGGTTCCTGCGTGGTGCTGAGGTAGGCGCGCCAGTTGGCCTTGATCGAACCGGCCGCCTTGGCCAGCTTGGCGCAATGGGCATCGGCACCGGCCAGGCCGCCCAAATTGGCGCCGTCGCCGGGACCGGCGCTGGTCACGAAGAAGCTCATTGGCTTCTTCGCGTCGCCAGCGCCCGAGCAGACCAAGAGAGCAGCGCCGGCACACAGCACCTTACCGGTTGCAAGCAAAAGGGAATTCATGATCTTCCTTTCAAGTGTGGAGAAACGCTCCCGAACCGGCACATGGGGTCGAGCGGCTCGACCTCCGCCAGTCACTCAACACGTCGCCGATCCCCTCAGTCTGCCGCCGCCGGGATGTGGAGGGTGAGCATCGCGAAGTCCTTCACGTCGGTGTACCAGTGTGGGGTGTTCACCGGAACGAACACAAAGTCCCCCTTGGAGATCTTGCGCGAGGTGCCGCCGACGGTCGAAGTGCCGCCGGGACGATCTGCCGTGGCGCCAATGATCTTTCCGCCCAGCACCAGGGTGCAACTGCCCTCCAGAACCTGAATCAGCTCTGCCTGGGTCGGGTGCAGCGAAGGCCTTTCGGGCTTGTAGCCCTTGCGATACTCGACCACGACCGGGAGGTTGGAGGTGTTGACGAGCAGCTTGCCGGTATAAGTGTCGCCCGGCTTGTGCTCCTTCTTCGCCTCGGCCAGCAGGCTTTGCACTTCCGCGGCGGACGCGAACAGCTTGACCGGCCTTTGCGCCTCCTGGGCGACCGCGGGCAGCGGGGCGGCAAGCGCGGCGAGCATCAAAAGGTATTTCATATCTTCTCCACTTCTAGACGGCCAAGCAATCGCGTCGGTGCGCATGCCCAGCCGCGGGTCGCCATGACCCGGGTGGACGCGTGTGCGCTACGGACATCGAAGCTATCTTCGCGGTCGCGTATTGACCACCGGCGGAGGGCTCGGTGCGCCGGATCTGCCCCGCTTTTTCCACCAAGTGGGACAGGCGATTGCGTGGGAGCGAAAAGGTCGCTCGCACCCGTCGCCTGCCCGGCCCCCGGACGCCGGGCAGGCGCGAGACATCGATGAACCCCCGGCGCCAATGTACGAAAAAGATTGTCTCGCCATAAGACTCGATCGAGGATCGCCGCCCACCCCATCGCGGGAATGAAGCGACACAGCAACGCGATCGGCGGGCGCACACTGCCCCCGCTTCGGCGGGTGTTTTTGTTTCGAAGAGATTCGGGAAGCTGTTGATCGATCCCTCGTCTCAACCTGCGCCCCGGTCGGAAGGCAGGGATGTTTTTACCAGCTTGTTATCAAACGCAGTTCGATGATGGCGGCAACCGTGTTAGGATCGCCGCCGGTTTGAGGATCAGTCAGACCGCTAGAAGCCGCCGCCCTTGCAGGGGTTTGGCGGCCTCGTCCTTTCGGCCTCGTCATGTATCGGTCAGCTGCACGACGAGTGCGCCGATTTCCGCCTCCGCTTTTTACGCATTTACGTTCTCCAAGTCGGCGTCATTACCGATGGAGGGATTTTCGCGCAGTCAAATTACGCTGCAAATCACAAACGTAATCACGCCATACCGGCTCTAATCTTCTTGGTGTGATGGCCGCCTTCCGGAGCTTTTATGCCCTCTTTCACGCCGGAATGACGCCAAAAAATTCGCGTTTTCGAACGCTGTGCTGGGGAAAGATTGCCTTGGCCCGGGCCCAGGCCGTCTCTTCTGTGATCATTGTTCCCCATCCGGCTGCAATTGCTCGTCCGAGTCGCTCGTATTCGGAGGCGGGCAGGTTTCCCTTAGTAGGGGTGATGGCCGGCTCAGGCGCGGACAGGGGCACGGGCGCGCGGGCGGTCGCCGTCGTTTCCGCCCTCGCAGCAGCGATGGCCTCGTGCATCCGGGGCTTCTCGACGGTGGCCGGGTCGAAGCGTCGTGGCTCACGCTGCTCAGTACTCGACAGCAGCCTGCATTGGTCGAAGTTGATCGTGCCGAGCTCGATCGACTTTAGCTGCCCCTCAACGGTGATCTGCTCATTGACGCGAAGGCGAGAAAGAGCCTCCACATCGCCGGGGAAATGTAAGAAGGCATCGAAATTCTGGTCGTCGCCTTGCAGAACCATGGTCATGTTCACCCCACCGATCGGTGCGGGTGTTATGATGGTGGCTGGACCCGTGAACTGGAGTCGCGACCCCTTCAATGGTTCGGCGAATGCCGCACGCTGAAGACCGGAGAGGTTGGCGCACGACCGCATGAGCGCTTCCGGCGTCATGCCGGGCAAGAATCGCCCTTCTTCTGCAGTTTCTGAGTCCGCCAATCCGGCCACCGTTACCTATGTGCTACCTAGCTGCTTCTAGGAAACCACTAGAAGCAGGGAAAACTGGCGCCCCGCACCGGGCAAACATAACGACATGTGTCGCCGTTTGCACTACTATAGAACCGCCGCCTGGCACCGGCTGCTGCCGGTGGCAGAAATGCGTCGCCACTCATGATACGATGGACATGCGACCGGTAATCCGGGCGATGACTTCGGGTAATGTTAGAGTGAAAAGTTTAATAAATTCCGCCGAGCTGTAACCTTGTCACGTGCGGATCGTTGTCTGGATGCTCCGAGCGATGCCTTTCCATTCTGGATGGTGCGTTTCCAGCCCAACAACAGACGCCGACGTCACACAGGCAAAAGCCTGTAGATGCCGCACCTGTAAGGAATAACACCATGAAGCGTAACGTTTTCGCCGTCCTCGTCGGGACGGCAGCACTTGGCGCCGCGACTGTCGGGGCAGCCCAGTCCACGACACCGGCCACCACGGGCAGCTATTCGAGCATGAATGTGGGCGCCGCTCCCATCCATGGCCTCGACGGTCCTGCCTTCTCCGTCGCCGCATCCGATGCCAATGGGTTCCAAATCGCGGCAAGCCGCCTCAGCCTGATGCGTTCGCAGCGTAGCGACGTGAAGGATTATGCCCGGCGCATCATCTCGGAATCTCAGACCGCCCAGCAGACGCTGATGGCGTCGCTGAGCAACAACCAGCGTAAGTTCGCCCGGCCGAGCACGCACCTCTCAGCCGAGCGTGCCTCGATGCTCAAGATGCTTCGCAGCACGCCGCGGAGGTCATTTGACAATCTCTATCTCACCCAGTCGGCGCAGGTGCAGCAGGGCAATTGGGCGACCTATAAGGGCTATGCCGAGGATGGCGCCGACCAGTCGCTGAAGCAGGTCGCGGGCAATGGCGTGCCAATTATCGAGCAGCAGCTTCAGCAGGGCGGCGCGCTCCTGCCTTCGGCGCTCTCTGCGAACCGAGTGGTCCGGGCGGCCAAGGAAAGCCTGGCCGCCCAGCCGTCTTCAAATTAAGGATCCTGACATGAACGACAAGCATGATATCTCCGTCCTCAATGGACTGATCACCACGACCCTCGACAGCATGAAGGGGTTCGAGGATGCTGCCGACGACGCGAAGAGCACCCGTTTTGCGGCGATGTTCGCCGATTTCGCGCGTGATGGCGGACAGGTCGTCTCCTCAATGCAGGCCGAAGTGCGCGGGCTTGGGGGCAAGCCCGAGGACACCGCCAGCTTCCTTGGCGCCGCGCGTCGCAGCTTCATGGACCTGAAACAGGCGTTCACCGGCAATAACGACAAGGCGATCATCGAAGAGGTCGAGCGGGGCGAGGACCACATCAAGGCGAAGTTCGAGATCGCCCTGAAGGATACCGACCTTGGGCCGGCAACGAGGTCCGTTGTTCGTGATGCCTTCACCTTGGTGAAGGCCGGCCATGATCAGGCCAGAGCACTGAAGCACAGTCTGGCCTGACCCAAGCCACATCTTCGGAGCGGTGGGCAATTGCCTGCCGCCCCGGAGATTCATTGAACGGAGAATGGCCATGGCCACCAATGCAGATATACCCGTCGCCGGTCCTTTTGGAGCCCGCGTTTTGATTTCCGCCGACGATGTACGCGGCAAGAGCGTCCATGGCCGCGATGGTGATAAACTCGGTACTGTCGACAAGCTCATCCTCGACGAGCGGACCGGCCAGATCGCCTATGTCATCCTGTCCACAGGCGGTTTCCTCGGACTGGGACAGAGCTATCATCCCATCCCCTGGTCGGCGTTCCGCTATGACGAGACGCAGGGTGGATATGCAGCCGCCATCGACAAGCGACTGCTGGAGGGCGCGCCCAGCTTCCGGCCGGACTCGGCTCCTGTCTTCGACGATGCCTATGGCCGGCGCGTGACGGACTATTTCCGACTTTCACCCGCCGCCACCGAATGATCGGCTGCCTCTACAGGGACAGGAAAATATGGGAAGTAGCTGCCCGGTCGAATGGAAGCCGGCTTGACGCGTGATCCGTGCCAGGATGTGTCTGCGAACCCTGCGCTCACGTTGAGAGCGATCAATTCGCGTTTGCCCGGACCCGGCGTTCACCCCGCGAGCCTTCCGGTTTCCCCGGAAAAGGGTATCATCGTGAAACCAGACATCCATCCCGACGTCGCGCGCAATCTGGCGCTGGTGATCCTTGCCTCGTCCACCGCGCCTGCGCTTCTGCTCGACGGGGATCTCGCCGTAATTGCCGGCAGCACATCCTTCTACGCCGCCTTCGCTCTTGAGCCGCTAAACGTGGCCGGACGGCCTATGTTCAAATGAGGCGCCGGTGAGTGGGACGTGCCGCAGCTTCGCTCGCTGCTCAGCGCAACGCTCTCCAGTCACGCGAAGATCGAGGCCTATGAAATGGACCTCAAGGGCGGTGCCGCTCCACGGCGGCTGGTGCTCAATGCCCAGAAGCTCGGCTATGGCGACACCGATCAGGTTCGCTTGCTCCTGACCATCTCCGACGTGACCGAAGCGCGCATCAGCGAGAAGCTCAAGGACGACTTGCTGCGCGAGAAGGCAATTCTGCTCCAGGAGCTTCAGCATCGCGTCGCCAACAGCCTCCAGATCATCGCCAGTGTGCATGCAGAGCGCGCGGTGGGGTGCAATCCGAGGAGGTACGAGGCCATCTCCACGACGCCCACAACCGGGTCATGTCGATCGCGACCCTCCAGCAGCAGCTGGTAGCTTCCAGACTGGGAGATGTGGAACTGCGTAGCTATTTCACCCAGCTCTGCGAAAGCCTCGGCGCGTCTATGATCCACGATCATGACCAACTGTCGATCGCGGTGACGGCCGATGGCAGCAGCGTGAATGCGGATATCTCCGTCAGCCTCAGCCTGATCGTTACGGAACTGGTAATCAATGCCCTCAAGCATGCTTTCCCGGGCAGACGCAGCGGCAAGATCCTGGTCGATTACCACGCCCATGAAGCGTCAGTCAGCGACAACGGCGTCGGCACACCGGAGTCGCTGGCAGCCGCCAAGCCAGGTCTTGGCACCAGCATCGTCGAGGCGCTGGCTCATCAGCTCGATGCCAGCCTCGAAACCGCGGGCAATCATCCAGGAACAAAGGTTTCTGTGACCCGCACCGACTTCTAGCCCTCGCCTGCGATCATGGGGATGGATCCGAACGATCATGGATCGGCAAACGGGTGAGTCATCCGCGCAATCCAGCACATCATGGGAGCGCGCGTGGAGGCGCCGTCTTGGGATGTGCAAGGTCGTTCTACTAAGGGCGACAATCTTTCTGCAGCAGCGGTGAGTGCACGAAACTATATCCCAATCGGTCGCATAACCCAGCCGCAGGAGCGGGCCGTGCTCAGAACTTCAGGCAACAGCACCGGGCAGTTTGCCGGCGGAGAGTTCATTTTTCATGGCGGTGTGGAAAAGACCCATAGGCGATGAAAGTGCCGTGATGGAAGCGTTTGAGTGATCGACTGGGTCGGTGTTGACCTGGACATCCCGCATTAGAACACAGCGTTATCTGAGTTATTCATTTGGTTGGTCCCGACGCAAGTTATCGTAGGCCGCGCGCAGGGTGGCGCCAGAAGCCTCAAGCGCGGCAGCTTCCTCGGCGCTCATGGACGGGATCAGCATACGCTCCACGCCTGCCGCCCCAAGAATGCATGGCATGCTCATATGGACCCCTGACAACCTAAGGACGCCATCGACCCTTGCCGATACCGGCAGAATGACCCGCTCCTCGCGCACGATCGCCTCGCAAATGCGCACGATCGCGGTGGCGACCCCGTAGGAGGTGTAGCCCTTACCGGAAACGATCGCGTAGCCGGCATCGCGCACAATCTGCGCCAACTCCCGCTGGTCCAGTTCGCCGCCAGCGTCGGAGAAGTCGGCCAGCGGCAACCCGCCGACGCGGATGGTCGACATCAACGCGACCTCGCTGTCACCATGCTCTCCGAGCACAAGCGCATCGACGCTGCCAGGTGCAACATCCAGTTCTCTTGCCAGCAATGTACGCAAGCGGCTGGAATCGAGCAGCGTGCCCGTGCCGATGATCCGGCCTGCGGGGAGCCCGGCACAATCGAACGCGATCATGGCCATAAGGTCGACCGGATTGGACGCGACGAGTATGATACCGTTGAAGCCAGCGGCGGAGAGCTCGGTGACGCACTCGCCGACGATGAGGGCGCTGCGAGCCGCGACCGAAAGGCGTGTCTCAGAGCCATGGGTAGCCGCGCCAGCCGTGATGACGGCGATACTTGCGGCTGCTGCGTCGGCATAATCGCCGGCCCAGATGCGCGCCGGTCGGGCCAGCGCGTTGGCGTCCGCGATGTCCTGTGCCTCGGCGTGGGCGCGCTTCGTGTCGCTATCGATCAGCACGATTTCCCGAAACAGCGCACGCAGCATCAAGGCATAGGCGGTCGTCGCGCCGACATGACCTGCGCCGATGATGGCGACGCGATCATGCCCGGGCTCCGCATGACGAGTTCCGTCTGCGGGCCGGCCGCTCACTGCGTCCCCGCCTTGCTTGACGCGAATATCGCATGCGTGATCGAGCCTGTAAGGTCACCGGGGTTGCCGCTCGAATGGCTGCAAACCGCGTTAGGATCACCCGCGCAGGGAAACTTACGATCCGCCTTGGCAGCCTTGGACAGATCGCCGATCAAATCCGAACGATCATGCTGGGTCAGCAGCCGGGCGCCGAACGTCACCTTGTCGTCGATTTCGGAGGAATAAGAGCCGCTCGCGCTCACCGTCCCGTTGTCCTGCCGGCAAGCTGCCATTGACCGTTGACCGGCTTGACCATGGCCTGGCGGCAAATCAGACAGACGCTGACGAACAGACCGTTTTCCCAGCGCTGACTGGCAGTATCGACCTGATGCTGACCCAGAAGACTATGCAGTATCACGCGGGGCTTCCTTATCCTTGATATGTGGTGACACAGCGGATTGTCGCCTCATATTGGCATCTTCCAGCCTGTCGTCGGCTTCCTCCGCATCGGCCTGGTCCTCCAACAAAAATTCCAGTGCGATTTTTGCGTCCTCATCACTGAGGGCGCCCTTCGATCCGGCTTCGCGGCTCTCGGCTTCCAGCGCCTGTACTTCCCATGCGCGGGCGGCGGCCAGTGCGACCCCGCTAACATGCTGGAGGTCGGTCTCCGCCGCGATCCGGCGGTGATACGCCTCCTGCTGTCTGCACAATGCGGAACTGTTAAGCATAGCTGGAGCTACCCGCCTCTGCCCGACCAGGGGAGGCGGATCCATAAGGGAACCCAGCGCCGACTGACCGGCGGCGGCATCGAAGGATCGAGGGCTTCCGGCGGTGGCGCGTCTAGCGGAAGACTCGCTGCTTCACGGTCTCGCCGCAAGCGGTTTCTAGATCTTTCGGATCGATCGCGCGATGTTCGGCCCGACCGGTCGTTACCACGACCAGAGTGGTCGCAATGCGGTGAAAGGACTGTGCGGACATTTCCCTCGATGGGTCTCTTCCTCCGTGTCGATCGCGTAGCTGCCGGCTGGCAGAGGGTCGTCGAAGCCGGCAGGCGGAAAGGCACGGCGAACATGACCGAGCTTCTCGTGGAGCGAACCGTCATGTCGGTCGCCGATCGTTACGATCAATGCAGGCAAATATAAGAAACATCCATGCGACTCCCGACAGCAGGCGGGAGCACGATGGTCTCTCAGTCACGATATGCCTGCGGCACTATGCGGGTGATGTGCGATCATAACATATCGGCGCCGTTGTTGCGGCATTTGATTCTGGATCAAAAGCCAAGAGACAGAGGGTATGACGCCTCGGGCTCCAGCGGCGCCCTCACTCAGGGAAAGTGCGCCCGTTTGAGCGAGCGGGTGTGGCTTTCTCCTATTTGCTGGCAGTGAAAGGCAACTCCTACGGGAGCTGCCGTTCGGAAGCCCCGCGGTGAATAGCAAGAATGTGGTACAAACCGCCGTTGAGGGCCTCAGCGGCGCCGGATCTGGCCAAGAACGCTACGCTAATCCCGCATCCGGCTGCCGCTTTCCGCCGCTACCGCGATTATGAGATTGGCGCGCCCGACAGGATTCGAACCTGTGACCCCAAGCTTAGAAGGCTCGTGCTCTATCCAACTGAGCTACGGGCGCGCATGAAGCGCGCAGATAGCGCGGATTGCGTTGTGAGGGAACGAGGTTAGTCTGCCGCCATGAACGAAGTCCCCCATGCTCCTTCTTCCGCTCCGGTCGCCCTCGACGCCGAGGCGCTGCATGGCCGGCCGCTGCGCCATTTCGACTATGTGATGGCGGCTTTCGTCACGATCCTGCTGCTGTCCAACGTGCTGGGGGCGGGCAAGGTCGCGACGGTGGAATTGCCGGGCATCGGCTATTGGCCGTTCGGGGCGGGCATTCTGTTCTTCCCGCTTGGCTATGTGCTCGGCGACATCCTGACCGAAGTCTATGGCTATGCGCGCGCGCGGCGCTGTATCTGGGCGGGGACGGCGGCGATGCTGTTCATGGCGTTCATGAGCTGGGTGGTCGTCGCCCTGCCGCCGGCGGCGGATTGGACGGGGCAGGCGGCCTATGAGCAGGTGTTCGGACAGGTGCCGCGCATCGTCTTTGCGTCGATCACCGCATTCTGGGCGGGCGAGTTCGTCAACAGCTTTGTGCTCGCCAAGATGAAGATCCTGACAGCCGGCAAGCATCTCTGGACGCGGACGATCGGGTCGACCATCGCGGGGCAGGGGGTCGACAGCCTGATCTTCTACCCGCTGGCCTTTCTCGGCGCCGAAGGATGGACGACCGCGCTGGTGCTCAAGGTGCTCGTCACCCAATGGGTGCTCAAGGTAAGCTGGGAGGTGATCCTGACCCCGGCGACCTATTTGATCGTCAATACGCTCAAGCGCCGCGAAGGGGTCGATATCTTCGACGGGCACACCGATTTCACGCCGTTCAAGACCGGGGTCTGATATCCGTCACGCCACGGGCGGGGGCTGCGCCTCGATCCGCGGGATGTCGGTCGAGATGCAGGCCCAGCCGGGCGCCTGCGATGTCCAGATCGTCATCTGCGGACCCATCAGGTTCGGATCGTCGAGCGTGCCGATCCGCAGGAAGATGAGATGCGGGCGGGTGAGCGCCTCGCTGGTCAGCGGCGTGCCGCACGTCGGGCAAAAGCCCCGGCGGACCCGATTGCCGCTGTCGGCGACGCTCTCATGATAGCGGATCTCGCCGGTCCAACGCACCTTGTCCGACGGGAAACAGATATTCGCGGTGGCGGTGCCGCCGCCCAGATATTGGCATAGCCGGCACCAACACGTGCGCGCCGCGATCGGTTCGGCCTCGATCGCAAAGCGGACCGCGCCACAGAGGCAGCCGGCGCCGTGGAGCGGTTGCCCGACAGCCGTCATCGGTCGCCACCGGCCCGGACGTCGCGATCGGACAGAAGCCGTTTCACGCCACGGTCTCCAGCAGTCCTTCAAACAGGCGCCGGCCGTCGATGTTGCCGTGCGCAGGTTCGACGACCCTTTCGGGATGCGGCATCATGCCGAGCACGTTGCCCGCCTCATTGAGGATCCCCGCAATCCCCCGCGCTGAGCCGTTGACCGCCTCGGCATAGCGGAAGGCGACGCGCCCCTCGCCCTCGATCCGGTTGAGCGTTTCAGGGTCGGCGGTGAAATTGCCGTCATGATGCGCGACCGGCAGCCGGATCCGCTCCCCGCGCTCGTAACGCGCGGTGAAGGCGGACTGGCTGTTTTCGACGGTCAGGGTGACGTCGCGGCAGACGAAGTTCAGACCCTCGTTGCGCATCAGCGCGCCGGGCAGCAAACCGGCCTCGGTGAGGATCTGAAAGCCGTTGCAGATGCCGAGCACCGGAACCCCGCGGCCAGCTGCTTCGACGATCGCGCGCATGATCGGCGATCGCGCCGCCATCGCGCCCGAGCGCAGATAATCGCCATAGGAAAAGCCGCCAGGAACCGCGATCAGGCCGATCCCATCGGGCAGCTCGCTTTCGCCGTGCCATAGCATCTCGGGCGCGCGCCCCGTGACATCGCGGATCGCGACGGCCAGGTCTCGATCGCAATTGGATCCGGGGAAGACGATGACCGCGCTCTTCATGCCCAAGTCTCCTCGCTGCTAGCTTCGCTCGATCCGGAAATTCTCGATCACGGTGTTGGCGAGCAGCTTCTTGCACATCGCCTCGATATCCGCGTCGCTGACGTCGTCGCTATGATCCAGCTCGATCAGCTTGCCGGCGCGGACGTCGTTGACGCCCGAAAAGCCCAGCGAGCCAAGCGCATGGTGGATCGCCTTGCCCTGTGGATCGAGCACGCCGCCCTTCAGGGTCACATAGACGCGGGTTTTCATCGCGGCCTCATCGTTGAAATGTGCCGCCCCTATGACCGCGAAGCGCCTGGCGGGCAAGGGGGCCGCGGCTAATCTTCCAGCATTTTGACAAGGGCCGGGCTCAGCCGCTCGCTCTCGCCCACGAAACGCGCGGCGAGCCCCTCGCGCGCCGCTACCGCGAGGCCTTGCTCGACGCCGAGCACCGTCAGCGCCGTCGCCCAGGCATCGGCGAGCATCGCGCTGCGATCGAGGACGCTGACCGAACTCACCCCGTTTCGAACCGAGCGGCCGGTGCGCGGATCGATACTGTGCGCGCCGCGCCGATAATCTCCCGAGGTCGCGACCGCCAGGCCGTGCAGCGCGATCCGAAGGCGGGGCAGGGCGGCGGCGGGAGGGTTTTCGAGATCGACCCACCAGGGATCGCCGTCGGGCCGCACCCCCCGGCCTGCCAGTTCGCCGCCAATTTCGACCAGCATATGGCGCACGCCCCGGCCCGCGAGCAGCTCCAGCACGGCGTCGACCGCGTAGCCCTTGGCGATTCCCGAGAGATCAAGCGACAAGCCGCCGGGCTGTAGCAGCCGCGCCGCCTCGAACCGCAGCCGCTGCCAACCCGCGGTCGATCGCGCCGCGGCGACGAGGTTCGGATCGCTGCAGCGCTGCGCGGGATCGGGTCCGAAGCCCGCAAGGTCCACGAGTCGGCCGAGCGTGGGATCGAAGGCGCCTCCGCTCCGGCACGCGACATCGAGGCCGGAAGCGATCACCGCGGCGAAGTCCGCGGGCAGATCGAACCATGTCCCGGCGCCGGATCGGTTGAAACGCGAGATCAGCGAATCGGGCCGCCAATGGCTCATTTCGGCGACGATACCGTCGAGGCGCGCTATGATGGCGGCCTTCATGCCGGGCAATTCCGAGGGCTTTGGCCCGGCGCAGCGGACCGACCAGTTCGTGCCCATCGTGGCGCCATCGAGCGCTAGGATCGGGCACGCCGGATCGCGATCGGAGAAATCGGCGATGGAGATCCGGCGCGGAAGGGCGATGCGGATCGCGGTCAGGGAAGCAGAACCTCGACCGTGGTGACGTAGTTGAGCCGCCGCTGTCCCGCGCGCGGTTCGGAAGCCTTGTCGTCGGTCAGCGTCGCGTTGATCCAGTACATGCCGGCCGCCGGCCAGTCGATCTTCACGACGCCGCTTGCGTCCGCCGTGAACTCGCGCGCGCCGTCGTCGTTGCGATAGCGCTTGCCGCCGGGAACCACCGTCACCTTGAGCCCGGCCGCGGGCTTGCCGTCGACCAGAAAACCGAAGCGCGCGGGTTCCCCCGCCACCAGCTCGTCGGGATGGGTGATCGGCTGGAACTCGATGCCTCTGCCGACGGACTTGAACACCGTCGTGCTCGGCGCGCCGGCGGTCACGAACAGCTCGTTGCGGCTGATCACCTCGGTCAGTTTCAGGTCGGTCGCCCCGGCCGGAATCTCAGCCACTGTAAGCACCGGGCGGGGTCCCCCTCCGGCGACGGCCGGGGCCATCGGCGGCCTGCCACCGACGCGGCGCTCCTCGCCATTGAGCTTGAAGCTACCCACGACGGCGGTCGTCTGCGACGCGATTTTCCACGTTCCCGGCTTGTCGAGCTTGACGTCGAAGGTCGAGCGGTAGCGGCCGGTGGAGGCATTTTCGATCCCGCCCTCACTGCCGTCGGGCGTCCAAACCTTGAGCGTGTCGAGCCGCATCGGCTGGTGGTCGGCGAAGAAGAGGTCGTTCGAGGCGGCCGCGTCGACGGTCACCCAGCTGTCGGTCCCGGAAAAGGCGGTCGCGCTCGGCAGCATCCATTGCCGGTGCGCCGAAGCCGCGATGGGCAGTGAGAGCAGGGCGGCTGCGGCCAGGAAGCGAGAAACGAAGCGCATCGCGGTGTCCTCTATCAGCGGGCGGAGACAGTGATGATGCCGAGCTCGGTCTTGCCCGAGGCCCGGGCCGGCTTGGCGGCTATGCTGATCGGCAGCGAGACCAATTCGCGTCCACCGGTCTCGCGTGCGGCCTCGACATTGAGGACATAGGCGCCTGGCTTGAGGTCGGCGGGGAACGAGATGGCGTAGCTGCCGGGGTTCCGGGTCGCGCCGCTGATCCCGTCGGCGGGCAGGTTCAGGTTCTTGCCGCCCTTGCGCCACCAGCCGCGTAGCTCGGACAGCCATTTGGTGCCGGGCTCGTTGCCGCCCTTCTTGGTGTCGTACCAAAGGGAGAGCGTGCGGATCGCGCCGCCGCCGGCCGGTTCAAGCCACACCGCCATATAAGGCCGGTGATATTCGGCGACGGTAAGCCGCGGGATCGTCACGTTGACCGTAGTCGCGGCGAAGGCCGGGGTCGATATCATTCCACCAAGAGTAAGGAGTGGTATATAACGCATTGATAATACTCTTAATGAAGGAAAAGAAGAAGGAGCAGTGGCGCGGCTAAACCGAAACCGATCAAAGGCCAGGTCATCGGCCGCGGCTTCGAATGCATGTAGAGCAGGAACAGGCCCGTGAGCGTGAAAAGGATGCAGGCAGCGGCGAAGATGTCGATGAACCGGCTCCAGGCGCCGCCGGCGTTGCGGCCTTTGTGGAGATCGTTGGCGTAGGAGATCCAGCCGCGGTCGGTGATTTCCGCGCTCACCGCGCCGCTGCCGCGATCGATGCTGATCCAGGCGTCGCCGCCCGGCCGCGGCAAGGCGATATAGACCTCGCCTTCCGACCATTCCCCCGGCTTGGCGCTGGGATCCAGCCCGGTCCGCCGGCCGACCTCCTCGGCCACGGCCGCGGGTAGCGGCGCGCCAGCCGCGGCAGGCTTGGCGAGCAGGGCGGTCAGCGACGGCGGCAGGTCGGCCTTGATCGTGCGCGTGTGCGGGGTGGCGCTGATCGTTGCGGCATGGTTCAGGGTAATGCCAGTGGCCGCGAACAGCAGCATGCCGGCCATCGACACTGCGGCGCTCATCCAGTGCCAGCGATGGAGCTGCTTGAGCCACCAGCCGCGCGACCGATACCAGGGGCGGTGCGCGGGCTTGCGCTTGCTCAGAAACTCAGCGGGAACAGGGGGGCGGTTCACCCGCTCCGCCTACCCCGAAGCTCCGCCGATCGCAACAGCTAATGCGAATAATTCGCAACATAGCCGCGGAGTGGCGATGCCGAGCCGCCCCGGCCCGCGGCCCTTACTGGTCGAGGAAGCTGCGCATTTTGCGGCTGCGGCTCGGATGCTTGAGCTTGCGCAGCGCCTTGGCCTCGATCTGCCGGATGCGTTCGCGCGTCACCGAAAATTGCTGGCCGACTTCCTCGAGCGTGTGATCGGTGTTCATGCCGATCCCGAAGCGCATGCGCAGCACGCGTTCCTCGCGCGGGGTGAGGCTTGCGAGCACCCGGGTCACGGTCTCCTTGAGATTGGCCTGGATCGCGGCGTCGACCGGGATCACGGCGTTCTTGTCCTCGATGAAGTCGCCGAGATGCGAATCCTCCTCGTCGCCGATCGGCGTCTCGAGGCTGATCGGCTCCTTGGCGATCTTCATCACCTTGCGGACCTTCTCAAGCGGCATCGACAGCCGCTCGGCAAGCTCTTCGGGCGTCGGCTCGCGCCCGATCTCGTGGAGAATCTGGCGGCTCGTCCGGACGAGCTTGTTGATCGTCTCGATCATGTGGACCGGAATGCGGATGGTTCGCGCCTGATCGGCGATCGAGCGGGTGATCGCCTGGCGGATCCACCAGGTCGCGTAGGTCGAGAATTTATAGCCTCGGCGATATTCGAATTTATCGACCGCCTTCATCAGGCCGATATTGCCTTCCTGGATCAGGTCGAGGAACTGAAGGCCGCGGTTGGTGTACTTCTTGGCGATCGAGATGACGAGGCGCAGATTCGCCTCCACCATCTCCTTCTTGGCGATGCGGGCCTCGCGCTCGCCTTTCTGGACCATGTTGACGATGCGGCGGAACTCGCTGAGCGCCATGCCGGTGGCCTGCGCGATCTCGCCGATCTCGTTCCGGATGCGCTCGACCGCGTCGGCTTCGTTATTGGCGAAATTGGCCCATTTCTTGTCGATGCCAGCAACCCGCTCCAGCCAGCCTTCCTCCATCTCACGGTTGATATAGGCATCGAGAAAATCCTTGCGCGGCACCTTGTGGCGCTCGGCGAGGCGCAGCATCTGTCCGCCGAGCGTGGTCAGCCGGCGGTTGAACGAATAGAGCTGATCGACGAGATATTCGATCTTCGCGCCGTGGAACTGGACGCTCTCGACCTCGGCGGTGAGCTGTTCGCGCAGGGCCTGATATCGATCCTCCTCGGCAGCCGGGAAATCGTCGCCTACGCCTAGCGCGGCGACGCGCGCCGCCTGGACCGCCGAGAAGCTCTTGTAGAGATCGGTGATCGTACCGAACCGCTCCAGCGCCAATGGCTTGAGCTGTTCCTCCATCTGGGCGAGGCTGAGGGTGTTGTCCTCATCCTCTTCCTCCTGCGGGCGGGGAGCGCGACGCTCGGTCATCGACTCCTCTTCCTCGTCGGCGGCAGCCTCCTCCTCCTCGGGCTCCTCTTCCTCCTTGAAGGTGGGCCCGGCGGTCTCGGCCGAAATTTCCCCGTCCTCGCCCTCATTCTCGACCTGCTCGGCGGTGGGGCCCTTCGAGAGCATCGCGTCGAGATCGAGGATCTCGCGAAGCTGCATCGTGCCCTCATTGAGGGCGTTCGACCAGTCGATGATCGCGTTGAAGGTGATCGGGCTTTCGCACAGGCCCAGGATCATCGTGTCGCGGCCGGCCTCGATGCGCTTGGCGATGGCGATTTCGCCCTCGCGGCTGAGCAGTTCGACCGCGCCCATTTCGCGCAGATACATGCGCACCGGATCGTCGGTGCGATCGATGGTTTCCTTCTTGGTCGTGGTGGTGAGGGTGGGGCCGGCATCGGCATCCTCGGCGACGGCGGCCTCGTCGGCGCTATCGTCCTCGGGTTGCTCGTCCTCGCCGGCATCCTCGTTCTCGACGATGTTGACGCCCATCTCGTTGAGCGCCGACATCACGTCCTCGAGCTGGTCCGAGGTCATCTGATCCTGCGGCAGGGCTTCGTTGAGCTGCTCATAGGTGATATAGCCCTTGCGCTTGGCGCGGGCGATCAGCTTCTTGAGCGTCCCTTCGTTGAGATCGATGAGCGGAGCGTCGCCTTCGGTCCGATCACTAGCTTCGCTCCCATTCGTCTTCGCCATCAACTCAAGCCCTCGATCAATCTCGGCACCGAAACGCCGCTCGGTCCAAATAGTTTAAACGCCTTCGCCGTCCCCGCCCTGGGCGAGATCGGTGAGAGCGCGTTTTGCGTCGGCGAGTGCTTCGCGCAGCCGTTGCTGCTCCGACCACTGCGCTTCGCTCGTCTCCATGCCCAACCTGTCGGTGGCTTCCCGCAGCGCGGCATCCAGCATCGGAATGGCTGCCAAAGCTTCAATCGTTGCCGAAAGGTCCTGCACAGCACGATTATACTCGGCATTGCCGCGTAAGAACGAAAAGGCAAGAGTGTTCATAGTCTGGAGCTCTTCGAGCACAGCCCCGAGACCCGCCTCCCGCAATATGGTTTCCAGCATCTCCTTTTCAAGCAGAGCACCCGAAAAGCAGGTATCGAAGGCGATCGAACGAAGTTGGCGGAGCCCGACGTCGTCGATCCGCAGGTTGCTGATCACCTCGGCATTTTCGGCGAATAAACCAGGATAGCGAAGCAGGCCGGCCATCACGGCACGCATCATCCGGGGGTCGATTCCCGACAGGTTGACAGCATGCGCCGCACGAGATGGCGGCAAGGTCTCCGGTTTCCAGGGCTGGCCGCGCCGCTGACTGCCGCGAGGTTGGAACCGACGCTCGAAGCCACGGCGGGGCTGCGGCGCGAAAATCTCGTCGAATCGGCGGCGGAATTCGGCCTGATACTGATCGCGGACATCGCGGTCCTGGATGGCCCCGGAGAGTTCGGCGAGGCGTTTGCGCAGTCCAGCGCGCGCTTCGGGGGTCGCGAGCGGCTGCGCTTCATATTCGGCACGCCACAACAGCTCGTCGAGGCTGATCGCCTGTTCGAACACAGTCTCGACGGCGGCCGCTCCGCCCGACCTGACCAGATCGTCGGGGTCCTGTCCGCCGGGTAGCAGCGCAAAGCGCAGAGTGCGGCCGGGTGCAATCACTGGCAATGCGCGTTGCGCGGCGCGGATCGCCGCTTTCTGCCCCGCCTTGTCGCCGTCGAAGCACAGGATTGGTACGTCGGCCAGCCGCCACAGCCGGTCGAGCTGCATCTCAGTCAGCGCGGTGCCCAGCGGCGCCACGGCTTCGGCGATTCCGGCCCTGGCGAGCGCAATCACGTCCATATAGCCTTCGACCGCGATCACACGTCCGGCCTTGCGCGCCGCCGGCCCCGCGCGATCGAGGTTGAACAGGGTGCGCCCCTTGTCGAACAGCGGCGTATCGGGCGAGTTGAGATATTTGGGCTCGCCGGCGTCGAGTGTCCTTCCGCCAAAGGCGATCACCCGCCCGCGTTGATCGCGGATCGGGATCATCAGCCGCCCGCGGAAACGGTCATAGGGCTCCTTGTCCTCGACGAGGATCAGCAGTCCGGTCTCGATCAGCTTGCCTTCGCCATAGCCCTTGAGCGCGGCCTTGAGCTTGCCGCGCGAATCGGGCGCGAAGCCCAGCCCGAACGCGCCGGCGAGGCGATCGTCGATTCCGCGCCGCTGCAGATAGGCGCGCGCCTCGGCGCCACCGATCCCGCCAAGCTGCTCCTCAAACCATTTCGCCGCCCCCGCCATCACCTCATGGAGCCCGGCATGATGCTCGTTGCGCCCGGCCGCGCGGGGATCAATCGCCGGCACCTCCATGCCCGCCGCTTGCGCCAGTTCCTTGACCGCGTCGATGAAGGGCAGCCCCTTCGCCTCGGTCAGAAAGCGGATCGCATCGCCATGCGCTCCACAGCCGAAGCAATGATAAAACCCCTTGTCGTCATTGACATAGAAACTCGGTGACTTCTCGTTATGGAACGGGCAGCACGCCTTGAACTCGCGCCCGGCCTTCACGAGCTTCACCGATCGCCCGATCAGCGCCGACAGCGTCGTGCGGGTGCGCAGCTCGTCGAGAAACTGAGGGGAGAGCGACATTATGTTACACCCTTCCCGCGTGCGGGAGGGGTTGGGGGTGGGCCTCGGACGTCTCGACGAGCGCCTCCGCGATGCGGATCAGTACCCCTTCGAGGCTGTCGTTGACTTCCTTGTTCCAGAAACGGAGCACGCGATAGCCTTCCGCTTCGATCCGCCGGGTACGAGCTTCATCTTTCTCGACCTGCGCTCCATGCTGACTGCCATCGAGTTCGATGACAAGTCGGGTGGAGCGGCGGAGGAAGTCACAGACATAGCCGGCAATCGGCGTCCGGCGGCCGAATTTGAAGCCATTCAACCGTCTGCTGCGGAGATGCTGCCAGAGCTTGCGTTCGACATCGGCGGCTTCATTGCGAAGGCGTTTGGCAAGACAGGTGGGACGCGGCCGAAATGTCGGAATGCCCACCCCTCGATCCCCTCCCGCATGCGGGAGGGGAAGACTAGGCTCTTCCCCCTGTTTTTTCACCCCGCCAGCCGCGCCTTCACCAGCCCGCTCGCCTTGGCCATGTCCATCTGGCCGGCGTGGCGTTCCTTGAGGGCGGCCATCACCCGGCCCATATCCTTGACCGAAGATGCTCCGATTTCGGTCGCGATCGCATCGATCGCGGCGCTCGCCTCGGCCTCGTCCATCTGACGGGGCAGGAAGCGCTCGATCACCGCGACTTCGGCGGCCTCGGCGGCGGCGAGCTCGGGCCGGTTGCCTTTCTCGTACATCTCGATCGATTCGCGGCGCTGCTTGATCATCTTCTGGAGCACCTCGGTGATCAGCAGATCGTCGTCGGGCTGGACGGAGGCGGTGCGCAGTTCGATATCGCGATTCTTGATCGCGGATTGAATAAGGCGGATTGCCGCGGTTGTCGTGGCGTCGCGCGCCTTCATCGCGGCGACCAGCGCCGTCTTGATATCGTCTCGAATCATGGGGAGCCTGCGGGAACTGGATCGGGAAAGGCGGAGCGGTAGCACAGAGATTCTTCTTTTAATAGAATTGACCGGGCGGGGAGGGGTGCCTAGTTACGCCGCCGTTTGCCCAGCACCCCGTTGCCAAGAGGAGAGCCCGATCGTGGCCGAAACCGATCACGCGCGTCTGACACCTCCCCAGGGCGCAACGGGCGTGTTGGTGTTGGGAGACGGCACCGTCATCTGGGGCCGCGGCTTCGGCGCCGCCGGCGACGCGGTCGGCGAGGTCTGCTTCAACACCGCGATGACCGGTTATCAGGAGGTGATGACCGATCCCTCCTATGCCGGGCAGATCATTACCTTCACCTTCCCGCATATCGGCAATGTCGGCACCAATATCGAGGATGTCGAGGCGATCAATCCGCACGCACTGGGCATGGTGGTGCGCGAGGACGTCACTGATCCCGCCAATTTCCGCTCGACCCAGCATCTCGACGCTTGGCTCAAGGCCAATGGGCGGATCGGCCTGTCGGGGGTCGACACCCGCGCGCTGACCCGCGCGATCCGCGTCGGCGGCGCGCCCAACGGCGTCATCGCGCATGATCCCAAGGGGGCGTTCGACATCGAGGCGCTGCAGAAGAAGGCGCGCGAATGGCCGGGGCTCGAGGGGATGGACCTCGCCAAGCAGGTGTCTGCGACCCAGAGCTACAAATGGAATGACGGTCTCTGGACGCTTGGCGGGGGCTATGACGTCGATGCCGCCGCGCCCGACGCGCCGCACGTTGTTGCAATCGACTATGGGCTGAAGCGCAACATCCTGCGCAACCTCGTCGCCGCCGGCGCGCGGGTGACGGTGGTGCCCGCCACCGCGACCTTCGACGAAGTGATGGCGCACCAGCCCGATGGCGTGTTCCTGTCGAACGGCCCCGGCGATCCCGCCGCGACCGGCGCCTATGCGGTGCCGGTGATCAAGCAGCTGCTCGAAATCGGCAAGCCGATCTTCGGCATCTGCCTCGGCCACCAGATGCTCGGCCTCGCGGTGGGCGCGAGGACCTTCAAGATGCACCAGGGGCACCGCGGCGCGAACCACCCGGTCAAGCGCACCGACGACGGCCGCGTCGAGATCACCTCGATGAACCACGGCTTCGCGGTCGACACCGCCTCGCTGCCGGCCAATGCCGAGGCGACGCATATCTCGCTGTTCGACGGCTCGCTGGCGGGGCTGCGGCTGACCGACAAGCCGGCCTTCTCGGTGCAATATCATCCCGAGGCGAGCCCGGGCCCGCAGGACAGCCATTATCTGTTCGAGCAGTTCGTGGAAGGACTGAAGTGAAGATTTGGCCGACTCTAATCGTCGGGGGCTTGTTAGCAGCGGCCGCCTCCGCACGGGCGGCGCCAAAAAAGTGCATGGGCGTTCCGATAAGCACGCCGAACGGTCATGCAGCCTTCATCTTGTTCGATGTGCCCGGCAGCAAAGAAACTCTAGCTGCCGTTGCTGACGCTGCACGTGCGATTAAAGCGCATCCTGGAGAACCCAAACTCGTAGAAGGTAAGCTGCGAATGACGGTGATCTTCGATTCGGATGTGGTCCCCTCTGAAGCGGCAGAACTATTTAACAAGGTGCAAGCGAACGAATTTCAAACCGCCGCTTCTCCGACAGAAACGGATGTTCACACCTTTCTTCAGCCTATCGACATCCTGAAGGCCTGCGGTCTGAAATGACGATTGCGACCCGACTCGCCTTTAATTCGATGAGAAGCAATTAACGATGCCCAAACGCACTGACATCTCCTCGATCCTGATCATCGGCGCCGGTCCGATCGTCATCGGCCAGGCCTGCGAGTTCGACTATTCGGGGACGCAGGCGTGCAAGGCGCTGCGCGAGGAGGGCTATCGGATCGTCCTCGTCAATTCGAACCCCGCGACGATCATGACCGATCCCGACATGGCCGACGCGACCTATGTCGAGCCGATCACCCCCGAGATCGTCGCCAAGATCATCGAGAAGGAGCGTCCCGACGCCGTCCTGCCGACGATGGGCGGGCAGACCGCGCTCAACACCGCGCTCGCGCTCCATGTCGACGGGACGCTCGCCAAATATGGCTGCCAGCTGATCGGCGCCGACGCCGAGGCGATCGACAAGGCCGAGGACCGGATGAAATTCCGCCAGGCGATGGACAAGATCGGGCTCGAAAGCCCGCGTTCGGACGTCGCACATAGCCTCGACGAGGCGTTGCGCGCGCTCGACTATGTCGGGCTGCCGGCGATCATCCGGCCGAGCTTCACCATGGGCGGCACCGGCGGCGGCATCGCCTATAACAAGGAGGAATTCGTCCATATCGTTACCGGCGGGCTCGACGCCTCGCCGACCACCGAGGTGCTGATCGAGGAATCGGTGCTCGGCTGGAAGGAATATGAGATGGAGGTGGTGCGCGATCGCAACGACAACGCCATCATCATCTGCTCGATCGAGAATGTCGATCCGATGGGCGTCCACACCGGCGATTCGATCACGGTCGCGCCCGCGCTGACGCTGACCGACAAGGAATATCAGATCATGCGCAACGCGAGCATCGCGGTGCTGCGCGAGATCGGCGTGGAAACGGGGGGCTCGAACGTCCAGTTCGCGGTGAACCCCGCCGACGGCCGGCTTGTCGTGATCGAGATGAACCCGCGCGTGTCGCGCTCATCGGCGCTTGCGTCGAAGGCGACCGGCTTCCCGATCGCCAAGGTCGCGGCCAAGCTCGCGGTCGGCTACACCCTCGACGAGATCATGAACGACATCACCGGCGCGACCCCGGCTTCGTTCGAGCCGACGATCGACTATGTCGTCACCAAGATCCCGCGCTTCGCTTTCGAGAAGTTCAAGGGCGCCGAGCCGCTGCTGTCGACCGCGATGAAATCGGTCGGCGAGACGATGGCGATAGGGCGCAACATTCATGAATCGATGCAGAAGGCTCTGCGCGGGCTCGAAACCGGGCTGTCGGGCTTCAACGTCATCGACGCTCTCAAGGGTGCGCCCAAATCGGTGATCGAGGAGGAACTGGCGCGGCCCACGCCCGAGCGCCTGCTGGTCGCGGCGCAGGCGCTACGTGAGGGGCTGACCGTCGAGGAAATCCACCGCATCGCCAAGTTCGAGCCCTGGTTCCTCGACCGCCTGGCCGAGATCGTCGCCGCCGAGGACGAGGTCTGCCGTGAAGGGCTGCCACAGGACGCGGCGGGGATGCGCCGCCTCAAGGCGATGGGCTTTTCCGACAAGCGGCTTGCCTGGCTGGCGCTGCAGTCGGCCAATCTGGCGGGCATGGCTCGCGAGCAGGCACGCGGTTCCGGCATCGTCCATGACGCCGCGAAAGCCATGACCGGGGGGATCACCGAGAAGGAGGTACGCGCCCACCGCCATCGGCTTGGCGTGCGGCCGGTTTTCAAGCGCATCGACACCTGCGCGGCTGAGTTCGAGGCCAAGACGCCCTATATGTACTCGACCTACGAAGCGCCGAGCTTCGGCGAGCCCGAATGCGAGTCCAACCCCTCCGACCGCGAGAAGATCGTGATCCTCGGCGGCGGCCCGAACCGGATCGGGCAGGGGATCGAGTTCGATTATTGCTGCTGCCATGCCTGTTTCGCGCTGGGCGAAGCGGGTTACGAAACGATCATGGTCAACTGCAACCCGGAGACGGTCTCGACCGACTATGACACCTCGGACCGCCTCTATTTCGAGCCGCTCACGGCCGAGGATGTGCTCGAGATCCTCCATGTCGAGCGGTCGAAGGGCACGCTCAAGGGGGTGATCGTCCAGTTCGGTGGGCAGACCCCGCTCAAGCTTGCGCAAGAGCTGGAGGATGCGGGCATCCCGATCCTCGGCACCTCGCCCGACGCGATCGATTTGGCCGAGGATCGCGAACGCTTTGCCGATCTGGTCGGCCAGCTTGGCCTGCGCCAGCCACGCAACGGCATCGCGCGCAGCCGCGAGGAGGCGCTCGTCGTGGCCGAACGGGTCGGTTATCCGGTGCTGATGCGGCCGTCCTATGTGCTCGGCGGCCGCGCGATGGAGATCGTCGAGGACTCCGTACAGCTCGAACAATATATTAGCACTGCCGTTCAAGTATCTGGAGATTCACCTGTTTTGATCGATCAGTATCTGCGCGATGCGATCGAGGTCGACGTCGATGCGATCTGCGACGGCGATGACGTGGTGGTCGCGGGCGTGCTCCAGCATATCGAGGAGGCAGGCGTGCATTCGGGCGACAGCGCCTGCTCGTTGCCCCCCCACAGCCTGCCGCGCGAGATCATCGCCGAGATCGAACGCCAGACCGATGCGCTCGCGCGCGCGCTCAGGGTACGCGGCCTGATGAACGTGCAGTTCGCGGTCAAGGACGGCGGATCGGGATCCGGCGCAGGCGCCGCGGTTTACCTGATCGAGGTCAATCCGCGCGCGAGCCGCACCGTGCCCTTCGTCGCCAAGGCGATCGGGCAACCGATCGCGAAGTTCGCCGCCCGGGTGATGGCGGGCGAGAAGCTCAAGGATCTTCCAACCATCAATCTCGACATCGGCCATATTGCCGTCAAGGAAGCCGTCTTTCCGTTCGCGCGCTTTCCGGGCGTCGATCCGGTGCTGTCTCCCGAGATGAAGTCCACTGGCGAGGTGATGGGCATCGACAGCGATTTCGCGACGGCCTTCGCGAAGGCGCAGCTGGGGGCGGGGACCAAGTTGCCGCTCGGCGGCACCGCGTTCGTTTCGGTCAAGGAAGGCGACAAGGACAATATCCTGCCCGCTGTGCGGATGCTGATCGACTTCGGCTTCTCAGTGCTCGCGACCAGCGGCACCGCCCATTATCTGCGCGGCCAGGGGCTGGAGGTCGAAACCGTGCTCAAGAAGCGCGAGGGCCGGCCGAACATCGTCGACCGCATCGTCGACGGCGATGTCGACCTGATCTTCAACACCACCGAAGGCTGGCAATCGTTGCTCGACTCCAAGGCGATCCGGACGTCGGCGCTCTATGGGCGGGTGCCCTATTTCACGACCGCGGCGGCCAGCGTCGCCGCCGCACAGGCGATTGGCGCGTTGCGGGAGCGCAAGCTTGAAGTGCGCGCGCTTCAATCCTATTATTCCGCTTCGCACGCCTGATCCCCACATCGCAGGATAAGGTGCGGGCGGCCCCAAAGGGCCGGCCGGGGATCGGGACTTTTGACGAAGGGGTTAGTGGACGATGGCGAGCGTTGAGAAGATGCCGATGCTGGCGGAAGGGCAGAAAATGCTCACCGAAGAGCTCGCGCGCCTCAAAGCCGAGCGGCCGCTCATCATCGACGCAATCGAGGAAGCGCGCGCGCATGGCGACCTTTCGGAAAATGCCGAATATCACGCCGCGAAGGAGCGCCAGGGTCAGATCGAGGCGTCGATCGCCGATATCGAGGATCGGCTGAGCCGCGCCCAGGTCATCGATCCACGCGATCTTTCGGGCGACAAGATCGTGTTCGGAGCCACCGTCACGCTGCTCGACGAGGACGAAAAGCCGATCCGTTACCAGATCGTCGGCCAGACCGAAGCCGACGCTAAATCAGGCAAGATCTCCTATAATTCGCCGCTCGGCCGAGCGTTGATCGGCAAGCGGGTCGACGATGAGGTCGAGGTGACGGTGCCGTCGGGCGACCGCTTCTACCTCGTATCCAAGATCGAATTCATCTGAGCCGCGGGGCGGCCGACGTGCGACTGCCGCCGGCGAGGAGCACGACGGTCATCGCCGCCGTAACGCTGGTGGTCCATACGCTGCTCTCGCTGACGGGCGGGTTGCACTGGGCCTATGCTTTCGCGGGCTTCATTCCTGCGACCTTAAACGGCTTTTCGCTGCCGGGCGCGTTGCCGCCGTGGATCACCCCGGTGACCGCGACGCTGCTCCACGGCGGCATCGTCCATCTCGGCTTCAATCTGGCGATGCTGATCTTTTGCGGCCGGATGGTCGAAGCAGTGACCGGGCCGTGGGGGCTTGTTGTGCTATATCTGGCTGGCGCCTATGTCGCCGCGGGTGCACAGTTTCTGGCCAATCCGCAGGACATGTCGCCGATGATCGGGGCGAGCGGGGCTATCTCGGGCCTGTTCGGCGCCTATGCATTGCTGTTCGGCCGGCCAAGGCACTTGGTCCGCCATCCAGCGCTCGCGGCCGCGGTCAACATCGTCTGGCTGGCGGCTGCATGGATTGCGGTCCAGTTCCTGATGGGGATCGCTTTCGGGGATATGGGAATGGCGATCGCCACCGCCGCGCATGTCGGCGGTTTCCTCGCCGGTCTGGTGCTGATCAAACCGCTTCAGAGCCTGGCGCGTCGCGAGCAGGGCTGATCAGCTGAGATCGGGCTCGAGAAGCTTGTGGAGATGCACGATCACATATTTCATTTCGGCATCGTCGACGGTGCGCTGCGCTGCGCCGCGCCAGGCATTTTCGGCGCTTTTGTAACTGTCGAAAAAACCCACCACGTCAATCTGGCCGAGATCCTCGAAATCGAGCGTCATCGGATTCTTGACGCGCCCGCCGAAAACCAGGTGGATCTTGCTCATATCTATTCTCCGTTGATCGCGGCTCCGCAGCGAGCTTCGGCCCACCTCCTGTCGGAAAACGGCGCTTTCGGGAAGGGCTGGCGACGATTTCTCAGCCGCGCGCCTTCATCATCGCGATCAAGCCGTCCACTCCCTTGCGCTGGATGATCGCATCGAAATCCTGTCCCTGGGTGACGGCGAGGTTGATGTTTGCGACGGTGAGATTGGTCACCTTGAAGGCGTTCCCCAGTTTCGCGACCGACCAGACCGCCGTGATCGGCTGCGCGCCTGGCTTCTGGACCTGGGTGGTGACGTTGAAGCCGCTCCCTGCAGGCGCGGTGCGGATCACCTTCAGCGACGCATTCGCATAGTCGTACAGATTATCGGAGTAGGTGCCGATGATGAAGCTTGGGATCGCCTGCTTATAGGCTACCTTCTGCGCGGGCGTGATCTGGTTCTGCCAGCGGCGGATCAGCCTGTCGCCGATCGCGTCGATCGCGAAATGCTGCGACAGCAGCTCACGGAATTTGCTGCGCACCGCGCCTTTGTTGCCCGTCTTCAAGACGGCGAAGGCTTCGGTGCTGAGCGAGGAGATGAAGGCCGCCGGGTCCTGATCGGCAACGACCGCCGCGGTGGCCGGCGCTGGGGCGGCCGCGAGGCTGAAGGTTCCGCCGGCGATCATCGCCGCGGCAGCTGCGTGTATGATCTTCTTCATTATTTCGAACTTCTCCATCAGCGCGCCCCCGGCGCGCATGCTCCTGTTTCCGCGCTAGACGGCGCGCGATGAACATCGATTGAACCGCGTGCGTTCCGAAGCCTCAATGGCGGATCGCGTCGACCGCTGCCGACCCGGCGGTTTCGGCGACCTTCGCGATCGACTCGATCAGCTTGCCGATTTGCTTGCCCGCCGCATCGCTGCTGATGCCCAGTTCACCGAGTTTGGCCTGGCCGGCTTCGCGAGCAGCGCTGGCCGCGCCCTTCGCCTTGTCGCCGAGCGCGCCGCCGATCGAGCCCAGCAGTTCCTCTTCCTGGCGCGTTCGCGGCAGCAGCGCGCCGAGGACGGCTCCAACGGCGAGCCCTCCCATCAGCGCGGCGACCGGATAGGCGCCCACGCTCTCACCGGCCTTCTCGCTCACCGCGCGAGCGGCCGCGCTTCCCGAGCGAAGTTTAGCCCCTGCGGCTGAACCGGCGCGGCTGGCGCGCTGCTTGATAGTGCCGGCCTTGTTCGAGCCGGCCTTGCTCTCGCTGGTCATGCGTTGATCTCCTCGTCTTGCGACGCGGCCGCCCGGCCGGTCTGCTCGTTCTTCAAACTCGCGGCGCGGGACCGGGTTGCACGGCCGAGCCCCGCCATCATCCGCCAGACCGGCCGCCGGACCAGCAACAACAGCATGACCGCCACGGTGGCTGCCGCTTTGCCCGGCCTCCTGCGCACAGCATCGATCGCCTTATGGCTGATCGTTTCGGCATGGTCGATGATCTCATCGGCAAGGTCGGCGATCAGCGCCTGCGGGTGGAGGCGCGCTTGGGTCTCGTCGACCGTATCGCCCAGTCGGTTACGAGCCTCCTGCGAACGCGCGCGCATCCGGCCGAACAGTTCATCGAGCGGATTGGAACCGGTTCGCGCGCCGGCTTCGTCATCTTCCTCGAAATCCTCGACCACCAGCATCAGCCTCGCCACGCCCAGCCGGATCAGAAGGATCGCCAGACCCACGCCCAGCGCCACCGACACCGCCGAAGCGCCGAGGCGCCCCAGCAGCGGCGTGAGCAGGAAGGAAAGCGTTACGAGCAGCGTCACCGCCGCCGCCTGTCCCATGATCGCGCCGACCAGGCACAGCGCGGCTCCGGTCCTCGCCCGCGCGATGCGGCGGTAGAAATCGGTCCGGAACAGCGCGAGTTCGGCCTTCGCGAGGGTTCGCGAATCCTCGACCAGCCGCGTCAGCAGCGCGCCGATCGGTTCCCGTTGCTGTTCCGGCCCCGGCGACAAGGATCAGCCTGCCGGCGGCAAGCTGTCCGCAGCGTCAGCATCCGGTGGCGGTGCGTCGGCGCGCGTGGTCTTGGCCACCCCCTTGCGAGCCGCGGGCTTGCGCGGGGCGCTCGGCTCGTCGGCAGCCGTGGCGGTGGCCTCCTCTGCGCCGCCGCTTGGGGGCGTCAGGCCGGACTTCACCACCCGTGCGATCAGGAAGCCCGCGGCGGCGGCGGCGGCGATCGCTATCGCGGGCGAACTGCGCACGAGGTTGCGGGCGTCTTCGACCAGCTCGTCGGTATCTTTCGCGCGCAACGTATCGGCGAGCCCGCTGACGGCATCGGCGGCCTGCCGGATATAGCCCCCATATTGCTCGCCGAGCCTGTCGCTGACCTGCCCCGCGGCGTCGCCCACGAGGCCGGCGACATTGTCGAGCGCCTCGACCGCCCGGTCCTTGCCCTGCGTCGCGTAATCGTGCGCGCGGGCGCTCGCCTGTTGGGTGAAGCTGGCCGCGGTGTCGCCAAACGCCTTCTTGGTGCTTTCGAACGGGCCCTGAGCGCCGCTGGAGTTCTTGTTCATATCATCGGTCGCCATGTGGATCGCCTCCATGAGAGAAGCCAGTTCATCAACCAAGTGGGGACACTAGCGTTCCTTTGCCAGACCCGAAACGAGTTCATATTTGCCTATCTTCGGCCGCCCGGATAGAGCGGATCGAACCTCCACGCCATCAGCAAAGGTGCCCGCCGCGTATGACTGCCATCGTCGACGTCCATGCCCGCCAGATCATCGATAGCCGCGGAAATCCCACGGTCGAGGTCGATATCACTCTTGAGGACGGCAGCTTTGGCCGCGCCGCCGTGCCTTCGGGAGCTTCGACGGGCGCCTATGAGGCGGTGGAAAAACGCGACGGTGACAAGTCCAGATGGCTTGGTAAGGGCGTCCAGGGCGCGGTCGACGCCGCCAATGGCGAGATCGCCGACGCGATCATCGGAATGGAAGCCGAGGATCAGGGGGAGATCGATGCGCGGATGATCGCGCTCGACGGGACGGCCAACAAGGGGCGTCTCGGCGCCAACGCGATCCTTGGCGCCAGCCTGGCGGTTGCGCGAGCGGCCGCCGACGCCCGTGCGCTACCGCTCTACCGCTATGTCGGCGGCGTGGCGGCTTCGTTGCTGCCGGTGCCGATGATGAACATCATCAACGGCGGAGCCCATGCCGATAATCCGATCGATTTTCAGGAATTCATGATTATGCCGGTCGGCGCGGACAGCCTGTTCGACGCGGTCCGCTGCGGGTCGGAGATTTTCCACACGCTGAAGAAGGCGCTGCACGACAAGGGTCTCGCGACCGCGGTGGGCGACGAAGGCGGATTCGCGCCCAACCTTGCCTCGGCGCCCGATGCGCTCGATTTCATCATGCAGTCGATCGAGAAGGCCGGCTACCGGCCCGGCGACGATGTCGTGCTGGCGCTCGATTGCGCCGCGACCGAATTTTTCAAGGGCGGTGTCTATGATTTTCATGGCGAGGGCGTGAAACGCTCGCCCGCCGAAATGGCCGACTACCTCGCCGATCTGGTGGGCCGCTATCCGATCGTCTCGATCGAAGACGGCATGAGCGAGGACGATTTCGAGGGCTGGAAGATCCTGACCGACAAGATCGGCGGCAAGTGCCAGCTCGTCGGCGACGACCTGTTCGTAACGAACCCCCAGCGGCTCGCCCAGGGAATCAAGGATGGCCTCGCCAACTCGCTGCTGGTCAAGGTCAACCAGATCGGCACGCTGTCCGAGACGCTCGAGGCGGTGAGCATGGCGCAGCGGGCCGGCTACACCGCGGTGATGTCGCACAGGTCGGGCGAGACCGAGGACTCGACGATCGCCGATCTGGCGGTCGCCACCAATTGCGGGCAGATCAAGACGGGCAGCCTCGCGCGTTCGGATCGGCTCGCCAAATATAACCAGCTGATCCGGATCGAGGAGGAGCTCGGCACGATCGCGAGCTATGCGGGACGGAGCGCGATCAAAGCGCTAAGCTGACCGCGAGCGATAGCCGGTGGCAATTTGCCACGGCATCACCTAACCGGACGGCGATCTCCGTCCGGTTCAGGAAAATGCCTGCTATGAAAATGTCCAACACCCCCGCTCCCGATCAGGTCACCATCAAGCGTGCGCTGCTTTCGGTGTCGGACAAGGGCGGCCTGATCGAGCTCGGGCTGGCGCTTGCGGGATGGGGGGTCGAGCTGGTCTCGACCGGCGGGACCGCCAAGGCGCTCCGCGACGCGGGGCTGGCGGTCAAGGATGTGTCCGACATCACCGGCTTTCCCGAGATGATGGACGGCCGGGTAAAAACGCTGCACCCGATGGTCCATGGCGGCCTGCTCAGCGTCCGCGACGACCCTGAGCATGCGCGCGCCATGGCCGAACACGGCATCGGCGCGATCGATCTCGTCGTGGTCAATCTCTATCCTTTTGCGCAGACGGTGGCCAAGGGCGCGGGGCGCGACGAGATCATCGAGAATATCGACATCGGCGGGCCATCGATGGTGCGTTCCGCCGCCAAGAATCATGGCTATGTCGCGATCGTCACCGATCCGGCCGATTATGCCGAGCTCATCGCGAGCGGCGGCGTGACCACGCTCGACATGCGCCGCCGGCTCGCCGCCAAGGCATTCGCTGCCACCGCGGCCTATGATGCGATGATCTCGTCCTGGTTCGCGCATGCCGACCAGGGGCAGTTGTTTCCCGATATGCTGTCGATCCCGGTCCGCAGGGCCGAAATCCTCCGCTATGGCGAAAATCCGCACCAGCAAGCCGCGCTCTACCTGCCCGTCGGCGCCGCCGCGAACGGGATCGCGCAGGCCCGCCAGGTGCAGGGCAAGGAGCTTAGCTACAACAATTATAATGATGCTGACGCCGCCCTCGAACTGGTCAGCGAGTTTCGCGACGGCCCGCCCACCGTCGTCATCGTCAAACACGCCAACCCTTGCGGTGTGGCAACCGGCGCGACCTTGATCGAGGCATATGAGGCGGCTCTGGCTTGCGACAGCGTTTCGGCGTTCGGCGGAATCATCGCCGTCAACCGCCCGCTCGACGGCAAGACCGCCGAAGCGATCAGCGGGATTTTCACCGAGGTGGTCGCAGCGCCGGATGCCGATGAGGAGGCCAAAGCGATTTTCGCCCGGAAGAAGAATCTTCGCCTGCTGCTGACCGGCGATCTGCCCGATCCTGCCAGGCCCGGGCTGATGGCGAAGAGCATCGCCGGGGGAATGCTGTTCCAGTCGCGGGATAACGGCCGGCTCGCGGAGGCCGATCTGAAGCTGGTCACCCAGCGGGCACCGACCGCGCTGGAACTGCAGGACTGCCTGTTCGCCTGGACGGTCGCCAAGCACGTCAAATCGAATGCGATCGTTTATGCCAAGGACAATGCGACCGCGGGTATCGGCGCAGGTCAGATGAATCGCCTTGAATCGGCGCGGATCGCGGCGTGGAAGGCCAGGGACGCCGCCGAGAAGGCGGGCTGGGCGCAACCGCGCACGATCGGTTCGGCAGTAGCGTCGGACGCCTTCTTTCCGTTCGCCGACGGTCTGCTCGCAGCGGTCGAGGCGGGCGCCACGGCGGTGATCCAGCCCGGCGGGTCAATTCGCGACGCCGAGGTGATCGCCGCCGCCGACGAGGCGGGGCTTGCCATGGTCTTTACCGGGATGCGCCACTTCCGTCATTGACGCAGGCCCGCCCGGGATCGACGATAGTTGCGGAGGCATCTCACAGACATGGCTGAAGGCGACAATGATGAGATCGCGCGCGCGGGCACGTTCGTACCGCTGCGCCATCGCTTGTTCCGCCGGGTCTGGACCGCCAGCCTCTTTTCAAACTTCGGCCAGCTGATCCTGGGCGTCGGCGCTGCATGGGCGATGACCCAGCTCACCGGACGCGCCGACATGATAGCGCTGGTGCAATCGGCGACCTTCGCGCCGCTCATGCTGTGCTCGGTGCCGGCCGGCGCGATCGCCGACAGTTACGACCGACGCAAGGTTGCGCTGGTTGCGTTGGTCATAGCTCTGCTGGGCGCGCTAGGACTGAGCATCGTCACGCTGAGCGGTCTTCTGACGCCGGGCCTGCTGCTGTTCTTCTGCTTCGTGGTGGGAACCGGCACTGCTTTGCTCGGCCCGGCATGGCTGGCTTCGGTCGGCGAACAGGTGCCGCAGCGCGAACTTCCCCAGGCAATCGCGCTCAACGCGATCAGCTATAATATCGCGCGCAGTTTCGGTCCGGCGATCGGCGGTGTGCTGGTGGCCATCGCCGGTGTCCTGTCCGCCTTCATCCTCAACGCGGTCGCCTATCTGCCGATGATGGTAGTGATGTTCCTGTGGCGCCGCCTTCCCGAAAAATCGCGCTTGCCGCCCGAGGCGCTCGGGCGCGCGATGATTTCGGGTATACGGTACGCTTTCCATTCGCCGCCGATCCGCACCGTGTGGCTGCGGACATTGATCATCGGCCTGCTGGGCTCGTCCGCATCGGCGCTCATGCCGCTGATCGCGCGTGAATTGCTTCAGGGCGGTGCGACGCTTTACGGCATATTGCTCGGTTGCTTCGGTTGCGGCGCCGTGTTGGGCGCTGCTTCGATTTCCCGCATCCAGGAGCGCATGTCCGACGAACGCGCGATGGCGATGTCGAGCTGCCTGATCGGATTGTGCGTGCTCGGCGCTGGGCTCAGCCGGCATCCGCTGGTGACGGGCGGGCTGCTTGTCGGCGCCGGCATGGGCTGGATGGTGTCGATGGCGCTGTGCAACATCAACGTCCAGCTGTCGTCTCCGCGCTGGGTGACCGCGCGGGCGCTCGCCATCTACGTCAGTGCGGTGTGCGGCGGGATGACGATCGGCAGCTGGGCCTGGGGCCGCGTCGCGGCGGGCTATGGGACCGACGTGGCGCTGATCGCTTCGGGGCTGTTGCTGGTCGTATCGACGACTGCGGGCCTGATTTGGCGGATGCCCGAAATCGAGGAGCCGCGCGATCCAGATTCGCCGCTTTCCGATGTCGAGCTCGGCCTCGATCTCAGCGGGCGGAGCGGCCCGATCGTGGTCACGATCGAATATCGGGTGCCGGTCGATCAGGCGCGGCAATTCTATGCCGCGATGCTCGAGATGGAGCCGATACGCCATCGGACTGGCGGCTATGGCTGGTCGATTTCCCGCGATGTCGGCGACCCGGAGCTATGGGCGGAACGCTATCACACCCCGACCTGGCACGATTATCTGCGCCAGCGCAGCCGCTTGACCGCGGCCGATCTCGCCACGTGGGAGCATGCGCTCGGCTTTCACCGCGGCGAAGGGCCACGCATCCGCCGCAGGCTCGAGCGGCCGTTCGGATCGGTGCGCTGGAGCGAGGACGTCCCCGACCGCGGCGTTATCGTGCGCCTGCCGATCCAGGGCGGCTAGCGGTCAGGCTTCCCTCAGCCGGAAGAGCATACGGTCCTCGCTGGTAAAGCCGAACCGCCAGACGACCAGGCCGAATGCGAGCAGAATGGCCGGAATGCCCAGCGAAAGTTCAGCCCATTCGGGCAGCCGCGTCGCAAGATAGCCGGCGACCGTGGCAGCCAGCGCGGCCCAGATCAACGTCCATCGCCAACCCGATACCGGCGCGCCAAGCAGCTTCGCGAGCAGCCGCGCCTTCATGATCGAGGCGATTCCCAAGGCGATCGCGAGCGCGATGGCTGGGCCGGCGGCCTGCCACAATATCGGCAGGGCTAGTTCGTCGCGCAGCAGCAGCACGATCGCAAAGCTGAGCACGATCTGAATTCCGATCATCCCCAGCGAGATCCAGAGATTGAGGTGGCGCGCCACATAAATGAGCGCCGCTTCGGACACCGCCGCGGTGGCCGCCACCACTTCGGCCAGCAGCAGAAAGGCGAGCGCACCGGTCCCGCCGACGAAATTGGGCCCCACCAGACCCATCACCCCTTCGCCGGGAATGCCGAGCGCGAGCCCGATCGCCATTTGCGCGGCGATGATCCAGAAACCAACCTGCGCGACCTGTCGCGCAATGGCCCGGCGGTTGCCCGCCTCCAGATTGCGGGTGATCACCGGGCCGAGGATCGGATCGAAGCTGGTCTTGAGTTTTTGCGGCAGCGACGCGACCTGCTGGGCGACATAATAGATGCCGACGATCGCGGGGGAAAAGAACAGGCCGAGCACGGCGATATCGAGCCGGCGCGATCCCCATTCGATCGCGTCGGCCGCAGCGAGTGGCAGGTTGCGGCGCGCGAGCAGGAACAGTGACGCGGGATGGGGACGCCAGTCGCGGGGCCAGCCGAAACTCTTCAGCAGCGGCCAGATCGATGCGATCAACGCTGCAGCCATCGAGATGACATAGGAAATGATCAGGCCATCGCGCAGCGAATAGAAGGCCAGGGCAAAGGCGGCGATGCTGATCGTCCATGGCTCGATCACCGATCTCGCCCGCACCGTCGCGCCGATATCGAGGCGATAGGCGAGCGCCGCCAGCGCGATATCCGACCAGACCAGCGCGAAGATGGTAAGCGGCAGCAGCCATTCGAGCCCGTTTATTCCGCTGTTGGGGAACATCAGCTCGGGTATCGCGCCGAGCACCGTCGCCGCAACGGCGGCCGCGAGCGCGCCGACAAGCAGCGCGTCCCAGACCACGTGAACATGCGGCCGATCGGTCGCGGATAGCTGGGCGGCGAGCCCGCGCTTCAGCCCGAGCGTCGCGAGCGTCGCGACGAACTCGACGATGATCACCGCATAGGCGAAACGGCCGAGTGCGTCGGCCCCATACCAGCGGCCAGCGATGAACAAGAACGGCAGGCGCGCGGCAAGGCGCAGCAGGAAGCCGAAGAAATTGGTTCGGCCACCCCTGGCGAGCGCCTTGATGTCATCGCCCGACCCGAGCGGCTCGCCTGGCGGGATGCGTTCGGGAGCAAGCGTCAATGCGCCGCGCCCCAGCTCGGCCCGGTGCCGATCTCGACGCCGAGCGGCACCGACAGGCTGACGATCGGTTCGGCCGCGTTGGCCATGACGTCGCGGATCACCGCCGAGGCCGCTTCGACCTGCTCGGGCGCGAGCTCGAATACGAGTTCGTCGTGCACCTGGAGCAGCATTTTCACATCGCCGAGCCCGGCCGCCGCCAGCGCCGGCGCCATCCGGACCATCGCCCGCTTGATGATGTCGGCGGACGTGCCCTGAATCGGCGCGTTGATCGCTTGGCGTTCGGCGGATTGGCGCTCACCCTGCTTCGCGCTTCGGATCCACGGCAGATGGGTCTTGCGGCCGAACAGCGTCGTGACGAAGCCCTGGTCGCGCACCTGGCCGAGGGTCGATGCGATATAATGGTTGATGCCGGGAAAGCGTGCAAAATAGCGATCGATCATGCCCTGCGCTTCTTCGCGCGAGACTTCGAGTCGACCCGCCAGCCCCCAGGCCGAAATGCCGTAGAGGATCGAAAAGTTGATGGTCTTGGCGCGCGCGCGCGTATCGCGGCTGACCTCGCCAAACACTTCCTGGGCGGTCAGCGCATGGATGTCGTCGCCTCGCGCAAACGCCTCGCGGAGCGCGGGTACATCGGCCATATGCGCGGCCAGCCGCAGTTCGATCTGAGAATAGTCGGCCGAAAGGATGACTTTGCCGGGCTCGGCGACGAACGCGTCCCGGATACGACGGCCGGCTTGGGTGCGGATCGGGATATTCTGGAGGTTGGGATCGGTCGAGGAGAGCCGCCCGGTTTGCGCCACCGCCATCGAGAAGCAGGTGTGCACGCGGCCCGTCGCCGGATTGATTTGCGCTTGCAGCGCATCGGTATAGGTCGATTTCAGCTTGGTGAGCTGGCGCCAGTCGAGCACCAGCCGCGCGATGGCGACCCCTTCGCCAGCCAGACGTTCGAGTTCCGAGACATCGGTCGAATAGACCCCGCTCTTACCCTTGCGCCCACCTTTCAAGCCCATCTTGTCGAACAATATATCGCCGAGCTGCTTGGGGCTGCCGACGGTGAAGGGCATACCCGCTTCGGCGTGGATCAGCGCCTCCAGCCTGCTTGCCTCCACGGAGAATTCGGCCGACAACCGCGCCAGTTCCTCACGATCGACGCGGATTCCGGCCATCTCCATCTCGGCGAGGACGGGCACAAGCGGCCGATCGACCAGCTCGTAGACCCGTGTCGCCGCCTCGCTAGCAAGGCGCCCCTTGAGTCGCTGCCACAGGCGCAGCGTCACATCGGCATCCTCGGCCGCATATTCGGTGGCGCGGTCGAGGGTCACCTTGTCGAAGCTGATCTGGGCCTTCCCGGTGCCGCACACCGTCTTGAACTCGATGCAGGCGTGGTCGAGATGGCGTTGCGCCAGCTCGTCCATGCCGTGGCCACCAAGCCCGGCGTCGAGATCGTAGGACAACAGCATCGTGTCATCATAGGGTCCGACCCGGACGCCGTGCCGGGCGAGCACCACCATGTCATATTTTATGTTCTGCCCGATCTTGAGGATGTCGGGCGCCTCGAGCAGCGGTTGCAGCTTCGCGAGCGCGAGCTGCATCGGCAGCTGGCTCGGCGTTTCGGACAGCAGCCCGTCGCCGACATGCGCGAGCGGGATGTAGCAGGCCTTTCCAGGGGCGGTGGCCAGGCTTACGCCGACCAGCCCGGCGCGGACCGGATCGACCGAATCGGTTTCGGTGTCGACGGCGATGCGTCCGCAGGCCCAAGCCTCCGCGATCCAGCGGTCGAGCGCGGCCTCGTCGACCACGGTCTCGTAATCCTTGTGGTTGAACGCCACGCTCTCGACGGCGGGCGCCGGCTTTTCCTGTGGCCCGGGCGCCAGGGCGAGCATCGTCGGCCCGCCGCTCGGCAGCGTTGCGGGGCCGTCGCCGCCGCCGACCTTGGCGAGCAGTGACTTGAAGCCCTGATCCTCGAGAAAGCTGCGCAGCGGCTCGGGCGGAAGGCCTTGCAGCTCGAGCGCGTCGAGCGGTTCGGGCAAGGGCACGTCGCATTTCAGTCGGACCAGCTCGCGCGACAGCCGGGCATTGTCGGCATGATCGATCAACGACTGTTTGAGCTTGGGCTTCTTGATCTGTTCGGTGCTGGCGAGCACCGTTTCAAGATCGCCGAACTGGCGGATCAGCTCGCTCGCGGTCTTGGGGCCGATACCGGGAACGCCGGGCACATTGTCGACGCTGTCACCCATCAAAGCGAGCACGTCGCCAAGCGCCTCGGGCTCGACGCCGAATTTCTCGAGCACATGTTCGCGGCCGAGGCGCCGATTGTTCATCGTATCGAGCAGATCGAGGCCCGGACGGATCAGTTGCATAAGATCCTTGTCCGAGGACACGATCGTCACCTGCCAACCGGCCCCGAGCGCGGCTTCGGCGTAGCAGGCGATGATGTCGTCCGCCTCAAGCCCGATCTCTTCGATACAAGGCACCGAGAAGGCGCGCACCGCATCGCGGATCAGCGGAAATTGCGGCACCAAATCCTCAGGCGGGGGCGGACGGTGCGCCTTGTATTGATCGTACATCTCGTTGCGGAAGGTCTTCGACGAGGCGTCGAGAATCACCGCGAGATGGGTCGGTCCATCGGTCTGATGGAGCTCGTTGATCAGCTTCCACAACATGGTGGTGAAGCCGTAGACCGCGCCGGCGGGCACGCCGTGGCGGTTGGTGAGCGGCGGCAGCCGGTGATAGGCGCGGAAGATATAGCCCGAACCGTCGACGAGGTAGAGATGCTTGGATGACATGGCCCGGCTGGATAGCAGGCGGCGGGGCGGGGGGTAAGAGGCAAGGCCGCGCCCGCACGCGCTTGCCACATGCGGATCGTTCGCAACAATTCCGGGTCAGGGGGTAACGAGCGCCATCACCGCCCCGGGCGCGTGCGCGAGGCGAGCTCCGGGGAATGGGCGCGGCGTTCGCCTTTTAAGGTGAAAACCGAAATCATGGCGGTTACGTATTTCACAAACCATTATGGTTGGGGGCTTCGATCCTCTTGGCCACGATCCACGTGAGCGACAATGTAGCGAAGGAAGCGAAGCTCAATATCGCTCCCGGCAGTCCGAACTCTCGAAACATGAACCAAGTGATGATGCCGGCTGTCCCGATTCGGATAATTAGATCCCGCTTCCTCATTCCGGCTTCTCCGCCAGCTTCTTGACCCGCTCGTCAAAGTTCATCTCGTCGTCGCTGCACTCTAGCTCGCGCGCGGCTTCCTTGAAATTGTCGAGTTGGGTTTTGGGTTCGTGGGTCATGGCCATCGCCCTCACTCCTCACGTGAATCACATAGCGCTTCTTGGGGTCCCATTCTTTACCACTGGCGCTTGTCCGATCGAAAATATGCTTTCTGACAAGCGGCGTCGAGAACGTTCCGGGCCGTTCGCCAATCACATTGCAGTATTCGGTGGCCCTGAGGTCGATATTCTCTGCACCGGTGCGATGGCGAAGATGGCGGGCTAGCCGCCGGAAAAACTTCCGCGGCTATGCGATCGTCAACGTCATCCAGGGTCGTCTACCTGCCGTGCAATGAACGCAAGGGAAGGGACGTCAGGCCGGGCAATAGGCGCCGCTTTGCGCCCATGCCTTGAACAGCGCGCCGAACTGTGCCTGCGTGCCTGGTGCCGGCGTGCGATTGCCACCGGGGTGCCAGCCCCAGCCGACCAGCTCGTCGCTCGCCATATGCTCTTCGAGCGCCGCCATGTCGCGGCCCCCGTTGCGCGCCTTGTCCTTGATCTGGGCACAGATCTGGCTGAGCGTCTTGCCCTGCCAGGCCATTTCTGGCGGCGCGAGCATCCATTTTGGATTGCCCGGCACATTCGCCGGATCGAAATTCTTGGCGTGATGGCAGGTCGTGCAGTGGAGGCCCGGAGCGCCCATTCCGTCGGCGCGGACGACCAGCGGCATGTGCGGACGCATTGCGTCGGTCTGGGTCGGCCGCTCGCCCGCCGGGTGGCAGTTGAGGCAGCGCGGATGCTGGATCACCTTGCCCACCTCCGCAAACAGCGCCAGCGATCGGGTCTTGCGATCCTTGATCGCGTCGAACGCGGTCAGCGGTTTGAGCGTGGTGGTCGGGGACGGTGTCTTGGCGGACGCCTCGGGTGCCGCGGCCCGCGCGCCGATGGCGATCAATGCCGTGCAGGCGGCGAGATAGAAGCCGATCGTGCGCGCGCTCATGCCCGACGCACCATCGGCAGGTGGGTAGGCCGTTCGCGGCCGAGCTTCGCCAACGCGTTCGCGATTGCGGGTCCGCAGGGCGGCACGCCCGGCTCGCCAATGCCCGAAGGCGCGGCGTTCGATGCGACGATCGTCACGTCCACCTCGGGCATCTCCATGATCCGCAACGATCGATAATCATTGAAGTTGGCGACGGCCGGCCTGCCTTCGACCAGTGGCACCTCGCCATAGAGGATGTGGCCGGTGGCAAAACCGATACCGCCTTCCACCTGCGCGCGGATGATGTCGGGATTTACGGCGACGCCGCAATCAACGGCCGCCCACACCTTATGCACCCTCGGTTCGTCGTTATCACCCACCGATACCTCGGCGATCTGGGCGACGAAGGTGTTGAAGCTTTCGACCACGGCCACGCCACGCGCGCGTCCCGCCGGCGCTGGCGATCCCCAGTCGGCAAGTTTCGCGACGGCTTTCAGCACGCCCGCCTCGCGCGATTGCGGTTCCATCATCTCCAGCCGCCCGGCCACGGGATCCTTGCCGGCTTTCTCTAACAGGAGGTCGACGAAGGTTTCGACCGCATAGCCGGTGTGGGTGTGTCCCACCGAACGCCACCACAATGTCGGCACCGGCGACTTGTCGACCGTTACGTCGCAGCGGAAGGCTGGGATCGCGTAGGGCGGATTGTTCGATCCTTCGACCATCGCGGTATCGATACCGTTTTGGACGATCATCTTTTCCATCGGGCCGCCGAACACGAAGGACTGGCCGACGACGCTGTCCGACCAGGCGATGATCTTGCCGTCTTTCACCGCCCCCTTCATGCGATGGATCGTCAGCGGGCGATAATAACCGCCGTGGATGTCATCCTCGCGGGTCCAGGTAAGGCGCAACGGCTTGCCCGGCCCGATCGCCTTGGCACATTCGGCCAGTTCGACGGCCAGATGCGCGTCGCCGGTCGCGCGGCGACCGAAACTGCCGCCCGCAAGCACCGGCTCGATCTTGACCTTGTCGGCTCCGATCCCGAGCACCTTGGCGGCCGCCGGCTGATCGAAGGTCGGGAATTGCGATCCGAAGCGCATCCGCGCGTTAGTTCCGTCCCAATCGATGAACCCGCCGAGCGGCTCCATCGGCGCATGCGCAAGATAAGGAAAGCTATAGTCGAGCTCGACCACCGTCGCACCCGGCGTCGCCAGCGCGGCATCGACATCGCCATCGGCTTTGGCAATCTGTCCTATGGTCCGCGCGCGCTTGAGATAGTCCGCAGCCATGTCGGCGCTGCCCCGCTGCTCGGCGTGCGTGTCGTCCCACGTGATGGTGAGCGCCTTGCGCGCCTTGATCGCGGGCCAGGTGCTGGTGGCGAAGACGGCAACGCCGGTGGAGATCTGCTTGACCGCGACAACGCCTTTGATGGCCAGCGCCTTCGTCGCATCGAAGTTTTTCACCTTCGCGCCGAAGCGCGGCGCGCGCGCGACCACGACGCTCAACATTCCGGGCGCAGTCTGGTCGATCGAGAATTTAGCGACGCCCGTCGACTTCGCGGTGCTGTCGACGCGGCCGACCCCACCGTTCTTTCCGATCAGCGTGAACTTCGCCGGATCCTTCAGTGGCACATCCTGCGGGGCGGTAAGCTTGGCGGCGGCTTCGGCGAACTCGCCAAAACGCCCCTTGCGCTTGCCCTCGGTGATGATGCCCTTTTCGACCCGGATCGTGGCGACGGGAACGCCCCAGCTTTGCGCGGCGGCATTGACGAGAAGCCATCGCGCCATCGCGCCCGCCTTGCGCATCTGCAGGAAGCTGTTGGCAATGGCGGTCGACCCACCCGTGCCCTGCGCGCCCATGAACAGATTGGCATAGAGCTTGGTGTTGCCCGGCGCATGTTCGGCGCGCATTTGCGCCCAGTCCGCGTCCATCTCTTCGGCGACAAGCGTGGCGAGGCCGGTAAACGGTCCCTGGCCCATTTCGATATGCTTGATGAGGACCGTCACCGTGTCGTCGGTGGCGACATGGACGAAGGCTGCAGGGTCGACGGGCGGCGGGCCGTTCGGTGTCTGCGCGGCGGCGCGACCAAACCCCATCGGGAGCATTACCGTGACGGTGAAGCCGCCCAACCCCTGCAGCAGTGCACGGCGCGATAGCTGGATGTCGTGTGCGCTCATGCCGCCGTCTCCAGCCGCTTCGCGGCATCGTGGATCGCCGCGCGAATCCGGACATAGGTCGCACAACGGCACAGGTTTCCGTTCATCGCCAAATCGATGTCGCGGTCGCTGGGTTTGGGCTGCTCGCGCAGCAGCGCGACTGCGGTCATCACCTGACCCGACTGGCAATAGCCGCATTGGGGCACGTCGTGCGCCACCCACGCCGCCTGAATGGCTTTTGCTTCCTTCCCCTCGACCGCCTCGATCGTGGTGATCGCGCCGCTCGCCTCGCTGACGGGGATCGAGCAGGACCGCACCGGCTGATCGTCGATATGCACGGTGCACGCGCCGCACATGGCAACGCCGCATCCGAACTTCGTGCCCGTCAGGCCGAGGTCGTCGCGCAGCACCCACAGTAGCGGCGTGTCGTCGTCGACATCGATTTTGCGATCGACACCGTTCACTGAGAGGTTGAAGATCATGATTCCCTGCCCGGAAAGTGATTTCTGTACCGATTGGTACCGGGTCCGGCGAGCGGTGGCAATACTTGGCCATAGAGCTTAGCGCGGTCGCTCCTGATGGCAGCTATCAGGCCGAACGGCACGATCCGAATGGCCGATTTATGAGGCGCAAAGCGGCCATCCTCCAGCCACCTCCCATCTCATCACCCAGCGCTACATCCGGCTCTGGCCATATCCGGAAAATTCGGGAAGACATGGCGAAGCCGAACGGGGAGAGGGACTATGGCGTCAGCGTCCGACGATAGCGGTTCGAAGCATCATCGCGCCGCGCGCAGCGAGACGCTGGTGATCGGCGCGTCGTCGCTCGGCACCGTGTTCGAATGGTATGATTTCTATCTCTACGGCCTGCTGGCGACCATCATCTCGGCGCAATTTTTCTCGGGCGTGAATGAGACGACGGGGTTCATTCTGGCGCTCGCGGCCTTCGCGGCGGGCTTTGCCGTGCGTCCTTTCGGCGCTCTTGTGTTCGGCCGGATCGGCGACCTTGTCGGCCGGAAAAATACCTTCCTGGTGACGATGGCGATCATGGGCCTGTCGACCTTCGCGGTCGGGTGCCTGCCGTCCTATGAGCAGATCGGGGTGGCCGCGCCGATCATCCTCGTCTTTTTCCGCCTCCTTCAGGGGCTGGCGCTGGGCGGGGAATATGGCGGCGCGGCCACCTATGTCGCCGAGCATGCGCCCAACGACCGGCGGGGTCTCTACACCAGCTGGATCCAGGCGACCGCGACGCTGGGGCTGTTCACGGCGCTGCTGGTCGTGATCGGCGTGCGCTCCTCGTTGGGCGAGGGGCCGTTCGCGGCGTGGGGCTGGCGAATACCGTTTCTCTCGTCGATCCTTTTGCTGGCCGTGTCGCTATGGATAAGATTGCAGCTTGCCGAGAGCCCGGTCTTTCAGAAGATGAAAGAGGAGGGCACGACCTCGAAGGCGCCGTTGACCGAGGCCTTCGCCCGCTGGGGCAACCTCAAATGGGTGCTGGTGGCGCTGGCCGGGGCGGTCGCGGGGCAGGCGGTGGTCTGGTATACCGGGCAGTTCTACGCGCTCTTCTTCCTCGAAAAAACGCTCAAGGTCGACGGCGCGACGGCGAACATCCTTACCGCAATCGCGCTCGCGCTGGGAACGCCCTTCTTCATCTTCTTCGGGTGGTTGTCCGATCGGATCGGGCGCAAGCCGATCATCCTCACCGGCTGCGCGCTTGCGGCGCTCGGTTATTTCCCGCTGTTCGCCGCGTTGACCGAGGCGGCCAATCCGGCGATGGCGCGCGCCCAGGCCACCGCCCCGATCGAGATCGTTGCTGATCATGACGACTGCTCGGTGCAGTTCGATCCGGTTGGCAAGAACAAGTTCGATGCGAAGAGCTGCGATATCGCGAAGGCGTTTCTCGCCAAAAGCGGCGCGAGCTATCGCAATGTCGACGCTCCGGCGGGGAGCGTCGCCACCGTCCGCATCGGCGGCACCGCCCTGGCCGTCCCCGATCCGGCGACGATTCCCCCGGCCGCGCGGAAGGAGGCGATCCAGGCTTTTCAGGCCAAGGCCAAGGCCGCCTTGGAAATCGCCGGCTATCCGTCCGCGGCCGACGAGGCCGCGATGAACAAGCCGAGGGTCGTGCTGATCCTGACATTGCTGGTTCTGCTCGTGACGATGGTCTATGGCCCGATCGCGGCGATGCTGGTCGAGCTGTTTCCAAGCCGTATCCGCTACACGTCGATGTCGTTGCCCTATCATATCGGCAACGGCTGGTTCGGCGGGTTTCTCCCGACCACGATTTTCGCGATGGTCGCGGCCACCGGGGACATCTATTACGGGCTATGGTATCCGATCATCGTCGCGGCAGCGACGGTGGTGATCGGCCTGGTGGCGTTGCCCGAGACCTTCAGGCGCAATATCGATCGATAACGCGAGAGCCTATCCGGGCCGCCCTATCCGTATGTTTCCCAATAACCTGCGAGCCGCATAGCCTTTAGCGCTTCGTCATCGGCATTCCGGTGGAGGCGATGATGAAGAATGTGCTGTTGCTCGTTCACGATGATGGTGGCCAGGAAGCGCGGCTGCAGGCGGCGCTCGATGTGGCGCGGGCGGTGGACGGGCATCTCACCTGCCTCGATGTCGCCGTCCTCCCGGCCATGATCAGCGCCGATTTCGACGGCACCGGCACCGCGATGCTCATCGCCGAAGAGCGAAACCGCGAGTCCGAGAACAAGGTCCGCATCCAGCATCGTCTGGTCCATGACGACGTGCCGTGGAACTGGGTCGACGTCACCGGAGAATTGGCGCCGAGCCTTGTGCAAGCGGCCGAGGCGGCGGATCTCATCGTCGTCAACCGGCGGCTCGACGGCTTTCCGGTTCCCGATATGCGCGGGCTGGTGCGGAGCGTCGTTGTAAAATCGCATCGGCCGGTGCTTGCCGTGCCTGAAGACCGGCCGGGGATCGAGATCGCCGGACGCGCACTGGTCGCGTGGGATGGCTCTGCGGCGGCCTGGACCGCGCTGCGTATGGCGGTATCGCTGCTGGCGCTTGCCGAGGATGTGGTGCTCTTCGAGGTCCAGGACGGGTCGGTGAGGAATGCAGCGGAGGAGGCCGCGATTTATCTTTCGCGCCACGGCGTCCGCGCGCAGATCGTCCGGCGCAGCGGCGGCTGTGCGGCCGCGGAGGCCGTGCTCGGCGAAGCGCGACAGGGGCATTTCGATTATGTGGTGCTCGGCGCCTTCGAGCATTCTGCGCTGCGTGATGCCCTGTTTGGCGGGGTGGCCCGCACGATGCTCACCCACAGCCCGCTGCCGCTGCTGATCTGCGGCTGAGCCAACGGGCGCGAAAGGCAGCGTGGTCATGCAACAGGCCTATGGCGTTCTTCTTATAGCCTTGCTGGCGATCTCGCTGCCGATCTGCGCTTTGCTGATCGCAAAACCGGTGCGTGCGATGAACCTGAGCTGGCTCCGCCGGGCACCCGAAGTGGTGATCCACCCGGTCAGAATCGGCGCAGCCAAGGATTTCGTCTACGCGACCGGGCTGATCGTGAACGACGACACGGCCGCGATGGCCGGCCGGCCCGGAAACGGCGGCGCGGCGCTGGGCTTGGCCGAGGTGCTGGCCCACAGCGTTGACCCGCTTGCGACCAGGGTGCTGGTCGAATTGGCCGGCTCGGCTACAGCGGGCGTGTTTCCAGCCCAGAGTGTGGTGATGTGGACCGATGCCGCGCGGTCGCGGCGGGTGAGGGGCGTGATAGAGTGTATCGCCGACGGCACCGCGACGGTTCTTCCCGAAAATGGCGACTTTGCCGAGGTGGGCGCGTTGGTTTCGGTCGGGATCGTCAGGCGCCGGGTCGACCGAGCCCTGCTGGTTCCCAACGCCGCGGTGCTCGGACAGCATGTGCGTGTGGTCGAGAACGGCCGTATCCAGTCCCGCCGGGTCGTCACCGGCATCGTCGGGATGACGGAAACCCAGATATTGAGTGGCCTGAGCAGCGACGAATCGGTCATCGATCCCGTTCGCGCCGACTTGGCCGACGGCCAGCGCGTTCGCGTTCGCGTGGGGGGCTGAAAAGTCGGCCCGATGGCGTTTTCGGTACCCTTTGCTTGTCAGCCGGCGTCGCCCGTCCGCCGCCTGGTCAGCGGAGGTTCGCGGCTGGTTTTGCCCATTTCCATGATCTTGGCGCGGAGCTCGGCGCGCTTCTCGTGGATCGACGCGATCACCGGTCCCATCGCCACGCCAAGATCGACAAGCACCGCTTCCGAAAGCTGCAGCGAGGATTCGAGCGTCTCAGGGACCGCGTCGGTCGCGCCGGCGCGGTAAAGCTCGGCCGCATGGTTCGGATCGCGCGCGCGCGCGACGATCGTGAGCTCCGGGTGCAGCGCGCGGGCGTGCCGGGTGATGCGCACCAGTTGCACCGGATCGTCCATCGTCAGGATCAGCGCGGTCGCATTGTCGAGATCGAGGTGCTCGATCATGCCCGGCCGCGCGATGTCGCCGAACATGACTTCATAGCCACGGCGGCGGGCGTGGCTCACCGAATCGATATCGGCGTCGACGGCGAGATAGCGCTGGTCATGCGCATCGAGCATCTGCGCCACCAACCGGCCGACCCGACCGAAGCCGGCGATGATCGCCCGTCCCTGCGCAGTCGCGGTGAGGGCAGGATCGCTGACATGCTCCTGCTCATCGAACTTGCGGGCGATGTCATGCCCCGCCTTGGCCAGGATCGGGGTTATGGTGAGGCCGATAGCGGTCACCACCTGCCAGAAGGCGGCGGTGTCGGCATCGATCAGCCGCGCTTGTGCAGCGGCGCCCAGCACGATCAGCGTCGTTTCCGAGGGCGAGGACATCAGCAGGCCGGTCTCGGCGGAAACCGCGCGCTTGGCGCCCCAGAGGCGCAGCAACAGCGCCGTCATCAGCGCCTTCGCCAGCACGATCAGCACCACCGCGAGCGCGAGTTCGCGCCAGTTCTGCAGGAGCATCGCCGGATCGAGCGACATGCCCACCGTGATCAGGAAAACCCCGAGCGCGAGACCCTTGAACGGCGCCATCACCAAATCGACTTCCGCATGGTAATCGGTTTCGGCGATCAGCAATCCGGCGATCAAGGCGCCAACGATCGGCGACAGGCCTGCCGCGGTCGTCGCGATGCTCGCCAGAATCACCACCAGCAGGCTGGCCGATAAAAACAGTTCCGGATTCTTCGCGCGGGCAGCCTGCGCGAACAGCCGGGGAAGGATATGCCGTCCGCCGATCATCATGGCGGCGACCACCGCCGCGCCGATGAGCAACGTCCTCGCCAGGCCGTCCCACCCCGCGCTGTCGCCATAAGGCGCGAGCGCGCCAAGGATGAAGATGATCGGGACCAGCGCGAGATCCTCGAGCAACAGGATCGCGAAGGCGCGCTGACCTACGGCTCCTGTCGTTCCCACTATCGGCAGCACCAGCGCGGTGGACGATAGCGCCAGCGCCAGCCCGAGCCCCAGGGCGCCGCCCGGCCGCTCTCCAAACAGCCACAGGCCGCCGCCGATAAGCAGCGCCGAAAGGGCGAGCTTCGACGAGCCGAGCCCGAAGACCGCGCTCCGCATGCCCCATAAACGGCGAAAGCTCAGCTCGAGGCCGATCGAGAACAGCAGCAGGATGATGCCGAACTCGGCAAAGGGTTCGATCGCATGCGGATCGCTGATCGTGATATAATAGAGCCATGGATGGTCATTGATCAGGTGACCGAGCGCGTTGGGCCCGACCAGCGAGCCGACCAGGATGAAACCGATCACGGGGCTGATGCGGAACCGTGTGAAGGCTGGGATGACGAGTCCCGCGGTGCCGAGAATGACAAGGGCGTCGCTGAACGGCGCCGACGAAAGCGAGAAGGCCATAGGCCGGATAGTGGCGACAGGCGGCTGAAATTGCCACCCATTGGAGAGGCGGGAGCTAGAATGTCCGACAATCGAGTGCTGATTGCTGGCGGGGGGCCGGCCGGGATGATGGCGGGACTGCTGTTCGCGCGCGCCGGCGTCGAGACCCTCGTGCTCGAAAAACATGGCGATTTTCTGCGTGATTTCCGCGGCGACACCGTCCATCCATCGACCATCGCGCTGTTCGACGAGCTCGGTCTCGCCGACGCGCTGCTGGCCCGGCCGCATGACAAGGTGACCGACATCCGCGCGCGCGTCAGCGGGCGGGATTATGGCGTCGCCGATCTGACGCATTTGCCGGTGCGCCACCGGTTTATGATGATGATGCCCCAATGGGAGTTTCTCGACTTCGTCCGCGACGAGGCGCGCCGCTTTCCGCAATTCTCGCTGCGGATGGAGGCCGAGGCGGTGGGTCTGCTAGAAGAGGACGAGCGGGTGACCGGCGTTCGGCTCGCCGGCGGCGAAACGCTTCGCTCCGGTCTGGTGATCGCGGCGGATGGGCGCGCTTCGATCTTGCGGAAGGCGGCCGCTTTGCCCCTCGAAAATCTCGGTGCCCCGATCGACGTGTTCTGGTTTCGATTGCCCAAGCCGCGAACCGCTGCGAACCGGACGATGGGCCGGTTCGCGCCGGGCACGGTGATAGCGATGATCGATCGCGGCGATTACTGGCAATGCGCGTTCGTGTTCGGCAAAGGCGGAGCCGATAGGATCCGGTCCGACGGCATCGACGCCTTTCGCGCCCGCGTCGCCGCCACGGTGCCCGAGTTTGCCGAAGCGATCGGCGAAATCGGGTCGTGGGACGATGTGAAGCTGCTGTCGGTGTCGCTCGACCGGCTGACCCGTTGGCATCGCCTGGGGCTGATCGCGATCGGCGACGCCGCGCATGCAATGTCGCCGGTCGGGGGCGTCGGGATCAATCTGGCGATCCAGGACGCGGCGGCCGCGGCGAACATCCTCGCCGAACCGCTTCTACGGGGCTATCCGATCGATCAGCTGCTGCCGCTCGTGCAGAAACGGCGCTTTTTCCCTGTCCGGGTGATTCAGGGGCTGCAGCGCGCCGTCCACGCGGGGGTGCTCGGGCCGGCGCTTGATGCCGCCGCTCCGATTGCGCCGCCTTTTGCGCTCAAAATGCTCGATCGCTTTCCGGTGTTGCAACGCATACCCGCGCGCATCGTCGGCCTTGGCGTCAGGCGCGAGCATATCCGCTCGCCGGAACAAGGCCGAGGTTTCGCTGGCGGCGGTTGATGGCATCGGCCGGGAACGGCGGCGTGCACGGGAACCCTCTCCCCATCGGGGAAAGGATTTCGACCCGTTCTATTTCAAGGCATTATGCCCAGATCTTCATTTCTTGTTCGAGGTTGACGCGAATCTGTTCGAAGAATTGTTCGGTGGTCATCCAGGGTTGGTCGGGCCCGATCAAGATGGCGAGGTCCTTGGTCATGCCGCCTTTCTCAACGGTTTCGATACAAACCCGTTCGAGCGTGTCGGCGAACTTCACCACATCGGGCGTGTCGTCGAACTTGCCGCGGAACTGAAGTCCCTGGGTCCAGGCGAAGATCGAGGCGATGGGGTTGGTCGAGGTCGCCTTGCCCTGCTCGTGCATGCGATAATGGCGGGTGACCGTGCCATGGGCAGCTTCGGCCTCGATCGTCTTGCCGTCGGGCGACATCAGCACCGACGTCATCAGGCCGAGCGATCCGAAACCCTGCGCCACGGTGTCCGACTGCACGTCGCCATCGTAATTTTTGCAGGCCCAGACGAACTTGCCGCTCCATTTGAGCGCCGAGGCGACCATGTCGTCGATCAGCCGGTGCTCATAGATGATGTTGCGCGCCTTGAAGCGGCCGGCAAACTCGGCGTCGAACACTTCCTGGAACAGATCCTTGAAGCGGCCGTCATAGGCCTTGAGAATCGTGTTCTTGGTGGACAGGTAGAGCGGCCAGCCCCGATCAAGCGCGTAGTTCATGCTCGCGCGGGCGAAATCCCGGATCGAATCGTCGAGATTGTACATCCCCATCGCGACGCCGGCCGAGGGATATTCGAACACTTCATGCTCGATCGTCTCGCCATTCTCGCCTTCCCAGATCATGCGCAGCTTACCGGGACCCGGCACGCGGAAATCGGTGGCGCGATACTGGTCGCCGAAAGCGTGGCGTCCGACGACGATCGGATCGGTCCAGCCCGGAACCAGCCGCGGCACATTCTTGATCACGATCGGCTCGCGGAAAACCACGCCGCCGAGGATGTTGCGGATCGTGCCATTGGGCGACTTCCACATCTTCTTCAGCTTGAACTCCTCGACGCGCGCTTCGTCGGGGGTGATCGTCGCGCACTTCACGCCGACGCCATATTTTTGAATCGCCTTGGCGCTATCGACCGTAATCTGGTCGCCGGTCTCATCGCGCTTCTGGACCGAAAGGTCATAATATTCGAGGCCGATGTCGAGATAGGGAAGGATCAGGCGTTCACGAATCCATTGCCAGATGATCCGCGTCATTTCATCGCCGTCGAGTTCGACGACCGGGGTCTTCACCTTGATCTTCGCCATGCTCTATCGTCTCCGGGGAGGGAATATGCGGCCGTCCCTATGCTACGAAATCGGCAGGATCAACCGTCGGCACGTCCTTTTATCGGGCGCGTCGCCCGCGAACGGCGGAACCGGAACGTGGCGGCAATGATTGTCAGCCCCGATCCTCATCCTTAGGATGGAGCGATGACATCACTCGACAAACCCGACATCGGCACCACGTCTATAAAGTGGCGCTGGCCCAGCGTTCATCCCGAAGGCCGTAAATTCGTCCTGCTTTCCGCGGTGATCTGCCTGGTGTTCGCACTGCTCGCCTGGGAAACGCTGGCTTGGCCGATGGCCGGCGTCACCATCTGGGTTGCGGCCTTCTTCCGCGATCCGATCCGGAGTACGCCGGTGGGGGAGGGGCTGGTGATCGCGCCGGCCGACGGGCTCGTCACGATGATCACCACCGTGCCGCCGCCGTTCGAGATGGCCGGGGAGGAAGGGCTCGGCGACGCGCCGATGACTCGCGTCTCGATCTTCATGTCGGTGTTCGACGTCCATATCAACCGCACGCCGATCGCGGGCGTGGTCAAGAAGGTCGCCTATATCGCAGGGAGCTTCCTCAACGCCGATCTCGACAAGGCGAGCGAGGAGAATGAGCGCCAGCATATCCTGGTCGAGGCCGCCGACGGTACGCGGATCGGCTTCACCCAGATTGCGGGGCTCGTCGCCCGGCGGATCGTTCCCTTCGTCAAGCCGGGCGACGTCGTCGGCCTCGGCCATCGCGTAGGGCTGATCCGTTTCGGCAGCCGGGTCGACGTCTACCTGCCCGCGGGCACCGGACATCGCGTCGCGCTCGGGCAGCGCACCATCGCCGGCGAAACCGTGATCGCCAAGCTCGGCGAGGCCGATCGAACGGTCGGTATCACCCAGTGAGAAGGCTTCTACGATGATGCGCGGTCGCCGCGAAAATATCCGGCGCGGCATTCCCGCGCGCGCGGTCGCTCCCAACGCGGTTACCGCACTTGCGCTCTGTTCGGGCCTGACCGGGGTGCGCTTCGCGATCGCCGGCGATTGGGAAAAGGCGCTGATCGCGATTCTCATTGCGGGCGTGCTCGACGGGCTCGACGGACGGATAGCCCGGCTTCTGAAGGGTGAAAGCCGTTTCGGCGCCGAACTGGATTCGCTGTCCGATGTGATCGCCTTTGGGGTGTCGCCGGCGATCATCATGTTCCTGTGGTCGCTCAGCGGCGTACCCCGCTTTGGCTGGGTCTTCGCGCTCGGCTATGCCGTGTGCACCGCGCTTCGCCTCGCGCGCTTCAACGCCTCGATCGATACCGCCGAGCATCCGCGCAAGACCGCGGGCTTCCTGACCGGTGTCCCGGCTCCGGTCGGAGCCGGCATCATGCTGGTGCCGGTTGCAATGTGGCTGTGGAGCGGCCTCGATTTCTTTCGGCACCCCTATTTTATCTGTGCCTGGGTCTCACTGGCCGGCTCGCTGATGATCTCGGATATCGCGACCTACAGTTGGTCGTCGCTGCATATATCGCGCGCCTGGAGATTGCCCGCGTTGCTGTTGGTGGCAATGGCTGGTGCCGCGCTATTCACTGCGCCGTGGCATACGCTGAGCCTTGTCATGCTCTTCTATCTGGCGACGATCCCGTTCAGTGCGATGTCTTATCGCCGCATCAGGCGGCGTAGCGCAACGCCGCCGATGGTTCCCGCAACGACCGGCGAATGAGCCGGACATGCCGTTCGCGCGAAGAACGGAGCGCGGCCGCCCGCGGCAGCGCGATCCCGAGAGCGCGGCGGATATGGGGAAGTTCGGCGCGGAAGGTGACGAGGATCGTCCCTGCCGAGACCGCGAAAATGGAAGCGAACAGTGCGAATGAAAGCAGCTGGGCCATGGCTTCGTCCTTTATCTGCGTGCTCGCCGACGGCGATCTTTGCGTGCCGATGGCTCCGAGCCGCGTTCTGACGGGTTTGTTCTCTATTTGTTCTATCCTGTCAACCCTTGATTTTGCGCGCCGAGTCGCATAAAGGCGCGGCCATTCCACATGCGGGGTATCATACCGGTGCCGGGTTTTCCGGTTCCGCTCCGCAGAGGTTCAACCGGGTAAGGAGAAAATCCTATGGCGGCTCCCACCGTCTCCATGCAGGCGTTGCTCGACGCCGGCGCGCATTTCGGCCACCAGACTCACCGCTGGAATCCGAAGATGAAGCCCTATCTGTTCGGCGATCGCAACGGAATCCACATTATCGATCTCTCGCAGACCGTGCCGCTGTTTGCGCGCGCGCTCGAGTTCGTCGCGCAGACCGTCCAGCACGGTGGCAAGGTCCTGTTCGTCGGCACCAAGCGCCAGGCGCAGGAACCGATCGCTGAGGCCGCCCGCCGCGCGGGCCAGCATTATGTCAACCATCGCTGGCTGGGCGGGATGCTCACCAACTGGAAGACGATCTCCAACTCGATCAAGCGCTTCAAGTCGCTCGAGGAGCAGCTGTCGGGCGATACCCACGGCCTCACCAAGAAGGAAGTCCTCCAGCTCACCCGCGAGCGCGATAAGCTCGAGCTTTCGCTCGGCGGCATCCGCGACATGGGCGGCATTCCCGACATCATGTTCGTGATCGACGCCAACAAGGAAGAGCTGGCGATCAAGGAAGCCAACACCCTGGGAATTCCGGTCGTCGCGATCCTGGATTCGAACGTCAGCCCCGACGGGATCGCTTTCCCGGTGCCCGCCAATGACGACGCCGCCCGCGCGATCCGTCTTTATTGCGAGTCGGTCGCGGAGGCCGCGACCCGTGGCGGCCATGAGGCTAGGCAGGCCCGTGGCGAGGATTTCGGCGCTTCGATCGAGCCGCCGGTCGAGCAGGCGGTCGCGTAATATTTCTATCGTAATCCCGGCCTAGGGCAGGATCTCGAGAGCAGCGCCGAGCGCGGGGCTCCGAGATCCCGGCTCAGCTCCCTGGTATCCGCGCTGCGGGCCATGACGGGCCGGGGTGACGCTTTATGTACGAAAGGAAAAGCATATGGCGGAGATCACCGCTGCTGCCGTGAAAGATCTGCGCGAGAAGTCCGGCGCCGGCATGATGGACTGCAAGAAGGCGCTGACCGAGACCAACGGCGACATGGACGCTGCGGTCGACTGGCTGCGCACCAAGGGACTCGCCACGGCGGCCAAGAAGTCGAGCCGGACCGCTGCCGAAGGGCTGGTCGGCGTGGCGGTCGAGGGCACCCGCGGCGCCGCGGTCGAGGTCAATTCCGAGACCGATTTCGTTGCCAAGAACGAACAGTTCCAGGATTTCGTGCGGACCGTGTCGAAGATCGCGCTTGCGACCGGCGAGGATATCGCCGCGATCGGCGCGGCGGCCTATCCGGGCGGCGGCTCGGTCAGCGAGAAGCTTACCTCGAACATCGCCACGATCGGCGAGAACCAGACGCTGCGCCGCGCGAAGATCGTCGAAGTGTCCAAGGGCGCGGTCGTGTCCTACATGCACAATGCGGTCACCGCAGGTCTCGGCAAGATCGGCGTGCTGGTTGCGCTTGAGGGCGATGCGCCAGTGGCGGACATGGAAGCGGTAGGCAAGCAGATCGCGATGCATATCGCGGCCGCCTTCCCCCAGGCGTTGACCGAGGACGGGCTCGACCCCGTCGTGATCGAGCGCGAACGCGCCATCGCTGCCGAAAAGGCGGCGGAATCGGGCAAGCCGGCGGAGATCGTCGAAAAGATGGTGCAGGGTGCGGTTGCCAAGTTCCGCAAGGAAAACGCGCTGCTCAGCCAGATCTTCGTGATCGACAACAAGACCCCGATCGCGCAGGTCGTCGCCAATGCGGCGAAAGCCGCCGGCGGTTCGATCACGCTCAAGGACTATGTCCGCTTCCAGCTCGGCGAAGGCATCGAGAAGGAAGCCAGCGATTTCGCCGCCGAAGTCGCCGCTGCCGCCAAAGGCTGATCGCGAGGAATAGAGGCCCGCTCTTCCGGTTCTATGCCGGAAGGGCGGGCCTTTTTCATGGGCGCTTGGCAGGCTTGAAAGCTGCCCCTAAGGTGCGCCCACCGCCTGCCTGTCGAGAGATTCCAAACCTATGGACCAGCCACGCTTCAAACGTATCCTCCTGAAGCTGTCGGGTGAGGTGCTGATGGGGCAGGGGCAGTTCGGGATCGATCCGGACACCGTCGCACGCGTGGCTCGCGAAATCGCCGACATCGCGGCGCAATACGAGCTTTGCCTCGTTGTCGGCGGCGGCAACATCTTTCGGGGCCTCGCCGCGGCGGCCAAGGGTTTCGATCGCACGAGCGCCGATTATATGGGGATGCTCGCAACCGTGATGAACGCGCTCGCGGTGCAGAATGCGCTCGAGCAGATCGGCGTAGACACCCGCGTCCAGTCAGCGATTCCGATGAGCACGGTGTGCGAACCGTTCATCCGGCGGCGTGCCGAGCGGCACCTGGAGAAGGGCAGGATCGTGATCTTTGCTGCTGGCACCGGCAATCCCTATTTCACCACGGACAGCGCTGCGGCGTTGCGGGCCGCTGAAATGGGCTGCGACGCGCTGTTCAAGGGCACCTCGGTCGATGGCGTATACGATGCCGATCCCAAAAAGGTGACAACCGCGACGCGCTACGAGACCGTCACGTTCAATCGGGTCCTCGCCGACAATCTCAAGGTAATGGATGCGAGCGCGGTGGCGCTGTGCCGCGACAATGATATTCCGATCGTGGTATTCAACATACGCGAGCAGGGCAATCTTGCCCGGGTTCTCGCGGGTTCGGGCACCGCGACGATCGTGCAGAATTGAGGAAGATAAAAAATGCCCGCTTACGACAAGGCCGATCTCGAACGCCGCATGCATGGCGCTGTGGAATCGCTCAAAAATGATCTCGTCGGCCTGCGGACGGGGCGAGCCTCGGTCAACCTGCTCGATCCGGTGATGGTTGAGATATATGGCGCCCAGATGCCGCTCAACCAGGCCGCGACGGTAACCGCGCCCGAGCCGCGCATGCTCTCGGTGCAGATCTGGGACAAGTCCAATGTCGGCCCGGTCGACAAGGCGATCCGGTCGGCGGGGTTAGGGCTCAATCCCATCGTCGACGGCCAGACGCTGCGCATCCCGATCCCCGATCTGACCGAGGAGCGGCGCAAGGAGCTCGCCAAGCTCGCCGGACAATATGCCGAAAAGGCCCGCGTTGCCGCGCGCAACGTTCGCCGCGACGGCATGGACAGCCTCAAGGTCGACGAGAAGAAGGGCGAGATCAGCGAGGACGAGCGCAAGCGTCGCGAGGCCGAAGTGCAGAAGCTCACCGACAGCACGATTGCCGAGATCGACGCCGCGGCCGGCGCCAAGGAAAAGGAAATTCTCGGCAAGTGAGCGGCCTTTCGGCCAGCCCCGTCCCTACCGCCGTCGCGGCCACGGGCGGTTGCCCGCGCCATGTCGCGATCATCATGGATGGCAACGGGCGCTGGGCCAAGCGCCGTTTCCTGCCGCGCGTAGCCGGCCATCGCGCCGGCGCGGAGGCGGTGCGGACTACCGTCAAGGCTGCTGCCGAGATCGGCCTCCAGGCGCTTACCCTCTACGCTTTTTCCTCCGAAAATTGGCGGAGATCGAGCGACGAAGTGTCCGATCTGATGGGGCTACTGCGCCATTATCTGCGCAAAGAAATCGACGAACTCGATCGCAACGGCATCCGTCTGCGAACGATCGGCAATATCGATGGCCTCGAGGGCGACCTGGTCGAGCTGATCCGTAACGGTGTGTCGCGCACCGCGCACAACCGCCGGCTCGATTTCGTGCTTGCGCTCAATTACGGCGCGCAGGACGAAATGGTCCGCGCGATGCGCGACATCGCCGGCGACGTCGCCGCGGGTCGGCTAATGCCCGACGAGATCGACGCAGCGACGATCGAGGCGCGCCTCGACACCAACGATCTTCCGCCGCTCGATCTGCTAATCCGCACTTCAGGCGAAAGGCGGCTGTCCAATTTCTTGCTTTGGCAGGCGGCCTATGCCGAATTGCTGTTTGTCGACACGTTGTGGCCCGATTTCGACGGCAAGTCGCTAGCCGATGCGATTGCCGATTTCGGCACCCGGGAGCGCCGCTTCGGCGGACGCTAGCTCCAGATGACCAAGGCTTCGGCCTCCGAACTTCAGTTGCGCGTCCTTTCGGGCGTCGTCATGATCGCGGTGGCGCTCGCGGCGCTCTGGCTGGGTGGGCTGGCCTTCTGGGCGCTCTCATCGTTGCTCGCGGTGCTGATGATGATCGAATGGTCGACGATGGCGAAAGCCGCGCGATGGCAGATCGTGTTAGCCGCGGCGCTTGCCACGGCGATGATGGGAGCCGCCTTGTCGTTTACCGATCCCCTCCAACTCGCCATCCATGACGATCGGCTGATCGCGCAGACGATCGACCTTGCGGGCCTGAGCGCGATCCTCCTTGCGGTGGTCAGCTTCCGCGCGCGGCTGGGCGCGGGGCTGCTCTATGCGGTCCTGCCCGCAATCGCGCTGATCTTCGTGCGCCAGCAGCCCGGGCACGGACTGACGCTCGCGCTATGGACGCTGCTGATCGTCTGGGCCACTGACATCGGCGCCTATTTCGCGGGCCGAGCGATCGGAGGCCCCAAGCTCGCGCCGCGGATCAGCCCGAACAAGACCTGGGCGGGGCTGATCGGAGGCATGGCCGCCGCGCTCGCGGTCGGGTCTGGGGTCGCCGCGGCGGCGAAGTTGCCCAGCCTGTGCTGGATCGCTGGCGCGCCGCTTGCCGCCGCCGCCCAGATCGGCGATCTTTTCGAAAGCTGGCTCAAGCGCCGGTCAGGGGTCAAGGACAGCGGCAAGCTCTTGCCCGGACATGGCGGGGTCCTCGATCGGCTCGACGGGCTCGTTCCGGTCGCGCTTCTGGTCGGGGCCGGCGTCGCGATGGGGCTATTATGACAATGCGCAGCGTCTCGATCCTTGGCGCGACCGGTTCGATCGGCACCTCGACGCTCGACCTGATCGAGCGCGACTCCGATCGTTTCCGCGTCGTGGCGCTGACCGCGCATCGCGACGTCGCCGGGCTCGCGCAGGCCGCGCGGCGCACCAACGCCGAGCTGGCGGTGATCGGCGACGCTTCGCTCTATCACGCGTTGACGGCGGCGCTGGCTGGCACGAGCACGCGGGTGTCCGCCGGCGAAGCGGCGCTTGTCGAAGCGGCCGCGAGCGGCGCCGATTGGACGATGGCCGCCATCGTCGGCATTGCCGGGCTGCGGCCGGCGATGGCAGCGCTCGAAGCCGGCGGCACCGTCGCACTCGCCAACAAGGAGTCGCTTGTTTCGGCCGGTGCGCTGATGACCGGTGCGGCGAAGGCCCATGCCGCGACATTGCTGCCGGTCGATTCCGAGCATAATGCGGTGTTCCAATGCTTCGACCATGCCGCCCCCGGCAGCATCCGCAAGGTAACGCTGACCGCGAGCGGCGGGCCCTTCCGGGATTGGAGCCTCGAGGCGATGCGCGCCGCCACGCCCGCACAGGCCGTGCGCCACCCCAACTGGTCGATGGGCGCCAAGATATCGGTCGATTCAGCGACCTTGATGAACAAGGGGCTCGAACTGATCGAGGCCTATCATCTGTTCCCTTTGCCCGCGGACGGATTCGACGCGATCATCCATCCTCAATCGGTGGTCCATGCGCTGGTCGATTATGTCGACGGATCGGTGCTGGCGCAGCTCGGCACCCCTGACATGCGCACCCCGATCGCGCACAGCCTCGCCTGGCCGCGCCGAATGCCGACCCCGTGCCGGCCGCTCGACCTCGCCGCGGTGGGGCGCCTCGACTTCCACGCGCCCGATCGCGAACGCTTCCCTGCGCTTGGCGTCGCGCTCGAGGTGCTGTCCGCGGGGGGCGCGCGCCCCGCCATCCTCAACGCGGCGAACGAGGTGGCGGTGGCGGCGTTTCTCGAAGGACGGATCGGTTTTCTCGATATCGTGTTAATCGTACGCAAAGTGCTGGATTGCTATGAGCCGCCGGCACCCTCGTCGCTCGACGATGTGTTCGCGATTGACGCCGGCGCCCGCCGTGCGGCGCGCGCGGAGATGGAGATTATCACAGCGTGACAGATAACCCTGGCATCCTGTTTACCATACTCGCTTTTCTCCTGGTGATCGGGCCGCTGATCTTTGTCCACGAGCTCGGCCATTATCTGGTGGGCCGATGGTGCGGCGTGAAGGCCGACGCCTTTTCGATCGGCTTCGGTCGCGAAATCGCGGGCTATACCGATTCGCGCGGAACGCGCTGGAAGCTCGGCTGGATTCCGATGGGCGGCTATGTGAAATTCGCCGGGGACATGAACCCAGCCAGCCAGCCGACGCCCGAATGGCTTGCGCTTCCGCCGGAAGAGCGAGCCAGAACCTTCCAGGCGAAGGCCATATGGCAGCGATTCCTGATCGTTCTGGCAGGCCCGCTAACCAATTTCCTTGTCGCGATCGGCATCTTCATGGTGTTTTTCGCGGTTTATGGTGTGCCGCGCACGCCGGCCACGATCTCGGCGGTCACCGCCGGCTCGCCGGCGGAACGGGCCGGCTTCCAGCCTGGCGACCGGGTGGTGGCGGTGGCGGGCAGGGCGGTGGGCACGTTCGATGAGTTCGCGGATATGATCCGTTTTCGTCCGGATGAGCGCCTCAAGATCGATATAGCGCGCGGACGCGCCATTACGTCGCTGTTTGTGATCCCGGCCGCCGACATCGAGCGCGATCGTTTCGGTAACGAATTCCGCAAAGGGTCGATCGGCGTGGTCTCCGGACCCCAAGTCATCGAGCCGGTGTCGTTTGCCGAATTGCCGGTGGAGGCGACTCGGCAAACCTTCGGCATCGTCCAGACGATGGTGGACACGCTCGGCCAGATCGTGACCGGCCGGCGTTCGGTGAAGGAACTTGGCGGCCCGATCAAAATCGCGCAGGTCTCGGGTCAGCAGGCGTCGCTCGGCTTGCTCAACTTCGTGATGTTGATCGCGCTCGTCTCGATTAATCTGGGATTCATCAACCTCTTGCCAATCCCCATGCTCGACGGGGGCCATCTGGTCTTTTACCTGTTCGAGGGGATTGCGCGCCGGCCTGTGCCGGAAAAGGCGATGGAATGGGCGTTTCGGTCGGGTCTGGCGGTGCTTTTGTCCTTCATGATCTTTGTAACGCTGAACGATATTCTCTCGCTGGGTGCCCTTGAGAGGCTTGCCGGGTTGATCGGTTGAGCGTGTTGGGGCAGTGCATGCGCACGCTCCGTTAACCGGGGTGCGGATTCTATGAAGGCGGGGAACGCGTGACGGCGAGGACGATGGACTTCAATCGGGCGCGTTTTTTTTCGGCGCTCCTCGTCGGTACGATGCTTGGCGGCGTGGCCCAGCCCGCGCTTGCGCAGTCCGTGGCGGCGCCCGCCGCGCCGGCCACGGCCGCCCCCGCCGGATCGGGCGTCATCAAGACGGTCAATGTCGCCGGGTCGGAACGTCTCGAGCCCGACACCATCCGTTCCTACGTCAAGCTGGCGCCGGGCGAACCCTATACGCGCGAGGCGCTCGATGCGGCGCTGAAGGATCTCTACGAGACCGAGCTGTTCGCCGACGTCCAGATCCGTGACGACGGCGCGGGCAACATCACGCTGCAGGTGCGGGAAAACCCGGTGGTCAACCGGATCGTGCTTGAGGGCAACAAACGCCTCAAGGCCGAGAAGATCAATCCCGAGATCAAGCTCGCAGCGCGCCAGATCTTCACCCGCTCGAAGGTACGCGCCGACGTAAACCGGATCATCGAGCTTTATCGCCGCCAGGGACGCTTCGCCGCGACGGTCGAGCCCAAGATGGTGCTGCTCGACCAGAACCGCGTCGATATCATCTTCGAGATCCACGAGGGCGACAAATCCAAGGTCCGCAAGATCAACATTATCGGCAACGAGAAATTCTCCGACGGCCGGCTGCGCGGCGAGATGGCGACCAAGCAGACCGGGCTCACCAAGATTTTCTCGTCGGGCACCAGCTATGATCCCGATCGCATGTCCTATGACCAGCAGAAGCTGCGCCAATTCTACCTGACCAACGGCTATGCCGATTTCCGGGTGGTATCCGCGGTGGCGGAGCTGACCCCGGACAAGAAGGACTTCATCATCACTTATGTCGTCGAGGAGGGCGATCGCTATAAATTCGGCGACGTCGATCTCGAGAGCGAGATCCGCGACATCAAGGCGGACAAGTTCAAATATCTGCTGCCGATGAAGAAAGGCGACTGGTACAACGCCAAGCAGGTCGAGGACACGGTCGACTCGATCACCGAGGTGACGGGCCTGTACGGCTTCACCCCCGATGTCCGTCCCGATTTCACGCGTGACAAGGACACGCGGACGATGGGCGTGGTGTTCAAGATCAATCAGGCGCCGCGCGTCTATGTCGAGCGGATCGACATCAACGGCAACACCCACACCAAGGACAAGGTCGTCCGCCGCGAGTTCCGGCTCGCCGAGGGCGACGCCTTCAACAGCTTCAAGGTCAAGCGCTCGCGCGACCGCATCCAGTCGCTCGGCTTCTTCCAGGAGAAATTCGAGGTCGAGCAGAAGCCTGGTTCGGCGCCCGATCGCGTCGTGCTCGAAGCCAATGTCGAGGAAAAGTCGACCGGCGAGCTCCAGGTTTCGGCGGGCTATTCGAGCCTCGAGAAATTCATCGTCGATCTTTCGATCCGCGAACGCAACTTCATGGGCAAGGGCCAGGAAGTGCGCGCGAGCGTCAGCTATTCGACCTATTCGAAATCGGTCGAGCTGGGCTTCACCGAACCCTATGTGTTCGATAAGAATATCGCGGTCGGCTTCGATATCTTCCGGCGCGACTACAACTCGTTCAATTTCCAGGGCAACGACCGCAACACCACCTATCAGCAGTCGACCACCGGCTTCCAGATTCGCGCCGGCGTTCCGCTCACCGAGTTCATCACGCTCGCGACGCGTTACGGGCTGAGCTATGACGATGTCTCGCTCAACAAGTTCACCTTCTACACCAACGGCCAGTGCGACCCGATCCTCGCCGGCCGTTATCTTTGCGACGCGATCGGCAAGCGACTGACCTCGTCGGTCGGCTATTCGCTGGTGTTCGACAATCTCAACAACCGCGTCCGGCCGACCCGCGGCCAGCGCGTGCTGCTGAGCCAGGATTTCGCCGGTCTCGGCGGCGAGGTGCGCTATATCAAGACCGTTGCCGAGGCGACCAAATATTGGGGCTTTGGCGGCGGCTTCGTCTTCTCGGCCGGGATCGAGGGCGGCTATATCAAGGGCCTGGGCCAGGATGTCCGGCTGACCGACCGCTTCTTCCTCGGCGAGCCCGAGATGCGCGGCTTCGGCATCCGCGGCGTGGGACCGCGCGTGCGGCGTCAGCAATATGACGTGACCATTCCTGGTTCGCCCGTGGTGCTGACCGACAAGGATCATTATATCGACGACGCGCTCGGCGGTAACACTTATTATAAGGGCCGGCTCGAGCTCGAACTGCCGCTCGGCAACGGCGCCCGCGAGCTGGGGCTGCGGCCGTCGATCTTCCTGGACGCAGGCGCGGTGTTCGGGGTGAAGACGCCGGTGCTCAGCGATGGCTGCACGGTCGGGTCCAATACGCCCACCAATTGCACCTTCTTGAATCGGCCCGTTGTCGATTCCAAGGGGCGGCAGCTCTATTACAATCAAGATCCCGCCAACACGAACGGCCTGACCACCACGACAGAAGTGACGCCGTACAAGGTTCCCGATCAGCAGATCACCCCCTATAAGGAAGCCTTCTTCGGCGACAGCGCCAAGCCGCGCGTCTCGGTCGGCTTCGGGGTCAACTGGAACTCGCCGTTCGGGCCGTTCCGCATCGACATCGCCAAGGTCCTGCTCAAGGAAAAGGGCGACGACACCAAGCTCTTCACATTCAACGTAGGGACTCAGTTCTGATGAAATCGCTTCTTAAGATCGCTGCGCTTGCGGCCGGATCTGCCATGATTCCAGCGGCGGCGCAGGCCCAGGCGGCTGCGCCGGCCGCGGCCGTGAACACCGGGGTTGCGGTGGTCAACCTCGACGCGGCCATCGCCAACTCGGCCGCCTATAAGGCGGCGATCACCCAGATTCAGACGACGTACAAGGCCCAGATCACCGCCTTCCAGACGCGGCAGACCGCGCTCCAGAACGAACTCGCGCCGCTGCGCACCGAGATCGAGAATCTGCAGAAGAATCCGGCGACGCCCAAGGCGACGCTCGATGCCAAGATCAACGGCTTCCAGGCGAAGGGGCAGGCTGCCCAGAGCGAACTGCAGCGGCTGACGATGCCCTTCGCGCGCCCCGAAGCCTATGTGAAGGAGCAGATCGGCGCCAAGGTTGAGCAGGCGCTCAAGGCCGCGATGGCCGCCAAGAAGATCGGTCTGGTGATTGCGCCCGACGCGGTGGTCGCGGTGCAGGGCGGTTCTGATCTGACCGTCGACGTCGTCACCCAGCTCAACGCCTTGATCCCCAGCGCATCGATCACCCCGCCCGCCGGCTGGCAGCCCGGCCAGGCCGAGCAGGCCGCCGCGCCGGCCGGCCGCTGACGCGCGGTCGATGAGCGAAGCAGCCGCGGCCACGTTGGGACCGCTCGATATACGCCGGGTGATGGCGGCGCTGCCGCATCGCTATCCCATGCTCCTCGTCGATCGTGTCGAAGAGCTGGTGGTCGACGAACGCATTTCGGCGATCAAGGCGGTCACGATCAACGAGGGCTTCTTCCAGGGCCATTTCCCCGGGCGGCCGATCATGCCCGGCGTGCTGATCGTCGAGGCGCTGGCCCAGGCGGCAGGGGTTCTTGCGGTCGAATCGCTGGGCCTCGCGGGCACGGGCAAACTCGTCTATTTTATGGCGATCGACGAGGCGAAGTTCCGCTCGCCAGTGGAGCCGGGGGTGTTGCTGCGCCTCGACGTCGCATTCGTCCAGAAACGCGCCAGCGTGTGCAAGTTCGAGGGCAAGGCCTATGTCGGCGACAAGCTCGCCGCACAGGCCAGCTTCACCGCGATGATCGCCGACCCGCCCAAGGATTGAACGAAGCCGGCTCCTACCGCCGAAAGTTTCCGTCTCTTGCCAACCGCCTGCCCAGGCTGTAGAGGCCGCGCTTCGCTTCCCGGCTGGTCGGAAACCAGCCCTCTTTTCGGAGCCAGACGATGAAGAAAGATATCCATCCCGATTACCATCGGATCAAGGTGCAGCTGACCGACGGGACAGTCTACGAGACCCGCTCGACCTACGGCGCCGAGGGTGACACGCTCCAGCTCGACATCGATCCCTCGGTGCATCCGGCGTGGACCGGCGGCAAGTCGAGCCTGCTCGATACCGGTGGCCAGGTGGCGCGCTTCAACAAGCGCTTCGGCGGGCTGACGCTCGGCAAAAAATAAGCCTGGCGCCCTTATCGGACCTGTGGATATGGCTGGGCGGCCTTGCCCGGCCATTTTCATGTCAGGGGATCTATGGCGTTGACCCTCTATCGCCGTTTTCGCGTTCCGATCTTCTGGACGCTGCTCGCCGTCATATATGGGCTGGCGCTGCTGCCGTCGGACCACGCGCCGACGTTCAATCTCGGCGACAAAGCCGATCATATGACGGCTTTCTTCGTTCTGACACTGGTGGCCCGCTGCGCCTTTCCGGTGCGCCCGGGCTGGCTGGTCGGGACCGGCTTGTCGCTGTTCGGCGCCTTCATCGAGCTCAGCCAGGCGATGCCCTTCATCGGACGGGATGCCAGCGTTTGGGACTGGGTAGCCGACAGTATCGCGATTTTTGCGGCGCTGCTGCTTGCTCGGGCTCTGGAACAGCGCCGGCCTGCGCTGTTCGTGAACTGAGCTCGCTATCCTTCGATCGCGACGGGCGGAGGAAATGCACGCGCGGGAGCCCGGCTATCGGGAATTCGCGCGGCGATCTTCTGCCCCATCCTGATACCCCAGCGTTCGACGGTGAAGTAGATCACCACGCTGATCGGTAAGGCGATCACGATCGCTGCCATCTGGATCGCGAGCATGGTCCACTGGTTGACCTGAATGAACGTCATGCAGATCGCCGCAAGCGCAACCTGAACCGGACGGTGGACCAGATAGAGCGAATAGCTGGCCTCACCAAGGATCTGGGCCGGTCGCGACTGGGTGAGCCATCGGAACATATGGCCGGTCACCGGGGCCTCTCGGTGCCAAAGGCTATAACACAGAAAGGCGCCCCAGATCGCAATCGGCAGCACGGCTTTCGTCAACGCGACCGCAAGAAAGACGCTCAGCAGCGCGCCGATCAGCGGCGAGGCCTTGAACGCCGACAGATGGTCATAAGCCAATCGGGAAACAATGCCGATCAGGAAGAAATGGGTGTTCGCCACGAGGACCGCTTCGCTGTCGTAGCTTCCCAGAAGGGATTTCCGGTACAGGATCAGAAGGATCAGGCTTGCGACCGCGATCAGCGACATCCGCCAGCGGGAGCCGAAAGCAGCGATCACCAGCGGGGCCACCAGATAGAATTGCCATTCGAGCGATATGCTCCAGGCCGCCGGCAACAACGTCATCGCAGACCGGCTCAACACCTCGTTCGGTATCGCGCCGTGGATCATGAGCGCATGGGCGATCATGTGCGGAGGAAGGTTCGTGGCCGCCTGGGCTTGGAGTTCGCCGATACCCCGACTGTAACTGCCCCACGCGGCCGATTGCCATGGCACATTCTGTACGATGAAATACCAGTCGTCGATCAGCAGATAGCCGGCGACGCAGGCCAGCACGAACGCCGGATAAAGGCGGAAGAAGCGCCGGACGATATAGCGCGAATAGCTTTCCTGCTTCACGATCAGCAGATTGGTGATTACGAATCCACTGACGATCATGAACAGGATGACCGCGTCGTGGTGGCGGAGCAGTAGGCTGAACAGCGGATTCGATCGCTCGAGGAAGCCGGACAGTTGCAGACCATGGCCGACCGCTACCCAGAGGGCGAGATAGATGCGGAGCCCGACGATATCGGTAAAGAAAACGGGCTTCGCGGTCGTCGCGATCTTATCCGACATAGGTCCCCCGCCGCAGATTTATATTGCTCTGCAGCATAGCTCGCCTGCAAGTCAAGCCGTCGGCCGGACAGAGCGGACGAAAATGGCGACGAGCGCCGCCACACTGAACTCATGGTTCGGTGCGGGTGAGAACCTGCGAGCTGGGCCACGGGGCCTCGAGGCGAAAGCCGCGTGGACTATCGGCCAATTCCGGGGACCGATCTCAGGTAGGATCGCTGTTCGTTCTTCCAAGGGGTGGTGGCACCATGGAAATCATTACTTTGGCGGAAGTGTTGCTCCGCCGCCATAGTGAGCCAGCGGTTCTGATCCGCGCATTCGGCAAAATCGACCGAGCGTTGGGACGCTGCCGCTCAGGCTGGCGATCCCGAAGATTTGACGTATAGCCCGACCGGCTCGCTATCGGTGCCAGCACCCTGCGCCTCCGGGCGTGGCGTGCTGCTATGAGTCGGCGGCGTCGAGCAGAACTACCAGACCGTCGTTGACAAGAATGCTCTCCTGTTCGTTCAACGCTTGCTCGATTGCGGCGCGTAAATCGGAACCACAGTCAATTAAGTCCGCCTGAGCTAGCTGGTCGCCCAGCGCCTTCGTGGCTTGATCCATTTGCTCAGGACGACGTTCGCGCCAATTCTGCAAGAGAATCTGGTAGTCCATTTTGGCAAGCTCTTCGCGAGTATACTTCCCACTCGGATCCATCTCTGCCAATCTCTCGTCTAGTCTAGCCAGTTGGTCCTTGAACACCTCAATAAATGCGTTGCGTCGAGGCACGATCTCCGAAGCTATGAAGACGTCCAACGCCGCACCGGCGCTTTTGCCGAAGGCTTCACCTTGTTTGTAAGGGTCGAGCGCAGGTGGAGCGACCTGCGGCACGTCGAAGCCCAACTCGGTTTGATAGGTCCGCAGCACCCACAGATTGCCCCAATAGGGCATGGTCAACCCGTCAGCTTTGAAGGATTCGTTAGAGGCGATCAGACGCCTCGCGAATGTCGCTGCCTGCTCCTTAGAGCACGTCTTATTCCACTCTTGGATTTGCTGCACGACATACGCCATGCCCTCTACGTCGCTCATGCCGATAAGTTCGGGCACCTGTTGGGCGATCAACTCTTGGTCGCTGTTAAGCGCCAGCGACCGGCGTGTCGCCTCTGCCTTCTCGCGGTTCTCCCGCCACCAGCTACGCAGACCCATGTTGCCCCCGGTGTTTGGCGGAAGAGGTGGGATTCGAACCCACGGACGGGTTGCCCCGTCGCCGGTTTTCAAGACCGGTTCCTTAAACCACTCGGACACTCTTCCATGCGTTTCCCCGGCGCTGTCGCCCGCGGATGGCTGCCCTTACCGCCGCAGCGGCCTTTCGTGCAAGCCGCGCGATCAAAGCGGTTCTCCCGGCGGCGAAGCTGTGGCAATCAGGCGGCAGAAGAAGGGGTTACAATGCGAAGCGTGGGCGTGATGCGCGCGGCGATGGCCGCGATGGGGTTTGTGCTGGCCGCGGCGGGCGCTTTTCCTGTTCTCGCGCAGACGGTGGCGGGGGAGGGGCAGGCGCCCGACGAGGCGGCGCGGGTCGCCGATGTGCCGGCGCCGCCCGCGCCGAGCGAAGACGCGCAAATGCGCGCCTACATCGCCACGCTGCGGGCGCGGGCGATCGCAATGGGCATCTCGCCCGCGCTGTTCGACGCGACGCTGCCGACGCTGAACTTCAACGCGCGCGTGGTGCGGCTCGATCGCGCCCAACCGGGCGCCACCCCGGCAAGCACGGCCAATCCGCCCGATTTCGCGCCTTATCTCGCGAGCCATGTCGATCGCGTACGGATCGGCATGGGCCGCGCGCGTTATGGCGCGCTGCGCCCGCTGCTGCTCGAAATCGAGCGGAAGACTGGGGTGCCCGAGCAGATCATGCTCGCAATCTACGGCCATGAGACGGGCTATGGCACGTTCACGGGCAGCTTCGACCTGCTCAGCTCGCTCGCCACACTCGCTTATGAAGGACGGCGGCGCGATCTGTTCGCCGACGAGTGGCTCAAGGCGATGCAGCTGCTCCAACAGGGCGTGCCGCGCGCGCAACTGAAGGGCAGCTGGGCGGGCGCCACCGGCTATCCGCAATTCCTGCCCAGCGTCTATCTGCGGCTCGGCGCCGATGGGGATGGCGATGGCCGGGTCGACATCTGGCGCAGCGAGCCCGACGCGCTCGCCTCGATCGGCGCCTATCTGCGTGACGCGGGGTGGAAACCCGGCGTGCCGTGGGGCGTCGCCGTGCGGGTGCCCGACGGCATCGACCGTATGGCGATCCGCTCGCCCTTGTCGTCGCCGCGCTGCCCGCGCGTGTTCGCGCGCCAGAGCCGCTGGCTGACCATCTCCGAATGGCGCGACAAGGGCCTGATGATGCTCAGCGGCCCGGTGCCGGGCGAAGGCGAGCTCGCGACGCTGATCGAGCCCGACGGCGTCGGGCGCACCGGCTATCTGCTCACCACAAATTATCGCTCGATCCTCGATTATAATTGTTCGAACTTCTATGCCTTGTCGGTGGGGCTGCTCGGCGATGCGATCGTCCAGTAGCGCGGCGCTCGCCTTCGCGCTGCTGCTGGCGGGCTGCGGCGTGCCGCGGCCCGAGCATCCGCACCGGCCGCCGACACGACCGCAGGGACCGGCCGCCGACGCCCCGGTCAAGATCGGCAAGCCCTATCAGGTGGCGGGTGTCTGGTATTATCCCGCCGACGACGCCGGCTATGACGAGGTCGGGCTCGCGTCCTGGTACGGCGCGCAATTTCACGGCGGACAGACCGCCAACGGCGAGAGCTTCGACATGGATCGCGTCGGCGCGGCGCACAAGACCTTGCCCTTGCCATGCTATGTCGAGGTGACCGCGCTCGACACGGGCCGCACGATCCTGGTGCGGATCAACGATCGCGGCCCGTTCGTCACCAACCGGATCATCGACCTGTCGCGCCGTTCGGCGCAACTGCTCGGGATCGAACGGGCCGGCGTATCGCGCGTGCGGGTCCGCCGCGTCTTCCCCGCGGAAGCCGATCGGCTGCAGCTGCGCTGGGGCCGCCCGGCCGCCGAACGACCTTATGCGGGGGGCGCCGAACTGGCCCGGCTCAACCAGCGCTTCGTGGCCCGCCCGGCCGAACCGGCGCCCCCACCGCGCCTGGCCGCAGCGATCCCCGACGCAGCAGCGCCGGCGGGCAGCTGGTTCATCCAGGTGGCGGCGGTGGGCGATCGCACGCGCGCCGAGGAGATCGCCGAGTTCGTGGCGGGACGGATCGAGCCCGTCGGCGCGCTATGGCGGGTGCGCACGGGCCCTTACAAGAGCCAGGCCGAAGCTACGAGCGCGCTGGCGCAGGTCCGGTCGGATGGCTATCAGGAGGCCAGGCTGGTGCTTCTCGCCAGCAGCACCCGCGTATCGGAGGGAACATCATCACAATGACGCGTCGCAAGATCGCCCTGTTTTCCGGCCTTCTCCTGCTGTCGGCGCTTCCCGCCGAAGCCGCCGCGCCGCCGTTCGACACGCCCGCGCCGGTCGCGTTCATGAAGGATCTCTCATCGGGGGCGATTCTCTATGCGAAGAATCCCGACCAGCGCATGCCGCCGGCCTCGATGGCGAAGATGATGACGGTCTATGTCGCCTTCGACCTGATCAAGAAGGGCGAGCTCAAGCTCGATGCGATGGCGACGGTGCGGCCCGAGACGTGGAAGCAGTGGCACGGCCCCGCCGCCGGATCGACGATGTTCCTCTCGCCGGGCGAGCAGGTGAGCATCGCCAATCTGCTGTTCGGCATCGTCACGCTTTCGGGCAACGACGCATGCGTCGTGCTTGCCGAGCATATTTCGGGCACCGAGCAGGCCTTCGCCGCGCTGATGAATCGCCGCGCCAAGGAGATCGGGCTGGCGAACAGCCATTTCGGCAATTCGAACGGCTGGCCCGACGAGGGCGTCACCTATGTGACCGCGCGCGATCTGGCGACGCTCGCCGAGCGGACGATCGAGGATCATCCCAAGCTCTACAAGACCTTCTACAGCCGCCCCAATTTCACCTGGGGCAAGACGATGGACAGCGGCGCTGCGATCACCCAGGCCAATCGCGATCCTCTGCTCGGGCGTGTCGCGGGCGCGGACGGGCTCAAGACGGGGCACACCGAGGAGGCCGGCTATGGCTTCACCGGCTCGGCCGAACAGAATGGCCGCCGTCTCGTCATGGTGCTGTCGGGCCTGACTTCGTTCAACCAGCGCATCGACCAGTCGGTCTCCTTCATGAACTGGGGTTTCCGCGCGTGGCAGGCGAAGCCGCTCGTCGCGAAGGGCCGCAAGGTCCAGACCGCCGAGGTGCAGTTGGGCGACAAGCACGAGGTCGGCCTGGTCGCGCCGAAGACGTTGACGGTGACGATTCCCGCGGGGCTAGGCTCGGATCTCCAGACCAAAGTGGTCTATCAAGGGCCGGTCAAGGCGCCGATCAAAGCGGGCGACCATATCGCCGATCTCGTCGTCACCGGCCCCGATCTCGCGCCGCAGAAGCTGCCGCTGGTCGCGGACAGCGATGTCGCGCCCGCGGGCTTCTTTGATCGTGTGCTCGCGGGGCTGCGCTGGCTGCTCGGCCTCGCCTGAGGCCGTGAACGGCCGGTTCATCACGCTGGAGGGCGGGGAGGGGGTCGGCAAGTCGACCCAGGCCCGTGCGCTCGCCGCGGCCTTGCGGGCGCGCGGAATCGATCTGATCGAGACCCGTGAGCCGGGCGGCAGCGCCGGAGCCGAGGCGATCCGCGCCCTGCTGCTCGAAGGCGCGGGGGATCGCTGGAGCCCGCGCGCCGAAGCGCTGCTGTTCGCCGCGGCGCGCGCCGACCATGTCGGGAAGACGATCCTGCCAGCGATCACCGCGGGTCGGTGGGTGATCTGCGACCGTTTTCTCGATAGCTCGCTCGCTTATCAGGGCGGCGCCGATGGCGTTGGAGCCGAGACGATCAGAACGCTGCACCGCATCGGCAGCAACGGCCTTCTGCCCGATCGCACCTTGCTGCTGCACATGCCGATATCCGAGGCCAGCCGCCGGCAGTCGATCGCCGGCATCGCGCAGAGCGACCGTTTCGAGAAACGCGATGGCGGTTTTCACGACCGGGTCGCCGCGGCCTTTCTGGCAAATGCCGAAGCCGAGCCCGATCGCATCCGCGTGATCGACGCCCAAGGCGCGCCCGAGGACGTCACCGCGCGGCTGCTGTCCGAACTGTCGGACCTGGTGCCGTGAAGCTCGTCGGCCAGGATTCGCAGATCGAGGCGTTTCGCGAGGCGGCGGATTCGGGGCGGCTCCACCATGCCTGGCTGCTGGCTGGACCCGAAGGCGTCGGCAAGGCGAGCTTCGCTTTGGCGGCGGCGACCCGCCTGCTCGCCGATGCGGCTGGTCCGCGGGTTCATCTGCCGGGGCTCGAAACCCCCGAAGACCACCCGATTGCCCATTATATCCGGGCAGGCAGCCACCCCGATCTGCGCATTCTGCAACGGCTGACCCGCGACAAATCCGACGATCTGGCGCGCTCGATCAGCGTCGACCAGGTCCGTTCGCTACAGAGCCTATTCGCGACGACGCCGAGCCTTTCGCCGCGCCGCGCGGTGATCATCGACGCGATCGACGCGCTCGAGCGCAACGCCGCCAATGCGTTGCTCAAGAATCTGGAAGAGCCGCCCGCCGGTACGGTGTTCTTCCTGATAAGCCACGCGCCCGGCCGGCTGCTGCCGACGATCCGCTCGCGCTGCCGGCTGCTGCGCTTCGGGGCGCTGTCCGACGATCAGATGCGGCTCGCTCTGCAGCGCATGCTGCCCGACGAGCCCCGCGACGAAATCGACGCGCTCGCCGCCGTCGGCGAGGGTTCGCCAGGGCGCGCGCTGGGCTTTGCCGGGCTGGACATCGGCGCGCTCGACCAGACGATCGACCGGCTGATCGGCGAGGGCGATCCGACCAACGCGATTCGCGCGGCACTTGCCCGGCAGCTCGGCGCCAAGGCGGCGCAGGCTCGCTACGAGGCCTTTCTCGGCCGCGCCCCCGCGCGGATCGCGGCCGAAGCCCGGCAGCGGAAGGGCTCCGCCATGGCGGAAGCGATCGGGCTGTGGGAAGAAGCGCGCAGGGTGGGCGAGGGGGCGGTGCACCTCTCGATGGATCCGGCGACCACCGTGTTCGAACTCGCCACCCTGCTGGTGAAGCTGGCCCCAGACGCGCGGCGCTGAACCGTGACGCGGCAGGCCGCCGAGACACGCCGCCCATCCCGAGCGTTGCGGAACCGCCCGCGCCTCCCTAATGGCTGAGCCATGTCCGAACCCTTCTACATCACCACCGCGATCAGCTATCCCAACGGCCGTCCGCATATCGGCCACGCCTATGAGGCGATCGCCGCCGACGCGATCGCACGTTTCCAGCGGTCGATGGGGCGCGATGTGCGCTTTCAGACCGGAACCGACGAGCATGGGCTGAAAATGGCGCAGGCGGCGCGCACGCGCAACATCTCTCCGCGCGCTCTCGCTGATGAAATGTCAGCTTATTTCAAATATATGGATGATCATTTGAATATATCATATGATCGTTTTATCCGCACCAGCGAGGCCGATCATCATGCCGCAAGCCAGGCGCTCTGGCGCGCGATGGAGGCCAGCGGCGATCTTTATCTCGATCGCTACGAGGGGTGGTATTCGGTCCGCGACGAAGCCTTTTACGACGAGAAGGAGCTCACCGAGGGCGAGGGCGGCGTCAAATTGTCGCCGCAGGGCACGCCTGTCGACTGGACTGTCGAGGAAAGCTGGTTCTTCCGCCTTTCGCGCTATCAGGAAGCGCTGCTCGCGCTCTATCGGGATCAGCCCGATTTCATTCGCCCCGAGAGCCGCCGCAACGAGGTGGTCAGCTTCGTCAGCGGCGGGCTCAGCGATCTCTCGATCTCGCGCACGAGCTTCGACTGGGGCGTGCCCGTGCCCGGCAGCCCGGGTCATGTCATGTATGTGTGGGTCGATGCGCTGACCAACTATCTGACGGGGCTCGGCTATCCCGACGACATGGCGGCGCTCGGCAAATATTGGCCCGCCAATCTGCACCTGATCGGCAAGGACATCGTCCGCTTCCATGCGGTCTATTGGCCGGCCTTCCTGATGTCGGCGAAAATCGCGCTTCCGCGGCAGGTGTTCGGCCACGGCTTCCTGCTCAACCGCGGCGAGAAGATGTCCAAGTCGGTGGGCAATGTCGTCGATCCGATCGCAATGGCCGAACGCTACGGCGTCGACCAGCTGCGGTATTTTCTGCTCCGCGAAGTGAGCTTCGGGCAGGACGGGAGCTACAGCCACGAGGCGATCGTCAACCGCGTCAATGCCGAGCTTGCCAACAGCTTCGGTAATCTCGCGCAGCGCACGCTGTCGATGATCTTCAAGAATCTCGATGGCGAACTGCCCGCCCTCGATCGCAATGACGATGATGCCGCGCTGGTGCGAACGGTCGCAGCCGCCTGCCTCGACGAGATGCCGCGTGCTTTCGGACAACTTGCCTTCGCGGTAGGTATCGAGGCCTGGATGAAGGCGGTGTTCGCCTGCAATCAATATGTCGATGCGCAGGCGCCTTGGGCGCTGAGGAAAAACGATCCCGAGCGGATGAAGACCGTGTTGGGCACCATGTTCGGGGCGATCCGCGATCTGGCCATCGCGATCCTGCCCATCATCCCCGACAGCGCGGGCAAGCTGCTCGATCAGATGGGCGTTGCGGCCGGTCAGCGCGATTTCGCAGCGATCGAGGATCAGGCCTGGTATGAGGCGCTGCGAAGATCGGGCTATAGGATCGCGCAGCCGGTGCCGCTGTTCCCGCGCCTCGAACTCGAGCAAGCCGAGGGCTGATGTTCGTCGATAGCCATTGCCATCTCAACTATGCGGGGCTCGCCGAACGCCAGCAGGAGGTGCTGGCGGCGGCACGCGCCGCAGGGGTGTCGGCGATGCTCAACATCTCGACGCGCGCGGCCGAATGGGACGCGGTGCTGGCGACCGCCGAGCGTGAGCCCGATATCTGGGCCAGCGTCGGCATCCACCCGCACGACGCCGATACGCATGACGACATCGAAACCGCGCTGCTGGTCGAAAGGGCCGCGCATCCGCGCGTCATCGGCATCGGCGAGACCGGGCTCGATTATTATTACGATAAATCGGATCGCGACCGACAGCGCGCGAGCTTCCGCCGCCATATCGCCGCGGCGCGGGCGGCCGGGCTGCCGCTGATCGTCCACACGCGTGATGCCGAAGCCGACACGATCGGGATATTAGGCGAGGAGATCGAGCAGGGGGGCTTTGATGCCGTGATCCACTGCTTCACCGGCAGCGCGGAATTGGCCCGGGCGATGCTCGACCTCGGCTTCTCGATCTCGTTGTCGGGGATCGTCACCTTCAAGAACGCCGCCGAGCTTCGCGCGACCGCGCACCTGATCCCGCGCGAGCGGCTGCTGATCGAGACCGACAGCCCGTTCCTCGCGCCGGTGCCGCATCGCGGCAAGCCGTGCGAGCCGGCCTTCGTAGTCGATACCGCGCGCCTGCTCGCCCAGGAGCTCGCATGGGACATTGCCGATCTCGCGCGAACGACAACGGACAACTTCTTCAATTTGTTTAAAAAGGCTATAAGGTGAAGCTGCGCATCCTTGGATGCGGCACATCGTCGGGCGTGCCCCGGATCGGCAACGACTGGGGCGATTGCGACCCCGCCGAGCCGCGCAACCGCCGCACTCGGGCGTCGATCACCGTTGAGAGCGCGACGACGCGGCTGCTCGTCGACACGTCGCCCGACATGCGCCAGCAATTACTCGACGCCGGGCTGGCCGAAATCGACGCGATCCTATGGACGCACGACCATGCCGATCACAGTCATGGCATCGATGATGCCCGCCAGCTGTTCCATGCCCGCGGCGAGCCCGTGCCGGGCTATAGCTATGCCGAGACGATCGCCCAGCTTGAACAGCGCTTCGGCTATGTCTTCTTCGGACGCGATGGTTATCCGGCGACGATCGCGGCGCATCTTCTGGCCCCCGACATGCTGATCGGCGACATCCGGATCCGCAACGTCATGCAGCCCCACGGCTCGATTTTCAGCGCCGGATTCCGTTTCGATCGAGGCGGAAAGTCGATCGGATATTCAACGGATTTTCATATCTTTACAGATGATATGATAGAACTTTTCTCAGGTGTCGACATCTGGGTGGTCGACGCGCTGCGCGAACGGCCGCACCCGACCCACACGCATCTCGCGCAGACCCTCGAGGCGATCGAGCGATGCCGGCCTAGGCGCGCGATCCTCACTCATATGGACCATTCGATGGACTATGCGCGGCTGTGCGCCGAGCTGCCGAAGCCGGTCGAGGCGGGTTATGACGGGATGGAGATCGAAGCATGACGGCTGATCAGATTGCGGGCGTGGTCGGCATCGCTGCGATGCTGTTCATCGTCGTCGACCGGCTCGCCCGTGACCGCACGCCGCGGCACAAGATGTTGCGCATGGTGCTGCTCTGGATCGCAATCGCGGCGGTGATCACGGCGATGATCCTCATCTGGCAGCCCGCGGGTTGAGCAGATGTTCCGGCGAAAGCCAGCATAGCGCCAGGGGCAGTCTGATTTAACATAATATATATTATCGGACTTGGCCGATGTAGGCGCAACTTGAGATGGCACTCTAGAGATAGTGCCCCGCGCCCATTACTCCGATAAGATCAGCAAGAGCCGGCGATGACGCCCGGCGGCCATCTATTTCCGCCCGAACAGCTTCTCGATGTCGCCATGGCCGAGCTTGATCCAGGTCGGGCGGCCGTGGTTGCACTGGCCCGAATGCGGGGTAACCTCCATCTCGCGGAGCAGCGCGTTCATTTCGGCGACCGAGAGGGTGCGGCCCGCGCGGACCGAGCCGTGGCAGGCCATCGTCGCCGCGACATGGTCAAGCCGCTCCTTGAGCGAGAGCGCCTGGTCATAGGCGCCCAACTCGTCGGCGAGATCGACGACGAGACCCTGGACGTCGCCCTGGCCGAGCAGCGCCGGGGTCGCGCGGACGAGCATCGCCTTGGGGCCGAAACGCTCGAGTTCGAGCCCCAGCTCGGCCAGTTCGCCGGCCCGCGCTTCGAGCCGGTCGCACGCAACCTCGTCGAGCTCGACCACCTCGGGCAGCAGCAGCGCCTGGCGCGCGACGCCGCCATCGGCCATCGCGCGGCGCATCCGTTCGAGCACGAGGCGTTCGTGCGCGGCGTGCTGGTCGACGATCACGAGGCCGTCCTCGGCTTCGGCGACGATATAGGTCGCCGCGACCTGGCCGCGCGCGACCCCCATCGGAAAGGCCTTGTGCTCGGGCGGCGGCATATGCGCGATCTCGGCGCGCGCCATCGGCGGCGGCGTATAATCGGTCACCCGGTCCCACACGCTGCCCTGGCCGGCGGCGGCGGCCATCGCCGGGAAGGCGAAGCCGTTGGGGACGGGGGCTGGCGACGGCCCTCCCCCGCCCGGCTGCCAGGCGCCGAGCGCGCCTGCCGAGGGCCGCTGGACGCTGCGATGGCCCGCGGCATCGAGGGCGGCGCGCAAGCCGCCGACGATCATGCCGCGCACCAGCCCCGGATCGCGGAAGCGCACCTCGGTCTTGGCGGGATGGACGTTGACGTCGACCTGATCGCCGGGGAGTTCGACGAACAAGGCGATCACCGGATGGCGATCGCGCGCGAGCATGTCCTGATAGGCGGCGCGGACCGCGCCGATCAGCAGGCGATCCTTCACCGGCCGGCCGTTGACGAACAGATATTGATGGTCGGCGACGCCGCGATTGAAGGTCGGGAGCCCGGCCACGCCGGTCAGCGATACCGCCTCGCGGCGATAGTCGACCGCAATGCTGTTGCCGGCCAGTTCGCGGTCGGTCAACGCGGCGACACGATCGACCCGCTCTTCGCCCGGCGACAACAGGATCGCGCGCCGCCCCTCATGTTCGAGCGTGAAGCCGATATCGGGGCGGGCCATCGCAAGCCGTTTGACCACATCGGTGCAGGCCGCATATTCGGCGCGGGCCGAACGCAGGAATTTGCGTCGCGCCGGCACCCTCGCGAACAGGTTCGACACGCGGATCCGCGTCCCCGGCGGAAGCGCCGCAGGCCCCTCGCCGATCAGCCGGCCATGATCGATCCGGCGGTGCCAGCCGTCGGCGCCGCGCACCCGGCTTTCGATGGTCAGATCCGCGACGCTGCCGATCGAAGGCAGCGCCTCGCCGCGAAAACCCAGCGTGGTCACCGCTTCGATCGCATCGTCGGGCAGCTTCGAGGTCGCGTGCCGCTCGAGGGCGAGCGCGATCTCCGCGGCGGTCATGCCGCAGCCGTCGTCGCCGACATCGATCAACGAAAGCCCGCCTTCCGAAAGGCTTACCGAAATTCGTGTCGCACCGGCGTCGATCGCGTTCTCGATCAGTTCCTTCAGCGCGCTGGCGGGTCTTTCGACCACTTCACCGGCAGCGATGCGATTCACCAGATGCTCGGGCAGGCGGCGTATTGACATGGGACTAGCTCTAGCCCAAGCGGCGGCGTTCCGCATCCCTTGATACCGGGCAAGCTGCTATCGCCGATCGGGTGGCGCGAGCGGCAGTACGACCGGCCTGGGGCGGGCCTTTAGATACGGACGAAAGCATGTTCCTCCAGCGTTATTTCAAGTTCATGTCGCATGATATGGCGATCGATCTCGGCACCGCGAACACGGTCGTCTATGTGCGCGGGCGCGGCATCGTGCTCAACGAGCCGTCGGTCGTGGCGATCGAGACGCTCAACGGGGTCAAACGGGTACGCGCGGTCGGTGACGACGCCAAGCTGATGATGGGCAAGACTCCGGGCTCGATCGAGGCGATCCGCCCGCTGCGCGACGGCGTCATCGCCGACATCGACGTCGCCGAACAGATGATCAAGCATTTCATCCAAAAGGTGCATGGCCCCCGCCGCTTCCCGCGCTGGCCCGAGATCGTGATCTGCGTGCCTTCGGGATCGACCTCGGTCGAGCGGCGCGCGATCCGCGACGCCGCCTCGAACGCGGGCGCGTCGCAGGTCTGGCTGATCGAGGAGCCGATGGCCGCGGCGATCGGCGCCGGCATGCCGGTGACCGAACCGATCGGCTCGATGGTTGTCGATATCGGCGGCGGCACCACCGAGGTCGCGGTGCTGTCGCTGCGCGGTCTCGCTTACACCACCTCGGTGCGCGTCGGCGGCGACAAGATGGACGAGGCGATCGGCTCCTATGTCCGCCGCAACCATAATCTGCTGATCGGCGAGGCCACCGCCGAACGGATCAAGCAGGAAGTCGGCGTCGCGAAGATGCCCGCCGACGGCAAGGGGCAGACGATCCACATCAAGGGCCGCGATCTGGTCAACGGCGTCCCTAAGGAGATCGTCATCACCCAGGCGCAGATTGCCGAGGCGCTGACCGAACCGGTATCGGCAATCGTCGAGGGCGTCCGCATCGCGCTCGAGAACACCCAACCCGAACTCGCCGCGGACATCGTCGATCAGGGCATCGTCCTGACCGGCGGCGGCGCGCTGCTCACCGGCATCGACGAAGTGCTGCGCGAGGCGACCGGCCTGCCCGTCTCGATCGCCGACGATCCGCTCACCTGCGTGGCGCTGGGCACCGGCCGCGCGCTGGAAGATCCGATCTTCCGCGGCGTGCTCCAGACCGCCTAGGAAGCCCAGGCCGGACATGGCGGCGCCCCGCCACAGGCGTCGAGGTTTTTCCCGCCGGGTCCAATATGGCCTGTTCGCGGGCTATGTGGCCGCCACGGTGGGCCTCATCGTCGCGTTCGCGCTGCTGCTGGTAGCGCGGTTCGACCCGCGCGCCTTTTCGACATTGCGCGGGATCGTCATCGACGCGGGCGCGCCGATCACCGGTCTCGGCCGTTCGAGCGTCCGCGCGGTCCAGGGCGCGGGCGAGGAGATCGCGGCTTATTTTGACGCGGCGAGCCAGAATCGCGCGCTTCGCTCCGAGCTTGCGGCGGAACGGCGCGCCGTGATCTCCGCCAAGGCGCTGGCGCTCGAGAACGCAAGGCTGAAGAAGTTGGCGCTGCTGACCGAGCATCTGCCAAGGCCGATATTGTCCGCGCGCCTGATCGGCTCGACCCCGAGCGGCCAGCGCCGTTTCGCAACCCTGGCGGCGGGCCGCGCCGAGGGCATCCGGCCGGGCATGGCGGTGCGCTCCCCGGAAGGTCTGGTCGGGCGCGTGTTCGAGAGCGGCGTTTTCGCCTCGCGCGTGCTTCTGCTGACCGACGGCGAGACCGCGGTGCCCGTGCGCATCACCCGCAACAACATCGCCGCGCTCGCGACCGGCCAGGGCGACGGGACGATGGAGATCCGCAGCCTGATCGCCGGCGGGCGGCCGTTTCGTCGCGGCGATCTTGCGGTCACCTCCGGCACCGGCGGCGTCTATGCGCCCAATGTACCGGTCGCCGTGGTCGTCGAGGTGCGTAGCGACCGCGCGATCGCACGGCCGCTGGCGGACCCTGCCGTCGCCGATTTTGCCGCGGTCTATCCGATCTTCCAGGCGCCGGTGGTGGAACCGCCGGCGCAGCCGAAGCCATGATCCTGCACAAGGACAAGGCCCACCGGGTCAGGCCGCCGCTGCGCACGATCGCCGTGCCCGTGATCTCGATCCTGCTTGGGTCGGCGATGAGCCTCGCGCCGGTGATCGCCACCGAACCGATCATGCCTCCCTTCGGCCTGATGATGCTGCTCGCCTGGCGTTTGCTGCGCCCCGAAATGTGGGCAGCCTGGGCAGCGCTGCCGCTCGGCCTGGCCGACGATCTGATCAGCGGACATGATCTGGGCGCCTCGATGGCGTTGTGGACCATCGCGCTGCTGCTGCTCGATTGGGTCGATCATCATTTCATGTGGCGCGACTGGTGGATGGAATGGCTGATCGCGGCGATCGCACTGGTCGCGATCGATCTCGGCGGCTGGGTGCTGGCGCTGCCTTTCGACAGCCGCAGCGCGGTGACCACGCTGCTCCCCCAGCTCGCCGGCGCGATCCTGCTGTTTCCGCCGGTGCTGCGGCTTGCGGCGATCCTCGATCGATGGCGGCTGCGGCGATGAAGCCGAACCGGATCACCACCGAACAGAGCCTCAGCTACACCTTCACCCGCCGCGCGTTCGTGCTGGGCGGGGCCCAGGCCGCCATCGGCCTGGTGCTCGCGGGACGGATGGCGTGGCTGTCGATCGCGCAGAACGAGCGCTATACGACGCTGTCCGAAAGCAACCGCGTCCAGCTGACGCTGGTGCCGCCGCGGCGCGGCTGGATCATCGACCGCGCCGGCCAGCCGATCGCGATCAACCGGACGATCTTCCGCGTCGACATCATCCCCGACCAGCTCCGGCAGGGCGAGGCCGTGCTCGGCCAACTCCGGCAACTGCTCACGCTCACCGCCGACGATCTCGACCGCATTCGCGACGATCTCAAGCAGGCGCGCGGCTACCAGCCGGTGCCGGTCGCCGAGAATATCGATTATGAGCGCTTCGCGGCGGTCAGCGTGCGGCAGGCGATGCTGCCGGGCGTGGCGCCGACCAGCGGCTATGGCCGCTTCTACCCGGCCGGCGCCGCGGTCGGGCATCTCGTCGGCTATGTCGGTGCGGCTTCGGCGGCCGATTACGACAAGACACATGATCCTCTTCTGATCACCCCTGGTTTCAAGATCGGAAAAGAAGGTCTTGAAAGAACTATGGAAAAATGGCTTCGCGGAAAGCCCGGGGCGAAGCGCAGCGAGGTGACCGCGCGCGGCAAGGTGGTCCGCGAGCTGACCACACGGCCGGAGATGGTCGGCAACGCGCTGCAGCTGACGATCGACGCCGGGCTGCAACGCTACACCGCCAGCCGCCTCGGCCCGGAAAGCGCCGCAGCGGTGATGATCGATACGCTGACCGGCGGAATCCTCGCCATGGCGTCAATGCCCGCTTATGATCCCAACAGTTTTTCGGACGGGATCAGCCACGCCGAATGGGATCAGATGTCGAACGACGATCATCTGCCGCTGACCAACAAGGTGATGCAGGGCCTGTATCCGCCAGGGTCGACCGTCAAGCCGATGGTCGCGCTGGCGCTGCTCGAGGCCGGCGTCGATCCCAATCAGACCGTGCTCTGCACAGGCCGCTATCGCCTCGGCAACAGCTATTTCCATTGTTGGCGCCATCACGGGCACGGCAATGTCGACATGCACCGCGCGATCGCATCGAGCTGCGACATCTATTTTTACAGTATGTCGCGGCTGATCGGTATCGACCGGATCGCAGCGATGGCGCGCCAGCTCGGCCTTGGCGAGGAATTCGACCTGCCGATGCCCTCGCAGCGCTATGGCACCGTGCCCGACACCGAATGGAAGGCGCGCCGGTACAAGGGCGCGCGATGGACCACCGCCGACACGCTCAATGCGACGATCGGCCAGGGCTATATGCTCGCGAACCCGCTCCAGCTCGCTATGATGGCCGCGCGCATCGCCAGCGGTACGGCGCTCAAGCCGCGGCTGATCGTCAACAAGCGCTATCCGCCGCAGGGCGATGCGCTCGATATTGCGCCCGAGCATCTCGATCTGGTCAGGACGGCGATGAGCGATGTGATCAACAGCGGCTGGGGCACCGGCGGCTCGGGCCGGCTCAACCTGCCCGGGGGCGAGCTGATGGGCGGCAAGACCGGCACCGCGCAGGTGCGGCGCATCTCGATGGCGATGCGCGCCGCCGGGATGACCGGCACCGAAGGCATGCCGTGGCGATACCGCGATCATGGCCTGTTCGTCGGCTTCGCGCCGGTCGCGGCGCCGCGCTATGCGGTGTCGGTGGTGCTCGAGCACGGGCTGCATGGCGCAGCGGGCGCGCCGATCGCGCGCGACATGATCACCTATTTATATGATCGCAAGCGCGCCGAGGATCGCCTCGCAACGCTCGAGGAAGGCTGGGGCGGAACGATCGAGGCGCGCATGGCGAAAAAGGCCTACGCATGGGCGCACCGCAACGATCCCGCCGCGGCGCGCCAGCCGGACGAACCCGAATGAACCGCGATTCGATCGTCCCCGGCCCGCTTCAGCATATTCCTTGGCGCGTGCTGTCGCTCGTCGCCGCGATCGGGGCGTTCGGGCTGGTCGTGCTCTACTCAGCGGCCGGCGGCAGCATGACCCCGTGGGCGCTGTCGCAAGGCGTGCGTTTCGTGATGTTCATCGGCCTGGCGATCATGATCTCCTGGGCCGGTGAAGAGCGGCTGAAAAAGGCCGCGTTTCCGACCTATACGATCCTGGTGGTGCTGCTGCTGCTGGTCGAACTGTTCGGGTTCGTCGGCGGCGGCAGCCGGCGCTGGCTCGATCTCGGCATCATCCGGCTGCAGCCGTCGGAGCTGATGAAGCCGGTGATCGTGCTAGCGGTCGCGCGCTTCTACGATCTGCTCCCCGCGGGCGAGTTGCGCAGCTGGAGCGCGATCTGGCCCCCTGCCCTGCTGATCGGCTTGCCCGCGGCGCTGGTGATGGCGCAACCCGATCTCGGCACCGCGCTGATGATCTGCGCGGGAGGCATCACCGTCGGCTTCCTCGCCGGATTGCCGCTCAGGCTGTTCGGCGGAGCGACGCTCGCGCTCGCCGCCGCCTTCCCGATCGCGCTGTCGATGATGCACGACTATCAGCGCGACCGGATCGAGATATTCCTCAGCCCCGAGAGCGACCCGCTCGGCACCGGTTATCACATCATCCAGTCCAAGATCGCGATCGGATCGGGCGGCATCTTCGGCAAGGGCTTCCTGGGCGGCACCCAGAGCCATCTCGATTATCTCCCCGAACGGCACACCGACTTCGTCTTCGCCACCATGGCCGAGGAATGGGGGCTGGTCGGCGGGGTGCTGCTGATCCTCGCCTTCATGCTCGTGGTGCGCTGGGGCATGCGCGTCGCCGGCCGCGCTCGCAGCCGCTTCGCCCGGCTGACCGCCGCGGGCCTGGCGACCACGATCTTCTTCTATGTCGCGATCAACCTGATGATGGTGATGGGCCTCGCGCCGGTGGTGGGGATCCCGCTGCCACTGGTGTCGTTCGGGGGATCGGCGATGATGACCGTGCTGATCAGCCTCGGCATGCTGATGGCGATCGCCCGCTCCACCCGCTGGACCTGAGCGCTCGCCGGCGATCCCCGCGCCGATCAAAAAATATCGCCAAAACAGGTTTACAGCGCGCCGAACCCGATGCTAAGGGCGCGCCTCCACAGCGGGAAGCCAACCCCCGACGCTGGAATGTGGACGCATAGCTCAGTTGGTAGAGCAGCTGACTCTTAATCAGCGGGTCCTAGGTTCGAGCCCTAGTGCGTCCACCACATTCTCCTGTAAAATCAATATCTTGTATAATTAAGCGTGATGTCGGATTCTCGCCGGATGATCTCTAGGTAGCTCCCTAGGTAGCATCGGTCGGCAATTGCGTTTGGCTGCTTGACAATCATCGACGGGCCAGCCGCGAATGCCCCGCCTTGGTCGTGGTGCGGCAACTCAAACACGAAGACGTGCTAGCAGCTCTGACGGATCCGTTCGTGCTGTCGCCCCGGTGACGTCTCAAGCAGCTTCGATGGCGCCAGTGGCTTTGATGAAGGCGGCTCGCAGGGATGCAAGCTGTCGCCAGGCCCCAGCAAGCTCCTCCTGCAGGCGGGCGGCCTTGGGCTGACTCGTCTTCAAAAGCTCGTCGATTTGCTGCCAATCCTCCGCCGTCATAGCATGTTTGATGGTGAGCGCTTGATTTCCGAGCCAATTGGATATCATGTCGAGGCTTCTCACAAGGGCGTCGTCAAAGTCCTGCATCTTGTCGACGAAAATGTGCTCGAGCATTCCCTGCTCGTCCGGACTAACCACCCTCTGGAACCAGTTGCGCAGGAAGCGCTGGTAAATGTTCTGGATCATCGTGCAGTGTGCCCGTGACTCGGCAAAACGGGCAGTGAGTGAGCCGGGGGAAAGCCTCGCAAGCTCTGCAAAGCGTTGCGCATAGTCCCCCTTGGGCATGTCTGGCCAGAGCATGATGCCACCATACTGCGACAGGGCTTCGTCCAAGCTGCTGTACATGCCCTGCAACTGACTTAGGACGGCCGCCAAATGCTTCGCGGCGGGATCCGGATGGATGGTCAACTTGCCCAGCGCTTTCTCGAAAACCTCCAGGCCCAGGTCGAGGCCAGGAACCGCCGATTCGAGAACTGACTTGAACCAGGGATCGTTGTCGGACATTCGCGCACTCCTTGCTCACCTTGCCCTCCGGCCACGAACGGCAGCCAGAACGTTCCTCCACTGTCGACAGTCGGGCGAAAAGAATGTCGTATTCTAAATCCCGCCGTTCCGAGTGTCACGGCTATTGTCGCAAGCGGAACAAGGAGGCAGCCATTTGCTGTGGGGCCAATCACGGCCTTGGCGATCGAAGCCTTCGCCCCGGATCTTATCAACATTCCGGCGTGGGCGAGACTTCGCCGCCTGGCCGGGCCTGGTTTCTCGACAACATTCTTCGGGAAGCAAGCAGCGCTTGGGACGGGTATCGGAAGCAGGGCAGCGGGATATCCGACGCCTGCTGATCATTGGGGCCATGTCGCTTGAACTGGCTCGGACGCAAATCGATCAGCGAAGGCTCGTGGCTTGACCGGCTCAAAGGCCGCAAGCCGAGAATACTCGTCGCCGTAGCTCTCGCCAATAAGATGGCGCGGATGATCTGGGCGAATGCGACTAGGAAGGAAGTTTGCAGGAATCCGGCACTGTCGCTGCCTGCCTGTTGATACTGCAGCAGCCCAGTCGATGGCTCCGGAACGACGGGGAGTGTGAGAAGGCGTCGACCTGCATAGGCAAAACGATCGAACATATCTAGATCAGGAAAACCAGTTGGGCACCCCGAGCCGCAAAGCTCGCTTCGGAGATTTGGACCTGATCTGTGCACCACCATACCGGCCAGCGGCAATGCCGCACAAATCAGGCCTGACACAAGCGCGCGCTCGATCACTCCCAGGCCGGTCAGAATCCTCGCGCTACGGTCGGCAACCACAGAAGTCGCGCAGCTATTTTTTGCCACTTTGGTTGAAATATAAGTTAAGACAAAGCTATTGCCACCTTTCTTAGCTATGCTATCTTCCAATAGCGACTCGCAAAAGACGGGTCCCACACCGCAAAATACAACCGGGTCTTATGCTGTTGAGGTTGCGGGTTTCGTATCATGCGATGCGGGGCAGGGTTTATCTTGTTCGCATTCCCCGATCCTCAGTCAACGAGTGAATTCGTCTTGACGAACTGAGGTGGCGCGATGAGCTTTATTCCCTCCTTCCCTGGCGTATATCTTCGTGAAATCCCCAGCGGCTCGCGCAGCATTGTCGGCGCGTCGACTTCGGTTGCCGCCTTTATCGGGCGCTTTGCTCGCGGGCCGATCGACACACCCGTCCGGATGTTTTCGATGGCAGATTTCGAAAGCAACTTCGGCGGCGTCGATGGCGGTCCGGCCAGCTTTGCCGTTTCGCAGTTCTTCCTCAATGGCGGCGGCAAGGCCTATGCGGTGCGCGCCGACAACGGCGCCGCGCCCGCTTCGGTGACCATGCGCGGACAGACCGGATCGACTGCAATGCTGCGCGCCACTGCAGGAAGCGTGATTAACACGGTCCTCACGCCCAATCCCGGAACCTGGGGCAACGCGCTGCGGCTCGATGTCGATTATCGCACGTCGGACCCGGCCAACCTGTTCAATCTGGTGGTCAGCGAAGTCCGTATCAAGGACGGAATTTCCCAGGCAGTTCGAACCGAGGTGTTCCGCAATCTGAGCATGGCCGCCGCTGCAAACAATGCCATCGCGGTGGTCAACGACGGGTCTGCGCAGATCATGCTCGACCAGGGGGGGCCAACCGACCTGCCGCAACCGGATCGCACTCCGGTGATCTTTCGGCACTCAACCTCACCACGGTGAACGTTGCGGCAGGCAACATCACGGTCGACTTGGGAACCGGCGCGCAAACGGTACCGCTTCCGGCTGTCGCCAATCCACCCAGCCTCGCGACGGTCGCTGCAATTCTCGAAAACGCGATCCGCACTGCCCTGCCGGCGGACCGCCTGTTCGCGCAGGCGACTGTCACGCTCGAATTCGACGGAACTCGCCTGCGGGTCGCGCCGGGCCGCAATTCGCCCGACTACACTCCGACGACGATCGTTGCGATCGCCGACACAGGGGGCGGAACTTTTGCGAATACCTTCCAGCAAGAATGTTAGTTAGACTAACAACGAAGACATTGTGGCGCCAACTCACGACTGTGGCGAAGCATTTCGTGATAAATGGTCGTCGATCGGGTAATACAGGATCGCTACCAGTCGATGTTGGGCGGTCTTTCCCAAACACGACTTGGAAGTTATCAAATCTCAGGCGGGTGGAGCTGCGGATGTCTCGACGCGTACCACGGCCAGGTCACGATGACATGATCGGGAGCGCACCCGCGTTCCAGATGGCCATGCGGCTGCTCGATCGCTTTGCCACCTGCGACGCGACCGTTCTCATCGAGGGGGAGACCGGTACCGGCAAGGAGCTGGCAGCGCGACGCATCCATTATCGCGGCGCTCGCGCCGATGGCCCGTTCATACCTGTCAATTGCGGCGCCATTCCCGAACAGCTCGTTGAAAGCGAGCTGTTCGGCCACCGCCGCGGTGCGTTCACTGATGCGAAGGAAGCCGCGGCCGGGATACTGGCCTTGGCCGAGGGCGGAACGCTGTTCCTCGACGAGGTCGATTCGCTTTGCACCAAGGCGCAGATCTCGCTGCTGCGCTTCCTTCAGGAACGCACGATCCGCCGGATCGGCGAGGCAGCCGAGCGCCACGTCAACGTCCGCCTCGTCGCCGCCTGCAACTGCGATCTCGAAGCATTGGCGCGGCGCGGACTATTCCGCATGGACCTGTTCTATCGCCTCAACATCATGCACATCCTGCTGCCGCCACTGCGCGAGCGCCGCAACGACATCGCGATGCTCGCCGACCATTTCCTGCGCGTGCTGGTGAACCGATATGGCGCAGGGCCAAGCCGGCTCGACCAGGAATCGGCGAACTGGCTCGCCGTCCAGCCCTGGCCCGGTAACGTCCGACAGCTGCAGAACTTCCTCGAGCGAGAATTCCTGCTGGCCGAGCAGCAGATGGTGCTGCGGATTTCGGCGCTCATGCCCACGGGCGAGTGCCCATTAGGCATTCTCGAAAGCGACGAGCGCTGGAACTATGCGCGCGCCAAGGCGCACCTGCTCGAAACCTTCAACCGCGACTATCTGGGCAATCTGATGCGCAGTTCGGGCGGCAACATCTCGCTGGCCGCGCGCAAGTCCGGCAAGGAGCGGCGAGACCTTGGTCGCATGCTGCGCAAGTACCGGATCGAAGCTGAATTGTTCCGGGACAGCCACTCACAGAACTGAGCCGACGAAGGCCCCGGGATCCTGCCCGGCGGCATCGTGCGCCGGCGGGTGGGCGGAAAATCCCCCGGCGAAGGCATCCGGCTCCCCGGCGACGATTTCCCACATTTGCGTGGTTCCAGTCGTTTGTGGGTGGGCGTGAAATCCCCCACGCTGTAAATATAATCTGTTGAATCATAACATTTCCTTAATCTGGCACGCTCCCTGCAAAGCAATGCGCACGTCCCCTGCGGCAGCGAAGGCGAACGATGCGCACCGATCCTGGTTCACGCACGACAGATCATTCCGGCGAACGCGGCCGCGTCGCCGGGCGGGCCGCCGACTGATGTTCACCGCGCTCTACAGTTGCAGCCAGACGCTGGCGAACTACCTTACGGCGCGGCTGGCGAGCGTGGCGGGGCTGGGCTTCGGCAGCGGCGGCGTGCGACAGGTCTCGTTGCTGTCGCCCGAGGCCATGCGCACCGAGCTGAAGGTCGAGGGGCTGTCGGTCTGGCTCTACCGCGTCGATCGCGACGACATGCGGCTCAACCAGCCCGACCTGCGCATCTCCGCGACCGAGGTCCGCCGGCCGCCGCTGCCGCTGCGGCTGCACTACCTGATGACGCCGGTGACCTTCAACGGCGCCACGGGCGGCTCCCCCCAGATCGAGCAGACCATCCTTGGGCGCGTGCTGCAGGCGCTGCACAGCCGGCCGATCCTGCAGGGGACCGATCTCGACGGCACCGACCTCGAAGGCTCGGAGGCGGAATTCCATGCGCGGATCGAGGCCCTGGCGCTCGACGACGTCTCGCGCGTGTGGGAGGCGCTCGAAGGCGGGTTCAAGCTCTGCGTCCCTTACGAGGTCTCGCTGGCCAACATCGCGCCCGATCTCGATCCGCTGCGCGTCGCGCCGGTCTCGCTGCTGCTGCCCGAAACCGCACTGGTCGTCGGAGACGGAGCATGAGCCGGCGCACGGTCGATCTCGACGGGGTGGCCATCACGGTCTCGCCGCTGGAAGCCCCCCGGACCGGACTGCGGCAGGTCGCGATCATGGCGATCGAGGTGATCGACGGCACGACGGGCCGCCGGCCGCTCGCGCCGATCTCGGCGGCGATCATCGAGCCGGCGACGGGGTGCCGCCTGCATGGCCCCGACAATGGCCTGGTCGGCATCACGGGGCGGCCGGCCAAGGTTTTCGCGACGGCCTTTCCCAATCCCGCAAGGATCGCCGTGCGCATCGCCGCGCCGGGTTTCGTGACGCGGATCGTGACCGTGGACTTCGCGGTCCAGGCCCGCACGCTGACCGCCGCGCCGGCCGGTACGGTGCTGACGCTCAGCAGCGCCGCGGGGCTCGGCGCCGGATCGCGGCTGCTGGTGGCGATGCCCGACAGCGCGATCATGGAGATCGGCACGGTGGCGACGCCCGGGCCGGGCATCGGCCAGGTGACGCTGCTGCAGCCGCTCTCGGCCTCCTATCCGGCCGGTGCGCCGGTCCAGCCGCTGCCGCACGACCAGCGGATCGAGCTGACGCCCATGGCCGTGATGCTGGCCGGGCGCGTCACCCGGCTCGTCGCCGGCGCGCCGGTGCCGATCGTCGGCGGCGCGGTCACCCTGGCCAAGCTCTGGCGCCAGGCACCGCCGGCCGGCGTCAGCGTGCCGCCCGAACCGCCGGTGCCGGGGGTGCCGCCGCCGCCGACCTTCCCCGCGCCGATCCTGGCGATCCATCCGCCACTCTATGCCGACGTGCCGGCGGGCGCGCTGATGGAGATCGAGGATCGCCCGCTCGACGGCGCTTTCGTCGCGAAGCGACTGCATACCGATACCGCCGCCGACAGCGAACGCCTGGCGATGAGCGACTGGCAGACGATCGCAGTCGGCGACGTGCTGGCGATCGACGATGACGACGACGACCGCCGCGAGCTGTTCGAGGTGACCAGCCTGCCGCCGCCGGGCAGTTCCACGGCCAGTCCGGGCCTGATCGGGCTCGATCGACCCACGGCCATGGCGCACCGTGCCGGCTGCCCCGTGCGGCGGCTCGGCGCGCCGAGCGGGGCGGCGAGCGTCGCGCTCAACTATCCGGGCGCGGCGGGCGATACGACCCTGCTGCTCGACACCACGGGCCTTGCCGGGGGGCACCAGATCCGCATCGTCGATCCGGGGCCGCCCGCGCATTCATATCACCGCATGGCGCTCTACGACGCGGTCACCGATGCCGACGGCTACTTCCGCCTGCCGCCGCTGACCCGCACCGGCCGCATCGAGCTCCACGCGCAGAACGGCACCGCGACGCTGACCGCCGATCACGAGCTCGTCCCCGATTACCGCCTGCCCATCAACCAGCACGACATGATCGTCGGCTAGCCAAGGAAAGCGTCGATGCCCGAATACCTCGCGCCTGACGTCTATATCGAGGAAGTCGATACCGGGTCGAAGCCGATCGAAGGCGTATCGACGAGCACCTGCGGCTTCATCGGCGTCACTGAACGCGGCCCGGCGAACGTGCCGATCATGGTGACCAGCGCCGGCGAATACCAGCGCTGGTTCGGCCAATCGCTGAACGCCCTGACTTACGGCACCCACCGCTTCCTGCCGCATGCGGTCGACGGGTTCTTCACCAATGGCGGCAAGCGCCTGTTCGTGGTGCGCGTGCTCAACCAGGGGACGGCGGCTTTCGCCGATACCGACCTCTATCTGCAGGAACCGTCGACAGCGAGCGCGATCCTGCTCGCCCCGGCGCTCGCGGGGGCCACGAATGCGCTGATCTCCGGCCCGCTGCCGCTGCTGGCCCCGGGCGAGGCCGTGCGGATCGGCGACGGCAGCGACAGCGAATATCGCGACACCACGGGCGCCACCGCGCCCGATTCCAATTTCCTGTCGCTCAGCATGCCGCTGCAGTTCGGCCACGGCGTCCCGACGGCGATCGATCATTGCAGCGCCTTCCCCGCCGCCCCGCCGACGACCGGACTGCTGGAAACGACTACCGCCGCCGGCGCCACGACCCTGTCGCTGATCGTCATGTCCGGCGCCCTGCCTGCCGCGGGCCCGCTCGTGGCGATGGTCAACAGCCCGCTCGGCGCGAACAACCAGGAACTGATCTACATCTCCAGCTTCGTCGAGGATCTGGCATCGTCGACCTGCATCCTGACATTGAGCGCGCCGCTCCAGGCCAGGCACGATGCGGCCGAAACGGTGGGCATTCACACCGATCCCGGCATTTTCGGCCCCGGCGTCACGCTGAGCCAGCCGGTTCAGGCCGGCACCTCGATCCTGCGGATTGGGACCGCGGGCTTTCCTGCCGGCAACCTCGTCCGGATCATCGATGCCACGCCCGGCAATCCGCACAGCGAGCTGCGCTATATCGGCGCGCTGACCGATGTCGTTCTCGAGACGGGGGCCTATGCCGACTATGCGGCCGGCACGCGCTTCGACCATGCCGTGGCATCGGACACCGCTGGCGCGGCCACGGTCATTCTCGACGCCCCGGTCCAGGCGGGCCAGACCACGATCACCGTCTCCGACCGCCAGGACATCGCCGAGGGCGGCTATATCCGGATCGGCCAGGCGACCGATGCCACCGTGGAATATATCCGCGTGCGTTCCAAGCCCAATCCGGGCCCGGCCGCGACGATCGATCCCGGGCGGCTGGTCCTGGCGACGCCGCTCGCCGCGCCGCATGGCGGTGCCACCGTGCTCAGCCGCACGATCGTGACGCCGCAGACGCTGACCGCCACGCCCGATTTCGGCACGCTGGTGATGGCCGCCGGCGCCGGCGCGACCACGCTGATGCTGAGCAACGCGCTGGCCACGCCCTTCACCGGCCCGGACATCCTGCGCATCACAACCACAGCTGGCGACGAATTCCTGCATCACGTGACTGCGGCGACGGCGACGATCACGCCGCACCTGCTCAATCTGGTGACGCCGCTGCGCGCGCCGCACGACCCCGGCAGCGGCGCGCTGGTGCGCACGGCGCTGCTGGAAGTCCGCGCGCTCGATCAGGGCGAGTGGGGCGACCGGCTGCGTGTCGCCGCCGCGACCGATCCCGTGCGGCTCGTCCGCAGCGCGATCCGTGCGGTCGTCGATCCCTCGCATATCAAGCTCGATTCCCCGTCGGGCGTCGAGCCAGGCACGATCCTGACCGTGCTCGACCCGGCCGGCGCGGCGATCGGCGCGCCGATGAAGGTGATCGCGATCGATCGCCGCAACGACAACGTCATCACCCTGGCCACGCCGATCGGCGTGCCCCCGCCGATCGGCACGCCGATCGGCTCGATCGAGTTCCGCCTCGACGTCTACCTGATGCGCCAGCCCGATCCGGCGACGCCGACGCGCAACGCCCAGGTGCTCGACGCGGAAAGCTTCCGCACGCTGTCGCTCGATCCGCGCCATAGCCGCTATGTCCACAAAATCATCGGCACGACCTGGCCGGTTCCCTCGCCGAGCTGGCTCGATGACGACGGGCAGCCGCTGCGCCTGGTCGACAACCGCTCGCTGGGCGCGTCGCAATATGTCCGTGTGCGCGACCTGGGCGCGACGGTGGCGATCCGCGAAGGCATCCGCCTCGCTCCCGAGCTGCTCACCGATACGCTGCCCGACGGCCGCGTGGTGCCGGCACGGCTGGCGCTGACCAATGGCGACGACCAGATCGGCACGATCGGCGATCCCACCTATATCGGCATCGACGCCGCCGAGCCGCGCGACCGCACGGGCCTGAACGCGCTGGCCAACGTCAACGAGATCAGCGTCGTCGCGGCGCCCGGCCGGGTCGGCGCGACAATCCAGGGCGCGCTCGTCAGCCACTGCGAGCTGATGCGCTATCGCTTCGCCGTGCTCGACGGGCCGGCGCCGCCGGGCGACACGATCCGCGACGTCCAGGACCTGCGCCAGCAGTTCGATACGAAACTGGCCGCGCTCTACCACCCGTGGCTGGTTATCCCCGATCCCTATCCGCTGAGCGCCGCCGCGCCCGGCGACTATCCGGTGCCGCCGTCGGGCCACGTCGCGGGCATCTATGCGCGCACCGACGTGGACCGCGGCGTGCACAAGGCGCCGGCCAACGAGGTGGTCCGCGGCATCACCGGACTGACCCGCACGCTGAACAAGGCTCAGCAGGACATCCTCAATCCCTATCCGATGAACGTGAACGTGATCCGCGACTTCCGCACCAACAACCGGGGCCTGCGCGTCTACGGCGGGCGCTGCATCACCAGCGAAAGCGACTGGAAATACGTCAACGTCCGCCGGCTGGTGATCTTCATCGAGGCCTCGCTCGACATCGGGCTGCAATGGGTGGTGTTCGAGCCCAATGCCGAGCCGCTGTGGGCGCGGGTGCGCCGCTCGATCGTCAACTTCCTCACCCAGGTCTGGCGCAACGGTGCGCTCGAAGGGAAGAAGCCCGAGGAGGCCTTCTTCGTGAAGTGCGACCGCACGACGATGACGCAGATCGACATCGACCAGGGCCGGCTAATCTGCCTGGTCGGCGTCGCCCCCGTCAAACCTGCCGAATATGTGATCGTGCGCCTGGGCTTGTGGACCGCCCAGGCCGACCAGCAGTGACGGAGGCCAGCCGATGACCGACAGACGCAACGATCCGATCCGCTCGTTCAACTTCGAGCTGGAGATCGACGACATCCCGCGCGGCGCCTTTTCCGACGTGACCGGGCTGGTCAGCGAGGTGCAGGTCGCCGAATACCGCGACGGCAATGACCGGCAGCTCCACACGCGCCGGCTGGCAGGCCTCGTAAAGGCCTCGAACCTGACGCTGAAGCGCGGCGTCACGCCCGACGATTCGCTGTGGCAGTGGTATCTCAACATCCTCAACGGCGTGGCCGATCGCCGCAACGTGACGATCACCCTGCTGGACGAGGCGCGCACGCCGAAGATCCGCTGGCACGCCGAGCAGTGCTGGATCTGCAAGATCGAAGGGCCGGCGCTGAAGGCCGCGGGCAACGAAGTGGCGATGGAATCGGTGGAGATAGTCCACGAGGGCATCGTGATGGAGCTGGCCTGACGCCATGGCCCGCTACGAGACCCCCGGCGCCTATATCGAGCGCGAGGACCGGGCGCAGGGCGGCGTCGCCCGGCTGCGCACCGACGTCGCGGCTTTCGTCGGCATCGCCGAGCGGGGGCCGTGCCGGCGCGCCGTGGCGATCGATAGCTGGAAACAGTTCCAGGCGATCTTCGGCGGCGCCTTCGTCCACGGCTACCTGGCCTATGTGGTGCGCGCCTTCTTCGAGAACGGCGGGCGGCGCTGCTGGGTAGTGCGGGTCGAGAGCGAAGCGGCGGCGACGGCGTCGCGGGCCCTGCCGGCGGCGGGCGGCACGGTGCCCGTCTGGCGCGTGGAGGCGAATTCCAGCGGCGCCTGGGGCAATGCGCTGTCATTCCGCCTAACCGAGACGCGCCGCGTCAGCCGGCGCTGGCGCTTGGCGACGAGCGGGACGGCGGTGCTGGATTCGGTCGCCGGCCTGCAGCGGTGCGATACGGTCGAGCTGCTCCAGGACGTCGGCGGCACGGTCAGCCGCGAGCTGCGCGTGCTTTCGGCGGTCGATCCTGACGGCACCGTCGCCTGGGACATCCCGCTGACGACCATCGACCCGACGCGCCCGGCGCGGGTCGAGACGATCGGCTATCAGCTCCAGCTCCTGCGTGCCGGGCGGCTCTGGCAGGTCTATGCCGACCTTGCGCCGCATCCCGGCCATCCGGACTACGGCCCGCGCAGGGTTTCGGGCCTCGGGCCGCTGTTCGCGCCCGATCCTACGCGGATGGATCCGGCGCCCGGGCGCGCAAGCACCGCCGATCTCGTCATCCTGGGAACCCGGCTGCGCACCCAGGCGGCGCCGCAACCGATCCGGCTGATCGAGTGCCGCGACGCCTTCCCGCCGCTGCGCCTCGCTGCGCCCGATGCCGACCAGGGGCTGGCGGGCGGCGGCGACGCGCTGGCGGCCCTGACTCCGCAGGATTTCATTGGCATCGATGATCCGGCCGAAGACAGCGCCGCGCTGCTCGCCGACCACCGGCGCGGCATCGCCGCACTAGCCGAGATCGACGAGATCTCGCTGGCCGCCGTTCCCGACATTCATATCCAGCCCCGCCAGGTGTTCTACGATCCGCCGCCGCCCTGCGTGCCGAACCCCTGCCTCCCCGGCGCGGGTGCGACCCCGCCCAAGCCGGTCGTGATCACGCAGGACGGCCCGCCAATGTTCCGGCCCGGCGCGGTGCTGCGCGTGCTGCAGGCGCTGGTCACCCATTGCGAGCAGCAGGGCGACCGCGTCGCGCTGATCGACCCCCCTTTCGCCGCGGCGACCGACGCGCGGCTCGGGCTCGCGGCGATCCGCGACGTTCGCCGCCAGTTCGACAGCAGCTATGCGGCGCTCTATTTTCCCTGGCTGGAGACGCCCGACCCTCTGCCCGGCGCCCGCTCGCCGATCCTGCCGATCCCGCCCTGCGGCCACGTCGCCGGGCAGATCGCCGCGTCCGACCTGCGCATCGGCGTGCACAAGGCGCCGGCCAACAGCCCGCTGCTGCTGGTCGAGCAGGCCACCTTCGCGATCGACGAGATCGAGCACGGCGTGCTCAACGACCAAGGCATCAACGCGATCCGGGCCATGCCAGGGCGCGGCCTGCGCATCATGGGCGCGCGCCTGGTCAGCAGCGATCCCGACTGGCGCTTCCTCAACGTGCGGCGGCTGATCCTGATGGTCGAACGCTCGCTCGAGGCGGCGCTGCAGTGGGCGGTGTTCGAGGGGAACGATTGGCTGACTCGCGCCAAGCTGCAGATCGGCATCGACAGCTTCCTGCGCGAGCTGTGGTCGCGCGGCGCGCTGATGGGCGCCACCGCCGAGGCCGCCTTCTTCGTCCGCTGCAGCGAGGCGAACAACGGGGACGCGGCCCGTGCCCGCGGCGAACTGCTCGTCGAGATCGGCGTGGCCGCCTCGGTCCCGTTCGAATTCGTCGTGCTACGGATCGGTCGCAGCGCCAATGGCTTCGCCTTCGCCGAAGCCGACGCGAAGATGGTGGCCTGACATGGGATTACTCGAAGACACCGCGCTGCGCAGCGACCCGATGCTCCAGCACAATTTCCTGGTCAGCCTAATCGACACGTCGAGCCTGCTGGCGACGGTCGGCTCGGCGCTGCTTTCGGGGCTGCTTGACGTCGCGCTCGGCGGCTTCTCGGAAGTCCAGGGGCTGGAGGCGACGATGAAGATCGATGACTACCAGGAGGGCGGCAACAACGGCACGACGCTGAAATTCCCTGGCCGGTTCAACTGGACGAATATCGTCCTCAAGCACGGGATTACCACGAACACTACGCTGTGGGAATGGACCCACGGCTTCGTCGAGGGGCGCGGCAAGAGGCGTGACGGGGTCATCGCGCTGCTCAACGAGATGAAGGTGCCGAATACCATCTGGTATTTCCGCCGCGGGCTGCCGCTCAAGTACACGGGGCCGCAGCTCAACGCGGCGCAGAACGGCGTGGCGATCGAGTCGGTCGAGATCGCGCACGAGGGCATCTATCAGGTTCCGCTGGTCGGCCTGCTGAGCGGCGGGGCCAGCGCCTTGAAAAGCGGCGATTTGGGCGGGCTGGCCGCGGGCGCGATTTCGGGCGGCGTGAACCTGGCGGGAGGCATCTGATGGACGTCTCGATCGGCACCCTCACCGCCAATGTCCGCGCCACGGGCGGCGCCGGATCGCTTTCGCCCGAGACGACCCAGGCGATCGTCGCGCTGGTGCTCGCCGCGCTCGACGATCGCAACCGGAGGGCAATGCAGGCGGCCAGCGACACGCAGATCGGCGGCGGCACCAAGCCCTGCGGCGGAGGGTCCGGCCAATGAGCACGCAGATCAGCAAGGCGGTCATTCGCGTCGAATGGTGCCAGGGCGCCGCGCAGGACATCGAGGTCCAGTACAACCCGACCGAGTACAGCCTCGACAAGGGCGTCACCTATGGCGAGGTCGCGATCCCGGGGCTCGACGCGCCGCTGCAGCAGTTCGTCCGCGGCAACGCCGAGAAGCTCACGCTCGACCTGTTCTTCGACACCACCGAGCACGGCATGGGCCACGGCGCCGTCAGCGTCACGACCGAGACCGACAAGATCTACCAGCTCATCAAGATCGAGCCCGAACGTCACGCACCGCCGATCCTGACCTTCGTCTGGAGCAACGGCTTTCCCGGCACCTCGATCGGCGGCGCCCCCGGCAGCCGGGCGGGCGCGGCGGGGACAGCGCTGAGCACCGCGGCCGACAGCGCCGCCGACCGCGCGCTTTCGGCGACGGGCAGCGCCGGCGCGGTCGCGGTGGCGGCAATCTCCGCCTCGATGGGCAATCAGGCGAAAGACGGCTTCCGCTGCGTGATGGAATCGATCAAGCAGAAGTTCACCCTGTTCTCTCCCGAGGGTATCCCGCTGCGCGCGACCCTGACGGTCTCGCTGCGCGAATACCGGCCGCTGGTCGAGCAGATCAGCCAGCTCAAGCCAGGCTCGCCCGACCGGACGCACAGCCACGTTCTTAGCGAGCGCGAGACGCTCGCAGCGGTGTCGCAACGGCACTACCAGCGCCCCGACGACTGGCGCGCCATCGCCACGCGCAACGGCATCACCGATCCGCGCCGTATCAACCCCGGACTGGCACTGACCGTGCCGCCGCTGACCTGAGGGGGGTGTCATGCCGATCATGACCCTTGCCCAGCAGGCCAAGGACTTCGCAGACTTTTACGTGCCGCGCTTCGAAGTCAGCGTGTCCGGCACGGCGCTGCCCACCTCGATCGTCCGGGACATCATCTCGGTCACCTACAAGGACAGCATCAAGGACGTCGACAGCTTCGAGCTGAGCGTGGGCAACTGGGATGCGGCGACGCGGATGTTCCGCTATCTGGAATCCGACGGCAAGGTGCCGCGCCCGCCCAACGCCGACGATCAACTGCGCTATCGCATGTTCCAGCCGGGGCCGCGCACGCTGTCGCTGAATCTCGGCTACGGCTCCAAGCTGGTGACGATGGCCAAGGGCGACGTATCGACCCTGGAGCCCACCTTCGGCCAGGGCGACGCCTGCACGCTGACCGTGCGCGTGCTCAATGTGTTGCACCGGCTGCGCGACAAGCAGCGCTCACAGCGCTGGTCCGACAAGCGCATCAGCGAGATCGCCAAGTCGATCAAGACGCTCAACGATCCCGCCACCCAGCAGAAGCTCGACGTGCGCATCAACGACGCCGCCCGGAAGCTGGAGAAGCCCTTCGCCTCGATCGCGCAGGAGAACCAGTACGACATCGATTTCCTGGTCCAGCGCGCCCAATTGGCGGGCTACGTCGTCTATATCGGCGAGGAGCCCAGCAAGGACGGCAAAACCAAGGAATTCCTCTACTTCGGCCCATCGGAGATGCGCGACGGCAAGCCGGTGGAAGGCGTCACCTACGAGCTCGAGTGGGGCCGCTCGCTCAACGACTTCAAGCCGATCCTCTCGGTCGCCAAGCAGGTCAAGTCGGTCGAGATCCGCTCGCACGATCGCGCCAAGGGCAAGGCGATCAAGGAAAAGGTCGAGCTCAAGGACCCGGCCATCGCGGTCAACCAGGACCTGGCCAGGTTGCTCGACCAGCCCGGCATGCCCGTGCGCGAGGAGGTGGTGGTCAACGAGCCGCAGTGCACGAGCGAGAGCGCCCGCACCCGCGCCCTGGCGATCATCGGCGACAAGCTGAAGGAGATGGTGACGGCGACGGGAAGCTGCGTCGGCCTGCCCGATCTGCGCGCGGGCCGGAAACTGGAGATCAAGGGCGTCGGCACGCTGTTCTCGGGCACCTATTTCGTCACCGAGACGACCCACACCTTCAATGCCTCGGGCTATATCACCCAGTTCACCGCCCGCCGCGAGCAGCCGAGCAAGGGGGGCGCGTCATGAGCCGCAAGCACGGGGTGGTGACCGCCTTCGTCAAGGAGATCGACGCCGGCCAGGGCCGCGTGCGCGTCAAGTACCGCGACATCGACGAGCAGCTCGACAGCGGCTGGGCCTATATCGCCAGCCCGATGGCCGGCAAGGGACGCGGCGCGCTGTTCATGCCCGAGCCCGAGGACGAGGTGCTCGTCGCCTTCGGGGACAGCGACTTCGACTATCCCTATGTCGTCGGCTTCCTGTGGAATGGCGCCCAGAAGTCGCCCGAGACCGATCACAACAATCGTGTCATCGTCACCCCCGGCGGCCACGAGCTGCGCTTCGAGGACAAGGGCAAGTCCCCGGCGGGGCGCGTGATCGTGAAATCGAGCGGCGGCCACAAGATCACGCTCGACGATGCGCCCGGCGCCGGGAAGATCACGATCGAGGCCAGCACCGGCGTGGTCACCGTCGAGCTGGCCAATGTTCCGCCGAGCGTGACGATCCGCAGCGGCGGCAACACTGTGATGATGGGCGTTGCGGGCATCAGTCTGAGTGCGGCCGCGCCGATGACGATCGCGGCCCCGGCGGTCTTCGTCAACAGTCCGCTCGTGACCTTCGCCGGCGTGGTCCAGTGCCAGTCGCTGATCGCACAAAGCGTCGTCAGCCCGCTCTACACGCCGGGCATCGGGAATCTCATCTGATGCTGACCGTCCCCGTCCCCACCCTGCCGATGGCGCCGCCCGTGCTGGAGAAGCCGGTCGAGATCGCGATGCCGGGCGCCTCGTTCCCCGATGGCGCGCCGGTGCTGGCCAGCCAGGCGACGATGGTCGGCTTGTTCGTGCTGCGCGGCGGCGATGTCTGGGACCAGGCGGGCGGGCAGTGGAAACCCGCGCCGCCCGACGCCGATCTGGCGGCGATGACACCGCTGCCCGCCCAGCCCGACGGCGCCGCCTGGAAGGCCATGCTGGTAGCGACGGGGATCAAGGACCAGCTCGGCGCCGACGTCTATGCCGAGGGTCCGGCCTACCAGCTCCGCGGCTTCGCCAAGGCCTGGCTCGACGGCAGCGAGACCGCGGGCCTGTCGGCGCCGACAGCGCCGTTCAGCTTCACCTCGACCGCCAAGGCCAAGCGCTTCAAGATCGCCTTCGACACCGACAACACCCCGCCCGAGCAGGCCACCGTGGTCCGGCTGCAACTGCGCGACGACGGCTTCGTCACCGCCGGCTTCCTGGAGATCCGCGCCAGCGGCCGCGAGGTGGAGCTGGCGAGCTGCGACGGCGCCGGCACGCCGCGAGCGAGAGTGCTGCTGCGGCCCGACGGCTCGATCCGGCTGATCCCCGGGGGCAGCCAGAGCGTCTACATCGACGGCGACCTGGAGGTTGAGCGGATCCACTACCAGCCGCTCGGCGGCGGCCCGAAGGTGTGGCTGTGAGCGCCGTGCCGATCGAGCCGCCCTTCCTGGGGCTGGGCTGGAAGTTTCCGCTGCAGGTGACGGCGCACGGCCGCATCGCCCAGGCGCGCGGCGAGCAGCGGATCGAGGATTCGCTGCTCCTCATCCTCGCCACCGCGCCCGGCGAACGGCCGATGCTGCCCGAGTTCGGCTGCGGCATCCACGACCTGGTCTTCGCGGCGAACAACAGCCGCACGATCGCGCTCGTCGCCCTGCTGGTCCGGCGGGCGCTGGTCCAGTTCGAGCCGCGCGTCGATGTGCTCGACGTCGCCGCGGAAAGCAGCGCCGAAGCGCCGAACCTGCTGCTGATCCGGATCAACTATCGCATCCGCGAGACCAACGCGATCGGCAACCTTGTCTATCCCTTCTACGTCACGGAGGGACGCTGATGTCGCTTAAGGATCACCTGCCGGCGATCGACGACCGCCGGTTCCCCGACATCATGGACGAGATCAAGGCCCGGATCGCGCGCTACACGCCCGAATGGCAGCCGGTCTGGAACGATTTCAACCATTCCGATCCGGGCATGATCCTGACCGAGACCGTCGCCTGGCTATCCGAGATGATGATCTACCGGATGAACCAGGTTCCGGAGCTCAACTACATCAGGTTCCTGGAGATGCTGGGCATCGAGCTGCGCGCCGCGCAGCCCGCCACTGTCGATGTGGCCTTTCCCGTCGCCGAGGACTGCCCGACTGCCTTCGTCGACGTGCCGCCGCGCACCCAGGTCTCGGCCATGGCCGACGACGACGGCCCGCCGATCGTGTTCGAGACTAACCGATCGCTGCGCGCCCTGACCGCGCAACTCCTCTCGATCCAGAGCTTCGACGGCGCCGCCCACGGCGATCACACCGCCGACAGCGACGCCCTCATCGGCTTCGCGCCGTTCGGCCCACTGGCCGGCGTGGGTTCCGCGCTGGTCCTCGGCTTCGGCTTTCCTAGTGCCTATCCGGGGCCGGCGGACATCTTTCCGGCTATTGTTTTCGAGGTAATGGCCTATGCCACGCCCCCGTCCGGCGCGGGCAGCTTCGTGAGCTGCGGGCTGCCAGCGAGCGCGGTTTACTCCTCGGCCAGGATCGTCTGGGAAGGCTGGAACGGCACCGGCTGGACGCCGATCGACGCACTGAAGGACGATACCGCCGCTTTCACCCGGACCGGCGCGATCACCCTGCGCACGCCCGCCGCCGGCACGCTGAAGCGCGACTACATGGGCGCCTATGTCGCGACCGGCGCGGGCACGCCTCCGCCGCTGTTCTGGCTGCGCGCACGCCTGACCAAGGCGCAGTACGAAACCCCGCCCATGCTGGTCACGGTGCGCAGCAACGTCGTGCCGGCGCTGCAGGCGCAGACCGTGCAAGGCGAGGTTCTGGGCGGCAGCGACGGCACGCGCAACCAGACCTGGACCTTCGCCAGCACCCCGGTGATCGCCGGCAGCGCGCAGGTTCGCATCGACCAGGGCCTGGGCGACGCGACCTGGACCGTCGCCGTCGACCTGCTCGACGCGGGAGCACAGGACACCGTGCTATCGCTCGATCCCGGCAGCGGGACGCTGCGCTGCGGCGACGGCATCCACGGCGCCGTGCCCGTGGCCAATCCGAACAACCCGGACGCCAACGTCGTCGCGATCGAATATCGCTATGGCGGCGGGGCGCGCGGCAACGTGCCGGCCGGCGCGGTCAACGCGCTGCTGAGCAGCATCGACCACATCGACGCCGGCAAGGTCGCCAACCCGTTCCCCGCGGTCGGCGGGCGCGACGAGGAACTGCTGGCCGCGGCGAAGGAGCGCGCCCGCCGCATGGTCCGTGCGCAATGCCGCGCGGTCACCGTCGCCGATTTCGAGGCCCTGGCCCAGCAGGCCGGTAACGTCGCGCGGACCAAGGCGCTGCCGCTCTACCACCCGCAGTTCCCCGGCATCCGCTTTCCCGGCGCGGTCAGCGTCATCATCGTGCCCAATGCCAAGCGGCAGGACGGCGTGCCCTTCGCGCCGGTCCCGTCCGACGGCCTGATGCGGACGGTCTGCGCCTATCTCGACGAGCGGCGGCTGCTGACGACCGAGCTGTTCGTGCTCGCGCCGAGCTATCACGCGATTTCCGCGACGGTCGACGTGATCGCCGATCCGGAAGCCGATTCCGCCGCGATCCGCCAAGGCGTGGAAAACGCGCTGACGATCTATTTCGACCCGCTGATCGGCGGCGATGCCGGCACGGGCTGGCCCTTCGGCGGCACGATCCACTATTCGAAGGTCTACCAGCGCATCTTCCAGGTCAGCGGGGTCGATACCGTCGCCTCGCTGGTCCTGACGCTCGACGGGGTCGAGCAGCCCGAATGCCGCGACGTGCCGATCCCGGCCAACGCGCTGCTGATGGCGCTCGAACAGGACGTCACGGTGCTGTTTCCGGACGAGGTGGCGGCATGAGCGACCTATCCCCCACCCAAACCCAGGCGCTGCACGTCGGGCCGGAAACGGCCCTGCCGCACGATCCGCTGGCGCTGGTGCTCTATGCGCGCCGCGGCGAGGATCCGGCCAAGGGCCTGGCCGCCGGCGCACTCGACGGGATCGAGATCGACAGCCCGCGCGGCGTGCTGACCCTGGCGCCGGGACCCAGCTTCGGGCGCAGCCTGACCGAGCCGAGCGGCAGCTTCGGCGGCCTGCGTCCGCCGCTCAACGTCGCGGTGACCGAGGGGAGCGACGTCTTCCTGGCGGACGGCGCGGCGAATGCGCTCTACCTGTTCGATCCCTGCGAATGCCGGTTCATGCCCGTGCCCTGCTTCGCCAGCCTGGCCGAGCTGCCGGGGCCATCCGGCTTCGTCCCCCTCGACCGCTTGCGCGGTCCCACCGGGCTCGCCGTCGCCGGAACGCGGCTGCTGATCGCCGATACCGGCAACCACCGCGTGGTGATCATGCGGATGGTCGGCGCCGTGCCCGCCGCCGCGCTGCGGCTGCCCAAGGCGACCGGGCGCCGCGCGGACTGGGCGCCCTATGCGATCGTTGTCGACGGGCAGCGGCGCATCTGGGTCAGCGACAGGCTGCACGGCCGGCTCGACCGCTTCGATCCGTCGGGACGCTGGGAAGCCGAGTTCACGACGCTCGGCGAAGTGGCGGAACTCGCCGTCGATTGTGCGGGCACGCTCTACGCCGTGCTGCGCGACGGGATGGCGCCGCGCGCGATTGCCCTGGTCGGCGGCGAGCCGGTGGCGGTGATCGATGCCCCCGACCGCCTGCCCTGCTTCCCCCACGCGCCGGTCCGCACCGATGCGCAGGGCCGGCTGCACCTGTGCTGCGCGGACGGTTCGGTCGCGATCTTCGATGGCCGCGGCGACCGCGTGTCGGACAAGGTCACGGCCGCGCTGCTGCCTTTCGTCAAGCGCGGCACCTATCTGTCGCGCGCGCTCGATTCGCACCGCCGCGGCTGCGTCTGGCACCGCGTGGCCCTGGCCGGCACGCTGCCCGAGCGCGGCGTGATCAAGGTGCAGACGACGACCAGCGACGTCGAGCTCAACGCCGCCGAACTCGACGACCTGCCGCCCGAGGCCTGGAACCGGCCGATCGCGCTGCGCAGCCTGGAGCGCGGCATCGGCGACGTGCTCGTCATGAGCCCGCCGGGCCGCTACCTGTGGCTGCGGCTGACTTTCGTCAGCGACGGCCACGCGAGCCCGCTGGTGTCGCACATCGTGGTCGAGTTCCCGCGCGTCTCGCTGCGCCGCTACCTGCCCGGCGTCTTCGGCATGGACCCATTGGCCGCCGACTTCACCGATCGCTTCACCGCGCTGTTCGACACCACGCTGCGATCGATCGAGCAGCGGATCGATACGGGCCACGAGCTATTCTCCACCAGCACCGCCCCGGCCGACAAGCCGCGCGACGCCGATACCGATTTCCTGTCCTGGCTGGCGAGCTGGGTCGGCGTCGTGCTGAACCGGCACTGGCCCGAGGCGGTGCGGCGGCGCATGCTGAAGGAAGCGGCATCGAGCTATACGCTGCGCGGCACAAGCTATGGCCTGTGGCGCCAGCTCGTTGTGTTCCTGGGGCTCGACCGCGACTGCGGCGATGCCTGCGCAAGCAAAAGCTGCCATCCGCCCAGGCCAAACTGCGCGCCCGATCCCTGCCCGCCCGACTGCTGCCGGCCCGTGCCGCCACCGCTGATCCTCGAGCATTTCCGGCTGCGGCGCTGGCTGTTCCTCGGCGCCGGGCGGCTCGGCGACGACGCGGTGCTGTGGGGCGACCGCATCGTCAACCGCAGCCGGTTGGACGGCAATGCGCGGCTCGGCCCGCTGCCCTGCCCGCTCGACGGCAAGCCGGCGACGCAGCTCGTCGCCACGCCCGATCCGCAGCGCGACCCGTTTCTGCGCGACGCGCACCGCGCGACGATCTTCGTGCCCGCCTGCGTCAAGACGCAGGACTGGCGCCGCCGCGGGCTGGAGCAACTGCTGCGTCAGGAGATGCCGGCCCACGTCGCCTGGGACATCGACTATGTCGCGCCGCGTTTCCGCGTCGGCGTCCAGGCCACGATCGGGCTCGACAGCGTGATCGCGCGGGTGCCGCAAGGCGTCCGCCTGGGAAACAACCGGCTCGGCCAGGGAACCGTCCTGCCCGCGCATCGCGGACGCCTGCCCACCGTGGGCAAGGACACGCGCGTCGGTCCGGCCATGCGGCTGATCTGAGGAGGCAGATGTGAGCAGCAATCATTCGACCGAGATCTGTGAGCCCTGCAGCTTCGAACCCTTCGTTCGGAACAATTACTTCACCGGCAAGATGATGGGCGCCGCGGAATTCATCGCAGAATCGCGCTATCACCAGGAGAAGCTGCGGCTTCACCAGGTGCGCCTGCACGGCTGGGGCGTGGTCTGCGGGCTTGACGTGGTCGAGCACGGCAGCGAGGCCTGCCGCATGCGCTATGTCATCGTCCGCCCCGGCTCGGCGATCGACTGCTGCGGCAACGACATCCTGGTGTCCGACGACGAGATCGTCGACCTGCTCGACTACAAGGCGGTGATCGACATCGGCCGCGAGACGACGCCGCGGCTGCACACGCTGGGCATCTGCGTGCGCTTCAGCGAATGCGCGGCCGAGACCGTGCCCGTGCTGTACGACGACTGCGGCTGCAACGACGACGGCTGCGCGCCTAACCGCATCCTCGAAAGCTATGCCTTCGACGTCGTGGTTGATCCGCCGCTGGGCGAGAACCCGAAGCTTTCGCCGGGCGACGTCAGCGGCGGCGCCTTCATTCGCCCTGCCACTGCGAGCCTGACCGGCCCGACGCCGCGGCTCGGCGTGGCGGCGCTGGCGGCGGGCAAGCTCCATGCGCTCGATCCGACGCATCCGCAGGCGCTGGTCAGCTACGACCTCGCGACGCGCCATACCCATTCGTTCGATCTCGGCGCCACGGCCTATGACCTGGCCGCGAGCGGCGATCGGCTGTTCGTCGCCACCGCGGCGCAATCGGGCGGCTCGGCGCCGCTGATCCAGGTGTTCAGCCCGGGCGTCGCCGCGCCCAAGCTCGTCGATACGGGCCTGGCGGCGGGGACGGTGATCCAGATCGCCGCGGGCGCCGCAGCGGGCAGCGACGCGGTTGTCTATGTTCCGGGGTCCGCCGGCGGCGATGTCCTGGCCTTCGCCGACGACACCCTCGGCGGCCTGACACTGCCGCCCACGACGCTCGGCACGATCGGCGCCGGCCTCGCCGGCTTCGTGCTCAGCCCCGACGGCAAGCTGGCCTGCGCGACCGACGGCAACAGCGTAACGCTCGCCACGCTCGCTCCGTTCGCCGCCGCGCCGCTCGGCGTCGTGCCCACGGGCACCAAGATCGGCAGCATGGCCTTCACCACCGACGGCAAGCTGCTTGCCGTCGCCGATCCCGTCGCCGCCGTGCTGCACCTGTTCGATCCCGCCGGAGCCGGCGCCTACAAGTGCAAGGTGCCGCTTGACCACGCGCCCGCACTGGTCGCGGCCGGTCCCGGCGGGCTGATTCACGTGATCGAGGAGCAGGGCGGCGTCGCCTATCTGCAGACGATCGACACCGCCCCGGTCGCGACCGGCCAGCCTTCGCTCGTCGCCGCGGCCCGGCTGATCGACGGGACCGACGAGCGGCTCGTCATTTTCGGCAAGGCCGGGCAGGTCGGCGTCGCCGCGCATTTCGACGATGCCGCGGTCCCCTGCGAGGACCTGATCTGGCACCAGACCTGCTGCAGTTGCGGCTCGGGCAACTGCGTGATCCTCGCGACGATCCACGGCTATACGGCCAATGCCGCGGTGCTCGACGCCGACGAGACCACGGTGCCCGCCGGCCCCGTCGCGCGGATCGACAACCGCGATGGCCGCAAGGTGCTGGCGAGCACCGCAACCCTGCAAGCCTGGCTCGAATGCCTTGAGCTGCAAGGCAAGATCGGCCGCGACGGTGTTGATGGCGGCCCGGGCGCACCAGGCCTCGGGCTCAACGCCAAGCTGCCCAAGATCATCGACGTGAGCTGGCTGTTCGAGCAACCGGTGGACGTTGGCGAGTTCGCCGAGGCCAACATTCAGCTTAGCCGAGTGATCGCAGCTGGTGGCGATGCAATCGCGGAAGTCAAGAAGCTCATCGAAAACCGCGCGCCGTTGCTGATGCTCTACTTCGACCAGAAGATGGCGGGGATAACGCGCCAGACGCTGGGTGTCTCGATCTCCGCGCCGCTGCCGATCGAGCGGCGCGGTGGCTACGACATGGGCATCTATGACCCCACCGACCTGCGTCCCTATGGCGATATCATCGAGATCGACGGCGCGATGGGCACTCCGCACACTCCCGATACGGCGAACTACGCCGTATGCTTCGTGCCGCGTGAAGCCTTCTTCCTCGCACCCGATGACGGGGGCATTTCGCCTTACTGGAAGACGGTGCTGGAGCGCTCCTCGCTCTCCGAAAAGACGCGGAAGCAGACGGAGACCCCGCTGCTGAGGGTCTGGCTAAAGGGCGATTTCGTCGTCGCGGCGTCGGGGCCGTTCGAGGGCAGCATCCTCGATGCCGACAATATTGGCGGCGTCGTCGGCGTCGGATCGCGCCCGGCCTTCGCTCCGCTGAAGGGTCCCTCGGGCAACTATGCCCAGGGCGGCCTGTTCGAGAGCTGGTTCTGGCTCACCGGACACAACGCGCCTGGCCGCGATTTCCGCCGCATCATCAACGAGGCGTCGGTCGACGACCTGATCGCGCTGCCCGGCATCGGCCGGCCGCTGGCGATACGGATCGACCGCGCCCGCGCGGCCGGACCGATCCGCGACCTCGACGATCTCGCCGGCCGCATCCGGCTGACCGCCGCCGAGCGCAGCAGGCTGGCGAGCCTGTTCGAGCCCGAATGACCTGACGCCGAGAGACCCAAGGAGCCCGCGATGGCAAGCTCGTTCACGACCACCGGCCGCATCCTCGGCCTCAGCCGCACGGCACCGACTCCCGCGCCGCGGGCGCCCGACTGCGACTGCCCGCCGCCCTGCCCGGCTTGCGGCCTACTCGAATGCCTGTGCCGGCCGCGGTTCTTTCCCGGGATGCTGCTCGACGACGACGACCTCACGCGGCTCGAGAACTACATCGTCGCCAAGAACCGGCTGCACAACCGCTACCTCCACGGCACCGGCGTGGTCTGCGGGCTGGAGGTCGTCTGCGATCGCTGCGCGTCGGGCGACGTCATCGTCCACCCCGGCTATGCGATCTCGCCCTGCGGCGACGACATCATTGTCTGCCACGACGCCTCGGTCAACATCTGCGACCTGATCAACCGCTGCCGCCCGCGCGACCCCTGCGATCCGCACGGCTTCGCGCCGCCGCGCGACTGCAAGGAAGGCATCCAGCGCTGGGTGCTGTCGATCTGCTACGAGGAGCATCCGTCGCGCGGGGTCAAGCCGATGGTCAGCGAGCCCTGTGGCTGCAGCGGTTCCTGCGGCTGCGGCGGCCAGTGCGGCGGGTCCTGCGGCTGCGGCGGCGGTGGCAAGGCCGCGCCCAAGCCCGCAGAGCGCAAGCCGACGCCGGCTTCGGTCGCCAAGTACAACCCGCAATGCGAGCCGACGCTGACCTGCGAGGGCTTCACATTCGCCGCCACCAAGTACCTGCCGCCGAGCGACAAGCCCGATGATCGCTACGGCGTCGTCGGCCTGATCCAGTCGAAGGCCAAGCAGTTCGGCCCGCTGCTCACGCGCCTGCTGCACTGCCTGATCCAGTACGAAGAGGTCCACGCCAAGAGCCTGATGCCGACCGGCCAGCCCACGCAGGTCGAGATCGCGACCGCCTATGGCACTTATGTCGACGCGCTGCAGGCCTTCGTCGAGGCCCACGCCACGCACCGCTGCGACCTGCTGCGCCGCCTGACCTGCATCGATCGGCCGAAGTACACGATCGCGGGCTCCGCCAACTGGGCGGTCGACAACCGGGACGCGGCCAGCGATGCCGGCCTGTCCGAGCGCGACTGGAAGGAACGCTACGCGGTGCTCGAAGAGCTGCTGCGCGAGACGCTGCGCGACTGCTTCTGCTCGGCGCTGCTGCCGCCGTGTCCCATGCCGCAACCGACGAACTGCGTGCCGCTGGCCGTGGTGACGATCAACGCCGACACCTGCGAGGTCCTGGAGATCTGCAACTGGTCGGCGCGCAAGTTTCTCGTGACCGTGCCGACGCTCGCCTACTGGACCAGCTTCATCAATTGGGGCGCGCTGCAGGAGGGCATCGCCAAGCTGTGCTGCGGCACGATGGACCCGCGGCTGTGGGGGGCGCTGATCGGCACCCTCAGCAAGAGCGTCCAGGCCAATGCTCCGGCGATGCCGGGTAACGCCGCTTTCGCGGCGGCGGCGGCGCCCACCGCGCCGGTACCCTCGACGCTCGACGGACTGTTCGCGCTGGTGGGCCAGGCGACCCGGCCCGACGGCATGGCCCACATGCTCGCCGCCGCCGGATCGTCGGACAGCGACGTCGCCGATCTCAAGGCGGCCGTGGCCGCGCTGCAGAGGCAGGTCGAGACGCAGCAAGCCGAAATCGAGCGGCTCGCCAGGCAGCACTGAACCCGGAGGCCGAGATGATCAGCCAAGACCAGCGACCACACTTCTACGAAGGCCAGTACCTCGGCGCGGACGATCTCAACGCGATCGTCGACAACGCGGCCGAGCTGGCCGCGCGCCACCAGCTCGCCGCCCACGGATGGGGCATCTCGACGGGCCTGACGCTGGTCGAGCGCGCGACGCCGGGGCCGGCGAGGCGCGTAAGCGTGTTCCTGACGCCGGGCGTCGCGGCCGACGGCTTCGGCCGCCAGCTGACCGTGCTGGCCCCCGCGGCGCTGCCCGAAGCGCTGTTCGCCGGCATCGCCTATGCCGCCGACCTTGACGATTCCGCCGCCAACAATGGCACGCCGCGCGGGCGGGCGGTTAAGGTCTGGCTGGTCTACGACGAACAGCCCAACCGCGCGCCCGAACCGGGCTTCGAGAGCTGCGACGACGGCGGCGGCTTCGCCCGCCTCCAACGCGGCGCGCGGTTCGTCATCGGCGACCAGCCCAGCGCGCACCGCGTGTCGCTGGCGGGGCGCATGATCGACGCCGCGACGGCGCTGCAGGGGACTTTCGATCCGCAGGCGCCGCTGCTGGCCGACGAGAGCGTGCCGCAGCAGATGCTGCCGCTCGGCGATCCGACGCGGCCCTGGCCGGTGCCGATCGGCATCGTGCGCTGGGTGGCAAGCCGATCCGGCGAAGGCTATTTCGTCTCGCGCGACGTCGACCCGCAGGCCGGCCTGCCCGATGCGATCCGACGCTTCCGGCGCTATACCGGGGCGGTCGCCGCGACGATCCAGGCCCCCGACGGCGCGATCGTCCTGCGCGACCGGCTGGCGCCGCCGGTCACCGGCGCTTTCGGCAGCATGCTCCAGTCCTCGACCGATCTCGTCTGGGTCGAAGGCAATCTCCGCACGATCGGCGACGCGCGGCTGGCGGGCGGCGCGCTGCGGTTCGGCAATGCCCAGGGCGACGATCTCGGCACGCCGCTGTCGATAGAGCGCTTCGGTGACGCAGGCCAAGGCGGCAGGGCGCTGCGCGTCGTCGTCGGCGACGCCGATCCGTACAGCCGCTTCGCCGTCTGCGCTGTCCCCTACGATCCCGATCCGGCCAAACGAGTGCCGGTCGAGCGGTTCGCCGTCCTCGCCAACGGCAACGTCGGCATCGCCACCGCGGCGCCGGCGCAGCGGCTGCACGTCCTTGGCGAGCGCATCCGGCTGGAGAACGCGGGCAAGATCGTCGACATCGTCGCGACGGGCACCCGGACCGGGATCGAAGCCGCGCAGGGCGACATGAAGCTGAGCGCCGCCAGGCCGCACAGTCTGCTGCTCAATGCCGAGGCGGGCGACGGCAATGTCGGCATCGGCACGGCCAGCCCGGGCGCCGGCTACAAGCTCGACGTGCGCGCGCGGCAGATCAAGCTCGGGCTCGAGGAAGCCGGCGGCGGCCAACTCGTGCTCGAAGGCATTCGCGACGCAGTGGCGCTTTCGGCGCTCAACGCTGCGGGGGATGCCAGCGCGAGCGCGATCACGATCGGCGGCCAGGGCACGCAGCCGGTCGCATTCCTGCGGATGAACGCCCGCTCGGTGCGCGCGACCGGCGACGAGCTCGTGCTGCAGGACGCCAGCGGCGGCAAGCGGCTGAAGCTGCGCACCGACGGCTCGGAAGTCGATCTCCACACCGACAGCAATGCTCTGTCGCTGCGCGCGGAAGGCCACGACTGCCTGATCAACTGGTTCCCCGGCGACGGCAACGTCGGCATCGGCCTGAGCGCGCCGCAAGCCAAGCTTCACGTCAAGGGCGACTTCGTGCGTATCGACGGCCTGGGGGACGAATGCGCCTATATCGGCGGTGACGGCCACGCGAACGATGTCCAGATCGGCAGCTTCAATCCCCAGATCGCGTCGATCACTTGCATCAACGGCTACACCAACCGGCTGATGACGCTGCACGCAGCCAATGTCTCGATCCTGTCGGACGGCCGGCTCAAAACCAACGTGCGCGAGCTCGACGGCTGTCTGGCGGCGGTAGCGAAGCTGCGCGGGGTGAGGTTCGACTGGCGCCACGACGGCGGCGCGCGCGACCGCGCCAACTTGGGCTTCCTGGCGCAGGAGGTGCAGGAGGTCCTTCCCGAAGCGGTCGAGATGGTGCGCGACCAGGCGACGATCTCCTACACTGCGCTACTGCCCGTGCTGGTCGAAGCGATCAAGGAACTCAAGCGCGAGAACGAGGCGATCCGCGCCGAACTGCGCGCGCTCGCGCAGCCCCGGGCGCGCCCGCGCGCGCCGCGCCGGACGAAGGCCTTGGACAGCTGATGCTGGCGATTGCGCAGGCCCGGATCGACTGCACCCTGGTCGACGGTGCCAGCCCCGAACGCTTCCGCGCGCTGGAAAACCAGCTGCTCGCGGGCCTCCGCCACAACCTGCCCGCGGCGCTCGGCGCCGCCGAGATCCCGGGCTCGGGCATCGTCCATATCGAGCGGCTGTCGATCGCCCTCAGCATCGATCTCGCCTGGTCGGACACGACGATCGCGCGCGCCATCGCCGAGGCCTTGCTGGACGGCATGGAAGAGGCGGTCGCGGCGCCCGAGACCGTCCGCTTCGTCGACGAGGCCGATCGCGTCGCGCGGTTCCTGATCGACCTGGCCGACGGCGCCGCCTTCACCCGCACCTGGCACGAGCCCTACGACGGACTGAAGCTGCTGCCGGCCTCGGCGATCGTGCGCACGCTGGCGCAGATCAATGCCGCGACGACGCTGGCGGCGCTGGCGCGACTAGCGCCGGCGCAGCGCCGCCGCATCGCCGCGCTGATGGCGCCGGCGGACGCGGCGCGGGCCGTGGCCGTGCTGGCCGTAGCACCCGGCCTGCGCGGCCGCGATCCCGCGGCGATCGTTGCCGCGCTGGAGGTCTGCCGTGATGCCGGATCGCTGGCCGACCCAGCGGCGGTCCTGGCGTTCGCCGCCGCGCTTCACGCCCATGACGGAACGGTTGCCGACGCAGAAACGGTCGCGCTGGCGCGCGCCTTGCTGCAAGGCGCGCCGACCTCAGCCGCACCGCCTGGCGCGGCGACGGTCGCGGACGGTCATCGGCCCACGGCGGCGGCCGACGCCCCCGACCGCTCACTGCGCGAGAGCCCCCACGGCGGCGCCTGGCTGCTGCTCCCGCAGCTGCTGGAACTCGGCGCAGGTCTTGCGGACACGCTCGCCGCGCTCGCGCTCTGCGCGGGACCCGATGCCGCCGCCGTGCGGCGCGACGCGGCTCTGCACGATGCGCTCGGCGTAGACGCCGACTGGGATGACGGCGAGCCCGCGCAGGAGCCGCCGCTGCCGGTCGTCGCGAGCCGCCGCGATCTGGAGCATATGCGCAAGGCGGCCGCGCAGCTCGATCTCGCGGCGCCGGCCCGCCGCCGCGCCCGCCGCCTCGCGCTTGCCGCCGTGCGCGCCTATGCCCGCCGCCTCCCCGGGTTCGGCGAGGCGAGCCTGCCCCACCTGTGGCGCAATCTCCTGGCCGCCCCGGCGCGGGTCGACAGCGGCGGGGACAGCGTTCTCGTCGCGCTGACGCCTCCGCCGCTGTCGGTCGTCTGGCGGCTGTCGGGCGCCGACCGCGCTGACTACCGCCTGCCCGACGGACGCCGCGTCCAGGTGCGGAGCGAATCGTGAGAGCCGGGCTCGACCCTTTCCTCGACGCGCTGGACGGGCTGATCCACCGCGAGATTGTGCGGCTGCGCACGCGCTATCAGCTCTCGCTCGACGAGTTCCGCGGCCTCTTCGTCAGCGACGAGCAGGTCGACGCGCTGCTCGCGGGCGCCACGCACGCCGAGTCCGACCCGGCGTATGGCGACTGGCGGGCCGCGGTCGTCGCGCTCGCGCGCGGGCATCCCCAGGTCGCGCGGCTCGCCGGGCTCGGCCTCACGGTCGAAGCGCTGGGCGTACTGCTGGCGGCGGCCGCGCCCGATCTCGATCCGCGCTACGACCCGCTGTTCGCCTATCTCAACGACGATGCCGGGCGCCGGCAAGCCACCGAGTCGCTGCTGCTGCGCCTGCTCGCCGACGATGCCGCGACACGCCAGGCGATCCGGCGCACGCTCCTGCCCGGCGCGCTGCTACTCGTCACCGGGCTGCTGCGGCCGGCGGTGGCGCCGGATGGCATGGCTGGCCGCGGCGGGCTTTTTCCCCATCCGGGCATCGTCCCGCTCCTGCACGGGCTCGGCTTTCACGACGGCGTCATCGCGCCCGCGTTGTCGCGGCTTTCGGCCGAAAGCGGCGGGATCGTGCCGCCCGCGCTGCTGCTCGATCACAGCCTCCTCGTCCGCCGGGCGCATGCTGCCGAGGCGCGCGCGGTCGCGGTGGCACCGTCACGCACCCTGAGCGCCCGCGCCGTCGCGCTCGGCCTCTGTGCGCATTGGGGGACAACGCTGGCCGTGCTCGATCTGGCCCGGCTGCCGCGCGAGACGCAGCGCGAGGCAATCCGGCGCTCGGTCCTGCAGGCGGCGCTCGACGGAACGCCGCTGCTGATCGAGGGCCGGGCCTGGTCCGGCGAGCCGGCGAACGACAGCGATTTCGGCACGCTGCCCGACCTGCTGGCGGCGACCGGGGCGATGGTGCTGCTCGATATCGGCGAGGGCCCTCCGCCGGTCACGGCAGGCCTGACGATTCCCGTCGCCGCGCCCTCGCTCGATCCGTCGGCGCGCCTCGCGGTGTGGCGCGGCACGCTCGCGCGCCATGGCATCACGGGGGCGGAGGACGATCTGCTCGATGTCGCCCGGCGCTTCCGCCTTGGCCCCGAGACGATCGACGCGGTGGCGCGCAGCCTGGCCGATCGCGGCGGCGCGGCCACGCGGGACGCGCTGTTCGCTACCGTGCGAAGCGCTTCGGACACCGGGCTCGCGCGCCTCGCGAAGCGGTTGAATCCGCGGCAGGGTGTCGAAGGGCTGGTGCTGCCGGCCGATACACGCGCGCGCATTCGCGGGCTGATCGATGCGTTGGCCAACCAGCACCGTGTGATGAACGAATGGGGCTTCGAGCGCGCGACCGGCGCGAGCGGTCTGCGCGCGCTGTTCGCCGGCCCGCCGGGCACGGGCAAGACTATGGCGGCCGGCGCCATCGCCCGCGAGCTCGGCCTCGATTGCTACCGGATCGACCTGTCGCAGCTCGTCAGCAAATATATCGGCGAGACGGAAAAGAACCTGGAGCGCATTTTTCGCGGGGCCGAGGCGGCCAATGCAATCCTGTTCTTCGATGAAGCCGATGCATTGTTCGGTAAACGATCCGAAGTGAAGGATGCTCAGGACAGATTTGCCAATATAGAGACCGCATTTCTTCTTCAAAGAATCGAGTACTTCGACGGTATTATCTTCCTTGCAACCAACATAAGTCGTAATATCGATGCGGCCTTCGCCCGGCGCATGCAGTTCGTCATCGATTTCCCGGCGCCCGGAGTGACCGAGCGCGAGGCGCTGTGGCGCGCCGCCTTCCCCGCCGCGGCACCGCTCGCCGCCGACGTCGATTTCGATTTCCTCGCCCACCGCTTCGATTTCGCCGGCGGCGACATCCGCAACGTCGCGCTCGATGCCGCCTTCCTGGCTGCCCAGAGTGACGGCGCGATCGGCATGGCCCACCTGATCCAGGCGGTCGCGCGCGAGCTGGTCAAGCAGGGCCGGTCGCCGTCGGTGACCGATTTCCGTCAGTACTATGCGCTGCTCGAACCGCTGGAGAGCGCGGCGTGAAAACGCAGGCGACGGAGGCGGCGGGCAAGACCATGGATAGCCCCGTGAAAGCCGCGTCGATGATCCGCAAGGCCGCGCCAAGCATGAGCAATCTGGCGCTCCAAACGATGCTGCGCAGCGGGGCTGTCCGGGCCAAGCTCGAGATCGGCCAACTCGACGACCCGCTAGAACGCCAGGCCGACGAAGCCGCGGACCGCGTGATGCGCGCGCTCGACCACACCGTGCCATGCTGCGACAGCTGCACCGACGAGCCTGTCGTCCGGCGGGCGCCTGAACGCAGTGGGTCCCACGGAGACGCATGGACCAAGTTCGATCGCGCCGATCTCGGCCTCGGCGGGGGCGCGGCCTTGCCGTCCGCGCTGCGCAACTTCTTCGAGCCGTGCTTCGGGCGCGATTTCGGCGGTGTACGCGTTCACACCGATTCCTCCGCAGCGGCCGGCGCCCGCTCTATTGGCGCGCGCGCCTATGCGATCGGCAACGACATCGCCTTCGCGGCGGGCGAGTATCGACCCGGGACCGAGACCGGGCTCGAGCTTATCGCCCACGAACTCGCGCATGTCGCGGATGTCGCGCGGGGCGACGAGCGGCGTATCCGCCGCAAGCCGCCTGCCGATGCAGCTCCGGCGCTCGTTGCGGGAAGCACCTTCGCAAGCGCCTTCGCTGCCACGGCCCGCGACATCGCCGCCGAGAAGAGCGATCCGAAACCCGGCCGTCACACGCTGGCGCTGTTCAACAATCGCTTCGAGACGATAGCCACCCTGTCCGACGATGCCGCGCATACGCGCCGCATGCTGGCGCTGGCTATCGGGCGCCACGGGCTCACCGAACTCGACACGGCGATCGCGCTGCAGGAGCAGGACGCCGGCCGCGCCTGGTCGAGCGACAACCAGCAGGCGGTAATCCCGCTCGCTCGGCGTGAATATGAGCGATTGGCGAAGGATTGGACGGATTTTTCCGCCCGCGTGCGCACGATCGCGGCGATGCGGCTCGAATACAATCACCAGGCGCTCGGCCAATGGGAGGATTATGTTGCCAACATGCCGCCCCAACGGGTGCGCGCCGACATGACGGCCTCGAACAACCTAAACTTCGTGCAGCGCGTCGTCAACATGCCCTATGTCGGTCCGCACGACATGGGAACCATGGCCGAAACCTGGGCGACGACGACCTCGCCCGGCATGCGCGTCTATGCCGAGAAACTCGCAGGCGACGAGATCCACGGCGGCTGCCAGGATTGCCACACGCAAAAGGACGTTCCCGATTTCGATCGGCGGATCGCCATGTGGGACCAGTCGCGCATACCACTGTTCCAGCGGTCGCGCGACATCGCCCTCGCCGATTTCCAACGCGGGGGCTGGATCGAGCCGACGGTAATGGGTGCGACCATACCGGGAGAAAAGGCCTCGGTCGACATGCGCGCCGTAGCGCAGGATCGTCCCGGCCTAACCTCGATCCTCGATTCTGCCGACATAACCTCGCCCCAGTTCCGGACGCTCCAATCCGCGATCACCGGGCGGGCCGCCGAGGAACCGAGAGTCGCCGGCTCGCTGGGCGATATCGTGCGCTTGCTCTATATCTCGAACGTGATCGTCGAAGGTTCGATCGACGCCGGTTTGACTGGCGAAAGGCTCAAGCGCTCGGTGCTCGCCGCCATCGCATCGCGGCGCGAACAGATCGCCGCTCTGCGGGCGAAGGTGCTCAAGCCCGACTATGATTTTCTCCTGCTCGAGGAGATCGTGCAGGCGGTTCTGGGCGGGGTCGACGCCGACGTGCGCCTGATGATCAAGGGAGCCCACCAGACGCGGATCGAGGAAGCACACGACCGGGGCATCCTCGAAATGATCCTCGGCATCGCCGCCTTGATCATGCTCGTGACGCCGCTGGCGCCGCTTGGCCTGGCGATCGGCGTCGGCCTGTCGATATCGCAACTCCAGCAGGGCATAGTCAGCCTGAGACAGGGCCTGGACATCCTGAGCGGCACCAACGCCAACGTGTTCACCCGCGAGCAGGAGATGGCGGCCGGGGAGATGGTCGCCAGCGGGTTCATCTCGGTAGCGCTCAGCGTCACCGATCTCGCGACGACCGGCTATTCGGTGTTTAACGCGATGCGCGCCGCGGGTGCGGGCGAACGCACCGGCCAGGCGCTTGTGCGGGGCGAGGCGGCGGCCGAGGCCGGAACCGGCAGCGCGGGTGCGATCAAGCCCGATGCGGTCTACGGCCGGCCGACCTTCGACGAGGCGACCGGGACGATGCGCGTCTCGGCGACGCGGCTGACCGCGCAAGGCGCCGGCGAGACCGTGGAAGTCACCGTCAACATGCGCACCGGCCTCGGCGAGGCCGTGGTTACCACGCCGCAGGGCAGTTACACCGTGCGCTTCAGCAAGGACGGCGTAACCGAAGTCGTATCGCCTGCGGGCGTTGCCACGCCCGGGCCCGCCGCGAGCGCCAGAGCCGGCGCCGCCGGCGCATCGGAGAGGGCGCTGATCACCGCGCCCGGCCCCTATCTTCCGGGCCAAACGCCGGCCTTACCCGGCCCGGTCTTTCCGCCGATGATCGAAGGGCGTCCGCAACTCGCCTTGCCGATGGGCGAAGGAGATTTTACAGGCCTCAACCGCGAGGTGTTCGGAGCCGACGTGGGGGCGCCCCCGACCTGGCGCGTGGCGCCCGACGGCACGATCGTGGCAGAATCACCGTTCAGACCCGGCCTGCCCAGCTATTGGAAGGACGCCAACGCGCCAGACATGCTGTTTGATCAGAGCCAGATGCTGCACGGTCCGCTTCCCGACAAGCTGTCGCCTTTCGACTATTTCTTGCCCGAATCCACCGCTGGGATGTCGACGCACACGCTTAATCAAGCACGCCAGACGCCCCGCGCCGCCAATCGCTGGGTCGCGTCGCACCTGCGCGGCGATCGCGGCCGCATCTTCATCACCGAACGGGCCGGACCCCTGGCCGACGATGCGTTCATGAGCCTCGATGTACCCAACTGGCCGCACGCGCGCGAACCCGACATTCACCAGCCGATGTTAGGCGACAACATGTACGAGGGCGGCATTCTGAAATCCGTCCCGGGCCAAAACATGCTGGCGCTCGAATCGAAGAACTTCCGCTATTTCCACAATCCCGGCGGCGGCCTGCCGACGGAACTGCACTACGTTCCGCTGAGCTCGCGCATCCGGGACGAGATCACCGCCGACGGGCTGCTCATGCATCAGGCCAACAGCACCTATCGCCCGCTCTGGGTGTTCGTCGACGCGCCGCCGAGCGCCGCGCTGGTGCAAGAACTTGACTTCGCGCAGATCCCTTACATCTACTGGGGGGACCGCCTGCCGCAGTAAGGCGCGAGCTGAGTTCGGATGAACTTGTCGCCGCGCCGATCACATTGCCTCATCCCGCCGCCAGACCGCGTCGACATAGCGCGAATGCAACCGGCGGATCGCGCCTGCAAGACAGTCGTCGATTCCGCACGCCTGTGCCCAGCGCCGCAGGGCGAGCCGAGCCCCTCGGCGTAATTTGGCAAGCCGTTCGGGATTGTCCTTGGGAATTCGTTGCGGCGCATGACTATAAACGATATCTGTGCGGCGACCGAAAGCTCTGAGTTCGTGGACGTTTCCATACAGATGCGGACGAACGCGGAAACATCCGGACGCGAAGTCTCTTAATCAGTGGGTTCTAGGCTCGAGCCCCAGTGCGTCCACCACTTTTCGAAGCCGGTCGAGCATATCAGCCGGGATCGCCGGCTCCTTGCGTCCGGACATGGTGGGGCTCCTTCTTACCCATGATGCCCGCCTGCGCGGAAATTCCGACATCCCCGCGCAGCCGCAACTCGACCGACTTGATCCCATTGACGTGATTACTGCGTAATCGCGAAGGTTTTCCAACCAGTTCTACAGCGGAAACGCGCGTTGCCATTTCTTCCAGCAGCACGCGCAGTTGCAGCTGCGCTACGAAATTGCCCAGGCAGAAATGGGGGCCGCCGCCGCCGAAGGCCATGTGCGGGTTGTGAGCGCGATCGATACGGAACTCGTCGGGCTCGTCAAACCACCCTTCGGCCCGGTTTGCCGATGCGAAGTACATCGCCACCTTTTCCCCCGCCGCAATCTTCGTGCCGGCCACTTCCACCGGCTCGACCGCTACCCTGCGAACGAAATGCACGGGCGTAGCCCAGCGCAACGCTTCGCCCACGGCCAACCGCGAGTTGAGTCTGTCGCGCCGGAAGCGGGCCCACTCGCCGGGGTTTTCAGCCAGGGCCACAAGCAGATGTGACATGGTGTGGCGGGTGGTTTCATTTCCGGCCACCACCAGCATCAGAAAATAGTTGAGGAATTCCTCGGCGTTGAGGGGGCGCTGGTCGACCTCGCCCTGTACCAGCAGAGTGACGATGTCTTCCTGCGGCGCGCGGCGGCGATCGTCGGCCAGTTCGCGCCCCAGGGCGAAAGCATCGAGCGATGCCGGATGGCCGAACGGCAACATCCGACGCTGCTCGACGGTAAAGTGGGAATAAGCAGGATCGACGAAGTCGGGATCGTCCGATCCTATCAGCAAGTCGCTCCACCGGACCAGATCGTCGCGGCACCGGTCGTCCACGCCAAGGATGCTGCACAAGGTCACGATCGGGATCTGTTTGGTCAGCGCGCTCACCGCTTCGAACGGCCCGGCGTCCACCAACTGGTCGAGCAAGGCGATCGTGCGCCGCCGGACATCGGCTTCAAGCCGCAAAATCGCCTTGGGGCCAAAGCCCTTTGCGGTAATCTGGCGCATCGCCGTGTGCTGGGGTGGGTCCATTTCCAACAGCGTCCGGCGGGCATCACTTTGCGCGTTGTCGAAATCGTCGAGGCTGATCACGCCCTCGCGTGAGGAAAACCGGGCGGTATCGCGTGAAACGAACCCGATCTCCTTATAGCCGGAAACCGCCCAGAAACCGCGATGGCCGTCGTGCCTCTCATTCCATACCACGGGCGCTTCCCGCCGCAGCCGGGCGAATTCGGCGCGCGGGACAGCGGCGTGCCAGTTGCCGGCGTCGGACAGGTCAAGCGCGGTGGTGGGGCGATGCGTGCCCTGGGCTATGGTCATGCCTGGTCTCCACTGGACTGCGGCTGGCGGAAAGGCGCCGGGTCGGAACGGATGAAGTCGACAATCCATCGGGCGGCCAGCTGCTGGTTTCGCGGTCTGTCCAGGCTGGCCTGCGCGCGACGCCAGATTTCCTCACCCATGTCATGGCGATGCAAATCGTAGATTTCGGTCACCTGAGCCGGCGTCATTTCCGGATGGGGCTGGAAGGTCAGGACGTTGGGCCCGATCATGGTTACAGCCAGCGGACAGTCTGGGCTGGACGCAAGCACTTGAGTGCCCGGGGCGGGCACGATGACCTGATCCTGATGCAGCGCTATCAGGCTGAAGAAGTCGGCCGCAGGATCATCGCCCGCATGCTGCAACCACGCTGGCTGGCGGTCGATTGTGTAGCGGGTGACCCCTGCTCCCCAATGCGGCGCCTTGGCCACCTGCCCGCCCAGAGCGGCATGCAGATGCTGGTGTCCGTAGCAGATGCCAACCAGCGGCCGGTGCTCCCGCGCCGCGATCACGAACTTGCTGAGGGCGTCCTGCCAAGGGGCCTTTTGGTATGTGCTGGCAGGGCTCCCCGTCAGCAGCCAGGCATCGCACTCATCGGGGGCGCAGGGCAGTTCGCCATCGAACACGCGCCATACCCCGAAGGCCAGATCTGGATCGACAGTGTGCAACAGGCGCGGAAACCAGTCCGCAAAACCGCCGTGCTTCTCAATCCATTCCGGCTTGTTACGCCCGCATTCGAGGACACCAATCGTCGTCATGTCGATCATCCCAACTCGAAGAAACGACGCCGCTCGTCGACGAGGGTCAGGCCCCTGAACTGTTCGGCTTGCGAATGGCGCGATGCCGTGAATGTTTCGACAAAGCGCGGACCAAGCCAGCTGCGGGCAAATTCGCTCTCGCGCATGGCTGCAATGGCCGCATCCATCGACTCGGCCAATCGCCGTCCGCGCTCGGTCAGGAAGCCATTCCCGACCACCGGGTCGTCCGGCTCGATCCGCCCCGCAATGCCCGCCAGCCCCGCAGCGATCGTGGCAGCCGCCGCGAGATGCGGATTGGAGTCGGAGCAAGGCAAGCGGTTCTCGACCCGCAGCGATCCCGGACTTTCACCCACAACACGCAGGCAGGTCGTGCGGTTCTCGATTCCCCAGGTGAAGGCGGGCGGAGCAAATGTTCCCTCGGCGAAACGGCGCCAACTGTTCACGGTCGGAGCGAAGACCAACATCACTTCGGGCAGGAACTGCTGCAACCCGCCCAGGAAGTGACGGAACGTTTCCGACATGTTGTGCGGTGCCGACGAATCCCAGAAAACGGGCTCGCCGGCGCGGTCGCGCAGCGACACATGGATATGGGACGATTGGCTGTCTACCTCTTCAGACCACCGGGGCATGAAGCTCACCGTCTGGTCGCGCCGCATGGCCAGCACCCGCACGAAATTGCGAAACAGGACGGCCTGATCAGCGGCCGACATTGCCGGCGCCGCGCGAATGCACGCCTCCATGAATCCGCCGCCGATTTCCTCGTGCATCTTGGCAAGACGCACGCCCAACGTGTCGCACATGTCGGCAACCGCACCATAGAACTCCGACTGCGCGGCCTGGTAGATGACCAGATCATGAGAGGCGTGCATCGTGGCGGTGAGCAGCTGGTCGAAGCCCTTTTCCGCCAAGGTCCGCGCGGTCTCGTCGAACAGGGTGAATTCTAGCTCGATCCCCAGAGTCGCCGCGTATCCGGCCTTTTCGGCCTGCGCGACGATCCGGCGCAGCATACTGCGGGGGCAAAGCGCCTGCGCATCGCCGGTAAATTCGGCAAAGTACAGACCGCTGTCCTTAGGCGCCTCGAAGGGCACGGTCACCCGACTTGCCCGATCCACCTTCAGGCGGCTGTCATGATAACCCGACGTGTCATCGGTGACGCCCGGCAGGTGGAGGAACACGTCGGTCGGATCGAGCGCGAGTTGCGCCGGGGACATTCCCATCCCGCCTTCCAGGATTGCCGGAAGGTCATGCCCGCAGACCTTCTGCCCGCGCAGCAAGCCGTTTGTGTCGACCACAGCCACGGTTGCAAATCGATCTGGCATATCCACGCCCATTGCAAAGTCTCCCCGATGGCGCGCACGCTTGTTCGGCACGAGCCTCTCAGAGAAAGCTAGCGAGTCCCGTCCTCGGAGATTGATTGTTTCGGGCAACTATTTGATATTTTCGTGTAGCGAGTGGCTCCTTGCGTGGTATTCCGCGCGGGAATGGAGCGCTGCATTTGATCCGTGACTCGCCCCCGCTCGCGCAGTCCCTGCCCGTCATTCGGGCCCGGGTGCTCACGGCCATCTTCGATGCTACGGCCGTCCGCCCTGCCCTGCGCACGCAGCTTCTCGACACCGAAGGGTTGCGGAACAACGATCTGCTCGGTGCAGAGGCATCCATCCCGCTGGCCGCCTATATGCGGCTGTTCGAGCGGCTGGCGCTAGGGCTAGACCGCCCGACCCTTGGGCTTGATCTGCCGTCCCTCATGGGACCTGAACTGATCGGCGCGCTCGGTTACGCGTTCATTCACTCCGAAACGCTGGACGCGGCAATCACGGCGTTCGCCAACTCGGTGTTCAGCATCCAGGGCGTCACCGCCCTAAGCTACGAGCGGGCGGCCCATCCGCTCGTGCGCTACACGATTTTCGACGATCGGCTTCATCCCCGGCGCCAGGATGTGGAATTCTCGCTTGCCTATGTGCATGCTCTGATCCGGCGCTTCCTGGGGCGCGACTATGCGCCGCAGGAAGTGCATTTCGAACACCCCCTCGCTGGGCCGCGCAGGCGCTACGATACGGTGTTCGGCTGTCCGGTTTATTTCGAACAGCCGCGCAACGCGATCATCCTCGACGATGAGGTCGTGGCGGCGCCCGGGCGGTTGCACGATCCGCATCTGGTTGCGATCCTCAAACACGCGCTCGAGCGCGAACGACCGGCGTCCGAGCACAACGATACGATCGCCCGCGCGGTCGATCGCCTGTTGCCCGACATGATAGAAACCGGCGACACATCATGCCGGCTGGTGGCGGCGCGCCTCGGCATGAGCGAGGAGACCTTGCGCCGGAAGCTGAGGCGGGAAGGCGTTTCATTTCGCACCATGCTGCGTCAACGGCGATGCGCTTTGGCCAGCCGCTATCTCCAGGAGACCAATCTCTCGATCATCCAGGTGGCGCAACTGTGCGGCTACGCCGAAACCGCCTCCTTTACGCGGGCCTTCGTGCACGAAACCGGCATGACTCCCAGCCAGGCGCGGCGGTCGCAAGCTATGGAGCCGGTTAGGCGTCCTTGACTCAGCTGAACACGCCGGATAGCCAAGCACTTGGCCCGACCCACTCGGGGTACTTCGCACAGTCGGCGGTCAAGTAGCCTTTCACCGGTCGGTCGAGCCGAGGCGGGCTTGTTGAGCGCGAGCCGTAGGCAGCACATGAAAGAACAGATCGGCGGACTTGTCTCCAGCGGGTCCGATCTGGAGGCCCATGCGAAGAAAGTTGCCGCCTTCCTGTCGTCGCGCCGTTCGAAAAAGCTGCTGCGACTTTTCATGTTTCTGCTTGATCAATCGCAACGCGGCCTACAGCCAGGCGAGGCGGACATCGCGGCGTCGATCCGTGCGGGACATGATGCCGGATCAGATCCTCCCGGGTCGAGCGGGCGCGTCTATGTTTCCCGGCTGCGCAAGATGCTGGACCAGTATTACGGGGGGCATAACGGCCCTCGCCTGGTCATTCCGCGCGGCGAGTATCGGATTGCCTTGCAGGAGGGTGAACAAGATTTCCCAGCCCCGCTCGACGTCCCCGCCGCTCCGCCGGGAGACGCGCAGCACAAGACGCGGTCGCGTCTCGCAATCGCCGGTCTGCTCACCCTCAACGCCGTACTGGCCGGTATGTACTGGTATTCCGGGACCACGGGCGGCACGCTTGCGCAAACGGCCCTCTGGCAACCCATCGCCCGAAGCCCATCGCAAACGATCGTCGTTGTGGGCGACCATTTTCTGTTCGGCGAAAGACGCGCCGGGAAGGTGGACCGTATCGTCCGGGATCTAGGCATCGCGAACCGCGCCGCATTCGGCAGTCAATACGCCGGCAACGCACGAGGATCGGATGGCCCTGTCGATCTCGATCTGGCTTACACCAGCTCGAACCTTGTGTTTGCCTTGCGGAGCGTCCGGCTCGCGCTCGTTTCGGCGGGTGTGCCGTCGACGGTGATCGCTGCATCGCAGCTCGACCCGGCCATGCTCAAGTCCAGCAATATCGTCTATCTTGGCCCCCTCGACGGGCTTGGCCCGGTGCTTGAGACCGGATTGTCGCGTGTGTCGAGCTTTGCAATGCGTCCAGGTGATAGCGCGCTCCTCGACAAGGAAACCGGCACCGCCTATCGCTCGGATCTTGCGATTGTCTCCGCCGCTTCGGTCCCGCAGCGCGACTATGGCTATATCGCGAGCTTCCCCGGTCCGTCGGGCAATCGCATTGTCGTCGTTTCCGGGCTGGGAGACGCCGGCCTTACACAGATGGGCGATCTTTCCATCAGCAAGACCGATCTGGCCCGCCTCGCCTCTGCTGTGGGCCGCTCGCGCTTCAACAACGAGGCGCCGGCCTTCGAGGCCTTGTATGAGGTCAAGGCGCTTTACAGCGAGAGCTTCGGCCGCAGCTTGCTGGTTGCTCGCAACTTCGGCAGTCGAACGCTTCGGACCACCGCTTCCCCGGCCCGGCAATCGCGGGTTGCGGATCGAACGCGCTGACTGCGCCGCTATCGCTCCGGGTGCAACGCCCGGACTGTCACCAGCCGGCTCTCATGGCGAAGCGCGCCCAGCGAGCGGATGTCGTACAACGCTTCGAACGAGGGCGCGCCCTTCGTCCGGCGTGAGAGGGCGGCCAGCTGGGCCTGATCGCCGGCGATCCGCGCGACCTGGGGCAACGCCGCGTCCTGCAGTCCCGCAACGATCACCAGCGCACATCCGTCGGGTTTCATGATCCTGGCAATATAGCCATAGTCGTGCGTAAAGGCGGGGCGCTCCAACGGGTTGCGATCACGCGGGTCGGTCGCGCCGATCAGCTGCGCGGTAAATTGCCGCTTGCTGCGCATATCGGCCAACGTATCGTTCAGCGGATTGAACGTGAAGCGAGACGCCTCGAATACGACATCGTGAAGAAAACCCAACTGATCGAGGCGACCGAAATAGAGAATGTTGCCGCGATTGAGCGCCTGCTGGGTCAGCTTGGAATTCGGTAGGATGGCCGGCGGCCGCGCGCCCCTGTTGCCCACCACAGAGGCCGCCCCCAACAATGACCACAACCCATCGGCGCTGCTCGCGGCCATGTAATAGGTATCGCGATCCAGCACTTGTCCCTTGTCCATCGCAGCCCCGGCGCGCGCCGTTTCGAGTTGGGCGGCGGAAGTGATCGCAGGTTGCATGACAAGGCGCGGCCGCAGGCCATCCGGGCCGCTTTGGACATAGAGATAGCTGTCGCCCGCCACCACCAGCGGCATGCCGCAGCGCGCTTGCGCTGCCGCAAACAGGCCGCCCGCCTTGTCCTCCACGCCATCGGACGTTGCCCTGACGTAGAAAAGAGCGGCCCACCCCAGGACCGTCAGGAGCGCGAGAGTCACCATCCACTGTGCGACGATACGGGACAGCGCCCCCCTATGCGATGCGGCGCGGGCAAATGGAATAACCGACACCTCCGACGTAGCCGGCGAAATGACCGGCTCGGTCAGAGTGATGCGGTATTCCCCCTTGGGGACCGTCAATCGCGGTCCGGGTGAATCTCGGTATATTTCATCCAGCCGCGTGCGAAGGCGATGAACCCACACGCGCACCATCGCATCCTGCGACGTATTGAAGCGCACGTCCTTTCCGAACACATCGAATGCAATTTCGATTTCCTTGGGCGCGCGAATATCGTGCGAATGGAGATGCAGATAGTCGAACAGCCGCAACAGGCTTTCGGACCGGCCTTCAGCTTGCAAGAGCCCACGGATTCTGAGCGCTTCAACCGCAAAGTCCTGGTCGGAGACGGGCTCAGCCAAACCGAAGATCCACGCGATACAGGTGGCTGTAACGTATCAAAAACTGTTTCCCCCCCTCATGCCCGACCGTCTCCTGTTAGCAATTCGAAATCCGCCGTCGGGTCCGGGATTGCCCAGCGATCGATCCGCGACGGATACCAAGCCAGCGCCGCCACAACTGTCAACCGGGCACGGCTATTCAGGGATACACCGAGGGGGGTCGATGAAGAACAGTCTTTCATCCAGCATGATTGCCTTGCTGGCGGGCGCGGCCTGGATTCCGGGCCCGGCTCTGGCACAAGCGTCGCAGGAGGCGCGAGTTGCCGATCGCAGCGGCAGCGCGGCTGGTTCGGCCGAGCAGGAGGATGAAATTCCGCTCATCATTGTCTCTGCGCGCCGACGGGACGAGGCCCTGACCACAGTGCCCGCTTCGGTCACCGCGTACACATCCGACTTCCTGCAAAAGCAGAACATCACCACCTTTTCGGACTACGCGACCAAAATCCCCAATCTCACTTTCCAGTATGGCCAGGGAGGCAGCCTGCTGTGGAGCGGAAGCCGCCAGACCACGATCCGCGGCGTGGTCGGCAACGAAACCACCTCCTACTATATCAACGATACGCCGGTGCCCGCCTCCGTCAGCCCGCAAACGCTCAATCTCGATCGCATCGAGATCCTCAAGGGACCCCAGGGCACGCTGTTCGGTGCCAGTTCCATGGGCGGGAACCTGCGCTACATCACGAAGCAACCGTCGCTCAGCGAGAACAGCGGCGTCGTGCAGCTCCAGGCCGGCCAAACCCGTCACGGCGGTTTCGACGCCGATGCCAATGCGCAGGCCAATTTCGTGCTGGCGCCCGACAGCGTCGCGCTCGATCTGGCTGGCGGATTCACGCAAGAGTCGGGCTATATCACACGCCGCTTCCCGGATGAGACCGGCCAGTTGCAAAGCCGCGACGGCCAGGGGCGCAACCGGATCGCCTCGGGATCGGCCACGCTGCGTGCGCGGTTGGCCGACAGCCTGGATATGACCCTCGCCGCGATCGGCCAGTCCAGCAAGCTTCGGGGCTTCCCCGCCGTTTACGCCCATTTGCCCGCCTATCGCCCCACGGGTCTCACGATAGACCGCGCCCGCGACGTGCCGGAAGAGGCCAAGGACCGCTGGGGCATTGGCTCATTGGTGCTCAACTACAAGGGCGATGGCCTGTCCATCGTGTCCTCGACCAGCTATTTCAAGCGCCGGATCGACGAAGTGGAAGACGATACCGAGGGATCAAACCAGTTTCTCGCAGATGTGGGCATCGTTCTGGACGACCCCGTATTCGCTACGGTTAGCATGCAGAAGGAACGCCGGTTCACCCAGGAGGTACGCCTCTCATTCGATGATGGCGTTGTCCTTCCCGGCCTCTCGGGCATTGTCGGATCTTACTACCAGCATGTCCTGCGCGATACGCGCGTGCCCCGACAACCCAGCCAGGCCCTGGCCGATGCGGGGGCAGAGCCGCCCTATCTGGGCGACAGCACGCTGATCGAGCACTCCAACGATGTCGCGGTGTTCGGCGAACTCAGTTACGAAATCGCACCGCGGCTTTCGCTGAGTGCCGGGCTGCGACACTACTGGATCAAGCGCACCACCGACCCCACGCTCGACACTGGGTTCATCATCGGAACCGATGGCGCCAGCCAACCCGGCTTGGCCAGTCGCCAGTCGGGCCTCGTGCCGAAGGTTGTCCTATCCTACAAGGTCGGAGATCAGGGCAACATCTATATCTCTGCGGCAAAGGGCTTCCGCCCCGGCGGGTCGCAACAGCGCCTGCCCGAAATCTGTTCCGCCGATCTGGCAGCCCTTGGCCTTACCGTGGATGACGTTCGTCAGTTCCGCTCGGACACGCTGTGGAGCTATGAAGTCGGAGCCAAGAGCCAGCTGGCCAATCGGAGCCTGAGCATCTCGGCCGCCGCATTCCAGATCGACTGGTCCTCGATCCAGCAATCCGTGCTCCTGCCCGAATGCACGATCTCGTTCACCGGAAATGCCGGCAAGGCCCGCATCCGGGGCGGCGAGCTCGAACTGTCCGGCCGCCCGATTGCCGATGTCCCTCTCACCCTTCAGGCCGGTGTCGGCTTTACCTCGGCCGTTCTCGTCGATCCCGGCTATCTGCCTGATCTTCCCGGGAGCCGCCTTGCGCAGGTTCCGCGCTGGACGGCCAGCATCTCCGCCTACTACGAGCAGTCGCTCGCGGATGACCTAACCGGATTCCTGTCGGCAGACTACAGCTACACCTCCGCCGTGCCCGTGTCGGATGGCATAGGGGGGACCTATACGCGTCAGCCATTCAACATCGTCAACGCCAGCGCCGGGGTAAACTTCGGCGCGACGCAAGTCTTGCTGTTCGTCAAAAACGCGCTCGATAAGCGCCTGAATTTCGGCGACCAGCCATCTGCGGGTTTCGAGCGCCAGGAGCTTGTCAACGGCAACCTGGAACGCCTCCCGCGCGTGATCGTCAGCCGCCCGCGTCAAATCGGGCTGCAAGTGCGGCAGGCGTTCTAGCCGGCCTACGACATCCTGATCCAGCCCGTGGCGGGACGCGGGGAGCAGCGCGGCGGAAGCCCAGCGCGGCTCCCTCGCGCGCTACTGACACACATACCCGATCTAGAGAGGAATGTTCGCTGCCATGTTTTCCCCCACCGCCGATGCCGCAACCAGCAAGCTCCCGACCGACGAAGCGCACATTCTTGTCACCACACCCGACGGCACCGTGCGGACATTACCCGCCCGGGACGGGACCACGGTCATGGAACTGATCCGCGAGGCGGGGATCGACGAGCTGCGGGCTTACTGTGGCGGTGTCTGCTCATGCGCGACCTGCCATGTCCACGTCGCTCCGGCATGGGCTAGCGCCCTGCCTGTAGTGGGCGCCACGGAGGCCGCGCTGATCGAAGCAATCGAGCGCGCGACACCCTTCTCGCGTTTGTCCTGCCAGTTGCCGTTTTCCGCTGCGTTGACCGGCCTCGCTGTTTCGATCGCGCAGGCTGAATAGCCGTATTTCTCAACGCCATCGACTGTCCTCCATCATCGGAGAAAAATCATGGAATCCATCGTTCAGGCTTTGACCGCCGCTTATGCGCAATCCTGGCAGGAAATCCTCTCCGGCGCGATCATCTTTGATCTGGTCTATTTCGCCGCTGGCGCGGTCTTCTATTTCTACCTTTTCGAGCGCCGCACGAGCGGCCTCAAGTGGCAGCAGCTTCCGCGCTATATCGTCGATCCTCATCTCGTCCGGCGCACCGCTCCGATCGAAGATGCCCGGCAGTCGGCGCGGATTGACCGCCGGTCCTGGCTGTTACGCTTCCTGTGGGCACCCCCGCTCACCGCGCTGACCACCACACTTGCGCTTGCCTTCGGAGTTTTTCTCAGCGGCAAGCTTGATGCCTGGCTGGGCGCAAGACCCCAGGTAAGCTGGCCCGAATGGGCGATCCTGCTGTGCCAGGTCGGCACTGTCTTTCTGGTCGGGGATTTCGGAAACTACTGGAATCACAGATGGATGCATCGGGTGCCGATCTACTGGTCGTTCCACCGCGTCCACCATTCCGCCGAAACGCTCAACTACTTCACCGGCGACCGTGAACACCCGCTCGAAGTCTTGCCCAGCGTGATCATCCAGGGCTTCTGGAACGGGCTCGGGGCCGGCCTCGTGCTGTGGGCAACGGGCACGTCTCTCCTGTCCAGCACGCTACCCGCGCTAGTGGCGCTGGGCGTTGTCTGGCACATTCGGACGATCCTGTACCATTCACACTTCCCGCTTTCGTTCGGCCGGTTGGATTACCTGATCGGTGGGCCGATCATGCACCAGTTGCACCACAGTGCCGAAAGCCATCACTTCAGCTGCAATTTCAGTGTGCAGCTTTTCATTTGGGACTGGATCTTCGGCACCATCTACGTTCCGGCCAAAGGCGAGACATTCCGGCTGGGCTTGAGCGAGGAGGAACTGGGCGAGGCCAATCCACACGCGACGCTCAAGGGTTTTTACCTCGAGCCGATCCAGAATGCCTGGCGAATTCTGCGCCGTCGCGGCAATCGCGACGGAGGATGAATGCTCCGTCGCGCAGCCTGCCGACCCGGATCAGTCGAGCATGCGCGCCACGGGCACGTGCTCATAGCCGAGGTCGCGGGCGACAGCCTCATAGGACACCTGACCTTCGTGAATATTCAGGCCGGCCGCAAGTGCGGGGCGGCCTTGCCCGTGATCGTCGCCAGCGGGAAGTTCCACGGCGTGATCGCGGCGCAGGTGCCCACCGGCTGACGCAGCGTGACGATCCGCTTGCCGGCGGCATGCGAAGGAATCACCTCACCATAAGCGCGGCGGGCTTCTTCGGCGAACCATTCTATGAAGGCCGCACCGTATTTCACCTCGCCGCGCGCTGCATCAAGGGGCTTGCCCGATTCCAACGTGATCAGCGGGCAAGATCCTCGGCCTTTTCGATGATCTGGTTGTACCAAGCCCGTAGCACGTCGCTGCGTTCCTTCGCGGTGCGCGCGGCCCATTTGTGGCGCGCTGCATCCGCCTGCTCGATGATCGCCGTTAACGCCGGGATATCGTGAAGCGTGACCGCGGCGATGATGCTGCCATCCGCCGGATTGATCCCCTGCAGCCCGGCAGGATCGAGATGTTCGGCTTGATAAGGCCAGGGCCTTATCGGTCATTCAGCGATCACTCCGGCAGAAGGGTGCGGATCAGAGCATCCGCGGCAGCACGTCGGTTGCGCCGCCCTTGTCCTGCAGGCGATGCTTGATCGCACCAGCCACGTGCAGGGCGATCAGCGCGAGCAGGGCGTAGGCGCTCAGCTCGTGGAGTTCGTGAAACACGTCGAACGCCTTATCGTTCTTGGGCAGCAGTTCGGGCAGCTCGCCGAAGAAGAAGAACGGCACCCCGTCGCTCTGCGCGAAGCTGGAGGACATGCAGTAACCGAACACTGGCACCAGCAGCGTCAGCACGATGATCGTGCGGTGGACGACATGCGAAAGCGCCTTCTCCCAGCGCTTGAGCGATGACGGCGTCCGCGGAAGCATGGTGCGGTTGCGCCAGCGGAGTGCGAGGTGCGCCAGCGCCAGCAGCCACACCAGCACGCCGAACTGCTTGTGGTTGGGATAGAACAGGTCGAAGATTTCCGCCGGCGCGGTTTCGGGAAGGCTGGTCATGTACCAGCCCGACCAGATCAACCCCAGGATGATTGCCGCGCGCACCCAGTGCAGCAGCCGCATCGAAAGCGGATATTTCAGCGACGCCTGTTTACCGTTACCGTCCATCGTTTCTCCCCTTTTCATTACAGGAAGATGCCCCGGGAATACCCGCCATCGACCGTCAGTGACTGACCCGTGATCGCGGCATTGCCGGCGGTGGCCAGGAACGCGACCATGCGCCCCACGTCCGTCGGCGAGAGGATCGCGCCCGTAGGGATATCGGCAACGAAACCGGATTCGATGTCTTTGACGGTCGAGCCGCGTTCGTCAGCCATTTCGGCAATGAGTTCTTCCAGGTGCGGGGTGCGGATGATACCGGGGTGGACCGCGTTAACCGTGATGGAAAACGGGCCCAACTGATCGGAGAGCACTTTGGTCAGGTGCGAAACGGCGGCGTTGCGAAAGCCGCTGAGCGTATCGGATGATCGGCCGGTCAGCCCGCCGATGTTGACGATGTGGCCGCGCCCCGCCTGCTTCATCGCCGGAACCACCGCTTGTATATAGCGCAGGTAGCCGCCGATCTTCACGTCGGCATCGGCGATGAGGGTGGCAACGTCCAATTCTTCGATCGCGCCACCGATGGGTGTGGAACTCGCCGCTGCGTTGACAAGTACGTCGATCCGGCCGAACCGGGCCAGCACGTCCTGGGCCAGTCCGCGTGTGGACGCCGGATCGCGCGCGTCGGAAGCAATGGCGGCAATCGTGCCGCGCCCCTCGCCGCGCAGCTGCTCGGCGGCGGCATCAAGCGCCTCGGTCCCACGCGCGGTCAGCACCACCACGAAGCCTGCCCGCACCAGCGCCGCCGCGATGCCGGGCGCAAGTCCGCCGCTACCGCCGGTCAGCACCGCAACGGGCGCGCCTTCGATCATGGTAGTTCAGCCTGGATCAGGAGCGGACCATCGAGCGCAAGCCCATGTTCGAGGGCAGCGGCAAGTTCGCCGTTGGTGGTAACCCGGCGCGCGTCTACACCATAGCCCCGCGCGAGCGCGACCCAATCCACCCGCGGCCTGTCGAGCTTGGTGAGGCTGGCGACGACCGCGTCGTCAAGCGGAACGGCGGCACGGGTCAATTCGGTCTGAAGGATGGCGTAGCGGTGATTGGCAGCGACGATGATCGTCACCTTCAACCCCTCGCGCGCCATGGTCCACAGCGATTGCAGGGTGTATTGCGCGCTGCCGTCGGACTGGAGCGAGATGATCCGGGCTTCTGGCGCAGCAAGCGCGGCTCCGACCGCGCAGGGGAGGCCCTGCCCGATCGCACCGCCGGTATTGGTCATCACACGGTGACGGCGCGCGCGATGGGCATTGCGCAGCCATGGCCCGCCCAGCGTGGAGCCTTCGAGCGCAATGATCGCATCCTGCGGCAACTGGACGAGCAGTTCCTCGACCACGGATGCCGGGGTGAGCGCTGCTTCCGGCTGGCCCGAGCCGGCCGGTGTTTCGGTGGCCCGAGGCGCTGCGGGAGCCGTCTTCAGGCGGGCCGCCAGCGCTTCGAGCGCGGCGACTGCATCCTCACCGGGTTCGGCAAGACGCACCAGCCTTTCGTCGGGCACGAGCTGGCTGGGCCAGCCTTCGTAACCGAAGTAACTGATCGGCATGCGTGCCCCGGCCAGCAAAACACGCGCCGCGCCCATCTGGGCGATCACATCGTCGGGGAAGTAGGCCTGGCGCTCCACCACCGGAAGATCGCCGCCCAGCGTGACGATGGCCGGATAAGGCTCCATCAGAAGGCGTGCGCCGAGGTGTGCGCAAATGGCCTGTCCGGCGCGAATGCCGCGTTCGGTCAAAGCATTGCCACCAAGCAGGACAAGGGTTTCGCCCGCCTCCGACAACGCGCGGGCGGCATCGTCAACGATGGCATCGACCACCGGAGCCGGCCGATACGGCGCGGGCAGGACGGGCTGGGCGCCGTCCGGCGCAGGCGCATCCACCACATCGGTCGGCACCACGAGGGTCGCTGCGCCGCCTTCGGCCAGGTTGGTGGCGGCAAACGCGTGCGCGACACAGGCATCGATCGCCTGCGGCCGGTCGATCGTGATCACCGCGCGCGAAACCGGCGCGGCAAGCGATCGAATGTCGGCGGTTAGCGGCGCATCGTAAGCCAGATGCCAGGTGGCGTGATCCCCGATCAGGTTGACGATCCGCGATCCCGCGCGGCGCGCGTTGTGCAGGTTGGCTATGCCGTTGGCAAAGCCGGGGCCGAGATGCAGCAGGGTCAGCGGAACTTCACCCGATACGCGGGTATATCCATCGGCGGCACCGGTGCAGACCCCTTCGAACAGGCTGAGCACGCAGCGTATCCTGCCATCGCGGGCGAGTGCGCTGACCAGGCCAAGCTCGGTGGTGCCGGGGTTGGCGAAGCAGATCCGTGCGCCGGCCTGATAAAGGCTGTTCAGCAGCAGGTCGGCCCCGAGGCGGGTGGTGACGGCAGGTTCCATCTTTGTCATCTCCCTGTCAGCCCCGGCTGCCCGAAGCGGCTTTCACGCCAGCGAGGAAACCTTCGACCAGCCGCGCAAAGCTTTCAGGCGCATCGTCATGCACGTAGTGCGACGCCTCGGCCACGCTGGCGTGCGTGAGCGCGGGATTGGCGGCTTCCAGTTCGCCAACCTTTGCGAGGTTGCAAAAGTCCGACTTGCCGCCGCGGATGACGAGCGTGGGCGTGCGGATTGCCGCGATCACCGGGTGCAGATCAACCAGCCGGGCCGGATCCGGCGCAAGGCGCGTGACGGCTATCCCCTCGGCATCGTAGCGCCATGCGACCCCGCCGGCTTCGTCGGCGCGCATCGATTCGAACAGGCGCTCCTCGATCGCGGCATCGGGTACGTTGGCACGCAGCTTGCGCCAATAGGCCCGCGCCTCCGCCCAGTCGCCAAAGCGGAGCGGCAGCGCGGCCATTTCAGCGACGATCCTTTCAAACCCGGCGCCGCCGGTCGATGATCCGGCGGTGATGTCTTCCACCACCAGCGCGGCAAGGCGATCGGGGTGCTTGGCCGCGTAGCAGTAGGACGTCGTGCCACCCATCGAATGGCCGGCGAGGACAAAGCGGTCAACGGCCAAGGTATCGACCACGGTTTCGAGATCGCTGAGATAGGCATCAGTGTAATAGTTCCGCCCGGCGTCCCAACTGCTTTCCCCGCGCCCGCGCGCATCGAATGCAATCATCCACCAACGGTCCGATAGCGCTGCGGCCAGATTGCGCCATGTGCCCGAATAGCCGCGCAGGCCGTGGAGCAGGACGATGGCCGGCGCGGCTGGATCGCCCCACTGGCGCACATGGATCCCGATATCGCCATTGGCGATCCGACTGGTCCGCTCACCGGCCAGCAGGCCAACCGGCGCAGGCGGCGCATGGGAAAAGGAGGCGGGAGCGGCGACCATGGCTCAAGTCAGCCCGTTACCTTCGGCATCCTCGGCACGCAGGCCGCCGAGGCGTGCGTTGAGCCGGCCGCGTGTGGCGAAGGCCCAGCATATGATCACCTCGTCGCTATTGGGTGCATCGTCGAACGAGACGCTCATGGTGTCGTAATGCGAGCGCACGTAGAGCGCGTCCTTGTGGCCGAAGGGGATGTCGAGGATCGTGCCGGGAACCCCGCGCTTGCCGGTGGAGGGCACCCACGAGGCCCCGCCGCCGATGGCATCGCGCACCGGATTGGCGGCCGGATTGGTCAGCAAGGCATTGCCATGTTCGTATTCGCCATCGATGCCGACGAGAATTGCCTTGCCGTAGCTTTCGATACTAGACCCGTCGGTCAGCGCATTCAGCCGGCGGCCGATTTCCACGCCCAGCGCTGGCGATGCGTCGATCCAGGCGGACAGGTCCTCGTGGTAAGCGCCCGCATAGGGGTTCTTGATGCAGGCGGCGATCAGGTACTTGAACAGGGGGGCGCCATCGGCAGTGGCCCCGGTTTCGCCAGCAAGAATTTCCTCGACCTGGGTAAACCACTTGCGGATGTGAAACGGGCCGAAATTCGGCGCATAAGTCGTCATTGGCTTCTTCCTTTGCTATTCGCCGGATCGCGTCCGGGATGGGCACGAGCGAAGGCGCCCTCCTGCCCGGAAATGTCACATCACAGCGCTGTCGGATCCACCGGATCGGCTTGCCCCTGGTTGCGGTTGAGCTCGGCCTGCGCGGCGCCGCCCGCCTGCGGCACGCGCTGGCAGAACACTTCCAGCATGTGCCCGTCGGGATCGTAGAAATAGATGCCGGTCGAGACGCCGTGATCGAGGATTTCCGCAATCTCCACCCCGCGTTCGCGGAAATAGGCATAATTGGCGCGCAAGTCGTCCATACTGGTGCCGGCCATCATCAGGCCCACATGCTCGAATTCCTTGCCTTTCGTCGCGTCGTCTGCGGCCGGGAAGAGTGCGATGTCGTGATCGCTGGTCCCGAAGCTCATGAAGACGCCGCCCTTGTAAGGTCCGTCACCGGCCCGCGCGACGATCTTCATGTTGAGCACTTCGGCATACCACTGGGCGGAGGCTTCCGGGTCCTTCACGAAAAGAACGATGTGGGCGATCCTTTCGACGCGGATCGGCGAGACGTCAGTTTGTGACATGTGGCAACCCCAGATCGGTGGGAACGCCCGGAACCCAGGCGAGATCGGTGATCTCGTTGAATTCGCGCCATTCCTTGGCCCACGATTTTCCACCGTCGGTGGAGCGGTAGAGATAGCCGAACTTGCTTGCAGCAAGCATGAAATCGGGATCGGCCGGATTGGTCCCGAAGGCCCACATGCAGGAGTTCGACGGCTTGTCGAGGGCGGCCTTTTCCCATGTCTGCCCGGCGTCGGACGAGGTCAGGATCGCCGCCGTCGTGCCGGGCGTGCCATCGCCGATGCCCACCGCGATCTCACGATTGCTGCCAGGCTTGCGCGTGAGCAGGCGCGAATAGCGCAGGCCCCAGCTCTCCTTGGCCGACTGGCGAACCCAGGTCCTGCCATCGTCGGTCGAGCGGTAAAGCGCGATCACGGTCAGCGCGAGGTGGACCTTCGTGCCATCGTCCTGCTTGAGGACCATGACGTCGTGCAGGTCGGAGTTGCCGCCGAATTCGGACCAGCTGGTGTCGATCCGCTCCCACGTATCGCCGCCGTCGCGGCTGCGGTGCAGGCCGCCCTCCTCCACGCCCGCCCACACATCGTTCGCGTCATCGGGATCGACCGCCAGCGCAAGCATGCGCGGCCGGTTCACGCCCGCACACAGTTCGGGCATTTCAAGCGGCGTGCGCTCCCACGTGTGCCCGCCATCGCGCGAGCGGAACAGGATCGCCAGCGAAGGCGCGCCGGTGCCCGCGTAGATCACCTTAGGATCGCTTTCGCTCGCCACCAGCTTCCACACGGCATACCCGTTGAGCGCGCAGTCTATCCGGCTCCAGTGCACGCCTCGGTCGGCGCTGTAGAACAGCCCCTTTTCCGCGCCGGCAAAAAGCGCTTCGGGGCTGGCGGGATCGACCAGCAGGCAACGCACCCGGTCATCATACTCCAAATCCTGGCGGATATTAATCCGATACCAGTTCCTGCCATCGTCATGTGTGCGCATCACCGCTTGTCCGTCGGTGGCGACTATCAAGGTCCTGCTCATGTCCGCTCCTGCGTTCGGTCTGATTTGGCGGCGCGGCTTTTGCCGCTGCGCCTCAGCTCAAATTTATCCAGACGCTCTTGATCTCACTGTAGAGTTCCATCGCCTGGCGGCCATGTTCGCGGCCCCAGCCCGACTGCTTGTAGCCGCCGAAGGGGGTGGCGTTGTCCACCAGGTTGAAGCAGTTGACCCAGACCGTTCCCGCCTTGACCGCGCCAGCCAGGCGGTGGGCCTGCTTGAGATCGCTGGTCCAGATGCCGGCAGAAAGGCCAAAGTCCGAGTCATTGGCCTGGGCCACCAGATCTTCCGGATCGCTCCAACTCAGCGCGCTCAGTACCGGGCCGAAAATTTCCTCGCGCACGACGCGCATGTCGCGGCCGGCATTGGCCAAGATCGTCGGCTCGAAGAAGAAGCCCTCGCCCAGCGCCTTGGGTCGGCCGCCGCCGATCAGCACCTCGGCCCCTTCAGCCTTGCCGATCTCGACGTAGGAACTGACCCGATCCCACTGCTCCTGCGAGACCAGCGGGCCGAAGTTCACCGCCGGGTCGAGGCCGTTGCCGATGGTGAGCCGCGCGGCATGATCGGTGACGCGCGCAATCAGGTCGTCATGGATCGAGGCATGCGCATAAAGGCGCGAACCAGCGGTGCAGGTCTGCCCCTGATTAAAAAAAATGCCCGCCGCGACGGAGGCCGCCGCAGCATCGAGATCGGCGTCTGGCAACACGATCTGCGGCGACTTACCGCCCAGTTCCAGGCTGACTTTCTTGAGATTGCCGGTCGAGCCGCGCACGATGGCCTTGCCCACTTCGGTGGAACCGGTGAAGGCGACCTTGTCCACCCCAGGGTGATCGACCAGCGCCGCGCCCGCCTCACCGAAACCGGTGATGACGTTGAATACGCCCGGCGGCACGCCCGCTTCCAGCGCGAGTTCGGCGAGGCGCAGCGCAGTCAGCGGGGTCTGTTCGGCGGGCTTGAGGATGACCGTACAGCCCGCAGCAAGCGCTGGCGCGACCTTCCACGCCGCCATCGACATCGGATAATTCCACGGCACGATCAGGCCGCAAACGCCCACCGGCTCACGCACGGTGTAGTTGAGGATCTTCGCCCCGCTGCGCGGTGACACCGGCAGGGTTTCCCCCCCGAACTTGGTTGGCCACCCCGCAAAATAGCGGAAGGTTTTGATCGAGCCTTCGATCTCCACGCCCTTTGTCAAGGTGGCGGGCTTGCCGTTGTCCATGCACTCCAGCACGGCGAGTTCGTCCATGTCGCGTTCGATCAGGTCGGCCAAGCGGTTGAGCAGCTTCGACCGGTCCACCGCACTCATGTCGCGCCAGGCAGGATTGGCGAGCGCCTGGCGCGCCGCCCGAACTGCGGCATCAACATCCGCCGCACCGCCTTCCGCCACCTGGCAGATTTCCCGTCCGGTCGCCGGATTGATGGTGGCGAAGGTCTTCCCCGAAAGGGCAGGCACGGACTTGCCATCGATGATCAGCCCGAGCGGGTGCCGGGCGAGCGCTGCGCCCAGCTGTTCGGCCGTGGCAAACGTGGTGTTCCGATCTGGCATTTTTCGCACCCTTCGCTGGGCAGGACCGCTGCGACGAAAGCACCGCCGCTGATTCACCGCCCTTCTAACTCACCCCCATCATGTAAACAATACTAGATTTAATGTTATTGTTGTTGCATTAACGCGACAATCAGTTTGCCTACAACCGAGGGAAAACACGTGGAAGACCGCTATAACGGCCTGGAACGCGCCTTGCTGGCAGCCGCATGCGCGCCGACGGCGCCAATTCCTTGCCCCCCGACGTACCCAGACCTTGCTGGCGCCTATGCCATTCAGCAGGCCGTAAACGCCGCCACCCACCTACCGGTCATGGTCTGGAAACTCGGCTTGACCGGTCGCGGTGGGCGCGAGGCGTTGGGCGCGCGCGAGCCGATCGTGGGCCGCCTGCCCGCCAGCGCGATCTGGTGCGACCGGAGCGAGATCGGCTTTTCGGGCGAGGAGATGTTCGCCGAGGCGGAATTGGTGTTCGAAGTGGGCGCCGACCTGCCCGAGCAGAATGCCCCCTATACTCGCGCGGACCTGTGCGCTGCGCTCAAGGGCGTCTACGCCGGGATCGAAATCTGTCGCACCCGGTTCGATACGAGCGACCTGCCGCTCGAACTGCTGGTGGCCGACAATGCGATGGCCTACGGACTGGTGCTGGGCCGCAAACTTGCCGACAGGTGGGAAGACCGCTTTGCCGCAATGCCCGTAAGCCTGATCCGCAACGCCGAAGCGCCTGTCGAAGGTTCGACCGCGATGGTGCTCGACAATCCCCTCGATGCGCTGGTCTGGCTCGCCAACTGGCTGCGCGAGCACGAGGGCCGCTCGCTCACCCGCGAACAACTGGTTGCATCGGGGAGCTGCACCGGCGTGACCGACATTTTTCCCCGCGATACTATCGGCGTGACCTTCGATGGCGCCGAAGGAGCGCGGGTCACGCTGACGCCAAGAGACTGGAAGGAGTAGCCGCGATGTGCCTGGAACTGGGACTTAAGGACAAGGTGGCCGTCATCACCGGCGGCGGCGTCGGGATCGGCAAGGAAACGGCACGCAAGCTGCTGCTCGCCGGCGCCAAGGTGGTGATTGCCGCCCGGACCGCCAGCAAGCTTGAGGCCGCAGCGCAGGAACTGCGCGAGGCTACTGGCGGCGAAGTCATCGCCGTGCCCACCGACACGACTTCGAAGGAATCGGTCGAAGCGCTGGTCGAGGCCGCCGTCGCGAAGTTCGGCGCGGTCCACATCCTCGTCAATTGCGCCGCCGCCCCCGGTGGGCTGGTGCGCAATGCGATCGAACTGGCCGACGAGGACGCGCTGATGCTCGACCTCAACACCAAGCTGTTCGGCTATTTCCGCACCGCCAAGGCCTGCGTGCCGCACATGCGCAAGGCCGGCTGGGGCCGCATCGTCAACGTCGGCGGACTGACCGCACGCTGCACGGAGGCACTGTCGGGCATGCGCAACACCGCGCTGGTCCACTTCACCAAGACCCTGTCGGACGAGGTCGGCAAGGACGGGATCACGGTGAACATCATCCACCCCGGCGTCACGCGAACGGAACACATCGAAGAATGGTTTGCCGAGATGGCGGCCGAGGAAGGCACGACCTTCGATGCGATCGTTGCGCGCGAGGCGGGCGACCCGGCGGCGCTGAAGCGGATGCTGGAAGTCGAGGAAGTGGCCGACCCGATCGTGTTCCTTTGCTCGCAGTTAGGCAGCGGCATCACCGGCGAATCGATTGCCGTCGACGGCGGCCTGTCGCGCGCGGTTTTCCTTTAACGACAAGGGACCGGACACCATCATTCCCCGGCCCCAAGCCCCTCGGCGGCTGAAAGCGAAAACAAAATTGGAGCGATCAGGCAGAGGCGCGCCTGCGCTCGCCGGCGATGGTCGCTGCCGTCACCGCGATGCTGAGCGCCAGCACAGCACATGACGCATAAAGCATGAACCGGAATGAGCCGGTGCCGAGCGTGGCGGCAGCAGCGGCCGGGCCCAGCCCCGTGCCGAAGGTCTGGATCGAGCCCATTGCGCAAACCACCCGCCCGCGCTGGCAGGCTTCCGAGCAGATTCCCGAAAGCAGCGGCTGGGCGAAGTTCCAACTGAACATCATCAGTACCGTGGCGATCACGAAGGCATCGGGCGCTACCTGGCCGTCATACAGCAGGAAGCTAGCGACGCCTGCCGCTCCGCTTAGGATCAGCGGCACGGTACGCCCCCAACGGCGTGGCAGAAACCCCGCCCCGCCCGCACCGACCATCCCTGCCAACGTGCCGATGGAAAGCCCTTGGGCAATCACTCCGACCGGCAACTTGCTGTCGAGCCCGATACGTTCCGAATAGCTCCACACCGCTCCCATCGCGAAGAACAGCAGGAATACCCCCAGCAGCGATCCTCCCGCCAGCCGCAAGTCGACCTTGCCGCCGCCGGCGAACGGATCGGGCTCATCCTCGCTGCCATCCGGGAAGGCTTTCAGCGTCAGGATAACCAGCGCCGCGATAACGCCGATCAGTGCGAACACCACGCCCGGCTGGACCGCCGCCTGGATGCCCGGCAGCGTGTAGAGGAAAGCCGAGCTGAGCAGCGCGCCGATGACGAGGTAGACCGAGAACGCCCGGTCGGGATTGACTGCACGACCGAGCGCCGCGAACGAAAACCCGACGGCGATCCCCTCCCCCGCGCCGGCAACCACCCTGACAGCCACCATCGGCGCGAAGCCATCGACCCAGGCGGTCAGCAGATTGCCCGCCGCGATCAGCGCAAGGCCTAGCGCGACCGCCGGCCGCCATCGCACTCGCGCCAGTGCGAAAGTGCTCAGCCCGATCGTCACACCCATGGCATTGATGTCCCAGGCCACCAGATAGCCGAGCTGATCGTTGTCGAACCCGGTCTTCTGCGCGATGAGCGCGAGGAACCCTGGCGTGATGAAGATGACCACCGCGCCAATCAGCGCGACCAGCATCGCGCTGACAAGGCCCCCGCGCGAAACGCGGGCAGCCGACGCCTCGGCCGCTGCCAGGCCGGAAATTGCCGTATTCAATTCCATCTCGCGCCCTCCCCGGTTAGCGGCGCCCCGGGAGAGGCGGACGCCGCCCGCTATCTCAGCCCAAGACGTCCTTTACGGCGAGCGCGAACTTGTCGGCGATCTCGTCGGCCTCGTTCCGCGTGATGACGAGCGGCGGCGCGAACACGAGGGTGTCCCCCAGCGCCCGGGTGATCAGGCCGCGTTCGGCGGCGGCCTTCAGGACCTGGCGCCCGGTCCTGTTTGCCACCGGCAGCGTTTCCTTTTTCTCGCGATCCTTCATCAGTTCGATGCCGAGCATAAGTCCCTTGCCACGGATATCGCCCACGTGGGGATGCTGGGCCAGCCGGTCCTGTAACCCCTGCTTCAGGTAAGGTCCGACGTCGGCGACGTTCTGCACCACCTTGAGGTCGTCGATCAGCTTGAGCGCGGCGAGCGCGGCCGCAGCGCCCACCGGGTGCGCGGAATAGGTGTAACCATGGCCAAACACGCCGACCTGATCGGCGCCGCCTTCGATCACGTTCCACACCTTGGGCGAGATGAACACCGCCGACATCGGGAAGTAGCCTGAAGTGACGCCCTTGGCCGAGGTGATCAAATCGGGCTCGTATCCGTAAGTCTGGCTGCCCCAGTAAGTACCGAGGCGGCCGAATCCCGAGACGACTTCATCCGCGACGAGGAGGATGTCGTGCTTCTTGAGGATCGGCGTGATTTCCTCGAAATAGCCCTCGGGGGGCGGTATCAGGCCACCGGCGCCCATGACTGCTTCGGCAAAGAAGGCCGCGATCGTATGGCCACCCTCGCGCTCGATCAGATCTTCCAGTTCCTTGGCGAGTTGCTTCGAGAAATCACGCTCGCTCATGTCCGCAGGAGCCTGGCGGTAATAGTACGGGGCGCTCACGTGCAGGATCGGCCCCTTGGGCAGATCGAACAGGTTGTGCATCATCGGCAGCCCGGTGAGGCTGGCCGTGGCGACCCCCGAGCCGTGATAGGCATTCCAGCGCGCGATCACCTTCTTCTTTTCCGGCTTGCCGCGCAAGTTATTGTAAACCCATATCAGTTTGAGCTGCGTTTCGTTGGCATCGCTGCCCGAAGCGCCGAAGAACACACGCGACATCGGCACCGGCGCACGGGCCAGCAGCGCCTCGGCGCATTCGGCCACCACGTCCGTGCTCATCCCGTTGAACGTGTGGAAGAACGACAGTCGCTCGCTTTGCTGCGCGATCGCGTTGACGATTTCCTTTCGGCCATAGCCAAGATTCACGCACCATAGGCCGGCCATGCCGTCGAGGTATTCCTTGCCGTTCACGTCGCGCACGCGCACGCCCGAGCCCGAAGCCATCACCGTTGGCCCCTCGTTCTTCAGGTCGTTTATCGAGGTGAAGGGATGGAACTGGCTGCGCTGGTCCTGCAACGCATGAGGGGAAAGCTTGCTGGCCATGTGGAAACTCCCGAATGGGCCGCCTCACGAATCGCGGCCCGCATTTTGCTTCGCCGACCTCTTTGCTCAAAGAAGATTAAAAATGCAACAGTAAGCATGTATTTAGCTTGTTTTTTGCGTATAGTGAACAATAGAATCTCTCGGCCGAACGCCCGCTATCCCTACCGGGATTGACTTGCGCGTTCCGCTGCAACACGGATCGACCCATGGAAGAAAGACCAGACCTCGGTAATGTGATGGCGATGATGTCATTCGCTGCGGTGGTCAGCACGGGCGGCTTCTCCAACGCCGCCAAGCTGCTGGGTTATTCCAAAGCCGCGGTGAGCCGTCAGGTCGCCAAGCTTGAGCAGAGCATCGGGGTGCGCCTGCTTGACCGCACCACCCGCTCCGTAACGCTCACACCAGCAGGGCGAGAGATGTACGCCCGTTGCTCCCGCATTGTCGATGAAGTGAGCGAAGCCAACCAGGTCATCACCGGAATGGTGTCCAAGCCGCGCGGGGAGCTGAAAGTCAACGCGCCAGTCGTAGCCTCGCTGTTCGATCTGACCTCGATAATCCCGCGCTTTCTTGCGCGCTATCCGGAAGTCCGGCTGTTCCTGAACCTGTCGGACAGCAAGGTGGATATGCTCAAGGGCCGGTTCGACGTGGCGTTCTGGATGGGCGAGCCGTTCGACGCCAGCCTAGAATCGGTGCAACTGCGCACATATCCGATGGTGCTCGTGGCCGCTCCGGCCTATCTGGCCGGGGCCGGCTGGCCTTCTACCCCCAACGATATGAAGGACCACACCTGCATCGTGGAAACCCACTTGTCCAAAGTGGGCGAATGGCGCCTTTCCGACGATATGACCGTCGCCGTCAATCGCGGCCCGCTGACCACAAACTCGGTCCGCATGGCGCGCGAGGCGACGCTTAACGGGCTTGGCATCAGCTACCTGCCCCGTTTCCTGGTGGAGGCCGATATCGCCGCAAACCGGCTTGAGCCGCTGCTGGAGGACATGGTGACCGAAAGCATTCCGCTTCACATCATCTTCCCCCGCGGCAACTTCGCCTTGTCGAAGGTACGCGCCTTTGTGGATTTCGTGCGCGAAGAAACGAGTGACGAACTAGGCCCCGGTTCGGGCGCTCTGCTGGGTCTCGCCACCGCGATCTGATCGCGTCGTCACGGCTGCTACGTGCAGAAAAGCCCCTTTCGGAAAGGGGCCCGGGACAGGCCGCCGCAGCCCGCGGCGCTCACAGATCGTAGCAGTCGTTCTCGAACCCGAACGTCAGCGCGCCGAGATTGCGGGCATAGGGGAACGGGTTGTTGGCTACGTGCGCGCGGGCGCAGTGGATATCCAGGAACGCGCGCTGGACCACATTCCCGCGATAGATCGCCTTGCCGCCGGAAAACAGCATCAGCTTGTCAATCGCCTCGACACAGCGCGAAACCATCGCGGTGGTGTGGTGGCCAAGCTGCGCGCGCCGCTCGATCGGCCAGTCGCCGGTCCGCGCCCGTGCTTCCAGCTCGGCGAGATCGCTCGTCAGCCGAGCTTCCAGATCGGTGAGCGTCAGCATCACGTCCGCCACGACTTCCTGGATCATAGTGTCGCTCGCCACCCGGACGCCAGTGTAGGTCGTTCGCTTCTGCCGGGTCGCATCCACGAACGCCTCAAGCGCGCGGCGCAGCGAACCCAGCGACGTGGTTGACACCGTCCGGTTGAAAAGCTGCGCAAAAGGAATGCGGTAGAGCGCACCCGGATTGGCGGCATGGCCGGGACAGTCCAGGTTGAACATATCGCGCTCGCGGATCACCCTGTGCTGCGGCACGAACACGTCGTCCACCACGATATCGTTGCTGCCGGTCGGACACAGGCCCATCGTTTGCCAGGTGTCGACGATCGCATAATCGCTGCGCGGTACGAGGAAGTTGTAGGGCTCAGGCTGACCGTTGCCATCGTCGGCCACCATGTTCGCGCCCAGAATGACCCACTGGCAATGCTCCGATCCGCTGGAGAAGGCCCAGCGCCCGCTGAAGCGATAGCCACCTTCCGCCTTGGTGGCCTTGCCGGTGGGCATGTAGGAGGAACTGATCAGGACCGATGTGTCCTCGCCCCACACGTCCTCGGCCGCCTGCGGATCGAACAACGCGAGCTGCCAGTTGTGGACCGCCACCACGCCATAGACCCAGGCGCTGCCCATGCAGCCTTCCGCCAGCACTTTCGCCACTTCGCAGTAGGTCGCCGGCGACATTTCGTAGCCGCCGTAGCGGGTCGGCTGGAGAATGCGGAAGAACCCGGCCTCCTGGAACGCGGCGATGATATCGGGAGAGACCTGCCGGTTGCTGATCGCCTCTTCCTCGCGTTCCCGCAAAAGAGGCACCATCGCGCGAGCCCGGGCCACGAGTTCGGCCGCATCCGGACGCTTCGCGGAACCGCCGCCCGGCGTGGGCGTCGGACTCGACGTATGGTGATGCGCGGTCATCGTTCGGGACATCTCCAGATCTCCAGTTGGGAAGCGAACCGCTTGGCTCGCCTCGACCATGGTACGCGGCTTGAAAGATGTGAACAATAGGACAATTTTGATACCAATTGTTACGACAATGACTCGTAGGTGCCGCCGCGTTATAGAAAAAAATGGCGGAATTGCAGCGTTTTGGATGCTCAACCGGCATCCAGGAAACTGCCCCGAAAGCCCCTTCGACACCCCAGGGTTGTGTTACTTTTTCGCAACAATAGGCCAGTATTGCGCCATACTGTAAACTGTGAGATACGTGCCTCCAGCAGATCGTCGCGCCGTGCCATTCGAAGGGCTGCACTGACAGGTTTGGGGAGAAAGCAGATGAAGTACTCGATCCGCGATGCGCGGTTTGCATCGCTGTTGCTGGCTTGCACCGCCATGACTGTCCCTACGCTCGCCAGCGCGCAGGGCACGGGCCCCGCCCCGGAGGAAGTCTCGAGCGAAGAGGGGATGGCGGGCGAGATCATCGTCACCGCAACCAAGCGCAGTGAAAGCCTGCAGAAGGTTCCGATCTCGGTCAGCGCTTTCACCGGCGAACAGGTCAAGCGCTTGGGCATCACCGACACCACCCAGATCACGCAGCAGATCCCGTCGCTTCGCGTCAACGCATGGTCGCCGAACCTGACCATCTTCGCCCTGCGCGGCATTTCGCAGAACAACTTCACCGATAACCTCGAAGCTCCCGTCGCCGTCTATCAAGACAACGCTTACATCGCCTCGATGAACGCGGTCGCCGGCCAGTTGTTCGATATCAAGCGCGTCGAAGTGCTGCGCGGGCCTCAGGGCACGTTGTTCGGCCGAAACGCCACCGGCGGCCTCATCCACTACCTGAGCGAAGACGCCAGCAAGGATGAACTCAACGGCTACGCCATGGGTGAATACGGGCGTTTCAGCGCCTGGTCGCTTGAAGGTGCGGTGGGCGGCGCTATCGCCCCGGGCATCCGTTTCCGCGGTGCGGCGCGGGTCGAAAAGGCCGATGGCTACATCAAGTCGCGCGACACACTCGATAGCGCGGGCAACCTGATCGCGCCCGGCAGCGGGCAGGATCTCGGTGGTAGGAACGGTTGGGCCGCCCGCCTCAACGTCCAGGCCGACCTTTCGCCCGACGCCACCCTCAGCCTCTGGTACAAACACGCAGAAGACAACCACGTCGACACCGGCGGCTATGTCTTTGAAAACTGCGTCTATCTCGCCAACGGATACTGCAACACCAATGCAGCCGGCCTGAGCGACGACCAGACGGGCGTGATCAACGGCGTTACAGGGCTTCCCGCTTCTCCGTGGGAGCATTTCGGCGAACGGCGCGGCTCGTTTAACCGCGTTATGAACTCCTATCAGGGTCAGCTGGACTGGAAGTTCGGCGGCATGCAGTTGACCTCGATCACCAACTACCTGATGATGGACAAGACCTACGTCGAGGATGGCGATGCCCTGCCGTTCCTGATCGTCAACGTCGATACTTTCGTCAAATTCAAGCAGTTCTCGCAGGAGTTGCGGCTTTCGGGGGATAGCGAACGCCTCAAATGGCAGGTGGGGGCCTATTTCCTCGACATGAAGTATGATGGCATGCACGGCGTCACCAATGCGCCGATCATCGACCTCGCGATTGCCGGAAACGGTGGCTTCTCCATCCCGACCGTTGATCAGTTCTACAAAATCTCGTCAAAAAACTGGTCGATCTTCGCGCAGGGCGATGTCCGCTTGACCGATCGGCTGTCGCTCACCCTTGGCGGGCGGTATTCGAAGGACAACAAGGCAATCGACTACGTCAATGTCCTCAGCGACCCGACCTATGCGCCCCAGCCCAATCCAGTCGTACTCTTCACCGATCAGGATCTCGCCGCAGCCGTCCCGGGCGTGAACCGCGACGTCTATGGCGACTGGGCGGCGCGCGTCTCGCTCAACTATCAGGCAACGCCCGATACGCTGCTGTTCGCTTCATGGAACCGCGGTATCAAGGGTGGCAACTGGTCGCTTTCGTCGAACATTGCGCCACAGGACTTCCGCCACCGGCCCGAAACGCTCAACAGCCTCGAAGCCGGCTTCAAGACCTCGCTGTTCGATCGCACGCTGCGCCTGAATGGCACCGTCTATCACTATATGTACGATGACTATCAGGCCTTCTCGCTCGCGGGCGGCGTGCCGCATGTCTACAACAGCGATGCCCACGCCACCGGTGCCGAACTCGAAGCGTTCTGGTCGCCCTCCTCGCGTTTCGACGCCGTGTTCGGCGCCACCTGGGAAACCTCTGAGGTCGATAGCATCCCGGCTACCGGCACTCAGTTCGGCCCGGAATTCTTTCCAGGCGCGCCCGATACGCAATACTGCACGAACATCGGCGGGGTCTTCCGGTGTGATTTCCCGCAGGCAAACATCCCCAAGGCCGAGTTGCCCAATGCGCCGCGCTTCAGCTTCAACTATCTGCTGCGCTACAACATGGGCGTTGCCGGCGGCAATCTCGCAGCTCAGGTTGATGGCGTATGGTACGATGACCAGTTCCTCGAAGTGACCAACGGCCTCGGCTCATTGCAGAAGGCCTATAACGTCACCAACGCCTCGCTGACCTACAAGCATGAACGCACCGGTGCGTCGATTACCGCATGGGGTCGCAACGTCTTCAACAAGGCCTATCGCGCTTATACCCTCAATCTGGGCATTTTGGGGGTCACCTCGATCTATGCTCCGCCGGCCACCTACGGCGTGACCTTGCGCGTCCCATTCGGGGCGAACTGATCTGGCGCGGAGCCGGCATGCACAGCTGCCGTTCCGCGGCCTGCAGGGCAGGCGCGGGCAGGACTTGGTGGAGCCTTCCGCGCCTGCACTGCGCGCAGCTTGTCAGCCCGGACAGTCCTTTCGTCGGATGATCGCCGGACGCAAGCCGACGTTTCATAGTCCACCGGCACGGCACCTAGGACGCGGTATGCCGGTTGCCGGAACGGCGGCCGGTCGCCTCTCCCCGCCCAACAACCGCTCAGAAGTCCGGGGCGAGATCCATCAGCACGATGCCCTGGCCGACACCGGCGTCGGTCACATCGGCCGATCCGACCTGTGCCGCAACCAACCGGCCATCTGGCCGTACGACAGGATTGCCATATTTCCAGCCGCCATATTGCACGATGTTGGTCATGCGCGTGTAGCGAGGCTTCTTGGGATCGAGGTCGAGAACGCACAGGTCCATGCCCTTCGAGCGGTCCTGCGCACATTCGACCAAGGTTCGCTTGCCGTCCGGGAATATCCCCTCGACCTCATTATAGAGAGTGGAGGGCGTCGGATACTCGGTGATCTTTCTGGTGGCGAAGTCGACCGACAGGACTTTGGTTTCGACACCCGTCGGGCCTTTGCCGAAACCATAGCAGGGCATGGTCAAACCCTTGTCGCCGGGCAAAAAGTCCTGCGCCTCGACGAAGCATTCGGTAGTCGTGATGACTTCGCGTACCTCGTCGAGCTTTGCATTCTGTCCGTCGAGGAGCACGCGCCCGGTAAAGATGGTCGTCGATGCGGGCTTGTCGCCCTCTGCGGCTTTGACCTGGCTCCATGCGATCATGTTGCTGCGCGGGCTGACGGCTATGCCTTCGAACACCGTGATCCCCAAAGGCACGGGTGCGCTCATCGTCTGAGCATCCATCCAGAACAGCTCAATCCGACCGTGACGGGTTTCCTCGCGCGTCTTACCCAGGATGCGTGGACCGAGCAGCAGGTAGCTGCCGTCGGGGAGATAATGCACGCGCAAATAGCCTTCGCTCGGCGCATGCCCCGTCAAGTTGCGGATCTTGCCGCTTGACATGTCATATTCGAACGCATCGCCATAAGACTTGCCGATGAACGCCAGCCTGTCGCCCTTTGGCGAAAAGACGGGGCGTTCTCCAAAGGCGGAGATCAGCCGCTGCCCAAGTGGCATGTCCTGAATGGGATTGCCCGGCTTGTTTCCGAGCGGAAGCGTCGTAGGCACAGCCTCGCCGCGCGTAAAGGTCTGCGCCGTCAGCGCAGAGAGAGGCACCGCGACCAAGAGCGCGGCAGCCAGACCATATTTTGCCTGCATTGTCCTTTCTCCTTACCCTAGCGCAAGCAGCTTGCCAGCCGCGACAAGTCAACCCGCGACAATGGCTGTCTCACCCATATGGACAGGGTCCACTAACGGCTGGCCAGGAGCCGGGACGAGCGGTAAAGCCACAATATGGCCGTTGACGGTGCCCTTGCCACTCCAGACCCCGAGGTTTCCGGATATCGCCGGGTGCTGGCGCATCTGCGCGATCTGCTGGTGAATGGCGGAGTGGAAAGCGGGTACCGGCTTCCAAGCGAACGCGAACTGGCGCTGAGCCTGGGGGTCAGCCGTCCTGCAGTGCGCGAAGCCGTGCGCGCGATGGAGATGATCGGCGTGTTGGAAACGCGCCATGGTCGCGCCAGCACCGTGCGTATTCCCGACGCATCCGTACTGGGCGAGTTCTTCTCGCTTGCCCTGGCGCAACAACCCGCCATCATAGAGGATATTGTCGAGGTCCGGATCGCGCTGGAGCGGCAGGCCTTGCGCCTCGCATGCACCCGGGCAACCCCCGACGACCTGCGCAACCTCGAACGGGCGCTGGGGGAGATCGAGGCGACGATCGATGACGTGTTGCGTGGCGGGTACGCCGACCTTCATTTTCACACGCAACTGGTCGCCTCCGCTCATTCCACAGCACTTTCGACCGTTTACGGCACGATCACCCATCTACTGGAACGCTCGCACGTCGAACGTCGCAGACGCATCGCGGACAGCTCGAAGGCACGGGACTATCTGGTCGATCATCACCGCAAGATCTATGAGGCTGTCCGCACGGGCGACGCGTCCATGGCTGACGACTTGATCCTCAGCCATTTCGCCATCGGCGCCGCCTGGAAAATGCAGGAAGCAGCCCCGGCCGACTAGCCGTCGATCAGGATCGCGCGAAAATCGTTGACCCCACCGCCAGCACCAGCCGCTGTCCTTGGCGGAGGCGGCAAGCGGCCATTGAAGCTGCAAATCGCAACTCGCCTGGGGAGGCGGAATTTCCATCTGACGGAACAGGACTGCCGGGGGGCTACCTGACCTTTCGTCCCAGCAGCAGGCGGGCCTGCGTGCCCCAGGAACCGACGAACAGGTCTGCGACACCATCTCCGTTGACGTCGCCTTTCGCCATGCTCCAGCTGCGCGCGACCGTTGTCGCCGGGATCGCCTTCGCAGTGACGTCGATGAAGCGTCCTTTGCCGTCATTGGCATAGGCGCGCAATTGCAGCGGCTTGAATCCCGGCACGTCGATCGCCCCGACGATCAGGTCGGAATAGCCATCATGATTGAAATCCATCACCATGCCGCCCCAGCTCGAAAAGCGGTTGGCGGGCAAGCGCCCCGTGGTTTCGTCACGGAACCTGCCTTTCCCCTTGTTGATGAGCAGCCGGGCCTGCGGATCCTTGTCCCACTTCTTGTTGTTGCTGGTCAGGTTGAGGAAAACGATATCCGGGCGCCTGTCGCCATTGGCGTCGAACACATGGACTTCGCGTGTTTCCAGCGGGGTCACCATCGGAAGCGCCTTGGGTGCTTCGCGGAACTTCCCCTTGCCGTCGTTCAGCAGCAGGCGGTTGGGCGGGTTCTCATTGGCGACCACCATGTCCAGATCGCCATCACCGTCTACGTCCGCCAGCGCGATATCCTGCGTGTCATCTTCATAGACGGGCAGGTGCGTAGCCGTCGCGTCGATGAAAACGCCGGGGTTGCCGGGGTCGTTCAGCCACAGGAAATTCTGGCCCGACGCACGCGGCCTGCCAGGACGTTGCTCCGCCGAGTTGCCAATGACGATGTCGGGAAGGGCGTCACCATTGACATCGCCCACCGCCAGCCCGTTGCCCTCGCTCATCTTTGGCAACCGGTCCGATGCATCGGTGAACACGCCGCCTGCTCCACCCAGGAAGAGCTGATGAAACTGGTCTTCCTCCGCAACGAAGATCAGGTCTGGATAGCCGTCGCGATTGAAATCGGCCGACAGCACATGTTCGGTGTCATGGGCCTTGGTCCCGAGCGCACCTTCCTTCCAGGTGAAGCGCCCATGCCCGTCGTTGATGTATAATCTGTTCGCGCCCAATTCGACGGCAAGTACTGCATCCAGATCGCCATCGCCATCCGCATCCAGCAAGGCGACGTCCAAGGCGTGGAGATACTTGGAAACGGGGACGTGCGTGTCGGTCACATCGTCGAACATCGTGGCTGACGGGGCGCCGCTCTGCGCCTGCCCCGGGCTGACCGCGATCATCAGGATCGCGAACAGCGCAGCGCAACTTATCGGACTGCGGTTCATCATGCAGCCTCCAGCGTACGAAGATAGGTCAGGCTCTTGGTGAGAGAATCGATGCGCGCGCCGGGGAAAGGCGGCTCCTGCTCGACAAAGAACTTACGGACGCCCGCCGTTCGGGCCGCCTTCAGGATTGCTGGCCAGTTCATTGTGCCCGATCCGACCTCCGTGGGCTTTTGCTGAATGCGATAGTTGACCTTTGTGCCTGCGGCGATGTCCTTCACATGCATCTGGGTGAAGCGGCCTCGATACCGTTTGAGCCAGACGACCGGATCCTGTCCGCCTGCCGCGAGCCAGCCGGCATCCATTTCGAAATCGACTAGGCGCGGATCGGTGCGCTCCAGCAGAATCTGGAGGCCCGTCCTGTCCCCCAGGGGCGCCAGTTCGTAATTATGGTTGTGGTAGCCAATACGGACGCCCCGTTTGTCCAGAGCCAGCCCCGCTTCGTTCAGGAAATCAGCCATGCGGGCATAGCGGTCAGTCGATAGCAGACTGTCGGCGCGTATAAGCGACATGAAGGAGACCGGCGGCCCCCATTTCGGATCGTCGGGGAACTGGAGCAGCGGCAGCACCGCGTCGCGCGAACCCAATATGGTCAACTCGTCTGCCAGCCTGTCCAGGTCATCGAAGGTCAGGCCGTTCGTCCCGGGCACTTTCGACGACGCAGCGACATGAGCGCTGCCACATTTCAGCCCCGCCTTGTCAAGCGCAACGCGGAACTCGGCCGGAGAGCGGCGATGCAGCGACGAGATCTGCACCGAACGGACGCCGACCGCCGCGATCCTGGCCAGCGTACCGTCGAAATCGCGGTTGAGGTCGGGTTCGAACATGTAGAGCTGAACGCCGGGGCCGTCCGCCCCCAGCAAGGAAGCGGACTTGCGCCGCGCCGCCGCAGGCAGGGACGTGGCGAGCATCATCAGGACGCAGGACTTGAATAGGTCACGACGGTTCATGGATACACTCTTTCTGGCTTTGCGAATGTCAGGCAAGTGCGGTCTTGCGGCTCGTCTCCCGCAGACACGTTTCAGGGTAGCGCATCATGCATAGCGCCACGCCGAAGGAAAACAGCGCGGGTACGACGCCGATCAGCGCGCGGAGCGGCAGGGCGTTGCGCGGGTCGCTCGCATGAGCAGGATCAAAGCCGAGCCAGTCCAGCAGCAAGAAAGCCAAGCCAACCGCAAGGCCTAGCGCCAGCTTCATCGAACCATTGAGCGTTGCGTAAAGCAACCCCGTGCGGTCGACGCCGAAGCGAGAGCGGGTGACGTCAGCGACGTCAGCCATCAATGCGCGCGGCAGGAACCATGCAATCGGGATGCAAAGGCCGAGCGCTGCAACATTCGCGGCCGTCAGCCAGAAGCTGTTTGCCGGCTGAAGCGCCATCATCAGTTGCAGCGCGCCCTGGATCAGGGCGCCGGTTTGAAGCGCGCGCGCCTTGCCGATCCGCCCGGCGAGCTTCGCGAACAGCGGCGTTCCGACAAAGGCAGCGGCATAGGCGATCAGGATCAGCGTGCTGGCGGCCGCGCGGTTGAACCCCAGCTGTCCCATGTAGAAAAACAGGGCCACGGCGTTGGCCACGCCGGTCGACAGCGCGATCAGAAGGTCGGCCAGCACCAGCCGGACTACCGGCCCCTGCGACAGGAGCGCCACATAGTCGCGCAACGGAAGCGCGACCTGCGCTTCCGCCGCAGGCGGCTTTTCCGGCGTGGAATTTAGAGCCAGAAGTATCGCGCCGGGAACCAGAAGTATCATGACCCAGCCCGCCGCGTTCATTCCCGCGCCCGGGTCGTCGGGATAGGTACTCGCGATCAGCGGCAAAATGGCGAGGATCGAAAACTGTCCAGCCGTCGCGAAGATCTGCCACCAAGCAAAGACACGCGTTCGGGCTGCAGCGCCAGTGGCAAGAGTCGCGGTCCAGGCGAGATGTGACAGCACGATCATTGAAAAGCCGATGAAGGCAACGAACAGCCACGCCCAGAGATAGACGATGTCAACGCCACGTTCCGCCTGGAACAGCGCATAGGTCGAAAGCATCAGGATCGGCGCGCTCGCCGCCAGCCAGGGCCGATAGCGACCGTAACGCGACCGTGTGGCGTCCATCATTCCGCCCAGCAACGGGTCGATCATCAGGTCCAGTACCCGCACCGTCATGAAGGCCGTTCCGACTGCGCCGACGGGCAGCGCAAGGGCATTGGCATAGAACTCCGGAAGGAAGACGGTGACCAGCGTGGCATAGGCTTGGATCGCAAGCGCGGTGACGCAAAAGGCCGCGAGCCTTGTGCGCAGCATCGCGTCCTCTCCATCCCGTGTCATTCGCCCCTTCCCCTTGATCGGATTTCCAACTGGTAATACCACAGCGCGATCAAAGCGCCAGTGGGGCGGTTCGATTCTGCCGACTGAAGACTGCGGACGCGGAACGGGTGGAGGATTGGGGATCGATGCACCAGTCAGAAACATTGCCGGGACACGAACAGGACATCCCCTTCCGGGAGGCCATTGGATTTGCCAACGATCATGCGGGGTTTCCCCTCCGCCCCCCGATTCTGGGTCTCTTGGCGCGTCATAGCGGCCGCATCATAGATGTGGGCGCACAATCGGAAGAGCCCGTGGATTTCCCGGACATCACGCGGCGCGCGGTGCAGACGATCCTGGACAAGCAGACCGACCGCGTCGTCCTTCTCTGCGGCACGGGTGCGGGCGCGTGCATCGCCGCCAACAAGATACGCGGCATCCGCGCAGCGGTCGCCCATGACACCTATGTTGCCCGGCAGGCCGTGGTGCATGACGATGTAAACGTCCTTTGCATTGGCGCCTGGATCACGGGCCCGCAGATCGCGCTCGACATCGTACGCCATTTCCTTGCGGCGCAGTTCAGCGAAGAGGAGCATTTCCGCCGCCGCGTGGCGAAACTCGCGCTCTTGGAGCAAGATGGCTGATCATGATCGATGCAGGCAAGGTGATCGTGCTGGGCAGCGTCAATGTCGACCTTCTGGTCAGCACGCCCCGCCTGCCATGCGCGGGCGAAACCGTGTCCGGCATCAGCCTCACGCGGCATCTGGGCGGCAAGGGCGCGAATCAGGCGGTCGGCGCAGCCCGTGCCGGAGCGCACTGCATCCTGCTGGCAGCGGTCGGGACGGATAGCGACGGGGCCAGCATGATGGCCTCGCTCGCCGGGCATGGCGTCGACACCCACCTGGTGCACGCCACCTGTTCGCCCACTGGTTGCGCGCTGGTGGCAACATCGCCGCAGGATAACCAGATCATCCACGTATCGGGCGCTAACAGCGATGTGGACGGCGCGCTCGTCGCCGACGTCGATCTTCGCCCTGCAGACATCTGCCTCGCCCAGATGGAAACGCCTGTTCCCGCGACGGTGGCGCTGTTCCAACGCGCCCGCACGGTCGGAGCCTTCACGATCCTCAACGCCGCGCCGGCTTCGCCGGCCGCGCGAGAGCTGCTGCCACTTTGCGATCTTCTGATCGTGAACGAAGGCGAACTCGCCCTCCTTTCAGGGTGGAAGCGCGGAACCCCGCTCGACAAGGATTTACTTGCGCGGCTTGGGCTGGAGGATCGCCAGACGCTGCTCGTGACTTTGGGCGCCGACGGAGTCGTGATCATCGGGCGAGACAAGGTCCAGCGCATCGAGGGGCAACCTGCGAAAGTGGTCGATACCACCGGCGCAGGCGACTGTTTCTGCGGCTATCTCGCCGCCGGGCTCGCTCGGGGCGACACATTGGAACACGCCGCATTCGAGGCGAACGCGGCGGCAGCCGTCGCGGTTCAGTCTTTCGGCGCGGCAGCGTCCATACCCGACCGCGCGACCGTACTGCAGAACCTCGCGAGCATCGCCGCACGCACCGACCAGAATCGACATGAGGATATTGAAGTATGACCCATTCCATCGCTGACCGTAAGCGCGGCCCGGCCGCCCGCCTGCTGAGCGTGGCGCTGCTGGCCGCAGCCTTGCCCCTGTCCTCTGCATCTGCGACCCCGGACAAGCATGTGGAAATCGACTATCTCAACGCGCCCTTCCGTCAGGAACGCCTCCTCGACTGGGGCAATCGTCCCGACTGGTCGCATTATGGACGCAAGTTAGTCTTCACCAAGGACGACCTGCACGACGGGCCAGCCTATGAAATCGACGTCGTCACACGCAAGGTTCGCTGTCTGACCTGTGCGCTGGGCAAGAACCAGTTCGTGACGCGCATATTCTATCTGCCTGACGACAGCTATCTGATCGAGGCCTCTCCGAACATGGAAAGCGGCAGTGGCGGCAGTCACGGCGCCATGGGCACACAATTGTTCTGGATGAGCAAAACGCTCAGCAAGCCGACGGCACTAGGCACCGGCGCGATGGGTGATATTGCCATCGCATCCGTCGCCAATGCGGACGGGTCGTTCAACATTTCCTGGGCCAGGCCAAATAACGACGGACTGCAGCTGGTCATGGCCAAGCTGCACCATGATGGACGCACCGCCAGGCTGGCAGACATTCGCGGACTTTACGACTATCGGCTGGGGCAGCCCGGAGAGCCGAGCTTTCCGGAAGCCTATGAGTTCATGGATGACAGCAAGTCGGTGTTGTTCTGGACCGTCGAGATGAAGACGTTGAACGGGGAGATGTACAAGGTGGACATCGCAACCGGCGAGGTCAGCCGCGTCTACGCCACGCCGTCCCACAACGAGACGCACTTATTCCCGGACGAGCGCTACGGGCTGGAGGAATCGAACAGCCACTCCGATCCCGACGGCCCATATCGAGGCGTCAGCGCGCTGAGCCGGGGAGTGGTCGAGATGTTCTTGAAAATGCGCGGTGAGAAGGACGCAGCAACGCTCGCTGCAGCAAATTCGGAGGTTGGCTTCGACATCTTCGTCATCACCATGGACGGCACATCGCGGCGGGCCCTGACCAACGTCAGCGCGTCGGGCGCGCAGGCTCATCAATCGGTCGTTTCTCCCGATGGACGGCGGATCGCCTTCGCCATTAAGGACCCTACCGGAAAGTCTGGCCACGCCGCCGGGCTCTACATCGGAACATTCGGCGCAAAATAAGCCTGTCCGACGCCCTCCGAACGAACGCCTACTGCCTTGTGCAAGCCCAAGTGGACGCTCACCCTCTTAATCAGCGGTCCTAGGTTGGAGCTCTAGTGCGTCCACCATTTCTCCTAATGAAAGCGCTACTTACCGTACCCGGCGTGGGTCTTACACGCGGCGCACAGGGTCGTGTAAGAGTGGTCGGCGCGTGTTCCGGATAAGGCCCTTCGCCCGGCATCCGCGACGCGCCGGACGTTATGTTGATGATGTGTCCATGGCCCGCCTCCTTCATGTCGCGGACGCACTATTCGTTCTGCGAGTTCCAGGCGAGCGGCAGCTCCACCGGCTGTATCATGCCGAGGTGGAATCGCATTTCGTGGCCTTCGGCGATCCGAAATTCGGGGATGCGCGCCAGGAACTCTTCGATTGCGATGCGCAATTCACGCCGAGCCAAGTGCATTCCCATACACGTATGGATGCCGAAGCCGAAGCCTATGTGGCGCGGCCGGCGGTCGAAGCGCACTTCTTGCGGATCGTCGAATTCGGCTGGATCCCGTCCCGCCAGCGATGTCGACAATGCCACCTTGTCGCCCGGCACTATGCGGGCGCCCGCTATGGTTGTTTCTTTCTTGCAAGTGCGAAACGTGGTTACCGCGCCATAGGCCCGCATTAATTCATCGATGGCGCGAGGAATTTCCTGCGGATTTGCACGAAGGAACGCTTGATCGTCGGCATGGGTCGCAAGGTGCCAAAATTGGAGGCCCATGTTTGTCGATACCGTGTCGAGGCCGCCAATAAACAGGTTGAACGACAGGCCGCGCAACTCGTCGGCCGTGAGTGGCCTGTCGTCGATCCGGCTTTGCAATGCGAAGCTGATCAGATCGTTGCGCGGGTTGATGCGGCGCGCTTCGATCTCTCCATCCAGATACTCAATTACCTTGCGTGTAGAGTCAGCCATCTTGGCCATGTCGAAGTTGTGAATAAGGTCCCATTCCCAGGCCATGAACTCGCCAACCCGGTCCTGCGGCAGCCCCATCAGCTCAAGAAACACCTTGATCGGAAACTCGAAGGCGAATTGGGACATGAACTCGCACGATCCGCGGGAAGCGAAAGCATCGATATAGTCGACCGCATAGGAGCGAATTTTTTCTTCGAGCGCGCCCATGGCTTTCGGGGTGAAGGCCGGATTGATCATCTGGCGAAACGGGCCATGCGCAGGAGGATCGAGCTCGGCCGGCGAATTGATCCAGTTTCCTCCCACGAGTTTGCTGTACGGGCCGAAATCCGAGTTCGTGAAATGCTCGGTGTCCATAAAGACTTCCCGCATCAACGCCATTCGCCGTGGCACCCAGGCAGCCGTGCCGCCGGGATACGCGTGCGGGGCGTAGAAGATATCAACCTCCTCGTGGGTCTTCATCACAAGGTCGTTGAACGGATCCTGCTTGGTAACTGAGCCGTAAATGAACGGAAAGTCACGGCGCACCAGGTTCGGATCTACGTGGTCCGGAACAGGCAACTCTGAAAATTTGGGCTGGGTTCCTATCGCCATTTCTATCTTACTCCCTCGATTTTCCGGCAACGGCGGCACTGAGGACGAACCTTGCCCGCGAGCAGTTTCTCTGGAACGGCCCTGGCGTCGACGGAGGCTTGGCCGCGCTCAACCCGGCACAAGGTCAGGCGCGGGCTACAGTCGCGTGCACCCCTTGCGCTTCGGCGCGTGCCCAAATCAATTCCCGACGGTTACCCAGCGCCGCTCGGCGGACGAGATGGCAGCTGCTTCGACCACTTCTTGCACGTGCAGCGCTTGCTCGAAATCCGGCGAGGCGTGGCCCTTGCCGTCCACCTCGCGCAGCATCGTTGCGAAAATCGAGGCCATCGGAAACACTCCCATGCGGGGTTCGTCAGCATGAACCGAGATTCCGGGCAAGGCCTTTAGCCTTTCCGGCACCTCTATCTCATGCTCATCGAGCACCATGAAGGCCACGTCGTCGCTACGGAACAGCTTACAGCTGTAGCTTTGCGGAAAGATGGTCGAAACGACCGCGAGGCGCCCTTTTGTCCCCCACACGTCGATCCGAAAGCCCGGACCGTCGACCATGGTCCAGACGGTTTGCAGCATTCCTGAGATACCGTTCCGTAGACGAACGATATTGTAACTGGTGTCGGGCACTTCCGGCTTGATTGCGGGACCGTCCTCCATCTTCCACTCGCCCAGGCGCAACGACTGGTCAGATACGATTTCGCTAACTGGTCCAAGCAAATGAACCAGCAGGTGGAGCGCATGGCTACCCGTATTGCGCATCGCGCTGGCGCCATTCGCGGGATCCCCAAACCAGGCGTAGCCAGGCGTGTAGGTTCGCGCCTCAGTGAAAAGACCGGAGTCGAAACGGATGTTGAAGCCCTGAATTTCGCCGATTTCGCCCTGATCGATCAATTCTTTCATGTAGACCATTGCTGGCGCTGCCTGGATGAACGCGTCCACCGCCGCAACCTTGCCGGATTTCCGGTGCAAATCATTAAGTTCGCGAGCGGCAGCAAGATTATGGGCAAAAGGGATGCCCTGGTAGACATGCTTGCCGGCCGCGAAGGCAGCCTTAACCATTTCGTAGCGAAGCGGTGGCCGCGTACCACAATCGATCAGATCCACGTCGGGATCTTCAGCCATCGCCCTGAAATCCCAGAAGGATCGGGCGAACCCATGATCTCGCGCGGCGGCCTCTGCTGTCTCTCGCCGAGAGGTACAGATCGCCACGACCTCGACCCCCTCGACCGAACGCCAAGCGGGTAAGTGGGACTGAACGCCCCAGGCTGCGCTAATGATGCCAACTCTCAGTGGACGCTGCGGCATGCGGAACGGCCCTCCTTGCTATTTTTTGAGGGTGACCGCTGGCATCCGTCTTGGCCACCCAACCCAAATCAAGAACGTCGAGGCCGTCACCGTAGCGTGGCAGCCCCGTCACACCTTGACACAATCGTTGGCGCGCTGGCTGGAGGCCGGAATGCGGTCCTGCAGCCTGGAGACACCAAAGTCCCGCCGCTCGGGATATCAGCCGGTTCACCGTATTTCATACGATTTGGCTCTGGCCATCACGCTATCGCGATCGACTTCCGCCGTGCCTTTGCCAACACCGATCTGACAATATTTCAATCCCGTTTGCAAAGCGATACTGCGGCCAACGTCCAACGATTCCCAAATGGCGCGCACGGTTCCCTGGGTTGCCACCGAGGGCTTTGCAGCGATCTTGGCCGCCAATTCGTGCGCCCGTGCCCACAGGTTTTCCAGCTTCACAACCTCAGTTACCAGCGAAATACGCAAAGCTGTTTCTGCACCGATGCGTTCGTCGTTGCCCATCAGGGCCATCCGCAGCACCTCCGGGAGCGGCACGCGATGCCGCAGCCCGATTGGCTCCAGCGCTGCAACCATGCCATAGGTGCTATGCGGATCGAAAAAGGTCGCGTCTTCGGAACAGATGACAATGTCAGCTTCGTTCACCCAATATAGCGCGCCACCAGCGCAGATCCCGTGAACCGCCATCACCACCGGTTTCCACAACCGGTTGTGTTTCGGCCCGAGGAATTCGCCGGGATCCACTTGCGCGAACACGTCATCGTACATGAACACGCTGGCGGTTTCGATATCCAGATTGGTGCCGTCCCGGACGTCGACGCCCGGCGAGAAAAAACGCCCTGGCGAAGCCCGTAGTACGACAGCATTCACATCGTGATCGATACGAATACGCTCCCAAACGTCACCGAAATCTAAGCACATCTGTTTGTTGAAGCTATTAGCAGATTCGGGGCGATTTATGGTAATAGTAGCAACTTTGTCATCGCTCTTCTCGAAGAGTATAGTCTGATACTCAGTAAGGGCCATGGCATTTTCCTCAATACCCCGCCATGTTCACGAGGCGGGCGAAATCTATCGGCCTGATCGGCACAACTAGGCCGCCTAGTCCGGTAAGCACCGTTGGCGCGCGAGCCAGCGAAATCCTGAACGAGGATCGCAATTCAAGTCGCGGCCCGGACGCACCCTGACGCGTTACCCGCCTTATCACACCCGCTACGAGGCCGCTTTGTCCATCGATTTCTTACTCAAGCAGCTATTTTCAGCTAGCCATTTGACACGAACGCGCCGATGGGCGATCCGCCAACTCCCGTTCTCGCGAACGAAGTCGTCTTCGTAATAGCCGCTATGATCCAAACCCACGTCAGTGAGAACGATCCAGTAAGTCGTCGCCTTCGCAGTTTCTCCCGTCACCAGAATGTGCTGCGTTCCAATGTGATGACGGACATACTCAGGCCTCTCGCCGTTCACCTGAAGGACTTTGTTGGTCTTCTTCCAGTGCTCGATCTCCTTGCGTCCTCTTATAGAGGTGATGGGACCTTCAAATATGCCATCTTCAGCAAAAACCGCCGCAAAGTTTTCTGCATCCAAATTATCATTGTGAAAAGCATACTCGCTCATTCTCTGACGAATCTCTTCCCGCGCCAGCAGTTCGTCGATATGCACGTGCAGGCTCCTCTTCAGATATCGCAGCCCTTTTTAGAGCCTTCAAGCATACCGCTTCACATTCTGCAAGGCGCAGCCTTCAAGGCTAGCATGTCAGGCCGGAATGTGACGGCATATGAGCCTTAAGCTGCCACGATGTTGACGCATGTGTCAATCCGTGACCTAATGTCATCATAGGAGCCTTTCAAGGGCCTGCCCGGCCCCCGGCGCCTTCAGTCCCCGTGCTGTTCGCCTGAATCGGCCACCTCCATGACTTCGTTCTCTGGGGCCAGCTTAGCTTTGACCAGCCACACGTTCGTAGCACGCGGACATCAGCGAGCCGACCTAGAGCCGCTCGCCTTCACGGCGCGGACCAGCCGAAGGTCATCCTTACCCTGAGGGCTCTGGCGACCCGAGCATGCCTAAGCAGACATCTTGAAGTCTGCAAGATCCGGATGGGTAATCATATGGTGCCAGTCGTTATGTGGCCACGGTTGATTGACTAATAGGCGACCATTGCTAACGTAATAATTTCGACCGGACGATCTTTCATCAATCAGCCAGATCGTTTTTTGAGCTACCGCATCGAGCTGCTCGTAGAATTTGTGAAACGCGACGGAATCTACCTCTATGTGTCGACAACTTCTTTCGATAGCTTCGACGATTATCGTACCGATATACTTTGACCAAATCTCGATCTGGGTCGGCAATCCCGCTCCTCCTCCGCTGGTATTTTGTGAGTTTGGCCCATACATAATAAAGAAATTCGGGAACATTGGCACCATCATGCCCAAGTAGGCTCTAACACCTTCTTCCGACCATTTGTCTTGGAGGTGAGCACCATCCAGGCCCACGTAGTCTGCCGGCCAAACATACTTTTCTACGCTGAAACCGGTGGCCGTCACTACCAGATCCACGTTGTATTGGACGCCCGTCGTTGTCTCGATCCCGCCAAGAGTGAACCTTTCGATCGGGTCCGTCACCAATTCGACATTGTCCCTCAGCAGCGCTTTATACCATCCATTGTCCACCACCATCCGCCGCGCGAAAGGAGGATATTGCGGCGTCAGTTTGGCAACGAGATCGGAGCGGTAATCAACTTGGTCCTTGATATATTCTTGGAGAAATCCACGCACTGCGTCATTTTGCCTGCTGAACATCCCGCCGCTTGCTTGCCATTCGGGGTCGGGCGTTAGAAGACCATACAGATTCATGGTCGACAACGCCCCTGTGTAGCGACTCCAGTTCCAATAATACGGTACATTCTTCATCAGCCACTGCAATTCGTCGCTGATGGGCGCACCATATTGTTCTCGGGGTGAAATCCATTGCGGTGTACGCTGGAACACTTTGACCTGCTTCGCCTTGGCGGCAACCTCGCCCAGTAGCTGGATCCCGGTCGATCCGTTGCCGATGATCGCCACATCCTTTCCGGTGACGTCTCGCTCGGCAGACCATTCGGTCGTGTGAAAAATGTCGCCGCGGAAATCGTCAAAACCTTCGACGTCCAACTGCCGCGGTGAGGCAAACAGCCCGGATGCGCTTATCACGAAGTTTGCCATGATGGTTTCGCTATCCCCATCCGGTCCGACAACATTCACCCGCCAACGTGACGTTGCCGGATCAAATTGCGCACCCTTTACGTCCACGTTCAACCGCAAGTTCTTTGCCACACCGTACTTGTCCGCTACGTATTCGATATATTCCCGTACCTCGGGCTGCTGTGCGAAAAATTCCTTCCACGGGTAACATTTTTCAAAGCTGTACTCATATACGGCGCTTGGCGTATCGACCCGGGCGCCGGGGTAAGTGTTGATACTCCAAGTTCCGCCGACTTCGCCACGCCGCTCGAGAACAAGATAGGGAATGCCGAGATTCTCGAGTTGCACACCCATCCCGATACCACCGAAGCCCGCACCGACGATCACGACCAGAAAATCATCTGGCAGTGCGGGTCGGCCGCTATGCCATTTGGCAGCCCAGGGAAATGGATCGAGCGCCGGGATCTCCCGGCGGGCGAGAAACTCCGCGTCGTCGAGCGGATCGCCGGCCATTTCCATAAGTTCCCGCAGTTCTTTATCATCGGGAATCCGTTTTTCAAATTGATTGAGCCCATTGGTCAGAAAATGGACACCCTTGTCCACGAGGCTAGTCCGATACTTCTCGGGCAGTTGATAGGTCACCCCGGCACCGCCGCGCACTGTTTGGGGTTCGGGCACCATCGCGGCGATCTCGGGATCGCGGGTGGCTTGAAAGAGCGCGATGCGCAGTGTGCCAAGATCCGCCTTCTCCAAGGCTTGCCGCACGCGCGCCTGAGACGAGCTGCTCATTTTCTTTCCTCTTTTCTTGATACACTCAGAGATCTGCTCGGCGAAATGACGACTTCGCTTCAGCCCTCCTCGGGTGGCCGCAATCGACACTCATGCGCTCAGCCACAGCGGCAGCATGAACGGTCGGCTGCCTGGCACCGTGCAGAACACCGGCATTTCGACTGCACTGCTAGAAGGTCAGTCTGACTCCTTCCAATGGCTCGGACGATCGCCAGCTCTGCAAAATGTCAAAAAATCTTGAGTATCCGCCCGAATAGGGTGAACTCTTCAGAGTATATGAATCTGGCGCCGCGCCTTCATTATTGTAATATCCCGGAGTGCATTCGCTGGATCCCGGAGAATTGGCTATCTCCCGAAAAACTTCGCCCCACCATTTATCTTCTGCCTCAACCGTGGCCTCAATGGTGGCAACGTTGTTGTTGAGACAATAGTTGATGATCCAACCGGCATGATCAGCGATTTTGGTCAGAAGGTGCGAAAAATTGACGGTGTACCCCCCTTGCGTCGTACCAAGCATGATCAGGTTCGGGAAGCCATTTGCCAGCGCTCCATGCAGCGTCCGGGGACCATCGGCCCACGCATCGGTAAGCGACCGCCCCTTCCGGCCATAGATTTCGAAGCCGAGCCGCTTGTTGTATGACGTACCCATTTCAAAGCCCGAGGCGTAGATGAGGACATCGAGTGGATACTGTTTCCCGTTCACGATAGGCCCATCTTCCGTCATGCGATCAATGCCCTTTCCCGCCGTATCCACCAGTGTGACATTAGAGCGCGAAAATGCCTGCAGATATTCATCGTGAAAGCAGGGGCGTTTGCACAGACGGTTATACCATGGCTTCAATGCCTCAGCGGTCGCCTTGTCAGATATAATCGCGTCAACCCTAGCGCGAATTTGGTCCATGAGCGTGAAATCGTAAAGTTGCTGATCCTGGGTTGAAAGAGCGGTCCCCTTGTTACGGCCAAAAATTTCGGTCCATCCGTCTTGGACGAGGTCTTCGTCCCAGGCCTCGCCCACCATGATTGACGCGAAATTGTCCATGCGCGCCTCTTGCCAGCCCGGCTTCAGCGACTTGACCCATTCCGCACTGGTTGGCTTGTTGTTGCGGGCCGCGACGCCCGAAGGTGTGCGCTGAAAAACAAACAGACGCTTTGAGGCTTCCGCCAATTTGGGTACGGCCTGAACTGCGGTCGCGCCCGTGCCGACAATCCCTACACGCTTGTCGCGAAGCTTGTCCATCGGCGCGCTTGGGCCTCCTCCGGTATAGGAATAATCCCAACGCGTCGTATGGAAGCTGTGGCCTTTAAACTTCTCGATTTCTGGGATGCCGGGAAGCTTCGGCTTGTGCATGATACCGCCAGCAATTACTATGTATCGCGAAGAAATAACGTCTCTTCGGCTGGTGGTTACCCGCCAGAACTTGGATTCATCGTCCCATTCAAGGCCTTTTACCTCGGTGTGAAAAATGGCATTCGGATACAGATCAAAATGTCGTGCTATACGCTGACAGTGCTCAAATATTTCGACACCTTTAGCGTATTTCTCGCTTGGAATGTAGCCGGTTTCTTCCAGTAGAGGCATGTAAATATAAGATTCTATATCGCATGCTGAGCCGGGATAGCGGTTCCAATACCAAGTGCCACCAAAATCACCGGCTTTGTCGATCATCCTGATATTTCTCACGCCACGACGGGCAAGGGCGGCGGCTGTCAAAAGTCCGCCGAAACCCGCTCCAACTATTAGCACATCCGTCTTCGCGACGATCGGGGTCCGGTCAGGGGTTGTCCCGACGAGGGGATCGCAATTATAATCGCCCAGGATGATCGATGCATCAATATATTGAGCGTTCCCCTCAGGGTGGTGCAGCAATCTCTTCCGCTTCTCCTCTTCATATTTAGCGAGAAGCTTTTCGGGCTCAAATCGCATTTATCCTCCACCACATATATAGTTTAGGTGTAAATTGTCCCGTAGCTTTCCTTCGGCGAGGCTCTTCCTGTAATGCGCGCCGGAGCAGACACGTTAAAGCCTCGCGCACCATGACCGGCACATGTCAGGTTCGTCGACCAATCCGCTTGCCGTGGCTTTCTCATATCGGTAGCATCTTGCGGTACACTATAATCCCGGGCGGAAGACCTTCACCTGCCCATGTTGCTGCAGTGACATAAGTGCCGGCTGTGCGCCAGCTTCTGCCGCGCTGTGCGGCGTGAGATACGCTATGACGGAATCCAGCCGCAGCAGGTCCGATCCACTTGGTCTGAACACGCTCAGCGTGATGGCTTGGCGAGGATTCGGCCTGCCCGTGGCCATTCGAGTCTTCGGCATAGGCTTAATCCAGACCTCCCTCCATCACCTGCCGACCCACTTCAAGCACCAGTAGCGCATAGCGATGCAGCGACCGACCGGTCTCAGCCGGCATCTGGCCAGCGATCGAACGCGCATAGTTCCCTTCCAGAATACAGGCGAGCTTGAAGGCCGCGAGAACCGTGTACCAAGGCATTTGGCTCATATCGCGCCCGGCAAGGTCTCCATAGAGGGCGATGAGCTCTCGACGCGGCAGAAAACCATTCCAGGGGGTGCAAACAGGTGTTTTGCCTGGGGGATCGGTCGGATCCCACCAGCTCGTGAGCAGCCATCCCAAGTCCAACAGCGGATCGCCAAGCGCGGACAGCTCCCAATCAATCAGCCCGGCGATCCTTGGCTTATCGTGGCAATACATCACGTTGGGGAATTGGAAATCGCCATGGATGATCCCGATCCGCCCATCGCTTGGAACGTGATCCGCCAGCCAGCGGCTCATTGCCGCAATATGGGGAAGTTCATGCCCTTGATAGCCTGGCAGGCTTTCATAGCTCTCGAGTTGCCCGAGCCAGCGTTCGACTTGGCGAGCATGCCAGTTCTCCGCCTTGCCGTGCAGCTCGAGCCCCCGCGCTTTGTAATCGACGGAACCCAGCGCCACTCCGGCCTTGATATATTCCACCCCCATCGCTTCACGCCACGATGAATGCTCGGCATATTGCCCGGGAAGCTGGCCCAAGGGTGAGAAGCCGTCTAATGCAGCCATCACGTAGAAGGCGGCACCGATAACGGTCAGGTCCGAACAGGATGCGTACAGTTGCGCGTGCGGAACGGCGGTGCCGCCTATGCCGGCCAGCAAGCGCGCTTCGCGCATCATGATCTCGTCGCTTTGTTTGCGCTTGTTCAGCGGTGGCCGTCGCAGGACGCACTTTGCGTTGGTCCGCGTCAGGAGGAAAAGGCAATTCTGCGATCCGCCCGGCAGACGCTGCACGGCAGTGATCGGCCCCTCGCCCGGGATGTTCGCCTGCGACTCGATCCAATCACTAAGTGCTGGCCACCGCAGCAGCCCTCCAAATTCATCCAAGTGACCCCTCCTCGGCCTTTCTCGTCATGTCTCATTTGCTGCCTTACCCAGACCCTGAACCCCAAAGGCTCGGCTTGGCCCTGGTGCGAAGCAGGCGGAGCTAAAATCCATCCGTGCAAGGACGTCTATCAAGGTCCGTCTTTCGATCAATGATCGATCGCGCAATCGCCCAACTTGCTCAAGAATTGCCTTCGCGATACACAAATGGTGTCAAATTCCTCCGTCGCAGCGCAACAGCGCCCCGGTGACGAAATTTGAGTGGGGTGAAGCAAAAAACAAGGCAGACGTGACTACCTCCTCGGGCTCGCCAGCTCTTTTCATCGCATTCGGAACATTGTCTCGCTGTTCTTCAGACCATGATTTAGAAATTTCAGTTAAGAAAGGTCCTGCGGAGATTGTGTTCACGCGAACCTTTGGCGCATATTCATGTGCAAGGCTGATGCTCATCGCGTTGAGGGCCGCCTTGGCCCCGGAATAGGGGACAACCCCCGGGAGAGGAACCAAGGCGCCGGACGACGACACATTGATGATGCAGCCCCCATCGCCGTCAAACATCTTCTTGCCGATCTGCGCTGCAAGCCGAAATGGTCCCTTGAAGTTCAGGTTTACGACACTATCGAAGAGTTTTTCGGTCACCTCGTGACTAGGGCAGGCCGGACTCATTCCCGCATTGTTGACGAGGATATCAACCCTGCCAAATTCTGCGTAAGCTGTATCGATCAGGCGATCGATATCGCCCCAATGGCCGACATGCGCGGCAACCGCGATCGCCCTTCGGCCCAAGCCCCTGACCTCTTCCGCCACCGCCTCGCAGTTCTCCAGCTTGCGGCTGGCGACGATGATATCGGCGCCGTGGGCGGCAAACCCCCGAACCATCGCCAATCCCAAGCCTTTGCTGCCACCAGTGACGAGCGCCACTTTGCCCGAAAGATCAAACAACGGATCGCGGGCGGTCATCCTTCTACCCTTTCACTTTCGTGCGTGAAGCTTCGGTTGAGGATGTCCGCATACCGAGAACGAGCGTCTTCCAAGCGAGGCGGAATATGCTCTGGCGGAAAGAGTCCGGTGTAGGGCTCGGCCGTCTTGAGCATACCCTTGGCTACCTGCACCTTATGAACTTCGGTCGGCCCATCCGCCAGACCCATCAAGAGAACGTCTGTCCACATGCTTGCCAGCGGCGTCTCATTCGTGACCCCATAGGACCCATGGATCTGGATCGCGCGCTGGACGATGTTCTGAAACACTCTGGGAAGCTCGACCTTGCACATCGCGATCTGAGTCCGCGCCGCGCCATGCGGTTGCGTATCGATGATCCACGCGGTCTTCAGTACGAGCAAACGGAACATTTCCAGCTCGATCGCCGAGTCCGCAATCATGCCCTGGACGAACTGGTGATCCGCCAGCAGCTTGCCCTGGGTTCGCCGCGATTTGGCCCGCGACAACATCATGTCGAAGGCACGTTGACACCGACCGACGGTCCGCATCGCGTGATGGATGCGTCCGCCCCCGAGCCGGGCCTGCGCTACCTTGAAACCTCCACCAATGCCGCCGAGAAGAGCGTCAGCTGGTATCCGAACCTTGTCATAGCGGATATGGGCGTGATTTCCCCTGCCCTCGTTGAGATCTTCTCCGATCGTGCCGACGTTGCGAAGGATCGTGATGCCCGGCGTCTCGGCCGGTACAATGAACATCGACAATCGCTCGTACGGGGGAGCATCGGGATTCGTGACTGCCATGACGATCAGGAACGACGCAAAGCGCGCATTGGAAGAAAACCACTTTTCCCCTTCGATCACCCACTCGCCATCATCTTGATAGGCGCGGCAGGTGAATTCCTTGGGATCGGCGCCTCCATAGGGCTCGGTCATGGAGTAGGTCGAAACGATGTGCCCGTTCAGAAGGGGCTGAAGGTAACGCTCCTTCTGTTCCTTCGTGCCGTACATCGCGAGGATTTCAGCATTGCCAGTATCGGGTGCAGCCGTTCCGAATACCGTCGATGCCCAGTGTGACCGCCCGATGATCTCGTTCATGAGAGCAAGCTTTACCTGGCCATAACCTTCGCCGCCAAGGTGAGGGTCAAGGTGGCAGGCCCACAGGCCACGCTTTTTAACCTCTGCTTGCAGAGGATCGAGGATGGCGCGCCGCGTTTCGCTCGCCGTGTCGTACGGATCACCATGATTTGAATACAAGATATCAAGAGGCTCACACTGCTCTTTTACAAAAGCGAGCATCCAGTCGAGCTTTTCTTGAAATTCCGGTTCAACTGAAAAGTCAAACAACGTTACCTCCCTGCCTTTCTGCAATTCGGGGGGTGACTGGCTCCTTGTCTTCGCAACGCTACACATTCGCAAGAGCAGGATGCGCACTGGAATCCCGACACGTTAAAATGGGCGCCAGCTTCGCTCGTCGAAAGGCATCATCCCGCTCGAGAAACGGTGCTCCACCCTGACATAGGTGTCAAGCGCTCCCCCTTCTGGGGAATCAACTCCGTCGGAGGAGGCGCCAACGGAACTGCACCGCACCAAGAGCCCCCCTCCGACCGGCGGACCGATCTATTTGGGAGCCATGCGAATGGCGCCGTCCAGGCGAATATTTTGCCCATTGAAATAGCTGTTGCGAACCAATTCCAGCACCAGGCTGGCAAACTCTTCGGGTTTCCCCAGGCGTTTCGGGAATGGAACCGAGGCGTTCAATTGATCGAGCACATTGGCGGGAACGGCCAGCAACGGCGGCGTGGCGAAAATGCCCGGCATGATCGAATTCACGCGAATACCAAGATCCATGAGATCCCGCGCCATCGGCAATACGAGACCGTTCACGGCCGCCTTGAGCGATCCATAAGCGACCTGGCCAACCTGCCCCTCCTGCGCCGCGACCGAGGCTGTCAGGGTAATCACGCCACGTTCGCCATCCTCGAGCGGCTCAAGCGCGGCCATGCCGAGAGCCGAAATGGACGAGACGCGATAGCTAGCCGTTGCGATTACATCGGCACAGAATGCGTAATCCTCCGTGGAGAAACGCCTAAACTCGCCGGTTTGGCGATCCCTGCTAACTGTCTTACCCGCCTTTGCCGTTACGGCGCAATGTACCAGCACCCGTTCCTGCCCATGGGCGGCGCGGGCATCTGCGAATCCGGCATGGACACTCTCCTCGCTCCGAATGTCCACCTTGCAGAACATGCCACCGATTTCTTTCGCAACCGCTGCACCCATTTCTTCATTCATATCGAAGATCGCGACCTTCGCGCCTGCGGCGGCCAGCGCCTGTGCAGAGGCCTTTCCCAAGCCCGAGGCTGCTCCAGTCACGACCGCGGCGATCGAGCGATCCAGTCTCATTATAACCTCTCCTGCAATTTGCGTGATCGATCGCGCGAAGCGCGGACCCTCCCACCAGTCGAGTCATTTGAATCGGGCTCGATGCCAAGTTCGAGATGCTCCTCGCTCGCCTTCAGCCATATGCGTAAGGACGAGAAGGGGAATCGGCGGACACATGTGCGTCTCTCGTTCTGTTACTCGGCCACTCCACATTGCATCAAGATGACATAACCGTCAAAGAGAAGGGGTAAGGGATTTTGCCCCCTTTTTTCAATACGCCGGTTTGGGCCATCAGAGATTGCGGCCGACCATCCCGACAATCGAGAGTTAAGCTTGATCTTATGATCACCCACCGCTCCTTCCAGCGCGTGATCAAAGCCTTTAGCGTCGCCGGCACGGCCGATGCTGGCAAGGTTATGGTCGAATCTTAGTCTGCTGAGCGTGTGCTGGCCTCGCCGTCAAAGTCCGTTGCACCAATTATTCCGCGATCCGGCAGAGGCGATGCGCGCTCCAAGGTTGGGTAGCAGTGCAGGGCCAACCTGATATGTGCAGCTGCCTGGCTGATAAATGGGTATCAGGCAGCGCAGTTTCTACAGCGGCTCCGGTCCAACGGTTTATTTCAACACCGTAGGATTGACTGGGGATCCCACCGCTCCGGTGAAGCCGAGGGGCGGGGCGCAGATCAGGAAGCTGTTTTGCCCATCCGCCGCGCAATCCGCAGCCAAGGCTTCCATATCGAACATTTCGCCGAGGGGCATGCCCATGTCGCGCAGACAGAGCATATGAAGCGGCAAACACATTTCGTCGTTCATGGTGTCCGGCCCCAAGTGCTCGACTGCGGCGTTATCGCAGCAAACCGCCGCCGCCGAGCGGTCATAGAGCCATTCCGCGCACTCCGGCGACAAACCAGGAAAATTGGAGTTGAACGCCTCGACATCATTGAGGACTGTGAATCGTCTCATGTTGCCCGTGCGGACCAGCACGATATCGCCCACATCAATGGTAACGCCAGCACGCTCGACCGCGCGGCTAAGTTCATCCGGACCGATAGCATGGTCGCCAGGCAACATGTCAACACCATGGAACCGGGCTATATCGAGCAAGACGCCTCGCGACATAATGCCCGGTGAGGCAAGATGCTCCACGCCAAGGCATTTGGTGCCGATCGAGGTCAGAGCGTCGCGTGCGGCATGGCCGTTATAGAGCATGCCATCATAATGCACGTGGCTCAGCGCATCCCATTGCGTTGCGCATTGGAGAGACATGTGGACGACATCGTCATTATACCTTGCCGAGGGATGAGCCTCGGTAAAGATCTGGTCCATCACGTTCATATAAAGCTGCGGATTGAGCCTGCCGTTATGAATGCGTTGCGGGCCATCGCGGTCAAAGCGCATGCCAAGGCTGAACATCTTGCCCTGATTCACGGATTGCGCCGCCCGTTTGAGCGCCTCGGGACCGATGTGGTTCAGCGTTCCGCGACTATCCTCGTTGCCCCAACGGCCCCAGTTGCGTACCTTATCTGCAAGAATATCGAAATTCATGCGCCGCATGAAGCGCTCCTCAGGTAGAGAGCGCTCGCATTGCCAGATCGACCTGCACATGTCCAAAATGGACGGCCGAAAGCCATGGTAGGAACGCCAATGAGTTTGTTCGCGTGCGCAACCTTACCATAGGTTGCAAGATCGACTTCGATGCGACGTTGCCTTGAGAAAGCGGTGCTTCTTGTACGACGGGCCCCGCCGAGCTTTGTGCGGCTCCGAGCCCTATCGGCCTTAGGAACAGCTCTCCTATCGCCATTACGCACTACGGGCGGAAGTCAATATCGGACCATGGGAGATCATATCGCCGGCCGAGCTGAGCCAGGCCGGCGATTTTGATCATTGTGCTCCGAACTTGAATGTTCCGGAGACACCGAAGGTCCGCGGCTCGCGTTGACCGGCCGCTGAATAGCCGAGTCCGGGTAGCGTCAAGCCCGCAACATAGTCGCGCTCGTTGGTCAGGTTCTTGCCCCAAACCGCGAGTTCCAGCGCGCCGTCCATTACCGTCAAGGCGGCGCGGGCATTGATCAACCAGTGAGCCTCGTCGGTTGCGCCGCGCAGATAGCCCGCAGCGTCAGCAGGCGATACCGGATTTCCGTTCTGCGCATCCCGGGTCACGCCAGCAGCATCCGTATAGAACGCGACGGGCGAGATGTTCATATCGGATTGGTAGGCGAAATCCGCGCGGACGAGGAGTTCCCCGAAATCAAACTCATTTGACCAGGAAGGCGAAATAGACGCGGTCCATTTGGGAACTCCATAAAACGCGTCTCTCCTGCGATCGAAACCGTTATCATCAAAGCGGACATATTTGGGGTGGGTATAAGCAAGCGTCCCGTCGAGCCGGAACCCGCCAGGAAGTACGGCATTGGCCTGGAATTCGGCACCATAGATTTCCGCTTTACCCGCGTTAAGTATCCCGGTCGATACCCCTCCTCCACCGGGGACAACAAACGTAATCGTTCGTTGAATATCATTAAGCGTCGAATAATAGCCAGCAACGTTCACACGCAGGCGACGGTCAAGAAATTCGCTCTTGATACCGCCCTCGTAAGAATAGGCAGTTTCTGGATCGAACGGCACGAACCCGGCGGCACTGGTAGAACGGATATTTTGACCACCCGAGCGGAAGCCTTTATCCGTCTTCACATAGATCAGCAGTCCGTCACGGATCTTATAGTCCACGCTCGCAGTGTAAGAAAGACCCTCGAACGAATTCTGACGTTTTGCCGGACAAACCGCAGCAACCAGACAGAACACCGACGGGCTACCCACACCTGGAACCATGCCGAAAGGATATGCACCATTGAACGATGTCAATTCCTTATCGTCGATCGAATAGCGGACCCCTCCCGTGAATGAGAGCGCATCGCTCGCGTGGTATGTCACTTGAGCAAAAGCGCTTTGGCTGTCGTTTTTTAACCGTCCATAAAACCAAATTCCAGACTGAGATGGATTAATATTCACAAGTGCTTCCGACACGCTTGCATCGGAACCACTCTCATGGAAATAATATACGCCGGCGGCAAAATTCAGTCGGCCCTGCAGAGCTTGACCAGTAAAAACCACTTCCGCGGAAAACTGCGAAAGACTTGCACGGTCGTTATAAATCCCTGGATCTTTTCCGAGACCATTCCCTACGTCTAGTACAAAGAAGGGCGAACCGTCATTGTCATTGTAACTCTCCGAGACCACCTTGCGATACCCGGTTATCGCCTTGATCGTACCGAACGACGTATCGAGCGTAGCGTTGGCTCCATAAGTCTGGGTTTTAACGTAGCTTCGCGGAATGCTGTTCAAATCAGCATTATTTCCCCGGTTCCTTGTGATGCTGGCATCCAAGAGTTGCGTCGCCCGGGCCTGGCAAGTCGCACTGGGGCCTGCCGGGTCAAAACAACCGAGCCCGCCAAAAGCGGTAGGGGTTCCCGCCGCCACCAGCCCGTCAGTTTGCACGACCGCCTGAAGCGCAGTAGGCCCAGTTGGCGAGGCGTAAACCAGCCGCTGCGGCTCATTCCTTGTTTTCGAACGATACCATTCGCCCGAAAAGACTATGCCGAGGGTCTCGGTCGGGTTAATCAGCAGCTTGGATCGGGCGGTGTAATTGTTGATGTTTCCAAGCTTCACGCCGTTATTGAGGTCATTGATATAGCCATCGCGTTTGACCCACTGACCAGCGACGCGGAGCGCGAGCTTGTCTTCGACCAGAGGCGCATTGATCACGCCCGCAACAGATCGATAGTCAAATCGACCATAACTTCCTGAAACCATTCCCGAAAATCCATTGTAGTTCGGGTCGTTGGTAGTAAGGAGCACCGCGCCGCCCGTGGTGTTGCGCCCGAACAACGTCCCCTGTGGGCCCTTCAACACCTGCACGCCCTGGACATCGAGCAAGTCGGCGTTTGCGCCATAAGCCCGCGCCCAGTACAATCCATCGACATAGACGCCCACCGCAGCATCTTGATTGGCAATCGGATCCTGCTGAACCTGGCCGCGGAGGGTATAAATCGCGCCCGCGCTGGTCGAAGTGCTGTAGTTGACTTGAAGGCCGGGCGTCAGCAGCGCCATATCCGAGACCGAGCGTGCGTTCACCTGTCGCAACACGTCACCCGTAAAGGCTGTGACCGCAACCGGAACCGATTGCAGATTTTCACCGGTACGCCGCGCCGTCACGACAATCTCGTCCAGCCCTCCGCTACTGGATGCCGCCTGCGCGGAAGCGGCGGGGTCCGCCGATACATTGCCGCTGCTTTCTTGTGCCATGGCAGCGTGCCCAGAAAGAGCTATCCCCAGCACCCAAGCCGAAGCCGACAATCGCATAACCTTGATCATAACCCCTCTTCCCCTCCGGATTTTACACGGACATTTGGATCGTCGTCCAATCGTTATTCCGCGGGTTCTCGCCGTTCTGACGTTCGCTGTCAATAGCCGATTGACAGAATCGTCAAAAAGCGTATCTGAACTGACCACTGTCATTTTGTGCACGAGGGATCTTGCGTCGGACTCGGCCCCGCCCCCTTGCACAGTAATCCGGGTTCAGTAGCATCGAAGGCCAATCCTCGTTCAAACAGAAGCCCACGCTGCTCGCGGCATCAGTGCCCGTCCGCTGATTGGCGTCCCGCTCAAACGATGAGCTTAGACCTCCACGGCCTCTGCTCTCGACCAATATTTGTGCTGGCTCGCAATTTCACATTTAGATCCGGTACTTTGGGTAGAAGCCAGTAAATGCTGAAGCGATTTACGTATTTAGGAGATGGCTATGATCAAGCCGATCGCACCAACAGCTCTCGGCGGCATCATGCAGATCGCATGGGTGACGCCGGATTTGGACACAAGTATAAGGCAATTCGGTAGTCTGTACGGCATACCAGAATTCTATCAAATGGAGGTCGACTTCCCCGCCATCGTTTTCGGTGAGAGCGGAAACATGACCTTACGCCTCGCGCTAGCAAACGTTGATAATATTCAGATCGAGATAATTCAGCCGGTCGGCGGTGGCATCAACAGGATCTATCGGGAGGTGCTCCCTGGTGACGGCAGCCAGGCCAACGTGTTCCACCACATTTGTGTGAAGATTGAAGGCTCGCTGGCGGATTGGGACGCCTACGTGGCCAGGCTGGGGCCCGAACGTCCGATCGTCTACGTTGGCGACGCGGGTCCTGAAGTGCGCTTCATGTACACCGATGACCGCGCCACGCTTGGCTTCTATGTTGAACATCTCTGGCGAAGTGCCGCGTTGGATGCTGCGATGGACGCGGCTGTTCCGTCCTTCAATTCGAAATGAGACACATATGACGCGGTACAAGACGCTCGAGCATCCTATAATGCGGTTGATTGGCGGGGATCCTCTGCGGCCCGCCGAATATATCAATGATCATATCGCGATGGTCCATGCGACGTCGAACGTCTATCTGGTTACGGGCTCTGAAGGCGACGTCCTGATCAACTCGGGCACGACGCCGCAGGGCGAAGGCGTTCGAGGCAAGCTGGAGGCACTGCTGGGCCGGACGTTGAACGTCCGCAAGCTGGTCTTTACGCAGAGCCATCCCGATCATATCGGCGGCTGGAAGGCTTTTGCTGGACCCGAGACGGAAATCTATTCTCAACGCGCGTTTCACCAGCTGACAGCGGAGCGGCGGTTGCTCGCACCCTTCTTCGGCGCGCGTTATGCCAATGTCATCGCGGCCATGCTGGTTGGCATGCCGCGCAATCTGGGGAGCGACATGAGCGATCCCGAGAACGTCATCACTTTCGGCGAATCGCTCGAATTCACGTTTTCCGGCCGCCGGTTTGAGCTGATATCCACGCCGTCAGGCGAGACTCTCGATTCGCTGGCGGTCTGGCTGCCTGACGAGAACACGGTGTTCACGGGCAACTGGGCCGGTGCGATTCACGGCGCGCTGCCTAACTTTTATACGGCCAGAGGCGATCGGCAGCGCAGCGTTCCAGGCTGGCTAAAAGAATGTGATAGGCTTCTGGCCAGAGAGCCAGAATTGCTCATCACTGGTCACGGCGCGCCGATCGTCGGCAAGGAGCGGGTCCGCTCCGATCTGATGGCAATTCGTGATGCAGTGGCCTTCATCCACGATCACACCGTCCAGGCCATGAACGCCGGCGTAGATGTGGCGACGATCCAAGCCACATGTCGCTTGCCGGAAGGTCTTGTCGTACAGGAAGGCCGCTGTCCCCCGCATTGGATCGCGCGCGCCGTGTACGAGGAATATGCGGGTTGGTTCCACCAGGAGCGGACGAGCGAGCTCTATCCCACACCGCCCGCCGCAATTTGGGCCGAGTTGATTGAAGGGGCCGGCGGCATCCAGAAGCTTCTGGATCGAGCCCAGCACCACCTTTCGACGGGCCAAATCGAAAAGGCGCTCCATTTTGTGGAAATGGCCGTTTTCCTCGAACCGGCGGGGAAAGCCGTACGCGCTGTGGAACTGGCCGTGCTCGAGGAACTTGCCGATCGCACGGAAGGCAAGGTGTTTGACATGCTAGGGTGGCTGGAAGGGCGCATTATGGCTGCCAAGGCCGCTTTGTCAGCAGCCGATTGAATACTGAAGATTAAGATACGAGGAGCGAAGAATGGTCGCCGAGAAAGTTCGAATTACAGATCTCAGACATCCCACATACAATGAAAAGCAGCGCCAAGTTTTAGATTATATGAGCGCGAATCCCGTTACCCTGTCTGCAGAGGCCGTAATGGACGCCGCGAAGGCGGCGACCGGGCTAAGCTATTTCGGTGAAATGGACTTTCTGCCCCGCTTGGAACTGTGGATGTCCGCCGCAGACGCGGATGACGGGCTGGCAGAGTTCGGCCGCGCGAGCATCTTCGGGCTCGCCACGCGGTTCGCCTGTTCGAGGCTGGATCTCGAAGATTTGATCCGTCGTCACCCGGAAATCGAGCAGGTCGAGCTCCCGTCGCCGATCATCATCGCCGGCCTGCCGCGTTCGGGTACAACCTACATGCTTCAACTCATGGGGGCCGACCCGCGACTGCGCGCCCTGCCCCATTGGGAAGGCATTCGGCCGGTCGTCGATCGTTTCATCGTCGATGGCAAGGATACGCGCTTCGACCTAGCAGCTCAGGAATGGGCCGAACTCGACGAACTGATGCCTTACATGAAAATGATCCACGAGTTTGCACCAGATCATATCACCGAGGATATCGAGCTCATCGGAACCGATTTCGCCGGATATTATCCGGAGTGGCTTTCGTTCTCGCCCCAGTGGCGCGAATATCAGATGACCCATGATCGCGTTCCATGGCTAAAGTATATGCGTCGCGCGATGCAGGCCGTGGTGTGGCAAAGGGGGCCGAACAACTGGGTCGGAAAATGCCCCCAGCACATGGAGCAGATGGTTGCGGTCACTCAAGCGCTGCCGGGCGCATTCCTGGTCGTGAATCACCGCGATCCGGTCGCCTCGATCCAGTCGGCGGTCACGGCGCAAACCTATGCCTCGCGGTTCTGGCGCAAAGACATCGATTATGCCCGCATCGCGGAATACTGGATCGATCGCTACGAGCGCCTGCTGCGCGGTTGCGTGCGCGATCGCAATCTGCTCGACGAAAGCCGCGTTTACGACCTTTATTTCGACAGGCTGATGGCGGATCCGTTCGGGGAACTCGAGGCGCTCTACCGGAAAGCCGGAATTCCGTTCGACGATCAGACGCGCGCCGCCTTCGATCAGGCCATTGCTAACAACAAGCGCGGCAAGCATGGCCAGCTCGCGTACGATCTGCGCGGCGATTTCGATCTGGATCCAGCCCAGATCCGCGAACGCTTCAGTTTCTACTTCGAACGATTCCCCGAAGTGCGGGTCGAGGTTGAATAATATTACGAGAGGACTCGGTCATGTCAGAGAATATGTTCGATCTAACGGGTAAGGTCGCGCTCGTTACGGGCGGTAGCACCGGGCTTGGCTTTGCCATGGCGGAAGGGCTGGCCCGAGCCGGAGCCGACGTGATCATCTGGGGACGCCGCGCCGAGCGCAACAGCGAGGCCACCGCCGCCTTGCAAAAGCACGGCGGCCGGGTCGCCAGCCGCGCGGTTGACGTGTCGGACGAGCAGGCCGTCGTCGATGGTTTCGCAGCGGCCGTGGCCGAGTTTGGCCGCGTCGATTGCGTGGTCGCGAATGCCGGAACGGCGTCCATGTCACCCTTCGTCGATATGGATGCAGAGACGTGGCACGGCCTGCTCAACACGAACCTGCACGGCGCGTTCTACACGTGCCGTGAAGCCGGCCGACACATGAAGGCACGCGCCGAGAAGGGTGATCCTGGAGGCTCGATCATCATCAACTGCAGCTTGTCGGTGTTTACGGGTGTGCCAGGCATTTCGCACTACGCCACGGCCAAGGGCGGTCTGAATTCGTTCTCCAAGACGATCGCGGTCGAGCTTGGCGCATACGATGTGCGCGTCAATGTGATCTGCCCCGGCCTGATCCCGACCGATCTTGGCGAAGTCGCCGATCAAAGCCCGATGGTGCAGATGACGCTCGCCCGTACGCCCATCAAAAGAATCGGCCGCCCGGAAGACCTGCAAGGCATCGTGGTTTACCTCGCGAGCGACGTGTCGCGCTATCACTCGGGCGACACCATCACACTGGACGGCGGCATGATGGCACAATGCTTCTAAACGACCGCGGGTGAAAATATTCAGCTTCCGGCCGGGCGCCTGATTTCTGCCGCACACAGTGGCTTGAAGGTCAAACGCCCGTCCAGCTGAGGCGACGCCGCGATGACGGAGCCGTTTCGGCTCAGATCAGGGAGAGACGGGAAATCTTTGCATCGCGCGGTGCCCAGTGATCCACCAATACCTGGATCAAGAAACGCCCATCTCGACTGAGGGGGGGCGCGCAAAGCCGGTTGACGGCCTGACCACCTTGGGCTGCTGGCTCGTTCCAACCAGATTGAAGGCAACCGCGTCTCATGGCCAACGGCATGCGACAGAGGGCCACGAACATTCCCGCTTTGGGAAGCAGAAGCAGGTCGAACGCGAATAGGCGGTTGCGGAGCGTTCCCGGCACTGCCGAAAACGCTCCGCTGAGCTCAACCGACGAACGGTCCCGCCCCGAGTTGTTCGCGCACAGGCACAAATTCGGGTGCGGCAAGACCGGGGCGCAGCCAGCGTCCGCCGTCGATGATGAAGGTCAGCCCGGTGACGTAGGCAGCATAGGGAGAACAGAGATAGGTTGCCGCCCAGCCCAATTCGTGGGTCTGGCCGACGCGCATCGCCGGCGATGCCTTGGCGGCGCGATTGCCGGTCAAATGGGTCCGCAGCGTTGGGGAGGTATCATCATGCGGGAAGGTGCCGGGGACCAAGGTGTTGACGCGGATATCCGATGTCGCCCACTCCACCGCGAGTGAACGGCTCATGTTCGTCACGCCCGCTTTGGCCGATGCGGATGGCGAGGCGCCGGGGCCGCCGGTCCATGCATAAGACGCGCCGATGTTGAGAATGGCGCCGCCCTCGCCCGCCTTCATCCGGCGACGGGCAAATTCGCGCGAGCAGTTGAAGGTGCCGTTCAGCACGATATCCACCACGGTACGCCAAGCATTGACGCTGAGGTCCTCGGCGGGACAACCGAAATTGCCCGCAGCATTGTTGATCAGCACGTCGACCGGGCCAAGCTCGGCCTCGATGGCATCGAATGCCGCCGCAACCGCTTCGCCGTCGCGAACGTCGATCGCAAAGCCCGCGGCTGTGCCACCTTCAGCCGTGATCGCAGCGATGCCATTCGCCCGGTGCTCCTCGCTACGGCTGAGAATCGCAATTTTGCCGCCAAGCCGGGCGAATTCAAGGCCCATCGCTTTTCCTAGACCCGTTCCGCCCCCGGTAATCGCGATGACCTTGCCCTCGAACGTTCCGGCGGGCAGCATCGGTTGGCCATATTCAGGCGCGGGCGACAAAGGCATAAGAATCTCCTATAAACGTTGATTTATACAAATATCGAACCGCCCCATGTTCATAGATCCAGTGTCGAGCGCTGGAAGGCCCCGCTCATTGCGCGGCAACCTTCGGTGGCGCCCCTGCAAGGCCGCTTCCACCTTATCCGCGCCTTACCGCCCCTGAAAGTTGGGCTTACGCTTTTCTTTGAACGCGGCGATGCCCTCCTTGCTGTCAGCGGAAGCCAAAGCCATGGGCAAGTGCATCAATTCATAACGGAGGGCATCGTCCAGGCTCATGGGCGCCGCGGCGAACGCGCCCTTGGTCAGGGCGATCGTTATCGGCGCGGCTTCGGCCAGAACTTCCGCCCGCTCCAAGGCAAGAGCGAAGGCACCTCCCGACTCCGCCAATTCATCGACCAAGCCGATGTCGTGCGCCTTCTCGCCGCTCAGCACTTCCGGGCTGAACACCAGCCGGCGCGTGCGCGCCACGCCAATCCGGTTGGGGAGCGAGTGCAGAAGCCCCATATCCGGGACAATCCCGATTTTCGCGAAGGACGCACCGAAGCGCGCCGTCCGCGCCGCAATCGCGAGGTCCGATCCCGCCACCATCGACAAGCCGGCGCCGAAGGCGTCGCCCTCGACCGCCGTCACGATCGGCTTGGGGGATAGCACGATCGCCCGGATCAGATGATGCACGTCTTTCAGATTTTCGCCGGCCTGGATGAAGCTGGGCGGCTGCGCGGCCACGCCAATGCGCGAAAGGTCTGCGCCGGCACAAAAATGCTCTCCGGTGCCGGTGATGATGATCGCCCTGATCGCGTCATCATGGCTCAGCGCGTTGAGGTCTGCGGTCAGCTTCCGCCGCATCTCCGGGGTGAACGCATTTCTCCGCGACGGATTGTCGATCGTGAGGACCCCAATCGATCCCCGTTGCTCAAGGTCGATCTTGCTCAAATGTCCCGCTCCACCGGTGCTTCCGGACGCGTGCTCGCTTCGCCTTTGCCGAAGGGGCCATCCCGGTGCTGCAGGGCCGCCTTGACTCCCTGGGTCTTCGCTATCTCACTGAACTCGGTATAGGCCGGAGACAGGTGCGCACGGGCATCGTTCTCGCCCGCCAAGCGCTGCAAGGTGCGCGCGCCCATCAGCTCGAGACCCATGTTGATCACGCGCTTGTGCGCCGCCAGAAGGTCCGACGGAACATTCGCGATCCGCTTGGCCAGATAGTCCACCTCGGCATCGAGCAGTTCGGCCGGAACCGACTTCATGACCAGTCCGATCTTGGCGGCTTCTTCACCGCGCAGCGTATCGCCGGTAAACAGCATCCGTTTCGCCCACTGCGGCCCGACGTGGTAGAGCCACATGTTGCTGGCCGGCGAACCGAGCGCGCGCGTGGCCGGGAAGCCGATGCGGGCATCGTCCGAAGCGATCAGAATGTCGCACATGAGGGCCAGATCGGTGCCACCCGCCAGACAATTTCCATGGATCTTGCCGATCACCGGCTTGAACATGTCGAATATCTGCAGCCTGGGCGCGCTGCGCATCCGCAGTTGCCACGCGTCGTCATCGTAAGTGGTTTGCCCGCGATACTGCGCCGTGTCGAAACCGTAGCTCTGATTGGGCGGAAGATAGTCACCGCCCGAGCTGATGTCGTAGCCCGCGCAGAAATCCTTGCCGGCGCCCTCCAGAACGATGCAACGAACCTCCTTGAGGTCGTCCGCCTCGATCATCGCCGCCTGCATTTCATCGAGCACCTGCTGGGTCAGGGCATTGCGCTTGTCTGGTCGGTTCAGCGTGATCCGCGCCACTCCATCGCTGACATCGAAGTGTATTGTCTTGCTGTCGGAGAGCCATTTAGCCACAATTGTACTCCTTAATCCCCATAGATGCTTGACCGGCGCAGCAGTTCGGCGGAGCCGTGCCGTATTCGCGGCGCAAGCGCCGATGTCACGCTTCGCGGCCTTGCAATTGAGCACGCAGTTCAACTTTGTTGATTTTCCCGCTCGGCAACTTCGGAAATTCTGAAACGAAGTAGATCCGGCGCGGGGTCTTGTAGCCGGCGATCAAGGTGCGACTGTGCGCCTCGATCTCCGCAGGCGACAGATCGGGCTGCCGCGAGATGATGACGGCGGTCACGGCCTCGCCCCATTTTTCGTCCGGCATGCCGACCACCGCAACATCGGCGACATCGGGATGCTCCGCCAAGGCTGCCTCGACCTCGCGCGAGTAAATGTTTTCCCCGCCGGAAATGATCACATCCTTTTTCCGGTCGAGCAGATGAAAATACCCCTCATGATCCATCATGCCGATATCGCCGGTGTGCAGCCAGCCACCTCGCAGCGCTTCCATGGTCGCGGGGCTATTGTTCCAGTAGCCTCGCATCACGCAGTGCCCTTGGATGCAGATTTCACCCGCTTCGCCCACGCCTACGGGCTTGTCGTCCTCATCAACGCACCGCATGCGGACGCCCGAATAGGGATGGCCGACCGAGGCAAGCCGCCGCAGGTCGTCGGCATCGCCGCCGGGCCGATGAAGGTCGATCGGCAATATCGTTCCCAAGGCTTCGGTTTGGCCGTAAATCTGCGCGAACACGGGGCCGATTTGCTCGAGCCCCTGGCGCAGCAACGGCATCGGCATCGGCGCGGCCGAATACAAGATCAGGCGCAAGCTTGAAAGATCGAAACTTGAGAAAGTAGGCTCTTCGAGCAGCATCTGGATCATGGTCGGCGCCATATGGCCGACCGTAATCCGGTGCGCCGCAATCGCCTTGAGCGCGTCGAGCGGACGAAACGCGCGATGAAGGTAGACCGCCCCTCCCACCCAATGCTGCGCGAGCTGAATGTTCTTGGCGCCGATGTGGTAGAGCGGCATCACGGCGAGGGTGCGGTCATCGCAGCCATTGCCCATGTGAAGCGCGGTCATGTGGGACGAGGCGATCTGATTCGAATGGCCTAGCAGGCAGCCTTTCGGACGTCCCGTGGTGCCGCTCGTATAGATCACATAAGCAATGTCCTCGCCCTTCGCTCTGAAGGGCGGGCCGGCCGCGTCCCCGTTGCCCACGACCGATTCAAACGGTTCGGCCCAATCCGGGCAGTCCGCGCCGATGGCGATGAAATGCTTGATCGTTCCGCGCTTGTGCCGGAGCGTGGCCACATAGTCCGAATAAGCCGTCTCGAAAACGACGGCTGCCGGCGCGGCATCGGCAATGATGTAGTCCATTTCTGGCGGGGCCAGGCGATAGTTCACCGTGGCCAGGATCATCCCCGAAATTTCGGCGGCGCCGTAAGCTTCGAGATACTCCAGGCAGTTTTGCGCAAGGACGCAGAAGCGGTCCTGATGGCGAAGGCCCAGCTTCGCCAGCCCGGATGCGAGCATCCGGCAGCGCTCGGCGAATTGTGCGTGCGTGAGGTGACGATCGTCGGTGGCGACCGCAAGCCTGTTGGAATACCAGCGAGCGTTGTTTTCGATGGTTTCGCCTAAAGATCGATCATCAATGCTCATAGACCTCAACTTGGCAGCTGCAAGACCGCCTTGGCGATCAGATTTCTCTGAACTTCGTTAGCACCGCCGTAGATCGTCGGGACCCGCGCGGCGGCATAAAGCGCGATTGGGTCGACGATCATGCCGGGCAGCTCGATCGGACGCGCTATGCGCGCCGCGTCTCCCGCCAAGCTCATGATCTCTTCAGAGATACGAGCCTGAAGTTCAGTGGCAACAATCTTCAGCAGCGATACGTCCGCTCCGATCTCGCCACCGTCTTCAATTCGCTGCACGAAAGACTCGAACAGCTTGGTCAGTCCATAAAGTTCAAGGCGAAGTTCCGCATACCGATCGACGAAACTCTGGTCCGCGAATGCCCCCATCGTTTCAGCCAGACGTTCAAGCTGGCGCAATGCCGTCATCGCGATGATCGGCGCACCAACGATCACGCGCTCGTGGCCGAGCACCGATTTGGCGATTGTCCAGCCCTCGTTGACCGTGCCAACCACATTGGCCTTCGGCACCCGGACCGAGTCGAAAATCACCTGGGCGAACTCAACCTCGCCAGTGAAGCTCTCGATCGGTCGAACCGAGATACCGGGCGACCTCAGATCAATCAGCAGCATGGTGATACCCTGCTGCTTTTTGCCGGAGTTATCGGTGCGAACCAGCACGAAGATCCAATCTGCGCAGGTCGCGAGTGTCGTCCAGATCTTCTCGCCCGTCACTATAAAGTCGTCGCCATCGGCGACGGCCTTGCATTGCAGCGAGGCGAGATCAGAACCGGCGCCCGGCTCTGAATAGCCCTGGCACCAGATTTCTTCCCCACTGGCGATCTTCGGCAAGTGCCGGGCCTTTTGCGCCTTGGTGCCGAAATGCATCAGCAGCGGGCCCACGTGGTTGATGGCCTGGTCCGGATAGCGGGCGCAGCCGTAGCGGGCCATCTCCTCCATCATCACGATCTGCTTGCGGATCGACAGGCCCATTCCGCCCCACTCGCGCGGCCACGACGGACAGAGCCAGCCCTTGCGCCCGAGCATGCGTACCCAATCGCCGATCTCGTCCATGCCGATCCGGCTGACGATAAACCGCTTGTCATCCGGGTAGTTCGCCTCGACCCAATCGCGGACCAAGGCCCGGAATTCATCGATCGACAGTGCAGAATAGTCATCCGCCAACGGCGGATTGATGAGCTCAGTCATCGTAGTTGGCCGCCCGCTTTTCGACGAAAGCCGTCATCGATTCCTTGGAATCCTTATGGAAGGCCACCTCAGCCGTCATATTCTGTTCGAAACGATAGCCATCCCGAACCGAAAGATTGCCGATCGTGCCCACCGTCCGCTTGGCCATCCGAATGGCGTAGCTGCTCTTCTTGGCAATCTCTCGGGCCATCACCATAGCGGTGGGCATCAGCTCTTCGGGCGACGTGCAGGCTTCGATGATGCCCAGACGGTACAGTTCAGATGCCGGCACACGATAGCCCGTGAAGATCATCCGGCGCGTGAGCGAACGGCCGAAGATCTCCATCGCGTGTCGGGCGCCGCCCATCAGGCCGACATCGATTTCGGGAAGCCCGAAGTTGGCGGCTTCGGACGCGATCATGATATCGCAGGATGACGCAAGCACCATCCCCGCGCCGAGAGCGGGACCATTCACCGCGGCGATCACGGGCTTTTCACATTCCATCACGGAATAGAACATTTCGCGCACCCGGCGCAGGTGGCCCCAGCGCTTGCCGGGTTCGGTGCCGGTCTTGATCCGGTTCTTGAGGTCGGCGCCCGCGGAAAACACCTTTCCCGCGCCCGTCAAGACGACGGCACGGACGTCCTTGGAATCATTGAAGCCGTCGAAGGCAGCGGTGAGCGCCTCCAACATTTCGGTGGTTTGCGCGTTGACCTTCGGGTGGTTCAGCGTGACGACCGCGATACGATCGCTAATCGTAACATCGATTGGTTCATTCACCTGCCATCTCCGGTTGTAGCTGCGCGCTCGATTTCGACAAAACGACGCCTCATGGCTCGAGGCGAACCCAGCCACGGCGAGAACGACAAACAAGCGGCAGCCATGCCGCCGAGCGCGTACTCTCCGGTATAGCCGATCGCGCCGTGCAACTGAAATGCCCACTTGGTAACGAATTCGCCGGCACTGCCGGCGATCGCCTTGGCGGCCAGGGCCGCGAGATCAGCCTCGGCAACGCCCGAAGCGCACGCCACCCCTGCGCGGACAACGGACGCCTTGGTCAGCTCTCTCTGCCCCCACATGTCGGCAAGCCGATGTTGCACAACCTGGTTGGACGCCAGCGGCTTGCCAAACTGCACACGTTGCGCCGTATATTCCGACGTCAGTTCGATCATCTTCTCCATCAGGCCGGCCAATTGGGCGGCGATGGCGATCCGAGTGAGAACGAAGGCCGGTCGCAACGCAGCATGATCGGACAAGGGAAGAAACATCGAGGCGGGCACAGTTCCCTCGAAGGTCACCGTTCCCAAACGGACACCTGACAATTGCGGGAGCTGCACGATTTCAAGGCCCGGCAGCGATCGCGCGATCACCAGCAGGCCCGGCCTTCCCTCGCTTTCGACCGGGAAGCAGAAATCGGTGGCGGTATCTGCCAATTCCACGTACTCACGCTGTAGCGCGATCCGGATTTCGTCCCCCGCAACATCGGCTGGGGTGAAGGCGATGTTCCGCTCGTCTTCGGCGTTGCGGGTCTGCCAGCAGAGCACTGGCCGCGATGCGCCAAGCACGAGGTGCTCGATCAACCCGTTGCGGACCGGACCCTCGTCGCAACACTCCAGCGCGACCAGCGCAAGCACGCCAACCGCAGCGTAATTGTCCGTTACGCCCCAGCGCCCCAGCGCCTCGTAAAGCGTGACGAGGATCGAGGCCGGCAACTCGGCTCCCCCGCGCTCTTCCGAGGCCAATAGGCCAAACCAGCCCGCTTCAGCCACCTGCCCCCACTCTCGCTCTCGGGCGGCGGCAGCGGAGGGTTCGGCCGTGCGCTTGCGGGCGAACGCGCGAACGCTGTCGCGCACTGCCTCGATCAGGTCGGGGTCAAGTCCGGCTGCATTGGCGAACAGCCTCGCTATTGCGGCACGCGACATTACCGACCAACGAAGCCCGGCTTACGCCTTTCCTGGAAGGCCGCGATCGCTTCACGTAGATCTGCGCTCGCCATGGTCATGGCCTCGTAGGCCATGCCCGCGTCCATCATCGCATGGGCGATCCGTTTGAGTTCCATGTTCAGCAACAGCTTCGTCGTGCGCAGTGCCAGAGGCGCCGAAGTGGCGAACCGATTGGCCCATTGATCGACTTTCTGATCCAGCTCCTCAGCCGGAACGGCGAAGTTGATCAGGCCCATCGCCGCAGCGTCCGGCGCGCTGATCAGGTCGCCCGTCAGGAGATACTGCTTGGCGCGCGCGAAGCCGATCAGCTGCGGCCAGATCACGGCGCCGCCATCTCCCGCCGTCAAACCCACTTTGACGTGCGGATCGCCGAACCGGGCGGTATCGACCGCAACGATCACATCGCACAGCAGCGCCAGCGTGCAGCCCAACCCGATCGCATCGCCGTTGACGCGTCCGATGATCGGCTTGCGGCATTCAAGCAAGCTGAAGACCGCGCTCTTGGCTTCTTCGACGGCGGCGTGCAAGATATGGGGATTGGCGTTCTGATCGAGCAGAAGTTCGAAGTCACCACCCGCGCTGAAGGCCTTGCCTTCTCCGGTCAGGACGATCACGTCCGACTCCGCATCTTCGTTGAGATCGCCAAACAAACGGGCGATTTCGCGATGCATGTCTCCAGAGACTGCGTTGAGATGGCTCGGGCGGTTTAACGTTACGGCGATTACGCGGCCATTACGCTCGAACTTGATGTTTTGATAGGCGCCGAAATCCATCCCCTGTCCCTTCATCGCGGAATGCGCGGGATATCTCGTTTCTTGACGACTTCGTCAATAGCCAATCACCGATTACCGCCGGGTGGTCGGCGTTCGTTGCGCACTGCTGCGCCAGCCTTCCCATGATCCCTCTACCGCTCGAGCACCGTGATCGCGCAATTGCCTCCCGCTCCAAGGACATGCCCCAGCGCCACCTTGGCACCCTCCACCTGCCGCGGCCCGCAATTCCCGCGCAGTTGCTCCACGAGCTCGACCACCTGCCCCAAATGCGAGGCTCCGATCGGCTCACCCTTGCTGATCAAACCGCCGCTCATGTTCACCGGCTTGCGCCCGCCGATCTCGACCTCGCCGCTGTCGATCAAACGGCCGCCCTCGCCGATCGGACACAGGCCCAGCTCTTCGTACAACTCGATCTCGCAGAAGGCGTCGGTATCCTGAACCTCAAAGCAGTCGATATCGTCCACGCCGATGCCCGCAGCCTCGTAAACGCGCTGTGCAGTCACGCGCGTGGGACCCAGATTGTCGACGGTGGCGCTCATACTATCGGCAGGGCAGCGGAAATCGGAGGAATAGCGGGCGATCGAATGGCTGATGCCGGCGATGCGAATACCCTTCTTGCCCAGTTCACGCATTTTGCGCTCCGACACCACCACGACAGCAGCCGCACCGTCGTTCGGCGAACAGATCTCCAGCAGCCGAATGGGATCGCAGACGAGCGACGACGTCAGAATTTGTTCCATAGAGAACTCTTTCTGATACATCGCATACTTGTTGTGGACGCTGTTCCTATGGTTCTTATATGCGACCTTGGCGATCTGCTCCTCGGTGGTCCCATAATCGTGCATGTGCCGCATGGCGCGCATCGACCAGTAGCTCGGGTTCTGGGAGATGCCCAATTCCACTTGCCAGGGGCTGTAGATCATGGCCGGGTCCATGAAACCGCGCGGCATCTTTTCCGTGCCGCAAACCAGCGCAAGATCGACATCGCCCGACTTGATCGCCAGCACGGCCTGACGGAGCGCAGCGCCGCCGCTTGCACACGCCGCCTCGACATCGATGACGGAAATATCCGTTCCGCCTAGTTTGCGCAGGATGCGGCAGCCAGAGGTTGCCGGCAGATACATGCGTGCCATGAAGGCCGCCTGCACATCGCGCCATTCCACATCGGCATCCTTCAGCGCCAGGGCCGCCGCTTCAGACCCAATTTGTTCGTACGATTTCTCGAAGCGGCCGAAAGGATGCATGCCCACGCCGACGATATAGACGTCACCCACGTTACTCTCCCACCGATTCATAAGCAAACGCGACGACGTCCTCGTCGTTTTCGTTGGTGCGCAGCACGTAGGGGGCGAATTTCAGCGGCATACCGATTTTCAGATCCTCGATCGCGAGCCGCAGTGGCGCCATGACCCGGATCACCCCGTCCAGCTCGACCAGGCCCAGCCCAAAGGGCTTGAATTCAGCAGGGCCTTGGTAAGCGCCGGGAGGCCGATGCCTGACGATAGTGTACGTAAAAAGCGTTCCGCTGTCGCCAAGCGCAATATCAGTGAGGTCATCGCTGCCACAGTTGGGGCAAGCCAAGTTGGTTCCCAAACTAGTTTCGGCGCACGAAGCACATCGGCTTCCTGCTAGATGAACCGAATCAAGCTGATCGAGAGGTCCTATCAGGAGGCCATCTTTAATTGGTATACGCCTGTTCGTCATCGATCCTCATCCATGGTATCTTGACCCCGTACAGGTATTTTGCGCTTTACCGAAGGCGGTCGTCGCTGAGATATGCATGTGAAAGTTTCAAAGGCAAGCGCTTCGATCGCGTTGGGAGCATTTCGAATGACCGTGAGAATTGACATATGCGGCCAGGTGGCGGTCGTCACCCTGGACCGGCCCGAGAAGAAGCACGCCATCACCACCGAGATGCGCATCCAGCTCTACGAGAGCTTTGAAGCGATCGCTGAAGACAATTCCGTCCGCGCCGTTCTCCTTACGGGCAGCGGCGGAGATTTCTGTTCCGGCATGGATGTGGGCGAGTTCGGCAGCCGCACCATGACCGACCGAAGCGTGCGCACGTTACGTCTGCAACGCATCAGTCGGGCGATCTACCGGCTCAAGAAGCCCACGATCGCCGCGGTGCGGGGGGTCTGCATGGGGGCGGGATGGAGCTACGCGCTGTGCTGCGATTTTGTGATCGCCGCCGAAGACGCCCGTTTTGCGCAGGTCTTCAACCGGACTGCGCTGGCTCCTGATGCAGGTGCAGTCTGGTTGCTGGCCCAGCAGATCGGCATCATGAAGGCCAAGGAATTGTGCTATTCGGGTCGCACGATAAACGGTATTACGGCCGCAGAGTTGGGACTCGCGCTCAAGGCCGTACCGGCCGGTGAGGTGCACGATGAAGCCATGGCCTTGGCGCAGGAGCTTGCCGGCGGCCCCACTATGGCGATCGCGATGGCGAAGCGGCAGTTCGAAGTGGCTGCCACAACGAGCTTCGACACCTTCCTCGAGGCGGAATTCGCGATGCCGCCGCTGATGCAGCTAACCGAGGATCACGAAGAGGGTGTTGCAGCGTTTCGCGAACGGCGTCGCCCACAATTTCGCGGCACGTAAGCACGCAAATATCGTGAAATGGCAGCCAACCGTGAGGTCGGCATGCAGAAGTTTGCAGCCATAGTGTTCGAAAAAGAGGCGGACGGCGTCGCCACGATCATGCTCAATCGCCCGGAACGGTTGAATTCCTTTAACCAGAAAATACTTGTAGATATGCAGGCGGCCCGGGCCATCGTGCGCGACGACGACGAGATCAAGGCGACCGCGCTGCGCGCGGCCCCCCCGGGGTGGGCCTTCTGCACCGGTGTCGATGTGAAAGGCAGCATCGATCTATTGCCGAACGACCTGTTTCGCGAGCGTGATCCCGGGGAATCGCTTGGTCCCAAGCTGAACCGTGTGTGGAAGCCGGTTGTGGCGGCAGTTCACGGGCTCTGTGCCGGGGGAGCGTTCTGCTTTGTCAACGATAGCGAGATCATGCGAATGATCCTCATGGGCAACGGCGAGCGCATCGGCGCCGAAACGACCTTACGCATCAGTTTGGTGAGCGAAGTGGTAAAAAGGAAAAGCTCTGGGATCGCGCCCATGAGCTCTTGCCGCGACGATCGCCCACCGTCCCACGACTGCGACCCAAGGCGCCGCTCGAGCCATGCGGGAGGCACTCGACCTCCCGTATTCCGCGGCCGTCCGTTGCGCCTACAAATACGTTCAGGTCGGCAATCCGATCTCCACGCTCGGACCGGGCCAGGGTTGAGACGGAACCGTTCACGGTGCGGTGATGGTCACCCGGCAGCGCCGATCGAGGCCGATCCCGTCAGCACCTGCCGTCCGGCATCGGAAGTGACGACACAGTCCATATCTGCCCATGTCTGCCCGGCTCCAGCGGTATAGGTGCGGGTGACCACCGCACTGTAAACAAGTTCATCGCCGAGCCACACCGGCTCGGCGAACCTGACCTTCAGCTTGCGGAGCATGTCCGACCCGGCCCACGCACTCAGAACCTGTCCGAGAATGCCGGCAGTGAACAGCCCTTGCGCAAACACCCCTTTGAAGCCGCGCGAACGCACGAATTCGGCATCGTAGTGGAACCGGTTGAAGTCTCCACCGGCCCCGGCAAACCGGATCAGGTGCTCTTGTGTGATCGGCCCGACCCGTCGGTCGGGCATCACCGAACCGACAGTAAGGTCCTCAATGCGGAAAACGGCTAGCTCGCTCAATTCTCTAAGACCCGCGTTCGATGTTGGTGGTACGGACTGTGCAGACGAGCTCGCCATCGGCCGACCGGAAGAGAGTTTCGAACTCCAGAAAGCGGAGCGTGCCTTTGGACGTTTGCTTGTCGTGGACACGGTCGAGCCGATCCGTGACTGTCAGCGTCTCCCCCGATCGCATCGGGCGGTGAAATTCGAATTCGAGTCCTCCCTGCAGCATCCGGGCACGATCAACCAGCCCCCGTTCGACCAAGCGGGCGCTGGGCGGCATATTGTCCGGGCTGTAGCGGAACGCGCACGTCGCCATGATCGGCGGCATCGGCAGCACGGAAGGAGACGAACCTCCGTCAGCCTGCGGCCGCCCGGGATCCTCGTCGAGCAGCGCTAAGGCGAATTCGCGGCACTTGCCCCATTCCACAGGGAAGCTAAACGTGACCGGCGGAACGTTCCACAATTCCTTGTCCATCGGCTCTCTCCTTGTCGTTAATTCCTATCATGCGGGCCAGGGTCGTCAAAGGATAATTGACATTGTCGTCAATTTAGGAAAGGGGCAAACCTATTGTATGCGGAAGGATGGGCGAGCATCAATGTTCGGTAGCCAAGAGAATCTGGAACTCTTCCGGGAAAGCCTGATGAAGTTTCTGAATCGCGAATGTACGGTCGAGAACATCGCCCGGTGGGAAGCGGAGGACAAGATCCCCCGCAGCGTGCTGGCCGGAATGGCCGAACTCGGCATTCTGGGCCTCACCGTGCCGGAAGAATACGGCGGGCTGGGCATCGACGTGTCCACGATGTGCGTGGTGATGGAAGAACTAGCGGCGCGATGGAGTGGGCTGGCGAGCCTTTACAACATGAGCGTCGGCTACGGCAGCCTCAACATGGTTTACAAGGGCACGCAGGAGCAGAAGCAGCGCTTTCTACCCGGCCTGGTGAGTGGCGAAACGCTCTTTGCTTATGGACTGTCCGAGCCTGAGGTTGGCGGTGACCTCGCCTCGGTCAAGACCCGCGCCGAGCGGCGGGGCGACAAGGTCGTGATCAACGGCACCAAGCGCTGGATCTCCGGCGCCAATCTTGGCGATTACATGCTGACACTGCTACGCAGCGGGGACGCCGATCAGCGCTATCGCAACTTGTCGTTCGTCGTCATCCCGCTGGATGCGCCTGGCGTAAGCTGGAACGTAACGCGTTGCATGGGCATGCATGGCGTGCCGACGAGCGACGTCCACCTCGACAATGTCGAAGTGGATGCGGACATGATCCTGGGTGGAGATGACGCCTGGAACAACGGGTGGTCGATGCTTGCCGGTCCCAGCCTGGAGATCGAGAAACTGGCACCAACCTTTATCGCCCTTGGCATCGCCAAGGCGGCCGTCGCGGAGGCCTGGCAGTATAGCCAAGAGCGCGTTCAGTTTGGCAAAGCGATCTGCACGCATCAGGCGGTGCGCCACGTCCTGTCCGATGTTCAGACCAAATTGAAGGCAGCGCGTCTGATGGCTTATGACGCTGCCGCCAAGGTGAACGCCAGCGAGCCGTCCGCCATCGATACCTGCATGGCCAAGCTGTTCGTCTCGGAGACAGCGAAAGAGATCGTGCTGTCATGCCAGCAGTACGTGATGGGCGCTTACGGTTACGCCGAAGGTTTCCAGATGGAACGCTACGTGCGGGATATTCTGGCCGTGCCGATTTATGGTGGCTCGTCCGCTATCCAGCGTAACAATATCGCTTCACTGATGAAGTTGCCGCGCTAGAATAGTGCGTTCAGGTTGAACCCAGAAGGGGAGCATCGGTCTGAACCGCTGCGGGCCGCCCCCTTCCCGCTGCCACTATCCGAACCTACGGTTCGCCAAGTTTCGCCCCCCTTCCCGTCGGGGAGGATATGGGGGCTCGGCGCCGGTCTGGGGGCAAAGGCGGTTGCTCTGCAAACGCGGCATTGTCCCAGATCTTGACCCTCAAGGCCGCCGCTCACGACGGCCGTATAGACCATGGCTAGCATCGCTCACGGAACTCGGGCGCACGGGTTTGGACGCGGGCTTTATGAGGCCCGCGCAACCGGCGGCGTCAACATCACACGTCCGCCGTCGACCAGAATCGTCGAGCCGGTCACGAAGCTGCCGGCGGCTGACGACAGGAAGATAACCGCCCCGGCAATGTCTTCCGGTTCGCCAATGCGGCCCAGCGGGATATCGCGGATGGAATCGTCGAGTCGCTGCGGGTCTGACCATAGCGGCGTGGAAGCGGCACTGCGAATAAGCCCCGGCGCCACGCCATTCACGCGAATATGATCGACCACCATTTCGTCGGCCAGGCAACGGACCATATGAGCGACTCCGCTCTTAGCGATCGAATAGGCCATCGTCTGGATCATCGGCATATGACCGGTCGCCGAACCGATTAACACGATACTGCCGCCACCGCGCTCGCGCATGCTCGTGCGGACGGCCTGACAGAGCCGAAAGTTGTGATGGATATTCACGGTCAGAATCTTGTCGAACAATTCGGGGGGAGTATCCGCGGAATTGCCGATGAACGGCATGACGGCGGCGTTGCAGACCAGAATGTCGAGACCGTCATAGGCGGCAATCGCCTCGTCGGCGAGCCGCTGCACATCCGCTAGCTGCGAAAGGTCACCAGGGATGCCGCGCGAGAGTTCGCGGCCATCGCCATAGCGCTGATTCAGTTCGTCAGCAGTACGCGCGCATTCTGCACCGTCGCGGCTTGAGACGACCACCCGGGCCCCCTGCGCGCAAAGTTGCTCGACAATCCCCCGGCCAATACCCTTGGTCCCGCCTGTCACGAGGGCGGTTTTTCCGGTCAGATCGAAAAGGGACATTCTGCCTCTCCTTTACCTATTCCAAACACTGCCGCAGCGCGCGTTGACCACTCTGGCGTGGTCGATGGTTATCGGGTTCGAGCGGGCGGGCCTCGCTGGATCAGCAGGCAAGCTCCCGGGGGACCACGCGTTCCGCAGCGATCGATCGGATGGCTTTATAAGCATCGTGAACGGCGTTTCCGATGCGTCCGGTCTTGCGGCTGTCACCGATCGTGTAGCACGGAACTCCGGCCGCCAGCACGTCCTCGACAAGCGCGTAGTCAGGATCGCGCCCTTGGGCCACTACGATTCTGTCAACCGCGACATGGCGGATCAGCTGAGTCTCTTGGCTCATGAGCTCCGCCCCTTGTTCATCGATCCGAACGATATGCGTGTTTGGAACGATGGTAATCTGATCGTTCTTGGCGAGCCGTTCGATCAACATTTTGCGGTAGACAAACTCCGCCGCGCGCGCGAGATCTGCCTCAGAAGACCGGCTAACAAGCGTAACCGAAATGCCAAGCTTGGCGAAGTATTCCGCCGTTTCGCAGCCCGTCTCGCCCCCGCCGTACACGATGACCGATTGCCCCGCTGTCAGGCCATGATCCTGCTGGCCCATGAGCACTTCATACGAATCCAGCACGTTCGCGCCATCGATGCCTTCCAGGTCCATGGGTCGCTGCCGTGTTCCTGCGGCGACGAACACCAGGTCGGGGTTGATCGCTGCAAGCGCGACCGCGTCGAGCGGCGCATTAAGGTGCACCTTCACCTTGCTTCGCTCCAGTCGCCGCAGCAGATAATCGAGATACCAGTAGAACTTGTCCTTCCCCGGAGGCGCTGCCGAAGCGATCAGGCCTCCACCCAGCGAATCGCGAGCTTCATAGAGGTCGGTCTTGAAGCCAAGTTCGGCCAGCATCAAAGCCGACGCCATGCCGCCCGGACCTGCGCCGATCACTATGGCGTGTTTTCCCTCGCCGATATCGGCGTCGACCGGCGCTTCAAGCTCGTTCCCGGTCCGCGGATTTTCCGCGCAGCTGACCGATTCCGTCGCCCCACTGATGCACCAGTTGCAACTGGTGCAAGGCCGGATGTCGTCAATGCGGCCGTCCCTGACCTTGTTGGCCCATTGCGCATCGGCCAAGGTGGGACGCCCCATTGCAATGAGGTCGGCCTCACCGGATGCGAGCGCATCCTCGGCCATGGCCGGGTCGCGGATTTGACCGACCGCGATCACCGGCACTTGCACTGCCCGCCGCAAGCGACCCGCATAAGGAATGCGCCACCCTTCCGGGGCCGACATCGGTTCCATCACGCGTTCGAAGCTGGCCGGTCCCTGGCCGGTCGAGGCATGAAAGGCGCTGGTGCCTGCGGCCACGAGCATTTTGGCATTGACCTCGGTATCGTCGATTGTGATCCCACCGGGCAGAAACTCATCCACAGACAGGCGAAAGACGAGCGGGCGCTGCCCGATTTCGGCACGAACCGCCTTCGAAACCGCGATCGGGAAGGCCATGCGGCGCTCCGCGTCGCCGCCCCATTCGTCATCACGACGATTGCACAGCGGGGAAATGAATTGCGCGACCAGATAGCCGTGCGCGCCGTGAACCTCTATGCCATCGTAACCCGCTTCCGCAGCAAGCCGCGCCGTGGTGCCGAAGCGATCGACCAGGCGGTTGATATCGTCCGATGTGTATTCGCCGGAAACCAGCTTGGTCGCATCTTTCCGGGAGTAGACCGCGCTGGGCCCCTTCGGCAGGGCGACAAAGCGCTTGTCGGCGAAACGGCCGCCATGTTGAAGCTGCACGAAGACCTTGGCGCCGGCGCCCTTTATTGCATCCACTAGTCGCTTGTGGCCATCCAGATTTGCGCGGGATTCCAGGGCAAGCTGATGCTTTTCAGAGCGCCCCGTCGCCGCCTCGACACATGTGAATTCGACCACGATGAGGGCGAAGCCGCCCAACGCGCGTTCCCGGTAAAAAGCAACATGGCTCGGCTGCACAGTACCATTTTCGCCCGCCAGCCCGGTCGACATCGGCGCCATGACCAAACGGTTCTTGAGCTGGACCCCCGCCAAATCGAACGGACTGAACAAATGGGGGAAATTCGGATGTGTCATCTGCTCAGCCTAATTGTTTGGGGGACGATTCACAAACCCGATCCTTGTTCGTCGCACGCCGGCATCGGCTGATTTGGATCGAAACGGTCGCGACCGCACGATAGCGGTTTCCGCAGGGTCTCACGCCAGCAACAGGCGAGCATGAGACCACGCCGGTCAGCCGACGAACGGCCCCGCCTTGAGTTGCTCACGGACAGGCACGAACTCCGGTGCCGCCAGGCTCTGGCGCAACCAATGGCCACCGTCGATCACAAATGTCAGGCCGGTCACATAGGCCGCGTAGGGCGAACACAGATAGGTGGCCGCCCACCCGAGTTCGTGTGTCTCACCGACCCGCTGCGCCGGAACGCGCAAACCGCCACGATTGCCGGTCATATGGGCGCTGAAGACAGCATTGCTGTCTTCGTGCGGGAAAGGTCCGGGTACGAGCGTGTTCACCCGGATATCAGATGTCGCCCACTCCACAGCGAGCGAACGGCTCAAGTTCGTCACGCCGGCCTTGGCCGATGCGGAATGCGATGCGCCAGCGCCGCCTGTCCACGAATAGGCCGCGCCAATGTTGAGGATCGAGCCGCCCTCGCCCGCCTTCATGCGGCGGCGCGCAAATTCGCGCGAGCAGTTGAACGTGCCGTTCAGCACGATATCCACCACAGTCCGCCAGGCGTTGACGCTGAGATCCTCGGCGGGACAGGCGAAATTCCCGGCCGCATTGTTGATCAGTACGTCAACCGCGCCAAGTTCCGCTTCGATAGCGTCGAACGTCCGCGCAATCGCGTCCCCATCGCGGACGTCGACCGCGAAGCCCACCGCAGTGCCGCCTTCTCCCGTGACCGCCTCAACCCCCTTCGCCCGGTGGCTTTCATCGCGACTCAGAATCGCTATCTTGCCGCCAAGTCGCGCAAATTCGAGACCCATGGCCTTGCCGAGCCCGGTCCCCCCACCCGTAATCGCGATGACCTTTCCATCGAAAGTTCCAGGTGGCAGCATAGCGTGGCCGTATTTCGGCGCCGGTGATAGAGGCATAAATTCTCGTCCTTGATCAAAACAGCTCTGTGACTCAATCTGCGATAGCTTAGCCGAACGCTTACCCGCCGCTGACTTAACCGCCGCTTATCCGACTCCATGTGCAAGGAGGCGCAGAGAGAGGCAGACCCACCCAACCTGGCGCGAACGTTACGGTCTATTTGACGATCATGTCAACTTAAGGCACACACTCGATTCAGGATGACGAAGTCTGGAGCAGGAGAACGCCATCCTCCCAGCTCACCTGGCGCACTACGGAGTTTCGCGTTTGGACGGGTTCGCGGACCGCCCCCGGCCAGCTCCCCGCCTTTCGCCATGGCTCGATGCAAGCTTGGCAGAAACGTGAGTTTGGTTATGCCATAAATCGAGCTATCTTGTTCAATAGGTGGAACATTTGTTTGGACGGCGCAATCCGCATGCCCCCGAAGTAGGATTCCCTGGAATGGTAAAGCCACAGCAGTTCCCCGCCCTCCACCGATCAGCCGGCGCGGCCCCGTTGCGCCATCCGGGCTCGATCCGGCGGACCACCTCAATCGATTCCGTATGGCCTGAGGGACACGGAAAGCCCTGGATGATGACCGGAATTGCCCGCGACCTGTGGACACCGTTCGCAGGCAGCCCGCGCGAATTGGCGTCCGGTTCCTTTCGCATTCTGACCTCAACCCGGCGAGAGATCATGGAGATCGCGGTTTCACCCGAACACCCGAGTAGCGCGGACTTGGTGGGCGTTCGGGCAGGCGGCGCCAGCCGGGGTCAATTAACTGAGCTGATGGGGGACGTCACCGGGACACCGCTGTTCCAAATCCTCGACGACTTTGCCGGAGCCAGCCTGGTCGCCAATTGGGTATGGGCGCGCTGGCCTCAGCTGGGCGCCAAGAAGGCCGCCAACACCGAGCTGCAGACAACGGCGGGGCGGCAAGGCGCCATGGTGGACGTTTGCACTGGCTTCGCACGCGGGGCCAGTTCGCTCAACGAAGACGGGACCGTCAACACGAGTGATCAGGCCGTCGCTCAGGTCGAGCCACTCGCCAACCCTGATGACCCGATTGGTTGGCATGCGATGCCGACCCACGAGGGGCTCTATGCTCGTCGCGCCCGGCGGATCGATTTGTGGCGCGAGGATGGGCTGATCCGGGTTGATTCCGGTTTCCAGGACAGTGGCGCTGCGCCCGATCAACCCCGTTCGGCCATTCACGAATATCGCGTCTACGCGGAAATCGAAGAAACGAGCGGCACGCTGGTGAGCATTCAGGCGCTTCCGTTGATCTTGCCCTTCCGGGAGTGCCCCGGCGCCTCGATGAAGATCGGCCGCCTCGTCGGCAAGAACCTGTCCGAGTTTCGCACCGCCGTGCCGGTCGAGCTGGCTTCGACGCTCGGCTGCACCCACCTCAACGACGTGGCCCGTGCGCTGGCCGACGTTCCCGCACTCGCGCGCCAATTGCCTGACGATTGACAGCGGTGGGGGGACGTATTTCCTTGATATACCAAAGTGTTATTCTAACTGTCGCGGGATTTCACTGATGCGTTGCCGGCCTCGTTCTTGCGCGCTCCATCCGATAATGCGCGGCCGGTGGCGATCCGCCGGCGGCGCATGGTGCCAACTTGACGAGGCTGTCAAATATGGGCAGGGTGCCTGAGCTGGTTTGGAGAGAGAGATGGTCGCGGATTTAGCCGGGAAGTTTCGTGGAGAGCTGCTGGACGCGGACGGCCATGTATATATGGAGCCGGGCGCCCTGGCGGAGTTCGCGCAGGAACTGGGTGGCGCGCTGGCGCAGGATTTTTACAAGCGGCAGGTTGAATCGGAAGAGTTCGCCGCCAGCCGCGCGAACAATCGCGAAGAGCTGTGGTCGACCAAGGGGCTGAGCGCGCTTGGCGCCTATGACGCGCAAGAGCGGCGCGAGGCGCTCGACATGATGGGTGTGAAAGCCCAGCTGGCCTTCC